>Ga0102592_1000010_pt1 | contig 928753 bp, 851 predicted proteins | sample AraplaCol_mMF_r2_FD_76861 | JGI IMG/M metagenome (GOLD analysis project Ga0102592, IMG submission 76861) | Arabidopsis root microbial communities from North Carolina, USA - plate scrape MF_Col_mMF_r2 (SPADES assembly) (version 2) | ecosystem: Host-associated > Plants > Roots > Endosphere... | reverse complement strand
ACCGTGAAACGACTCAGCGCCGATGATAGTGCGGATTCCCGTGTGAAAGTAGGTCATCGTCAGGCTAATACACCGCCAAACCCCTCGATCAGCAATGATCGAGGGGTTTTGTCTTTTCTGATTTGCTTTGGCGAATTGAATTCCAATCGGTTTCGAGATGGGTTTGGCACTTGACTTGCGGATGCCGAAGGCCGAAGAGTTGTTAATAACTGATTGAAGTAATCACTCTCGCGTTTGATGGGAGGAACTCACCCCTTTTGTGGGACTGATTTTTTGCGGAGCTGCGAATAGACTGCCTTGGTCATTTGTTCGGGACGGGAAGCGTATGCAGCGGTTCTGGAATGGGGCGAGGTTTTCTTCCTTTTCGATCCGTGCGGCACTTGCTGCGCTGTTTTGGTGTCCAGTGGCACACGCGGTAGAGATCGCAACGGTCTCTCCGCGAGGAGAGGTCGACCAGGTTCAGAACGTCGTTGTTCGCTTCAAGGGACCCACCTCTCGCTTTGGAGATCCCCGCCTTCCTGATCCTGTGGTGCTGGATTGCGGCAGCGTTGGGCTACACGGCAAGGGACGTTGGACGAGTGATCGAGAGTGGGTTTACGACTTCTCGGGCCCCTTGCCGTCCGGGGCAAAGTGCACGGTTGCCGCGAGCAACGTTTTCCAGCCGACCGCCCCGGGAGCCGCCGGAGGGTGGCTCGGTACTCGGGAGTTTTCCTTCCAGTTGAGCGCACCGACGATACGGCGTGTCAGCCCGTGGGAGGGAAGCCGGATCGAGGAGAACCAGCGCTTTCTTTTGCAGCTCTCCGGCGATGCCAAGTCCGAGACGATTGCGCCTCACATGTGGTGTGAATCGAAGATGCTTGGTGAGCGGATTCCCGTTGAACTTCGCGGCGTCTCCGAACGAGATGCATTGCTACGTGGGTTGAAGATCGAGGGAGCGAAGCGACAAAGTTGGATTCTGGTTGGCTGTGCTCGGCCTTTGCCAGCTGGCTCTGAGGCTACTTTGGTCTGGGGCGCTGGGATTGCGGCTGCCGCCAACGAATCGGTACGCACGCGAGGAGACCGGCGATTCCACTTCACCGTTCGAGCGCCATTGACTGCGGAGCTGTCTTGCGAGAGGGAGCGGGCGAATGCGCCATGCCTTTCCATTCGGCCGATCTCCGTGAACTTCTCCGAGCCGATTTCACGCGAACTGGCATTGGCGGTGCGCTTGAAGGGGCCGCATGGCGGCAGCGTGGCGCCGCTGGCGGCGTCGGACCAGGAAGTTCAATCCGCCGATTGGCTGTCGACGGTGCGTTTCCCAACGCCGTTGGCTGAGCAGCAAGATTATTTGCTTGAGTTACCGAACGGGATCAAGGACGAGAGCGGTCGACCGCTGTCCAATGCGGCCAGCTTTCCGATGAAGGTCCGCACCTCCGAGTCGCCCCCGCTGGCGAAGTTCGCGGCAGCTCCTTTCGGCATTGTCGAGTGGGAGGCGGGGGGGCCCAGTCTGATTCCTTTGAGCCTGCGCCACGTGCAATCGGATCTGCAACCTCGGGCGAGCGGGCATCTGCGAATCAGGAGGTTGACGGAGGATGTCGAAATATTGCGATGGTACGGGCGTCTCTACCGGCAGAACGAATGGGAGGACCGCAAGGCTGAGTGGCTGAAGAATGCTGCGGACGCTCAGTCCATGACGGTGCCGCCGGCGAATCCGGAGAAGGTCATCGACGTGATCGGAGTACCGCTGGCGCAGCCCGGGTACCACGTGCTCGAACTGAAGTCACCGCGCCTGGGGCAATCGCTGCTCGATCCGAGCCAGCCGATGTTTGTGCGGACAGGTGCGCTGGTCACCAATCTCGGGCTGCATTTCAAGTTGGGAAAGGACGACAGCCTGGTATGGGTGACCTCGCTCGACAAGGGGCAGCCCGTCGAGGGCGCCCAGATCGCGGTCTACGACTGCCGCGGCAAGTCGCTGTGGAACGGGAGGACCGACGCGCGCGGCTTGGCGCGCATCGATCGACCCAATCTGGACCGTGAGAGCGGCACCGGGGAGTGCATCGCCGAGTCGGGTCTTTTCATCACGGCTCGGCTCGCGCAGCCTGGAAAAGCATTGGACCAGTCGTTCATGTTCAGCGGCTGGAGCCGCGGCATCGAGCCTTGGCGTTTCAACGTGCCGGTCGCGTGGGGCGCCGAGCGCGCGGCCCGTGCTCATACCATCACCGATCGACCGTTGCTTCGCGCCGGCGAAACCCTGTCGATGAAGCACTTCTTCCGTCTGGAGACTGTCCAGGGCTTGGTGGATGCGGCACCGGACCAGTTGCCGGACAAGGCGCGTGTCGTGTTCGAAGGGACCGGCGAGGAAGTCGCGACGCTGGACTTGACGTGGCAGGGTGGCCGCTATTCCTTGAGTACCTGGAAGGTGCCGGCGGGAGCCAAGCTCGGGCGCTACCGTTTCGTCATGGAGCGTGCGGACGCGCGCGGCGGTCGCCGGACATGGGACAGCGGGAGCGTACGCGTCGAAGAGTTCAGGGTGCCGCTGGTCGACGCCCGCCTGCTTCCTCCGAAGCTGAATTCCCCGGGCGTGCAGGAACTGTCCTGGTCCGCGCAGTTGAACTACATGGCGGGCGGTCCGATGGCGAAGTCGCCGGTGGTGGTCAACGCGATGCTGCAACCGCGAGTGACCACTTTCCCCGGATTCGACGATTTTGCCTTCGAGCCGCCGTCGCGCGATGGGCCGACTGACGCAGGGGCGGATGGGGAGATGGACGAGGGTGACGGCGAGTCTGCGGGCAATGCGCCTGGCATGGCTCGCTTGGTGTTGGACAAGCTGGCCTTGCAGACCGACGGCAAGGGAGCCGTTACGTTCAAGGTGCCCTTGAAGGGCGATGTCGACCGACCGGCAGAATTGCGCGTCGAATTGAACTACCGCGATCCCGACGGGCAGACGCATACGCGCGCCGCCTCGCAGGTGGTCTGGCCCGCCGGTGTCGTGATCGGCCTGCGCGCAGCTTCCTGGGTGGCCAATGGCCAGTCCCTGTCGGTTCAGGCGGTCGCGCTGGACGTCCAGGGCAAGCCGGCGGCCAATCAAAAGATCGGGGTGGGCGCGCGCCAGATCCAGACGCTCAGTACCCGCAAGCGGCTGGTGGGAGGCTTCTATGCCTACGAGCATCAGCGGAACCTGAAGGACCTGGGTGAACTTTGCAGCGGGACCACCGACGCACTCGGGCTCATGCGTTGCGAGGTGAAGCTGAACCAGGGCGGACAGATTGAACTCATCGGTTCGGCCAAGGACGACGGTGGTCGTACCGCGCGGGCTGCCCGGTCGCTGTGGGTGACCAGGGCCGGTGAGTCCTGGTTTGCGCAGGACAACGACGATCGCATCGATGTGATCCCGGAGCGCCGACGTTATGAACCGGGTGAGATCGCGAGGTTCCAGGTACGCATGCCCTATCGCGACGCGACCGCACTGGTCACCGTCGAGCGGGAAGGCGTGTTGTACAGCGAGGTCCGGCGTCTCTCGGGGCGGGATCCGTGGCTGGAGTTGAAGATCGACCGCGACTGGACGCCGAACGCCTTCGTCAGCGTGATGGTGCTGCGAGGTCGCCTGCGCGACGTGCCCTGGTACTCGTTCTTCTCATGGGGTTGGCGCGAACCGGCAAATTGGTGGCGGGAGTGGCGGGCGTCAGGCGACTATCAGGCGCCGACCGCCATGGTGGATCTGTCGAAGCCGTCCTTCAAGCTGGGCATGGCGGCCATCGAGATCGGACAGGCGAGGCACCGCTTGCAGGTCGAAGTCATGCCCCAGCAGGCGCAATACGGCGTTCGACAAAGCGCTCAAGTGAAACTTCGGGTCACGCAGGACGGCAAGCCGGTGCCGGATGCGCAGATCGCCTTCGCCGCAGTGGACGAGGGCCTGCTGGCGCTCGCGCCGAACCCCAGCTGGAAGTTGCTCGACGGCATGATCCAGTCCCGACCGTGGGGCGTGACGACGGCGACCGGGCACAGCGAAATCATCGGCCGACGACATTACGGGCGCAAAGCCGTGGCCGCCGGGGGCGGGGGCGGTTTTGCGACGCGTGAGCTGTTCGACACCCTGCTGACCTGGCAACCGCTGGTGACGGTCGACGCGAAAGGCGAGGCACTGGTGCGAGTGCCGCTGAATGATTCGCTCACGCGCTTCCGGCTGGTCGCGGTGGCCGACGCGCCGGGGCAGCGTTTCGGCACGGGCGAGGGCAGCATCAACGTGAACCAGGATCTGCAGCTGATGTCCGGCCTGCCCCCGCTCGTCCGCGAAGGCGATCGCGTGCAGGCCATGGTCACGCTGCGCAACGCCACCAACCGTGCCATGGACCTGCGGGTGTCGTTGACGGGCAAGGCGTCACTGGAGATCGGTGAACAGGGTGTTCCGGCCGATGCGAAAACGCTGAAGTTGGCCGCTGGTCAGGCCCAGGAGTTGACGTGGGATGTCGACGTCCCGGAAGGCGCCCAGCGCATCGTCTGGGAAGCTCAGGCCCAGGAGCAGGGTGGCAGCGCGAAAGATGCGATGCGGACCACGCAGGCGGTGCAGCCGGCGGTGCCGGTGCGGGTGCTGCAGGCGACGCTGCGGCAACTCGACGTGCCGGTCAGCATCCCGGTCGCCGTGCCCGGCGACGCCGTGCCCGCGCAGGGCGTCAAGCGGGGCGGCCTCCAGATCGGGTTGCAGCCAAAACTGTCGACGGCGTTGCCAGGCATTCGCCGCTACTTCGAGCAGTATCCGTATACCTGCCTCGAGCAGCAGAGTTCGAAGTTCATCGCGCTGCACGACAGCACGGCGTGGGAGGGGCTGATGGGGCAGCTGTCTTCGTATCAGGATGCGGACGGACTGTTTGCGTATTTCCCGCTCTCGAATCATTTGACCCAAGGCAGCGACGTGCTGACGGCGCACCTGCTGTCGGTGGCGCAGGAAGCTGGCCGCATGTTGCCGGCGGCGCAACTGGGCAAGGCACTTGACGGTCTGGCCGCCTTCGTCGAAGGACGGCTGGAGCGTCGCCAGTGGTCACCACGCCCCGACGATCAGCCTCGACGGATCGCCGCGCTGGCTGCGCTGGCCCGGTACGGCAAGGCGACGTCACGGCAGCTGGGGACCGTCGACGGTCGCAACCTCACCAGTTGGCCGACCTCCGTCGTGATCGACTGGCTGGTGCTGCACCAGCGCATGACCGATGCGCCGGACCGTGCCGCACAGATCGCTGCGGCCCAGAACCAGTTGCGCAGCCGCTTGAGCTTCGCAGGCACCACCTTGCGCTTCGTCAATGAGGAGTCCGACGCCTGGTGGTGGCTGATGGGGAGCGGCGATGCGACGGCGGCGCGAGCCATCCTGGCCTTGGTCGACGATGCCGGATGGAAGGAGGACCTCCCTCGCCTGGTCGTCGGCGCACTCGCCCGCCAGGAGCGAGGCGCCTGGTTCAATACGACGGCGAACCTGTGGGGCGCGCTGGCGCTCGAGAAGTTCTCGGCGCGCTTCGAATCCCAGCCGGTGAAGGGGAAGACCGAGGCCAGGCTGGCCGGCGCGGGCGTGGTGCTGGATTGGGCGGCCAAGCCGGACGGCGGCGAATTGCGCCTGCCGTGGCCCGCCGCCGGCAATGGCACCTTGACGGTGACTCAGACAGGCGAAGGCCGCCCCTGGGCGACCGTGCAAGCCTTGTCCGCCATCCCGTTGAGAGCGCCGCTCACGTCGGGCTACGCGATCAAGCGGACGATCACCGCCGTGTCGCAGAAGTCCGCGCCGCGCTGGTCGCGGGGCGACGTGATGCGGGTGCGGGTCGAGATCGACGCCGCCGCCGACATGAGCTGGGTGGTGCTCAGCGACCCGTTGCCCACTGGCGCCGCGATCGTCGAGGGCACGATCGACACCCAGGGCGAGCGCGCCGAGGGGCAGGCCTGGCCCAGCTTCATCGAGCGCAGCTTCTCCGCGTGGCGCGCCTACTTCGACTACCTGCCGCGCGGCAAGCATGTCCTCGAATACACGGTCCGGCTGAACAACGCGGGGCGTTTCCAGATGCCGACGACGCGCGCCGAGGCGATGTATTCGCCGGATCGTTTCGGCGAGGTGCCGAATGCGATCCTGGAGGTCCAGCCTTGACCTTGGCAAGGTCGGCGCAACGGCATGCCTTCGCGCAATGGGGGTGGGGGCTGGTCTTGATGCTCGTCATGAGTGGTGGCCTTGCGGTGCCGGCTTGGGCCGATGAACTGCCCTCGTTCGCGCAGACACGCGCATCGCATCCGTTGTCGGACCTCCAACTGCTCGACCGCCGAGGCGAGCCGCTGCAGACCTTGCGCGTGGATCCCAACCGGCGTGTGCTCTCGTGGGTGACGCTGGACCGAATGTCTCCCGCGCTGCTGCGGGCGATGCTGCTGTCGGAAGATCAGCATTTCTACGAGCACAGCGGCGTCGACTGGTCGGCGGTCGCCGCGAGCGCCTGGGCCAATCTGTGGAACACGCGCACACGCGGCGCATCGACGGTGACGATGCAGTTGGCCGGCCTGCTTGATCAGGACCTGGCCCGGCGCGGCGGTCGCAGCGTGGCGCAGAAGCTCGGGCAGGCCTGGGTGGCGGGGCGACTGGAGAAGCGGTGGACCAAGGCGCAGATCCTGGAGGCTTACCTGAACCGCGTGCCGCTGCGCGGCGAACTCGTCGGCGTGCCCGCTGCGGCGCAGGCGCTCTTCGGCAAACGGCCGAGCGGGTTGGATGTCCGCGAGTCGGCGCTGCTCGCCGCGATGCTGCGCGGCCCCAACGCGTCCGCCGAGACCCTCTCGACACGCGCCTGCGGCGTCTTGCGGACGATGGGGCAGACCTGCGAGGGGCTGGTCGACGAGGTCGGAGCCGTGTTGCGGCGTAAGCCCCTGTCGATCGGCGATGCGCCGCAATGGGCGCCACACTACGCGCGTCTCGCGCTTCGCGCGGACGGTCCGGCGGCTCAGCGCAGCACGCTCGACGCGACGTGGCAACGGGTCGCGGTCCAGGCGCTGCGGCGGCATCTGGCGGAGCTGTCCGGCCGGCAGGTCGAGGACGGCGCGGTGCTCGTGCTCGACAACGCGAGCGGCGAAGCGCGCGTGTGGGTCGGATCGAGCGGCAGCCAGCTGTCGGAAGCGGCCCAGGTGGATCACGTGCTCGCCCGTCGACAGCCGGGTTCCACGCTGAAGCCGTTCCTGTACGAGCTGGCGATCGAGCGCCGCCTGATCACCGCGGCCAGCCTGCTGGACGATTCGCCTGCGCAGGTGGCGACCGCGGCGGGGCTGTATCTCCCGCAGAACTATGACAAGCAGTACCGTGGCTGGATCAGCGCCCGGGCGTCGCTCGGCAACAGTCTCAACATCCCGGCGGTGCGGCTGTCGCTGATGCTCACGCCGGAGGCGGTCTTCGAGCGGCTCAATGCCCTGGGCCTGCAACTGCCCGAGACGGGCGGCTTCTACGGGCCGTCGCTGGCCCTCGGCAGCGCCGACGTCACCTTGCTGGCGCTGACCAATGCGTATCGCGCATTCGCCAACGGCGGGAGGTACGCCGCCGCCTTGGCACCGCGAAGCGATCCGGGTCGCGACGCGGGGCCACGGCACGCGGAATTGCGGCAGGTGGCGGATCCGAAGGCCAGTTTCATCGTCGGCGACATCCTGGCCGACAACACCGCGCGCGCGCTGACGTTCGGACTGTCGAGCGCGTTGGCGCTGCCTTTCCCGGCCTCGGTGAAGACGGGCACGAGCAAGGACATGCGCGACAACTGGTGCATCGGCTGGAGCAGCCTGTACACGGTCGGCGTCTGGGTCGGCAATTCCAGCGGCGAGGCCATGCACCAGGTGTCGGGCGTGAGCGGCGCCGCCCCGGTCTGGCGCGAGGTCATGCTCGCGCTGCATGCGAGCGGTGTTCCGCCGGCGATCCGTCCACCGGCTGGCGTCGTCGCGCAGCACACGCGTTTCGAGCCCGGACAGGAGCCGTCGCGCCTTGAATGGTTCGTGACAGGGACCGAGCAGGCGGTCATCCGCGCGGCGGGCACTTCCGTCGCGCTCCGCAATCCGGTCGACGGCGCGATCTATGCGCTGGATCCCGACATCCCACCGAACGCGCAGCGACTCCGTTTCACGCATGAGGGCCGGCTCGATCGCGGTGTGGCGGCCTGGCGCCTCGACGGTCGCGTCATCGGCCGCGGGGCGACGATGGATTGGCTGCCCATGCCCGGGCGCCACGAACTGGCACTGCTCGACGCCAGCGGGCGGGTGCTCCACCAGGTGCGCTTCGAGGTCCGCGGCGCCGGGATGAAGCAGGCGCCCGCGCCCGGCGTCGACTCCCGTCCTGCCATTCCGCAAGTCAACCGCCCCAGGGCGCAGTTCGTCGCCACCCCCTGGCGGTCAAGGGGCTGACTTTCGATACTCCTCCCATCGTCGCTAAGATGCAGATTCGCGCGGGGAGACCATGCAGAGCCGACAACAACAAGCGCTGAACGCCCACAAGCCCCTCTGGCAGGTGCTGGGCGTCGCCATGCTTGGCGCCGCACTTTGGCTGCCGGCCGGGCCGGCGCAGGCCAGCGAGGTGGTCAAGCTGGCTCGCCTGCTGATCACCGGCAAGCGCCAGCCGAGCCGTCCGCCCGCGCCGCAACCGGCGGCCCCGGAACGCGGGACCGACGCGAGCACCCAGCCCCAGAGCCGTGCATCCGACGGCGAGGTCCACGCCCAGACGCAGCGCCGCAGCGCGGACGGCGCGGCCGTCTCGATGGACTGAGCGCACCAACCTGCCGCATTGGCGGCAGATTTCTCCCCAAATCGCGGCATCCCCGCACCAGCACCGCACTTCATGCCTGATCGCCGTGCGATCAACGAAGTTAGTCTCGGAAACCGTGCGTTTCTCCCCCTGACAACGTCGTCAACGCGGGCCACACTGCCGCGCGTCGCCTCACGAGGGCGTGTGATCGTTGGGAGGGAAAGAAATGACGCAGGGTTCGAACAAGGTCTATCGGAAAGGCCTGCCGTTCAGCGCCGAAGTGGCCCCGTTGCTGGCTGCCATGCCGTTGCTGGAGGAATACCGCGAGCCGCTGCTGCGGCTGCAGGGCGCGTGGGACAGCCTCGCGCTGCTGGGACAGATGAGCGGCGCGGCCACCGACATGGCCGACACCCGTACCGCGTTCGAGGCGCTGACGGGCCGCCTGCTGGACAGCCTGGCGCGCCGGCAGCTCCGGCACGCGGTCGGGCACCTCCAAGGGCGCTCGCAGGTCGCGATCGACATCCTGGTGCGCAACCTCTTCGAGCGGACCGCCGACGTCGGCTTCCTCGCCAGCGACGGCCCGCTGCGCACGTTGCTCCAGGCGGATGCGGCCGGCGAGGTCGACGCCAGCGACGTCCAGGCCCTGCGCCGACGCTTTGCCGCCTACGTCGCCAAATACTCGGTCTACGACCAGGTCGTGCTGCTGGCTGCCGATGGTCGCCGGCTGGCGGCATTGGATGAGTCGAGCTGCGCGGCGGTCGTCGACGATCCGCGGCTGCAGGAGGCTCTCGAACCCGGACGCGCCTTCGTCGAAGTGCACGGCCCCACCGGTCTGCTCGGCGGCCGCGGCGGTCTGATCTACGCGGCGGCGGTGAGTGGTCTGGCCAGCGGCGAGGGCGGTGACGGGACTGCCGGCGGCGCACGCGGGCTGCTGTGCCTGTCCTTCAAGCTCGAAGACGAGATGCTGGGGCTCTTCCGTGCGTTGTGCGCCGGCGTGCCCCGATCGGTGCTGGTGCTCAAGGATGCGCAGGGCCGCGTGCTGCTGACGTCAGATCCCTGGCAGATCCCGCTGGGCGCGCCGCTGGCGAACGCTGGTGAGGCGCAGGGATGGCGGCTGGACTTCGCCGGTCGCGACTACCTGGCCTGCGAGAGCGCGGCCAGCGGCTACGAGGGCTACTTCGGACCGGGCTGGCGGGCGCAGATGCTGCAGCCGCTGCAGCACGCCTTCGCGGACGCGCCGCCGGAGCGCCAGGGCGATCGCGCCCGCGACCTCGACACGCGCGAGCTGTTCGACGACGAGCTGCGCAGCATTCCCGTCGAGGCGCGCCGCATCCAGCGCGAGTTGTCGAGGTCGTTGTGGAACGGCAAGCTCAAGAGCCGCGCGCACTCCCAACCGCATGCCCAGCCGGGCGCCCGGACCGGGGAGGGCGGCGCGGCGGCTCCAGGCGGCAATGCCTTCGCCGTGACGCTGCTCAATGAAGTCGAACGTACCGGCGATCAACTGCGCCAGGTCTTCGAACGCGCGATCGCCCAGCTCGAGGACGGCGCGCTGGACGCGGTCTTCGACGGCGCCGGCTTCCGCGCGGAGCTGGCGATCTCCATCGTCAACCGCAACCTGTACGAGCGCGCCAACGACTGCCGCTGGTGGGCCCTCGACGCGCGCCTGCAGGGCGCGCTCGCGGCCGGCGATGCCGCCTCGGCGGAATCGGTCCTGGCGAGCATCCATGCGCTCTACACCGTCTATTCGCTGCTGCTGGTCTTCGACAACGCCGGGCGCGTGGTCGCCGTGTCGGACCCGGGCCAGGCGCATCATGTCGGACGCTCGCTGCAAGGCGACTGGGTCTCGGGCGCGCTAGGACTGCGCGACGCCGGCCAATATGTGGTGTCGTCGCACGCGCCCTGCGGTCTCTACGGCGAGGACGGGCACGCACCCTGTCTCGTCTACGCGGCAGGCGTCCCGCATCCGGACGGTGCGGCGATGGCCGGCGGCATCGCGATCGTGTTCGACGGTGCGCCGCAGTTCCGCGCGATGCTCCGCGCGGCGCTGCCGGATCATGCCGGCGCGGCGGCCTTGCTCGTGACGCGGGCGGGTGAGGTCGTGGCCAGCAGCGACGCGCGCTGGTCGCCGGGCGATCGGCTGCCATTGCCGCTGCCCGCGCTGACCGCCCTGCCGGCGGACCAGCACGTGACCGGCGAGCTCGAATTCGACGGCCGCGTCCATGCCTACGGGCTGGCGATGTCGGGGGGCTACCGGGAATACCGGCGCCTCACGCCGCCCGACGCGAACGACCTCGCGGCACTCGTGGTGCTGCCGCTCGGCGAGCGTCTGGCCGCAGGCGAGTCGGCTGGCGCGGGTGCGATGCCCGCGGCCTTCACGCCGACCGCTCCGGCAGGCGCCAAGACCGTCGATGTCGCCAGTTTCCTCGTCGATCACCAGTGGCTGGGCTTGCCCGCGATGCAGGTCGTCGCGGCGCTGGAGCGCCAGCGCATCACGGCCTGGCCCACGGCCCCGGCGGCCGTGCGCGGCATGCTGGGCTTCGAAGGCCGCATGCTGCCGGTGCTGGATCTGGGCCAACTGCTCTTCCACCGCCCGTGCGGTGATGAAGCCGCGTTGATGGTCTGCCAGACCGGCGCCGGCCAGCGCCTGGTGCTCGCCGTGCAACAGCTCGGGCAGGTCTTCGTCGCCGGCGCCGAGCAGCTGCAGCCCAGCCCGACACGGCCGGGCTGGGCCGCGCAGGCCCAGGTGCACTTGCTCAAGGGCCAGGGGCCGCAGATGCTGACCCTGCTGGACGGTGACGACCTGTGGCGCCTCGTCAACGGCGTGGTCGAGGCGCAGACGCCCGCATTGACCGTCGATTGAACTTCTGGCTCAGGCCGCGGTCCGCTCGATCACGGGCGGGCGCGGATGCAGCCGTGCCATCGCGAGCGCATCGACATAGCGACCATCGCGCAACGCGTACCCGCGCAGCCGTCCCTCGTGCTCGAAGCCGAAGCGCTCGTAGAGCCGGATCGCACGCGGGTTGTCGGCGAACACGGTGAGTTCGATGCGCAGCACGCCGAGCCAGTCGTCCGCCTGACGCATCAGCGCGTCCATCAAGGCCGAGCCGACGCCGTGCCCCTGGGCCTCCGGATGCACGCCGATGCCCAGCATCATGGCGTGGCGGCGCCGCACCTGAGGTCCGACCGGATGCAGGCCCGCGGACCCCACCAGCCGCTCGCCGTCGAAGGCGAGCAGCTGCAGTTCGCCGCTGTTCGTGTCGGGCACCTTCGAGAAGCGTTCCTGCCAGAGCAGTTCGGAGGTGTAGGGCAATTGCAGCAGCGACGGCTGAACGCCGGGATGCCCCATCAGTTCGGCGTGTGCGCGAGCGTCCTCGGGCCGAGGACGGCGCAGCGTGAGGCCGTCGGCGATGCGCACGGCGCGTGGCCCGGGGTCGCGTTCGTCGGGGAGGCGGGACGGTCTCGTCGAGGTCTGCATCGGGGGTCTCCTGGTGGGATGGAAGGACCGAGGGCGGAAATGAACAAGGCCCGCGGGTTGCGCGGGCCTTGTCGGGGGAATTCGGGATCGCTTCGGGACCGTGGGTCCTGGATCCGTGGGGGCATCTACCGCGTTCGACGCCGTCCCTGGCCGCATGCGCACAGTTGCGCCTGCAGCGGATGCATGCAGCACATCTGGACGTGGCCGGAAGAACGGATCGCGGGGGACATGCGAACCAGTATCTTGGCGACGCGTTGAAGGCGTCAAGCCCGCCGTCCGCCACACCAGTGGCAAGGGCGCGACAATGTGCGTTTCCCCATTCCGTCGCGGCCGACGCCGCGCGCCGCTTCATGCCTCGACTGAGTTCCGTCGCTGCCGTCGCCGACCTCGCCACCGCGGCTCCCGCCGCTGGAGCGCCCGCGCGCCCGAAGGGCGAGCCGCAGCCCGCCGAGCGCTTCGCGCTGGCCGTGGACAAGAGCCCGATCGACGGGCTCGGGGTGTTCGCCGCCGAATCGATTCCGGCGCGGCGCAAGATCGGCGAGATGCGCGGCGAGATCGTGCCGGTGCGCGAAGCCCGTCGTCGCATCGAGGGTCGACGCCGCATCCACGTGGTCGAGGTGACGGACAAGACCGCGATCGATGCGACGAAGTCCGATTGCGCGCTGCGCCATGTGAACCACAGCTGCGCGCCGAACGCGGTGTTGCGCATCCGGCAGGGCCGGGCCGAGTTCTACGCGATCCGCGACATCGACCCGGGCGAGGAGATCTGCGCCGACTACGGCGAGAGCCACCACGAAGGCCGGCTGCGCTGCCGCTGCGGCGCGCCGAACTGCAAGGGCCGGCTCTGAATGGGAAACGCGGGCGCGAGGCCGGCGCGAGGCCGGCGTTCGTTCGAGGCGGTTCGCGTCCGCCGGCGATCGGAGTGATCCCTGGATCAGTGCGTCGCGTCCGGATCCGCGGTCAGACCGGAGATCGCTTCCTTCAGCACGCGCTGCTGCATCCAGAACAGCCGCAGGTCCTGCACCGTGAACAGCATGTCGTCGATCAGCGCGTTCTGGTCGATGCCTTCCGGCTCTTCGTAGGCGCGCTGGACGTAGTCGGCGCGCGGCGTCGAGTCCTCGGCCAGCGTCACGGCCTCGATTGCTTCGAGCATCGCCTGCAGGTCGTCGGCGCCGTCGCCGGCGGGCAGCGTCCACGCGTTCGAATCGTCGACCGCCTGCAGGAAGCCCTGCGCCCACATCGCGCCGGGGGCGGGCATGCGCTCCAGCAGCTCGGCGGTGATCGAGCCTTGCGCCACCAGTTCGGCCTTGGTCTCCTCGTCGAACTCGGAGATCAGGGGCGTCAGGTGCATCTGCTCGGGCGCTTCGAGCAGCGGCTGCGGCTCGAGGCTGTCGCCGATCTCGTTCCAGCGCACGTGCAGCGCTTCCATGAACGCATCGGTCAGGTCCTGCTCGTCGAGGCCGGCGGGCCAGTCCTCGCCGAACAGCGCGTCCATCGCCTGGATCGGCGCGGCGTCGGCGGGGCCGACGCGCAAGGCGGTGAGATAGCCGTCCATCGTGTCCAGCGTGATCGCCGGCGCATCCGGATCGGCCTGCCCGGCCAGCACGGCCAGCAGCTCGCCGAGGCGCTGCGCGTTCTCGACGTCGATCGCGTCGCCGAAGTCGTCGTCCATCGGGGTGTCAGTCATGTTTGCTCCAGTGGCTTGAAACGACAAGGGCCCGACCGGGGCCCTTGAAGAGGTGGTTCGTCGGAACTCCGGGGCGGACGGTTCGATCGCCGCCCGGTCTCCGGAGTTTGTTCGAGTGATGTGTCAGACGCGTTCGCCGACCCAGGCCTGCACGCTTGCCAGCGCAGCGGGCAGGGCCTTGGCGTCGGTGCCGCCGGCCATGGCCAGGTCCGGCTTGCCGCCGCCCTTGCCGCCGACCTGCTGCGCGACGAAGTTGACCAGCTCGCCGGCCTTCACCTTGCCGATGCTGTCCGGGGTGACGCCCGCGGCCAACTGGACCTTGTCGCCGTCCACGGCGGCCAGCACGATGGCGGCGGTCTTGAGCTTGTCCTTGAGCTTGTCCATCGTCTCGCGCAGCGTCTTGGCATCGGCGCCGACCAGCGTCGCCGCCAGCACCTTCAATCCCTTGACGTCCACCGCCTGCGACATCAGCTCGTCGCCTTGCGCGGAGGCCAGCTTGCTCTTGGCGGCGGAGAGCTCCTTCTCCAGCGCGCGCAGCTGTTCCAGCACCGCGTGGACACGCGGTTCCAGTTCGGCGGGGGCGGCCTTCAGGGTGCCGGCGACGGCCTGCACGGTCGATTCCAGCGACTGCAGGTAATGCAGGGCGTTGTCGCCGGTGACCGCCTCGACGCGGCGGATGCCGGCCGCGACGCCGCTCTCGGCGACGATCTTGAACAGGCCGATGTCGCCGGTGCGGCGCACGTGCGTGCCGCCGCAGAGTTCCTTGGACGAGCCGATGCTCAGCACGCGCACGGTCTCGCCGTACTTCTCGCCGAACAGCATCATCGCGCCGCTCTTCTGCGCGTCGTCCAGCGCCATGACGGCCGCCTGGGTGTCGGCGTTGGCGAGGATCTCGGCGTTGACGATGGCCTCGACCTTGCGGATCTCCTCGGCCGTCATCGGCGCGGTGTGCGCGAAGTCGAACCGGGTGCGCTCGGCGTTGACCAGCGAGCCCTTCTGCTGGACGTGCGCGCCCAGCACTTCGCGCAGCGCCTTGTGCATCAGGTGGGTCGCGCTGTGGTTGCGGATGGTCTTGGCGCGGCGCTCGGCGTCCACCTTGGCGGCGAAGACGTCGCCGACCTTGACCGTGCCTTCGACGACCTGCGCGTGGTGGCCGAACACGTCGGCCTGGATCTTCAGCGTGTCGTCGACGACCAGGCGGGTCGTCGCGTTGCGCAGCTCGCCGGCGTCGCCGACCTGGCCGCCGCTTTCCGCGTAGAAGGGCGTGTGGTCGAGCACGACCACGACGTCGTCGCCCGCGTCGGCGCTCTGCACCGCGCTGCCGTCGACGTACAGCGCGACGACCTTGGCGTCTTCGCGCGCGAGGTGGTCGTAGCCGTGGAAGGTCGTCGCGGCGCCGGTGTAGGCCAGGCCCTGCGCCATCTTGAACTTGCCGGCCTGGCGGCCGCGGTTCTTCTGCTCTTCCAGCAGGCGGTTGAATTCGGCCTCGTCGACGGTCACGCCGCGCTCGCGGCAGACGTCGGCGGTCAGGTCGACCGGGAAGCCGTAGGTGTCGTGCAGCTTGAAGGCGGTGTCGCCGTCGATCTGCGTCGCGCCGCCGGCCAGGGCCGACTCCAGCAGTTCCATGCCGGTGGCGATGGTCTTGAAGAAGCGTTCCTCTTCCTGCTTCAGCACCTCGGTGACGCGGGCCTCGTCGCGGCGCAGCTCGGGATAGGCCTCGCCCATCTCCTTGGCCAGCGCGGCCACGAGCTTGTGGAAGAAGGGCGCGCGCGCGCCCAGCTTGTAGCCGTGGCGGATCGCGCGGCGCGCGATGCGGCGCAGCACGTAGCCACGGCCGGCGTTGCCCGGGATCACGCCGTCGACGACGGTGAACGAGCAGGCGCGGATGTGGTCGGCGATGACCTTGAGCGACGGCGATTCCTTGTCGCAGTCGCCGGTGCCGGGCGTTGCCGCGTCGACGCTCTGCTTGGCCGCGTCCAGCAGGTTCACGAACAGGTCGATCTCGTAGTTCGAATGCACGTGCTGCAGCACGGCCGCCAGGCGCTCCAGACCCATGCCGGTGTCGACGCTGGGCTTGGGCAGCTTGTGCATCACGCCGTCTTCAGTCCGGTTGAACTGCATGAAGACGTTGTTCCAGATCTCGATGTAGCGGTCGCCGTCTTCATTGGCCGAGCCCGGAGGGCCGCCGGCCACGTCCGGGCCGTGGTCGTAGAAGATCTCGGTGCAGGGGCCGCAGGGACCCGTGTCGCCCATCATCCAGAAGTTGTCGGACATGTAGCGGCCGCCCTTGTTGTCGCCGATGCGCACGATGCGCTCGGCGGGCACGCCGACTTGCTTGTTCCAGATCTCGTAGGCCTCGTCGTCCTCGGAGTACACCGTCACCCACAGCTTCTCGGCCGGCAGCTTGAAGTGCTCGGTCAGCAGTTCCCAGGCGAAGCCGATGGCGTCCTTCTTGAAGTAGTCGCCGAAGCTGAAGTTGCCCAGCATCTCGAAGAAGGTGTGGTGGCGCGCCGTGTAGCCGACGTTGTCCAGGTCGTTGTGCTTGCCGCCGGCGCGGATGCACTTCTGCGCCGTGGTGGCGCGCGAGTAGGCGCGCTTGTCGAAGCCCAGGAACACGTCCTTGAACTGGTTCATGCCCGCGTTGGTGAACAGCAGCGTCGGGTCGTCGCCGGGCACGACCGGGCTGGACGCGACGATCTGGTGGCCCTTGGACTCGAAGAACTTCAGGAAGGTGTGGCGGATCTCTGCGGCTTTCATGCCTGTCCTTTGCTTGATGGGCCTGGCGGGTCGGGTGTGGCGGGTCGCTGTGGCGCAGCACAGGCTGCGACATGAATCAGTTTGTGTCTTCGCGGGTGCGTGGTTTGCCGCTCTTCCTGACGCCGTGGGCGGTGGAATGGCGGGTCCGGCACCTGATTTCGCGAAGCTTTCGATTATAGGAGCCGGGGCCGTTGACACGGTGTTGACATGGCGGTTACGCCGCCGCCGCTAGGATGCCGGCCTTCCACGGAGAAACGACATGGCGACCCCCGACCCCAAGACCTCCCCGCTGGCGCAGCTCAAGGACCCCAGCCTGCTGAAGACCGACGCGCTGATCAACGGCGAGTGGGTGGGCGGCTCGAGCCGTTTCGACGTGGTCGACCCGGCGACCGGCGTGCTGCTGACGCACGTGGCGAACCTGGGCGCGTCCGAGGCCGACGCGGCGGTGACGGCCGCAAATGCCGCCTGGCCAGCGTGGCGGGCGAAGACGGCCAAGGAGCGGTCCTCGATCCTGATGCGCTGGTACCACCTGCTGATCCAGCACGCGGACGATCTGGCGCGCATCCTGACGGCGGAGCAAGGCAAGCCGCTGGCCGAGGCGCGCGGCGAGATCGTCTACGGCGCGAGCTTCGTGGAGTGGTTCGCCGAGGAAGGCAAGCGCGTGCGCGGCGAGATCGTGCCCAGCACCGACGCGACCAAGCGCTACATGGTGATCAAGCAGCCGGTGGGCGTGTGCGCGGCCATCACGCCGTGGAACTTCCCGCTGGCGATGATCACGCGCAAGGTGGCGCCGGCGCTGGCGGCCGGCTGCCCGGTCGTGATCAAGCCGGCGGAGCAGACGCCGCTGACCGCGCTGGCCGCGGCGGAGCTGGCGCAGCGCGCCGGCATGCCGGCGGGCGTGCTGAACGTGATCACCGGCGACGGCGAACAGTCGATCGCCATCGGCAGGGTACTGTGCGAGAGCGACGTGGTGCGGCACCTGTCGTTCACCGGATCGACGGAGGTCGGCCGGATCCTGATGGCGCAATGCGCGCCGACGATCAAGAAGCTCTCGCTGGAGCTGGGCGGCAATGCGCCGTTCCTGGTCTTCGACGACGCGGACATCGACAGCGCCGTCGAGGGCGCCATCGCCAGCAAGTACCGCAACGCCGGGCAGACCTGCGTGTGCGCGAACCGGCTGTACGTGCAGGCCGGCGTGTACGACGCGTTCGTGGCCAGGCTGGCAGAGAAGGTCGGCGGCCTGAAGGTCGGCAACGGCTTCGAGCCCGGCGTGACGCAGGGCCCGCTGATCGAGGATGCGGCGATCGAGAAGGTCGAGCGCCACGTCGCCGACGCGGTGGAGAAGGGCGCGAAGGTGCTGGTCGGCGGCGCGCGGCTGCACGACCGCTTCTTCCAGCCGACGGTGCTGTCGGAGGCGACCGCCGACATGCTGTGCGCGCGCGAGGAGACCTTCGGCCCGGTGGCGCCGGTGTTCCGCTTCGGCACGGAGGCCGAGGGCGTCGCGCTGGCCAACGCCACGGAATTCGGCCTGGCGAGCTACTTCTACGCCCGCGACATCGGCCGGATCACGCGCGTGTCCGAGGGCCTGGAGTACGGCATGGTCGGGATCAACACCGGCCTGATCTCGACGGCGGAGGTGCCGTTCGGCGGCGTGAAGCAGTCCGGCCTGGGGCGCGAGGGCGGCCACCAGGGCATCGACGAATACGTCGAGACGAAGTACCTGTGCGTGGGCGACGTGAACAAGTGATCGCCGCGAGACGCCATCCGGCTGCGCCCGCGCAGTGCGGGCGGTTCGGAGGGCCTGGACGGGTCAGGCCGCGAGCGTCGCCATCTCGACGGCGAGGTAGTCGAGGAAGCAGGTGATGCGCGAGGCCAGCGCGGTGTTGCGATAGTAGACCGCATGTACCGGTTGCCGCGTGTCGACGGTGTGTGTCGCGAGGACCTGCACCAGCGTCCCGTCCGCGCGGTCCCGCGCGGTCATGAAGTCGGACAGCGCCACGACGCCTTGGTCGGCCAGGGCCAATTGCCGCAGTGTCTCGCCGGAGGACGCGCTCACCGCCGCCTCGATCGGATAGCCCTCGCCGCCGGACCAGCGAAGGGGCCAGGTGTTGAGGCTCTCGGGTGCGGTGAAGCCGAGCAGCGAATGATTCGCGAGTGCCTCGACCTTCGTCGGTCGCCCGTGCGCGGCGAGATAGGCGGGGCTCGCGAGCACCCGCAGGCGGAAGCTGCCAAGCGGCCGCGCATGCAGCGTCGAGTCGGCGAGCGTGCCGATGCGCAGCGCCACGTCGGTGCGCTGCTCCAGCAGGTCGATGATCTGGTCGCTGCTGTTGAGTTCGAGCTCGATCTGCGGATAGCGTTCGCGGAAACCGCCGATCAACGGCACCAGCACGTGCAGCATGAACGGCGAAGCCGCGTTCACGCGCAGCCGTCCGGCGGGCTGGTCGCGGCGCAGCGCGAGTTGTTCCTCGGCGTCCTCCACCGCGGCGAGCACGCTGCGGGCCCGGGCGAGGAAGAACTGACCTTCCTCGGTGAGTTCGAGTCGCCGGGTGGAGCGTCGCATCAAGGTCGTGCCGAGCTTGTGTTCGAGCCGGCTCAGCGACCGGCTGACGGCGGAGACCGTCTGCCCCAGAGGCTCCGCCGCTGCGCTGATCGATCCTGCGTCGACGATGGCGGCGAGGACGGCGAGTTCATCGAGGGAGCTTTTCATGGCGCCTCTTGCGTTCATTGCGTTTGATGCAAGAATATTTTGGCCAATCGAGGCTTTTTCTGCAAACCGAGAGCGGGAACACTGGTGGCCATTCCTCCACCTTCCTCGCTTCGCAGGAGCCTCAACATGCCGATCGCCTTGTGGGCGCTGACCGTCAGCGCCTTTGCCATCGGGACCACGGAATTCGTCATCGTGGGCCTGATCCCGACCATGGCCGCCGACCTCGGCGTCAGCCTGCCGTCCGCGGGCCTGCTGGTCTCGCTGTACGCCCTGGGTGTCGCCATCGGCGCCCCCGTCCTCACCGCGCTCTCCGGCCGCTGGCCGCGCAAGCAGCTGCTGCTCGCGCTGATGCTGCTGTTCACCGCGGGCAACCTGCTCGCATGGCTTGCCCCCGGCTACGGCGCGCTCGTCCTGGCGCGCGTGCTCACCGGCCTGGCGCACGGCGTGTTCTTCTCGATCGGCTCGACGATCGCGACCAGCCTCGTCCCGCGTGAGAAGGCCGCCAGCGCCATCGCGACGATGTTCTCCGGACTCACGGTCGCGCTGGTCACCGGCGTGCCGCTGGGCACCTTCATCGGCCAGCATTTCGGCTGGCGCGCGACCTTCCTGGTCGTCGCCGCGCTCGGCCTGATCGCCTTCGTCGCCAGCCTGGCCTTCGTGCCGCGCAAGCTCGCCCAACCCGCGCCGGCCAGCCTGCTGCATCAGCTGGAGCCGCTGCGTCAGCCGCGTCTGCTGCTGGTCTACGCGATGACCGCCGTCGGGTACGGCGGCTCCTTCATCGCCTTCACCTATCTCGCGCCTATCCTTCAGCAGATCAGCGGCATCTCCGCCAACGGCGTCAGCCTCGTGCTGCTGGTGTACGGCATCTCGGTCGCGGTCGGCAACGTCTGGGGCGGCAAGCTCGCGGACAAGCGCGGCCCGATCGGCGCGCTCAAGCTGATCTTCCTCGGACTCGCCGCCGTGCTGTTCGTGCTGAGCGTCTCCGCCCAGTCGCCGATCGCCGCCGTGCTGACCGTGCTCGCCTGGGGCGCCTTCGCCTTCGGCAACGTGCCGGGCCTGCAGGTCTACGTCGTGCAGCAGGCGGAGGCGCATGCGCCCAAGGCCGTCGACGTCGCCTCGGGCCTGAACATCGCCGCGTTCAACCTGGGCATCGCCGGCGGCGCCTGGGGTGGCGGCCTGATCGTCGAACACCTGGGGCTGATCCACACGCCCTGGATCGGGGCCATCGTCGTGCTCGGCGCCTTCGCGCTCACCGTGCTGGCGGGACGCCTCGACCGACGCTTCCCCCTGCCGGCGCGCGCCGCCGGCGCCGCCCCGATCGCCGTGGGCCATTGATCGCGCACGACCTCGCACGATCTCGCACGACCTGGCCATGGCGCGCAAGCGCGCGCACGATTCCGATTTCCCTCCGATTTCCTCCGACCACTTCCTGGAGTTCCCCATGAGCACCACCACCTCCAAGGCCACCGACGCCTCCTTCATTCCGATGCCTGTGCTGGGTCTGGGCACCTTCCGCCTGAAGGGCCAGACCGTCGTCGACGCGGTCAAGAGCGGCCTGTCGCTCGGCTTCCGGCACATCGACACGGCGCAGATCTACGGCAACGAAGCCGAGGTCGGCCAGGCGATCGCCGAGAGCGGCGTGCCGCGCGCCGAGCTGTTCGTCACGACCAAGATCTGGACCGAGCAACTGGCCGGAGACCGGGTGATCCCGAGCCTGCGTGAGAGCCTCGCGAAGCTGCGCATGGACGCGGTCGACCTGACGCTGATCCACTGGCCGTCGCCCGGCAACGCGGTGCCGTTGAAGGAGACGCTCGATGCTTTGATGGAGGCGAAGCGCCTGGGCCTGACGCGGGCGATCGGCCTGTCCAACTTCACCGTCGCGCAAATGCGCGAAGCGATCGAGCTCGTGGGTGCCGGCGAGCTCGCGACCAACCAGGTGGAGATCCACCCGTTCCTGCAGAACCGCCGCGTCGTGGCCTTCGCGAAGTCGCAAGATCTTCACTTGACCGCCTACATGCCGCTGGCCTACGGCAAGGTCATGACCGAGCCGGTGCTGATCGACATCGCGACACGCCACGGCACGACGCCGGCGCAGGTCGCCCTGGCGTGGCTGCTGCAGCAAGGTCTCGCGGTGATCCCGTCGTCGACCCAGCCGTCGAACCAGGCGGCCAACCTGACGGCCACGACGCTTCGCCTCAGCGACGAGGACATGACGCGCATCGCCACGCTCGATCGTGGCGAACGGCTGGCGGATCCGGACTTCGCACCGGCCTGGGATTGAAGGCGTCCGCGAGCCTGCCGCCGACGGCGGCGGGCTCTGTAAGCGGATGTTCTTCGGCGTGAAAAAGATCACGCTTCGCGGTCGGCCAGACATGAAGGCGTTCAGCCGGAGCGCATACAACCCGGGTGCCTGCGCTTTCCGACCTTGCCCATGTTCCGTCTCCGTTTTCGATCCAAGCCGACTGCGGTCGTTGAAGCGTCCGCCGCTGGCGCTGCCGAAGCTGCCGCCGTGGTCGACGCGGAGAGCGCCGCCGAAGCGGCTGCCGCGCTGGCTGCGGAAGACGCCGACGGCGATGACGGCGATGAGCGCCGCACGACACCGCGCCGCGACGTGCCGCTCGGACCGGCGGTGCGCGTCGAGTTCATGCTGCTGGGCCGTGCGCGCAGCTTGAACGTGGATGACGTGTCGTTGGGCGGCCTCGGCCTGCGTGGTTCGGTGGAAGAAGGGCGCGGGCTGTTCCTCGGCCAGAAGGTGCCTCAGGCGCGGGTGATGGTGGGTGATCAGCTCGTGCTGGTGGCCGACCTGGAGGTGCGCATCCGGCGCAGTTTCCGGTCGTTCCTCGCCGGCGAGCAGGTCCACATCGGCTGCCGTTTCCTGGGCCTGAACCCGCTGGCCGAGGCGGAACTCCAGCGTCTGCTCGCCCAGTTGATCGGTCAGCGCGGCCGCTGAGCGGCCCCTCTGGACCCGGCGAAGGCTGGGTCATAATCTGCCTTCTCCGCGGGCGTCGTATAACGGCTATTACCTTGGCTTCCCAAGCCAATGACGAGGGTTCGACTCCCTTCGCCCGCTCCAGGTGTCCAGACGTCGACCGTTGATCGCGACGGTCCCGCTCCTTGAGCGGCGCCCTTGGTGTCCTCTGCGTCGTTCGGCCAAGGGACAAGGTGACCTTTGGCCGTTGTCGTGATCGTCCGGTCACGAAGAATCCGTACTTCCTTGCAACGTCACCAGGAATGCGTCGATGTCGAGTCCCGCCCAACAGATCGCGCAACACAAGGCAGCCGAGTGCAAGCTGCAGGTCATGGCGCATCGACAGGCCTTTGCCCGCGAAGGTCTCGCCGCGGGCCAATGCGCGGCGGATGGCTGGGACATGTGCACCGAGCTGCTCAATGGCGAATTCGATCTGGACACGGCCGTGGGCCAGGATCTGCTGCGCCGGCTGATCGCTCAGCAGCCCAGTGTTCTCCATACTTTGCGGGCGTGGGAGCCCAGCGTTTCGGCTGCCCGCATTCCGATGCGGACCGCCGCGCCGCGTCCCGGACCGGGACCGCGTCCGGAAGATGACCTGCCCCCGTGGTTGAGGAACTATCTGTTCGGCCAATGGGGCGGGGCCGGCGTGGGCTCCGAGATCCGCTCCGCGGGTGTCGGTCCCGGGAACATTGCCGGAAACGGCCTTGCCGCGGCGCAGACCGCCGCGATGATGGGCATGCAAGGACAGACCGCCGCTGGGCTGCATGCCGCCGCTCAGAAGATCGCGTCCGGAGCCGCCCGCAGCGTGCGCATCAACGAGTTCATGGATCTGTACAACGCCAACCAGGGCAAGGGAGCACCTCGCCTGCGGCTGCGGATCCGCAATCTGCCGGTGACCGTGGCGGCACCGATCGCCGGCGCGCAATGGCGAACGAATGCCAAGGGCTCTACCCATTCCACGCGCTGGGCGTCGCCGACGTCCGGTCAGGTGCGAGGAGCGGGCGCGGTCGCTGCGGAAAGCCGCTGGGCGCGCAACATGGGCTGGTCGACCGGCAAGCTTGGGACGGGCCTGATCACCTTCGCGCCGACGGCGGCGCTCGACGCCTGGAGCAGCATCGAGTTCGACATGGACGCCGCAGGCAATCGACGCATGCGTTCCTTTGATACCAACAAGTTCCTGATCACGTCGGCACGCAATCAGAGCGGCAACGCATTGGGTCTGGCGGCCAGCATCGCAGCAGTTCCCGCGGCAGTGGCGATCGCGGCAGGGGTGGGCTTGACGGTGGCCGGTGCGCCGCTGGTGCTGATCGGCCTGGTGGCCGGCCTTGCCGTCCAGGTCATCTGGAACTCGGCCGGAGGCGCGGACTTCGCGGAGAAGCAGGCGCGCGCTGCGCTTGGAGGGCCTCAGTGAGGCCGCCTGACAATCTGGACTCCCTGAAGGGCACGCCCATCGCCATGTTCGGCGCGGGGGTGCTGGTCATTCCCGCGATGTGGGCGTTTCTGCTGGCGCCGGGTGTCGTCCTGACGATGGCGCCGATCACGGGCCTCCTGTTCTTGCTGGCGGGTCTCCACATGACCTACCGCAGCCGGTTTTCACCGGGGGAGGCGCTGTGGAGTTTCCTTCTGGCGTTGATCTTCTTCGGCAGCCTGCTGGTGGCGTCCACGACGTCGCTGGCGTGGCGGATGGCGCGGCCCGATCTGCAAGGCCTCGCGGTCGGCCTGGCCGCATTCATCGGAGGCGGCGCATTGCTGCTGGGCTTCCTCGCAGAGCGGCGACGCCTGCTGCCCGAGGAGAATGGCGTGCCAGTGGCACTGCTGCCCATGGTGGATCTGCAGAGGCATCAATTGCATCCGTCGCCCGCCTCCGGCACTCAGCCCACGATGGGCCGTATCGCGTTCCTCTCCGCGCTCGCATTGAACGTGCCGTTGCTGCTTCAGATGAACGGACTGCGAGGCGATGACATCGTGTGGCTTGCCATGCCCGTGCTCGGCGCCACCGTCACCTATGTCCTGGCGACAGGGTTTGGTCCGTCCCTGGCCCGCATCCTTGCGCTCCGGGTCCTGGAGCGCCGTGACGGTCGGCGGTTCACAACGAGTCGGTTCGAGGAATTGACGCAGATGCGCCGTCATCTCTGGCTGGCGAGATGGCTGTGTCGTGAAGAGGATCTGGCTGCGCGCTCCGTGGCCGATAGCGGCCGGAACGACCGGCGATCGCGGCGCCGTTGAGCGGATCCGCGCGGGCGCTTTCCATCTCCCTCGTGGGGGCTGGACGCCATGATCCGTGTTGCAATGCTGAACGTTTCCTGAACGCGCACTGAGCGTTCCCTTTCAGCAGTCCGACATGTCCGCCGCTTCTCCGATCGCTTCTCCCCAGCTCTCCGACGACCCGACGCCCGTGGCGCACATCGGCTGGGCGCTGCTCGCGCTGGCCATCGGCGGCTTTGCCATCGGCACGACCGAGTTCGCGGCGATGAGCCTGGTCCCGTTCTTCGCGCCGGACCTCGGCATCGACGCCCCGACCGCCGGGCACGTGATCAGCGCCTACGCGCTGGGCGTCGTGGTCGGTGCCCCCCTGCTCGCGGTGCTCGGCGCCAAGGTGCCGCGGCGCACGCTGCTGATCGCGTTGATGCTGGCCTTCGCCGTCGGCAACGGCCTCAGCGCGCTCGCGCCCAGCTATCACGCGATGCTGCTGTTCCGCTTCCTCAGCGGCCTGCCGCACGGCGCGTACTTCGGCGTCGGCGCGCTGGTGGCCGCCTCGCTGGTCGCGCCGGCGCGGCGCGCGCAGGCGGTGAGCTCCATGATGCTCGGCCTCACCGTCGCGACCATCATCGGCGTGCCGCTGGCGAACTCGCTGGGGCAGTGGGCCGGCTGGCGCTGGGGCTTCGGCGTGGTGACGCTGCTGGCGCTGCTGACCGCCGCGCTGGTCGCGATGCATGCGCCGCGCGACCGTGTCCAGCCGGGCGCCAGCGCGATGCGCGAACTCGGCGCGCTCGGTCGCCGCCAGGTCTGGCTGACGCTGGGCATCGCGACGATCGGCTTCGGCGGGATGTTCGCCGTCTACACCTACCTCGGCTCGACGCTCCTGGAAGTCACCCGCACCGGCCCCGGTCTGCTGCCGGTCGTGCTGAGCGTGTTCGGCATGGGCATGACGGCGGGGACGCTGGTCTCCGCCTGGGCCGCCGACCGCGCGCTGATGCCCACCATCGGCGGGCTGCTGGTGTGGAGCGCCGCCTCGCTGGCGCTGTATCCCTTCGCCGCCGGCAGCCTGTGGACGCTGTTGCCGGTGGTCTTCCTGATCGGCTGCGGCGGCGGGCTGGGCACCGTGCTGCAGTCCCGGCTGATGGACGTCGCGGGCGAGGCGCAGACCCTGGCCGCGGCGCTTAACCACTCCGCCTTCAACGCGGCGAACGCGCTCGGCCCCTGGCTGGGCGGCCTGGCGATCGCCGCCGGCCACGGATGGACCTCCACCGGCTGGGTGGGCGTCGCCCTGGCGTTCGGGGGCTTGATCTTCTGGGTGGTCTCGCTGGCGCTCGATCGCCGATAATCGCCGGCTTCCCTTGCTGGAGTTCCGCACATGGCCGACTGGCTGCCGCCCACGCGTTACTGGGTGCTGGCGATCTTCATCGCCTCCGCGCTGTACGCCCACTTCCGCGGCCGCGTCCGCTTCAAGCTGGCCCGCGCGCTGACCGACTTCACCGTGTTGATCTCACCGATCAACGCGATCATGTACCTGTTCTCGCGCGCGCCGGCGACGCCCTACCTGAAGACCTCGGCCTTCCCCGAGCTGAGCCTGCTGCGCGACAACTGGCAGGTGATCCGCGAGGAGGCCCTGAAGCTCAACGACGAGGGCTACATCAAGGCCGCGTCGGGCTACAACGACATCGGCTTCAACTCGTTCTTCCGCACCGGCTGGAAGCGCTTCTACCTGAAGTGGTACGACCGCGACATGGCGTCCGCGAACGCGCTGTGCCCGAAGACCGTCGAGCTGCTCAAGCAGATCCCGGGCGTGAAGGCGGCGATGTTCGCGTCGCTGCCGCCGGGCGCGAAGCTGGTGCGCCACCGCGATCCGTACGCGGGCTCGCTGCGCTATCACCTCGGCCTGACGACGCCCAACGATCCGGGTTGCTACATCGACGTCGACGGCGAGAAGTACCACTGGAAGGATGGCGAGGACGTGATGTTCGACGAGACCTTCATCCACTATGCCGAGAACACGACCACGCATCAGCGCGTGATCCTGTTCTGCGACGTGGAGCGTCCCGTGCACTTCGCGCCGATCCGCTGGCTGAACCGCGCGTTCGGCAAGCTGGTGATGACCTCCGCCGCCACGCAGAACCTGGAGAGCGAGCCCATCGGCGGCCTCAACAAGTTCTTCTATCACGCCTACAAGGTGCGCCTGTTCTTCAAGGCGTTCAAGGCGAAGTCGCGCACCGGCTACTACGTCGTCAAGTGGGCGCTGATCCTGGGCATCCTGGCGGCGATCTTCATCTGAGCGCCTGCCGACATCGGCCGTCGATGGCCTTTCAACCGGCCAGCGCCTGCGACAGGCGCTGCGCCTGCGGTCCGAACGCGTAAGCGTCCATTCCCAAGGCGCCGAAAGTGACGCCGTCGTGGATGCGGACCGGTGCGTCGTCGCGACCGCCGGCGCCCGCGGCGACGTACCAGGGCAGCAGATGCTCGTCCGTCGGATGCATCAGGGCGGCGGCCGGCGCCTGCGTCCGGTAGGCTGCCAGGGCATCCCAATCCCGGGCCGCGGAACGGTCCGCGAACCAGGTCCGGAAGGCTGCGGATTCGGCCATCTCCGGCACGTCTTCCGACGACGCGCGCATCAGCAGACGCAGGTTGTGCGTGATGCTCCCGGTGCCCAGGATGAGCACGCCTTCGCGCGACAGCGCCTGGAGTTTCCCGCCGAGTGCGATCAGTTGCGCCGGTGAGGCCTGCGCCGTCAGCGTGAGCGGGATCACCGGCACGTCGGCGTCGGGGTAGAGGAATCGCAGCGAAGTCCAGATGCCATGGTCCAGGCCGCTGTGGTCGAAGACCGGGAGGGCGAGCATCTCGCCGATTTGTGCGGTCAGCGCGCGATCGCCGGGAGCGTCGTAACGCACCTGGTACAGCGCCGGCGGGAATCCGCCGAAGTCGTACACCGCCTCGTGGCGATCGGCACCGAGCAGGACCGCCTCGCGCGCGGTCGTGTGCGCGGAGATCGCCAGCACCGCCTTCGGACGCCCCCAGACGGCGTCCAGCGTCCGGCCCAGCCGTTGCATGAAGGCACCGGCCTCGCCCGGCTCCAGCGCGATCATCGGCGAGCCATGGGAGACGAAGAGGGGAGGGAAATGGGTGTTCATGAAGTCCATTGAACGCCCGTGAGCGCGCCGCATCGTCAAAACCGCTTGCACGGACTGTTCAAGCCGATTGCATGGCCGCACCCCTGTGCCAGCGCGCGGGCATGCGGTTCGCTACAGTCCGCGCATGAGCGCGCATCCGTCTTCCCCGTCCGCCACCCCCGCCGGGGCGCCCGCGGCCCGGCCGGCCTCCGGTTCCCCCACGGGTCGGCGACCGCCGTCGCTGTGGCGCCAGACGGGGCTGCAGACCTGGCGCGACTTCCGGGCGGGCGAACTCCACCTGTTGATCCTGGCCCTGATGCTGGCCGTCGCGGCCGTGTGCGCGGTCGCGTTCCTGTCGGATCGGCTGGACCAGGGCCTGCGACGGGATGCCGCGCAACTGCTCGGCGGCGACGCGGTCGTCGCCAGCGATCAACCGACGCCAGCGCCGGTCCGCGCGCTCGCTGAACGCCTGAACCTGCGCAGCGTCGAGACGCTGAACTTCCCCAGCATGGCCCGCGCCCATGAGGACCAGGGCGGCGGCAGCCGGCTGGTGGCGGTGAAGTCGGTCAGCCCGCGTTATCCGCTGCGCGGGGCGCTGTCGTTGAAGGACGGACGTCAGGTCGGCGCGCCGGCCGCCGGCACCGTGTGGGTCGACACCGGCGTGCTCAGCGCGCTCGGCCTGAAGGTCGGCGATCCGCTGCTGCTGGGCGACGCCACGCTGAAGATCGCCGGCGAGATCTCCAACGAGCCCGACCGCGGCGCCGGTTTCATGAACTTCGCGCCGCGCGTGATGCTGGCGCAGGCCGACATCGCCGCGACCGCGTTGATCCAGCCTGCGAGCCGCATCACCTACCGTTTCGCGGTGATCGGCGAAGCGGCCGCGGTGCAGCAGTTCAGCACGCAGACGCGCCAGCAGCAGAAGGACGGCAACTGGCGCGGCGTGCGACTGGAGTCGCTGGAGACCGGCCGCCCCGAGATGCGCCAGACGCTGGACCGCGCGACCAAGTTCCTGAACCTCGTCGCGCTGCTGGCCGCGTTGCTGGCGGCGATCGCGGTCGCACTCGCGGCGCGCGAGTTCGCCAACCGCCACCTCGACGACTGCGCGATGCTGCGCGTGCTCGGCCAGCCGCAGCGCCGCCTCACCTGGGTGTTCACGCTGGAGTTCGCCACCGTCGGGCTGATCGGCAGCGCGATCGGCGTGCTGCTCGGCTTCCTGCTGCATTACGGCTTCATCGCGATGCTCGCGGGACTGATCGAGGTCAACCTGCCGGCGCCCGGCATCTGGCCCGTGCTGCTGGGCCTGGGCATGGGCATGAGCCTGCTGCTGGGCTTCGGCCTGCCGCCGGTGCTGCAGCTGGCCGCGGTCCCGCCGCTGCGCGTGATCCGGCGCGAGCTGGGTCGGCCGAAGGCGGGCTCGATCGTCGTGCTGGTCGCCGGCGTGCTGGCGTTTTCCGCTGTCCTGACCGCGCTGTCGGCGGACTGGAAGCTGGGGTTGTTCGCCACCGGCGGATTTGCGGTCGCGCTCGGCGTTTTCGCGCTGCTGGCCTACGGTGCCGTGCTGGCGCTGCGACGGCTCGTGCCGCAGGCCGGCGCGCCGCGCTGGCTGCTGCTGGCGACGCGGCAGGTCGCCGCGCGTCCGGCCTTCGCGGTGCTGCAGGTGGGGTCCTTGTCGCTGGGGCTGCTCGCACTCGCGCTGCTGGTGCTGATGCGCACCGACCTGATCGAGAGCTGGCGCGCCGCCACCCCGGTGAACGCGCCGGACCGCTTCGTCATCAACATCCAGCCGGAGCAGGGCCCGGGCTTCCGCGGCGACCTCGACCAGGCGGGCGTCAAGGACTACGACTGGTATCCGATGATCCGCGGCCGGCTGGTCGCCATCAACGGCGAGGCCATCAAGGCCAGCCGCTTCACGGAGGAGCGCGCGCAACGGCTGGTGGAGCGCGAGTTCAACCTCAGTCACAGCGCGGATCTGCCGTCGCACAACCTGATCTCCGGCGGCCGGTGGACGGCGGAGGACAAGGAAGGGGTCAGCGTCGAGCAGGGCCTCGCGGAGCAGCTCGGACTGAAGCTCGGCGACACGATGCGTTTCGACATCGCGGGCGTGCTGGTCGATTCGAAGATCACCTCGCTGCGCAAGGTCGACTGGGGGTCGATGCGGGTCAACTTCTTCGTGCTGTACCCGCGGGCGCAGATGCCGGAACTGCCGGTGAGCTACATCTCGGCGTACCGCTCGCCGCAAGGGCAGGGCGAGGCGGCGGCGCTCGACCGCAAGCTGGTCAACGAGTTCCCCAACCTGACGCTGATCGACGTCTCCGCCGAGCTGAAGCAGGTGCAGCAGGTGCTGGAGCAGGTGATCATGGCCGTGCAGCTGCTGTTCGCGGTGGCGCTGGCGCTGGGCGTGGTCGTGCTGCTGGTGGCGGCGGTGGGGTCACGTGATGCGCGCACGCGGGAGTTCGCGCTGATGCGCGCTTTCGGCGCGTCGAGCGCGCTGCTGGCGGCGGTGCAGCGCGCGGAGCTGCTCGGACTGGGCGCGCTGGCCGGCTTCCTCGCGGGCTTGGCGGCTCAGGCGCTGGGCTGGGCGCTGACGCACTACGCCTTCGAATTCGAATGGCAGTTCAAGCCCTGGGTGCTGATCGGCACGACCCTCGGCGGCGCGGTGCTGGCGCAGCTGGCCGGCTGGTGGGCGCTGCGCGGCGTGCTGCAGCGCCCGGTCGTGCAGACGCTGCGCGAGGCGGATACCAACTGATGGAAGTTGAGGTCTGGCTGACAGCCGAGCCCGATCAGCAAAGGCCCCTCTCCCGCACTGCGGGAGAGGGTGCCATCCATCAGCGCTGTGCGGCGGCGCGTTCGGCCGATTCCATCGTGTTGACCAGCAGCATCGTGATGGTCATCGGTCCGACACCGCCCGGCACCGGCGTGATCCAGCCGGCGACTTCCTTGACGCTGTCGAAGTCGACGTCGCCGCAGAGCTTGCCCTCCTCGGTGCGGTTCATGCCGACGTCCAGCACCACCGCGCCGGGCTTGACCATGTCGGCGGTCAGCACGTTGCGCTTGCCCACGGCGGCCACGACGATGTCGGCCTGACGTGTGAAGTGCGCCAGGTCCGGCGTCGCGCTGTGGCACACGGTCACCGTCGCGTTGGCCTGCAGCAGCAGCATCGCCATCGGCTTGCCGACGATGTTGCTGCGGCCGATCACGACGGCGTGCTTGCCCTTCGTCTCATAGCCGATGAACTCCAGCATCTTCATGCAGCCGTAGGGCGTACAGGGCTTGAAGCCGTCCTGGCCGACCATCAGCGCGCCGGCGCTCGCGACGTGGAAGCCGTCGACGTCCTTCTCCGGCGCGATCGCCTCGATGACCTTGTGCGCATCGATCCCCTTGGGCAGCGGCAGCTGCACCAGGATGCCGTGGATGGCGGGATCGTTGTTCAGCGCGTCCACACGCGCCAGCAGCTCCGCCTCGGTCATCGTGTCGGCGTACTTCTCCAGCACCGAGTGCAGCCCCGCGTCCTCGCAGGCCTTGACCTTGTTGCGCACGTAGACCTGGCTCGCGGGGTTGTCGCCGACCAGCACCACGGCCAGTCCGGGCTTCACGCCCTGGGCGGTCAGCGCGGCAGCGCGCGTCGCCACTTCGGCGCGCAGTTGCTTGGACAGGGCGTTGCCGTCGATCAGTTGTGCGGTCATGTCGGTACTCCGGATTCAGTGATTCAAAAACGCGGAAAGCAGAAAAGCGGAAGGGCAGAGGATCACTCTGCCCGGAATGCGAAGAGGCCGCTTTTCAGCGGCCTCTGGAAGTCATTGGCGGATCAGCCGGCCTTGGCCGGCGTGTTCGCGCCGAGCGCGATCTTCAGCAGGTCGGCGACGGTGTTGGCGTTCAGCTTTTCCATGATGTTGGCGCGATGCGCTTCCACCGTCTTGATGCTGATGCCCAGGTCGTCGGCGATCTGCTTGTTCAGGCGGCCGGCGACGATGCGTTCCAGCACCTGCGCCTCGCGCGTCGTCAGGCGCGACAGCAGCGCGTCGCGGCTGGCCGCTTCCTGCTGCGTCGCGAAAGCGCCGCGGGCCTGGTCCAGCATGCGCTCGACCAGCGACAGCAGTTCCTCTTCCTTGAACGGCTTCTCGATGAAGTCGACCGCGCCTTTCTTCATCGTCTGCACCGCCATCGGCACGTCGCCGTGGCCGGTGATGAACACGATGGGCAGCGGGCTCTTGCGTTCGATCAGCTTGTCCTGGAGTTCCAGGCCGCTCATGCCTTCCATGCGGATGTCGGCGATGAGGCAGGCGACTTCGCGCGGGTCGTAGCGGCTCAGGAAGCTCTCGGCGGAGTCGTAGCACTTGACCCGGTAGTCCTTGCCTTCCAGCAACCATTGCAAGGAATCTCGCACGGCCTCGTCATCGTCGACGACGTAGACATTGCCCTTCTTCGGAATCAAGCTCATGGTGTGGCTGCAGTGTTGTGAGTGGTGCTCGTCCCGACCTCACCGCCCTTGTCGAGCGGGGTCGGAGGCGACTCCGGACGCGGGATGTCGACGGGGATCGTGAACGCGAACCGGCACCCGACGATGGAAGGTCCATTGTAGAGGTTCTCGGCACGGATCCGACCCTGGTGGGACTCGATGATGGACCGGCATAACCCTAGTCCGATCCCCAATCCATCGGCCTTCGTCGAGAAGAAGGCCTCGTACATGCGCTCGATGACCTCGACCGGCAGACCCGGTCCCATGTCGGTCACCGAGAACTCGATGTTGGCGCCGAGCTCGGCGGTGTGCTTGGGCACCACGCGCAGCTCGATGTGCCGGCGCGAGGGCGGCAGCGCCGCGTTGTCGATCGCCTCGGCGGCGTTCTTGAGCAGGTTGAGCAGCACCTGCTCGATCAGGATCGGGTCGACGCGCATCACCGGCAGGCGCTGCGCGACATAGGTGTGGATCTGCACGTTGCGCCGGCGCAGTTCGATGCCGGCGAGCTCGACCGAGTCCTCCACGATCGAGGCCGCGAACGCGGGCTGGCGCTGCGGCTCGCTCTTCTTCACGAAGGCGCGGATGCGATGGATGATCTGCCCGGCGCGCTGCGCCTGCTTGGCGGTCTTCTCCAGCGCGACGATCAGGTCGTCCTTCTGGATGTTGTCGCCGCGCACCCGCGAGACCATGCCGTTGCAGTAGTTGGTGATCGCGGTCAGCGGCTGGTTGAGCTCGTGCGCGACGCTCGACGCCATCTCGCCCATCGTGATCAGCCGGCTGGTGACCTGCGCCTTCTCGGTCTGCTGCTGCTGTTGCGCCTCCGCGTGGCGGCGCGCGGTGATGTCGGTGGCGATCAGCATCTGCGCCAGCCGGCCGTCGGTCCATTGCAGGTAGCGGGCGCGGACGTCGAACCACATGTCGAGCTGCGCGATGAAGACCTCGCGCGAATCGCCGCCGACCTCGGTCAGGTGCTGCGCGGGCAGGCCGCCGTAGCCGTCGACGTCCTCCTCATCGCCATGCTCGCCAGGGTCGCCGTGACCGTCGCGTGCGCCCGCGCCGCTGCCGCCGATCTCGTAGCTCGCGTCCTGCGTGCTCGTCGCGCCGGCCAGGCTGGTCGGCTGCGAGCCGGCCAGCATCGCGTGCCCCTTCGGATCCGCGCCGAACCACAGCCGGTAGCTGCGGTTGGCGAAGAGCAGTTCGCCCTGCTGCACCGACAGCACCGACACCGCCGCGTCCAGGCCTTCCAGCACCGTGGTGAAGCGCTCATGCGACGCCGACAGCTGGTCGCGCACCCGCTTGGCCTCGGTGATGTTGGTCATCGAGGTCATCCAGCCGTTCTGCTTGCCCTTGGGGTCGATCAGCGGCGAGACGTACATGCGGGCGTCGAAGATGCTGCCGTCCTTGCGCATCACCTTCACCTCCGAGCCGCCGGCCGGGCTACGGCCCTGCATCTCCTGCTGCAGCAGGCGCAGGTTCTCCTCGTAGCGGTCGGGCGGCCAGTAGGGGAAGGGCGGCTTGCGGCCGATCAGCTCGGACTCGGCGAACCCCGTCATCGCGCAGAAGGCCGGGTTGACGTAGCTGATGCGGGTCTCCAGGTCCATCGCCCGCATGCCGGTGAGCATGGAGTTCTCCATGGCGCGCCGGAAGTTGGTCTCGGCGGCGAGCGCGTTCTGCACCTGTGCGCGCCGGCGCATGTGCTTCCAGGTGCCCAGCAGCATCCAGACGGTCAGCACCGACAGCGCCATCACCATCCAGAACAGCGTGTTGGAGATCAGGCCGATGGAGGTGCGGTAGCCCTGGCCGCGCAGCACGAGGCCGGGGGCGGGCGCCATCGGCACCTCGTGATAGATCGGCGCGCGCGTGATGCGCTTGCCCGGCATCGGCGTCACCGTGCTGGCGACGACCTGCTCGCGCGGGTCCAGCACTGCGACCGCGTGTCGCGACGTCACTTCGTTCGGGACCGAGTAGCGCAGCAGGCCCTCGACCGCGTACTCGGCGATCAGCACGCCGGCGAAACCGGCGCGGTCGCTCAGCGGCAGCTGCAGCTGGAACACGGTCGAGTTGTTGGCGTCGGCGAAGGAGGCCGAATAGGTCCGCGTGCGCCGGTCGCGCGCGCCCTGGAAGGCGCGCTCGGGTTCGCTGTTGGCGTGGCCGTTGGGCATGGACGGATCGCTGCCCTCCAGCGTCATCAGCGACTCGGCCTGTTCGCCGATCGCCGCGACGCTGACGCGTTTCTCGCGGCGCGCGTTCAGCCAGGTGATGTGGGTGATCTCCGGCCGGTTGCGGGCGATCGCCATCGCGCGCTGCGTGAATTCGAGGTTGTCGATCGAGCGGTTGGCCAGGTCGCGCTGCAGCGGGATCAGCAGGTCCTCGTTCTCGATCAGGCGCGAGCGGATCTGCTGCTGAGCCATCTCGGTGTCGCGCTTGACGGCCTCGGCCTCGCGTTCGATTTCCTCGTTGCGCAGGTACCAGAAGGCCGAAACGATCGCCGCCAGGAACAGCACCACCGACAGCAGCGGCCCCAGCGTCGCGAAGCGGTCCTGACGGGACGGAGACTGCCGGCGCCACCACGCCGACACCAGGCGTTTGACGGGATTCAGGGCACGGCGCGCAAAGCCTTGGACATCGAGGCGGGACAACATGGGCGCGATTATCCCGGCCCGCTCAAGCCCTCCCGGCCCGGGCGGCCCCGGGGCATTCCCGATCCGGGCATTCCCGGATCGCATCGTGAAAGACATCGGTCACGAAACGAGGCCTCCAGAGCCTATTGCTTTTCATTATGTGGAAACGCATCGCGCTATTTGGAAAATGAAAGGCTTGTGCGACACTCCGCCGCCATAGCCCTTCCGGAGGGGCAGTCGCGTGCGCACGCATGACGGTTTTCACGAGTTCGGGCACAGTGGCCCGTTCCGCAGAGAGCCCCGCGCGCGGCGATTGCCCCGCAGGAAGGCCGTGATTGAACACAGGAGACAAAGACATGTCCGCGCAGCCCCAGTCGTTCCTCGGCGCAGCAGCCAATGACACCGACGCCCTCGAAACCAAGGAATGGCTGGACGCGTTGTCCGCCGTCATCGGTGAAGAAGGCGGCGATCGCGCCCACTTCCTGCTCGAGACCCTGATCGACCACGCGCGTCAGGCCGGCATCGACGTGCCCTTCTCGGCCACCACGGCCTACGTCAACACCATCCCGGCCGACAAGGAAGAGCGCTTCCCCGGCAACATCGAGATGGAAGAGCGCCTGCGCGCCTTCATGCGCTGGAACGCGATGGCGATGGTGGTGCGCGCCAACCGCCTGCATCCGGAAGACGGCGGCGACCTGGGCGGCCACATCTCCAGCTTCGCTTCGCTGGCGACCATGCTGGGCTGCGGCTTCAACCACTTCTGGCACGGCGACGACACGGGCGAGGGCGGCGTGCACGGCGGCGACCTGCTCTACATCCAGGGCCACAGCGCGCCCGGCATCTACGCCCGCGCCTTCCTGGAAGGCCGCATCACCGAGGATCAGCTGAACAACTTCCGCCAGGAGGTCGAAGGCAAGGGTCTGTCGAGCTACCCGCATCCGAAGCTGATGCCCGAGTTCTGGCAGTTCCCGACGGTGTCCATGGGCCTGGGCCCGCTGATGGCCATCTACCAGGCGCGTTTCCTGAAGTACCTGCACGCCCGCGGCATCGCCGACACCGCCAAGCGCAAGGTCTGGGTCTTCCTGGGCGACGGCGAGATGGACGAGCCGGAAAGCCTGGGCGCGATCGGCCTGGCCGCGCGCGAGAAGCTGGACAACCTGATCTTCGTCGTCAACTGCAACCTGCAGCGCCTGGACGGACCGGTGCGCGGCAACGGCAAGATCATCCAGGAACTCGAAGGCGAGTTCCGCGGGTCCGGCTGGAACGTCATCAAGCTGATCTGGGGCTCCTACTGGGATCCGCTGCTGGCCCGCGACAAGCAGGAGCTGCTGCGCAAGGTCATGATGGAGACGCTGGACGGCGACTACCAGGCCTACAAGGCCAACGACGGCGCGTTCGTGCGCAAGCATTTCTTCGGCAAGCATCCCGAGCTGCTGAAGATGGTGGAGAACATGTCCGACGAGGACATCTGGCGCCTGAACCGCGGCGGCCACGACCCGCAGAAGGTGTACGCGGCGTATCACAAGGCGGTGAACACCGTCGGCCAGCCGACCGTCATGCTGATCAAGACGGTCAAGGGTTACGGCATGGGCAAGATCGGTGAAGGCAAGAACACCGCGCACCAGACCAAGAAGCTGCAGGACGAGGACATCAAGGCCTTCCGCGACCGCTTCAACATCCCCATCCCGGACAGCGAGCTGTCCAAGATCCCGTTCTACAAGCCGGCCGACGACACGCCCGAGATGCAGTACCTGCACGAGCGCCGCAAGACGCTGGGGGGTTACCTGCCCAAGCGCCGTCCGCAGGCCGAGGAAGCGCTGAAGGTGCCCGACCTGGCGACCTTCCAGGCCGTGCTGGACCCGACCGCCGAAGGTCGCGAGATCTCCACGACGCAGGCCTACGTCCGCTTCCTGACGACGCTGCTGCGCGACAAGGAACTGGGTCCGCGCACCGTGCCCATCCTGGTCGACGAGGCGCGCACCTTCGGCATGGAAGGCCTGTTCCGCCAGATCGGCATCTACAACCCCGCGGGTCAGAACTACACGCCGGTCGACAAGGACCAGGTCATGTACTACCGCGAGGACAAGGCCGGCCAGATCCTGCAGGAAGGCATCAACGAAGCGGGCGGCATGGCCAGCTGGATCGCCGCGGCGACGTCGTACTCGACGAACAACCGCGTGATGATCCCGTTCTACGTCTACTACTCGATGTTCGGCTTCCAGCGCATCGGCGACCTGGCCTGGGCCGCGGGCGACATGCAGGCGCGCGGCTTCCTGCTGGGCGGCACCTCGGGACGCACGACGCTGAACGGCGAGGGCCTGCAGCACGAGGACGGCCACAGCCACATCCTGGCCGGCACCATCCCCAACTGCATCAGCTACGACCCGACCTTCGCGCATGAAGTCGCCGTCATCCTGCACTCCGGCCTGAAGCGCATGGTCGAGAACCAGGAGAACGTCTATTTCTACTTGACGCTGCTCAACGAGAACTACCCGATGCCGGGTCTGAAGGCCGGCACCGAGGAGCAGATCCTCAAGGGCATGTACCTGCTGGAAGAGGCCGTGCAGCCGCAAGGCGCGCAGCCGCTGACGGTGAACCTGCTGGGCTCGGGCACCATCCTGCGTGAAAGCCAGGCCGCCAAGAAGCTGCTGGAATCGGACTGGGGCGTCGGCGCCAACGTCTGGTCCTGCCCCAGCTTCAACGAGCTGGCCCGCGACGGCCAGAACGCCGAGCGCTGGAACCTGCTGCACCCGACCGAACTGGCCTGCGTGCCTTACGTGACCCAGCAGCTGAGCAAGGTGCAGGGCCCGGTGATTGCGTCGACCGACTACATGAAGAACTATGCGGAACAGATCCGCGCCTTCATCCCGGCCGGCCGTTCGTACAAGGTGCTGGGCACCGACGGCTTCGGCCGCAGCGACTTCCGTTCCAAGCTGCGCGAGCACTTCGAGATCAACCGCCACTACATCGTCGTCGCCGCGCTGAAGAGCCTGGCCGACGAAGGCAAGATCCCGCAGGCCAAGGTCGCGGAAGCCCTCAAGAAATACGGCATCAACGTCGACAAGATCAACCCCTTGTACGCCTAAGCAGCGGACCCGGAGACAACACAAATGGCATTGGTGGAAGTCAAGGTTCCCGACATCGGGGACTTCAAGGACGTCGCGATCATCGAGTTGCTGGTCAAGCCCGGCGACACGGTGAAAGTCGAACAGAGCCTCCTGACCGTCGAGTCCGACAAGGCCTCGATGGAGATCCCGTCCTCCGTGGCAGGCGTCGTCAAGGAAGTGAAGGTCAAGATCGGCGACACGATCAACCAGGGTGACCTGATCGTCGTGCTCGAGAGCGACGCTGCTGGTGCCCCGGCGCCGGCCGCCGCTGCGCCCGCTCCGGCGGCTGCCGCTCCGGCGCCCGCGCCGCAGGCTGCGCCCGCAGCGGCTCCGGCCGCCGCGCCGGCCGCTGCCGCCGCACCGGCAGGTGCCGTGGACATCATCGTTCCCGACATCGGCGACTTCGACGAAGTCGCGGTGATCGAGGTGCTGGTCAAGGTCGGCGACACGGTCAAGCAGGAGCAGAGCCTGATCACCGTCGAGAGCGACAAGGCCTCGATGGAGATCCCGTCGTCGCACGCCGGCGTGATCAAGGAACTGCTGGTCAAGCTGGGCGACAAGGTCGCCAAGGGCTCGAAGATCGCCGTGATCGAGGCCGCGGGCGGCGCTGCCGCGCCGGCACCGGCCGCTGCCGCGCCGGCTCCGGCGCAAGCAGCCGCAGCGCCCGCGCCGGCCGCTGCGAGCGCACCGGCCGCCGCGCCGGCGGACCGTCAGGTCCCGACCGCCGCGCTGCCGCCGCACGAGCCGACCAAGCCCTCCGGCAAGCTGCCGCACGCGTCGCCGAGCATCCGCAAGATCGCCCGCGAACTGGGCGTGCCGCTCGACGAGGTGAAGGGCTCCGGCGCCAAGGGCCGCATCACCGAATCCGACGTGCAGGGCTTCGTCAAGGCCGTCATGGCCGGCACGACGCAGACCGTCGCGCAGAAGGCCGCGGCGCCCGCCGGCGGCGCTGCCGGTGGTGGCGCCTTCCCCGGCCTGCTGCCCTGGCCCAAGGTCGACTTCGAGAAGTTCGGCCCGGTCGAGCGCAAGGACCTGTCGCGGATCAAGAAGATCAGCGGCGCCAACCTGCATCGCAACTGGGTCACGATCCCGCACGTCACCAACCACGACGACGCGGACATTACCGAGCTGGAAGCCTTCCGCGTCCAGCTGAACAAGGAGAACGAGAAGTCCGGCATCAAGGTGACGATGCTGGCCTTCATGATCAAGGCGACCGTGGCCGCGCTGAAGAAGTTCCCCGAGTTCAACGCGTCCCTCGACGGCGACACGCTGGTCCTGAAGAACTACTTCCACATCGGCTTCGCCGCGGACACGCCGAACGGCCTGGTCGTGCCGGTGATCCGCGATTGCGACAAGAAGGGCATCTTCCAGATCAGCCAGGAGATGTCGGAGCTGGCCAAGAAGGCCCGCGACGGCAAGCTCGGCCCGGCCGACATGACCGGCGGCTGCTTCTCGATCTCGTCGCTGGGCGGCATCGGCGGCACCTACTTCACACCGATCATCAACGCGCCGGAAGTCGCGATCATGGGCGTGTGCAAGTCCTCGACGCAGCCCGTCTGGGACGGCAAGCAGTTCCAGCCGCGCCTGATCCTGCCGCTGTCGCTGAGCTGGGACCACCGCGTCATCGACGGCGCGTCCGCGGCCCGCTTCAACGTCTACTTCGCGTCCCTGCTGGCGGACTTCCGCCGCATCGTCCTCTGATCGGAAACACCGGACATGGCACAAGTTGAAGTCAAGGTTCCCGACATCGGGGACTTCAAGGACGTCGCGATCATCGAAGTCCTGGTGAAGGTCGGCGACACGATCAAGGCCGAGCAGAGCCTGGTGACCGTCGAGTCCGACAAGGCCTCGATGGAGATCCCGTCCTCCGCCGCCGGCGTGGTCAAGGAACTCAAGGTCAAGCTCGGCGACAAGCTCAACCAGGGCGACCTGCTCGTCGTGCTGGACAGCGACGCGGCCGCCGCACCGGCGCCTGCCGTCGCCGCGCCGGCTCCGGCTCCGGCCGCCGCGGCACCTGCACCCGCTCCGGCTGCTCCGGCGCCCGCGCCCGCTGCGGCTCCCGCCGCTGCCGCGCCGCAAGCCTCGGCCTACACCCCCCCGGCCGACGGCGAGTACGACGTGATCGTGCTCGGCAGCGGCCCCGGCGGCTACTCGGCCGCGTTCCGCGCGGCGGACCTGGGCCTGAAGGTCGCGATCGTCGAACGCTACGCCACGCTGGGCGGCGTCTGCCTGAACGTCGGCTGCATTCCGTCCAAGGCGCTGCTGCACGTCGCGGCGGTGATGGACGAGGTCAAGCACTTCGCCGACCTGGGCGTCGAATTCGCCGAACCCAAGGTCGAGCTGCCCAAGCTGGCCGCGCACAAGTCCAAGGTCGTCGGCAAGCTCACGGGCGGCCTCACGATGATGGCCAAGATGCGCAAGGTCACCGTCGTGCGCGGCTACGGCACGCTGCTGGACGCCAACCAGCTGTCGGTCGAGGAGACCAGCGGCGAGGCCCAGGAGCGCACCGGCAAGACCCAGACGCTGAAGTTCCGCAGGATCATCATCGCCGCGGGCTCGCAGGCGGTGCGGCTGCCCTTCATGCCGAACGATCCGCGCGTGATCGACTCGACCGGCGCGCTGGAACTGACGACGCAGCCCAAGCGCATGCTGATCGTCGGCGGCGGCATCATCGGCCTGGAGATGGGCACGGTCTACTCGACGCTGGGCGCGCGCCTGGACGTCGTGGAAATGCTGCCCACGCTGATGACCGGCGCGGACCGCGACCTGGTCAAGGTCTGGCAGAAGATGAACGCGCCGCGCTTCGACAACATCATGTTGAACACGAAGACGGTCGCCGCCGAAGCGACGCCCGAAGGCATCAAGGTGACTTTCGAAGGCGAGGGCGCCCCGAAGGAGCCGCAGGTCTACGACCTGGTGCTGCAGGCGGTGGGCCGTTCGCCCAACGGCAAGAAGATCGGCGCGGACAAGGCCGGCGTGATCGTCGGTGATCGCGGCTTCATCCCGGTCGACGTGCAGATGCGCACCAACGTGTCCAACATCTTCGCCATCGGCGACATCGTCGGCCAGCCCATGCTGGCGCACAAGGCGGTGCATGAGGGCCACGTCGCGGCGGAAGTCATCGCCGGCGAACTGCTCGGCGACGAATCGCTGGCCAGATCGCGCTTCGATGCGCGTGTGATTCCGAGCGTCGCCTACACCGATCCGGAAGTGGCCTGGGTCGGCGTCACCGAGGACGACGCCAAGGCCCGCGGACTGAAGATCAAGAAGGGGCTGTTCCCGTGGACGGCGTCCGGGCGGGCGATCGCCAACGGCCGCGACGAGGGCTTCACCAAGCTGATTTTCGACGAGGAAACGCACCGCATCATCGGCGGCGGCATCGTCGGCACGCATGCCGGCGACATGATCGGCGAGATCGCCCTGGCCATCGAGATGGGCGCGGACGCCGTCGACATCGGCAAGACGATCCACCCGCATCCGACGCTGGGCGAATCGATCGGGATGGCCGCGGAAGTCGCGCACGGCTCGTGCACCGACCTGCCGCCGCCGCGCAAGTAAGCGCGGCCCGCGCCATCCAAGGGACTCGCGACCGGATGCTGGTTCTCGACGCTGCCGCCACCTCGCGCGCGTTGCCGTGGTCTCCTCTCATGGAGGAGATCGCGCTGGTCTGCCGCGAGCACCGCGACGGCCGGCTCACCTGTCCGCCGCGGCAGGTGCTGCCGCTGCGCCAGGACGGCGTGCTGCTGGTGATGCCCTGCCTGAGCGACACGCTGTCGATCACCAAGCTTGTCAGCGTGCATCCGCTCAACGCGGCGCTTGGCCTGCCGACGATCGCGGGGGAGGTCGTTGTGCTGGACAGCCGCACCGGTCAGCGTCTGGCGGTGCTGGACGGCCCTGCGCTGACTGCACGCCGCACAGCGGCCGTCAGCATGCTGGCGCTGCAGCACCTGGTCCGCAAGGCGCCGCGCCGCGCGCTGGTGGTGGGTGGCGGCGTGCAGGCAAGGGCGCACGTGGAAGCACTCCAGGCGCTGCACCCGCAGGCGACCATCCACGTGCAGGGACATCAGACCGTGCCAGGTTTTGTCGAGGAGCTCGGCGTCGAGCCGTTGCCGGCGGAATCCCAGACGCGTCACGACTGGGATGTCATCGTGTGCGCGACGACCAGTCGCGTGCCCGTGCTGCGTCCTGGTGTCGGCGAAGGCGCGGTGGTGATCGGTGTCGGCGCGTTCCGCGACGACATGGTGGAACTTCCGCAGGAGCTGGTCCGCGGCGCGCAGATCTGGGTGGACGACCCGGTCGGTGCGCAGGCCGAGGCGGGTGACCTGATGGCTGCCGGCCGATTCGAGCCTCAGGATGCGATCGACGATCTCGTGCTGGGTCAGCGCCCTGTCGACGATGGTCGCACGCGGCTCTTCAAGAGTGTCGGTTGTGCGCGTTGGGATCTGGCTGCTGCCCGTGTGGCTGTCCGCGCCGCCTGACCCCGCAAGCCGATCTCAGGCCTCGTCCAGCAGCGGCCGCAGCGCGTCGTCCCACTGTTCGAGCTCGTCTTCGGACAGGTGCAGCCAGGCCAGCGCGGCTTCGCGATTGGCGGCCCAATCCACGTCCTCATCCAATCCCTCGTGCTGGCGCATCAGGTGCTCGGCGATCAAGCCGGCGGCGATCAGCGAGCGGATTTCCGGCTCGATGCTCTCGTCCTTCAGCGCTTCGAAGTCGTGATGCAGCCGGATGGCTGTCATCAGTTCCGGGGCCAGGTGCCAGACCTTTATCACCAGCGCGCCGACGACGGCGTGGTCGGTGCGGTGGTTGGCGTTCTCCGTTGCGATGAACGGGCGGTCGATGCGGGCGCCGGCTTCCACCATGGTGGCGCCATAGCCGCGCACGCTCTGCAGCAGCACGGGCATGCCGACGTGGCAGAACAGCCCATAGCTTTGCGCCAGGTCGACGCGCATGCCGGGCAACTGGCCGGCGATGAAGCCCATTGCGACCGCGCGTTTGGTCGAACGTTGCCAGAAGCGCAGCAGGTGCGGGCTGTTGACCGGGATTGCGTGACGGGCCAGGAAGGCCTGCATCAGCGCGACACTCTCGTCCAGGCCCAGGCGGTACATGGCCTGGCCGACGGTCGTACAGGGCACATGGCCTGCCACGAGATGCAACGGACTGTTGGCCACGCGCAGCAGCGTCGCGGACATCGCCACGTCGGCGGCGGCGACGCGGCCGACCTCGTTGAGATCGGGTTGAGGCAACGCCATCGCCGCGCGCAGGCGCTGCAGCAGCTCGGGGCAGGGCGGAATCTGGATCTGGCGCAACGGGCCGTTGGCGCGGGCCTGATCGAGTTCCTGACGGATGGCTTGGGTCTTCATGTGAGCGACGGATTATCCCGGCGCTCTCCGACCTGGGTCTTGAAGGGGGTGCGGCAAATTGCCGCTTGTCCGCAGGCGTGTGTCGAGGCGCGCCTGGTCTATCGCTCTTCGCCCGGGGCGGGGCGCCGGGGCAGCTACATTGCAGCGCATGTCACGTTTCGTCACTCGCACAGCGTCGCGCGCTGGCCGGACAATCCGGCCGGCGCGACGGGCATTGGCGGTGATGGCGTGCGTGGCGGGCCTGTGGTCCGCGCTGGCCTGGGGTTGGGACCGCGACAAGCTGACCGAGTCCGCGGCGAAGTTGTCGCCGAAGACGCAGGCGTCGGTAAGGTCCATGATCCAGATGGCCGACCGCGCCGCGGCGATGCCCGAGGAGCGCGACCGGCTCGCGACGGTCAACAGTTTCTTCAACCAGCGGGTGGCGTTCAAGGACGACATCGACGTGTGGGGCCAGATCGACTACTGGGCCACACCGCTGGAGCTGCTGGACAAGGGGGCGGGCGACTGCGAGGACTACGCCATCGCGAAGTACATGAGTCTGCTGAGCGCCGGCGTGCCGCAGGCCAAGTTGCGGATGGTGTACGTGAGGGCGCAGTTCCAGGGCCGGCCCCAGGCGCACATGGTCCTGGCCTACTATGCGCAGCCGGAGGCGGAGCCCTTGATTCTGGACAATATCAACCCGGAGATCCGCCCCGCGTCGCTGAGGCCCGACCTGACCCCCGTGTTCAGCTTCAACGGCGAGGGCTTGTGGAGCGGCGTCGGAGGGACGACGGCGGGCAATCCGCTGGTGCGGCTGTCGCTGTGGCGCGACCTGCTGGCGAAGGCGAAGGCGGAGGGCTTCTGATGGGCGACGGAGAATTCACGACATGTCCCTGATAAGACAAATCTGGTGGCTGGTCCTGGGCGCGGTGCTGGCGTCGGCGTTGGGAGGCGTCGCGGTGAGCACCTGGTCGTTGCGGGAGTTGTTGCAGACACAGGCGCAACTGAAGAACGCCGACAACGCCAACGCGCTGGCGCTGGCGCTGTCGCAGCAGAAGGGCGATGCGGAGCTGATGTCGCTGCTGATCTCGGCGCAATTCGATGCGGGCGCCTATGAGAGCGTGCGCTGGCGCGACGGCAGCGGCAAGCCGGTGTTCGAGCGGCATCTGGAGACGCCGCAGACCTCGCACGCGCCGCGCTGGTTCGTGGCGCTGCTCCGGCTGGACGTGGCGCCGGGTGTGGCCAAGGTGTCGGACGGCTGGAAGGCCGCTGGCGAGATCGAGCTGCGCGGCCAGACCGGCTACGTGCACGAGGCGCTGTGGCGCGCGACGGTCAGCACGGCCCTGTGGCTGCTGGCCGTGGGCCTGGCGACGGGCGTGGCCGCAGCGGCGGTGCTGGCGCGGTTGCGCCGGCCGTTGGACACGGCGGTGCGGCAGGCCGAGGGCGTGTCGCAAGGTCGCTTCGAGACCGTGCTGGAGCCGCGCGTGCCGGAGATGCGCAAGCTGACGAGCGCGATGAACACGATGGTGCTGCGCACGCGGCAGATGTTCGAGGCCCAGGCCGAGCAGCTGCGCACGCTGCATCACCAGCTGCTGTGCGACGAGCTCACGGGACTGTCGCACCGGCGGCAGTTCGTGGCGGAACTGAATTCGGCGCTGGAGCGCGACGACGGTCCGTTGCGCGCGGGGCTGGTGCTGCTTCGTCTGCGGGATCTGCAGGGCCTGAACCAGCGCCTCGGGCACGGCGCGACGGACCAGGCCCTGATGGCGATCGCGCAGGCGCTTCGCGTGTATCCGGAGCAGGTGCGGGGCTGCCTCGCGGGGCGGCTCAACGGCTCGGACTTCGCGTTGTGGCTGCCGGCGCCGAACGTGGTCGGTGACACGGCGCAGGCGCTGGCCGACGCCTTGCGGGCCGGCTTGCAGAACCTGGGGCCGGGCGTCGGCGTCGCGCTGGGCGCGGTCGAGCTGATGCGCGACCAGCCGATGAGCGCGTGGTTCGCCGCGGCCGACGCAGCGCTGGCCAAGGCCGAGCAGGGCGAAGGCGTCGTTCTGGAGCTGCGCGAGGCGCCGCCGTCGGACGAAGTGGCGCAGGGCGAGCGCGCGTGGCGCGCGCTGATCTCCGATGCGCTGGCGCATCAACGCAGCCGGCTGCTGGAGTTCCCGCTGATCGGGCGCGAGCGTCAGGTCTTGCACCTGGAGTGCCCGCTGCAGCTGAAGCTGAACCCCGTCGGCGAATTCGAGCCGGCCGCGCGCTGGCTGCCATTGGCGTTGCGCCATCGACTGAGTGCCGAGGCTGACTTGCAAGCCCTGGCGCTGGCGCTGCAGGCGACGCAACGGGACTCGCGGATGCGTTGCGTCAACGTGGCGCCGGCGTCGCTCAACGACGGCAGCTTCATCGCCCGCGCCCGCGAACTGGTGCAGGCGGCGCCGGCCGCCGCGCGGCGGCAGATCGGATTGGAAGTGGCGGAGCCGGCGGCAGCGCAGCACTTCGAGGCGCTGCAGGAACTCGGTCGTCAACTGCGTCCCTTCGGCGTGCAGCTCGGCCTCGAACACGCGGGCGCCGGACTGGCTCAAATCGATCGTCTTTTCCAGGCCGGACTGGACTACGTGAAGCTCGACAGCTCGGTGGTCAGCGGCGTGTCGGCGGATGTGGGTCGCGCGGCCTTCGTGCGCAGCCTGGTGGTCATGCTGCGCAGCCTCTCTCTGAAGGTCTATGCGGAAGGCGTCACCGATGCGCTCGACGCACAGGCGCTGTGGGACTGCGAACTCGACGGCATCACCGGCCCGTGGGCCTCGGCACAGGAAATCAAGCCCTGACTCATCGACATTCGCGACGGTCGCGTGCTGACCGAGTCGCAGATGGATGAGCTCTTCGACGAGTGGATTGAAGACGCTCGTCAGCGCACCCTGCGGTAACTAGTCGATATCCGCCGTATGCAGCGGATACCCGTTGCCGCTGCGGCGGTCGTCGAAGAAGCGCTGCAGCGCTTCGCGGATCGTGTGGAAGGCGATCTCGTCCCACGGCACTTCGTGTTCGAGGAACAGCCTGGCTTCGAGGGTTTCCGGACCCGGGTCGAATTCCGGGCTCAGCAGCTTCGCGCGGTAGAAGGTGTGGACCTGCCCCACGCGGACCACGTTCATCACGCAGTACAGGTTCTGCAGCTCGATCTGCGCGCCGGCCTCCTCGACCGTCTCGCGCGCCGCGCCTTCGGCCAGCGTCTCACCCAGCTCCATGAAGCCCGCCGGCAGCGTCCACTTGCCCAGCCGCGGTTCGATCGCGCGCTTGCACAGCAGCACCTGATCGCCCCACACCGGCAAGGTGCCGACGACATTCAGCGGATTCTCGTAATGGATCGCGCCACACGCCGTGCAGGTCGCGCGCTCCCGGTTGTCATCGGCCGGGATGCGGTAGTCGATCTGGCCGCCGCAGGTAGGGCAATGCTGGAAGCGCCGCGCTTGGAACATGGCCGCAGTGTACCGGCCTCCATCGCGGACCCCGTGGCATCATCGTCGGCCATGGAGCTCTACAACTACTTCCGTTCGTCCGCCTCCTACCGCGTCCGCATCGCGATGGCGCTCAAGGGCCTGGACTTCGATTACAAGCCGGTCCACCTCGCGAAGAACGAGCAGTTCAACGAGTCCTACGCCGCCGTCTCCGCGTCGCGGCTGGTCCCGTTGCTCAAGGACGGCGACGCGCTCGTCACGCAGTCGATGGCGATCATCGAGTACCTCGACGAGACGCATCCCGAGCCGCCCCTGCTGCCCGGCGACGCGTTGAGCCGCGCCTACATCCGCGCGCTGTCGCAGGACATCGCCTGCGAGATCCATCCGCTGAACAACCTGCGCGTGCTGCGCTACCTGGTGAAGGACCTGGGCGTCGGCGACGACAACAAGACCCGCTGGATCCACCACTGGGTCGAGAGCGGGCTGGCGGTCGTCGAGCAGCGCTTGAAGGCAGAAGGACGTTCGGGCCGCTTCTGCGTCGGCGACACGCCGACGATGGCCGATTGCGTGCTCGTGCCGCAGATCTTCAACGCGCAGCGCTTCGACAGCCGGCTCGATCACGTGCCGACGGTCATGAGGATCTTCGAGCAGTGCATGGCGCTCGACGCCTTCAGCAAGACGCAGCCGAGCGCCTGCCCCGATGCGGAATGAGGACTGGCTGAGGCCGGCATGGGCTGCGTCGCATGTTGACGCCTTCATGACCACGCGTGCCGGCGGCGTCAGCGGCGGCCCGCAGGCGCCGGACGATCAACGCGGATTGGCGAGCCTCAACCTCGGGCGCTCCGTCGGTGACGACCCCGCCCATGTGGTCGAGAACCGCCGGCGCGTCGCCGCCGAGATCGGCGGTCATCCCGTCTTCCTGAAGCAGGTGCATGGGACGACCGTATTGCGCCTGCGCGCCGAGCACGCGCTTCCCGATGCCGATCCCGAGCCGGCGGACGCGGCGATCAGCACCGATCCAGCGCTCGCCTGCGCGGTCATGGTCGCGGACTGCCTGCCGGTGCTGTTCGCCGGACCGGGCGTGGTCGGCGCAGCGCACGCGGGCTGGCGGGGACTCGCGGGCGGCGTGCTCGAGAACACCGTCGCCGCGATGTGCGACGCGGCGCGCTGCGAGCCTCACGACATCAGCGCGTGGATGGGCGCCTGCATCGGACCGGATCAGTTCGAAGTCGGCGCCGACGTGCTTGCAGCCTTCGGTGCCGAGCCGCTGCATCAGGATCAACCGATGTTCCGTTTCCAACGGAACGAACCAGGCGAGGCGCGCTGGCGCGCCGATCTCTACGGCCTCGCCCGGCGCCGGCTGGAAGCGCTCGGCATCGCGGCCGTCAGCGGCGGCGGCTGGTGCACGCTCAGCGAGCCGTCACGGTTCTTTTCGTTCCGACACGAGCGCGTCGACGGACGGCGCAGCGGGCGCATGGCCGCCGTCATCCGGTTGCGCTGACGCCTCCGCCCGCCGGCGCGCGGCGCGCCGCCCGGGCGTGCCCATCAGGTACATGACGATCGATAGCGGTACCACGCCGTAGAGCACGAAGGTGATGAGCGCGCCCAGCACCGTGCCCTGCGTGCTGAAGGCCTCGACGATCGCCATCATCAGCACCACATACATCCACGCGATGGCCACCAGATACATCAACGATTTCCTCGGGTCTTCGCGACAGCAGCGTCACGCGGGGGTAAGCTGATCGAGCTACAAAGCGCCTGAGCATATGCGAAGCCTCCCCGTCGATCCGCATCTTCCGCGTGACCGGCTGTGGCAAGCTTCTTGCACAGGTCGGCAAGAGGAGACACATGAGCGCGAACAACGCCGCCGCCGGATTCCCCGGCACATCGGTCCACGGTTTCGAACACTGGGCTCAGCAGGCCCAGCAGGCGGCCAGCAGCCTGTCGCACGGCTTCGGCGACGCCTTCAAGCATTTGCAGGCGATGCAGATCCCGCCCGACGCGTGGTCGCGGCTGCAGTCCGAGTACATCAGCCAGGCCAGCGCGCTGTGGAACGCCGCGCTCGGTGAGTCCCAGGGCGCGACGTCTTCCACTGCGCCCGCCGCCACCGCGGCCGCTCCGGCCACTGCGATGACCACGCCGCTGAAGGACCGCCGCTTCGCCGATGCGTCCTGGAACGAGAACCGCCTCGCCCACTTCACCGCGCAGCTCTACCTGCTCAACGCGAAGACGCTGCAGCGGATGGCCGATCAGGTCCAGGCCGACGACAAGACCCGCGCCCGTGTCCGCTTCGCGGTGCAGCAGTTCGTCGACGCGTCCTCGCCGAGCAACTTCCTCGCGCTGAATCCCGAAGCGCAGCAGCGCGCGCTGAACACGCAGGGAGAAAGCCTGGCGCGCGGCCTGCAGCTGCTGATGGCCGACGTCCGGCGCGGTCACGTGTCCCAGACCGACGAGTCGGCCTTCGAGGTCGGGCGCAATGTCGCGACCACCGAGGGCCACGTCGTCTTCGAGAACGCGTTCTTCCAGCTGCTCGAATACAAGCCGCTCACCGCAAAGGTGCATGCGCGGCCGCTGCTGATGGTGCCGCCCTGCATCAACAAGTACTACATCCTCGACCTGCAGCCGGAGAACTCGCTGATCCGCTATGCGGTGGCGCAGGGCCATCGCACCTTCGTGGTGAGCTGGCGCAACCCCGACGCCGACTGCGTGCACTGGACCTGGGACGACTACATCGGTCAGGCCGCGATCAAGGCCATCGAGGTCACGCGCGAGATCGCCGGCACCGACACGATCAACACGCTGGGCTTCTGCGTCGGCGGCACCATCCTGGCGACCGCGCTGGCCGTGCTGGCCGCGCGCGGCGAGCAGCCCGCCGAGAGCGTCACCCTGCTGACCACGCTGATCGACTTCAGCAGCAACGGCATCCTGGACCTGTTCATCGACGAGCCCGCCGTGCAGCTGCGCGAGATGACGCTGGGCGACCAGGCCGTGAGCGGCCCGGGCCTGCTCAAGGGGCAGGAACTCGCGACGACCTTCAGCTTCCTGCGTCCCAACGACCTCGTCTGGAACTACGTCGTCGGCAACTACCTGAAGGGCGATGCGCCGCCGGCCTTCGACCTGCTGTACTGGAACGGCGACGCGACCAACCTGCCGGGGCCGATGTACTGCTGGTACCTGCGCCACACCTACCTGCAGAACGAGCTGCGCATCCCGGGCCAGTTGACCGTCTGCGGCGAGCGGATCGACCTCGGCGCCATCCAGGCGCCGGTGTACATCTACGGCTCGCGCGAGGACCACATCGTCCCGTGGGACGCCGCCTACCGGAGCACGCAGGTGTTCAAGGGGAGGAAGCGTTTCGTGCTCGGAGCGTCCGGGCACATCGCCGGCGTCATCAATCCGCCGGAGAAGAAGAAGCGCAGCCATTGGATTGGAAAGGGCGCGGCGCTGCCGGCCGACAACCAGCAATGGCTGCAGTCCGCCACCGAGCATCCCGGCAGCTGGTGGACCGACTGGTCGCAGTGGCTGGCCGGCCACGCGGGTCCGCAGAAGGCGGCACCGCGCAAGCCGGGCGGTCGCGGCCACGAGGCCATCGAGCCGGCGCCAGGCCGCTATGTGAAGCAGCGCGCGTGAAACCCACTCCCGCGCCATGAGAACCCAACCGGTTCAGAGTCGATCCCGCAACGTTGATCCCGCATTCACCCGCTGACGTCCGTCGTTCAGCAGTTTCGAAAGAGGAGCGAGTCATGAGTTCACCGCAAGACATCGTCATCGTCGCCGCGGCGCGCACGCCGATCGGCAAGTTTGGAGGGACGCTGTCCAAGACCCCCGCCAGCGAGCTGGGCGCGATCGTCATCCAGGAGCTGCTGCGCAGAAGCGGCCTGCAGCCCGACCAGATCAACGAGGTCATCCTCGGCCAGGTGCTGACCGCCGGCGTCGGCCAGAACCCGGCACGCCAGGCCGTCATCAAGGCGGGCCTGCCGGTGACCGTGCCGGCCATGACGATCAACAAGGTCTGCGGCTCCGGCCTGAAGGCCGTGATGCTGGCCGCGCAGGCGATCCGCGATGGCGATTCGGACATCATCATCGCCGGCGGCCAGGAGAGCATGAGTCTGGCCCCGCACGTGCTGCCGGGCTCGCGCGAAGGCCAGCGCATGGGCGACTGGAAGCTGGTCGACACCATGATCACCGACGGCCTGTGGGACGTGTACAACCAGTACCACATGGGCATCACCGCCGAGAACGTGGCCAAGGAGTACCACGTCAGCCGCGCGCAGCAGGATGAACTGGCGCTCGCCAGCCAGCAGAAGGCCGCGGCGGCGCAGGACGCGGGCCGCTTCACCGCCGAGATCGTGCCGGTGACCATCCCGCAGAAGAAGGGCGATCCGGTCGTGTTCGCGGCCGACGAGTTCATCAACCGCAAGTCCAACGCCGAGGCGCTGGCCGGCCTGAAACCCGCTTTCGACAAGGCCGGGTCGGTGACCGCCGGCAATGCCTCGGGCCTGAACGACGGGGCCGCGGGCCTCGTGTTGATGACCGACGCCAAGGCCAAGGCGCTGGGACTCACGCCGCTGGCGCGCCTCGCGTCCTATGCGAGCGCCGGCGTCGACCCGAAGACCATGGGCATGGGGCCGGTACCCGCGTCGCGCAAGGCGCTGCAGCGCGCCGGCTGGCAGCCCAAGGACCTGGACCTGCTGGAGATCAACGAGGCCTTCGCCGCGCAGGCCTGCGCGGTGCATCAGGAGATGGGCTGGGACGTCAGCAAGGTCAACGTCAATGGCGGCGCGATCGCGCTGGGCCATCCGATCGGCGCCTCGGGCGCCCGCATCCTGGTCACGCTGCTGCACGAGATGATCAAGCGCGATGCGAAGAAGGGCATCGCCAGCCTGTGCATCGGCGGCGGCATGGGCGTCGCCCTGTGCGTCGAACGCTGACGCCGCCAGTGACGGCCTGTCATCTCTCCGATCAACTTCGCGTCTTTCCCGTTTCGACATTCCAGACACCCCGGCCGCGGACGCGGCGCTCCGGGGTGTCATACAGGAGGCAAGCATGAGTCAGAAAGTTGCATACGTCACCGGCGGGATGGGCGGCATCGGTACCGCCATCTGCCAGCGCCTCCACCAGGACGGCTTCAAGGTCATCGCCGGCTGCGGCCCCACCCGCGATCGCGGCAAGTGGCTGGGCGAGCAGGCGGAGCAGGGCTACACCTTCTTCTGCTCCGCCGGCAACGTGGCCGACTGGGATTCGACCGTCGCCGCGTTCGAAGCCACGATCGCCGAGCACGGCACCATCGACGTGCTGGTCAACAACGCGGGTGTCACCAAGGACCGCATGTTCCTGAAGATGACCCGCGACGAGTGGGACACCGTGATCGACACCAACCTCAACAGCATGTTCAACGTCACCAAGCAGGTGGTGCCGGGCATGGTGGACAAGGGCTGGGGCCGCATCATCAACATCTCGTCGGTCAACGGCGAGAAGGGCCAGGCGGGGCAGACCAACTACTCGGCGGCCAAGGCCGGCATGCACGGCTTCACGATGGCGCTGGCGCAGGAACTGGCGTCCAAGGGCATCACGGTGAACACCGTCAGCCCGGGCTACATCGGCACCGACATGGTCAAGGCGGTGCGTCCGGACGTGCTCGAGAAGATCGTGGCCGGCATCCCGGTGAAGCGCCTCGGCGAGCCCGAGGAGATCGCGTCCATCGTCGGCTGGCTCGCGGGCGAAACCTCCGGCTTCACCACCGGCGCGGACTTCAGCTGCAACGGCGGGCTGCACATGGGTTGACGGCCGCGGGCCCGTTCCCATGAAAAAGGGCTGCCTCGGCAGCCCTTCGTCGTTGAGGCGTCTTCCTCAGTCCTTCTTCATCAACACCAGCAGCTGCGACAGGTTCTGCGCCGCGGCCTGGAGCTTCGGCAGCCCCTGCTCCAGCAGCATCTGCGGCGGCGTGCGCGACGCATGGGTGCTGACGTTCATCGCGGCCACGACGCGACCGTCACGTCCGGTGATGGGCACGGCCACGCTCAGCACGCCGTCCTCCAGCTCCTGGTCCACCAGGCACCAGTGCTGGCGCCGCGCCTGCTCGATCGCGGCGCGCAACTCCTCGGGGGAGCGCACGGTGTTGCTCGCGCGCCGCGCCAGCTGCACCTGCGCCAGGCGGGTCTCGCGGTCCTCGACCGGCAACGAGGCGAGCAGCACCCGGCCCGTCGCCGTTGCCCACGCCGGCAGCCGGCTGCCGATGCCCATCGGGTCGGACAGGATCTTGCGCAGCGGCGCGCGCAGCACGAAGACCACGTCGTCGCCGTCGAGCACCGCGATGGAGACGGACTCCCGCAGGTCGTTGGCCAGCTGGATGGCCACCGGCTCCGCGAAGCGCCACAGCGGCTGCGAGGACAGGTAGGCGAAGCCGAGATCGAGGATCTTCGGCGTCAGTTCGAACAGCCGCCCCTCCGATCTCACGTAGCCCAGCGTCTGCAACGTCAGCAGGATGCGACGCGCGCCGGCGCGCGTCAGCCCGCAGCGTTTGGCGACTTCCGTGAGCGTCTGCCGGGCGTGGTGGGTGTCGAAGGTCCGGATCACCGACAGGCCGCGCGCGAAGGATTGCACGTAGCTGTCGCCGGGCTTCAGGGGGGCGTTGATTGCGCTTTCGTCTGGAGACATGGGCGTCATGACCGCAGTAGAGGATGGCCGCGAAACGTTAATATCGCGCCCGTTTCCAAGTGAAAAGACAGAAGGTGAAGACCATGGCCATGGATGTTGTCGACTACGAGATCAAGGGTGCCGAAATGCAGTTCGTCGAGGTCGAACTCGACCCCGGCGAAGCCGCCATCGGCGAAGCCGGCAGCATGATGTTCATGGATGCCGGGATCGGCATGGACACGGTGTTCGGCGACGGGTCCGCCAGCCAGGGCGGTTTCTTCGGGAAATTGCTGGGCGCCGGCAAGCGGCTGGTGACCGGGGAATCGCTGTTCACCACGGTCTACACGAACCAGAGTCATGGGAAGTTGCGGGTCGCTTTCGCGGCGCCGTATCCCGGCAAGATCCTGCCGATGGATCTCGGCAAGCTCGGAGGCACGCTCATCTGCCAGAAGGACGCGTTCCTTTGCGCGGCACGCGGGGTGTCGCTGGGGATTGCTCTCCAGCAGCGCCTGTCGACAGGCTTCTTCGGTGGCGAAGGGTTCATCATGCAGAAGCTCGATGGTGATGGGCTGGCCTTCGTGCATGCGGGGGGTACCGTGGTTCGACGTACGCTCCAACCCGGTCAGACGCTGCTGGTGGATACCGGCTGCGTCGTCGCCTACACGCCCAGCGTGAGTTTTGAGATTCAGTATGTGGGCAAGATCAAGACCGCCCTGTTCGGCGGCGAAGGTCTGTTCCTGGCCAAGATGACCGGTCCGGGGGAAGTGTGGCTGCAGAGCCTGCCTTTCTCCCGTCTGGCGTCGCGCGTCTTCGCCGCAGCCCCGCAGCGCGGGGGCTCCCGGGAGGAGGGGGGTCTCCTGACCGGTCTCGCCGGCGGCGGATTGCTGGGTGGGCTCCTGGGCGGCGACGACGAATGAGGGGCTGCCGGGACGCCTCCTGGGTGTCCCAGAAAGTTCGCGATGCGCAGACTTGCCGCAACCCTGGCGGCAAGTCTGGCGCAACTGAATGCAACGGCAGCAGGGGTTCCGGGGCCCTGTTCAGGCCGGACCCTAGGGTGAACCCGCCTTACACTTGAAGGCTGCGTGGCGCTGGGCGCGCCGCGCATCTCCGTTGAGGATCTCCATGCTGTCTTCCCTCGTGCGGCCCGTGCGGGTCGCCCTGGTCGCCACCGCCGTGGCCGCGTTCGGCGCGCTGACTGCGGCCCCGGCCGCCTTCGCGTCCGTCGGCAGTCCCATCTTCGTGCTGAACTCGCTGGACGCCGACATCAGCGTGATCGACCCGAAGGGCTTCCGCGAGGTCAAGCGCATCCCGACCGGCAAGGAGCCGCATCACCTCTACCTGACGCCCGACCGCAAGACCATGGTCGTGGCCAACGCGCTGGGCGATTCGCTGACCTTCCTCGATCCGGTGACGGCCGAGGTGCAGCGCACCGTGCGCGGCATCCCCGATCCGTACCACCTGCGCTTCTCGCCTGACATGAAGTGGCTGGTGCTGGCCGGCAACCGGCTGGACCACGTCGACATCTACAAGTGGCAGCCGCAGAACGCGGCGCAGCCGCTGGCGCTGTTCAAGCGCTTCTCCGCGCCCAAGACACCCAGCCACCTGTCCATCGACAGCAAGAGCAGCGTCGTCTACGCGAGCCTGCAGGACAGCAGCGAACTGCTGTCCATCGACCTCAACACGATGGCCCCGCGCTGGAAGATTCCCGTCGGGAAGCTGCCCGCCGACCTCTACCTGACGCCGGACGACAAGTACCTGCTGGTCGCGCTGACCGGCGAGCGCAGCGTCGAGGTCTACGACGTCGGCGCCGCCCAGCCCAGGCTGGTCAAGCGCATCGAGACCGGCGACGGCGCGCATTCGTTCCGCGCGCTCGGCGACAGGAAGCATGTGCTGGTGAGCAACCGCGCGGCCAACACCATCAGCAAGATCGCGCTGGCGGACTTCAGCGTCGTCGAGACCTTCAAGGCGCCCGGCGGCCCGGACGACATGGAGATCCTGACCGACGGACGCACGCTGATGTTCACGTCGCGCTGGGCCCGCAAGCTCACGGTGATGGACCTCCAGACCAAGCAGATCCTGCAGCAGGTCAAGGTCGGCAAGTCGCCGCACGGCGTCTGGACGCTCGACCAGATGCCGCGCCAGTGAGCGCTCCCGGATCAGGCCCGTCCGCGTGAAGATGTCGTTCGTTCCCTCCCCGCTGCGGCGGTCCGTCCGGCGCCAGGTCTTGCGCCACGGCGCGCTGATGCTGCTCGGCCTGACGGCCGTCGTGCAGGCGCAGCCGCAGGGGACGTCCGCGCCCGCCCGTTGCGACACGCCGGTCTACCTGACCTTCGACACCGGCCACATGGGCGTCGCGCCGCTGATCGTCGACACGCTCAAGCGCTTCGACGCGAAGGCCACGTTCTTCCTGGCCCAGGAGCCGACGATGGACGGCGGCCAGACGCTGGACGACAAGTGGGCGCCGTGGTGGAAGCAGCTGGCCGAGCAGGGTCACGATTTCGGCTCCCACACCTGGTACCACGACGCCTGGTCCGCGGACCTGCCGGACGGCCGGTTCCGCTTCAAGCGCGCCGCGGGCGAGCAGGTGCCGCAGAACGTCGTGCTGAGCGCGGCCGAATACTGCGAGGAACTCAAGCGCCCCGCGCGACGCTTCCTCGAGATGACGGGCCGGCCCATGTCCATGATCTTCCGCGCGCCGGCCGGACGCACCTCGCCGGCGCTGCTGGCGGCGGCGCAGGCCTGCGGCTTCCGCCATGTGGGCTGGAACCCGTCCGGCTTCCTCGGCGACGAACTGCCGAGCGACAAGTTCCCCAACCAGGCGCTGCTGGAGCAGGCGCTTCGGCGCGTCAAGCCGGGCGACATCCTGATGGCGCACCTGGGCATCTGGTCGCGCCAGGACCCCTGGGCGCCGACGGTGCTGGAACCGCTGCTGCAGGGATTGAAGAACCGGGGCATGTGCTTCGCGCCGTTGCGCGATCATCCGGCGTATGTCGCATGGATGCGCAAGCCGCAAGAGGCCGTTGCGCAGCGGCGCTGAGGCTGATCTTTCCTGGAGGACCGACGGCGTGATGGACTGGTTCACCGATCTGTTCGGACAGGCGCAGCAGGCGCTGTTCGAGAGCGTCATTCAACCGATCGTCTTCAACCTCGGGTACGGCAACCTGCTCGAGGACGCGTTCGACGCGACCGGCTGGCTGCTGGTCGGCCTGATCCAGATCGTCGTGATGCTGGCGGTGATCGGCTCGCTGCAGCGCTGGCGTCCGGCGGAGGCCGTCACCGACCGCCACGCGATCCGCATCGACATCGTCTACACGCTGATCCAGCGGCTGGGGCTGTTCCGGCTGGTCATGTTCTTCTCGCTGGAGCCGCTGTTCGACGGCGCCGTCGGCGAGATGCGCATGCAGGGCATCCCGACCTTCCAGCTCGACGCGCTGTGGCCCGGCGTCACCGACGTGGCCTGGGTCAGCTTCATCGTCTATCTGGTCGCCTTCGACCTCCTGATGTACTGGCTGCACCGCGCGCAGCATTCGTGGAACTGGTGGTGGGCGCTGCACTCGCTGCACCACAGCCAGCGCCAGATGACGATGTGGAGCGACAGCCGCAACCACCTGCTCGACGACCTGATCATCGACAGCGCCGTCGCCATCACGGCGCGGCTGATCGGTGTCGGTCCCGGACAATTCGTCGCGCTGGTGGCGGTCTCGCAATTGCTGGAGAACCTGCAGCACGCGAATCTGCGCCTGACCTTCGGCCTGATCGGCGAACGGCTGCTGGTGAGCCCGCGCTTCCACAGGCTGCATCACTCGATCGGCATCGGTCATGAAGGCTTCGGTCGCGGCACCCTGGGCGGCCACAACTTCGCGGTCATGTTCCCGATCTGGGACGTGATCTTCCGCACCGCCAACTTCGAGGACCGCTGGGACGCGACCGGTGTGCGCGACCAGCTGCCCGAAGAGGGCGGGCGCGACTACGGGCGCGGCTTCTGGGCGCAGCAGTGGCTGGGCCTCAAGCGGCTCGTCGGACGTGACAAGATCGCCCCTGCGCCCGGAGGCGGAGCCGGTCCATCCGGCGGCGCGCCCAGGGAGATCGCCGGCCGCCCGCCGGCGGACATGAACGGCCGTGTTCCGGCCGGAGGGAACGACTGATGATCAAGCCGATGAGCCGCCTGGCGGACTCGTTCTGGCGCGCCGCCGCGTACTGCCTGCATCCGCGCGTGATCGGCCTGTCCTTGCTGCCGCTGATCGTCTCGGCGGCACTGGCTTTCGGACTCGGCTACTTCTTCTGGGAAGCGGCGGTGGCCGGCGTGCGCGCCACGATGGAGTCGTGGAGCCTCATCGACGGCATGCTGAAGTGGCTGGACAGCCTGGGCGCGGCCTCGTTCCGCACCGTGCTCGCGCCCATCATCGTGCTCGCGATGGCCGTGCCGGCGCTGGTCGTGCTCAGCCTGTTGCTGGTCGCGCTGCTGATGACGCCGTCGATGGTGGACCTGGTCGCGCAGCGGCGTTTCGCCAGCCTGGAACGCAAGCGCGGCGCGGGCTTCGTCGCCAGCCTGAGCTGGTCGCTGGGCCACACGGTGCTGTGCGTCGTGCTGCTGATCGCGTCGCTGCCGTTCTGGCTGATCCCGCCGCTGGCGTTGATCCTGCCGCCCCTGATCTGGGGCTGGCTGGGCTATCGCGTCTTCACCTTCGACGTGCTTGCCGAACATGCCTCCGGACCTGAGCGCCGGCGCCTCATCAGCGAGCACCGGATGCCGCTGCTCGTCCTCGGTCTGGCGACCGGTTACCTCGGCGCGGCCCCCGCCGCGATCTGGGCGCTGGGCGCGCTGACGATCGCCTTTGCGCCGGTGCTCATCCTGGTCTCGGTCTGGCTTTACACGCTGGTCTTCGCGTTCAGCTCGCTCTGGTTCGCGCACTACGCGCTGGCTGCGTTGCAGGAAATGCGTCGCGCCGACACCCTGTCCGATCGCGCGCCCGATCCGGTGATGGACGCGCTGCCGGCGAACTACGCGACCGCGCCGCCTCGCATCGTCGACGACGCCGACGACGTCGAAGGGATCGATGAGCGGCAAGACCCGACACCCGGAGCGGCTCCCCGCATCGAGAACAAGCCCTCGCCGCTCTGAGCCCGCCCCGACTTCCGATCCCACGTTTCCGCAGGAACCCCGCATGAACATCGGCCTCTTCATCATCGGCGACGAGATCCTGTCCGGGAAGCGTCAGGACAAGCACCTGTCCAAGGTGATCGAACTGCTGAGCGCGCGCGGGCTGTCGCTGGCCTGGGCGAAGTACCTCGGCGACGACCGCGAGCACCTGATCCGCGAGTACCGCGCCGCCTTCGACAGCGGCGACCTGTTCTTCAGCTGCGGCGGCATCGGCGCGACGCCGGACGACCACACGCGGCAGGCGGCGGCGGAGGCGCTGGGCCAGCCGCTGGCCCTGCATCCCGAGGCCGCCGAACTGATCTGGCAGCGCGTCCAGCAGATGGCGGCGGAGCAGGGCACGACGCCCGAGCGCGACCACCCCGACACGCGGCGTCGCATGGAGATGGGCGTGTTCCCGCAAGGGGCCGCCATCATCCCGAACCCCTACAACAAGATCCCCGGCTTCTCGGTCGGTCGTGCCTACTTCGTCCCCGGCTTCCCGGTGATGGCGCATCCGATGATCGAGTGGGTCCTCGACCACCTGCACGCCGACCTGCACCGCCAGGTCGGCACGCGCGAGCGCTCGCTCATCGTGCAGGGCGCGATGGAGGCCAGCCTCACGCCGCTGATGGAACGCGTCGAGGCTGACTACCCCGGCATCAAGGTCTTCTCGCTGCCCAGCGTCGACCATCCGCAATGGGGTCGCCACATCGAACTGGGCGTCAAGGGCGACGCCGCCGCCATGGACGCCGCCTACGCCGCCCTGCGGGCGGGCGTTGTCCAGTTTGGTGCCGCCATCAGCACTGAATTGGTGCGATGATGCACCGAGTCGGGCCCGTGCGAGGAGCGTGTCACGGGCGGCCCGACCCCGGTCCTCTCTGATCGGCGGTTGCCGCCCCCGTCTGGCGCGTTGGGCATCAAGGGCTTGCGCGTCATGCACCGCTCTGGCGCCTGGCTGTCACCGTGCCACCATCTGCTGGCATGCAAACTGCTAAATCGTCCCCGCTGGGCCCTTGCCCCACGACTCTTCCTTTCTTTCCAGCCCCCTCTAGGAGTGATTGATGGCCACCAAGACCGTCGCCGACGTGATGAACCTGGTCAAGGAGCACGAAGTCAAGTTCGTTGACTTCCGCTTCACCGACACGCGCGGCAAGGAGCAGCACGTGACCGTGCCCGTCTCCCATTTCGACGAAGACAAGTTCACCGACGGCCATGCCTTCGACGGCTCCTCGATCGCCGGCTGGAAGGGCATCGAAGCGTCGGACATGCTGCTGATCCCGGATCCGAACACGGCCAACATCGATCCGTTCTACGAAGAGCCGACGCTGATCCTGTCCTGCGACGTCATCGACCCGACCGACGGCAAGGCCTATGAGCGCGACCCGCGCTCGCTGGCCCGTCGCGCCGAGGCCTACCTGAAGTCCTCCGGCCTGGGCGACACCGCCTACTTCGGTCCGGAACCCGAGTTCTTCATCTTCGACAGCGTCCGCTGGAACGTGGACATGTCCGGCTCGTTCGTCAAGATCGAATCGGAAGAAGCCGCCTGGAACACCGGCAAGGACTACGAGCACGGCAACAGCGGCTACCGTCCGACCGTCAAGGGCGGCTACTTCCCGGTGCCCCCGGTCGACAGCGGCCAGGACATGCGCTCGGAGATGTGCCTGATCCTGGAACAGATGGGCATCCCCGTCGAAGTCCACCACCATGAAGTGGCCAACGCCGGCCAGATGGAGATCGGCACCAAGTTCAGCTCGCTGGTCCAGCGCGCCGACTGGCTGCAGCTGCAGAAGTACATCATCCAGAACGTCGCGCACGCCTACGGCAAGACCGCCACGTTCATGCCGAAGCCCATCGTCGGCGACAACGGCTCGGGCATGCACGTGCACCAGTCGGTCTGGAAGGACGGCAAGAACCTGTTCGCCGGTGACGGCTACGCCGGCCTGAGCGACTTCGCGCTGTACTACATCGGCGGCATCATCAAGCACGCCCGCGCGCTGAACGCCATCACCAACCCGGGGACCAACTCGTACAAGCGTCTGGTGCCCGGCTTCGAAGCCCCGGTGAAGCTGGCCTACTCGGCCAAGAACCGCTCGGCCTCGATCCGCATCCCGTACGTGGCGAACCCCAAGGGCCGCCGCATCGAGGCGCGTTTCCCGGATCCCTCGGCCAACCCGTACCTGGCCTTCGCGGCCCTGCTGATGGCCGGCCTGGACGGCGTGGAAAACAAGATCCATCCGGGCGAAGCCGCCACCAAGGACCTGTACCACCTGCCGCCGGAAGAAGACGCGAAGATCCCGACCGTCTGCCACTCGCTGGACCAGGCGCTGGAGTATCTGGACAAGGACCGCGCGTTCCTGACCAAGGGCGGCGTGTTCACCGACAGCTTCATCGATGCCTACATCGAGCTGAAGATGCAGGAAGTCCAGCGCTTCCGCATGACCACCCACCCGGTCGAGTTCGACATGTACTACTCGCTGTGATCGTCCGCGCGGAGTGCGCCATGACCGCTTCGGCACGGCCCGCTCCGCACGTTCGTCGCATCGCACAGGGACGGCTCGCGCCGTCCCTTTTCTTTTGCCTTCTCCGCAGCGCCGTGTCGGCACTTCCACACTCGAACACCTGGCAACAGCGCGTGAGCGCACGCGCTCGCCCGGGCGTGACCGATTGCGTCACAATGCTTGACGACTCTGGTCAGTTGGAAGCAGGGAATGCAGATGACGCTGCAGCACAAGCGGGTGGGACGTTCTTGGTTGGCGCCGATGCTGACCGCCATGGTGGGCATGGCGGCCGGGCAGGCGTCGGCACAGGGCGTGGTGTATCGCTGCCCCGGTCCGCCGGTGCTGTACACCGACGCGATCTCCGCCAAGGAAGCCGCCGACAAAGGCTGCCGCAGCATCGAGGGCACGCCGATCTCGGTGATCGCACCCATCAAGCCGCGTCCGGCAACGACCGCCGCGCCCACCTCGGGCTCGGGAGGTCAAGGTGACCTCAAGGTCGACGGCAAGGAACAGCGCGTGCGCGACGACGACCGCCGCCGCATCCTCGAGCAGGAGCTGCGCGACGCGGAAAGCAAGCTCGCCAAGGCCCAGCAGGAATACAACGGCGGCCAGCCCGAGCGCCGCGGCGACGAACGCAATTACCAGAAGTACCTGGACCGCACGACCGAGCTCAAGGCTTCGGTCTCGCGCCAGGAGGCCGACGTCCAGGCCATCAAGCGCGAACTCGCCAAGCTGCCGCCGCCCAACCTCTGATCGAGGAACGGCGGGCCGGGCCGCCGAGGCCGGGGTGTCGCGCGACGATGGCGACACGAGCGACACCGCATGAAGACGCCCGCCCCCGTTTCACGGAACCCACCCGACGCGCACAACGCGCACAACGCGCAGTACGCCTGCTTCGACCTGCTCGCGACCCTGGTCGCCGTGGTCCGCGCCGACGGAACCTGCGAGTTCGCCAACACGGCCGTCGAGACGCTGTTCAACCTGCCGCGACGCGCGGTCCAGGGCAGCAACCTGCTCGAATGGTTCATCGACACCGGCCGTGTCGTCGAAGCGCTTGAGGAGGTGAGCCGCAACGCGTTCTCGAGTTCGCGATTCGACGCGACCATCCGCCGCGGTCCTCGCACGCATGACGACCTGCTGCCGGTGCATGTGATCGTCAGCCAGACCGACGATCCGCAGCGGCTGGTGATCGAGCTGATCGAGAACGCGCAGCAGACGCGCCAGGACCGCGAGGAGCGCAACCTCGACCAGGTCCACGCGACCAAGGAATTGACGCGCAACCTCGCGCACGAGATCAAGAATCCGCTGGGCGGCATCCGCGGCGCGGCGCAGCTGCTGGCGCTGGAGCTGCAGCCGACCGACCTGTGGCCGGAGCTCGAGGAGTACACCGAGGTCATCATCCACGAGGCCGACCGGCTGCAGTCGCTGGTGGACCGGCTGCTCGCGCCGCACCGGCGCGCGCAGGTGGTGGGCGACGTCAACATCCACGAGGTCTGCGAGCGGGTGCGCTCGCTGGTGCTGGCGCAGTACCCGCGCGGGCTGACGATGATCCGCGACTACGACATCTCGCTGCCCGACTTCCGCGGCGATCGCGAGCAGCTGATCCAGGCGGTGCTCAACATCGTCCAGAACGCCGCGCAGGCGCTGCATGAGCGCATCCATGCGGGCGATGCCTTCATCGCCCTGCGCACACGCGTGGCCCGGCAGGTGACCATCGGCAAGCAGCGGTGGCGCTTGGCATTGGAATTGCATATCGAAGACAACGGCCCGGGCGTGCCCGAAGAGATCAAGGACCGCATCTTCTTTCCGCTGGTATCAGGGAGGGATGGCGGTTCCGGTCTCGGGCTGACGCTGGCGCAGACGATCGCCCAACAGCACCAGGGGATGATCGATTGCGACAGCCAGCCGGGTCGGACCGATTTCCGAATCACCCTGCCTTTGCCTTGAGCCGCGGCCACAAGCCGACAACAAGGGAAAGGGGAGCCATAGATGAAGTCGATCTGGATTGTTGACGACGACCATTCCATCCGTTTTGTTCTCGAGAAGGCGTTGACGCGCGAGGGGCTGCCGGTGCGCAGCTTCAGCCAGACCCGCGAGGTGCTGGCCGCGCTGGAGGAGGACACGCCGCAGGTGCTGGTGTCGGACATCCGCATGCCGGGCGGTTCGGGCCTGGAGCTGCTGAGCACGATCAAGAAGCAGCTGCCGGGACTGCCGGTGATCATCATGACGGCCTACTCGGACCTGGACAGCGCGGTGAGCGCCTTCCAGGGCGGGGCCTTCGAATACCTGCCCAAGCCCTTCGACCTGCCGCGCGCGGTGGAGCTGATCCGGCGCGCGCAGGAGGAGAGCCAGCGCGAGGCCGTCGGCGAGGCCGAGCAGGTGCAGATGCCCGAGATGCTGGGCCAGGCGCCGGCGATGCAGGACGTGTTCCGCGCGATCGGGCGGTTGAGCCAGAGCCACGTGACGGTGCTGATCACCGGCGAGTCGGGCTCGGGCAAGGAGCTGGTGGCGCGGGCGCTGCACAAGCACAGCCCGCGCGCGGAGGGGCCGTTCGTCGCGATCAACACGGCGGCGATCCCGAAGGACCTGCTGGAATCGGAGCTCTTCGGCCACGAGCGCGGCGCCTTCACCGGCGCACAGGCGACACGTCGCGGCCGCTTCGAGCAGGCCGAGGGCGGCACGCTCTTCCTCGACGAGATCGGCGACATGCCGCTGGACCTGCAGACGCGCCTGCTGCGCGTGCTGTCGGACGGGCAGTTCTATCGCGTCGGCGGGCACAGCCCGCAGAAGGCGAACGTGCGCGTGGTCGCAGCGACGCACCAGAACCTCGAGACGCTGGTCAAGGAAGGCCGCTTCCGCGAGGACCTGTTCCACCGCCTGAACGTGATCCGTCTGAGATTGCCGCCGCTGCGCGAGCGCCGCGAGGATGTGCCGCTGCTGGCGCGCTACTTCCTGCAGCGCAGCGCGGGCGAGCTGGGCGTCGAGCCCAAGCGCCTGTCGGAGGCCGCGCTGCAGCGTCTGGTGAACTTCGACTTCCCGGGCAACGTGCGGCAGCTGGAGAACATCTGCCACTGGCTGAGCGTGATGGCGCCCAGTCTGGTGGTGGAGGCCAAGGACCTGCCGCAGGAACTGCTGGTCACGCCGGGCGCGCCCGGCTCGGCGATCTCCGCGACTATGTCGTCGGACGTGATGCCGCTGGCGAGCGGGTTGACGAGCTCGGCCGCGGTGAACTCGATGCCGCTGCCGGCAGTGCCGATTCCGCCGTCGCCGGACGCGTGGGTGGCCGAGATGGCGCGCGAGGCCAGACGCCTGCTCGCGGCCGGCGAACCCAACGTGTGGGACGTGCTGACGCGCCGCTTCGAAGCCAGCCTGATCCTGACCGCGCTGGACCTCACGCGCGGCCGCCGCATCGAAGCCGCGCAGAAGCTCGGCATTGGCCGCAACACGATCACGCGGAAGATTCAGGAATTAAATCTCGACGCCTGACGTCGCATTGCGCCACGTACTCCCTCTCCCGCTTGCGGGAGAGGGTGGGGGTGAGGGCTGGCAGCCTCACGCAGGAATGCGGCTGAGTCTCAAGGGGCCGGACGGTCTTTTCTGTCCAGCCACACGCCGAGTCCCTGCGCATTGAGCTCCACATCCATCGCCAGCAATGCGGCCACGCGTGTCGGCGGCATGCGCTCGCCGCAATGTTCGATCGCGCGGCGTTGGTAGAGCGCGAGCAGCTCGCGCTTCAGCGCGACGTGGCGATCCGGCGCGTCCTTCAGCCGCAGCGCGATCGCTTCCATCTCATCGATCTGCGCGACCAGCAGCGCCGCGAGGCGCTCGACGTCCGCCGCGTCGCGGCCCACGACGCTGTAGTGCGTCAGGTACATGCGCGACGGCCGCGCCGCCATCATCCGCGCGATTGAAGCGCGCAGCGCGTCCGGCTCGAACTGCACTGGCGTGCTCGTCGGCATGATCCAGGCGCCGCGCTCCGGATCGTCGAACTCCCGGTACGACAGCCCGAAGGTGTCGCCGGTGAACCAGCCCGCGCTCGCTTCGTCCCACACGCAGTGGTGATGGCGCGCATGCCCCGGCGTGTCGATCAGGCGCAGCGTGCGACCTCCCACGGTGATGCGCTGCTCGTCGCTGCTGACCTGCGCGCGAGACTCCGGCACGCCCATCAGCTCGCCGTAGGAACGGCGCATCTCCGCCTCGCCGTACACCGCGAGCGCACCGGCCCACAGCGCTGACGGATCGACCATGTGTCGCAGTCCGCGCGGATGCACCAGCATCGTTGCCGAGGGCAGCTCCGCCATCAAGGGGCCGACACCGCCGGCATGGTCCAGATGCACGTGCGTGGGGATCACCCAGTCCACCGCGTCGCGCGGCACCCCGAGCGCCGCCAGCGCGCCGAGCAGCCGCGGCAGCGCGAGCCGCGTGCCCGTGTCGACGAAGGCGGCGCGACCGCCGTTGACGATCAGGAAACACGCGTCGAAGTGGTCGCGCTGGAACGCCGTGTCGATGGCGTAGACGCCGGGGACCAGCGGCTCCAGGTACGAGGGCAGCGATGCCGGGGCCGAAGGCAGGGCGGTGGTGGCGCTCACGGGCAGTCTCCGGGTCGGGTTCTTAGAATGGTGTCCAGATTACAAGGACCTTGCCATGGCCGTACGAGAAATCCTGAAGATGGGCGACGCGCGCCTGCTGCGCCACGCCAAGCCGGTGGAAGACTTCGACACGCCCGAACTCAAGCAGCTGCTCGAGGACATGTTCGACACGATGAAGGCGGCCAACGGCGCCGGCCTGGCCGCTCCGCAGATCGGCGTGGACCTGCAGGTCGTCGTCTTCGGCTTCCAGCGCAATGAGCGCTACCCCGAGGCGCCGCCGGTGCCGATGACCGTGCTGATCAACCCGACGATCGAACCGCTGTCCGATGAGACCGAGGACGGGACGGAGGGCTGCCTGTCGGTCCCCGGATTGCGCGGCGTCGTGCCCCGGCTGAGCCGCATCCGCTATCGCGGCTTCGACGCCTTCGGAGGCCTCATCGACCGCGAGGCGGAGGGCTTCCACGCCCGCGTCGTGCAGCATGAGTGCGATCACCTGGTCGGGACGCTGTATCCGATGCGGATCAAGGACTTCAGCCGCTTCGGCTTCACCGAGGTCCTTTTTCCGGGCCTGGACCCGAATGCGGACGATTGAGCTGCCATACGTCGTCCGCTTGACCTCCGCGCAACAGGGCGTCAAGTTGTAAGCAGGCGTGCACCGGGACGTCGCTGAGGCGTTAAGAAACGATCGCGGAACTCCGCGTCCGGCATTCCCCCGGATTCCGGTGGAGGCAAAAGGCCATGACTGACTCGATGACCCGTTCGAAGACTCGCTCGTTGGATCCTGTGCAGGGGCGCGGGTCGCTGTCCCGCTGGTGGATGGCGACCTCGCTGGTGCTGATCGCGATGGTCGGGCTGCTGGCCCATGGCCCGGCGATGGCCGATGCGCCGTCGCGCGCGGGGCGGCTGGCGGAGCTCGCCGGTTCCGTCTGGCTCTACGACGCCGATGAGCGTGAATGGGTGCAGATGCACCGCAACCAGAGCGTCGGCGAAGGCGACCGCCTGCGCGCCGACGACGGCAGCGGCGCGACGATCACCATCGGTTCCTCGACGCTGTGGATCGACCAGCGCAGCGAGATCGAATTCAACGCGCTGGCGGACAACCGCATCGCCGTGCAGATCGTGAAGGGCGTGGTCGGGCTGCGGCTGCGCGGCCAGGAAGCCGCCGACGAATGGACCGTGCGCACGCTGGAAGGCCGCTTCGGCTTCGAGCGCGAGGGTCTGTACCGCATGACGCAGCTGGACCGCGGCAGCGAGGCGCAGGCCTGGCAGGGCAAGCTGCGCTTCGACTCGCGCGCGACGGATGCGCAGCCGGTCTGGCTGGGCACCAATGAGCAGGCCGAGTTCTGGTGGGAGAACGGCCCGCGCACCGAGCGCCAGTCGCTGCAGCAGGACGGCTTCGCCCGCCTGATCCTGGAAGACAGCCGAGACGCGGTGCAGCCGCTGGTCGGCAGCGGCACGAGCGTGCCGTACGTGTCGCCCGAGATGACCGGCGCCGAAGACCTGGCGCGCTATGGCGCCTGGGAGCAGAGTTCGGAGTACGGCGCCGTGTGGATCCCGCAGGTGGTGGTCGCCGATTGGGCGCCGTATCGCTACGGCCGCTGGATGTGGAGCGCCCGCTGGGGCTACACCTGGGTGGACGACATGCCCTGGGGCTTCGCGCCCTTCCATTACGGCCGCTGGGCGTATTACCGCGATCGCTGGTGCTGGGTGCCGGGGGCGTATGTGCGTCGACCCGCCTATGCGCCGGCACTGGTCGGCGGCGTGGGGCCGGGCATCTCCATCGGCGTCGTCGTGGGCGGTGGCCGTCGTCCGCCGCCGCCGCGCTATGGCAGCTGGGTGCCGCTGGCGCCGCGCGAAGCCTGGACCCCGGGCTTCCGCTACAGCCAAGCCTACTACCGCCGCGTGAATCCGGATGTGAATCCCGCCACCGTGGTGCGACCCGGGCAGCGCCCGCCGGCCTACCGCAACGAACGCGATCACGGCGCGCTGTACACGCAGAAGCCGGTGGCCGCGCCGCTGCCGGCGACCGCGCTGCAGCCGCAACGGTCGTGGCCGCCGCGCCCGATCGGGCAGACGGAGGGCCGTCCTGATGGCCGCCCGGACGGACGCCCGGATGCGGGTCGCCCATTCGTCGATCGCAATCACGATGGACGACCTGACGGTCGCGCCGATGGTCGACCTGATGGCCGCAATGACGGACCGAACGACGGTCGCAACGGCGGACGGAATGATGGCCGCAACGACGGTCGGAATGAAGGTCGTCCCTTCTTCGACCGCAACGGCGATGGACGTCCGGACGCGCCCGGCGAAACACGACCCGGCGAGAGCCGTCCGGTCCGCGGCGTGATCCGCCCGGAGCCTGACATCGCCACCGTGCGTCCGCAGGTGCCGCAGGCGCAGCAGACCTCGCCGAACCCTTCGACGCAGCCGGTGGTGCCGCAGCGCGGCCCGGATGTGCAACGTCCGTCGGAGCGCCGCGAAGGTGATCGCAACGAGTGGCGCCACCGCGGTCCCGATCGCGTGGAGCAACCGCGCGTGGAGCAGCCGCGTGTGGAGCAACCTCGCGTCGAACGGCCGAACTTCGAGCAGCCGCGCACGGAGCAACCACGCTTCGAGCGCCCGCAGCAGCCGCGCGTGGAGCAGCCTCGTGTGGAACAGCCGCGCGTGGAAGCGCCGCGTCCGATGCCGCAGCCGCGCGTCGAGGCGCCTCGTCCGGCCCCACGCGCCGAACCGCCTCGCGCCGCCGAACCTCCGCGAGCGGTGGACCCGCCACGTCGCAACGACGGTCCCGGCCGTCAGATGGAGCGCTGAACGAGAGCCAGAACGTGAGCGAGAACGAGGGGCGAGAGCCCCTCGATTCGTTTCCGGCTCTCCATCAATCGATCAATCGATCAATCGATCCTGTACGACACGCCGGTGACGAACAGCGTGTCGTTCTTCTTCAGGCCGTCGCCGGGGTTGCTGTCGTAGCGGTGCTGGACGGTGGCGGTGAGGCTGAACCGCTTGGTCATCGCGACGGAGATGCCGCCGTCGAAGGTGGCGCGGTACTCACCGCTGTTGCGCAGGTCGGGCAGGTAGGCCAGACGCTGCTTCAGCGTCGTGTTGTCCGAGATCTTGTGATTCGACTCTTCCGCGAACAGCAGTTCGAGGTTGCTGTACTTGCTGCGCAGCACGCCGTCCTGGAGCGCCGGCTCGACGTAGCGTTCCTGCGTGAACCCCAGACCGGTGGACACATCCCAGGTGACGTTGTCCTGCTTGACGATGTGATAACCGCCGCCGGCGCCGACGGAGTAGCGCGAGGACAGGTTGGCGGGCTCGTCCTTGAGCGCGTCGAACTGTCCGAAGCCGAACACGCGGTCGGTGACGTCGCGCTGGTAGTGCGTGCCGAAGGCGTAGCGCTGCTCGGATTCCGAGTCGTCGTTCTTCAGGTACAGCGCGCGGGCGTTCGCGGTGAACTTGTCGGTCTTGGTGGCCTTGACGACTTCGCCGCTGAGGTTGACCGTGGTCGAGTCGCTGTTGCCCGACGAGACGCTGGCGCCCGCGGTGAACAGGGCCCGCCACTGGCCGTCGTCCTTGACGGTGACCTGGGCGAAGGAGAGCAGGGGAGTGGCAGCAAGGCAGGCGGCGGCAAGGAGGCGCGTCGGCGGCATGTCGATTCCTTTGGGGAGAGTGAACATGCGCGAACTTCGGCAACCTCCGATCCTGTGTGTCTGCAATGCGCACGGACGGGGATCAATCCGACGTCATCCGTCGGCTTCCGCTGACAACCCGCCGGGATGACGGGCTGGGAACGGGGGCTTGATCGTGTGTCGGTGTGTGACGCGGAGGATCCGACGGATCAGGCCACTGCGGGCATGACGGTGCCCACGCAGGGCCCGAAGCCGATCGCACGACGACCCGCCGCCTCGCAGCGACCCACCAGCGCGACGCTGTCGCCGTCTTGAAGGAATGTGCGCTGTTCGCCATTGGGCAAGGTGATGGCCTGTTTGCCGCCGTTGGTGAGTTCCAGCAGCGAGCCGCCTTGGCCTGCTTCCGGTCCCGACATCGTGCCCGACCCGAACAGATCGCCCGGCTGCAGGTTGCAGCCGTTGCTCGCGTGGTGCGTGAGCATCTGCGCGACGGTCCAGTACGCGTCCGCGAAGTCCGATGCCATCAGCTTCGCCGGAGCGTCGCCCGCATTGCGCATCGCGCGCGTCTGCAGATGGACTTCCAGACGGATGGAGATCGCGCCGCGATCGCGGTTGGCGTCGCCGTCGAGATACGGAAGCGGCTGCGGATCGCCTTCCGGCCGCGTGAACGCGCGGCGGAACGGCGCGAGCGCCTCCATCGTGATCACCCACGGCGACAGCGTCGTCGCGAAGCTCTTCGACAGGAAGGGGCCCAGCGGCTGGTACTCCCAGGCCTGGATGTCGCGGGCCGACCAGTCGTTCAGCAGCACGAGCCCGAACAGATGGCGCTCCGCGTCGCCGATCGCAATCGGATGGCCCTGCTCGTTGCCGGTGCCGACGAGCGCGCCGACTTCCAGCTCGTAGTCGAGCCGCTTGATCGGACCGACGCTCGGCACCTCGGCATCGGGCGCCTTGGTCTGGCCGACGGGACGGCGGAAGGTCTGCCCGCTGACGCCGATCGACGACACGCGCCCGTGGTACCCGATCGGCACCCACTTGTAGTTGGGCAGCAGCGGGTTGTCCGGGCGGAACAGCTTGCCCACCGTCGTCGCATGATGGATGCCGGCGTAGAAGTCGGTGTAGTCGCCGATGCGGCAGGGCAGCGTCATCTCGACGTCGGCCATCGACTTGAGCGCCGGCGCGAGCTGCTCCGACGACGTCGATCCCGCATCCGCATTCAGCGCGGCGACGAGCTCATGGCGCAGTTGCCGACGCAGGTCCGGACCCATCGCCATCAGCGGATTCAGGCCGAGGCCTTCGCAAGTGCGCAGCACTGCGCCGAGGCCATCGGACAGGACGCCCAGATCGGCGGCGGCGATCAGGTCCAGCACCTGGTCGCCGATGGCCGTGCCGGGCCGGAACGAGCCGGTCGCGCCGGCCAGGCGGAACATGCCCAGCGGCAGGTTCTGGATCGGGAAGTCGGTGTCCGGCGTGTTGGCGGAAGAGATCCAGCTGCGCAGCGCAGGGTCGTGGGTGTGGTCGATGTCGGTCATGGGGAAGCCTTTCGAATTCTGTTGAGGGGAGGCGCCGCCGCGGAGCCTCTCGTCGTCATGCGGGTTTGAACTTGTCCTTGAGCCCGCCCCAGCAGGCGGCGTAGTTCGAGTCGAGCGCGCCGCCGTTGAGCGCCCAGTCCGACGGACGGAAGCGCCAGCGGCTCTCGAACATGAAGGCCAGCGTGTGATCGAGCTTCTGCGGCGCCAGGGTGCGCGTGCTGGCGGCCTCGAAGGCGTCGGCGTCGGGGCCGTGCGGCACCAGGCAGTTGTGCAGGCTCGCGCCGCCGGGCCGGAAGCCTTCGGGCTTGGCATCGTACTGGCCGTAGATCAGGCCCATGAACTCGCTCATCACGTTGCGGTGGTACCAGGGCGGACGGAACGTGTCTTCCTGCACCAGCCAGCGCGGCGGAAAAATCACGAAGTCGCAGTTGGCCGTCCCGGGCGTGTCGCTCGGCGAGGTGAGCACGGTGAAGATCGACGGATCGGGATGGTCGAAACTGATCGAGCCGATCGTCATGAAGTCCTTGGTGTCGTACTTCAGCGGCGTCAGGTTGCCGTGCCACGCGACGACGTTGAACGGCGTCACCGCCTGGGCGTTGCGCCACAGCGCGCCGCCGGTCTTGCGGATGACCTCGTAGGGCGCCCCGTCGGGCTCATGCGCCGCGACGGGCGCGCGGAAGTCGCGCGGGTTGGCCAGGCCGTTGGAACCGATCGGACCGAGCTCCGGCAGGCGGAAGGCGGCGCCGTAGTTCTCGCAGATGTAGCCGCGGGCGGCGCTCTGCGGACCGCCCAGCGCGTCGACGCGGAAGCTCACCCCGCGCGGGATCAGCGCGATCTCGCCGGGCACGACGTCGAGCAGCCCCATCTCGGTCGTGAGGCGCAGCCCGCCCTCCTGCGGAACGATCAGCATCTCGCCGTCGGCGTTCATCAGCGCGCGGCGCGTCATCGGCCGGTTGAAGGCGTAGATCAACGAGGCCATGCCGACCTGCGCGTCGGGGTCCCCGTTGCTGACGATGGTCTTGATGCTGTCGACGAAGTCGACACCGGGCGCATCCGCCTGGGCATCGGGCATCGGGAACGGATGCCACCGCAGCGGGTCGGGCGGCGCGGCGACACCGCCCGCGGCGCCGCTCGTCCAGAACGGCTGCTCATAAGCATGGAACGCCCCCGTCACCACCGACGGCTGCCGGCGATACAGCCAGGTGCGACGGTTCTCCACGCGCGGCGCAGTGAACGCGCTGCCCGACAGCAACTCCGGATAAAGGTCCATCGGCGCGCGCTGCGGGCTGTTGCGGCCTTTGGGCAGGGCGCCGTGGACGGACTCGGTCTCGAATTGATTGCCGAAGCCGCTGTGGTAGCTCAGCGCGCCCGGCGCCGTGCCGGTCGCCTCGGATGAACGGAGGGGTTCTGGTGCGTTCATGCTTGTCCTCGTGGGGAAGCGTCGCCCGTGGTCGGGGCATCGATGGAAACTGGGGAATCCGTTGCAGCGGGATTGGCGCGGGCCGCGGCGGCCAGCGCTTCAAGCAGCACGTCCTGCCGGCCGATGTGATTGGCCAGCAGCAGGATCAGCCGCGCGTTGAAGGCATGGCTCGCGTCGACGTCGAGGCCATGATGCGCGCTCAGCAACGCTTCGTAGAAGTCGTCGCCAGCGTCGAAGTTGGGCGCGGTGGTCAGTGGCATGCGGCGGGCTCCTCCTGGGAGACCTCGTGGCCGAGCGCCTGGCGCATCGCTGTGGCGATGGCATCCCGACTCGGCATCGTGCGCCAACGCGCGCAGACATGCTGATCAGGTCGAAGCAACACCACGGCGCCAGGAGCAGCGCCGTAGCGCTGCCGCACAAGCCCGCGTGCGTCGAACGCCTCGTCGATCTGAAGCAGGAGCGGGGCGTCGATCCCACACGCCGCATGGCCAAGCGCGGGCGCTCCACGGGGCATGGGGGATCCCTCCTGGACCCCCAAGCCCCATTCCGGCCCCACAGGCATTCGCTGACGCCGACTTCCTTCGCCGGCCTCGTCGAACACCATCAAGGTGAAACGCCCCGGCTGCATCTGGCGCAGGAGCCAACCTTCGCCGTCGTCGCCCTCCCTGACGCGGATCGGCGCATCCGCCGCGGGCATGCCGTACTGCACCGTCGGTACGGAGAGCCGACCGCTGTTGACCAGCCGCCGCGCGAAGTCGAAATCCTTGGCGAGCGTCAACGTGGCGTCGCGGAACATCCTGCTGACCTCGCTCTTGGGCGTGATGAAGTCGGTGGAACGCGTCGAGTTCAAGATGTTCTCGTCTGCGGCCATCTCGCGCTCGCGTGCATACGTGTTGAGCAGCGCCTCGGGGGCGCGGCCTTGCACGACCGCTGCCAACTTCCATGCGAGGTTGTCCGCGTCCTGGATGCCCGAGTTGGCCCCGCGCGCGCCGAACGGCGAGACGCCATGCGCCGCATCTCCCGCAAAGACGATGCGTCCATGCCGGAAACGATCCATGCGCATGCAGGCGAAGGTGTAGACGCTGGCCCACACGAGCTCGATCTCCGGGACCGCGCCGTCGCCGCCCGCGGCGATCGAGGCCTCGCGCATCAGCGTGCGCACGCGCGGCAGGATGCGCTCGGGCTGCTTCTCCAACTCAGGATCAGCCTCCCAGCCGAGCTGGAAATCGATACGCCACACGCCGTCGGGCTGCCGGTGCAGCAGCACGCTCTGTCCCGGATGGAAAGGCGGGTCGAACCAGAACCAGCGTTCGGCGGGGAAGGGTGCGTTCATGCGCACATCGGCGATGAGGAAGCGGTCCTTGAAGGTGCGACCGTGGCTCTCCTCGCCGATCAGCTTGCGCAGCGTGGAGCGCGAGCCGTCGCAGGCGACGACGTGATCGGCCAGCAGCGTGTACGGGCCATCGGGCGTTTCGATCTCCAGCGCCACGTGGTCGTCGTGCGGCGTCAGACCGGTCACGCCGTGATGCCAGCGGAGATCGATCGACGGGAGTTCGAGGGCGCGCTCGACGAGGAACCCCTCGACGTAGTACTGCTGCAGGTTGACGAAGGCCGGACGCTGGTGGCCGGCCTCGGCGAGCAGGTTGAACTGATAGACCTGTTCGTTGCGGAAGAACACGCGCCCCACGTTCCAGGAGACGCCCTTGTCGACGAGCCGCTGACCACAGCCGAGGCGGTCGAGGATCTCCAGCGTCCGCTTCGCGAAGCACAACGCGCGCGAGCCGACGGAGAGCCGCCCGTCGTTGTTGAGCAGCACGACGGGCACGCCCTGCAGCGCAAGGTCGATCGCCGCCGTCAGCCCGACCGGCCCCGCACCGACGATGACGACGGGATGGCGCGCAGGCTGGCCGCGCTCATGTGCGTCCTGGTCCGCGCTGCGGCGATAGGGGTAGACGACGTGCTGGTAGTCGACATCGGTCGGCACGGCGGTCTCCGTCGATCAGCCTTCGAGCGTCTGCCACATCTCCTGATCGCGCTGCGCGGTCCAGATGCGCGGATCGCGGAACCGGGTGACCTCGTCATAACAGCGCGTGACGTCGAACGGCATGCAGTGGTCGAAGATGACCCAGTGGCCGTACTTCTGCTTCATGACGGCGTAGGTGTCCTTGTAGACCGCGTTGAGCTCTTTGCCTGCGGCGACGCCGGCCTTCACCGAGTCATGCAGATCGGCGATGAAGCTGCGCGTGCCGGCGAGTCCCTGCGCGACGGATTCGGGCGTGGTCAGCGCCGCGCCGCGTCCGGGAACGAGCGCGCTCGGCTTGAGCGCGGCGAGGTTGTCGAGCGTCTGCGGCCAGTCGCTGAAGTACGCGTCGCCCGCATAGGGCGTGGCATCGAACTCCACCAAATCGCCGGAGAACAGGATCTTCTGCTCCGGCAGCCACGCGACGGTGTCGCCCTTCGTATGCCCGCGCCCGAGCTGCAGCAGTTGCACTTCCAGCTTGCCGAGCCAGAGGCTCATCGAGCCTTGGAACGTGATCGTCGGCCAGGTCAGCCCCGCCGGCACCGATTCGACATTGCGGAACAGCCGCGGGAAGCGGCCGATCTCGCTGGCCTTGTCCTGCTCGCCGCGCTCGACGATGAGGTCGTAGGTGTCGCGGCTGGCGATGATGTGCTCGGGCTCATACGCCGAGGCGCCCAGCACCCGCACCGCGTGGTAATGGCTCATCACGACGTACTTGATGGGCTTGTCGGTGACCTCGCGGATGCGGCGGATGACGTCCTGCGCCATCACGGGCGTGGCCTGCGTGTCGATGACCATCACCGCGTCGTCGCCAATGATGATGCCGGTGTTGGGATCGCCCTCGGCCGTGTAGGCATAGGCGTTGTCGCTGAGCTTGACGAAGGAGACCTGCTTCTCCTCGACGTCGGCGTGGCTGGCGAACTGCTTGGTCATGGCGTGTCCCGGGCGTTGGCTGAGGGGGGAGGGCGGTGCTGAGGAAATTCAGCAAAACGGAATTCGTTTGTTGGATGCAAATATAGCTGTGTCGCTGAATTCGTTCAACAATAGCGAAATGACCATGCCAGACATCGCCGACGACGGGCCGGACGCCAACGACCGTGAGGACCGCGAGGACAGGCGCGGCATCCAGAGCATTGAGGTGGGCGGCCGCCTGCTGAAGGCGGCGGCGGCGCGCGGCCAGCCGCTGCCGCTGAAGGCGCTGTCGCAGGCGGCGGAGATGAGCCCGGCGAAGGCGCATCCCTATTTGGTGAGCTTCTGCAAGCTCGGGCTGATGCGGCAGGACGCGGCGACGGGCTATTACGGGCTCGGCCCGCTGGCGATGGAGATGGGCTTGATCGGTATGCAGCAGATCGATCCGATCCGACTGGCGACGGCGCAACTGGAGGCCCTGGCCGAGGAGATCGGCCACACGGTGGCGATCGCGGTGTGGGGCTCGCAGGGCGCGACGATCGTGCGCACGGCGGCGTCGCCGGCGGCGGTGCACGTGACGATGCGGCACGGGACGGTGGTGTCGCTGTCGGACACCGCGTCGGGGCCGCTGTTCGCGGCCTACCGGCCGGAGCCGGAGATCAAGGCGATGCTCGCGGAAGCGCGTCGCAAGGGGCCCGCGGACCTGGCGCGCGTCGGTCCGCACGATCGACCGCGCGAGCTGCCGACGTGGGCTGCGTTCTCGACGACGCTGGGCGAGATCCGCGGCCGGGTGATGCACCGCTCGGTGGGCGGCATCGTCGAAGGCGTGAGCGCGCTGGCTGTACCCGTCTTCGACAGCGATGCGCAGATGGCGCTGGCGCTGACGGCGATCGGGCCGTCGGGGGCGTTCGATGCGGCGTGGGACGGCGCGGTGGCGCGCGGGCTCACCGGGGCGGCGACGACGCTGATGCGCGAGATCGGTGGGCGGTTCCCCGGTTAGGCCCGCCGCGTTCAACGCCAGGCCGTCGAGGTTCACGACGACGCGCACGCGTCGGCGGTGCTCAGGTCATCATCAATCTGTAGGTTGCAAGAGACAGCGCTGCTTGGTCACATGCGCGTCGGTGTCGCAGCCGGACGCGCATGTCGCAGGGTTGGGCGCCTCGCCGTGAATGGCGATTCCAACAACCCGGGAGGGGCGATGAGAGCAAGCGCAGTCGGCAAGGAACTCAAGGTGGCGGCCTACGCGGGCACGTATGTGGTCGTGCTCGCCTGGGACACCGTGGACGGAGCGCCGCCGGACCGCGTCGATCTCCTCGGATACGCCATCGAACGAACTCAGTTCGACTCGGGCGGCGGCGAGGTGGAGCGCTATTGGATGCGAAGCATCAAGCGATTCAAGTCCAAGGACAAGGGGCTTGCGCCGGGAACGCCCGTGTCTACGGCGGACCACCCCATCCAGAGCTTCCAGTGGGCCGACTACACGGCCAAGGCGGGCACGAGCTACGAGTACCGGGTCGTGCCCGTCGTCGGCACTCCGAAGAATGCGCGGCTCGATGAGGGCGCGGGCGTGAAGGTGCGCATCACGGCAGAGAGCGACTTTGGCTATCCGAAGCCGCCGGGTGCCGGAGAGATCCGGCACGATATCTTCTTCAATCGCGGGGTCATCGGCTCACAGGCCTATGCCCGCGAGTTCGGCAACAAGACGCCGGATGAGAGCGACCCGTTCTCGCCGGAAATGAAATGGTTGTCGCGCGGTCTCTTCGAGGCGATGACGAACTTCATCGGTATGGGGAAGGACGGCATGTCGCTGCGTGCCGTGTTCTACGAATTCAAGTACTTGCCGGTGGCCAACGCATTCATGCGTGCGGTCGAGGCTGGCGCCGACGTGAAGATCGTCTACGACGGCGCGAGCAGCTACAAGACCGAGAATCTGGCGACGATCCAGGAGTCCGGCCTGGACCGGCACGGCGCCGTCATTGCCCGCACCGTTAGCGAAGGCATCCGGCACAACAAGTTCATCGTGCTGATGAAGGGCAAGAAGCCGGTGGCGGTGCTCACCGGCTCGACCAACGTTTCGGCGGGGGGCATCTTCGGCCACTCCAACGTCGGTCATGTGGTGTGGGACAAGGACGTCGCCGCGAAGTATCTGAAGTATTGGGAGTCCCTCGCGGCCAATCTGACGCCCACCAAGCTCAGGCCGTTGAACCAGAAGGAAACGCCCACCCCCAAGAACCGACCGCCGAAGCAGTCGGTGACGCCGTTGTTCTCCGCGCGCGACGCCAAGGAGAGCAACGACACCCTGGCGTGGTACGCCGCCAGATTGGCGGAAGCGAAGGAGGTCAGCTGCATGACCTTCGCGTTCAACATCGACGACACCTTCCAGAAGATCTTCCAGGAGGACAACGACGTGCTTCGCTACATCGTCAAGGACGATCCGCTCGACCGCGAGACGGAGTCCGTGGGCAGCGACCGCGACGTCATCTTTGCCGCAGGCTCATACCTGGGCGAAGGCGCTCTCGCGAATTTCCTCAGCGAGCGCTCGAACCCCCTGAACCGGAACCGTTATATCCACAACAAGTTCATGCTCGTCGACCCGCTGGGCCAGGATCCGCTCGTCATCGCCGGCTCGGCCAACTTCAGCAAGCCGTCGCAGCGGATCAACGACGAGAACATGCTGATGATCCGCGGCGACCTGCGTGTGGCGGACATCTACTTCGGCGAGTTCATGCGTGTGTTCGACCACCACTACGCGCGCTATGTGGTGCGGGTCCTCACGCAGGAGGGAAAGTCAGATCCCGAGGCCGGCTACCTCAAGGAGAAGAGCGCCGACTGGCTGCCCTCGCACTTTGCTCCCTGGAGCTACAAGAGCAAGCGCCGCCGTTATTTCTGTTCTCCGAAGAGCTGAGCGCCGCTTTGGCCGGAGCCGTCCCCGGACCTGGGGCGCAAGGCGCCCGCCGCGTCGCCTGGCGTGGACGCGCACCCCCGTCACGCCCTCGACACGCCGTGTCCCTAGAGTGCCGCGTTTTCCTCTTCCGGCACTCGCGACATGTCTGCATCCCCGCGTCTTCCCTTCGTCCTGCGTCCCCTGACCCTCGCGCTGCTGACGGGTTTCCTGATGGCCGGCTGCGGCGGCGGATCCGACGGCGACGACCTGAGCGTCGCCGTCCTGCCCGAGGCGCCCAAGGGCGTGGGCGCCGCGGAGACGGCGCCGGTGCAGGATGAGACCAAGGTGCTGCCCTTCGTCGACTTCGGTTTCACCAACCAGCGCGGCGACGCGCGTTACGCCACGCTGGAGACGAACGCCGGTGTGCGCGTCGTGAGCGGCATGCTCGCGCTGTGGCAGCCGAGCACGGCGATCGTGGACGCAGGCGTGACCGCGCCCGCCAACGGCAGCTTCCCCGCCGTGACCGCCGCGGCCTGGACCGGCAACCCCGGCGATGCCACCGACGGCAAGGTGCTCAACACCGCCGTGCACAACGCCAACATCCAGTACGTGGTCGACGCCACGACCAAGCGCACCGAGGCCCAGTCGCTCGCCGCCTACCTCGACGACCGCCGCGGCAAGGGCGTGAGCATCAGCGACGGCCTGGGCCCGCTGACCGCGGCCTGGCGCACGTCGTCGGGCATGAGCACCACCATCACCGGCGTCCCCGCCGACGCCACGAGCGTGCTCTACAACGACGGCGGTTCCGACATCGGCACCGGCAGCGCGACCAACGCGACGCTGGGCAAGGCGGTGGACTTCGTCGGCAACGTCGGCGAGAACGCGTCCACCGAACCCGCCAAGCGCTTCTACAAGTACGCCCGTCCGTGGCGCTGGAGCAGCAGCGTCGCGGTCGTGCCCGCGCTGATGCCCGCGCGCAGCACCACGCCGGCGACGGACGGCGGCTTCATCAGCGGACACACGGCCGAAGGCGTGCGCAAGGCCCTGGCCATCGCGTATCTGGTGCCGCAGCGCTACCAGGAGATGGTCGCCCGCTCGCTCGAGATGGGAGAGAACCGCATCCTCGCGGGCATGCATTCGCCGCTGGACGTGATCGGCGGGCGCATCCAGGCGCAGGCCTCGGTTGCGGCCGCGATCGCCACCGGCGCCAACAAGGGGGACCTGAAGACGGTCGCGTATCAGCAGGCGCAATCGGTGATGCAGGCCGCCGCCGGCGTGACCAGCGTCGAAGCGTTGAACGCTTATGCCCACGCGGGCACGACCGCCAACGATCGCTTCACCGATGCGACGGCCGTGCGCGCCGACGTGATGCGCCGCCTGACCTTCGGCCTGCCAACGGTCGGCGACGCCACGAAGGCCGCTGTCGTTCCCAAGGGCGCGGAGGTCCTCCTGGAGACGCGTCTGCCGTATCTGGACGCGACGCAGCGTCGCGTCGTGCTGAAGACCACGGCGCTGCCGTCGGGCTCGCCGCTGGTGGATGACGCCGAAGGCTGGGGCCGCCTGAACCTGTTCGCCGCGGCCGACGGCTTCGGCGCGTTCAACGGCGACGTGGTGGTCGTGATGGATGCGGCCAAGGGCGGCTTCCACGTGGCCGACGCCTGGCGCAACAACATCGCCGGCGCGGGCAAGCTCACCAAGCAGGGCAGCGGCACGCTGCGCCTGTCGGGCGTCAACGTCTACAGCGGCGGTACGCAGGTCGACGCGGGCACGCTGTCCGCCGAAAGCGCCTCGGCGCTGGGCAAGGGCGACGTCTACCTGGCCGGCGGCACGCTGGCGAGCAAGGCCAGCGCACCGCTGGGCATCGCGGGTCGCTTCAGCCAGCGCAGTGCCGCCGGTCTGCAAGTGCAGGTCGGTGCCAACGGCGCGGGCAGGCTCGTGGTGACCGGCGACGTCGCCATCGAATCGGGCGCCGCGCTGACGGTGAAGTTCACCCCGGGCTTCGCGCCCAAAGCCGGCGACACGATCGAGCTGATCTCGACCTCGGGGCAACTGGCCGGTCGCTACGGCACGCTCGTCGTCGACGGGTTCAGCAAGATCACGCCCAGCTATGGCAACAACAAGCTGAGCGTGCGCCTGGACGGCTGAGGGCGACTACTCCCGCATGGCCCAGTCGACGAACCGCTGGTAGTCGGCGAGGGACTCGCAGGAGGCGTCCCTCAGCTCGAAGTCCTCACGCAGGCGAATGGACCGGGTCCTGCAATGGAAAGGTGTCGGTTGGGAGCGGCTGGGCAGATAGATGGCCACGTCACCTTTCACACCGACGCCCAGCAGCATCCTCGAGGGCTCCTTCCCCATTTCCTCCGCGGTGAATCCGGGTCGTGGCGGATCAAAGTGGAACACCGCGCTGGCGAGGCACAGCTTGAGCTTGCGATTGAAATGGGTGGTGTAGGTGAGGCGGACGGGGCTCATGCCTTTCGCCTGTTTCTCCTCAAACGCCGCGATCTCGGGCTGGACGTCGATGGCGCATTGCGCGTCACGGCCGTCTGGCTTCGGCGCGGGGCGTTGAGGAGGCGCCTCGCCGTTGTGAGTCTCCGTCCAACGCGCATCCTCGGCAACGCGCTTCCAACGCGACGCGGCTTCCGGGTTCGGCTTGACGCCGAGCAGGCCCTTGGAAAACACCTCGACCAATCTGAACGCTTGCGACGAGAAGCCGGCCTCTGCGTGGCCGTACATCGAGTCCAACGCGTGTTCAGGATGCTTCTCGTAGAAGTCCCGCTGGGACGCCAGGTACTGCTGGAGAAGCTGCTCGGCCTTGAGATCGTCGCGAGGCACGCCGGTAGTGCCTTGCTTGTAGATCAGCGCGGCGTTGTCGACCCCGACAACGCCATTGCGCTCCGCGCTTCGCAGGTTCCACCGCACCGCTTCGGCAGCGTCTTTCGGCAGACCGGCTTCGCCTCGCCGGTACTGGCTGGCGATGGTCCTGACCATGAAGTCGGACCATTGATCGTCGGGGTGTCCGTGATCCAGCACCTGTGAGATCACTTGCCGCGCTCGTTGGCCGAGCGCCGGTTCTTTCGCAAAGCGTTCGGTGTTCTGGATGTAGAAAAGTTTGAGGTGGTCGAGGCTTCGTTCGCATCCGCTGGATGCCGTCGTTTCGATCCAGGACCACCAGACTTCGGGCCACACGCGCTGGGCGTTGAGTTGAATGACCCCGCCAGGGGAGACGATGGCGGCCTTGACCTCCGCGGGCATCGCGCAATCGACGGACTGCGTGGGTGCCGCCATGCTCGCGCTGGCGACGAAGGCCAGAGGAGCGAGGATCGTCGCGACGGATGCGGCCCCGGACGTCGGGGCGAGACTGAACGACGGCGCAGATCGGTCCGATCTGCCTCCGAATAGCTGCTTGAACAATTGGCTTACTCCCTGGACTGCCCAACGGAGCGAAGCGTCGATGGCGGCTTCTTGGCTTCCGGGGACGGGGCGATTGTCCATTCGCCCAGAGGTCTTTCACCTCACCCCATCGGGGGGATGGCCGGGACTCTCACGCGAGCCGTGCACCAGCCGTCCTGCCACAGCGGAAATGCAGGACATTCCCCAGTGTCCGGCGGACGCAAACGCCGCTCGCGTCGCCTAGAGTGGCGCCCATGAGTTTCGTCCTCACCGTCTGGGAAATGCCTGCCGGCGCGCCGGCACCCGCCACCGATCGGGATGCCGACATCTTGCTGGAGCGCCAGCAGTCGATGCCGGACGTCCCGAGCCGGCGCATGGCCGCGTTCGTCGAAGCGCTGCATGAGCGCTTCCCGCCGGACAGCGAAGGCTTCGGCGACTACGACGGATTCGTGGATGAGCACACCGGCCCGACCCTCAACTTCGGGCTGTTCACGCGCGGTCATCATTTCGACGCTGCCTATCAGCACGCGGTGGTGCAGGCGCGTCGGCTCGGCCTGAACGTCTACGACCTGCAGAGCGGTGAACACCATCTGGCCGACGGTCGCCGCCTGCCGGACGGCGAAGCGCCGTTCGACAGCTTCAGCGCCGACGTGGCTTGGCATGGGTCGGACTGGACGGCGGCCGTGGCCGCGCTGCGCGAGGCGGCCGGCAACGGCGATCGTTGCGCCCTGCACGACCTGGGTCGCTGCTTCTTCGAAGGACACGGCGTGCCGCGGCAGGTGATGCTGGCCGGCGTGCTGATGCAGTTGGCGGCCGCGCCGGACACCGTGCGGCGCAGGCAGCGTCTGGAGACGCTGAAGGCGTGGCCGGCGGACCTCCGCGTTCGCCAGTCCGCGTTGCGGGAGCGCATGGTCGCCGCTCCGGCCTTGCTGCCGGAGATCGATGCGGAGGTCGAGTCTTCAAAGACACGGCGCCAGAACGCGCCGATCCGATGGGCGCCGGCGACGCTGTCCGAATACGACTGGTGGTGGCTGCGTGAGGTCGCCGAGGACGGCGATCGCAATGCCGCGTACTGCCTGGCCTACTGTCTCGGCCCGGTGGCTGAAGCCGGTGGGCGGCCACCATGGCCGTCGACCCCAGACGGCTTCCAGCGCTATCTGCTGCTCGGCGCGGAACGTCGGGATCACCTGTCGATGCGACGCGTGGCAGCCGGCTTCCTGAGCGGCGAACTCGGCTGGCCATTGGACGTGCCGCAGGGGTTGCTCTGGATGCGACGTGCCTTGGCGTTCGGAACCGGGACCGACCTCCAGGCGCCGGTCGATCGGCTCGCCAAGCGGATGGCCGACGGATGGGATCCCGCGAAGAACCGGGCTCAGGCCGAGCAGGCCATGCACGAGGCGATGCGCACCTTGGGAGCGCCGCGGCTCGCGTTGTTCCGCACCGCGTGCGAGCTCGACCTGCCCGACGCGTGGCGCCGTCTCGGTACGGCTTACCAGCGCGGCGACCTCGGCCTGGCGCAGGACACGATCGTCGGTGCCGCGCTGCATCTGCATGCGCAGAAGGAGCTGACGCAGTCCGCCTCGGAACTCTCGTCGGAGCGGCCCGCCGCATTGGGCGGTCTGGGCGACATGAGCTACGGCGAGGTGGAAGACGCGCTCACCTTGTGCCGCCAGCTGATCGGCGATTCGACCCCGTGGCAGACGATCGAGCGCTTCCAGCACCTGCTCGACAACTCGACAGTCATGCAGATCAGCAGCGCGGTGGGGCAGGGCACGCGGGTGGAGGAACTGGATGGTCGTCGACGTCCGCTGCCAGCCAAGGTCGAGGTGGAGCGAACGGCCGAAGCGCCCCGGGCTCCCGGAGACTCGATGGCGTTGAACGAGTCGCGCGGGTCGTACGAGTCGCGCGGGTCGCGCCGGTCGGGCCCAACGGACCAGACGGACCAGACGGACGAATCATTTGAGCAGTCCCGCGATCAGCGCTGGCATGTCGGCCATCTGATGCTGGTCCTCGGCGCAGCAGGCCCGCTGGTGCTGATTGCGGCGGGCGTATACGGGGTCGGATTCCGGCGCGGCCTGATCTTGTCCGCGCTCCTGGCGATTGCCGGCGCGTGGCGTTGCGGCCGTCAGTTCGAGTGGTCCGTGGGCAAACGCCTGATGGTCGGGATCGTCGCGGCGGTGCCTGGCGTCGGCCTGCTGCCTGCAGCCAGCGTGCTGCTGGCGCAGATGCGGCGTGACGGCGAGGCGGGGGACAGTGGATCAACGCTCTGACGTCGGGGCGTTGCGGCGTTGACGACGCTGGCAACGATGCGTTCGACCAGCAGCGCGTTCCCCGCGTTCACTGCGCCGGCGAAGCCGGCACCTCGCCGAGCGTCGCCGTCCACCCGGCGGCCGAGTGCGTCCAGATCTGCCGCGATGGCTGCAGCTGTTCCCGCTCTTCCAGGCACCCGAGACGGATCACGGCGTGCGTCGGGTTCTCCGCCGCCGCGCCATACAAGGCCGTGCCGCAGTCCGGGAAGAACACCTGCGCGCGGCGGTTCCCGCTCTGCGCGACCTTCACATTGGTCTTGGGCGAGCCGGAGATCTCGAAGCTCTCCATCGGCGCCGAGATGACCGCGCGACACGGCGCGCCGGAGAGGATCTGGCAGTCGTCGCAATGGCAGACGACGACTTGCGTCGGGTCGACGTCGCCGGTGAACTTGATGGCGCCGCAATGGCAGGAACCGTGGACTTTCATGACAGGTCGATCTCGTGATTCAGGCACGGGGCAGTCTAAGTCGCTGGTCGACAAAGCGCGTGAAGGCGGTGTCGAGCTGCGGCGGGACGACCGCGGCAAGCACTGTCCCCGCGAATGGCATGATCCCCCGCATGGCCAAGCAAGAGACCCCGTTGATCCGACCCGGTCGCATCGTGCGCGAGCTGTCCGAATCGGAAGCCGCCGCGCTCGCGACCGCCTGGCTGGCGGTGTACGGCCAGCGCGGCCAGGGGATGAATCTGAAGTCCTACCTGTGGCACGTGTTCAGCGGTGGCGGCTACGAGAGCCTCTCCGGAAAGGACGCCCTCGCGGCCTACGCGACGCGCGAGGCGCCGGAGTACCTCGTCCTCTCGAACGACCGGCGCACTGCCTTCGTGACCGAGTTGCGGACCGACTGGACCTACCTGAGCGACTACTTCGTCTTCCCGCCGAACCTCGCGTGGACCATGGCCTTCACCCATGAGGACGGATGGCTCGGCCCCTATTTCGCGACGCACCCGGATGTCGAGCGCCTGGAGGCGGAGAGCCTTGCGCAGATCCGCAAGCAACGCGAGATCGAGAAAGCCCGCGCCAAAGGCTGGGCCTGAACACGACGACGTCCGGCGCGCGCCGCGCCTAGCGGCTCAATCGCTCGACGTCCGGATCTCCGCGCCCTCGCGCGACGCCGCGCTGAAGAACGCCGCCAGCCTCAGACCGCGTCGCAACTGGGCGGGGTTGAGCGAAGCTTCGGCGCTGATCATCAGCATCAGGAGCTCATGCGCGAGCTCGCCAGCCTGTCGCGCAGACAGGCGAGGGCTGTCGTAGAGCCCCGCGAGCAAGGCGCTGAGCTGCGGATAACGAGGGCGCTCCGCTTCAGCCAGCTGAAGCAGAACCTCGTCCTGCGGCGCGATGTGTTCGCGATGCTCGCCAGCGTAGAGATCCAGGGCCATGATCACCTCAGTTGCTGAAACTGCAAGGCAGGCGCGGAGAAGGCATTCGCGAGTTTTACCTTAGGGCCGGGATGCCGCGTCGTCGATCGCGCCGAACCCCGGAACGCCGCCAGCCGTTCCGCATAGGGATCCAGCGCGTCCTCCGGCCTGTCCAGCGGCAGACCCGTCACCGCGGCGAAACGCTCGGGCGTGACCTGCCCGTGTGCCATCAGCTCGTCCACCAGCGCCAGCAGCGCGCCTCGATGCGTCTCGATCAATCCCGTCGCCCGCGCATGCTCGGCCTGCAGCAGCGCCTCGATCGGCGCATTGCTGGCCTCCACGTCGGTGCAGAGGTTGTCGTCGCTCGACGCGGACACGTCGCTGCGCCCGATGCGCGACCCGTGGCCGAGATGGCGCAGCATGCGCGCCGCCGTGCCGGTGGCCTTGCGCAGGTCGCTCTCGGCGCCGCTGGAACTCATGTCAGGCCCGAACACGAGCAGCTCCGCCGCGCGGCCTGCGAGACTGGTGCAGATGCTGTCGAGCAGGTTGCGCCGCGACCAGACCTTGCGCGAGGTGTAGGCGTTGTAGCCGCCTTCGAAGCTCGCGACGTGGATCTTGATCTCGCGCGGCGCGCGGCCGAACAGCAGCGCATGCACCAGCCCGTGGCCGGCCTCGTGCACCGCCAGCAGCGCGCGGAAGTCCGCGTTGCTGCGCTGGCGCAGGCGGCTGATCTCGAAGGGCGCGGCGATCGCGTGCGACTCGTCCCGCCAGTGCGCGATCAGGCCGCGGGCGTCCGCGGTGAGGCGCACGTCCGCGCCCGCTTCGGTACCGGCCTGGGCGCCGCGCTCGATGGCCCACAGCGCCGCCTTCGACAGCCCCGCGCCCAGGATCGCGTGCAGCGACGAGAACAGCGGCCGCGTGCCCTGCGCGGGGAACACCGCGTTGGCGTAGATCTGCTCGCGCACGCTGACGGTCAGGTCGAAGCGCAGGCCGCAGCGCGCCTCGGTTTCGCGGGCGTAGCGGTCGCAGCCCTGTTCGATCAGCTGCTCGTACGCGCGCCGCGACAGCGAGGGATAGACCACGTGCTCGTTGCCCAGCCGCGCGACCTGCTCCGGCTTGAAACGCTTGTTGAGCGCCTGCTTGACGTCGATGACGCTGAGCTTGCCGGTCACGGCGTGGAAGGTGTCGGCATCGCTGTCGCAGTCGTCCACGCTGGTGGCGAGGTCCTCGTACATCTCGTCGAGGTTGCCGCAGACGAAAACGAGCAGCCGGCTGTAGTCGGTCTCCCATTGCTGCTGACCGTCGCGGAACGCGCGCAGGCGGGCCTGCACCTCGTCCGGCGTCCAGGCCATGATCTCCATCAGCGGCATGTCGAGCTTGAGCGTGCGCTGCAGTTCCTGCGCCTCCCAGCTGCGCAGCTTGAAGCGCAGCTTGGCCGCGTCGGCATCCGCGTCGACGCGCTCGGCGTCGAAGGCCGCCTCGGCGATGGAAGATTCGATGTCGACCAGCAGCGAGAGCGACGGCGGCAGCCTGCCGTCGGAGAGCAGCGCCCACACGTCCTGGTAGCGCTCGACGCGCACCTCGTCGCGCTTGGCGTTGATGGTGCGGAAGCGCTGGAACTCGTCGAGCGCGAGGATGCCCGGCTCGCCCTCGCGGATGCCGGAGCGCCCCAGCATCCCGGAGATGCTCTGCGCGCCGCGCATGCCCGCGCCGTTGGAGAAGCCGTCCATCTGCACTTCCACGAAGCGGTCGTAGAAGCCCAGCAGCTGCGTCAGGCGGCGCACGAGCTGCGTCTTGCCGGTGCCGGTCAGGCCCCAGAGACAGACGATGACGGGCCGCGAGACGAGCTCGGGCAGCACGTACCACGCGCGCACCGAATCGATGACGCGGTCGATGATGGCGTCGATGCCGAACAGCTCGGTCTTGAGCTGGGCGGCGACCTCCTGCAGCTGCCGGTTTCTCTGCGCCAGCTGCGCGCGCAGGTCGTTGGATTCATTCATCCCATTCCTCTCGTCGCAGCAGCGCCTGCAGCGCCACGCGGTCGGCGCGGCGTTGCGCGCCGCGGCTCTGGATGTGTTGGCCGGCGCCACGCAGTCCACGCTGGGCCATCGCGCGCGCCACGGGGTCGCGCGCACCGGGGCCCGTCTCGAGCACCAGCGTCATGGCTTGTTTCATGCGGCGCAGGGCCTTGACCCGCCCCTCCTGGAGGGCGCGGGAACGGAGTTGTGCACTCATTCGGTTTCCGAAAAGCAAAAGCCCCGGCTCGATGGCGGCGGGGCTCTGCTTGAGCCGCGCGGTCTGAGGCCGTATCTGTGAACAGACACGGTTCAGCCGGGGCTCGGGAACCGTGTTCAGTCGATCGTCGAGATGAACAAAGAGGACATAAGAGGGATCTCCGTCATGCGGGCGCTGTCGTCGGCGCCTTCAGCAGTGGACGCGGATGATGCTGAGCACGGGCCCGTCGCGCAAGTGCGATTCGTCTGCGAGGCGCGGATGCGTTGCGGCGCGCCAACGCGCTGACCACCTGCGACAGGCACGACAGGCGCGACAGCCGGCAGGCAAGTCCTGGCACGCGACAACGGCGGACGTTGATGTCGTGACCGCCGCGGCCCGGCTGTCGCCGTCAACCTTGCGCGAGCGCCTGCGCTTCCAGCTGAGCCTTGAGGCCGTCCGGCAGCTTCAGCTGGCGGGCCAGTTCGTCGAGGTAGGCGCGCTCCATGAAGCTGGTCTCGTCGACCATCAGCAGGCTCGCGAGGTACATCTCGGAGGCGATCTCGGGCGTCGTGGCGGCTTGCGCCACCGCGGCCGGATCCAGCGGGCGGCGAAGGACGTCCTCCTGCCAGCGGCGCAGCTCGGGATCGTCCTCGACGCGGCTGAGCGCCTGCTCGATCAACTCGCGCTCGCGGTCGTCCAGATGGCCGTCGGCCTTGGCCGCGGCGATCATCGCCAGCAGCACGGCGCGGCTGTGCTCCTCGGCCTCGTCCTGCGGCACGCGATCCAAGGTGCGCGGTTCGGCAGTCAGATGCGCTTGAGAGGAGGGCGTGGAGCCCGGCGCCGGCGCCGGCGCCTGTCCGGGGGCTTGCCCCTGCGCCTGCTGCTGCGCTTGCCAGGCCGTGTAGGCCTTGTACGCCATCAACCCAAGCGCGGCGATGCTGCCGTACTTCAGCGCCTTGCCGCCGTAGCTGCGCCCGCGCTTGCTGCCGAGCAGGGAACCCAGCACCCCGACCACGCCGGCACCCGCCCCGAGCTTGCCGAGACCGCCCAGGTTGCCGAGATTCCCGAGGTTGCCCAGCCCACCCAGGCCGCCAAGTCCGCCAGAGCCGCTACGGCCCGCAACGCCGGCGCCGCCACCTTGAAGCAGGTCACGGCCCGATCTCAGCAGTTGATCCAGAAGTCCATGCGCACTCATCGCCAGCCCCTTTCGACACGGTAGAAGAGTCTGTCAGTTGAGGGCGTCGGGCGATATCCCCAGTCCGATCGTCCTGTCGACGGATTCGGTCCGGCCGGCTTGTTCGGTCACCTCGGCGGTGTTATCGAAAACATGTGCGCATCCCACGGCTTGCCGTCCACGCCACGGATGCGATGGCGCAGCAGGCCCTCGTAGTGCGCGCCGCTGCGGCGCGCCACCGCGAGACTGGCCTCGTTGCCGTCCGCCACCACGATCTCCACGCGCATCAGCTGAAGCTTGTCGAACGCATGCCGGCTGAGCGCCCGCACCGCGGAGCTGGCCGCGCCCTGGCCCTGCCAGGACGACCGCACCCAGTACCCGAGGTTGCAGAACGGGTGCACCGCATGCAACGAATTGAGCCCGCCACCGCCGACGTACGTGCCGGTCTCGCGGTCGAAGATGCCGAACTCGTAGCTGGTGCCGCTCTGCCAGCCGCGCGCGCAGTGGTCCAGCCATTCGGCGCCCTCGGCGGCTGAGAAGCCCGCGTGCGCCCATTTCATCCATCGTCCGATGGCGGCATGCGACTCGCGGACCGCGGCGACGAAGTCCGGCAGATCGGCGGGCCGATACGGACGCAGGACGAAACGGCCCTCGACCAGTTCGACGCCCGGCGTGCCCGGCGCGACCACGCCGTCGTCGTCCCAGACCTCGCCGGCGAGTTGCCTGGCGCAGGCCAGCGTCGAACGGTTGTAGCGCGACAGTCGTGGCGCGAGCACGGCCAGCGCCAGCCCGGCCGCCTCGTTGCCACGCCCTTGCGCCGCATAGGTGAGCGCCAGGATGGATCGTGCCTCGTCATGCAGCGGCCGGTCGTGGCCCGGCTGCATGTGATGTGCGAGCTCGCCCAGGAGCAGGGTCTCGCTTTCGTCGAGACGCTTCAACCAGCGCAGCGTGCTGGCGAGCTGGATGACCGCGCGCGTGCGGCGGTAGGGGTCGAGGCGGCCGCTGTCGAGCGCGGCGCGATAGAGCGTCTCGGCCTCGGCCTCGAGGCCCGCCGTGTCGCGCGCGCAGGCGCGTTCGAAGAGGGCACGCGCATCGCCGTCGGGACGTTCAGCGGCGAGCGCGTCCACCTCGCCGACGATCTGCGAGCCGGTGAGATCCGGCGCGCGACGCCAGACGTCGTCGATGCGCAGGGACCAGTCGTCGTGGAGGGGAGCGGGTGCGGTCATCGGGCCAGTCTAGCGATTGCCCCGGAACCTGCTGGAAGTCTGCAGCACGCATCATTGCGATGGTGGCCGCGGCCATCGCCCCGGTCGCCAGCCAGGCGAGCATCGACAGACAAGGCGGCCGTCGCGTCGGGCCGGGCGGTCATCACATCTTCGGCTGGCCGTTGGAGGCCATCACCCCACCGTCGACGGGAAGATTCACGCCATTGACGAAGCGCGCGTCGTCGCTGGCCAGGAAGGCCACGACCGCTGCGATGTCGGCGGGCTCGGCAGGCCGGCCCAGCGGCATCCGTTCCATGAAGCGGGCCACGAGGTCCTTGTCCTCCAGCATCTCCTCCGTCATGCCGGTCCGGGTGAGCGACGGCGCCACCGCATTCACCCGCACACCCTTGCCGCCGAAGTCCAGCGCGAGCGAGCGCGTGAGATTGACGACGCCGCCCTTCGCCGCGTTGTAGGCGCACATCCCCCAGTCGCCGGACAGGCCCGAGACCGACGCGGTATTGACGATGCAGCCCTGGCGCTTGAGCAGCTCCGGCATCGCCGCGCGGCAGCCGTGGAAGACGCCGCTGAGGTTGACGGCGAGCGTCTCGTTCCAGTCGTCCAGCGAGACGGTGAGGGCGTCGCCCTCGGTCCCGATGCCCGCGTTGTTGACGATCACGTCGAGGCCGCCGAAGCGCTTCACCGCGGCGGCGACGAGGGCCTCCACCTCGTTGAACTTCGAGACGTCCGCCGCCTGCGCCAGCGTGCGCTCCCGCGGCAACTGCTGCGAGACCTGCTGGAGCTTGTCCTCATGCCGCGCGCAGATGACGACGTTGGCACCCTCCTGGGAGAAGCGCTCGGCGACGCCGCGTCCGATGCCGGACGACGCGCCGGTGACGATGACGGTCTTGCCCTTGAATCGTTCCATACCGGTCTCCTTCGAATGGGGAAGGAGAGGCAAGGCGAGTGCCCGCCGGCGAGGACAAGGACGAGGCGCCATGCCCGGCTATTGCTCGAACACCACGCCCTTCACCGGCAGCGCCGGCGCCTGCCACGCGTAGGTGCGATGGAGCACATTGCGCTCGTCATGCATGCCGGACCAGCGCAACTGCAGCAGTTCGGCGAGCGTCCATCCGGCCCAGTCGACGCGGAACGGGCGCGAGGCCGTCGCGGGATCGAAGCCCGCCTCGCTGCGCCACAGCAGCGCCGGGATGCGGTAGCCCGAGGCCGTCCCGGGGCTGTGGCCCGCGTGGTCGCCGCCGTGCCCGACCTCCTGGCCGTGGTCCGACACGAACATCCACGCGCCGCGTCCGCCAGCCGGCAGGTGACTGCGCGTGAGCCGCAAAGTCTGCGCGACGATGCGGTCGTGGTAATGGATCGCGGAGTCGTAGTCCTGCCGGAATTCGCGCACCCACGCGGCGCGACCGTCGCGCGCCATCGCGGTGTCCACGGCATCGCCGTCGTCGTCATCGAAGGGATGCTCGCCCGGCGGCATGCGCAGCCGGTAATGCGGGTGCGCGCCCAGCAGGTGCACGACCACCAGCTTGCGCGACGCCGGATCGGCCAGCGCCTGTTCGACTTCGTCCAGCAGCTCCCCGTCCAGCGAGCCGGACGAACGCCCCGGCTGCCGGTTGATCATCTCCACCACGTCGGCCAGCCGCGCGTGATGCTGGTCGACGGCGACGTCGTCGTGGTTGCTCACCCACCAGACCTTGTAGCCCGCGCGCTTCGCCAGCGCGAGCAGATGCTGCGTGCTCCCGGCGGGATCGTCCTCGTCGCGCTCGCCGAAACTGAACAGGCCGCTCAGCGACGCGACCGTCGTCGCCTGCGTGGACCAGGCATGGCGCAGCGTCAGCAGCCGGGACGGCTCCTCGGCGCGCAGCGCGATCAGTTCCGGCGTCGTGGCGCGCGCGTAGCCGTAGAGGCTCATGTTGTCGCGGTTCACGCTTTCGCCGAGCACCAGCACGACGGTCGACGGCGTGTCCGTCGTCATCGTGGGCGCCGCCGCCCCCGCATTGCGCATCAGCTGCTCGCGCTGGACCTGCTGGTCGGCCCAGTTGGCCCGCAGGTCGGCGACCTGCTGTGTCCACGCGGGCCAGAACAGCAACGGATGATGCCGACGCCAGGGCTTGCTCAGGTGGGCGAGGGCGCACACGGCCAAGACCACCAGCAGGGCGGCGCGGGCGCCGCGCGAGAGCACCGTCCGATCCCCCGTCACGCGCGTGGCGAGCGTGATCGCGACGCCGGTGAGCGCGAGCAGCCCGATCAGCGCGGCGACCGCCAAGGCCATCGCGGGCGCCTGCGAGCTCAGATATTCGATCGATTCGCGCGGCGTCGTGTTGGCCGCCGCGGCGAGCACCAGCGAACTGTCCGGCGCCGCCTGGTATTCGCGCTGCAGGAAACCACGCACCGCGCCGTCGACGAGGAACGCCGAGATCACGAGGAAGGCCGTGGCCCAGCGCACGCGACGCCAGGCGGGGCGTTGGAGGGGCCACGGCAGCCAGAGCAGGACGGGGAGGGCAAGCAGCCCGACCTGCGCCGCACGTCGGCTGTCATGACCCGCCAGCACCGCGCCGGCACAGGCGAGCGCGAGCAGGCCCAGGGCGCCCCGGCGCAGCAGCGCGGGGCGCTTGAAAATCGAATCGGACATCAGACCGGAGGAGGGAGCGAAGGCGCGGAGTCTACGCACCCGCTCACAACATCGGTCTCAGGACCTTCCAGACGTTGTCCAGCATCACCGGATGCGCCTTGGCCAGCGGATGGATGCGGTCGCCCTGGAACCACTCGGCCATGTCGGGCCGGTCGGCCACGCCGGCCAGCAGGAAGGGCTGCAGCGGCACTTTTTCCTCCTGCGCGACGGTCTTGAAGCTGCCCTCGAAGTCGCGCGCGTAACTCGCGCCCATGTTCGGCGGGATCTGCATGCCGACCAGCAGCACCTTCGCGCCCGCCTCCTTGCCGGCCTGCACCATCGCCTTCAGGTTCTCGCGGGTCATCTTCAGCGGCAGACCGCGCAGCGCGTCGTTGCCGCCCAGCTCGATGATCAGGTGGGTCGGCCGATGCTGCTTGAGCAGCGCCGGCAGCCGCGAGCGTCCGCCGGAGGTCGTGTCGCCGCTGATGCTGGCGTTGACCACCTCGGCGGGCAGCTTCTGCGCCTTCAGCCGCTGGTCCAGCAGCGCGACCCAGCCGCTGCCGCGGGCCAGCCCGTACTCGGCCGACAGGCTGTCGCCCAGCACGACGATGCGGCGCGGCGCGGCCGCCGTCGCCGCATGTCCTTCGGTGCGGCCTTGCGCCGCGACAGGCCCGGCCAGGACCCCCGCCGCGACGAAGGTCGCGGCACAGGCGCTACAGTGCAACATCCATTCACGGCGGCGCATCTGCGGTTGATTCATGGTTCAGAACATCCTCGAAGTCGATCACGTCAGCAAGTCGGTCCAGGATGCCGACGGCGTGCTGACCATTCTGCATGACATCAATTTCCAGCTGCAGGCACGGGAATCCGTCGCCATCGTCGGCGCCTCGGGCTCGGGCAAGAGCACGCTGCTGTCCATCCTCGCGGGCCTGGACACGCCCTCCGAAGGCACCGTGCGCCTGCAGGGGCAGAACATGTTCGCCCTCGACGAGGACGGCCGCGCCGCGTTGCGCGGGGCGCATCTGGGTTTCGTGTTCCAGAGTTTCCAGCTGCTGGCGCACCTGACGGCGCTGGAGAACGTCATGCTGCCGCTCGAACTGCGCGGCGAACGCGACGCGCGGGCTCAGGCGAAGCTCATGCTGGAACGCGTGGGGCTGGGGCAGCGCCTGTCGCACTATCCGCGCGTGCTGTCGGGCGGGGAGCAGCAGCGCGTCGCGCTCGCCCGCGCGTTCGTGCAGCAGCCGGCGCTGCTGCTGGCCGATGAGCCCACCGGGAGCCTCGACTACGCCACCGGCGAACAGGTCATGGCGCTCATGTTCGAACTCAACCGGGAACTCGGAACCACGCTGGTGATGGTCACCCACGACCAGAGCATCGCGGCGCGGTGCGAGCGGCAGCTCAAGATCTCGGCGGGACACCTTCAGGACATCACGATGGCGGATCTACCCGCCTGAAGCCTCACGCGCGCATCGCGCGTTCGCGCAGACGCCGTCTGCGCTCGAAGCGGATCACGGCCCACCAGCCGATGTAGACGATCACGTAGAGGACCAGTCCCAGGACGGCGCCCGCCAGCGGCAGGCCCACCAGCAGCGGCGTGCCCAGCTCGGAGAGCCATTGGCTCAGCGCGGGCCACCAGCTCGCCGGATCGCCCCAGTCCAGCGCCAGCTCCTTCGGCGCCGAGATCGGGCCGTGGATGCCCAGGACCTGACGCCCCAGGAAGATCGCCAGCGTCCAGATCGGCACCAGCGTCAACGGATTCGTCAGCCAGGTCGCGGCGATCGCCGCCGCGACGTTGGCCCGGCAGGCGATCGCCGCCACCGCCGCCAGCAGCATCTGCGTGGGCAGCGGAATGACGCCCACGGCCAGTCCCAGTCCCGCGCCCAGGGCCACGCGCCGCCGGTGCGCCACCCACAACCAGGGGCGCTCCTTCAGGTAGTGGCCCAGCCACTTCAGTCCCGGGGTCTGTTCCAGGGACTCGGGCGAAGGCAGCAGTCGGCGGGCAAGGCGGGAAGCCGTCATGGGGTCGTCAAGCGATCATCAGATGTGAAAAGCCCGCGCGGCTGACCTGCAGCGGCGCGGGCTCTGAACAGTACAGCAAAGACTGTTCGGATCGGCGATCAGTTCTGGGAGAACTTGAAGTCGGTCTTCGCCTTGGTGCGCAGTTCTTCCTGGAACTCCGCGACCTTCTGCTGCTGCATGCGCTGGATGATCTGGGCCTTGACGTCGTCGAAGGCCGGGAACTGCGCCTGGCGCGTCTCTTCCAGCTTGATGATGTGATAGCCGAACTGCGACTTCACCGGCTCCTGCGTCATCTCGCCAGCCTTCAGCTTGCCCAGGGCGGCGCTGAACTCAGGCACGTAGGCGTCCGGCGCGGACCAGCCCAGGTCGCCGCCGTTCTGGGCGGAACCGGTGTCCTTGGAGTTCTTGGTCGCGAGGTCCTCGAACTTGGCGCCGCCGTTGAGCTGCTTGACCAGCGCCTTGGCGTCCTCTTCCTTTTCCACCAGGATGTGGCGGGCGTGGAATTCGGTGCCCGAGGCCTGCGCCTTGAACTTGTCGTACTCGACCTTGGCGTCGGCGTCGGTGATCGGGTTCTTCTTCGCGTAGTCGGCGAAGAGCTCACGGATCAGCAGCGACTGGCGCGCCAGTTCCATCTGGTTCTTGTAGTCGTCGGTCTTGTTCAGGCCGCGCTTCTCGGCTTCCTGCAGGAAGATCTCGCGCAGGACGACTTCTTCCTTGACCTTGTTTTCCATCTCCGGGCTGCGCGGCTGGCCACCCTTGGTGATCTGGCTGATCAGCACGTCGGCGCGGGCCTTGGGCACCGGCTTGCCGTTCACGATCGCGATGTTCTGGGCCAGGGCCGGCAGCGACACGGCGCCGATGACCGCCACGGTGGCGGCGAGCACAAACTTCTTCATGATGGGTAAAGGGCCTTTCGACTCTCGGGTGAGCGTGAACGCTCCAAAACAAAGCGCCGACTGGCGGCGCTGCTAGAGACCTGGTTTCTGTTGTTCGTCGGGCGCGCGCGCATCGATGGCCAGCGCGTGGATGCCCTTCTGCATCAGATCGGCGAGGGCATCATATACGAGCCGATGCCGATGGACCCTGGGTAAACCGGCAAAGCGCGCGCTGACGATTTCGAGGTAGTAATGGCCCCCTTCGCGGGCTCCCGCATGCCCCGCGTGGTGCGCGCTGTCGTCGCGCAGACGCAGCGAGACCGGCGCCAGCGCCGCCCTCAGGCGCGCCTCGATCTCGACCGACGGCGTGGCCGCCACGGCCGGCGTGGACCCCGATGCCGACGGGGGATTCCCGTTTCCGCCGCCGCCGCTCATGGCTTGGGCTCCTCGACCGTCGCCTCGGATTCCTGCGGCATGTGCCGGCCCATGTAGAGCCCGGTGCCGAGCGTGAACAGCACGATCAGACCGGTCACGCCGAACACCTTGAAGTTGGCCCAGGCCTCGGTGCTGAAGGAGTAAGCGACGTAAAGATTGGCAAAACCGAGGGCCGCGAAGAAGACGATCCACGCCAGCGTGAGCCGCGTCCAGGCCATGTCGGGCAGTTCGACCTGCGGGCCGAGCATCTTGCGCAGCAGGTCGCGTCCCAGGACGAAACGGCTGACCAGGAACACCGTCGAGAACGCCCAATAGAGCATCGTCGGCTTCCACTTGATGAAGGTCTCGTTATGGAAGTAGACGGTGGCCGCACCGAGTGTGGCGACCAGGCCGAGGCTGATCCACAGCATCAGGTCGACCTTGCGGCCGCGCAGCTTCAGGAAGATCACCTGCAGGATGGTCGCCAGCATCACGACGATGGTGGCGAGCAGCACCGGCGCCTCGGTCGGGCCGACCTTGCCGCCGGAGACCAGGAAGCCCAGGTGCTCGGTGGCGAAGGCCGCCGCCCAGTCGGGCTGTCCGTCGGCGTACTTGAACGTGACGAAGAACAGCAGGAGCGGCAGGAAATCGAGCAGGAGCTTCATTCGGTCGGGATCGGGTCGGGATCGGTACGGCGGCGCTCAGCGCCGGGGCTCGAAGTCTATCGCGGCGGAATTGATGCAGAACCGCTCGCCCGTCGGGTCCGGACCATCGGGAAAGACGTGGCCCAGGTGGGTGCCGCAGTTGTTGCACCGCACCTCCACGCGGACCATGCCGTGCGTCGCGTCGACGACGCGCTCGACCACCTCGGCGTTGATCGGCTCGTAGTAGCTGGGCCAGCCGCAGCCGGCGTCGAACTTGGTGTCGGCCTTGAACAGCGGCGTGCCGCAGCCGACGCAGTTGTAGTTGCCGGCTTCCCAGTGGTCCCAGTACTTGCCGGTGAAGGCGCGTTCGGTCGCGGCATGGCGGGCGACCTGGTACTGCGTCGGGTCCAGCTGCTCGCGCCACTCGGCATCCGTCTTCTTGACGGGGTATTCGGTGTCGCGGTCGCGGTCCTGATCGGTGGCGTTTTGGGTGAACTTGTCGTAGCGGCTCATGATGAACAGGAAACCTCCAGCGTTTGCGCCCAGTCGGGCGGGAAGCCGGCGTCGGACGCCAGCGCGGGCTCGTCGAACGGACGTCGCAGCACCTCCAGCAACCGGCGCACTTCGCTGAAGTCGCCGGCCTCGGCCCGCTGGATCGCCGTCTCGGCCAGGTGATTCCGCAGGACCACCGCCGGATTGACCGCGCTCATCCGCCGGGCACGGGTCTCAAGTGCGTCCATCGTCTCGATATTCAAGCGCGCCGCATACCGCGTCGCCCACGCGTCGAATCCGGCCCGGTCCACGAACAGGTCCCGCAGGCCCGCGTTCGCCGGGGCTTCCAGCGCCTGCGCCGGATCGAAGCCGGCCAGCCGGCGGTGCGCGATCGTGTAGTCGGTGTGATGCGTGGCCAGCAGACGCAGCCAGTCGTCGATCAGCGGGCCGTCCTCGCCGCGTTCGTCCACCTCGGCGGCGAGGCCGAGCTTCGCGCGCATGGCGCCGAGCAGCGCGGCGCCGAAGCGCTCGCGGTAGATCTCCAGCGCCTCGATCAGTTCGTCGCCGGCCGCCTCGGCGTCGGTGTCGATGTCGGGCATCAGCGGCAGCAGCGCCTGCGCCAGCGCATGCAGGTTCCAGAACGCGACCTGCGGCTGCCTCGCGAAGGCGTAGCGGCCCTGATGGTCCGAGTGGTTGCACACGTGGCCCGGATCGAAGCCGTCCATGAAGCCGAAGGGTCCGTAGTCGATGGTCAGGCCCAGCATCGACATGTTGTCGGTGTTCATCACGCCGTGCATGAAGCCCACGGCCTGCCAGGATGCGACCAGTTCGGCGGTCTGCGCCGCGACCTTGGACAGCACCGCAGTCACCGGATTCGGCGCGTCGGCGCAGTCCGGCGCGTGGTGTCGGACGAAGAACTCGAACAGCTCGCGCGTGCGGGCTTCCATGCCGTGATGGGTGAAGTGCTCGAAGTGGCCGAAGCGCAGGAAGCTGGGCGCGACGCGGGTCACGACGGCCCCGGTCTCGACGCGCTCGCGCTGCACCTTCAGCGCCGTCGAGCCGGTGATCGCGAGCGCCCGCGTCGTCGGGATGCCGAGCGCGGCCATGGCCTCGGAGCAGAGGAACTCGCGGATGGAGGAGCGCAGCACCGCGCGTCCGTCGCCGCGACGCGAGTAGGGCGTCAGTCCCGCGCCCTTGAGCTGGAGCTCGAAGTGCCCGTCCGGACCGTCGACGCCGCCCAGCAGCAGCGCGCGCCCGTCGCCCAACTGTCCGGCCCACACGCCGAACTGATGGCCGCTGTACACGGTGGCCAGCGGCCTCATGCCGTCCAATCGGGCATTGCCGCTGAAGGCCTGGAGCGCGCCGGGTCGGGTCCACCAGTCGCCGGGCCAGCCGAGCATGGCGGCGCAGTCCGCGCTGGTGGCGACCCAGTGCGGGTCGGGCAGTCCGGTGCCGGGGAGTTCGGTGAAGAAGTCGGGACCGAGCGTCGCGAAGCGATGGGTCCAGCGTTCAGGCTCGGCGCCTGGGAAGTCCGCGGGGAGGGACGCGTTGAGAGGCGCATTCATCGTGTCAGTTTACCGAGCGCCCCATGGCCCTGCGGCCCACGGGGTCCCGATGCCGGCGTCCCGCGGACGCCGGCTCAGCGCTTGTCCAGCGCATAGGCGCGTACATGGTCGCCCGGTGTCGTTCCCGTCGATCCGTGTCCGCCCGCGATGACCAGCAGGTACTGCCGGCCGTCCGCGCCCAGGTAGCTCATCGGGGTGGCCTGGCCGCCGGCGGGCAGACGGCTCTCCCACAGGACGCGACCGTCGTTGACGTCGTAGGCGCGGACGTAGTCGTCCATGCTGCCCGACAGGAAGGCCACGCCGCCCGCCGTCATCAGCGGTCCGCCCAGGCTGGGCACGCCGAGCCTGAACGGCACCGGCAGCGGCGAGAGGTCCCGCACCGTGCCGTTGCGATGCCGCCAGACGACCTTGCCCTCGTTCAGGTCGACGCCGGCCACCGTGCCCCACGGGGGCGCCTGGCAGGGGATGCCCAGCGGCGAGGTGAAGGGCTTCATCTTCGCGGCGAAGGGCGCGCCGAAGTTCTCGTTCAGCGCCGGCAGCGCGCCCTTGGGCGGTCCGCCGTCCTGCACCAGCAGCGAGCGGTCGTCGCGGCGCGGCACCAGCGTCGAGGTGAAGCCCAGCACCGCCGGCGTGGTGAAGGCGATGCCGCGCACCGGATCGACGGCGATGCTGCCCCAGTTGAAGACGCCGAAGTTGCCGGGGTTGATCAGCGAGCCCTGCTCCGAGGGCGGGGTGAAGCGGCCTTCGTAGCGCAACTGGTGGAAGGCGATGCGGCACCAGAGCTGGTCGAACATCGACACGCCCCACATGTCGCGCTCGCGCAGTTCCGGCGGATTGAAGGAGATCGCCGAGACCGGCTGCGTCGGCGCGCTGAAGTCGCCCGCCGCCGCGCCCTGCGGTGCCGGCGTCTCGGTGACCGGGAACACCGGCTTGCCGTCGCGGCGGTCCAGCACGAAAAGCTCGCCCTGCTTGGTCGGCTGCACCAGCGCGGGCACGCGCTGGCCCTTCACCGTCAGGTCGACCAGCACGGGCTGCGCGGGCACGTCGTAGTCCCACAGGTCGTGGTGCACCGTCTGGAAGACCCAGCGCAGGCGGCCGGTCTCCAGGTCGAGCGCCACCACCGACGACGAATGCTTCTCCACCGCCGCCGGGCGCTTGCCGCCCCACTGGTCCGGCGGCTGGTTGCCCATCGGCAGATAGACCAGACCGAGCGCCTCGTCGACGCTGGCGACCGACCAGCTGTTGGGCGAGTTGGCCGCATAGGTCTGGCCGGCCGCGATCGGCGCGGTGGCGTCGGGATTCGCGGAGTCCCAGTTCCAGACCAGCGCGCCGGTCTCGACGTCGTAGGCGCGGATCACGCCGGACTGTTCCTTCGTCGACGCGTTGTCGAGCACGGTGCCGCCGACGATCACCAGCTTGCGCGTGACCACGACCGGCGAGGTCGAGTAATACGCGCCCCGCTGGGCGTTCGGCATGCCGGCCATCAGGTCCACCGCGCCCTGCTGTCCGAACGAGGGACAGGTCTTGCCTGTCGCCGGATCGAGCGCGATCAGCCGCGCGTCGGCCGTGGGCATGAAGAGCTTGGCGGCGCAGGCCGCCGGCTGGGCGCCCGCCGCGGCCATCGCATCGGGCGGCGCCTGGTAGGACAGGCCGCGGCAGGTCAGATGCTGCAGCGCGAGTTCTCCCCGCACCTTGGGGTCGAAACGCCACAGTTCGCGGCCCGTGGTGGCGTCGAGCGCGAGCACCGTCTGATGCGGCGTGCACAGGAACAGGCGCTCGCCGACCTTCAGCGGCGTGACCTCGAAGGTGGTCTCGACCGGATCGCCGGGACGGCCGCGGACGTCGCCGGTGCGGAAGTCCCAGGCCAGCTTGAGGTCGCCGACGTTGGCCGGTGTGATCTGCGCCAGGGGCGACCAGCGCTGGCCGAAGCCCGTGCGGCCGTAGGCGTGCCACTCGCCGTCGGGGACCGAGGCCGCGCCGGAGGCCGCGTCGCCCGGCGGACGTGCGGCCCCGTTGGCCGGCATCGTGCCTTCGACCGCGTGAACGTCGCGTGTCCATGACGTCAGCGCGACGACAACGAAGAGCCCGAGCGCCGCCGCGAGCGCGAGCGCGGGCGGGCTGCGCCATGCGACGCGTCGGACATCGTCCACCGGCAGATGACGCCGCATCGTCGGCACCAGGGCGAGCAGCGCCGCGCCGATGATGAAGGGCACGCCCAGGCGCGCACCCAGCGGCCACCAGTCCAGACCGACTTCCCACAGGCTCCACGCCAGCGTGGCGAGGAAGTACAGCGCGTAACCCAGCACCGCCTCGCGCAGCCGACCCCACATCAGGGCGCCGATGACGGCCCAGGCCAGACCCGACAGCGCGTAGTACCAGCTGCCGCCCAGCGAGGCCAGCAACCCGCCGGCGGCGAGCATGACGAATCCCAGGATCAGCAGCGCGGCGCCGAGGACGCGGGCCAGCCAGGGGACGGGAGCGGGGGACGGGGCAAGGACCTTGGACATCGAGTCGCCTGAAGCGCCGCGGGTGCGGCCATGCCACGGCACGGCAAGTGGCGTTCCGGCGAACACGGCGAACACGACGAACGGGGCGGCGCGCGGCGCCCACCCAGCGGCTCATGACCTTTCATTCCTTGTCGCCCTGGACGACTGACGTCCAAACCTCCTACGGTTTCGAACCGGCGTTCTTCGATCGCACGCAGGCCCAGGAGGCCATATCCCCCGTGGTGACGACGGGGGGCTCGACGGGATCCGGGCCGACGAACGCCCCGGAGCGTCCGCCGGGTTACGACGAGCCCATGCTCGCGAACGATTTCCGCAAGCTCAACGGCGAGTTCCTGAAGAGCACCGACGCCGAGCGGGCCCGCAGTGAGTGGACCGTTGCCTTCGAGGCGATCTTCGACTTCGCACGCGCTCACCACCTTCAGAAAGCCCAAGACCAACTGGTGGCGCTGCGGGACTTCCGGCGGGACAACCTTGGACCGGCCGTCGGCGGCGAAATCGAGCTCTACCGGCCCGACTACAAGCCCTGGATGGAAGCGGTGGCCCAGCACCTCGGCAACGATCGCATCTCCCTGGAGGTCCGTTGCGAGGCCCTTCAGCGGATCGACGGTCTGGGCGCCTGTCCGGCGCGCCACCGCGATGAGTTCAGACAGGCGGCGCTATGGCTCAAGGGCATGGGGGGCGGGCTCGGGGAATCCGTGTGGTGCAAGTTCTCCGCGCTGGCCCTGGGGCAATTGACGGAGCTGCTGCGTGCCGAGCCCCAGCTCGCAGGCCACGATTTCACCACGCCGCACGCCCTGACCCCCTTCGCCGCGGCCCTGCGCCTTCCGGGGTTCTCACGGGCGTCCGAACGGCAGGACGCTTACGTGCTCGACATCCGTCTCTACGGGGAGGTGATCCGGCGCTGCGCAGCCCGCCTGGAGGAGCGCCTCACCATGACCCTGGTCGCGGAACGGCTCGCCGAGGAATGCCTGCGGGACGTCCACCGGACGCTGAGCGCCAAGGTCAGCGGCGTCGCGATCGATCTGTGCGACGGAACCGCCCACTGGACGCGGCTCCAGGAAACGATGGAGAAACTCCCGGCGCGTTACGGCGATCTTCAACTCCTCGACGTCGTCGACCTGGACGAGGACGGCTTGCCCCGGAGCCTGACCGACGACACGCGCCTCCTGACCCTCCGGATCCGGGGGAACATGACGCGACTGCAGATCGCTCCGGCGCCCAGGGAGATCTTCCTCGAGCGGCAGGGCGTCGACGGCGATAGCCGGTGCTTCATGCTGTTCGAAGACAAGTGGCCGTACGTCGTCGAGGGCGGGAGCGGCAAGGACTCGACGAAGCGGCTGCGCCTTCCGACGGCGGCCGAGATCGACGGGCTGCTTCGCCTCGCGCCGGGACCACACAGTCCGTCGACGCGCCGGTTCGACGAGACGACCCGGCGCGTGCTGACTGCCTACGCCGACGCGCTGCGGGCCAAGGACCTGGACCCGGCGGCCGCCACCCGCGAGCGGGTCGCCGCGAACCCGACGGCCGAAGGACTTCGCATCGTCATTGAACGACAGGGGCTGGACGACCGGGCCTTGACGGCGTGGCTCGACGACGCGGCGCCGCGGTGGGACGCCGCCGCCCTGGACGACGCGTTGCAACTGCTGATCGGCAGTCGCCGCGCCGCGCCGCTGGCGGCGCTCCTGGCGGCTTGGCGGGTCGAGGGATTTGCGGACAGCTGGCAGCGATGCGTCCGGGACCAGGCGGTGCGCGACCGCGCGCTCAATACGGACGCGCGGATCCAGGGACGTGATGCGGACGGAGATCTCCCAGACGGCGGCAGGCGCCCGCCCCAGCAGCAGATGCTCGCCCGCATCGAGCAACAGCTCGGCGCCGTCGCGCCCCTGGCCGCCACGCGCGTGTGCCTGCAGGCGTTCCGGGAGCGTCACCCGCCCGGCAGCGATCGCAAGGAGGCCTTCGGATTCTCCCTGCACGAGACGCTGGATGCCCTGCGCCGCTTGCGCGCCGGCCCCGCGCGCCTGCTGACCGTGCCCCTGCTGGCCGAGGACGGCGGCTTGTCCGAAGCGCTGGAATCGACGTTCTTCGCGCACAACGCCGAGCGCTTGCAAGATGAACTCGATCTGATCTTCAACGTCGCGATCGGGCTCGAGCTGAGCCCCGAGGAGACCGCCACCCTGCTGCAGGTCACCAGCCGCGATCGCATTCCCGTGCCGTCGCCGTTCGGGAGCGCCGCGTTGCTTTCGGGACGTTTGTTTCTCGTGGACTGCCTCTTCGACTGGGTGACCAAGATGTTCCGACGGGGATTGCTGGATCCCTCGGCGGCGAAGCGCGTCCTCCTGCCCGACGCGCTGGAGGCCGCGCAGGCCGTGCCCCGAGTGCCAAACGGTAAAGTGTTCCAGGCCTTGCAACGCTACCTGGAACGTCTGGACACCGCTCGCGACCTGGGTCTGCTGAAGTCCTCCGACCTGGTGGTGGCGGCAGGCACGTCCTCGGACACGCCCGGGGCCTTGCTGCGCTCCGCCGCGGAACGTGGCGGGGCGGTGGCCGCCGCATTGCTGGAGGAATGGCGTTCGAAGCACCGTTGACGACGCGCCGGTCAGGCGGGAGCCAGCCGGCCTTCCACCCGCAGCAGCGTCTCCAGCGCCTGGCTGCGCAGGCCGTAGAAACGCTTGATCTCGTCGAGCTGCGTCAGCAGCTCCGCGCGTCGCGCCGGGGTCGGGTCCTGCGGGCGCTTCACGGCCAGCACCATCTTGTTCTTGCTGGTGTGCTCGAGCGCGATGAACTCGATCACCTGCGTGTCGTAACCCATGAGCTCCAGCAGCAGGGCCCGCAGCGAATCGGTCACCATCTCCGCCTCCTGGCCGAGGTGGATGCCGTGCTGCAGCAGCGGCCGCAAGGCGGCCGGCGTCGTCATCTGCGGCCGGATCTCCTTGTGGCAGCACGGCGCGCACATGATGACGCGCGCGCCGCTGCGCAGGCCGAAGTGCATCGCGTAGTCGGTGGCGATGTCGCAGGCGTGCAGCGCGACCATCACGTCCAGCGGCTGGTCGCCGCGCTCGCGCACGTCGCCGTGTTCGAAGCGGAGGCCCTCCAGTCCGTGACGCGCCGCCGCCGCGTTGCCCAGCGCCACCATGTCCTGCTTGAGCTCCACGCCCTGGACCGACGGGGTCAGGCCTTGCGCCCGCAGCCAGTCGTGCATGGCGAAGGTGAGGTAACCCTTGCCGGAACCGAAGTCGGCCACCCGCACCGGCCGCGGCGTTGCCTCGGGGGCGCCTCCGGCCGCGTCCAGGCCGGCCTTGCGGACGGCCGCGCCGAAGATCTCGATGAACTTGTTGATCTGCTTCCACTTGCGCGCCATCGCCGGCACCAGCGCGGGCTGGCCCTTGAGCTCGTGCGTGACGCCGAGGTCGCGCCAGAACGGGCGGTCGGGGGACAGCTCGCGCGGCTTGGTCCGGTCGTGCCCGACGGGCGCCGCCACGCTGCCGGCACCTGCCACTCCGCCGGCGCCCGCCACGGCGCCGGCACCGGAAGGACCTGACGCGTCGTCAGCGGCGGATGCGCCGGCCGTGCCGCCCTTCTTCCCCACCTGCAGCAGCGGTTTGCCCTTGCGGCTGAAGCGCAGCTGGACCTCTTCCGCCAGCGTATCCAGATGCGCCTGCTGGAAATCGCGGCCCAGCAGGGCGTCGATCAGGGCGAGGCCCTCGTCCAGCGGGTGGTTCTTGGTGACGTCCTTGGTCTTGTGCCGCCACAGGAAGCTCAGCGCGCGTTCGCCGCGCAGCTCGATGTCGCGCACGGTCAGGCGCTCGATGCTGGTGTCCTCGCCCTCATGGCGGCCCAGCAGCAGGCGCTGGAAGCGGCGTTCCGCCAGCGCGGTGCGCAGCAGGCGCAGGAAGCGCTGGCGTTCGTCCGGGGCGGACGCGGACGGGGAGGGCGTGAACAGGGGACTTCCGGATGACATGAGGCGGATTGTCCCGCCATTCCGGCGGGCCGGTCATGCCGCCGGGCCATGCCCCCGTCACGCCGGCCGGTCGAGCACCAGCAGCCAGTGGCCTTCGCCGACGACCTCGTCGTCCCCGTTCGTCAGGGTGAAGCTCAGTCGCTGCCGCGTGTCGCCCGTGCGCGGCGCGATCGTCAGCGACGAGGGCGGCGCACCGGCGCGCCGGCGCAGCGCCTCCCGGTGCAGCCAGGCCAGCACTTCCGGCGGCAGGCGGGCGTGGTCCGCCCACGGCGGCGGGAAATGCGCCGCCATGAGCGTGCGCGCCTGCGGGGTCTGCCAGGTGCAGTGGCCGTCGCGTTCGCGCACCGCCATGCGGGCCGTGGGCGGGCGCGGCTCGACCGGGACGGCCGTCGGCGGCGGCGCCATGAGGCCCTCGATGCGCTGCAGCAGATCGCTCATCCGGACCGGCTTGACCAGGCACTCCGAGGCGCCGGCCTCGCACAGCGCCTCCACCCCGTGCGGGCCGCGCGCGCGGCTCAAGGTCAGCACCGGGACGCCGCTCCCGGCCAGGCGGCGCAACAGGGCCAGCGGGCCGTCGCCGGGCAGCTCGGGCAGTTCCATGTCCATGATCACGAGGGCCGGTCCCGCGCCCAGTCCGTCGGCGGCCGCCAGCGCATCCGCGGCGCGGAGCAGCTCATAGCCGCTCTCTTCGAGCACGGCGGCCAGCGGCTGTACCGCCAGCGCCTGCACGACCAGCAGGCGGGGGCGGGCCGCGCCAGGCGGGCGAGGGGGGCGAGCGGGATCGGACGGCGGCAGGGCGGGCATAGGTTCCACCATACAAGTCCCGTGCCCGCCGGTGGCGCGTGCGGGGCGGCCAAGCCTCGAACTCCGGGGCGTTCACCCCGGTTGCGCGGCGATCGGCGCCGCCGGCGCTGACGCACAATGGCCGGCGCCATGGACGATACCCCCGCCTCGCCCGACATCGACCCGACCGCCCCGCCCGCCGGCGAGGGGGCCGCGCCTGTCGCCGCGCCCACGCCAGCGGCCCCCGCGGCGCCGTGGGAGGGGCCGACGCCCGACGTCGTCGCCTGGCTGCTGGTGAACTGGCACAACAAGCATCCGCTGGCGCGACGCCTGGGCATCGCCGACGTGCATACCGTCGGCGCGGTGGCGCTGCCCTTCATGGCGCAGGCCTTGCCCAAGGAGCCCAGTCTCGAAGGCGGCGCCGCCGTCGAAGCGCCGCCGGCGCCGGCGAAGCGACGTCTGCCTTGGCAGCGCAAGACCGCGCGTCCGGGCCCCCGTCCGGCGTGGATCGATGAATTCATTCCCGGCCTGAAGACGACGGCGGTGGCCGCGATGGCCCTGGACAACGGCTTCACCACCGCCCCCGACGAGCTGCCGCTGCGTCGCGTCGACATCGACGAGCGCGCCCTGGCTGCGGCGGCGAACCAGGCTGGTGCATGGCCGATGGAATTGGTGCTGCTGAGCGCCGCTTTCGATGCGGGCCCGGCCCGTCGCCGCGTGCTCGTGGGGCGTCGCGACCAGGTGCTGGGGCAACGCGCGCTGGATCCGGCGCGGCTGGGCGTGGCCGGCAGCATCGCCATCCTGCTGCTGGTCGCGGCCGTCTGGGCGCTGTGGCCGTCTTCCAAGCCTTCGGAACAGGCCCTCGCCGCGCAAGCGGCGGCGGAGGCGGCTTCGGCCGCGTCGGCGGCGGCTGCCGCCCGGGCGGCGTCTGATGCAGCGTCGCAGGCCTTGGCCACGTCCGCTGCCGCAGAAGCGGCCTCGGCGGCTTCTGCAACGGCGGCCGCGACGCAAGCGGCGTCCGGTGCGAGCGCGGCCGCCTCGGCGCCTGCCGAGCAAGCGCCGACGGCCTCAGCCCCGGCGAGTTCGGCGATCCCCAGCATCCGTCCGTCGCTGCACAGCGGCGTCGGGCGCGCCCAGCGGGACACGGAGCAGGCCGCAGCCGCCGCGGCTGCGGCTGACGCCGTCAAGCCGGGCAGCGGCAGGGCCGACGACGGCAAGGCGGTTGACGGCAAGGCGGTCGATGGCAAGGCCGACGGCAGGGCGGAGGCCGCGATGCCCGGCAGCTCGGCGGCGGACGGCAGCCGCGTGGCCGTCGACGAGACCGGCCTGAGCAGCCTGATGAAACGCGATCCGGCCACGCCCGGCGCGAAGGTGGTGGCCCTGGTCGGTGCGCCCTACAAGTCCAAGGCCGAGGCCGAGGCGGCGCTGGCGCGCATGCGCGAGATGGTCGGGCAGACCACCGGTGGCACGTCGCCCAGCGGCGGCGTCTTCCAGACGAAGGAAGGCTGGCGCGCCGCCGTGTGGCCCTTCGGCAGCCGCGAGGAAGCGCAGCTGATCAACGCCACGCTGCTGGCCCGCGGCGTCCGCGGGACGCGCGCGGTCGACTTCTGACCACGGCGGGACTGGCCAGCCGGCGGACCTCTCGCGCCGAACAGAACCGTCCCTGACGCGGACTGCGTGGCCTTCCCTTGTTGAAAGCTGCGCCATGCCCCATGTTTCCGCCCCTGCGTACTGGACCTCGTCGCCACCGATCGGTTTCACGGCGGAGGCTGCTGTCCCGGGGGGCGACTCCCGGAAATTGGACCTACCGGAACTCGCGACCCAGGTCGAGCGTTATCCCGCTCATTCCGCTCATTCCGCTCATGCCGTTCATCGCCTGCTCCTGGGGCCCGCAGACCCGGACCGACCGAGCAACCTGCATCTGGCCACCCAGCGTGGCGACAAGGCGACCGTCCAAGGCTTGCTGCACCTGTTCGAACACTGTTCGAAGCAGGGCAAGCTCACGCCCACGCAATGCTGCGAACTCCTGCGCGGCGATGGCGCCCGACGAGGCAGTGAGCCAGGCCGCGATAGCGCCCTGGCGATCGCGATCGGCGGGTCCGGGCAGATGCATCGCGCCTTGATGTTCTATTACGTCCGCGCCTTCCTCGGCGAACGGATCACGGTCGGGGGCTTCGAGTCGCTCATGACGGGATGGCTACGGTCCGACACGGCGGCGAGGACGGCGGCGCTGGACTCATCGGCGCTGGAGGACTGGCGGCACTACTTCATCCACTGCGTATGGGCGGCATATGACGATCATTGGCTGGGATCGGCACCCTTGGTGAGGATGATGACGCTGGTGGGACACGACCTGCGCGTCCGGCCGCGGGTCGGCTCACTCAACCTGTTGACCGGGGCGTTGACCCCTGGGTCCGAATCGACGTCAAGCGTCGTCCTGCAAGCGTCCCGCCCAGGCCGGATGGCGCAACGGCTGGACGAGTCCGCCGTGCGCTCCATCGGACCGACGCTCGACTTAGCCAAACATCGGCGCCGACTGCTCGCGCCCCCCATGCCGCCGCAGCGCCAGGCTCCGATGGTTCACGACCATCCCGTCGACGCGGCACGGGGCCGTCGCCGGCTGCTGGCCCCTGCGGATGGCCTCGCAGATGCGCGGGACCGGTATCAGGACCGGTAATCGGCGTTGATCGTCACGTACTCGTGGCTGAAGTCGCAGGTCCAGACCGTGGTCTGCGCCGGACCGCGGTTCAGGCCGACGCGCACGGTGATCTCGCTCTGCTTCATGACGCGCTGGCCGTCCTCTTCCCTGTACTCGGGACGGCGGCCGCCCTGCGTGACGACGTGGACGTCGTCCAGGTGCAGGTCGATCAGGCTCTGGTCGAGGTCGTCGATGCCGGCATAACCGACCGCCGCCAGGATGCGACCGAGGTTGGGGTCGCTGGCGAAGAACGCGGTCTTGACCAGCGGCGAGTGCGCGATCGCGTAGGCCGCCTTGCGGCACTCGTCCTCGTCCTTGCCGCCCTCGACGACGACCGAGATGAACTTGGTCGCGCCTTCGCCGTCGCGCACGATCGCCTGCGCGAGCTGCTGCGACACCGCCACCACCGCGTCGCGCAGCGCGCGGCCTTCGGCGCTGGTCAGCGAGGTGATGCGGTCGTGGCCCGCCTGATGCGTCGCGATCAGCACGAACGAGTCGTTCGTCGAGGTGTCGCCGTCGATCGTGATGCGGTTGAAGGACAGGTCCGCGGCTTCCTTGACCAGCGGCTGCAGCAGCTCCGGCGCGAGGACCGCGTCGGTGGCGACGAAACCGAGCATCGTCGCCATGTTGGGGCGGATCATGCCGGCGCCCTTGGAGACGCCGGAGACGGTCACCGTCCTGCCGCCGAGCGTGACCTGCTTCGAGCAGGCCTTGGGCAGGGTGTCCGTGGTCATGATGCCGGCGGCGGCCTCGCCCCAGTTGTCGGCCTTCAGGGCGGCGATCGCGGCCGGCAGACCGGCGACGATGCGGTCCACCGGCAGCGTTTCCATGATGACGCCGGTCGAGAACGGCAGCACCTGCTTCGGATCGAGCTTCAGTTCGGCGGCAAGCGCGTCGCAGGTCTGGCGCGCGCGGGCCAGGCCGTCCGCGCCGGTCCCGGCGTTGGCGTTGCCCGTGTTGATGACGATGGCGCGGATCTCGGTGCCGGCGGCGAGGTGCTCACGGCAGACCTGCACCGGCGCGGCGCAGAAGCGGTTGGCGGTGAAGACGCCGGCGACGCTGGCGCCTTCGTCGAGCGCGATCACGGTCAGGTCGCGGCGGTTGGCCTTGCGCACCCCCGCCATCGTGACGCCCAGGCGCACGCCCGGCACGGGCAGCAGGGATTGCGGATCGGGAGCGGTCAGGTTGACGGGCATGGCGGTCGGATCGAAAAGGGGATGGACTCACCGGGCAGTCGAGGCGCCCGGGACGGATGCGCGGGATTGTAGGAGTCGTTGCGCGACCGGACGGCGACCACGGCGCGAGCCTGGCGCGACGAAAAAAAGCCCGGTCCCTCGTGAGAGGGCCGGGCAAGTGCGCTGTGACGCCGCCTGAACGTCCCGACTGCTGGGGGCGTGGCGCTGCGGCGTGGCGGATGTGAAGCGCGTGCGCGCCGGCCATCGGGCGACCCGTGAAGGGCCGCGGCCTGGGCGCGAGGATCGTTGAGGACTCAGTCGCCGTGAGGCGACGGCGCCGGGAGGGGCCTGGCCTTGCGGAGTTGCGGGCAGGGACGCGGGTGCGTGGACTGCGGGCTGGCGGGCGTGCGGCGTGTCGTCATGCTTCGCATCATCGCCTTTGGCAAAGAATCCGAGACGAAAAGAACAGGGCGCAAATCCGGCCAAACAAGTGGCCGGAATTTGCGCCCATTTCCGCGTCTCGGGTGAACAGGCGCGACCCGCGCGCCTGTCGCCGCACGCAGGCCTTACTTGACCGTCATCCCGAAGGTGTTGGCGATGAAAGCCAGGATGTCCGCGCGTTCCTCGATGATCTTGGAGGTCGGCTTGCCGGCGCCGTGGCCGGCCTGCGTCTCGATGCGGATCAGCTTGGGCGCGGGGCCGGTGTCGGCGGCCTGCAGCGTCGCGGTGTACTTGAAGCTGTGGGCCGGGACGACGCGGTCGTCGTGGTCGCCGGTGGTCACCAGGATGGCCGGATACCGCGCGCCGCTCTTGATCGTGTGCAACGGCGAGTAGGCCTTGAGCCACTGGAAGTCGGCGGCGTTCTCCGCGCTGCCGTAGTCCGAGGTCCACGCCCAGCCGATGGTGAACTTGTGGAAGCGCAGCATGTCCATCACGCCGACCTGCGGCACCGCGGCGCCGAAGAGATCGGGGCGCTGGTTCACGACCGCGCCGACCAGCAGGCCGCCGTTGGAGCCGCCGTTGATGGCGAGCTTTGCGGGTTGCGTGTACTTGCTGGCGACCAGGTATTCGCCGGCGGCGATGAAGTCGTCGAAGACGTTCTGCTTCTTGGCCTTGGTGCCGGCCTCGTGCCAGGCGGCGCCGTACTCGCCGCCGCCGCGCAGGACGGCCAGCACGTATACGCCGCCCATCTTCATCCAGGTCGCGGCAGTGACGCCGTAACCCGGCGTCATCGGCACGTTGAAGCCGCCGTAGCCGTAGAGCAGCGTCGGGTTGCTGCCGTCCAGCTTCAGGCCCTTGCGGTGGGCGATGAAGATCGGCAGCTTCGTGCCGTCCTTGCTGGTGACGAAGACGCGCCTGCTTTCGAACTGGTCGGCCTCGAACGCGGTCTGCGTGCGCTTGAACAGCTCGGCCTTGCCGGTCTTCGCATCCAGGCGCCAGATCTCGCCGGGGGTGGTCAGGCTGGTGTAGCTGAAGAAGGTCTCGGGGTCGTTCCACTTGCCGCCGAAGCCGGCAGCGGTGCCCACGCCGGGCAGCTGGATGTCGCGCACATGCTTGCCGCTGGGGGCGTGCACGCGCACCAGCGTGGCGGCATCCTGCAGGTAGCTCAGCACCAGCTGGCCGCCGACGCCGCTGGTGGCCGTCAGCGCGTCCTTGGTCTCGGGCACCAGCGTGGTCCAGGTCTTGGGATCCTTGGCCGTCCAGTCCTTGTCCAGGTCGATCGCGATCAGGCGGCCGCGCGGCGCGTCCTTGTCGGTCTTGACGATGAGGCGCTGGCCGTCGAGCACGACGGGCGCGTACTCGGCGTCGAAGCTGACGGTCAGCGGCACGGGCTTGGCGCCGGCGTAGCCGCCCTTGCCGTCCAGCGGCAGCAGCATCAGGCCGTTCTTGCGGGCGGAGCCCTTCCAGATGTTGATCAGTCCGAGGCGGCCGTCGTCGGTGACGTCGACGTTGAAGCCCCATTCCTTCTCGGCGGGGTTCTCGACGACCAGCGTGTCGGCGGACTGCGGCGTGCCCAGGCGGTGGTAGTAGACCTTCTGGAAGTAGTTGGCGCCGGTCAGGGCCGCGCCTTCCTTGGGCGCGTCGTAGCGCGAATAGAAGAAGCCCTTGCCGTCGGGCGTCCAGGACGCGCCGGAGAACTTCACCCACTCGATGGTGTCGTCCAGGTCCTTGCCGGCGTCGAGGTCACGGACCTTCCAGGTCTGCCAGTCGGAGCCGGCGCCGGCGGTGCCGTAGGCCATCAGGCGGCCGTCCTTGGACACGACGCTGCCGGTCAGGGCGACGGTGCCGTCCTTGGACAGCGTGTTGGGGTCGAGCGCGACCTGCGGCGTGTCCTTCAGGCTGCGGGCGGTGTAGAGCACCGCCTGCTGCTGCAGGCCGTTGTTGCGGGTCCAGAAGTAGCGGCCGCCTTCCTTGTAGGGGACCCCGAACTTCTCGAAGTTGTAGAGGTCGGTGTAGAGCTTGCGCGCGGGCAGGCGTTGCGGCATCGCGGCGAGGAACTTGTCGGTGACCGCGTTCTCGGCCTGGACCCAGGCCTTGGTGTCGGCGCTGTTGTCGTCCTCGAGCCAGCGGTACGGGTCGGCGACGGTGGTGCCGTGGTAGTTGTCGGTCTGGTCGACTTTGCGGGTGGCCGGGTAGCTCAGGCCCTGCGAGGTCGGGGACGACGCGGAGGTCGTGGCGGCGGCAGGGGCCGCGGCGGTCTGTGCGGTGACGGCCGTGCCGGTGCCGAGCCCGACCACCAGCGCGGCGGTCAACGAGAGGCGGGTATGCATGCGATGTGCTCCTGGAGTCGGGAAGCCGCCCCGCGCGGCTCGTGGCCGTGCGGGGCGGTGCGCGGGGATTGTGCCCCGCGGTCCGTGGGGTGCCTTTGGTCAGGGCGGGGAACTACGGGGTGGACGAACCGCGACGCCGTGTCGCCGTCGCGGCTGGCTCAAACTGATCGTCTTTCGCGATCGACCGACTTGTCCGAGTCGTTTTGGGCTCTGGCTCGGTTCATGATGCTGGGATGTCAGCCACGTCTTGGAACGCGCACAAAGAGCGGCAACCTTCGAGTCCTTCCAGTCAGGCGAAGCTATCGCCTGCACGATGAAGTCATCGATCCGACCCTCTGGATTCGACGGATCATCCATACCTCCCGGCACTGGCCGGGGATCGAGTTGCCAGACTGACCTCCGGCTAGAAGTCCCACCTCGCCTCCACCTGGAACGTCCTCCCCGGATACGGATGGAAGTTCCAGTACTGGTAGTTGTTGAGGTTGTCGACGCCGGCGGCGAGGGTCCACTGCCTGTCGATCTTCCACTGGGCCCGCAGGTCGACGGTGAAGTACTTGCTCGCCGCCATGTAGGCGAAGCCGTTGACGTCGCTGTTGTCGAGCGTGCTGAACTGCTTGCCGCTGTAGCGCGCGCCCAGGCTCAGGCTGAGGTCGTCGCGGGCCTGCCATTGCGCGAGCAGCGTGGCGCGCCAGCGCGGCACGCGCGGCTGCCACTTGCCGATCGTGTCGCCCGGCACCGTCGCGTAGCCGGCGTTGGCCAGGATGATCGAATCGGCGAAGGTCACGCTGCCGGTCAGGGTCACGTGTTGCGGCAGACCCGCCGTCCCGCTGAACTCGACACCGCGCGTGCGGATACGGTCAATGTTCTGCACCGTGTTCGCGTTGGTCGCGACGTTCAGCTGCGAATACAGCGCATCGCGGCTGTCCTCGTGGAAGAGCGTCACCCGCAGCGCGTCGCGATCCTGCCCGGTCCATTCGGCGCTGAGCTCGCTGGTCCAGCTGCGCTCGGCCTTCAGGTTCGGGTCGTTGTTGATGAACTGCCCCGCCGCGTTGAAGCCGCCCTGGAACAACTCGCTGACCGTCGGGAAGCGCACCGCGCGGCCGGTGCTGGCCTTGATCACCCACTGCTCGCTCAGTCCGTACGACAGCGCCGCCTTCGGCGACCACGCAGTCTGCGCGCGTGACGGGTGGTTCCGCAGGTTGGTCGTGGACTGCGTGACGCCGCCGAACGATTGCCAGTGCTCGCCGCGCAGGCCGAGCACCGCCGTCCAGTCGGGCGCGAAGGCCCAGGCATCCTGGGCGAAGACGGCGCGCACCCGTGTGTCGCCGTCGAAGCGCGAGGTCAACGCGCCGGCATCGCCCGACCGCCAGTCCGTGAGCGCGGAGACACGCGTGCGCAACCGATAGCGCTCCTGCGACACGCCCGCGTCGATCGTGTGATCGCTGCCGTCCGGCGTCCAGGTGAGCTTGCCGGACAGCGTGTTCCAACCGGTGCCCGCCTGGTCGGTGAGTCGGCCTGCGTTCGCCGCGGTGCTCGTCGGCGCGTAGGCGCGCGAGCGGTCGGCGAGGTAGTCGTACAGGCTGCCCGACACCTCCCATCCGAGCCCGTCGCGCACGCGGCGCTTCAGCGAGATCGCATGCATGCGGTGCTCGAGCTCGTCACGCGTCTGCGGGAAGTCGCTCGCGCCCAGGGTGTAGCCCTTGCCGTCGATGCTCACCGGCTGCGTGATGCCGCCGCCAGCGCGGTGGTCGATGGTCCGCCCGTTCGTATCGGTCAGGAAGCTCTGTGAGCGACCGTCGGAGTCGTTGCTCCACAACCCGAAGACGTACATGGCGCGCAGACCGGGCTCGAAGTCGTAGGCGAGCTTCAACTTCGCCTGATCCTGCACCGTGTCGTACTGCGTGCCGCTACCCAGCAGCAGCCACGGCTGGTTGCTCCGGTTGAGGCCCGCGACTGCGCCGGTGACCGGCACGGCGCCGGCGGCGGGTGCCGACGAACTCAAGGTCCGCGTCGCGAAGGTCTGAGGCTGTCCCTCGCTGTCGGTGCGGCCGGCGTGCAGCCACCACGAGAACGCGCCCTCCGCGCTGCCGATCGACGCACTGGCCTGCTTCGCGTCGTCGTCGTGCTTGTGCCCGTAGAGGTCATTGGGCTGATGGCTGTAGCCCACCCGCGCGTGCGCCTCGAACCGGGTCGGCATGCGCGTCTGGTAGTCGACGACGGCCCCGACCGCATTGCCCGAGTACGCCGCCGAGAATGGCCCGTACATCACGTCGACGCGCGCGATCTCCTCCGGTGACACCAGGCCCCAGCGCGGCGCAAAGGTCGCGCCGTTGCCGAGCAGGTTGGACAGCAGGATGCCGTCCGCGTAGACCAGCGACCGCGCGCTGTTGCCGGTGCCGGAGGCTCGTGTCGAGAGCACGGCGTGGTTGTAGTCGCCGATGTAGCGCTTGCGCACCAGCAGGCTGGGCAGGTACTTGAGCGCGTCCTCGGCATCGGTGGCGTTGACGTCGCGGGCGATCGCCTCGCCGGTGACGCTCTCCATCGTCGTGGGAATGCGGCTCGGCAGCGAGGTCGGCGCGGCGCCGTCGACACGGACGATGCCCAGCGACTGGGCGCGAGCGGGAGGCAGGGCAGGGGCGAGGACGGAGGTGTCGACGGCGGCGTCCTTGGCGACATCCTCGGCGGCGGACACGGTGGTGAACGCGGCCGCGCAAGCGGACGCGATCACCGTCAGCGCGCCGGCTCGAAGCCGACGCGCACGGGAAATGCTGTGCATGGAAAGGAACTCCAACGGAAATGAAGGAGCACCGGCGTCAGGCCGGTGCGACAGACTTCAGACCGTCAGGGGAGGGGCTCTCGCGGGCGCGCTGCGCCAGGCATGGGCCGTGACCGTCGCGCTGAAGAAGCGCTCCGGCAGGCCGTGGCGCAACTCGGTGCGCAGCGGCAGCATTGCAGGCACCGGCGGCAGCGGCACCGCATCCTGGTGCAGGTGGCAGAACGCACAGTGCTGGAACAGCGCGTGGTCCTGATCATCAACGCCACTGTCCGCCAATCCCGCTCGCAGCTCGGCAGCTCGCGGGCCCACCACGCTGGATCGGCAGATCTGCGTCCACGGCGCCAGATCCCCGTTCAAGGCCTGCGCCGCCATCGACGCCGCCGGCAGCAGCGCCGCCAGCCAGAAGACCAGGACGGTCATCCAGCGGGCGAAGGCGGTGGGGGAATGCAGACGCATGACGCGGCGGATTCTAGGCGCGCCGCGCCGGCGGGCGCTCAGCGGGACCGCAACAGATCGAAGAGCGTGCGAGCGACGACCTTCGTTGCCCGGCGCAGGTCCTCCAGCTCGACACGCTCGTCGGAACGCTTGGCATGCGACGCCAGCACGGTGCGCGGTCCGGCGCCGTAGATCGCCGCGGGAATGCCGTGCTCGCCGTAGAGGCGCACGTCGGTGTAGAGCGGCGTGCCCGAGGTCGGGATCGGTTCGCCGAACACCGCCTCGCCGTGACGCTGCAGTGCTTCCACCAGCGGGCGATTGCCCGGCAGCGGCTGGAGCGCGCGCGCAAGCAGCAGCCGCTTCACGTCGACCGTGATCCCCGGGCACGAGGCCGCCGCCTTCGCGATGACATCGCGGATCTCCGCCTCGACGACGACGGGATCCTCTTCCGGAATCATCCGGCGATCCAGCTTCAGCGTGACTTTGCCCGGCACGACGTTGGTGTTGGTGCCGCCCTCGATGCGTCCGACGTTCAGGTACGGATGCGTGATCCCCTCGACCTTGGACGTGACCTCGCGATAGGCGAGGTTGCGCGCATAGAGCGCGTTCAGGATCACGACTGCGCCCTGCAGCGCGTCGATGCCGGTGTCCGGGATCGCGGCATGCGCCATCTTGCCGTGGACCGTCACCTCCATCTGCAGGCAGCCGTTGTGCGCGGTGACCACCTGGTAGCTGAAGCCGGCGGCGAGCAGCAGATCGGGTTTCGTCAGCCCTTGCTGCAGCAGCCAGCCGGGTCCGAGTTCGCCGCCGAATTCCTCGTCATAGGTGAAGTGCAGCTCGACGCCGCCCTTGAGCGAGACGCCGGGTGCGTCGCTCTTTGCGGGACCTTGCGCGGCCAGCGCCTCCAATGCGCGCAGCGCGAAGGTGTAGGTCGAGAAGTCGCTCTTGCTGACCGCGGAAGCGCGTCCGAAGAGCTGACCGTCGACGACCTCGCCGCCGTAGGGATAGTGCGTCCAGCCGTCGCCCGGCGGCACCACGTCGCCGTGTGCGTTCAGCGCGATCACGGGACCGCCGCCGTCGGCGCCGAAGCGGCGCCGGACGATCAGGTTGGTCAGCGATTCGAGACCGTACTCGCGCACCTGCGCCTGCGGCACCGGGTGCTGCTCGGCGATGTAGCCCATCTCCGCGAGCAGCTCCGCGGTGCGCGTCGCATGCGGCGCGTTGTTGCCGGGTGGCGTGTCGGTCGGCACGCGCACCAGCGCCTGCAGATAGCGGACCTGCTCGTCGAAGTGGGCGTCGATCCACGCATCGAGCGCGTCGTAGGAGGCCTGGGAGGCGTGCTCGGCCGCGTGCTGGGACGAGGATTGGGAGGAAGCGGTCATGGGGTGTCGGGTCCGGGAGATCGAGGGGCGTTCACAGCCGGTCGAGCAGCGCGAGGAAGGCCCGCACGCAGAGCTCGGTGTCGTCGTTGCTGATCGCTTCGAGGGGGTTGTGGCTGATGCCGAGGTTCAAGCCGCGCTGGAACAGCATCGCCTGCGGCATCGCCTGGTGCAGCTTCATCGCGTCGTGGCCGGCGCCCGACGGCATCCGGTGCACCGGCAGGCCGAGCGTCTCGACGGCGGCCTCCCAGCGTGATTGCCAGGCCGCATCGCTGGGCGCGGCCGCGGCGGCTTCGGTGCGCTCCAGCGTGAAGCTGACGCCGCGGCGCTCGCAGATCTCGGCCAGCCGCGCGCGCACGTCGGCGTCGAGCGCGTCGCGCGCGGCGTCGGTCGTCGCGCGCAGGTCCAGGCTGAATCGGCACCGACCCGGGATCACGTTGATCGATCCGTTGGGCACTTGCAGCTGGCCGACGGTGCCGACGACCTCGGGCACGGCGCCGGCGCGTTCCTCGACATAGAGGATCAGCTCCGCCACGGCCGCCGCTGCGTCACGCCGACGGTCCATCGGCGTCGTGCCGGCGTGCGAGGCGAGTCCGCGCACCTCGCCGACGTAGCGCAGGCTGCCGTTGATCGAGGTGACGATGCCCAGCGGCAGGTCAAGCTCGTTGAGCACCGGTCCCTGCTCGATGTGGACCTCGACGAAGCCGAGGTAACGCGCGGAATCGCGCTTGAGCGCTTGAATCGCCTCCATCGTGCCGGGCAGTCCGGCGTCTTGCATCAGGTCGCGCAGCACGACGCCGTCCGCGTCGGCCTGATCCAGCCACGCCGGATCGAAGCGCCCGACCAGCGCGCTGGACCCCAGGAAGGTCGCCTTGTAGCGCTGGCCTTCCTCCTCGGAGAAGCCGATCACCTCGATGCCGTGCTTGAGCCGGCGACCCTGGCGCTTGAGCTCGCGCACGCACGCCATGGGCACGAAGATGCCGAGCCGCCCGTCGTACTTGCCGCCGTTGCGGACGGTGTCGTAGTGGCTGCCGGTGAGCAGCCGCGGCGGCTCGTCGGCCGGTCCGCCGTGCGGGTCGTGATGCTCGCCGTGATAGACGCCGACGACGTTCCCGACGGCATCGATGCCGACTTCGTCGAACCCGCACTCGCGCATCCAGTCGGCGAGTTGCGCCGCCACGGCGCGATGCGCCTCGGTCAGGTAGAGGACGGTGAGCTGACCGTTCTCCGCGAAGCCGGGATCGGAGAACCGCGCGAGCGACTCCGCCCAGTCCCAGACCTGGTTGCCGAGCGTCGGCACGACGCCGGACGTGTTGCCGAACTTGTCGTTGAGCCGGATCTCCGCGATGCGGTGGATGTTGCGCAGGCACTCGGCGCGCTCGATGTCTGGGTGTCCGTTCAGGCGCCGCGCGAAGGTGTCGATGATCTGCTGCCGCGACAGGCCGTCGCCGCGCGGGCCGCGCACCGCCAGGATGAAGGGCCAGCCGAAGCGCGCGTTGTAGTCGGCGTTCAGCTGCTGCAGGCGGGCGAACTCTTCCGGCGTGCAGTTGGTGAGGCCGGCCTTGCTCTGCTCGTTCGTCGATTCCGCGGTGAGCGACTTCGCGACCATCGCCTTGCCGGCCAGCTCGGGGTGCGCCCGGATCAGGCCCAGTTGCTCGTCGAGCGCGGCTTCGCGCACGACACGCGCCATCGCATGCTTGAGCGCCGCGATGCTGGCGAAGCCGCCGGCGGGGCGAACCGCGAAAGCGCGTCGCGCGATCCACGGCGAGTGTTCGTAGACGCCGTCCAGCAGCGCGACGAACGCGTCCTCGCCGGCGACGTTCAGTTGATCGAGGGAGAGGGAATCGGTAATCATGGAAGCGGTGCTCATCATCAGCCCCAGACGAAGGCCTTGTCCGCATCGAACGGATGCGTGGCGCGCCAGTGGCGGGCGATGTCGATGCGGCGGGCGACCCAGACGCGGTCGTGTTTCTCGACGTGGTCGAGGAAGCGCTGCAGCGCCCGCATGCGCCCGGGGCGGCCGAGCAGCCGGCAGTGCATGCCGATGCTCATCATCTTGGGCGCCTCGGCGCCCTCCGCGTAGAGGACGTCGAAGGTGTCGCGCAGGTACTCGAAGAACTCGTCCCCGTGGCTGAAGCCCTGCGGCAGCGCGAAGCGCATGTCGTTGCAGTCCAGCGTGTAGGGCACGACCAGGTGCGGCGTCAGCGCGCCGTCGGTCTTGCGCACGTTGAGCCAGAACGGCAGGTCGTCGCCGTAGTAGTCGCTGTCGTACTCGAAGCCGCCGAAGTCGGCGACCAGCCGCCGCGTGTGGGGGCTGTCGCGGCCGGTGTACCAGCCCGACGGGCGCTCGCCGGTCAGCTGCTGGATGATGTCCATGCCGATGTCCATGTGCTGGCGCTCGATCGCTTCATCCACGCCCTGGTAATGGATCCATCGCCAGCCGTGGCAGGCGATCTCGTGGTTCAGCTCGACGAAGGCCTTCGTCAGCTCCGGATGCCGCTCCAGCGCCATCGACACGCCGAAGACGGTCAGCGGCAGCGCGCGTTTCTCGAATTCGCGCAGCAGCCGCCATACGCCGGCGCGCGAGCCGTATTCGTAGACGCCTTCCATGCTCAGGTGCCGCGCGGGGAAGGCCGGCGGGTTGAACATCTCTGACAGGAACTGCTCGCTGCCGGCGTCGCCGTGCAGCACCGAGTTCTCGCCGCCTTCCTCGTAGTTGAGGACGAACTGCACGGCGATGCGCGCCTGGCCCGGCCATTTCGCCTGGGGCGGGAACTCACCGTAGCCGATGAGGTCGCGGGGGTAGCCGGGGGAGACGACGGGTTTCATGCGGCGGACGTCCTGTCGATGTCGGAGGGGCGGCGCGCTCAGCGCTGGAGGACCGACTTGAGGTCCTGCACACGCGGATCGAGCCGCAGGTTGGCCTCGACGTTGCCGAGGTGCGCGTCGAGCAGCTTCAGCACCGCGCGCTTGTCGCGGGCTTCGAGCGCGTCGACGATGGCGTCGTGTTCGGCCTGGGATTCGGCGGCGGAATGGGAGCTCTGGTACATCAGCGCGATCAGGGAGCTGCGCGAGAGCAGGTCGTTCAGCAATTGCGCCAGCACCTCGTTGCCCTGCATGCGGGCGAGGACGACGTGGAAGTCCGCCAGCAGCCGCGTGCGGCCGGGGACATCGGTGCGCGCAACGGCTTCGCGTTCCTGCTTCAGATGCGCGCGCAGCTGCCTGATCTGCGCCGGGGTGATGCGCTGGCAGAGGTCGGCGAGCATCGCGGCCTCCAGCATCTTGCGCACTTCGAAGACCTGACGGGCTTCCTCGACGCTCGGCTGTGCGACGAAGGCGCCGCGCGCCGGCTCGAGCCGCACGAGCCGGTCGCGGCTGAGCTGGTTCAACGCCTGCCGCACCAGCGTGCGCGAGCAGTCGAAGATGTCCGCCAGCTGCTGTTCGACCAGCTTGGTGCCTGGCATCAGACGGCGCTCGACGATCGCCTGCGTGATGGCGGCGGTGATTCGTCCGGTGACGGAAGCGCTGGCGTCGAGGTCCCGGGCGTTCATGGTGTGCGCAAGTGTATACACTTTGCACTTTCCTTCTTCCTTTCACCGAAGGCGCCGATGGGCAAGCTCACGACACACGTCCTCGACACCATGCACGGCAGCCCGGCCGCCGGCATGGCCGTGCGGCTGTACCGGATCGAGTCCGGCGAGCCGCGCCTGCTGCAGGCGCTGACGCTGAACGCCGACGGGCGGGCGGACGGTCCCTTGCTGGAAGGCGCGACCTTGCAGGTCGGCCGCTACCGGCTGGTGTTCGCGGTGGCCGAGTACTTCCGCAGCCGGCGGGTGACGCTGCCGGAGCCGGCCTTCCTGGACGAGGTGCCGCTGGACTTCGGGATCGCGGATCCGGGCGCGCACTATCACGTGCCGCTGCTGGCCAGTCCCTGGTCGTATTCGACCTACCGGGGCAGCTGAGGGTCTCGCATGCGTGCCTGGCAGACGCTGGCCCTGAGACTCGCGCGCGAGCCGGCGGTGCTGGTGCGCGTCGACGAGCTGCAAGGCAGCGGCCCGCGGGAGGTCGGCGCGTGGATGGCGGTGACCGCGGCCGACGTCGTGAACACGATCGGCGGCGGTCAGCTGGAATTCGACGCGATCGCGAAGGCGCGGGCGGCGCTCGCGGCGGGGCGTGTGATCGAGGCGCGCCAGCGCTTCGCGCTCGGGCCGTCGCTGGGGCAGTGCTGCGGCGGCGTCGTGTGGCTGAACTTCGAGTGGCTGGATGCGTCGTCGATCGCCGGGCTGGCGGATCGGCTCGGCGATCAGCGCGAGTGGCGCCGCATCGCGCTGTTCGGCGGCGGACACGTGGGCCGCGCGATCGTCGACCTGCTGGCGAAGCTGCCGGCGACGGTGCACTGGATCGACAGCCGCGAGGGCGTGTTCCCGGAGCCGCTGCCGGACAACGTCCGCGCTGAACAGTCCGAGCCGGTGCAGGGCGCGGTGCCGACGCTGGCGGCGGGCTCGCATGTGCTGATCATGAGCTTCAGCCACGCCGAGGACCTCGACATCCTGGCCAGTTGCCTGAAACGGCAGCGCGAGTCGCGGGACCTGCCGTACATCGGCCTGATCGGCAGCAGGAGCAAGTGGGCGACCTTCCGTCACCGGCTGGAGGCGCGCGGCTTCACGGCCGCCGAGCTGGCGCACGTCACGTGTCCGATCGGCATTCCCAACATCCCGGGCAAGCAGCCGGAGATGGTGGCGTTGTCGGTGGTGGCGCAAGCGATGCAACACCCCGAAGAGCCCCGGTGAGACTCCCTTTCCCGCTTGCGGGAGAGGGCGGAGGTGACGGTCCGCGGCCTCCGCGGTCCGCACGCCAAACTGTATACACTTCGCTTCTCAACGTCGCCGCGGCGCCCGGATCTATTCAGCGCGACGCTTGCCGGTTCACAGCGCCCGCAGTGGTGGTCCGGATCTTGCTCGACGTTCGTTGATGGACAGCTACCTGCTTGACTGGGCCAATCTGCTGCTGCGCTGGCTGCACGTGATCGTGGCCATCGCCTGGATAGGCGCCTCGTTCTATTTCGTCTGGCTGGACAACCACCTGATGAAGCCCCAGGCCGAGGATCTCAAGTCCAAAGGCGTGGACGGCGAACTGTGGGCGGTGCATGGCGGCGGTTTCTACAACCCGCAGAAGTACATGGTCGCGCCGGCCAATCTGCCGCAGCACCTGCACTGGTTCTACTGGGAGAGCTACTGGACGTGGATGAGCGGCTTCGCGCTCTTCGCGCTGCTGTACCTCCTCAACGCCGATACCTACCTCATCGACAAGCGCGTCTTCGACTGGAGTCCGCCTGCGGCGATCGCCGGAGCGCTTGGCTTCCTGGCGGGCGGCTGGCTCGTCTACGACCAGATCTGCCGACGCTTCGGCCGCAAGGCCGACGGCTCGATCGGCAACGACGGCGTGGTGCTCGGGCTGATCGCGGTGGCGGTTGTCGGCACGGCCTGGGGCACGAGCCAGCTCTTCGCCGGCCGCGCGGCCTTCCTCATCACCGGCGCGATGCTCGCCACGATGATGAGCGCGAACGTCTTCTTCTGGATCATCCCCGGCCAGAAGCAGGTCATCGCCGACATGCGGGCGGGACGGCCGGTGGACCCGGTCCACGGCCAGCGCGGCAAGCAGCGCAGCGTGCACAACACCTACTTCACGCTGCCGGTGCTGATCGCGATGCTGTCCAACCACTACGGCATGCTCTACAGCCATGCGCAGAACTGGCTGGTGCTGGTGATGCTGATGGCCACGGGCGCGCTGGTGCGCACCTGGTTCGTGAAGCGCCACAAGGGCGTCGACGCCTGGCCGCTGCTGGTGGCCGTGGTAATGCTGCTGGCGATCCTGATCGCGTGGTTGGCGCCGAAGCCGACGATGGTGCCCGTCACGATGGCTCCCCCGGCGGCGACTTCGCCCGCAACAGCTGGCACTGGCGCGACCACGCCGGCGTTGGCCGATTCGACCGTCGTGTCTTTCGAGCAGGTGAAGACCATCGTCAACGCGCGGTGCCTTGCGTGTCACAACGCGGCGCTGGCACCCAAGCGCATCCAGTTCCACGAGCCGCAGATGATCGAGCAGCACGCCGCTGAAATCTACCAGCAGGTCGTGGTCCAGAAGACCATGCCGCTGAACAACGCGACCGGCATCACCGACGAGGAACGGGCGGCGTTGGGACGGTGGTTCAAGGCGAGGTGAGCCCCCGCTAGGGTCACCCCGGTGGCGCTCGTCGCTTCTGGAAATCAGAATCCAAAACAGCGTTTCAAAACTGAGAAACGAAGAGGATTCCGATGACCAAGCGCGTGGCCGTGATCGGCGAATGCATGCTGGAGCTCAAGGGCGAAGCCTTCGGTGCGATGACGCTGGGCTACGGCGGCGACACCTTCAACACTGCCGTCTATCTGCGCCGTTGCGGCGCTGCGGCCGGGCTGGAGGTGGCCTATGCGACCGCCGTCGGCGAGGACGGTCTCAGCGCCGGCCTGCTCGATCGCTGGCGGGATCAGGGCATCGATACGCGGCTGGTGCGACGCCTCGCGGGCCGCATGCCGGGGCTGTACATGATCGAGGTCGACGGGCGCGGCGAGCGCAGTTTCCACTACTGGCGCGACACCGCCGCGGCGAAGGCCTACTTCGACGCCGAGCGCACGCCGTTGGAAACCCACGCGGATGAATTCGACGCGCTGTACCTCAGCGGCATCACGCTGGCGATCCTGCCCGCGGACGGGCGTGAGCGGCTCTATGCGTTGATGGCCGCGATGCGCGAGCGCGGCGCGCACGTCGTCTTCGACAACAACTATCGGCCACGCTTGTGGAAAGACCGGCAGGCGGCGCGCGTCGAGTTCGAGCGCGCCTTCTCGCTCGCCACGATCGCCCTCGTCACTGCGGACGATCACCAGGCGCTGATGGATCTGCCGGACCTCGACTCCGCCATGGCGCATGCGAAAGCCTTGGCAGCGCCCGAGGTGCTGATCAAACGCGGCGCTTCGTCGACGCTCGTGCGTGCCGCCGACGGCCAGGGGCATTGGCTCGAAGCGCCGACGCAGTGGGTCGAGCGCGTCGTCGATACGACGGCAGCCGGTGATTCGTTTGCAGGAGGCTATCTCGCCAGACGCTTGACCGGACACGACGCTGTCAGCGCGGCCACGCACGGCAACCGCGTCGCAGCGCGCGTGATCGGATATCCCGGCGCGATCATCCCCGCCGAGGCGATGGACGATCTGCTCTGAAGTCTGCTCAGCGCATCCAGCGCTTGAGCTCCGGCATCGTCACGAGCAACTGCTCGGCGACCATCGCCGAGAACACCTGTGCGCCCTTGGCGCCGAGGTGTGTGCGATCGAACACCGGATTGGCCGCGCCGGCACGTTCCGACCCGGACGCGCCCGGGGCGGGCGCGTCAACAGGCTTGGGCGCCATCGCCAGCGTGTCGGCTTCGTTCTCGCCCATCGTCTGCACCGCCGTTTGGCTGATCGCGTTCAGATCGATCAGCGGCACATGGTGCTCGGTGCTGACGCGGATCGTCGCCTCGGCCCAGGGGCGCAGGTTGTTCTCGAGCTTGCCCTGTGGATCGAAAGTCCGTCGCGTGAGCGGCGTCAGCATCACCAGGTGCGCGCCGGTCGGTGCGACATCGGCGATGTAGTTGGCGAGGTTGCCGGGGAACTCCGTCTGCAGGTCGGTGGAGCGGCCCGGCTTGCCGGGCTGGTCGTTGTGGCCGAACTGCATCAGCACCACGTCGACTTGGCCGGCGGGTCGATCACGTAGCAGCGTCAGCACCTGACCCCATAGTCCTTCGGCGCGAAAGCTTTTCGTGCTTCGACCGCCTCTGGCGACATTGAGGCAGGTCACCTCGGGTTTGAACCGTGCGCAGAGGGCGTCGCCGTATCCGCTCTTCGTGGCCATCGTCGAATCGCCGACGAGGATCACGCGCAGCGATGGCGGCGCCTCCTGCGCACACGCGGCGCCGGCCACAAGGGCGAGCGCCGCGAGCCATGAAGTCTTCATGAGTGCTCCGTGGTGATGCGACCGGAATGGGGCTTGGGGTTCCCGGAGGGAGGCCCCATGCCCCGTGGAGAGTCGGCGCTCATCCTCCCGCATTGGACCCCGCGGGCTGGCTCAGAACTTGTACGCCGCCCCGAGCAGGAACTCCCGCCCTGTCACGTGATACACGACGGGGCTGTTGCGTGCCCTGGAGATGAACTGATCGTTCGCCTCGTTGGTCAGGTTGACGCCTTCCAGGGTGATGGTGAGGTGGTCGTTGACCTTGTACGAGATCGACGCGTCCACATTGAGCGTGGCGTTCTTCCCTTCGACGTCGTTGTTGTTCTGCCCCGGCACGCGCGTCAGGAACGACGAGCGCTTCGATGCCGACACCCGGGCGCTGAAGGTGTTGTCGTCGTAGTACATCGTCGCGTTCCACGACTTGGGCGACATGTTGAGCAGGTCGTCCGTGATGGTCGTGTTGCTGGTCGGCGAGACCAGGTAGGTGATCTTGGACTTCACGTACGTGTAGTTGAGCACCGTCCCGAAGTTTTTCCCCCAGCTGGGCAGGAAGGTGAACGGCTGCTGGTAGTTCAGCTCGATGCCGCGCAGCTTGCCTCCGGGGGTGTTGATCGGGGTCGTGAGCTGGAACACTTCCTCGCCGGTGAAGTTGGACGGCAGCAGCGACAGCGGCAGGCCGGTCTGGTTGTACGGCGCGTTGGTGCGCAGGCTCTGGATGTAGGTGTCGATGTTCTTCTGGAACAGGCCCACGCCGATGAAGGCGTTGCGGCCGAAGTACCACTCCAGGCTGCCGTCGAAGGTCTTCGCGCGGAAGGGCTTGAGGTACGGGTTGCCGGTGGTGATGGACAACGTGCCGGTGGTGCTGATGGTGCCGCCCGGGTTCAGGTTGCCCAGCTGCGGACGCGCCATCACCTTGGCCGCGGCGAAGCGCGCGATCAGGTCCTTGGTCAGGTTGGCCGAGACGTTCAGCGCCGGCAGCCAGTCCTTGTACTTCTGCCCGATGACGACCTCGGTGCCGCCGCCGGTGGCCAGGTAGCCGGTGGCGTCCTGCTCCGTCACGACGTAGCGCACGCCCACGTTGCCCTGCATGCGCAGGCCGAGCACGCGGCCTTCGAAGTCCGCCTGCACGAAGCCGCCGGTGTCTTTCTCCACCACCGCGCGGTTGTTGCCGCGCGCGTTGCCGTTGGTGGTCGAGGACAAGGTGTAGTCGCCCGGACCGCCTGCGGGGCCGCTCTTGATGCAGTTGCAGTAGATGTCGTAGGCCGCGGCGATCGCGTTGAGGTCGGGGATGGCCCACGAGGTCGGCGTGCCTTCCGGCAGGCTGAGCCCGCGACCGAAGCCGGTGAGCATCTTCGTGAGCACGCCCGATCCCGCCGCCGGCGAGAACATCGTGTCGTTCTGGTTGACGCGCCGGAACTCGAAGGTGTCGAAGCTGTATTTCTTGTAGTCGAAGCCGGCCTTCAGCGTCAGCGTGTCCGGCATCACTTCCCAGGCCAGGTCCAGATGCGCGATGTCGTTGACGTTGTTCGCGCCCTGCGGCCGGATGCGGATCTCGCTCGTGGTCGTGTTGGTGACCGTCGTCGGCTGCGTGCCCGTGGTGACCTGCGGCACGCCCACGATCTGCAGCGCGCCGTTCTGCGCCGTCGGATCGAACGGGTACTTGATCACCGGCAGCCGGTCGTTGTTGCGGAAGTCCAGCGTGTAGCCGTTGACGTTGAGCGCGTCCAGCGTGACCGTCGTCTGCACCGGGTTGCGGAACTTCGAATCGGCGCGGCCCACCTTCGCGTTGAGCTTGAGGTGGTCGGTGAGGTCCTGCTCGAGCGTCAGGCTCGGTTGCTTGAAGGTCGTCGTCAGCTCGTCGTAGCGCGACTCGGCGCGGATGTCGACGCCGTTGAACACGCCGTACTGCAGCGCCCCGTTGGGCGCGTACTGCGCCTCGACCACGCTGGTCTGCGGCTTGCCGCCCTGGCTCGCCGTGCGGCTGAACGAGATCGCCTCCAGGAAGTCCTCGCTTCGCGTCGCGTCGAGCTTCGAGTACAGCATGTCGAAGGTCAGCAGCGTGCCGTCCGTCGGCCGGAACTGGATCGAGCCGGTCAGGCCCAGCCGGTCCTGGTCATGCGACAGCCGCCCGTAGCGCGGCAGGCGAGGGTGGAAGTTGTCGGCGCTGCTGGCCGCGTTGTAGGCGGCGGTCGCGCCGGGCGACGCCGGCAGACGCGGCACGCCCTGCGCGGCGGGGCCGCAGTTGGCGGCGGTGGTCGTCGGATTCGCGGGGGTCACGCCTTGCGGCGAGCACCAGCCGCCCGACGATGCCCCGTTGTCCCAGCGCACCGACGAGAAACCTTCCTCGAAGAGCCGGCGCTTCGAATACGCGCCCGAGACCAGCACGCCCAGCTTCTTGTCGAGGAACACGTCGCTGAGCAGGAAGGCCGCGCGCGGATCGGTCTCGCGCGCCAGATCGTTGTACCGCGCCTTCACCGAAGCGGCCACCACGCGCTTGTTGAAGTCGAACGGCCGCGCCGCCTGCAGGTCCACGGTCGCGCCGAGCGAGCCCTCGTCGATCTCGGCCGAGCTGCTCTTGCGCACCGTGATCGTGTTGAAGAGCTCGGAGGCGAAGACGTTGAAGTCGAAGCCGCGCGAACGGTTCGCGCCGCCGGAGCTGTCGGTGCCCCCGGTCGTGGCCAGCGCCTCGATGCCGTTGATGCGCACGCGGGTGAAGTCCGCGCCCAGGCCGCGCACCGTGATGTTGCGGCCTTCGCCGGCGTCGCGGTCGATCACCACCCCCGGGATGCGCTGCAGCGATTCGGCCAGGTTGGTGTCGGGGAACTTGGCGATGTCCTCCGCCTTGATCACGTCGACGATGCCCTTGTCCTGGCGCTTGGCGTTCAACGCGCTCTCCAGCGAGGCGCGGATGCCGGTGATCACCACCGTGTCCAGCGCCTTGTCGGCGGAAGGGCCCGCCGGCGTGGCGGCGGCGGAAGCCGCGGGGGCCGGCGCGGGCGCGGCCTGCTCCTGGCTCCAGGCGGGCAGCGACAGCGTCGCGGTGCCCAGCAGGCAGGCGGCGAGGCGGGTCAGGCGGGGTGTCGCTGCGACGGGGGCGGCCCGTCGTGCCCGACGCGGGCGGTTGGACGTGGACGTCCCGAGGCGAGTCCCAATACGGTGGGGCATGACGTTGTCTCCATGGTTCTTCTGCGGTCGCGGGCGCGGGATCGTGGCCCGTCGCTCTCGCGCATGAGTCGCCAGGCGCGCGCAGGGCGCCGGCAGGGTGGGACGGGAGCGCTGTAGTGCGATGCCGCCTCGGTACTGCTGGATGACTGCGATCCGCGCCGCGCGCGGACCTGGGGGAATCAGCTCAGAGGTAGTCCTCGCGCCGCGGCGAGAACTGGTCCAGCAGCGTGCTGCCGGCCTCCAGCGCGACGACGCCGTGCGTCGTCAGCCGAGGCGCCACGAAGGCGTCGCCCGGCTTGAGCACGCGCTTCACGCCGCCGACGTCGCATTGGAACGAGCCGCTGATCACGAACGCGATCTGGTCATGCGCGTCGTGCGCATGGGGCGTGCCGATGGCGCCCTGGTCGAACTGCACCAGCACCGACATCAGTTCCGGCGTGTGGCCGACGATCTTGCGGCGGATGCCGTCGCCGAGCTCGGTCCACGGTTCTGCGTCGTTCACGAAGTACGGGCTGTTCATCGGGGCGTCTCCTGGAATCTGCTGGATTCAGGACGGTTCTCGGCCGTCGTTGCGAGCAACTATAACGACGTCGCAGAAAATTGAAACAGCGGTTCACTACATAGAAACCATAGTTCCGGGAAAGTCCGCAGGCCCGTACGCTGCGATCCCATCAGAGCTCGTGAAGCCACAGGAACCGCCAGGAGACGACATGGAAATCCGCCAACCCATCCACAGCGAACACGCCCGCACACTGGACACCGAAGGCTTGCGCCGCCAGTTCCTGGTAGACGAGATGTTCAAGCCCGACGAGGCGACGCTGACCTACAGCCAGATCGACCGCATCATCGTGGGCGGCATCATGCCGGTGACCAAGCCCGTGACCTTCTCGGCCGAGCTGGGCAAGTACACCGGCACCGATTTCTTCCTGCAGCGGCGCGAGCTGGGCCTGATCAACATCGGCGGCGCGGCGCGCGTCTTCGTCGACGACACCCAGTACGACGTCGGCCCGCGCGAGGCGCTCTACATCGGCCAGGGCGCGAAGATCGTCGAATTCAAGAGCGTCGACGCCGCGAATCCGGCCAAGCTGTACTTCAACTGCGCGCCGGCGCACACCGCGTATCCGACGCGCAAGGTCACGCTGGCCGAGGCCTCGCCGGAAACGCTGGGCTCGCCCGAGACCAGCAACCGCCGCACCATCCACAAGTTCCTGGTGCCCGACGTGCTGCCGACCTGCCAACTGCTGATGGGCATGACCCAGCTGGAGCCGGGCAGCCTCTGGAACACCATGCCCTGCCACCAGCACGACCGTCGCATGGAGGTGTACTTCTACTTCGACATGAAGTCGGACGCGGTGGTCTTCCACATGCTGGGCGAGCCCACGCAGACCCGCCACCTGGTCGTGCGCAACGAGCAGGCGGTCATCAGCCCGAGCTGGTCCATCCACTCCGGCGTGGGCACGCAGGCCTACACCTTCATCTGGGGCATGGTCGGCGAGAACCAGGTGTTCAAGGACATGGACCACGTGCCGATGACGACGCTGCGCTGAGCGCGCCGAGTTTCGTCACGGTCACCAAGGGAACGAAAGACATGATCCTGGACAACTTCCAACTCGACGGCCGCGTGGCCATCGTCTCGGGCTGCAACACCGGCCTGGGGCAGGGCATGGCGGTCGCGCTGGCGCAGGCCGGCGCGCACATCGTCGGCGTCAACGTGTCCGATCCGGCGGAGACCCGCGGCGAGGTCGAGCGCCTGGGGCGCCGCTTCCTCGACTTGCGCGCCAACCTCGGCGACATCAGCTGCATCGAAGGCCTCGTGGCCGAGGCCAAGTCGCTGACCGGCCGCGTCGACATCCTCGTCAACAACGCCGGCATCATCCGCCGCGAGGACGCCATCCGCTTCAGCGAGAAGGACTGGGACGACGTCGTCGACCTCAACCTGAAGACGGTGTTCTTCTTCTCGCAGGCGGTGGCCAGGCAATACCTGGCCCAGGGCGGCGGCGGCAAGATCATCAACGTCGCGTCCATGCTGTCGTTCCAGGGCGGTGTGCGGGTGCCGTCGTACACGGCCAGCAAGAGCGGCGTCATGGGCATCACCCGGTTGATGGCCAACGAATGGGCGTCGCACGGCATCAACGTCAACGCGATCGCGCCGGGCTACATGGCCACGAACAACACCGCCGCGCTGCGCCAGGACGAGACGCGCAACGCCGCGATCCTGGACCGCATCCCGGCGGGCCGCTGGGGCAGTCCGGAGGACCTGGCGGGACCGGTCGTGTTCCTCGCCTCGAAGGCGTCCGATTACGTGAACGGGTATACCGTCGCGGTGGACGGGGGATGGCTGGCCCGCTGAAGGCGCGGCCTCTCGACTTCGCCCTTCCGGCATGACGCGGTCCGCAGAGGCCGCGCATGCCCGCCGACGGAGACACGGCACATGTATGAGAACAAGCGCCTGGGCTTCCTGTTCGTCCTGCCATTCGTGCTGGGCGTGCTGCTGTTCAAGCTATTCCCCTTCGTGATGAGCTTCGCGCTCAGCTTCACGCAGTACGACCTGATCGATCCGCCGACCTTCGTCGGGCTGCGGAACTATGAGGAACTCGCGACCGCGGATCCGCTGTTCCGCAAGTCGCTGGGCGTCACGCTGCTCTTCGCGCTGCTGGCGGTGCCGCTGCGCGTCGGCTTCGCGCTGTTCATCGCGCATGTGCTGAACTTCAAGCTGCGCGGCATCAACTTCTTCCGCGCGGCGTTCTACATCCCATCGATCCTGGGCGGCTCGATCGCGGTGGCGGTGCTGTGGCGTTTCGTCTTCGCGCGCAACGGCCTCGTGAACCTGGTGCTGATGAAGCTGGGCATCGAGCCGATCGCGTGGCTGGCCGACGAGCATTACTCGATGTGGACCATCGTCCTGCTGTTCACGTGGCAGTTCGGCTCGGCGATGGTGATCTTCCTGGCGGCGCTGCAGAACGTGTCGATCTCGCTCTACGAGGCCGCCGAGTGCGACGGCGCCAGCAAGACGCAGCAGTTCTGGAAGATCACCGTCCCGCTGATCACGCCGGTGATCTTCTTCAACGTGATCATGCAGATGGTGCACGCCTTCCAGGAGTTCAACGGCCCCTACATGATCACCGAAGGCGGTCCGCTGCACTCGACCTACGTGCTGGCGCTGTACATCTACGACCAGAGCTTCCGCTTCTTCAACCTGGGCTACGGCGCGGCCTTGTCCTGGGTGCTCTTCGCGCTTGTCGGCGGTCTCGCGGCACTGTCGTTCTGGAGTTCGAAGTACTGGGTCTTCTACTCCGGCGAGAAGGAGACCAAGCGATGAGCCGTCCGCCCGCGTCCGCGCATGTGAACACGCCTCGGTCTTCCCAACGCCCTCTCCCGCTTGCGGAAGAGGGCGGGGGTGAGGGCAGCGGCCGTGGCACCGCGCCGGCCCTGATCCTCGGCCGTGACCGCGGCAATCGCACGCTGCGCTACCTCGCGCTCGGCGCCGTGGCGATCGTGATGCTCTACCCGCTGCTCTGGCTGATCGGTGCCTCCTTCAAGAGCAACGCGGAGATCTTCAGCTCCGCCGGTTTCCTGCCCGACCGCCTCGACTTCAGCGCCTACGCCAAGGGCTGGAAGACCAGCACCGAGTACACCTTCGCCACCTACTTCCTGAACAGCTTCCTGATCACCATCCCGCGCATCATCGTCACGGTGATCTCCTGCGTGCTGGTCGCCTACGCCTTCGCGCGTTTCGAGTTCTGGGGCCGCAAGCTGCTCTTCAGCATCATGATCGCCACGATGATGCTGCCGCTGATCGTGCTGCGTCTGCCGCAGTACCTGGTGTTCCGCGAGATCGGCTGGCTGGATTCGTACCTACCGCTGATCGTGCCCTCGGCCTTCGCGACGGACACCTTCTTCGTGTTCATGCTGGTGCAGTTCCTGCGCGGCATTCCGCGCGACATGGAAGAGGCCGCGCAGATCGACGGCTGCAACGCGCTGCAGCTCCTGTGGCACATCATCGTGCCGCTGCTCAAGCCGGCCATCATCTCCGTGGTCGTCTTCCAGTTCATCTGGACGATGAACGACTTCATGGGTCCGCTGATCTACCTCGCGTCGGTGGAGAAGTATCCCGTCTCCCTGGCGCTGAAGATGAGCATCGGCGCGACCGAGGAGGTCGAGTGGGCCAACGTGATCGCGATCTCGGTGGTGGCGCTGATCCCGTCGGTGGCGGTGTTCTTCGCCGCGCAGAAGCATTTCATCGAAGGCGCGACGTCCAGCGGCGTCAAGGGCTGACCCCGATCCCGCCGCGCGAGAGCAGACAAGAACAGAACCCGGAGACACGACGTGGCAAGACTGAGCCTCAACAAGATCGAGAAGGTGTACCCCAACGGATTCAAGGCCGTGCACGGGGTGGACCTGGAAGTGCGGGACGGCGAGTTCATGGTGTTCGTCGGCCCGTCGGGCTGCGCGAAGTCGACGCTGCTGCGCATGATCGCGGGCCTGGAGAGCATCTCCGGCGGCGAGCTGCGCATCGGCGACCGCGCCGTCAACGCGCTGCCGCCCAAGCAGCGCGGCATCGCGATGGTGTTCCAGAACTACGCGCTGTACCCGCACATGAAGGTCTACGACAACCTGGCCTTCGGCCTGAAGCTGGCCGGCACGCCGAAGGCGGAGCTCGACCAGCGCGTGCGCCACGCCGCGGGCCTGCTGGAAATGGAGCACCTGCTCGACCGCTACCCGAAGCAGCTCTCCGGCGGCCAGGCGCAGCGCGTCGCGGTGGGCCGGGCGATCGTGAAGAAGCCGGACGTGTTCCTCTTCGACGAGCCGCTGTCCAACCTCGACGCCAAGCTGCGTGCCGCGATGCGCGTGCGGCTCACCGAACTCCACCGCACCCTGCGTGAAAGCCGCCAGCCGGCCACGACGGTCTACGTCACCCACGACCAGGTCGAGGCGATGACCATGGGCGAACGCATCTGCGTGCTCAAGGACGGCGTGATCCAGCAGGTCGACACGCCGACGGCGCTGTACGACCGGCCGGCGAATGCCTTCGTGGCGGGTTTCATCGGATCGCCGGAAATGAACCTGCTGGCGGGGCGTCTGCTCGCGACGGACAACGGCTTGGCTGTCGAGGTTGGCGGTGCGAGGCTGCCGTTGCCGGCGGAGAAGACGGCGGGCATCGCGTCGCTGCCACGTCGGGCGGACGACGCGTTGACCTTCGGCCTGCGGCCCGAGCACATCGGCCTCGCGCCTCGCGCGCAAGGCGACAGCGTGCCGGTCTCCGCGCGGGTGCGCTTCACCGAACACATGGGCTCGGAGGTCTATCTGCATGCGGATCTCGGCCCGCTGCCGATCTCCGCGCGCATCCCCGCGGAGCAGGCGGTGGCGCTGAGCGGCCTCGCCCGCGGCGACGCCGTGACGCTGCATCTGCAGATGTCGGCGTGCCACCTGTTCGACGCGACGAGCGGGCTGAACCTGCTGACGATGCCAGCCTCGTCCTCATCCTCGACGTCCTCGACGGCGGCGTCGACCTCGACCTCCGGGACCTACGCATGAGCCTGCCGCGACGACAGCTGCTGGGCATCGCCGCGGGATCGGCCGCGGTCGCCGCGACCGCGGGCGTGACGGCGGCGCTGACGGCGCCGGGGCTGCTCCGCGCGCAGGACAAGCCGACCGTGCTGCGCTTCGCGTGGTGGGGCGGCGCCGGCCGGCATGAGGCGACCCTGAAGGCGCTCGCGCTCTTCGAGCGCCGCCACGGCGTGCGCGTGAAGGCCGAGTACATGGGCTTCAATGGCTATCTGGAGCGGCTGACGACCCAGATCGCCGGCGGCTCCGAGCCCGAGGTCATGCAGATCAACTGGGCCTGGATGGCGATGTTCAGCAAGCGCGGCAACGGCTTCGCGGACCTGAATCGATTCGGACGCCTCCTGGACCTCGCGCAGTTCGATCGCGACGACCTCGCCTACGGCGACGTCGCCGGCAAGCTGAACGCGCTGCCGGTCTCGTTCAGCGCGCGGGTGATGTTGTGGAACCAGGCGGCGTTCGACCGCGCCGGCCTTGCGCTGCCGACGACCTGGGACGAACTCTTCGCCACGGGCCCGGCCTTCCGGCGGATCCTCGGCGACAACGCCTATCCGCTCGACGGCGAGCTCTACGACATGATGCTGCTGTCGCAGGCCTGGGTGCAGCAGCGGCACGGCACGGCCTACGTCGATCCCGCGCAGCCGCGCGTGGCGATGCACGAGGCGGCGGCGCTCGACTGGGTGCGCACCTACAAGCGCCTGATCGCCGATCACGTCGCGACCCCGCTGCCGCTGCGCGCGAGCCTGGGCGGCGCCGAGAAGCCGACCGAGCAGCAGCCCGACTGGGTCGTCGGCCGCTGGGCGGGCAACTACACCTGGGACTCTGTCATCGCGCTGCGCGCCTCCACGCTGGACAAGCAGCAGAAGCTGGTGCTCGGCGATTTCCCGACGCTGCCCGGCGCGCTCGACAGCGGCATGTTCGGCCGCCCCACGGTGATGTACGCGGTGAGCCGCCATGCGGAGAAGAACGGCCGCGCCGAGATGGCGGCCAAGCTCGTCAACTTCCTGCTGACGGATCCGGAGGCCGCGGCGCTGCTCGGCCGCACGCGCGGTCTGCCGTCGGCGCGCGGGCCTTACGAGCAGCTGAAGGCGGCCGGCAAGCTGCCGCCGCTGGAGGTCGCCGCGCACGAGCAGATCAAGGTGCAGCGCGAGTCGGGCCGGCTCAAGCGCCCGGCGCCGCTCTTTGAGCACGCGCGGCTGCACAAGTTCATGCGCGAGGTCTTCGAGACCGTCGCCTACAACAAGACCAGCGATGTCGACGCCGCCCGCCGCCTCGTCACGGAAGGCCAGGCGCTGCTGCAACGGATCAAGTGAAAGCCCCCATGAAAGCCAACGAACGACAGCTCCACTTCGTCACGCGCGAGGACCCGGACACCGGCGCGCGCGTCACGCGGCTGACGCCGACCGACGTGACCTGCCATCGCAACTACTTCTATCAGAAGTGCTTCACCAACGACGGGTCCCAACTGATCTTCGGCGCGGAGTTCGGGCCGGGCACGAGCTGGAACTACCACCTGCTCGATCTGAAGACGCAGGTGGCGACGCAGCTCACCGACCAGCCGGGCGAGAACACCTTCGGCGGCTTCCTCGGTCCCGATGATCGTCATCTCTACTTCGTCCGAGCCGAGCGGCAGCTGATCCGTCTGTCCATGCGGGATCTGGGCGAGGAGGTGGTCTACACCGTGCCCGAGGGCTGGGTCGGCTACGGCACCTGGGTGGCGAATTCGGCCTGCACGAAGATGGTCGGCATCGAGATCGCGGCGAGCGACTGGTTTCCGCTCAGCGACTGGCAGAAGTTCCACCAGATGTTCCATGCGAAGCCGCGCTGCCGCCTGATCCGCATCGACCTGGCGACGGGCGCGCGCGAAGTGATCCTCGAGCAGCAGGGCTGGCTGGGCCATCCGCAGTACCGGCCCGGCGACGACCACACCGTCGCGTACTGCCACGAAGGGCCGCACGATCTCGTCGACGCGCGCATGTGGTTCATCGACGAGGACGGTCGCAACGTCCGCTGCGGTCGCCGCCACGATCCGGGCGAGAGCTGCACCCACGAGTTCTGGGTGCCGGACGGCTCCGCGATGATCTACGTGTCCTACCTGAAGGGGCAGCGCGATCGCTGGATCTGCTCGCTCGATCCGGTGACGCTCGCATCGAAGCGCCTGACGCGCATGCCGCCGTGCTCCCACCTGATGAGCAACCAGGACGGCACGCTGCTGATCGGCGACGGCTGCGATTCGCCGGCCGACGTCGCCGACACCGGCAGCCATCAGATCGCGACCGATCCCTTCTTGCACCTCTTCGACCTGAAGGCGGGCACCGAGCGCCGCGTCGCGCGGCACGACAGCTCGTGGCGCGTCTACAAGGGCAACCGGCAGGTCACGCATCCGCATCCGTCGTTCACGCCGGATGAGAAGCAGGTGCTCTTCAGCGCGGACGCCGAGGGCGAACCGGCGCTGTACCTGGCGGACCTCTGATGCGAGTCCGGTCCGTGGTCACGGCGGCGGGGGTGAGCCTGGCGGCGCTGTCCGGCGGCGCTGGCGGGGCACAGCCGGTGGCCGGCCCGGAGGCGATCCACGCGGCGGTACCGGCTGTTCCCGTCCAGGAACGTCCCCAGCTCACCGATGCACAGGCGGCCACGGCCACGGTGGCCGCCTACCTCGGCGACTGGCAGCCCGTGCCGCTCGATCCTTCGCGTTGGACGCCGACCTTCGTCGTCGCGGCCGACGGCAGCGGCACGCACCGCACGGTGCAGGCCGCGATCGACGCGCTGCCCGCGAAGGCGCCGGGCCCGGCGTCGGCGCCACGCGCCTACGTGCTCGTGAAGCCCGGCACGTATCGCGAGCCGCTGTGCATCCAGGACAAGGCGCCGTTCACGCTGTACGGCGCGGGTGCGCCTTCCGAGGTCGTGATCGTCGAAGGCCGCTACAACGCGATGCCGAAGGCGAAAGGCGAGGCCGCGCATCGCTGCATGCCGCTGCTTGATGCCGAGACCCACGGGACGCCGGGCAGCGCCAGCGTCATGCTGTTCAGCGACGACGTTCAGCTCGCCCGTCTGACCATCGCGAACGATGCGATGGACCGGGTGCGCGATGGGCAGGGCTATCCCCCCGGTGTCGGCGAAAGCGGCGGCGCGCAAGCCGTCGCGCTGATGACGCGCGGTGACCGGATCCAGCTGGAGCAGGTGCGGCTCATCGGGCATCAGGACACCTTCTACGCGGAACGGGACGGCGCCGGGACGCCCGAGGCGCGCGTGCTCGTGCGTCGCGCAGAGATCCGCGGCGATGTCGACTTCATCTTCGGCGGCGCGACGCTGGTCATCGATGACAGCCTGATCGTCAGTCGCGCGGGTCGCCGTGTGCCGGGACATGGCGGCCACGTGATCGCGCCCAGCACACCCCACGCGCTGTCGCGCGGCTTCCTGATCCAGGACTCGCGCTGGCTGGCCGAACCTGGTCTGGCGCCGGCGAGCATCAGCCTGGGCCGGGCCTGGGACCGGGGCGTCGCACGCGGCGAGTGGCGCGCGTCGCCGACTGTCCCGAACGGCCAGGCGGTGCTGCGCGGCAACCTCTTCGGGCCGCATCTGGCGCCGTGGTCCGCGTCGACCTCGCGACGACCGTTCAGCGCCGTCGGCGAGGCCGCCAACCGCATGGCCGAGTACCGCAATGTTTCGCTGCCGATCTCCTTGCCCGTTGCGGCATTCGACGCGATCGCCCCCGGCGACGGCTGGGCATCGATGAACGGCGGCACCGTCGGCGGATCGAGGGCGAAGCCCGAGGCGGTCCAAGTCGTGCGAACGCGCGCGGAACTCGACGCGGCGCTCGCGCTCGGCGACACGCCCAAGCTGATCGCGCTCGCCGCGCGCATCGACCTCGCCGCCGATGCGAGCGGGAAGCGCCTGGGCATCGAGGACTTCCGAGATCACGCCTTCGACTTCGACGCCTTCGTCCGTCAGTACGACCCGGCGACCTGGGGCCGCCGCGATCCGTCGGGCGCGCTCGAAGACGCGCGCAGGCGCTCGGCGAAGAAGCAGGCCGCGCAGGTCGTGATCAAGGTACCGTCGAACACGACGATCGTCGGCGTCGCGCCGGACGCGGGCTTCGACGGCGGCTCGCTGATGCTCGACCAGGTCTCGCAGGTGATCCTGCGCAACCTGCGCTTCTCCGACGCCTACGACTTCTTCCCCGCCTGGGATCCCAACGACAACGGCCACGGCGAGTGGAACTCGGCGTACGACACCGTCTCGTTGCGCGAAGCCTCGCAGGTGTGGATCGACCACTGCGCCTTCGACGACGGCGAGCGGCCCGACCCGCGCGAGCCGGTGGCGCTGGGCCAGCGCCTGCAGCGGCACGACGGGCTGCTCGACATCACGCGGCGCTCGGACTTCGTGACCGTGTCCTGGAACGTCTTCCGCCGGCACGACAAGACGATGCTGATCGGCGGCGGCGACGGGCATCGCGACGACCGCGGCCATCTGCGCGTGACGCTGCACCACAACCTGTGGGAGCAGGTGAAGGAGCGCACGCCGCGCGTCCGGTACGGGCAGGTGCACGTCGCCAACAATCTCTACGTCGCGTCGGCCGGCGGCGACTATCCCTACGGCTACTCGATCGGCGTGGGCATCGCCTCGCAGGTGCTCAGCGAGGCCAACGCCTGGGAGGCGTCGACGGGCGTCGCGCCGGCGCGCGTCGTGCGCCTGCTCAAGGGCGATCGTCTCGAGGATCGCGGTTCGCGATTCAACGGTGAGCCCGTCGATCCGACTGCACTGCTGCGTGCCGCGAACCCTGACAAGGCTGTCGTCGGCGAGGCCGGTTGGACGCCACCGTACCGCCTGCCCATCGATGTTGCGGCCAAGGTGCCGGCCCGGGTTCGCGCGGGCGCGGGCACGGGCCGGCTGTGGTGAAATCTCTCCTTTCCAGGAATCCCTTGCGCATGGACGACGATCTGAACGATGGCAAGCAGCAGCCCGAATCCGTGGCCGCGGTGCTCAAGGTGTTCGCCATCCTGCAGGCCCTGTCAGAACGCAGTGATACCGGTATCTCGGAACTGTCCGTTCGGCTGGCCATGCCCAAGGCGACGGTCTACCGCTTCCTGCAGACGATGAAGACCCTGGGTTACGTTCGCCAGGAGACCGACAGCGAGCGCTACGGCCTGGCGATGAAGGTCTTCGAGATCGGCGCGAAGGCGCTGCAGTACCCGGACCTGGTGGACCTGTCCAGGCACCACATGCAGATGCTGGCCGACGCGACCGGCGAGACGGTGCACCTGGGCACGCTGATCGACAGCGAGATCATCTACGTGCACAAGGTCGATTCGAAGCACATGCTGGGCATGTACTCGCGCATCGGCCGTCGCGCGCCGCTGCACTGCACGGCGATCGGCAAGGTGCTGATGGCCTGGGAGCATCCCGAGCGCCGCGCCCGGGTCCTGGAGGGGGCCGAGTTCCAGCGCTTCCGCGACAAGACCATCACCGAGCCGGCGGCCTTCCAGGCCGAACTGGAGCGGGTGAAGGGGCAGGGCTTCGGCGAGGACCGCGAGGAATTCGACGACCACATCCGCTGCATCGGCGTGCCGATCTTCGACCGGCTGGGCCAGCCGATCGCCGGCATGAGCGTCAGCTTCCCGACCTTCCGCTACGACGACGCCAAGGCGCCCGAAGTCGTGGCGATGCTGCAGGCGGCCAGCCGGGACATCTCGGCGCGGCTCGGTTGCACGAAGTTTCCTCTGGACGCGGGCTGAGTCGCCCGGCGCGGCGGCTGCGGAGACAATCCGCGTCCCGCGCCCGTCCTTCGGCGAGCGCCGCCGCGCCCTCGACGACACGCTGCTTCGGCGCGACACCGCGATAACGCGGTTGTCGTGGCGCCCTATGTTGTCGTACAACTGACCCTGTGATGAATGCCTCGTTGACCCGTTCCCGACCGAAATCGCTGGCGCTCGGCCTTGTCCGCGCGCTGGAGGACCGGATCCGCGCGGGGGCGCTGGCCAACGGCGACAAGCTGCCGACCGAGGCGGCGATCATGGCCGAGTTCGAGGTCAGCCGCACGGTGGTCCGGGAGGCGATCTCGAAGCTGCAGGCCGCGGGGCTGGTCGAGACCCGGCACGGCATCGGGACCTTTGTCCTGGGGCTGGGGGAGGGCGGTCCGTTCCGCATTGGCGCGGAGCAGATGGCGACGCTGCACGATGTCGTCGCGGTGCTGGAGCTGCGTATCGGCATCGAGACCGAGGCGGCGGCGCTGGCGGCGCAGCGGCGCAGCGATGCGAACCTGAACAACATGCGCGCGGCGCTCTCGGCTTTCGCCGAAGCCGCCGAGGCGGGGCGCGACGCGGTGGCGGCGGACTTCCAGTTCCACCTGGAGATCGCCCGCGCGACTGGCAACCCGCACTTCGAGCAGTTGATGGCGACGCTGGGCGCGCCCAGCATCCCGCGTGCGCGTCTGGCGAGCCTGGCGGCCGCCGGCGACGAAGACCCGCTGGCGCAGCGCGACTACCTGCTGCGCGTGAACGCGGAGCACGAGAGCATCCTCGACGCGATCGCGGCGCGCGACACCGAGGCCGCGCGTGCGGCCATGCGGACGCACCTGGCCAACAGCCGCGAGCGGCGCCGCCGCGCGGCGTTGGCGTTGCAGGAAAAGCGCTGAGCTTGCGCGGCGTGATCAGGCTTCGACGGCCTGTTCGCTGGAGCCTTCCTTGGTCTCCTCGACCTTGAACTTCCAGCCCTTGCGGCCAGAGGTCGCCACGATCTTCTGACGCACGAGCCGCTCGACGGTCATGATGCGATCGAAGGCGGACCTGACGGTTTCGTCACCGGCGGCATGCGCGAGGAAGTACAGCCTCAACAGCGTGTCGTTGGCCCTGGGCACCTTGCCGTGCCGTTCCCACAGGCTCACGTTCTGTTCGCTGACGCCCTGGACCTTTGCCATGGCAGCTTGCGACAGGCGCAGATGGACGCGCAGGAAGCGGAACTCCTTGCCGGTGAGTCGCCCAGGCTTGTGTGCGACCCGGACAGCAATCTCTCGCAGCAATTCGTCCGCTGCGGTCACGGAGTAGGCCTTTCCATAGGCGGTGTCGATTTCGTTGTAGCCATTGGCGAGCCACACGTTGTCCAGGCCGCATTCGGTGTAGTGGTACATCATCAATTCCTCAGACTAGGCGATCACCGTGACGACGAGCAGGCCGGGTCGGGCGTCATCGAGTGCGACGCAAACGACCAGATCGGATGAGGGGCCATACCAGTGCATCCTGCAAACCAGATCGCCGCTCTTCATGTCTTCCTCGCCGGGCGTCAACAGGCGCCCCAAACGCAAGCAGTCGAACACTTCCTCCTTCAGCACACAACGTTCACGCATTCGCGCCACCGCATGCCTGGTCAGGTAAATCAGCCCGGTATCCCGTGCCGTCTGGCGGATATGTCGCTCGAGTTGGCTCAGGGTCAGTCGTTTGAACGTCACTTCAGTCGCGCCTCCGCGCCAAGTTGCTACCCATAATTTTTATGGGTTGCATCGTAGGTGCGCCCGCGGAGGCAGCGTGAAAGTGGTGTTGCGTTCTTCCCATAGTTTTTATGGGTTGATTGCTGACTGCAATCGGTAGTTCTGCGTGTTTTCCCTCATCAGTGAGCGATTGACGCCGGCTTGTCATCCGTTCGACTCAACTTGTATGATGACTGACAACAAGACCGCCAAAGCGCTACAGGACGGAGTCCTGAAGGCGCACCAAGAGCGGTTTCCACGGTTCCTTCCCCGGAGACAAACCATGACCGTTCTGACCCGCCGCCTGGCCGTCAAAGCCGGTGCCGCCCTCGGCGCCGCCCTCCTGTCCACCTTCGCGGCCGGCCTGGCCCACGCCAGCGGCTTCCCCGACCGGCCGGTGACCATCGTGGTCCCGTTCCCCGCCGGCGGCTCCACCGACATGCTGGCCCGCGCCATGGGTGCCGAGCTGCAGAAGAAGTGGGGCCAGACCGTCATCGTCGACAACCGCCCCGGCGCCACCGGCACCTTGGGCACCACCCAGGTCAAGCGCGCCGCGCCCGACGGCTACACGCTGCTGGTGTCCTCGCTCGGCCCCTTCGTCATCGCGCCGCATCTGATCAAGGCCGTCCAGTACGACGCCCTCAAGGACATCGACCTGCTCACCGTCGCCATCCAGGCGCCGAACGTGCTGGTCGTGCCCGCGTCCTCGCCGCTCAAGAGCGTCAAGGACGTGATCGACACCCTCAAGAAGGAACCGGGCAAGATGAGTTTCGCTTCCTCGGGCAACGGCTCCTCCGACCACCTCACCGCCGAGCTGTTCTGGCTGCAGACCGGCACCAACGGCCTGCACGTCCCGTACAAGGGCGGCGCTCCCGCCATCAGCGACCTGCTGGGCGCGCAGATCGAGGCCTCGTTCCAGAACGTCAACGCGGTGCTGCCGCACATCCTCGGCGGCAAGCTGCGCGCCCTGGCTGTCACCGGCGACAAGCGCTCCGCCGTGCTGCCCAACGTGCCCACGCTGTCCGAGTCCGGCATCAAGGGCGCCGATGTCTATTCCTGGCAAGGCGTGGCCGCGCCCAAGGGCCTGCCGCCGGCCGTGCGCGCGCAGCTGCAGAAGGACATCGTCGCCGCGCTGCACGACCCCGCCGTGAAGCAGAAGTTCTCCGACATCGGCATCGAGACCGTCGCCAACACGGCCGACCAGGCGCAGGCCTTCCAGAAGACTGAGTTCGCGCGCTGGAAGCAGGTCATCGACACCCGCAAGATCACCGCAGATTGACCAGGAGCCTCTCCGTGAGCGCAAGCAGTCCCATCGTCACCTCCGCCCGTGCGATCCCCGTCGCCGGCCGCGACGGCATGCTCATGAACCTGAGCGGCGCCCATGCGCCGTTCTTCACCCGCAACCTGCTGATCCTCGAGGACAACGCGGGCCACGTGGGCATCGCCGAGATCCCCGGCGGCGAGCCCATCCGCAAGACGCTCGAACAGGCCGGCGACTTGCTCGTCGGCCAGCCGGTCGCGAAATGGAACGCGCTGCTCGCGCAGGTCCGCGAGCAGTTCAAGGGCCTCGACAGCGGCGGCCGCGGCCTGCAGACCTTCGACCTGCGGACCACGATCCACGTGCTTACCGCCGTCGAATGCGCGCTGCTGGACCTGCTGGGCCAGCACCTCGGCGTGCCGGTCTGCGAGCTGCTCGGCGAAGGCAGGCAGCGCGACAGCGTCGCGATGCTGGGCTACCTGTTCTTCGTCGGCGACCGCACGAAGACGGGCCTGGCCTACAAGACCCCCGAGGACGAGGCCGGCAGCGATGCCGCGGCCGACGCCTGGCTGAAGGTCCGCCACCACGTCGCGATGACGCCGGAGACCATCGTCGAGCAGGCCGCCGCCGCGCAGGCGCGTTACGGCTTCAAGGACTTCAAGCTCAAGGGCGGCGTGCTGCGCGGCGAGGAAGAGGTCGAGGCGATCAAGGCGCTGAAGGCGCGCTTCCCCGAAGCGCGCGTCACGCTCGATCCCAACGGCGGCTGGCTGCTGAAGGACGCGATCCGCCTGCTGCGCGACCTGGGCGGCGTGCTCGCCTATGCCGAGGATCCCTGCGGCGCCGAGGAAGGCTTTTCCGGCCGCGAGGTGATGGCCGAATTCCGCCGCGCCACCGGCCTGCCGACGGCCACCAACATGGTCGCCACCGACTGGCGCCAGTTCACCCACGCGCTGAGCCTGCAGTCGGTCGACATCCCGCTGGCCGATCCGCACTTCTGGACCATGTCGGGCGCGGTCCGCGTCGCGCAGACCTGCCGCGACTTCGGCCTCACCTGGGGCTCGCACTCCAACAACCACTTCGATGTCTCGCTGGCGATGTTCACGCACGCCGCCGCGGCCGCGCCCGGTCGTCTGACCGCGATCGACACGCACTGGATCTGGCAGGACGGCCAGTTCCTGACCGAGAAGCCGCTGCAGATCGTCGACGGCGAAGTCGCGGTCCCGACCGCGCCGGGCCTGGGCGTGACGCTCGACATGAAGGCTGTCGAAGCGGCCCACCAGCTCTACCTGCAGCACGGCCTGGGCGCGCGCGACGACGCCATCGCCATGCAGCACCTGATCCCCGACTGGAAGTTCGATCCCAAGCGGCCCTGCATGGTCCGCTGAACGATCCCCCCGAACGAAACCTGGAGAGAGACAACATGCAAGACAAGAAGTTCGCGCGCCGTGCCGTCATCGCCGCAGCCGCGCTCGCCGCGGCGGCCGGCATCGCCCCCAGCGCCTTCGCGCAGGCCGCCTGGCCCAGCAAGCCGCTGAAGATCATCGTCCCGTACACCCCGGGCGGCTCCTCGGACATCATCGCCCGCATCATTTCCCCGCTGCTCGGCGAAGCGCTCAAGCAGACCGTGATCGTCGAGAACAAGCCCGGCGCCAGCGGCAACATGGGCGCCGACCAGACCGCCAAGGCCAACGACGGCTACACCATCATGCTGTGCGACGTCAGCGCGCTGGCCATCAGCCCGTCGCTGTACACCAAGCTCCCCTTCGATCCGTCCAAGGACCTGAAGGGCGTGGCGATGCTGGCGTACTCGCCGCACATGCTGGTCGTCCACCCGTCGGTGCCGGCCAGCAACCTCAAGGAACTCGTCGAGCTGTCCAAGAAGTCCAAGATCGACTTCGCGGTCACCGCGATGGGCAGCGCGCCTCACCTGGCCGGCTACCAGGTCGCCAGCCTGACCGGCGCCAAGTGGGAATACATCCCGTACAAGGGCGGCTCGCAGGCCGTCACCGACACCATCGCCGGCCAGACGCAGGTGCTGATGAACGGCATGCTCGCGACGCTGCCCTTCGTGCAGCAGAACAAGCTGAAGGTCATCGGCGTCAGCAAGTCCACCCGCGTGCCGCTGCTGCCCAACGTGCCGACACTGGCCGAGCAGGGCGCCACCGGCTTCGAGTCCGGCACCTGGCAGGGCATCCTGGCCCCGGCCAACATGCCCAAGGCCAACATCGACAAGCTGTCCGCCGCGCTGATCAGCATCATCCGTTCGCCCGACGTCCGCGCGCGTCTGGCCGCGCAGGGCGCCGAGGTCAGCACCATGAACCCGACCGAGATGGACACCTTCTTCAATGCCGAGCGCAAGAAGTGGGCGGGCGTCGTGAGCAAGAGCGGGCTGAAGCTCGATTGATGCCTTGATGCATCGAGGGCGGCGCCGACGACGGCCACGTCGCGGCGCCCGCCTGGATGCCTGTCCGATTCTGTTTTGAGGAGCCCGTCATGCCGACGCCGACCACGCCCTATTCCGCCTTTCCCAACACGCTGCGCCAGCGCCTGATCGCCGGCGAGCGCCTGATCGGCTGCTGGTGCTCGCTCGCCAGCCCGATCAGCACCGAGGTGCTGGGCGTGGCCGGCTTCGACTGGCTGCTGCTGGACGGCGAGCACTCGCCCAACGAGGTCAGCAGCTTCGTGCCGCAGCTGATGGCGCTCAAGGACAGCGTGAGCGCGCCGGTCGTGCGGCCGAGCAGCAACAACCCCGTCGAGATCAAGCGGCTGCTGGACGCGGGCTTCTCCAACTTCCTGGTTCCGTTCGTGGAGACCGAGGAAGAGGCGATCCGGGCCGTCGCGTCGACGCGTTATCCGCCGCAGGGCATCCGCGGCGTGTCGGTCTCGCAGCGCAACAACCGCTACGGCACGGTGCCGGGCTACTTCCAGGGTATCAACGAGCAGATCGCCGTGATCGTCCAGATCGAGAGCCCCGCGGGCGTGGACGCCGTCGAGGCCATCGCGGCGGTGGACGGCGTGGACGCCGTGTTCATCGGCCCGTCCGACCTGGCCGCCGGCTATGGGCACCTCGGCAACCCGCAGCATCCCGATGTGCAGGCGGCGATGGCCAGGATCTACGCGGTCTGCAAGGCCGCGGGCAAGCCCGTCGGCATCCTCGCGCCGGTGGAAGCCGACGCGCGCCGCTACCTCTCGCAGGGCGCGACCTTCGTCGCCGTCGGGAGCGACCTGGGCATCTTCCGCGCCGCCACGCAGGGCCTGCGCGACAAGTTCAAGGACTGAAAGAGAGAACTGACATGAGCATCAAGATCGGCTTCATCGGCCTGGGCATCATGGGCGCGCCCATGGCGATGCGTCTGGCGCAAGGCGGGCACCAGCTGTTCGTCCACACCCGTTCCAAGGTCCGCGAGGATGTGGCCGCCGTCGGCGTCACCGTCTGCGACAGCGCGACCGAAGTCGCCCGCCAGGCCGAGGTGATCTTCACGATGGTCCCGGACACGCCGGACGTCGAGCGCGTGCTGTTCGGCGACGGCGGCATCGCCGCCGCGTTCGCCGGCGGCAAGGGCGCGGGCAAGACGGTCGTGGACATGAGCTCGATCTCGCCGATCGCGACGAAGGACTTCGCCGCCCGCATCGAAGCGCTCGGCGCGGAATGGCTGGACGCGCCGGTCTCCGGCGGCGAGGTCGGCGCCAAGGCCGGCACGCTGTCCATCATGGTCGGCGGCAAGGAAGCCACTTTCGCGCGCATCAAGCCGCTGTTCGAGCTGATGGGCAAGAACATCACCCTGGTCGGCGGCGCGAGCGCGGGCCAGGTCACGAAGGTGGCCAACCAGATCATCGTGGCGCTGAACATCGCCGCCGTGGGCGAAGCGCTGGTCTTCGCCTCCAAGGCCGGCGCCGATCCGGCCAAGGTGCGCGAGGCGCTGATGGGCGGTTTCGCCTCCAGCCGCATCCTCGAAGTGCACGGCGAGCGCATGATCAAGCGCACCTTCAACCCGGGCTTCCGGATCGCGCTGCACCAGAAGGACCTGAACCTCGCGCTGCAGAGCGCCAAGGCGATGAGCCTGTCGCTGCCCAACACGGCCAACACCGCGCAGCTGATGCAGGCCGCCGCCGCGCAGGGCTGGGACCAGATGGACCACTCGGCGCTGGTCAAGGCGCTGGAGCTGCTGGGCCATCACGAGGTCGGTAGCACTACGGACGCCGGCTGAGGGGACAGGTCTCCACAATCACCGGTCATGAGCCTGCCCCACGACGCTTCCGCCGCTCCGGCCGCCCTGGCTGCCGCAACGTCCGGTCCCGGATCGCCCGTCGCCGGGTCGCCGGAGGCGGCGGCCCTCGTCTCGGATCCCCGCGCCCTGCTGAAGCACCTCTACCGCGTCGCGGTGGAGCGTGCGCTGCCCGGGAAGATCCTTGCCGGCCACCTGCCGCCGCCCCCGACATCGCCAAAGGGCCGCACGCTGGTGATCGGCGCGGGCAAGGGCGGCGGGTCGATGGCGCAGGCCTTCGAGGCCGCGTGGCCGGCGGACGCGCCCATGACCGGGCTGGTCATCACGCGCTACGGGCATATCCCGCCGGACTACCGGCCGCGGCGCATCGAGATGGTCGAGGCGGCGCACCCGGTGCCGGACGCCGCCGGCGAATGCGCCGCGGCGCGGATGATGCAGATGGTGCGCGACTTCAACCCGACGGCCGACGACCAGGTGATCTGCCTGATGTCCGGCGGAGGTTCGGCGCTGATGCCGCTGCCCGCCCCGGGACTGACGCTGGCCGACAAGCAGGCGGTCAACCGCGCGCTGCTGGCCAGCGGCGCCAACATCGTCGAGATGAACTGCGTGCGCAAGCACCTCAGCGGGATCAAGGGCGGGCGGCTGGCCGCCGCCTGCGCGCCGGCCAAGCTGCTGACGCTGATGATCTCCGACGTGCCGGGCGACGATCCGCAGGTGATCGCCTCCGGCCCGACGGTGCCGGACGCCACCACCTGCGCCCAGGCGCTGGCGATCTGCCGCCGCTACCGCATCGCCTTGCCGCAGGTCGCGGTCGACGCGCTGGAGCGCGGCGAGTGGGAAACGCCCAAGCCCGGCGACCCCTGCTTCGACGGCCATGAGCAGCGCATCATCGCGGCGCCGCGCCAGAGCCTGCTGGCGGCCGCCGAGGCGGCGCGCGCGCTGGGCATCACTGCGCATGTGCTGTCGGACGAGATCGAGGGCGAGTCCCGCGAGGTCGGCCGCGTGCACGCCGCGCTGGCGCGCTCGGTGGCGCGGCACGGCGAACCCTTCGCCAAGCCCTGCCTGATCCTGTCCGGCGGCGAGACCACGGTGACGCTGGTCCCGCAGCCGGGACGCGGCGGCCGGGCGGGCGAGTTCGTGCTCGGCTGCGCGATCGCGCTGGACGGGCAGCCGGAGGTCTGGGGCCTGGCCGCGGATACCGACGGCATCGACGGCGTGGAGGACAACGCCGGCGCCTTCCTCAGTCCCAGCACCCTGGAGCGCGCCCGCGCGCTCGGTCTGAAGCCGGCGGACCTGCTGGCGGCCAACAATGGTTATGCGCTCTTCGAGGCGCTCGGCGATCTGCTGATCACCGGACCGACCCAGACCAACGTCAACGACTTCCGCGCGCTGCTGATCCGCTGATCTCCCCCTCTCGAGCGAATCGAGGGGGAGATTGATCAGATGTTGACGCTCCTCAAGGCAATTTCCTCGAAGGGCGAGGACAGTCCGGCATTCCCGCATTCCGAGAATTGCCGAGCACGCCCGTGATTGCCCCTCAGTCCCCCGACCTCTCCCTTCCCGCCAGCACCGGGCTGATCCCCGGTCCCGCGCATCCGATTCCCTGGCGCGCGCTGCTCGGCGACGTGCTGCTGGACGGCGACAGCTGGTCCGCGCTGGCCGGCATGACCCATGTGCGCCGCTGCCAGGCCGGCGAGTTGGCGATCCGACGCGGCGATGCCGCCGTGGCCATGCTGGCGTTGTGCGAGGGCAAGGTCGCCGCGCGCGGCCCGCTGAGCGGACCGCAGTGGCTGGACCTGCACACGGCGTGGATGGAAGGCCGTTACGAGGAGGACGTGACCGTGGTCTCCGCTTCGGCGCAGGTGATGGTCTGGCCGATGGCGGTGGCGACGATGTGGCTGCGCTCGCAGCCGCCGGTGCTGGAGGCGCTGGTGCGGGCCGTGTCCGCGCAGCTGCGCGACGCCCAGGACGGGATCCGCGGCCTGACGATGAAGGACGCCACCGGCCGGGTCGCGGCCTGGCTGCTGGCGCAGGCCGGCGCCGCCGGGGAGCTGCAGCTCGCCGAGCGCAAGCGGGACGTGGCGGCGCAGCTGTCGATCTCGCCGGAGACCTTGTCTCGCACGCTGCGCCAACTGGCCGATCGTGGCGTCCTGGCGGTCCAGGGCTACCGCATCGGGCTGCTGGACCGGGTCGAACTGCTGGCGCTGGCGCGCGGTCGCTGAGCCGCTTAGACTGGCCGCCACACTTCCCGTTGTGTCCCCAAGGAGGCCAATGTGACGATCGCCAGCGTGACCCCCGCCGCCACCGTTTCCAGTGCGGAACGATTCTTCGGGGGGCACGCCAGCCTTCCGGTGATGCCCGAGGTCGGACGCAAGCTGCTGCGCAGCCTGGACGACGACGGTGTCTCGCTCGGCCAGATCGCCGAGCTGATCGGGAAGGACTCGACGCTCGCGGCCAAGGTGCTGCGGCTGGCCAACTCGGCGCGCTACAGCCCGTCGCACACCATCAGCACGCTGCAGGACGCGGCGATGGCGCTGGGCCTGGAGACGCTGCGCAACCTCGCGATGGCGGCCAGCCTGACCGGCACCTTCCCCGACGTGAAGGGCCTGGACCGGCAGCGCTTCTGGCGCCACAGCATGCGCACGGCGGGGTATGCCCGGCTGTTGGCCAAGCTGCTGCAGGGCGATGCGGACACCGCCTACCTTGCCGGCCTGATGCTGCGCACCGGTCAGTTGATGATGGCGATGACCGAGCCGGACCAGGTCGCCGACGTGGAGGCCCATGCGGGCGAGCCGGGCAGCCGTTTCTCGCTGGAGTCCAGCCGCTTCGGCTGCACGCACGCCGACGTGACGGCGGCGCTCGCGGCGCACTGGCATTTCCCCGCCGATCTGGTCGAGGCCTTCAAGGATGCGAACGTGCCGCTGGAGGTCAAGCCCTTCTCGATGCTCGCCGCGATCCTGCATCTGTCCGAGGTCATCGCCGACGCCTGCGAGCAGAACGGCGATCGCATCGCCGCGCTGACGACGGCCGTGCCCGAGCTGGTGGAGCATCTCCACCTGGACCTCGAGTTCCTGCGCCTGCGTCTGGACGCGTGCGGAGATCCGGGACAGGACGTGGAGCTGATGCTCAAGTGAGGCAGCGCTGAGGTAAGGTCAGCCGTTCCACGATCCAGACAAAAGCATCGGAGACAGCATGACGACCTACCAGGGAAGCTGCCACTGCGGACGCGTGGCCTACGAGGTGGACGGCGAGATCGACGGCGCGGTGGCCTGCAACTGCTCGATGTGCCAGCGCAAGGGCTCGCTGCTGTGGTTCGTGCCGCGCGCGCAGTTCCGGTTGAAGACCGACGATGCGGCGGCGGCCACCTACCTGTTCAACAAGCACTCGATCAAGCATCGCTTCTGCGCGGTGTGCGGGATCCATCCGTATGCCGAGGGCACCGATCCGAAGGGCAACGCGATGGCGGCGATCAACGTCCGCTGCCTTGAAGGCATCGACCTGGAGAGCGTTCCGGTCACGCACTACAACGGCCGGGACGCCTGAGAACGCACGAGTCCCCGGCGGCTCACTTCGCGCGCAGGCCTTTGCCGTAGACCTCGAGCGAATCGTCGAAGACCTTGCAGTGGGACTGCTTGCGAGTCGGTGCGATCTCGCGGTCATACCGGCCCTGCAGTCGGGCCATCAGTAGCATGGATGCTTCTGACGCGCGATCGCGGGGCAGGGCGCCGGTGGCGACGGCGGCGTCATCGATCGTCTTCGTGGACAGGTCGAAGACGGCCTGGTGGCGGTTCTCCCACTTCATCAACGACTTGATCGCGGTCTTGCCGAACGGCTCGCAGAACATCGCCTCATTGCGGGCGCCGATGAGCAGCATCAGGTTGTTGGCCGCGTCCTCCTTCGTCAAGGCGTGAGCGGGCAAGGCGGCGCACAGGACCAGGGCCAGCGCGGGGGCGAAGAGGAAGCGCGGTCGCATCGATCGATCCGGGTGAGGATGAGGGAGCGCGACGGTAACGACGTGGAAGGTGCGCGTCAATGTGCGGTCAGTCATGTGGACTGCCACGACCGCTGGCCCTCACCCCCCGCCCTCTCCCGCGGTGCGGGAGAGGGGGCCTCCACCGCTCAGAAGTAATCGGAGAGGGAGCCATCGGGACACCGTGGCGAGCCCCTCTGCGGGAGAGGGGCCTTGCTCAACGCCCGATCACAGCTTCGTGATCCGCACCCAGTTCAGGTTCCAGCCGCTGGCCGGCGCGTAGACGCCGAGCGCGTAGGTGCCGGCGTTCACGTTCACGGTGTGCGACACCGTCGTCCAGTTCTGCCATCCGCCAGTCGCCGGAATGGCGACCTGACCGAGCTGGATGCTGCCGGCGTTCAGGTCCAGCGACAGCCGCGCGCCGCTCGGGCTGGCGACGCGGTACTCGACGCGGTAGCTGCCGCTGGTCGGGAAGTTGACGTTGGCGTAGGCCATCCAATCGCCGGTGTCGATCCAGCCGACGTTGCTGCCGCCTTCGCTGCAGGCCTCGGTCTGCACGCCGCTCTGGTTGCTGAAGCTCTCCGCCTCGATCAGCTTGCTGGTCGTGGGCGGGGGCGTCGTGCCGCCGCCGATCTCGGAGCGGATTGCCGTCAGCAGGCTGTTGGCGCCGCTGGCGTCCTGCGCCAGCTCCCAGATCATCACGCCCGACCCCTGCTGCAGGCCCAGTCGCGTCTTGGCCTTGATCGTCGGGATGCCGTTGTAGGTGATGTAACCGCAGCTGGCGCACAGCGTGCCGATCAGGTCCTTCTGCGCCGCGGCCGCGCCGAACTGGTTGAGGATGTCGTTGAAGCCGTAGTCCGACGCATAGCCGTTGAAGCCGTAGCCGTAGAACGGCACGCCCAGCACCAGTTTCTCCTTGGGCAGGCCGCGGGACTGCCAGGTCGCGACGTCGCGCTGCGCCTGCGCGTAGGACGAATGCTCCTGACCGACCTGACCCCAGCTCGGTCCCACGTTGTCGTAGGACATGATGGTCACGAAGTCGAAGTGCGGGATCGACGACACCGGCACCATCCCGCCTTCGTAGCTCGCCGTGGCTGCCGTCACCAGCTTGCCGGGCAGCGCGGCGCGCAGCGCCTGGATGAAGGGCGTGTAGTTGCCGGCGCGGTCGATGGCCGTCAGCACCGCGCCTTCGATGTCGATGTCGGCGCCGTCCAGGCCGTAGGTGTTGACGAACTGCGCCAGGCCGTTGACCGTGGCCGCGCGGCTGCCGGGCGCCAGCAGGTTCTGCCAGTTGCCGGAGCATCCCGGGATCGCGCCGCCGGCCACCGAGATCAGCACCTTCACGCCGGCTGCGTGCGCCTTCTGCACGACGTACTGGATGTCGGCGCCCGACGCATCCATGCAGGTCGGATTGCCGTTGCTCAGGAAGGCGCCGCTGGCCGACGGATTCGCGAAGGCCAGGTTGATGTGGGTGAGCTTGCTCAGGTCGGTGCGGTCGGCGACGGCGCGCAGGTTCTTCCACGCCGGGATGTAGCCGACCACCTTGGTCTGGGCGAGGGCGCTCGACGCCACGCCGCACAGGGCGAGGGCGGCCAGCAGGCCGGTGAGGACCGGACGGCGGATCGATTCGGACAGAGTCATCGCATGCTCCCTTGGAGTTGAGGGATCGACCGGGCATCGCGCGACGTCCGCGCGGCCTCGGGGTCGATCGCCGGCGATTCTGTGGCGTTTGCTGAAATCGCTTTCATGGTTGTCCCTGAATCGGCGACGCGCATCCGGTATCGAATGCAACCAGGCGTTGTGCCCCTTGAACAGGGGGAGGGGCGCGTGTCGGCTGTGTAAAGCGCGAAACGCTGGAATCCTGCTTGCGACCGCTTACGAATCGGTGCCACCGGTTGCAGGTCGTGCGAGGAGCGCTTCGAATAATCCGCCGCCTACCTCCAAAGGTCTAAAGGACGGATTCCCATGAACACCACCCCGAGGCGCTCCGGCGCAGCTCTCCGCCTGCATCCGCTGGCCCTGTCCCTGGTCGTGGCCGGCGTGCTCGTCGGTTGCGGCGGCGGCAGCGACGGCGCCGGCGGCCTCGTCTCGGCGGCCAACCAGACCGGCACCTCGACGACGGCCGCCGCCGTCGCCGCGGCCAACACCGGCACGCAGGTCTGCTTCTACGAGCACGTCAACTTCACCGGCGCCAGCATGTGCCTGACCGGCGACACCGCCTGGGTCGGCCCGGGCTGGAACGACCGCATCTCGTCGGTACGCGTGCCGGCCGGCTGGAAGGCGGAGCTGTTCGCCGATATCCGCTACGTCGGCAAGTCGCTGACGCTGACGGCGGACAACGCCAACCTCGTGCCCGCGGGCATGAACGACATCATCTCGTCGATGCGCATCACCAAGCCGTCGACGGCGGCGAAGGTGACGCTGGCGTCGGTGCAGTTCGCGCAGTCCATGCTCTACGGCAGCAGCGACAGCCAGCTCGTGCTGGTCGCCAACAAGCCGACGCTGCTGAAGGTCAACGTCACCGCGCCGGCGGGCACTGTCGCGCCGACGGGCCTGGTGCGCATCGACAACACGGTCGACGGCACCGGCCGCGACCTGATCCTGGCAGCGCCGCGCCGCGGTCTGCCGACCGCGGTCTCCGACACGCAGTCCTTCGACGACGCCTACAGCGTCAGCATCCCGGCGGACCTGGTGAAGAACGGCATGAAGGTGACGGTGAACGTCGCCGGCGCCGCGGCGCAGAGCTTCACGCCGCGCGTGGGCGGCGCCACGCCGATGAAGTTCACGCCGATCGCGGTGCGCATCGCCGGCACCACCGGCCAGCTGCCGGTGGACCAGACCGGCCACCTGCGCGCGCTGTTCCCGGTGTCGACGGTGACGCCGCAGTCGCACCCGGTCTTCGTGTCGAGCAAGGTCACCACGCTGCCGACCACCGACGCACAGTGGAGCGACGCCTTCGGCAAGATCCTGGGCGAGCTCAACGACCTGCACCGCATCGAAGGCGCGGCGCGTCACGACTACTACTTCGGCTTCATCCCCAAGCGCACCTGGGGTCTGGCGGGTCTGGGCTACGTCCCGGGCAACTCGGCGGTCGGCTTCGACATGCCGAGCAACCCGGACACGGTGCGCGACGTCGTCGCGCACGAGCTGGGCCACAACTTCTCGCTGCCGCACGCGGCCTGCGGCGGCGCCGGTTCGCCGGATCCGAAGTACCCGTATCCGGACGCCAACCTGGGCAAGCCGGGCCGCTACATCTGGAGCTACCTGTCGGACACCAACTCGTTCTACGACCCGCGTCCGACCGACCGCCACGACATCATGAGCTACTGCGGCGGCGTGGTGTTCTCGGACTACAACTACCGCATCATGCAGACCTTCCTGACGCCGACGGACGCCGTCAAGGCGCAGGCGGCGGAAGCCAAGGCGGTGGCGCAGGACGTGCTGCTGGTCAGCGGCAGCATCAACGGCCGCCAGGTCGAGATCAACCCGGTGAAGGCGCTGTTCGCCAAGCCTGACGTGGCTTCCGGTCCGTACGTGCTGCGCGTGCAGACGACGGCGGGCCAGATCCAGGACGTCGCCTTCACGGCGCAGTCGCTGGACCATGACGGCGACAACCTGCACTTCAGCGTGCTGGTGCCCAAGGTGGACAACATCGCCAGCATCAGCGTGCTGAAGGACGGCGTGACCCTGGCGCAGGCCCAGGCGAAGGTGACCAACGCCCGAGCGAAGTCGCTGGCGGCCGGCGGCGCCCGCGCGCAGGTGACGGTGAAGGAAACGTCCGGCAAGGCCACGCTGCGCTGGGATGCGGACGCATCGCCGTTCCTGAGCGTGACCTGGACGGACGGCACCCGCCGCCTGAACCTGGCGCAGGACCTGCAGGGCGGCGAGGCGACGCTGGACACGCATGAACTGCCGGCCGGCGGCCGCTTCGAGTTCATCGTGTCGGACGGCCTGAACGCGCAGCGCGTCGAAACGGCACGCTGAGCAGGCTGAGCGCGCGGGAGCGCGCCGTCAGTCAAACGGGGGATCGGGCTTGAGGGCGCGATCCCCCGTTGTCGTTGGGACGTGTGATCAACGTCCCGTCGATCGACGCCGACCCGATCAGGCTCCGAGGAGCCGCTGCCGCTCGCCGGTGATCGCGGCGCGTTCCACCGCCGCGATCAGTCGGCTGTTGTGAAGCGCATGGGCGAAGCCCGGCGTGTCGTGACGACCGGTCGCCAGATCCCGCGCCAGACTGGCGTAGACCTCGCCGACGTTGATGGCGGCACCGTGCCAGAACGCTGCGGCGGTCGAGCCCACACCGGTTGCGATCGGGGCTTGCGGCGGCTCGACGCCCACGCTGGACGTCAGCGTCAGATCGCCGACCTGCACGCCGGCGGCATGGCTGCCTTTCAGCGTCAGAGACCCGGCGGAGCCGCGGACCTCCAGGACGAACTGCGCGTCCTCAGGCGGCACGCCGGCCAGCACCTGGATCGACACGGAGGCACCGAGAGCCGTCCTGGCGATGAGGTCGACGTGGTCGGGGATCTCCCGCACGGACGAGCGTCCCGCGTCGATCAGCTCGATCGTCGGCCAGAGGAGTTCGGTCCGCGCGTCGACCTCGGTGATGTCGCCCAGCACGGCTTCCACGACGTCCAGCACGTGGGCGGTCGTGATGGTCAGGAAGCTTGCGCCGGAGGCCGCCTTGTTGAAGTAGTCGTAGGCGACGGGAGACTGCGGGCCGAATCCGAAGGTGGTGGCCCGGACGTTGGCCGACATCAGACGCCCAAGGCGACCCGAGGCAATGAGTTCGACGGCGCGGCGCACCGACGGATTCAAGCGGCCCTGCAGTCCGATGGCGGTATGCAGCGATCCTGCGGCGGCGGCCATCTCTCCGGTCTCGGCCAGGGTCGCGCCGAGCGGCGCCTCGCAGTAGACCGCCTTGTCCGCGGCCAGCGCCGCCAGCACCAGCTCCCGGTGCGCCGGCACCTTCACGGCTACGGTGACGACGTCGATCGTCTCGTCGCGGATCAACGCGTAGGGATCCGCATACCAGCGCTCCGCGCCGAAGGCTTGCGCCGCGGCCCGCGCGCTGCCCTCCCGTCGGGTCGCCACCGCGGCGAGCTCCAACCCGGGCTGATCCCGCAACGCGGGGACGTGCGACGCGCCGGCCCAACTGGCCTGGGCGTCTGCGCCGATGATGCCCACGCGGAATTTCCTGATCGACATGTCCTGACTCCAATGATGACGAGAAGGGACGGATGCTAAAAATCGGATTGATCAGCCGGAAGACCGTCTCGGAGACATCACTGTCAATGGCAGATTTACACTGGAGGCCATGACTCCTGCGCTGCTGCCTTCGCTGGCCTGGTTCGCCCGTGTCGCCCGACAGGGCAGCTTCACGCGCGCGGCGGACGAACTGGGCGTGACTCGCGCCGCGGTGTCGCAGAACCTCAAGGCGCTGGAACGGCAGTTGGGCGTCCGGCTGCTGCATCGCACGACACGCGACATGTCGCTCACCGAGGCCGGCCAGCAGTTGCTGGACACGCTGGTGCCGGCGCTGGAGAAGATCGAGCGGGCCGTGCAGCGCCTCGGCGACGTCGACGGCGCGCCGTCGGGTCTGCTCCGGATCAACACTTCGCGGCTGGCGGCCCGGGCCTTGCTGGCGCCGCATCTGGCCGAGTTCCACCAACGCTATCCGGCGGTGAAAGTGGAACTGGTGATGGCGGACTCGCTGTCCAACATCATTGCGGACGGATGCGATGTCGGCATCCGCTTGGGGCACAGCCTCTCGGAGCACGTGGTGGCGGTGCCGATCACGCCGCCGTTGTCGATGGCGGTCGTCGCCTCGCCGACGTATCTGGACCGGCGCGGGACGCCGAAGACGGTCGAGGACCTGATCGGGCACGACTGCATCAACTACCGTTTCGCGGGCAGCGGCGCTCTGCGCGAGTGGGATTTCAATGAACCGGGCAGCGCCGGCCGGCACTTCACGCAGGCGGTCGCCGGCAGTTTCACGAGCAACGACGACGAGAGCATGGTGACCGCGGCGGTCCAGGGCCTCGGTCTGATCCAGATCGTGGACATCGCGGTGCGGCCGCAGTTGGCCGACGGCAGCCTGGTCCGGGTGATGCGCGAGTGGACGCATGAACTCGCGGCGTTCTATCTGTACTCGCCCTCGCGCGAGCACCGGCCGGCGAAGGTGCAGGCGCTGCATGACTTCCTGATCGAGAAGCGGGCGGGCATCACGCCGGCGTAGTACAGCTGCTCGACGGCGAGCGTGGGCGACGGCGTGACCCGTTCGGTACCGCGCCGCGCTACCCCAGGACTTTCGTCCATTGACGCCGCGAGCCGGTGAAAGACACTGCGGGCCTTTCCTCGACCTGCTGCGGCCGCGCGCGACATGGACTCCTTCGAAGTTTTCCTCTTGTTCGTCGCCCTGGGCTATCTGTGGTGGCAGCTCTCCAAGGTGAAGCGGCGCGTCCGTGAGCTGGAGGAACGGCTGGCCACGACGTCTGCGCCGACCGCTCCGACCGTTCCAGTCGCTCCGATGCCCGAGGCCGCTGCGACCGTGCCATCGTCGCCGCCGGTCCGATCGCCGGCGGCATCCCGCGTCGCGCCGTCGCCGGCCGCCTCAGTCACACCGCAATGGCAGGTCGCCTTCTTCGACCTGCTGCGCAAGAACCTCTTCGCCGTCGCCGGCGTCATCCTGCTGCTGCTCGGCTTCGTGGTGCTGTTCCGCTCGATCGAGTGGGGCCACCTGCTGTCGCCGCTCGCCAAGGTCTCGCTCGGCTGGGTCGCCGCAGCGGCGCTCGGCTTCGCCGGCATCCGGCTGAGCGCGCGCAATGGGTTGTGGGGCCAGGTCGTGCAAGGCGGCGCGGCGGCCATCGGCTTCCTCGCGACCTATGTCGGCGCCTCGGGCTATGAAGTCGTCTCGCCGACGGTCGCGTTGGTCCTCTTCACCGCGATCTCCGGCGCGCTCGTGTATCGCGCGCTGAAGGAGGATGCGAAGGTCTTGGCCGGCGTCGGTTTCCTGGGCGCCTATGCCGCGCCGCTTCTGGCCATGTACGGCCATGCCGGGCTGCTCTTCAATCTGGTCTACGGCCTCATCGTCACTGCATTCGCGCTGGGCGTGAGCCTGTCCCGACGCTGGCAGGAGATCGGCATCCACGCCCACGTGTGCGCGACGGGTCTGGCCTCGCTCGCATACGCGGGCGCGACGTACGAACCCTCGCTGCCCGCGTGGCAGCAGCAGGCGCTGCTGCTGGCCTATGTCGCGCAGTTCGCCGGCTGGGCGCTGGTCTGGGCGCGGCGCCATCGTCCCTCTGAGGAGCCGGTCGGGCACTTGTTGTCGGCGTCGGCCCGCGAGATCCCCGTCCTCAGCGCCTGCTTCTCGACCACCGCCGTCGTCTTCGTCGCGCTGGAGAGCTGGCTGCTGGCGCCGACCGCGTTCATGGTCGTCGCCTTCGTCACCGCGGCCGCGCTGGCCTTCGCGGGCATGCGGCTGTTCCCGCAACGTGCGTTGCGCGAGACCGCCTGGGTGTTGAGCGCGCTGAGCGTGGCAGCCGGCTTGGTGCAGGGCGATCTGGCGCGATCGGTCGCGAGCTTCGGCCTGTTCGCTGAAGGCGCGATCCTGACGCTGACGACGCGTTCGCAGTCCGTGTTCCGTCGCCTCGTGGCGCGCGGACTCGTGGCGGTGGGCGCCGTCGCCGTGATCGATGTGCCCGCGTTGTGGCCCGTCGCCTTGCTGCTGCTGGCGGGCCTCGCGCTGTCGGTGCGGATGCAGCGCGAGCTCAGACCCGTCGACGCCGGCCTGGCCGCGACCGTGACCGTCGCGGCCGCGGCGGCGTTGTCGTATCGCCATGTCGGACTCGGCTTCGAGCTGCTGCCGATGTTCACGTTGATCATGCTGGCGGCGACGCTGCTGGCGCATGTACTGGGTCGTGCAACGTCGTCATCGCAGGAAGTGCTGGAGGCGAAGCCGTCCGACATCCTCCTCGTGCGCTCGATCTACGCGGCCGTGCTCGCCGCGGGCTGGCTGCTGACCCTGACCGTGGCGCGCGAGGCACCGCGTGTGCTGACGCTGGCCGCGGTGGTGGCGCCCGTGGTCTTCGGCGCGGTGGCGGTATTCCTGTCGCTGCGCCGGACGCTCAGCCCCTATGCCGCCGAGCGCGCCAAGGCGCTGCTGTGGCTGGCCCATCTGCTGCCGGCGCTGGTGGCCTTCGTCTTCAACTGCAGTTGGACGCAGATCGCCTGGCTGCTCGTGGCGGGGACTGTCGCCTTCGCCCACGTGCTCACGCGCTTGCGCGTGGATGCACCGGGGGCCAAGGAGGTCTTCATCTCCGCCACCAGCATGGCGCACGCGGCGGGGCTGGCGTCGCCGGTGCCGCTCGTGATCGCCGCCTGGCCCTGGACCGGCTCGGCCGGCGGCGCAGCGTGGGTGCTGGCCGGGGCGTCCTTCTACGCCGCATTGGTGACCTGGTGGAAGCTCGGTGAGGGCGTGCCCGCGCAGGTCCGCCACATCGTCGCCGCCGCGACCGGCGTCGCGATGGGCTATGTGGTCGTGCGCGGTGTGACCGACGCGCCGCAGCTCGCATTCCCGCTCGCGTGGGACAGCTACCTGCTGCCGGTCGCGCTGGCCGCCGTCGGCGTGGGCTTCCTGTTCCTGAGCACGCGCGGCGGTCGCCGCCTGGCCTGGCAGGTCTCGGCCGCTCTCCTGGCCGGCTCGGCGGTCAAGCTGCTGCTGTCGCTGGGCAGCCTGGCGCTGTCGCCGATGGGCATCGTCGGCAGCCTGCTCGGCATGGGCGCGCTGTTCCTGATGGCAGGGTATCTGGCGCCGCAACCGCCGGCGCGGGAGTCGCCGTCTACTGGTCGAAACGCGTGACCGGCGCCGCCAGCCGCGGCGCCTCCCACACATAGCGCGGATCCAGGACGTTCCGATCCCGACGGACGCCTCGCCAATCCAGCGCCATCAGCTCGGCCAGCGTCCATCCGGCCCAGTCGGCGCGGAATGGTCGGCCCGCGGCCTGCGCATCGAACGGCGCGCCGTGACGCCACAGCAGCGCCGGGATGCGGTACCCGGCCGGCGTGCCGGGACTGTGGCCCGCATGGCTGATGTCGTGGCCGACCTCCTGGCCATGGTCGGAGAGGAACATCCAGGCGGCATCGCCGCCCTGCGGCGTATGCCGACGCGTGAGCCGCAGCGACTCCGCCACCACGGTGTCGTGATAGCCGATCGCGCGGTCGTAGGCGCGCCTTGAGGCCCGCAGCCATGCGGGGCGTCCTTCCTCCACCATCTCCGCGTCGACCGAGTCCGCCGCGACTGCGATCCCCGGCGCGTCCGCCGGCGCGCGCAGCCGGTAGTGCGGATGCGCGCCCAGCAGGTGCACGACGACCAGCTTGCGCGGCGCCGGGTCTGTCAGCGCCTCTTCCAGGCAGTCGAGCAGTTCACCGTCCAGGCTGGCGCCGGAGCGCCCCGGCTCGCGGTTGATCATCTCCAGCGAGTCGGCGAGACGGGCGTGCTGCTGCTCGATGGCGGTGTCGTCGTGGTTGCTCATCCACCAGACGCGGTAGCCCGCGGCGCGCGCCAGCGCCAGCACGTGATGCGTCCGGTCCACCGGATCGTCCGCGTCGCGCGTGCCGAAGCTGAAGAGCCCGCTGAGCGAGGCCACCGTGCCGGGCTCGACGGACCAGGCATGGCGCAGGGTGAGCATCCGTCCGCCTTCGTCCCGCTGCAGCGCGGCGAGCTGCGGCGTCGTCGGCCGCGGATAGCCGTAGAGGCTCATGTTGTCGCGGTTGACGCTGTCGGTGAGCACCAGCACGACGGTCGACGGTCCGGTGCCGGTGAAGCGGACGCCGGCCGCGCGGGCATTCGCCAACAGCGCGTCGCGTGCCTGCTGCTGGTCCGACCAGCTCTGCTTCAGCGCCGACGCGGACACCGCCCAGGCCGGCCAATAGACCAGCGGATGGTGGCGGCGCCAGGGCTTGATGGCGAGACCGGCGACGCAGAGCAGTACCAGCAGTGCGATGGCCCATCGCTCCGGACGGCGCAGCGCGGACTCGTGGCGGTTGCAGATCGACAGCAGGCCCAGGACGCCGGCGGTGAGCGCGACGAGCAGCATGCCGATGCCCGCGAGCGAAGCGGCTTGTGACGCGGCGTATTCGACCGCCTCGCGCGGCGTCGTGTTGACGACTGCGGCCAGCACCAGCGCGCTGTCGGGCAGCGCGCGATAGCTGGACTGGAGGAAGGTCCGGACGGCGCTGTCGAGGAGGAACAGGAGCAGCGTCGCGCCGACGACCACGAGGCGCACCCGGCGCCATCGAGGCGCGGTCACTGGCCAGCGCAGCCACAGCAGGGCGGGCAGGGCCAGCACCGCGACCTGCGCAATGCGTCGCCCTTCGTGGGCGAGCACGAAGGACAGGAGCAGCAGCCCGCACAGGAGCACGGCCGCGACGGACCGGCTCCAGCGCGAAACTCGGAAGGATTCGAGCATGTCGACGCAGTCGCCGCCGGGCGTCAAATGCCGGAGGCTCTTTCAGGAGAGGCGCGATCCTAGCCAGAGGCGCCGTCGGTCGGGCGTGCGAGGCCGCACCGTCCATCCTGCGGGAGGCTTCAGCGGAACTTCAGGTCGAGGCGCTAGCCGGCGTCAATCGGCTCACGCGAACCGCCGCCTGTATTCCACGAGCGTGAGTCCCAAGCGCCGGCCGAAGGCGCGCCGGAATCCGTCCACGTTCGCGTAGCCGACCGCGTCGGCCAGGCGCTTGGCCGGCAGGTCCGACTCCTCCGCCATCCGGCGCGCGGCGTCGATGCGCGCGTTCTCGACGAACTCCGCGGGCGTCGTGCCGGTCTCGTCGCGGAACACGCGCGCGAAGGTGCGCTCGCTCATGCCCGCGCGTTTCGCGAGCGCGGGAACGGACAGGTCCGCGCGCAGGTGCGCGAGCACGTAGTCCTGGATCGCGCTGACGTCGGAACGTTCGGCCGTCTGTGCGGCCAGGTGGGCGCTGAACTGGCTCTGCCCGCCGGGCCGCTTCAGGAACATCACCAGCTGCCGCGCCACGCGCAGCGCGAGCTCGCGGCCGTGGTCGTCCTCGACCATCGCGAGCGCCAGGTCCATCCCGGCGGTGACGCCCGCTGAAGTGAAGAGCCGGCCGTCCTTCACGTAGATCGCGTCGGGCTCGACGCAGGCGTCGGGGTGGTCCGCAGCGAGCAGGTCCGTGGAGTTCCAGTGCGTCGCCACGCGCTTGCCATCCAACAGCCCGGCCGACGCCAGCGCGAAGGCGCCGGTGCAGACCGAGCCGTACCGGCGCGCTGTGCTGGCTTGCCGTTGCAGCCAGCGCCGCAGGTCCTCATCGACGGCCATGTCGTCGCGCCGCGGGCTGCCGGCAACGAGCAGCGTGTCGATGCGACCGCGGTGCGTCGCCACCGTCGCGTCGACCGCCATGCGCAGGCCGCTGCTGCTGCGCAGCAGCCCCTCGTCCGTGCTGATCACGCTCACCTGGTATGCCTTGGGATCTCCGAGCTGGTGCGACGCCTCGGCGAAGACATCGGCAGGGCCGGCCACGTCGAGCAACTGAAAGCGGGGGAAGGCGAGGATGGCGATGCGCATGGCGGGGATGGCCCGGTGAATGGCAGGAAACGTCGTTCCGTGGTCGGGCACGTTTCGAGGAGCTTGGCAGAAAATGATGAGGCGCGCAAATTCAGCCAGATATCCGCCAACGACCCAGCCAAGGACGGCCCATGAACGCCTCGCCTCCCATGCCTTCGACCAGCCCCATGACATCGGGCATCGCGGCGGCCTCCGCTCCCGCGGACGCCTCGATCCGCCACCTGCCGGTGAACCTGTTCGCGTCCGTGATGGGGTTGTCCGGACTGGCGCTGGCCTGGCGGCTCGCGCATCGGAACCTCGACGCGCCCGCGTTCATCGGCGAGGCGCTGGGGCTGCTTGCGATCGTCGTCTTCGTGCTGATGGCCGCCGGCTACCTGAGCAAGCTCGCGAAGCACCCGGACGCCGTGCTGGCGGAGTTTCGCCATCCGGTGGGCGGCAACTTCTTCGGCACGATCGCGATCTCGCTGCTGCTCCTGTCGTCGCTGATCGAGCCCTACGCCGCATCGACGGCGCACGCGCTGTGGACGCTCGGCGCGCTGGGGGCGTTCGGGCTCGCGTTCCTCGCGGTGTCGCGATTGCTGAAGGGGCAGCTGGAATCCGCGCTCGTGATGCCTGCGTGGCTGCTCTCCGGCGTCGCGACGCTCGACATCGCGGTGACCGGCCGCGACATGCCCATGGCCTGGGCGCCGGAGATGAACCTCGTCGCCGGTGCGCTCGGCGCGATGCTGGCGCCGGTGCTGTTCGTGATGATCGTGAACCGGCTCGTGCACCGCGAGCCGCTGGCACCGGCGGTGACGCCCTCGCTGATGATGCTGGTCGCGCCGTTCGAAGTGGGATTTCTCGCCTACACCAACCTCGTCGGCGGCGTCGACCGCTTCGCGGCGGTGCTCTTCTACTTCGGGCTGTTCCTGTTCCTCGTGGTCGCGCCGAAAGTGTTCCGGCCCGGCATTGCGTTCTCGCCGGCCTGGTGGGGCATCAGCTTCCCGCTCGCGGCCTTGGCGAGCGCGGCGCTGAAGTACGCGCACCACGCGGGCGGCCAGCCGCTCCAGATGCTGGCGGTCGTGCTGCTCGCGGTGTTGAGCGTCGCGTTGGCCGTGCTGTTCGTGCGGACCTTGCGGATCGTGTTGAACGGGCAGCTGTTCAGGTGATCAGCGCGGCGCGGGCAGGCCGCCGCGCCGCAGTGCGCTTCATCCCCCGATCCGGGCCACCGCCGCCTGGATCTCCGCCCAGCGCCGGCGCAGGACCGCTTCCTCGATGGGCTTCTCCGTAAGTCTCAAAACCAGAAAGCGTTGAGCCGGCGGGACGAAGATCAACTGGTCGGGGAAGTCGTTCAGGTTCGACAGACAGTTTTGATACTCGATGCAAGTGAAGTTCTCTTGAGCCACGCGTTCGCAATCGCCGCGAGCGTTGCAGGCCCGGAGTTGAACCGCGAGCCGCAACATCGCTTCGTCAGGCGCGGTCATGAGTTCGGCTGAGGGCTGGAGTCCCAGCACGGGCATGAGGTCCTGCCTCAACAAGCTCAAAGAGAAGGCCTCCAGCAGCTCCAGCGATCCGGTCTCCAGAATCCGTTGGAGAAGGCGTTCACGCAGCGCGCCGTCCCGAAGCTGACCGTTCCTGTCTAGCAGGGCCTCGGACAGATCGCCGAATCCGGCGTCGTCCCTGATGGAGAGGAACTTCGGCGGGCCGACGGTGACGGCGCCTTCGCAGACCTGCTCCAGCCGCGCATGTGCCTGCCGCATCCTGTCCGGCACCTTGCCCTTGTGGTTGTAGAGCGCACCCCTGAATTGAGCGTCCTGGAGCAGGCAACGCTGCCGCGCCCGTTCCACCGCAAACGCATCGATCAGCGAGCCGGAGATGGCGGCCTGGTGTGCCGCGACGCGGATGTTGGTCTGACGGGCCTTGGCGATCGCGTTGTCCCAGGCGCGGCCCGGACTGATGCCGACCTTGCCCGTCGGCTCGGCGGCAGGCACGACGGCCGAAGCCGGCAACTGTGGGGTTGACGGCGACGCGATCGCGGGAGGGGGCGTAGCGTCATGCGGGACGCCGGCGGCCGGTGCCGCTGTGGAAACAATCGCGTCGGTAGCGGGTGCCTCCGCACGGAAGAAGAGCAGCGCCGCAATCAGTGCGCCCAGTACGCCGCCCGCAGCCGCCCACGACGTCGTCGATTTCACTACGTCCTCCCCAGGACTTTGTCTTGTGGCACGACGATACAGGGGAAAACGGTCAATCCCGCCGCAGCTTAGAAGCTGCCTGAGCGCTCGGCTCGAAGGGCCTCGACAGCTTCGACCGCATCCAGCACCGCCTCCGGCGTCGCCGGCGCGCGTAGCGGCGGATCGCAGCGCTCCGGCCCGCAGGCCGCGACTGCGTCCTTGATCGCGAGCAGCACCGAGAACGGCAGCAGCAGCGGCGGCTCGCCGACCGCCTTCGACCGGTGGATGCTGTCCGCCGCGTTCGGCGCGTCGTAGAGCGCGACGCGGAAGTCCTGCGGCATGTCGTTGGCCGTCGGGATCTTGTAGGTGCTCGGCGCGTGCGTCAGCAGCAGCCCCGACTGCGGATGCCACACCAGCTCCTCGCTGGTCAGCCAGCCCTGGCCCTGCACGAACGCGCCTTCGACCTGACCGATGTCCAGCGCCGGGTTCAGCGACCTGCCGACGTCGTGCAGCACGTCCGCGCGTAGCACGCGGGTCTCGCCGGTCAGCGTGTCGACGAGCACCTCCGCCACCGCCGCGCCGAAGGCGTAGTAGTAGAACGGGTGGCCCTGCAGCTTCGCGCGATCCCAGTGCAGGCCGGGCGTCGCGTAGAAGCCGTCGCTCCACAACTGGATGCGCTCGAGGTAGGCCTTGGCCACCAGCTCCTTGAAGCTGATCGCCTTCGGACCATCGAGGCCCTCGCGATGTCCGTCGCCGGCGCCGTCGGCCCGCGCATCGACGCGCACCTCGCCGCCGTCGAAGACGAGCGCGTCCTCGTCGCAGCCGAGCAGGCGCGCCGCCAGCGGCTTCAGGCGCTGCTTGATCTTGCGCGCCGCGTCCTGCGCCGCCTTGCCGTTGAGGTCCGAGCCGGTGGACGCCGCCGTCGCCGAGGTATTGGCGACCTTGCTGGTGTCGGTCGCGCTCGCGCGCACCTGCAGCGCCGGCACGCCCAGCTCGTGCGCCACCACCTGCGCGACCTTGGTGTTGAGCCCCTGGCCCATTTCCGTGCCGCCATGGTTCACCAGCACCGAGCCGTCCGTGTAGACATGCACCAGCGCGCCCGCCTGGTTCAGGTGGACGACGTTGAACGAGATGCCGAACTTCACCGGCGTCAGCGCGAGCCCGCGCTTGAGCACCGGGTTGGCCGCGTTGAAGGCGGCGATCTCCCCGCGCCGCGCGTGATACCCGGAGGTCTCGATCAACTGGTCCGTCAGCAGGCCGATCTGGTTGTCCTCGACGCGCTGGCCGTAGGGCGTGACGTCCTGGCCATCGCGATAGAAGTTGCGTTGCCGGACCGTCAACGGATCGAGGCCCAGTCGCCGCGCGACGCCGTCGAGGATCATCTCGATCGCCAGCGCGCCCTGCGGACCGCCGAAGCCTCGGAAGGCCGTGTTGCTCTGCGTGTTCGTCTTCGCGGCGTAGCCGTGCATGGCGACATTCGGCAGCCAGTAGGCGTTGTCGAAATGGCACAGGGCGCGCGCCATCACCGGTCCGGAGAGGTCCGCGCTGTGGCCGGCGTTGGAGATCAGGTCGATCTCGGCGCCGAGGATCCGTCCCTGGTCGTCGAAGCCGACCGACCATCGGTAATCGAAGCCGTGACGTCGGCCGGTGACGAGGAAATCGTCGTCGCGGTCGACGCGCAGCTTGACCGGGCGGCGCAGCTTGTTCGCGGCGATCGCCGCGATGCAGGCGAAGAGCGCCGATTGCGATTCCTTGCCGCCGAATCCGCCGCCCATCCGCCGGCATTGCACCGTGACCTGATGCGACTGCCAGCCCATCGCGTGGGACACCAGCTGCTGCATCTCCGAGGGATGCTGCGTGGAGCAGTGGATCAGCAGCGCCTGGTTCTCCTGCGGCAGCGCGTAGCTGATCTGGCCTTCGAGGTAGAACTGCTCCTGTCCGCCGACGGCCCATTCGCCGTCGAGGCGGTGCGGGGACGCGGCCAGCGCGGCCTGCGCGTCGCCGCGCGCCAGGTGCATCGGCGGAATGACGTACTGGCCGAGGGCATGGGCCTCGCGCGCGGTCAGCACCGCCGGCAGCGGCGTGCCGACGATGACCTGCTTGGCCATCGCGGCGGCGCGGCGCGCGAGTTCGCGGTCGGTCGCGATCACCGCGTAGACCGGCTGGCCGACGTAACGCAGCTCGCCGTCGGCGAGGAGGGGATCGTCGTGGAGCAGCGGGCCGCAGTCGTTCTCGGCGGGGATGTCGGCGGCGGTCAGCACCGCGACGACGCCCGGTTGCCGGCGCAGCAGCTCGACATCGATGGAGACGAGCGTCCCGTGCGCGATCGGCGACAGACCGAGCGCCGCATGCAGCGTGCCTTGGGCCTCGGCGATGTCGTCGATGTAGGTGGCCTCGCCGCTGACGTGCAGGTGTGCGGCCTCGTGGGCGCGGCTGACGCCGACCTGCGGTTGCAAAGAGGCGGGCGGAGCGTCGGCCGCGAAGCCGACCGGGAGTTCCGACGGCTTGTTCATGCGACGCTCCGATGCAGGTTGACGGCCTGCCAGACGCTGGCGGACTCGGCGGCGACCGGTGCGTTCGCGCGGGTCTCCAGCCAGAAGCGGCGGATCAGGTTGGCGGCGGTGCGTTCGCGGTAGCTCGCGCTCGCGCGCAGGTCGGTCATCGGCTTGAAGTCGTCCTTCAACGCGGCGGCCGCGGCAATCGAGGCGGCTTCGTCCCAGGCCCGGCCGGTCACGGCGGCTTCGGCCTCCGCCGCGCGCTTCACGATCGCGGCCATGCCGCCGAACGCGAAGCGGGCATTGCGCACGACGCCGTCCTCCAGCCGCAGGCTCAGCACCGCGCAGACGGCGGAGATGTCGCTGTCGTAGCGCTTGGCGAGCTTGTAGCCGCGCAAGCGCGTGCCGGGCGGCGGGGAGGGGACTTCGAGCGCCTCGACGAACTCGCCGGGCTCGAGCGCGTTCTTCATGTAGTCCAGATAGAAAGCCTCGAGCGGCAGCATCCGCTGCGTCGCGCCTCTGCGCAGCACGATGCGCGCGCCGAGCGCGATCAGGGCCGGAGCACCGTCGCCGATGGGGGAGCCGTTGGCGATGTTGCCGCCCAGCGTGCCGGCGTGGCGCACCGGCGGCGAGGCGAAACGCAGCCAGAGCTCGCGCAGGGCGGGCACGCGCTCGGTCAGCGCGGACCAAGCGTCTTCGAGCGTGACCGACGCGCCGATGCGCAGCGTGGTGCCATGGCCATTGCCGTTTCCGTTGCCGACCGAGGTGTCTTGGCCTGCAATGGTGTCGATGCGCCGCATCTCCTCGACGTTCCCCGTCAGGATCACATCGCCGAGCTCGCGCTGCTGCTTGTTGACCCAGAGACCGACGTCCGTCGCGCCGGCGACGAGCCGCGCCTGCGGCATCGCTTCGCGCAATGCGGCGAACTCGTCGATCGAGCGCGGCGCGAAGACGCGTTGCGGCGAGCCGGTGCGCGATGGCGCTTCGTAGAGGAGGGGAGGATCCTCGGCCAGAACACGCAGCGCTTCGACGATGGGTGCGCGATCGATCGTGCGAGCGGGCGCGTCGAACATCCGCTCGCCCGCGTCCAGGATCGGCCGGTAGCCGGTACAGCGGCAGAGGTTGCCGGCGAGGTCGTCCGCGAGCGCCTGACGCTCCGGCCGCGTCCCGCAGGCCTGATGCCGCTCGTAGAGCGCCTGCATGGTCATCGCGAAGCCCGGCGTGCAGAACCCGCACTGCGACCCGTGGCAGTCGACCAGCGCCTGCTGCACGGGATTCAGGTCGGCGCTGTGGCCGAGGTCCTCGACCGTCAGCAGCGCCTTGCCGTCCAGCATCGGCAGGAACTGGATGCAGGCGTTGACGTTGCGCAGCCCGACCGCCTGGCCGTCCGCGTCCAGCTCGCCGACCAGCACCGTGCAGGCGCCGCAATCGCCTTCGGCGCAGCCTTCCTTGGTGCCGGCGCAGCGGGCGTGCTCGCGCAGGTACTGCAGCACCGTGGTCGTCGGCGGCAGTCCGGTGACGGCCTGGAGCTGACCCTGATGGAAGAAGCGGATGGGACGGGGATCGGTCATGGACGGCGAACGAGGCGGGCGGGGCCGGAACGGGCGCTGGCGGGCAAGCAAGAAGCGGGCACGGCGGGCAGCGGGCGGAGCGGGATGCACTTAACCGGAACGGTACTCCTCTGACAACCGGATGGTTATACGATTGGCGTTATGACCTCTATACGCCGCTGACCATGTCGGAAGCGCTGAATTTCGACAAGATCGACCTCCTTCTGGTGCGGGTCCTGCATACCTTGATTTCCGAGCGCAGTGTGTCCAGGGCCGCCATGCGGCTCGGCAGCACGCAGCCCGCCTTGAGCGCGCAGCTGCGGCGCCTGCGCACCCTGACGGGCGATCCGCTTCTGGTGCGCAGCGGCGCGGGCATGACGCCGACCGCCACCGCGCTGGAACTGCTGGCTCCCGCCGAGCGCCTGCTGCGCGAGGCCGACGAGCTCTTCGGCGCGCGACTGCGCAAGTCGGGCTTCGATCCCGCGACCGCCGGGTTGCGCTTCCGCGTCGCCGCCAGCGATTACCTGGATCCGCTGTTCCTCCCGCTGCTGGTGGCGCATCTGCAGCGGCTGGCGCCGGGCGTACAGCTCGACCTGCAGCCGCTGAACGCCGATTTCGACTACCGCGCCTCGCTCGCCCGCGGCGAGGTGGACCTGGTGATCGGCAACTGGCTGGAGCCGCCCGGCGAGCTCCACATGGGCCGCCTGCTGGTGGACGAGGTCGTCTGCCTGGTCAGCAAGGACCATCCCGCCGCGCGCATGACGCCGCGCGCCTGGACGCAGGAACGCTACCTCGATTGCCAGCATCTGGCGCCCATGCCGCTGAGCCGCGGCCAGCCGGGCGTGATCGAGCAGCACCTGGCCTCGCTCGGGCTGGAGCGCCGCATCGCCGTGCGCTGCGCCCATTTCGGGCAGCTGCCGCAGATGGTGGCGCGCAGCTTGCTGGTGCTGACCACCGGCCGGCTGTTCTGCAACCGCTACCTGGATCAGTTGCCGGTCACGGTGCTGCGCTGCCCCGTGCAGTTCCCGCCGATGACCTATTACCAGCTGTGGCACGACGTCAGCCACAACAGCGCGCCGCTGCGTTGGCTGCGCGAGCAGGTGCGCGAAGTCGCGCGCGAGCTCGTGAAACCCGCTTCCTGAGCGGCGGATCGACGCTGCGTCCCGATTGCCTTTTCCCCGAACGCCACCCCCTGAATCCCTTTCCGCTGAACGCATGACGACCGACCGATCCGCTGCTCCCGCTCGCCTGGCCCTGAAGGGCGACCTGCTGGACTTCACCGCCGCGCCGCAGTGGGCGCGCGTGGACGACCCCGCCGTGCGTTTCCGTCCGGATCACTGGCTGCTGATCGAGGACGGCCGCATCGTCGGCGCGCAGGCCGAGGACCCCGGCGACGGCTGGGCCCGCCAGGACCACAGCGGGCGGCTGATCCTGCCGGGCTTCGTCGACACGCATGTGCACAGCCCGCAGCTGGATGTGATCGCGTCCTACGGGACCGAGCTGCTGGACTGGCTCAACACCTACACCTTCCCGGCGGAACAGCGCTATATGGATCCCGAAGTCGCGCACGTCGGCGCGGGACGTTTCCTCGACGCGCTGCTGGCGCACGGCACCACGTCGGCGGTCGTTTATCCGACGGTGCACAAGGTGTCGGCGGACGCGCTGTTCGACGCGGCGGCCGCGCGCGGCATGCGGCTCATCACCGGCAAGGTGCTGATGGACCGCAACGCCCCGGAAGCGCTGCGGGACGACGTGACGCAGGCCGAGCGCGACTGCCTCGACCTCATCGCGAAGCACCACCACCGCGAGCGGCTGTCCTACGCCGTCACCGTGCGCTTCGCGCCGACGAGCACGCCGGAGCAGCTCGCGATGGCCGGCGCGCTGTGCCGTGCCGATGCCAGCCTCTACATGCAGACCCACGTCGCGGAGAACCGCGGTGAGGTCGAGTGGGTCGCCAAGCTCTTCCCCGAAGCGCGCAGCTACCTCGACGTCTACGACCGCGTCGGCCTGCTGCATCCGCGCGCGGTGCTGGCGCACGGCATCTGGCTGGACGACGAGGATCGCCGCGTGGTCGCGCGCACGGGCGCCCACATCGCGCATTGCCCGTCGTCCAACCTGTTCCTCGGCAGCGGGCTGTTCGACTGGCCCGGCGCGCTGGCCGCCGGCGTGCGCGTGAGCGCGGCCAGCGACGTGGGCGGGGGGACCTCGCTGTCGGCGCAGCGCACGCTGGCGGACGGCTACAAGGTGCAGGCGCTCAACGGCCAGCGGCTGACGGCCTGGGCGGGGCTGCACGCGGCCACGCTGGGCGCGGCCGAGGCGCTGGGCCTGGCCGACGAACTGGGCCACTTCGGCGCGAAGACGTTGGCCGACGTCTGCATCTGGGACTGGGCCGCCGGCCCCGTCGCCGAGGCCCGCATGGCCCTCGCGCGCGATCCGCATGAACGCGCCTTCGCCTGGATGACGCTGTCGGACGACCGCAACCTGGTGGCGAGCTACGTCGCCGGCGTGCCGCGCTACCGCCGGCCCTGAAGGCGGCGGCTCACCGTTCATCGCGCCGGCATGCGGACTGTCGGGGCAGGGCGCAGCGCGAGGAATCCGGGATAGTCAAAGCCTGACCCCGGTGCCTACAGTCGAGGCATCCCGGGACGTCCCCGGGTCCGATCAGGAGAGGAGATCCCCGATGTTGAAGTCGTCCCCGAAGCTGTCCCCGAAGTTTCCCCCGATGGGCGCGTCGCGCGCGGCGTTGACGGCACTCTGCATGGCGCTGGCCGCCGCGACGGTCCTGCCCTCGCAGGCCGCGACGGAGAAGGTCGCCAAGACCCCCGCCACCGCCCCCGCCACCGCGACTGCCCCCGCCGCCGCCAAGGCACAGGCGAAGGCCGCACAGCCGCGGCCCGCCAAGCCCTACACGATCGAGCAGTTCATGGCGACGACCTCGGTCCGCGGCGCGTCGTTCTCGCAGGACGAGCGCCGCATCCTGTTCAGCAGCAACGAGACCGGCATCTTCAACGTCTACAGCCAGTCCGTCGACGGCGGCGAGCCGGTGGCGCTGACGAAGTCCACGACCGAGAGCCATTACTCCGTCAGCTACTTCCGCCACGACGACCGGGTGCTGTTCACCCGCGACCAGGGCGGCAACGAGAACAACCACCTGATCGTGCGCGAGCTCGACGGCAGCGAGCGCGACCTGACCCCCGGCGACAAGGTCAAGGCCGGCTTCGCGGGCTGGAGCCGCGACGGCGACGCCTTCTTCGTCACGACCAACGAGCGTGACGCCCGCTACATCGACGTCTACCGCTACGACGCGAAGACCTACGCCCGCACGCTGATCTACCAGAACAACGAAGGCAACGCCGTGTTCGAGGTCAGCGGCGACGGGCGCTGGGTGGCGCTGGGCAAGAACAACACGACGGCGGACTCGGACGTCTACCTGTACGACGTGCAATCGAAGGAGACCAAGCACCTGACGCCGCACGAGGGCGTGGCCGCGTTCAGCGCGACCGACTTCGATCCGGAGTCCAGGACGCTGCTGATCCTCTCGAACGAGGGCTCCGAGTTCCAGCGCCTGATCGCCTACGACCTGGCCACGGGCCAGAAGCGCGACCTGGAGAAGTCGGACTGGGACATCGTCTACAGCAGCTACTCGCGCGACGGACGCTACCGCGTGACCGGCGTCAACGCCGACGCCAGCCTGGAACTGCGCATCGTGCAGACCGCCGACGGCAAGCCGGTGACCTTGCCGAAGCTGCCCGGCGGAGAACTGCGCGGCGTGGCGTTCTCGCGGACCAGCCAGCGCATGGCCTTCTACCTGAACGGCGACCGCTCGCCGAGCAACCTGTACGTCTACGACTTCGGCACCAAGCAGGCGAAGCAACTGACGCGCTCGCTGTCCAAGGACATCGATCCGGAGGAACTGGTCGAGGCGCGCATCGTGCGCTTCCGCTCGTTCGACGGCATGGTGATCCCCTCGGTCTACTACGAGCCCAAGGAAGCCTCGCCCACCCACAAGGTGCCGGCGGTGGTGATGGTCCACGGCGGGCCGGGCGGCCAGACCACGCGCGGCTACGCGGCGATGGTCCAGTACCTGGTCAACCACGGCTACGCGGTGCTGGGCATCAACAACCGCGGCAGCTCAGGCTACGGCAAGACCTTCTTCACCGCGGACGACGGCAAGCACGGCCGCGAGCCGCTGTGGGACTGCATCGAGGCCAAGACCTACCTCGCCGGCACGGGCGTCATCGATCCCGAGCGCATCGGCATCATGGGCGGCAGCTACGGCGGCTACATGACGCTGGCGGCGATGGCGTTCCGGCCAGAGGCCTTCAAGGTCGGCATCGACATCTTCGGCGTGTCCAACTGGCTGCGCACGCTGGAGTCCATCCCGCCCTACTGGGAGACCTTCCGCAAGGCGCTGTACCTGGAGATCGGCGATCCGGTGAAGGACAAGGATTTCCTGATCGCGACTTCGCCGCTGTTCCACGCCAAGGAGATCCGCAAGCCGCTGCTGGTGATCCAGGGCAAGAACGATCCTCGCGTGATCAAGCCCGAGAGCGACGAGATCGTCGAGGCCGTCAAGAAGAACGGCGTGCCGGTCGAGTACGTGGTCTTCGACGACGAGGGCCACGGCTTCTCGAAGAAGAAGAACCAGGTCGAGGCCAACCGGAAGACCCTCGAATTCCTCGACAAGTACCTCAAGCCCGGTCTGAAGAACTAAAACCGTGTGAAGTTGCACGGTTTACAGCCTGTTGCCGTGACCTGACCCGGGTCCGGCAGGATGCCCCCATACACAAAAAGAGCCCGGCCCCGTGCCGGGCCTTTTCGTCAGATTCAAGAGAGAAGCGCCCGGTCCAGGACGCCATGCGCCGGCCACGAGCCGGCGAGGCGCGTCGGGTTTCTACACGATGGGGGATCAGATCATGCGATTCGATGGCACGTTGGAAAGTTGGTACGCCGAGCGCGGCCACGGGTTGATGAAGCCGGAGCAGGGCGGTGATGCCCTGTTCGTGCATGTGTCGGCCTTCCCCATGGACGGCCAGACGCCGCGCGAAGGCGAGCGCCTGAGCTTCGAGGTTGTGTCCAGAAGTGACGGCAGCAAACAGGCGGTGCGGGTGCATCGTCTGCAGGAATACAAGCTCCCGTCGCAGCTGCGTCCCGCCCGCATGGGCTCGCGCCCGCCGCGTCCGATCGCCCGCCGTCGCACGTCACCGCTGACGTGGACCGTGCTCGCGCTGCTGGTGCTGGGCGTCGGCGCTACGGTCTGGGCGCCGGCCAGCCACGCCGTCGGCGGCAAGTTCCAGAATCAGGCGCAATCCCAGACGCAAGACCTGGCCCCCGCCAAGGCGCGCCGCTGACCCGTTGACTCCTCGGGGCTGGCCTCTGTAGCCCTGTCGCCCTCGCGGAGGCCCTCTGCTCCGCTGCTTTCAGGCTGCCCCTCACCGGGCAGCCTTTTTTGCTTCTGGCGTCCGGCTCAGACCTTCAATTCGAGGCGGAGCGTCCAGACGGTGAAGCTGCGGCCGGTGCTCTCGCTGGTGACGATGCGCCCCGGCGTGGTGGCGATGCTGCCGTTGCCATAGGTCAGCGGGACCAGGTTGCTGGCGGCGACACGCACGGCCACCGAGGGCGAGAAGGTCCACATCGCGGAGAGATCGATGACGCGCTTCTTGTCGATGTCGTTGAGGACCTGGTCGCTCTGCTGCAGCAGCGTGGTGGGCGTGTAGTTGAGCGAGGCGCCCAGCGTCAGCGGCACCGAGCGAAGCCGGTAGTCCGCGCCGAGGTTGGCCGTGTAGCGGGGCTGCTGGTCGAGCTTGTTGTTCGGGCCCGGAATGCCGTCGACGGCTGAATGGAACAGCGAGAGGTTGCTGCGCAGGTTGACCGGGAGGGCGTCGGTCAGGTACTCGTCGAGGCGGAACTTGGCCTCGAGCTCCACGCCGTAGGTCTTGGCGTTGCCGATGTTGCGGGGGCGGATGACCCAGCGCTGCTCGGTGGCGTAGGGCACGGTCTCGAGTTCAGCCTGGCTGCGGATGAGGTCGGTGATGCGCCGATAGAAGAAGTTGGCGCTCAGCAGACCGCCTTTCGAGAGGTATTTCTCGTAACCGATCTCGACGCCCGTGGCCATCTCCGGCTTCAGGTCGGGGTTGCCGAAGCGGTCCGGATAGTTGATCAGGTTGGGGCCGCAGAGGGTGTCCGGCGGCTGGCAGGTGAACTGGTTGTTGATGCTCAGCCGGCCAATGACGTCGTTGAGGTTGGGCGCCTTGTAGCTGCGCGTGAGGCTGGCGCGGATCTGTTCGCGGCTCTTCTCGTCGATCTTGTAGACGCCGTGCAGCAGCGGGGTCAGGACGCTGGAGGTGTTCTTCACCGGGCCCTGGTTGTTGGTGCTGTCCGTCTGGATGCCTTCCCATCGCAGGCCGGCGTAGAAGCCCCATTGCTTGCCGATGCTCCACTCGTCCTGGCCGTAGACGGCCAGCCGGCGCGTGGAGGCGCTGACGTTCTCGCCGAAGTCGGCGAGGAAGGCGCAGTTGGCGCCGCGCATCGTCTGGCCGAAGACCTCGTAGCAGCCGCGCGTCTGGGTGCGGTCGGTGCCTTCGCCCTCGACGCCGGCGACGAGGTTGTGCTCGTTCTCCATCTGGTGCGTGAGCTTGACGTTCACGCTCCACTGCGTGTCGCGGCTTTTCGTGGTGTCGTCCTGGGTGCGATAGAAGACGCCCGGCGTGCTGTCGAGGTCTTCCTCGCGATGGGCGCTGCTGTTCATCGTCATGCGCCCGGCGCCGAGGCGCGTCTCCATGCGGGTGCGCTCGTCGATGCGCTTGTTCCACTGCAGGTTCAGGCGCGCCATGGCGGAGCGGCTGCTGCTGTCGTTGCTGGACGTGTCGTACTTGATGCGTTCGAAGGCGTTCTCGTCCGGCACGGGGCCTTGAGTCTGCCGGGAGTCGCTGCTGCCGCTGCCCCGGTTGACCATCACGAACGGCTGGATGGCGAGGGTGTCGCCGCCGTCCAGGCGCAGCTGCAGGCGGCCGGTCATGTTGAGCGACTTGCGCTCATCGGCGGTCTGGCCGCGGGTCTGGAGCAGGGTGTCGCTCTTGAGCGCGCCGGTGGTGGTGTCGAAGCGCTGGGTGAAGGACTGCGAGTCGATGTCGTCCAGCCGCTTGTGCTGCATCGCGTTGACGGTGAAGTTGTAGGCGTCGCCGTTGTCGCCGATCTTGTCGTTGCGGGTCCAGTTGAAGTGCGGGGTGACGTGGTCGCGCTCGAAGGTGGTGGCCAGGCGCACTTCGTTGAGGCGGCGCTGGATCGCTTCGCGCAGGACGACGTTGATGGTGCCGGCGATGGCGCGCGCGCCGAACTCGGCGGTGGGGGCGCGCATCACCTCGATGCGTTCGATCTGTTCGGGCGGGAGCTCGTCCAGCGAGAAGCCCGGCGGCATGCGTTCGCCGTTGACGAGGATCTGGGTGTAGCCACCGCCCATGCCGCGCATGCGGACCTCGCCGCCGCGGCCGGGGCGGCCGCCGGTGGTGACGCCGGGCAGGCGCTTGAGGACTTCGCCGATGGTGGAGTCGCCGTAGCGTTCGATCTCCTCGCGGCCGATGATGATCTTCGAGGCGGTGGAAGCACGGCGCTGGTCGTCGTCGCGCGAGGTGCCCTGGATCTCGACGCGGTCGAGCTGGGTGGGGTTGTCGGCTTCCTTGGTCGTCGGCGGAGCGGCGGGGCGCGAGCGTTCAGGCGTCGGTGCCGGGGCTTTCGCGGGCGGCGTGGCGGGTGAAGCGGGTGTCGGCGGCGTGGTCTGCGACCAGGCGGAGGCGCTCAGGCCCAGCATCAGGGCGAAGGAGAGCGGGTGCAGGGCAGGTCGGCGGGTGCTTGTCATCGGAAAGGCAATGGCAGGAGCAGGCGCGGCCCGATCTGGCGATGGCTGGGACGGAAGCGCGAAAGGGGATGTGGTGGTGCCGCGGACGACGGCAGGAGGGCGTGTCGTCGCGGATGGGTCGAAAGGATCGCACGCTGTACGTTTCGTGACGGAGGCCGGCGCGGACTTTCAAAGTTCTTTACCCAAGGTGATGGGCGGGCGCGACGCGGCTAGGTGGAAACCCCGCAAGTACGGGTCTGCTTTCGAACTCGTTTCACCACTTTGAGTGTGATCTACCTCGGATGGGTGGAAGGCGTCAATGCAATGTACTGACACAGGCGATTGGCTGGGTGGAACCGCTTCGGCACATTGACAGGTGCTCGCTGACCGGTCGCGAGCCAATCGCCGCGGTGCAGTCGATGGCCGCTTGTTCATTCTTCTTTGGAGTCAATCAAATGGAACTGCGTGAACTCACGCTCGAAGAACTGGAGCTGGTCTCTGGAGGCATTTCTGACGCCTTGTTGAGCGACATCGGCAAGGGCGCGCTCGCGGGCGGCTTTGCCGGATTCGCGGTGACCGGTGGTACGCCGATGGGATTCCTGGGCGGCGCCGCGCTTGGCGCGGCTGGCGGCGCGGTGTATCACTACTGGGTCGCCCAACAGGCACGTTGACCTCAGTCCAGGGGCGTGCCTTCGGGGAGGGCACGCCCTTTTCAACCTTGAAGGAGGTCATATGCTCGATCTGTTGGACTTCGAGAAACTGCGCGTCGCCGGACCTCGCCGGTTTCTCGTGCTCTTCTCGTTCGGACTGTCGATGCTCTTTTTCGGCCTGTTCGTGGCAATCGGTGTCGTGATCGAGGGTAACTTCGATGCGAACTGGAAGCTGCTGGTGGTCAGCCTTGGCTTCGGGCCGGTCATGGTGACGCTCTTTGGCCGGCGTATCTGGCGCTTGTCCGCGCAGTGACGGCTTCCTAAGCCCCAAATGAAAGAAGCCACCCCTCGGGGTGGCTTCGTTTCTGAATGTGGTATCCGCGACGCTGGTGACGGGTTCCAGCTCTCTGCCCAGTAGTGCAGCCGGCTGATGTCTCGGATGCTTTGCATTCTGCCGAGGTTTTGTGACGGGCAGTTGACGAAAAGCAAGGATTGAAGGGGTCAGTTCATGATCCGACGGCCGGCGCTTGCCGAGCCCGCCAGGGTGCCGCTCAACAGGCGTTCGCCGCCGTCGACGGCAGGCGCCGCGTCGACTCCCGCACGATCAACTGGGGCGTCGGCGGCTCGATCGCCGAGCCGCCGGTGCGCAGCAGGTCCAGCATCGCGGACGCCGCGCGCCGGCCCAGCTCGGCGATGTGGACGTCGACGGTGGTGCGGGGCGGGCTCGCATGCGCGGTGTTCAGGAGATCGTCGTAGCCGACGAGCGAGACGTCCTCCGGCACGCGGAAGCCGCGGCTGTGCAGCACGCGCGCGGCACCCGCCGCCATCTGGTCGTTGGCCGCGAAGACCGCCGTGAACGCCAGGCCCTGGTCGAGCAGCCGCGTGATCGCCGCGGCGCCGCCGGCCTCGCGATAGTCGCCGTTGCCGATCAGCGCTTCGTCGACGGGAAGGCCCGCTTCCTCGAACGCCGCGCGGTAGCCGCGCTCGCGCTCCGACGAATCCGCGTGCGCCAGATCGCCGCCGATGAAGGCGATGCGCGTGTGGCCGCGATCGATCAGATGGCGCGTCGCGACGCGGGCACCTTCCAGGTCGTCTGTCTTCAAGGCGTGCAGGCCGTTCGCGTGAAGCGAGCGCCCGGTCACCACGACCGGCAGTTCCCGCGCGAGCGCCGTGAGGAACTCGTCGCTCAGCCCCCCCGTGAGCACGATGATCCCGTCCACGCGCCGCGACCGCAGCGAGGCGACGCAGCGCTGCTCCTCCTCCGGCTGCCAGTGGCCGCTCGCCACGACCAGGCCGTAGCCCGCGGGGGTCAGGACTTCCTCGATGCCGCGCAGCAGCAGCGCGTAGTACGGGCTTTCGAAGTACTGCGCGAGCAGCCCGATGTTGAAGGTCCTGCCGTCCGCGAGCGCGCGGGCGATGGTGTTGGGCACGAAGCCCAGTTCGTCGATCGCGCGCCGGACGCGTGCGGCTTTCTCCGAACTCACCTGCGCGCTGCCGCTGAGCACGCGCGAGACGGTGCTCGGCGAAACGCCGCTGGCGACGGCCACCATGCCCAGCGTGACCTCGCTGGACGTCGACAGGAGGGGCTTCTTTCTCTTCATGGGAAAGCGCTTTCAAGGACTGGGAGATCCTACTCCCGAGCGCCCACGATGCGTACGCCCGGCGCGCGTGCCCGATGGAAGAATGCGCCGCATGGAATCTCTCGGCATCGTGATCCTGGGGGCCGTCTGTGCCGGCTTCGTGCAGGGGCTGTCCGGCTTCGGCTTCGGACTGACCGCCATGTCCTTCTGGGCCTGGACCCTGGACCCGCGCCTGGCGGCGGCGCTGGCGGTCTTCGGCTCGCTCACCGGCCAGATCATCGCGGCGGTGACGGTGCGCCGCGGCTTCGACTGGCGGCGGCTGGCACCCTTCCTGGTCGGTGGGCTCGCCGGCGTACCGATCGGGACGGCGCTGCTGCCTCTGCTCGACGTCCAGATGTTCAAGACCATCCTCGGCGGGCTGCTGGTGGTCTGGTGCCCGGCCATGCTGATGGCCGCCCGGCTGCCGAGGATCCAGTTCGGCGGGCGCGTGGCGGACGGCGTGGTCGGCGCCATCGGCGGGGTGATGGGCGGGCTGGGTGGGTTCACGGGCACCGTCCCGACGCTCTGGTGCACCCTTCGCGGGCTTCCCAAGGACGAGCAGCGTTCCATCATCCAGAACTTCAACCTCTCGGCGCTGGCCGTGACGATGGCGGTCTACCTCTCCACGGGCGTCGTCACCCGGGACATGCTGCCGCTGTTCGGCGTCGTCGCGCCGGCGATGCTGGTACCGACGCTGCTCGGCGGGCGGCTGTACCACGGCATCTCCGACCAGCGTTTCCGCCAGATCGTGCTCAGCCTGCTGACCGCGTCGGGGGTGGCGCTGCTGGGCTCGTCGCTGCCGGCATTGCTGTCGCGCTGAGCCGGGCCCGCCGATTGCTACCGCCGCCCCAACTGTCATTCCTTGCACGCCATGTCGGAACGCCTCAAGGTCCTGGTCGCCGATGACCAGCCGGATTCGCTGGATCTCCTGCGCGAGCTGCTCACGGTCTACAACTTCGAGTTGCGGGTCGCGCGCAACGGGCTGGAGGCGATCGGCATCGGCCTGAAGTGGGAGCCCGACATCCTGATCACCGACATCGACATGCCGGACGCCGACGGCCGTCATCTGGCGGGGCGCCTGAAGGTGAGCCTGCCGGCGCTGATCGCGATCGCGGTGAGCGGCACGCCGCTGAACACCGATTTCGAGTCCGGCGAGGATCTGATCTTCGACGACTACTTCGTCAAGCCGATCGACTTCGGGCGCCTGCACAAGACGCTGACGAAGTACGGGGCGAAGCTGGACGGGCAGCCCTCGACCTATTGACGGGGCTTGGCGGGCGCCCGTCGCGCGGGTGGGCGCGTGCGCCGGAGCGCCCGTATCATCGCCCGCACTGTCATCGACATCGGGAGGCGCCGTGAGGCGACTGCTGCACCTGACGAGCCGCCACCGCGCGCCGTCCACGAACCAGGCGCTGGGGCTGCTGCTCGCGTTCAACGCGGGGGCGGTGAACGCGGGCGGGTTCCTGATCCTGCAGCGGTATACCTCGCACATGACGGGTTTCGCCTCGCAGCTGGCGGACGGCGCGGTGATGGGGCAGGGGACGCTGGTGCTGAACGCGCTGGGGGCGATCCTGGCCTTCCTGGCCGGTGCGGCGGTCTGCGCGGTGCTGGTGAACTGGGCGAGGCAGCACGGCCTGCGCAGCGTGTATGCGCTGCCGCTGATGCTGGAAGCGGCGCTGCTGTTCCCGTTCGGGCTGATGGGCGCGATCACGCTGACCTGGCACACGCCGTTCGCGGTGCCGCTGACGGTGCTGCTGCTGGCCTTCATCATGGGGCTGCAGAACGCGGTGGGGTCCAAGACCTCGGGCGGGAGCATCCGCACCACCCACATGACGGGGAACATCACCGATCTCGGGATGGAGCTCGGGAAGATGCTTTATTGGAACCGCCAGCCGTCGGTGAAGCGCGCGGCGGTGCGGCACGACCGGCTGCGGGCGACGCGCGCGGGCGGGTTGCTGGCCGCGTTCGTGCTCGGCGGCGGGGCGGGGGCGCTCGGGTTCAAGCACCTCGGCTTCGTGTGCGTGGTGCCGCTGGCGGCGGTGCTGTTCGTGCTCGCGCTGCCGCCGGTGACCAGGGATTGGGGGCGGTGGCGGGGGCTGTTGACGCGAGGACGTTGACGGCGACCGGACGGAATTCCAAGAGGTCCATAGGGGGGAGGGTGAATGCGTGCAGACGACGTGCGGCGACGCATGGCGACGGTGATGGGCGTGGTGCTGGTGCACGGGATGGTCGTGGTGGTGTGGACCTGGTCGAGCACGAAGAGGACGACCCCGCCGGTCCGGGAGATCGCGATCACGGTGGCATTGAAGCCGATGGAGAGCCCGCCGCAGAGTCGCAGCGAGACGCTGTCTGCGGTGCCGCGTGCGCTGCCGCCGAGTCTGTTGGTGGTCCCGCCGACGGAGCAGGAGACGACTTGGACGCCGACCAACTCGCCCGGCTGGGAGCATGACTGGACGCGCCCCCGCTCGGATGGCTCATCGCAGCAGGCAGAGGGCCCGTCATCTGCTTCCAGCGCGCCCGGCGGACCGCTGGTGCTGACCCCGTCGAAAGAGGCGATCAAAGGCGCGTTCGCGAACCCGGCGGTCGTCGATCCGCGTGCCAATTCGCCTCGGCCGAGCGCGGAGGAGCGCATGGCGATGGCGATCGACCCGTCGCTGTGCCTGAAGGTCGACCGTGACCCGGACGGCACGGAGCGCAGGTCCTGGAGCCACTACACCGAGGTCGTCCCGGCCATCACTCAGCAGACGGGCTTGAAGGGCAAGCCGGTGAGGGTGTGCGCGTGAGCGCCTGAACCTGTGTCTTCGACGCGCTGGCCGACGCACAATCGCGCCGATTGGAGCCTCGCATGCAAGACCACCTCGACGTCGACCTCGACCCGCAAAAGATCAACGCCTTCTGGGCCTGGCTGGCGTCGCGCCAGGCCGACCTGGACGCGCTGACTTCGCCGGACTACCCGTTCTGGGATGAGCTGCTGGAACACCTGCAAGCGGTGAACGAGGGCCTCTGGTTCGAGGTCTCCGCGCCCGGCGAGGAAGACCGCGAGCTGGTCATCACCGCGCAAGGCGAGTGGGAGCTGTTCCCGCTGGTCGAGGCGATTGTGTCGGTGGCGCCGGAGCTGCCGGGGTGGATCCCCGTGGCGCTGAAGCCACCGATGGGCTTCGAGTTCGGCATCAAGTACGAGGGCCTGGACCTGAACCCGCAGGGCCTCTGGTTCGAGCCGCTGGTCGATCCGGATGCGCCGGAGGTGCTGGGGCTTCGCGTGGCGATTGAAGGCTTCAACGTCGACCAGGAAGACGACTTCGCCAACGGCGTGCTGATCATGCTGGACACGGCACTCGGCGAGAAGGCGGCCGCGACGGACGTCGATCTGGTGGAAGTCTGCGAAGTGCCCGAGGACCCGGATGACGAAGGGTTCCTGCCGTTCACGGAGCTGGCCAGCTATCTGGCTTGGCGGAAGAGTCGGCTGACGCATTGAGCGGCGGCTGCCGCGTTCAGTGCGTGGCGGCTTCTTCGTGGGGCGGCCAGCAATGGGTGCGGCCGCCTGTCTCGGCGATGGCCTTGCGCCACACGTCTTCGGGGAACAACCCGCGCTCGACGACCGCGCCGAGCAATTCCGGGCCGCCGTTAGCTTCGGTCGGAACGACCCGCGGTTTCTCCTGTCCGCGCAGGGTGAAGAACAGATAGTCGGAGTCGTAGGGGCCACCATCGACGAAGCACACCCGGACGACGTCGTCCCAGGCGAATTGCTGATTCCAGCCGGCTGGATCCCCGGCCTCGACGACCCGGATTTGGACCTGATCGAACTCCACTGAGACTTGCTCTGCCATGCGCTTCGGCGGAGCGGCAAATCCGAAGCGTGTCGCGAGCAGGTACTTCACAGAGAGCCAGCCGAAGACGCCGCAGAACGCCAAGGCGCCGAAGATCGAGTCCGCGTTGGCGGGCTGCGATCGGTGGTCCCTCAAGGCGCTGAACAGGTAGGCGAGTCCCACGACGAGCACAGTCGTGGCGATCAGCCCGCCGAAGAAGTGGATGAGCCGGCCCTTGACGATGCACATCAGCGCGGTCACCAGGCAGAACACAGCCGGGATCCAGTCGAGCAATGAATGGGGCTCGAGACCGCTCGCCCAAAGCGCCGTCATCCCCGCGAAAAGGATGGAGAAGAACGCGAGGATGAGGCGAGCGACAAGCGACATGAGCGCTGATTGTCCTCAGCGGTCGCGCAACGGGGCTTGGTAGTTCAGGCCGCCTCGCTTGGCGTTGCGCTCTTCGGCTTCGCGCTGGCGCGCGATGCGGTCGCCCTCGCTGACGTTGGCGGCGCTGTGCATGGCTTCAGCGCGACGGCGGGCATCGGCGCCGCCGGTCAGGCTGCTCTGCGCGTCGACGGCTTGCTTGCTCACGTTCCAGTCCGAAGCGGAGTAGCTGCCCTGACCCTTCTGGCATTGGCGAGCGCGGCGGATCTCGTCCTGGACGAACTTCTTGGCTTCGGCGCTCAGCGAAATGGAACTGGCCTTGGTCTCCATCGCGGCGATGTCGCGGTCGGAAGGGCAGAAGTTAGAAGGCGCCGCAGGCTGGGAAGCCTGCACGCCGTTGGTTTGCTGCTGCTCTCGCTCAGCGGCAGCCTTGGCGCGCTCCGCTGCCGCCCGGTCCGCAGACGTGTCAATGACGTTGCTCTGCAGCGATTGCGGCCTCATCTGCTCGCCGTTCGCCGCGCAGGGCTGGTCCGAGTAATGGGTTTTGCCGGCGGTGGTGCATTTCCAGACTTGGGCTTGGACGCCGGTGGCGGCGAAGACGCCGAGCAGTCCACCGATCACGGCCAGATGGATCTTGTGCATGTCATGTCTCCCTGAAACCGGTCGAACGCACTGGCGCCCTGCGCAGTTGACCTGAAACGTTGCGAAGGGTATCCGTCGATTGCGATCGACAGAAGTCGGAGCGCACCGATGGATGGTGAGTCTCCGTCATGTCGATCGCTCGGGAAGCCCTCGTTCGACAATGAACTTCGACGTTGAGCCTACGGACTGGCAGTCCGGGATTGCCGAAGACACGGGCTTGCGCAAGCCCACAGATCCGCAAGGCTTCGTCTACCGCTGTGCCTGCACGAGCAGCAGTGAGGTCGATCGCCACAAAGAAAAAGCCCCATTCGCTTGCACGAATGGGGCTTCAATTTTGGCTCCTCGACCTGGGCTCGAACCAGGGACCTACGGATTAACAGTCCGGCGCTCTACCGACTGAGCTATCGAGGAAAAGTCTGCTCAGATCCAATCGATCTGAATTCTTGGGCCAGCATCTTCGGTAGGACACTGGCTTAAAAAGAACGAAGGTCCGAGGACCTTCGTTATCTGATCTTGGCTCCCCGACCTGGGCTCGAACCAGGGACCTACGGATTAACAGTCCGGCGCTCTACCGACTGAGCTATCGGGGATCAGAGCCTAAGAGTATACACAGAAAAATCAGTACCTCACAAGACCCACTCCACCGACGCTCGCCATGTGCGATTGGCGAGCGGGTACAGGTACACGTGGTCGTACTGGTACGGCGACTCGCGCCACGCACGACGGTTGGTCGCGTTGTCCACGCCGACACGCCAGATCAGCAACTGCCGACCCACGTTCTGCTCGAAGCGCGCGCCCAGGTCCAGCCGCGTCCAGCTCGGGATCGCCACCGAGTTGTCCGGCACGACCATCCGCTTGCCTTCGTAGACCACGCCGGCCAACAGCTCAAGACCTGGCACGCCCGCGCTGTGCCGCGCCTGCAGCTTCAGCACCGTCTCCGGCACGTTCGTCGGCTTCAGGCCGTTGAGCGTCGCATCCGCGCTGCCCTCCCGGCGCGCGTGCAGCTTCATCGCGCTCGCCATCAGGCCGCCGCCCGTCCACTTCAGATCCGCCTGCGCTTCCAAGCCGCGGTGGTTCTGCTCACCGTCGATGCGGCGCTCGAGCCGGTCGACGTTGTTCACCACCACCGTCACGTCGTTCGTCGTCGGCTTGCTGATGTCGAAGTAGTTGATCGACCAGTCCACCGTGCGGCTGCCCGACTTCAGTCCGATCTCCCATTGCTTGCTGCGGATCGCCGGCAGCGCCCGGCCGGCGTTCGCGTAGATCGGCAGTTGCGGCGCGACGGCCGATTCGACGCCTTCGCCCCAGCTCGCATACGCGAGCAGCTGCGGATCGATCGCGTAGCTCACGCCCACCCACGGCGTCGTGACCGACTGGCGATAACTCGTCGCCTCGTTGTCCTCGCCGGCGGGCACGTTGACCTGGATCGAATCGCGATCCAGACGCGTGTGCCGCAGGCCCAGCCAGCCTTGCCACTGCGCGCTGAACTGCATCGCGTCGCGGAAGTAGACCTCGGTGCTGCGCTCGGTACGGTTGGTGTTGGTCGAACCGAGCGTCGGGTCGGCCACCGTCGGCAGCGTGCCCCAGATGTTGCCGGTCCCCGCCCAGTTGTAGGCTTGGCCCTGCAGCCGGCTCTTGAAGCGCGAGAACAGCACGCCCGTCGACACCTGGTGCTCGACGCCCAGCAGCGTCAGCTTGCCCTGCGCCGACAGGTCGAGCGCGTCGCTGTCGCGATGCTCGTTGTCGCTGCGGAAGTCGTATTGATCGAAGGTGCCGTCGGGGCAGTAGGTGCTCGGGTAATACGTGCCGTCGCCGGCCGTGCAGCCGAAGGGATAGGCGAGGCGGTCGTCGGTCACCAGGCGCTGGATCGCCGCGTGCGCCTGCAGCTTCCAGTCGGCGTTCAACTGATGCTGCACGCGCAGCGAGGCGGTGCGGCCTTCGAAGACCACCGGTTGGCTCCACGACTGGTTGTTCAGGTTGGTGCGCGGGTCGATGGCCTTCGCATCGGGCAGCTTGTCGCCGAGCAGGCTGAAGCCGGGCTGGCTCGGCTGGGCCTGGCGGTTGATCTCGACCTCCGCCTCGACCAGCGTTTCGCGCGTGACACGCCAGTCGCCGGCGACGGCCATCATCCAGCGGTTGCCGTCGGCGTCGCGCAGTTCGGGGCGCAGCTTGGCGGCCTCGACGTTGACGCGCAGGCCGAAGGCCTTGTCGTTGCCGTGACCGTCGCCGAAGCGGCGGCTCCAGTCCATCGCGGACTCGACGGTGCCGCGCTCGCTGACGCCCAGGCGCACGCTGGTGAGCTCGACCGTCGGGCGCTTCACCACGAGGTTGACCAGTCCGCCCGGCGCGCTGGTGCCGGCCTGGATGCCGGTCGTGCCCTTGATGGCTTCGATGCTGCTCTTGTTGGCGAGGGGGAGGGCGGTCTCCGCATTGATCGGCAGGCCGTCGCGGCGGTAGTTGAAGCGGTTGTCGAGGTCGTAGCCTCGGATCTTCAGATAGGAGACGTAGCCCGCCGAGTTGTACGAGTCGCCCACGCTCGCGTCGAGCAGCGTCAGCCCGGCGAGGTTGAACAGGCCACGGTCGGTGAGCTGCTCGGCGCTGACGAGGCTGGCCTGGATCGGGAGCTTGGCGACGGGCGTGTCGCCGAAGCCGCCTGCCATCACGGGCGCGTCGGACTTGCCCTTGACGACGACGCTGGGCAGGGCAGGGGAGGGGGTCTGCGCATTGGCCGACGCGTTGGCCGGCGTGCCGGCCGGAGAGTCGGTCGACTGCGCGGTGGCGTGCAGCGAGACGCCGCCGGCGATCAGCGCGATCGCGAGCCGATGCAGCGGGAAGGAATTCAGAGCGGACGAAGTTGCCATCGATGTGCCGAAGCCAGAAATGCGATGGCAGGTCGGCAAACCGGGCACGCCGATGAGAAGGCGGCGTGCGGGACACGAGGCGTGTCGAAGGCATGCTTCCCTGCGCGAGGATTACCTCAATCAGGTTCAAAGGGACTTTCTCAGCCGGGCCATCGACGGATCGATGGCGCAGCACCCCTAGCGAACTCGCCGGACGGGCCGGTGAGTGGCCGCATTCTAGTTCCCTCCAGATGGGCGTCCCGCCCTCGTGGAAATCGGGGTCAGCCGAAGCGCCACGGATCGGTGGCGGCCATGTGCAGCGGCTTGGCTTCCGGATAAGCCCAGACGAACCGGCGCGCCTGCTCGGCGGTGATGCCGATCAGGATCGTGGCGCTGCTGTCCCAGGCGGTGAGCTCGAATACGGCGCCGTCCAGCTGGGGAGCCAACGTGCCGTCGTCTCGCCAATATCTGCTGTTCCCGTCCGCACCAGGAGATTGCTCGACGTCGAACCGCGTGCCGCGCGGGACGGCGCTGAAGACGCCCCAGACGAACTGCAGGTCGGCATGGGAGAGGATCGATGCCAACTCCGGCCCAGTGAGCCAGCTGTCCGAGGCGGGAAGACCGGGAAAGAAGATGTTGGTATCGATGTCGCTGATGTACCAATCGAACTCGATCGGTGCAACTCCCATGCCGCGCAGCATGGCACCCACGTCGGTGAAGTAGGGCACTGAGGCGGGCGATTCGAGCAGGAGGTTCATGACGATGCGCGGCGATTCATGGATGGGTCCGGCGGGATTGTTGCTCCTCCGGTAGTTCCCGTTTGTCCGCCGCCCATGCAGTTCAGGCCGCCGCCGTGCAGCTTCGTCTCCTGACGCTCGCAAGTGGCCGGGTCGATGACGACACTGACTCCATCGACACAGCCAACGCCTTCAGGAGATCGACATGAACGCCACCCGCCTCAGCATCACTTCCGCCACCAACACCACCGTCAAGGCGGTCGCCTTCGGTGCCATCGCGGCGCTGGCCCTGGGCCTCGGGATCGCTCATGCACAAGGGCAGCGCGAGATGCGCGCCTCGATCGTGACGCTGGATCCGGTGGTCATCACCGTGAAGCGCGAACAGCTGCCGACCGTGTACATCACCGGCCGCCGCAGCGCCGACGTGGTCGACACGCAAGTCGCCTCGGCCGAGTGAACGTCCCAGGTCGCGCTGTATCGGTGGAGCGATCCACGGACTGACGCCCTTCGGTTCGCTCCCATGCAAGACGCCCGGCTCAAGCCGGGCGTCTTGCTTTGTGAAGGGCGCGGGCGATTGTTGCTGCGATCACAACGGCCCATTGCGACGCCGGCCGTTTATCCGAACGAGGCTCGCATCTAACCTTCAGTCATCGGCAAACGAAGCCGGCCAAAGACCCCAGACACCCCGATCCAACGCGCTCTCAAAGGAACCCATCATGACCGCCAAGACCCTGATCGCCACCGCCCTCATCGCCCTGTCCGCCGCTGCTGTGCCGGCGTTCGCGCAGAACTACAGCCACCTCGATCCGATCACGCAGAGCCAGAAGAGCCGCGCTGAAGTGCTGGCCGATCTGGAGATCTACCGCGAGTCGGGCCTGGCTGCTGTCGACCGCACCGAAGACAGCTCGCTGGAGCTGAACCAGCGCGCCAAGGCCGAGGCTCGCTACGCTGAACTGAAGGCATCCCCGAAGTACGCCGCCCTGGTGCAGCGCTTCGCCGCCAAGGAAGGCAAGGGCGCCGTCACGGAAGGCGTGTCCGCACGCTGAGCCCTGCTCCAGCCCCCGCAGCGCTGCCCGGACGGAAGTCCAGGCGGCGTTTCTCATTGAAAGCGCCCGGAGGCGTTTTCCGTTTGTCCGCCGCTGATGCAGTTCACGCCGCCGCGGCGCAGCTTCGTCTCCTGGCGCTCGCAAGCGGACGGGTCGATGACGACACTGACTCCATCGACACAGCAAACCGCCTCAGGAGAACGACATGACCACCAGCCGCTTCCACGTTGCTTCCGCCACTGAAACCACCGTCAAGGCCGTCCTCTTCGGCGCCGTGACCGCGATGGTGCTGGCCCTGGGCATCGCCCACGCCGAAGGTCAGCGCGAGATGCGCGCTTCGATCGTCACGCTGGATCCGGTGGTCATCACCGCCAAGCGCGAACAGCTGCCGACCGTCTACATCACCGGTCGTCGCGACACATCCGCCGACGCGGTGCAGATCGCCTCGGCCCAGTAAGCCCTGACGGTTGCGCTGTATCGATGGAGCGAGACTCCGGCTGACACCGCCCGCTCCGCTCCCCCAACGCCCGGCTCTTGCCGGGCGTTTGCATTTGGGCGCCCGAACGGATTGTTGTTCCCCCTGCATCCGTCCATTGCTTCCGCCCGTATTTATGCAGAGCGAGCCGCCTTCTATTGTTCAGTCAACGGCAAACGAAGCCGGTCCCGACACCAGACACCCACCTCCACCGCTCTCAAAGGATTGATCATGACCACCACCAAGACCCTGATCGCCGCCGCTCTGATCGCCCTGTCCGCAGCCGCCTCGCCGGTGTTCGCGCAGAGCTACAGCCACCTCGACCCGATCACGCAAAGCCAGAAGACCCGCGCCGAAGTGCTGGCCGATCTGCAGATCTACCGCGAATCCGGCTTGGCCGCCGTCGACCGCACCGAGGACTTCGCGCTGAACGCCACCCAGCGCGCCAAGGCCGAAGCCCGCTACGCCGAGCTGAAGTCCTCGCCAAAGTACGCCGAACTGGTGCAGCGCTTCGCCGCCAAGGAAAACAAGGGCGCCGTCATCGAAGGCGTGTCCGCCCGCTGAGCCCTGAACTCGCGCCGCTCGGCGCCGCCAGGATGCATGTCCTGGCGGCGTTTCCCGTTGAAAGCGCCCGATGGCGCTTTCCGTTTGTCCGTCGCTGATGCAGTTCACGCCGCCGCGATGCAGCTTCGTCTCCTGACGCTCGCAAGCCACCGGGGCTGTGACGACACTGACTCCATCGACACAGCAAACCCCTTCAGGAGATCGACATGAACACCACCCGCCTCAGCATCACTTCCGCAACGAACACCACCGTCAAGGCGGTTGCCGTCGGTACGCTCGCGGCGCTGGCCCTGGGCCTCGGCATCGCTCATGCACAAGGCCAACGCGAGATGCGTGCCTCGATCGTCACGCTGGATCCGGTGGTCATCACCGTGAAGCGCGAGCAACTGCCGACCGTGTACATCACCGGCCGCCGCGACACCTCGGCTGACGCCGTCCAGATCGCCTCGGCCCAGTAAGTCTGACGGTTGCGCTGTATCGATGGAGCGGGGCTCCGGCTGACAACGCCTCTGCCGCTCCCAGAAAACGCCCGGCCCGCGCCGGGCGTTCTGCTTTCTGGCGTATCAGGGGCTGAGCCAGCGACCTGAGGTCGGATCGAATCGGAGCAGGACGACGTCAGGCGAGTTCTCTTCGGTGATGTCGACGGTATTGCCGGTGGCCGTGGCTACATCCGCCAGAAAGCCCAGCAACGCCTGATGGGTCTCAAGCTCGATGATCTGTCGCGGATCGATGTCCAGTTCGATCTCTTCGACCAGGAAGAAGTGGCAGTTGAGATCCGCCTGTCCAACCCGGATCCTCAACAGGTGGCTGACATCGCGACTGGCAAAGATGCGTTCCGCGCTGGGCAGCGCCATGGCTGCGCCGTCCACTTGATAGTCGACAGCATGACGCCGTGACAGGTCCAGAAGGACGGCCCAGTCCGTCAGGGTGGTTTCGCGGATGAGCACGTCCCGCAGGGATCCGTCCTGCGTCCAGAGATCGCGCGGCACCGTGGGCAGCCTCATCCTTCGCTTTCGGCTGACGGGCGGACCAGCGCGACGTTCGGCTCGGTCGGCGCGAACGGACATGGACGCTTCCATATCGACTCGAAATGATGAACGTTGCAGAGCGCGCTGTGTTCGATCGCGCCGCGTTGGCATCCCGCGATGCGGCATGCCACGAAATGGCTTCGTGGGGTGAGTCGGACAAAGAACTCTTGGTCGGCGATGCGCTGCGCCTCGTCCGGTGGCAACGGTTCCGGCGCACCGGGGCAAGGCAGCCAAGCGTCGTATCGCCAGTAGTATAGGAACGATTCAAGCAGCAGCGCGTCGGTCGGATACGGTTCGAACATCCGCGCGCAGTCGGCGGCTCCTTCCAGCAACGAGGTATCGAGACCCTCGTGTGGGAAGCCCGCGCCAAGCGCCAGGGCTTCACAGTCATCCGCGCCTGAGACCATGAGGCAGGAGGTATCGAGCGTGATCCCGTCTCGGTCCTTCAAGTAGAGCCAACCATCCTCCAGCGTCCGTGCAGCCGCTTGTCGCAAGACCTCGCGGAGGGGGGTGATGCGCATCGGTCTCTTCTCCCTCACAAGACATGCCCGCAGGGCGCGGGTCTGGCGAGGATTCTCTTTCATTCGACGGTGCGCGCCTCGCAACAAAAAAGCCCGCCGGCTTTCGCCAGGCGGGCTCGTGTTCCGAGGCGCTCCATCGGAGCGCGCTATTCGACGGTCAGTCGAAGTTCGGCGTCTCGACGCCCAGCACCTTGTGCAGCTTCGGGCTGGTGGTCGTGTACTGCAGGTGGACGCGCTTTTCCGGATTGATGATCGGCATCGCGCCGAAGGCCGCCAGCGCGGCTTCGTGGAAGCCCGACAGGATCAGCTTCTTCTTGCCCGGGTAGGTGTTGATGTCACCCACCGCGAAGATGCCCGGCACGTTGGTCTGGAACTTCTCGGTGTCGACCTGGATCTGCTTCTTCTCCAGCGACAAGCCCCACTCGGCGATCGGGCCCAGCTTCGGCGACAGGCCGAAGAACACCAGCACCTGGTCCGCAGGCACCACGCGCGTGACACCGTCGCCGCCCGTGATCTTCAGGCCCTTCAGCGCATCCTCGCCCTCGTCCAGGTCGGCGACCTGGCCGACGATGAACTGCATCTCATAGGCGTCGCACAGCTCCTTCATCTTGGCCACCGACGCCGGCGCGGCACGGAAACCGTCACGACGGTGCACCAGGATCACGCTCTCCGCCTTGTGCGGGTTGCCGTCGGCGTTGCCGCCGCAGAAGTTCAGCGCCCAGTCCAGCGCCGAGTCGCCGCCGCCGATGATCACCAGGTTCTTGCCGGCGAACTGCGACGGGTTGCGCACCCGGTAATGGACCTGCGAGCCCTCGTACTTGTCGATGCCCTCGACCTTCAGCGTGCGCGGCTGGAACGAACCCACGCCGCCCGCGATGAAGATGGTCTTGGTCAGGAACTGCGTGCCCTTGCTTGTCGCGACGAAGAAACGACCGTCTTCCTGCTTCTCGACCGTCGTGACCTCCTGCCCCAGATGGAAGGTCGCGCCGAACGGCTCGATCTGCTTCATCAGGTTGTCGGTCAGCTCCTTGCCCGTCACCACCGGCAGCGCCGGGATGTCGTAGATCGGCTTGTCCGGGTACAGCTCGATGCACTGGCCGCCGGGATAGGCCAGCGAGTCGATGATGTGCGCCTTGATCTCGAGCAGGCCCAGTTCGAACACCTGGAACAGGCCCACCGGGCCCGCGCCGACGATGACGGCGTCGGTTTCGATCACGCCCGCGTGCGGGGCGGAGGTCGATTCAGTCACTTGCGTTTCCATTCTTGTAGGGAGCGGTCGCCGGCAGGACCCGGCGCCGCGGGATGAGGGGATCGGTCAGCGGACCAGTTGATCGATCTTGCCCGTCTTGTCCTTCCACTCCTCGGCGTCCGGGAGCGCGGCCTTGCGCTTGGTGATGCTGGGCCATTTCTTCGCCAGGTCGGCATTCAGCTTGATCATGATCTGCTGATCGCCGGGCACGTCCTCCTCCGGCATGATCGCGTTCACCGGGCACTCCGGGATGCAGACCGCGCAGTCGATGCACTCATCCGGGTCGATGGTCAGGAAGTTCGGACCTTCGCGGAAGCAGTCGACGGGGCAGACATCGACGCAATCGGTGTATTTGCAGCGAATGCAGGCTTCGGTGACGACGTGGGTCATAGCGGCTCTTCTAGTGACGGGGCCGGCACAACACGGGCCCTCGAAAATCAGCGATCCCCTGGCGTGGGCCAGTTCGCGCTGACGGTAAACACGAGATTTTAAACGTTCGGGCTTTGCGGCAGGGATTCCAGCCGCTCCGGCTCAAGGTCTTGGCGTGAGGACGGTGTCGCGTAATCGCCCAAACCGCTCTTCCGCCCAGCTTCCGCACCGGCCCCCAGAGCAGCTTCCGGCGCCCCCGCCAGCGGGGCCGCGCCCGCGCCGACGATCACCACCGTCGGCCGACCCTTGTGCAGCATGGACGCCGCGCCCAGCGACGCCACGTCGTGCTCGCTGGACAACGCATCGGCGCAGCCGGCCCGCGACACGACGCTCACCGGCGTGGCGGCGTCCCAGCCCGCGGCGAGCAGCCGTCGGGCGAGGGCGGCCAGCTGCTGGCCCGCCATGTAGAAGACCTCGGTGTCGGCGGCCTTGCCGGCGTGGAGTTCGCCGTCCTTCGTCATCGCGGTCGTCAGCGCGACGCTGCGACCCGTGCCGCGCCGCGTGAGCGGACGCCCGGTCTGCGCGGCCGCCGCGATGGCCGCGGTCACGCCGGGCACGATCTCGTAGGCGATGTCGGCCTCGGCCAGCGCGAGGAGCTCTTCCTCGAGGCGGCCGAAGACGTTGGCGTCCCCGCCCTTCAGACGGACGACCATGTCGTGCGCCTTCGCCTCCCGGACCAGCGCGGCGTTGATCGCCGTCTGTTTCGTGGAATGGCAGAAGCCGCGCTTGCCGACATCCAGCCATTTCGCCTGCGGTGCGAGCTCGCGCAGCGCCGGGTCGGTCAACGCGTCGAACAGCACGACGTCCGCCAGCGCGAGCGCCCGCGCGCCGCGCAGCGTGATCAGGTCGGCGGCGCCGGGGCCGGCGCTGACGAAGAGGACGCGTCCCATATCGATGGCTCCTGGCTTTCGTTCGGGGTGGACGGAGGGCGGGCGGCGGGGCGGTCAGGCCGTGGCGGGCGGTCTCAGCGGACCAGCAGCGCGCCGCTGGTGCGGTTGCTGGTGGGATCCACGACGATCAGCGCGCCGCCGACGCGGTTGTCCGCGTAGGGCTGCAGCGGCAGCTCGGCCTGCAGCTCGATGGTGACGTGGCCGATCTCGTTGACCGACAGCTCGTGCGCCTCGGTCTCGACCAGCGTCTGGATGTCCAGGCGATGATCGATCGCCGCGATGCGGGCCTGGACCCAGCGGTTGCCGTGGCGCATCCAGTACTTTCGGCCCAGCACGGCCGGTTCGGTGTCGATCCACGCAAGGGTGGCTTCGAAGGTGCGGCGGGGCGTGGCCGCGCCGGGCGCGACGATCCAGTCGCCGCGTGAGACGTCGACCTGGCGGTCCAGCAGCAGCCCGGCGGATTCGCCGGCGACCGAGGTCGCCACCGGCTCGCCGGCCCGGCGCAGCTCGCCGACGATGGCGGTCTGGCCGCTCGGCAGGATCTGCACTTCATCGCCGACCTGCACCTGGCCCTGGGCGATCCGGCCCCAGAGCACGCGCGGGTTGTTGCCGGTGCCGTCGCCGTCCTTGGCCACGTACTGCACGGGCAGCGCCAAGGGCGCTTCCACGGTTTCCTGCACGGTCGGCAGCGACTCCAGCACCTGCAGCAGCGACGGACCGTCGTACCAGTCGGCCGCGAGCGGCTGCGTCACGTTGTCGCCGCGCAGCGCGGAGACGGGGACGACCGCCGTCACGCGGATGCCGGCCGCCGAGGCGAATTTCTCCAGTGCGGCCGAGACCTTGCGGAAGGCGTCGCCCGGGTTCGCGGCGGCGTCGATCTTGTTGATCGCGAAGACGATGCTCGGCACGCGCAGCAGGTGCGCGAGCAGGCTGTGGCGGCGCGTCTGCGCCAGCAGCGGGACCTCGTCGACCGACAGGTCCAGCTTGGTCACGTCGACCAGCACGACGGCGGCATCGCTGCCGGCGGCGGCGGTGACCATGTTGCGGGTGTACTGCTCATGGCCCGGCGCGTCGGCAATGATGAACTTGCGCTGCTTGGTCGCGAAGTAGCGGTAGGCGACGTCGATCGTGATGCCTTGTTCCCGTTCGGCTTCAAGGCCGTCGGTCAGCAGGCTCAGGTCGATCGGCTGGCCGGCGGCGCGCTTGCTCAGCGTGTCGAGCTGGTCCGCGAGGATCGCTCTGCTGTCGAAGAGCAGGCGCCCGATCAGCGTGCTCTTGCCGTCGTCGACGCTGCCGGCGGTCAGGAAGCGCAGCGCGCGGTGCGTCGTGTCGACGTCGGATTGATGGATCTTGTTCACGGTGCTCGCGGGGCTCACAGGGCTCACGGGACGATCGGTGCTCTCGGCATTCAGGATGGCGGACATCAGAAGTAGCCCTCCTTCTTGCGACGTTCCATGGACGCATCGGAGGTGCGGTCGTCCATGCGCGTGGCGCCCCGCTCGGAGACGGTGACCGTCAAGGTCTCGGCCACGATGTCGGCGGCGTTGGCGGCGGGGCTCTCCACCGGGCAGGTGCAGGTCATGTCGCCGACGGTGCGGAAGCGCACCTGCGCCGTCTCGACGGTTTCGCCGGCTTCCGGCGGGGTCACGTCGGTCAGTGGCACCAGCAGGCCCTTGCGGCGGATCACCTGGCGGTCGTGCGCGAAGTACAGCGATGGCAGCGGGATGTTCTCGCGGGCGATGTAGAGCCACACGTCCAGCTCGGTCCAGTTGCTGATCGGGAAGGCGCGGAAATGCTCTCCCGGACGGATGCGGGTGTTGAAGAGGTTCCACAGCTCGGGCCGCTGCTCCTTCGGCTGCCATTGGCCGAAGCTGTCGCGGTGGCTGAAGATGCGCTCCTTGGCGCGCGCCTTTTCCTCGTCGCGGCGGGCGCCGCCGATGAGCACGTCGAAGCGGTGCTCCTCGATGGTCTCCAGCAGCGTCACCGTCTGGTGGCCGTTGCGCGATTCCAGCGGATGCGACAGGCGGATCGTGCCCTTCCTGATCGAGTCTTCCAGGTGGCCGACGACCAGGCGCTCGCCCATTTCCTCGACGCGACGGTCGCGGAACTCGATCACCTCGGGGAAGTTGTGGCCGGTGTCGACGTGGACCAGCGGGAAGGGCAGCTTGCCGGCGAACTCGTTGCCGGCGATGCGGCGCTTGAAGGCCTTCTCCGCCAGGCGCAGCACCACGCACGAATCCTTGCCGCCCGAGAACAGCAGGGCGGGGCGCTCGAAGGCGGCGGCGACCTCGCGCAGGATGAAGATGGCCTCTTCTTCGAGGTGGTCCAGGTGACGGTGGTCCGCCAGCGGCAGCAGTTGTTCGAGGTTCACGGGGGCGTTCATGCCTGGGCTCCGGAGGTCGCGTTCAACGTCGGGGGGGACGCTTCGGGTTCAGATTCGGTGGCGGATGGGCTGTCGTGCTCGGCATGCGTGGCGTGCAGTCCGCATTCCTTCGAGCTGTCTTCCCACCACCAGCGGCCGGCGCGGAAGTCCTCGCCGACGGCGATCCCGCGGGTGCAGGGCGCACAGCCGATGCTGGGCATGAACTGGTCATGCAGCGGGTTGTAGGGAACGACGTGCTGCTGCACGTAGTGCCAGACGTCGGCCCAGCTCCACTCGGCCAGCGGGTTGATCTTGGTGCGGCCCTGGCCGTCGTCCTCACGGAAGGGGACTTCGGCGCGGTTGGCGCTCTGCTCGCGACGCAGGCCGGTGATCCAGGCCGTGCGGCCGGCCAGCATGCGCGACAGCGGCTCCAGCTTGCGCACGCCGCAGCAGGCCTTGCGCAGCTCGACGCTGCGGTACATCGGCTCCTCGCCGTTGGCTCGCACGAAGTGGACGACCTGCTCCTGCACGGGCGCGAAGACTTCCACCTCGATGCCGTAGCGGTCGTGGATGCGCGGGATCAGCGCCAGCGTTTCCGCGTGCAGCTTGCCGGTGTCCAGCGTCGCCAGCGCGATCGGCAGGCCGTGGCGCGCGATCAGGTCGGTGATGACCATGTCCTCGACGCCCAGCGAGGTCGACTGCAGCGCGCCAGGACCGAAGTCCGCCGCGGCCTGCTTCAGGACCTCGACCGTGCGCGCAACGCGCTCGTCGAAACCGGCGGTCTTGCGGGCGTACAGGCCGATCGCCGAGCCGACGTTCGTCGCGCCCGGCAAGGCCGACACCTCGCCGAGGGGCGCGAAGTCCAGCGAAGACACCTCGCCGCTCATGCTCAGGCCCCGGACTTCTGGCCGGCGGTGCCGGCGCGGGCGAACAGCGGGCGCGTCTCGTTGACGTCCGCCTGGTAGTGGCCGGGGAAGAAGCCCAGCGCGCGCTCGGCCGCTTCCTGGTTCTGGTCGCCGCGCATCTGGACGGCATCGACGCCGCAGCGTTGCAGCAGCGGCAGCATGTCGACAAGGACGTCGCCGGTCGCGCGGACCTCGCCGGCGAAGCGCAGCCGCGAGCGCAGCACGTGCGCCTGGCTGTAGGCGCGGCCGTCGACCCATTTCGGGAACTGCAGGGCGATCAGCGCCAGGCGCGGCAGGTCGGCCTTCAGATCGAGCACATCGACATCGTTGGGCAGGATCACGCCGGTGGCCAGGCCTTCCGGCCAGGTGTCGCGCACGGCGTGCCACTGTTCCAGCGTCAGCAGCTTGTGGTCGGCGGCGGCGGGATGCGGTTGCGGGCCGTCCTCGCCGGCGCAGGTGTGCCAGGGATCTTGGGCCTTGGAGACGAACTTCATGGTGCGGGGGCGTTCCGTGTCCGGGATTGCGGTCATTGCTTGGCGGTCGATCGGCGGATGTCGTTGGTCGCCTGCTTGAAGGCGTCCAGGCCGATGCGGCGGACCGTCTGGAGGAAGCGTTCGCCGGCCTCGCGTTCGCGGCGGTAGGTCGCGATCACGGCCTCGACCGCGTCGGCGGCTTCATCGGCGGCGAAGGACGGGCCGATCACCTTGCCCGGCACTGCGGCGCCCGACAGCGTCGAGCCGTCCGAGCCGCCCAGCGTGATCTGGTACCACTCGCTGCCGTCCTTGTCGACGCCGAGCACGCCGATGTGGCCGCTGTGGTGGTGCCCGCAGCTGTTGATGCAGCCGCTGATGTGCAGGTCGATGTCGCCGATGTCCCAGAGCTCGTCCAGGTCCTGGAAGCGGTCGGTGATCTCGCTGGCGACCGGGATGGAGCGGGCGTTGGCCAGCGCGCAGAAGTCGCCGCCCGGGCACACGATCATGTCGGTCAGCAGGCCGATGTTGGGCGTGGCGAAGCCGTGTTCCCTCGCGGCCTCGAAGAGCGCGGGCAGGTCGCTCTCGCGCACCCAGGGCAGCAGCAGGTTCTGATCGTGCGAGACGCGCAGTTCGCCGTGGCTGTAGGCATCGGACAGCGCGGCGGCGGCGTCCATCTGCGCGTCGGTGATGTCGCCCGGCGGCAGGCCGACGCGCTTGAGCGACAGCGTCACCGAGCGGTAGCCGCTGACGCGGTGCGCGTGGACGTTGCGTTCCAGCCAGCGGCGGTAGGCCGGCGAGGCGCCTTCGAAGAGGTCGATGCCCGGCACCGGGGTCACGCCTTGCGGTTCGACGAAGCTGGCGGCGACGCGCGCCAGCTCGGCCTCGGGAATGATCTGCTCGTGGCTGCCGGCGTCGTCGCCGAGGATGGCCTGGTACTCGGCGTTGACCGCGTCGAAGTAGGCCTGGCCCTCGGCCTTCACCAGGATCTTGATGCGCGCCTTGTACATGTTGTCGCGGCGGCCGAAGCGGTTGTACGTGCGCACGATCGCCTCGAGGTACAGCAGGATGTGCTGCCACGGCACGAAGGGGCTGATCTCCTGGCCGATGATCGGCGTGCGGCCCATGCCGCCGCCGACGAAGACCTGGAAGCCGATCTCGCCGGCGTCGTTCCTGCGCAGCTGCAGGCCGATGTCGTGCCAGGCGATGGCGGCGCGGTCTTCCTTCGCGCCCGAGATCGCGATCTTGAACTTGCGCGGCAGGAAGGCGAATTCGGGATGCAGCGTCGACCACTGGCGCAGCACTTCGGCGTAGGGGCGCGGGTCGATCAGCTCGTCCGCGGCCACGCCGGCGGTGACGTCGCTGGTGATGTTGCGGATGCAGTTGCCGCTGGTCTGGATGCCGTGCATGTCGACATCGGCCAGCAGGTCCATCACGTCCGCGGACTGCGGCAGCGGGATCCAGTTGAACTGCAGGTTCTGGCGCGTGGTGAAGTGGCCGTAGCCGCGGTCGTGCTCGCGGGCGATGCGCGCCAGCTGGCGCAGCTGGCGGCTGTCCAGCACGCCGTAAGGGACCGCGACCCGCAGCATCGGCGCATGACGCTGGATGTACCAGCCGTTCTGCAGGCGCAGCGCGCGGAAGTCGTCGTCGGGAAGCTGACCGGCCAGATGGCGTTCGAGCTGGTCGCGGAACTGGGCCGCGCGGGCGTGGACGAACTGGCGGTCGAAATCGGTATAGGCGTACATGGCGTCGGCTGGACCCGGCCGGGTTTCTCAGGGGGCCCGCCGCGCGTCAGAGACACCGCGGCTGGCCCAGGGCTGGCCGGGAGTCTGCACTCTATGAACGCTTTATATATATGAGAACTACAAAATCGTAGATTGCTTATGGCGAGATAAGCATATGAAGATTTCTGCAAAGACCGGACAACCGGATCATTCCGTGGCCAGCTGGCGCAGGGCCGCGATCTGGTCGGCGATCCGAGGGGGCAACGGCTCGGAGCCGGCCAGGATCGCGCGAATGAGGTCGGCGTTGGCCGCCGGCTCGCAGGCGGGCGACAGCGCCCAGTCCAGATCCTCGTTGCTTGCCGGGTTGAGATCCAGGACTTGCCCGTTCGCGAAGCCTTGCAGATGGGCCTTGCGCCGGAGGTGCAGGTAAGCCTCGCCCTCGCTGGCGCGCATGAGGAGCGCACGCCCGTCGTCGGCGCTGAGCTGAGGCAGCGCCTCGCCCATGCTGTCCACGTATTCCGGATGGGTCACCGCGACCACGCGCACGCTGCGGCCCGGCAGCGGGTCCAGCAGCTTCGCGATGCTGTGGCTGCTGTTGCGCAGGCCCATGCGCGGGCGCAGCGCCATCATGGCGTCCAGTCCTGGGTGGATGAGTTCGGTCGGCAGGATGGCGAGACGGTGCGCGGCCATTCGCTGACCGGCTTCTTCCACGTTCCGGGCGACGGGAAGTTCCAGCGCGTCGAAGAGTTCGAACGGGCTGATGCGGCTGTCGAAGTCGTGTCGACCGTGGATCAGCACCGGGATGCCTTCCCGGGCCAGCAGCATCGCCACCAGCGGCATCAGGTTGGCCTGCTTGCGCGCGCCGTTGAAGGTTGGCAGCACGACGGTCCGCGCACCGGCCGGTGCGTCCACGCGGGCGGCGCCGGCCTGCATCGCTTCGACGAACCCGAGCAGTTCGTCAAGGCTTTCCCCCTTGATGCGCATCGCGATCAGGAGGGCGCCGCGCTCCAGGTCGGGCACCGTGCCGGCGAGCAGGGCGGCGAAGAGCGCACGCGCCTGCTCGCGCGTCAGGTCGCGGGCGCCTCGAGCGCCGCGGCCGATTTCCTTGAGGAGGGGGGCGTAGTCCATGCGTCCTTCCGGTGAGGGACGCAGTTTAAGAGGGCCGCCCGCAGGCCAGCCGGAATGCGGGTCGCGGCTTCAGCGTCCGCCACGGCGTCGGCTTCCGCATCCGCATCCGCATCCACATCCGCGGCGGACGTGAGCTCCAGTTCGCCGAACAGGTCCTTCGGATCGCCCATCGCCGGCACCAGCGCCAGCTCGCGGCCCAGGCCCAGCGCTTCGGCCCGATCGCCCAGCCAGCGCAGCGTCGCGAAATCCTCCAGCGCGAAGCCGACCGAGTCGAACACGGTGACCTCGTCGTCGCTGCGACGGCCCGCGGCCTCGCCGCGCAGCACGCGCCAGAACTCGGTGACCGGGAAGTCTTCGGGCATCTGCTGCACGTCGCCCTCGATGCGCGACTGCGGCTCGTACTCGACGAAGACGTTCGCCCGGGCCAGTACCTCGCGGTGCAGCTCGGTCTTGCCAGGGCAGTCGCCGCCGACGCCGTTGACGTGCATGCCGGGCTTGATCATGTCGGGCGTGACGATGGTGGCGTTGCGCTTGTCGGCCGTGACGGTGGTGACGATATCGGCGCCGCGCGCGGCTTCGGCGGCGTCACGGCAGCGGACCAGGGTCAGACCCTCGACATCCGACAGGTGCCGCACCAGCTTGTCCGTCGCGGCCGGGTCGACGTCGAAGAGGCGGATTTCCGAGATGCCCAGCAGATGATGGAAAGCCAGCGCCTGGAACTCGCTCTGTGCACCGTTGCCGATCAAGGCCATCGTGCGTGAGCCCCGACGTGCCAGGTGTTGCGCGGCCAGCGCGGAGGTGGCCGCGGTGCGCAGCGCGGTGCTGAGGGTCAGTTCCGACAGCAGCCTCGGCGTGCCGGTGGCGACGTCGGCGAGCACGCCGAAAGCCATCACGGTGGGCAAGCCCACGCGGTGGTTTTTGGGGTGGCCGTTGACGTATTTGAAGCTGTAGAGCGAGGCGTCGGAGATCGGCATCAGTTCGATCACGCCGTCATCCGAATGGTTGGCGACGCGGGCGCTCTTGTCGAAGTCGCTCCACCGGACGTAGTCCTCGGCGATGTAGCGGGCGAGCGTCTGGAAGCTCCGGGCGATGCCGTCGTGTCGGACGACGCGGGCGACATCGGGCGTGAGGAGGAGGCGGGTCGTCATCGGCGGACTCTTTGCAGTGGGGATGCCTCCATTCTTCGGATCCGCGTGTCAGCAGGAAGCCAGAGAACTGATCAATAATCGAAGCGCCTTGCGCATTTCGTCAGCGAACTCTGGCGTTTTGCTGTGAGATCCGGGTTAACCCTGGGCGATCCGCGCGCACGATCGCCGGCGCTGCACCAACATGGACACACTCGACCATCAACTGATCGCGCTGCTGCGCCAGGACGCCCGCGCCAGCATCGCGACGCTGGCGCACAAGCTGAAGGTGTCGCGCGGGACCGTGACCAACCGGCTGACGCGGCTGGAGGACAGCGGGCAGATCGTCGGCTACACCGTGAAGCTGCGGGCCGACGTGGTCCAGCCGCACATCACGGCATGGATGAGCATCGCCGTGGAGGGCAACCGCACGCGCGAGGTCGTCGGCATCCTGCTCGGCGAGCCCGGCGTGGCGGGACTGTTCGATACCAACGGACGCTGGGACCTGCTGGCCGAGCTGCGCGCGGACAGCCTCAACGAGCTGGCCGAGATCCTGGAACGCGTGCGTCTGATCAAGGGCATCGGCGCGACCGAGACCAGCATCCACCTGCAGACGTACAAGCTGGCCTGAGCGCGTCAGCGCATCGGCGCATCGGCGCGTCAGCGCCTCTGCGGCTCCACGCTTCTGGCGGACGTCGGCGCATCGTCGTCGTCCGGCTCGGGCGCATCCGGCTCGAGCTGGAAGCGGCCGTCGCGCAGCTCCATGCGCGTGCGCTGCACCACCGCGCGGAGCGCGTTGCACGCGCCCTCGTTGAAGCGCAGCACGATCTCGACACGCGGGCCGCGTCCGGGGCTCAGCACGCTGACGCCCGACGTCTGCGGCGCCGCATTCGCGCCGCAGGCGAGCGGCCCGGGCTTGTTGTCGAAGCCGAGTTCCGCGCCGAGCTGCATCTCGCCGTCGCGCTCGAGCACCAGCCGTTCGGTGCGGCTTTCGCGGCCGCGGTCGATGTCGTAGCGGCGGCTGCGCAGGATCCAGCGCTCGTCGGCGATCTGCAGCAACTGCAGGTCCTCGTCGCCGGAGCCGGGCGCGCCCGGCATCAGCAGCAGGCCCTTGGCGTGGAGCTTCCAGCGGCCGGCCTCGTCGGCGGCCAGCACGGCGGCGCCGAGCGCCGGCACGCAGGCCGCGCAGCGGAACTGGTCGCGCGGGCCGGGCGTCAGCTGGTAGACCAGCATCAGCTTATCGACGTTCGATTCGACGTAACGCGCGCGGAACACCTCGCGGATCTCCGCGCGCAGCGTCGGCGATCGCCCGCCGAAGAAGGCGGCCGCGCGTTCGTGGCGCCAGGTGTTGCCCCCGTAGACCAGCTTCATCGCCGTGGCGGCATCGGGCGGCTTGTCGATGGCGATGGGGATCTGGGCGCGCACCGCCGTGGCGAGCAACAGCAGCGCCGCGGCGCACAGGCGACGAAGGAAGCCGAGGCTGCGGCGGTGGGCGAGGGGCTCGTGCACGAAGGGCGGGCTCGGCGTGTGGCGAAGCCGCGATCATCGCCGAGCTGAGCGGCCCCCGGGTACAGTCCCCGCCCATGAGCCGTCCCGACGCCACTGCCCCCGTGATCCGCAGCCTGCTGGAGACCGATCTCTACAAGTTCACGATGTGGCAGGCGATGCTGCATCGCTATCCGCAGGCGCAGGCCGAGTACCGCTTCGCCTGCCGCAACACGCCGCAGTACCCGCTGGCGGAGCTGGTCGCGGACCTGGAACGCGAGATCGACCACCTCTGCGCGCTGACCTTCCGCGCCGACGAGCTCGAGTACCTGAGCGGCCTGCGCTTCATGAAGCCGGACTTCATCGACCTGCTGCGCATCTTCCGCTTCCAGCGCGCGTTCATCACGGTGCGCGCGGACGGCGAGAAGCTCGACATCGTCGTGCGCGGTCCGCAGGTCCACGTGATGGCCTTCGAGATCTTCGTGCTGGCGATGGTCAACGAGCTGTACTTCCGTCGCTTCGACCAGGCGGCCGCGATCGAGGAGGGGCGCCGACGGCTGGCGGAGAAGATCGCCTCCATCCGGACCTTCGCGCGCGACGAGGCGCCGCGCCGCCACCCGTTCCAGTTCTTCGACTTCGGCCTGCGGCGTCGTTTCTCCGGCGCCTGGCATGAGGAGGTCCTGCGCACGCTGCGCGACGAGTTGCCGGAGACCTTCCGCGGCACCTCCAACGTGTTGCTGGCCAAGGAGCTCGGGCTGGTGCCGATCGGCACGATGGCGCACGAGTACCTGCAGGCCTACCAGGCGACCGGCGTGCGGCTGCGCGACCACCAGAAGGCCGCGCTCGAGGACTGGGTCCAGGAGTACCGCGGCGACCTCGGCATCGCGCTGACGGACGTCATCGGCATGGACGCGTTCCTGGCCGATTTCGATCTCTACTTCGCCAAGCTGTTCGACGGACTGCGCCACGATTCGGGCGATCCGGTCGAATGGGGCGAGAAGGCGCTGGCGCACTACGACCAGCTGCGCATCGACGCCAACACCAAGCGCCTGGTGTTCTCCGACGCGCTCGACATGCCCAAGGCGCTGGCGCTGTACCGGCACTTCGCGGACCGCGTCCAGCTGGGCTTCGGCATCGGGACCAAGCTCAGCAACGACGTGGGCCTGCCGACGCTCAACATCGTCATCAAGCTCACCCACGTCAACGGTCAGCCGGTGGCCAAGCTCTCGGACAGTCCCGGCAAGACCATGTGCGAGGACCAGACCTTCCTGGCCTACCTGCGGCAGGTGTTCAACGTGAAGCCGGCTAACGGCTAACGGCTAACGGCTGACGGCTGACGGCTGACGCGCCGGTGCGAGACCACGGCGTCGACCTCTGTCGGCGCGCGGCCGGCCGGACGCGCGCCGCTCAGTCGCGATGCGCCGTGATCCGATGGACGACGGGACCGGCCAGCAGCGGCGTGGGTTTGCCTTCGACCCAGTCCTGATGCCCCGCGCCGTAGAACGGCGACATCGGATGACCGCTCTGTCCCCCCGGCATCGACAGCCAACCCTGCTCCTCGCGGCTCGGCGACACGACCAGCCGTTCCGACTGTCCGAACGCGGGTCCGGCGACGTGAGGCAGGTTGCTGTCGCCGCTCTGCGGCAGCGACGGCATGTCGAGCCAGCGCGACAGCGCCGGGATGGCCTTGGCCAGCGGATGCTGGATGCGGCTGGCGTTCTGCGCGCCCCAGGTAGCGCCGCCGAGGTTGCCGTCCGGCGCGATCTCGCGCGCTGCGCCGTCCAGTTGCGCCAGCAGGAGCGCATCCCAGCTCGCGAACGCGGCCGGCAACAGGTGCGGCGGCCGCTCGTCGACGGCGCGCGCGGCGCTGTACTCGAACTGGTTGCGCCAGCGCAGGCGCCGCTTCGGGTCCAGTTGCCGCTCGCCGAGCGACGGCACGGTCCAGGCCTCCCACAAGGTGTCCAGCACGCGCAGTCGCGCCTGGCGCACGAGGCGGTAGGCGGCCGAGTCCGCGTCGGCCCGGCCGTTCCAGTTCTCGAGCAGCTGGACGAAGGCCTTGTGCGTCGGGTTCGCGCCGGCATCGGCGCGCGCGGCCGCCAGCAGGCGCGCCGCCCAGGTCTTCATGAAGCGCGCGTCGTCGTCCAGGTGGATGGCGCCGATCGACGCTTCGTCGTGTTTTTCGGTGGCCGAAAGCCGGTCACGGATCTGCTGCGCACGCGCGCCCAGGTCGAAGCCGCCGTCACCGAGCAGTTCCCCCGGCGCGCCGTCGAGCTGACGGTTGTTGGCGGTCCACAGCTGTCCCTGTGTCGGCGACAGTACCTGCGGCGCGCGATCGGGGTCCAGCCAGTCGCGCCGCATCGCCGTCGGCGCGACGAAGCGGCCATAGCGCTCCGGCAGGCCGGGCTGCGCCCACAGGCGACCCGCGACCGTCCAGCCGATCTGGCCGTCGCGGTCGGCGGCGAGCAGGTTCTGATGCGGCATGCCGGCACGCTGCGCCAGCGCCAGCGCCTCGCTGACGTGGCGCACCTGCAGCATGCGATCGAGTTCGAGGTTGTAGGCTGCGCCCTGATGCGCGATCCAGTGCAGGGCGAATCGGCGTCCGTCCTCGACGGTCACGATCGGCGCGTCGCCGATCTCGTTCACTTCGAGAGTGACCGCGGGCCCGCCGTGCACCTCCAGCGTTTCAGTGCGTGTCGTCAGCTTCGCATCGGCGGGGACCTCGATCCAGTCGAACCATTGCCCATAGGCATTGGTGAAACCCCAGGCGACCGACCCGTTGGAGCCGACGACCAGCGCCGGCAGCCCGGGCAAGGTCACACCCGCCGCGCGCAGGCCCGTGCGACCGGCGCCGATCTGGAACTGCGCGCGATACCAGATGCTCGGGACGCCGAGGCCCAGGTGCATGTCGTCCGCCAGGATCGCACCGCCGTGCGCCGAGCGCGAACCCGCCACCGCCCAGTTGTTGCTGCCCAGGACCGGCAGATCGCCGTCGGCATGGATGCTGGCGGGCAGGGCCGCAGGGCGGCTCGCCGCATCGCTCGCCGGTGCCGAGGGAGCACGGGATCGACTCACGTCGAGCTGCTCGGGCGTCGGCATCGTCGGCGCCGGCATCTGGCTGCCGTCGAGCGCCGCATCCCAGCGGCCGCCGCGCGGGTTGAGCCAGTCGAAGACGACGTCGCCGGCGTGCTCGCGCAGCGTCGCGCGGTCGAAGCCGGTCTCGAAGCTGCCCGACTGCAGCATGAAGTACATCTCCGAAATGACCAGCAGCGAGTCCACCGGCGTCCAGTCCTGCGGCTTGGTGCGCAGCAGCAGGTACTGCCAGGGGCGCATCGGCAGTCCGTGCAGGCCGGCGTTGACGCCTTCGGCGTAGGCGAGCAGCAGCAGCCGGTCCTCGCCCGACAGGCCCTCGAAGCGCTCGGTCAGCCGCGCGCGCAGCCGGTGGACGCGACGGGAGCGGTCGCGGTCCAGCGCCTTGGCGCCGAACAGCGCGGACAGTTCGCCGGCGGCCGAGCGGCGCGTCAGGTCCATCTCGAAGAAGCGTTCCTGCGCGTGCGCGAAGCCGAGCCCGCGGGCCACGTCCAATCGCGTGCGACCCTCGACCACCAGCGTGCCCAGCGCATCGCGTCCCAGACTCACGGGCGCGCTCAAGCCGGGGATGGCGACGTTGCCGTCCAGCTGCGGCAGGCTGGCGCGCACGCAGGCCCAGGCCGTGATCGCCAAGGCCACCAGCAGGAACGGCAGCCCGACCAGGCCCCGCACGGTCCAGCGCCGCAGCGCGCTTTTTCCACTCATGTGCTCTCCTGATCCGCGTCCCGAAGTCCGGCCCCGGCGCTGAGACCTCGCCGCCTGGGCCGCGCTGTCCCGGCCGCGATTGTCGACGCCGATTTCCGGGCCGCGATTGTGCGTGCGCGCTGCAACAGGACTGCTACAGAGCTTCCCTAGAATCGCGCGCCATGCTCCGAGACGATCGAGACCCGACCCCAACCGCCACCGCCGCACCGGCGCTGCCCTCCCGCCGCCGCTGGCTGACCGCCGCCGGCGCGCTGGGCCTGAGTGCGTTGAGCGCCTGCTCGACCTTCACGCCGACCCCGACCCCGCCGCCGGTCGTCACAACGCCCGACCCCGAACTGCCCACGCCGGTCACGCCCAGGCCCATCCCCAAGCCACCGCGGGTGGGGCTGGCGCTGGGCGGCGGCGCGGCGCGCGGTTTCGCGCACATCGGCGTGATCCAGGTGCTGGAGGAGAACGGCCTCAAGGTCGACCTGGTCTGCGGCACCTCGGCTGGCAGTCTGGTGGGCGCGCTATATGCGGCGGGCCGGACCGGCAAGGAACTGCAGACGGTCGCCGAAGCGATGGACGAAGGCGCCATCACCGACTGGACCTTCCCGATGCGCGGCCTGATCCGGGGCGAGGCGCTGGCGCGTTACGTCCGCCAGATGACGGGCGGCCGGGGCCTGGAGCAACTTCCACTGCCCCTGGGCATCGTCGCGACGGACCTGGGCGACGGTTCGCCCATCCTGTTCCGGCAAGGCGACGTGGGCACGGCGGTGCGCGCGTCGAGCGCGGTGCCGGCGGTGTTCCAGCCGGTGAAGATCGGGAACCGCGAATACGTGGACGGCGGCCTGGTCGCGCCGGTGCCGGTGCGATTCGCCCGGCAGATGGGCGCCGAGTTCGTCATCGCCGTCGATATCGGCGAACCGCCCGACCCCAAGATTCCGGGCGACGCGATGCGCATGCTGCTGCAGACCTTCTCGATCATGGGCAAGTCGATCAACCAGTACGAGTTGCAGGGCGCGGACGTCGTGCTGCGACCCAAGCTGGACGGCTTCAGCGGGTCGGACTTCACCACGCGCCGACGCGCCATCGCGCTGGGTCGCGAAGTAGCGACGGCGATGCTGCCGGACATCAGGAGGAAGATCGCGGCGAAGACCCGGTGAGGGTCGACATCCGATATCACCTGGGCGGCGGCGGCGGCCTGCGGCGCAACGCCGTGACGCCCAGTACCTCGATGCGGTCTCCGGCTTCCAGCTGGCCGTCGTAGACCGTGATCCGCATCCACGGCCGCGGGCCGCTCGGCCCTGACACCAAGGCCGCGGCCCGTCGCCCCAGATGCCTGGCACGCAACGGAACACGGCCCGCCGGCCGCAACGCATCGATCGCGCGGAGCGGCGCCTGCGCTGTGCCTGTGGTCAGCAGGTAGGCCGGCTGGTGCGGATGGCCGGATTCCGTCGAGATCGCCAGCGCGAAAGTCTCGCCGTCCGCGACCACGTGACTGCCGAAGGCATAGTGGGCATCGTCGTTCTCGACGGTGATCATGGCCGCCCGCAGCGAATAGGACAGGCCGGTCTGACCGCCCTTGTCGTTCTCGATGGCGAGCCGCACGTCGGTGGCGGAGGGCCGGGACGCCGCGGCCGGCGGGGCCTTCAAGGCGACGACCCAGGCGAGCCGCTCGCCGGCGTCCCATGGGGGAAGCGCCACCCGGAATGAACGGGTGCCGCGATCCGGCTGGACCTCCATGTCGGGCGTGCCGACGTGACGGAGCACCTCCATCGATTGACACCAATGATCGGCGTTGTCGGCGGCGTAACCGTCCACGTTGGCCGAACGCTCCAGGGCGCGGCCGCAGACGACCGGCTGTTCGAGCATCCACGGCGTCAGGGGCAGGTGCGTCGAGCGGCTCGACAGGCAAGTGACGCCGTCCAGCGAACGGCACATGGTGTCGCCGCGCGGCGTCCTGGACAGCATCAAGGCGTGACCGGCCTCGGCATGGTCGGTCCATTCGGCGAAGCGGCTGGCATAGGCGCCGTTGCACCAGTGGAACGGCCGGCGATGTCCATTGCCCTGATAGCCCGGATCGGTCGGCCCGCGCCCCAGGCGCGGCAATCGATCGCAGCGCAAGGTGGACGACGGCGCGCTCGCGGCCTCTCGCGGTGGAACGGCGATGCTGCAGTGGCGGCCATCCTCGCTGTGGCAGGCCAGTTGGCCGTCCTCCATCCGGAAATGCCAGCCGTTGTATGCCCGCGATGTCGGGGCGGCAGCCCTCCCCGGATCCGGCGCATCGGTGACGGCGGAGGCGGCGGATGCGGAGGTGAAGACGCCAGCGGCGGCCAGGACGGCGTTGGCCGCGAGCAGCGGAAAGAAACGCATCGGAACTCCGGTCGAAATCCAAAGCTCGCCAGTGGTCCGACGGTCAGGTGTGGACATGGCAACCGGGCGCTTGCCCGGAGCGCAGGACCTCAGAGCCGTTCGCCGCGCGCGCTCGCCTCGATCAGCCTGTCCAGGCGGGCGAGCTGCGTCTCGAGCTTCTTCGCGCTGAGGATGTGCCAGATGCTGGTGCGGCGGTAACCGTCCGGCTGCGCCTGGAAGAACGCCCACGCCTGGGCGTTGCGCATGAAGATGACTTCATGCGACGGCGACAGCTCGACGAGTTCCTTCGGTTGCTCGAATGCGTAGACGCGCGAGCGTTCTTCCTGCCGGCGTTCGAAGGCCGCGAGACCGGACGGCTTCATGCGGCCTTCCTGGATCAGCGCCTCGGCCCGGCCGATGTTGACGGCGCTCCAGATGGACACCGTCTTGCGCGGCGTGAAGCGGATCTTGTAGCGCTTGTCGTCGATGCGGGTGCGCACGCCGTCGATCCAGCCGTGGCACAGGGCCTCGTCGACCGATTCCGGCCAGGCCATGCTGGGCTCGCCGGTGGCGCGCTTGTGGAAGCCGACCAGGACCTCGGTGGCCGTGGCGGCGTGCTCGTCGAGCCAGGCTCGGAACGCCTCGGGGCTGGCGAAGAAGATCGGGGTGCGGGTGGCCATGGAGCGGAAGTATGCCCGGCGCCCTGAGCGGAGCAGAACGGGGGTGGAGGGGGCGACCCAGCGCGACCTTCTCGGCATGGCTGGCGCGCGCATTGCCCTCGGGGAACAGCAGCCGGTACTCGCGGGTGCCCCGTCCAGCCGCCTGCCGGCTGAATAACTGCGCTGTGCGTTTCGTACGTGTACGAAATTTGTGATGATGCTGGAGCCAGGGTTCTTGAGGATGAAACGTGGCCCTGGGTGTGGGATAACGTACACGAAAAATAACCTTTTGATGCAGGAATCGCCGTGCGAAACACTGATCAGGACTCCGAGCGCGAGCGGCCGCGGTTGCGCCGAGGACCCGCCGAGATGGCCGCGCTCAAGCGCGAGATGCTGGAGCGCGCGCGCAAGATCTACCGCGATGAAGGCGTGGAAGCGCTCAGCATGCGCCGGCTGGCGCAGGAACTGGGCATCTCCACGATGGCGATCTACAGCTACTTCGAGAGCAAGAAGGCCCTGCTGGACGGTCTGTGGATCGAGGTGTTCGAGTCGCTGACCGACGAGCTGCTCGACGCGTCCAAGGATCAGCGCGGTCCGCGCAAGGTGCTGGAGGCGCACACGCGCTGTCTGCTCGACTTCTGGGAACGGCACCCGGAGCAGTTCCGAATGATCTACATGTCCTTGACGCAGACCGGCACGCTGGACGAGATCGGCCAGGCGCAGCAGCCTGTCTACAACCGGCTGCTCGGGTTGATGCGGGAGCGCGTCGCCGCTTGTGCGCCGGCGGGTTTCGAGCCGGGGGAAATGGCAATCCGGTCGATGTGCGACCAGATGTCGGTGCGCACCATGGGCTTCATGATGATGACCATCGGGCTGCCCCGGTATCCGCTGTACGACCGCGAGGCCTTGCGCGAGTTCACCGTCCAGGGCGTGCTGCGCGATGTGGCGGACCAGTACGCGCAATTCTCGTCCGGGGCGCGCCCGGCGGCCGCCGAGAGCGCGGCGTCCGACACTCCTTCCACGGCGGCGGACTGAGACCACCGCGCCGCGGCGCCCCGTGGGTGCCGGGATTCGCGGGGACCCTGCGCCCGTCAGCGGGCACCCGGGCGATTGCCGGAGCACCTTGCCGGTGCCCTTGACGCCTGTTGGGGCGCTACAGAAGAAAAAAAAGCCCAGCTTGCGCTGGGCTTTGAAGGGCACTTGGGAAGCTTGACTTCCTTGGGTACCGAGGAGACAACCGATACGGCAACTCGTTCGCTCAGGCCGTGGCGCGCTTGGCGCCCCGGGCGGCGGTCTGGGTCGCCTTCACCGCCGTGCTGGTCACGGCGTTGAAATTGGATTCCGCGATGTCGGTGGCTTGCTTGGCGGCCTTGTGCAGGCTTTCGTAAGCGTTGTTGGCCGCGGCCACCGCCGACTTCACCAAAGCAACAGCATTTTCCGTGCCAGCTGGAGCGTTCCGGGTCGCGTTGTCGACGACGGTGCCGAACTTGACTTGGGCGTCGGCAACCTGGGACTCGGCCAGCTTCACGAATTCCGACGAGGTCGACGTGGCGATGTCGTACAGGTGGCGGCTGTAGGCGACGGCCTTTTCAGCCGACGGTTGCAGCAGCGCGGTCTGCAGGGCCCACAGCTCCTGCGGATCCTTGATCGTGACGGCCTGCTGGGCGGTTTCGGCGGCTTCGCCGAGCGCGGTCTTGGCGACTTGCAGGTTCAGTTCGACCAGCTTCTCATAGCCTTCGAACGCCTTGGCAGTCAGGCCGAACCACGAGGCTTGCAGGTTCTTCTGTTGGTCGATCACTTGGTCAGCAGTCAGCATGCGAAATCTCCTTGAGAAATGAGGTCAGCCGGGGACAACGCGGCGGGCTGAGCACCGTCGCCGCACATTTGTTGCGGTGCAGCATGGAATTAGTATAGGACTGCCGACGATGATTGCAAGCACTTTTTGTGCATTGCAGCAAAGTCCCGGCGCAGTCGGCCGCCATGTCCCCGAATGCCCGCCGCTGTGGGGTTTGGAGTGCTCTGCTAGGGTCAGACCATGCTCGCCTTCCATTACGACCATTTGACGCTGGCGCTGCCGCCCGGCCATCGCTTCCCGCAGTCCAAGTACCAGATGCTGCGCGAGCGGGTGGAGCGGACACCGGGCGTGATGCGGCCTCAGGTGGCGGACGCCGCCGGGCCGGAGGCGCTGGCGCTGGTCCACACGCCGGACTACATCGACGCCGTCCTGCACGGCACCTTGAGCGCGGCAGCGCAGCGCGAGATCGGTTTCCCCTGGGCGCCCGGGCTGCCGCGGCGCTCGCTGTGCTCGGTCGGCGCGACCATCGCCGCGGCCCGCGCCGCACTGGAGGAGGGCGTCGCCGCCAGTCTGGCGGGCGGCACGCACCATGCGTATGCGGACAAGGGCAGCGGGTTCTGCGTCTTCAACGATGTCGCGGTGGCCGCCCGGCTGATGCAGGCCGAATGGCACCGCCGGAATCCTGATCGTGCCGGGCTGCGCGTGCTGGTGGTCGATCTGGACGTCCATCAGGGCAACGGCACGGCGAGCATCTTCCAGGACGACGACAGCGTGTTCACGCTCTCGATCCACGGCGAGAAGAACTTTCCCTTCCGCAAGGAGGCCAGCGACCTGGACGTCGGCCTGCCGGACGCCTGCGGCGACGCGGTCTACCTGCCGGCGCTGGAGGCGGCGCTCGCCGAGGCCTGGCGGCGGATGGCGGACCGGCCGCCGCAACTCGCCTTCTACCTCGCCGGCGCCGATCCGCACGAGGGCGACCGGCTCGGTCGTCTGAAGTTGAGCGCCGACGGCCTGCTGCGCCGCGACCGGATCGTGCTGGATGCGCTGTTCGAACGACGCGTCCCGGTGGCGCTCAGCATGGCCGGCGGTTACGGCGAGGACCTGAGCGTCACCGTCGACGTGCAGATGCGGACGCTGGACGCCGCGGCGCGCGCGTGGGAACGCTGGCGGGACCACTGAGGCCCTTTTCACTTCGAGTCCGCCCATGTTCCCGATCGATGTTAGCCCGCCCGTGGCCCACCACGACTGTCCGACCCCCGAGGCGACTGCCGCCGCTGCCTTGCCGCCGATCTCCGACGCGGAGAAGGCGAGGATGATCGCCGAGGCGAAAACCATCGCCCGGACCTGGACTGGACAGGTGCTGCGATGGCCGGACCGCTACCAGGCGATCGTCCAGACGTTCGAGCTCGCGGACGCGAAGCCGCTCCCCGAGCATCACCATCCCTTCCCGCGCTTCGGCTGGGTGAGCGAGGGGCACCTGCGGGTCGTGCAGGTCGGCACGGGCGAGGAGCGCGTCTTCCGTCCGGGAGATCTGATCGCCGAATCGGTGCTGCAGCGGCATTACGGCGTCAAGGTCGGTCGGGAGCGCGTGCTGCTGAAGCTGCTCGATGTCGTCCCGGCCGACTGGCAGGGCGGCAACACGGTCTTCGATCCGCTCCAGTAGCCCGTGCGACACCTGACCCCGCGCCGCGATGGAAGAATCGGCACCATGACTGCCGATACCACCGCCGCCGCCGCCGAGGCTCGCCCGGCCCCCGAGCCGCGCGAGGCCTTCGCCCGTTTCATTCCGGTGCCGACGCGCTGGATGGACAACGACCTCTACGGCCATCTGAACAACGTCGTCTACTACAGCCTCTTCGATACGGCGGTGAACCGCTACCTCATCGAGCAGGGCGCGCTTGACCTCCACCACGGCGAGGTCATCGGCCTGGTCATCGAGACGCACTGCAACTTCTTCGCCTCGCTCGCGTTCCCGCAGCAGGTCGAAGCCGGCCTGCGCGTCGCGAAGCGCTGCCGTTCCAGCGTCCGCTACGAGATCGGCCTGTTCGCCGAAGGCGAGCCGCTGTGCGCGGCGCGCGGACACTTCGTCCATGTGTACGTCGATCGCGAGACGCGCCGTCCGGTGGCGCAACTGCCCGAGCCTTACGTGAAAGCGCTGGTCGCGCTGGAGATACCATGAACGTCCCCTCATCGTTCCCCTCGTCGTTCCCGGATCCCTTCGCCCCGCCCACGCCCGAGCAGTCGGCCGCGGTCGACGCCGCGATCGTCACGCGGCATTCGATGCGCGCCTTCCTGCCGACGCCGGTGCCGCGTGCGCTGATCGAGGAGTTGCTGAACGTCGCCGCCCGCGCGCCGTCCGGCACCAACACGCAGCCCTGGCAGGTCCACGTGCTGACCGGCGCGGCCAAGGACCGGCTGGTGGCGCGCATCCAGTCGGCCTATGACGATCCCGAGGAACTGGCCACGCACGGCGAGGAATACGCCTACTACCCGCGCGAGTGGATCTCCCCCTACATCGACCGCCGCCGCAAGGTCGGCTGGGACCTGTACAGCCTGCTGGGCATCACCAAGGGCGACAAGCTGCGCATGCATGAGCAGCACGGCCGCAACTACCGCTTCTTCGACGCGCCGGTGGGCCTGATGTTCACCATCGACCGCGTGATGCAGCAGGGCAGTTGGCTGGACTACGGCATGTTCCTGCAGAACCTGATGGTCGCTGCCCGCGGCCGCGGCCTGCACACCTGCCCGCAGGCGGCGTTCACGCAATTCCACCGCGTGATCGCGGAGGAGCTCGGCCTGTCGCCGCAGCAGCAGCTGGTCTGCGGCATGTCGCTGGGCTACGCGGATCCGGCGGCGGCCGAGAACACCCTGGTCACCGAACGCGACCCGGTGGCGGCCTTCACCCGTTTCCACGAATAGACGTACGCCTGAAGCGGGGACGCCCTGGGCGATCCTCGGCTGCGCCATGGATGGCGCGGGGCAGCGATCGGCCCGCGCCTGCATACAGTTGACGATTCCCTGCAAGAAGGAGCATCGTCCATGAGCAAGCCCAGCGTCCTGGTGGCCCGCAAGACCTTCGACGACATCGTCGACCGGCTGCGTCAGCACTTCGAAGTCGAGACCAACGACAGCGACACCGGCTGGTCGCAGGACGAGCTGATCCGGCGCCTGCAGGGCAAGGCCGGCGTGTACATCGCCGGCGGCGACAAGATCGATGCGAAGCTGCTCGACGCCTGCCCCGACCTCAAGGCCGTCTGCACGATGGCCGTCGGCTACAACAACATCGACGTGCCGGCCTGCACCGCGCGCGGCGTGCTGGTGACCAACGCGCCGGACGTGCTGACCGAGACCACCGCCGACTTCGGCTTCGCGCTGATGATGGCCACCGCGCGCCGCATCACCGAGAGCGAACACTTCCTGCGCCGCGGCGAGTGGAAGCAATGGTCGGTGACGATGTTCGCCGGCGCCGACCTGCACGGCGCGACGCTGGGCGTGCTCGGCATGGGCCGTATCGGCGCGGCGATTGCGCGGCGCGGCCACCTGGGCTTCGGCATGCCGGTCATCTATCACAACCGTTCGCGGCTGCCGGCCGACCAGGAGGGCCCGCTGGGCGCGCAATGGGTGGAGAAGGACGAGCTGCTGCAGCGCGCCGACCACCTCGTCATCGTCGTGCCGTACAGCGCGTCCTCGCACCACCTGATCGGCCAGCGCGAGTTGCGCCTGATGAAGAAGACCGCGACGCTGACCAACATCGCGCGCGGCGGCGTCGTCGACGACGCGGCGCTGGCGGCCGAGCTGCAGGCCGGCACCATCGCCGCCGCGGGCCTGGACGTGTTCGAAGGCGAGCCCACGGTGCATCCGGCGCTGCTGGCCTGCACGAATGTCGTGCTCACGCCCCACATCGCCAGCGCCACGATCGCGACGCGCCGCGCGATGAGCGACCTGGCCGTGGACAACCTCATCGCCGCGCTGACCGACGGCGTTCCGCCGACGGCCCTGAATCGCGAGGTGCTCAAGCGCTGAGAGAATCGGAGGCATGTCTTTTCCCGACCTGCTGCAGCTGACCCTTTCCGGGCTGATCCTGATCCTTCTCGTCGTGGTGCTGCTCGCCCGGCGACGGTCTTCGGACAGCGGCGAAGCGGCAGCGGCGGCGCTGGCGCCGCTGATGCAGCAGTCGGGCGAACGTATCGAGCGCCTGGAACGCGCGCTGCGCGACGAGCTCAGCCGCGGCAACGCCGGGCTGCGCCAGGAGACGCTGGTGACGCTGACGCAGTTCCAGCAGGCGTTGGGCCAGCAGGCTGAGCGCGCGAGGGAGGCGCAGGCCGCGGCCGCGTCCCGCATGACCACCGTGCTGACCGAGCAACTGCAGGCGCTCGCGCAGCGCAACGAGGCCGGTCTGGCCGAGACGCGGCGTACCGTCGAGGCCCGGCTCCAGGCGATCCAGCAGGACAACGAGAAGAAGCTCGAGCAGATGCGGGCGACCGTGGACGAGAAGCTGCACGCCACGCTGGAGCAGCGCCTGGGCGAGAGCTTCAAGCAGGTCGCCGAGCGGCTGGAGCAGGTCTACCGAGGCCTGGGCGAGATGCAGACGCTGGCGCGCGACGTCGGTTCGCTCAACCGGGTGCTGACCAACGTGAAGACGCGCGGGATCTTCGGCGAGGTCCAATTGGCGGCCCTGCTGGAACAGGTCTTCACGCCGGAGCAGTTCGCCTCGAATGTCGAGACGGTGCCGGGCTCCGGCGCCCGCGTCGAGTTCGCGCTCCGGCTGCCGGGCCAGCGCGACGACGGTCAACCCATCTGGTTGCCGATCGATGCCAAGTTCCCACGCGAGGACTATGAGCGCCTGCTCGACGCCCAGGAGCGCGCCGACGCGCCCGCAGCGGAGCTCGCCGGTCGCGCGATCGAGACGCGACTGCGGCTGGAAGCGAGGAGCATCCGCGAGAAGTACCTGGGTCCTCCGCACACGACCGACTTCGCGCTGCTGTTCGTGCCCACCGAGGGCCTCTACGCCGAGGCGCTGCGCCGACCCGGCCTGAGCCAGGCGCTGCAGATCGAGCACAAGGTGATGCTGGTCGGCCCGACGACCTTGCTGGCGACGCTGTCCAGCCTGCAGATGGGCTTCCGCACGCTGGCCCTGGAGAAGCGTTCCGCGGAAGTGTGGGACGTGCTGCGCGCGGTGAAGACGGAGTTCGGCAAGTTCGGCGACGTCCTGGCCAAGACGAAGAAGAAACTCGACGAGGCCAGCAACAACATCGAGCTCGCCGAGCGGCGCACGCGCGTCATGACCCGTGAGCTGAAGTCCGTCGAGGCCTTGCCCGAGGCGCAGGCCGCAAGGGTGTTGAAGCTGGGCGCCCCCACCGATCCCGCCACCGATCCCGGCATCGATGCCGAAGGCGAGGCCGACATCGGGGACGAAGGCGCCGCCCGATGAACGACGACGCGACCGCGGCGAGGGGCTACACCGGCTTGAATGCCGGTTTCGCGGCCGTCATCGCCTCGCTGGTGGCGGTGCATGCCTGCATGGCGACGACGCGCGTCGCGGCCACGCTGTGGGTGCTGCATCAGGGCTACGGCGGCGGCTTCGTCGGCGTGCTGCTGAGTCTGTTCGCCGTCGCGCCGCTGGGGCTGTCGCTGTGGGCCGGCCGGCTGGCCGATCGCCATGGTTTCCACCGCCCGGTCGGTATCGGCGTGGCGATGGCCTTCGCCGGCGCCGTGCTGGCGCTGTGGGCGCAGGTGCTCGGATGGGTCTGGCTGCTGGCGCTGGGCTGCCTGCTGTGCGGCGGTGCCGTCGCGCTCGCGGCCGTCGCCATCCAGCGGGAGGCCGGATTGATGGCGCACGACGCTTCGCAGCTCAAGCGTGTGTTCAGCTGGGTGGCGCTCGGTCCGGCCTTGTCCAACGCCTTCGCGCCGGTCATCACCGGCATCGTCATCGACACCGCGGGGTTCACCGCGGCCCTCGTCCTGTCCACCCTGCTGCCGCTGGCGGCCTGGATGATCGCGAAGCGCGTGCCGCGCCATGCGCCGGCACCCGCCGCCAGCGGCGTCAAGCCGCGTCCCGCCTGGGACCTGCTGAAGGATCCAGGCCTGCGCAATCTGCTGATCGTCAACGTCGCAATGTCCTCCTGCTGGGACGCCCACAGCTTCGTCGTGCCGGTGGTCGGTCACGCGAAGGGGCTGTCCGCGTCCGGCATCGGCCTGGTGCTGGGCAGCTTCGCCGCGGCGGCGACGCTGGTCCGGCTGGCGATCGTGCGCTGGGCCCACCGCATCGACGACGTGAAGGCGCTGCGCGTCGCCATGGCGGTGGCGACCGTCACGCTGCTCGTCTACGCGTGGTTGCCCGGCACCTTGGGGCTGATGGTCGGGTCCGCGGTGCTGGGGGTGGCGCTCGGCGCGGTGCAGCCGATGGTGCTGGCGACCATGCACCAGGTCACGCCGCCGGACCGCCACGGCCAGGCGCTCGGGCTGCGCATGCTGGCGTCCAACGGCGCGACCGTGGCGATGCCGCTGGGATTCGGCGCGCTGGCGACGGCCAGCTTCGCCGCTGCTCCGCTGTGGCTGATGGCGGGTCTCCTGCTGCTGGCCCAGCGGGCGGCGTCGAGGATCGCCAGCCGGGCGGGCGCCTGATCGCCTCGCGCGCACGCCGCGGGGTGCTACTGGAGATGCCGCCACAGCGGCTCCGCGAGGGTCAGGTCCTCGCCGATCGAACGTGCCACGGCGCGCAGCAGCGGTTGCGCCGACGCGCGTGAGGCCAGGGCCCGCAACGAGTCGGTCGGCATCGAAGGCGTCAGCGGCGGCACCTCGTCCCGCAGCGCCTGCTTCAGCAGCCGCAGGGCGGGGATCAGATCGTCCGGCGCGGGCCATCCTCGCACGAATGCGAGCAGCCGCACGGGGTCGAACCGCAGACGGGCATAGGTTCCGGGCACCGCCAGCGTGGCGGTATCGGGCGGGCACCGGTCGCCCACCCGCGCTCCCATGCAATGCAGCACGTTCAGCGAGATCCAGACCTCTCCCAGCATCACATGCGTGCGGTCGGATTCCCATTGAGGCCGGTGCCCCGGCGCCGGTCGATGCGCAGGCCGGGCGCCCAGCCAGGCGATGAGCGCTCCGGCGGGCGGCGGGTCCGCGATCCGCTCGTCGGTGATCCAGGCCTTGCCGCCGTGCGGATACTTGTCGGCACGTTCGATGTCGCCGCTCGGACCCCGGCGGAAGAGCCATGTCGCACGCGGCACGTTCTTGGCCCAGTCGCCGCTCTTGCTCGGGCCCCCATCCGGATGCGAGTCCTGGATCCACAGGCGAGGACGAGGTGGCCTCGAATACGAATGCGGCTCGTCCTGGTCGAAGATGATGAAGGCGCGAAGGCGGGATGGCCCGGATGCGCGGTCCTCAAGCGCCTCCGCCCGCATCCCGCAGACTCTCGACCGCGCGGACACGGTCGGCGTGCGAGCGCCCCAGGCATCGGAGAGGCGACGCAGCACGTCCTCGGCGTAGCTGTACGGGCTGACCGGCGATTCGAGGGTGCAAGAGGCCAGGCTCACATGGGCAGGTCTCCAGGAGCCTTGCGGTCTGCCGGCCATGGCGGTCGTCTGATCCACGAATCGAAGCAGATGATCGACCAGCGCGGAGGCCGGCCAAGTGTTGAGAATCAGTTGGTTGCCGCCTGGCGCGAAAGTGCGATGGCCGACCGCCACGAAGCGGACCGGGTCCGATGACAGACGTTCAGGGAGTTCCTGGGGTAGTCCGGTCCGCCAGTCGAGGGTCGAGCGATCGAGGTGGAAGTGACGCTGCCGACCGTCGTGCTCGCCCTGCACCAGAATCGCCGTGGGGGCGTGGGCCAGTCGGCGCGCGATCAAGTGACATGTCTCGTCACCGCCGCGAATCTGGAATGCGACCCAGATGCCGTGCTTCGAGTCCTTCGGGTGGGAAGGCCTGATGCGTGGAGGCAGCGGCATCGCCGCTTTCGGAGGAAGGTTGAACTGAGCCATGGTCCACTTCCACAATGCAGCGTGGTCGGACCGTGTCCGAACCGTCGTCCATTCATGCGAGCTGTCCGGTCGTGGCGTCAGTCGGGAGAACGGCTGTCGATGCGTGCGCAGCACGCGATGATCAAGTGTCCATTCGGGTGCGAGCGTTGACATGCGGGCACCGTTTCTCGAGTTGTTCGCGATCTCCTCGATGATCGACTGGGCGGAGAGGCCGGGCGCGGGTTGACATGTCGACCGCCAGCGCGCCTTTTCCAGGTGAAGCAGGAGCAAACGCTCGACGATGGCGAGATCGGCGTCCTGCTGGTCTGCGGTGACCCGGCCCGGGCCTTCCAACGGACGCACGTGGATATGAGAGCAGCGAGGCGGCTTGCCGGCTGCTCCGCACCGCTGGAGAGCCCGGATGCGCACCTCTCCGCGATCCCGATCGAGCTGGCTGTCGAACAGGCCACAGTGATCCAGCAAAGGGAAAGGGCTGCCCTGTGGCAGCCGCGGTGTCACGTGATGCATGTCCGACGTCCGGTGGGGAAAGCGCACTCAGTGGCGTCATGAGGTTCAGCGGTCCCGCTTCGGGCGACCGCCCACCATCATTCGCCGCCGGGTGCGATCGCGACCTGCCGCCGCGCCTCCTTGTGTTTCATCGCGACGTATTCCTCCAGCGACTGCTCGTGCAGCTGTCGCGCGTACCGCTCGGTGGCCGCGAACCAATCGCGCAGGCGCCGGTCGAGCCGCTGTCCGGACGGCGCCGGCAGCGTGTCGAGGTAGGACTCGATGGCCAGGAAATAGCGCATCGTGTTGCGCTCCGCGATGCCCTGGATGCCGCCGACGTAGCGCGGGCGGCCGTCGTTGTCGCGTCCCACCACCGTGAAGCCGACCTTGTCGCGTCCCGAGGTGGACAGGTAGGCGCCGGTCGCGACGCGCGCGGCGAAGTTGTTCACGTAGGCGTAGCGCAGGCGCACGAACGAGCGCGTGGCGTCGATCGGTACTGCCTCCAGCGTCAGACGGTAGTTGCTGGTGCCCATCGGCCCCTTGTCCGCGCTCATCTCCACCAGCAGGTATTGCGGCAGTGACGCGAGCACTTGGAAGCGGAAGTCGAGCGCGTAGGCATCCTCGATCGGCTGGTCGAACTTGCGGCCGACGGCCATGTGCAGCGTGGCGCCCGGTGCCGCGTCGTCCTCGACGGCGCAGCGCTTGACGTTGGCCGGCAGCGTCAGCAGGTCGCACCAGGCCTCGGCGTTGCGCAGCGCGCCCGACAGCGCGCCGAACGGATGCTGGACGACCGCGTGCATTTCCCCCGTGGGCCGCTCGGTGTCGTCGACGGAGTTCAGCACGATCGGCTTCTGGAACGGGCTCTTGGACAGCTGCGGTGCGAGTTGGTCGTACTGCGCGCGCAGCCCCGCGCCCTGCTGCGCCGTCACCTCGGTGGCGATCAGCAGAAGCCCCAGCAACACGGTAGCGTGCGCGATCCAGAAAAGCGCGCCATGGTGTGGCCTCGGATGCTTCGAATGTCGGAACAGGCACCCGGGATGCGGCGCGGAAAAGTGCGGGAAGGAACGCATGGCGAACTCCATCGCTGGCCGGAGCCGTTGATTCACCTTACGGGCGGTGAGCGGGCGGGTCTGTCGGACAAGGCCGCGACCCTGCGTGCGGATGCGCCGTCGGCGGCGGGGGACGGCGGCCTGCGGCGTCTGGGCGTACCGATGTCGCGTTGGGGCCGATACTCGCGCCGGATGGACACACCATGACCACAACGATGAAACCAGTGTTGAGAGGGGCTGCGGGGACGGTCGTCGGGGACCTGATGAGGGAGCGGCAACGCGGTGCGTGGCGCTGGCCCTCTCGCTGGCCGTCTCGCTGGGCCTGGGCCCAACTGGTCGTCGCACTCCTGGTGACGGGGGTCGTGGCCATGCTGTGGCTGTCGCGTGTCCAGGCCGGACCGCTGGCGCGACTGGACGGCGTGATGCAGGACGCGCAGGCCCAGTGGCGCGGTCGGATCGCGCCGGGGACGACGTATCCGATCACGCTGGTGCGTTTCGACGACGTCAGTGCCGCGCGCTTCGGCGGCATGACGCCGGGGCGGCCGCTGCTCGCCGAAGCGATCATGCGGCTGCAGGCCGCGAAGCCGCGGCTGATCGCCGTCGACATGTTGCTGCTCGACCCGAAGCCGGACAGCGATATGGTGCTGGCCGACGCGATGCGCGGCGGCGCGCCGGTGCTGCTGCCGTTCGCGTTGCCGCCCGCGCAGACGGCCTCGGCGCCTGCCGCCAACGCGCCGACCGGCCTGCTGAAGCAGGCCTTCATGCGTGCCGAGGGGACGCCGCGCAGCGCGCTGATCCCGGAACGGGCCGACGCGCCGCCGGAGCCGCTGCTGTCGGCGGCGACGTCGCTCGGCCATGTCCAAGCGGCGCGCGAGGTGGACGGCAGCCTGCGCCACGATCTGCCCGCACTGCCGCTGGACGGCAAGGTCTATCCGTCGCTGGCCGTGCGCATCGCCGGCGACGCGATGCGCCAGCCCTGGGCCGAGGCCACGCTGCGCTGGAGCCGCGACATCCGCTGGGGCACGCTGCAGGTGCCGCTGGATCTGCTGTCGCGCCAGGGTGTCAATTACTACGGTCCGGCGGGGACTTTCCCGTCGGTGTCGATGGCCGACCTCGTCGACGGCAAGGTGACCGAGGACGCGCTGCGCAACCGCATCGTGATCATCGGCGTGTCGGCGCTCGGCGCCGGCGATCATTCCGCCAGTCCCTTCGACGCCGGTCTCCCCAGCGTGGAGCGGCTCGCGACCGTCGTCGACAACCTCCTGACCGGCCGCACGCTGACGCGGCCGCCTTGGGCCGCGCTCGCCGAGTCCGGCGCGCTGCTGGTGCTGCCGCTGCTCTGCGCGCTGCTGCTTGCGCGCGGATCGCTGTGGCGCGGCCTGCCGATCGTGGCGCTGCTGGTCGGCGGCGGTCTCTACGGCGCGCAGTGGGCGTTCGAAGAGGAACGTCTCGTCCTCTCGCTCGCCTACCCATTGCTGGCCGTGACGGCGGCGAGCCTCGCCGCGCTGACGCTGCGCGCGCTCGCGCGCCAGTCGCGTCGGCGCGAGGCGCTCCGGCGCCTGACCGCGAGCGAGGCCCGTCATGCGCTCGCCGCGCAGGGCGCCAACGATGGGCTATGGGATTGGGACATCCCGTCGGACCAGCTCGATGTCTCGGCGCGCTGGCTGGCGCTGATGGGCGACGTGCGCGCGCCGGACGAGCAGCCGGCCGGCGTCAGGCGCGGCTTCTGGCGACTCGGAAAGCGAGGCGCGCCGGTGGACACCACGCGCGGCATCGAGCGCTTCACGCGCCCGTTGGGCGAGGCGGCGGCGGGCCTCCTGCGCGCCGACCTCGACGCGCATCTTCAAGGCCGCAGTTTCCAGTTCCACCATGTGCTGCGTTTCGAGCAGGGCGGGCAGGCGCGCGCGCTGCTGGCGCGCGGCGTGGCGGTGCGGCAGGACGGCAAGCCGGTCCGCATGGCCGGCTCGCTGACCGACATCAGCGAGCACGAGCGGCTGCAGGCACGGGTCGCGCACGAGGCGATGCACGACCGGCTCACGGGGCTGCCGAATCGCGCGCTGTTCGTCGAGCTCGTCGCGCAGCGGCTGGCCAACCCGACGCCCGGCGTACCGGTCGCCGTGGCGCTCGTGGGCCTGGACGATTTCCGCGCGTTCAACGAGCGCCACGGCCTGCTGGCCGGCGACGCCGTGCTGGTCGAGAGCGCGCGGCGCCTGGCCGGCGGCACGGGCCGCACGGCGCGCGCCGGACGCGTCGTCGCGCGCCTGGGCGCGGATCAGTTCGGCGTGCTCTTCGAGGCGCGCATCGAGGCCGGCGCGCTCGTCGACCGGGTGCCGGAATGGGCGCTGGCGCGCATCGAGGAACCGTTCCTGTTCGACACCGTCGATGCCGGTCAGGGCACCGGCGCGCATCGACTCACCGCCTGCGCCGGCTGGGCGTACACGGGGCAGGGCAACTTCAGCCCGGACGACCTGATGGCCGCCGCGGAAAGCGCGCTGGCCCGCGCCAGGGCCGCCGGCACCGGTCATGCCCGCCTGTTCGATCCGGCGCAGCAACTGGTCGAGCAATCGCGGCGCTGGGTGAAGGAAAACATCGCGCGCGGACTGGAGGCGGGGGAATTCCAGCTCCACTACCAGCCCTTGGTGAAGCTGTCGGACCGGGCGCTGCTCGGCTTCGAGGCGCTGATCCGCTGGCAACATCCGACGCGCGGCACGGTGATGCCCGGCGACTTCATTCCGGCGGCGGAGGAGAGCGGACAGATCGTCGAGATCGGCCGCTGGACGCTGATCGAGGCCGCGCTGCAGCTGCGCCGCTGGCGCGAGATCGGCTTCCACGGCGAGATCGCCGTCAACGTGTCGGGCGTGCAGCTGGAGCGCGACGACCAGCTCCTCAACGACGCCCGCGAGTCGCTCAAGGCGCTGGGCGACGTGCCGCCGTCGCAGCTCAGGCTCGAGGTCACGGAGAGCATGGCGATGGCCAATCCGCAGCGCAGCGCCGCGATCCTGCAGGAGCTCGCGCGCATGGGCTTCAAGCTGTCGATCGACGACTTCGGGACCGGGTATTCGTCGCTCGCCTACCTGCACCGCTTCCCGTTCGACACGCTGAAGATCGACCGCAGTTTCGTGACGCGGCTGGGGGCCGGTCGAGAATCGCGGGAGATCGTGCGCACCATCGTCGGCCTGGCCGACGCCCTCGGCAAGCAGACCTTGGCCGAGGGCGTGGAGGAGGCGACGCAGGCGAGCTTGCTGGAGGATCTCGGCGTTCAGGCGGCGCAGGGCTGGCTGTTCGCCAAGGCGCTGCCAGCCGAGGAGGCGAAGCGGCTCATCCAGACAGTGCCGTGGAAGAAGCCGCTTTGAGGCCACGGGTTGGGGCCGTGGACCTCAGGCCATGCCCTGGTGTCTCAACAGCGCGTCGATCTGCGGCTCGCGGCCGCGGAATGCCTTGAAGTTGTCCATCGCGTCGCGCACGCTGCCCATCGACAGGATCTCCTCGAGGTAGCGCCGGCCCGTCGCCGGGTTGAACACGCCTTCTTCCTCGAACGCGCTCCAGCAGTCGGCCGACAGCACCTCCGCCCACTTGTAGCTGTAGTAGCCCGCCGCATACCCGCCGGCGAAGATGTGCGAGAAGCTGTGCTGGAAACGGTTGAACGCCGGCGGCGGCAGTACGGCGACTTCAGCGCGCACCTCGTCCAGCAACTCCTGCACGCGCGTCTCGGAGCCCGGCTCCGCATGCAGCCGCATGTCGAAGAGCGAGAACTCGATCTGGCGCAGCGTCTGCAGGCCCGCCTGGAAATTCTTCGCCGCCAGCATCTTGTCGAACAGCGCGCGCGGCAGCGGTTCGCCGGTGTCCACATGCGCCGAGAGCTGCTGGATGACTTCCCACTCCCAGCAGAAGTTCTCCATGAACTGGCTGGGCAGTTCGACCGCGTCCCACTCGACCCCGGAGATACCCGACACGCCCAGTTCGGCCACCCGTGTCAGCAGGTGGTGCAGGCCGTGACCGCATTCGTGGAACAGCGTCGTCACGTCGTCGTGCGTCAGCAGCGCGGGCTTGCCTTCCGCGCCTTGCGGGAAGTTGCACACCAGGTGGGCGACGGGGATCTGCTCGGTGCCCGTCCCCGCGAGGTCCGGCCGCGCCCAGCGGCTGCGGACCTCGTCCATCCAGGCGCCCGGCCGCTTGCCGTTTCGCGCGTAGAGGTCGAGGTACACCTGCCCGATCAGGCGTCCATCGCGACGCAGTTCGCAGAACTGCACCGAGTCGTGCCACACCGAGGCCTCCGCCGGCACCAGTTGCACGCCGAACAGCCGGTCGACGATGCGGAACAGACCGTCCAGCACGCGCGGCAGGGTCAGGTATTGCCGCACTTCCTGATCGGAGAACGCGTAGCGCGCCTCCTTCAGCTTCTCGGAAACGAAGGGGAGGTCCCAGGCCTGCAGGTCGTCCATGCGCAGGCCCGCCGTGGCGAAGTCGCGCAGCTCGTCGAGGTCGCGCTGCGCATAGGGCCGGGCACGGCCCGCGAGGTCGCGCAGGAACGCCAGCACCTGGGCGGGCGATGTGGCCATCTTGGGCACCAGCGAGGCTTCGGCGAAGCTGGCGAAGCCCAGCAGCCGCGCTTCTTCCTGGCGCAGCATCAGCAATTCCTGCATCAGCGGGCCGTTGTCGTGGTCCGGCTTGTCACCCAGCTCGCTGGCGCGCGTCACGTAGGCGCGATAGAGCCGTTCGCGCAGCGCGCGGTCCTCGGCGTACTGCATCACCGGCATGTAGACGGGGAAGTGCAGGGTGAGCTTGTGGGTGTCGGGATCGGTGTTGCCGTCCTTCTCCGCCGCGGCGCGCGCGTTGGCGATCACGTCCGGCGGCACGCCCTTCAGCTCGGACGCCTTCGCCAGATAGCTCCAGCCGTCCGTCGCGTCCATCACGTGTTCGGAGAAGGCCTGGCCGAGTTCGGCGCTGCGCTCCTGGATCTTCGCGAATCGTTCCTTGGCCTCGCCCTGCAGCTCGGCGCCGGACAGCACGAAGTCGCGGATCGCGTGCTTCAGCAATTGAGCGCGTTCCGGCGCCAGCCCGGGCTGGTCGGCGATCGCCTTGTACTTGGCGTAGAGCGCCTCGTTGGCGCCGAGCGCGGTGTAGAACTCGGTGACCGCGGGGAGCATCGCGTTGTAGGCCTCGCGCAGCGCCGGCGTGTTGGCGACCGCGTTCAGATGGCCCACGGCGCCCCAGGCGGTGCCCAGGCGCTCCGAGGCGACGTTGAGCGTGCGGGACAGGAAGTCGTAATCGGCGGGCGCGTCGGACGCGGTCACCTGATCCAGTGCTCTCTGGGCCTCGGCCAGGAGTTCGGCGACGGCGGGCTGGATGTGCGACGGGTCGATCGCGGCGAAGTCCGGCAGCGACGCGGTGGAAAGCAGCGGGTTCGCGGTGGGAGACGCGGCGCCCGGCGTGGTGCCCGGCGTGGTGCCGGATGCGGCGGCGGTGGAATCGGTCATGCAGGCCTCGTGAGTCTGACGAAATGCCGGAATAGTGTCTCAGCCTTTCGCGCGCGTTTGCGCGGGAGGTTTCTATCGTGGGGGCGATGCCCGGGCTATCAAGCCGGGACTGTCCCGCACGACACCTGCATTCTCTGCCTCAGAAGGTCTCCCAGTCGCCGTCGTCGGCCGCCGGCGCGGGGCGGGGCGGCGGCGGGGCGGACGGCGGCGAAGCCTTCGCGACAGGAACGGGCGCCGCTGACGGAGCCTTGGGAGAGGGCGGCGCGGGCGGCGCGGGCGGCGACTTGCGCGCGGCGGTTGACGCGTGTGTCGACCCGGCGGAGGACTGCGGGGTCTTGGCCCGGCTCGGCGTCGCGGTGGACGCCGCTGCCGTCGGTCGGGCCGACGACGCAGGCTTCGCGCTGCGGGCGACCGTCGGCATCCCTTCCGCGCCAAGGCGGAAGACCGACACGATCTCCGTCAGGCGGTGCGCCTGGTCCTTGAGGCTCTCCGCCGCGGCGGCGGATTCCTCGACCAGCGCCGCGTTCTGCTGCGTCATCCGGTCCAGTTGCACGACGGCGTCGTTTACCTGCGCGATGCCGCTGCTCTGTTCCGTCGACGCCGCGGTGATCTCGCCGATGATGTCGGTCACCCGCTGCACGCTGCCGACGATGTCGTTCATCGACTCGCCCGCCGCCTGCACCAGCCGCGATCCGGCCTCGACGCTCGTCACGCTCGCGCCGATCAGCGTCTTGATCTCCTTGGCCGCCTCGGCGCTGCGCTGCGCCAGCGAGCGGACCTCGCTCGCGACCACCGCAAAGCCCCGGCCCTGCTCGCCGGCCCGTGCGGCTTCGACCGCGGCGTTCAGGGCGAGGATGTTGGTCTGGAACGCGATGCCGTCGATCGTGCCGATGATGTCGTTGATCTTGCGGGAACTGGCGCTGATCTCGTCCATCGTCGACACCACCTGACCGACGACCTGACCGCCGCGCGCCGCCGCGCTGGAGGCGCTCGAGGCGAGCTGGTTGGCCGTCTGCGCCGCGTCGGCGGTCTGGCGCACCGTCGCGGTCAGCTCCTCCATCGACGACGCGGCCTGCTGCAGGTTGGACGCCGTCTCCTCGGTGCGCTGCGACAGGTCCTGAGAGCCGATCGCGATCTCGCTGGAGGCGGTCGTGATGGAGTTGCTCGCCGACCGCACGTCCAGCAGGATGCGCTGGATCTTCTCGGCGAACAGGTTGAACGAGGAGGCGATGCGGCCGACCTCGTCGCGGCCGCCGGCGGGCAGGCGCTGCGTCAGGTCGCCGTCGCCGGCGCTGATGTCGTCGAGCGCGGCACGCACGCGGTCCACGCCGCGCAGCATCGCGCTGATCGTGCCCGTCATCGCGAGCGCCGCGACCGCCATCATGATCAGCGCCGTGATCACCGCCGTGCGCAGCAGCGCGCTGAGCGAGGCCAGCGCCTCGTCCCTCTTCGCGGCGACGAAGAGCTGCCAGTCGGTGTCGGCGATCGGCGTGCCGCTGACCAGGAAGATGTCGCCGCCGACGTTCGCCTCCACCCAGCCGGCAGCCGGATCGAGCGCCGTGGCCAGCGCCTGCGGCGTCAACTGGTCGGAGACGGCCGTGGCGTCCTTCAGCGCCAGCTTGGGGTCGGGGTGCGCGACGATCTTGCCGTCCCTGGACATCAGGAACGCGAAGCCGCCCGGCGTGGGCTTGATCGACTGGACGGTCGCGACGACGTCGTCCAGGAACACGTCCGTTGCGATCACGGCCTTGGTGGCGCCGCCGGTCTTGTCCGCCGCCGCGAAGGTGACCACCAGCCGACCCTTGGAGGCGTCCATGTAGGGCGCGGTCAGCACGGTGCCGGAGGCGGACGCCGCGCCGGTGTACCAGGGGCGTCCGGTGGGGTCGTAGTCGGCCGGCAGGTTCTGCGGCGTGTTGAAGACGATCTTCTTGTCGGCGAAGCCGACGTAGGCGGCTTCCAGCCGCCCGGATTTCGCCGCCTGCTGCAGCAGCGGCACCGGATCGGCCGACGCGACGGCCGGCTGCAGGGACGCGACGATGTCGCGCTGCGAGCGGACCCACTGGCGGATCGCGTCGGCCCTGGCCGCGGCCAGTTCGTCGAGGGATTGGGAGACCTGCTGGCGGGTATGGCCCCGCACGGTCACGTAGTTGGCGACGGTGATCGCCAGCAGCGTCAGGGTGACGATGCCGACGCCCAACGCAATCAGGCGGGTCTTGATCGAGTCGAACATGAACGGGCTCCTTGGCTGATGCCGTCTGCCTGTCTGCCGACGCCGGGCATTCCGCTCTCTGGCGCCGCCTCCACGATCCGCTCTCTCTGTCTCTCATTCGCGCGCCGCCACGGCGCGCACCGACCGGAAAAAACGCCCGGACTGGCCGGGCGTTCTGTCGTTCGGTCAGGCGACCGTCATCGCATCCATCAGTCCCATGTCCGCGCTGGACATGAGGCCTTCGATGTCGATCAGGATCAGCATGCGCTCGGCGACGGCGCCGATGCCCATGATGAAGCTGGTGTTGACGGTGCTGGCGCTGAGCTCCGGCGCCGGACGGATCACGTCGCGGTTCAGTTCCAGCACGTCGGACACCGAGTCCACCACCGCGCCGACGACGCGGTTCTTGACGTTCAGCACGATCACGACGGTGAAGCTGTTGTATTCAGCCGTGGCGCAGCCCAGCTTCAGGCGCAGGTCGACGATCGGCACGATCACGCCGCGCAGGTTCACGACGCCCTTGATGAAGTCGGGCGCGTTGGCGATGCGGGTCGGCTGCTCGTAGGAACGGATCTCCTGGACCTTCAGGATGTCGATGCCGTATTCCTCCTGACCCAGGCGGAAGGTCAGGTACTCGCCGCTGGCGGGCGCGGCATTCGCGGCGCCGTGCGGGACCAGCGCGCCGGAGTTCGCTTGCACGACTTGCGTGCCGGTTTGTTGGACGATTTCCATGTGTTGACCTCGTGCGGCTGATTAGAAGGTTTCCCAGTCGCCGTCGTCGGCGGTGGTCGCCGGTGCTGCCGGCTTGGGAGTGAGCGGTGCGGGCGCGGCCTTGGGCGAGGCCGCGGGCTTGACGACGGCCGGCTTGGCCGCCGTCGTGGTGGTGGTGGACTTGGCGGCCGTCGTGGCCGCTGGCTTCGCCGGCGTGGCCTTGAACGCTGCCTTGGCGGCGGCGGGCTTGACCGGCGCGGCCTTGCTCTCGAACTTGGCGGCAGGCTTCACCGGCGCCATCGTCGTCGTGGTGCTGTGCGCCGCCGACGTCGATGAAGCCGCGGGCTTCGTCACGCCGTCGGACTTGGCCGTGAATGCGGTCGCAGACAGTGCCGGCGCATGGCCCGACACGCGGAAGCGGTCGACCACGCCGCCCAGGCGCTCGGCCTGGTCCTTCAGGCTTTCGGCGGCGGCGGCGGATTGCTCCACCAGCGCGGCGTTCTGCTGCGTCATCTGGTCCAGGTTGCTGACGCCCTGGTTGACCTGGCTGATGCCGTCGCTCTGCTCGCTGGACGCGGCGGTGATCTCGCCGATGATGTCCGTCACGCGCTGCACGCTGGAGACGATGTCGCTCATCGTGCTGCCGGCTTCCTGCACGAGGCGCGAGCCGGTCTCGACGCGTTCGACGCTGGCGCCGATCAGGGTCTTGATCTCGCGGGCGGCTTCGGCGCTGCGCTGCGCCAGCGAGCGGACCTCGCCGGCCACGACCGCGAAACCGCGGCCCTGTTCGCCGGCGCGCGCCGCTTCCACGGCGGCATTCAGCGCCAGGATGTTGGTCTGGAAGGCGATGCCGTCGATGGTGCCGATGATGTCGCTGATGCGCTTGGAGCTGGCGTTGATCTCATCCATCGTCGAGACGACCTGGCTCACCACTTCGCCGCCCTTGGCCGCCGCGCCTGAGGCGGAGGAGGCCAGTTGGTTGGCGGTGCGCGCCGAGTCGGCGGTCTGCTTGACGGTGCCGGTCAGCTGGACCAGGGAGGACGCGGCTTCCTGCAGGTTGGAGGCGGTCTGTTCGGTGCGGCTGGACAGGTCCTGGTTGCCGGTGGCGATCTCGACCGAGGCGGTGCGGATCGAATCGGCGGCCGTGCGCAGCTGGCCGACCATGGACTGCAGCGCTTCCTGCATGTGGTGCAGCGAGCGCATCAGCTTGGACGCCTCGTCGATGCCTTCGACCGGTTTCATCGTGCGCGACAGGTCGCCTTCGGCGATCGCGGCGGCCAGGGCCTCGGCGTCGGCTAGCGGCGCGCAGATGGTCTGCATGTTCAGCAGCGTCAGCGGCACCACGACGATCGCGGCGAACACCAGCACCAGTCCGAAGGTCCACAACACGCCGCCCTGGGTGCTTTCCATGCCCTGGCGCATCGCTTCGGACTGCGCTTCAAGGCGGGTCGCCAGTTCATCGAGCTGCTTCTCCGCCTCGACCACCTGGTCCTTGGCCGGCTGCAGCAGGCGGTCGGCGACCGCGGCATGGTCGTACGCGCCAGCTTCCAGCTGCGTCACCACGTTCGAGGACTTTGCGGCGTAGGCTTCCAGCGCGGTCTGCAGCTTCTTGATCGCATCCTGGTCGTCGGCGCCGCTGAGCTTGGCGAGTTCCGTCAACTGCTCCGAAGCCTTCTTGCGGGCGGCATCCCACTTCGCGTGGCGGTCCTTGACCACCTCGGGCTTTTCGTAGTTGATGATCATGTCCTTCTCATGGACACGGAGCTTGCCCATCGTGCCCGTGAGATCGCCGAGCAGATTGCCGCGCGCGGTCGATTTCTCCAGGAACTCCTGCGTCAGGCCGCGCATCGACTGCATGCCGAACAGGCCGACGCTGCCGACCACCATCAGCAGCGCCAGGACGATGCCGATCGCGCCGATCATGCGGGTCCGGATGCTGAATTGACGCATCAACGCGCTGAAATTCATGTCTACCTCTTATGCGTTGGGCGCCGGCCTGCCGGCCGACGTCCGCCCTGATTCAAAAACGTCCGGAGATCTCAATGACGCGAGCGGCGCACCAGGCTGCCCACGTCCAGGATCAGCGCCACGCGGCCATCGCCCATGATGGTCGCGCCCGAGACGTCCGTCACCTTGCGGTAGTTCGCCTCCAGGTTCTTGACCACGACCTGCTGCTGGCCGAGCAATTCGTCCACCAGCATCGCGACGCGGCCGCCTTCGGCCTCGACGACGACCATGATCGAGCTGACATGCTCGAAATCGAAGCGGGGCACGTTGAAGACCTGCTCCAGCTCGACCACCGGCATGTATTCGTCGCGCACCTCGACCACGCGGCCGGAGCCGCCGACGGTCTTGATGGTGTCGGACTGGACCTGGAAGGACTCGACCACCGACGACAGCGGGAGGATGTACACCTCTTCGCCGACGCCCACGCTCATGCCGTCCATGATGGCCAGCGTCAGCGGCAGGCGGACCGAGACCTTCATCCCGTAGCCTTCGGCGGAATCGATCTCCACCGTGCCGCCCAGCGAGGTGATGTTCTTCTTCACCACGTCCATGCCGACACCGCGGCCGGAGACGTCGGTCACCTGATCCGCGGTCGAGAAGCCCGGCGCGAAGATCAGGCCCCAGACTTCCTGGTCGGTCATCGTGTCCGGCGCGTCGATGCCCTTTTCGCGGGCCTTCTTGATCAGCTTGTCGCGGTTCAGGCCGCGGCCGTCGTCGCGCACCTCGATGACGATGGAGCCGCCCTGGTGGGACGCGACCAGCGTGATCGTGCCCTGCTCGGGCTTGCCCTTGGCGACGCGGTCGGCGGGGGACTCGATGCCGTGGTCGCAGCTGTTGCGCACCAGATGGGTCAGCGGGTCGGTGATCTTCTCGACCAGGCCCTTGTCCAGTTCGGTGGCCTCACCCTGGGTGACCAGCTCGACCTTCTTGCCGAGCTTGGCCGCCAGGTCACGCAGCATGCGCGGGAAGCGGTTGAACACGACCGACATCGGAATCATGCGGATCGACATGACCGATTCCTGCAGGTCGCGCGTGTTGCGTTCCAGGTCGGCCAGACCGGAGGCCAGTTGCTGGTACAGGCCCGGGTCCAGGTTGCGGCTGTTCTGCGCCAGCATGGCCTGCGTGATGACGAGCTCGCCGACCAGGTTGATCAGCTGGTCGACCTTCTCGACGGACACGCGCAGCGTGGACTGGTCCGGGCTCGCGCCGCCGGCGCGCGGGGCGACCTCGGTGCGCGCGGGCGCGGCCGGCTTGGCGGCGGGCACCGGCACGCTGACCTTGGGTGCCTCGGCCTTGACTTCGGCGGCGGTCGCCTCGGGAATGCCGGGGGCGTCGTCGAAGAATCCGTAGCCAGGATCCTCGTCCTTCTTGGTTTCGGCCGGGGCGCCGGGGGCGCCCTCGTGGAAGCCGAAACCTTCGCTCAGCGGCAGCAGCTTGACCTGCTCGCGGGAGACGTGGAAGGTGAACAGGTCCAGCAGATCGTTGTCGGTGCTGCTCGTCAGCACCTTGAAGCGGCGCATGCCGTCGGCGGAGATGCCGCCGTCCAGCGGCTCGATCGTGCCGAGGTCGGTGATCTCCTTGAACAGCTCGACGAGGTTGTCGGCTTGCGCGGCGTCGCTCAGCGGACCGACCAGCAGTTCGAGCTGACGCACGGTCGACTTGAGCGGGGCGGCGGCGGGAGCGGCCGCCTTCGGCGCCGGTGCCGGCGTCGGGGCGGCGGCCGGTGCCGGGGCGCGGACGCCGTCCAGCGTGCCGCCGTCCACCAGCGTGCGGATGCTGCTCAGCAGCGCGGAGGTGTCCACCGCATCGGCGCCCGAGCCCTGATGCCGGGCCAGTTGCGCCTTCAGCGCGTCGCCGGACTGCAGCAGCACGTCCACCATCGGCGAGGTCGGCGCCAGTTCATGGCGACGCAGCTTGTCCAGCAGCGTCTCCATCTGGTGCGTCAGTTCCGCCACGTCGTTGAAGCCGAACGTCGCCGCGCCGCCCTTGATCGAGTGGGCGCAACGGAAGATGGCGTTCATCTGCTCGTCGTCCGGATTCTCGATGTCCAGGTTCAGCAGCAGCTGTTCCATGTTGTCGAGGTTCTCGCCGGCTTCCTCGAAGAAGACCTGGTAGAACTGGCTCAGGTCGATGCCTGCGCCCAGGTTGGCGCCTTCGGAGGTCATATCTCCCATGAATCTCTCCAGCTAGCCTTCAGCGGATCACCTTGCCGATCACTTCGATCAGCTTGGCGGGGTCGAACGGCTTCACCAGCCATCCGGTGGCGCCTGCCGCGCGGCCCGCCTGCTTCATCTGATCGCTGGACTCGGTGGTCAGGATCAGGATCGGCGTCGTCTTGAACTTGGGGTTGTCGCGCAGCTTCTTCGTCAGGCTGATCCCGTCCATCCGGGGCATGTTCTGGTCGGTCAGCACCAGATCGAAATCGCGTTGCGACGACTTCTCCCAGGCGTCTTGTCCGTCCACCGCCTCCACGACGTTGAAACCCGCATTCTTGAGGGTGAACGAGACCATCTGGCGCATGGAGGCCGAATCGTCTACGGCGAGGATCGAGGGCATTTTGAGTTCTCCGGATGACAAGCGGTTTTCGGGTGGACCTGAAGATTCTTGAGGACCTTGAGGGCGGTCTGGTGACGGTGCCCAGTGATTTCGTGACCTAACGGACGGATCGGATGAACATTCAGAAGAGTTCGACCGAACCGGCGTCCATCTCGTCCTGCGTGACGGGATTGGGACGCAACGGGGCCGTTTCGACGACGGCCAGGCCGTCCTCGTCGTCCCCGAAGGTGTCCCGGGCAAGCTGGTCCGAGCAGTTGCGCAGGCGCTGGCTGGTATGCGCGATCAACTGCGTGGACATGTCCTGGAACTGCAGCGCGGTGATCGCGCCGGCGAGATGCAGCATCAACTGCTGCAGCGCGTCCTGGTCCTTGGCTTCCGGCAGGCGTTCGCGCATCTGGTCCACCAGACTGGATGCGCCGAAGAAATGCGTCGACAACGCCTCGCACGCGTCGTCGAGCAGGCGCTGCAGGCGCTCGAGATCGTTGTTGACCGTCATCAGATGGTCCTGCAGCTCGGCAGCGGCGAGCAGCGGCATCAGTCCTGCGCCTTCCGGCTCGACCGACGTCTCATCGATTTGCATCTTGGCTCCACTTAGGGGTGTCCTGGTGCGTCTTCATGTCTGCCCAACTCAAACATGCGCCCGGACTTGTCGGCTGGCAAGAATCTTCGGCGTTTGCCACGGATCTGTCGACGGGACTAACCGTGCAAAGTCATCCCAATAGCTCAGATCGGTTGGTCATCGACGTGACCGTGACAAATCTCGATAAGGGTAAACCCAAGACTCTACGGTTTCCAGATGAATAAAACGTGGGGGTTCCCTGCATAGATGAGGGATGCGCGACAAACTTGGCATACTCCCGGCCATGCCGACTCTCCCCCTGGCCGAGCGCTCTCTGCGCCTGCTTCATATCGAGGATTCCGACCTGGATCACCAACTGATCCTGGCCCAATTGCAACGGGCCGGATTGCGATTCGAGATCACGCGGCTGGACACGCTGCCCGATATCGAGGCAGCCCTCGACCGGGCCTGGGACGCGGTGATTTCCGATTACAACCTGCCGGGGTTTTCGGGCCTGGTCGTGCTGGACATGATCAAGCAGCGGCAACTGGCGCTGCCGTTCGTGCTGGTATCGGGTGAGATCGGCGAGGACACGGCGGTGGCTGCCATGCGAACCGGCGCCTCGGACTACCTGCTGAAGAACAACCTGACGCGGCTCGCGCCGGCGCTGCTGCATGCCATCGAGTCCTGCGAGTCGCAACTCGCGCGGCAGGAGGCCGACCGCGAACTGCTCAAGTCCAAGCAGCAGCTGCACGAGCTGGCGGGACATCTGCAGACCAGCGTCGAGATGGAGCGGGCGGCCATCGCCCGCGAGATCCATGACGACGTGGGCGGCTCGCTGACCGCGCTGAAGTTCGACCTCGCCTGGATCGCGCGTCACAGCAAGGATGAGGACGTGCAGCAGCGCGTGCAGTCGGCGCTGGAGACGGTGACCAGCGCCATCGAATCGAGCCAGCGCATCATGCACAACCTGCGTCCGGCGATCCTGGAACAGGGATTGCTCGCAGCGGTGCAATGGCTGGCCGCGCGTTTCGAACGCCGTACCGGCATCGCGACCGCGGTGCGGCACGTCGGCGAACAGTTCCAGCTGCCGGCGGGTGTCCCGCTGGTGGCCTACCGCTGCGCGCAGGAGGCGCTGACCAATGTGTCCAAACATGCCGGGGCGACCAAGGTCGACGTGGAGTTGAGCATGGAGGGCGGCGTGCTGACGCTGGAGATCAAGGACAACGGCCACGGCGTCGCGCCGGGCGACCTGAGCAAGGCGCGCAGCTTCGGCATCCGCGGCCTGCGCGAGCGCGCGGCCACGGTGGGCGGCTGGGTCGACCTGAGCAGCGGCCTGCAGGGCACGGCACTGATCCTGTCGGTGCCGCTGCGCGGCGTCATCGGCGACTTCGAGTTCGACGACGACGGGGAGCCGATCCCGGCCGGCGGCGGACATGATCCCTCCTCGTGGGGCGCCCTATGATCAAAGTCATCCTCTGCGACGACCACGCGCTGATCCGTCGCGGGATCCGTGACACGCTCTCCGACGCGCCCGACATCGAGGTCGTCGGCGAGGCGGGCGACTACGGCGAGCTGCGCAGCCTGATGCGCACGCTGCCGGTCGACAAGCAGTGCGACGTGCTGGTGCTGGACATCAACATGCCGGGCCGCAGCGGCCTGGACGTACTGCATGTCCTCAAGGACGAGGGCACCACGACGCGGGTGCTGATCGTGTCGATGTATCCGGAGGACCAGTACGCGATCCGCGCGCTGCGCGCCGGGGCCTTCGGTTACGTGAACAAGGGCGGAGATCCGCAACTGCTGGTGCAGGCGGTGCGCACGGTGGCGCAGGGGCGCAAGTACGTGACGCCCGAGATCGCCCAGATGCTGGTCGAGAGCCTGACCGCGCCGGCGCCGGAGCAGGCGCACCAGAAGCTGTCCGACCGGGAATTGCAGACCTTGGTGATGATCGCGTCGGGCAAGCGCCTGTCGGACATCGCCGAGGAATTGATGCTCAGCCCGAAGACGGTGAGCGTCTACCGCGCACGGGTGCTGGAGAAGCTGGCGTTGTCCAACAACTCTGAACTGACCGTCTACGCCATCCGCAACGGACTGGTCGAGAGCTGAGTCGAAATCCTCCGTTCCCGTTCGTCGTCGTCCGGGGACGTTCACGCCAGCCAGCCGCCATTCATCGCAAGTCTTGATTGACGAGCAGGGCGCGCCTCGGAGAATGCGCCCCGTACTGACACACAGGGGGCTGTCATCGATACCGCACTGTTGAAAGAGCTGCGCATCCAGGGGAACGAGCGCGAGGACCATGGCGGCGGACCGCCGCGGTGGGTCTGGGGATTGCTGGCGGCGCTGGTGGTGCTGGCGCTGCTGGCGGCGGGCGGCTGGTGGTGGTGGCGCCAGTCGCAGGTGCCCGAGGTCGAGACCGCCTCGGCGCAGGCGCGCGGCGGCGCGGGCGGCAATGCCGTGCTGCAGGCCACCGGCTACGTGACGGCGCGTCGCGCCGCGACGGTGTCCACACAGATCACCGGCACGCTGACCGAGGTGCTGTTCGAGGAAGGCGACAAGATCCGGAAGGGCCAGGTGCTGGCCCGGCTCGAGGACCACGCCCTGCGCGCGGCGCTGGACATGGCCCGGGCGAACGTCAAGAGCGCGCAGGCCAACATCGAGGCGACGCGCGCGCAGTGGTTGCAGGCGCAGTCCGACCTCAAGCGGCAGGACGAACTGGCGCTCAGCGGCATGACGACCAAGCAATCCGCCGAGCAGGCCCGCACCGCGGTCAACGCCTACGCGGCGCAACTGGAAGCGCGCCGACGCGAAGCCGATGCCGCGACCGCACAGGCGACGCAGGCGCAGGTCAATTTCGATTACACGGTCGTCAAGGCGCCGTTCGCGGGCGTGATCACCGCCAAGGCGGCGCAGGTCGGCGAGATCGTGTCGCCCTTGTCCGCCGGCGGCGGTTTCACGCGGACCGGCGTCGGCACCATCGTCGACATGGACTCGCTGGAAGTGGACGTCGACGTCAACGAGGCCTATATCGGGCAGGTCAAGGCCGACATGCCGGCCCAGGCGGTGCTGGATGCCTATCCCGACTGGCGCATCCCGGCGCATGTGATCGCGGTCGTCCCCTCGGCCGACCGCGGCAAGGCGACCGTGAAAGTGCGGGTCGCGCTCGAACAGAAGGATCAACGCGTCGTGCCCGACATGGGCGTGCGCGTGTCCTTCCTCGCCGCGAAAGACAGCGCGCAGACCGCGCCGCCGCCGGGCGTGCTGGTGCCGAAGTCGGCCGTCGTGCCGCGCGACGGCGCCGAGGTCGTGTTCGTCGTGAACGGCCAGACGGTGGCCCAGCGCAAGGTGCGCCAGGGCACGCCCGTCGGCGAACAGGCGGTGGTGCTCGACGGCGTGAAAGCCGGCGACACCGTCGTCCTCAATCCGCCCGACGCCCTGCGCGACGGCGGCGAGATCAAGCCGGCGGCTGGCAAGTGAAGCCGCTGGCGCGGGGACGGTCTGTCCCCGCTGGAAGTCCAGGAAACCGAAGCGAGGAGTCACCGTGAGCAATCTGATCGAGATCCGTGACCTGTCCAAGGTCTACACCCGCGGCAAGCAGAAGGTGGAGGTGCTGCACCACATCGACCTCGACGTGCGCGAGGGCGAATTCCTGGCGCTGATGGGGCCGTCGGGCTCCGGCAAGACGACGCTGCTGAACCTGATCGGCGGACTGGACCAGCCCAGCGGCGGCAGCATCGCCATCGGCGGCGAGCGCATCGACCAACTCAGCTCCGCGGCGCTGGCGAAGTGGCGCGCGGCCCGGGTCGGCTTCGTGTTCCAGTTCTACAACCTGATGCCGACGCTCTCGGCGCAGCGCAACGTGGAACTGCCGCTGCTGCTGACCAAGCTGTCCTCGGCGGAGCGCCGCAAGCGTGCCGCGATCGCGCTGCAGCTGGTGGGGCTGTCGGACCGCGCCAGCCACAAGCCGACGGAACTCTCCGGCGGCCAGCAGCAGCGCGTGTCGATCGCGCGGGCGATCGTCTCCGACCCGACGCTGCTGGTTTGCGACGAACCCACCGGCGACCTGGACCGTCAATCGGCCGAGGACGTGCTGGCGCTGCTGCAGGCGCTCAATCGCGACCATGGCAAGACCATCGTGATGGTCACGCACGATCCGAAGGCCGCCGAGCGCGCCCGCCAGACGCTGCACCTGGACAAGGGCACGCTGGTCGAGCAGACCGTCTCCGCGACCGCCTGACGCCGCGGCGTCCGGGTCAAGTCCCAAGAAAGGGCTCGCCATGAAATACCTTCACCTCGTCTGGGCGGCGCTGTTCCGGCGCAAGCTCCGGACGGTGCTGACGCTGGTGTCCATCATCACCGCGTTCCTGCTGTTCGGGCTGCTGGACGCGGTCCGCACCTCCTTCGACCAGGCCGGCCAGTCGGCGAACGGCGCGTCGCGGCTGCAGACCGGCTCGCGGCTGTCGTTCATCCAGACGCTCCCGATGGCGCTGACGCAGCGCATCCAGGCCGTGGACGGCGCCAAGACCGTGACCTACGCGAACTGGTTCGGCGGCGCTTACCAGGATCCGCACAACCAGGTCGTGAGCTTCGCGGTCGCGCCCAACTACCTGGACGCCTATCCCGAAATGGTCGTGAGCGCGCAGGCGCGCCAGGCCTTCGCCTCGACGCGCATCGGCGTGCTGGTCGGCGAGCGCCTGGCCAAGCGCTTCAACTGGAAGGTCGGGGACAAGATCCCGCTGCAGTCGACCATCTTCCCCGATCGCAACGGCAGCAAGAACTGGCAGTTCGAGATCGTGGGCCTGATCGGGTCTGCGGACAAGAAGGCCGGCGGCTGGTACGACCAGCTGTTCCTGCTGAACTGGAAGTACTTCGACGACACGACGCCCTACAACCAGGGCCAGGTCGGCTGGTATGTGACGCGCGTGGCCGACGCCAACCAGGCGGACCGCGTGGCCAAGGCGATCGACGCGATCTCCGCCAACTCCGACCATGAAACCCGCACGCAGACCGAGCAGGCGGCGATGGCCTCCTGGATGAAGCAGATCGCGGACATCGGGCTGATCGTCAGCTCGATCATGGGCGCGGTGTTCTTCACGCTGCTCCTGCTGTCGGGCAACACCATGATGCAGGCGGTGCGCGAGCGCACCAGCGAGATCGCCGTGCTGAAGACGATCGGGTTCTCCGGGCACAGCGTGCTGGCGATGGTGCTGGCGGAATCGGTGCTGCTGCTGGTGATCGGGGGCGTGATCGGCCTCGGTCTGGCGAGCGTGATCGGCCCTGTCGTCAGCGCGGGCAGCGGCGGCGCGCTGAACCTGCCGGCGGCCGGGCTGCGCAGCTGGACGATGGGCGTCGGTTTCATGGTGCTGTTCGGCGTGATCGTCGGCGCGCTGCCGGCGCTGAACGCGATGCGGCTCAACATCACCGATGCGCTGGCGGGGAGGGCGTGATCATGAAGTTCCTGAAGAACCTGGGATTGATCGTGCTGCTGGCGCTCGTGCTGGCGGGCTGGGTGTTGCTGCCGTGGTTCGGCGCGGTCGGGGTGGCCGTCCTGCTGGCGCTGTGGATGCTGTTGACGCGGCGCGGAGCGCAGGCGCGTTCCGTGACCAGCGTCGGCGTGAGCACGTTGTCGCAGCGGATCGGCTCGTCGGCCGTGATCGTCGTGGGCATCGCGGGCGTCGTCGGCGTGCTGGTGGCGTTGCTCGCGATGGCCGAGGGCTACGCCGAGACGCTGCGCAAGTCCGGCAGCGAGGACACGGCCATTGTCCTGCGCGGTGGCTCGGCCGCGGAAGTGGCCTCCGTGATGACCCGCGACGACATCGTGCAGATCGCGCAGGCGCCCGGCGTGGCGAAGAGCGCCAAGGGCGAACCGCTGGCCTCGGCGGAGACGGTGGTCGCGGCCAATCTCCCCGTGAAGGGCACCAAGAGCGATGAAGAGGGCAGCGTCCAGGTCCGCGGCGTCGGCGACGAGGCCTTCGCGGTACGGCCGCAGGTCAAGATCGTCGCGGGCCGGAAGTTCCAGCCGGGACTGAAGGAAATGATCGTGGGCCAAGGCGCCGCCCGTCAGTTCGAAGGCCTGGAGCCCGGCAAGCAGATCCGCCTGGGCAGCCAGATGTGGACCGTGACAGGGGTGTTCGCGTCCGGCGATTCGATGGACTCGGAGCTGTGGGCTGATGCGCCCGTCGTCGCCGAGACCTACCGCCGTGGTGCGAGCCGCAATTCGGTGACGGTGAAGCTGACCGATGCGAACGCTTTCAAGGAGTTCAAGGCGGCCCTCGACGGCAATCCGCAGCTGAAGGTGGACACCTCGACGACGCTGGCATTCTTCTCGAAGCAGTCGGAGCAGATGACGAAGATCCTGCGCATCATCGGCATCGTGGTCGGCACCATCATGGCGATCGGCGCCATCTTCGGCGCGCTCAACACCATGTTCGCGGCGGTGGCGACGCGGGCGCGCGAGATCGCGACCTTGCGGGCGATCGGTTTTCCGGGACTGCCGGTGGTGGTGGCGGTGATGCTGGAAACGATGCTGCTGGCCGCGCTCGGGGGCGTCATCGGCGGCGCGGTCGCCTATCTGCTGTTCAACGGCCACGCGGCATCGACGATGAGCGCGGGCGCCGTGGGCAAGCTGAGCTTCGAGTTGCGCGTCTCGGGACAACTGCTGTGGGAGGGTTTGAAGTGGGCCTTGGCCATCGGCTTCATCGGGGGCCTGTTCCCCGCGGTGCGAGCGGCCAGCCTGCCGGTCACGACCGCGCTGCGCGAGCTCTGACAAGGAAACGCCGGCCCCGCGCTGGGAAGCGTCCGACGGCGTGAAGCCGCCGATCTCAGTTGAATGCCGCCAGCATCCGCTCCAGCGCGATCATGAACGGCTGATGCATCAACGGCAGCGTCGCGACCAGGCCGACCAGCCCGATGCTGACGGTCAGCGGGAAACCGACCGAGAACACGTTCAGCTGCGGCGCCACGCGCGAGATGATGCCGAGCACGAGGTTGACGAACATCAGCATCGTGATCAGCGGCAGCGCAATCCACAGCCCCATGCGGAAGATCTCCGCGCCCCAGACCTGCGGCTGCGCGATGCGCAGGAAACGGAAGGGCTCCTCGCCCACCGGGAAGGCCTGGAAGCTCTCGACCAGCGAGTTGATCAGCATCAGGTGCCCGTTGATCGCGACAAACAGGAACGCCACCATCGAGCCCAGGAAGCGCGAGGTCGACGTGCCTTGGGAGCCGGTCGACGGATCGAAGAAGCCGGCGAAGTTCAGGCCCATCTGCAGGCCGATCAACTCGCCGGCGAATTCGAGCGCGGCGAACACGACCCGGACCGCGAAGCCCATGGCCAGCCCGATCAGCAACTGCTGTCCCGTCACGGCCAGCAGTTGCGGCAGCGAGTCGAGCGGGATCACCGGCATGGCCGGCAGCGACGGCTGGGCCGCGACCGCGATGAACAGCGCCAGTCCGATGCGCACGCGCGCCGGCACCTGTCGCTGGCTGAAGACCGGCATCCCGGCGAACAACGCCAGCGTGCGGATGAACGGCCACAGGATCGGGCTGATCCAGGCGAGCAACTGCGCTTCGCTGAAGGAGATCATCGGGAACGAGGAGGCACCGGCCTCAGCCCAGCGCCTGCGGAATGCTCTGCAGCGTGCGCTGGATGTATTCGACCAGCGTGGTGATCATCCAGGGGCCAGCAACCGCGAGCACCAGCACCGCGGCGACGATCTTGGGCACGAACGACAGCGTCGATTCGTTGATCTGCGTCGCCGCCTGGAACACCGACACCAGCACGCCGACCGCCAGCACCGTCAGCAGGATGGGGGCCGCGACCATCAGCAGTACATACAGGCCTTGCTGGCCGACCGAGAAGACTTGTTGTGCGTCCATGGCTTGTCCTTGCTATCGCCTTGCAGGTTGCGTCGAGCGCCGCTACTGCGCGAACGACGCCGCCAGCGAGCCCAGCAGCAGGTTCCAGCCGTCCGCCAGCACGAACAGCATCAGCTTGAACGGTAGCGACACCAGCACCGGCGACAGCATCATCATGCCCAGGCTCATCAGCACGCTGGACACGATCATGTCGATGACCAGGAACGGGATGAAGATGAGGAACGCGATCTGGAACGCGGACTTCAACTCGCTCGTCACGAAGGCCGGCACCAGCACGCGGAAGGGCACGTTTTCCGGCGCGACGTTGGGTTCCAGCTTGGCCAGTCTGGCGAACAGCGCGACGTCCGATTGACGCGTCTGCTTCAGCATGAAGGCCCGCATCGGCACCTGGGCGCGGTCGAGTGCGACCTCGAAACCGATCTGCCCGGCCTGGTACGGCTGGTAGGCCTCGGCGTAGACGCGGTCGAGCGTCGGGCTCATCACGAAGAAGGTCAGGAACAGCGACAGGCCGACGATCACCTGGTTCGGCGGTGCCGCCTGCGTGCCCAGCGCCTGGCGCAGCAGCGACAGCACGATCACGATCCGGGTGAAGCCGGTCATCATCAGCAGCACGGCCGGCAGGAAGCCCAGCGCGGTGAAGAACAGCAGCGTCTGGATCGGCACCGAATAGCTGTTGCCGCCCGCGCCCTGGCCGATGATCAGCGGCACGCTGGCGGGCGCGCCGCCTTGCTGCGCCCAGGCCGCTGCACCGAAGCCGCCGAGCGCGAGGACGCCGGCGATGCCGAGCGTTCGCCGCGACAGCCGCCGACGGAGCGGTTCGGGCGAGGCTGACGCGTGGGAGGTCGAAGCGGTCATGCGCCGTTCCCGATCAGGCCGAGGTACTGGAACCGGGGCCATCGGCGTGCCTGCCGCCCAGGCTGCGCTTGAGCAGCGAGGAGAACGACGGTTGCGCCGCCTGCAGCGCCGCGCCGGCGTCGGCCTGCGGCGGCATGACATGCAGCGTGCGGATCTGCTGGCCGGTGATGCCGAGCACCAGCCATTGGCGGTCCTCGTCCTGACCGACTTCGACGATCACGATGCGCTGGCTGGGCGCGATCACCAGCTGCGCGACGGTGCGCAGCTGTCCACCCATCGCGCTCCCGCCCAGCGGCGTGCGCTTGAGGAGCCACAACACGACCGGGATCAAGGCCAGGATGGCCAGGAACCAGAGGAGGGGGACGAGGCTGTTGTTCATGGCGACGAATTATGCGTCCCTGAAACGCATCAGCCCCACCGGAGTGGGGCTGAGGAGGGGTCAGGCCTTGCTGAGACGCCGCATCCGTTCGGACGGGGTCACGATGTCGGTGAGGCGGATGCCGAACTTGTCGTTCACGACCACGACCTCGCCCTGGGCGATCAGGTAGCCGTTGACCAGCACGTCCATCGGCTCGCCGGCCAGCGCGTCGAGCTCGACGACCGAGCCCTGCGCCAGCTGCAGGATGTTCTTGATCGGAATGCGGGTGCGGCCGAGTTCAACCGTGAGCTGGACGGGGATGTCCAGGATCATGTTGATGTCGCTGCCGGGCAGGTTGCCCGGCGTCGGCGAGAAGTTGGTGAAGGCCGCCGGCGCGACCTGTTCCGCCACCTGCTGCACTTCGGCCGCGACCTCGCTGCCGCCGCCGCCGGCTTCCGCCAGCGCCGCCGCCCATTCGGCGGCCATCGCGTCCTGTTCGTCCATTGGGGTGTTGTCAGCCATTGCGGGCTCCCAGCCAGCCGGCATCCGGGCCGGTCAGCATCTTGTCAATCTTGATCGAATACTTGCCGTTCGAGGTGCCGTAATGGCAGTCGAACACCGGCACGCCGTCCACCTTGGCCTGGATGATCTGCTCCAGGTCCAGCTCGATGAAGTCGCCCGGCTTGAAGGCCAGCAGCTGTTCCACCGTCGCGGGAGCCTTGGCCAGTTCCGCCACCAGTTCGACTTCAGCCGACTGGATCTGGTGCTTGAGCAGGTTGACCCAGCGACGGTCGGGTTCGCTCGAGTCGCCCTGCGTGGTGCTGTACAGCACGTCGCGGATGGGCTCCAGCGTCGAATACGGAATGCAGAAGTACACCGTGCCGCTGGTCTCGCCGATTTCCAGCGTGAACGACGTGGACACGATGATCTCGCTCGGCGTGGCGATGTTGGCGAACTGGGGTTGCATCTCCGAACGCTGGTATTCCAGCTCCAGCGGATAGATGCCCTTCCACGCCTTGGTGTATTCCTGGATGATCACTTCGACCAGGCGCAGGATCACGCGCTGCTCGGTGGCGGAGAAGTCCCGGCCTTCGATCCGCGTGTGGAACTTGCCGATGCCGCCGAACAGCGAGTCGATCACCGCGAACACCAGCGTCGGGTCGCAGACGATCAGTCCGCTGCCGCGCAGCGGCTTCACCGACACGATGTTGAAGTTGGTCGGCACCACGATCTCGCGCAGGAAGGCGCTGTACTTCTGCACCTTGATGCCGCCGATGGCGACTTCCGGGCTCTTGCGGATGAAGTTGAACAGCCCGATGCGGATGTTGCGCGCGAAGCGTTCGTTGATGATTTCCATCGTGGGCATGCGCCCACGGACGATCCGCTCCTGGCTGGCGAGGTTGTACTCGCGGATGCCGCCGGTCTGGACCTCTTCGGCCTCGAGCTTCTGGCTCTCGCCGGTGATGCCCTGCAGCAGGGCATCGACTTCGTCTTGCGACAGGATCTGCTGATTCATCGCGCGCTCCTTGCTGTGCGGCTCGTCACTGCACGATGAAGGTGGAGAACAGGACCTGGGTCACCGGGCTCTCGACCGCGCGCTTCTTCTTCTTTTTCTTCTTGGGCGCGGCCTCTTCGTCCTCGTCCTCGTCGTCGAGCTCGATGCCCATCGGGCGCACGGCCTCGCGACGGATTTCCTTCGCCAGCTTTTCCTTGCCTTCGGGGCTCAGGAGCTCCGCCGACGTCTTGTGCGACAGCACCAGCAGCACATTGTTGCGGATGGCCGGCATGTAGGCCTTGAGCTGATCGGCGAACTTCGGGTCGTTCACTTCCAGCGTGAGGCCGATCTGCGCGAAACGGTCGACCTCCTTGTCGGCCAGGTTCACGGTGAACGGGTCCAGCGGGACGAACGTGGGCGGCGTGCCGGGCTTGGCGTGGGCGGCGGCGGCGGGCTTTTCCTCGACGGCGCCTTCCTCGTCCTCGGCATGCGACTTCTTCTTCATCATCAGCAACGCGGCGACGCCCACCAGCACCACCACCAGGACGATGGCGACGATGATGATCAGCTTCTTCTTGCCGCCGCCCTTGACGGCGGCGTCGTTGCCTGCGGCGGCTGTGGCCATGGGCGCTCCGGTGATGAAAAGAGGGACGTTGGCGGGGAACCGGATCTGGTGACCCGGCAATGTCTCCCATTGTGAAGCGCCGCCATGGCGCTCAACGCGCGAAAAGGCGGCGGATTCCGGTCAGACTCGGGGATCGTCAGGCGTACAGGTCGACGAGACCGCGCGGGGCGGCGCGACGCTCCGACCGGCCGGCGGCGATCGCCCCGTCGTCGTCCGAGCCCTGACCGCGGCCACCCCGACGGCCGTTGCCGTTGGACGTGCCGTCGGCGGAACCGTCGCCACGATTCTGGCCGCTGGACTGCGACTGGGCGAACACCCCGCCGCCGCTCAGGGTCAAGCCCTGCGCCTGCAGCGCGGCCGCCAGATCCGGCAGGCTGCGCTCCAGCACCTCGCGGGTCGCGGCGTGCTGGGCGTGGAAGTTCACCTGCGCCTGCTGGCCGTCAAGCTGGATGTTGATCGCCACCGGCCCCATCTCGGTCGGATTGAGCTGGAGCTGCGCCTCGTGGATGCCGTCCTGGATCAGCAGGCTGACGCTGGCGGACAGTTCCGGCGCGAAGTCGGCGCTGTCCAGCGGCTGGCTGAGCGGGACGCTCGGGGCCTGGGTCGCGCTCGTGGCGTCGGCGCCTGAGGCCGCGGCAGTCGATCCGGTCTGCTGCGCCGCGGCGAGCAGTGCTTCGAAACTCGGCTGCGGGCCCTTGGCGGCGTCGCCCATGGAGATCTCGTGCGCGCCGCCGGAGGCGGCCTGCAGCGCGTCGGTCTGGGTGGCCTTGTCGGCGCCTTCGACTGCGCCGGCGGTGCCGGAGGCGGCCTGGCTCAGTTCACGCTGGAGCTGCTGGCGCTCCCGCAGGACGTCGCCAGCGGTCGCCTGCTTGCCGTGGGCATGGGCGCCGCCGGGCAGGGCGTCGGTCCCTGCCACGTCGCCCTCCGCCGTGCCGCCGTGCGGTTGAGTTTTGGTCTCGGCGGGCGCGTCGCCGCGCAACATCGCCAGGATCTGCTCGGCAGCGGTCGCACCGCTGTCTTTCGCTTCCTTGGCGGTCTTCTTGTCCTTGCCTTCGTCGTCCTTGGCCACGACGCGCTCGGCGTCCTTGCTGCTGGCGGCGTCGGCCCGGGCAGTGTCCGACGGATCGGTGGCATCGGCGGCATCAGCCACGTCCTTGGTGTCGCCGGCAGGGGCCGGTTCCGACCTGGTGGCGCGGGTCGGGGTCTTGGCGTCCTCGGCCTTGTTCGCGCTGTTGCGCGCGGCGGCATTGCGCGCGGCGAGCTTGTTCTCGTCCTTCGCGGCGCTGTTTTCAGGCGCGCGCGCGGGCGGCGACGCGGGCTTCGGCGGCTGCGCCGATTCCTGGCGCTGCGCCTGCTGCTGGGCTTCCAACTGCCGGGACTGCTGCTGCGACTGCATCTGCTGGTTCGCCAGCTGCTGCGATTGCAGTTTCGCCATGGCCGTCTTGGCCGATTGCGCCGACTGGTCCTGCAGCTGCTGATTGCTCTGGCTCAGCAGTCGGGAAAAGTCCGTGGCCGCGCCATCCTTGCGGCCGGCGTAGGCGGGGTTGTTCGCGCCGAGCCCGCCGAGGGCGCCCGGCATCGGGGTCGTGTTCTGGATCTGCGTCATGGCGAGGGAGGTTCCGGGTGGACCGGGCCGCGATCAGGCGACCAGCCGGGACATCGGGTTGCCGCCGCGCGAGGCGGCGCGGGCGGCCTGTTCATCGGTGGCGCGCTGTTCCTGGCGCATCTGGCTGCGCAACGTTTCGGCGCGGCGGCGTTCGATCAGCTTGCGCACCGAGGCGACCCGCAGTTCGCGTTCGCGCACCAGGTCGCGGGCGGCGGACAGGCGCTGGTCGGCGTAGTCGGCGATGCCGCCTTGCTGACCGATCGCCTGATCCAGGCGCTGGCCGAAGTTCTGATAGCAGCCCAGCAGCTGCACGGTCGTCCGTTGGGCGAATTCCTGCGACCAGCGGGTGCGGTAGTCCGTGCGGTACTGCGACAACTGGTCATGCTGATTGCGCGCCGCGTTCGCACGCGACTGCGCGTCCTGCAGATGACGCAGCGCTTCATCGCGCTCGGCCTCCGCGCGTTCGAGAAGAACGTTCAGGGCCTGCAGATTGGAACTACTCATGTCGATGACCTCGCTTTACGGATGTCGGCAGCTATCACGCAAAGTTAAGTGTGGCGGTCAACTGATGAAGGCAATCGTTCAAAGAAGCGGGGGAATGCATGTCTTGTTGGAGCAACCGGTCCATGTCGCCGTGCAGGCGTACCGCCATGTCCAACTCGGGATCGTGGCCGGGCTGATAGGCGCCCAGCTGGATCAGGTCGCGCGCCTTGTTGTACTTCGCGAGCAGCTGACGGAAGCGGCGCGCCAGTTCGACGTGGCGCTTGTCGGCGACGCTCGTCATGACGCGCGAGATGGACCGTTCGACGTCGATGGCAGGGTAGTGCCCACTCTCCGCCAGTTCGCGGCTGAGCACGATGTGGCCGTCCAGGATGCCTCGGGCGGCATCCGCGATCGGATCTTGCTGGTCGTCGCCTTCGGACAGCACGGTATAGAAGGCGGTGATCGAGCCCTCGCCGGCCAGACCGTTGCCGCTGCGCTCCACCAGTTGCGGAAGCTTCGCGAAACAGGAAGGCGGATAGCCTTTGGTCGCCGGCGGTTCGCCGATTGCGAGGGCGATCTCGCGCTGCGCCATCGCGTAGCGGGTGAGCGAATCCATCAGCAGCAGCACGTGCTGGCCGCGGTCGCGGAAATGCTCGGCGATCGCGGTGGCGTAGGTGGCGCCCTGCATGCGCAGCAGCGGCGGCGCGTCGGCCGGCGCGGCGACGACGACGCTGCGGCGCAGGCCTTCCTCGCCGAGGATGTCCTCGATGAATTCCTTCACTTCGCGGCCGCGTTCGCCGATCAGGCCGACGACGATGACGTCCGCCTGGGTGTAGCGGGCCATCATGCCCAGCAGCACCGACTTGCCGACGCCAGTGCCGGCGAACAGGCCCAGGCGTTGGCCGCGGCCGACGGTCAGCAGCGAATTGATGGCGCGAACGCCGGTGTCCAGCGGGCGGCGGACCGGGTCGCGGTCCATGGCGTTGATCGGGCGGCGGACCATGGGTTCGTCGCGGATGTCGGCCAGCGGTCCGCGGCGATCGATCGGATGGCCTTGCGGATCGACCACGCGACCCAGCAGGCCGTCGCCCATCGGCAGATGCAGGCCGCGGTCTTCGTCGCGGCGCCAGGGGTGGCGCTCCTCGCCCAGCGCGGGGCCGTGCAGCGCGGCGGGGCGCGGCAGCACCATCGCGCCGCTGGCCAGGCCCTGGATCTCATCGGTCGGCATCAGGTAGGCGCGGTCGCCGGAGAAACCGACGACCTCCGCCGTGACCGGCCGCTGCCCGCGACGGGGCGACGCGGCAGTGGAGGGCATGTGGATCTCGCAGACCGACCCGACCGGCACCTTCACGCCGGTGGCTTCCAGCACCAGGCCGGCGACGCGCACCAGCTTGCCCTGAGGCTCGATCGGCGGCGCGTTGCCGGCGAAGGCCTGCAGGTCGTCGAAGTACTGGCGCCAGCGGTCGGTGCGCGCGCTCATGAGTCGCGGTCCTCAGGATGACCCTGATTGGCGCCGTGCGGCAGGCCGCCGTACTGGCTGGGCGTGGGGTCGGTGCGGAAGTCCAGGCGCGAATCCCGCGCCACATCGGACGCGCTGCGCCGGTCCTCCCAGACGGAACTCTGTCCGAGCGCGCCGACGGCCGATTGCCAGCGAGCCGGCAGCGAGGCGTCGACGCTGCAGATGTCGGCGTCGACCTTGACGCCGCCGCGGGCGATCGAGGGATCCGGAATGACCTGGGCCTCGCGGGCGCGCAGTTCCTGGCCGGCGCCGTCCAGCACCAGCGGGAGGTCGTCGGGGTGCACGCGTACGCGCACGTGACGGGCGTTGATCAGCAGCGCCTCGACGGCGTCGTGCGCCACCCTGGAGACGAGTTCGGGCGCAGTCTCCAGCTCATTGCGGACGACCTGGCGGGCCAGTTCGACGGCGGTGCGGGCCAGCGCCTCGGCCATGTCCTGCTCCATCGCGGAGAGATCCTGATCGAAGCTCGCGACCAACTGGCCCACCTGGGCGCTGATCTGCTTGGCAAAGCTCTGCTTGAAGGCATCCAGCGCGGCCATGCCGTCGCGGTAGCCGTCCTGGTAGCCGGCCTGCCGGGCCTGGTGCACCAGTTCGTCGATGCTGGGGCCGGGCGGGGGCGGCGGGGGCGGCGGTTCGACCGGGGCAGGCGCGGTGACGGCAGGGCGGCGCGGCGCGGCGCCGCCGTCGAGCGCGCCAGGATTCCACGCGGCGAAGCCTGACAGCTCCTCGCGCGGAATGATGCGGCCATAGGTGCTGCCGCGCTGCTGATCGCCGTCGGCGCGCGGCGGGGGCGGAACTTGGCGGGGAGGGCGGGTGACCATCGTTGCGGGTGTCCGTCGGCGGAAAGGTCGACCAGCGTATTACAGGAACTGGTCGTCGCCGCCGCCGGCGAGCACGATCTGGCCTTCGTCGACGAGGCGACGGACGACCTTGAGGATTTCCTTCTGCTCGGCCTCGACCTCGGACAGGCGGACCGGGCCGCGCGAATCCAGGTCCTCGCGCAGCGTCTCGGCCGCGCGGGAGGACATGTTGCGGAAGATTTTCTCGCGCAGCTCCGGACCCGCGCCCTTGAGCGCGACGATGAGCGATTCCGACTGCACTTCCTTGAGGATGGCCTGGATGCCGCGGTCGTCGATCTTGTCCACGTCGTCGAACGTGAACATGTTGTCCATGATCTTCTGTGCCAGGTCGGAGTCGGCCTCACGGATGTAGTCCAGCACCGACGCCTCGACGCTGGTACCCATCATGTTGATGATCTCGGCCGCCGTCTTGACGCCGCCGAGGTTGGATTTCTTCATGCGCTCGCCGCCGGCCAGGATCTGGCCCATGACCTCGTTGAGGTCCTTCAGTGCCATCGGCTGGATGCCGTCCAGCGTGGCGATGCGGATCAGCACCTCATTGCGCTGGCGCTCGGTGAAGACGCGCAGCACCGAACTGCTCTGGTCGAAGTCCAGGTGCGACAGGATGGCGGCGACGATCTGCGGGTGTTCGTTGCGCAGCAGTTCCGCGACCGAGCCCGGGTCCATCCACTTCAGCGATTCGATCGAGGACACGTCCGAGCCCTGCAGGATTCGGTCCAGCAGCAGATTGGCCTTGTCCTCGCCCAGCGCCTTGCGCAGCACCGAGCGGACGTACTCGTCGGTGTCGCTGACCAGGGTGCTCTGGGTCTCGGCGACCAGGTCGAACTTGTCCAGCACGCGCTCGACGCGCTCGCGCGGCACGACCTTCATCTTGGCGATGGTCTCGCCGAGCTTCTGCACTTCCTTGGGCGCGAGGTGCTTGAACACCTCGGAGGCTTCCTCCTCGCCCAGCGACATCAGCAGGATGGCTGCGTCTTCTACGCCTTTGTCGTCCATGGTGGTGTCTCGCGTGTCTCGCTATCGGTCCGGGTGCTCGTGCCTGATCGGCGGGGCTCAGCGGCGGCCGCCGGCGGGAGCGGCCGTTTCCAGCTCCTCGCCGTTGACCCAGGCGCGCATGATGTTGGCCACGGCGATCGGGTTCTCCTTGGCCAGCAGGCGGGCGCGTTCCAGCTTGTCGTTGGAGATCGGCGCTTCCAGGGCCGGCAGGCCGCCGGGACCGCGCGGGCCGCCGAGCGCCAGCTGTTCGTCCTCGACCACGCTGAGGGCATTGCTGCTGGCAGTGTCGTCCTTCTGTTCGGCCGGCGGCGGGAAAGCCGCCTTGAGAGCAGGGCGAACCAGCCCGAACACGGCGATCAGCGCGACCAGCACCAGGGCGGCGGGCACGGCGAAGTCGCGGGCGACGTCGCGCAGCCACGGTTGCTGCCACAGCGGCACGTCGGCGTTCTCGATCTTGTCCGACACGAACGGGGTGCTGATGACCTTGATCGAATCGCCGCGTTCCTGCGAGAAGCCCAGCGCTTCCTTGACCAGCGAGTCCAGCTTCTGGAGCTCGTTCTCGGACAGCGGCTGGCTGGAGGTCTTGCCGTTCTTGTCGGTGACGGTCTTCTGGTTGACCACGACGGCGGCGTTCAGGCGACGGATCTGGCCGATCGCGTTGCGCGTGACGCGCACGGTGCGGTCGAGTTCGAACTGTGTGTCGTTGTTGCGGCGCAGGTTCTGCGTGCCGCCGGACTGGCCGGCCGGCTGCAGCTGCTGGGCCTGGCCGTTGATCGGCGCGGCAGCCTGCGGCGGGACCTGGTTGGTGGTCGCGCCGGGAACGCCGGTGGGCACGCCGGCGCTGCCGCCGGATTGCTCCTCGGAGGTGAGGCGGCGCACGCTGCTCTGCGTGTTCGGGCCCTGGTTGGGCTTGTATTCCTCGGCGGTGGATTCGACCTGGTTGAAGTCGACGTCTGCAGTGACCGTCGAGCGCAGGTTGTCGCGGCCGACCACCGGCTCCAGCAGTTCCGCCACCCGCTTGTTCAGATTGGCTTCGATCTGCTGCTTGTACTGCAGCTGCTGACTGTCCAGACCGATGGCGTTGCCGTCCGGGTTCTGGGAGAGCAGGGCGCCGGTGCTGTCAAGCACGCTGACGGCCTTGGAGTTCAGTTCCGGCACCGACGAGGACACCAGATGCACGATGCCGGCGATCTGCGCGCGGTCCAGCGTGCGACCGCCGCGCAGCGTCAGCATGACGGAGGCGCTGGGCTTCTGCTGTTCGCGGAAGAAGCCGTTCTGCTGCGGCATGGCCAGGTGGACGCGCGCGTCGGCGACGTCAGCCATGGCAGTGATGGTGCGGGTGAGCTCGCCTTCGAGCGCGCGCTGGAAGTTCAGCCGCTCGTTGAAGGCGGTCTGGCCGATGGACTGCTTGTCCATCAGCTCGAAACCGACGACGCCGCCCTTGGGCAGGCCGGCCGACGCCAGCTTCATGCGCAGGTCGTAGACCTGGTTGGCGGGCACCATGATGACGCCGCCCGGGTCGTTGCGGTAGGGCACGTTCATCTGCGACAGCTGCGCGATGACGGCGCCGCCGTCCTTGTCGGACAGGCCGGAGAACAGCGGGCGGTAGTCCGGCTTGGCGGTCATCATAGACATCGCCACGATGACCGCCAGCAGCGCGGCCACGCCGCCGCCCAGCATCATCTTGCTCTTCGCAGGCATGGCCGCGAGGCGTGCGGGCAGGCCGGCCGGTTTGGCGGTCTGTTGCACCTCGGGGAGTCCGGCGGCGGGGCTGCTCAGGGCGTTGTCCATGGGATGTGCGTGTACGGCTGGTGTCGAACGGAGTGCCCAGGCGGACGCCTCGACACAGGACTGGATTATTTCGACGCACGCCCTCAAGAATGGTGGGAACAGGCCGAAGAAGGCCCCCCAGTTCGGAGCTATGGGCACCACGGGGATCCGTACGATGCGTTCCGTGGACCTGAAACTCAAACCCTTCGACTTCGCCAACGCGGTGGCACGCGCCGGGCTGACCCCCCAAGGTCAGCCGGTGGCCAAGGCCGCGTCAGGCGGCGCGAGCTTCGCGGATGCGATGAGCTCGGCGTTGAAGTCCGTGAGCACGCAGCAGAACGAAGCCTCTCGTTTGCAGCGGGAGGTTCAGCTGGACAACCCCACCGTCAGCCTCGAAGAAACCATGGTCGCCATGCAAAAGGCGCAGATCGGTTTCCAGGCGACGCTGCAGGTGCGCAACCGGCTCGTGTCCGCCTATTCGGAAATCATGAACATGCAGGTGTGAGATCGAATCACAGACGAAAAAGCCGCCTCTCGGGCGGCTTTGTTCATTCTGCGATACGTGGTCTCAGAGGCTTCGCCGCATCAACCGTTCCCGCTTCTGCGCCTGGTCGATGAAGATCTGCAGCGCGCGGGCCGCCGTGGGCGCCAGCGAGACGAACGCGCAGCCGGCATGGTGCGGCGCGCCTTGATCGCTGTCCGACATGTGCTGGATCCTCAGCAGCGTGGTGAAGCTGACTTCGCGTTCCAGTTCCAGCGTGCCGCTGATCTCCGCACCCGCTTGCGGGACCGGGACCACGTTCGCCGGCCATTGCAGCGCGACGCCGCCGGCGCTCACGTTCATGACGCGCAGACGCGGCAGGTCCGGATCGGACAGCTTCAGCGCCGGGTAGAGCTGCCCGGCCGACGCCACCCGGTAGGCCTGACGGCGCTGGAAGCGGTACAGGCGCAGCGGGACCGGCGAGCGCAGCACCTCCGCGCCGTCGCCGCGGATGGCCACGAGGCCGGACACGTCGAACTGCAGCTTGATCTTGTCCAGGAAGGCGGTCGCCACGAGTTCGTCGCTGGCCAGCACCGGCGCGAGCGTGTCGCCGAGCTGCGGAGCTTCCATCGTCAGCATCCCATGCGGCGTGTCCAGGGCGCGCAGCACCGTGTGGATCGCTTCGCCGTCCGGCGTCGAGAGCTGGATGCGCGCCTGCGACTGCAGCAGTTCGCGCAGCCAGTTCATGATCTCGCCGGGCGCGTCCATCCGGAAATCGGTGTCCGCGGCGTCGGGGGGACTCGGGGATAGCTTCAGGTCGCGCAAGGCCAGCATCCGGCAGCATTCGTTGGGAAAATTCTCTCGCATCCCCAAGGCAAACGCCGCGCCAACCCCATCCGTTCAAGGGGCCGGTCGCGGCGCTGTCGTGAACCCGGAAGCGGGTCGCGTGACCGATGTCGCGAATCCGCGGGGCGGTCGGACGAGGGATGGATCAGTGCGCTGATCAGTGGACCGTCTTTGACTTGCCCTTCATCAGCTGGTCCAGGTCTTCCAGCCACGGCTCGGCCAGGTGGCGGATCTCCGCGTCGTTGACCAGGATGCGCTGCATGATGCGCGTTTTCAGCTGCGCTTCGTCAGGGCCGAGGTTCTGGCTGGAAGCCGCATGCTTGAGCTGCGAGATCAGGAGCACGCAGGCGCCTTCGAGCTTCACCACTTCGTCCCAGTTGCCCGAACGGGCGGCGCTCAGCATGTCGGCGCTGGCTTGTTCGATGGCTTCGTAGTAGCTCAACAGTTGGGTGCTCATGAGGCGATCCGGGGTCGGGGCGGCGTGGGCGGCGGAGGTCTGGGGCTTGGCGGTGTACTTGGACATGGAACTTCTCAAGTCGTCAGGCTGAAGGGTGGCGTCCGGGGCTCAGGCCGCGGCGCGTTGGTCGGCGGTGGCCGGGGCGATGCTGGCCCAGGCTTCCTTGATCGGCTGCAGCAGCTTCACGCATTCCTCGATCGCCGCGTCGTCGCTGCGCAGGTTGGCGTAGGTCAGCCGGGTGCAGATGTAGGCATACAGGTCGCGCAGGTCCAGGGCCAGCTCGCCCGATTCCAGGTTGAGGGCCGCCTTCAGGCCTTCGTCCAGGATACGGACCGCGCGGCTCAGGGTGCGGTTCTTCACTTCGACATTGCCGGAGCGGATCGCGCCGATGGCTTGCGTCATCGAATCGAACGCGCCGTCCAGCAGCAGGCTCACCAGACGATGCGGCGAGGCCGTCATCACGTCCGTTTCCACGCCCACACGGTTGTACATGCTGCTGGCGCGTTGACCGTGGGAGGCGAAGGGAGAGGAGTTGCCGTACATGATGTGTTGCTGCGGAGTGCTGAAGTGCTTGAATCAGTTTTCGGCCCCCGCTGGCTCAACTTGAGCCTCCCCCGTGTCGAATTTGTCTCGAAATTCTGCTCGTGTGAAGAAAAAGGAAAGCCTCCGTGAGGAGGCTTGTCGGTGCTCTTTTCGAAGCGCCGGAGAAGGGCGGTGGCGACGATCTTGTTCCGATCGCGACCGCGGTCGCGGCGTCAACTGCTGCTGCTGATCATGCTGGTGATCTTGCTGACGTAACTCTGCAGGTCGTTGAGCTTGGCCATCTGCGTGTCCAGCGCCGTGTACTGCGCGCGCAGGCGCTTCTCGTAGGCGGCGGAACGGTCGTTGAGCTCGTCGGTGCGTTTGCCGTTGGCGGTCACGCGCGATTGCAGGCCGGTGGTCCGGGTCGTGATCGAGCCGTCGAAACCGGTGACCTGGTCGGCAAAGCCACGCCAGCGTGTGGCGAGGCCGTTGTTGTTCGCATCGTTCGTGTCGACGCCCATGAACAGGTTCTTCAAGTCGCTCATGTTGCCGAGTGCGCTGGTCAACTTGGTGTCGGTGACCTTCATCGTGCCGTCGGCGGCGACGTCGATGCCGATGTCCGATAGCCGTCCGAACTGGCCGCCCAGCGTGCTGCCGGACGCCGTGATGTTGCGCAGCTGGCTTTGCAGGCCCACGGCGGTGCTGTCGCCCTGGAGCGCGCCGGCGGTTTTGTTGGCTTCGTCGTACTTGGTGTCGTTGCGCATCAAGGTCATGAGGCTGTTGTACGACGTGACGAAGTCGTTGATGACCTTCTTGACGCTGTCCTTGTCCTGGCCGACGGTGATGGTCGACTGGATGGGAGTGTTCTTCGTGGGGTCGTCGGGATTCGCGGGATCCTTGGTGCCACCCTTGAGCAGGTTGATGGTCAGGCCGTCGACGGCGCCTTCAATGTTGTTGGAGGCGGAACTGATCGCCAGGCCGTTGACCGTGAGGTTGGCGTTCATGGCCGCCGTGTTCTGGGTCATCGACCTGATCGAGGACGTCGGGTCGTAGGCGAGCGCGGACAGGCCGCTCGCATCTGACCCATTGCCGTCGTCATCGGCGGTGGTGATGCGAAAGCCGTTGGCCTCGCCAGTGTCCTTGGAGCGGATCACCAGGCGCTGCCCGTTGGCGTCGGTCACGACCGAGGCGAGCACGCCCGCGCCGGAGCCGTTGATCTTGTCGCGGATGCTGGACAGCGTGTCGGTGGCCGAGATGGAGACGCTCACCGGCGTCGCGCCGTTCTTGCCGGTGAAAGTCGAGTTGTTCGAGCTCCACTGGCCCAGTTCGATGGTCATCGAGCCCGAACCGACGGTCGCGTTGGTCGCGAAGGCGTTGCTCGACAGCGATTGCGGCGAGGCCAGATTGGTCACGCTGAGCGCGTACGAGCCCGCGCCCGAACCGGCGCCCGCGATCACCGTGGCCATCGAGGTGTCGGACGACATGGCGGTGAGCGCCGCCCAGGTCGACGGGTTGGCCAGTTTGGCGGCTGCGTCGCGCATTGCGCTGAAGGCGCTCTTGATCTTCCCGTACTCGGAGATCTGCGTCTTGATCGTGTCGGTGCGCTTCTGGAGATCGACGATCGGCTGCTGCTCGAGCGAGACCAGCTTCGTGACGATGCTCTCGACGTCCAGGCCGCTGCCCAGACCGGCGGAAGTGATGGATGCCATCGTTCTTGCTCCCTGTGACCCTGATCACTGTGGCCCGGCTCCCCTCGCGGAAGTCCCAAGCGCAACAGGGCCCCGCGTGTGTCGCGTGAGGCCCTGTCCTGCTTATCGGCGCCCTTGGCACCGACTTTAGGACGGTGACCCGGGGGATTGATTGCGTTTTTCTATCAGCCCTTGAGCAGCGACAGCACCTGCTGCGGCAGTTGGTTCGCCTGGGCGACCATCGCGTTGCCGGCCTGCTGCAGGATCTGCGCGCGGCTCAGGTTGGACGTTTCGACCGCGAAGTCGGCGTCCATGATCCGGCTGCGGGCGGCGGTCTGGTTCTCGTACGCCACTTGCAGGTTGGAGATCACGGCGTCGAAGCGGTTCTGCGTGGCGCCGAGCGTCGCGCGGTTGCTGTTGACCGTATCCAGCGCGGCGTCGATGTTGGCAACGACGGTCGCAATCGCGCCGGCGTCTGCCGTGCGGTCGATGACCGCGCGATCTGTGCCGTTGGCATCGGTACCGGCCACGCTCGTGATGGACGGGTCGCGACTCATATTCGGCGTGGTCACCGAAATTTCATCGTTGGACGTCGTGTTCGGCCCGACTTGGAAGACCTGGGGCAGGTCGGCATCGGCACCGAGAATGTACTTGCCGTTGAAGGTCGTTCCCGCGGTGACGCGCTGGATTTCCTTGGCGAGTTCACCGAATTCCTTGTCCAGCGAATCCTTGTCGCTGTCCGCGTTGGTCGCGTTACGCGCCTGGATGGCGAGTTCGCGCATCCGCTGCAGCGAATCGGCGACCTTGCCCAGCGCGCCTTCGGCGGTCTGCGACAGCGAAATGCCGTCGTTGGCATTGCGCATCGCCACCGTCATGCCGCGCGCTTGCGAGTTCATGCGTTCGGCGATCGCGAGGCCGGCGGCGTCGTCCTTCGCGGAGTTCACCCGCAGGCCCGACGACAGGCGCTGCATCGAAGTCGCCAGCGACGACTGCGACGAGTTCAGATTGCGTTGCGCGTTCAGCGAGGCAATATTGGTGTTGATGGTCTGTGGCATTGATGCACTCCTGCGGAGATCCTGTCCTGGCTGCGATCCCGGTTAGGTGGGTCGGTTCCCGACCGCACCTGCGGATCCTCGCTGCGCCATCGCAGTCATTGTTTGGATCTGCCGGTTGGACCGGTGGTCGAGCGGTACTGCCTGCTCGATGGTTCCCATTGTGCGAAACGTGCTCCAACGCCGATTGGCTGATTAACGGGCGGAAAACCGGCCTTTAAAAACCAATAAAAGAAGGCCCCGCATCGGTCCCCTGGGGGGCGATGCGGAGCCTTTGGAGGCCCGGCCGCGAAGGCCGGTGCTTGAGGAGTCAACCGTTGGAAGAGGGATCAGCTGCGCAACAGCGAGAGCACCTGCTGCGGGAGTTGGTTGGCCTGCGCCACCATCGTGTTGCCGGCCTGCTGCAGGATCTGCGCGCGGCTCAGGTTGGCGGTTTCCGCGGCGAAATCGGCATCCATGATGCGGCTGCGGGCGGCGGTCTGGTTCTCCACCGAGACCGACAGGTTGGAGATGATCGCGTCGAAGCGGTTCTGCGAAGCGCCCAGGATGGCGCGCTGGCCGCTGACCGTGGTGATGGCCGCGTCGATGTTGTCGATGACGGTCTTGAGCGAGTCGGGCGTCGAGGCGTTGTCGATCGTGCCACCGGTGACGGCGGTGATCGTCGCGTCGTTGGTCATGTTGTTGGTGATCACGTCGACCGAGTCGTTGGCGCTGGTGTTGGCGCCGATCTGGAAGGTCTGCGTGCCGGCGTCGTCGCCCAGGATGGACTTGCCGTTGAAGGTGGTGCCGCCGATGACGCGACCGATTTCCTGGCCCAGCTGCGCGTATTCCTTGCCGATCGAGTCGAGGTCGGACGTCGTGTTCGTCGCGTTGCGGGCCTGGACCGCCAGTTCACGCATGCGTTGCAGCGAATCACCCACCTTGGACAACGCGCCTTCAGCCGTCTGCGCCAGGGAGATGCCGTCGTTGGCGTTGCGCATCGCGACGTTCATGCCGCGGACTTGGGCATTCATGCGCTCGGCGATCGCCAGGCCGGCGGCATCATCCTTGGCCGAGTTGACGCGCAGTCCGGAGGACAGGCGCTGCATCGACACCGACAGCGATGACTGCGAGGACGAGAGGTTGCGCTGAGCGTTGAGCGATTGCAGGTTGGTGTTGATGATCTGAGCCATGATTCATTCCTTCAAGTTTCAAAGACCTTTTGGCGGTCTCGGCGGACGGTTGAATAATCGTCCGACTGAGCCGGACCACGTGGTCCTTGCTGTTGAATTGCGGACCCGTTGATGCAGTTATCGGGCCGCGCAGGAATGGACTTGAGGCCTTCTTGGAAAGAAAGCTTGTAACGCCCCATGGCGGGCGTGAAGTAGTGGCGGGGAGCCACTTTGGGCGAGCACTTGCTGCGCCCCTGCGGAGGCCTTACCAGCCCTTTTCGCGCTGCTTCTGTAGGCGGCTTGGAGGCAATGAAAGACGCAAGCCTTCGTCAGGCCAAGCGCGGGCTCTCCACGGGGCATGGGGCCTCGCGTCCGCGAACCCCAAGCCCCATTCCGGCCCCACCCTCGCTCGTTGACTTCTCTTTCACCACCACTCGGGCGTGATGGGGAAAGAGAAGGGGACCACGTCCCCTTCGAGGACCCTGGCAACCGCGGACGTCGGGACGTCGACGGTTGCCTCTTCCTTCTTCTATTAGCGCAGCAGGGCCAGCACTTGCTGGGGAGCCTGGTTGGCCTGGGCGATCATCGCGTTGCCGGCCTGTTGCAGGATCTGCGCACGGCTCAGGTTGGCAGTTTCCGAGGCGAAGTCGGCGTCCATGATCCGGCTGCGGGCAGCGGTCTGGTTCTCGACGGAGATCTGCAGGTTCGACACGATGGCGTCGAAGCGGTTCTGCGAGGCACCCAGCTTGGAACGCTCGGTCGACACCGAGGTGATCGCCTTGTCGATGTTGTCGATGATGGTCTTCAAGTCGTCGGTCGACGAGCCGTTGGTGATCGCACCCCCCGTGACGTCAGTGATCGCGGCTTGGCCGGTCATGTCGGTCGTGACCACGTCGACGGAGTCGTTGGTCGTGGTGTTGGCACCGATCTGGAAGGTCTGCGTGCCTGCGTCGCCGGCCAGGATGGCGCGGCCGTTGAAGGTCGTGCCGCCGAGGACGCGGGTGATTTCCGAGCCCAGCTGGCTGTATTCCTGACCGATCGAGTCCAGGTCGGACGTCGTGTTGGTCGCGTTGCGGGCCTGCACCGCCAGTTCACGCATACGCTGCAGCGAGTCGCCCACCTTGGACAGCGCGCCTTCAGCCGTCTGCGACAGCGAGATGCCGTCGTTGGCATTGCGCTGAGCGACGTTCATGCCTCGGACTTGCGAGTTCATGCGGTCGGCGATGGCCAGGCCGGCGGCGTCGTCCTTGGCGGAGTTCACGCGCAGACCCGAGGACAGGCGCTGCATCGAGATCGCCAGCGACGATTGGCTGGTGGAGGTGTTGCGCTGAGCGTTTTGCGACAGCAGGTTGGTGTTGATGATCTGGGCCATGATTGCTCCTAACAGCTATACGTAAATACCGGCAAAAGCGCCGAACCACACATGAGCGCCTGAGTCCTCCGATCCTCCAGCCCGCCGTGAGGCGAACCGGCCGAGGATCTCGGATGCTCCTGCTGAACCGCCCGGGCCATTTCCCGGTTCGGTCCCAGTCCGACGCTAGTCAACCGTTGCCGTCCCACCCCTCATCGGAAGCCAAGAACGTCAGGCCTTCTAACCGGACCACGTGCCGCCTGTCTGCTTCGACCTGCTAGCAAGACTGCTTGTCTTTGCTGGCTTGTCGCTGCGTTCAGCAGCCCCGTTGAGTTGGTTATCGGGACCCTCGACATAGAACTTGAGGGCAATTTGTCAAGACTTGTGATCTGTCGATAAGCAGGTCTTGCAACGCGTTGTTTGTCGTTTGACTTCGACCCGGACCGGTGCCCAGGTGTCGGTCTGGCGACGGACATGGGGGTATCTACGGCCTGAACGCGGCGGGATTGAGGGGGAATGCCGGCGCTTTTCGTGTGCTCGATCACGGGGGGCTCACCCTAAAGTGCTTCCTGGCGATGCTGACACGCGGGATCGCCTCATCCGCCACCTTCGCCGGGACCGGTCTCGGCCTGAGACCGGACTCGATCGACGAGTCCCAACGACCATGGAGAGGTCTATGCCACTGCAAGCGCAAACCGAGGCACGGTCCGCCGTGTCGATGATCGATGCGTCGATCGAGCAACAAATTCACGGCACGATCCGTCCGGGATCCAGCGAGGCCCGCCTCCTGCTGGCCCAGGCGCGCAACGCCGCCTATGCGCAGGCAGCGCAGGGGCGCATCGGCGACGGCGTTGCGCTGCTCTACAACGCGCTGGAAATGGCGCCGATGAGCGTCGACCTGCTGTCCGATGTCGGCGCGCTGCTGCTGGCCGCGGGCCAACTGAGCGATGCGGCGCTGTATGCGCACCGCGCGGTCGAGCTGTCGCCGCAACACGCGCCGTCCCTCTATACCCTGGGCTTCGCGCTGTCGGGTCTGGGCGAGGTGAAGGCCGCGATCGAAGTGTTGACCACCCTCAATCAAGGCCAGGCTCTTGAGATGCTGCGTCGCGATTCGCCGGAATTGATGGCGATCGTTGACTCCGAATTGCTACGCCTGCAAGCCGCCTGACCGATCGTCGATCTGTCGACCCGGAGACGGCCTGACACGCTGTCTCCCTGAAAAACCGCCGCCGAGCCCGCAACCACGGGCCTCGATCGGCGGTTTTCTCATTGGAGCCTGTCAGCGTGTAGGAATCAGGCTGACAAGGCGGTCGTCCCGCTCCCTAGCCTGTATCTGGTGTCCACCTGATGTTGCGTGAACGAGTGTTTCTTCAGAATTCATTCCATCGCAGCAACGCAACCCACCAGGAGCCACCAGATGAACAGCGACCAGATCCTTGCCGAGATCCGCGAAGCCAACCTGTCGTACCTGATGCTGGCTCAAAGCCTGATCCGTGCCGACCGCGAACAAGCGCTGTATCGCCTGGGCATCTCGGAAGAGACCGCGACGCTGCTGAATACGCTGAGCCCGGCTCAGATGATCAAGATGGCTTCCGGCAACACGCTGCTGTGCCGCTTCCGCATGGACGACGACCTGGTGTGGGGCCTGCTGACTTCGCACGGCAAGCCGGCTGCGAATGACAGCGTGTCGCGCCTGCATGCTTCCATCCTGATGGCCGGCCGCCACCAGGAAGCCGCGGCCTGATCCAGCAGATCCAGGCAACTGCCCCAGGCAGAGAAATTGCCGCCCGAGAACATCCGAAAACAACCGGAGCACCCCATGCGCACGAAGTCCATCCTGACCGAAGCCAAGCAGATCGATCGCGCGGTGACGCTGATCAAGCTGGGCGCGCGCCTGCAAGTGCTGGAATCGGAAACCGACCTGAGCTACGAGCGTCTGCTGCGCCTGTACAAGGAAGTCTCGGGCAAGAGCCCCAGCAAGGGGCAGCTGCCGTTCTCGACGGACTGGTTCATGACCTGGCAGCCCAACATCCATGCCAGCCTGTTCCTCAATATCCACGAGTACCTGAACAAGGTCGCCGAGATGGACGAGATCGACGTCGTCATCAAGGCTTACCAGCTGTACCAGGAACAGACGGCGGCCCAGAACCTGGAGCAACTGCTGTCGGTGACCCGCGCGTGGCGCCTGGTGAAGTTCGTGGACAACGGGATGCTGACGATGACCAAGTGCAGCAAGTGCGGCGGCCACTTCGTGACCCACCCGCACGAGGTCGCCAAGCACTACGTCTGCGGCCTGTGCAACCCGCCGGCGCGCGCCGGCAAGGGCAAGGCCGCCGGCGGCATCCAGATGCACTGAGCGCATCGCTCCCGGACACGCCTGTCGAATGCTCACACGCTGGCGCAGCTGTCTGGTCGTCATCGCCCGCAATGAGGCGGCGACGATCACCCGGTTGTTGACCAGCGTTCGTCCTTTCGTGGACGACATGCTGGTGATGGACACCGGTTCTGCCGACGACACCGTCCATCTGTCAGAAGCCGCGGGCGCCCGGATCGCCCACTTTCCCTGGATCGATGATTTCGCCGCCGCGCGCAATGCCGCGCTCGACGCCGCCGGCGCCGAGTGGCACGTCGTGCTCGACGCCGACGAATGGCTGATCGGGGAGGGCGGTGGTGGGGCGGCGCTTGCAGCGCTGCGCACCACCTCTCCCGAGTTCGTGGGCACCATCGCGCTCCAAGACCACTTCGACGGCGGCACTGCGCAATCGCGCCTCAGCCGAGTGCTGCCAGGACACGTCCGCTATGCCGGGCGCATTCACGAACAGCCTGTCCACGACCTGCCCCTACGGGCGCTGGATGTCCAGGTCGGCCACGACGGATACCAGCCGGAGCGGCTTCACGTGAAGCAGGGGCGCAACGAGCGATTGCTGCGGGCCGCCATCGATGACGATCCTGCCAATCCGTATCTCTGGTATCAGCTCGGTAAGGATTTCTCGGTCTATGACCGCTTCGCGGATGCCGAAGCAGCGTTCGCGAATGCCTCCGATCGCTTGACCTCGTTGCCCCTGACGCCCGCATGGTGGAACGACCTCGTCGCGAGACGACTCTTCGGGTTCAAGTCGCTCAAGCGCCATGCCGACGGCATGGTCTTCGCAGAAACGCAATTGCAAAGATGTGCGGAGTCGCCGGACTTCTTTTTCGCGCTGGGCGATCTGCTGCTGGACTGGGCCGCTGATGAGCCGCAGCAGGCGGAGACCTTGGTCCCGATGATCGAGGACGCGTGGCGTCGCTGCCTGGAGATCGGCGAGCGGCCCGACCAGCCGGGCGCCATCGAGGGACGGGGCAGCCGCCTGGCCGCCCACAATCTGGCGCTGATCCTCGACGCGACGGGTCGCCCGGAGGAGGCGAGGGCGCTGCGCGAGGCGCGCTGATCCCTCAAAAAGCAGCGCCGGGATGGCGCTGATCTGGCATCTTGTAGGAATTAGGCTGACAAGCGCGTCGGCGCGCTCCCTAACCTGGAGATGGAAGCGACCTGATGTTGCTTGCGTGTCGGCATCTCTACAGTTCGTCTCACGCTGAAACGAAACGACATCAGCACCCAACACCCCAGGAGCCGAACGATGAACGCCGACCAAATCCTCGCCGAGATCCGCGAAGCCAACCTGTCGTACCTGATGCTGGCCCAGAGCCTGATCCGTGTCGACCGCGAGCAGGCGTTGTATCGTCTGGGCATCTCTGAAGACACTGCGACGCTGCTGACCACGCTGAGCGCCGCCCAGATGCTGAAGATCGCCTCTGGCAACACGCTGCTGTGCCGCTTCCGCATGGACGACGATCTGGTGTGGGGCCTGCTGACCTCGCACGGCAAGCCGGCCGCCAACGACAGCGTGTCGCGCCTGCATGCCTCCATCTTGATGGCCGGCCGCCATCAGGAAGCCGCCTGAGTCTTATCGACGCCACTCGCGTCGACTGAAGCTGAATCGACGCTCAACTGAAGCCGGAGACACCGACATGCGCACCAAGTCCATCCTGACCGAAGCCAAGCAGATCGATCGCGCCGTGACGCTGATCCACCTGGGCGCCCGTCTGCAGGTGCTGGAGTCGGAAACGGACCTGAGCTACGAGCGTCTGCTGCGCCTCTACAAGGAAGTCTCGGGCAAGAGCCCCAGCAAGGGGCAGCTGCCGTTCTCGACGGACTGGTTCATGACCTGGCAGCCCAACATCCATGCCAGCCTGTTCCTCAACATCCACGAGTACCTGAACAAGGTCGCCGAGATGGACGAGATCGACGTCGTCATCAAGGCTTACCAGCTGTACCAGGAACAGACGGCGGCCCAGAACCTGGAGCAACTGCTGTCGGTGACCCGCGCGTGGCGCCTGGTGAAGTTCGTGGACAACGGGATGCTGACGATGACCAAGTGCAGCAAGTGCGGCGGCCACTTCGTGACCCACCCGCACGAGGTCGCCAAGCACTACGTCTGCGGCCTGTGCAACCCTCCGGCCCGCGCCGGCAAGGGCAAGGCAGCCGGCGGCATCCAGATGCATTGAGGGCGCCGTCATGGCCGCCCGACTCCCCCACGCCGCCTCGGGAGACACGCCCTCCGCGTTGCGCTGGCCGACGCTGGCGTTGCTGAGCTGGGGCGCCTGTTTCGCCGTCTGGCGTCTCTTCGGCCCTGACTGGCCGGCCGCCATCGTGGCTTCGGGCCTGGGCTTGATCCTCGCCGGGATCCACCGCCAGACCTGGCGCCGCATGATCGTCGCCGCCGGATTCCCGATGGCCCTGCTGTTCACCGGCACCGACCTGCCGGCCTGGATCTGGCTGATTCCGCTGGCCGTGCTGGTGCTGGCCTATCCCCGCCGCGGCTGGAGCGACGCCCCGCTGTTCCCTACCCCCCACGATGCGCTGCGCGAGCTCCCCGAGCGCGTGAAGCTGCACGACGGCGCCCGCGTACTCGACGCCGGCTGCGGTCTAGGCGACGGATTGGTGGCCCTTCGCCGCGCTTATCCGGGCGTGCGGTTCGCGGGCATTGAATACAGTGGCTTCCTGTGGCTGCTGGCCCGCCTGCGTTGCCCCTGGGCCGACATCGCCCGCGGCGACCTGTGGGCCCAGTCGTGGCGCGAGACGGACCTGGTCTACCTGTTCCAGCGGCCCGAATCGATGCCGCGCGCGTTGGACAAGGCGCGCAGCGAGATGAGACCGGGCAGCTGGCTGGTCAGTCTGGACTTTCCGCTGCCGGGAGAACCCGTCTTCGCGCAGTTGGACACCGGCACCCGGCATCAGCTGTATGTCTACCGGGTGCGCGAACTCAAGGCCTGAGGAACCCATTTCATGTTTGTCATCATCGGTTGGCTGCTGGCCCTGGCCTGCATCTTCGGCGTGTTCATCGCGCACGGAGGCAACATCAGCGTGGTGCTGCACGCGCTGCCGTTCGAGATGACCACCATCTTCGGCGCGGCGATCGGCGGCATGCTCGCCACGAACCCGCCCAAGGTCATGAAGGCCACCATGAAGGGCCTGGGCGACTGCTTCAAGGGCAGCAAGTACACCAAGGCCCGCTACATGGAGCTGCTGGCGCTGCTGTACGACATCCTGCAGAAGGCCCGCAAGGAAGGCCTGATGTCCATCGAAAAGGACGTCGAGGATCCGCACAGCTCGCCGCTGTTCCAGAAATACCCGACGGTGGGCAACGACCACCATGTCACCGAGTTCATCACCGACTACCTGCGGATGATGGTGTCCGGCAACCTGAACGCGCACGAGATCGAGTCCCTGATGGACGCCGAGATCGACACCCACCACCACGAGGCCTTCCTCGCCGTGATCGCGCTGCAGCGACTGGCGGGCGGCCTGCCGGCCTTCGGCATCGTGGCTGCGGTGCTGGGCGTGGTGAACACCATGGGCTCGGTCGGTCAGCCGCCGGCGGTGCTGGGCGGGATGATCGGCTCGGCGCTGGTCGGCACGTTCCTGGGCATTCTGCTGGCCTACGCTTTCGCCGAGCCGCTGGCCGGCGCGCTCGAAGCCAAGGTCGACGAGGCCGGCAAGGAACTCCAGTGCATCAAGACCACGTTGCTGGCCTCCATGCAGGGCTACGCGCCGCAGGTGGCGATCGAATTCGGACGCAAGGTGCTGTACTCGACGGAACGCCCGACCTTCGCCGAGCTCGAAGGCCACGTGAAGAAGAAGTGAACGGAGTGAATCACCATGGCCGGTGACGCCAAGAAACTCCAGCCCATCATCATCAAGCGCGTCAAGAAGGGCGGCCATGCCGCCCACGGCGGCGCGTGGAAGATCGCGTACGCCGACTTCGTGACGGCGATGATGGCGTTCTTCCTGCTGATGTGGCTGCTCGGCTCGACGACCGAGGGCGACAAGAAGGGGATCGCGGACTATTTCGCCTCGCCGCTGAAGGTGGCGATGTTCGGCGGATCGGGTTCGGGCGACGCGTCGCACATCATCAAGGGCGGCGGTCAGGACCTGACGCGCCAGACCGGCCAGGTCAAGGCCGGCGACGTTCAATCCCCTCGCAAAACCATCAATCTGAAGGCGCTCAAGGAAGAGCAGCGCCGCGCGGAGCGCGTCCGCCTGCAGCAATTGAAGGACAAGGTCGAAAAAATCATTGCGGACAACCCCAAAATTGCCGCATTAGGTGGACAAATCCGACTCGATATGACACGCGAGGGCTTGCGTATCCAAATCGTGGACGAGAATAATCGTCCGATGTTTGATAGCGGCAGCGCGATGGTGAAGCCGTATATGCGCGAGTTGCTGCAGGAACTCGGCAACGTGTTGTCGGAAGTGCCCAACCGGCTGACGCTGGAAGGTCATACGGACGCACAGCCGTTTTCTGCGGGAGAGCGCGGATACAGCAACTGGGAACTGTCGGCGGACCGAGCCAATGCCTCGCGGCGCGAGCTGGTGGCGGGCGGTTTGCCGGATGCCCGGGTCCTTCGCGTGCAGGGGTTGGCGTCGAGCAAACTGCTCGACACGAAAGACCCCAAAGCCCAAGTCAATCGCCGCATCAGCATCATCGTGATGAATCGCGATGCCGAAGATGCGGTGCTGAAGAACCTGCCCGACGAGGACGAGGAAACTTCAGATCCTGCGGCCAGCGCGCCGCAGGTCTCAAGTGCCGCGTCCGCGAGCCGATAACGTTCCGAATCGAACAACGCCTTCCAGTCCCCTCAGAGGAACGCCATGAGCACTGACATGAAATTCTTGATCGTCGACGACTTCTCGACCATGCGCCGGATCGTGCGCGGTCTGTTGAAGGAGATCGGCTACAACAACGCCGAAGAGGCGGAAGACGGCGTCGAGGCATTGAGCATGCTGAAACAGGCGAAATACGATTTCGTCGTCAGCGACATCAACATGCCCAACATGAACGGCTTCGAGCTGCTCAAGGCGATCAAGGAAGACGCCACGCTGAAGCACCTGCCGGTGCTGATGGTGACGGCGGAAGCCCGCAAGGAAGACATCGTCCTGGCCGCGCAAAGCGGTGCGGCGGGCTACATCGTGAAGCCATTCACGAAGGCCACGCTGGAGGAAAAGGTCCTGAAGATCATGCAGAAGCTGGCCGCTGCGGCCTGACGCTGGGAGTCCCACCATGCAGATGGAAGAGCTGGCCAAACTGACCTCGCAATCCAACGAGCCGCTGACGGTCTCGCCCGAGGTGTTCCAACAGATCGGCACGATCACCCGCGTGCTGCACGACACGATGCAGCAACTGGGCGTGATGCCCAAGCTGCAGGTTGCGACCGACGGACTGCCGGACGCGCGCAGCCGCCTGACCTACATCGCCAACAAGACCGCCGATGCCGCCAACAAGGTGCTGAACTCGGTTGACCAGGCCAAGGCCGAGCACGCCAAGATCACCGAGGCCGCCAATGCGATGGCCCAGGCGATCACCGCGGACCCGGTTCGCGCGGTGGCGTCGGGGGCAGTGTTGAACTTCGTCAAGGAGGTCGAGTCTTCGACCACGAAGATCGACACGCACCTGACCGACATCATGCTGTCCCAGGACTTCCATGACCTGACCGGTCAGGTGGTTGCCAAGGTCGTGACGCTGGCCAACGATCTGGAAGATTCGCTGGTGAAGCTGCTTGTTTCGGTGGTCCCGCCGGAACAGCGCGAAAAGGTCGATCCGAGCATCCTGCAAGGTCCGGTCGTGAACCCGGAAGGCCGCGCCGACGTCGTGGCCAACCAGTCCGAAGTGGACGACCTGCTGGCCTCGCTGGGCTTCTGATCTCCCGGAGCCGGCCTAGCCGCATCGAAACCCGCGCCCTGGCGCGGGTTTTTTCATTTGGCATTGTCTAGCGCCTCCGCCTCCTTTTGTTGCAAGCGGCGCAACACGGGTGGGATGTGGGAGGTCTGGCACCGGGTCATCGCGGCCAGCGACGTCGAATCCAGGGTCCTATCCAGAAGGTGCAAACGGCGCGCGTAGGAGGCCCCTGAATCCTGAAGCGTTCTTGGGCAAACGGCCATGAGCGCGCGCAGGGGGACCGCATGGCGCCGCGCCCAGTTGGCTGCACGGCAATGCGTCAGAGGTGACGCGGCAGCTATGGCGGCGATTTCATCCGCTTGCAGATGGGGCTGATGGAGCGCCGCACGACGGAGTAAGGCCAGGACGTGTGGAGGCGTCTTAGTTGATGCGAAAAGTGTTGCTGCGCGCCGCACATCGGGGCGCCGGCCGGAGGAAGCAGCGGGTCGCGGCGCGTCGCACAGGATCTTGCCGCTCTGTGTCATTGCGTCGGCCCAGGCAGGGAGAGGCCCCAATGGATTGCCTCGCAGATCCACGCGGCGCCATGACCGATTGGACGGAAGGGGTGGGATTTCCGTCAGGCCCAAGTGAGAAAGGTTCAATTGATCGCTGTGCGAATTCAGGATGAGTGACGCGGCCAAGGCGCGCTGCTCGTACTGGGCTCCCGGCGCGGCGCCCCACGCTTCGAGCTTGCGGCGCGAAGGGTCGTCTTCCGCAGGATCTCCATAGATTGCGCTCTGGGGGCCCCAGGCAGTGGGCACGGCGACCGGATTCATCGGCAGACTCCTCGAGGAAAAGGGTCTCAGTGGCAGGTATGCGACTGGAAGTCGCCGGTTTTCTCCTCCTTATCCGGCCAAGGCGAAACCCTCTCCGGCCGAACAATGGCGGGGTCACGGCATAGGGCCGTGACCCCACATGGCCGATTCAGACGCACAAGACCGCAACTTACCCGCCTCGCAGAAAAAGATCGAAAGGTCTCGCAAGGAAGGGCAAGTACCGCGCTCCCGGGACCTGCCGCATTTCGCGGTGATGGCCACGGGCGGCGCGTTGTTCGCGACGTCTACGCCGTACGCGGTGGACACCCTGCAGCGCATGCTGGAAGGCGCGCTGCGTTTCGATGCCGAACAGCTGCGCACCGCCGGCATGATGACCGAGCGCCTGTCGACGCTGACCTGGCAGGGGTTCATGCTGGGCCTGCCGGCGCTGATCATCCTGGCGATGGCCGCGATCGCAGCGCACATCGCCTCGGGCGGATGGAACTTCACGATGAAGCCGCTGGCGCCGAAGTTCTCCAACCTCAACCCGATCACCGGCATCGGCAAGCTGTTCCAGATGCAGAACCTCACCACGGCGCTGAAGGCCGTGGCGCTGTCGCTGGTACTGGGCATCGTCGGCGCGATGGCGCTGAAGGATCGCATTGCCGGCTTCATCGGGATCATGTCCGTGCCGCTGCCATCGGCGCTGGCCTTCGCGGGCAAGCAGCTGATGGGCGGGCTGATGATGCTGGGGTTGTGCCTGGCGCTGTTCGCCGCCATCGACGTGCCGCTGCAGCGCTTCCAGTACCTCAAGCGGCTGAAGATGTCCCGCGAGGAAGCCAAGAACGAGATGAAGGAAGCCGAGGGCAACCTCGAGATGAAGCACAAGATGCGCGCCAAGGGCCGGGAGCTGGTCAAGCGTCGCATGCTGCAGGCGGTGCCCAAGGCCGACCTGGTCGTGATGAACCCGACCCACTATGCGGTCGCGATCGTCTACGACGAAACCAAGTTCGGCGCGCCGCGCGTGGTGGCGAAGGGCCTGGACCTGCTGGCGTTCAAGATCCGCGACATCGCCAAGGACAACAAGGTGCCCGTGCTGCAGGCGCCGGCGCTGGCCCGTGCCCTGTACGCCCACGCCGAGCTGGACCGTGAGATCCCCGGCGCGCTGTTCGGCGCCGTGGCGCAGGTGCTGGCGTACGTGTACCAGCTGAAGGCTGCGCTGAAGGGGCAGGGCGCCTCGCCGCAGGCCGTGCCGAACCCGCCGGTGCCGGACGAACTCGACCCGCACAAGAAGCCGGGCTGGAAGCCGCCGGAAGACGAACTGGACGACCAGTTCCCCGAAGGCAACCCCGCCTGATCGCCGGCTGGCCACGGCCCGATTTCGGGGGAGATTCCCCCCTTTATCCAGCTAAAGGAAACGAGACTCCCGCCGAACAATGGCGGGGCTCGACGGCAGTGTCGGGCGAGTGATCTCCCCCTCCGGCATCCAACAGGTTGAAGGCAGCACCGATGAACGAGCTGATGGCCCGTTTGCAGAACCTCCTCGGACCCCGCGCCGCCATCGTGCAGGCGCTCGGGGCGCCGATCGCCATCATGATCATCCTGTCGATGATGGTGCTGCCGCTGCCGGCCTTCGCCCTCGACCTGTTCTTCACCTTCAACATCGCCATGTCCATCATGGTGATGCTGGTGGCCTCGCAGATGGTGCGGCCGCTGGACTTCGCCGCCTTCCCGACCGTCCTGCTGATCACGACGCTGCTGCGCCTGTCGCTGAACGTCGCCTCCACCCGCGTGGTGCTGCTGGAAGGCCACACCGGCGCCGGCGCCGCGGGCAAGGTCATCGAGTCCTTCGGCCACTTCCTGATCGGCGGCAACTTCGCCGTCGGCCTGATCGTGTTCGCGATCCTGGTGGTCATCAACTTCATCGTGGTCACCAAGGGTGCCGAGCGGATCGCCGAAGTCGGCGCGCGTTTCACCCTGGACGCCATGCCCGGCAAGCAGATGGCGATCGACGCCGACCTGTCCGCCGGCCTGATCGACGAGAAGGAAGCCAAGCGCCGGCGCGCCGAGCTGGGCGACGAAGCGGACTTCTTCGGCTCCATGGACGGTGCCTCGAAGTTCGTGCGCGGCGACGCGATCGCCGGCATCCTGATCCTCTTCATCAACATCATCGGCGGCTTCGTCATCGGCGTGGTCCAGCACGGGTTGTCCGCCGGCCAGGCCGCCGACAGCTACATCCTGCTGGCCGTCGGCGACGCGCTGGTGGCGCAGATCCCGGCGCTGCTGATCTCCGTCTCCTCCGCCCTGGTCGTGTCGCGCGTCGGCAAGGACAAGGACGTCGGCCAGATGATCGGCTCGCAGGTGTTCGGCTCGACCAAGGCCGTCGCCATCACCGCGGGCGTGGTCTTCATCCTGGGCCTGATCCCGGGCATGCCGCACCTGGTCTTCCTGATCATCGCCGGCGCCCTGGGCTACCTGGCGTACTGGCTGCGCACCAAGGAGCAGGCCAAGCAGGCCGCCGAATCCAAGAAGCCGGCCGCCGCCGTGCCGGGCGCGCCGAATCCGGACGCCGAAGCCTCCTGGGACGACGTCGTCGCCGTGGACACGCTGGGATTGGAAGTCGGCTACCGCCTGATCACGCTGGTCGACAAGTCGCGCGAAGGCGACCTGCTGAGCCGCATCAAGGGCGTACGCCGCAAGTTTGCGCAGGACATCGGTTTCCTGCCCCCGTCGGTGCACATCCGGGACAACCTGGAGCTCCGCCCCAGCCAGTACCGCGTGACGCTGCGCGGCGCGGTGATCGGGGAAGCGGAGGCCTACCCGGGCATGTGGCTCGCCATCAACCCCGGTCACGCCACGCAGAAGCTGATCGGGACGCCCACCACGGACCCTGCCTTCGGACTTCCGGCGGTCTGGGTCGAAGAGCGGCAACGGGATATGGCGCAAATGGCGGGCTTTACCGTCGTTGATTGCGCGACCGTGGTGGCCACTCATCTTTCACACTTGCTGCAAGTTCACGCGGCCCGGTTGTTGGGTCGAGTGGAAACCCAGCAGCTGGTGGATCACCTCACCAAGCAAGCGCCCCAACTCATCGAAGACGTGATTCCCAAGATGGTCAATGTCGCCGCCCTGCAACGAGTCCTCCAGTTCCTGCTGGAAGAGGGCGTGCACATCCGCGACATGCGTTCCATCGTGGAAAGCCTGGCCGAAAACGCCACGCAGACGACCGATCCCGCCGAGCTGGCCCGTCGCATCCGCATCCACATCGCTCCGGCGATCGTGCAGCAGATCTACGGACCGGCCAAGGAGCTCGACGTCATCGCCCTCGATCCCGAGCTGGAACGTCTGGTCTCGCAGGCCCTGCACTCGCCTCACGGCGCGGCGCTGGATCCCGGTGTGGCCGACACGCTTGCAAGAAGTGCCGCGCAAACGGCGCAATCCCAAGAGGATCGCGGTTTGCCCGCCTGCCTGCTGGTGCCCGACCTGATTCGCGCTCCCCTGGCCCGACTGCTCAAGCGCGCTGCGCCGCGGCTGAAGGTGCTGGGACACAGCGAGATTCCTGAAACGCACACGATCCGCATCGGCTCCATCATCGGAGGCACGGCATGAACGTCAAACGCTTTACCGCCCGCAATTCCCGCGAAGCCATGGCCCTGGTCCGCCAGGCCTTCGGCGACGAAGCGGTCGTGCTCTCGAACAAGCCCTGCCCCGAAGGGGTGGAGGTGCTGGCGATGGCGCCGGAAGGCATGTCGCAGATCGAGCGCGTCGCCGCCTCGACGCCGCGTGCCGCCGCTGCTGCGCCGCGCGCCGCCGCGCCGCGCCAGTCGGCTGCCCAGCCGCAGCGGGAAGAAGTGCAACCGCGTCAGGCGCTCAAGCAGCGTCTGGCCGCGTCGCCGGCCCCGCAGCGCGCCGAACCCGGTTTCGGCGGCTCCGTGGGCGAAGACGTGAACGCGATGGCGATGAGCACGCTGTCCTTCCAGGACTACGTCCGGGAACGCATGCTCAAGCGCCGCTCGGCCGAGATGAACGGCCTGCCCGATCCGATGATGGACGAGCCGGCGCCGGCCTTCTCGCCATCGCAGATGAATGACTCGGTCGCCTCGATGGCCGCGCAGCGCGATCAGCGCGCGCGTTCGGCGATGCAGACCCTGGGCGCCCGTCGTGTCGACGAGCGTGCCTACGAACCCGCGCCGGCGCCCGCGCCGCGCGTCGTGCCGCCGGTGCTGCGCGACGAGATCCGCGTGCAGCAGCAGGCCATGCAGGACCTGGGCGGCATCGGCCACGGCTTCGGCGGGATGGGCAACCATCCGCTGAACGACATGCCGTCGTCCTCGCGTCGCGAGCAGGAGATGATGACCGAGCTGCGCGCGATGAAGGGCATGATCGAAGAGCGCTTCGGCGCGCTGGCCTTCATGGAGAAGCTGCAGCGCCAGCCGGCGCAGGCTCGCCTGACGCAGAAGCTGCTGGATTCCGGTTTCTCGCCGGCCCTGGTGCGCAAGCTGGTGGAAGGCTTGCCGGCGCAGACGACCGAGGAAGCCGATTCGCAGGCGTGGGCCGCCAACGTGCTGTCGCGCAACGTGCAGACCGCCGAGCAGCAGCCGGCCCTGGAAGATCAGGGCGGCGTGTTCGCGATGATCGGCTCGACCGGCGTCGGCAAGACGACGACGACGGCCAAGATCGCCGCGGCCTTCGCGACCAAGTACGGCGCGAGCCAGCTGGGCCTGATCACGCTGGACGCCTACCGGATCGGCGCTCACGAGCAGCTGCGCGCCTACGGTCGCATCCTCGGCGTGCCGGTGCACACGGCGCATGACCGCGCGTCGCTGGAAGACCTGCTGGACCTGCTGTCGTCCAAGAAGATGGTGCTGATCGACACGGCCGGCACGGCCCAGCGCGACAGCCGGACCGCCGAGCTGCTGGACATGCTGGCGCACAAGAGCATCAAGCGCATCCTGGTCGTCAACGCCGCCCAGCAGGGCGAGACGATCGAGGACGTGGTCGGCGCGTGGCGCGGCGCGGAAGCGCAAGGCGTCATCCTGTCGAAGCTGGACGAAGCGGTGAAGCTGGCCCCGGCGCTGGACACCGTGATCCGCCACAAGCTGCGCGTGCTGGGCGTCACCAACGGCCAGCGCGTGCCGGAAGACTGGCATCGCCTGTCGTCGCAGGCGCTGGTGCAGCGCGCGCTGCGCAGCCACGGCCAGTCGGCCTGGCGCGTGGACGCCTCCGACGTCAACCTGATCTTCACCGCCGGCACCATGGCGGGCGGCGCGGGCGCCGCATCGCCGATGGGCATGAATTGATCAAGGGCTGACCGCTCGGTCGGAGGGGGCTTCCCGGGGAGGGGAGTTGCCAAAGGCGGGCACAAGTTCTAGAAAGGGGGAAGGGTTCGGGCTCTTCCCCCTTTTTCCATTGGGTTTCCATCGGAGCGGGGGCAGGTCCGACGTCGTTGTGTGAGAGGTCCACGAGGTGAGGGTGACGGGAGAGAAAAGCGGGGTGTTTCCCCCTTTCAATTCCCGGTCAAAGGGTGGCCCCGGGAGGGAAACTTCCGGTAACGGCTCCAGCATTGGCCGGTTCCTCTCGAGAGGGACAGGGCGCTGGGGCGGAACACGCAAGAGACACAGAGCAGCCCAATGCGCGACTTCAGCAATGCTCCCAAGGACCAGGCCGACGGCCTGCGCCGTCTGTTCGCCACGGCGCGCGTGCGCGTGGTGCCGGTGGTGAGCAACCCGCACGTCGTAGGCAGCGGCGCGCTGCTGGAAGGCATGTGCGCGGCGTTCGGGGAACTCGGCCTGCACACGCTGGTCGTGGACGCGGGCGAGCAGGCTTCGGCGGCGTCGGAACTGGCGGCGGTGGACCTCGCGGCCTGTGTGGAACCGCTGTCGGCGAAGGTCTCCTTCCTGGCCGCGCGCGGACTGCCGATGCGCTACGTCAATGCCAACGGCTCGGCCGCCCAGTTTCTGGAAGCAGTGGCCGACGCGGCGCCGTACGCGGACGTCGTGCTGCTGCACGCCAGCGCCGCGGAACTGAGCCGCGTGCTGGTCTCGCGCGAAGTGCGTCCGGTGCTGCTGGCCGACACCGACGTGCAGAGCGTGACCTACGCCTACGCCGGCATGAAGTGGCTGACGCAGCGCGCTGGCCTGATGGTCTACAGCCTGCTGCTGGCCTGCAACCCGCAGCTGCGCCTGGCGGAGCGGATCGCGCAGCAGCTGTCGAGCTGCGGCGACGGTTTCCTCGGCGCGGTGCTGCGCGAGTGGGCTTGTTTGGATCCCCGCCAGCCGGTGACGGCGCCGCTGACGCACGAGATGCGTCACATGGCGCGCGAACTGCTGCTGGCTTCGGTGCCCGGAGCGGCGCTCGACAGCGCTGCTGACGCCATGCCGCTGCGTCCGCGACCGATGTGGCAGCCCAAGGCTGGCCGCGCCCCGCAAGGCGTGACCCTCGCTGCGCATTGACGCCGGATTGGAGACGAGACGATGTACACCGCCAAGGGTCAACTCGACAACAACTCGCTGATCCGCCAGTACAGCCCGCTGGTGCGCCGACTGGCGCATCAGATGATCGCGAAACTGCCGGCCAACGTCGAACTGGACGACCTGATCCAGGTCGGCCTGATCGGCCTGACGGACGCGCTGTCGCGCTTCGACACGGCGCAGGGCGTGCAGTTCGAGACGTTCGCGACGCAGCGCATCCGCGGCGCGATGCTCGATGAGCTGCGCGGCAACGACTGGATGAGCCGCGGCAACCGCCGCCAGCAGCGCTCGATCGAGAGCGCGGTGCACAAGCTGGAGCAGAAGCTCGGCCGGGCGCCGCAGGAGTCGGAGATCGCCGCCGAGATGGGCATTCCGCTGACGGAGTACCAGGAGATGCTGGGCAAGGTGCGCGGGACGCAGCTGGTCTATCTGGAGGACATCTCCGGAGGCGAGGACAACGACGACTACCTGGACCGCCACGTGGGTGACAACTCGGCGGACCCGATGTCGATGCTGGGCGACCACCGCATGCGCGAGGCGCTGGTGGAGGCGATCAAGAACCTGCCGGAGCGCGAGGCGTACGTCATGTCCATGTACTACGAACATGACATGAACCTGAAAGAGATCGCCGCGGTGCTGAAGGTGACCGAATCGCGGGTGTGCCAGCTGCACAGTCAAGCGATTGCCCGATTGCGCGTGAAGCTGCGCGACTGGTAAAAGTAGCCGCATAGCGGCCGCAGTCCTTGTGGTCAAGAACCATGGGGGGAGCGTCCGATGTGGGACTCATTGCGCAGGCGCGCCGGGAAGGCGGCGCCTGACGCGTCGGCTGGCGGAACCGAGGTCGGTTTGCGTGAGCCGGCGATGCACAACAACACGAGCCAGGTCGTCCGGGAGCTCTCGGGCGGCGTCTCGAAGCTGGGCCGCGACGCGGCCGAAGTCCGCGGACTGCTGGAGGACACGCAGAAGGTCGTGACCTCGCAGGCGCAGGCGATGCAGGCGCTGGGCTCCGAGCTGGAGCAGGTGCGGCACGCCCAGGACGGCATCAACCAATCCACGAACCAGACGCGCGAGGCGGTGGAGCGCGCGCGCACGGCCTTGTCGGGGGTGGGCGACGAGGTGGGCGGGATCGTGTCCACCTTGCGGCAGGTGTCCGACGCGGCCTCCGAGATCACGAAGATCGCGTTGCAGACGCGGCTGGTAGCGTTCAACGCGTCGGTGGAGGCCAAGCGCGCCGGCGAGGCGGGGCGCGGTTTCGGCGTGGTGGCGGATGCGGTGAAGGACCTGGCGGCGCAGGTGGAGGCGTCGTCGAAGGCCATCATGGGCACGGTGGGGACGCTGGATGCGCGGATCGAGACCTTCAGCCGGGAGCTGAGGGCGGACGGCTCGGGAGGAGCCAGTCAGAGCAAGATCCTGCAGGCGTTCGCGGATGTGGAGATCGATGTCGACCTCATCGCGAAATCGGCGCAGGAAAGCCAGGCGACGACGCAGCAGTTGGCGGAGCGCTCGGGAGAGCTCGGGGTGGAGATCCAGCAGGCGATGCGCAAGCTGGAATCGGCGTTCGCGTGCAGCGACCGTTTCCTGCGGCTGTCGGAGCAGATGATCGAGCAGATCGCGTCGAGCGGCGTCGAGGTCGAGGACTCGCCGTACATCCAGGCGGTGCAGGGGGCGGCGGCTGAGATTGCCGGCTTGCTCGAACGCGCGGTGAAGGAGAAGCGGATCGACGTTTCGGCGCTCTTCGACGAGCAGTACCAGGCGATCGCGGGGACCGACCCGCAGCAGTTCACGACGAGATTCACGCAGATCGCGGATCAGCTGTTCCCTGAGGTCCAGGAGCGGATGCTGAAGCTCTCGGACAAGGTGGTGTTCTGCATCGCGGTGGACCGCAACGGGTACGTGGCGACGCATAACAAGCGGTACTGCCAGCCCCAGCGCGCGGGGGATGTGGCTTGGAATACAGCCAACAGCCGCTACCGGCGGATCTTCAACGACCGGACCGGGCTGGCGTCAGCCCGGAATCAACGACCGTTCCTCCTGCAAACCTACCGCCGGGATATGGGCGGCGGGAACTTCGTGCTGCTCAAGGAGGCTTCGGCACCCGTCACCGTTGCTGGGAGGCATTGGGGTGGGGTGAGGTTGGCGTTTGGGTTTTGATGGTGTCTTAATGAAAATCAAATTCTTAAAAGCCCATAAATCCATCCCTGCAGGAACTGAATTTGAGCTGCCGGATTTTTGTGTAATTACCGGGAAAAACGGTGCAGGGAAAAGTCACTTATTGGAAGGACTAGCGCAAGAGTCTTGGGCGACCATTTCGATAGATGGGCGGAATTTGTCGCCTGTTCACGTTATTCCATTTAATGGGCTTAACCCACAAGTTGACGAGCACTGCGACTCCATGCAGGTTGTTCAACATGCCAAGAACTGGTGGGGGCAAGTGTCTTCATTGCATTCCCAAATGAAATCCATGAGGGATCAGGGAATACGGGAAGATGACTATGAAAATCTCTGTCGAAGGAATGGTCAACCTCAATTGATTCAAATGATCAAGCGTTTTGAGTCAAAGGCGGGGAAGAAGTTTGGTGATTTGACAGAGTCTGACGTTTTGTTTCATTTTGACGTAAGGGGGCCGGGGGATTCGAATCTGTTCTCTACCCAGTTTGCCAGCATATTTAAAACATATCACACAAGGTACATAAAGAATCAAGTAAATGAGTTGAGGCGTGATAAGTATGGTGTTGATGTCAAGGTGCTGTCCGAAGGAGACTTTCTTTCGCAATACGGCCCGAAGCCCTGGGTGTTGGTGAATGAAATTCTTGCTCGCGCGGGCTTGTCTTACCAAGTTGAAAGTCTAGATAAACTTGATATCGACGCCTCCTATCGTTTGCGTCTAGTTGATCCTGGTAGGGGTGGGGAGATTTCGGTGAATGATCTCTCAACCGGAGAGAAGGTTCTGATGTGTTTGGCGCTTGCAATCTATAATGTTCACGACGAGGGCGGTAAGCCCGCGGTTCTACTGATTGATGAGCCGGATGCTCCTCTGCACCCACAATATTCAAGACTGTTAATAGAAACGCTTGTCGAATCGATTGTCGGGCGTGCCGGTACTCGGGTGGTTATGACCTCGCATTCTCCATCTACTGTGGCGATGTGCCCTGAAGGCTCTGTCTACGAGATGAGCAAGACAGAACGGACTCCTCGAGCGGTAACGAACCGACACGCGCTTTCAATCCTGACCAGCGATATTCCTAATCTTAGAGTCAGCACAGAGCGGCGTAGACAGGTGTTCGTCGAAAGCAAGAACGATGTGCTATATTTTGAACGACTCTTCTATATAGCACGACGGCTTCAGTCCTTTGACTTTGATCTGCTGTTCTTGGAGCCGGGTAGTGGAGGGAATACAAATTGTGCTGATGTCATCAAGATGACTGAAGGGCTGGCGTCTTTTGGGAATGATTTGGTACGAGGGATTATTGATTGGGACTTGACGGCCAAACAATCAGGGCCAGTTCAGGTGCTTGGAGGCGGACGACGCTATGCGATTGAGAATTATATTCTCGATCCAATATTTGTCGCACTGTCATTGGTACGATTTGCTAAATTCAAACTGACGGACTTCGGCTTGCAAGGTGTTGAGTCGTATGGCGATGCGTACTCACTAACTGTGCTTCAATGGCAAGTCGTTGCCGATTGCATTCTCCAAATGTTGAATTTGGGGGATGGGGAGCGGGAAGAGGTGAAACTGTTTAACGGTGCTGTCCTGTCGTACCCATTGGTGTTTCTCCGGCATAATGGTCATAAATATGAAGAGAAGCTTTTGACTGCATTCCCTGGTTTGAATGCAGCGATTCGAAATAAGGGTGAGGCTGCATTGAAGATTGCGGTGCTCGACGTTGTTGAAGATTTTCGTGCATGGCTGCCACTTGAGATAATTGAGACTTTCGAGAATATGAAGTAAGCATTCCGATTGCTTGGTTGATGATTGATTGTGGTTAGTGCGCTCCTCATCTAAGTAATTGTTGCGGATTGGTTTTTTCTGCAGAATTCCGGCTAGGTGCTCAAAACACTCACAGCGACGCGCCGCCAACTGCGGCTTCTCATATCCCGTTCTACGGGCGAGATGGACTTCTCCGCGAGGAAGGTCGCACGTCTGCTGTGCGTGTTTTGACATCTCGCCCACCCTCCGCATTCAACAGGTCAGGTGGTCGTCCGTCAACTGTCATTTAGTTAAGGACTTCCATGCCCTCCAATCGCCTCATCCAATCCGTCGCCAACAGCAACTTCCAGCTCTCGGAATTCCTCGCCCTCGAACACATCGAGTTGGACCCCAATCCCGGCGAGCGCGCGGTCCCGTTCCTCGACCGCCATCCCCTCGCGCTCAACTCCGACCGCACGCTGGAGCAGCTCAGCGTCGCCGCCGGCAACCCCTATCACTATGGGGTCGGCGCAGACGGCGGCTTCTACAAGCATGCGCTCGTGCTCGATCAGGACATCACCGTCCGCACCGCCATCGCCAATCTGCGCAACCGCCTCGCACGGGCGACCTCGTTCTTCCAGGAACTCGACTTCTGCGCGAGCACGAGCCGCACGAACGGCAACCCCCGCGATATCGCCATCGACCTCCTCCACGAGGTCGCCAGCTACTTCACGGTCATCGAGATCGCAGCCGTCGAAGAACACGGCCGCCAGATGCAGAACTCCCTCCCGACGGGCTGACCGTGTCGAGTTTCAGACCGACCCCTAATCCCCAGACCCCCAAAAGAAAACGAGTGCCCGCGCGGAAGCGTGTGGCACTCGTTTTGTTTTGGGGCGGAACGCATTGCCGCCATATCGCCAAGCCCAGGTGTTCCAACTCAGAATCACCTTCGCAGAGAAATTCAGGAAAACCCCATCCTTACACCTGCAAGACTTTACAGTGGCGCATTGCAGTGCCGTTTGGTAATCGCGTCCGCGAGCGCTATTAAAACTACGGCTTAATGTTTGTTTACTTGGTGGAAACGATAGGAAATGATCGAACCGGCACTCGATATAGTGCAATGCTCCTACAGGGAGTGATATTAATGAAACGCGAGTTGAAACTCGTCGCTGCGGCGGCGATGGTCCTTGTTTCTTCTTCTGCCTTTGCGCAAACAAAGCCCGGCGATGATTACGTCCAGCAGTGCCGGAACGAAAATGTCACGCTGTATTGGTACGGCGGCCCAGCCAACTGCCTTGTGCAGACCAGCCGTGGCAACGTGCCGATCACGGCGTTCTTCGATGCAACGCTGGAACGGACAAAAGTCATCAGCCAAGCCGGCGTTGGATCCTGCACTGCCCAGCTGAATCTGCTGCGTACTGAAACCCAAGTCCGCCAAGTCTGCCAAGCTGTCCCGGCTCAACCGTTCGTCCAGGTGGGAGCCATCAGCTACGGCTGCGCCAGCCAGCAGGCAACCGGCGAGGTCTATTGGACCTCGACGCCCGGATATACCTATACCCTGCAGCGCAGCATCGGATCGATTCCAGACTTCTATCCGGCGGATCGGTACTATTCGATCGGCGGAAGCGTGAGCTTCACCTATCGCCTGAAAGCCACCGATGCCAACGGCGTCAGCGGCTCGTGGTCCTACATCACCTCCACGGCAAACTGCACCGGCCGCATGGACGATTGATCAGCAACAGAGGGCGGTGACAGCCGCCTCCTGATACTCCACCCGACGAGTGCCCGCGCGGAAGCGTGTGGCACTCGTCTTGTTTTGGGGGGCGACTCTCTGCGTTACGCTGCGTCAAAGGCTCATACGAGGCAGGCAATGAAGAGTGTCCGCGTTAAAGCGATCGGCGTTCCGTATCGCCAGGGTTGGATTGAGGTAGCTCAGGTCCATCCGGGCTTCATCAACATCGAGACCTGGGACGTGCACCCCGATGTCGACATCTCTGCCGTTTCCCTCGATGGCATCGCTGATCGGAACGTGACGGCGAACACCGAGATTGAATTGAACGTCGAGGAGGCGAAGAAGCTCGCCGATGCGCTTCTCAAGGTGATTGAAGACGCTTCGCGTCAAGCCAACCAGGCCTGAACCTACGGAAAGGACGCCGCGTGATCACTATCCCAAACGCTTTTGCGCCGATGCTGCTGCACTCTGTGCGCGACGCGGTCCTGTATCACGAGGGGCTGCTTCGCAGCGAGACGATTCGTCCGCATGAGCGAGCCGACTATGAGGAATACCACCTCCACCTCACCCAGTTCCTTTCCTACCTCAAGGAACAATACTTGGATGTTGAGAAGGAAGTGGGCGTGCCGTTGAGCGATCTGCACGTGTAAAACCTCGCGGCGCAATCCATCAATGAAAACGAGTGCCCACGCCGGAGCGTGTGGCACTCGTTCCATTTTGGTGAACGTAGCTGGCGAATCCGCTCGTCAATCGAGACGCATCTATGGTCCAGGTATGTAGACAGACACGTCGCCCGTAGCCGCAGCGTTTGAGATGAGTTTCGCGAGCTGGTGCGCTTCGATCAAACCTTCCGGGGACAATACGGCCGCTGCCAATTGCTCGTACGAAGACGTGCATATTCCGGCCGAAGCGCAAGCGTTCAAAAGGTGATAGTCAGTGGCACTTCCGCAGCGCGACCAGATCTCACAAACCGCCAGCATTCTTGCGGCCAATAAGATATTGGCGCTACCTTTGTAACCCGGGGAATAAGTCTTGCCATTGAAATAATACTCCTGACCTTTCGTCGTAAAGGAAAGACTTTCTAACAGCTCTGGTGACGAAAAACTCAAGGCTGCTTTAAGTCCCTCGGCAACGGGCTTCATATCACCTTTTGCGTATGCCTCGCTGAAGTCCTCCTTTATCGAAAGAATGGGGTCGGCGCGGCGATCCTGAGTCTTGAAAATATTGGCGTAGCCTTTATAGATATCCACATCGTCATCAATCATGCCCTGGCAAAGCATGGCAAGCCTGTCGCTCGCAGCCTGGATTTTGTAGGCTTCTGCATGCGGTTTGGCGGCGGCGATCTCGGTACTCTTCATGATCGCCAACCGCGCGTCGGAACACCGTCGATTAACGAGGCCGGCAACAAAGAATCCCCCTTTGCCAGGAGACGCCTTGGCGTCCTCGTATACCTTCTTGTAATTGGTCGAAGTGGCCAAGTCTTGCAGTAAAGTGGTCTGCGGGATGGGTGGCCTGACAGCGGCGCTATCGGAACTTGGCCGCGAGACGTCAGATCGAGTTGGAACCGGGAGCGTGTTCATGCGTGCCGCCGGGCTGACGATCGGTGCATTCGAAGAAGCCTTCACTTGCGGTTCGGAATCGTAGAAGACCTGCGAAATCGCGCCGACAAGCAGCACTCCCGCGAATATGGCGAGCAGAACCTTTGTTGTCATTTCAGTAGCCTGCAAGCAAGGTTGGGACTCGGTTGTGGCGTTCCGTTGCCAAGGATCAACGAACGGGCCTCAGGATCCTCAATACCTCCACCTGGGAGCACTGGACTCTTAATGAGCCACCTCTCGGTTCCCCCGTCTGCGTAGGTGATCGCCAGAATTCCGGACTTTCCGATCTCCGCATTGCCAATCGTCAAGAGAGCCATCTGGTCGTAAGTCTTTCTAGCGGCCCACATGCGAGACGTGACGTCTGCCGTCGAGACCGTGGAGCGGATTTCCTCAAGGATGGAGCACCTGACATCCCCGGTGTCACGCATGGCTCGAGCCAAGGCATTCTTTTGAGCGACAGCTTTGAAGAATGCGGGCGGCAATGGAGGGCCACTATATTGATCCCCTGTGTTCCAAGAGTAGTTCCAGAAGTCTTGTGAATAGAAGGCGGTCCCGTTGACATAAACGGTGGGAAGTGCGGCGCTGGCTACACCCGAAACCGTCGCTACGATCGCGAACGTAGTAGCTGAACGAACAATGCGGCCAAATGAAAAATTGTTTGAGCTCATTGGATCAGGAACGGGCACGGCAATATCGCCGTTGCACGATGGTCGCCGGTCTTTTGTCGCTTGAAACCTGCAATCGCTTACATCACACAAATCAGTTGGTCGAGATGACTCTGGTTTGTGTATTCGGGGCATAAATTGATGGTTTCGAATGCAGCTGTTGTCTGAGGCGCGAATGTTGGGAGCGCCCGATACAGATCTGCGGAAGTGAAACGTGCTTCGCCGGCATGTTGAATTCCGCGCCGAAAGTCCTTTGGCGACAACGACTTGGCTAGCAGCGCCAATTTCCATAAGTTGAATCGGCGTTCTCGATATGTTGAAAGATCGCCGATAGGGCGGGCAGCGCGCATTTCCGACGAGCGTGCGGCCTTCAGGAGGCTTCATGAAGGGCGGGCAGCGAGAAGAGGCGTGCGGGCGCCCTCTATGCAGAATGACTTCAAAAGAGGCACGCCATACGATCAAGCCCGAAGGCAACGCCTGACCCCGGCTCGCTTCCATCTGATCCTGTGCGTCGGCGAACAAGCCGCGGCGCGTTCGATTCCCATCTCCACGCGCCCTCATGACGCCTCCCTCGATCACCCTGACCCGCGTCACGCCCGCCGACGCAACCTTGCTGGATAACCTCTGGCAGTTCTACGAGCTCGAATCCTCGTTCTGGTCGGGAGAGGACATCGATGCCAACGGGCGCTTCAGCTCGCTCTCCGGCTTCCTTGGCCGGCTGGGGGATCCCGACGCCTTCGACTGGGCCTACCTCATTCGCCAGCAGGGCGAGGTCGCCGGCCTTCTCCTCGTCGGTCACCAGAATCTGCGCGATGGCACGATCCAGCGAACGATCCTCGAGTTCGGCGATCTCTACGTGCTGCCGAAGTACCGCCATCAGGGCATCGCCACCGAGGTCATCCGGCAGACGATCCTCGCCTCGGACCATCCGTGGCTGGTCTGCGTCTTTCGCGACGACCAGCGCGCCTTGGACTTCTGGCATCTCGCCTTCCAGCGCCTGCCGTTCTCCACAGTCCGCCAGGTCGTACCGCCCGATGTGCCCGAGTTCATCGAGTTCGTGGTCAACGACGTGGCTCAGCCGGTCTAGACCTGACCCCATCCCCTGCGTCCGCGGCGCCCGCCTGCGGACGTCGAATGAACAACGAGGGCCCACGTGGGAGCGCTGAGAGTGGACAGTGACCCGACGGGCCCCTGTCCACTTTTTTGGTTATTCGATGCGCGGATGCGAACCTGACGCTACTCGTGGGTTGCAATGCCGACAGTACTCGGCGATGTCTTGGTCGCCGAATGGGAGCAGACCCGGCGGCAGGCCGAATACCTCGTTGACGGTGATAAGGCGGCGGAGCAGCAAGCCGTGATCGCATTCGACCCAGATGAGCGGCTGACCGCTGTGCCAGCCCAATCGCTCCAGATGTTCGGCAGGGATCTGGATCTGGTTGATGGAAGAGATGGTGGGGATCTGCGCAGACACTGAGTCTCCTTGATTCGACGATGGCCGATGTCGATCACATGAGGCTGGAGGACGAGTGCGCTGCCATCGGCACGCGGCCTCGGATATACCCGGCTCGCGGTTCGCTGACGCTCGCTCTTGGTGGAGTCGTCTTTCGATGGAAGACAACATGTGGCAACCCTTCGAAATGAGCGTCGCAGGTCAGCACATCCACACCAAGTTTCCGCGCCGTGGCGTAGATAAGTCGGTCCGCCGTTGGCAGGCGCCTGTCGAGGCGTAGCGCCGCCGCAGCCAAGGTCGTTTCACGCGTGAGCTGCGCGAACCTGCAGTTCTCCGTGAATGCGATGACCCGCTCGCGCTCAGATTGACCTAGTTCTCGATGCGCCCACGCTGCCAGTTCGTACTGCACCAGGGCTGGGACCAAGCAGCAGTCAGGGACCGGGAAGTCGGCATGGAGCCGTTTTCCGAGTTCCGTCCTGCTCAACCATTCAATCCAGGCGGAGGTGTCTACTACCCTCAGGTTCTTGTGCATGTAGATCGCTCCCAGGTGGGTATGGCTTAGAGGAATTGAGCCACGTCGGGGTCGAAATCCGTGTTGGCGCCGAAGGCGATGCCATGGGCTTCCTCGACCGGAACGGGCGGACAGATGAAGACGCCGGTCTCGCGGCAGACGACCATGAGGGACTGACCGGGCTTCCAGTCATAGCGCTGACGAAGCTCTTCCGGCAGATGAATGTGGCTCTCGGGGGACATCGTGATGACAGGTGCGGGCATGGCGTTTCCAGTGCGTTCAGCGAAACAACAAGCCGTCGATTCTTCGCCTCAGGTTCTTCAACAGCCACGGCCTCGAACGGTATGCGGCGCGCTCGAAATGCCTGAGATCGGTATGACGTCCACTTGCATGTGCGGTTGAAGTTCGACCCATTCGTGGTGTCCGCGACAGACCCTGTCCTGACACGCGATGTCAGCGGCTCTGTCCAGAATCGTCGGACTGCTTCGACACCCTCACGGAGACCTCCGATGGCCGACGACTACCCCGTCTACGAACTGCGCCAGTACAAGATCGTCAAGGGCGAGCGCGACCGCTTCATGCGCTTGTTCGACGCGGCCTTCGTCGATTCGCAGGAGGCCGTCGGCATGCGGCTGTACGGGCAGTTCGCCGATCTCGACGATCCGGACCGTTTCGTCTGGATCCGCGGCTTCGACGACATGGCTGGGCGTGAACGCACGCTCAACGAGTTCTATTTCGGCCCCGTGTGGCAGGCCCACCGCGATGAGGCCAATCCGCTGCTCGTCGACAACGACAACGTGCTGCTGTTGAGGAGCCCGAGCGGGCGCACGCCTCCTGCGCGCATCGACGCGGCGCGCGCGTCGGGCGTCTTCGACCGCGGCGCCGCGCCGGGCTTGGTAGTCCTGCACCTCTGCACGTTGTGGAAGGATCCGGCCGATCCGGAGAACGGCTTCGCCCGCTTCTTCGAGCACGAGGTCGCGCCCGTCATCGAGGCGGCCGGCCTGCCGGTGATCGGCAGCTTCGTGCCGGAGCGCTCGCCCAACAACTTTCCGCGCCTGCCGGTGCGCGAGGGCGAAAAGGTCTTCGTCTGGATGACCCGCGCCGCGGACGCCGATGACTGGGCGATCCGCTGGAGCGCCTGCCGGCATTCGCCCGCCTGGCGCGCGATCGAGCCGCGCTGGCGCGACGCGCAGGAACGCTCGCCGCAGATCCTGCGGCTGCGACCGGGTGTCGCCTCGGTCCCGCGCTGAGACGCCGGACGCGGGGCGGCGCGGTTCCGGGTGGCTATGCTTCGCGCCATCCCCGCTTCCTTTCCGGAGTCCTCGCATGCGCAGCGCCCTGTCCATCCTCTTCCTCGTCGTGGTGCTCACCATCGTGATGCTGACCGCGAAGAAGCAGATGCAGGCCATGAAGCCGCCGGCCTCGGCGAAGCCGGGAACGTCCGCATCCTCATCCGCGTCCTCGTCGGGACTGCCTCAGCCGGAAGCCGTCGGCCGCCAGGTCGAAGGGCTCATGAAGCAGGGCGAGCGGAGCGCCTCCGACGCGGAGTGATCGCGCCTTGACCGGCCACGCGCTCTTCTTCTGCCTGCGGCCCGATGCGGCCACGGCGCAAAGGCTGGGCGCGGTCTCCGATGAGCTCGTGCACAGGCTCGGCCTGCGCACGAAGGCGTCGCGGGTGGAGCGCCTCCATGTGACGCTGCATCACCTCGGCTGGTACGACGATCAGAACGAGCAGGCCGATGTGATGGCGGAAGTGAGGCAGTTCGCCGAAACCGCCGCCGCAGCGCTGCGGCACGCACCGGTGCGCGTGGACTTCGATCAGCTCCTGAGCTTCACGCGCAAGCGGAAGAACCTGCCGCTGGTGCTGAGCGGCGGCACGTGCCTCGACCCCGTGCGGGCGCTGCGTGCGGCGCTCGGAGAGCGACTGCAGGCGAGCGGGCTGCGGGTCGACCCGCACTTCACCCCGCATCTGACGCTCTTCTACGACGACCTCGCCGTCGAGCCGCAGCCCTTCATCGTTCCGGGATGGACGGCGACGGACCTCGTGCTGATGGACAGCCTGCAGGGACTGTCCACGCACGTCGAACTGGCGCGCTGGCCGCTCGCCTGAGCGCGCCAGGCCCTGGTCGCAGTCGCAGTCGCCGTCGCAGTCGCAGTCGCCGTCGCAGTCGCCGTCGCAGTCGTACCGGCAGTTCCGCGTCGTCGCGTTCAGACCTCGCCAGGGGCGACGATTTCCCGCGCCAGCGCGCGCAGCGTCAGCGGCGCCGAGCCCTCCGCATGGTTGGAGATCGTGACGTACGCGGGATGGCCGGCTTCGGCGGTCGCGCGGGTCACCTTCGCGAGCACCGCGCGGGTCTCGGGATCGGGGTCCATCATCTCGGCGTACTCGCCGTATTTCTTCTCTGCGTCCTCGTAACCGAACGGCCCGTGGATGCGGTTCAGGTTCCAGCGGCACACCAACGGCCCCGGCCACATTGCGCGCAGGAGCGGCAGCTGTTCCTGGATGGACGGCAGCTTCGGATGCAGACTCAGGCAGTAGCGCGCGCCGCAATCCTTCAGCACCGCGACGAAGTCCGGCGTCAGCCATTCGGGATCGCGGACCTCCACGGCCACGACCGCTTCCGGCGCCACGTCGCGCAGCGAGGGCAGGGCGGCCAGCATCGCGTGCAGGCGGTCGAGCTGCTCCGGCATGCGGTCCAGCATCGCCAGCGGCAGCGGGCTCAGTTGGAACACCAGCGCGCCGATGCGCCCGCTCAGGCCTTCCATCGCCGGCACCAGGAACTCCTGGACCGCCAGCCGCGGATCGAGGAACGCCGTGTTGGCCTGCCGACCGCGACCGTCCTCGGTGCGCACCTGCGCATCGGTGATCACGCTCGGCGCCTTCACCGTGAAGCGGAAGTCCTCCGGCACCTGCTGCGCGTAGCGCTCGTACTGGCTGGCCGTCAGCGCCTGGTAGAAGCCGCGATCGATGCTCACCGCGCGGTGCAGCGGCTGTTGCGCGTAGGCGGTCAGACCGTTGCGCGACAGGTTGGACCCGCCGTGCCGGCCTTCCCAGACGATGCCTTGCCAGCCTGGGTAGCTCCATGACGAGGTCCCCAGCCGGATCCTCGGCGACAACGCGGCCGCGAGCGCAAGCTGGTCTTCGTCCGGCGGCTGCGGCTGGATGCCGGTGCGACGGCGTTTCGGAGCGGCAGCGCCCTCGGGCTGGCTGCCATCATCCTCGCCGCCTTCGCTGTCGTCGTCACCATCGACGTCGTCGCGCGCGGTTGTCCGCTGCGCCGGCGCAGCGGGCGCCGGCGGCAGCAGCTCGCCGAAGAGATCGTCCTGCCGACCGGGGAACTCCTGTTGCATGGGCCGGCAGCATAGCGGGGCGCGGCTACACTGCCGCGCGAGTGCCGCCATGACCACCGAGTCCCCCCAGATCCTCCCCGCCGCCCCTGCCGACCCCGCGGATGAATACGCGATGCGGCTCGCCCTCGACCAGGCGCAGAACGCCTGGCTCGTCGGCGAGGTGCCGGTGGGCGCCGTCATCATGCGCGGCGGCCAGGTGATCGCGACCGGCTATAACCGCCCGATCACGACCCACGATCCGACCGCGCACGCCGAGATCGTCGCGCTGCGTCACGCCGCGCAGCTCCTCGGCAACTACCGGCTGCCGGAATGCGAGCTCTACGTGACGCTCGAACCCTGCGCGATGTGCGCGATGGCGATGATGCATGCGCGGCTCAAGCGCGTCGTCTTCGCCGCGCCGGATCCCAAGACCGGCGTCGCCGGCTCGGTGCTGGACCTGTTCGGTCAGAAGCAACTGAACCATCACACCGCGCTGCACGGCGGCGTGCTGGCGGACGCGTCGTCGCGGCTGCTGCGCGAGTTCTTCGCCGAGCGGCGCGAGGCCGCGCGCCAGTTGCGCGACGCGCGCCGCAGCGCCGCTGGCGCCGGCACCTCGGTCGGCGCAGCGGGCGAGGGCCTCGACGTCGAAGCCGTCGACACGCTGAGCGCGCTGCCCGAAGTCCAGGAGTTCCCCGAGATCCCCGTGGGCGACGCGCAGTACCTTTCCATGAATTCCGATCCCTCGCAGGACAACATGCAGGACAACATGCAGGACGACACGCAGCGATGAGCTCCCTGACCCTCTACACCCCGTCCGGCGTCCTGGCGCAATCGCAACCGCTCAAGCGCGCGGCCAGGCGGCTGACCGCCCTCGGCTTCGAGGTCGAGATCGACGAGGCGGCGCTCGCGAAGCACCAGCGCTTCGCCGGCGACGACGACACCCGCCTGGCCGCGCTGCACCGCGTGGCCGAGGCCGCGCCGTCGGTGGCGCTGGCCACGCGCGGCGGCTACGGCCTGACGCGGCTGCTGGACCGCATCGACTGGCCGGCCATCGCCCGCAGCGTCGAGCGCGGCACGCGCTGGGTCGGCCTGAGCGACGTGACCGCGCTGCAGCTGGGGCTGCTCGCGCACACGAAGCAGACAAGCTGGGCCGGTCCGATCGCCTGCGACGACTTCGGCCGCGCCGACACCGACGGCGGCATCGACGAGATCACCCGCGACTGCTTCCTCGAAGCGATGGACGGCTCGCTCGAAGCCATCGGCTTCCGCACCGAGACCGGCCTGGACGGCGTCGAAGCCCGCGGCACGCTGTGGGGCGGCAACCTGACGGTGCTGTGCTCGATGCTGGGCACGCCGCACTTCCCGCGCATCAAGGGCGGCATCCTGTTCCTCGAGGACGTCAACGAGCACCCGTACCGCGTCGAACGCATGTTGCTGCAGCTCTGGCAGGCGGGCGTGCTGGACGCGCAGAAGGCGGTGCTGCTGGGCAGCTTCAGCGGCTGGAAGAAGTCGCCGCTGGACCGCGGCTATTCGATGAAGACCTGCGTCGAGGCGCTGCGCGAGCGCGTCAAGGTGCCGCTCCTCACGGGCCTGCCGTTCGGGCACGTGCCGACCAAGGTGTGCCTGCCGGTCGGTGCGAAGGCCGAGATGATGGTCGAGGGCCGCGACGTCATCGTCGCCTGGGGCCATGTGGGCCACGGTCACGACCACCATGATCACCACGGGCACGATCAGGGACACGACCACGATCATGACCACCATGGTCATGACCACGGCCACGGCAAGCACGGTCACTGATCGATCGTTCGAACTGCCGACGTTGTCGACCTGTCGACAAGCTGTCGCGCTGACCGACGACACAGGCGCTCCGCGAACCGGGCCGCTATGATCCGCCCCGGCGTCGGCCGGCCTCCACGAGAGGCGCGGCCTTGGCAACAATCTGGCAATGCCGCATCCACAGGATGCGGCGTTTGCGTTTTGGAAGGATGACGATGTCGTCGGGGCTGTGGAACGTGTCGCTGCACGCGGCTGGAGGCGGGCGCGGGACGGGGATGGCCCGGGTGGCGCCAGTGGCCAGGATCGCGGGCCTGCTCGCCGCGGCGCTGTCCGCCGCCGCGCTGCTGGCCGGCTGCAACAACAGCCCGTATCCGGCCGGCGCGGCCAAGGACAACACGCTCTACCTGTCGTTCGACGAGCGCTCGCCGCGCTACCTGGATCCGACCGCGTCGTACACCGCGCCGGAGTCCGTCTACACCTACCAGATCACCGAGCCGCTCTACGGGTACCACTACCTGAAGCGGCCCTACGAGCTGATCCCGCGCGCCGCGGCCGCCGTCGTCAAGCCGTACTACCTCGACGCGCAGGGCCAGCGTCTGCCCGACGACGCGCCCGCCGACAAGATCGCGCAGAGCGTCTACGACGTGCCCATCCGCGCCGGCGTCCGCTACGCGCCCAGTCCCGCGTTCGCGAAAGACGAGCAGGGCCACTACCGCTATCACCACCTGACGGCCAAGGACCTGGGCGACAAGCGCTCGCCGTGGCAGTTCGAGCACCAGGGCACGCGCGAGGTCGTCGCCGACGACTTCGTCTTCGCGCTCAAGCGCCACGCGACCACGCGCATCGAGGCGCCGATCTACGGCCTGTTCTCCGAGCACGTCCTCGGCCTGAGGGCCTACGGTGCGCTGATCCGCGAGGAGAACGCCAAGCTGCTGAAGGGCCTGCCGGAGAACGCGCCGGACAAGCCCTTCCTGGACTTCCGCAAGTGGCCGCTGGCCGGCGCCGAGGCGGTGAACGACCACCTGCTGCGCGTGCGCATCATGGGCAAGTACCCGCAGTGGTCGTACTGGATGTCGACGACCTTCCTGTCGCCGATCCCGTGGGAGGCCGATCTCTTCTATTCGCAGCCCGGCATGGCCGAGCACGGCCTGTCCTGGAACCAGTGGCCTGTCGGCACCGGGCCGTACATGATGACGGAGTACCAGCAGGACCGGCGCCACGTGATGTCGCGCAACCCGAACTACCGTCAGGACCTCTATCCCTGCGAGGGCATGCCCGACGACGGCCCGGCCGGCCGCCTGGCCGACTGCGGCAAGCCGATGCCCTTCATCGACAAGATCGTCGCGACGCTGATCAAGGAGCGGGTGCCGCGCAAGGAGATGTTCAAGCAGGGCTACCTCGACCTGCCGGACCTGGAGCGCGCCGACTGGGGCGTGGAGTTCTTCGCCGACGCGAGCGACTCCGCCGAGACCGACGCCTTCTTCAAGCAGCGGGGCTTCTCGTTCCCGCGCTCGACCGATCCCAACAATTGGTACCTCGGCTTCAACATGCTGGATCCGGTGATCGGCAAGGGGAAGACGCCGGAGGACGAGGCCCGCCATCGCAAGCTGCGCCAGGCGCTGTCGATCGCGATCGACTGGGAAGAGGGCTACGGCCGCATCTTCAAGAACCGCGGCGGCGTGGCGGCCTACGGCCCCGTGCCGCCGGGCGTGTTCGGCTCGCGCGAGGCGCAGCCGGGGTTCTTCAATCCGGTGACGCACAAGCTCGTCGACGGCAAGGTCCAGCGCCGCTCCATCGAGGACGCGAAGCAGCTGCTCGCCGAAGCCGGTTATCCCGACGGCCGCGACGCGAAGAGCGGCCAGCCGCTGGTGCTGAACTACGACTTCATGCGCACCGTGACGCCCGAGGTGAAGGCCGAGAACGATTGGCTGGTGAAGCAGTTCGCCAAGCTCGGCGTGCAGCTGGACGTGCGCGCCACCGACTACAACCAGTTCCAGGAGAAGCTGCGCCAGGGCAAGCACCAGGTGTTCTGGTGGGGCTGGCTCGCGGACTACCCGGACGCCGAGAACTTCCTGTTCCTGCTCTACGGGCCCAACAGCAAGTCGCTCCATGAGGGCGAGAACTCGGCGAATTACGAGAACCTCGAATTCGACCGGCTGTTCAAGCAGGCGCAGGTGCTGGACGACGGTCCCGAGAAGCAGCAGGTCATCGACCGCATGGTGCAGATCACGCAGCAGGACGCGCCCTGGGCCTTCGGCTACTGGGCCTGGACGGGGCAGGCGTACCAGCGCTGGGTGCACAACATCAAGCCCAGCATCGTGATCCGCGACGGGGTGCGCTACTACCGCATCGATCCGAAGGAACGCGCGCAGCTGCAAGGTCAGTGGAACCGGCCGGTCTGGTGGCCGCTGCTGGTGCTGGTCATCGGCGGCGGCGCGATCGTCTGGATGACGCGCCGCAGCTTCCAGAAACGCGAGACCGCCACCGCTCGCGGCACGTCCGCGCCGACCGCCGCTCCCACTGCCACGAGCGCCCCGCGGGGAGCCGACTGATGTTCAAGTACCTCACCCGCCGGCTGGCTTACGGCCTGGCCATCCTGGTCGGCGTCAACCTGCTGACCTTCTTCCTGTTCTTCACCGTCAACACGCCGGACGACATGGCCCGGCTGAACATCGGCGGCAAGCGCGTGTCGCAGGAACAGATCGACAAGTGGAAGGCTGAGCGCGGCTACGACAAGCCGCTCTACTGGGACGCGTCGCGCAGCGGCAGCGAGCAGGTCACCCACACGGTGTTCTGGGAACGCTCGGTGTCGCTGATGCTGCTGGACTTCGGACGCTCCGACGCGCGCCAGGCCGTCGACATCGGCCATGAGATCAAGACCCGCATGGGGGTGAGCCTGCAGCTCGCGGTGCCCATCTTCGTGCTGCAGCTGATCGTGAGCGTCGCCTTCGCGGTGCTGCTGACCTTCTTCCGGAATTCGCGCATCGACTTCTGGGGCGTGGTGATCTGCGTGCTGATGCTGTCGATCTCCAGCCTGTTCTACATCATCGTGGGACAGTTCTTCTTCTCGCGCATCCTGCGGCTGGTGCCGATCAACGGCTACGAGCCGGGCCTGGACGCGATCAAGTTCCTGGCGCTGCCGATCGCGCTGTCGCTGCTGTCGCGCCTGGGCGGCGAGGCGCGGCTGTACCGCGCGATGCTGCTCGAGGAAGTCGGCAAGGACTACGTGCGCACCGCCCGCGCCAAGGGGCTGTCGGAGCCGGTCGTGCTGATGCGCCACGTGCTGCGCAACGCGCTGATCCCCATCATCACCAGCGCCGGCGCCTACCTGCCGTACGTGTTCCTGGGCAGCCTGGTGTTCGAGAGCTTCTTCGGCATCCCCGGCCTGGGCGCCTTCGTCATCGAGGCGATCACCGGACAGGACTTCGCCATCGTGCGCACCATGGTGTTCCTGGGCGCGCTGCTCTACATCGCCAGCAACGCGCTGATCGACCTGGTCTACACCTGGGTCGATCCGCGGGTGCGGCTGACCTGACGCGCGGCGCGCATCAGGGATTCGAGACAGGACACGAGAGCCGACATGGGATTCAAGGTCGTTTTCCTCTGGACCGACGTGGCGCTGTGGGCGATGTTCGCGGCGCTGGTCTTCTACGTCGTGCGGCTGATCCGCCGCCCGCACCTGCGCGCCAACTGGCAGCGCGTGCTGCGCGATCCCGCCGCGCTGAGCGCGGGCATGGTGCTGGTGCTGTTCCTCGGCGTGACGGCGCTGGACAGCCTGCACTTCCGCCGCGCGCTGGCCGACAGCCCCGCCGGCCAGCAGTTCTACGAGACCCGCACCGAGTCCGTGCTGGACCTGGTGCTGGCGCGCCAGATCGAGATGCGCGAGACGAGCTATTCGGCACCGCTCGCGTACCAGGGCTTCACGCTGGACAGCGTCGCGCACGGCGAGGCGGTGGTGCGCGAGTTCCCGCGCCTGGCCTTCGGCGGCGCGCATCTGCAGGACCCGGAGCGCGACTGGCACGGCGACCTGGCGCGACGCGCGCTGACGGGGCTGGCGCTGGGCGCCGTCGCGTCGGCGCTGATGGCGCTGCTGATGGCGGCGATCCTCGCGCCGCATCACGGCGGCTTCCGCCAGGGGCTGACGGACCTGCTCGGCGACCGCACGCACTATCCGTGGCGCGCGGCGCTCGCGACGCTGTCGGTGATCGCGCTGCTGGCCGGCCCGGTGATCGCGCTGATGGGCCACTACCACGTGTTCGGCACCGACCAGACCGGCAACGACGTGCTCTACCAGGCGCTCAAGAGCATCCGCACCGCCTTCGTCATCGGCGCGCTGTCGACGCTGGCGACGCTGCCGTTCGCGCTGGTGCTGGGCATCCTGGCCGGCTACCTCAAGGGCTGGGTCGACGAGGTCATCCAGTACTTCTACACGGTGCTGACCTCGGTGCCCAACGTGCTGCTGATCGCGGCCTGCGTGCTGATGGTGCAGGTGTTCCTGGACAAGCATCCGGAGGCCTTCGAGACCGGCGCCGAACGCGCCGATCTGAAGATCTTCCTGCTGTGCGTGATCCTGGGCGTGACCGGCTGGGCGACGTTGTGCCGGCTGGTGCGCGGCGAGACGCTCAAGCTGCGCGAGGCCGACTTCGTCCAGGCCGCGACCGCCTTCGGCGTGCGCGACACGACGATCATGGTCCGCCACATCGTGCCCAACGTGATGCACCTGGTGCTGATCTCGCTGGTGCTCAATTTCTCGGACCTGATCCTGTACGAAGCGGTGCTGACCTACGTCGGCGTGGGCGTCGATCCGGGCATGAACAGCTTCGGCGGGATGATCAACCTGGCGCGCTCGGAGATGAGCCGCGACCCGGTGGTGTGGTGGAGCTTCGTGGCGGCCTTCGGTTTCATGGTGAGCCTGGTGCTGGCGGCGAACCTGTTCGCGGACGGGGTGCGCGACGCCTTCGATCCGCGCGCGCGCAAGCTGCGGCCGATGGTGCTGTCGCTGAAGAAGAACAAGGCTTCGTGAGGGACGCCGCGACATGTTGAAGATCGACGACCTGCACGTCCACCTGGACGCCGACGCCGGCCTGGTGCGCGCCATCGACGGGATGCGCCTGACGCTGGCGCAGGGACAGACTTTTGCGCTGGTCGGTGAATCCGGCTGCGGCAAGAGCATGACGGCGCTGGCGCTGATGCGGCTGCTGCCCGACAACGGGCGCATCGCCGGCGGCCGGCTGGACCTCGACGGCCAGGACCTGTTCGACCTGAGCGAGGCCCGCATGCGCGACGTGCGCGGCGGGCGCATCGGGATGATCTTCCAGGAGCCGGGCACCAGCCTGAATCCGGTGATGAAGGTGGGCGCGCAGATCGTCGAGGCGATCGAGGCGCACACGCCGCTGCGCGGCGAGGCGGCGCGGAAGAAGGCCATCGACTGGCTGCGCCGCGTCGGCATCCCGGAGCCGGAGCGCCGCATCGACGAGTACCCGTTCCGGCTCTCCGGCGGCCAGAAGCAGCGGATCATGATCGCGATGACGCTGGCGGCGGAGCCCGACTTCCTGATCGCGGACGAGCCGACCACCGCGCTGGACGTCACCATCCAGGCGCAGATCCTGGACCTGCTCAAGGACCTGCAACGCGAGCGCGGCCTGGGACTGCTGCTGATCACGCACGACCTGGGCGTCGTGTCGGGCATGGCGCACCAGGTCGCCCTGATGTACGCGGGGCAGATCGTGGAGGTGGCGAGCGCCGCCGAGTTCTTCGCCGCGCCGAAACACCCGTATGCGCGGCTGCTGCTGCAGGCGCTGCCCGACGCGCAACGCCGAGGCGAGCCGCTTGCGGCAATCCCAGGCACCGTGCCACCGCTGTGGCAGACCTTCGAGGGCTGCCGCTTCGCGCCGCGCTGCGATCGGGCGATGGTCCATTGCGGGTCGACACGACCGGCGCTGGCCACGGTGGCGGGCGGGGCGGTCGCGCATGAGGTGCGGTGTCTGCTCTACACGGACCCCAGGGAACCGGTGGCGGCTTCCGAGAGCGCCGGAGGCGCCGGTGCCCCTCTCCGCTCAATCGCCTCTTCATGCTCGGCATTCGCTCCTAGCGGCACCGGCACCTCCGGCGCAGGGCAGTCGCCCACGCTGCTCCTCGAAGTCAGGGGCCTGCACGTCCGGTATCCGATGGCGCGCGGCTACTTCGGCGGCACGAAGCGATGGTTCGATGCAGTGGGCGGCGTGTCGTTCTCGATCGAGGCCGGCCGTACGCTGGCCCTGGTCGGCGAATCCGGCTGCGGGAAGACGACTTCCGGCAAGGCCATCGTCCAGCTGCTGCGACGCGTCGCGGTCATCGAGGGCCAGGCCTTGCTGCATCCGCCGGCAGGGCAGGGCGGGGCGCCGACCGACCTCTTCCACCTCGACGGCGTGGCCCTGCGAGAGGCCCGACGCCAGGTGCAGATCATCTTCCAGGACCCGTTCGCCTCGCTGAATCCGCGGCTGCGGGTGCAGGAGGTGCTGGAGGAAGGCCTGCTCGCGCTGCGCCCGGAACTCGACGGGCCAGCGCGTCTGGCGCTGCTGCACGACCTGCTCGATCAGGTCGGCCTGCGACGCGACGCGCTGTCGCGCTTCCCGCACGAGTTCTCCGGCGGCCAGCGCCAGCGCATCGCGATCGCCCGCGCGCTCGCCGTGGAGCCTCGCCTGATCGTCTGCGATGAACCGACCTCGGCGCTCGACGTGTCGGTCCAGGCGCAGATCCTGAACCTGCTGCGCGAGCTCCAGCGCAGCCGGGGACTGTCCTTCCTGTTCATCACCCACAACATCGGCGTCGTGGAATACATCGCCGACGAGGTGGCGGTGATGCAGGCCGGCCGCATCGTCGAGTCCGGCACCTGCGATGCCGTCCTCGGCAGCCCGAAGCAGGACTACACCCGCACGCTGCTCGCGGCGGTTCCCCGCGTCGAGCGGGGAAGGTTGGCCTGATCAGGCCGGCCATTCCGCCAACGGGTCGACCCCGGGGGGCCTCCCCACCCCACCTTTTGTACCTGCGCGAGGGCCGCTTTTGCGGCCCTTTCCCATGGCGAAATCCGCGGCGCCGCTCGCGTCGTGGCCATCCGCCTGGCTCACGCACTGTTCCGGTGCTGAACGCGGTTTCGCCGAGGTACGTTTCCGCGTACGCCGTGCATGGCCCACTGAAGTTGGTGGAGGCTTGCACGGATCTCGTGCATTGGGGCGAATGAAGATCAATGTCAACCGTGCAGTGCGCACAAATGGTGCAATTTGTGGCGTTTTGCAACGGTCAAGGCCATCGTTCGGGCGCTGAGCGCGCGTCGCGCCGCCGCAACGTGTGTCGCAATGCGCACTTTGGTGTTTACCCGCGTTTTCCTGCCAGAAACAGGCTAGTCACGCTTTGCATAGGGAGATTACGGGGGATTCCTTTTCCAAGGCGACAAGAAACTGGCCCCCGCCCTGACCCGGGAACACCGCTCGGAGGGCGCTGGCCGAACCCCGGCCGCCCGTGTTCCCGGGAACAAGTCACAAGTGTTTCTGGATAAGGAGTCCTCATGTTCAAACGAAAGAGCATCAACGCCGCCGCGCTGCTTGCGCTCGGCGCGATTGCGCTGCCAGCCGTCGCGCAGCAGGCGCTGGACCGCGTGGAAATCACCGGCACGTCCATCAAGCGGATCGACGCGGAAACGTCGCTGCCGGTGAGCGTGATCACGCGCGACACCATCGACAAGAGCGGCGCGTCCAACGTGCAGGAACTGGTCGACCGCCTGAGCTACAACAACGGCGGCGGCGTGGCCCTGGGCCAGTCGATCGGCGACGGCTCCTCGAACGGCCAGAGCGGCGCCTCGCTGCGCGGCCTTGGACGGGCGCGTACCCTGGTGCTGCTCAATGGCCGACGCATGCCGGTCTACCCGTTCTCCGGCAACGGCGTGGACTTGAACTCGATCCCGCTGGCGGCGATCGAGCGTGTCGAAGTGCTGCGTGACGGCGCTTCGGCCACCTACGGCTCCGACGCCATCGGCGGCGTGATCAACTTCATCACCCGCAAGGACCTGCGCGGCGGTGAACTGACGGTCGGCCTGGAAAGCCCGCACGGCGTGGGCGACGTGTTCTCGCTGGCGGGCGGCGGCGGCGTCGGCAACCTGGACAAGGACAAGTTCAACATCCTGGGGACCTTCAACTACCAGAAGTACGACCCGATCCGCGCCATGGACCGCGGCTTCGCGTCCACCGGGCGGCGTCCGGACCTGGGCATCGTGAAGGATTCGGGCAACACCTTCCCCGCCAACGCGACCCTGACCGGCGTGACCGGCGTGCCCAACGGCCAGCTGTACATCCCGGGCGCGGCCGGTTATCCGAACTGCGCGCCGCCGGACAGCTTCCCCGGCTCCGCCAACTGCCGCTACGACTACACGCACTACATCGACCTGGTGCCCGAGCAGGAACGCTATGGCGCCCTGGTGCGCGGCACCCTCGCGCCGACGCAGGACCACACGCTGTTCGGCGAAGTGGCCTACAGCCGCAATGAAATCATCATCGGCTCTTCGCAGACACCGTCCACGACCACCGGCAAGCCGGCCTACGTGTACCCGGTCGGCGGCAAGTACTACCCGAGCGCCGCTGTCGACGCGGCCCTGATCGCAGCCGGCCAGGCCCCTGGTTACCGCGGTCCGCTGGTGATTTCCTGGCGCATGGTCGACGGCGGTCAGCGCAAGACCAAGGTCACCAACCAGGTGACGCGCACCGTCGGCGGCGCCGAAGGCACCATCGCCGGTTTCGATTACAAGGCGGCGCTGGTCTACGCGGAAGCCAAGGCGCGTGACGACTTCGTCAGCGGCAACTTCTCCGACGCCCGCCTGGTGCAGGCGCTGGCCACCGGCCTGATCAACCCGTTCGGCCCGAACGACGCCGCCGGCCTGGCCGCGCTCCAGAGCGCCCAGCTGACGGGCAACAACCGGTCGTCCAAGACCAGCAACGCGGGCGGTGACCTCACCATCTCGCGCGAGCTGTTCAACGTGGGCGGCGGCAATGCCGGCGTGGCGTTCGGCGGTGAATTCCGCAAGGAAAAGTACCTCGACGGCTATTCCGACATCGCCGGTTCGGGCGACATCGTGGGCGGCTCCGGCAATGCCGGCAAGGTGACGGGCGAGCGCGATGTCAGCGGCGTTTTCGCCGAACTGAATCTGCCGGTCCACAAGATGCTGGAGATCAACGGCGCCGTCCGCCATGACCGCTACAGCGGCACCAAGGGCGAGTCGCGCGACGGCAGCTTCAGCTCGCCCAACCTGTCGGCGACCAGCCCGAAGATCTCGGCCCGTTTCACCCCGATGACGGGCCTGCTGCTGCGCGCTTCGGCGGGCAAGGGCTTCCGGGCGCCGGCGCTGGACAACATGTTCGCGCCGTCCGCAGGCACCAACACGGGCAGCAATTACAACGACCCGTTCTATGACTACATCAACCGGGTGACCAACCCGACGACCGGCGTGGTCACCGGCGGTTGCAGCCTGCCCGGCGCGCCCACCGACATCTGCAACACGCAGCTGACGGCGGTCAACAACAGCAACATCAACCTGAAGCCGGAGAAGTCCAAGACCTTCACCGCCGGCCTGGTGTTCGAAATGATCAAGGACACCACGATCGGGATCGACTACTTCAACATCAAGATCACCAACGGCATCCGTACGCTGACGGGCGATGACATCCTGAAGGACTGGTTCAAGAACCAGACCGGCCCGACGACCAGCTCGTCGGTCTTCTCCAACCGGCTGGTCGTCGACCCCGCCACCGGCTATCTGGCCTACGTGAACGCGTCGCTGGAGAACGTCGGCCAGGCCAAGGTCCAGGGCTTCGACCTGAGCGCGCGCACCCGGCTGCGCACCGCGTACGGCAACTTCACTCCGGGTTGGGAAGGCACCATCCTGACCAAGAGCGAAGAGACCAACGTGATCTCGGGCGTGACCGAGGACAACCTGGGCAAGTACTTCGTCGGTGGCCCGGTGATCCGCTTCAAGCAGACTTTCACGCTGGACTGGGACATGGGCAACTGGGCGGCGGGCGTGCGCTACTTCCGCCAGAACGGCTACAAGGACTATGGCGAAGAGAAGAAGGTCAAGGCCTACGCCCTGACCGACCTGCAGGCCACGTACAAGGGCGTGAAGAACATGATCTTCACGGTCGGCCTGCGCAACGCCTTCGACGAGAAGCCGCCGGTCACCGTCCAGGAAGACTACTTCCAGGTCGGCTTCGACCCGACCTATGCCGATGTGAAGGGTCGTACCTTCTATCTGCGCGGCACGTACCGCTTCTGATCCCGCAGCTATGCTGACCTGACACCGCAGGCCCTTCGGGGCCTGCTTTCGTTAGGGCCGCCTGGAAAGGCAAAGGCTTCCATGGACTATCTGAACCCCAGGCTCGACCACGCCGCCCTTGGCCGCACGCTGCGCGCCGAGGGGCGCGTGCAGATCCGCGACTTCTTCGCGCCCGAGGTGGCGGAAGCGCTCGACCGCGCGATGCAGGCGATCGATTGGGAACTCGTCTATCGCGATCTGAACGGCGACCGCCGCCTGACGGGCGAGCAACTGCGCGGTCTGGTGCCGCAGCAGCGCATGCAGCTGACCGAGGGAATCCATTCGCTCGCGCGCGAAAGCTTCCAGTTCTCGTTCTTCTCCCACTCAATGGTCGAGGCGATGCAGCAGGGTCGCGAGGACCTTCTCGCGCGTTTCATGCGCTGGATGGCGAGCGACGAGTTCCTCGCGCCGATGCGCACGCTGAGCGGTGACCCTCAAATCAATGGCATCTACGCCCAGGCGACCATGTACTCGCGCGGTAACTTCCTGACCACCCACGACGACCATGTGGACCGCGAGGACCGCCGGATCGCCTACGTGATCAACCTCACGCCGCGCTGGCGTCCGGATTGGGGCGGGATGCTCCACTTCACCGGCGACGACGGATCGGTACTGGACACCTTTTATCCACACTTCAATTCACTGTCGCTGTTCACCGTTCCCCAGCGACATTTCGTCTCCTACGTGCCGCCTTTCGCCATGGGCGAGCGCACCGCGATCACCGGATGGCTGATTGCCGCCCCGAAAACAGGGCAGGGGACCTGAGCTGGCACGAGGATTGCCTCGTTCGAACTGCAGTTCGTCTGGTAACGGCTTCGCGGGTTAGCCCCTAGGACTCCTGGGGAGGGGTCGAAGGGCATACCAGTAGAATACCAGGGACGACGCACGTGATCGTCGGACGGCGCCCAGGCTGTAACCGCTGGTGCCTCGTGCGATGGGCGATGCGCGCATGCTCGGGCAAACCCCATGGCTTGCGGCTTGTGCATGTCGTTTATGATCAAGGTCGTGAAAGGTAGTCGATTTCTGTAGTTTTATTACGGAATTCCGACCGATCCTCGAGACGCCCGCGGCCACAAGCTGACGGGCATTTTTGTTGAGTCGGGTTCGTATCGTGCCCTGGGTTTTCGAGTCTTCGTGTGTCCCTCCTGCCTTCGGCGGGGCAGCGGTCCGTGACGCTTCGGCGATGTGGCACCGCTTGTCTCCGTCGCTCGCACAGCCGGCAAGACAGGCGCTGCTGACCCCAGGTTGCGGCGCGAACGCCTGATCCGACCAGACGCTGTGTTGAGTCGAACTCCCCTTGTAGATTCGATGAAAGAAATTCGCAGTTTGATGAAGGAGCGCGCATGAACTTTGCGCAGGATAAAGCCGGGTCCTCGCGGCTGACGGGCATCGGCATCGTCATCGCCATCCACGTGCTGATCGTCTGGGCACTGGCCAGCGGTCTGGCGACCAAGATCAAGGAGGCCGTCAAGGGCCCGATCGACGTCAAGGTCGTCGAGGAAAAGGTGAAGCCGCCTCCTCCTCCCGACAAGGTCGTGCCGCCCCCGCCGGACATCAAGGCCCCGCCGCCGCCGTTCGTGCCGCCGCCGGAAGTCGTCGTGACGGCTCCGCCGCCGGTGACGCAGGCGCCGGTGATGCAGTCGGCCGCCGTGCCGCCGCCGCAGGAGTTCCGTCCGGCCCCGCCGCCCGCCGCACCCGCACCGCCGGCCCCGCCGTCGGACAAGCCGCGTTCGGCGATCGGCAACTGCTCCAAGATGGCCAAGCCCGAGATGCCCGCCCTCAACTGGAGCGGCACCGCGAGCTACAAGGCGACCTTCACCGTCAAGGGCGGCAAGGTGGCCGACGTGACCTTCACCGCCTTGCGCGGCGCCAACGACCGCAAGGCCGAACGCGCGCTCAAGAACGCCATCCAGGCGGCGCTGACGGAATACCAGTGCACGGACGCGATCCTCGAACAGGAATTCGTGTTCAACATGGAATGATCCGCGGGACTGTCCCACCCGCGATCGATCGAACACGGGGCGCCTGACGCGCCCCGACCTCTCAACCTGAGTTCAAGACTTTTCTCGTAGGAGCACCCTCCATGATCTCTCGTCTGTCTGCCTTGTTTGCGGCCGTCGCGTGCGCCGCGACCCTGGCCGTCTCCCCGCTGGCCGCCCAAGCGCAGGACCAGGCTGCCTCGGCCGCCGCCTCCGCCGCTGACACCGCTCCCGCTCCTGCCGACATCGCCCCCGCCGCCGTGTCCGAACCGGCCGCCGCCAAGCCGGTCGACAACCCTTACAGCCTGGGCAACATCGTCGCCCACGGCAACGTGGTCGACCAGGCCGTGCTGGCCATCCTGGCCATCATGTCCATGGGCTCGTGGTACATCCTGTTCACGAAGCTGTGGGACACCTCCAAGATCGCCCGCGAAGCCAAGGACGTCCGCGCGTCCTTCTTCAAGAAGGCGTCGCTGCAGGAAGGCCTGAAGAGCCTGAGCGAAACCGGTGCCTTCCGCTTCATCGCCCAGACCGGCGTGGAAGCCTCGGAGCACCATGAAGGCGCCCTGACCGAGAACATCGACCACAACACGTGGGTCACGATGAACATCGACCGCGCCGTGAGCGAAGTCAACATGCGCCTGCAAGGCGGCCTGGGCTTCCTGGCCACCGTCGGCTCGACCAGCCCCTTCATCGGCCTGTTCGGTACCGTGTGGGGCATCCTGCAGGCGCTGACCCAGATCGGCGTCGCCGGTCAGGCTTCGATCGACAAGGTCGCCGGCCCCGTGGGCGCCGCGCTGATCATGACCGCCATCGGTCTGGCCGTCGCCGTTCCGGCCGTGCTGGGCTACAACTGGCTGGTCAACCGCAACAAGTCGGTGATGGGCCAGGTCCGTGCCTTCGCTGCTGACCTGCACGGCGTCCTGATGGGCAGCCGCAAGGTCGCAGGCCGCTAATCCGCACCGCAGTTTCCGGAGACGCAATATGGGGATGAACGTAGGTTCGTCCGGTGGCGACGACGAAGTGGTCTCGACCATCAACACCACGCCCCTCGTGGACGTGATGCTGGTGCTCCTGATCATCTTCCTGATCACCGTGCCGGTGGTGACGCAGTCGGTGGGGGTGACCCTGCCGAAGGAGACGAACGTCGTCCGCGTCACGAAGCCGGAGAACATCGAAATCGCGGTGACCAAGGATGGCGACATCTATTGGGGCGTGCAGCCTGTTTCCGACATGGAGACGCTGGTGGCGCGCCTGAAGAAGGTGGCGGTTCTGAATCCTCAGCCGGAAGTTCACATCCGCGGCGACGACAAGTCCCGCTATGAGAACGTGGGCAAGGTCATGGTGGCGTGCCAGCGCGCTGGCATCATGTCCATCAAGTTCGTCACCGAGCCGCCGGCTCGTGGTGGCTGAAGGAGCTGAAACATGGGTATGAACGTTGGAAGCTCCAGCGGCAGTGACGAGCCGGAAACGATGCTCGACGTCAACACGACGCCGCTGATCGACGTGATGCTGGTGCTGCTGGTGATGCTGATCATCACCATCCCGATCCAGCTGCACTCGGTCAACCTGGACATGCCGCCGCCGAACAACAATCCGCCGCCCAACGAGCCGGTCGTCCACGAAGTGGCGATCGACTTCGACGGCACGGTGTTCTGGGACGGTGCCGCGGTGCCGAACCACGCGGCGCTGGAGTCCAAGATGTCCGAGATCGCCGCGATGCCGGACCAGCCTGAGGTGCACATCAAGCCGAACAAGCTGGCCGAGTACGGTTACGTTGCCAATGTGATGGCATCGGCGCAGCGCCTGGGCGTCAAGAAAATGGCGATGGTCGGGAACGAACAGTTCCTGAACTGAGCCGGATGACCGCCTGATCGGGGTCTGAACAGAACGCGCCTGCCCGAAAGGGCGGCGCGTTTTTCTTCTTTGGAGAGCAAGCGAATGAAACTCAAACTGCTGGCAACCGCCGCTGTCGGCGCCGCTGCGCTGGTGCTGGGCTCCACGCCCGAAGGCAGCCTGAGCGTCCTGTCCCAAGCCGCCGCGCAGGTGCGCCCGGCCGCGGGCAAGCCCCTGTCGGAAGCCTCGTCCCTGCTGAAGGCGGGCAAGGCGCAGGAAGCCATGGGCAAGATCCGCGAAGCCGAGGCCGTGCCCGGCCGCAACGCGGACGAGAACGCGACGCTGGAAGGCCTGCGCCTGTCCGCCGCCTCGCGCCTGGGCGATGCCGACGGCATGGTCAAGGCCTATGACGCGCTGACGGCCGCCGGCAAGCTGCCGGCCGCCAACAAGCTGCCGACGATGGAAGCCATCGCCGGCACCTATCTGCGCGCGGGCAACGGCGCCAAGGCGCTGGAGTGGGTCAACAAGTACAACGCCGCCGGCGGCAACAGCCCGGCGATGAAGCAGGTCCAGGCCGCGGCCCAGCTGCGCTCGGGCGACGTCACCACCATCCTCAAGGACACGCTGGCCGACATCTCCGCCGAGGAGAAGGCCGGTCGCACGCCGTCGCAGGACAAGCTGAACACGGCGCTGTGGGCGGCCAACAAGAAGGGCGACGGCGCGACGGAGTCGGTGCTGATCCAGAAGCTGCTGAACTACTACCCGACCAAGCAGCTGTGGGCGCAGTCGCTGGGCACGCTGCAGGCCAAGAAGGGCTTCGCCGCGGGTCGTTACCAGGTCGACGTGCTGCGTCTGCGCCTGGCCACCGACAACATGAACGGTGCCAACGACTACATGGAACTGGCCCAGCTCGCCGGTGCCGCCGGCTATCCGGAGGAAGGCAAGAAGGTGCTGGACAAGGGCTTCGCCGCCGGCGTCCTGAAGCCGACCGACGACAACGCCCGTCCGAGGCGCCTGGCCGATCTGCTGGACAAGCGCATCGCCGAAGCCAAGGCCGGTGCGGCCGAGGCCGAGAAGGCTGCCCGCGGCGCCCGTGAAGGCGACGAGCTGGTGAAGGTCGGTTTCGCGCAGGTGCAGCGCGGCCAGGCCGCCGCCGGCATCAAGCTGATGGAAGAAGGTATCGCCAAGGGCAACCTGAAGCGTCCGGACGACGCCAAGCTCTACCTGGGCCTGGCGCAGTTCCTGGGCGGCGACAAGGCCAAGGCGCAAGCCACGTGGCGCACCGTCAAGGGCACCGACGGTTCGGCCGATCTGGCCGGCCTGTGGACCGTGTACTCGCGCAGCGCGAAGCCCTGATCGCCCTGATCGCGATCGACGCGATCGACGCGATCAACGACAAGGCCTCCCGGTTCACGCCGGGAGGCCTTTTTCATGGCTTGAGGACTTACTTCGGCGCCATGCGGATGGCGCCGTCCAGGCGGATCACCTCGCCGTTCAGCATGTCGTTGGTGACAATCTGGTGGACCAGCTTGGCGTAATCCTCCGGGCGACCCAGGCGCGAGGGGAAGGGCACGCTGGCGGCCAGCGCGTCCTGCACCTCCTGCGGCATGCCGAACAGCATCGGGGTGCCGAAGATGCCGGGAGCGATCGTCATGTTGCGGATGCCGTTGCGCGCCAGGTCGCGCGCGATCGGCAGCGTCATGCCGACGACGCCGCCCTTGGAGGCCGCATACGCCGCCTGGCCCATCTGGCCGTCATAGGCCGCTACGGAGGCCGTCGAGATCAGCACGCCGCGCTCGCCGGTGGCTTCCGGCTCGTTCTTGCTCATCGCTTCGGCGGCCAGGCGGATCATGTTGAAGCTGCCGACCAGGTTGACGGTGATCACCTTCGAGAAAGTCGCCAGCGCATGCGCGCCGTCCTTGCCGACGGTCTTGGCGGCCGGCGCGATGCCGGCGCAGTTCACCAGGCCCATCAGCTTGCCCAGCGAGACCGCCTTGGCGACGGCAGCCTGCGCATCGGCTTCCTGGCTGACGTCGCACTTCACGAAGGCGCCGTTCAGCTCCTTGGCGAGTGCCTCGCCACGCTCCACCTGCAGGTCGGCGATGACGACGGTCGCGCCTTCGCGCGCCAGCATGCGGGCCGTGCCTTCGCCGAGGCCCGAAGCGCCGCCGGTGACGATGAAGACCTTGTTCGCGATGTCCATGGAATGTCTCCTTCCGAGTTGTTGGTTGCCGTTGACGTAAACGTCAATTGTCGACGAAAAAATGGCGGCCACCCGGGCCGCCATCATCACGAATGAGGGTGGGTTCAGCTCAGCGCGGCGAGGGCGCGGCCCGTGATCTCGTCGACCGTGCCGATGCCTTCGATGCGGCGGTACTGGGGCGCCTGCGCGTCGCCGCTGGCGGCCCAGCTGGAGTAGTAGTCGACCAGCGGACGCGTCTGCGCCTGATAAACCTCGAGGCGCTTCTTGACAGTCTCTTCCTTGTCGTCGTCGCGCAGGATCAGGTCCTCGCCGGTGACGTCGTCCTTGCCCTCGACCTTGGGCGGATTGAACTTGACGTGGTACGTGCGGCCCGAGCCCGTGTGCACGCGACGACCGCTCATGCGTTCGACGATGGCGCTGTCAGGCACGTCGATCTCGAGCACGAAGTCCAGCTTCACGCCGGCGGCCTTCATCGCGTCGGCCTGCGGGATGGTGCGTGGGAAGCCGTCGAACAGGAAACCCTTGGCGCAATCCGGCTGCGCGATGCGTTCCTTGACCAGGTTGATGATCAGTTCGTCGCTGACCAGGCCGCCCGCGTCCATCACCTTCTTGGCGGCGATGCCGAGTTCGGTGCCGGCCTTGACGGCGGCACGCAGCATGTCTCCGGTGGAGATCTGCGGAATGCCGAACTTGTTGCAGATGAAAGAGGCCTGAGTGCCTTTGCCAGCGCCGGGGGCGCCCAGAAGAATCAGTCGCATGGGTCTCCTCGATATAGGGAGAGGGCGCGTCGCACGGGTCGACGCGCCCTCGAAAACTGCGGGCAGAATATCACGCGCCGGCCTACGGCCCGCTGACGCGGCAGCCGAATGAACTGGGGTGTAACCCTGTCGGGCCGGGCCGCGATTCAGCTTGTCATCAGCCTTCTGACGCGTTCGAGGTCCTCGGGCGTGTCCACGCCGGGCCCGGGTCGCTCGGTGCTGACATGCACCGCGATGCGTTCGCCGTGCCACAGCACGCGCAGCTGTTCGAGCGCCTCGATCTGCTCCAGCGGGGACACCGCCAGCGTCGGGAAACGGCGCAGGAAACCCGCGCGGTAGGCATACAGCCCGACGTGACGCAGCACCGCCTCGGGCTTCACGCGGGCGCCTCCGCCGGGTGCGTCGCGCCACCAAGGGATGGGAGCGCGGGAGAAGTACAGCGCCAGGCCTTGTGCGTCGGTGACCAGCTTGACCACGTTCGGGTTCGCGAACTCGGCGTCGTCATCGATCGCGTGCGCCACCGTCGCCATCGCGCATTGCGGCTTCGCGGCCAGCAGGTCGGCGCAGGCGCGGATCATCTCCGGCGCGATCAGCGGCTCGTCGCCCTGGACGTTCACGACCAGCGCGTCGTCCGGCAGACCGAGCTGCTCCACGGCTTCCGCCAGACGATCGCTGCCGCTGGCGTGGTCGGCGCGCGTCATCAGCGCGCGGATGCCGTGGGCCTCGCAGGCGGCCTTCACCTCGACGGCATCGGTCGCGACGACGACCTGCGCCGCGCCCGCGAGCGCGGCGCGCCGCGCCACCTGCACGATCATCGGCGCGCCGGCGAGGTCGGCCAGCGGCTTGTTGGGCAGGCGCGTCGATGCCAGCCGGGCCGGGATGACGATGTGGAAACCGGCGCTCACGCGGTGTCGCCTTCGCCTTCGGTCGAACGGGCCTCGTTGGCCAGCATGACCGGAATGCCGTCGCGGATCGGGAAGGCCAGGCGGTCGGCCGGGCACAGCAGTTCGCGGTCCGGCAGGCCGGAGTCCGGGGCGTTGCGGCGGTCGTCCAGCGGGCCCTTGCAGACGGGGCACACCAGCATCTCAATCAGTCGATGGTCCATGGGGGAGCAGCCGCCGCAGCTCGCGCTGCAGCGCCTCTTCAAAAGCGGGTTCGGGGCGGAAGTCTAGCGCCACCACCCAGATGCGGCAGCCTTGCAGCGCCTCCGGACGCAACTTGACCGCGTCCTTCTCGGTGATGACGACCTCGTCGGTGCGGGCCCACGGGAGCGGATCCAGCGTGGCGTGGTCGGGCAGCGCGAGGGCGCGGAAATTCAGGCCCTGCTCGCCGAGCATGTCGAAGAAGCGCTGCGGCCGAGCCAGGCCGGCGGCGGCCAGCAGGGGCTTGCCGCGAAGCGCGTGCAGGCGCTCCAGTCGGCCGGGTTCGCCGCGCCACCAGTCGGCCAGCGCGACGGCGCCGGCCAGTTGCCGGGTGCCGACGTAGCCGGGCAGGGCGGTGCTGGGCCGGCCGGTGCTGTAGAGCACCAGGGTGTCGGAGGAAGAGCCCGGCGGCGGCGGCAGCGCGCGCGCCTGGCGCAGCGGGCCGGCGGGCAGCAGCCGGCCGTTGCCGAGGCCGCGTTCATCGAACACGAGCACGCTGAGCTGCCGCGGTAGCCGCCAGTGCTGCAGGCCGTCGTCGGAGACCAGCACCTGGATGCCAGGATCGGCGGCGAGCAACGCGCGCGCCGCCGCGATGCGGTCGCGGCCGACGGCCACCGGCACGCCGGCGCGCAGCTTGATCAGCAGGGGTTCGTCGCCGACGTCCTCGGCGCGGTCGCCGTCGGCGATCACGCGGACCTGCGCGTCATCCGCGCGGCCGTAGCCGCGGGAGATCACGCCGGCGCGGATGTCCATGCGCCGCAGGGTGTCCAGCAGCGCGAGCGTCGTGGGCGTCTTGCCGGCGCCGCCGACGACCCAGTTGCCGACGACGATCACCGGCACGGGCAGCTTCCCCGCCTTCTTCAGGCCGAAGCGATACAGCGCCACGCGCAGTCGAAGCACCGCGCCGTGCAGCGCGGCCAGCGGCCGCAGCAGGTGGGCGAGGCGGTCGTCGTCGCGCCAGGCGCGTTGCAGCCGCTCTTCCAGGGGGGCGGACCGGCTCATTGGCGAACCCCTGGCCGGGCCTCTGGCCGGACCCGAGCCACCGCGGTGGGCTCGGCCCCGCTCATTGCGGCTTGTTGGCGGCGAAGGTCAGTCGCGTGAGGTTGGCGCGTCGCGCCGCGTCCATCGCGTTGACCACCGCCTGGTGCGGCGTGGCCGCGTCGGCGGAGATGATCACGACCGGCTCCTGCTTGCCCTGCGCCGACTGCTGCAGCGCGGCCGTCAGCAGGTCCACGCTGCGGCCCTCGACCGCGTTGCGGTCGATCGAGTAGCGCCCGTCCGCCGAGATCGCCACGATGATCTCCGCCGGCCGCTCCTTGAGCTGCTGGGCGTCGGCGGTCGGCAGCGTCAGCTGGAGTTCGGTGAACTTCGAGTACGTCGTCGACAGCATCAGGAAGATGAGCACGACCAGCAGCACGTCGATGAACGGGATCAGGTTGATCTCCGGTTCCTCGCCCTGGCGACGGCGGAACTTCATGCCTTGGCCTTCCCCGAGGCGGGGGTGGCGACCGGCGGCACGCCGGCCGGGGCGGCAGGCATGGCCCGGTTCACCAGGTGGGTCAGCAGCCGTTCGCTGGCCTGTTCCATGTCGACGACATAGGACTCGATGCGACCGCGGAAGTAGCGGTAGAACATCAGCGACGGGATCGCGACGACCAGGCCGAACGCGGTGTTGTACAGCGCGATCGAGATGCCGTGCGCCAGCAGCGCCGGGTTGTTGCCGCCGGGGCCGGGGCTCTGGCTGCCGAAGATCTCGATCATGCCGACCACGGTGCCCAGCAGGCCCAACAGGGGGGCGGCCGCGGCGATCGTGCCCAGCGTGTTGAGGTAGCGCTCCATCTGGTGGATCGCGTGGCGGCCCGCCAGCTCGAAGGACTGGCGCAGACGAGGCTCACCGGCGCGCGGATCGGCCTGCGAGGTGCGCAGCCCGGCGGCCAGGACCTGACCCAGCAGCGAGTTCTCGGCGAGCTTGCCGACGACTTCGCCGCTCGGGATCTGGAGCTGGGTCACGCCCAGCACTTCCTCGATCAGGCTGGGCGGCGCGACGCGCGCGGCGCGCAGGCTGACGACGCGCTCGATGATCAGCGCGAGGGCGACGACGGAACACAGCAGCAAGGGCCAGATCGGCCAGCCGGCGGCTTGTATGATCGAAAACAAGGCTATCCCTCCGTACGGGCATCTCCGGCCCGGCGGCGCATTATGGCGCCCCGCAGGGCCCCCGCCGACCACTCCGGACCCTCATCACAAGCCCTTACAAACATCCACCGTTCCTGTGGATAACTTTGTGGGCAACTGGTCTTGGAACCGCGCCAGGGCCCGTCGCCAAACGGCAAGGATTAGCCTGCTCCAAAAAAAGGCAGGAAAAAGCTTTTGAAAAACAAGCGCTTATCGATCTGTGACGCGGGCATGACGGCCAATATGGCCCGCGGAGCCAGCATTGACGCGGCTGTGGAGTTCCGGACCCGCGCCAGCATTGGGTTTGCGCATGATTGACGGCGCCAAACCCGCATCGCCACGGATGGTCTGGGGGGTGGCGGCCCTGTTGACGGCCCTTTCCGACGCATTGCAGGCCAGATTCCCCGTCATCACGGTGCAGGGCGAGCTCTCGGGGTTCACGCGCGCGGCCAGCGGCCATTGCTACTTCAGCCTGAAGGACGCCGAGGGCCAGCCGGCGATGCTGCGCTGCGCGATGTTCCGGCGCGCCGCCTCCCTGATCGACTTCGCGCCCAGAGACGGCATGACGGTGGAGCTGCGCGGGCGGCTGGACCTGTACGGACCGCGCGGCGAACTCCAGTTCATCGTCGAGGCGATGCGCCGCTCCGGCGAGGGGGCGCTTTACGAACAGTTTTTGCGCCTGAAGGCGAAGCTGGAGTCGCTCGGCTACTTCGACGCGGATCGCAAGCGCCAGCCGCCGCCCTATGCGCGCCGGATCGGCGTGATCACCTCCACCGGCGCGGCGGCGCTGCAGGACGTGCTGACGGCCCTGCGCCGGAGGGCGCCCCACGCGCGGGTCTTCCTCTATCCGACGCTGGTCCAGGGGAACGAGGCGCCGCCGGCCATCGTGCGCGCGCTGGCCACGGCCAACGAGCGCGCCGACGCGGAGGTGCTGCTGCTCGTGCGCGGCGGCGGCTCGCTGGAGGACCTGTGGGCCTTCAACGACGAACGCGTCGTCCAGGCGGTGGCCGAATCGCCGCTGCCGGTGATCTGCGGCGTGGGGCATGAGACCGACATCACCCTGGCCGATCTCGCCGCCGACCTGCGCGCGCCGACGCCGACCGCGGCGGCGGAGCTGGCGACGGTCTCCCGCCAGCAGTGCCTGGAGACCCTGGAGGCGCTGGAGCGTCAGCTGGTGCGGCGGGTCGAGCAGCGCCTGGATACGTCCGCGCAGCGCCTCGACCGCCTCGCGTTGCGCCTCGCGAGACCGGGCGATGCGCTGGCGAGACAGCAGCGTCGACTGGACCTGCTGTCGCAGCGGCTGGGCCAGGTGGCGCCCAGGACGGTTTCTCTCGAATCGCAACGCCTGCGCCACCTGGAGCAGCGCCTGAACCAGACCGCCCCGCGTGCGGCGGCGATGGAAACCCAGCGCCTGAGACATCTGGCGCAGCGGCTGGACCGTGCGCTGCCGCAGCAGGCGCAGCGCGGCGCGCACCGGCTGGATGCGCTGGCGGCGCGCCTGCAGGCACTCGATCCGCGCCAGGTGCTGGCGCGAGGCTACGCCTGGCTGGACGACGGCCAGGGGCGGGCGCTGAGTTCGGTGGATCAGCTCCATGAGGGTCAGGACTTGCGCGCGGTGCTGGCCGACGGCGAAGCGGACCTGAAGGTCGGGCGCGTCGTTCGCCAGGACGTCTGAAGGCGGTCCGCGCCCTCTGTGGCGGGGTATGCGTGCTCCCGTCAGGGGCATGATTTCGCTGCCTACAATCGCCCGCGACACCCGTCCCACCATCAACCACCGATTAGGAGTCCCTCATGGAACACGTCCTGCCCGAGCTGCCGTACGACAAGAAGGCGCTGGAGCCGCACATCAGCGCCGAGACGCTGGAGTACCACCACGGCAAGCACCACAAGGCCTACGTGGACAACCTGAACAACCTGCAGAAGGGCACCGAGTTCGAGAACAAGACGCTGGAAGAGATCGTCAAGACCTCCAGCGGCGGCATCTACAACAACGCCGCGCAGATCTGGAACCACACCTTCTTCTGGTCCTGCATGAAGCCCAACGGCGGCGGCGCGCCGACCGGCAAGCTGGCCGACGCGATCAACGCCAAGTGGGGCAGCGTCGACGCCTTCAAGGAAGCCTTCCAGAAGAGCGCCGTGGGCAACTTCGGTTCCGGCTGGACCTGGCTGGTGAAGAAGGCCGACGGTTCGGTCGACATCGTCAACATGGGCGCCGCCGGCACCCCGCTGACGACCGGCGACACCGCGCTGCTGACCATCGACGTGTGGGAACACGCCTACTACATCGACTACCGCAACGCGCGTCCGAAGTTCGTCGAGACCTTCCTGAAGAGTCTCCTGAACTGGGACTTCGCCCAAGCCAACTTCGGCAACTGACCCAACGGCGCCCGTCCAGGCGGGCGCCGATGAAGCAACGGCCCGGGCATCGCTGCCCGGGCCGTTGTCATTCCAGCGGTCGGATCCCCGATGCGATCACTTGGGCCAGGGGCCGCCGCGCAGCTTGGCGCCGGCCTTCAGGCCGCGCTTGTCGAACCAGCCCTTGTTCATCTCGAGCACGTAACGCACCGGCTTGGTCGAACAGTGCGAGACGTCGGACAGCGGCTGCATCTCGACGATGTTCACGATGGTGCCATCGTCGCCGACGAAGGCGGCCGACAGCGGGATCAGCGTGTTGCGCATCCAGAAGCACTGCTGCGACGGCTGCTCGAAGACGAAGATCATCCCGGCGTTCTGGGCCATTTCCTTGCGGGCCATCAGGCCGATGGCGCGCTGCTCGTCGGTGCGGGCGACCTCGGCGTGGATCAGGTGCATGCCGGCGCCGAGCTCGACGACCGGCAGGCCGGTCTGCGGAATCTGCTGGGCCGCCGCCGGACCGGCCGCCGTCAGCGCGGCGATCGAGAGGACGGTCGAAAGAACGACGGACGATGCCGCGAGTTTGATATTGAGCATGTTGTCACCTCAAGGTTTGGCGGATTATCAGGGCCATGTCGCCCGCTTCAGCCGCCACGGTGTCCGCCGGCGCCCCGGGCGCCGACGCCCGACGCGCCAATCGCCCCGCTCCCGACGCAGCGCTGACGCGCGGTCGTTTCCGCTTGTCGGGCATGCACTGCGCGACCTGCGCGGGACTGGTCGAGTCCCGGCTGCACGCGCAACGCGGCGTGCGTCGGGCCGAGGTCCATCCGTCGACCCAGACGCTGGTGCTGGACTGGAATCCGGACCTCGTGACGCTCGACCAATTGCGGCAGGTGCTCGCGCCGGCGGGCTACGACGTCGTACCTGATGTCGCGGGCCCGGCCCGCGACCTGCGCCGGCGCGAGCATCGCCAGGCGCTCTGGCGCCTGTTCGTCGCGGGCTTCCTGATGATGCAGGTGATGATGCTGGCGTGGCCGTCCTACGTGGCCGCGCCCGGCGAACTGGCGCCCGACCAGGCCGCGCTGCTGCGCTGGGGCCAGTGGGTGCTGACGCTGCCGGTGATGCTGCTTTCCGCGGGACCGTTCTTCCGGGCGGCGCTGGGTCAGCTGCGCGGACGGCGCCTGGGCATGGACGTGCCGGTGGCGCTCGGACTGGGCGTGGCCTTCGTGGCCGGCAGCGGCGCGACGCTGGACCCGGGCGGCCCGTTCGGACACGAGGTCTTCTTCGACTCGATCACGATGTTCGTGACCTTCCTGCTGGGCGCGCGGTATCTGGAACTGCGCTCGCGGCATCGCGCGGCGGCGGCGGTTGAACAGGCCGCGGAGGCGTTGCCCGACGACGTCGAACGGTTGGCAGAGGATGGCACCGTGGCGCGCGTCGCGATCGATGCGCTGGCGGTCGGCGACCGGGTGCGCGTCGCCGCCGGGCAGCGCATGCCCGCTGATGCGATCGTCGAGGCCGGCACCGGCGCCGCGGACGAATCCCTGCTGACCGGGGAATCGCGCCCGGTGTCGAAGGGGCCGGGAGATGCCGTGCTCGCCGGCAGCCTCAATCTCGCCGGCGTGCTCACCCTGCGCGTGCGGCACGTCGGCGAACAGACACGGCTCGCGGGCATCCGCCACCTGATGGCCCAGGCGTTCCAGGACCGGCCGACGACGCTTCGCACGGCGGATCGCGTGGCGGGCTGGTTCCTCGCGGCGGTCCTTTGCCTGGCCTTCGCGGCAGCGCTCGTCTGGCAGCGCGTCGACCCTTCGCGGGCGGTGGCCGTGGCGGTGTCGGTGCTGATCGTGACCTGCCCCTGCGCGTTGTCGCTGGCGGCGCCCGCGGCCTGGTTGGCCGCGGCTGGCGCGCTCGCGCGGCGCGGCTTGCTGCTGTCGCGGCTCGACGCGATCGAATCGCTCGCCGATGTCGACTGGATCGTCATGGACAAGACGGGCACGCTGACCGATCCCGCGCCGCGACTGCGTGGCGCAACCGCCCAGGGTCCGGATGCCGAGGCCCTGGCGTCGGCGGCGGCACTGGCCGCGAGCTCGCTTCATCCGTTGTCCAGGGCGCTCGCGGCGGCGCTGCCCGCCCCGTCCGGCGCGAAGGACGTGTGGACGATCGAGGAATTCAGCGGCCGCGGCCTCGAAGGCCGCGACGCGGGCGGGCGTCGATGGCGTCTCGGCGCGCCGCGATGGGCGGTCGACACCCGGTGTCCGCCGCGAGCGCATGCGAGCGTGGCGTCCGACCTCCCCGACGCACAGATCGTCCTGACCTGCGAAGGCCTTGTGCGCGGCGCATGGCAGGTCGACGAGCGGCTGCGCGAGGGCGCGCCAGCCGCGATCGCCGAATGGCAGGCGAGGGGGCTGGCGGTCGAGGTGCTGTCGGGCGACGAACCCGCGCGGGTCGAAACCGCCGCGGGCGAAGCGGGCATCGCGCGCTGGCGCGGCGGCGCCCGGCCGGAGGACAAGCTCCAGCACGTCACCGCGTTGCAGGCACAAGGGCATCGTGTGCTGATGATCGGTGACGGCCTCAACGACGCGCCGGTGCTGGCGCGGGCGCAGGTATCGATCGCGATGGGGCAGGGCGCCGACCTCGCGAAAGCGCGTGCGGACGCGGTGTTGACGTCGGACGGTCTTGACGCCATCACGGCGGCGCTGCGCCTGGCGAGACGCACGCGCCGCGTCGTGCGTCAGAACCTGGCCTGGTCGGCGCTCTACAACGCCGTGTGCGTGCCGATGGCGCTGGTCGGCTGGTTGCCGCCGTGGGCTGCCGGGCTGGGCATGGCGATGAGTTCACTGCTCGTCGTCGCGAACGCCACGCGCCTGTCAAAACCTGGCACCTGACCTGGCACCCGCCTGGCACCTGAAGGATCCCTGTGGAAATCCTCTATCTGCTGATCCCCCTGTCCGTCGTCCTCGTGCTGCTGGTCCTGGCCGTCTTCGGCTGGGCCGTGCAGGACGGTCAACTGGAGTCGCTGGACCGGGAAGGTCAACGAATTCTCGAGGACGACGCGCAAGCTTGATGTGCGTCAACACGCGCTTCGAGAGGGCGCCGAACAATGGCTGGCATCCGCGCAACAAGCGCCACGAGGAGCCAGCATGGCAAGCCAATCAGAGTCGGAGGGAGGACGCGCATTCACGCCCCGTGATGCGCGCAGGGATGGGCCCGGTGAAGCGGCCGATGAAGCGGCCGATGAAGCGGCCAGTGAATCGCCCGGTGCAGCGCCCAGTTATGCGGACGGCGTCGTGCGCGCGTTCTCGCTGGCCGCGGTGCTGTGGGGCGTGGTGGGGATGCTGGTCGGCGTGATCATCGCCGCGCAGCTCGCCTGGCCGGAGCTCAACTTCGGCATCCCCTGGCTGAGCTACGGCCGACTGCGGCCGCTGCACACCAACGCGGTGATCTTCGCCTTCGGCGGCTGCGTGCTGATGGCCACGGCCTTCCACGTCGTGCAGCGCACCAGTCATGTGCGGCTCTTCGCGCCGGGCCTCGCCTGGTTCACCTTCTGGGGCTGGCAACTGGTGATCGTGCTGGCCGCGATCACGCTGCCGATGGGGCTGACGACCGGCAAGGAATACGCCGAGCTCGAATGGCCGATCGACATCCTCATCGCCGTCGTCTGGGTGTCCTATGCGATCGTCTTCTTCGGCACGATCGGCGTGCGGCGCGTGCGCCACATCTACGTGGCCAACTGGTTCTTCGGCGCCTTCATCATCGCCGTCGCGCTGCTGCACATCGTCAACAGCGCCGAGGTCCCGGCCTCGCTGACCAAGAGCTACTCCGCCTACGCCGGCGTGCAGGACGCGATGGTGCAGTGGTGGTACGGCCACAACGCGGTCGGTTTCTTCCTGACGGCCGGCTTCCTCGGGCTGATGTACTACTACATCCCCAAGCAGGCCAACCGGCCGGTCTACAGCTACCGGCTCTCCATCGTCCACTTCTGGGCGCTGATCTTCACCTACATGTGGGCGGGTCCCCACCACCTGCACTACACCGCGCTGCCCGACTGGGCGCAGAGCGTGGGCATGCTGTTCTCCCTGGTCCTGCTGGCGCCGAGCTGGGGCGGGATGATCAACGGCGTGATGACGCTCAGCGGCGCGTGGCACAAGCTGCGCGACGACCCGATCCTGAAGTTCCTGATCGTCGCGCTGTCCTTCTACGGCATGTCGACCTTCGAGGGGCCGATGATGTCGATCAAGACCGTCAACGCGCTCTCGCACTACACCGACTGGACCGTCGGTCACGTGCACAGCGGCGCGCTGGGCTGGGTGGGCTTCATCTCGATGGGCGCGCTGTACCACCTGATCCCGCGCATGTACGGCCGCGTCGAGATGTACTCGAAGCGCGCCATCGAGCTGCACTTCTGGATCGCCACGCTGGGCATCGTGCTCTACATCGCCGCGATGTGGATCGCCGGCGTGATGCAGGGCCTCATGTGGCGCGCGGTGAACCCGGACGGCACCCTGACCTGGACCTTCGCCGAGGGCGTCAAGGCGACCTATCCGTTCTACGTGGTGCGCCTGCTCGGCGGCCTGCTGTACCTGGGCGGCATGTGCCTGATGGCCTGGAACGTCGTGATGACGGTCCGCGCCGGCCGGCCTGTCCGCCATCCGATCCCCGGCGCCGCGCTCGCGGCCGCCGCCTGAACCTGCGCCAAGGAGCACGCCATGGCCAACCTCCATGCCAAAGCCAGCGGCCACGAACGCATCGAGACCAGCAACTTCCTGATGATCGTGCTGGTGCTGCTGACGGTGATAGTCGGCGGCGTCGTCGAGATCGTCCCGCTGTTCTTCCAGCGCTCGACCACGCAGCCGGTCGAACACCTCAAGCCCTACACCCCGCTGCAGCTCGCCGGCCGCGACGTCTACATCCGCGAGGGTTGCTACAACTGCCACTCGCAGATGATCCGGCCGCTGCGCGCGGAGACGCTGCGCTACGGGCCCTACTCGGTGGCCGGCGAGTTCGTCTACGACCACCCCTTCCAGTGGGGCAGCAAGCGCACCGGTCCTGACCTGGCACGCGTCGGCGGCAAGTACAGCGACGAGTGGCACCGCCTGCACCTGAACAACCCGCGCGACCTCGTGCCCGAATCCAACATGCCCGCCTATGCCTGGCTGGCGGGCGCGGCCGTCGATCCGAAGGAGATGGCGCCCCGGATGCGCGCGCTGCGGACCGTCGGCGTGCCCTATACCGACGAGCAGATCGCCCAGGCGGGCGACGAGATCAAGGGCCGCACCGAGATGGATGCGGTGGTCGCCTACCTGCAGGTGCTGGGCACCGCGCTGAAGCGCTGAAGCGCTGAAGCGACGAGAGGAGCTCCCCATGCCCGACATGGATCTGAATGCGCTGCGCTCCGCGGTGACCGTGGTGTCGCTGCTGGTGTTCGTCGGCATCGTCGTCTGGGCCTATGCCCGGCACAACCGTGAACGTTTCGAAGACCTGGGCGCCCTTGTCCTGACGGACGACGACGCGCCCCGAGGAGGTCGTCATGAGTGATTTCGTTTCGAACGGCTGGTCGCTGTTCGTGGCCGCGTCGACGGTGCTCGGCCTGGCGCTGTGCCTGGCGCTGCTGATCATCGCCAGCCGCCGCAAGGTGATGGCCGAGGACAACTCCACCGGCCACGTCTGGGACGAGGACATCCGCGAGCTCAACAACCCGCTGCCGCGCTGGTGGATGGTGCTGTTCGTGCTGACGGTGGTGGCCTCGGGGCTGTACCTGGCGCTGTACCCCGGACTGGGCGCGTATGCCGGGTCGCTGGGCTGGTCCAGCACGGGCCAGTACGAGGCCGAGCAGGCGCTGGCGCGGGCGGAGATGCACACGATCTACGCGCGCTTCGACGGCAAGCCGGTGGAATCGCTGGCGGCGGACCCGCAGGCCAGGGCCATCGGCGAGCGGCTCTTCGCCAACAACTGCGCGACCTGCCACGGCTCGGACGCCAGAGGGTCGAAGGGCTTTCCCAACCTGACCGACAACGACTGGCTCTACGGCGGCAGCGGCGACACCATCGTCCAGACCATCACGCAGGGGCGCGAGGGCACCATGCCGCCGATGGCCGCGGCGGTCGGCAGCGGCGAGGACGTGCGCAACCTCGCGCACTACGTGCTGAGCCTGTCGGGCAGTCCGCACAACTCGGTGGCGGCGGCGCTCGGCAAATCGACGTTCAGCGCCTGCGCGGCCTGCCACGGCATGGACGGCAAGGGCAACCAGGCGCTGGGCGCGCCCAACCTCACCGACAAGGTCTGGCTGCACGGCTGGGGCGAGTCCGCCATCGTCGCCATGGTCAACAGCGGCAAGCACAGCCACATGCCGGAACACGGCTCGCGCCTGAGCCCGGAGCAGATCCGCGTGCTGGCGGGCTACGTGTGGGGACTCTCGCATGAGCAGCCCTGAACCCCAGACGATCTCGCTCTACGCCGCCGAAGCCAAGATCTATCCCCGCGCCGTGCACGGCTGGTTCGCCGTGTGGCGCTGGGCGCTGGTGTGGGCCACGCAGCTGCTGTTCTACGGGCTGCCGTGGCTGCAGTGGAACGGGCGCCAGGCGGTGCTGTTCGATCTGGAGGCGCGCCGCTTCCTGATCTTCGACCTGATCCTGTATCCGCAGGACTTCATCTACCTGACGGCGCTGCTGGTGGTGTCGGCCTTCGGGCTGTTCTTCTTCACGGCGGTGGCGGGACGCCTGTGGTGCGGCTATGCCTGCCCGCAGACGGTCTACACGGAGATCTTCCTCTGGATCGAGCGCCATATCGAGGGCGACCGCGCCGCGCGCATCCGGCTCGACCGCGCCGGCTGGAATGCGGAGAAGCTGCTGCGCAAGGGCGGCAAGCATGCGGCGTGGCTGGCGGTGTCGTTGTGGACGGGATTCACCTTCGTGGGCTACTTCGAGCCGGTGCGCGCGCTGGGCGCCGACGCGGCCGCGTTCGCGCTGGGCGGGTGGGCGCTTTTCTGGATCCTGTTCTACAGCCTGGCGACCTACGGCAACGCCGGCTACCTGCGCGAGCAGGTCTGCAAGTACATGTGCCCCTACGCGCGCTTCCAGAGCGCGATGCTCGACCGCGACACGCTGATCATCAGCTACGACGCCGCGCGGGGCGATCCGCGCGGTGCGCGTTCGAAAAAGGCCGACCTGTCGACGCTCGGCCTCGGCGCCTGCGTCGACTGCCATCAATGCGTCCACGTCTGCCCGACCGGCATCGACATCCGCAAAGGGCTGCAGTACGAGTGCATCGGCTGCGCCGCCTGCATCGACGTCTGCAACGACGTGATGGACAAGTTCGGCTACGAGCGCGGCCTGATCCGCTACGCGACGCAGAACGGCATGAAGCATCGATGGACAGCGGCGCGGCAGTGGCGCCGCGTGCTCAGACCGCGCGTGCTGGTGTACGGCGCGATCCTCGGGCTGGTCTCCGGCGGACTGGTCTGGAGTCTGGCCGTCCGGATGCCGTTCAAGGTCGACGTCGTGCGCGACCGCGCGACCCTGGCACGCGAGGTGGAGGACGGCGTCATCGAGAACCTCTACCGGCTCCAATTGATGAACGCCGCGGAATCGACGCAGCGCTTCGTCCTCGATGTGCAGGGCATCGAGGGCTTGCGGGTCGCGTCCCCTTCGGCCGAACTGACGCTCGGCCCCGCCGAGGCGCGATGGATCACCGTCGCGCTGCGTCTGCCGCCAGCGCGCGCGCGGGCGCTGGGTGCTGGCGCGCATCCGATGCATTTCGCCATCCGACGCGTGGTGACCGCCGCGGAGCCCTCCGGATCTCCCGCACCCGCCGTGCCCGTCGAGCCTCCCGGGCCTCCCGAGCGTGCGCTCCTGGAGAAGTCCACTTTCGTCGTGCCGCGATGAGCGCGGCCGGATCGATCCTTCCACCTTTCCCTCCCCACAAGGAGCGGTCATGACGACGACACGAACGACGACGCGAATGACGACAACGCGCTTGAGCGATGCGGACCTGCCGACCAGCGGTCCCTGGTGGCGGCATCCGATCATGTGGCTGGTGATCGGCGGGCCGACCGTCGTGGTGGTGGCCTCGATGGCCACGTTGACACTGGCGATCGCGTATCCCGATCCGGTGGTGCACTCGACGCATGCGGTCGATCGCAGCGGCGTCGCCGCTGACGAGGTCGACGACCTCGCGAAGACGCCCGCGATGAAGGCGCGCAACCATGCGGCCACTGGCGGTCAGGCGCGCTGACCGCGACGCTGCCGGAGCGGGTGTCTTCAGGCGGTGCGGCGGACCAGTTGCAGCAAGCGACGCGGCTTGAGCACGCGCACCTCGCGCGCACGGACTTCGAGCAGGCCCTCCTCCTGCATCCGCGAGAAGGTGCGGCTCACCGTCTCCAGGCTCAGGCCGAGGTAGCTGCCGATCTCGTCGCGGGTCATGCGCAGCACGACGCTCGACGACGAGAAACCGCGCGCCCGCAGCCGCCGCATCAGGTGGATCAGGAAGGTCGCGACACGCTGTTCCGCGCGCACCGAACCGAGCAGCGTCATCACGCCCTGTCCGCGGACGATCTCGCGGCTCATCAGGCGATGGAACTGACGGCGCAGGCGGTCGACGTCCCGGGTCACGTCATCGATCCGTCCGTAGGGCACGACGCAGATCTGGGAGTCCTCCAGCGCCACCGCCTGACTCGCGTAAGCGCCGCTGAAGACGCCGTCCAGGCCGAGCATCTCGCCGGCCATGTGGAAACCGGTGATCTGCTCGCGACCATCCTCCGCCAGGGCCGAAACCTTGAAGAAGCCCGTGCGAACGATGTAGACGGCCTCGAACGGATCACCGGGCTTGAACAGCACGGTGTTGCGCGCGACCTGCCGCCGGTCCGAGATCATGCGTTCCAGCTGATGGACGTCGGCCGTGGGCAGTCCCGTCGGCAGGCAGACCTGTCTCAGCGTGCAAGTGGCGCAGGTGATCCGGGTGGTCTCGATCGCGGCGGCGGACGTCAACGGCGGGGCCGACGGCGGGGCCGACGGCGGGGGCGACGGCGAGGGTAACGGCGAGGGTAACGGCGAGGGCGACTGCGAAGGGGAGAGAGGGGGGGCGGGTGGGGCGGACAGCGTGGCGCTCGGCATGGATTCGTCGGGCATGCGAGGAAGCGGCGGATTTTTTGCCGGGCCATCGACGTCGGCAATGACATCAATCAATGACGTTGTGCCAACAAAGGGTGAGGATCTCGCCCATGAGCCCTGACCCGACCCCGTGGGACTGCAGCCTCCCCGACGCCGATCTGCTGCGCCGCTTCGACATCGCGGGACCGCGGTACACCTCGTACCCGACCGCGGACCGATTCCATGCGGGCCTGGATGCCGAACGCCACGGCGAGCTGCTGGCGCTGCGGGCCTTCGGTCCCGCGGCCCGGCAGCCGATGTCGCTCTACGTGCACATCCCGTTCTGCGAATCGGTCTGCTACTACTGCGCCTGCAACAAGGTCGTCACGCGGCACCACGAGCGTGCGGCGGCCTATGTCGACGCGCTCGAGGTCGAGATGGGCCTGGTGCACCGCCGGCTCGGCGACCGGGCGCTGGTGTCCCAGCTGCACTTCGGCGGCGGGACGCCGACCTTCCTCGCCGACCGCGAACTGTCGATGCTGATGGCGCTGCTGCACCGGCACTTCCGGCTGGCCGCGGACGCCGAGATCTCGATCGAGGTCGACCCGCGCACCATCGACGTCGCGCGCCTGCGCCACCTGCGCACGCTGGGCTTCAACCGCCTGAGCTTCGGTGTGCAGGACTTCGATCCCGACGTACAGCGCGCCGTGCACCGCGAGCAGAGCCTGGAGAGCGTGGCGGCGCTCATCGGCGCCTCGCGGGACCTCGGTTTCCGATCGATCAACGTGGACCTGATCTACGGCCTGCCGCTGCAGACGCCGACCTCGTTCGCGCGGACCGTCGAGCAGGTGGCGACGCTGCGCCCGGACCGCATCGCGCTCTACGGTTATGCGCACCTGCCGCAGCGCTTCAAGCCTCAGCGGCGCATCGAGCCGGCCGCGCTGCCGCCGCCCGGCGACAAGCTGCGCATGCTGTCCGGCGCGATCGCCGGCTTCATCGCGCGCGGCTACAGCTACATCGGCATGGACCACTTCGCGCTCGCGGACGATCCGCTGGCGGTCGCGAAGCGGGAAGGGCGGCTGCATCGCAACTTCCAGGGTTACAGCACGCAGCCGGACTGCGATCTCGTGGCGCTGGGGGTGTCGGCGATCTCGAAGCTCGGAGGCTCGTTCGCGCAGAACGTGAAGACGCTGCCCGAGTACTACGCCGCCTTGCGCGAGGGACGCCTGCCGGTCGAGCGCGGTCTGGCGCTCGACCAAGACGATCTGGTGCGGCGCGACGCGATCATGGCGCTGATGTGCCAGGGCCGGCTCGACTTCGAGCCGATCGAACGCTCGCACGGCATCGTCGCCGCGGAGTACTTCGCGACGGAACTCGTGCGTCTGGGCCAGATGGCGGCGGACGGGCTCGTCACCATCGAGCCGCGCGCGGTGCAGGTCACGACGATGGGCTGGTTCTTCGTGCGGGCGGTGGCGATGGTGTTCGACCGGTACCTGAGGCCGGGCGGCGTGGCCGGCGCACCGGCGGGCGCGCCGGCGGAGGCGCCGGTGCGCTTCTCGCGCATCCTCTGACTCGGACGCAAGGATGGTGATACTCCCGCTCGCGCTCGCAGGCACCGCGTTCGTCATGGGGGCCGCCGGCAGCCTGCACTGCGCGGCGATGTGCGTCGCGCCCTGCGCGGCGGTGACGGCCGGGCGGCGAAGCGGCATCGCGGTGTTCCAGGCCGGCCGGCTGCTGGGCTACGCGGCGGGCGGCGCGGTGGTCGCGGCCAGCGTCGGCGGTCTGCTGCGCTGGGAGTCGACGTCCGGGGCGTTGCGGCCGCTGTGGCTGATGGTGCATCTCGCGGCGCTGGCGATGGGGACTTTCCTCCTCTGGCGCGCGGCGCCGCCGCGATGGGTCCTGCGCTTGTGGACGACGCGCGCGCCGGCGGCGGTCGGGATCCCCGTGGCGTCGCTCGACGGCGGCGCCGGCGCGGTCGCCCTGTCGCCCGCGCGCACGGTGGGTGCCGGTCTTGCTGGATTGGCCTGGCTCGCCTGGCCCTGCGGGCTGCTGCAGTCCGCGTTGACCGTTGCCGCGCTTGCCGATGGCCCGTGGCAGGGCACTGGCGTGATGGCGGCATTCGCGCTGGGCTCGTCGCCGGGCCTGCTGGCCGGGCCCTGGTTGCTGGCCTGCCTGGGCAGACCGGGCGGCCTCGCGGGCGGCTCGGGTGTGCGAATCGCAACCCGTCTGTCCGGTGCGATGCTGGCGGCGGGATCGTTCTGGGCGCTCGGTCACGGCCTGTGGGCGCAGGTCAGGGCGTACTGCGGATGACGTGTCGGGGCGCGGCGCGGCGCTTCCCAGGGACATGCTTGAGGCATCCGCCGATTGAAAGTTTCGCTGTCATAGAATCAGCGCTTCCGGTTTACCCCAAACCACCCACGCGACTCGCGGAGACGACTCCATGTACCAGCACATCAAGGTGCCCGAGGGCGGCCAGAAGATCACGGTCAACACCGACTTCTCGCTCAACGTTCCGAACAACCCGATCATTCCCTACATCGAGGGTGACGGTACCGGCCTGGACATCACCCCGGTGATGATCAAGGTCGTGGACGCGGCCGTGGCGAAGGCTTACGGCGGCGCCAAGAAGATCCACTGGATGGAGATCTACGCCGGCGAGAAGTCGACGAAGGTCTACGGCCCCGACGTGTGGCTGCCCGAAGAGACGCTGACGGTCCTCAAGGACTACGTGGTCTCGATCAAGGGTCCGCTGACGACGCCGGTCGGCGGCGGCATCCGCTCGCTGAACGTCGCGCTGCGCCAGGAACTGGACCTGTACGTCTGCCTGCGCCCGGTGCGCTGGTTTGAAGGCGTGCCGTCGCCGGTCAAGGAACCGCACAAGACGGACATGGTCATCTTCCGTGAGAACTCGGAAGACATCTACGCCGGCATCGAGTTCGAAGCCCAGAGCGACAAGGCCAAGAAGCTGATCAAGTTCCTGCAAGAGGAATTCGGCGTCAAGAAGATCCGTTTCCCCGAGACCTCGGGCATCGGCGTGAAGCCGGTGTCGAAGGAAGGCACGGAGCGCCTGGTCCGCAAGGCGATCCAGTACGCGATCGACAACGACAAGCCGAGCGTGACGATCGTCCACAAGGGCAACATCATGAAGTTCACCGAAGGTGGCTTCCGTGACTGGGCCTACGCCCTGGCCCAGAAGGAATTCGGCGCCGAGCTGATCGACGGCGGCCCGTGGTGCAAGTTCAAGAACCCGAAGACCGGCAAGGACATCGTGGTCAAGGACAGCATCGCCGACGCGTTCCTGCAGCAGATCCTGCTGCGTCCGGCCGAGTACTCGGTCGTGGCGACGCTGAACCTGAACGGCGACTACATCTCCGACGCGCTGGCGGCGCAGGTCGGCGGCATCGGCATCGCCCCCGGCGCGAACCTGAGCGACTCCGTTGCCATGTTCGAAGCCACCCACGGCACGGCGCCGAAGTACGCGGGCAAGGACTACGTGAACCCCGGTTCCGAGATCCTGTCGGCTGAAATGATGCTGCGTCACATGGGCTGGACCGAAGCGGCCGACCTGATCATCTCGTCGATCGAGAAGTCGATCCTGTCGAAGAAGGTCACGTACGACTTCGCCCGCCTGCTGGACGGCGCGACGCAAGTGTCGTGCTCGGGCTTCGGTCAGGTGATGATCGAGAACATGTGATCAAAGCAGGCCCGGTCTTGCACCGGGCTGCGATCGACATGAGAAACCCCAGCGCGGTCGCCCGCCTGGGGTTTTCTGTTTCTGGGCGATGCCGTGCCGGATCGTCGACCCCGGGCGCCCCGGGGTCGGCGGCGCCCCGGGGTCAGGTCATTCGACGCCGTCGGGCACTTCGAATCCTGCCTCTCGGACTTCCATGCCGATGGCGGGTTTCAGCAGACGCGCCGCCCGCAGGTCGCGCTCGGCCGCTTGCGCGTCCCCCGCCTTCAACGCGGTGAGGCCTCGGCCGTACAGCGACCACACGTGGTCCGCCTTCATGCCGAGGGACGCGTCGAAAGCCGCCTTGGCGGCGACCAGGTCGCCGATCCGCAGCTGCGTCCAGCCGAGCGAATCGAACGGGGCGGGCGTGCTGCCCGGCAGCGCCGCCGCGCGTTGGCAATCGTGCAGCGCCAGCGGCAGCTCCATGCCGCGGCGGGCGCGCAGCCAGCATCGCTCGTTCAGCCCGATGCGCTGATCGGCGTCGCCGGGTCGATGGCTCAGCCACAGTTCCCATTGGCGCACGGCCTCGGACGGCTGGTCGTAATAGTCGTAATAGCGCGCGAGCTCGACGCGCAGTTCCGCCTCGGGCGGGATCAGCGGCACGGCGCGCGCGATGTCGTCCGCGGCGCCGCTGTGATCGCCCAGAACGCTGCGCAGGCGTGCGCGGAACACGCGGGCTTCGGGGAGGTCCGGTCGCAGGCGCAGCGCTTCGGTCGTGTCCTGCAGCGCTGGCAGGGGATTGCCCTGTTCGTGCTCGATGAACGCGCGAAGCATGAAGAGGGCCGGCTCGTCGGTCTTCAAGTCCAGGGCCCGGTTCGCGTCGGTGAGCGCCTCCGCGTACCGTTTCGCGGCGAAGTGGGCTGCGCTGTTTCGCGCCATCTCCATCGCCTGGGCGTCCTGGGTCGGTGGGGTGGTGGTCGCCGCGGTGGCGTTCAGGGTCGTGGCGGCCAGCAGCGCGGCGCAGGCGGCATTCAACCCGAGGCGCATCCTGCGCGGGAAGGCGGGCACAAGCGATCGATGGCGGTCGCGCGCGGTGGTGGTGGTCATGGGTGGTCCTCCCTCGATGGTCATGGCCGAGCGGCTCGATACGGCCGCTGCAGGGTGCGGACTTTAAACGGGCGCGGGTTCGAAGTCGTCCCATCGTCCGTGATTCGAGGTGTCCGGTCGCTGCCGCTACGCTGCTCGCCCGCTTGCCGGGCTTTGGCTTCGCAAACCGTTCGCCCCTTTCGCGTCGACCGCAAAGGGCCGGCAACGGGTTCACAGAATGGTCTCCTTTGAAGTCATCGAGGAAGTACCGTCATGCGTGTCGACAAGATGCTGACCGCGACGCTGGGCGCCGCGGCCGTGTTGCCTCAGGGCGTCTCCGCCAACAACGTGGGCCCAGCGAGCCAGGTGTCGCAAAGCGGATCGCAGAGCGGGCTGCCGAGCAACTCGCGCGTCGCGCTGTCCGGCGGTAGCCAGCCTGGACGCGTGAGTCTTTCGTCTCTCGGTCAACTCGGCCTGTCGGCCCATCGACCGGTCCAGCCCAACGCGCCTGCAGCGGTTGACTGCAACACCGCTATCGGCGGTCAGGCCGCCGCGGCGTTCCAGCGCGACTTCGCGCCTCGACTGCAAGGTGCCCCGCTGGGCAGTGTCCTCGCGTCTCGTCAGGAGCTCGGCCTGCAGGCGCATGACTTCGCGATGGTCGACATTGGCGGCGAGGGTCAGAAGACGGCACCGGACGGCATGAAGAGCGGCAACCTGCACGCCATCAACGTCAACGCGCAGTCGACGATTTCGTCGGGACCGATGAAGCTCCAGACCGCCGTGGGGGAGCCTGGTCTTGGGAAGGACGTCAATGGCGGCCCCATCCCCAACCTCGTCAAGATCAACGAATGGCCTTCGCGCAGCGAGACTTCTGCCGTGGGCTTCGTCCCGCTGGCGAAAGGCTTCTCCAATCTCACGACGATGGAAGGCGCTCCCGTGTACGCCTATCACGTCGCGGAACTCGACCGGGTGACGTCGAGCAAGGGCTGGATCGCACTGACCGTCGACAAGGACTTCAAGCCGCAGATCGATCAGCTGGCGCAGGCCCGCAACGGCGGGGAGGCCTGGCATTTCCCTGGGAAATCGGAGACCGACAACGATCGATTCATCGTTGCGCCCGCGGGGCTGTCGGCCGAGGAGACCAAGGCGTTCAAGGTCAAGTTCGAAGCGGCCAGCCCGCACGAGATCCATGACGTGGCGAAGGCTATCTCGCAGGAGCTCGCGCGCAAGCCTGGAGGCGCGCCGCGCGACGAGCTCTGAGCGCGCCTTCGATCGCCGGATCACCGCGCCCCAGGGCGACGCCGAACGCGGTTGCGTGCTGGTCGGCAAGCACCTGAAAGCTCGACGCACGACGCCGCTGCCAGGGCCCTCTGCTGGCCTTGAACCTCTCGCCGGAACCATGCAGGTACCGCGCTTGCCATCGCATGACCATCCATCCATTGAGAAGGAGTGTTCATGCGACACCAACTCTTCCCCCGAAGTGCCCTGTTCGCGGCAGGCGTCCTCGCCGTGGCCGCAATGACGGGCTGCTCGACCAACAAGGTCGAGACCGCCTCCCAGCTTGGCGAAAGCCGAGGCGCGCTCGAAGCCGCCCAGACCAGCATCGGCACCGGCGATTCACCGGATCTGGTCGTGGCCCGCGCGCGTCTGGCTGAAGCCCAGGAAGCGCAGAAGAAGGGCGATCACGCGCTCGCACGCCGCAAGGCGGACGAGGCCGAGGCCGCCGCCGCATTGGCCAGGTCCAAGGCCGCGCGCGACCGCTCGGAGAAAGCCTCCATGGAGCTGGACCGCAGCCTCTCGACGCTGCGCGAGGAGCTCAACCGAGGTCCGGCTCCGGCCGCGCCCGCCCGTTGATCCGTCAGCGACTGCCACTCTAGGAGACACCATGAATCGATACTGGAACATCGCAGGCGGACTCACGGCCCTGGCGCTGGCCGCCTGCTCGTCGGTCCCTCTGCCCAATGCCGGCCTGGACGCCGCCAAGCGTGACTACGCGCAGGCCACCAGCGATCCGAATACGAGCCGCTACGCCTCCGCTGAACTCTCGAAGGCCAAGGAATCGTTGGACCGCGCCGACTTCGCCTGGCGGGAACGCAAGGACCCGTCCGAAGTGGACAGCGCCGCCACGGTCGCCTCGCAGCGCGCCCAGACGGCGATCAACCTGGGCGCGGCGCGCGCCGCCGACGCGAAGGTCGAGCAGGCCGGCCTCGAGCGCGAGCGTCTGCGCGCGGAAGTCCGTACCCGTCAGGCCCAGGTTGCGCAGGGCCAGGCGCAGGTCGCTCAAGGGCAGGCCGCGGCCGCCGAAGCCGCGGCGATCGCCGCCTCCGAGCGCGCCAACCGTCTGCAGCGCGAGCTCGCGGAAATCCAGGCCAAGCCGACCCCGCAGGGCCTCGTCGTCATGCTGCAGGACGTGCTGTTCGACACCGGCAAGGCCACCCTGAAGGAGGGCGCCTTCAGCCGCCTGGACACCTTGTCCTCGGCGCTGCGCAACCATCCGGAACGCCGCATCCTGATCGAGGGCTTCACCGACAGTACCGGCAACGCGCAGAGCAACGTCGCCCTGTCGCGAGCCCGCGCGGAGTCGGTGCGCGAAGCGCTCGTGAAGCGAGGCGTCGACGCCGGGCGGATCGACGTCCGTGGCAACGGCGAGGCGCGTCCCGTGGCCTCCAACGACAACGCCGCTGGCCGTCAGCAGAACCGTCGCGTGGAGATCGTTTTCTCGGACGAGCGCGGCGCGTTTGCCGGGGGACGTTGATATCGGTAGGTCGACAAGGGGAATCGGGCGCTCCCGGGTCCGATTCCCCGGCGGATTCCTTGCCCGGTCCCAGGTCGATGTTTCCTTCTGACCACAGGGCGCCCGTTGCCTACCGGAATGCAGAAAGCCCGCTTGCGCGGGCTTTCCTGCGTGCGGGTCGGATCAGCCGACCGGATTCAGGCCGCGGCCGCCTGCTGTCCGACGTGGGCTTCCGCCAACATCGGCATGCCGATGGGCGCGTCCAGCGGCGCGTCCGAGGCGTCGCCGCCCTCCAGCGGACGGATGTTCTGCGCCAGTTGCCCCTTGGGGCCCTGCACCAGCTCGTAGCTCACCTTGCCGCCCTGCTTGAGCGTCCGGAAGCCGTCCATCTGAATGGCTGAGAAGTGCGCGAAAACGTCGCCCCCGCCCTGTTCGGGTTCAATAAAGCCAAACCCTTTGGCATCGTTGAACCACTTGACCGTGCCTGTTGCCATGTTCTTCTCCATCCCGGTGTCTTTCTCGCACCGGGGCGGATTCTCAAATCCGTGTCAAGCCAGTGTCAATTGAGGAACTCCCCGGGGTCAGGAGGCGCGAAGGTGACAAACTCGGGGCATTGACAGGCTGAAGCCTGTCCCCATGTAGGGTGCTCCCGCTGTTTATAGAATCGGTTCATGCCATTGTTTGCCCAACAGCCCCCACCCGCGGGACCCCCGCCCGGCCCTCAGCCGCCGGGTCCGGAGGACGGTGGGAATTCCACCACGCTGGAGCGTGTCGCTCAGAAGACGGAGCCGCCGCGCCTTTACCAGGTGCTGATGCTCAATGACGACTTCACACCGATGGAGTTTGTGGTGATGGTCTTGCAGGAGTACTTCCGCCATGACCTGGATACGGCCACCCAGATCATGTTGAAGATCCATCACGACGGTCGCGGGGTCTGCGGTGTTTTCACCAAGGACGTCGCGGCCACCAAGGTCGAAATGGTGCTGGCGGCCGCACGGCGCGCCGGTCACCCCCTGCAGTGCATTATGGAGGCCGCATGATTGCGCAAGAGCTTGAAGTCAGCCTGCACATGGCGTTTGTCGAAGCGCGCCAGCAGCGCCACGAGTTCATCACCGTGGAACACCTGCTGATGGCGCTGCTGGACAACCCGTCCGCGGCGGAGGTGCTGCGCGCATGCGCGGCGAATATTGAAGACCTGCGCAAGTCGCTTACGCAGTTCATCAAGGAGAACACGCCGACCGTGGGGGGCACCGACGAGGTGGACACCCAACCCACGCTCGGTTTCCAGCGCGTGATCCAGCGCGCGATCATGCACGTCCAGTCGACCGGCAACGGCAAGAAGGAAGTGACCGGCGCCAACGTGCTGGTCGCGATCTTCGGCGAGAAGGACTCCCACGCCGTCTACTACCTGCACCAGCAGGGCGTGACGCGTCTGGACGTCGTCAACTTCATCGCCCACGGCATCAAGAAGAGCGAGCCGCCCGAGCCTCCCAAGGGCCCGGAAGGCAACGGTGCCGAATCCGAGCGCGAAGAGGGCGAGGGCGGTCAGGGCCAGGGCGGCGGCAAGGGCAGCCCGCTGGAGCAGTTCACCCAGAACCTCAACCAGCTCGCCCGCGACGGCAAGATCGATCCGCTGATCGGTCGCGAGCTCGAGGTCGAGCGCGTGGTGCAGATCCTGTGCCGCCGCCGCAAAAACAACCCGCTGCTGGTCGGCGAGGCCGGCGTGGGCAAGACGGCGATCGCCGAGGGCCTGGCCTGGCGCATCACCGAGGGCCAGGTGCCCGACGTGCTGGCCGAGGCTGTGGTGTATTCGCTGGACATGGGCGCGCTGCTGGCGGGCACCAAGTACCGCGGCGACTTCGAGCAGCGCCTCAAGGCGGTGATCAAGCAGCTGAAGGACCAGCCCGGCGCGATCCTCTTCATCGACGAGATCCACACCCTGATCGGCGCCGGCGCGGCGTCGGGCGGCACGCTGGACGCGAGCAACCTGCTCAAGCCGGCGCTGTCCTCGGGTCAGTTGAAGTGCATCGGCGCGACGACCTTCAGCGAGTACCGCGGCATCTTCGAGAAGGACGCGGCGCTGTCGCGGCGCTTCCAGAAGGTCGACGTGGTCGAGCCGACCATCGACCAGACCGTCGAGATCCTCAAGGGATTGAAGTCCCGCTTCGAGGAGCACCACAGCGTCAAGTACGCGCTGACCGCGCTGCAGGCGGCGGCGGAGCTCTCGGCCAAGTACATCAATGACCGTCACCTGCCCGACAAGGCGATCGACGTCATCGACGAGGCCGGCGCGGCTCAACGCGTGCTGCCCAAGAGCAAGCAGAAGAAGACGATCACCCGCGCGGAGGTCGAGGACATCGTCGCCAAGATCGCGCGCATTCCGCCGGCCTCGGTGTCGACGGACGATCGCGGCAAGCTCAAGAGCCTGGACCGCGACCTGAAGAGCGTGGTCTTCGGCCAGGATCCGTCCATCGACGCGCTGGCCGCGGCCATCAAGATGGCGCGTTCGGGCCTGGGCAAGCCGGACAAGCCGATCGGCTCCTTCCTGTTCAGCGGCCCGACGGGCGTGGGCAAGACGGAAGTCGCCAAGCAGCTGGCCTACATCCTGGGCATCGAGCTGATCCGCTTCGACATGTCCGAGTACATGGAGCGGCACGCCGTCAGCCGCCTGATCGGCGCGCCTCCGGGCTACGTCGGTTTCGACCAGGGCGGTCTGCTGACCGAGGCGATCACCAAGAAGCCGCACGCGGTGCTGCTGCTCGATGAGATCGAGAAGGCGCATCCGGACGTCTTCAACGTGCTGCTGCAGGTCATGGATCACGGCACCTTGACCGACAACAACGGACGCAAGGCCGACTTCCGCAACGTGATCATCATCATGACCACGAACGCGGGTGCGGAGGCGATGAACAAGTCGACGATCGGTTTCACGACCAAGCGCGAGCAGGGCGACGAGATGGCCGACATCAAGCGCCTGTTCACGCCGGAGTTCCGCAACCGCCTGGACGCGATCGTCAACTTCGGTGCGCTGAACGAGGACATCATCCTGCGGGTGGTGGACAAGTTCCTGCTGCAGCTCGAAAGCCAGCTGGCCGAGAAGAAGGTCGAGGTTACCTTCAGCGACGCGCTGCGCAAGCACCTCGCCGCCAAGGGCTTCGATCCGTTGATGGGTGCGCGTCCGATGCAGCGCCTGATCCAGGACACCATCCGTCGCGCCCTGGCGGACGAACTCCTGTTCGGTCGCCTGGTCGACGGTGGTCGCCTCAGCGTGGATGTCGACGACAAGGGCGAAGTCCAGTTGGACATCACGCCCAACAAGAAGGACAACAAGCCCAAGTCCGAGCCGGCCACCGCCGACTGAACTGCGCGCAAGGCCCGACCCTGAAAGCCCGCTCACGCGGGCTTTTTTCATTGTTACTGAACCGATGCCTCGCATCGGGAGAGCCCGGGCCCCGTCTCCGCAGCTTAAGGAGGGAATTCACTTGCCGGTAGGCAAGTGAAGGAGGGAGACGGAGGAGACGGGGCCCGGGCTCGCCCGATGGTGCTCAGTCGTCGCGTGCCGGGTCTTGCCTGAAGAACCCGGCGAGCAGGTGGTACAGGCGCGGTTGCTCGGCGAGCAGCTCGCGCGGTGCGACGAAGAAGGCTTCGACGGCGACCGCAAAGAACTCCTCGGGGGCTTCGGCGCCGTAGGGATCGATGAGCGTGGCGACGCCTGCGTCGACCTGGTCGCAGAACCAGTGCCACTCGGCTTCCATCGTGGCGCCCCATTGCAGGCGCAGTGCGGGATCGTCGATCGTCGGCGCGCCATCGGGTTCGCCGTCGCGCATGTCCAGCACGTGGGCGAATTCGTGGATCACGACGTTGTAGACCGAGTCGTGGCCTTCGACGCGGTCGACGGCTTCGGGCGTGATCTCGCTCCAGGCGAGCATCAGCGGTCCGCCTTCCATCGCTTCGCCGGCGAGCGTCTCGTCGTATTGGTGGACGACCCCGTCCTCGTCCATCGTCTCGCGCGCGGCGACGACCTCGCCCTCGTGCATGACGATGCCGACGAACCCGTCGTACCAGTCGAGCCCCAGGCGCAGCACCGGCAGGCAGGCCTGCGCGGCGACGGCTACCGCGACTTCGTCGGTGACCTTGAAGCCGTTGACGCCGTGGAACTCCTTCGCCGACAGGAACAGTGAACACAGTCTGCGCAGCTCGGCGCGATCGGCCTCGCTGCGGCGGGCGATGAAGGGGTACTGCGTGAGCGTGAGCTCCCACAGCGGATCGGGGATCGCGAACTGGTCGAGCAGTTTGCGCTCGCGACGCGCGCGCCAGCGTTGCAGCAGGTCGCCGATCATGTGCCGAGGGCGACCTCGGTCGCCGAGGTCATCGGGGCGATGCGTCGCAGGCCGTCGAGATCGAGCACCAGCACGTCGCCGCGGCCCGGGCCATGGTCGTAGTCCCAGTCGGACAGCACGGCGCGCGTGAGCCCGTTGCCGAGGTCGTGCACCGCCGGCCGGTGCGTGTGGCCGTGGATCAGCGTGTCGCAGCCTGACGCGCCCAGCCATGAGCGCGCCGCGTCGTCGTCGACGTCTGCCCACGTGGACGGATCGGTCTGATGCATGCGGCTCTTCGCGCGCAGGTGCCGGGCGAGTGCACGTCGCGCGAACAGCGGCATCGCCCGCAATGCCGCGAGCACCTCAGGCCGGCGCACGATCGCGCGCGCCTTCAGGTAGCCCACATCGCCGAGACAGAGCTGATCGCCATGGCTCAGCAGCCACGAACGTCCAAAGGCATCGAGCCGTGTCGGATCGTCGAGCAGCCGCATGCCGGCATCCGCCGCCATCGCCTCGCCGAGCGCGAAGTCGCGGTTGCCGTGCATGAAGAAGAGGGTCTTGCGCGAAGCGGTCTCGCGCAGCACGTCGAGCGCGAACTGCTCGAAGGTGCCGGCCTGCCAGCGCGCGTCGTCGCCGATCCAGGCCTCGAAGATGTCGCCGAGCAGGAAGACCGCGTCGGCTGGCGTTGCCGCCAGGTGGGCGCGGAATCGCGCCAGCGTCGCCGGCATGTCCGGCGACAGGTGCAGGTCGGAGAGCAGGTCGATCCGCCGCCAGCCTGCCGCCGCCCGCAGCGGTGCCAGGGGCACCACCGCACGGGGCAGGGGGAAGGCAGCGGATCCGGGACTCACTCGACCGCGACAGCGCGCTCGATGATCACCGGATCGACCGGCACGTCGTCATGGAAGCCCGAGCGGCTGGTCTTGACCTTCTCGATCTTGTCCACGACGTCCTGGCCGCCGACGACCTTGCCGAACACCGCATAGCCCCAGCCCGACGGGCTTTCGCTCTTGAAGTTCAGGAAGTCGTTGTCGACCGTGTTGATGAAGAACTGCGCGCTGGCCGAATGGGGCGCGTTCGTGCGCGCCATCGCCAGCGTGTACTTGTCGTTCTTCAGGCCGTTGTTGGCCTCGTTCTGGATCGGCGCGTCGGCCGGCTTCTGCTTCATGCCTTCCTCGAAACCACCGCCCTGGGCCATGAAGCCCTTGATGACGCGGTGGAAGATGGTGCCGTCGTAGTGGCCCTTGGCGACGTAGGCCAGAAAGTTCTCGACGCTCTTGGGGGCCTTCGCGTCGTCCAGCTCCACAGTGATCAGGCCGTGGTTGGTGTGCAGTTCAACAATCTTGGTCATGGCTTCAACTCCTTATTTCTCGACGGTGGCCTTGTTGATCAAGACCGGGGTGTTGGGCAGGTTCTGGAAAGCGGGGTTCTTCGGCGACGGCGCGTTGGGCACCGCGCGGATCTTGTCGACCACCTCCATGCCCTCGCTGACGTAGCCGAACACGGCATAACCGCGTCCGTCGGACGCGTAGCCCGGATCGAGCGCCGGGTTGTCCACGGTGTTGATGAAGAACTGCGAGGTCGCCGAGTTCGGATCGTTGGTCCGTGCCATGGCGATCGAACCGCGGATGTTCATCAGGCCGTTGCCGGCTTCCAGCGGGATCGGCGGGCGCGTCGGGCGCTGCTTCAGGTCGGCGGTGTAGCCGCCCGTCTGGATCATGAAGTCGCCGATGACGCGATGGAAGATCACGCCGTTGTAGTGGCCGGCCTTCACGTAGGTCAGGAAGTTGGCGACCGTCTTGGGCGCCTTCTCGGCGTCCAGCTTGATCACGATGTCGCCGGCGGTGGTGTTCAGCCGGACCGTCTGGGCCTGGACGAACGAGGCCGCGAGGCCCAGCACGGCGGCGCCGGCGGCGAGCAGGAGTTTGGAGGTCCGCATGGTCGGAGGTGTCTGTGTGGGGAGCGTTGAGGGAAGGGCGGGGTGCGTTGACGGCCTGGCACGACGGCGCACCGTCGGTGCGCCGTCCGCGATCATCGCGCCTGCACGCCCTTGGCGTTGTTGAACGCTGTGACGCGTTGCAACTTGACCTTCAGCGCGGTGTCGTCGCCGAGCGCCTGCTTCAACGCGCGTTCGTAGGACTGCTGGGCCAGGCGCATCAGCACGTCGCCCATGTTCTCCTGGGCCTGCGCGTGGTCGGGCTGCAGGTCCAGGGCGCGGGTCAGCGACTGGCGCGCGGCTTCGTACTCGCCGCGCGCGGCGTGGATGACGGCCAGGTTGTTGTACGGATCGGCCAGGTCGGGGAAATCCTCGGTCAGGCCGGTGAAGAGGGTGCGGGCGCGCTCGAGCTGCTGCTGTTCGAGCAGCATCGTGCCCAGCGAGAACCGCAGGCGCGGATCGTCCGGGGTGGCCTTGAGGCCGGTCTCGGCGACCTGGATCGCCTGGTCGCGCTTGCCGGCGGCCCACAACGCCTGCGCGTCGTCGAGCGGCGCGGCGTGCGCCAGGGTCGCGCCGGTCATCGCGAGGGCGACGCAGCAGAGGCGGATCAGGAGGGGGAGTCTTGGCATGGGGTCGGACCGCTATACTGCCGGGCATTCTAGAGCGAGCTTTCGTCTCACGCTCGCCTCCCCCTTGCCTCACGGCCGGCTCTCCGGCCCACCCGCACCGCACCTTCGAATGCGCCGAACCCCGCGACCCGTCGCCGGTGCGGCGCGTCCCCCGTATGTCCTCCTTGCGCATCTACAACACGCTGGACCGCCAGCTCCAGGATTTCCAACCGATCGAGCCGGGCAAGGTCCGCATGTACGTCTGCGGCATCACGGTCTACGACCTGTGCCACATGGGCCATGCGCGCATGAACATCGCGTTCGACGTCGTCTACCGCTGGCTGAGGGCCAGCGGCTTCGACGTCACGTATGTCCGCAACATCACCGACATCGACGACAAGATCATCCGTCGCGCGCTGGAGCGCGGCATCACGATCGGCCAGCTCACCAGCGACACCATCGCCGCGATGCATCGCGACTTCGACGCGCTGGGCATCGCCAAGCCGACGCATGAGCCGCGCGCCACCGAGTACGTCCCGCAGATGCTGGACATCATCGGCAAGCTGGAGACCAAGGGCCTGGCGTATCAGGCCGACGGCGGCGGCGACGTGAACTACGCGGTGCGCAGGTTCGACGGCTACGGCAAGCTCAGCGGCAAGTCGCCGGATCAGCTGCGGGCTGGCGAACGCGTGGCGGTCGACGACGGCAAGCGCGATCCGCTGGACTTCGTGCTCTGGAAGGCGGCCAAGGCCGAGGAGCCGGTCGAGGCCAAGTGGGCCAGCCCCTGGGGCGAAGGCCGCCCGGGCTGGCACATCGAGTGCTCGGCCATGAGCTGCGCGCTGCTGGGCGAACGCTTCGACATCCACGGCGGCGGCATGGACCTGCAGTTCCCGCACCATGAGAACGAGATCGCGCAGAGCGAAGGCGCCTTCGGCCACTTCGTCAAGTACTGGCTGCACAACGGCTTCCTGAACATCGACGGCGAGAAGATGTCCAAGAGCCTGGGCAACTTCTTCACCATCCAGGAAGTGCTGGAGAAGTTCGACGGCGAATCGATCCGCTTCTTCATGTTGCGCACGCAGTACCGCAGCCCGTTCAACTTCAGCGACGTCAGCCTGGACGATGCGCGCACGGCGCTGCGCCGGCTGTACACCGCGCTGGACGCGGTGGCGCCGGCGGACGTGACGATCGACTGGACGTCGGGCCCCGCCGCGGCGTTCAAGGCCGCGATGGACGACGACTTCAACACGCCGGGCGCGCTGGCTGTGCTGTTCGAACTCGCGAACCAGGTCAACCGCGACCGGTCCGCGCAGGACGCCGGCCTGCTGAAGGCACTGGGCGGCGTGCTGGGCGTGCTGCAGCAGGCGCCCAAGACCTTCCTGCAGGCGGGCGCGGGCCTGGACCAGGCCGCGATCGAAGCCCAGATCGCCGCGCGCGCCGCGGCGAAGGCCGGTCGCGATTTCGCCGAGGCCGACCGCATCCGCAAGTCGCTTGCCGAACAGGGCATCGAATTGAAGGATTCGCCGACCGGCACGACCTGGGTCCGCGCGGCCAAGCTGGGAGAGCAGGCCTGATGGCGCGTGTGGCGACTGCCGGGGTGACCCCGGACTATTGGGACGAAGCCTGCAGACACCTGGTCAAGCGCGACCGGGTGATGAAGAAGCTGATCCCGCAATTCGGCGAAGCGCGGCTGCAGAGCCGCGGCGACGCGTTCACGACGCTGGCGCGTTCGATCGTCGGACAGCAGATCTCGGTGAAGGCGGCACAGGGCGTGTGGGACAAGTTCGCCGAGCTGATTTCGGGGCCGTCCAACCGCATCAAGCCGACCGAGGTGCTCGCGCTGGACAAGGCGGTCCTGCGCGGCGTCGGCCTGTCGCTGCGCAAGGTGGAGTACCTCAGCGACCTCGCGCAGCATTTCGAAACGGGCCAGGTCCATGTGCGTCAATGGGCGCAGATGGAAGACGAAGCCATCATCGACGAGCTGGTCGCCATCCGCGGTATTGGCCGCTGGACGGCCGAGATGTTCCTGATCTTCCATCTGATGCGGCCGAACGTGCTGCCGCTGGATGACGTAGGATTGTTGAAGGGCATCGGCCAGCACTACTTCAGCGACGAGCCCGTCTCCCGCGCTGAAGCCCGCGAACTGGGCGAAGGCTGGGCGCCGTACCGCTCCGTCGCCACTTGGTATATTTGGCGCAGCCTGGATCCGCTACCCGTGGATTACTGAGAATGAGCAAGAAACACTTCCTCGAATTCGAGCAGCCGATCGCCGAGCTCGAAAGCAAGATCGACGAGCTCCGCTACGTGCAGAGCGAGTCCGCGGTGGACATCTCGGAAGAGATCGACCGCCTCGGCAAGAAGAGCCTGCAGCTCACGAAGGACATCTATTCGAATGTCCTGCCGTGGCAGGTCTATCAGGTCGCGCGCCATCCGCAACGCCCGCAGACGCTGGACTACTGCAGCGAAGTCTTCACCGAGTTCGAAGAACTGCATGGCGACCGCCACTTCGCGGACGACGCCGCGATCGTCGGCGGCCTCGCGCGCTTCAACGGCCAGGCCTGCATGGTCATCGGCCACCAGCGCGGCTCGGACGCGAAGGAGCGCACGCTGCGCAACTTCGGCATGCCGCGCCCCGAGGGTTACCGCAAGGCGCTGCGCTTGCTGAAGCTGGCCGAGAAGTTCGGCCTGCCGGTGTTCACCTTCATCGACACGATGGGCGCGTACCCCGGCATCGGCGCCGAGGAACGCAGCCAGTCGGAAGCCATCGGCCGCAACATCTTCGAGATGGCGCAGCTGGAAGTGCCCATCATCGCGACGGTCATCGGCGAAGGCGGCTCCGGCGGCGCGCTGGCGATCGGCGTGGCCGACCAGGTGCTGATGCTGCAGTTCTCGGCCTATTCGGTGATCTCGCCGGAAGGCTGCGCGTCCATCCTGTGGAAGACCGCGGCGCGTGCGCCTGAAGCCGCCGAGGCGCTGGGCATCACCGCGCACCGCCTGAAGGCGCTGGGCCTGATCGACAAGATCGTCAGCGAGCCGGTCGGCGGCGCGCACCGCGATCCGAAGCAGATGGCGTCCAGCCTGAAGCGTGCGCTCGGCGATGCGCTCCGCCAGGTCTCCGACCTGAAGACCAAGGAACTGCTGGACCGCCGCTACGAGCGCCTCCAGGCCTATGGTCGATTCAGCGACACCAAGAGCCGCTGACCTGCGCTCCGACGCCGGCGCCGAAGCCGGTGCTCCTGCCGGCTCTGACGACAGCCTCCGCCGCGTGATTGCGGTCGCCGCCAGCGGCGGTCGCGATTCGACGGCGCTCCTCCACGCCACCGCTGTTGCTGCCCGTCCGCTCGGGCTGCACGTGGTGGCGTTGCACATCCATCATGGACTGAGCGAGCATGCCGACGCGTGGCTGGCGCATCTTCAGGCGCAGGTCGATGGTTGGGCTGCGGAAGGTCTGCCGGTGTCGCTCGTGCATGAGCGGCTGGCCGGCGCGCCCGGACCCGGCGACAGCATCGAGGCCTGGGCCCGCGCCGGACGACATCGGGCATTGCAACGCCTGACCCTCGCGGCCGGCGCCGACCTGCTGCTGCTGGCGCACCATCGGCGCGACCAGGCCGAAACCTTCCTGCTGCAGGCCCTGCGCGGCGCCGGCGTGGCGGGCCTGTCCGCGATGCCGCGCACGCAGTGGCGCGACGGCGTCTGCTGGGCCCGCCCGTGGCTGGACCGTCGCCGCGAATCCATCGAGGCCTACGTCGCTGAACACGGCCTGCGCTTCATCGAGGACGACAGCAACGGCGACGCGCGATTCGCCCGCAATCGACTCCGTCTGGAGGCTTGGCCCGCGCTCACCGCGGAGGCTTCCGGTGCGGAGGCGGCACTGGCGCAGGCCGCCGCGTGGGCGCAGGAAGCGGCCGAACTCCAGCGTGAGATCGCCGAGGAAGACCTGGCCCGTTGGTCCGATCACGAGGCGGGTGCCGACGGTTTGTCTCAAGCCCTGTTGGTCGAACTCAGCGCCGCGCGCGCATCGAATGCGTTGCGCGCGTGGTTGCATCGTGCAACCGGCCGGACCGCGCCCGCGACGCTGATCCGACGCGTGATGACGGAAGGGCCAGCAGCGACCGTCGCGCGCTGGCCGCTTGGCGACACCGATTTGCACCTCTACCGCGGCCGGTTCTTCGTGCAGGCGATGCCGCAGGTGAGACGTCCCGCGCGCGCCGAGGCGCTGCCCGCGTCGTTGCTCGGCCTCGGCGCCGCGGCCGCCCTGGCCAACGCGGCGGCATCGACGATGCGCATGGATCTCAGCCGTCCCGGACGCCATCCGGTGACCTCATGGGGCGGTGCGTTCCATGTCGAACCCGTGACCACGGGGGGCGTTGCGCTTTCTGCGCTCAGCAATGTCGAGTTGCGCCCGCGCGAAGGCGGCGAGCAGTTCCAGGCCAACGCCAGAGGCATGGCGCGGGCGCTCCGCAAATGCTGGCAGACCGCCGGAATCCCCGCTGTCCAGAGGGAAGGGCCGCTGATCCATGTCGACGGACGGCTGCTATTCGCGCCCGGTCTGGGCATCGACGCGCGGTGGGTGGCGCCAGCGGGTGAAGCACAAATGGCGCTGCGATGGGTGCCGGAGGCATGCGGATCCCGCATGGGGAGCGACGTTGCGGGCAAGGGCGCGTCTTAGAATCGCCGATCCACCCGCAGCAGGCCTTTGACACTCCCATGGCATTGATCGTTCACAAGTACGGCGGCACCTCGATGGGGTCGACCGACCGCATCCGCAACGTGGCCAAGCGCGTCGCCAAATGGGCGCGGGCAGGTCACCAGATGGTGGTGGTCCCCTCGGCGATGAGCGGCGAGACCAACCGCCTGCTCGGCCTGGCCAAGGAGCTGTCGCCCGGCAGCTCGTCCCCGTCGCTGATGCGCGAGCTCGACATGATCGCCTCGACCGGCGAGCAGGTCTCCGTCGGGCTGCTGGCGATCGCGCTGCAGGCCGAGGGCATGGACGCCGTCAGCTACACCGGTTGGCAGGTCGGCGTGTCGACTGACAACTCGTACACCAAGGCCCGCATCGAGAGCATCGACGACGCGAAGGTCAAGGCCGACCTCGACGCCGGCCGCGTGGTCGTGATCACCGGCTTCCAGGGGGTGGACGAGGACCGCAACATCACGACGCTGGGACGCGGCGGTTCGGACACCTCGGCGGTGGCGATCGCCGCGGCGATCAAGGCCGACGAATGCCTGATCTACACCGACGTCGACGGCGTCTACACGACCGATCCGCGCGTCGTCCCGGAAGCGCGCCGCATGAGCACCATCAGCTTCGAGGAGATGCTGGAGATGGCGTCGCTCGGCTCCAAGGTGCTGCAGATCCGCTCGGTGGAATTCGCGGGCAAGTACCGCGTGCCGATGCGCGTGCTGAGCAGCTTCACGCCCTGGGACATCGACATCGACGAAGAAGCCAAGTCCGGCACCCTGATCACTTTTGAAGAGGACGAACAAATGGAACAAGCCGTCGTCTCCGGCATTGCATTCAACCGCGACGAGGCCAAGGTGACGCTGCTGGGCGTGCCGGACAAGCCCGGCATCGCGTTCCAGATCCTGGGCCCGGTGGCCGACGCGAACATCGACGTCGACGTCATCATCCAGAACGTGTCGCAGGACGGGAAGACCGACTTCTCGTTCACGGTGCACCGCAACGACTACCAGCGCGCGATGGAGCTGCTGGAGAAGGTCGTGGGACCGGCGGTGCAGGCCGCCAAGGTGACCGGCGACCAGCGCATCTGCAAGGTGTCCATCGTGGGCATCGGCATGCGCTCGCACGTGGGCGTGGCGTCGAAGATGTTCCGCTCGCTTTCGGAAGAGGGGATCAACATCCAGATGATCACGACCAGCGAGATCAAGACCTCCGTCGTCATCGACGAGAAGTACATGGAGCTGGCGGTGCGCGCGCTGCATCGCGCGTTCGACCTGGACCAGGACATCGAGGCCTGAGGTCGGGTCTGAGTTCTGGAGAGAAATCCGGAGCGCGACTGTCGCGCGGCGAGAGGATGAATCGACCGGAGTTTTGGTCGAGGGGTCAAAAAGCCATGCTATAGTCGCTGCTTCTCCGGTTGGAGACGTGACCGAGTGGCCGAAGGTGCTCCCCTGCTAAGGGAGTATGTGGGCAAAACCTGCATCGAGGGTTCGAATCCCTCCGTCTCCGCCAACCAGATGCAAACCCCCGCAGCGCAAGTTGCGGGGGTTTTTGCATTCCGGGGTGAGTGACGGCATGCCAGACGACTGGCGTGGGTCAGGAAAACTTTCAGCGGTCTCTCGGTGATGTGTCCTAAAGTCATCGCATGTACACGCCCAAGCATTTCGATCTGCCGGACCTGTCGCATGCCCGGCTGATGATCCAGGAGCATCCGCTCGCCACGCTGATGCTGATCGATCCGACGCACGGACTGTCGGCGACACCGGTGCCGATGATCTGGGGCGCGCCGACCGATGCGGCCGATTCGGCTGGCGGCTCGAGCTGGTGGCTCGAAGGCCACCTGGCGCGCGCGAACCCGCATGTGGCCGCGTTGAAGTCGGAAGAACTGGGCGAGGTGCTCGTCCAGTTCAACGGTCCCGGCGCCTACATCTCGCCGAGTCACTACGACACGCCGCTGTCGGTGCCGACGTGGAACTACCTGACCCTGCAGGTCCATGGCCGCGTGAAGATCATCGACGAGGAGCACGCGAAGGATGCGCTGCTCAAGCGCCTCATCGCGACGCAGGAGCCCGATTACGCCGCGACGTGGCGCGGACTGCCGGAGGACTTCCAACGCAAGATGCTCGGCGCGATCGTCGGCTTCCGCGTGCCGGTCGACCGCTGGACCATGAAGGCCAAGATCAGCCAGAACCGCAGCGCCGCCGAACGCGAGCGCATCCTCTCGCACCAGGAGCATCACGGCTCGCTGGAGGAGCAGATCCTCGCGAGGTGGGTGAGGGAGCTCGCGCCGCGCTGAGCGGCCGACCTCGCCAGGGGGGGGGCAGGTCTTGCCGCTCCCCGACACGACGTCGACCAGAACGTCGACCAGAACTTCGACCAGAACGTCGACCACAAGCACGAAGGCCCGCTGCAAGCGGGCCTTCTCTTTGTCGGGAGGGGCGGCCTTGGGGTCGCTGCCGATCACATGCTCACGTAGTTCGGCCCGCCGCCGCCTTCCGGCGTGACCCAGACGATGTTCTGGGTCGGGTCCTTGATGTCGCAGGTCTTGCAGTGCACGCAGTTCTGCGCGTTGATCTGCAGCCGCTGCGATCCCGCATCGCCGACGAACTCGTAGACGCCGGCCGGGCAGTAGCGCGCCTCGGGACCCGCGTACTTCGCCAGGTTGACCTGCACCGGCACGCCGTCGTTCTTCAGCGTCAGATGGGCCGGCTGATTCTCTTCATGGTTCGTGTTGGACACGAACACCGACGAGAGCCGGTCGAAGGTCAGCTTGCCGTCGGGCTTCGGATACTCGATCTTCGGCATCTCCGACGCGGGGCGCAGGAAGACGTGATCGGGCTTGTCGCGATGCAGCGTCCACGGCGGCGTCTTGATGCCCAGCTTGGGCAGCAGCCATTGCTCGATGCCCGTCATCAGCGAGCCGACGATCGTGCCCTTCTTGAACCAGGCCTTGAAATTGCGCGATTGATCCAGCTCCTCGCGCAGCCAGCTCTTCTCGAAGGCCGCCGGGTAGGCGTTCAGCTCGTCGAGCGAGCGACCCGCGGCCAGCGCCTCGGCGATCGCGTCGGCGCACATCATCCCGGACTTGATCGCGGCATGGCTACCCTTGATGCGCGCGGCGTTCAGGTAGCCCGCGTCGTCGCCGACCAGCGCGCCGCCCGGGAAGACCTGCTTGGGCAGGCTCAGCAGCCCGCCGGCGGTGATCGCGCGCGCGCCGTAGCCCAGGCGCTTGCCGCCCTCGATGTGCTTGCGGATCGAGGGATGCGTCTTCCAGCGCTGCATCTCCTCGAACGGCGACATCCACGGGTTCTGGTAGTCGAGGCCGACCACGAAGCCCAGCGTCACCTTGTTGCCTTCCAGGTGGTACAGGAAGCCGCCGCCGTAGGTCGCGTTGTCCAGCGGCCAGCCGGCGGTGTGCACGACCAGGCCGGGCTTGGCCTTGTCGGCCGGCACTTCCCACAGCTCCTTGATGCCGATGCCGTAGGTCTGCGGATCCTTCCCGGCGTCGAGCTGGAACTTCGCGATCAACTGCTTGCCCAGATGGCCGCGCGCGCCTTCCGCGAAGATCGTGTACTTGCCGTGCAGCGCCATGCCGAGCTGGAAGCCCTCGTGCGGCTCGCCGTCCTTGGCCACGCCCACGTTGCCCGTGGCGACGCCCTTCACGCGGCCCTGCTCGTCGTAGACGATCTCGGCGGCGGCGAAGCCGGCGAAGATCTCCACGCCCAGCGCCTCGGCCTGCTGCGCCAGCCACTTCGTGACGTTGCCCAGCGAGATCACGTAGTTGCCGTGGTTGTGGAAGCAGCGCGGGATCAGCGCCTGCGGCGTGTCGGTCTGGCCGGACTCGCTCAGGAACAGCACCTGGTCGCCGGTGACCGGCTGGCCCAGCGGCGCGCCGAGTTCCTTCCAGTTGGGGAACAGCTCGGTGATCGCGCGCGGATCCATGACCGCGCCGGACAGGATGTGCGCGCCGGCCTCGGAGCCCTTCTCGAGCACCACCACCGAGATCTCCTGACCCTTCTCCGCGGCGATCTGCTTCAGGCGGATCGCGGTCGAGAGGCCGGCGGGACCGCCGCCGACGACGACCACGTCGTAGTCCATGCTGTCGCGCGGACCGTACTGGGCGATGAGTTCTTCGGAGGTCATGGTCATCCTTGCTCGTTCTAGTCGGAGTCCTGGCCGGCACCGGCGGGCGGCGGGGCCGGCTCGCTGTCTGGCTGGGGCGGTTTGCGGCGCATTCTAGCCGCGTGAACGGAAAAAAGAACGGTCGTGCTATTTGTGAAATAGAGCGGCCGGTCGACTGCCCGCCGCCGGCCCCCCGCTGGTCGCGCGATGTCCGTCCCGCGTGACCCGAAAGGGAGTGCCCCATGACAGGCACGCGCCGTACCATGGGCCGCCATTCAATCCCGCCACGGAGCCTCCATGAGCATTCACGTTCAACGCGACAAGACCGGGCCGATGCGCCAGACGGTGAGCATCCGCCAGCATGTGATGACCGCCGACCAGTCGGTCGAGGGCGGCGGCGAGGACGCCGGTCCCGACGCGCACGAGCTCTACGACGCCGCGCTGGCGTCGTGCAAGGCGCTCACGGTGCTCTGGTACGCGCGGCGCAAGGGCATGGCACTGGAGGACGTCCTGGTGGACGTGGAGAGCGATCGCTCCCAGGAGCGTCAGGGGCTCTACAAGCTGAAGGCGTCGCTGACCTTCGTCGGCACGCTGAGCGACGAGGAACGCCAGCAGCTGCTGGCAGTGGCGGACAAGTGCCCGGTGCACAAGCTGATGACGCAGGTGAAGACGGAGATCGAGACGGTGATGGCGGGCTGATGTCCGACTGATGGCCGGCCGATGCTCGACTGATGGTTCACCGATGGTCGGGTGACGCCGGCGGGTCATCGCGGGGCGGGTCTTGCGTGCTATCGTGATCGGCACTTGTCCGGTCACACGAGAAGTTTTGCGAGAGACCTTGCCATGAGCTACAGCATCGATCTGGAGGGCCGTGTGGCCCTCGTCACGGGCGCATCCAGCGGATTGGGCGCGCAGTTCGCCAGGACCCTGGCGAAGTCGGGCGCCTGCGTGGTGCTGGCGGCCAGACGCGTGGACCGCCTGAAGGACCTGCGCGCGGAGATCGAGGCCGGCGGCGGCGACGCGCACGTGGTGCAGATGGACGTCACCGACCTGGAGAGCATCGCCGCGGCGGTGGCACGGGCGGAGACCGAGGTCGGCACGCTGGACATCCTGATCAACAACTCCGGCGTCAGCACGACGCAGCGACTGGTCGACGTGTCCCCGGAGGACTTCGACTACGTCATGGACACGAACGTGCGCGGCGCTTTCTTCGTCGCGCAGGAAGTGGGCAAGCGCATGCTGGCGCGGGCGCGCGGCGCGGCGCCGGGCACCTACACGGGCGGCCGCATCGTCAACATCGCGTCGATGGCGGGGTTGCGGGTGCTGTCGCAGATCGGCGTCTATGCGATGAGCAAGGCGGCGGTCGTGCACATGACCAAGGCGATGGCGCTGGAGTGGGGCAAGTTCGACATCAATGTCAACGCGATCTGCCCCGGCTACATCGACACGGAGATCAACCACCACCACTGGCAGACGGACCAGGGGCGGAAATTGGTGGAGCTGCTGCCGCGCAAGCGCGTGGGCACGCCGCAGGACCTGGACACGACCTTGCTGATGCTGTGCGCGAAGGAAAGCCACTTCATCAACGGCGCGATCATCCAGGCGGACGACGGATTCGGCGTTTGAGGAAAGAAGCGAGGCGATGGCTGTGAGAGAACTGAGCGCGCTGGAAGCGCGCGTGCTGGCGGTGCTGGTGGAGAAGGAGTCCACGGTGCCGGACAGCTACCCGATGTCGCTGAACAGCCTGACCCTGGGCGTGAACCAGAAGACCGCGCGCGATCCGGTGATGAACGCGAGCGAGTCGGATGTGGCCGCGGTGCTCGACGAGCTGAAGGCGATGAGCCTGGTCAACAGCGTGAGCGGCAGCCGCGTGGCGCGCTTCGAGCACAACATGAAGCGGGTGCTGGGCGTGCCGGGGCAGGCGGAAGCGCTGCTGGCGGTGCTGATCCTGCGCGGCCCGCAGACCTCGGCGGAGCTTCGTCTGAACTGCGAGCGCCTCCACCGCTTCGCGGACGTGTCGTCGGTGGAGGGATTCCTCGACGAACTCGCGGCGCGCGAACCCGCGCTGGCGGTGAAGCTGGCGAAGGCGCCCGGCGCGCGCGAGGCGCGATGGGCGCACCTGATGAGCGGTGAGCCGGCGGTGCCGGTGTACGTGGCGTCGGCGGCGTCGTCGTCGAGCGCCAGCTCGTCATCCAACAGCGCGCGCGATGAAGAGATCGCGGCGCTGCGCGCCGAACTCGATCAACTGAAGGCGGTGGTGGCGAAGATCCAGGCGGAGCTCGGCATTTCCGACTGACTGCCCAGGCTGCTGGCCCTCACCCCCGCCCTCTGCCGCAAGCGGGAGAGGGAGTGAGAATGCACCGAGCTGACCTCCCGATGGCGCCACCTTTCTTACTCCCTCTCCCGCTTGCGGGAGAGGGCAGGGGTGAGGGTCGGGGTCGATGCACCGCGCCACACCGGCTTCCTCCGCTCCGTGAACGCCCCCACGCCTTCGCGGAAGTCCGCGCTGCCGTAGCACTGGCGGATCAGGTCGTCGACGTCGGGCAGGTTGCTCGACGTGAGGCGTCGCAGGATCTCCTTGCTGACCGCCTGCGTCACCGGTGCGAGCGGGCTCAACTTGTCGCATAGCTCGTCCCGCGCGGCGTCCAGCTCGCTCGCGGCGCAGACTGCATGCAGATAGCCGCACGCGAGCGCTTCGTCGGCGAGCATGGTCTCCGCCAGCAACAGCATGCGACGCACGCGTTGCGTTCCCCACGCGGCCTGCAGCCGCGCGATGTTGGCCGCCGACAAGGTGTTGCCCAGCGTGCGCGCGATGGGCACGGCGAACTTCGCATCCGTCGTCGCGATGCGGAAGTCGCAGGCCGTCGCGATCGCCAGACCGCCGCCGACCGCCCAGCCTTCGATCACCGCAACGGTGGGCATCGGCAACTGCTCGATGAGCTGGGTGCCGCTGTCGATGCGCTGCTCGTAGGCGACGCCGTCGTCGCCGCCGAGTTCGCCGTCCCGGAAGTCGAGGAACTGCGCGATGTCGGTGCCGGCGACGAACGCCTGTCCGCCCGCGCCACGGAACACCACGACGCGGATCTCCCGATCGCGCGCGAGCGCTTCGCAGTGCTCAGCGAGCTGCCCGTACATATCCCAGGTCATCGCATTGCGCGCCTCGGGCCGATCGAAGGTGATCATGGCGATCGCGCCCTTGCGGCTCAGGCGGGTGGCGCCTTGGCCCGTGCGCTCGCCAGGCGCTTGATTCGCGCTCCCGCTCATGCGCCCGCCTTCGCGCGCTTCTCGCCGAACGCGCCGGCCTCCGCCAGCGCGCGCAGCTCCGCCGCGCCGATGCCGTATTCCGCCATCACCTCGTCGATGTGCTGCCCCAGCAGCGGCGGCGGATGCCGCACCTCCTGCGGCGTGCCCAGCAGTTTCACCGCGAAGCCGATGTTGGGCACGGTGCCTTCGTTCGGGTGTTCGATCTCGATGCGCATCTTGCGGTGCTTGCCGTGCTCGCTGTTGAACGCCTGCGGATACGTCAGGATGGGCCCCGCCGGTATGCCCGCGGCCAGCATCCGTTCGATCCAGTGCTCGGTGGTGTCTTGCGTGAAGCTGCGCTCCAGCGACTCGATCAACGCCTCACGATTCGCGAGTCGCAAGGCCACGGAGCCGAAGCGCTCCTCAGCGAGCAGGTCGGTCCGCTCCAGCAGATGGCAGAGCTTCGTCCACAGCTTCTGATTCGTCGCGCCCATGACGAAGTAGCCGTCCGACGCCTTCACCGCCTGGTACGGCGCGCTCATGCGGTTGGAGGTGCCCAGCGGCGTCGGCTCGCGGCCGGTGCCCCAGTACTCGCAGGTGTCCCAGACCGAGAAGGCCAGCGCCGAGTCGAACAGCGACGCATCCACGTACTGCCCGCGCCCGGTGGCCTTCGCGCCGATGTACGCGGACAGCGCGCCATAGACCGCGAACAGCGCGCAGCCGATGTCGGCCACCGGCACGCCGGCCTTCACCGGCGGCCCGTCGGCATACCCGGTCACGCTCATCACGCCCGACATCGCCTGCGCCATCAGGTCGAAGCCCGGCCGCTCCGACCACGGGCCCGACTGGCCGAAGCCCGAGATGCTCACGTACACCAGCGCGGGGTTGATCGCGCTGAGCGTCTCGTAGTCCATGCCCAGCCGCTTCATCGCGCCGGGGCGGTAGTTCTCCAGCAGGATGTCGGCGTCCTTGACCATGCGGCGCAGCACGTCCTTGCCGGCCTCGGCCTTCAGGTCGAGCGTCACGCTGCGCTTGTTGCGGTTCATGTTCAGGAAGCCCATGCTGTCGGGCCCCTTCATCTTGAAACCCATCGCGCCGCGGGTCTGGTCGCCTTCGGGCGGCTCGATCTTCACGACGTCGGCGCCGAGGTCGGCCAGCAGCATGCAGGCATAAGGGCCGGCCATGACCTGGGTGATGTCGAGGACGCGCACGCCCTTGAGCGGCAACGGCCGCGAGGTTCCAGTCGATTCAGTCGATGCGGTCATCGGTACTTCCTTCAGGCTTCGACGCGGACGTTCGCGTCCTTCACGACCTTCGCCCACTTCGTGCATTCGGCCTGGATGTAGGCGCCGAACTTCTCGCTGCTTCCGCCGGCATCTTCCGCGCCGAATTCATCGAGCTTCGCGGCGATCTCGGGCAGGGCGAGCACCTTGTTCACGTCCTGGTTCATGCGCAGGACCATCTCGGCGGGCAAGCCCTTGGGACCGACCAGCCCGTACCACGACGCGGCGTCCAGGCCGGGACAGCCGGACTCCGCCAGCGTCGGCACGTTGGGATAGCTCTTGGCGCGCTTGACCCGCGTCTGCGCGATCGCCGTGACCTTGCCCTGCTTGATGAAGGGCGTGGCCGCGGTCATGGTGTCGAAGGCGAAATCGATCTGGCCGCCCATCAGGTCGACGAGCAGCGCGGACGAGCCCTTGTAGGGCACATGCGTGGCCTTGACCTTGGTGGCGAGCATGAACATCTCGAGGGCCAGGTGTTGCGCAGAGCCGATGCCCGACGAGCCGAACGAGACCTGACCCGGCTTGCTGCGGCACAGTTCGACGATCTCCGGCACGGTGCGTACCTTCTGCGTGTCCACGCAGGTGAGCACGTTGGGCGTGACGCCGACCATGACGATGGGGGAGAAGTCGCGGCGCGGGTCGTACTTGACGTTGGGCATCAGCGCCGGCGCGATGGCGTTGCTGTTGACGTGGGCCATCAGCAGGGTGGTGCCGTCGGCGGGCTGCTTGGCGACGTAGTCGGCCGCGATGACGCCGGTGGCGCCGGGCTTGTTCTCGACCAGCACCTGCGTGCCCCACATGACGCTGAGCTTCTGCGCGAGCACGCGGGCCAGCACGTCGGTGCCGCCGCCGGCGGCGAAGCCGACGATGATCCGCACGGGGGCGGTGGGCAGCGGCGCTGCCCGCGCCAGGGAGGGCAGGGCGAGGGCGCCCAGGCCGGCCAGTCCGGCGCTGGTGAAGCTTCTGCGGCGCATCGTTGTCTCCAGTCGTTGTTGTGGGGACGACTATTGAGCAACGAGGGGCCGGGCGGCCATCGCTAATTCAGCGGAGCAGGTTTCGCGGAATTCGTACGCGCGGCTTCCGTGTGCGCGAAATTGGTCCGGGCGAAAGTCGTCCGCGCGAAGACTTCGGCGACGCTCATGGCGGCCGGCGAGAGACTGTCGGCGGGCCGGCAGCACAGGACGAACCGGCGTTGCGCCCAGGGCTCGGGGATCTCCACGCGCAGGAAGCGGGCGCCGCCCGCGACGGTCTTCGCCACCGCCTTGGGCATCACGCCGACGCCGAGGCCCTGCGCGATCAGCGCCGCGATGCTGTCGAATCCGCCGACCCGCATGCGCATGCGCAGCAGGCGGCCGGACTCGTGGGCCAGCTTCTCGAGCAGGGCGGAGATGGCGGACCCCTCGCCCAGGCCGATGACGTCGCAGACGAGGATGTTGTCGAGCGTGGCCGGCGCGTGCGCGAACAGCGCGTGACCCCGCGGCGCGACGAGCATCAGTTCATCGCCGTGATACGGCATCGTCGGCAGGTCCACCGCGCCGAGCGAGGCCTCGAAGATGCCGACGTCGGCGGTGCCGCGCGTGAGCGCCTGCTGGACGTTGAGGCTGTTCATCTCCTGCAAGTCGATGCTCACGCCGGGGCAGGCGGCGGCGCAGCGCTCGATGTCGGCGGGGACGAACTGCAGCACGGCCGACTTCGGCGCGGCCAGGCGGACGACGCCCTGCGCGCCGCCGACGAAGGAGGCCGCGTCGTCCTGCATGCGCAGGACGGTGTGGGTGATGTTGCGGGCGTGGGCCAGCATGGCGCGGCCCGCGTCGGTGAGCGTCATGCCGTGCGGGCGGCGCTGGAACAGCGGCAGGCCGAACTGCGCCTCCAGCTCGGCGATGCGCCGCGACGCCGCGGCCGGCGCGATGTGCAGCCGCTCCGCCGCCCGCGTGACGCCGCCGAGCTCGGCGGTGGCGATGAACAGGTGGACCGTGGTGAGGTCGAAGTGCGGGCGGGCGGGGAGCTTCAGCGTCATCCGCCGATTACATCAGGTCGTCCAGTCGTATCGGCAGGTCCCGCACCCGCCGCCCGCAGGCGTTGAAGACCGCGTTCGCCACCGCCGCGCCGACGCCGGTGATCCCGATCTCGCCGACCCCATGCGCGCCCATCGGCGTGTGCGGATCGGCGATGTCGGTCCAGATCACGTCGATCTCGGGCACGTCCATGTGGACGGGCACGTGGTACTCGGCCAGACTGGGATTCATGATCCGGCCGTTGCGTTCATCGAATTGCGTCTCCTCGGTCAGGGCCAGGCCCAGGCCCATCACGATGCCGCCACGGAACTGGCTGGACGCCAGCTTCGGATTGATGATGCGGCCGCAGTCGAAGGACCCGAGGAAACGGCTGACGCGCGGTTCGCCGGTGATCGCATTCACACGCACCTCGCAGAACATCGCCCCGAACGAATGCATCGACCAGTGCTGCATCTCCAGCGGCGGCGGGGCGCTGGCCTCGACGGTGAGGTCCTCGCGCTTCGCGGCGGTCAGCAGGTGCGCCAGACGCTGCTGCCGCCCCGGATCCTCCCGGCTGACGAGCGCGCCGTCGCGCGCCTCGACGTCCTCGGCTTTCAGTCCGTGCAGCGGCGACGCCTTGTCGGCCAGCTTCAGCAGGCCCTCGATCAAGGCGTCGCAGGCCAGCATCACCGCCTTGCCGATCGACGCGGTCTGTTGCGACCCGCCCGCCAGCACCAGGCCGGGGAAGGTCGAATCGCCGTAGCTGAAGTCGACGTCCGCCATCGTCAGGCCGAGCCGCTCCGCCGTGATCTGCGTCTGCGCGGTGGCCGTGCCCATGCCCATCTCGTGCGCGGCGATCTGGACCCTGACGCGTCCGTCGGCGGACAGCGTGAGCCTGGCCGCGCCGCCGGGCATGCGGTAGTAGGGGTAGGTCGCCGTCGCGCAGCCGAAACCGACCAGCCACTCGCCCTCCCGCCGCGCGCCGGGCCGGGCGTGGCGGTGCTGCCATCCGAAGCGCTCGGCCCCCGCCCGGTAGGCCTCGGCCAGGTGACGCGACGAGAAGGGCGTGCCGGTCGTCGGATCCTTCTCCGGCTCGTTGCGCAGGCGCAGCGCGATCGGGTCCATGTCCAGCGCGACCGCCAGTTCGTCGATGGCCGACTCCAGGGCGAAGGTCCCGACCGACTCGCCGGGCGCGCGCATGAAGGTATTGGCCAGCATGTCGACCTCGGCGGTCTGCACGTCCAGCTTGAAGCTGCCGGCGCCGTACACGCACTTCGCCGGCAGGATGAAGGGCTCCGGCATGTTGTTGTGCGGGGTCATCGCGACGGTGCCGGTGTGGATCAGCGCGTCGAAGCGGCCGTCGGTCTGCGCGCCGATGGCGACGCGCTGCTCCGTGCAGGTCCGTCCGCCGACGACGCGGTGCACGCCCTCGCGGGACAGCATGATCCTTACCGGCCGTCCCGCCAGCCGCGAGGCCGCGGCGGCGAGCACCTGATGCCGCCACAGCGTCTTGCTGCCGAAGCCGCCGCCGACGAAGGGCGAGGTCACATGCACCTGCTTCTCGTCGATGTCGAAGATCTGGGCCAACGTCCAGGCGGAGTGCGCCACGCCCTGCGACGCGTCGTGCACATGGAGCTCATCCCCTTGCCAGGCCAGCGTCGCCGCGTGGAGTTCGATCGGGTTGTGGTTGTAGCGCGGCGTCGTGTAGGTGGCGTCCACGCGGTGCGGCGCGGCCTGCAGCGCGGCCTCGGCGTCGCCGATCTCCGTGTGCAGCGGCTCACCCTGGAAGACGCCGGTCCTGGTGCCTTTGGCCTTCGCCTCGCCGAACGAGGTCGTGGCGGGCGCGACCGCGTAGGTCACCCGGATCAAGGACGCGGCGTGATCGGCCTGTTCCTGGGAATCGGCCAGCACCAGCGCGATCGGCTGACCGTTCCAGTGCACGGCATCGTCCTGCATCACCGGCAGGTCGTCGCCGCCCGCCGCCTTCTCCTTGGTGAGGAACAGCGGGGAAGGCGTCATCTTGGGTGCGTTGCGGTGCGTCATCACCAGCGCGACACCCGGCGCGGACTCGGCGGCGGCCGTGTCCAGCGACGACACTCGGCCCTTCGCGATGGTGCTGAAGACGAGCGCCGCGTAGACCAGGCCGTCCATGGGGAACTCGGCGGCGAAGCGCGCCTCGCCCTTGACCTTCAACGGACCGTCGACGCGCGACACCGACGCGCCGACGAGGCCCTGGCGGCGCTCGATCAGCGGGTCCGGCCTGCCGCCCGGCATCCAGGCATCGGGGGCGACCTCGATCGCCTTCTTCATCACCGCCTGTGCGGCGTCCTTGATCAGGCTCATGGCTGGGTCTCCGTCAGTTGGTTCAGCACGGCGATGACCGTGCGGCGTGCCAGATCGATCTTGAAGGCGTTGTGACGCAGCGGCCGGGCATCGACCAGTTCCGCATCGATCGCGGCCAGGAAGGCCGCTTCCGTGGCCGGCTGGCCCTTGAGCAGCGCTTCCGCCTTCAAGGCGCGCCAGGGCTTGTGGGCGACGCCGCCGAGCGCCAGCCGGACGTCCTTCACCAGGCCGTCCTGCAGATCCAGCGCGGCGGCCACCGACACCAGCGCGAAGGCGTAGCTCGACCGGTCGCGCACCTTGCGGTAGGTGGAGCGGGTGGCGAACGCCAGTGCCGGGAGTTCGACGGCGGTGATCAGCTCGCCGGGCCGCAGCTGCGTGTCGATCTCGGGGCGGTCCTTGGGCAGGCGATGGAGGTCGATCAGCGGCAGCGAGCGGTCGCCGTCCGGATGCCGCAGATGGACCACCGCGTCGAGTGCCGCGAGCGCGACGCACATGTCGGACGGATGCGTCGCCACGCAGGTCGGCGAAGCGCCGAGGATCGCGTGCATGCGGTTGAAGCCGTCCAGCGCGTCGCAGCCCTGACCGGGCTCGCGCTTGTTGCAGCGCGAGCCGTCGCTGTCGTAGAAGTAGGCGCAGCGCGTGCGCTGCAGCAGGTTGCCGCCGACGGTGGCCATGTTGCGGATCTGCGCCGAAGCGCCGGCGACGATCGCGCGCGACAGCAGCGGGAAGCGCTCGCGCACGGCGGGATGGGCGGCCAGCGCGGTGTTGCGGACGCCGGCGCCGATGGTGATGCGGCCGTCGTCATGCGCGGTGATGTCGCTGTCGAGGCCGGTGACGTCGACGAGCGAGTCCGGCCGCTCCAGCGTCTCGCGCAGGAGATCCACGAGATTGGTGCCGCCGCCGAGGTACTTCGCGCCCGGCGCCGCACCCTTGAGCAGCGCCTCGGCCGGATCGGCGGCGCGTATGTAGGTGAAGGGTCTCATCGCGCAACCTCCGCGACGTTCTCGTCGGCGGCGGTCGCGGCAACGACGGCGGTCTCCGTGACGACGCCGGCGGCGATCGCCTCGACGATGCCGTTGTAGGCGCCGCAGCGGCAGAGGTTGCCGCTCATGCGTTCGCGCAGTTCCTCACGCGTCAGCGGGATCACGCGCGCCTTCAGGTCCTGCGTCACATGGCTGGGAACGCCGCGACGACATTCATCCGCCATGCCCACTGCAGAACAGATCTGACCGGGCGTGCAGTAGCCGCACTGGAAGCCGTCATGCTCGATGAAGGCCTGCTGAAGCGGGTGCAGGCCGTCCGCGCCCGCCAGCCCTTCGATGGTGGTGATCGAGCGTCCCGCGTACTGCACGGCCAACGCCAGGCAGCCGAGCACGCGTTCGCCGTCGGCCAGGACGGTGCAGGCACCGCAGGCGCCCTGGTCGCATCCCTTCTTCGAGCCGTGCAGGTGCAGATGCTCCCGGAGGAAGTCGAGCAGGGAGACCCGCGGGTCTTCGGGCAAGGGGACGGTGGTCCCGTTGATGATGATGGACACGGTACGACCTCCGGTAAGACGATGGGAGGAGGTCGGCAACCCGGATGCCCGATGCCGGGTCGCTGCACCGGGCGCGCTGAATGCGCGCCGGCGTCCCCGGGGATCAGGACGCCAGGCGCTTCGCGAGGCGATACATGAATTCGTGGAAGTCGTCGAGCGATTTCACGCGGATGTGCTCGTTGAGCCCGTGCACGCCGCTGGGCTCGACGCCGGAGAAGGTGCCGACGCCGTAGGTCCAGATGCCCGCGTTGTTGAGGAAACGGCCGTCGGTCGTCGCCACCAGCATGGTCGGGATCACCGGCACGCCGGGCCAGAACTCCGCGGCGGTGCTTTCGACGGCCTGGATCACGAGCGGCGACATCGGCGGCTGCGGCGAGGCCAGCGCCTCGTTGATGGCGCGGACGCTGATGCGCTCGTCGGCCATCACTTTCACCAGCGTCTTCCGTACGTCGTCCGCCGACTGGCCCGGCAGGATGCGGCAGTTCACCGTCGCCCGGGCACGTTGCGGCAGCGCGTTGGTCGCGTGGCCGGCGTCGATCATCGTCGCCACGCAGGTGGTGCGCACGCTCGAGTTGTAGACCGGGGATTTCGCCCACAGGCGCTCCAGCGCCGCGGTGTCGGTCGGCTTCGCCAGGAGCCCGCGCAGATCGGCCGCGATGTCCTGGTTGGCGTCGAGCGTCGCGACCCGCTCGAAGTAGGCGCGGGTCGTGTCGTTGAACTGGATGGGGAAGTCGAACCTGGACAGGCGCGCGAGACCGTCGGCGAGACGGTAGATCGCGTTGTCGCGCACCGGCACGGCGCTGTGGCCGCCGGGGTGCGTCACTTCGAGTTCATAACCCACGAAGACCTTCTCGCCGATCTGCAGGCTGTAGGAGACAGGCCGCTCGTCCTTGTCGAGCGTCCCCCCGCCGCCTTCGTTGAGCGCGAGCTCGGCGTCGATCAGCGCGCGGTGGTGCTTGAGCAGGTAATCGAGCCCGTCCCACGTCGACGGGATGATCTCCTCGTCGCAGGTGAGCGCCATGATGATGTCGCGTTTCGGGACGAGCTTCTCCTCCTTGTAGCGGAGCATGTTGCTCACATGCGTGGCGACCTGCGACTTGTCGTCGGAGGTGCCGCGACCGTAGTAGACGCCGTTCTCCTCGATGAGCTTGAACGGGTCGCGGGTCCAGTCCTCGCGCTTCGCCTCGACGACGTCGAGATGCGCGACCAGCAGCAGCGGACGCTTCTCGCCGCTGCCCTTCAGGCGCAGCACGAGGTTGCCTTTCGTCGGCGCGTCGGGCGGGACGATGAGCTGCATGTCGCCGTCCGCGTAACCGGCGTGCTTCAGGCGCTTCGCCATCGCCTCGGCGGCGACGGTGCAACTGCCCGATGAGTTGGTCGTGTTGGTCTCGACGAGTTCCTTGAAGATCTCGTGGAAGCGGCGCAGCTCGCGCGGCGGCGTGGCGTCGGCGGCGAGCGCCGCGGCGTTGGGGATGAGGATCGAAAGCGCGACGGCGAGCGTCGACCAGGTTCGGTTCATGGCGGCCTCCCTTGGAACAGGCGTCCGCGCTGGCCGAGCGCGACGCCGGGCCATGCTCCTACGAAGGGGAGGTCGGGGCGCTAGCGGCAAACCCTGAGCCTCCGGCGCGGGACGCGCGTGAATGTGTCCTGGGGTTACCCAATCTCACGAGACGCGCCCGGAAGAGCTTCGACACTGCGCGCAGTCATCCAAGCTTCCATTTCATTCAGGGACCGTCATGCACGCCATTCCTCGTCGACTCGTCCAACGCCTCAGTCTCATTGCGCTCGCCTGCGGCGCGATCGCGCCCGCCCACGCGGCGCTCAGCCTGACGATCGCGCAGGATGTCTGGTCCGGCGGCTTCTGCTCGCGCGCCACCATCCGCAATCCCGGCAGCACGGCCAGCGGCGCGTGGACGCTGCGCTTCGAGATGCCCAAGGGGCAGTTGAACGGTACCTGGAACGGCCAGTTCAAGAATGAATCCGCCACCACGGTGGCCGTCACCGGCATCAGCTGGAACTCGCCGACGGCCCCGGGGCAGAGTTTCGAAGTCGGCTTCTGCGGCACCGGCACGGCGCCCAGCCCGACCTCGTTCCGCATCGCCGAGGCCGGTGCGCCCGCGCCCGCGCCGTCCCCAGCGCCGGCACCAGCACCGGCTCCTGCACCTGCACCTGCACCTGCACCTGCGCCTGCACCTGCACCTGCACCTGCACCTGCACCTGCACCTGCACCGGCACCGGCACCCACGCCTGCACCTGCACCCTCCAACAAGAGCGCCGGCTGCGGCAGTGCCGCCAAGTTTGCGAGCGGCAAGTACACCCTCAGCTCGGACGGGGTGACGCGCGAGTTCTGGGTCCGCGTTCCGTCCGGCTACAAGAACGACAACGCCTATCCGTTGATCGTGGGGCTCCACTGGCGCGACGGCAGCGCCACCGATGTCTACGACGGCAACAGCTGGGCCAGCGGCAAGCCCTTCTATGGCCTGAAGGAGCTCTACGGCGAGACCGCGATCTTCGTGGCCCCTGCGGGCCTGGACGCCGGCTGGGCCAATCCGAACGATCGCGACATCCGCTTCATCGGCACGATGGTCGACCGGCTCAAGCAGGGCCTGTGCACCGACACCCGCCGCACCTTCGCGACCGGCTTCAGCTTCGGCGGCATGATGTCGAACGCGATCGGTTGCCAGATGGGGGACGTCTTCCGCGCCGTGGCGCCGATGTCCGGATCGGTCTGGAGCGGCTGCGCCACCTCGTCGAACAAGACCGCGGCGATCCTGTTCCACGCCAAGGAAGACGCCGTCGTCGGCTACCAGTTCGGCGAAGAGGCGCGAGACAAGTACCTCGCCAAGAACAGCTGCACGCAGGCGACCACCCGCATCGGCGCCAACGGCTGCGTGGTCTACCAGGGTTGTACCAACGACAAGCCGGTGGCCTGGTGCGGGTACACCAACGGCGGCCACTGGCCACCGGCCTTTGCGGCGACGGAGATCAAGTCCTTCTTCGACCGCTTCTGATCCCGCCCGGCCGGGGCGGTCACCGCTTCTGCGGCACCCGCTCCGGCGCCCCGATCTCCACCGCCAGCGCCGCCCCGAGCAGGAAGATCTGGCACGACCAGTAGATCCACACCAGCAGCGCGGCGAAGGACCCGGCCGCGCCCAGCGTCGAGCGCAGGGCCGTTCCGGCGATGTACGCATTGATGCCGTAGCGCCCGGCAAGGAACAGCACCGCCGCCACCGCTGCGCCGATGAAGGCATGGCGCGCCCGCAGGTGCGCATCGGGCAGCCATACCATCAGCAGCGCGAACAGGCCGGTCATCACCAGCCACGACCACAGCAGCTCCACCACCTGCAGCAGCGGCCCGAGCGCGGGCCCCAGCACGTCGGTCTGCCCGACCACCCAGCGGATGGCGAGCAACGCCACCGTCTGCAGCACCATCGCCACCGCGAGCAGGAAGCCGCAGCCGAGCAGCACGCCCAGCGACATCAGGCGCACCTGCACCAGGTACCACAGCGAGCCGCGCGACGGCGGCCGGCCCAGCATCTCTTCCAGCGAGGCGCGCAGCTCGACGAAGACGCCGACCGCCCCCACCAGCATCGTCACGACCGCGACCACCGGCGCCACGACCGAGAAGCCCCCGGCCCGCTCCCGCGACAGCAGCGACGAGGCGGCGCGCGGCGCGTTCGCGAGCAGCTCCGACAAGGCCTGGGCCTCGCTGCGTCCCAGCAACCGGCCCACCGCATCGATCATCGTCGCGTTCGCACCCTGGTCGCCCAGCACCCAGACCAGCAGGCTCGTCAACACCACCAGCAGCGGCGCCATCGAGAAGGCCGCGTAGAAGGCCACCGCCGCCCCCTGGCGAGCGCCATGGCATTCGATGAAGCGGTTCACCGCGCGCACGCAGAGCGCCACGACGCGCCCGGGCGGGCTCGCGACCAGGCGCTGCCACGGCCGCGCAGCCGCCTGGGTGGGGGGCTCGGCGGCGCGCGTCCCGGGCATGCGCTCAGCCCTCCATGAGCCGCGCCAGCCGGTGCGCCGAGCGCGAGTGCTGGGCCACGACCTTCATCGCGACGATCAGCCCCGGCCCGAGGAACAGCCCCCACACGCCCCACAGCGCGCCCCAGAACACCAGGCCGATGAACACGGCTGCTGCATTCATCTTGGCCGCCCGGCTCTGCAGCCAGGCCGCGACCGCGGTGCCGATCAGCGTCGACATCGCCATCAGGTACGCCGCGGTGCCGAGCGCCGCACCGACCGTGCCGTGCGCGAGGAAAGCCTCGGCCGCGCCGAAGGCGGTGAGCAGCCCCATCCCCGCATAGGGCACCACGTGCAGCACCGCCGCCGTCACCCCCCAGGACGCGGCGTCCGGGATCTCGTTGAGCGCAAAGGCCGCCCAGACCGCGAAGCCGATCAGCACGTTGGTCACCATCAGGACGCCGGCATAGACGCGGACCTGCTTCGCGCATTCGTGCAGCGCGCGGCAGGCGCGCAGCCGGGCATGGGGCTGCGCGCCCCACAGGTCCACGAAGCGCGTCGCGAGCGGCCCGCCGCCGCTCAGCACGAAGAAGGCCACGAAGACGATGATGGTCAGGTCGCCGGCGAACTTCAGCAGGGTCGTCGAGCCGTTCAGCGCGGTGTCGCGCGTCCAGGCCGTCACCGCCTCGGTCAGCGTGTGGGCGGGCGCGGCCGGCAGGATCTTCTGCCGCGCCGGCTTGGGCGGCGGGGCACCGGTGGCGACGCTCTGCGCCGCGCGGTCCAGCTCCTGCAGCGCGTCGCGCGAGCGCTTGAGCACCGACTCGTCGTCCGGCTCGGTCTGCGCGATGCGCTCGGCCACCATGCGGATCACCTCGGGGCTGCGGTCCACCATGCGCAGCAGCTTGCCGCCGAAGGCCATCGATGCCAGCGCCGCCAGGGCGAGGAAGAGGCCGAGCGAGAGCAGCACCGCGATCACCTGGCTGCGCAGCAACTGGCGCAACTGCCCCACCACCGGCGCCACCAGCATCGCGAGCATCAGGCCGGCCACCACCGGCACCAGGAAACGCTGGCCCCACCAGAGCGCGCCGACCACTGCGATGCTCGCGAGCACCGTTGCGGCCGGCGTCGAGCGCGGCAGCGGCGGTGCCGGTGCGTCTTCCGCCGCGAGGTCCTCAGCCAGTGCCGCCTGCGCGGCCGACGTGCTGCCCGGCCCGGTCGGGGCGGAGGCGGAGGGAGTGAAGCTGCCGGACAGCGCCATGATGCCGAAGGCGGCGCACCGAGCGCCCTGCCCTCAATGCCGCAAGGCGCACGTCCCCGAAGGGAGGTGCGCCTCGGCACGGCGGGGCCGCGCCCCGCGCGATCGCCGGGTCAGTGGCGGCGGGCTTCGCGCTCGGCGCGCGAGTCGAACCAGTCGTCGCTGGCGCTGCGTTCCCAGGCCGCGATCTGCCGCTCGGCCTCGTCCTTGGCCACGCCGTAGCGCTCCTGGATCTTGCCGGCGAGTTGCTCGCGGCGGCCGTCGAGGACATCCCAGTCGTCGTCGGTCAGCTTGCCCCATTGCTCGTGGACGCGGCCCTTCAGCTGCTTCCAGTTGCCTTCGATGCGGTCCCAGTTCATGCGGGTGCTCCTTCGGAAGAAGAGGTTACGGACGGATCAGGATGTCGTTCTTGACCGACTTCACGCCGTTCACGTTGCGCGCGATCGACTCGGCGGTGCTCTTCTCGGAGGCGCTCTTGGCGAAGCCCGACAGCTGCACCGTGCCGTTCAGCGTCTCGACGCTGATCGAGGAGGCATCGACTTCCTTGTTGCCCACGAACTTGGCCTTCACCGCGGTGGTGATGGCGGAGTCGTCGACGTACTGGCCGACCGTGGACTGGTCGCGCGTCACGGCGCAGCCGGTGGCGGACAGCAGGGCGACGGCGGACACGACGGCGGCGAGGGTGTGGCGGACAAACATGGTGGTTCTCCTTCAGAGGAACGTTGTTGAACGTTGTGGAAACAGGTGGTCTGCGGGAAGGTGAACAGCAGGCCCCCACCCGGATGGGCCCGTGTCGTGGAACGGGATCAGAAGAACATCGTCACTTGTTGCTGATGGCTTTCGCGCCGAGCAGCCCGATGAGGACGACCGCGACGAACAGCACGAGGAACAGCACGAAGAGGAACTTCGCGATGCCCGCGGCACCGGCCGCAATGCCGGTGAATCCGAAGATGCCGGCCACGAAGGCGATGACGGCAAAAATGATGGCCCACTTCAGCATGTCGTCTCTCCTGGTTGCGCTGCCGGGCGCAGTGGCCAGCAGTCGTTGATGCGATGTGGCTACTCTAGGATTGGCCCCTGCAGGCAACCATCGGACGCGAGCGTGAGGCCCTGTAGGACGGAATCCTTTGCCGATCCGGTCGAGGACAGCTCGTTCGTCGATCGGAAAAAAAGAAGCGCGCCACGAGGGCGCGCCGGGACTCGAACGACACGTCGGCGTCGTCGATGTGCGAAGGTCAATGCAGCGTGCCGCGCACGCCGTCCGTCATGGGCGTGACGGGCTTCGCCGCAGGCTCGGCCGCGGCGCTCGGCGGCGGCGGGGCGGGAACCGGCGAGGGCGTGGGCTGCTGCGCCGGCCCGACGCGGCCGTTGAGGTCGGCGATGGCGAGGTTGACCCAGTTCATGATCGACCCGAGGTCGAAGCGCGGCAGCAACCCCGCGAGCAGCGCGCCGCCCGACAGCAGCCGCCACGGCTTCGCGCGCGCGAGCAGCATGCCCGCGACGAGCGCGCCCCCGACGAGCCACCATGGGTGCTTCCGGGCCACCGGCACCGCGAGTTCCTGTGCGGCATCGCGCGCGAACTCGAAGGTCGTGCGCCAGGGGTGCCCGTTCCACCAGCGGCGCAGCCAGCGCACCGCGATGGCGGCCGCCGGCAGGTCGGACAAGGCATCGCCGAGCGTCCCGAGCCAGCCCGGCTCGCGCGGTCCGTCGGCAGCCTGGTGCGGATCGGGCGGTGCCTTGGCCTTCAGCAGGGCGCGGCGGATCGACTCGCGCGAGGCGGCGAGGCGCTGCTTGGGGTCCTGCGCGTGCTGCGCTCCGACCGCGGGCAGGCCGGGGTCGAGATCGGCGGCCTCGGTGTGCATCATGCGGCCCCCACTTCGCCGAGCATGCGCGCGTCGGCCTCGAACTGCTGTTGCACCGCAGCGAAGGCCGGTTCGGCGGGCGAGCGTCGCGCGACCAGGCCGGCGACGAGCGCCACAACGGCCGGGATCGCGGGGGCCACCCACAGGGCCCAGGTGTTCTCCGCCGGCAGCGACGGCATCACCGCCCACAGCATCAGCGCGACGCCGGCGAGCACAGCGGCCACGCCGACACAGCACAGGGCCAGCCCAGTGAGCAGCAGCCGCACCGTCCAGCGGCTTTGCACCTGCTTCGCCTCGCTGCCGATCAGCGCGGCATAGGCGCCGAGGTGGTCGGCGACGAGTTCGGGCCGCGTGGCCACGAGTTTGATCAGCGGATGGATCATGTCGGCACCCGGTCAGGTGGAAATGAAACTGCAGACGCGACAAACCCGGCCGCGGCGCGAGGGCGCCGAGGGCCGGGCCGGACGGAGGGCCTCAAGGCTGGTTGTTGCGGCGCGCGTTCTGGATCAGCGCGAGCAGGCCCATCAGTGCCGCACCGGTGGCGGCGGCGATCAGCATGGACTTGACCGGCTCGTCCTTCACGTAGCGCACCGTGGCATCGCCCACCGAAGCGGCGCGTTCGCGCACCTGGGTTGCGGTGTCCTTGACGGCGTCGACGCCGCGGCGGGCCAGCGCTTCGGCCTGGCCGGCGAGGCGGGCGATGGTCGGCTCGGCGTTGTCGCGCACCTGGCCGATGGCGTTCTCCGCCGAGTCGAGGGCGCTGTTGGCCATGCGGCGGGTGCTCTTGACGGCGTTGTCGGCGGTGTCGGCGGCCCGGGTGACGGCCTCACCGGCCTGGCTGCCGAGGTTGTCGGTCTTGAAGGTCGAGGTGCTCATGCTGGTTCCTTTTGGGTGTGGGATAACTAAGTTAGGCGAGGGGACGGTGCGCCGCAAGGCGGCGCAACCTAGGTGCCGCGCTTGATGAGACCGAACAGGAAGGCGGCCACGGCCATGATGGCGAAGATGATGAACAGGATCTTCGCGATCCCCGCCGCGCTGGCGGCGATGCCACCGAAGCCGAACAATGCGGCGATCAGCGCGATGATGAAGAACACGACGGCGTAATACAGCATGTTCCGGCTCCTTGAAGGTGGGTGGTTGACGGTGAACCCACTGTAGGAGCGTGCCCGGGGGCGCGGAATGGGACGGTCGGCCGATGCCATGTCGGCGACGCGGGTCTCGCACTGTAGGAGGAGGCCGACAGCGGCATGCGCCGCCGGCTGGCGGATGCCGCCCCGCGCGACCGGCCTAGGCCAGTTGCGGCAGCACGGCGTGGATGCGCGTGCCCTGGCCGGGCGTCGACTGGATGCTCATGCGGCCGCCCTCGGCCTCGACGCGGTAGCGCATGCCCAGCAGGCCGTGGCTGGACGGGCGCATCGCCTGCGGCTCGAAGCCGACGCCGTTGTCCTGGACGTCGACCTCGGCCTGCGCCCCGCGCGCGCGCAGCGTGATCACCACCTGGCGCGCCTGCGCATACTTGGCGACGTTGGTCAGCGCCTCCTGCACGAGGCGGTACACCGTCAGCTCGCCGGACGGCTTCAACGCCACCGGCTCGAACTCGCTCTTCACCTGCACGCCCGCGCGGTCGGAGAACTCGCGGCCGAGGATCTCCAGCGCCGCGAGCAGGCCCAGGTTGCTCAGCGACGACGGGCGCAGGTCCTCGATGATGCGGCGCTTCAGCGCGATGCCCTCGTTCAGCGTGTCGTTCAGGTGCACCAGGCGCTCGGTGATGTCCGGCGTGTGGATGGTGATGCGCGACTTGAGCCGCGCCACGTCCAGCTTGGCGGCGGTGAGCAGCGCGCCCAGCTCGTCGTGCAGGTCGCGCGCGAGCCGGCTGCGCTCGTCCTCGCGCGCCGTCTGCAGGTGCTGCGCCAGCTCGGTGAGCTGCGCGGTGCGCGCTGTCACCTGCACCTCCAGCAGGTCGCGCTCCGCCTGCAGGGCCTCCTTCTGGTGGACGCGCTCGCGCTCGAGGGTGTTGGACTGGCGCAGGTACATGAAGAAGGCCAGCACGCTCAGCGCCGTCATCGCGCTCACGCCCAGGCGGCTGAGCTGCAGCGTCTGGTAGACCTCGTCGCGGCGCGCCGAGATCAGCGTCGACTCGCGCGCCACCAGCCGCTCCGAGGCCTGGCGGATGCTCTCCATCTGCTCGCGCCCGATGTCGGTCTCGATCACCGCGCGCCAGGCCTCGTCGCGCCCGTCGGCGCGCAGCTGCACGGTGGTGTCCATCTCCGACAGCTTCTTGCCCACCAGCGCGGCGAGCACGCCGAAGTCGGCGAGGCGGTCGGGCTCGTGGCTGTAGTACTCGGTGAGGGTGCGAAGCGTCTCGCCGATGTTCGCCATCGAGGCACGGTAGGGCTTCAGGTACTCGGGGCGGCCGGTGATGAGGTAGCCGCGCTGGCCGTTCTCGGCGTCCAGCACCTGGCGCAGCAGGACCATGTTGTTGGTGCGCGCGCGTCCCATCTCGCCCAGCCGGTCGAGCGCCTCGACCGAGGTGCGGTACGCCGTCTCGCTGATGGCCATCAGCGTCAGCGCGGTCACGACCGCGAGCGGGAACGTGAAGGCACTTCGCTTGAATCGGTGAAAGAAGTTCTTCATGCGATTTGCCTGTGTGCCTCTAGAATGAATTGGAGTCCAACCAAAGGGGACAGTCGCTCATGATCAAAATCGCCATCGTTGACGACCACGCACTGGTGCGGGCCGGCCTGCGCCAGTATCTCGCGGAGCAGGTCGATCTGCAGGTCGTTGCTGAAGCTTCCAACGGGCGCGAAGCGCTCGACATCGTCCGCAAGGAACAGGTCGACGTGCTGGTGATGGACCTGTCCATGCCCCAGCAAAGCGGCGTCGACGCGCTCGCCGCCATCCGCGCACGCGAGCCCGAGCTGCCCGTGCTCATCCTCAGTGGTTTCCCTGAAGAACACTACGCCACCACCTTGCTGCGCCAGGGCGCGAGCGGTTACCTGAACAAGGAATGCGACCCCGAGGAGATCGTCACCGCGATCCGCACCGTCGCGCGCGGCCGCAAGTACATCACCCCCGCCGTCGCCGAACTGCTGGCCGACAACCTCGGCGGCCACGCGAACCGGCCCCTGCATGAGCAGCTTTCCGAGCGCGAGTTCCAGGTCTTCCTGCGGCTCGCGAAGGGCGAGACCATCGGCCACATGGCCGACAGCCTCTCGCTGAGCGTGAAGACGGTCAGCACGTACCGCACGCGCGTGATGGAGAAGATGAAGCTCGAGTCGAACAGCGACCTGACCTACTACGCGCTGAAGAACGGCCTCATCCAGTAAAGGCACGACGGGGGCCGCACGCCCTCGCCGCATTCGACGGCACGCGGCCCGGGAGGGCTGCGCACCGATCCCCTGTTTCACAAGGTTCCCGGTCCCGAGCTCGTCACTTCGCCGGCGGCCAGGCGCTGGCAGTAGCCGATCAGCGCATCGATCTCGTTGGACTTGTCGAACACCTTGTCGGCGCCCAGTTCCAGGCACTTGCGTCGCATGTCCGGCGTGGCGTAGTTGCTGAGCACCACCAGCTTGGTGCTGTCGGGCAGGTCGGCGCTGGCGGACAACACGCCGAGGCCCGAGCCGCTCTTCAGGAAGATGTCGACGATGACCAGGTCGCAGCCGTTGCGCGGCTGCTTGAGCCAGTAGAGCGCGGCGGCCTCGTTGTCCGCCGTGCCGACCACTTCGACGGCCACCAGTTCCTCCAGCGCCGCGATCAGGTTCTCGCGGATCACCGGACTGTCTTCGACGATGTAGGTTTTGAGCATGTCCCGACTTCTGGTTATTTCAACAGGCGAGGCATGCGGACTACGGGGCTCTTCTTGTTCATGGCAGGGGTCCACGCCGGGGCGTTTTCTGCAAAAGCAGCAGATCTTGCCATTTCCAGGACAAACGTGAAGACGGAGCCGGCAGGAACATCGACAGACATGCGATCGATTGTATGAATCGGGCAACGCCGCCCCTGCCGGAAGAGCGCGGTAGCGGATGTAGGAGGCAACCTACACCCGTCTGACGGCGGTCACGTAGGACAGGGCCGACAGGCGATCGCACTCTCGTCCGGCTGCGTCGTCCGGACGCTCTCCCTAGACTCGGTTGCAGCGAAGCCCTGTGCCGGCCGTGCCGGGCTTCGACCGAACCAACAGCAACGCGGGAGAGGCTGGATGAAAAAACTGTTGATGTGGGCCGTGGGCGTGCCGTGCCTCGTGCTCAGCATGGTGATGGTGTCCTTCAGCGACGGGCTGGGCACCCAGGTGGCGAGCCTCTCGTGGACGCAACGGCATTGAGGGCTGGGCACGCAAGCGGTCATTGCGTCCAACTCCCGATCGGCCTCCCAACCCAGCGGACCCCGTGGAGCCGGCTCCGCCGGGCCACCGGGGGCGCCCCCTTGAGGGGGTGGCGCGAAGCGCCTCCGGGGGTGGCCGCATGATCTCGTCCATCAGCGTTTACGAAGGCTTCGACTTCGCCCTGCCGGCGGCGATCGAGGAGTTCGCGGGGGCCTTCTCCCGCTGGGAGGCGCCTTCGCGCTCCGTTCGCAGGGCGCGCTTCAAGGCCGAACTCGCACGCGCGATCGAGGAGCTGCGCGCGTGCGTCCGCCAGATCGAGGGATTCACCGACGAGCAGCGGTCGCTCTCGCAGGCCGCGCAGTGGCTGGTCGACAACTTCTACGTCATTGAACGCATCCAGACCGCGCTTTCGCAGCAGCTGACCGACTCGGCGGTTCGCGGCCTGCCGGCCTACCAGACCGGCGGCCACCCGTCGCGCGCGCGCGTGGAGCTGTTCTCGCACTTCTACCTCGAGGCCTGCGACTTCGACTTCGAGGCCGACGAGCTGGTGCATGTGCTGGTCGAGTACCAGAAGGTGCATCCGCTGATGCTGCGCGAGCTGGCCCTGCTGGCGCCGGTGCTCAACTTCCTGCTGATCCGCCAGCTGCGCGTCTGCGCCGAACAGATCCTGGAGATCCACCGCGGCGCCCATGCCGCCGACCTGGTCGCCGACAGCGCGCTCGCCCCCACCCGTGCCGATGCCGGCAAGCCGCCCCGCCCGGCGCCCGTGCCCGACCTCCAGGCCGCCTCGCCGGTGTTCCGCCAGGCCTACCTCGGCCAGCTCGCGCAACGGCGGCGCTACGACGACCCTGCCAGCACGGTGGGGGGCGCGCATGCCGAGGGCGTTGGCATCGTCCACCAGGCCGGGGCGATCGAGGAAGACCTGCTCGCCCGCACCATGCTGGATGTGCGGGTGCGCAACATCTTCCGCAGCGTGAAGGCGATCGAGCTGAGCGACTGGGTGGACATCTTCGCCAAGACCTCGCTGGTCGACCGCGCGCTGCAGCGCAACAGCGTCTATGCGCGCATGGATTCGCGCTCGAAGGCGCTGTACCGCCAACGGATCGAGACCCTGAGCCGGCGCAGCGGCCTGCCCGAGCCCGACCTGGCCGAACTGGTGGTCGACCGTTTCGGCCGCCGCCAACGCGGGCCGGAGGCCGGCAGCGAGGGCGGCGGCGACGTCGACATCGGCCACTGGCTGCTCAGCGACGGCCGCCCCGAACTCGAGCGCAGCATCGGCCTGACGCCGAACCCGCTGCACCGCATCGAGGGCGCGCTGCCCCACACCCGGCTCGGCGTCTACGCCGGCCTGGTGCTGGCCATGACCTTCGCGATCACCGCGCTCGCCTTCCGCTCCGGCTATGCGGAACCGTCGGTGTCGCTGCCGGCCTTCGTGATCTGCCTGCTGGCGGTGTGGCCCGCGTCCGAGATCGCGCTGCTGCTGATCAACCGCGTCGCCGGCCGCATGCTGCCCCCGGCCCAGCTGCCCCGGCTGGAGTTCGCCCACGGCCTGCCGCCGCAGTGCAAGACCATGGTGGTGGTGCCTACGATGCTCACGCAGCTCGACCAGGTCGGGCACCAGGTGGCCGAGCTGGAACGCCACTACCTCTCCAACCGCGACGACCAGCTGCGCTTCGGCCTGCTGACCGACTGGCGCGATGCGCCGGAGCAGTCGCTGGCGACCGACGAGGCGCTGCTGTCGGCCGCGCGCGCCGCGGTGGCCCAGCTCAACCAGCGCTACCCGCTGCCGGCGGGCGAGGGCGGGCAGGCGCCGGCCGAGGACCGCTTCTACCTCTTCCACCGCAACCGCTGCTGGAACGAGCGCGAGGGCGCCTGGATGGGCTGGGAGCGCAAGCGCGGCAAGCTGGAGGAGTTCAACCGGCTGTTGCTCGGCGAGAGCGGCACCTCGTACGTGCTGGAGAACGGCTGCGCCGAGCGCGTGCCGCGCGACGTGCGCTACGTCATCACGCTCGACGCCGACACGCGCATGCCGGTCGGCGCCGTCGCGCGGCTGGTCGGCACCGCGGCCCACCCGCTGAACCGGCCGCAGGTCGACCCGCAGACCGGGCGCGTGGTGCGGGGCTATGCGCTGTTCCAGCCGCGCATCTCCTTCCTGCTGCCGCAGGCCGAGGACCACTCGGTCTTCCGATGGATCTTCTCCAGCGGCGCGGGCGTCGACCCCTATGCCGCGGCCGTCTCCGACACCTACCAGGACACCTTCGGCGAGGCCACCTACACCGGCAAGGGCCTGTACGACCTGCAGGCCTTCCACCGCTCGCTCTCGGGCCGGGTGCCGGAGAACGCCCTGCTCAGCCACGACCTGTTCGAGAGCGCCTTCGCGCGCTGCGCACTCGTGAGCGACATCGCCTTCTTCGAGGACTCGCCCTCGCACTCCGAGGTCGCCGCGGCGCGCTCGCACCGCTGGGTGCGCGGGGACTGGCAACTGCTGCCCTGGCTGCTGGGCCTGCGGGCCGAGCCCCTGTCGCCGCTGAACCGCTGGAAGATGCTCGACAACCTGCGCCGCTCGATGCTGCCGATGGCCTCGTTCGCGCTCATCGTCGCGGCCTGGCTCGACCCGCTCGCGCAGCCGCTCGCCTGGCTCGTGCTGGTGCTCGCCTCGATCAGCCTGCCCGGGGTGCTCGGCTGGCTCGGCGCGCTGTTCCGCCCGCTGCCCAAGGGCAAGGGCGTGCGCAGCAACCGGCCGATCCAGCTCACGCGCGACCTCGGCCACGTGGCCGGCCATGCGCTGATCGAGCTGGTGCTGCTGGCGCAGAGCGCGTGCGTGATGGCCGACGCGATCGTGCGTGCGCTCTGGCGCACCTTCGTGTCGCAGCGCAAGATGCTCGAATGGCGCACCGCGGCCCAGGCCAAGGCGGCGGCGGGCGGGCAGCTGCGCCAGTTCAGCTGGGCGATCAGCAGCGCGACGCTGCCGGTGATCGCGTCGAGCGCGCTGATCCTGCTGTTCAACCGCGATGCCATCGTCGCCGCGGCGCCGCTGCTGGCGGCCTGGTGGCTCGCGCCGGTGATCGCGGTGGCGATCAGCTCGCCCGGCCTGCTGGCGGCGCGCCTGGCGGGGGGCAACGAGCTGCGCGAGTTCCGCCGCATCGGCCGCCGCACCTGGCGCTTCTTCGAGGACTACGTCGGCGCGGCCGACAACCACCTGCCGCCGGACAACGTGCAGTTCGAACCCGAGGAGGTGGTCGCGCACCGCACCTCGCCGACCAACATCGGCCTGTACCTGCTGGCGCTGTCGCGCGCCCGCGACCTGGGCTGGCTGGCCGGCGGGCCCTTCCTCGCCCGGCTGGAGGCCACGCTGTCCAGCATGGCGAAGCTGGAGACCTTCAACGGCCACCTGTTCAACTGGTACGAGACCCAGCACCTGCGCCCGCTGGAGCCCCGCTACGTGTCGTCGGTGGACAGCGGCAACCTGGCCGCCCACCTGGTGGTGCTGGCGCGCGCCCTGCTGGAGGAGCGCGAACGCCCGGTGATCGGCCCGCAGCTGCTGGAGGGCCCGCGCGACACCTTCCTCGAGCTGCAGGCGGCCTGGCGCGAGGTGCGCGCCGAGGGCGGGCGCGGCGCCAGGGCGAAGGCCGGGACGAACGCGCCGCGCGGCAACGTGAGCCCGGTGGAGATCGACCGCGCGGTCGCCGAACTCGGCGGGCGGCTGCTGCAGCCCCCACCGCAGACGCCGCTCGACGCCGGCCGTGCGCTGGCCGGCGCCCAGGCGCTGGCGCAGCACCTGAAGGGCCTGCTCGAGGCGTATGCCTTCGGCAGCGGCGACGGCGCCGCGGTGCTCAAGCCGGCGGTCACCGAGGCCGGGCGCCTGGTCGACGAGCTGGCCGATCACCTCGACGACCTGCAGCGCCACTGTCCCTGGGCCCTCGAGCCGGCGTTTGCGACGCTGCAGCAGGAGGCGCCGGCGGTGCTCGGGGGCGCCCTCGCCGAGCACCTGGGGGCCGTGCCGCGGATCGGCGAGGTGCCGGCCCACCTGGCGGCGCTGGAGGCGGCCCTCTCCCAGGCGCAGGAGCGGCACGCCGCCTCGTCCGCGACCCAGGCGCTGCTGGCCAGCGCGCACCGCGCCTGTGCCCAGGCACGCGCCGCGGCGCAGGACTGGCTGGCGCGCGTGGAGGCCTGCGCGGCGCAGGCCGAAGCGGCCTGGCGCGGCATGCAGTTCGGTTTCCTGTTCGACCCGCGCCGCAAGCTGTTCTCCATCGGCTACCGCGTCGCCGAGCACCAGCTGGACGAAGGCCGCTACGACCTGATGGCCTCCGAGGCGCGCCTCGGCAGCTACGTGGCTGCTGCCAAGGGCGACGTGCCGGTCGACCACTGGTACCGGCTCGGCCGCCACATGGGCCTGGTGAAGTCAGGGCCGGTGATGATCTCCTGGTCGGGCTCGATGTTCGAGTACCTCATGCCGGCCCTGGTCATGAAGACGCCGCCCGGCAGCCTGCTGGACCAGACCTGCCGCCACGCCATCGCCGAGCAGATCCGCTACGGCCGCGAGCAGAACGTGCCCTGGGGCATCTCGGAGTCGGGCGTCAACGTGCGCGACGTCGAGCTGACCTACCAGTACGGGCCGTCCGGGGTGCCGTCGCTGAGCCTGAAGCGCGGCATGGACCGGCAGCTCGTGGTGGCGCCCTATGCCACCGCGCTGGCCGCGCCCTTCGCGCCGGCCGAGGTGCGGCAGAACTTCGCCGCGCTCGCGCGCCTGGGGGCCCTCGGCCCGCACGGCTTCTACGAGGCCATCGACTTCACCGCCGAGCGCCTGGGCGAGGGCGAGAAGTGCGCGGTGGTGCGCAGCCACATGGCGCACCACCAGGCGATGAGCCTGCTCGCGCTGACGGCGCTGCTGACCCCCGAGAGCCTGGTCGACCGCTTCCACCGCGAGCCGGAGATGAACGCCTTCGACCTGCTGCTGCAGGAGCAGGTGGCGGGCTCGGTGGTGATCTCGCGCGACAGCACCGCGACGCCGGAACGCCACGAGAAGCTGGCGCGCCACACCGCGCAGCGCGTGCGCCGGCTGCAGGGCACCGACCTGCGCCGGCCGACGGTGCACCTGCTGTCGAACGGCCGCTACGCGACCGCGCTGACGGCCAGCGGCTCGGGCTACAGCGAGTGCGCCGACATCGACATCACGCGCTGGCGCGAGGACCGCGTGCTCGACGACTGCGGCCTCTTCACCTACCTTCGCGACGCGGACTCCGGCACGCTGTGGAGCGCGACGCTCGCGCCGACCTTCGGCGAGCCCGACACCTATGCGGTCGAGTTCGCCGAGGCGCGCGCGCAGTTCGACATGCGCCGCCACGGCATCCGCAGCAGCCTGGAGGTGGTGGTCGCGCAGCAGGACGATGCCGAGATCCGCACGCTGAAGCTCACCAACGAAGGCCACGGCGTGCGCCGCATCGAGGTGAGCCTGCTCGGCGAGGTGGTGCTGAACCGCCGCGCCGCCGACATGGCCCACCCGGCGTTCTCCAACCTCTTCATCACGACCGAGGTCGATGCGGCGCGCGGCGCGCTGCTCGCGACGCGCCGGCCGCGTGCCTCGCACGAGGCGGCGACCACCGTGATCCTCGGCGCGGTGGCCGAGGGCGCGCAGTCCGGGCCGCTGGCCTGGGACACCGACCGGCGCAGCGTGATCGGCCGCGGCGGCAGCAAGCGCGCGCCGCTGGGGCTGTCCGAGAACGACGGCCTGTCGCTCACCACCGGCGCGGTGCTCGACCCGGTGCTGTGCCTGCGCCAGACGCTGGAGCTGAAGCCGGGGGCGTCGGCGCGCATCGCCTTCGTGCTCGCCTTCGGCGCCGACCGCGAGAGCGCGACCCGGACCTGGCAGCGCCTCGGCTCGTTCAGCGCGCTGCAGCGCGAGATCTCGCGCGCATGGGTGTATGCGCAGGCCAAGCTGCACCAGCTGGGCGTGGGCAGCGAGGAGGCGACGCACTTCCAGGCGCTGTCGGCCTACCTGATGTTCTCGGACACCACCTTCCGCCCCGGCACCGAGTTCATGCGCGGCAACCAGCTTTCGCAGCGCGCGCTGTGGCGCTACGGCATCTCGGGCGACCGGCCGATCCTGCTCGTCACCATCGATTCCAACGACGACCTGCCGCTGGTGCAGCAGATGGTGCGCGGTCACCACTTCTGGAAGGCGCGCTCGTTCGAGGTCGACATCGTGGTGCTGAACGACCGCGCCACCTCGTACTCCGACGAGATGCAGCACGCGATCGAGGCGATGGTGCGCCAGGCCGGCGCCGGCCCGGACGCGCCGGCGGCCGGCGGGCGCATCTACGTGCTGCGCGGCGACCGCCTGCCCGACGACGAGCGGCGCCTGCTGATGACGCTGTGCCGCGTGCTGCTGCGCGGCGGCCAGGGCCTGCTGGGCGACCAGCTGCGCCGCCGCGCGCCGCGCGAGGCGTTGCCGGCGCTGCCCGCGCCGCTGCGCGCGCCCCAGGTCCAGGGCGGGGCGCCGTCGGACCCGACCGACACCGGCACGCTGCAGTTCTTCAACGGCACCGGCGGCTTCACGCCCGACGGCAAGGAGTACCGCATCGTGCTGCCGCCCGGCCGCACGACGCCGGCGCCCTGGGTCAACGTGATGGCGAGCCCGCAGATCGGCAGCCTCGTGTCCGAGAGCGGCTCGGCCTTCACCTGGCGCATGAACGCGCGCGAGAACCAGCTCACGCCCTGGTCCAACGACGCGCTGGTCGATCCCTCGTCCGAGGTCCTGTACCTGCAGGACCGTGCGACGGGGGCCTACTGGACGCCGACCGCGATGCCGCGCAGCGCGCCGGGCGCGACGCACGAGTGCGCCCACGGCGCCGGCTACAGCCGCTTCAGCACCCAGGCCGACGGCATCGACAGCGAGCTGACGCACTTCGTCGCCTGGGACCGGCCTGCCAAGCTGATGCGGTTGCGCGTGGCCAACCGCAGCGCGCGGCGGCGCACGCTGACGGTCACGCTCTACGTCAACCTCTGCCTGGGCGACAACCGCAGCGGCAAGGTCGACCTGCTGTCCACCTGGGCCGGGCGCAACGCCTCGACCACGCTGTATGCACGCAATCCGATGAATGCGGATTTCGGGCGCGACATCGCCTGGCTCGGCAGCTCGCACCCGGTGAGCGGCTGGACCTGCGACCGCGCCGAGTTCATCGGCCTGGGCCAGAGCCTGGCGGCGCCGCAGGCGCTGGAGTCGCAGCGCCCGCTGCGCCAGGCGGCGGGCGTCGGCCCCGACCCGTGCTGGGTGATGCAGGTCGAGCTGAAGCTGGAGCCCGGCGAGTCCGACAGCGTGGTGTTCGCCTTCGGCCAGGCCGCCAGCATCGCCGGCGCGGACGAACTGGTGCGCATGACGACGCGCGATGCCGACCAGGCGCTGGAGCATGTCAAGGCGCAGTGGGACGAGCTGCTCGGCGCGGTGCAGGTGAAGACGCCCGATGCGTCGCTCGACCTGATGCTCAACCGCTGGCTGCTGTACCAGGTGCTGAGCAGCCGCTGCCTGGGCCGCTGCGGCTTCTACCAGGCGGGCGGTGCGTACGGCTTCCGCGACCAGCTGCAGGACGTGATGGCGCTGGTGCATGCCTGGCCGGGCTTCGCGCGCGACCACCTGCTGCGCGCCGCGGCCCAGCAGTTCGTCGAGGGCGATGTGCAGCACTGGTGGCACCCGCCCAGCGGCAAGGGCGTGCGCACCACCTTTTCCGACGACCGGCTGTGGCTGCCGTATGCGGTGGCCTACTACGTCTCGGTCACCGGCGACGAGGCGGTGCTGGACCAGACGGTGTCCTTCCTCGAGGGGCCCCAGCTGCCGCCGCACGAGGAGAGCCAGTACTTCGAGCCGACCGTCTCGCACGAGAGCGCGAGCCTGTTCGAGCATTGCGTGCGGGCCATCGCGGTGAGCCGCGGGCGCGGCGTGCACGGGCTGCCGTTGATGGGTTGCGGCGACTGGAACGACGGCATGAACCGCGTCGGCTGGAAGGGCCAGGGCGAGAGCGTGTGGATGGCCTGGTTCCTGAAGTCGGTGCTGGACGACTTCATGCCGCTGGCGATGCGCCGCCAGCGCGCCGACCTGGTGTCGGAGTGGACGCTGCTGTCGCAGGAGCTCGTCAAGGCGGTGGAGCAGAACGCCTGGGACGGCGAGTGGTACCGGCGTGCCTACTTCGACGACGGCGCGCCGCTCGGCTCGGCGGCGAACGACGAGTGCCGCATCGATTCGCTGGCGCAGACCTGGGCGGTGATCGCCGGCGGCGGCGACCCGCAGCGGGCGCGCGGCGCGATGGACAAGGTCGACGAGATGCTGGTCGATCGCGAGGCCCGGCTGATCCGGTTGTTCACGCCGTCCTTCGACAAGACCTCGCACGACCCGGGCTACATCAAGGGCTACCTGCCGGGCATCCGCGAGAACGGCGGGCAGTACACGCATGCGGCGGTGTGGACCGCGATGGCCTTCGCGCGCCTGCAGGACGCCGGGCGCGCCTACCCGCTGTACGCGATGCTCAACCCGATCGGCAAGAGCGATTCGCGGCTGGCGGTGCAGCGCTACCGCGTCGAGCCGTACGTGATGCCGGCCGACATCTATGGCGAACCGCCGCACACCGGCAAGGGCGGCTGGACCTGGTACACCGGCGCCGCCGGCTGGTACTGGCGCATCGGCGTCGAGGAGCTGCTCGGCGTGCGGGTGCGCGACGGCGTGCTGCACGTGAAGCCGGTGGTGCCTGCCGACTGGGCCGCGTTCAGCGTCCGGCTGCGGCGCGGGCGCACCGTCTTTGAAGTGGAAGTCAAGAACCCGTCGCGGCTGGCCCAGGGCACCTGGCAGCTGGAAGTCGACGGCCGATCCGTTCCCCCCGAGGGCGGCGTACCGTTCGTCGACGATGGTGAACAACACCGCGTCGTGGCCACGCTTGCCTGAATGCAGTCATCCGCATGAAAGGAGAAAACCATGCCAGCCGCTCCCCGCCCCAGGGCCAAGCCGTCGCGTTTCGATGCCATCGAGATGCTCAAGGCCGACCACATCGCGATCAAGAAGCTCTTCATCGCGTTCCACCAGCTGAGTGACCGCAGCAACACCGAGGGCGAACGGCGTGCCGTCGCCGAGCGGCTGTGCCTGGAGCTGACGGTGCACGGCCAGATCGAGGAGGAGATCTTCTACCCGGCCGTCCGCGCGGCGATCGGCGAGGACGCGCTGATCGACCAGGCCGAGGTGGAGCATGCGAGCGCCCGCGAGCTGATCGCCGAGATCTCGGCGATGAAGCCCTCGGACGAGCAGTTCGACGCCAAGGTCATCGTGCTGGCCAAGCACATCGACGCCCACGTCGAGGAAGAGCATGCGCAGATCTTCCCCAAGGCCAAGAAGGCGAAGATGGACCTGAAGGCGCTGGGCAGCCGGCTCGCGTCGCGCAAGGCCAAGCTGGTGGAGGAGTACCAGGCCATGCAGAGCGGCGGCGAGGCGCAGGAGGACGAGGCCGAGGACCCGGTGGGCCACCCGCCCCGCGAAACCTCGCAGCACCCCGTGTCGCGCGCCTGACCGTCGCCCGGATGCCAATCCGGGGTCGTCAACCCGTCCGGCTGACCTTCACCTCGACGTCCATGCCGAGGTAGGCGTCGGGCTCGCCGTACCAGCTGCCCGAGATCGGCGCCGCCTGGCGCGGGTCGCGCACGACGCCCACGCGCACCAGCTGCGAGCCGCCGAGGAGGTTGTTGGTCGGGTCGAAGGGCAGCCAGCCGGCGCCGGGCAGGTAGGCCTGCAGCCAGGCGTGGGTGGCGCCCGCGCCGGTGACGGGGCTGCCGGCCTCGGTGCCCGAGCCCCCGGCATTCGCCGGGTCGAGCGCCGGATCGTAGAGATACCCCGACACGAAGCGCGCCGCCACGCCCAGGCGGCGCACCGCCTCCATCATCAGCAGCGCGAAGTCGCGGCAGCTGCCGCTGTTCAGCTCCAGCGTCTTCAGCGGCGTCTGCGTGCCTTCCTCGTCGCGGTCGGCATAGGTGAAGCTGTCGCGGATGTGCTGGTTCATGCGCACGAGCATGTCGCGCGTCGGCGTCGGGCCGTCGGTGCGGATGAACTGCCGCGCCCAGGCCGACAGTTGCCCGTCCGGGTCGTCGTAGTGGGGGCGCAGGTAGTGCTCGAGGTCGAAGCGCTCGTCGACCGAGTAGGAGAAGGGGAAGAACTCCGCCGAGGGCGACAGCGGCAGCTCCAGGTTGTGGCTCTCCGCATGCTCGATGGTGAACGAGCAGACGAAGCGCAGCTCCTCGGCTTCGGCCTGCGGCTGAACCAGCGCGATCGAGTTGGAGTACGGATCCTGGACCATGCGCACCGTGGCCTCGGGGCTGACCTGCAGGTCGGTGGCGAGCACCCGCAGGTCGTGGCTGTCGCGCGGGCGGAACATCACGCGGTGTTCGCCGAAGCGGACCGGCGTGCGGTAGCGGTAGACCGTCGTGTGCGTGATCGCATAGACGACGGTCATGGTGCTCAGACGCCCAGCAGCTCGACCTCGAACATCAGCGTGGCATTCGGCGGGATCACGCCGCCGGCGCCGCGCGCGCCATAGCCGAGCTGCGGCGGGATCACCAGCACGCGTGTGCCGCCGACCTTCATGCCCTGCACGCCCTCGTCCCAGCCCTTGATGACCATGCCCGCGCCGAGGCCGAAGTCGAAGGGGTCGTTGCGGTCCTTGCTGCTGTCGAACTTGGCGCCCTTGACGCCGTTGTTGTAGAGCCAGCCGGTGTAGTGCACCGACACGTGCTGGCCGGCCCGGGCTTCGGCGCCGGTGCCCGGCACGGTGTCTTCGTATTGGAGGCCGGAGGCGGTGGTTTGCATGGTGGAAAGTCCTCTGTCGTCAGTGCGGCAGAGTGTAGGCGAGGACGTGGTCCCCCGGCTTGGTGCCGGTCGAGCCGTGGCCGCCAGCCACCACCAGCAGCATCTGGCGGCCCTGCGCATCGGTGTACGTCATCGGCGTTGCCTGGCCGCCGGCCGGCAGGCGCTGGCGCCACAGCTCGCGGCCGGTGTCGACGTCGTAGCCGCGCACGTAGTCGTCCAGCGTGCCCGACAGGAAGGCCACGCCGCCGGCCGTCAGCAGCGGGCCGCCCAGGCTCGGCACGCCCATGCGGAACGGCAGGGGCAGCGGCGACAGGTCGCGCACCGTGCCGTTGCGGTGCATCCACGCCACCTGGCCGGTGCGCAGGTCGACGCCGGCGACGTTGCCCCACGGCGGCTGCTGGCAGGGGATGCCCAGCGGCGAGGTGAAGGCGCCCATCTTCGCGGCATACGGGGCGCCGAAGTTCTCGTTCAGCGCGGGCAGCGGTCCGTCCGGCAGGGGCTTGTCCTGCACCATCAGGGTCTTGTCGTCCGGGCGCGGGACGAGCTTCGAGGTGAAGGCGAGGGTGGCCGGCGTCGTGAAGGCGATCTGCCGCTGCGGGTCGACCGCGATGCCGCCCCAGTTGAAGACCCCGAAGTTGCCGGGATAGATCAGCGAGCCGCCTTCGGACGGCGGCGTGAAGCGGCCTTCGTAGCGCAGGCGGTGGAAGGCGATGCGGCAGGCGAGCTGGTCGAACAGGGTGACGCCCCACATGTCGCGGCCGCGCAGGCGCGGCGGGTCGAAGCTCAGGGCCGAGCGCGGCTGCGTCGGCGCGGTGTGGTCGCCGCGGGCCGCGCCCTGCGGCGCCGGCTGCTCGGTGACCGGCAGCAGCGGCTTGCCGTCGCGGCGGTCGAGCACGAAGAGCTCGCCCTGCTTGGTCGGCTGCACGAGCGCCGGCACGGTGCGGCCCTGGATCGTCAGGTCGACGAGGCTGGGCTGCGAGGGCACGTCGTAGTCCCACAGGTCGTGGTGCGCCGCCTGGAACACCCAGCGCGGCTTGCCGGTGGCGAGCTCGAGCGCGACCACCGAGGACGAGTAGGCCTCGACCGCCGGGCTGCGCGCGCCGCCCCACTGGTCGGGCGGCTGGTTGCCCATCGGGAAGTAGGCGAGGCCCAGGTCTTCGTCGACGCTGGCGATCGACCAGCTGTTGGGCGAGTTCGGGGTGTAGCTCTGGCCGGCGGCGATGGGCGCGGTGGCCTCGGGGTTGCCGGAGTCCCAGTTCCACACCAGGGCGCCGGTGTCGACGTCGAAGGCGCGGATCACGCCCGACTGTTCCTTCGTCGAGACGTTGTCGAGCACCGTGCCGCCGACGATCACCAGGCGCCGGGTGACGACCGGCGGCGAGGTGGCGTAGTACGAGCCGGGCTTCAGGTTGGGCATGTGGGCCCAGAGGTCGACCTGGCCCGTGCCGCCGCCGAAGCTGCGGCAGACGGCACCGGTCTCGGGGTCCAGCGCGATGAGGCGGCCGTCGGCGGTGGGCATGAAGAGCTTGGCGGGGCAGCGGTCGATCGCCGGCGTGCCGTTGCCGGTGGCGGCGACCAGCAGGCCGACGCGCTGGGGCGAGGTGTCGGGCGGCGCGGAGGCCGCGGGCGGGGCGGCATCGGCGACGGGCTGCGGCGCCTGGTAGCCGAGGCCGCGGCAGGTCAGGTGCTGCAGCGCGAGGTTGCCCTGGATCAGCGGGTCGAAGCGCCAGACCTGCCGGCCGGTGCTGGCGTCGAGCGCGACCACCGACTGGTGCGGCGTGCAGAGGTAGAGGCGGTTGCCGATCTTGAGCGGCGTCACCTCGAAGGTGGTCTCGACCGGGTCGCCGGGGCGGCCGCGCAGGTCGCCGGTGCGGTATTCCCAGGCGAGCTGCAGCGTGCCGACGTTGTCCGGCGTGATCTGGGCGAGCGGCGACCAGCGCTGGCCGAAGCCGGTGCGGCCGTAGGCGGGCCAGTCGCCCGCGGCGACCCCGGACGCGGCCGGGCGCGCGGCGGAGGCGGCGGGCAGGCTGCCCGTGCGCGCATGGCGGTCGACGGTCCAGGAGGCGACCGCGACGCCCGCCGACAGCAGCAGCGAGAGGGCCAGCGCGCCGCGGGCGGCCCGCCCGGCCCAGGACGAGATGCGGGGCAGGAGCAGCAACAGGCCGGCCACGAACAGCAGGTCGAGGCGGGCGGCGAGCGGCCACCAGTCGAGGCCGGATTCCCAAAGGGCCCAGGCCAGCGTGGCGAGCAGCCAGCCGGTGAAGATCCAGAGCGCGGCGGTGCTGCCGCGCAGCAGCAGCAGGCCGCAGGCGAGCCCGGCGAGGCCGGCCAGCAGGTAGTAGGGGCTGCCATGCAGGGCGACGAGCCAGGCGCCGCCGCCGGCGAGGGCAAGCCCGCCGAGGAGCAGCAGGGCCGCGAGCACGCGCGCCGGCGTGGTGACGGGGCGGGAGGAGGGGAGGGAAGTCGGCAAGGGAAATGCTCCGTGGGCCGGCGGAGAATCGGCCTTCCCCGCCTACCGTAGTGGCCGCGGCGCCGGCTCGGTGCCGGCCGCGATCCCGGCTGTGGGTAGGACAGTGCGCCGTGGGGTGCGGCGATGACTTCACGTGTCAGGAGATGACTTCATGTTCGATGCAACCGTGGCCGGCAGCCTGCCGAAACCGGGGTGGCTGGCCGAGACCGGCAAGCTGTGGCCGAGCTGGCGTGGCGAGGGCGAGGCGCTGGCGCAGGCCAAGCTGGACGCGACGCTGCTGTGGATCAAGGCGCAGGAGGATGCGGGGCTGGCGGTGATCGGCGATGGAGAGCAGTCGCGCCAGCACTTCGTGCACGGCTTCCTGGAGCGGGTCGAGGGCATCGACTTCGCGCACAAGGTGGAGATGGGCATCCGCCGCGACCGCTACAAGGCGATGGTGCCGCAGGTGGTGGGCCCGCTGCGGCTGGCCGGGCGGGTGCACGAGGCGGAGGCGCGCTTCCTGCGGGCGCACACGCGGCGCAGGATCAAGTTCACGCTGCCGGGCCCGATGACGATCGTGGACACGGTGGCGGACCGGTTCTACGGCGACCGGGTGAAGATGGCGTTCGCGTTCGCCGAGCTGTTGAACCAGGAGGCGCGGGCGCTGGAGGCCGACGGCGTGGACGTGGTGCAGTTCGATGAGCCGGCCTTCAATGTCTACATGGAGGAGGCGGCGGACTGGGGCGTGAAGGCGCTGGAGCGGGCGGCCGAGGGGCTGCGCTGCAAGACCGCGGTGCACATCTGCTATGGCTACGGTATCCAGGCGAACATCGACTGGAAGAACACGCTGGGCGATGAATGGCGCCAGTACGAGAAGGTGTTCCCGGCGCTGGCCGCGAGCCGCATCGACCAGGTGAGCCTGGAGTGCATCCACTCGCACGTGCCGCCGGACCTGATGGCGCTGCTGGCGGGCAAGGATGTGATGGTGGGCGTGATCGATGTCGCGAGCGACGCGGTGGAGACGCCGGAGGAAGTGGCCGACACGATCGGCCGGGCGTTGCAGTTCGTGCCGAAGGAACGGCTCATCCCCTGCACCAACTGCGGCCTGGCGCCGATGAGCCGGGCGGTGGCGGAGGCGAAGCTGAAGGCGCTGGGGGAGGGGGCGGCGCTGGCGCGCAGCCGGCTCCCGTCACCCGGATGATGCGAACCGGAATCCATGCGCGGCGATGATTCGTCGCATGGGTCGTCCGCTCGGAACCGCACGGCGCGGGCCTGCTGCGATCAGGGGCTTGTCCACGATTTCCTCAAAGTCCATCTCGAGACTTCCTGTCATCACCACATGGAACAGGAAGGATCATGGACTTCAGGACACTCATCGCGCTGGCGATGGCCGTGGCTTTTCAAGCAGGCGCTGGAGGCGCCACCTCCAACGACACCGGCTACACGGCGACCTACGACCTGCGAGGGCAGTTGGCCACGATCACGAAGGCCGGCGTCACGACGACTTACACGTACAACGCATTGGGGCAGAGGGTGCGCAAGGTCAGCAGCGCCGGGCCGGCAAGTACGGTGCTGTTCGCATACGACACCGAGGACACCTGCTCGGAGTTCAGCTTCAACTTGAGGTTCCCGGGCCAGTATGCGGATCAGGAGTCGGGCCTGTTCTACAACTACGCCAGGTACTACGAAGCTCCTCAATGACAGCCGATTCAGAAAATAGCCGACCCTTGTTTGTCGCCAGCCTGCTGTTCAGGTCCTCTGACGGTGAAACGCTCGACGAAGAGGGGCTCTGGGAAGAGTCCCTTGTCCTCATTGATGCGACCAGTTCTGCGGAGGCCGAGGAGAAGGCAGGCGTCATCGGACGTGCGCGGCAGACGTCCTATGTCGCGATGGACGGCACCCGCGTGACGTGGACCTTCTACACGGTGGAGCGGGTGTTTGCTCTGCTCGACCAACCCCTGGTCCACGGAGCCGAGGTGTTTTCCCGCTACCTGCGACATGCGGAGGTTCAAAGCCTGCTGACGCCGTTCGACGATGATGCGCAGCCGCCGGTCGCAGACGCCCCCGTGGCGGGCGCTTCCAAAACTGTCAGAAAATAGCGCTTCCGCCCGCTCGTCGGATCGTTGTTCCCTTTCTTTTCGAAGACCCCAGATGGCCACCATCCTCCAGAACCTGCCCGCCGGGCAGAAAGTCGGCATCGCCTTCTCCGGCGGCCTGGACACCAGCGCCGCGCTGCACTGGATGAAGCTCAAGGGCGCGCTGCCCTACGCCTACACCGCCAACCTCGGCCAGCCCGACGAGCCCGACTACGACGAGATCCCGCGCAAGGCCATGCTGTACGGTGCCGAGAAGGCGCGCCTGGTGGACTGTCGCCTGCAACTGGCCAACGAGGGCATCGCCGCGCTGCAGGCCGGCGCCTTCCACGTCTCCACCGCCGGCATCACCTACTTCAACACCACGCCGCTCGGCCGGGCCGTCACCGGTACGATGCTGGTGGCCGCGATGAAGGAGGACGACGTCAACATCTGGGGCGACGGCAGCACCTTCAAGGGCAACGACATCGAGCGCTTCTACCGCTACGGCCTGCTGACCAACCCGAACCTGAAGATCTACAAGCCCTGGCTCGACCAGCTCTTCATCGACGAGCTGGGCGGCCGCGCCGAGATGTCGGCGTTCATGACGAAGGCCGGCTTCGGCTACAAGATGTCGGCCGAGAAGGCCTACTCCACCGACTCCAACATGCTGGGCGCGACCCACGAGGCGAAGGACCTGGAGCACCTGAACAGCGGCATCCGCATCGTCAACCCGATCATGGGCGTGGCCTTCTGGCGCGAGGACGTGGCGGTGAAGGCCGAGGAGGTGACGGTGCGCTTCGAGGACGGGCAGCCGGTGGCGCTGAACGGCCGCAGCTTCGCCAACCCGGTCGAGCTGTTCCTGGAGGCCAACCGCATCGGCGGCCGCCACGGCCTGGGCATGAGCGACCAGATCGAGAACCGCATCATCGAGGCCAAGAGCCGCGGCATCTACGAGGCCCCGGGGCTGGCGCTGCTGCACATCGCCTACGAGCGCCTGGTGACCGGCATCCACAACGAGGACACCATCGAGCAGTACCGCATCAACGGCCTGAAGCTGGGCCGCTTGCTGTACCAGGGGCGCTGGTTCGACCCGCAGGCCATCATGCTGCGCGAGAGCGCCCAGCGCTGGGTGGCGCGCGCCATCACCGGCGAGGTGACGGTGGAGCTGCGCCGCGGCAACGACTACTCGATCCTCAACACCGAGAGCCCGAACCTGACCTACGCGCCGGAGCGGCTGTCGATGGAGAAGGTCGAGAGTGCCCCCTTCTCGCCGCTGGACCGCATCGGCCAGCTGACCATGCGCAACCTCGACATCGCCGACACGCGGGAGAAGCTGAAGGTGTACGCGGGCGCCGGGCTGCTGTCGAACACGGCCGGCGCTGCGCTGCCGCAGCTGAAGAGCGACGACTGAGCGCAGTCCCGCCCGGTGTCTTGTAGCCCGGATGGAGCGCAGCGCAATCCGGGAGCGACCGTCGAGGTGAACGACGATCCCCGGATTGGCATCCGGGCTACGAGACCGCGGGGTGCCCGGCCTCGGCGCTGGCGCTGTTGGCGATGCGAAGGCGAAACGCGCCCAGCAGTGCGCCTGCCAACGCAAACACCGCCCCGATCAGGAACGCCAGGTGGTACCCGGCCGTCAGCGCCGCCTTCGGGTCTGCCCCGTCCGCGACCAGCCCCCCGGTGCGCGCCCCCGCGAGGCTGGCCAACACCGCCAGCCCCAGCGCCCCGCCCATCATGAAGGCGGTGTTGACGATGCCCGAGGCGAGCCCCGAATCCTGCGGCTGTACCTCGCTCATCGCCGCCAGCAGCAGCGGGTTGAAGGCGATGCCCGCCCCCAACCCCAGCAGCAGCATCGGCGGCAGCACGTCGATCCAGGCGTTGCCGTCCACCGGCGCCCGTGCGAACAGCGCCAGCCCCAGCGCCGCGACGCTCAGGCCGAAGGCGATCGGCCGCTTCATCCCGAACCGCATCACGAGCTTCGCCGAGAGTCCGAGCGAGAACGCCGCCATGATGAGGTTCGACGGCAGGAAGGCCAGCCCCACCTGCATCGGCGTGTAGCCCAGCACCTGCTGAAGGTACAGCGCCGAGATGAAGAACCAGGCGAACATGCCCGCTGCCCACAGCACGGCGATCAGGTTGGCGGTCGCCAGGTTGCGCATGCGGAACAGCGCCAGCGGCACCAGCGGCGCCGCCACGCGCGACTCGATGGCCACGAAGGCCGCGAACAGCAGCCCGGCCAGCGCCGACAGCCCCAGGGTCTGCAGCGAGAGCCAGCCCGCCTCGTTGCCGTTGACGATGGCGTACACCGCCAGCATCAGCGCCAGCGTCACGGTCGTCGCACCGGCCACGTCCAGCCGCGTGCCGCCGGCCGACGGCGGCGTGGCCGGCAGGAGCACCCGGCACAACGCCGCCACGCCGATGCCGATCGGCAGGTTGACGAGGAAGATCCAGTGCCAGTTCAGCCAGCCGGTGAGCAGGCCGCCCAGCAGCACGCCGATGCTGCCGCCGCCGGCACAGACGAAGCCGTAGACGCCCATGGCCTTGGCGCGCTCGGCCGGCTCGGTGAAGAGGTTCATGATCAGCGACAGAGAGATCGCCGACACCACCGCCCCCGCCACGCCCTGCACGGCGCGCGCGACGATCAGCAGGGCCTGCGAATTGGCCAGCCCGCAGGCGAGCGAGGCGACGGTGAAGCCGACGATGCCGAGCGTGAACAGCCGGCGCTGCCCATACAGGTCGCCGAGCCGGCCCCCCAGCAGCAGGAAGCCGCCGAAGGTCAGCAGGTAGGCGTTGACCACCCACACCAGCGAGGTTTCGCTGAAGCCCAGGTCGCCGCGGATCGACGGCAGGGCCACGTTCACGATGGTGGAGTCGATCACGATCATCAGCACGCCCAGGCAGAGCACGGCGAGGGCGAGCCAGCGTTTGCGGGAGTCGAGGTGACGGTGCGGCATGGGAACGGGCAGGGGCGGTTGCAAAGGGCTCACACCATGGCAGCATCCCGCGGCGTTGTCTACCGACAGCGTGATGACACGCCCTGCAACATGCAAGCGTCTGACAGATCCCCCATCAGGGGGGCGCCCAGGACTGGCCGACCCCTCTAGACTGCGCGGTCCAGCGCCAGGGAGGCGCGTCGACCCACAGAAATCGAACCATGAAGCGCGCGACCCTGCTGTTGAAGCTCGTCTACTGCCTGAATCTGCTGGGGCTGGCCCTGCCCCTGGGCTTGGCCGGCCTGTCGGGGGGCGCGCCCTCGGCCGGCTCGACAGTGAGCGCCTCCTTGGCGGCGGTGATCGGGGCCGCCGTGGCGCTGGTGCTCATGGTGACCGGCCTGGCCCGCATCGGTCTCGTGGCCGCGGTGCCCGGCACGCTGGACAGCTGGCCGCTGCCGGGAGCGGCGGACGGGGTGCGTGCGCTCGGGCTGGCGGGGGTGCATGCCGGCGCGGCGGTCGCGCTCTGGGCCGCGCTGGCGTGGGCCGTACCGGCGGTCCCCGGGGGAATGCTGCTGACGGCGGCCTCGGGCGCCGGGTTGGCGGGGCTGGTGCTGTTCGAGTTCAGCCGCCTGCTGTCGTTCGAGCGTCGCGCCCGCGCGGAGCTGTCGCCGCAGCGCCTGCGGCCGTCGCCGGCCATCGATGGCCATTCCGGGCTGGACCGCCGCCGCCACGAGCGATGACCGGAGCCCTTCAGTAGCTCCGCCCTGCCTTGAACTGCGCCCGCGTGGTGCGTGTGCGCTGCGTCGTGCGCTCGATCGCCGCGAACGACCGGGCCGCATGCGCGTGGCACACCGCCAGCCCGAGCGCATCGGCGGCATCCTTGCCCGGCAATCCGGGCAGCTTCAGCAGCCGCATGACCATCTCCTGCACCTGCTCCTTGCGCGCCTGGCCGTGGCCGACGATGGCCTTCTTCATCTGCAGGGCGGTGTACTCCGACACGTCCAGGCTGCGCGACACCAGCGCCGTCAGCGCCGCGCCGCGCGCTTGCCCGAGCAGCAGCGTGCTCTGCGGGTTGACGTTGACGAACACGATTTCCACCGAGGCGCAGTGCGGCTGGTAGCGCGAGGCGACCTCACAGACGCCGTCGAAGATGATCTTCAGCCGGGCCGGCAGGTGCCCCGCGTCGGCGGCATCCGTCTTGATGGTGCCGCTGGCCACGTAGTGCAGGGCGTGGCCGTCCACGTCCACCACGCCGAAGCCGGTGGTGCGAAGGCCCGGGTCGATGCCGAGGATGCGCATGTCAACGATGGTCCCGGATTGTCATCCGGGCTACGGGTGCAGCGTCGTCACGCATCGAAATACCAGCGCACCGAGTGGAAGAAGACCGGCGCGGCGAAGGCGAGGGGGGCGACCCGGTCCAGCAGGCCCACCGCCCCGGTCACCGACGCCCGGTTGCCCCAGCGCCGCACCCCGGCATCGCGCTTGAGGGCCTGCATCACCAGCGAGCCCAGCGCCCCGCAGCCCGAGGCGATGAAGCCGATCAGCAGCGACTGCGCCGGCTTGAACGGCGTGATCCAGTACAGCAGTCCGCCGACCAGCCCGCCCCCCAGCGCGCCGATCGCGAAGGCCTTCCACGAGAAGCTGCGGTCGATCTGCCGCGCCACCGGCAGCGCGCGCACGCGCCGGCTCGCCAGCACCTGCACGCCCTGCGCACACGCCACCACGATCACCAGGTACAGCACCAGGAACGCCCCGCGCTCCTGGTAGCCCGGGAAGTCCAGCAGCAGCAGCGCCGGCGCATGGCTCATGCCATAGACGCAGACCATCGTGCCCCACTGGATCTTCGCCGTGCGCTCCAGGAAGCGCGTGGGATCGTTGCCCAGCGCAGCAAGGATCGGCAGCGCCGCGAAGGCATAGACCGGGATGAAGACGCTGAACAGGTCGAAGTGCCGCGTTCCCGCCAGCAGGTACTGCACCGGCAGCACGACGAAGAACGCCCCGAGCAGCGCCCGGTGGTCGCCGCGCCGGGTGTGCGTCAGCGTGATGAACTCGCGCAGCGCCAGGAAGGACATCAGCGCGAACAGCAGCGTCGCGATGAAGGCCCCCGAGGCCCAGGCGATCCAGAACAGCACCGTGCCGATCCACACCGCCCGCAGTTCGCGGCGGAAGCGCTCGGTCAGCGCCGCCATCTCCGGCGACAGCTCGCGCAGCGAGCGCGCGAAGGCCAGCCCGGTCACCATCGCCAGCAGCCCGAAGATGATCACGAACAGCAGGCCGACCTGCTGCGAGACCGTCAGTTGTCGCAGCGCACCCATCAGGCCGCCACCTTGGCCAGCGCCATCACCGCGGCGCGTGCGCGGTCCAGGAAAGCGCGCTTCTCCTCGCCCGGCGCCAGGGTCATCGGCGCCCCGAAGGTCACCGAGCAGAGGATCGGCACCGGCACCACCTCGCCCTTGGGCATCACGCGCTGCACGTTGTCGATCCAGGTGGGAATCAGGTTCACGTCGGGGAACTGCTCGGCCAGGTGGTAGAGGCCCGCCTTGAAGGCCTGCGGGTCGCCCTTGTTGCCGCGCGTGCCCTCGGGGAAGATCACCAGCGAGTCGCCGTTGCGCAGCGCCTCGACGAGCGGTTCGAGCGGGTCCTCGTCCTCGGTGCGCACGCGGCTCACGTACACCGCGTTGAACACCTCGCGCGTGATCCAGTGCTTCAGCGGCGACGAGGTCCAGTAGTCGCGCGCCGCGATCGGCCGCGTCTGCGCGCGCAGGTCGCGCGGCAGCGAGGCCCAGATCAGCACCCAGTCGAAGTGGCTCTGGTGGTTGGCGAAGTAGATGCGCTGCTCGGCCTTCGGCGGGCTGCCGTACCAGTGCCCCTGGGCACCGGTAATCAGCCGCGCAACCGAAGACAGGAGTAAACCGACGAACTCGGGACGGGTCATGCCCGCGATGTTAGTGCCGGAAGTGGCGGACGCCAGTGAGCACCATCGCGATCTCCCGTTCGTTCGCAGCGGCGATCACCTCGTCGTCGCGCATGCTGCCGCCGGGGTGGATGACGCAGCTCGCGCCCGCGTCGACCACCACGTCCAGCCCGTCGCGGAACGGGAAGAACGCATCGCTCGCCACCGCCGAGCCCTTCAGCGACAGCCCCGCGTTCTCGGCCTTGATGCTCGCGATGCGCGACGAATCGACGCGGCTCATCTGCCCCGCGCCCACGCCCAGCGTCATGCCGTTGGCGCAGAACACGATCGCGTTGCTCTTCACGTACTTGGCCACCTTCCACGCGAACAGCAGGTCCTGCAGCTGGGCCTGCGTCGGCTGCTTGACGGTGACCACCTTCAGGTCGGCCAGCGCGAGCTCATGGTTGTCCGCGTCCTGGATCAGCAGCCCCGAGCCGACGCGCTTCACGTCCTGCGCATTGCGGCCCTGCGCCCAGGCGCTCGCCCCGCCCGGCGGCAGCGCGATCTGCAGCAGGCGCACGTTCTTCTTGGCCTTGAAGATCTCCAGCGCCTCGGCGCTGAACGAGGGCGCGATCAGCACCTCGGAAAACTGCTTGGCCACCTCGGCCGCCGCCTTGCCGTCGAGCTCGACGTTGAAGGCGATGATGCCGCCGAAGGCCGAGCTGGTGTCGGTCTTGAAGGCCTTGGCATAGGCCTCGGCCGCGTCGGCACCCAGCGCCACGCCGCAGGGGTTGGCATGCTTGACGATCACGCAGGCGGCCGGCCCGTCGCCCGGCCCGAAGGCCTTCACGCACTCCCAGGCCGCGTCGGCGTCGGCGATGTTGTTGTACGACAGCTCCTTGCCCTGCAGCTGGCGCGCCGTCACCAGCGAGCCGGGGGCGGGGTTCAGGTCACGGTAGAACGCTGCCGCCTGGTGCGGGTTCTCGCCGTAGCGCAGGTCCTGCAGCTTCACGAAGCGGCCGTTGCTCTGCGCCGGGAAGGCGCTGCGGCTGCCGTCCGGCTGCAGCGACGACAGGTAGTCGCTGATCGCGCCGTCGTAGTCGGCGATGCGGTTGAACGCGGCCACCGACAGCCTGAACTTCGTCTCGCGGCTCACGCTGCCCGCGGCCTTCAGCTCGGCGACCACGCCGGCGTACTGGGACGCGTCGGTCAGCACCGCCACGTCCTTCCAGTTCTTCGCCGCCGAACGCACCATCGCCGGGCCGCCGATGTCGATGTTCTCGATCGCGTCTTCCAGCGTGCAGCCGGGCTTGGCCACCGTCGCCTCGAAGGGGTACAGGTTCACCACCAGCAGGTCGATGGTGGCGATGCCGTGCGCCTTCAGCGCCGCCATGTGCTCGGGCAGGTCGCGCCGCGCCAGCAGGCCGCCGTGCACCTTGGGGTGCAGCGTCTTCACGCGGCCGTCCAGCATCTCGGGGAAGCCGGTGTGCTCGGCCACCTCGGTCACCGGCAGGCCGGCGTCGGAGAGCAGCTTGGCGGTGCCGCCGGTGGACAGCAGCTTGCAGCCCAGGGCGTGAAGTTCGCGTGCCAGGTCGAGCACGCCGGTCTTGTCGGAAACGGAAAGCAGGGCTTGCATGGTGGGTGTCTCGTTCAAATCACTTGGTCAGCTTGTGGTCGAGCAGCTTGCGGCGCAGGGTGTTGCGGTTGATGCCCAGCCACTCGGCGGCGCGGCTCTGGTTGCCGTCGGCATGCTTCATCACCACGTCGAGCAGCGGCTTCTCGACGACCTTCAGGATCATGTCGTACATCGCGTTCGGCTCGACCCCGCGCAGGTCCTTGAAATAGGCTTCCAGGCTGTCCCGGATGCATTCTTCGATGTGCTTCTTGCTCATGCTTGTTGTTCGATGAGATCGTGGTTGGCTGCCGCCGCGGTGGCGGCGGGCAGCCTCAGGTGCGTGTCGGCCAGTTGATCGAACCAGTCCGTCACGGCGCGGACCTGCGCGTCGCAGGAGTCCAGCGTGTTCATGTGGGCGCGGAAGCCTTCGCCGCCGGGCAGCGAGCGCACGGCCCAGCCGATGTGCTTGCGCGCGGTGCGCACGCCGGTGTATTCGCCGTACAGGCCGTAGTGCTCGTCCAGGTGCTCCAGCAGCCAGGCCTTGGCCTGCCGCACCTCGGGCGCGGGCAGGTGCTCGCCGGTCTCGAGGAAGTGGGCGATCTCGCGGAAGATCCAGGGCCGGCCCTGCGCGGCGCGGCCGATCATCAGTGCGTCGGCGCCGGTGCGCCGGAGCACCTCGCGCGCCTTCTCCGGCGAGTCGATGTCGCCGTTGGCCACCACCGGGATGCGCAGCGCCGCCTTCACCGCGGCAATGGTGTCGTACTCGGCCTGGCCGCCGTAGCCCTGCTCGCGGGTGCGGCCGTGCACCGTCACCATCGCGACGCCGGCTGCCTCGGCGGCGCGTGCGATCGCGACCGCGTTGCGTTCGGCCTGGCACCAGCCGGTGCGCATCTTCAGCGTCACCGGCACGCGGCGCGGCGCGCAGGCGGCGACCACCGCCTCGACGATGGCGAGCGCGAGCGGCTCGTCCTGCATCAGCGCCGAGCCGGCCCACTTCGTGCAGACCTTCTTGGCCGGGCAGCCCATGTTGATGTCGATGATCTGCGCGCCGCGGTCGATGTTGTAGGCGGCGGCCTCGGCCATCATCTGCGGCTCGGTGCCGGCGATCTGCACCGCGATCGGCGCCACCTCGCCCTCATGGTCGGCGCGCCGCGAGGTCTTCAGGCTGTTCCACAGCTCGCGCCGCGAGGTCACCATCTCGCTCACCGCATAGCCCGCGCCGAGCCGCTTGCACAGCTGGCGGAACGGCCGGTCCGTCACGCCCGCCATGGGAGCGGCGAACAAGCGGTTCGGCAACGCGATGTCGCCGATGACGGGGCCGGACTGCATGGTGGGGGGTGTGCCAAAAAAGGAGGCAGAGTATAGCCCTTGAGGTGTGGGCATAATCCCCGCGGATGGATGGCTGGATCGAACCGCTCATCAACCTGCTGTCCCTGCCGCGATTCGGGCTGGGATCGATCTTCGTGGTCGCGCTGGTCTCGGCGACGCTGCTGCCGATGGGCTCCGAGCCGCTGGTGTTCAGCATCGTCAAGCTCAACCCCGAACTGTTTTGGCCGGCCGTGCTGGTGGCCACCGCCGGCAACACGCTGGGGGGCGCGATCACCTGGTGGATGGGCTACGGGGCCGAGAAGGCCTACGAGCACCTGGCGCACAAGCCGCACGAGGCGCGGGTGCTGCGCTGGCTGCACCGTTTTGGCGCCAAGGCCTGCCTGCTGTCCTGGCTGCCCGTCGTCGGCGATCCGCTGTGCGCGGTGGCAGGCTGGCTGAAGCTGCCGTTCTGGCCCTGCCTCGCCTACATGGCGGTCGGCAAGTTCGCCCGCTACGTGGTGATGACGGCCGCCCTGTTGTGGGTGTTTCCCGGCGGCTTTTGAAAGCCCCCAAGGCCGGGCTGCGCCCGGCCCGGCGTTTTCTTGAAACTTGAGCGGAATCTGTTCGTGACGGATTGCCCGATCGGCGCCACTTGGCGTCCGGCGGTCACGAGCCGCACGGGGGGGCGTGGCACGATCCTCGCTGCCCCCGGCGGGCTGACGAGGATCCACGTGCCGACCATTCACATCCTGCGCGGAGTTGCTGCATGAGCCTGCGCTTCCCGACCAAGCCTGCGGCACCGCCCGGCAAGAAGGCCGCGCCGCCCGCCGCTGCGAAGCCGGTGCCTGCGAAGGCCGCGAAGGCCACGCAGCCCGCGCAGGGGGCCAAGTCCGCCAAGCCTGCCAAACCCGCGAAGCCTGCCGCCGATCCGAACGGATTCCTGAAGGACCCGGTGCGCTGGGTCAAGCGCCTGTTCCGCCGCCCGCTGCGGCTGCAGCGCCAGGGGCTGGATTTCAAGGTGGTGCTCGACCCGGCCGTGACACGGTTTTCCGATTCGGCGCTGCAGGCGACCAAGGGCTCGCCGTCGGACACCGCCGACGTGCAGGCGATGCGGCTGGAGCTGGCGGCGGTGCTCGACCGCGACCCGCGCTCGCGCAAGGTGCTGGTGCACCTGAACATGCTGGAGCGGGCCCTGAAGACCAAGGGCATGAAGGCCTTCGACGAGCTGCCCGCCGAACTGCTGCGCAAGGCGATGGCGCAGCTGGACACGCTGGTGATGGACTGGTCGGCGCGGGGCCTGACGCTGCTGCGCGCCCGAGCCTCGGGCACGCTGGCGCGCACCAAGGTCAGTGCGGCCAGCCGGATGCTCTCGGACTTCGGGGACACCACGCACGTCCAGGTGCGCGAGGCGAGCGTCACCACGTTCATGGAAGTCGATCAGGAGTGGGAGCGCTCCATGACGGGGCGCAAGCCCTCGTAGGCGCCGCCGGCGGCCCGGCGACGCCGATGCGCGTCAGGCGGCCGTCTTGCGCGGGGCGCGCTTCGCGGCCGCCTTCACCGGTGCCGCCGCGGGCTTCGCGGCCGCCTTGCGCGCCGGCTTGCTGCCGCCATTCAGGCCGGCCAGCTTCGCGCTCAACTCGTCGATGCGCTTCTCCAGCGCAGCCACGTCCTTTGCGCTGGGCACGCCCAGCTTGGCGAGGGCACGTGCGGTGCGCTCCTCGAAGATCGACTCCAGCTTGTCCCAGTGCTGCCCGGCCTTGGCGCCGACCTCGCCGGCCATGCCGCTCATCCGGCTCGTGACCTCGGAGATCTTCTCCTCCGCTGCTGCCTGGGTCTTGCGCTGCAGGCTCATGCCTTCCTTCACCAGCGTGTCGAACACCTTGCCGCCTTCTTCCTGGGCCTTCGAGAAGGCCCCCAGGCCGGCCAGCCAGATCTGCTGGGCCGAGTCCTTCACCGTGCCGGCGAGCGGGCCGTCGAACAGGCCGGCGGCCGATGCGCTTTTCTTCTCGGCCATCTTCTGGAGCTTCTTGACCATGCGTTCCTCTGTCGGTTGTTGAGTGAAAGTCGCCGCGCCACTATAGGAGCGGGGGCGCGCCGCGGCACGGGCTTTCTCTAGGGCCGGGCCTCTATGCGCCGCGCGCGGCTCGGGGAAAGCGCGCAGCGGCGCCCGCGAGGCTTTGGTCAAGAATCGAACGAAACCAACCGACCCGCCCCTCAGGAGGAACGCATGCAGTATTTCGTCACCGGCGCCACCGGCTTCATCGGCAAGCGCCTCGTCAAGACCCTGCTGCAGCGCCGCGGCGCCGTCGTGCATTTCCTGCTGCGCCCCGAGAGCGAGGGCAAGGTGGCCGACCTGCTGGCGTACTGGGGCGTCACCAAGGCGCGCGCCATTCCCGTCCATGGCGACCTCACCGCCAAGAGGCTCGGCGTCTCCGCCGAGGACCTGAAGCGCCTGAAGGGCCAGGTCGACCATGCGTACCACCTGGCTGCCGTCTACGACCTGGCGGCCGACGAGGAGACGCAGGTCCAGGTCAACATCGAGGGCACGCGCAACGTCGTCGAGTTCGCGAAGGCCATCGACGCCGGCCACCTGCACCACGTCAGCTCCATTGCCGCCGCCGGCCTCTACGAAGGCGTGTTCCGCGAGGACATGTTCGACGAGGCCGAGGGCCTCGACCATCCCTACTTCATGACCAAGCACGAGAGCGAGAAGATCGTGCGCAAGGAGAGCAAGGTCCCCTGGACGGTCTACCGCCCGGCGATGGTGGCCGGGGACTCGCAGACCGGCGAGATGGACAAGATCGACGGCCCCTACTACTTCTTCAAGCTGATCCAGCGCATGCGCCAGATCCTGCCCCCGTGGATGCCGAGCGTCGGGCTGGAGGGCGGGCGCGTGAACATCGTGCCGGTCGACTTCGTGGTCGTCGCGCTCGACCACATCAGCCACGCCAAGGCCGACCTGAACCGGCGCTGCTTCCACCTCGTCGACCCGCAGGGCTACCGCGTCGGCGACGTGCTCGACATCTTCAGCAAGGCCGCCCATGCGCCGAAGATGAACCTGTTCATCAACGCCGCGCTGCTCGGCTTCATCCCGCGCAGCGTCAAGAAGGGCCTGATGGCGCTCGCGCCGGTGCGCCGCGTCCGCGCCGCAGTGATGAAGGACCTGGGCCTGCCCGAGGACATCTTCACCTTCATCAACTACCCGACGCGCTTCGACTGCCGCGAGACGCTGGCCGCGCTGAAGGGCTCCGGCATCGAATGCCCGAAGCTCAACGACTACGCCTGGCGGCTGTGGGACTACTGGGAGCGCCACCTCGACCCGGCGCTGCTGATCGACCATTCGCTGCGCGGCACGGTCGGCGGCAAGGTGGTGCTGGTGACCGGCGGCTCGTCCGGGATCGGCCTGGCGGCAGCGGTCAAGTTCGCCGAGGCCGGCGCCATCACGCTGATCTGCGCCCGCGACGAGGCCAAGCTGGCCGAGGCGCGCAAGGAGATCCTCCTCGCCGCCGGCAAGGACGCGCGCGTCGAGACCTTCTCCGCCGACATCGCCGACGAGGCCAGCTGCGGCCGGCTGCTCGCGTGGATCCAGCAGGAATTCGGCGGCGTCGACTTCCTGGTCAACAACGCCGGCCGCTCGATCCGGCGCGCCATCGAGAGCAGCTACGACCGCTTCCACGACTACGAGCGCACGATGCAGCTGAACTACTTCGGCTGCCTGCGCGTCACGATGGGGCTGCTGCCGGGCATGGTGGCCAAGCGCCGCGGCCATGTCGTCAACATCAGCTCGATCGGCGTGCTGACCAATGCGCCGCGCTTCTCGGCCTACGTGGCCAGCAAGGCGGCGCTGGACGCCTGGACGCGCTGCGCCTCGAGCGAGTACGCCGACACCGGCATCACCTTCACGACCATCAACATGCCGCTGGTGCGCACGCCGATGATCGCGCCGACCAAGATCTACAACAACGTGCCGACGCTGGCACCGGAAGAGGCGGCCGACATGATCGCCAAGGCCTGCGTCTACAAGCCGGTGCGCATTGCCACCCGGCTCGGCATCGCCGGCGAGGTGCTGCATGCGCTGGTGCCGCGCATCGCGCAGATCGTCATGAACACCAGCTTCCGGATGTTCCCCGACAGTGCCGCCGCCAAGGGGGACAAGGGTGCGAAGCCGACGCTGTCACCGGAAGCGATCGCGTTGCAGCAGATGATGCGCGGCATCCATTTTTGATGTCCCTGGGGGGAGCCGGGGCTCGTCCAGCCGCGCGAGCCAGGCTTCGGGCGCGGCGGCGAGCGCCTCGAGGCTGCGCTGCGTGTTCCAGGCGAGTTCGCCCGGCGCCGCCAGGGCGCGCAGCATGGCCCAGCACAGCCCGCGCAGGCCCCGCAGCACGGCGGCCAGCTGGGCGGTGTCGCCGCCCAGGCGCGCCGAGGCGTGGCCGATCTCGCGCACCAGCGGGTCGGCCAGCAGGCCGTCGCGTGCGATGTGCTGGCTGCTCGATGCCGGGTCGTAGCCGCGCCCGAGCTGGAACAGGCGCAGGCCGAGCGCGATGGCCACGAGGCGGGTGAGTCCGTGGCGTGCCGCGAAGATTTCGCCGAGCGACAGGTTGAGGCAGGTCGCCCGGTGCACCTGGGCCAGGTCGAACTGGGCCCGCGCGACGACCGGGCCGGGGCGCAGTTGCCGGGCCACCGCCGCGCGCATCGGCTCGAACTGCGTGGCGCCCCACAGCACCTGCCAGTGCAGCACACGCTCGGCGACGGGCAGCGTGCGCGGCGTGACCATGCCGACCCCGACCGCGAAGCCGTCGACGCAGAGCACCGTGCTGCGGTACCCGCCCCCGTCGTCCCGGCACGGGCCGCGGGCCAGTTGCACCGGCCCGGCCAGCACCTGCAGCAGGGCCTCGTGGACCTCGCGGGCGTGGGTCGTCGTGCCGCCCTCGGGCAGCAGCACGATGAGGTCGAGGCCGGCGTGTTCGCCATGCCCGTCGTGCGTGTCGTCGATGGCCACGCCCAGGGCGGACGGCACGTGCTGCCGGATGGCGGTCGACAGCGCGCCGGCCAGTGTCCGCGGGCGGGGGCTCACAGCACCCCCTCCAGCACGGTGAGGCCCCAGTCGCGCACCCGACGGCCCGCGTCGTCGTCGAGGTGTCCGGTCCACACCTGGCGGCTCGGGCCCAGGAGCCGGTACAGGACCTGGAACCCCAGGTGGGCCTGCAGTTCCTGCCACTGCGCTGCGGGATCGTCCAGGCGGCGGGCGTCGCCGTAGTGCCCCCAGGCCAGTGCCGCGGGCGCGAGCGGGTCCTCGTGCAGCACCAGCGCCTGGGTGGCGTACTCGCTCGCGAGGTAGGCCAGGTCGTAGGGGCCGGCGCCGACATGTCCCTGCTCGAAGTCGATCGCCCAGGGCGTGTCGCCATCGACCAGCAGGTTGCGCGAGTTGAGGTCGCCGTGCACCGGCTCGCGCTCGGTGGCGAGGTAGCGGTCGATGAAGCGGCGGGCGCGCGGCCGCAGTCGCTCGGGCAGCTCGCCGAGCAGGCGCACGTACTGCAGGTCGACCTTGTAGGCCTTGAAGGGGCGGCTTGCGGCGAGCAGTGCACCGCGCGGCTGCAGCGGCAGCGTGTGCAGCGCGGCAAGCCAGCGGGCCAGGGGCGGCAGCAGCCGGGCCGCGGCGCGGGCCCCGTCGGGCCCGGCCTGCAGCAGCGGCTGCAGCGCCGTGCCCGCGGCCGCCTCCATCGCCACCAGGTCGAGGCCGGCCTCGATGGCCACGAGCGACGGCACCCGCACGGGCGCGGTCGCGGCGGGGCCGCAGGCCCGCAGTGCCAGCTCGTGCCAGGCGCAGGCAACGAGGCAGCGCTGCGACGCGCGCGTCGGCAGCGGCGGGAAGGCCGCGCCGGCCTCGGCCGCGTCGTCGGTGAAGCGCTTCAGGAAATGGCGGCCCTCTGCGGTGTCGACCCGGAGCACGCGGTTGAACAAGCCGCCGCGTGCCGGCACGACCTGCTGCGGCTCGGACCACAGCCGGCGGGCGACGCGGATCATCTCGGGATCGAGAAGGGATTCTTTCACGGGGGACCTCGGCGACGCATGGTTCACCTCGGCGACGGGCATGTCGCCGAGACCTGGATGGGGAACGAAGCGCGTCTCCGAGTGGGAGTCGTGTGCCGCAGGACAGGCGGCAGGCTGGCGAGGGCCTGAAGAATCCTTGTGGGCCCCTCGGCAGGGAGTCTAGGGAGGTGCGCTGCGCGGGTCAAGCCCGAGCGCATCGCTGCTGCTTTCGGCTTCGCGCATGATGCGCCCTTCACCCTGCCCGCGAGGACCCTCCCCATGAGCATGACGACGCGCCGCTTCGACGCCCTCGTGATCGGCAGCGGCCAGGCCGGTCCCTTCCTTGCCGCCCGGCTGTGCGCGCAGGGCCTGCGCACCGCGCTGGTCGAGCGCGAGCACCTGGGCGGCACCTGCGTCAACGACGGCTGCATCCCGACCAAGACCCTGGTGGCCAGCGCGCGCACGGCCCACGTCGCGCGCCGGGCCGCCGACTACGGCGTGCTGATCGACAGCCCGGTGCGGGTCGACATGAAGGCGGTGAAGGCGCGCAAGGATGCGGTGGTCGGGCAGTCGGTGGCCTCGCTCACCGGCTGGCTCGAGGGCATGGAGAACCTGAGCCTGGTGCGCGGCCATGCGCGCTTCGTCGAGCCCTATCGGGTGCAGGTCGGCGACGAACTGCTGGAGGCGCCGAAGGTCTTCATCAACGTCGGCGGGCGCGCCGTCGTGCCCGACTGGCCGGGCGTGCACGACGTGCCCGTGCTCACCAACAGCACGATGATGGACCTCGACGAGCTGCCTGGGCACCTGGTGGTGATCGGCGGCAGCTACATCGGCCTGGAGTTCGCGCAGATGTACCGCCGCTTCGGTGCCCGCGTGACGGTGCTGGAGCAGGGCGAGCGCCTGGTGTCGCGCGAGGACCCGGAGGTGGCGGACGAGATCCGCGCCATCCTCGAGCGCGAAGGCGTGGAGGTGCTCACCCGGGCGAAGGACTTCGCGTTCGAGCGCGCTGCCGACGGGGCCATCGTCGTGCGGCTGCGCGTCGACGGCGCGCCGCGCACGCTGTCGGGCAGCCACCTGCTGGCGGCGGTCGGGCGCCGGCCGAACACCGACGACCTGGGGCTTGACCCGGCCGGCATCGAGCGCGATGCGCGCGGCTACATCGTGGTCGACGACCAGCTGCGCACCAGCGTGCCCGGCATCTGGGCGCTGGGCGACTGCAACGGCCGCGGCGCCTTCACGCACACCTCGTACAACGACCACGAGATCGTCGCCGCCAACCTGCTCGACGGCGACCCGCGCCGCGTGGGCGACCGCATCCCGGCCTATGCGCTGTTCATCGACCCGCCGCTCGGCCGGGTCGGCATGACCGAGGCCGAGGTGCGCGCGAGCGGGCGCGACGCGCTGGTGGGCGTGATGCCGATGACGCGCGTCGGCCGGGCGAAGGAGCGCGGCGAGACGCAGGGCTTCATGAAGGTGCTGGTGGATGCGCGGACGCAGCGCATCCTCGGTGCGTCGCTCCTGTGCATCGAGGGCGACGAGGTCGTGCATTCGCTGCTCGACGTGATGGCCGCGGATGCGCCGTACACCGTGATCTCGCGCGCGGTGCACATCCACCCGACGGTCAGCGAGCTGATACCGACCCTGCTGCAGTCGCTGAAACCGTTGCCGAAATAGCGGAAGATGGCGGTCCCGAAAAGAGCCCAGGAGCCGCCGATGAAGATCCGAGCCACCGCCGTTGTTGCCGCCACGGCCGCCCTGGCGGCGCTGTCCGCCTGCACGACGACGCCGTCGGCGACCGGCGCCGCCGTCGACGCCAGGCTGCGCGAGCGCATCGACACCGTGGTCGTGATCTTCGCCGAGAACCGCGCCTTCGACACCTTGTACGGCCTGTTCCCCGGCGCCGACGGCATCCCCGGCGTGAACCCGTCGTCGCGCGGCCGCTGGCAGCCCCAGACCGAGCGCGACGGCGAGACGGTGCTGGCCAAGCTGCCGCAGACCTGGGGCGGCGTGACGGCGGCGGGCCAGGCGGTGACGCTGGCGCAGGGGGCCACCGCCAACCAGGACAACCGGCCGTTCCAGATCGATGCGGCGGCCGGCTACCAGGGCAGCGGCGTGGTCGTCGGGCAGGATGTGATCACGCGCGACCTGGTGCACCGCTTCTTCGAGAACCAGATGCAGATCAACGGCGGACGCAACGACAAGTTCGCCGCCTGGGCCGACGGCGGCGGGCTGGCGCTCGGCTACTACGACGGCAGCCGCATGAAGCTGTGGGACATCGCGCAGCAGTACGTGCTGGCCGACCGCTTCTACATGGGCGCGTTCGGCGGCTCGTTCCTGAACCACCAGTACCTGGTGTGCGCCTGCGTGCCGGTGTACCCGGACGCCGCGCAGTCGCCCGCCAAGGGCTCGATCTCGGTGGTGGAGAAGACGGCGGACGGGCGCTGGAGCGCGCGCCTCGCGACGCGCCAGGACTCGCCGGCCTCGGCCATCGCGGGCGCGCCGAAGTTCGTGAACAGCGGCAACCTGACGCCGGCCGACTATGCGGGCGACGGCCGCTACTACGCGGTCAACACCATGCAGCCGGCCTACCAGCCGAGCGGCGTGCCGCCGGCTGCCGGCGGCAACGAGGCGCTGGCCGATGCGGGCAAGCCCAACACGCTGCCGCCGCAGACGCAGCCGACCATCGGCGACATGCTGGACCGCAAGGGCGTGGACTGGGCCTGGTACGGCGGGGCGTGGAACCTCGCGAGCGAGGAGGGGCGGCAGCCGGCGGCGGTGGCGCGCAAACTGATCTACACCTCGCCGGTGGGATTCCAGACGCACCACCAGCCCTTCAACTACTACGCGGCGCTCGACCCCACCGACCCGGCGAAGGCGGCCTACCGCAAGGCGCACCTGCGGGACTTCGACGAGAGCTTCCTGCGCGATGCCGCGGCCGGCACCCTGCCGGCGGTGACGTTCTACAAGCCGCAGGGCAACCTGAACCAGCACGCCGGGTATGCCGACGTGGCGGCAGGCGACCAGCACATCGCCGACGTGATCGGCAGGCTGCAGCAGAGCCCGCAGTGGAAGCGCATGCTGGTGGTGGTGACCTACGACGAGAACGGCGGCTTCTGGGACCATGCGCCGGTGCCCCGCGGCGACATCTGGGGACCGGGCACGCGCATCCCGGCGATCATCGTGTCGCCCTGGGCGCGCAAGGGCTTCGTCGACCACACGCCCTACGACACCGGCTCGATCCTGCGCTTCATCACGCGGCGCTTCCAGCTGGAGACGCTGCCGGGGCTGACGCTGCGCGACGAGGGGCTGGCGAAGAACGGGTCGCCGGCGATGGGGGACTTGACGCAGGCGCTGAAGCTGGATTGACGCCGCGTCAGGGCCCTTCGTGGCCGTCGGTCAGCGTCTTCAGGAACGCGATCACATCGGCGATCTCGGCCTCGCTCAGCGCCGGCTTGCTGCCCGGCGCGCGGTCGAACGGCGGGTCGGTGTTGACGTTCTTCTTCAGCTCGCCCGGCAGGTCGTCGTAGGGATCGACCCGGCCGTCGGCGCCGCGGCCGTACCAGCGCTGCGGGTCCAGGTCCCGCGTCACGTAGAACTGCATCACCTCCTCGAGCGTGTGCAGCACGCCGTTGTGGAAGAAGGCCTTGCGCAAGGCCACGTTGCGCAGCGTCGGCGTGCGGAAGGCACCGCAGTGGTCGCGGTTCGCGGCCAGGTCCCGGCGCTCCGGCCCGCACAGGCCGAGGTCGTGGAAACCGGCATCGCGGTTCGCCGGCAGGCTGCGGTTGCGCGGCACGCCCAGCGCGATGTGGCCGTGGTCGGTGAAGGCCGGGAAGGCGCCGGTGGCCGCGCTCACCGTGCTCGGGTGGCACGACGCGCAGTTGCCCTTCGCCTCGTCGTTGAACAGCGCCAGGCCGCGCGCCTCCTGCGGCGAGAGGGTCGCGCGGCCGCGCAGCACCGCGTCGTACTTGCTGCTGTAGGGGTGGAACTGCGCCGGGTCCTGCTGGAACATCTCCAGCGCCAGCACCGCCCAGGCGAAGGCCTCGGGCACCGAGTCCAGCGCATCGGCGCCGAAGGTGGCGCGGAACTCGCCGGCGTACGGCGCCCGCCGCAGCCGCTGCACCAGCTCGGCCTCGCTCGCGTTCGCCATCTCGGTCGGCGACAGCAGCGCGAGGCCCGACTGCTCGTGGAGGCTGGCGGCGCGGCCGTCCCAGTCGTGGCCGCCGGCCGGGCCCTGGTCGACGCTCTCGTCGACGTCGTCGTCGAAGCGGTGCTCGGTGAAGGGCGGCAGGTTCTGCAGGTAGCGCAGCGAGGGCGTCGCCCGGAAGCCGAGCGCCGTGCCGTCGCGCCCGCCCGGCTGCACCGGCCGCCCGTCCGGCGGCCCGTAGGCCGAGGCCGGGTCGTGGCAGCTGGCGCAGCTCTGCTCGCCCGAGGCCGACAGCGCCGTGTCGAAGAACATCGTGCGGCCCAGGCGCTGCATCTTCCCGAAGTCGGGCTGGCGCCGCATCTGCATCGTGTACGGATCGGCGGACAGGCCCGGCACCGCCAGGCCACACAGCAGTGCGGCCAGGCCGAGGCGCGACACCGTCTTCATGACGCCGTCGCCAGCACGCCGGCCGCACGCGCCGGCGCATCGCCGCGGTCCGGCCAGCGCCGCTCGCGCCAGCGCATCGCCGGCGCTTCGACGCAGCGGTACAGCAGCCAGCCGGCCAGCAGGCAGGCGAGCGAGATCAGGGCGACCTGCAGCGGACCGGGCAGCGCCCAGGGCGCCAGCAGCCGCTTCGCGATCACCGCGACCGGCTTGTGCGTCAGGTACAGCGCATACGACCACCGCGCCAGCGCGGCCGCGCCGGGGATGCGCACGCGCTGCAGCGGCGAGCCGTGGCTGAGCGCGCCCAGCACCAGCCCCGCGAAGGCCAGGGCCACCAGCGAGTAGCCGAAGCCTGTCATCGCGTAGCCGTAGCCGTATCCCGGGATTTCGTAGAAGCGATACACGGCCCAGCCCACCGCCAGCACGGCGGCGAGGGATCCCCAGAAGATCGTCCGCCCGTGCCGGGTGACACGGGCCCAGGCGGCGGGGTGGCCGTGCTTCAGCAGCGCCAGCGCCACGCCCGGCAGGAACTCGTCGAAGCGGCACGACGTTGCGTAGTAGACGTTCGGGTAGTAGCCCTGGATCGCGCCGCCGGCCTCGCGGCCGTACTGCAGCCACAGCACGCTGCGCCAGGCGATGGCGGCGAGCATCGCCGCCGCCATCAGCGCCCAGGCCCACGCCAGCCGGTGCCGAAGCCGCAGCACGAGCACCAGGACCGGCGGCAGCAGCAGGTAGAACTGCTCCTCGATGCAGAGCGACCAGGCGTGCGAGAACGCCGTGCCGGGCTGCAGCCCGAGGTTCTGCGTGAAGCTCAGGAAGCGCCACAGCGGCGGCGGCTCGCGGCCGCCCATCGTGGCGGGAAAGAGAAAGTACAGCGCCAGCACGACCCAGAACGCCGGCAGGGTGCGCAGGGCGCGCCGCCCGTAGAAGCGGCCGGCGTCGAGCGGCTCGCCGCGCAGCAGGCCGCGCAGCAGCAGGTTGGCGATCAGGTAGCCGCTGAGCACGAAGAACAGGTCCACGCCGGTCCAGCCGACCACGCTCGCCCAGCCGAAGGTGTCCTCTCCGCTGACGAAGACGCGGTAGTGGTAGGCGAACACCAGCAGGATGGCGATCGCGCGCAGGGTGTCGAGTCCGGGTTGGCGGGCGGCCGGCAGGGTGGGGTGGGGCGTCATCGCGCGGGTCGCGGAAGGGGGCGGCAAGGGGAGGCCAGGGGAGGAATGGGCGCAAGCCGGGCATTCTGCCGCCGCGGTGGCGTCGCCGGCATCCCCAACGTGGGATTTTCCCGGGCGATGCGGCATGTCCCGGGGCCGGCGGGGGCCGCGCGCCGCTATGCTGCGGGCCCAGGGGGTTGTTCGAGCATGCAGAAGTTGTTGCGTTGGCTGCCGGCGCTGGGCCTGGGCCTGTCGGTCCTTGCCGCCGGCGCCGCGGCGGCCGACCGGCCGGACTGCACGCGGCCGCTGAGCCTCGCCCTGCACGAGCACGGGCTGCTGTACTCCGCCGAGACCGGCGAGGGCATCGACAAGGACATCGCCGACGAGCTGGCGCGCCGCAGCGGCTGCAAGCTCATCGTCTCGGTGCTGCCGCGCTCGCGCATCTGGCAGCTCATCGAGGGCGGTGCGCTCGACTTCAGCCTCTCCGGCATCGCCAACCCGGCGCGCGAGCAGTTCGCGGGCTTCGCCTGGTACGTCTCCAACAAGTACTACCTGCTGGTGCGCAGGGATGCCGGGGCCGCCACGCTCGCCGAGTTCGAGCGCGACCCGCAGCTGCGCCTGGGCGTGATCCGCAGCTTCCGCTACAGCCCCGGCGCGAACCGCTTCGTCGACGCCCTCGACGCCCAGGGCCGCGTCAGCCATGCCTCGGGCCTGGAGCCGCTGTACCAGGTGCTGCTCGACAACCGGCTGCAGGCGATGATCATCGAGCCCTTCGACTACCCGACGATCCAGCGCGAGGCGATCCGCGCCCGCACCCGCATCGTGGAGTTCGAGGACCCGCCGGTGCCGCACGGCCTGATCATGTCGAAGAAGTCGCTGGAACCGGCCCAGCAGGCGGCGTGGCGCGCGGTGATCGAGGAGATGCGCGCCGACGGCACGGTGCAGCGCATCTTCGAGAAGTATTTCTCGGCCGATCTGGCGCGCACCATGACGCGGTTCTGAACGCGCCCGGGCCTTGAAGCGCGCTCTGCCCCTGCTGCTGTCGCTGGCGGTTGCCGCGGCCTCGCTGTCGATCACGGCGCTGGCGTGGCGGCACGAGCGCGCGTCCGAAGAGGCGGCGCTGCGCGCGAGCTTCGACTTCGGCCTGCGCCAGGCGACCAGCCGCATCGAGCAGCGCATGGCCGGCTTCGAGCAGATGCTGCGCGGCGTCCAGGGCCTGTTCGTCGCGTCCGGACCGGTCGCCCATGACGATTTCGACCGCTATGTCGACGCGCTGCTCGCCGGCGCCGACTTCAGCGGCATGCAGGCCATCGCCTACGGCCCGCTGCTGTCCGCCGAGGACCTGCCGGCGCACGTCCTGGCGCAGCGGCGCGGCGGCGATCCCTCCTACCGGTTGCGACCGCCGGGGGCCCGCGGCTTCTACGTGCCGGTCACCTACATCGCCCCCGCGGCCGGCCCGAGCCTCTCGGCGCTCGGTTTCGACATCGCCTCCGACCCGGTGCGCCGCGCCGCGCTCGAGAAGTCGCGCGACTCCGGCAGCGTCGCCATCACCGGCCGGCTGCGCCTGGTGACCGAGCCGGCCCATGCGCCGCAGTACGGCTTCCTGATGGTGCTGCCGCTGTATGCGCCGGGCCAGCCGGCCGACAGCGTCGCGGCGCGGCGGCGCAACGTCGTCGGCTGGGTGTGGGCCGGGTTCCGGGTCGGCGACCTGATGTCCAGCCTGTACGGCGAGGGCACGCCCGGGCTGGACCTGCGCCTGTACGACGGCGTGGTGCCGAACGGCGACGCGCTGCTCTACCGCTCCATCGGCGTCGAGGCCGAGCGCGAGCCGGCGCGCTTCCAGGCCCAGGAGTACATCGGCGTGGCCGGCCAGAGCTGGACGGTGCAGGTGCGCAGCACGCCGGAGTTCGAGGCGCGCCACCACCGCGAATCGGCGCGCATCATCGGCATTGCCGGCATCGGGCTGAGCCTGCTGCTGGCGGTGCTGGCCTGGCAGCTCGCCACCGCGCGGGCGCGCGCGCACAGCGTGGCGCGGGTGATGACGCGCGAGCTGCGCGACAGCGAGGCGCGCTACCGCCGCATCGTCGAGACGGCGAACGAAGGCATCTGGCTGGTCAATGCCTCGGCCTGCCTGTCCTTCGTCAACCCGAAGCTGCTGCGCATGCTGGGGCAGACCTCGGCGCAGATGCTCGACCGGCCGCTCGCCGACTTCCTGGAGGACCCGGGCGGGCTGCTCTCGGCGGCCGAGCTGGCGCGGCGCCAGCCGGGCACGGTGGAGACCGCCGAGCTGCGCATGCAGCGTCGCGGCGGCGAGCCGGTGTGGGTCTCGATGTCGATCACGCCGGTGTTCGACGAGGCCGGTGCGTATGCCGGCGCGCTGGGCATGGTGACCGACATCAGCGAGCGCAAGAAGGCGGAGGCGGGACGCCTGCTGCTCGAGGCGCAGCTGCGCGAGTCGCAGAAGATGGAGGCGATCGGCACGCTCGCCGGCGGCATCGCGCACGACTTCAACAACATCCTGGCCGCCATCCTCGGCAACGTGTCGCTCGCGGGCGAGCACCTGGGCGAGGGCCACCCGGCCGCGCCGCCGCTGCGGCAGATCGAGCTGGCCGGCGTGCGCGCGCGCAGCCTGGTGCAGAAGATCCTGGCCTTCAGCCGCATGCAGCCGCACGAGCTGGTGAGCCAGCCGATGCGGCCGATGATCGAGGAGTCGATCGCGCTGCTGCGCTCGACGCTGCCGGCGACGGTCGAGCTGGTGCTGGAGCTGGAGAGCCGGCCGCTGATGGTGAGCGCCGACGCCACGCACGTGCAGCAGATCCTGCTCAACCTGTGCACCAACGCCTGGCATGCGCTGCAGGGCAGCAGCGGGCGCATCACGATCGGCCTGGAGGCGCTGAGGCTGGACGCGGCGGACGCCCGGCGGCTCGGCGAGCTGCAGCCGGGCCCCTGCGTCCACCTGTGGGTGAGCGACACCGGCTGCGGCATGGACGAGGCGACGAAGCAGCGCGTCTTCGAGCCCTTCTTCACCACCAAGCGGGTGGGGCAGGGGACCGGGTTGGGGCTGTCGGTGGTGCACGGCATCGTCACCGGCCATGCGGGGGCGATCCGGGTCGAGAGCGAGCCGGGGCGCGGCAGCAGCTTCCACCTGTACTTCCCGGAGGTGCCGGCGCGGCCGGCGGCCCCGGCGCGGGCGGAGGCGGCAGCGGCCGTGCCGGCGCAGGGCGCGGGCCAGCGCGTGATGGTGGTCGACGACGACCCGGCGATGCTGCTGATGGTCGAGGGCCTGCTGCAGCGGGCCGGGTACCGGGTGACCGCGGTCGACCAGCCGCGCGAGGCCGCGGCGCGGCTGCGCCGGGAGCCGTCCGCCTACGACCTGGTGGTGACCGACTACAACATGCCGGAGCTGACCGGCATGGAACTCGCCGCCGAGATCGCCGCCATCCGCGCCGACCTGCCGGTGGTGATCAGCTCGGGCTACATCTCCGAAGAGATGCGCGGCGCCGCGCACGAGGTCGGCGTGAAGGTGCTGATGCAGAAGGAGTACACGCTGGAGCAGCTGGGCAGCATCGTGCATGCCGTGCTGAATCCCGCCCAAGTGAACGACGATCCCGGATTGGCATCCGGGCTACGGGTCTTGTAGCCCGGATGCAGCGCAGCGGAATCCGGGATCGGCCTTGGCCCGGATTACCAGTCGTCGGACCCGCCGCCGCCGCCGTCCGAGCCGCCACCGCCGCTGTCCCAGTCGCCGCCCGAGCCGAAGTCGACCGAGCGGCTGGACAGTTCATCGGCCGCGCCGTTGTCGAAGTAGCCGGGCGTGAGCCCGCCCGCATCGGCGTGGCTGGTCGACAAGGAACCGCCGTCGCGGTGGCCGTCCAGCATCTTCTCGGCCAGCATGCCGGCCGCGAAGCCGCCCGCCGCCGCCAGGCCCGTGCCCAGCATGCCGCTGCCGGCCGAGGGCGCGCCGCCCATCGGGCCGTAGTTCGGGCTGTAGTTGGGGCCATAGCCGCCGGTCGCACCACCGTAGGCCGGCGTCATCGCGGGCTGGGCGCGGCGGGCGCTGAACATGCGCCACAGCAGCACCGCGATCACCGCGAAGCCGACGCCCCACAGCCAGCCGGGAATGCCGCTGCTGCGCTCGACGGGGGCGCTGCGCGCCGCCGGCGCCGTCGCGGCCGGCGCATTGCCGCCGCTGCTGCCCAGCCCCGCCTTCGCCTTCTCGCCCTGCTGCTCGCGCTCCAGCAGCTGCTCGAAGCTGCGGAACTTCTCCGGCTGCGTGAAGCCGATCGCCGGGTCGAGCTGCTTGGCGAGCCGCGCTTCCTGCAGCGCGAACTCGAAGCGCTTGTTGTGCACCAGGATCTCCGCATAGATGTAGTGCGCCTTGGCGCTGCCGGGCTTGGCGGCCACCACGTCGCGCATCATCGATTCGGCCTGGGTGTAGTTGCCCTTCTGCACCTCGGCCTGCACCTCGCCGACCGTCGGCAGCGCGAAAGCCGCCGCCGACAGCAGGCCCATGGCCACGAAGGCCAGCATTGCCAGGAGTCGTTTCATGTCCGTTTGCCTTTCATCGGTAAAGAGGACTTGCGCCGTTCAGGTGGGGGTCCCGGCCGCCGGCACAAGCCCCTCGCCCCCTGCCTTCCAGGGGCAAGCCGCGCGCCCGTCGCGGGCTTGCCCCCGTATGGCACATTCCAAAGCCTGGAGTTCCTCCAAGGTCAAGCCCCATGCGCATCAAGGACGTTTCCGAGGCCACCGGCGTGCCGGTCGACACCATACGCCACTACGAGAAGGCCGGGCTGTTGCCGGCACCGGCGCGCAGCGGCAACAACTACCGCCACTACACCGAGGCCGAGGTGCAACGGCTGCGCTTCATCCGCAACTGCCGGTCGCTGGACATGAGCCTGGACGAGGTGCGGCCGCTGCTCGATTTCCTGGACCACCCGCAGGCGGACTGCTCGAAGGTCGATGCGGTGATCGAGTCGCACCTGGCCCATGTGCGCGAGCGCCTGGCCTCGCTGCAGGTGCTGGAGCGCCAGCTGGAGCTGCTGTCCCAGGTCTGCGGGCCGTCGCGGGCGCACGAGCTGTGCGGGATCGTCATGGCGCTGTCACGGGAGGCGCCGGGGGGTGTGCCGCCGGCGGGGCGCGGCGTGCACACGGCATGAGGCCAAACCCTACAATCGCCGCCGCGACGACCGGTGGCGGTCGTTTCCAAGAAGGTGATCCACCATGAACAACGAGCCTCCTGCCGACAAGCCCCAGGGCCATGCCAGCCCCGACCTGACCCACATCGCGCCGCGCGACAAGGCCGAGATCCTGTCCCAGGCCCTGCCGTACATCCGCAAGTTCCATGGCAAGACCATGGTCATCAAGTACGGCGGCAACGCGATGACGGATCCGGCGCTGCAGCAGGACTTTGCCGAGGACGTGGTGCTGCTGAAGCTGGTGGGCATCAACCCGGTGGTGGTGCACGGCGGCGGGCCGCAGATCGAGGAGGCGCTCGCCAAGATCGGCAAGAAGGGCACCTTCATCCAGGGCATGCGCGTCACCGACGAGGAGACGATGGAAGTCGTCGAATGGGTGCTCGCCGGACAGGTGCAGCAGGACATCGTCGGCCTGATCAACGCCGTCGGCGGCAAGGCGGTGGGCCTGACGGGGCGCGACGGCGGGCTGATCCGTGCGCACAAGCTCAAGATGGTGGACCGCGACGACCCGACCAAGGTGCACGACGTCGGCCAGGTGGGCGAGATCGAGTCGATCGACCCGTCGGTGGTGAAGGCGCTGCAGGACGACCAGTTCATCCCGGTGATCTCGCCCCTCGGCTTCGGGTCCGAGAACGAGAACTACAACATCAACGCCGACGTGGTGGCGGGCAAGCTGGCCGAGGTGCTGAAGGCCGAGAAGCTGCTGATGCTGACCAACATTCCGGGCGTGCTGGACAAGCAGGGCAAGCTGCTGACCAACCTGTCGGCGCGCGAGATCGACGAGCTGTTCGCCGACGGCACGATCAGCGGCGGCATGCTGCCCAAGATCGCGTCGGCGCTGGATGCGGCGAAGAACGGCGTCAACACGGTGCACGTGATCGACGGGCGGGTGCCGCACGCGATGCTGCTCGAAATCCTCACCGAGCAGGCCTACGGGACCATGATCCGCTCACATTGACGGCTGCTCCCGGATTCCGCTGCGCTCCATCCGGGCTACAAGTCTCGTGGCCCGGATGCCAATCCGGGGATCGTCGCTCACTTCGGGGGGTAGCCCGCCTCGGTCAGCGCTGCGGCCAGTGCCGCCCGGTCTTTCTGCGACTCCACCTGCACCCGGTGCGCCGCCAGGTCCACCACCACCGCCGCCTGCGGGTCGGCCGCCTTCAGCGCCTTCGTTACCGCCTGCACGCAGTGGCCGCAGCTCATCGCATCGACTTGAAACTCGATCATCAGCCTCTCCCATCCAACAAGTTCCACAGGCCTGTACTCTCAAGCCTCCCACCATGGGAAGGTCAAGCCGGCCCCCATTGTCCTCGGCGCCGATGCGGCCTTGACCTTCCCATGATGGTAAGGTCGAGACTGTGACCATGAGCACCCACTCCCTCTCCCTGCAGATCGACGGCATGACCTGCGCGTCCTGCGTCGCGCGCGTCGAGAAGGCGCTGGCGAAGGTGCCGGGCGTGGTCTCGGCCAGCGTCAACCTCGCGACCGAGCGGGCCGAGGTGCAGGCGCAGGCCGCCGTCGATGCAGCGCCGCTGGTCGCCGCCATCGAGCAGGCCGGCTACGCCGCCCACGTGCATGTCGAGGACGAGCCGCCGCCCGCCGCCGCTCCGCTCGCGCCCGTCCTCGTGGCCGCGGCGCTCTCCCTGCCGCTCGTGCTGCCGATGCTGCTCTCGCTCGCCGGCATCGACGCGATGCTGCCGGGCCTGTGGCAGCTGCTGCTCGCGACGCCGGTGCAGTTCGTCCTCGGCGCGCGCTTCTACCGCGCTGGCTGGAAGGCCCTGCGCGCCGGCAGCGGCAACATGGACCTGCTGGTCGCCCTCGGCACCTCGGCCGCCTGGGGCCTGAGCACCTGGCAGCTGCTGCGCCAGGGCGGCCACGCCCACCTCTACTACGAGGCCTCGGCGGTGGTGATCACCCTCGTGCTGCTCGGCAAGTGGCTGGAGCAGCGCGCGAAGCGCCAGGCCACCGACGCGATCCGCGCCCTCAACGCCCTGCGTCCCGAGGTGGCGCGCGTGCGCCGCGACGGCGTCGACCACGAGCTGCCGGTCGCGCAGCTGCGCCTGGGCGACGTCGTCGTCGTGCGCGCCGGCGAGCGCCTGCCGGTCGACGGCGAGGTGCTCGAGGGCGAGAGCGGCATCGACGAATCGCTGGTCACCGGCGAGAGCCTGCCCGTGCGGCGCGGCCCCGGCGCCCGCGTCACCGGCGGCTCGGTCAACGGCGACGGCCTGCTGCTGGTGCGCACCACGGCGCTCGGCGCCGAATCCACGCTGTCGCGCATCGTGCGCCTGGTCGAGTCGGCACAGGCCGGCAAGGCACCGATCCAGCAGCTGGTCGACCGCGTCAGCGCCGTCTTCGTGCCGGTCGTGATCGGCATCGCGGGCCTGACCCTGGTCGGCTGGGGCGGGGCCACCGGCGACTGGGCGCAGGCCCTGCTGAACGCGGTCGCGGTGCTGGTGATCGCCTGCCCCTGCGCGCTCGGCCTCGCGACGCCGGCCGCCCTGATGGCCGGCACCGGCGTCGCGGCGCGCCGCGGCATCCTGGTGCAGGACGCGGCCGCCCTGGAGCGAGCACTGCACATCGACGTGGTGGCCTTCGACAAGACGGGCACGCTGACCGAGGGGCGCCCGGAGTTGCTCGCCTGCGAGGCGGTGGACGGCGATGCCCGTGCGCTGCTCGCCGCGGCCGCCGCGCTGCAGTCGGGCAGCGAGCATGCGCTCGCGAAGGCGGTGCTCGATGCGGCGCGCCGGGACGGCGTGGCGTTCTCCCCGGCCGACGGCGTGCGCTCGGTCGGCGGCCGCGGCGTGTCGGGCCGGGTCGGACTGCGCGAACTGCGCATCGGCAGCAGCCGCTGGCTGCGCGAACTCGGCGTCGACCTCGCGCCCCGGCAGGCTGCGGCCGACGCGCAGGAGCGCGAAGGCCGCACCGTGTCCTGGATCGCCGACCTCACGGGGACGCCGACCCTGCTCGGGCTGCTGGCCTTCGGCGACCGCGCGCGGCCCACCGCCGCCGAGGCGCTGCGCCTGCTGAAGGCCCGCGGCATCCGCAGCGTCCTGCTCACCGGCGACAACGCCGGCAGCGCCGCACGGCTGGCGCGCGAGCTCGGCCTGGACGAGGTGCATGCCAACCTGCTGCCCGAGGACAAGGTGGCCCGGGTCGAGGCGCTGCGCCGCGGCGGCGCCAGCGTCGCGATGGTCGGCGACGGCATCAACGACGCGCCCGCGCTGGCGGCCGCCGACCTCGGCCTCGCGATGGGCAGCGGCACCGAGGTGGCGATGCGCGCTGCCGGCATCACGCTGATGCGCGGCGACCCGCGCCTGGTGGCCGACGCGCTCGAGATCGCGCGCCTCACCCGGCGCAAGATCCGCCAGAACCTGTTCTGGGCCTTCGTCTACAACGCGGTCGGCCTGCCGCTGGCGGCCCTCGGCGGGCTGAACCCGGTGCTCGCGGGCGCAGCCATGGCCTTCAGCAGCGCGAGCGTGGTGGGCAATGCGCTGCTGCTGCGGCGCTGGAAAGGGGCAGGGCGATGAACATCGGCGAAGCGGCGGCGCGCTCGGGCGTGTCGGCCAAGATGGTGAGGCACTACGAATCCCTGGGCCTGCTGCCCGCGGTCGCGCGCACCGACGCGGGCTACCGCCAGTACGGCGACACCGAGGTGCACACGCTGCGCTTCATTCGCCGCGGCCGCGACCTCGGCTTCGGCATGGGCGAGATCGCCGAGCTGTTGAAGCTCTACCAGAACCGCCGCCGCTCCAGCGCCGACGTCAAGCGCATCGCGCTCGCGCACGTCGCCGACCTGCAGCGGCGCATCGACGAGATGTCGGCGATGAAGCGCACGCTGGAGCGGCTCGCGGGCTGCTGCCATGGCGACGAGCGGCCCGATTGCCCCATCCTCGACGAACTGGCCGAATGACGACGCCCCGCGCCGCCCCGCCGGTGTGGCTGTTCGACCTGGACAACACCCTGCACGACGCCTCGCACGCCGCCTTCGGCCCGACCAACGCGGCGATGAACGACTACATCGTCGCCCACCTGGGCCTGCCGCCGGCCGAGGCCTCGGCGCTGCGCCAGCACTACTGGGACCGCTACGGCGCCACCCTGCTCGGCCTGGTGCGCCACCACGGCGTGAAGGCCCGCCACTTCCTGGAAGAGACGCACCGCCTGCCCGGCCTGGAGCAGCGCCTGCGCACCCATGCCCCCGACCGGGCCGCGCTGCGCCGCCTGCGCGGCCGCAAGTTCATCCTCACCAATGCGCCGCGGTCCTACGCGCTGCGGGTGCTGCGCGCGCTCGGCCTGCTCGGCTGCTTCGACGCCGTCATCAGCATCGACGAGATGAGCATGTTCGGCCACCCGCGCCCCAAGCCGGACGTGCGCATGCTGCGCCACGTCGCGGCCCGCCTCCAGGTCGCGCCGCACCGCTGCGTGCTGGTCGAGGACACGCTGCAGCACCAGCGCTCGGCCCACGGCATCGGCATGCGCACCGTCTGGATGCAGCGCTACCTGAAGACGGCCAAAGGTGCGAAGAACAGCACAGAAGTTGGCGTTCACCCTTGCCGAAAGCCCCCCTATGTGTATGCAAGAATTCGAGCGCTGAACCAGCTCCACGCTTTGTGACGCAGGCCCCGTGACCACTTCGAACGCCGTGATGACCGACACCTCTGCCCTGCCCGAAGACACCAGTCCCGAGCTGGCAGCCGAGGCGGCGGCCGAACCCGCGGGCCGCAAGCGCCCCAAGCCGGGCGAGCGCCGGGTGCAGATCCTGCAGACCCTGGCCCACATGCTCGAGCAGCCCGGTGCCGACCGCATCACGACGGCTGCGCTGGCGGGCAAGCTCGATGTCTCCGAAGCGGCGCTTTACCGCCATTTCGCGAGCAAGGCGCAGATGTTCGAGGGCCTGATCGAGTTCATCGAGCAAAGCGTCTTCACGCTCGTCAACCAGATCACCGAGCGCGAGCCGAACGGCACCGTGCAGGCCCAGAAGATCCTCACCGTGCTGCTGCAGTTCGGCGAGAAGAACCCGGGCATGACGCGCGTGATGGTGGGCGATGCGCTGGTGTTCGAGAACGAACGCCTGGTCGCCCGCATGAACCAGTTCTTCGACCGCATCGAGTCGCAGCTGCGCCAGAGCCTGCGCGGCGTCGCCGAGGCGGCCGGTTCCGCGACCCCGACGGTCGACGCGAACGCCCAGGCCTCGGTGCTGACCGGCTTCGCGGTCGGCCGCCTGCAGCGCTACGCGCGCTCCGGCTTCAAGCGCGTGCCCACCGAGCACCTGGACGCTGCGCTGCGCCTGCTCGTCGGTTGATCCCGGCGGGCCCGATCCCCTCCTGTTCCCCGTGGTCACGACCGACGTCGGCGGCCACGCGCTGACCCTGCTGCCGCAGAAGGCGGCGTGGTGGCCCGCGCAGCAGTGCCTGCTGGTGGCGGACGCGCACATCGGCAAGGCCGTCAGTTTCCGCCGCCTGGGCGTGCCGGTGCCGCAGGGCAGCACCCGCGAGACCCTCGGCCGGCTGTCCGACCTGGTGCTGCAGCACGGCGCGCGCCGCATCGTCTTCCTCGGCGACTTCCTGCATTCCGCCCACAGCCACGCGCCGGCGACGCTGGCCGCGCTGCGCGAGTGGCGCGACCGCCATCCGGCGCTCCACCTGAGCCTGGTGCGCGGCAACCACGACGACCGCGCCGGTGATCCGCCGGCGTGGCTGGACATGGAGGCGCACGACGAGCCGCTGGGCCTGGGCGGCCTGGCGCTGTGCCATCATCCGCGGCCGCGCGACGGTGCCTATGTGCTGGCGGGCCACCTCCACCCCGGCATCGTGCTGGGCGGCCGGGCCTTCGACCGGCTGCGGCTGCCCTGCTTCTGGTTCGGCGGGCGGGTCGGCGTGCTGCCGGCCTTCGGCGCCTTCACCGGCCTGCACACCGTCCGTCCGGCGGCCGGGGACCGGGTCTTCGCGGTCGCCGACGGCGTGGTGCTGCCGGTCCCCGCGCCGGCCTGATCGCCGGCCTCAAGTCGCCCCCTCCGGCAGCCGATATCCGGCAAGGCGCCGTCCCCGCGGGGCCGCTGTCGCCATGTCCCACCGATCCATCGCCCTGCATCGCCTTGCTGCCCTGTGGCTCGCCGCCACCGGGCTGTGCGTGCTGGCGGGGGTGCTGGGCAACCGCGTGGAAATGGCGCGCCTGTTCATGAGCGCCGTGCCGGCGAGCCTCAACGCGGCCCTGCTGGGGCTGCTGTCGGCGCTGGCCCTCTGGCACGACCCGCGCGTGCGCTCGCCCCGCCTGCTGCTGGCGGCCGGCGCGATGGTGCTGCTGCCGGCGCTGGTGCTGTTCGAGCACCTGAGCGGCATCGCCCTCGGCATCGACCTGCCCGAACTGCACCGTCAGATGCAGCCCGGCTCGGCCCACCCCGGCCGCATCGCCCCCAACACCTGCCTTGCCTTCCTCTTCGCGGGCCTCGCGCTGCTGCTGCAGCATGCGCCCAGGGTCCGGTTCCGCCGGGCGCTGCAGACCTGCAGCGTCTACGGCACGCTCGCGATCGGCCTGGCGGCGCTCACCGGCTACCTGCTCGACCTGGAGGCGATGTACCGCCTGCTGTCCTTCAACAGCATGTCGGCCGCGGTGATGTCCATGGTGGTGGTCCTGGGCCTCGCGCTCTGGTCCCAGCTGCTGGCCGGCGACGCGCTCGACGCCGAGGAGCGCCAGGAAGACCGCATCACCCGCACCGCGGTCGGCGTGCTGGGCGTGCTGGCGGTGGTGTCCGGCGTCGCCGGCTTCGCGCTGATGCAGCATGGCTACCGGGCGAGCGTCGCCGACGGCCTGGCGACGGCGGCGCGCAACCATGCCGCCTCGTTCGCGCACAGCCTGAAGCAGGAGATGGAGATCGTCGAGGCGGTGTCGCGCCAGATCGCGCTGCAGCGGGCGCTGCAGCGGCTGGAGCTGAACCCGGTCGACGGCGACGCCTACGACGACCTGCGCGAGCTCGCCACCGCCACGCTGGCGCAGGACTTCACGGCCGTGCGCGTGCAGAACGCCGCCGGCGAAACGCTGATCGAGGCCGGTTCGCCGCGCCTGCGGCCCTCGGCCGTCGCGCTGCCGCTCGGCGACGGCACGTCGACGCTGCTGTGGGACGACGGGCTGGTGCTGCACAGCCAGGTGCCGGTGGAGCGCAATGCGCGGCAGGTCGGCTCGCTGACGCTGGAGCGGCGGCTGGGCGTGCTCACCGGCCTGCTCTACGACATGCAGCATGCCGACGACTCGACCGACGTGCTGATGTGCGCGCGCATCGACGACGACGCCGTCTGCCTGCCGAGCCGCTTCTACGAGGCCGGGCGCCACATCCCGGTCTTCAAGGACGGCCTGCCCTTCCTGCCGATCTCGAAGGCGCTGCTCGGCATGTCGGGCTCGGACTCGGTGCGCGACCTGCGCGGCGTGCCGGTGCAGGCCGGCTACGCGCCGATGCGCGGCCTGAACCTGGGCCTCGTGATCAAGACCGACAGCGGCGAGCTGTTCGCGTACATCCGCTCGCGGCTGAAGCTGCTCGCCGGACTGCTGGTGGCGATGGTGGTGGCGGGCGCACTGCTGCTGCGCTCGCACGTGCTGCCGCTCGCGCAGCGCCTCGCGCGCAGCGAGCGGCGGCTGCAGATGGTCTCCGACAACATGCCGGCGCTGGTCTTCCACGTCGACCGGGACCTGCGCTACCAGTTTGCCAATGCGCGCTACGAGCCGATGCTCGGGCTGGACCCGAAGGCGATGGTCGGGCAGCGCATGCCCGACGTGCTGGGGCCGGAGGCCTTCGAGGCGGTGCGCCCGTTCATCGAGCGGGCCCTGGCCGGCGAGCGCGTGCGCTTCGAGCGCCACGGCCGCTGGTTCGAGCGCGAGATCCACTACCTGGTCGAGTACGTGCCCGAGCTGCAGCCCGACGGCCGGGTGAGCGGGCTGTACGGCATGGTGCTCGACATCACCGAGCGCCAGCGCGCCGAGCAGCGGCTGAGCGAGAGCGAGGCGCGCCTGCGCACGATCACCGACAACGTGCCGGCGCTGATCACGTACGTCGACACCGAGCTGCGCTTCCAGTTCTGCAACCCGGTGTTCGAGGCCTGGACCGGCATCAAGGTGGCGGATGCGCTGGGCCGGCGCATGCAGGACGTGCTGCCGTCCAAGGTGATGGCCTTGCGCCAGCGCCAGATCGAGCGCGCGCTGCGCGGCGAGACGGTGCAGTTCGAGACGGTCGCGGTCCTGGGCCGCGGGCTGCAGCATTTCCAGGTCAACTACCTGCCGCACCGCGACGAGGCGGGGCAGGTGATCGGCGTCTACAGCCTGACGAACGACATCTCGGCGCAGAAGAAGGTGGAGCAGCAGCTGGAGACGCTGGCGCGGGTCGACGGGCTGACGGGGCTTGCGAACCGGCGCCAGTTCGAGGAGCGCTTCTCCGAGGCGATGTCGCGTTGCCGGCGCAGCGGCCGGCCGATGGCGCTGATGTTCATGGACATCGACAAGTTCAAGGGCATCAACGACACGCTGGGGCATGCCGGCGGCGACGAGGTGCTGAAGACCTTTGCGCGGCGCCTCGTCGCCTGCGTGCGCAAGACCGACACGGTGGCGCGGCTGGCGGGCGACGAGTTCGTGATCATCCTGGAGGGGCTGAACACGGTGGACGAGCCGCATTTCCTGGCGCGCAAGATCCTCGCGGCGGTCGCTGCCGAGCAGCAGGTGCTGGGGCACGCCCTGAGCGTGACGACGAGCATCGGCATCTCGTTCTACGAGGGCGACGCCAGCACCGAGGGGCAGCTGATGGCGCTGGCGGACAAGGCGCTGTACGAATCCAAGGCGGCGGGCCGCGGGACGTGGCGCTGCGCGCCGCGCAGCGCGGTCGTCCTGTAGCGCCTCGCAGGGGCACCCTGCGGGCCGGCGGGGTCCGCATACACTGGCGGGTCCCTTCCTGCCCGTTGCGCCCATGTCCGTCGCCGCCGAACCGTTGCTGCAGTTGATCCAACGCGCCGAGGCGCTGCTGACCCGCCTGGAAACCATCCTCCCGCAGCCGCTCGCCGCGCCCGACTGGTCGGCATCCATCGCCTTCCGCTACCGCCGCCGCGGCTCGGCCGGCCTGCTGCAGCCGGTGCGCCACGTGGCCACGATCCGCCTCGACGCGCTGGTCGAGGTCGAGCCGCAGAAGGAGCGCCTGCTGCGCAACACCGCCCAGTTCGTCGACGGCCATGCCGCCAACAACGTGCTGCTCACCGGCGCGCGCGGCACCGGCAAGAGCTCGCTGATCAAGGCCTGCCTGAACGAGTTCGCCGGCCGCGGCCTGCGCCTGATCGAGGTCGACAAGGCCGACCTGGTCGACCTGCCCGACATCGTCGACCTGGTGGCGGAGCGGCCCGAGCGCTTCATCGTCTTCTGCGACGACCTGAGCTTCGACGAGGGCGAGGCCGGCTACAAGGCGCTCAAGTCCATCCTCGACGGCTCGGTGGCGCAGGCCTCGGACAACGTGCTGATCTATGCGACCAGCAACCGCCGCCACCTGCTGCCCGAGTACATGAAGGAAAACCTCAGCTACCAGCACACGGAGGACGGCGAGGTCCATCCCGGCGAGGTGATCGAGGAGAAGATCTCGCTGAGCGAGCGCTTCGGCCTGTGGGTGAGCTTCTACCCCTTCAGCCAGGACGAGTACCTGGCGGTGGTCGCGCAGTGGCTGCGCGGCTGGGGCGTCGCCGAGGCGGAGATCGAGGCGGCGCGCCAGCCCTCGCTGGTCTGGGCGCTGGAACGCGGCTCGCGCTCCGGCCGGGTGGCGTACCAGTTCGCCCGGGACTACGCCGGGCGGCACGGGCAATGAGCGCCGCGACCGACAAGCCGGCGCGCACCCCCGTCGAGGTCGCGGTCGGGGTGCTGATCGACGCCGACGGCCGCTTCCTGCTGACCAGCCGCCCCGAAGGCAAGGTCTACGCCGGCTACTGGGAGTTCCCGGGCGGCAAGCTGGAGGCCGGCGAGACCGTCGAGCAGGCGCTGCGCCGCGAGCTGCACGAGGAGATCGGGATCACGATCGGCCCGGTCGAGCCCTGGAAGGTCGAGATGATGGACTACCCGCACGCGCGGGTGCGGCTGAATTTCTGCAAGGTCTACGCCTGGGAGGGCGCGTTCGAGATGCGCGAGGGCCAGCAGATGGCCTGGCAGCAGTTGCCGGTCCAGGTGCAGCCGGTGCTGCCGGGCACCGTCCCGGTGCTGCAGTGGTTCGCCGAGGAACGTGGTTTCGAGGGCCCGACACACACGACGGCTACACTCAACCCATGACTTGGCTGGACGAGATCAAGTGGGATGCCCAGGGCCTGCTGCCGGTGATCGCGCAGGAGATGGGCAGCAACGACGTGCTGATGTTCGCGTTCATGAACCGCGAGGCGCTCGCCCGTACGGCGGAGCGCGGCGAGGCGGTGTACTACAGCCGCTCGCGCCAGCGCCTGTGGCACAAGGGCGAGGAAAGCGGCCACGTGCAGAAGGTGCACGAGATGCGCCTGGACTGCGACAACGACGTGCTGCTGCTGAAGGTGACGCAGCAAGGGCACGAACCCGGCATCGCCTGCCACACCGGCCGCCACAGCTGCTTCTTCCAGCTTTACAAGGACGGCGCCTGGCAGGTGGTGGAGCCGGTCTTGAAAGACCCGGGGACGATCTACAAATGAGCGGGAACGACACGCTGGCCCGGCTGGCCGAGGTGATCGAGTCGCGCAAGCAGGGCGACCCGGCGAAGAGCTATGTGGCGCGCCTGTTCGACAAGGGCACCGACGCCATCCTGAAGAAGATCGGCGAAGAGGCCACCGAGACGGTGATGGCCGCCAAGGACGGCGACCGCCAGAAGATCGTCTACGAGGTGGCGGACCTGTGGTTTCACTCGATGCTCGCATTGAGTGCGTTCAACCTGAAGCCGGCCGACGTGCTGGCCGAGCTGGAGCGGCGCGAAGGCCTGTCCGGGCTGGAAGAGTTCGCGGCGCGCAAGTTGCAGAACCGAGAGGCGGACGGAACATGAACGACGTGGTCGACACCGACGGCAAGCTCTCCGACAGCCAGCAATCGCTGAAGAACATCGGGCACATCAGCTACGCGCTGCACGCGATCGTCGCGGTCGCGGCGGTGGTGCCGGGCGCGCAGGTGACGCCGGTGCTGTTGATCGTGGCCTTCATCCTCGACCTGGTGAAGAAGGACGAGGCGGCCGGCACCTGGCAGGAATCGCACTTCCGTTGGCGCATCCGCTCGGTGCTGTGGGTGGCGGTGCTGTACATCGTGACGCTGCCGCTGTGGTTCCTGCTGGTCGTTCCAGGCATGATCGCCTGGGCCGTGATCTCGATCTGGTTCCTCTACCGCGTCGTGCGCGGCTGGGTGAACCTGAACTCCAACACGCCGATGCCGGTGCCGCAATGAGCCACGATCCGAACTGCATCTTTTGCAAGATCGCCGACGGCAAGATCCCGAGCCGCAAGGTCTACGAGGACGACGAACTGATCGGCTTCCACGACATCGCGCCCTGGGCGCCCGTGCACTTCCTGCTGGTGCCGAAGGAGCACGTGGCCTCGCTGTACGACACGGTGCCGGAGAAGCACCAGGCCCTCCTCGGCCGGATGCTGGCGCTGGCGCCGAAGCTGGCGCGCGAGCAGGGGGCGACCAATGGTTTCCGCACCGTGATCAACACCGGCGCCGATGGCGGCCAGGAAGTGCCACATTTGCACATGCACGTCATTGGCGGCCCCCGACCCTGGGCCAAGGGCTGACATCGTCCGCCCTTAAACTCTCGTATTTCCCCGCAGGAGAAGAATCATGGGTTCGTTCAGCATCTGGCACTGGCTCATCGTGCTGGTGATCGTCGTCCTGGTGTTCGGCACCAAGAAGCTCAAGAACATCGGCAGCGACCTCGGTGGCGCGGTCAAGGGCTTCAAGGACGGCATGAAGGACGGCTCCGCCAGCGCCGACGCGACGACCCCGGTGCCGCCTTCGCAGCAGGTCGGCCAGAAGGCGGTCGACCCGAACACCGTCGACGTCGAGGCGAAGACCAAATCGTGATGAACGACTGTCCGACGCCCGCGGCTGCCGCACGTCGGATGCCTGACGCATGATCGACTTCGGTTTCGACAAGATCGCGCTGATCGGTGCGGTGGCGCTGATCGTCATCGGGCCGGAGCGCCTGCCCAAGGTCGCCCGCACGGTCGGCCACCTGCTGGGCAAGGCACAGCGCTACGTGGCCGACGTGAAGGCCGAGGTCAACCGCTCGATCGAGCTGGAAGAGCTCAAGAAGATGAAGGGCCAGTTCGAGGACGCGGCCCGGAACGTCGAGCAGACGGTGTCGAACGAGATCCACCAGACCAAGGCCGACATGAGCGGTCTCTGGGACGGTCCGGCGCCCGAGGCCTCGACCGAGCCGAACAGCGGCCAGCACGGCGGCTGGGAGCCCCCGCCGCCGCAGTACAAGCACCCGAAGAAGAACTGGCGCCTGAAGCGCGGCGCGATGCCGCAGTGGTACAAGCAGCGCCATGGCGTGCGCAGCAAGGCGCAGTCGGGGGCAGCGCGCGTGGCGCGGTTCCGGCCGCCGCGTTCGTCCTGATCCCGGGTCTCTTTCCCTTTTCAGTCCTCTCCCCATGAAGTTGAACAGCGACGGCCGCGACGAGCTGGAGGGCACCGAGCAGCCCTTCGTGTCGCACCTCATCGAGCTGCGCGACCGGCTGATCCGCGCGGTGATCGCGATCGGCGTGTGCTTCGGCGTGCTGGCGCTCTACCCGGGGCCGGCGGCGCTGTACGACCTGCTGGCGCAGCCGCTGGTGGCCTCGCTGCCGGCGGGCGGCAAGCTGATCGCGACGAACGTGATCTCGCCCTTCCTGGTGCCGTTGAAGATCACGCTGATGGCGGCCTTCATGCTGGCGCTGCCGGTGGTGCTGTACCAGGTGTGGGCCTTCGTCGCGCCGGGGCTGTACAGCCATGAGAAGAAGCTGGTGCTGCCGCTGGTGATCTCGAGCACGCTGCTGTTCTTCGTCGGCGTGGCGTTCTGCTACTTCTTCGTGTTCGGCAAGGTGTTCGCGTTCATCCAGAACTTCGCGCCGAAGAGCATCACGGCGGCGCCGGACATCGAGGCGTACCTCAGCTTCGTGCTGACGATGTTCATCGCCTTCGGCGCGGCCTTCGAGGTGCCGGTGGTGGTGGTGGTGCTGGCGCGCATCGGGCTGGTGAGCATCGAGAAGCTGAAGGCCTTCCGCTCGTACTTCATCGTGCTGGCCTTCATTGTGGCGGCGGTGGTGACGCCGCCCGACATCGTGTCGCAGCTGGCGCTGGCGATCCCGATGTGCATCCTCTACGAGGTCGGCATCTGGGCGGCGGTGCTGTTCATCAAGCATACGCAGGCGCCCGAGGCGGCCGACGAAGCGGCCAAGCCGTAGCGGGCTTCGTCGCCCCCTCAAGCACCGTTGGTCGGACCGGCGCCAGCCGGAGGGATCGCGGCATCCGCGCGTCCATGCTTCAGGGTCACGGCCACACATCCGGCGCTGACAAGGGTCCCCAGGGTCCCGAGCCCGACGAGCATCGTGTCGCCGCTCCCCAGTCCGGCGACGGTGCACGCAACCGATGCAGTGGCTCCCAAGGCCAGCAGGGCGGGGATGGTTTTCCATGCACCCGTTCTGGCCGCTTGAAATGCGTTCTGCAGCGCAGGCCCGGCTTGGTAAAGCGTTCTGAATGCCTCGGTGCCGAAGGCCCTGGCGCCGTTCGTGAAGCGTTCGATCATCGCAGCGTCCCCCAAGTGGCGTCTGCACATGCAGACCCCACATCAGTGGCGGCTGGGCTGTCCCGGTTCCTTCGCGCCGAACCTCGCCTCGGCACCGCGCCCTGCCCGCTATTCCCGGTTCGCCGTGGGCCGGCTGCGCGGCCGCTGCGCCACCGTCACGTTGATCTGCATCGCCTTGTCCCCGCGCTGCACGCCGATCACGGCCTTCTCCTTCGGCTTCAGCGCCGCCACCGCGCTGAGCAACTGCACCGTGTTGGTCACCGGGGTCTCGGCCACCTTCACCACCACGTCGCCCGGGCGCAGCCCGCCGTTGCTCGCCGGCCCGTTCTGCAGCACGCCGGTGATCAGCACGCCCTCGCGGATCGGCAGGTTGAAGGTCTCGGCGATCTCCGGCGTGAGGTCGCGCGGTTCCACCCCGATCCAGCCGCGCGTCACCTGGCCCTCGCGGATCAGCCCTTCCATCACCTGGCGCGCCGTCGTCACCGGAATCGCGAAGCCGATCCCCAGGCTGCCGCCGCTGCGCGAATAGATCGCCGTGTTGATGCCCAGCAGGTTGCCGCTGGTGTCCACCAGCGCGCCGCCCGAGTTGCCCGGGTTGATGGCCGCATCCGTCTGGATGAAGTTCTCGAAGGTGTTGATGCCCAGCTGGTTGCGCCCGAGCGCGCTCACGATCCCCGCCGTCACCGTCTGCCCGACGCCGAAGGGGTTACCGATCGCCAGCACCACGTCGCCCACCTGCAGCGTCTCGGCGCTGCCGAAGGCGATCACCGGCAGCTTGTCGAGCTCGATCTTCAGCACGGCGACGTCGGTGTCGGGGTCGGTGCCCACCACCCTGGCCTTGGCGCGCCGCGCATCCACCAACTGCACCTCGATGTCGTCCGCGCCCTCGACCACATGGTTGTTGGTCAGCAGGTAGCCCTCGGGCGAGACGATCACGCCGGAGCCCAGCCCGACCTGCGGCTGCTCGCGCGGCTGGCCGTTCTGGTCACCGAAGAAGAACTTGAACCAGGGGTCCTCGGCATGCGGGTTGCGCGCCGGCGCCTTGCTGGCCGTGATGCTCACCACCGCCGGCGAAGCCCGCTTCGCCGCACCGCTGTAGCCGGCCGCCGTGCCCCCCGGCGGCAGCGAGGCCGGCTGCACAAAAGGCGCCTGGCTGATCGACACGATGCTCGGCATGCCGCTCGCCGCCTGCCGGCGCACCCAGTCGGGCTTGAGGGTCGCGACCACGAACAGCACGGCCACCGCCACCGTCACCGCCTGGGAGAAAATCAGCCACGTCTTTCGCATCAACAAGGGTCCTGTGTCATGGCCGCACGCACCGAGATCGAGTCCTACCTGAACACGCTGCTGGACGTGGGCCGTTTCCGCGATTATGGTCCGAACGGCCTGCAAGTAGAGGGCAAACCCGAGGTTCGCAAGCTCATCTCCGGCGTCACCGCCAGCCTTGCCTTCATCGACGCCGCCCTGGCGCAGGGCGCCGACGCGCTGCTGGTGCACCACGGCCTGTTCTGGAAGGGCCATGACGGCCGCATCACCGGTTGGCTGAAGGCGCGCATCGAGCGCCTGCTCGCGGCCCAGGTCAGCCTCTACGCCTACCACCTGCCGCTGGACGCGCATGCGGAGTTCGGCAACAACGCGCAGTTCGGCGGCCGGCTCTCGCTGTCGGTGGTGGGGCGCTTCGGCGACCAGGACCTCGGCTGGATCGGCACGCCGGCGCAGCCGCTGACGGTGCCGGCGCTCAGCACCCTGCTCAGCCTGCGCATGGGACGCGCGCCGGTCACCGTGGACCCGGGCCACGGCCGGCCGATCCGGCGCGTCGCCTGGTGCACCGGCGGCGCCCAGGGCTACTTCGAGGCCGCCATCGCGGCCGGGGCCGATGCGTACATCACCGGGGAGATCTCGGAGCCGCAGGCCCACCTCGCGCGCGAGACGGGGGTGGCCTACTTCGCCTGCGGCCACCATGCGAGCGAACGCTTTGGAGCGCCTGCACTCGCCGCGCACGTGGCCGAGAAATTCGGCCTCGAGCACCACTTCATCGACATCGACAACCCGGCCTGATCAGGGCGAGATTCGAATGTCGTCGAGGTAGCCGCGGAAGGTGCCCGTGGCATCGGGCCGGTCATAGGCCACCAGGATGCGCGCGATGGTCTTGCCCGCCGCCCACTGGCCGATGTTCGAGCGCACCTCGTTCCAGGTGTTGCCGGCCAGCCTGCCGCCGCGCCCCTGGAACTCCGGGTGCACGCGCACGCCGTTCTGGTCCGTCGCCCCCGAATCGCGCAGGCTGCTGCCGTCGGTGAAGATCAGGTCCACCGCGACATAGCTGCTGTTCGGCGCCGAGCTCTGCGGGTAGATCCAGTACGACAGCTGGGTCGTCGCGCTCACCGGGATGCGCACGTCGAACACCTTGTTGTACGAGAACGAACGCGTCGCGTCGGTGTCGTTGCCCGAGTACATCAGGGCGGTGCCGCCGCTGTGCGCCACGTTTTCCCGCCGCGTGGAAGTCTCCATGCCCGCCAGGCCGCAGCAGTAGCCGCCGACGTTGGTCGCGAAGTCCGGGGTGTCGTTCCAGTCCGGCTGGGCGATGCCCGCCTCGAAGTCGGAGAAGAACGAGCTCGCGTTCGTCGTCGTGCGCGGTGCGTCGAAGGAGGGCGGCGCGTCCGCGGCGGCGCTGCCCCAGGCGGTGTTGGGCGCGGACCCGAGCACGTAGTCCAGCGTCGTGTCCGCCGCGAGCTGCGTCAGCGGCAGCCAGGTGCTGGTCGACGCCTGCCCGTTGCGCTTCGCGCTCTGGATGTAGGTGCCGCCGGCGCCGGCGTTCGCCGCGTTGATCGTCAGCGTCCTGCCGTTGCCCATGCGCACGACCGTGGTCGGGAACAGCGGGCTGCCGACGACGAAGCCGCCCAGGCCCGGGATCTCCGGGTACAGGCCGAGCGCGCCCCAGACGTACCAGGCCGAGGTGGCGCCCAGGTCGTCGTTGCCGGTCAGGCCGTCCGGCCCGTTCTTGAACAGCTCGGTCAGGATGCGCCGCACCACCGCCTGCGACTTGTAGGGGGCGCCTGCGAACAGGTAGGCCCAGGGCGTGCCGTGCTCCGGCTCGTTGCCCATGAAGGCGTACGGGCTGGCCGGGCCGGAATCGAGCTGCGTGAAGTGCTCGTCCAGCCGCGCGATCGCGTTGGCGTTGCCGCCCATGCGGTCGAAGAGCCCGCGGTAGTTCTGCGGCACCATCCAGGTGTATTGCGCCGAGTCGCCTTCGACGAAGCCGGCCCCGTCGGTGCGCGTGAACGAGCCCTTGAAGCTGCCGGCCGCGGTGCGCGGGTGGATGTAGCCGCTGACGTTCGAGTACAGCGGCTTCCACAGCTGCGCCTGCGTCATGTACTTGTCGCGTTTGGCGTTGTCGCCCAGTGCGCCGGCGAAGTGCGCGATCGCCGAATCGGCCAGCGCGTACTCCTCGGCCGAGGCGGCCGCGCCCCACAGATTGGGCGTCTCGATGGGGATGTAGCCGTGGCCCAGGTAGTCGGCCAGCCCCGGGCGGATCTCGCAGTTGCGCGAGCGCGTGCCGGGCGTCGTCGCCCCGAGCTCCATGTAGCGCAGGGCCGCCGCGGTGTCGAAGTTGCGGCCGCCGAAGGCGTACAGGTTGGCCACGATCACGGCGCCCGCATCGCCCACCATCACGCAGGTGTCGTCGTTCGCGGTCGGCCACTTGGGGTAGCCTCCGCCGCCCTTCTCGGCGTCGACCACCATCGACTGGGCCATGTCGCTCGCCTCCTTCGGCGCGAGCCAGCCGATCAGCTGCACCTGCGACCGGTAGATGTCCCAGCCGGAGAAGGTGGCGTACTTGTCCCAGCCGCTCGCGGTGTAGATCTTGTTGTCGAAGCCGATGTACTGGCCGTTGACGTCGCTGAAGAGGTTCGGGTGCAGCAGCGAGTGGTAGAGCGCCGTGTAGAACTTGGTGCGGTCGTCGCTGGAGCCGCCGGTGACCTGCACCTTGTTCAGCAGCGCGTTCCAGGTTGACTGCGCCGAGGACTTCAGGCCGTCGAAGTCCCAGTTCGGGTTCTCGGTCTGCATGTTCAGCTTCGCGTTCGCCGTGCTGACGTACGACACGCCGATGCGCAGCCGGACCTGGCCGCCGCCGGCGAACTTGACCCAGCCGCCGTTGTTCTTCGCCTTCGCGGCGGTGCGCGAGTTCGGCGTCACGGTGTCGCCCTGGTAGGTGCCGAAGCTGGCGAAGGGCTTGTCGAACTGGCCGTGGAAGTAGACGTAGTAGCCGCCGCCGCCGCACACGCCGCCGGTCTCGACGAAGCCCTGGATCGAGTCGGTGCCGACGATCTCGAGCTGCGCGCTGCGCGCGCCGACGCCGTTGCGGCCGGTGTTCAGGATCATCGTCGCGTCATTCGTCGCCGGCCAGGTGAAGCGGCCGGCCCCGGTGCGCTTGCTGATCGTCAGCTCGGTGTTGACGCCGTTGTTCAGCCCGACCCGGTAGTAGCCGGGCACGGCCTGCTCGTTGGCGTGCGAGTAGGGCACCTGGTAGTTCTCGATGTGCGTGCCGGGCGAGACACCGATATTGCCGACGATGGGCAGCATCGAGATGTCCTGCTGGATCGAGCAGCCGGTGCCGCTGGAGTGGACCAGGCTGATGCCCTGGATCACGCGCTTGTCGTAGTTGTAGCCGCCGAAGCCGTAGAACTCGCCGTAGCCGGTGTCGGGGCTGAACTGCACCATGCCGAAGGGCAGCGTGGCGCCGGGGAAGGTGTTGCCGACCGCGCCGCCCGTGCCCTGGTTGTCCGGGTTGGGGTTGCCGATCTTGGTGCCGACGAAGGGGTTCACCAGCGGCAGCAGGTCGAGGTCGACCGCCGCCGCATGCTCGCCAGGGCCGGTGGCCGTCGCCCGGGATTCGGGCGAGGCGGCATCGCCGCTGCCGCCCCCGCCACCGCAACCCGCGGCCAGCACGGCGGCGAGCAGTCCCAGCCGCCAGGCGATCGCGCGCCGCGGCCGCTTCGTCCATGAAGCATGTGTTCTCAATCTTGTCTCCTCTGTCGGTGCGACCTGGAACCTGGCGCGCCAGAGCCGGCGTGCGGCGAGGTCCGCACGAAACAGCCACACGTCGACTTCCTGCTCTGGAGACACCCCCACTGCGTGCGGAGGACCGCTGTTCCGGGGCCAGGATAGGTTCAGGCTTCGTCGGGCTTTGAGCGGAGATTCCCGCGCCCGAGTCAGCGCGGCGAGCGAAACAAGCCTCAGGCGGAGAGGTCCCAGGCGGGCAGGCGCTGCACGAAGGTCGAGAGCAGGCGCGTGGGATCGCCGTCGCTGTCGTCCTCGAAGACGTCGAGGTCGTCCGGTTCGCAGTAGCCGGTGCGCCAGCGCGTCTGCAGCGGCACCTGCGTGTTCTCGCCTTCGAACAGCACGCGGAAGCTGGTGTGGCGAGGGTCCGCCCGGATGCGCCGCACGAGCGCCGTGACGTCGGGACGCCGGCCTTCGAGGAGCTGGCAGAACCGTGCACCGTCGAACACCAGCACGCCGTGGATGCCGAGCCGCTGGTTGCGTTCGCGCGAGACGTGCAGAATCGGGCCCACCACCGAGAAGTCCCGGTCGGACGCGAGGTGGCTGAGGTACAGCAGGCGGTACGGCACGAAAGAAATCGACAAGAGAGGCGCCGGGAGCAAAGCCTCGAATCTATCGACGAAGGAGGGAATCAGAGATGTCAAATGACACAGCAGCCGAGCGCCCGGCGGTGCGGGTCCCGTGCCAGCAATGCCCATTGCGCACGCTGCCCTTGTTCGTGCCGATGGACACGGACGAATTGGCGCTGATCCAGTCGCTCAAGCACCGCGAGCTGCGGCGCGGCAGCGGCGAGAGCATCATCGACGAGGGGGCGGCCGATGCGCCGCTGTACACGCTGTTCTCGGGCTGGGCCTTCCGCTACAAGACGCTGAGCGACGGGCGGCGCCAGATCCTGAACTTCCTGCTGCCGGGCGACTTCATCGGCGTGCAGCAGAAGATGACGGACGCCGCGGTGCATGGCGTGGAGGCGCTGGGCGAGGCCTGGCTGTGCGTGTTCGAGCGCGACGCGCTGTGGACGCTGCATGCGCGCGCGCCGCGCGTCGGCTTCTCGGTCACCTGGCTGGCGGCGCACGAAGAGGCGCTGGTCGACGACAACCTGCTGTCCGTGGGCCGGCGCAGCGCGGCCGAGCGGGTCGCGACGCTGCTGGTGCACCTGTTCCGGCGCGCCGCGGCGCTGATGCCGGATGCGGGGGCGAACGGCGTGCCGTTCCCGCTCACGCAGCAGCACATCGCCGATGCGCTGGGGCTGTCGCTCGTGCACACCAACAAGACGCTGCGCAAGCTGGAACGCGCAGGGCTGCATCGGATCGAGAATGGGCAGCTCTTCCTCACCGACGCCGGCGCGCTGGCGCGGCTGGCCGACCTGTACGGCGACGGCCAGCCGGCCGCCCGCCCGCTGATCTGATCGCTGACCCGAAAGGTGGCCGCATGACGAGTTCCCTCCCGCTGGCGCTGACGCAGGGCGATGCCTGCGGCATCGGCCCGGAGATCATCGCGAAGCTGTTCCGCGGCCCGCACGCCGCGGGCTGCTTCGTCATCGGCGATGCCGCGGTGCAGCGGCGCGCGGTGGCGGCCACCGGTGGCGGCCTGGTGGTGGCGGCGATCGGGCAGGTGGCCGACCTGCCGCAGGTGCCCGCCGGTTGCGTGCCGGTGCTCGCGCCGCCGGGCCTGCCGGCCGACCTGCTGCAGGCGCCGGTGGGTCGCATCGATGCCCGGGCCGGGGCCGCGGCGGCGCGCTGCATCGAGCATGCGGTGCGGCTCGCGCGCGCCGGCGAGATTGCGGCCATCGCGACGGCGCCGATCCACAAGGAGGCGCTGGCCGCCGCGGGCGTGGGCTTTCCCGGCCACACCGAGATGCTGCAGGCGCTGTCGGTCGAGCCGGGGGCGCCGCTGCCGCCGGTCCGCATGATGCTCGCGAACCCGGAGCTGCGCACGGTGCTGGTGACCATCCACCTGTCGCTGCGGCGGGCGATCGATGCGGTGACGCACGAGGCGGTGCTGCAGACGCTGCGCATCTCGCACGAGGCGGCGGCACGCTGGGGCCTGCCGCGGCCGCGCATCGCGGTGGCGGGGCTGAACCCGCATGCGGGCGAGGGAGGGCTGTTCGGCGACGAGGAGATCCGCATCATCCGCCCGGCGATCGAGGCGGCGCAGGGCGAAGGCCTCGATGCGCAGGGGCCGTTCGCGCCCGACACGGTGTTCATGCGTGCGCGCCGCGGCGAGTTCGACCTGGTGGTGGCGATGACGCACGACCACGGCCTCATCCCGGTGAAGTACCTCGGGGTGGAGGAGGGCGTGAACGTGACGCTCGGGCTGCCCTTCGTGCGCACGAGCCCGGACCACGGCACGGCGTTCGACATCGCGGGGACGGGCCGGGCGGACGAATCGAGCCTCGCCGCCGCCGTCCGCATGGCGCGCCAATTGGCCGGTGTGTCGTAGCCCGGATGGAGCGAAGCGGCATCCGGGGTCGCGCCGATCAATGCCGCGTGTTGGGCTGGCTGCTTGAGGTCGAGGCCGACAACGCCGCCAGCTGCTTGCGCGCCCGCGCCGTCGCCCGCTCCATCAGGTAGGCCTGCTCGAAGGCCTTGAAGCGCCCGGTCTCGCACATCCGCGCCAGCATGCGCGAGGTGAGCGACACCGTCTCGCTGTGGCGCTTGCTGCCGCGCGTGAAGACGAAGAAGGCCCGGCCCGGACTCACGTAGCTCAGGCGCACCTTCTGCCACTGGTCGTTCAGGTGCATCTGGTAGGCGAAGCCCAGCTTGACGTGGTCCATCAGCTGCGCGCCCTGCGACGGCTCGGGCGGCTCGTTTGGCGACAGGTCCAGGTCGATGTCCACCCCGCCCACGTTCAGCGGCCCTGGCTGGGTGTCGCCCGCGCCCGGCTCGGTGTCCGGCCCGGTGTCGGCGCTCAGGTCGATGTCCACCGAGCCCGACCAGTCGACCGCGCTCTCCTGGACCAGGCCGATGCGCTTGGCCTCCTCGGGCGAGAAGTGCGGCTCGATCGGCGCCGCTCCCACGCCCATGCTGGAGACCGGCACGTCGCGCAGCAGCCCGTCCGGCTGCGGCAGCGGCGTGTTGAACACCGTCTCCAGCTGCTTGGCCATCAGGTTGTACTCGAGCTCCGACAGCGGCTGCCCCTTCAGCGAATCCGCATGCGCCGGCAGCAGCTTGCCGAAGAACTCCTTCTGCGCCGTCTCGGGCCAGCCGATCAGGGCCATGCCCTCGTTCAGGTCCTTCATCAGCGGCGGCAGCTGCATCAGGAACTTCTTGCGCATGGCGGGCGAGCCCTTGGGCTGCACGCTCATCACCAGGTCGCGGCCGGCGCGCTTCAGGCGCTGCACGATCTCGGATTTCTCGCCGTGCGTCTTCGTGGCCTGGGCGAGCGCCTGGCTCCACACCTGGGACAGGAAGTTGCGCAGGTAGTCCGGCAGCGACAGCGGGTTCAGCGCCGCCTGCAGCTGCAGCATGTAGCGCTGCTGCACGCGCAGGTCGGACTCCTTCGCGTCGACCAGGGTCACGGCCGAGGCGCTGGCCTGGACCTCTTCCTTGGCCTGCTGGGCGACGAAGCTCTCCAGCGCGCCGAGCTTGGAGGCGTAGAGGTCGATCTGGTCGAAATCGCCCTGGACGATCTCCTGCACCAGGTCGCGCACCCGCGCCATGAACTGCTTGCCGGCACCCTCGTCCAGGTCGTCGAAGGCCACCGCCAGCGAGGCGATGCGGTTCACGAAGCGCCGCACCGGGTGCTTGCGCGACGAGAAGAAGGTCGGGTCGGCCAGCGCCACCCGAAGCACCGGCAGCTGCAGCCGGGCGATCTGGCGCGCCATCTGCGGCGGCACCCGCGGATCGGACAGGATCTGGTCGAACAGGCTGCCGACCACGTCGATCACCATGTGGTCGAGCGAGCCGGTGGAGGCCTGGCGCAGCTCCTCGCGGTGCTGGCGGATCATGTTGACCGCCATGAGCCCGGACAAACCCTCGTTCAACCCGCCGGGGCCGGTGGCCGCGCCGCTCAGGCTGCCCAGGCCGCTGCCCCGGCCGAGGCCGGGCGAACTCGTCGACACCGGCCCGCCCAGGTCGCCGGGCCGGGTGGCCAGGAAGGTCAGGCGGCGGATCAGCGACATCAGCTCGGCATCCGCCTGGGCACTCACGCCCGGGCGCGGCGTGAAGCGGCCGGCGCCGGCGTTCGGGTTGCCGAAGCTCGTGCTGCCGCGGGCCGAGGGGTCGCGGTTCAGGGTCGAGGTGCCCGCGCCGGCCGGGCCGGGGCCGCCGCTGCGGGGGGGCAGGCCCGCCAGGCCGGGGCCGCCGGTGCGTGCGCCGAAGCCGCCCTGGCCGCTGTCCAGGTCGGCGGTGGTGGTGGTCGGGCCGAAGAGGCTGCCGCTGCCGGACGGCCCGGAGTCGCGCAGCGACGCGTACCCGGAATTGACGCGGTCGCGCGCCAGTTCGTTGCCCGGGCCCTCGACCCCGCGCACCGACAGGCTGACGGGCTGCACGCCGCGGGCGCGGAAGTCCTTCAGGATGTCGGCGTACGCGTTGGGCATGGCGCGCGACATCGCCAGGCCCATCTCGCGCGCGAGGATCTTGCGGACCTCCCGCTCGTTGGTCACCGATTCGATGGCGCGGAACACCGAGGCGCCCAGCACCTCGGCGCGCAGCGGGTTGCGCTCCTGGTCGGCCCGGCCGATGCCCAGCAGCGAGCCGGTGAAGGCCGCCAGGTCGCGCAGCTCCCACTCGCAGGCGTGGGTGATGGACTGGCTGATGCGGTCGGAGGACATCTGCTCCTCGACCTCGGCGTCGCCGACGAGGCTGAGCGACATCCAGTCGGTCTCGGCCAGGCTGCGCCCGCTCTCGCGGTTCGGGCTGATCTCGCGCGTCACCCGCTTGCTCAGCGTGTCGCCGAAGACCAGCACGAAGGTGCTCATGTGGCGCCGCAGGTCGAGCTGGGCGGAGATCAGCAGGTCACGTTCGAAGATCCGCAGCGCCGCCGAGGCCAGGGTGCCCAGGTGGGTCGACACGCGGTCCGCCACGGCCGCGGTGGTCGTCTTCAGGTGGCTGATGGCGGCGTCGAACGCCGCCTGCGAACGTGGATCGATCGGATTCATCTACGGACAAGGCCGATGGGCGGACCGGGCAACCGCCCGACGGGTCGCCCGGGCGGAGATACCGGTAAGTATGAGCCCAAACGGGGTGCGCACGCGCCGCGTTGCGGCGGGGCGACGCGGCCGGCCGGGGAGATTGTCACGCCCCGCGGGGCGAATGTTCACTTCTTCAGGGAATCCCGGATCTCGCGCAGCAACTGGATGTCTTCCGGCACGGCGGCGGGGGCGGCCGGTTCTTCGTGCTTGAGCCGGTTGATCTGCTTGACCATCACGAAGATGATGAAGGCGAGGATCACGAAATTGAGGGCCACGGTGATGAAATTGCCGTAGGCGAACAGCGGCACCCCGGCCTTGGTCAGGGCCTCGTAGGTCATCGGGCCCTTGAAGTCGGCCGGCGGGTTGGCCAGCATGACGAAGTAGTTCGAGAAGTCCAGCCCGCCGACCAGGCGGCCGATCACCGGCATGATCAGGTCCTTGACGATCGAATCGACGATCTTGCCGAACGCCGCCCCGATGATGACGCCGACCGCCAGGTCGACGACGTTGCCCTTCATCGCGAAGGCCTTGAACTCGCTGGCGAATCCCATCGGGGTGCTCCTCTTCTTATGATGCTGGGCGGCAGTATTCCCAAGCCTTGCCAGAAGTCAAGCCGGGCCGTGCGGATGGTCGAAAGCCCGGGGCGAGGGGGTTGACACGTCCGTTAGAATTCCGGGTTGCCCGTGACGAGAAGTCTCCAGCCAAGGACCCCCAATGACTGATCAGAAAGTCGGAGAGCAGCAAGTCGGAGTTCAGCAAGTCGATCAAGGCCGTCGGACGTGGGTGGCGGTTGCCTGCGGCGCCGGTGCCGTCGGTGGCGTCGGTGCCGCCGTCCCCTTCGTCAGCACCTTCCAGCCGTCCGAGCGCGCGCGTGCCGCCGGGGCCGCCGTCGAAGTGGACATCGGCGACCTGAAGCCGGGCGAGAAGAAGACCGTCGAATGGCGGGGCAAGCCGGTGTGGATCGTGCGCCGCACCCCCGAGCAGCTGGCCACGCTGCCGAAGAACGACCCGCAGCTGGCCGACCCGCAGTCGAAGCGCAAGCCCGACGAGCTGACCCCCGAATACGCGCGCAACGAGAACCGCTCGCGCAAGCCCGAGATCCTGGTGGTCGTGGGCATCTGCTCCCACCTGGGCTGCTCGCCGAGCGACAAGTTCCAGTCCGGCGCCCAGCCCTCGCTGCCCGCCGACTGGACGGGCGGCTTCCTCTGCCCCTGCCACGGCTCCACCTTCGACATGGCCGGGCGCGTGTACAAGAACAAGCCTGCGCCGGACAACCTCGAGGTGCCGCCGCACATGTACCTGAGCGATGCCAGGCTGCTGATCGGCGAAGACAAGAAGGCCTGAGGCCACGCACTCCGGAGACGACAAGATGGCTGAATTCAAGCAAGCGCCCGCCAATGCGTCCGTGGGCGTCAAGCTCATGACCTGGGTCGACAACCGCTTCCCTGCCACCAAGATGTGGAACGAGCAGTGGGGGCAGTACTACGCACCGAAGAACTTCAACTTCTGGTATTTCTTCGGCTCCCTGGCGATGCTGGTCCTGGTGATCCAGATCGTCACCGGCATCTTCCTGGTGATGCACTACAAGCCGGACGCGGCGCTGGCCTTCGCGTCGGTCGAGTACATCATGCGCGACGTGCCCTGGGGCTGGCTGATCCGCTACATGCACTCCACCGGCGCCTCGGCGTTCTTCATCGTCGTCTACCTGCACATGTTCCGCGGGTTGATGTACGGCAGCTACCGCAAGCCGCGCGAGCTGGTGTGGATCTTCGGCTGCGCGATCTTCCTGTGCCTGATGGCCGAGGCGTTCATGGGCTACCTGCTGCCCTGGGGCCAGATGTCGTACTGGGGCGCGCAGGTGATCGTCAACCTGTTTGCCGCAGTGCCCTTCGTCGGCCCGGACCTGGCGCTGCTGATCCGCGGCGACTACGTGGTGAGCGACGCGACCCTGAACCGCTTCTTCAGCTTCCACGTCATCGCGGTGCCGCTGGTGCTGCTGGGCCTGGTGGCGGCGCACCTGATCGCGCTGCACGAGGTGGGCTCGAACAACCCGGACGGCATCGAGATCAAGGCGAAGCGCGGCGCCGACGGCCACCCGCTGGACGGCATCCCCTCGCACCCGTACTACACGGTGCACGACATCTTCGGCGTGGCGGGCTTCCTCACGATCTTCAGCGCCGTGCTCTTCTTCGCGCCCGAGTTCGGCGGCTACTTCCTGGAGTACAACAACTTCATCCCCGCCGACCCGCTGAAGACGCCGGCGCACATCGCCCCGGTCTGGTACTTCACGCCCTTCTATTCGATGCTGCGCGCCACCACCGACCTGATGGTGCAGGTGCTGTCGGTCATCATCGGCGTGGCCACGGTCGCGGCGCTGGTGAAGGGCCGCTTCGGCGGCGCGGCGAAGGTGGCGATGGCCGTCCTGGCGGTGATCGCGGTGGCCCTGCTGAACATCTTCGACGCCAAGTTCTGGGGCGTCGTCGTGATGGGCGGCGCGGTCATCATCCTGTTCTTCCTGCCCTGGCTGGACCACAGCAAGGTCAAGTCGATCCGCTACCGCCCCGACTGGCACAAGTATGTCTACGCCGTGTTCGTGTTCTTCTTCCTGGTGCTCGGCTACCTCGGCTCGCAGCCGCCGTCCGAGACCGGCAACTACGTGTCGCAGCTCGGCACGCTGGTGTACTTCGGCTTCTTCCTGCTGATGCCCTGGTGGAGCCAGCTCGGCACCTTCAAGCCGGTGCCGGACCGCGTCACCTACCACGCCCACTGAGCCAGCGGAGACACGAGACCATGAAGAAAATCCTTCTGACGCTGCTGGCCAGCCTGGCGCTGATGGGCGGCACGGCCCGGGCCTCCGAGGGCGGGGTGGCCTGGGACAAGTTCCCGGTCGCCAAGACCACCGACCTCGCGGCGCTGCAGAACGGCGCCAAGCTGTTCGTCAACTACTGCCTGAACTGCCACTCGGCCTCGTTCATGCGCTACAACCGGCTGCGCGACATCGGCCTGTCGGAAGAGCAGATCAAGGCCAACCTGCTGTTCGCGACCGACAAGGTCGGCGAGACGATGAAGACCTCGCTCGACCCGAAGCAGGCCAAGGAGTGGTTCGGCGCCACCCCGCCCGACCTGACGGTGATCGCGCGCTCGCGCGCCGACATCGGCAAGGGCTCGGGCGCCGACTACCTCTACACCTACCTGCGCAGCTACTACCGCGACGACACCAAGGCGACCGGCTGGAACAACCTCGCCTTCCCGAGCGTGGCGATGCCGCACGTGCTGTGGGAACTGCAGGGCCAGCGCGCCGCCAAGTTCGTCGAGGAAAAGGATGCGCACGACCCGTCGGTGACGGCCCACCGCTTCGCCGGCTACGAGCAGCTGACGCCCGGCAAGCTGAGCGCGAACGAGTACGACGAGGCGGTGGCCGACCTGGTCGCCTACCTGCAATGGATGGGTGAGCCGGCGCAAGGCCAGCGCATCCGTGTCGGCGTGTGGGTGCTGCTGTTCCTGGCCACCTTCACCGTGATCGCCTGGCGCCTGAACGCCGCGTACTGGAAAGACGTGAAATAACGATGTGATTTCGCGCACCGGGCGGCACTCGCGGCCCGGGCCGTTGACGGAGCGGGCCTGCCGGAAGGCGGCCTGCTCCGTTCGTGTTTTGACCCTAGCCCCCAAGGAGCAGCCATCATGATGGTGCTTTACTCCGGAACCACCTGCCCCTATTCGCATCGTTGCCGCTTCGTCCTGTTCGAGAAGGGCATGGACTTCGAGATCCGCGACGTCGACCTGTTCGCCAAGCCGGAAGACATCGCGCTGATGAATCCGTACAACGAGGTGCCCATCCTCGTCGAGCGCGACCTCATCCTGTACGAATCGCACATCATCAACGAGTACATCGACGAGCGCTTCCCGCACCCGCAGCTGATGCCGGGCGACCCGGTGGCGCGTGCACGGGTGCGGCTGTTCCTGCTGAATTTCGAAAAGGAGCTGTTCGCGCACGTCAACGTGCTGGAGTCGCGCGGCCAGAAGCCGACCGACAAGCAGCTCGAGAAGGCGCGTTCGCAGATCCGCGACCGGCTGACGCAGCTGGCGCCGATCTTCCTGAAGAACAAGTACATGCTGGGCGACGACTTCTCGATGCTCGACGTGGCCATCGCGCCGCTGCTGTGGCGCCTGGACTACTACGGCATCGACATGTCGAAGAACGCCGTGCCGCTGCTGAAGTACGCCGAGCGCATCTTCTCGCGCCCGGCCTACATCGAGGCGCTGACGCCGTCCGAGAAGGTGATGCGCAAGTAAGAAGCAGAGCATGGCCTCCACCCCCACGGCACCGGGCAACGCCGGCTCCTCGACGCGGCCCTACCTGATCCGCGCGCTGCACGACTGGTGCACCGACAACGGCTTCACGCCGTACCTGGCGGTGTTCGTCGATCGCGGCGTGCAGGTGCCGGCCGAGTACGTGAAGAACAACGAGATCGTGCTCAACGTCAGCTTCGAGGCCACGACCGGCCTGAAGCTGGGCAACGAGCTGATCGAGTTCAAGGCGCGTTTCGGCGGCGTCGCGCGCGAGATCGCGGTGCCGGTGGACCACGTGATCGCGATCTACGCGCGGGAGAACGGCCAGGGCATGGCCTTCCCGATGCCGAGCGAGTCCGGCGCCGAGGCGGCGGGCGAGGCCGGCGACGAGGCGCCGCAGGCCGAGCAACGCCCGGCGGGCGGCGGCTTGCGCCTGGCGAGCACCGAGGACGCGCAGGACGCCGCGCCGGCGGTGCCCGCGGCCGACGAAGGCGGGGACAAACCGCCCGAACCGCCGGCGGGCGGGGGAACCCCGCGTCCCGCGCTGAAGCGCATCAAATAGAATTTCGCCTTTCAGCCCTTGTAGCTCAGCTGGTAGAGCAGCGGTTTTGTAAACCGAAGGTCGCGGGTTCGATCCCTGCCGGGGGCACCACTGGCCTAGACAGGCCGCTGCGGTTCGACGATCCCCAGGCACACACGTCTGGTATCAGATCGATTGAACCTTGATCCTGATTGAAGTAACCTGCCAGCCCCGGGCCCGAAGTGCTTGTTCGAGCCGGGGTTGAAGCTGGCGCAGCTTGGAGGCCACCGCAGAGTTGGCCGCGAGCAGGGACCAGCCCTCGTCGTCCACCGGGCCCGGCTTCACATGCGGGACCAGGGCCGGGGGCAGGCTGGTGCGGATGGCTTCGAAGCGTGCATTCGATTCCTGCAGCAGCCGCTGCAGGTGGACCAGGGGCGCACTGCGGCCCAGGGCCTGGTCGATGCTCAGGGCGTTGGGGGTGACCGGGGACGTCTTCGGCTTCACCGCAAGGAGTTTAGCGATGCAGATCCTGATCACGCACGGCACGCTGGCCAGAACGCGCGTGCTGCGCTTCAACCGGTGGCAGTTCCTGGCCGCGCTCGCTGCGCTTGCCATGGTCCTGATGCTGCTGTCGGGGACGATCTACCACGTGGTGTTCCTGAAGGCCGCCCGCGAAGGCTGGCCGGTGGTGAGCCAGGTCATGCGCCTGGTGGTGCGCGACGAGTTCGCCCAGCGCGACCGCTTCATGCGCGAGAACCTCGACGCGATGGCCCAGAAGCTCGGCGAGATGCAGGCCAAGCTGATCAAGCTCGAGGCCATGGGCGAGCGCGTGTCCGGCCTGGCCGGTGTGAAACCCGAAGAGTTGAAACAGATCGTGCCGGCTGCCGTCAGCGGCGGGCAGGGCGGCCCCTTCGTGCCGGCCCGTTCGCCGTCCCTCGAGCAGCTCAACGGCATGGTGTCCTCGCTCGACGAGGCCGCCGACCAGAGCACCGACCTCTTCACCATGGTCGAGTCGCGCCTCTTCGAGCAGCGCATGCAGCAGCTGATGGTGCCCAACAGCAAGCCGATCGACGTCCAGGTCGGCTCCGGCTTCGGCTTCCGCTCCGACCCCTTCACCGGCCGCGCCGCCCTGCACACGGGCCTTGATTTCCCGACCGACGTGGGCACTCCCATCATGGCGGCAGCAGGCGGTGTGGTGCGCTCCACCGAGTTCCACCCCGCCTACGGCAACCTGCTGGAGCTCGACCACGGCAACGGCCTGGTCACCCGCTACGCCCACACCTCGCGCATCGCCGTCAAGACGGGCGACCTGGTGCGCCGCGGCCAGGTGGTGGCCTATGTGGGCACCACCGGCCGATCGACCGGCCCGCACCTGCACTTCGAGGTGCTGGTGGAGGGCGTGCCGCAGGACCCGGCCAAGTTCCTGGCCGGCGGCGGCAGCGTCCCGTCCGTCGCACGGCGCCGCTGATCCGCCCCGGAGGCCGCAGCGGTGCGCCGCGCGGCGCGCTGCTAAACTTCGACGCTTTCCGTGCGGCCTTGCAAAGGCAGGCCGCACCCCCAGTTTTCGCTTGCATCGCCCCTCCGGCCCGTTGTGAGAGGCCGCGGCTGCACCCCCCCGGATCAACCCCCTGACGCTGCATGTTGCCCAAGCTTCTCACCCAGATTTTCGGTAGCCGCAACGACCGGCTGCTCAAGCAGTACCGGGCCGTGGTGGCGCAGATCAACGCGCTGGAGCCGCAGTTCGAGCGGCTCGACGACGAGGCGCTGAAGGCCAAGACGGTCGAGTTCAAGGAGCGCCTGGCCAAGGGCGCCACGCTCGACGAGCTGCTGCCCGAGGCCTTCGCCGTCGTGCGCGAGGGCGGCAAGCGGGTGCTCAAGATGCGCCACTTCGACGTCCAGCTGATCGGCGGCATGGCGCTGCACAACGGCAAGATCGCCGAGATGCGCACCGGCGAAGGCAAGACGCTGATGGCCACGCTGCCGGTCTACCTGAATGCGCTGACCGGCAAGGGCGTGCACCTGGTGACGGTGAACGACTACCTCGCCCGGCGCGATGCCGAGTGGATGGGCCGGCTGTACAACTTCCTCGGCCTGTCGGTGGGCATCAACCTGCCCCAGATGCCGCGCGACGAGAAGCAGGCCGCCTACGCCGCCGACGTCACCTACGGCACGAACAACGAGTACGGCTTCGACTACCTGCGCGACAACATGGTCCACGAGACCAGCGAGCGCGTTCAGCGCGGGCTGGCCTATGCCATCGTCGACGAGGTGGACTCGATCCTGATCGACGAGGCGCGCACGCCGCTGATCATCAGCGGCCAGGCGGAAGACCACACCGAACTCTACGTGCGCATCAACGCCGTCGTGCCGCAGCTCAAGAAGCAGATCGGCGAGCTCGACCTGCGCACCGGCGAGGGCGTGATCGAGCCGGGCGACTTCACGGTCGACGAGAAATCGCACCAGGTCTTCCTGACCGAGGAAGGCCACGAGAACGCCGAGCGCATCCTGCGCGAGGCCGGCCTGCTGGTCGAGGGCGCGAGCCTGTACGACCCGCAGAACATCACGCTGATGCACCACGTGTATGCCGCCCTGCGCGCGCAGCACCTGTACAACCGCGACCAGCACTACGTGGTGCAGGACGGCGAGGTCATCATCGTCGACGAGTTCACCGGCCGGCTGATGACCGGTCGGCGCTGGTCCGACGGCCTGCACCAGGCGGTCGAGGCCAAGGAAGGCGTGGAGATCCAGAGCGAGAACCAGACCCTCGCCTCGATCACCTTCCAGAACTACTTCCGCATGTACGGCAAGCTGTCGGGCATGACCGGCACGGCCGACACCGAGGCCTATGAATTCCAGGAGATCTACAACCTGGAGACGGTGATCGTGCCGCCGAACAAGCCGACGGTGCGCAAGGACGAGCTCGACCTGGTCTACAAGACCAACAAGGAGAAGTTCAACGCCGTCATCGAGGACATCCGCGACTGCGTCAAGCGCGGCCAGCCGGTGCTGGTGGGCACGACCTCGATCGAGAACTCGGAGTTGATCTCCCGGCTGCTGCAGGCGGCGAAGCTGCCGCACCAGGTGCTGAACGCCAAGCAGCACGCCAAGGAGGCCGAGATCGTGGCGCAGGCCGGGCGGCCGGGCGTGATCACGATCGCCACCAACATGGCCGGCCGCGGCACCGACATCGTGCTGGGCGGCAACGTCGAGAAGCAGGTGCAGCTGATCGAGGCCGACGAGTCGCTGAGCGAGACCGAGAAGGCGCTGCGCGCCGAGAAGCTCAAGAGCGAGTGGCAGGGCCTGCACGACGCGGTGAAGGCCGCTGGCGGCCTGCGCATCATCGCCACCGAGCGCCACGAGTCGCGGCGCATCGACAACCAGCTGCGCGGCCGTTCGGGCCGGCAGGGGGACCCGGGTTCCTCGCGCTTCTACCTGTCGCTGGAAGACCCGCTGATGCGCATCTTCGCCGGCGACCGGGTGCGCGCCATCATGGACCGCCTGAAGATGCCCGAGGGCGAGGCCATCGAGGCCGGCATCGTCACGCGCAGCATCGAGAGCGCGCAGCGCAAGGTCGAGGCGCGCAACTTCGACGTGCGCAAGCAGCTGCTCGAGTACGACGACGTGTCGAACGACCAGCGCAAGGTGATCTACCAGCAGCGCAACGACATCCTCGAGGCGCCCAAGCTCGACGCGCAGATCGCGAACCTGCGCGAGAGCACGCTGACCGACGTGACGCGCACCTACGTGCCGGCCGAGAGCGTCGAGGAGCAGTGGGACCTCGACGGGCTGGTGAAGACGCTGCGCGAGGAGTGGCATGTCGACCTGGCGCTGAAGGCCGAGGTCGAGAAGGCGCAATCGATCACCGACGAGGAGATCGTCGAGAAGGTCGTCAAGGCGGGCCACGACGCGTTCAACGCCAAGCTGGCGGTGGTGGGCGAGGAGCAGTTCCTGCCCTTCGAGCGCATGATCCTGCTGCAGTCGATCGACCAGCACTGGCGCGAGCACCTCGCGGCGCTGGACTATCTGCGCCAGGGCATCCACCTGCGCGGCTATGCGCAGAAGAACCCCAAGCAGGAGTACAAGCGCGAGGCCTTCGAGCTGTTCAGCCAGCTGCTGGACGTGGTCAAGATGGACGTCACGCGCATCCTGATGACGGTGCGGGTGCAGACGCAGGAGCAGGTGGCGCAGGCGGCCGAGGCCATGGGCGAGCGCGCGGAGGCCATCAGCAACGTCACCTACACGCATCCGAACGAGGATGGCAGCGTGTCGCAGGACCTGGGGGATGCGGGGCGGACGCTGGTCGACGCCTTGCCGAAGGTCGGGCGCAACGATCCGTGCCCCTGCGGCAGCGGGAAGAAGTACAAGGCCTGCCACGGCAAGCTGGTTTGATGCCCCACCCCCGAGGCGCTGACGCGCCTCCCCCTCAAGGGGGCGCCGCCGGTGGCCCGGCAAAGCCGGTTCCACGGCGACTGCTGGGTCTTGACCGTGGAGCGCGATAGGCGGAGCCTTCGGGCTCCGCTGCTGTTTTCGGAGCGACTTTGATGGACGCCACCACGCTGCAGGCCGCGCCGCGCGAGCTGTACACGCCGCGGCTGCGGCTGGAGCACCCGCGCGAGGCGCATGCCGCAGTCGTCATGGAGAGCGTGAACGCCTCGCTCGGCGACCTGGTCTACATCGCCTGGGGCCAGGCGCCGTTCAACCTGCCGACCGCCGAGCGCTTCTGCCGCCGCAATGCCGAGCGCGTTGCGGCCGGCGAGTGCCTCATCTACTTCGCTTTCGAGCGCGACACCGGCGATTTCGCCGGCAACCTCGACCTGCACAGCTTTGACTTCGAGGTGCCGCGCTGCCAGATCGGCTACGTCGCCGATTCGCGCCGGGCCGGCCGCGGGCTGATGCACGAGGCCGGCGCGGCGCTGGTGCAGCTCGCCTTCGACCTGGGCGTGCTGCGCGTGGAGGCGTACTGCGACGCCCGCAACTTGCGCTCGATCCGCCTGGCCGAACGCCTGGGCCTGCGCCGCGAGGGCCTGCTGCACGCCTTCGAGCGCGACGAGCAGGGCAACCTGAGCGACCAGGTCGTGCTGGCAAGACTGCGCGACGACATTGCTTCACGCCAGCTTTCTACAATCGCGCCACCTTCCTGACCGAACCCGAGACCGCCATGCCCGTCAACCTGAGCGCCCCCGACCCGTCCACCCTCCACCCCGTCCCCGGCGTGAAGCTCGGCATTGCGATGGCCGGCGTGCGCAAGGCCAACCGCCGCGACCTGACGGTGATCACGCTGGCCGAAGGCTCGCAGGTGGCGGGCGTGTTCACCAGCAACCGCTTCTGCGCCGCGCCGGTGCAGCTGTGCCGCAAGCACCTGGCGAGCAACACGGGCCCGCGGGCGCTGGTGATCAACACCGGCAACGCGAACGCCGGCACCGGCGAGGACGGCCTGGTGCGCGCCTTCTCCACCTGCGTCGCGCTGGCACGGCACCTCGAACTGGCGCCCGAGCAGGTGCTGCCCTTCTCGACCGGCGTGATCATGGAGCCGCTGCCGGTGGAGCGCATCGAGGCCGGACTGCCCGCCGCGCTGGCCGACCTGAAGGAAGCCAACTGGGCGACCGCCGCCGAGGCCATCATGACGACGGACACGCTGCCGAAGGCCGCGTCGCGGCAGCTGCAGATCGGCGGCCGGACCGTCACCATCACCGGCATCAGCAAGGGCGCCGGCATGATCCGCCCGAACATGGCGACGATGCTGAGCTTCCTGGCCACCGACGCGGTGATCGCCCCGGAGCTGATGCAGGGCCTGGCGCGCGAGGCGGCTGACCTGTCCTTCAACCGCATCACCATCGACGGCGACACCTCGACCAACGATTCGTTCGTGGTCGTCGCGACCGGGCAGGCCGGGCATGCGCCGATCACCAGCCTCGCGGCGGGCGAGGGCGCGGCGCTGCGCGAGGCGATCGTCGCGGTCGCGCAGCAACTGGCCCAGGCCATCGTGCGCGACGGCGAGGGCGCGACCAAGTTCATCACGGTGCAGGTCGACGGCGGCGCGAACGTCGGCGAGTGCCAGCAGGTGGCGTATGCGATCGCGCACTCGCCGCTGGTGAAGACGGCCTTCTTCGCGAGCGATCCGAACCTGGGGCGCATCCTGGCGGCGGTGGGCTATGCCGGCATCGCCGATCTCGACCAGACGAAGATCGACCTCTTCCTCGACGACGTGCATGTCGCGAAGCAGGGCGGGCGCAACCCGAGCTACCGCGAGGAAGACGGCGCTCGCGTGATGAAGCAGAGCGAGATCACGGTGCGGGTGGTGCTGAACCGCGGCAAGGCCAGCGCCACGGTGTGGACCTGCGACCTCAGCTACGACTACGTCAAGATCAACGCCGACTACCGCAGCTGATCGCGCCGCTCGGGCAACGTGAAGAAGAACGTGGCGCCCTTTTCCTTGGCCGCCTGCACCCAGATCTCGCCGCCGTGCTTCTGCACGACGCGGCGCACGATCGCCAGGCCGACGCCGGTGCCGGGGAAGTCCGATTCCCGGTGCAGGCGCCGGAACGGCTCGAACAGCTGCTGCACATAGGCCATGTCGAAGCCGGCGCCGTTGTCCTTCACGAAGAACACCGTGCGCCCGTCCTTCTCCTCGGCGCCGAACTCGATCTCCGCCAGGTCGCGCCGCCCGCTGAACTTCCACGCGTTCGACAGCAGGTTCTCCAGCGCCAGCCGCAGCAGCCCCGAATCGCCCGTCGCCATCAGCGCCGCGTCCACCTGCAGCCGCACCCGTCGCTGCGGCGCCGTCGCCTGCAGCGTGTTCAGGATGTCGCGCGCCATCGCGCCGATGTGCACCGGCCGCATGCGCACCTCGGACCGCGTCACCTTGGACAGGCTCAGCATGTCCTCGATCAGCGTGTTCATGCGCTGCGCCGCGACGCGGATGTTCTGCGCGAACAGCAGCGCCTGGCCCTGCAGCGGCGGCGACGCGTCCGCCAGCAGCATGTCGCCGTAGCCCTGCACCGCGCGCAGCGGGGCGCGCAGGTCGTGCGAGACGGAATAGGTGAAGGCCTCCAGCTCGCTGTTGGCCTCCTGCAGCTCGGCGGTGCGTTGCTGCACCCGCTGCTCCAGGCTCTCGTAGAGGCTCGCGTTCTCGAAGGCAAGCGAGGTGCAGTCGGCCAGCGCCTGCAGCAGCTGCACCTCGTCGGGCGTCGGCTCGTGGGGCGTGCCCCAGTAGTTGCCGATCGCGCCGATGGGCGCCTCGGTGCGGATCGGCACCATCGCCATGCTCTTCACGAAGGTCGCGCGGTAGGCGTCGTGCGGCACGCGCGGGTCGGCGTAGATGTCCGGGATCACCGCCGGCTCGCCGTGCAGCATCGCCCAGCCGCTCACGCACGACGTCATCGGGAAGCGGCTGCCCTTCCACAGCGGCGTCATCGCGTCCTCGTCGATGTAGTGGCACTGGTCGTTGTCGCGCAGCACCACGGTCGCGCCATCGCACTGCGTCAGCTGGCGCGCGCCGCGGCGCACGATGCGCACGATCGCGTCGACGCTGCGCGCAAGCGACAGCTCCTTCACCAGGTCCACCAGCAGCGCCCGGCCGCGCGTCAGCGTCGCCAGACGCCCGGCCTCGCGCGCATCGCGCAGCCGGCGCAGCGCGCTGGGCAGCCGGAAGAGCTGGTCCTTGGGCACGTAGTCGGTGGCGCCCGCCTCCAGGCAGTGCTCGGCCCAGCGCGGATCGGTGTTGCCGCTGACGAAGATGAAGGGCACACCCGGCCGACGCTCGCGCGCCACCTCCATGGCCTTCAGGCCGTCGATGCCGTCCACGCGGCTGTCCGACAGGATGGCGTCGAAGCGGGCGTTCTCCATCGCATGGAAGAACGCATCGCTCGATTTCACGTTCACCCAGTTCGGCTGCGTTTCCAGCTTCGCGAATTCGCGCTGCACCAGCGCGGCATCGAACGAGTCGTCCTCCAGGTGAAGGATCTGCAGCGTATGCATCGAGGGTCCCCTGTTGCGGCTCCAGGATTTTCGCGGCTCGGGCCACGGCATGACGGCCTGGTTGAGATCATCTTAGCGAACGGGCAGACATTTGTACCGGGTGGTGAAATGCACGGACGTGGTGCTTTCCCGCAAATCTGTCCGAATCCATGTCGGATAAGCCGGGGGTTGCGGGGGCGGGTGGGCGGCTGGTAGCCTGCCGGCCCTGCGCGGACACACACGAGGGAGATTCCGATGATTCGCTGGCACAACCGGCTGGCAAGCCGGTGGGCGGCCTGGCGTGCGCGCCTGGCCCTGCCGCCCGGCGACCTGCTGCACGACCCGATCTACCGCCGGCTCTGGAGCTCGATCCTGATCAGCTCGTTCGGCGGCCAGGTGACGATGCTCGCGCTGCCGCTGACGGCGGCGGTGCTGCTGCACGCCAGCCCGACGCAGATGGGCCTGCTGACGATGATGGAGACGCTGCCCTTCGTGCTGTTCTCGCTGCCGTCGGGCGTGTGGCTGGACCGGGTGCGCAAGCTGCCGGTCTACATCCTCGGCGAGACGAGCCTGGCTTTCGTGGTGGCGAGCGTGCCCTTCGCCTGGTGGATGGGCTGGCTGACGATGCCGTGGATGTACGTGGTCGGCTTCGTGATCGGCACCGTCTACACGACCGCGGGCACGGCGGCGCAGATCGTGCTGACGCAGGTGGTGGCGCGCGAGCGGCTGGTGGAGGCGCATGCGAAGAACGCGCTCGCCACCTCGGGGGCCGAGGTGGCGGGGCCGGGCCTGGCGGGGGCCCTGATCAAGCTGGTGGGGGCGCCCCTGGCGCTGCTGGTGGACGCGGTGCTGCTGCTGCTGTCGGCCGGCATCCTGCGCGGCATCCGCATCCATGAGCAGCGCGAGCTGCGTGCCGATGCGCACTTCTGGCGCGACCTGAAGACGGGGGTGCGCTTCGTGGCGCGCCAGCGGCTGCTCGTCTCGCTCGCGACGGCCGTGGGGCTGTGGCAGATGTGCCACCACGCGGCGCTGGTGGTGCAGATCCTGTTCGCGACCCGCACCCTGGGCCTGAGCGAGCAGGCGGTGGGGCTGAGCTACATGGGCATGGGGGCGGGCACCATCCTCGCGAGCCTGTACGGCAATCGCATCAGCAAGCGCTACGGGCCGGGGCCGTGCCTGGTGCTGGGCTTCGTGATCTGCGGGGTCGGCTGGCTGGTGCTGGCGGTGGCGCCGGCGAATGCCTGGGGCGTGGCGGCGTTCTCGGCGATGCTGCTGTGCTTCTCGGCCGGGGCGGTGCTGATCTTCATCAACTTCCTGGCGTTGCGCCAGGCGGTGACGCCGGAGCCGCTGCTCGGGCGGATGACGAGCACGATGCGCTGGCTGATCCTGATTCCCGCCGGACCGGGCGCCTTGCTGGGCGGGTGGCTGGGCGAGCACCTGGGGCTGCGGACGGCGCTGGCGTTCGCCGGGGGCACGGCGTTGCTGGTCGCGGCGGTGGCCGGGCGGCACCCGGTGATCCGCAACGTCAAGGAGCTGCCGAAGCTGGAGAACGTCGAGGAGTGGATGGGGGCCGAGGCGGCGGTCAGGCCCGTGAACCCGTAAAACACCCCGGATTGGCATCCGGGCTACGAACCTGTAGCCCGGATGGAGCGCAGCGGAATCCGGGATGCCCGCCTCGAAAATCAGTCGTCCACGCCCCCGCCCGGCGAGAACCGGTTTACCGCATCCGTGATGATGCCGTCGATCCCGAGCGCGACGAGCCGCCGCGCCTCCGCCGGATCGTTCACCGTGTAGACCAGCGCCCGCATCCCCGCCGCATGCACGCGCGCCAGCATCGCCGCGTCGACCAGGCCGTAGTGCGTGACCACCGCGACGCACCCCAGGCCCTGCGCTTCCTCGAACCACCCGCTGCGCAGGCTGTCGAGCAGCAGGGCCCGCGGCAGGTGCGGCGCCGCATCGCGGGCCGCGGCCAGCGCATCCGGCTGGAACGAGCTCAGCAGCGGCGGCACCGCCTCCCCGGCCCACAGCCGCGCGGCCTCGCGCGCGACCACGCGGCCGGTCTCGGTCTCGTCGCCGGGCGTCGGCTTGATCTCGATGTTGAGCGCGAACCCGTTGCGCAGGCAGTAGCGCGCGATCGCCTCGAAGGCCGGGATCGGTTCCCCCGCGAAGCCGCGGCTGTGCCAGCCGCCGGCGTCGATGCGCGACAGCGCGTCCCAGCTTCGGTCGGAGGCGCGGCCGCGTTCCGGCGTCGTGCGCTGCAGTGTCGCGTCGTGCAGCAGGAAGGGGACGCCGTCGGCGCTGAGCTTCACGTCGCACTCGAAGGCGCGGTAGCCGTGCGAGGCGCCGACGCGGAAGGCGGCCAGCGTGTTCTCCGGCGCCAGCGCGCCGGCGCCGCGGTGGGCGATCCAGCGCGGGTAGGGCCAGGGCGTGCGGGTGCTCATGCCGCGATCCGCCGGCCGGTGGCGGGGTCGAACCAATGCAGGTGCGCTGCCGAGGGCCGCAGGTGCAGCGTGCTGCCCGCCGCCGGCGGCGCCAGCGTGCCCTCGATGCGCAGCGTGAAGGCATGGTGCCCGATGCGCCCGTGCACCAGCCGCTCGGCGCCCAGCATCTCGACCATCTCGATGTGCAGCGGCCAGCCGCCGTCGTGCGCGACGTCGGCGTGGCCCAGGTGCTCCGGGCGCACGCCCAGGACCAGCTCGCCGTCGCGCGGCGCCGCGGCCGGCAGCGGCAGCTCGACGCCGTCGAAGGCGAAGCGTGTGCCCTGGGCGCGGCCGGTCAGCAGGTTCATGGGCGGCGAGCCGATGAAGCTCGCGACGAAGGTGGTGGCCGGGCGGGCGTAGACCTCTTCCGGCGTGCCGATCTGCTCCATATGGCCGGCGTTCATCACGATCATGCGCTGGGCGAGCGTCATCGCCTCGACCTGGTCGTGGGTGACGAAGAGCGAGGTCACGCCGAGTTCGGCGTGCAGCTTGCGGATCTCGAGCCGGGTCTGGCCGCGCAGCTTGGCGTCCAGGTTGGAGAGCGGCTCGTCGAACAGGAAGACCTGCGGCTGGCGCACGATGGCGCGGCCCATCGCCACGCGCTGGCGCTGGCCGCCCGAGAGTTCGCGCGGCTTGCGCTGCAGCAGGGCGCCGAGTTCGAGGATCTTCGCCGCCTTGTCGACGCGGGCCTGGATGTCGGCGGCCGGGACTTTCGCGATCTTCAGGCCGTAGGCCATGTTCTCGAACACGCTCATGTGCGGGTAGAGCGCGTAGTTCTGGAACACCATCGCGATGTCGCGCTCGGAGGGCTCGACGTCGTTGACGACGCGCCCGCCGATGGCGATCTCGCCGCCGGAGACTTCCTCGAGCCCGGCGACCATGCGCAGCAAGGTGCTCTTGCCGCAGCCGGACGGGCCCACGATGACGATGAACTCGCCGTCGGCGATCTCGGCATCCACGCCGTGGATGACGGGGTTCGCCTTCGGCCCGATGCCGTAGCGCTTGACGACCTTGCGGAGGGAAATGGCGGCCATGGGGGTGCTTTGATTACTTCTCGGTGTCGACCAGGCCCTTGACGAACCAGCGCTGCATGAGGATGACGACGATGGCCGGCGGCAGCATGGCCATCACGGCGGTGGCCATCACGATGTTCCACTCGTTGCCCGAGTCGCCGCCGGCGATCATCATGCGGATGCCGACGACGACGGGGTACATTTGCTCGCCGGTGGTGGCGATGAGCGGCCAGAGGTACTGGTTCCAGCCGTAGATGAACTGGATGACGAAGAGGGCGGCGATGGAGGTCTTGGACAGCGGCAGCAGGATGTCCTTGAAGAAGCGCATCGGCCCGGCACCGTCGATGCGCGCGGCCTCGACGAGCTCGTCCGGCACGGTGAGGAAGAACTGGCGGAACAGGAAGGTGGCGGTGGCCGAGGCGATCAGCGGGACGGTGAGGCCGGCGTAGGTGTTGAGCAGGCCGAGGTCGGAGACCACCTTGTAGGTCGGGCTGATGCGCACCTCGACCGGCAGCATCAGCGTGACGAAGATGGCCCAGAACACCAGGCCGCGCAGCGGGAAGCGGAAGTAGACGAGCGCGAAGGCCGACAGCAGCGAGATCGCGATCTTGCCGAAGGTGATGACGAGGGCGGTGACCAGGCTGACCCACATCATGCGGGCGACGGGCGCGTTGGAGCCGGCGCCGCCGCCGTGGCCGTTGAGCGCGGCGAGGTAGTTCTCCCAGAAGTGCCCGCCGGGCGTCAGCGGCATCGGCGCCTGCAGGATGGCCTGCGAGGTGTGGGTCGATGCCACGAACGCCAGGTAGAGCGGAAACGCCACGATCAGCACGCCGAGGATCATCACGGCGTGGGCAAGGACGCCCAGGGTCGGTCGGCGTTCAACCATGAGGGTGCCCCCCAGTCGCTTGGGCGCCTTCGTAGCCCGGATGGAGCGCAGCGCAATCCGGGAGCGGCAGAGGTCGTGAACGACGATCCCGGATTGCCATCCGGGCTACAAGCGAAGCGACGTAGCCATCCAGCCACGCCCGCGGAGCCGGCTGTGCCGGGCCGCTGCGTGGCGCCCCTTGGGGGCCGAGCCCGGACACAAAGAGTCCTGAGGACTCTTTGTGCCTGGCGAGGAGCTGGGCCTCCGGCCCAGCGCGGCCTGCAAGGCAGGAGCGAAGCGACTGGGGGGCCAACATCAGTACTGCACCTTTTTCTCGACGTAGCGGAACTGGAGCACCGTCAACGTGATGACGATCAGCATCAGCACCACCGACTGCGCCGCCGAGCCGCCCAGGTCGCCGCCCTTGAAGCCGTCCTGGTAGACCTTGTAGACCAGGATCGCGGTGTCGCGCCCCGGCCCGCCGTGGGTCGTGGCGTCGATGATCGCGAAGGTGTCGAAGAAGGCGTACACCATGTTGATCACGAGCAGGAAGAAGGTGGTCGGCGACAGCAGCGGGAACTGGATCGTCCAGAAGCGCCGCCACGGCCGCGCGCCGTCGATCGCCGCCGCCTCGATCAGCGACTTCGGGATCGACTGCAGGCCGGCGAGGAAGAACAGGAAGTTGTACGAGATCTGCTTCCACACCGCGGCGCTCACGATCAGCGTCATCGCATGCGTGCTGTTCAGCAGGTGGTTCCACTGGAAGCCGAAGACGTGTTCCAGCCCGTAGGCCACCACGCCCAGCGAGGGCGAGAACATGAACACCCACAGCACGCCGGTGACGGCCGGCGCCACGGCGTAGGGCACGATCAGCATCGTCTTGTAGAACAGCGCGCCGCGCACCACGCGGTCGGCGAAGATCGCCAGCATCAGCGAGAGCGCGATGCCCAGCACGGCCACCAGCAGCGAGAACGCCGCGGTGACCTTGAAGGATTCGAGGTAGGCGCCGTCGTTGAACAGCGCCTTGAAGTTGTCCAGGCCGACCCATTCGGTGGACAGGCCGAAGCTGTCCTGCACCTGGGCCGACTGCAGCAGGGCCTGCGCCGCCGGCCAGAAGAAGAAGACCGCGCAGATCGCGAGCTGCGGGGCCACCAGCATCCAGGGCAGGACCTGCGAATCAAACCGTACCCGTTTTTCCATGGGCCGGGATGGTAATCGGGCTGCGGGGCTTCTACGGCTGCGGCGCCTTGTTTTGCTTCTCGAAGCGCTCGAGCTGCTCGTTGCCGCGCTTCACCGCGTCATCCAGCGCCGTCTTCGCATCCTTCTTGCCCGACCAGATCTGCTCGGTCTCCTCGTCGATGATGGTGCGGATCTGCACGAAGTTGCCCAGGCGGATGCCGCGCGACTTGTCGGTGGTCTTGCGGATCATCTGCGTCACCGCGACGTCCGTGCCCGGCTTCTCCTTGTAGAAGCCCGACTTCTCGGTCAGCTCGTAGGCCGCGGTCGTGATCGGCAGGTAGCCGGTGCGCTTGTGGCTCGCCGACTGCACCTCGGGGTTCGAGAGGAACTTGAAGAACTCCGCCACGCCCTTGTACTCGGCCGGCTTCTTGCCCGACATCACCCACAGGCTCGCACCGCCGATGGCCGTGTTCTGCGGCGCGCCCGGCACGTCCGGGTAGTAGGGCAGCGCCGCCAGGCCGTAGCCGAACTTGGCGCCCTTGCTGACGTCGGCGTACGAACCGGAAGAGCCGGTCAGCATCGCGCATTCGCCCGAGACGAAGGACGGCACCGCCGTGCTGGCCCGGCCCTTGTAGACGAACAGGCCCTGCTTGGACATGTTGGCCAGGTTCTCGAAGTGGCGCAGGTGCAGCGGCGAGTTGAAGGCCAGGCGCGCGCTCGCGCCGCCGAAGCCGTTGTTCTGCGTCGCGAACAGCGTGTTGTGCCAGGTCGAGAAGCTCTCCAGGTGCACCCAGCTCATCCAGCTCGTGGTGTAGGGGCACTTGTAGCCGGCGGCCTTCAGCTTGGCGGCGGCCAGGGTCACCTCGGGCCAGGTGGTCGGCGCCTTGTCCGGGTTCAGGCCGGCGGCCTTGAAGGCGTCCTTGTTGTAGTAGAAGATCGTCGTCGAGCTGTTGAAGGGGAAGGACAGCATCTCGCCGTTCGGGGCGGTGTAGTAGCCCGAGACCGCCGGCACGTAGGCCTTAGGGTCGAAGGCCACGCCGCTCTGCTTCATCACCTCGCCCACCGGCTTGATCGCGCCCTTGGCCGACATCATGGTCGCGGTGCCGACCTCGAACACCTGCAGGATGTGCGGTGCATTGCCGGCGCGGAAGGCGGCCACCGCGGCCGTCATCGACTCGTCGTAGTTGCCCTTGAAGGTGGGCACGACCTTGTAGTCCTTCTGGCTCTCGTTGAACTGCCGGGCGAGGTCGTTGACCCATTCGTTCAGGCCACCGGTCATCGAATGCCACCACTGGACTTCGACCTGGGCCTGCGCCGGGCCGGACAGGGCCAGCGCGCTGAGGCCGGCGGCGAGGGCGGCGTATGCGGTTTTCATGTACTTCTCCGAAAAAGGGACGGGGCTGGCTTTTGACCAGCCGCGCAGTGTGCGACAGGTTTGTGACAGGCGCGTTTATGTCGCGGCGGGGCGGCGCCGGCAAGCGGGGATACCCCCGCCGGGGCGCCGAAAGGCCCGCGGGCCGGGGCCTGGCGGGGCCTGAGGTACCATTTGCGTCCAAGTGCCCCACAGGCGAGCAGGCAGCCTGGCCCCCATGAACGCACCCCTCCCGCTGAACCAGATCGCCGCTGCCGGAGCGGCCCACCAGGCGCCCCGCCTGCGCGAGATTCCCTACAACTACACCTCGTTCTCGGACCGCGAGATCGTGATCCGCATCCTGGGCGCCCGGGCCTGGGAGCTGCTGGACCGCCTGCGCGAGGAGCGCCAGACCGGCCGCTCGGCGCGCATGCTCTACGAGGTGCTGGGCGACATCTGGGTGGTGCAGCGCAACCCCTACCTGCAGGACGACCTGCTCGACAACCCCCGCCGCCGGCGCCTGCTGATCGAGGCGCTGAACCACCGGCTGCGCGAGGTGCAGGCGCGGCGCACGCCGGGTGGCTCGGGCGAAGCGGCCCAGCGCGACGCCTCGGTGGGCGAGCTGCTGGAGGCGGCGCGCCAGGCCGTCCAGGCCTTCGCCGACCAATTCGACGCGATGGACGCGCTGCGCCGCAAGGCCACCCGGACGCTCGGCCGCCACACGGCCAAGGACAACATCAAGTACGACGGGCTGTCGCGCGTCTCGCACGTGACCGACGCGACCGACTGGCGCGTCGAGTACCCCTTCGTCGTGCTGACCCCCGACACCGAGGCCGAGATGGCCGCGCTGGTGAAGGACTGCATCGAGCTCGGCCTGACCATCATCCCGCGCGGGGGCGGCACCGGCTACACCGGCGGCGCGGTGCCGCTGACCTGGAACAGCGCCGTCATCAACACCGAGAAGCTGGAGGCGATGACCGAGGTCGAGATGATGCGCCTGCCCGGCATGGACCGGGAGGTGGCGACGATCTGGACCGAAGCGGGTGTCGTCACCCAGCGCGTCGCGGATGCGGCGGAGCGCGCGGGCTTCGTGTTCGCGGTCGACCCGACCTCGGCCGAGGCCTCGTGCGTGGGCGGCAACATCGCGATGAATGCCGGCGGCAAGAAGGCGGTGCTGTGGGGCACGGCGCTGGACAACCTCGCCTCCTGGCGCATGGTGACGCCGGAGGCGAAGTGGCTGGAGGTGACGCGGCTGGACCACAACATGGGCAAGATCCATGACGTGGAGGTCGCGCGCTTCGAGCTGAAGTACTTCGACGCCTCGGGCAAGGTGCTCGAGCGCACCGAGACCCTGGAGGTGCCGGGCCGCACCTTCCGCAAGGAAGGCCTGGGCAAGGACGTCACCGACAAGTTCCTGGCCGGCCTGCCTGGCATCCAGAAGGAAGGTTGCGACGGCCTGATCACCAGCGCGCGCTGGGTGGTCCACAAGATGCCGGCGCACACCCGCACGGTCTGCCTGGAGTTCTTCGGCAACGCAAAGGACGCGGTGCCCTCGATCGTCGAGATCAAGGACTTCATGTTCGCCGAGCAGAAGAAGCCCGGCGGCGCGATCCTGGCCGGCCTGGAGCACCTGGACGACCGCTACCTGAAGGCGGTGGGCTACGCGACCAAGAGCAAGCGCGGCGGCCTGCCCAAGATGGTGCTGGTCGGCGACATCGCCGGCGACGACGCCGACGCGGTGGCGCGGGCGACGAGCGAGGTGGTGCGGCTGGCCAACGGCCGCGCGGGCGAGGGCTTCGTCGCGGTGAGCGCCGAGGCGCGCAAGAAGTTCTGGCTCGACCGCAAGCGCACCGCCGCCATCAGCCGCCACACCAACGCCTTCAAGGTCAACGAGGACGTGGTGATCCCGCTGCCGCGGATGGGCGAGTACACCAACGGCATCGAGCGCATCAACATCGAGCTGTCGCTGCGCAACAAGCTGGCGCTGGTCGACGCGCTGGAGGACTTCTTCGCCGCGGGCCAGCTGCCGCTGGGCAAGAGCGACGACGCGAACCAGATCGCCACCGCCGAGCTGCTGGAAGACCGGGTGCAGCAGGCGCTGGCCCTGCTGCGCGAGGTGCGCGGCCTGTGGTCGCATTGGCTGCAGGACCTCGATTCGATCCAGCCGGACACCGGCCGCAGCCTCTTCACCGACCTGCAGGATCACACGCTGCGCGCGTCCTGGAAGTCGCAGATCCGCGCGCCGCTGCAGGGCATCTTCGCCGGCGCGACGCTGTCGCCCATCGTCGACGCCTGCCAGAAGATCCACCAGGAGGTGCTGCGCGGCCGCGTGTGGGTGGCGCTGCACATGCATGCCGGCGACGGCAACGTGCACACCAACATCCCGGTGAACAGCGACAACTACGAGATGCTGCAGACCGCGCACGAGGCGGTGGCGCGCATCATGAAGCTGGCGCGTTCGCTGGACGGCGTGATCTCGGGCGAGCACGGCATCGGCATCACCAAGCTGGAGTTCCTCACCGACGAGGAGCTGGCCGGCTTCACCGCCTACAAGCAGCGCGTCGACCCGCAGGGCCGCTTCAACAAGGGCAAGCTGCTGCGCGACGCGAGCTTCGACGGCGTGCGCCTGAAGGCCGACCTGACGAACGCCTACACGCCGAGCTTCGGGCTGATGGGGCATGAATCGCTGATCATGCAGCAGAGCGACATCGGCGCGATCGCCGACTCGGTCAAGGACTGCCTGCGCTGCGGGAAGTGCAAGCCGGTGTGCGCGACGCACGTGCCGCGCGCCAACCTGCTGTACAGCCCGCGCAACAAGATCCTCGCGACCTCGCTGCTGGTCGAGGCCTTCCTGTACGAGGAGCAGACGCGGCGCGGCGTGTCGATCAAGCACTGGGAGGAGTTCGAGGACGTGGCCGACCACTGCACGGTCTGCCACAAGTGCCTGAGCCCCTGCCCGGTGAAGATCGACTTCGGCGACGTGTCGATGAACATGCGCAACCTGCTGCGCAAGATGGGCAAGAAGAGCTTCCGCCCGGGCAACAAGATGGCGATGATGATGCTCAACGCCACCAACCCCGAGACCATCAAGCTGCTGCGCGGCGCGATGGTGGACGTCGGCTTCAAGGCCCAGCGGGCGGCCAACGGCCTGCTGCGCGGGCTTGCGAAGAAGCAGACGGCGGCGCCGCGCTCGACGGTGGGCACCGCGCCGGTGAAGGAGCAGGTGATCCACTTCATCAACAAGAAGCTGCCGGGCGGCCTGCCGAAGAAGACGGCGCGGGCGCTGCTGGACATCGAGGACAAGAACTACGTCCCGATCATCCGCAACCCGAAGGCGACGAGCGCCGAGACCGAAGCGGTGTTCTATTTCCCGGGGTGCGGCTCGGAACGGCTGTTCTCGCAGGTCGGCCTCGCGACGCAGGCGATGCTGTGGCACGCGGGGGTGCAGACGGTGCTGCCGCCGGGCTACCTGTGCTGTGGGTACCCGCAGCGCGGCTCGGGGCAGTTCGACAAGGCGGACAAGATCATCACCGACAACCGGGTGCTGTTCCACCGCGTCGCGAACACGCTGAACTACCTCGACATCAAGACGGTGGTGGTGAGCTGCGGCACGTGCTACGACCAGCTGCAGGGCTACCAGTTCGACAAGATCTTCCCGGGCTGCCGGATCATCGACATCCACGAGTACCTGCTGGAGAAGGGCATCACGCTGCCGGCGACGCAGGGGGCGGGCTACCTGTACCACGACCCCTGCCACACGCCGATGAAGCTTCAGGAGCCGATGAAGACGGTGAAGGCGCTGGTGGGTGAGCAGGTGTTGAAGAGCGAGCGCTGCTGCGGCGAGAGCGGCACGCTGGGCGTGACGCGGCCGGACATCTCGACGCAGGTGCGCTTCCGCAAGGAAGAGGAGCTGCGCCGCGACGAGGCGAAGCTGCGCGCGAGCGGGGCGGCGCCGGCCGAGGGGCCGGTGAAGATCCTCACGTCCTGCCCGAGCTGCCTGCAGGGGCTGTCGCGCTACGGCAATGACCTGCAGAACGGGCTGCTGGAGGCGGACTACATCGTGGTCGAGATGGCCAACAAGATCCTCGGGCCCGATTGGATGCCCGAGTACGTGGAGATGGCGAACGACGGGGGGATCGAGCGGGTGCTGGTCTGACGACCCGGATTCCGCTGCGCTCCATCCGGGCTACAAGGCCCTCGTAGCCCGGATGCCAATCCGGGGATCGTCCGTCACTTCAACACTTGATGCCGACGTGCAATGCCACGATCCCGGCGCTCAGGTTGTGCACGTCCACGTGCCCGAACCCCGCCGTCTTCATCATGGACTTCAAGGTCTGCTGGTCCGGGTGCATGCGGATCGACTCCGCCAGGTAGCGGTAGCTGTCAGCGTCGCCCGCCACCAGCTGCCCGATCTTCGGCAGGGCCTTGAACGAGTACCAGTCGTAGACCTTCTCCAGCGGCTTGGCCACCTTGGAGAACTCCAGCACCAGCAGCCGCCCGCCCGGGCGCAGCACGCGCGCCATCTCGGCCAGGGCCTGGTCCTTGTGGGTCATGTTGCGCAGGCCGAAGGCGACGCTGACGAGGTCGAAGCGCTCGCTCGCGAAGGGCAGCGCTTCGGCGTCGCAGATCGTCGTCGGCAGCACCAGCCCCTGGTCGATCATGCGGTTGCGGCCCTGGCGCAGCATGGCCTCGTTGATGTCGGTGTGCACCACCGTCCCGCGCTCGCCCACCTTCTTCGCGAAGGCGCCGGCCAGGTCGCCGGTGCCGCCGGCGATGTCGAGCACGCGGTCGCCCTCGCGCAGGTTGGCCACCGCCACGGTGTACGCCTTCCAGGCCCGGTGCAGGCCCATCGACATCAGGTCGTTCATCAGGTCGTACTTGGACGCGACCGAATCGAACACGCCGCGCACGCGCTGCGCCTTCTGGGTCTCGTCGACGGTCTCGAAGCCGAAATGGGTGTTGCTCATGGGGAGTTGTCCGTCGTGGTCGTCGTCAATGGTGTCAATGCGAATGGCCGCAGGCGCCGCCGCCCTTCGGCGCCATCGGGGCGTCGCGCTCGACGCCGGCCGCCTTCAGGCGCTCGTCGTACTGCTGCCAGAGCTGCTCTTGCTGCGAGCCGAGGAAATAGAGGTAGTCCCAGGAAAAGATGCCGGTGTCGTGGCCGTCGGAGAAGACCGGCTTGACGGCGTAGTTTCCCACCGGCTCCAGGCCCACCAGCCCGACCTCGCGCTTGCCGGTCTGCAGCGTTTCCTGGCCCGGGCCGTGGCCCTGCACCTCGGCCGAGGGCGAGTAGATGCGCATCAGCTCGAAGGGGATGCGGAAGCTGCGGCCGTCGGCGAAGGCGATCTCGAGCACCCGCGACTGCTGGTGGGCGGTGATCGCGGTGGGTTGCGGGGTCTGGGGCGTGAGGCCGGCCATGGGAAGGGTCCGTGCAGGAGGTGTTCAGGTCGGCGCGCACGCCGCGAGGGCGCGGGCCACGCGCTCGTCGAGCCCGGCCAGGCCGGCGGCCAGGCGCTCGGCCGGCGCGGGCTGCACCTCGCGCTGGCGCGCGCCCCAGATCGGCTGCGGGAAATGGCTGTCCCAGTCGAAGCGGGCGATGACGTGCCAGTGCAGGTGCGGCACCACGTTGCCGAGGGCGGCGAGGTTGACCTTGGTCGGGACCAGGGCCTCGCGCAGCACGCGCTCGACGGTGGCCACGAGGTTCATCACGTGGTGGCGGGCGGCGGCGTCGAGGTCGGAGAACTCGCCCACGTGGGCGCGGGCGACGACGCGGTAGAAGCCCGGGAAGGCGGCGTCGGCGACGCGGATGACGCGCCAGGCGGCGTCCTGCCAGACGAGGGTGCCGCCGGGCTCGCGGCAGAGCTCGCAGCCGGGGGCGGGGTGCTCGGGGCGGAGGAAATCAGGGGACATCGGCGCATTATCGGCCGCCTCGATAACATCGGCGCCTTCCTTCTTCCGTCCGGATGGATCGCAGCACCATGAGCCGTCACCTCAACCGCCGTCATTTCAACCTTGCGCTCACCGCCGGTGCCCTGGCCGCCACGGGCGCCAGCGTGCATGCCGAGGCCTGGCCGTCCAAGCCGATCCGCTGGGTCGTCGCCTACCCGGCGGGCGGCGGCTCGGACTTTCTGGCGCGGCAGATGGCCCCGCAGCTCGGCAAGCAGCTGGGCCAGACGATCATCATCGACAACCGCCCGGGCGCGGCGGGGATCATCGGCACCGACAACGCGGCCAAGTCGCCGCCGGACGGCTACACCATCGTCAGCGGCGACAACGGGGCGCTGGTCTTCAACAGCGCGATGTACAGGAAGCTGCCCTACGACCCCAAGGACCTGGCGCCGGTGGGCTTCATGGTGCGCTTTCCGCTGATCGTGGCGGTAGGGCCGAACGCCGGCTTCGCGAGTGCGCCGCAGCTGCTGGACGCGATCAGGAAGAACCCGGGCAAGTACAGCTATGCGTCGCCGGGCGTCGGCAGCCCGCATCACCTGGCGATGGAACTGCTGAAGCAGCGCACCGGCAGCTTCGTGGTGCACGTGCCGTACCGGGGCACGGCGCTGGCGATGCAGGACGTGATCTCGGGCCAGGTGCCGATGATGGTGGTGGACACGGCGGGCGGGCTGCAGCAGATCCGCACCGGCAAGCTGAAGGCGCTGGCGGTGATGTCGAAGAAGCGCATCGCCTCGCTGCCGGACGTGCCGACGCTGGACGAGCTGGGCATCAAGGATTTCGAGGTGACGGCGTGGCAGGGCCTGTTCGTGCCGCACGGCACGCCGGCCGAGATCGTGACGCGGCTGACGCAGGAGATGCAGAAGGCGATCACGACACCGGAGGTGAAGGCGCGCCTGGAGGATTTCGGCCTCGAGGTCGCCCCGGGCGACGGCCCGGCGCTGGCGCGCTTCGTCGAGCAGGAGACGAAGTTCTGGCATGCGCTGATCAGGGAGCGGAAGTTGAGCGCGGAGTAATGCCGGAGGTGGTGCGGCCTTGCTTCCTCAGCCGGGGCTCGGCTTGTTGCGCCAATAGCTCGGCCGCCGTCGGTGGTGAGCCACCGCACGGACGGTGATGACCTGTTCTTCGACCGTGTACCAGACGGTGTAGGGGAACCGGTGCAGCACCAGCTTCCTGTTGCCTTGCGCGTCAGGCCCTCGAACCAGCGGGCCTTCCGAGATTCGCTCGATGGCGGCAAAGACCTCGGATCGGAAGCTTTGGGCGGCGGTTGGGCTGCGCTCCCGGTACCAGCGAAACGCGTCAGCGATGTCTGTTTCAGCGGCCGGATCGAACCGGACCTCGAACGATTTCACAGAGTGCTGAGGCGAGCCTTGACTTGCTCCCATGGGACGGGCCGCCGAACGCCCATCTGAAGGTCGCGCTTGCGTCGTTCGATCTCCTCGGCCCAGGCGAGGGACACGGTGGCTTCGTCCTCGCCATCCAGGCTCTCGAGCAGGGCCAACGCAATCGCCGACCTCTCGTCGGGCGTCAGGCTCAGCGCCTCGGCCATCAGGTGATCCATGCGCGCATTCATGTGGCGGAGTCTAGACGGCTGTCGGGCCTTACGCCAGCCGTCGGAAAACAAGCGCTGATTGCGGAGCGTCCACTCACACAGAACACTGCATTCCAGTGACATCCCACCCCCTCAACCACGGGGGGGAGCCCCCGTTTAGAGGATGGGGTTCGGACCCGTCCGAATCAACAATCCGCGCCATCTGCTGACGACCCGAACCCACACGCCGAAGCCATCGGCGGCCTTTCCGGGAAGCAGTTCTGAAGGATGCGCAACATGTTGAAGGTGTTCCAGTTACATGTCTCGGTGGCCACCCTGTTCGGGATGATCGCGGACGGGCTGCTGTGCTTCTTCGCCATCGTGCTGGCCGCCTCCTCGGTCCACGTCCTGCCCGGCGCCGGCAACGCCGCCCCCGCGGCGGCTCTGACCGTGCCCCACCTGTTCCTGTTCGCCAGCGGCTTCGCCGGCGTCATGTCGCTGCTGTACGCCTTCGCCGGCCTCTACCGCCCGACCCCCATCGGCTTCGCCGCCATGCTGCGCCGCACCCTGTGCGTGCTCGCCGTCGGCGCCTACGTCACCTACCTGGTCCTCGACAGCATCGGCAACGGCAACTACGCCGTCCAGATCATGACCTCGGCCGTGCTGTACCTGCTCGTCGGCCTGATCCTGGTGCGCGGCGCCATGTACCTGATGCGCCGCGTCGCCACCGTGCCCAAGGTGCTGATCGTCGGCAACGGCGCCGAGGCCCAGAGCGTCGCGAGCGACCTGCTCACCATGAAGCGCCTGCAGCGCAACGTCGTCGGCTTCTTCCCGACCGAGGCCGACGCCGGCCAGCCCGCGAGCCTGCGCGGCCACCGCGTCTTCTCGCGCGAGCTGTCGATTGAGGACATCGTGCGCGAGCACCAGATCGACGAGGTCATCGTCGCCGTGCGCGAACAGCGCGGCGGCAGCGTCCCGATGGACCAGCTGCTCGCCTGCCGCATCCGCGGCGTGCCCATCGTCGATCTCGCCGGCTTCTACGAGCGCGCCAAGTCCGAGGTGCCCATCGACAGCCTGAAGGCCAGCTGGCTGGTCTACGGCCAGGGCTTCGTCCAGGGCCGCATGCGCATGGTCCTGAAGCGCGCCTTCGACATCGCGAGCTCGTCCTTCCTGCTGCTCGTCGCCTCGCCGGTGATGCTGCTGACCATGCTGGCGATCCGCCTCGAGGGCCGCGGCCCGATCATCTACAAGCAGGAACGCGTCGGCCTCGGCGGCAAGAGCTTCATGTGCATGAAGTTCCGCAGCATGCGCACCGATGCCGAGAAGGACGGCGTCGCCGTCTGGGCGACCAAGAACGACTCGCGCGTCACCCGCGTCGGCGCCTTCATCCGCAAGACCCGCATCGACGAACTGCCGCAGCTGCTGTCGGTGCTGCGCGGCGAGATGAGCATGGTCGGCCCGCGCCCCGAGCGCCCGAGCTTCGTCAAGCAGCTCAAGGAGCAGATCCCCTTCTACGACGTGCGCCACAGCATCAAGCCGGGCGTCACCGGCTGGGCCCAGGTGCGCTACAGCTACGGCGCGTCGGTCGACGATGCGCGCCGCAAGCACCAGTTCGACCTCTACTACGTCAAGAACAACTCGCTGATGCTGGACCTGCTGGTCCTGATCGAAACCGTCAGCGTGGTGCTCTTCCGCGAAGGCGCCCACTGATCCGCGCGGCCGCCGCAACCAAGAAAAGGGATTCCAGAATGAATGCGAAGCGAGTGTCGGGTTGGGTCGTTGCGGTCGTCGCGGGCCTGCTGGTGTCGGCCTGCGGCAGCCTGGGCGGCCTGCCGCCGGCGCCCAAGGTGGCCGAGACGCCGGACCACCGCTACCTGATCGGCGCGCTGGACACCGTCAACATCGTCGTCTGGCGCAATGCCGACCTGTCGTCCACCGTCACCGTGCGCCCGGACGGCCGCATCTCGACCCCGCTGGTCGAGGACGTGCTCGCCGCCGGCCGCAGCCCGGCCGACCTGGCGCGCGACATCGAGGCCAAGCTCGGCAAGTACATCCGCGACCCGGTGGTCACCGTCGTCGTCAACAACTTCCAGGGCTCGTTCTCCGAGCAGATCCGCATCATCGGCGAGGCCACCCGCCCGCAGTCGGTGCCCTACCGCCAGAACATGACGCTGTTGGACGTGATGATCCAGGCCGGCGGCCTCACCGAGTTCGCCGACGGCAACGCCGCCGTGCTGGTGCGCGGCACCGAGCAGGGCAAGCAGTACAGCGTGCGCCTGAAGGACCTGATCAAGCGCGGCGACATCTCGGCCAACGTCGACGTCAAGCCGGGCGACGTGATCATCGTCCCGCAGAGCTGGTTCTGATCGCTCCCCACGCCCGCAGATGCGCTCCGGGCCCAGTCCCTGTTGAGACGGTCGAGGCTGATGCGTCGACCCATCCAGAAGCTTCAAGATGAATGAGTTGACCCGTCAGATCACGATCGTGCTGCGCACGATCTGGCAGCGCCGCTGGCTTGCCGCCGGCGTGGCCTGGGCCACCGCCCTGGTGCTCGCCCTGCTGGTGTGGGTGATCCCCAACCGCTACGAGGCCACCGCCAAGCTGTTCGTCGACACCCAGTCGGTGCTCAAGCCGCTGATGGCCGGCCTCGCCTTCCAGCCCGACCTCGACCAGCAGGTGCGCATGCTCGCCAAGACCCTGCTGTCGCGGCCCAACATCGAGCGCCTGATGAGCGACCCCGGCGTCGGCCTGGGCACGCTCACCGACCTCAAGCGCGAGCAGGCCATCGACCGCCTCAGCACGCGCATCAAGATCGAGCACAGCGGCGGCAACCTCTACCTCATCAGCTACCGCGACGGCGACCCGAACCGCGCCAAGGCGGTGGTCGACGGCCTGGTGAACCTGTTCATCGACTCGGGCAACGACACCAAGCAGCGCGATTCGCAGGACGCGAGCCGCTTCATCGACGAGCAGATCAAGGGCTACGAGGTCAAGCTGGTCGAGGCCGAGAACCGCGTCAAGGACTTCAAGCTGCGCAACTTCGGCGTCTCCGGCGTTTCGGGGCAGGACTACTTCGCCCGCATGTCGGTGCTGACCGACGAGGTGGGCAAGCTGCGCATGGCGCTCTCGGCCGCCGAGCAGTCGCGCGATGCGCTCAAGCGCGAGCTGTCGAGCGAGGACGCCCAGCTGCCCGCCGAGGCCCCGGCCGCCGCGGTGCCGCTCGCGATGCAGACCGAGATCGACGCGCGCCTGGACGCGCAGCGCCGCTCGCTGGACGACCTGCTGCGCCGCTACACCGACGAGCACCCCGACGTGATCGCGGCGCGCCGCATGATCGCCCAGCTCGAGGCGCAGAAGCGCCAGCAGGAGGCCGAGCGGGCGAAGGCCGCCGCCAAGGGCGCGCGCGTCTCGGCCACCAACCCGGTCTACCAGCGCCTGCGCATCTCGCTCGCCGAGGCCGAGGCCAACGTCGCGTCGCTGCGCAGCCAGCTGTCGGGCCAGCAGGAGCGCCTGGACCAGATCAAGGCGACCGCGAGCCGCGTGCCCCAGGCCGAGGCCGAGCTGGCCCAGCTGAACCGCGACTACGACATCATGCGCAAGCAGTACGACATGCTGGTCTCGCGCCGCGAGGCCGCCTCGCTGGGCCTGAAGATCGACCAGTCGAAGAGCATGGCCGAGTATCGCCTCGTCGAGCCGCCGCGCGTGCCGGCCAAGGCCGCCTTCCCCGACCGCACCGTGCTGGCCGTGCTGGCGATGCTGGCGGCGCTGGCGGCCGGCGGCGGTGCCGCCTTCGGCATGGGCAAGCTCTACCCCACCTTCGACACGCCGGAGGCGCTGCAGGTCTTCGCCAAGCGCCCGGTGCTGGGCAGCGTCTCGCGCCACCTGTCGCGCGCGGCCGAGCGCGCGCAGCGCTTCGACGTGATCCGGCTGGCCGGTGCGATGGGCGTGTTCCTCGCCCTGAACGTGACCTGGATCGTGCTGCTGTCCGGCGGCATCCAGCCCCGCTAACTCCGCTGTTCCGCCATGAGCATCATCGAACAAGCCACCCGCCGCCTCGAGGAACTGCGACGCGCCGGCATCGACGTGCCCAGCTGGGCGCCCACGCCGGGCAGCGACGCCGCGGCCCTGGGGGGGCCGACGCTGCCGCTCGGCCGCCTGCCGGTCGGCCCCGCGGCGGCGGCACCGGTTGCCGCGCCCGCCGACGACATCGAGCTCGCGCCGCGCACGATCGCCCCGCCCAAGGCGCCGCGCGCGCCGGGCGGTCCACGCTCGCGCGAGGTGCAGATCGACCTCGGCCGCCTGGCCGCCGAGGGCTACCTGACGCCGGTCGACCCGCGCATGGGCCTCGCCGAGGAACTGCGCGCCGTCAAGCGCCCGATCATCGAGCACGCCCAGCAGGCCCGCGAGGCCGGCAAGTCGCAGGGCAACCTCATCTTCGTGACCAGTGCGCTGCCCGGCGAAGGCAAGACCTACTGCGCGATCAACCTCGCGATGAGCATCGCGATGGAGGTCGACCACTCGGTGCTGCTGGTGGACGCCGACGTGGTGCGCCCTTCGGTGATGTCGCGCCTGGGCGTGGAGGGCGAGCTGGGCATGCTGGACGTGCTGACCAAGCCCTCGCTCGACCTGTCCGAGGTGCTGATGCGCACCAACATCCCGAAGCTCTCGCTGCTGCCGGCCGGGCGTCCCACCGACAAGTCGACCGAGCTGCTCGCGAGCGTCGCGATGGAACGCCTGCTCGCCGACCTGGCCGAGCGCTATCCCGACCGCATCGTGATCTTCGACGGTCCGCCGCTGCTCGCCACCAGCGAGTCGCGCGTGCTGGCCGCGCGCATGGGCCAGGTGCTGATGGTCGTGCAGGCGCAGAAGACCGCGCAGAGTTCGGTCGCGCGCGCCTTCGCCGACATCGAGGCGTGCGAGACGGTGTGGTGCGTGCTGAACAAGGCCGCCACCAGCCGTGCCGCCACCGGCTACGAGCGCTACCCGCAATACCGCCGGACCTGATCGACGTGCACGCCCGCCGACGGATCCCCCCCACCGGCCCGGTCCGCACGCTGCTGGCCGCGTCCCTGCTCGGCTGCACGGCGGCCGGCGCCTGGGCCCAGCCGACGCCGGCGCCGATGGGCGGCGGCGGGGCCTATGGCGCCGTCTCGGCGCCGCCGGCGGCCGCTGCCGCCTCGGCGCCGGTCGGCCCGCCACCGGCCACGCGCCTGACGCTGGCCGTCGATTCGCGCCTCGTGCACACCGACAACGCCACGCCCGACCTGGGCATCAAGCAGAGCGACACCGTGCTCGAGGTGCAGCCCTCGGTGGTGTTCGAGCGCCGAGGCCCGCGCGTCACGCTGAGCGGCAACGTGGCCATCAGCGGCCTGGCTTACCTGGGCGACACCCAGCCTTCGCGCGTTCTGCCGCGCGCGCGCGTCGACCTGGCATCGAAGGTGGTCGAGGACTGGGCCTACTTCGACGCCTGGTACCGCGTCGACCCGACCTTCGACGACCCGTACGCGACGCGGCCCGAGGCGGCCACCTCGTACAAGCTGGAGCCGCGTCGCCGCTTCGGCCTGAGCCCCTACCTGATGCACCGCTTCAACGAGCTGGACACGGTGCTGGCGCGGGTCGACTACACCGAGGCGCGCATCACCGACTACCTGACCAAGGCGAAGCGCACGACGAAGGGCCTGGACAAGCTGGTCTCGTACGAGCGCCTGCCGCGCGCCTTCGGCCTGCAGGTCGAGATCAAGGCGCACGACGAGAGCGACGATTTCACGCAGGGCCAGGCGCTGAGCACGCGCGAGGCGCGGCTGTGGCTGAACTGGCAGCCCGACCCGCAGATCGTGCTGGGCGTGGTGGGCGGGCGCGAGGAGACCTCGCTGCTGCAGAACGAGCCGACCGACACGCTGTACGGCGGCCGCGTCACCTGGCGTCCGGACCAGCGCACCAACCTGCGCGTGACGGTGGAGCACCGCTATTTCGGCAACGGCTGGGACGCGAGCTTCGCCCACAACTCCGCCACCACCACCATCGGGCTGCAGGCGAGCCGCACGGTGTCGAGCCAGGGCATTCCGGACAACAGCGTGCTGCCGGCCGGCAGCGCGTCGCCGGTGCCGGTGGGCGGGGGCGTCAATCCGGCCGCGCTGTACTCGGTGGTGGCGCAACTGCGCGAGAGCGTCGGCTTCCAGGCCGCGCTGCAGGGGCGGCGCAACCGCATCTACACGCAGATCGGCTTCCTGCGGCAGCGCGCGCTGCAGATGGCCGGGCAGACCAACATTCCCGATCCGTCGTACGACACCGAGCAGAAGTCGGCCTCGCTGGGCTGGGACTACCGGCTCGGGCCGCTGACGACGCTGAGCATCGTGGGCGACGGCTCGCGCATCGAAGGCCTGGGCGGCACCAACCTCGGCCGCTACACCACGCAGTATTCGCTGCGCGTCGAGGGCTCGCGCACCTTGTCGCCGCATACCACGGCAACGATCGGCGCGCGCCGCCTGACCGTGAAATCCAACAGCACGACGCTGACCTCCATCGACCTCGAAGGCGAGAAGGCGATCTACGCCGGCCTGCGCTACAAGTTCTGACCATGTACGAGTCGCATTTTGGCCTCAGTGGCCCGCCCTTCCAGCTGAACCCGGACCCGGCGTTCTACTTCGACAGCCGCGGCCACAGCAATGCCCTGGCCTACCTGAAGTTCGGCGTGCACCAGGGCGAGGGCTTCATCGTCGTGACCGGCGAGATCGGCGCCGGCAAGACCACGCTGGTGCGCACCCTGCTGGAGGGCCTGGACGCCGAGAAGGTGGTGGCCGCGCAGGTGGTGAGCACCCAGCTCGAGTCCGGCGATCTGCTGCGCGCGATCCTGACCGCCTATGGCGTGCCGACGGCCGGGGCATCGAAGGCGCACCTGATCGCGAGCCTGGAAGGCTTCCTCACTGCGCTGGCCGCGAAGGGCCGGCGCGCGCTGCTGATCGTCGACGAGGCGCAGAACCTGAAGCATGAGGCGGTGGAAGAGCTGCGCATGCTGTCGAACTTCCAGCTCGGCAACCATGCGCTGCTGCAGAGCTTCCTGATCGGCCAGCCGGAGCTGCGCACGCTGCTGCAGTCGAAGTCGATGGAGCAGCTGCGCCAGCGCGTGATCGCGTCGTGCCACCTGGGGCCGCTGGACCAGGGCGAGACGCGCGCCTACATCGAGCACCGGCTGCATCGCGTGGGCTGGCAGGATTCGCCGAGCTTCAGCGAGGATGCCTTCGACGCCATCCACCGCTGGACGGGCGGCGTGCCGCGGCGCATCAACCGCCTGTGCAACCGGCTCTTCCTGGCCGCCTTCCTGTCGGGCAAGGACGCGATCGCGAGCGAGACGGTGGAGCAGACGGCGGGCGAGCTGCGCAGCGAGATCGGCGAGCTGGCCGACGTGCCGATGCTCGTGTCCGCCGTCGCGCAGCCGAGCGGCCTGGCGCGGCCGGATGCGACGATCCCGCCGAACCCGAATGCGGTGCCGGTGGCGGACCTGGGCCTCGAGCCGGGCGCGGCCGGCATGGGCGTGGTGCAGCAGCGTTCGCGCAGCGGCGGCAAGCTGCAGCGCCCGCTGCTGTGCGTGGTGGACACGCGCACCGACTTCCTGAAGGTGGGCGCGCTGTCGCGCGTGCTGGAGGAGTACGGCGACCTGCCGCCGGTGATGGCGGTGCAGCCGGGGACGGAAGAGGGCCTCGCGATCGGGCCGGCCGGCGCGGCCGTGCTGCCGTTGCCGAAGATGGAGATCCACCTGGGCATCGGTGGCGGCGGTGCCGTCAGCGTGGCGCACGGCGCGGCGGCGGCGCTGACGCGCTTCGACGAGGTGCTGGCCGAGTTCATGCCCAGCGCGGTGCTCGCGGTCGGCAAGTCGGACGCGGTGCTGATGTGCACGCTGCTCGCGCACAAGCGCGGCGTGCCGATCCTGCGGCTGGATGCGGGGCAGCGCAATGGTGGTGCCGGCAGCAGCGAGGAGATGAACGGCGTGCTGGTCGACCGGGTGGCCGATGCGCTCTACACGAACAAGCTGCTGACCTACTACACGCTGTACCGCGAGGGCATCCCGTCCGACCGGGTGCACTGCGTGGGCAGCCTGGCGGCGAACCTGCTGCACTTCGGGCTGCCGCATGCGGTGCCGCCGCAGGAATCGTTCGCCCGCGCCAAGCTGTCGCCGGCGGTGCTGAACGACCCGCGCGGCTTCGGCCTGGTGAGCCTGGCGCTGCAGCCCCGCTCGATGGACGAGGTGCTGCCGATGCTGGCCACGCTGGGGCGCGAGCTGCCGCTGGTGTGGCCGCTGCGCGAGGACGCGCTGGTGGCGCTGAAGTCCACCGGGCAGGAGGCGCGGCTGGCCGAGGCGGGCGTGGTGGTGATGCCGGCCCAGGGCTACCTGGAAGAGATCGGCCTGCTGCAGCAGGCGCGCTGCCTGATCGCGGGCGCCGAGGGCGAGCTGGTCGAGGAGGCGGTGACGCTGGGCGTGCGCAGCATCACGCTGGGCAGCGACCGCAGCGTGGCGCCGGCCGCGGATGCGTCGAGCATCGTGGTCGGGCGCAGCGTGGAGCAGGCGCTGAAGGCGGTGCGCGAGATCCTGCTGACCGAATCGGCGCGCGTCGACGTGCCCGAGTACTGGGACGGCGGCACGGCGAGCCGCATCGCCAAGCACCTGCGTAGCTGGCTGCCGGCGTCGATGCGCGTGAGCACCGCGCGTGCGGCCGAATCCGTTCGATGAGCCCGACGATGAACACGACCACCACGGCCCAGGCCATCACCAACGCGCTGACCGTCGACGTCGAGGACTACTTCCAGGTGTCGGCGATGGCGCCGTTCATCCCGCGCGAGCGCTGGGATGCGATCCCGTGCCGCGTCGAGGCGAATGTCGACCGGCTGCTGAAGCGCTTTGCGGACAGCGATGCGAAGGCAACCTTCTTCACCCTCGGCTGGATCGCCGAGCGGTATCCGCAGGTCGTGCGGCGCATCGTCGAGGCGGGGCACGAGCTGGCGAGCCACGGCTACGGGCACCTGCGGGCGAGCGACCAGTCGCGCGAGGAATTCCTGCAGGACGTGTCGTGCGCGAAGCGGATCCTGGAAGACATCGCCGGCGTGCCGGTGATCGGGTACCGCGCACCGAGCTTCTCGATCGGCCAGGACAACCTGTGGGCCTTCGACGTGCTGAAGGAAGCGGGGTATGCGTACAGCTCGAGCGTGTACCCGGTGCAGCACGACCACTACGGGATGCCGGATGCACCGCGCTTCCCGTATGCGGTGCGCGAGGGGCTGACCGAGATCCCGATCACGACGGTGCGGGCGCTGGGGCGCAACCTGCCGGCGGGCGGGGGCGGGTACTTCCGGTTCGCGCCGTACGGGGTGTCGCGCTGGGCGATCGACCGGTTCAACCGCGACGAGCGGGCGCCGGCGATCTTCTACATGCACCCGTGGGAGATCGACCCCCAGCAGCCGCGCGTGCCCGGGCCGGGGTTGAAGACGCGGTTCCGGCACTACGTGAACCTGCATCGGACGGAAGACCGGCTGGCGCGTCTGTTGGGCGACTTCCGCTGGGGGCGGATGGATCAGGTGTTCCAGATCGCCCGCTGACGGATTCTTGACAGACGATCCCCGGATTGGCATCCGGGCTACGAGCATGCGTTCCGTCCTGACTGACCTGGTGCACCTGCTGCTGGCGATGCCGCTGTATGTGCTGCTGGGCCTGGCGTGGCTGAGCGTGCGGGCCTGGCGTGCGCGCACGGGGCGTCTGCATCGCTGGCGCCACGCCCTGGCCGCGGCCGGGCTTCTTGTCTACCTGGTCTCGATCCCCGCCACGGCCAATGTCCTGCTGGCGCGGCTGGAGGGCTGGTGGCCTGTCCCCACCGAGGCCGAGATCCAGGCCCTGGCGGGCCCCCGCATCCTCGTCCTGACCGCCGGCTGGTTCCGCCGCACCGACACGGGCTGGATCGTCGTGATGGGCGCCCCGAGCTGGGAGCGCACCAACGAGGCGGTCACCCTCTACGAACGCCATGGCGGCCGCCTGATGTTCACGGGCGCCCCCTTGCCCGACGGGTCCGACTCGGTGGCACAGCACATGGCCCGTGCCGCCCATCGGCTGGGCGTCCCGGCCGAGGCCATCGGGGTCGAGACCCGCTCCGTCAACACGCATGAGAACCTGCTGTTCAGCGAGCGCCAGTTCAACCTGCGGGGCCAAGGCCGCGTGCTGCTGGTGACGAGCGCGATCCACATGCCGCGCTCGGTGGCGGCGGCGCGCGGCGTGGGGCTGGACGTGCTGCCGTATCCCTGCGATTTCCGCGCCGACACGGCACTGAAGTGGCAGCATTTCGTGCCCAGCAACGACGCGCCCGGGGCGCTGGAGGAGGTGCTGCATGAGTGGCTTGGCCTGGCGATGTACCGGCTTCGCGGCTGGGTGTAGCGCGGCGCTGCTGGCGGCGGCCGGCGCCGTGGCGCAGCCGCGCACCTTCGTCGTCTCGCCCGAGGGAACCGATCGCGCCGTGGGCACGCTGGAGACGCCCTTGCGCACGCTGGATGCCGCGGTGCAGCGCGTGAAGCCGGGCGACACGATCGAGCTGCGCGAGGGCACCTATGACGGCGCGATCATCCGCAGCCCGGGGAGCGAGGACGCCTGGATCACGCTGCGGCCGCACGGGCGGGAGCGCGCGGTGATCCAGGGCACGGGGCGCGGGCCGGCGATCTACTTCTACCACCGCAGCTGCGACGAGGAGGCCGCCCCGGGCACGGTGTGCCAGCCGATGTACTGGCAGCTGCAGGGGCTGGTGGTGCGCGGCAGCACCGAGGGGCAGGAGGAGGGCTACACCGTCAAGATCGACACGCCGCGGGTGCGGCTGCTCGACAACGACCTGTGCTGCTCGCGGGCGGACGTGGTGAAGCTGGTGCGCACGGCGGACGACGTGGAGATCCTCCACAACCGCATCCACCACCCGAACGCGAAGATCGGCGACAACGCGCAGGGGGTGGACATCGTCGGCGCGGACCGCACGCGGGTGGCCTTCAACCATGTGCATGACATCCCGTCGATCGGCCTGTATGCGAAGGGCAATTCGCGCAACACGGTGTTCGAGTTCAACCGCGTGGAGCGCACCTGGTCGAACGCGATCATGCTGGGGCAGCAAACGGACGACGACCGGCTGGTGGACGGGCCGTACGAGACCTACGACGGGGTGATCCGCGACAACGTGATCAGCGAGGTGGGATGGGCCTGCCTGGCGACCTCGTCGTCGCTGCGGGCGCGGATCCACCACAACACCTGCTGGGGGACGGGGCTGCTGACGCACGGGTCGGTGCTGGTGTCCAACGAGTCCGAGATCCACCAGGGCGGGACCGACATCGCGATCACGAACAACCTGATCGTCGGCGGGTCGAGGCTGCCCTTCGTCCGCATCACGTCCGACGCGATGAGCGATGCGAAGACGCTGGTCATCGACCGCAATGTGTACGCGATGCGCTCGGGGGCGCCGGGCCTTTTCAGCTGGCAGGACCGGCGGGTGGAGAACGTGGGGCTGGAGCGCTGGCGCGAGGCGACGGGGCTGGATCGGCACAGCGTGGTGCTGGTGACGGGGGAGGGACTCTTCGTCGACACCGGGGCCTTGGTGCCGAAGGCGGGTGGGGCGGCGTGGGACGCGAAGTTCGGGGTCGAGGCGGTGAAGGCCGGGTGCCCGCCGGTGCCGACAGTGGGTGCGCGGGCGCCGTGTCCGGCGGAGGCGGTGGGGCCGAGAGGGGAGTGAGTCGCTATGCTTGCAACCTGGCGAACCAGGCGCGTTGCCCTGGTTGCATTCCAGGCTCTCCATGGCGACTGCTGACTATCTTGTGCATATCCGAAGCGAAAGCTGCTTTGCGGCTCTCTGCGACGAGGGGTCGCCCGCCAACAAGCCGGGCACCATGAAGCAGGCAGAGGAGGCGGGCCGGCGAGCTGCGCCACGTCCTGAGGAACAGGAGAGCTACGCCTTGGGCTATCGGCATCGCCAGATGTTGCAATCGGTGCAGCAGGGGGATCTGATAGTCTGGATGCTGGCGTTGGAAGGCACTTATCGCGCCGTCGCGGAGATCGTGGCGCCCGAGGTCGCGTTGGAGTTGCCGCCGGCCGAGGACCTGGTGGGGGCCACGCTGGGTGCCGATCTCGTCTGCCCGACAGGCAGGCTTGTCGTCACATGCCTGTCGAGGCTTGGCGAGCCGCAGCGGCCGCTCATCGTGCTGGACCCGGGCATCTACCGCGTCGTGCTCGATCGCGACCTGGATCAGGAGGTGCAGAGCGAAATGGCGCGGATCACTGGTCGGCATCCCAAAGGCGGGCGCCCGGACTGGCGCTTGCGATTCCAGCGGCTGGGCCCCTGCGTCGAGGGCGGTTGAGCCCCTGGATCATCGACGGGCCTCTTCGACGAGCCGGTTACTTCCGTGCGGCATGAACTCGACCGGTCCCCACCTGCTCCCCTTCTTGCTGGTCGTTGGCGCCCTGCTCAGCGCGGCGGGTGTGGCTTCCGTGGTTCGAGGCCGTCTTCTGCACCGCGCGCATGAGCAGGCCGACGCCTGGCCCAAGGTTCCTGGCGTTCTGGTTCGATCGGAACTGGTGACGGAGGCGTCCGGCGAGGAGGTCCTTCACCGGGTCGAGATATCGTGCGAGTACACCGTACGCGGACAGCGGCTCGTCACCTCGCGGCACACGCATGGCGTGGCCCTGGACGAGCCTGACACTGCCAGGCGCGCTTTGGCGGAACACTATCCGTGCGGCAAGACGGTCTCGGTCAGTGTCGATCCGTCGAACCCCGATCGGGCGATTCTGATCACGGGCATCCCGGTTCAGGCCACGCCGTTGCTCAATGTTGGCCGCTTGCTTTTGGGCATCGGCCTGGGATGCCTGTTTATCGGATTGCTCGTCGCCCTGAATCGCTGACGAGCCGCGCAAATGCTGCACTGCGCCGAACGCAGGCGGCGAATTTGACGAGGAATCGCTGGTATGTCTTGCCGTGATGTGGCGCTATCGATCCGTTGCGATCCTTCGACTCGCTGTCATCACGGGCGCTTTGCAGCATTCCTGCCTACCGACTTCATTGGTGCGCACACTGCCGGGTACATTTCACGGTCTCAGAATCGCAACCACGCCATATGCCGATCTCCGACGAGCTGAAGAACGCTCTGTCTACGATGCCGCCGAGCGCCTTTGTGTCGCGGTGGCTGCTTGAGCGTGTGCCCTTTGCATTCGGCAACGACCTCGACTCTTACCTCGCTTGGAAGCACGGGCTCGCCGAGAAGCTGGCTGTCGATCCAAAGGCAATCACGTTGGTCGGAACAGCGGCGATCGGAACGAGCCTGAATCCGAACAAAAACTTCAAGGACTTTGACGACGAGTCGGACATTGATGTTGCCGTCGTGTCGCAGTACCACTTCAATATCTTGTGGCGCTGGCTGCGCAGCCTAGGGGCGGCCTATCACGGGCTTCCAGCTCCTGCTCGCAATGCAGTCGATCGTCACAGAGAAAACTATGTGTACTGGGGCACGATTGCGACGGATAGGATTTTGCCTCATACGCCGCTCGCGGCAGAGTGGGTGCCGGCCCTTGACTCGATGTCGCTCGTCGACCCGACGAAGGGGCGCGAGGTCAAGGCGAGGCTGTATGCAGACTTCGATTCACTTCGCGCCTATCACGCAAAGGGAATCCTCACGCTCAGGCAAAAACTACTTGGAGGTATGTAGTGCAAAGCTTCCTCAACTCGACTCGGCGCAGCATTAGCGCATTTAAGAAGGCTCACGACGAAGGGAGACTGAAGTTGGCCCCATCGTTCCAGCGCAATCCCGTATGGACCACCGCGCAGAAGTCATACCTGATTGATTCGATCCTGCGCGGTTATCCCATCCCCGAGCTATACATCCAGGAGTCCACAGATGCGCAGGGGAACGAGACGTTGACGGTGGTCGACGGCCAACAACGGATCAGGGCCTGCCTTGAATTCATCGAAGGCGGCTTTTCGTTAACCGAGAAGGAGGCGCCAAAGTGGCCCGATTTCAGCTTCGAGGAATTGGTCGACGATGACAAGAAGAAGGTCTACGGCTACAACTTCGTCATTCGTCAGTTGCCTGACGTGGATGAAACTGAGCTACGCGCAATCTTCAGTCGCCTGAATCGAAACGTGGTGTCGCTTAACGCTCAAGAGTTGCGTCACGCGGTTTACTGGGGCCCATTCATCTCTTCGATGGAGGCTCTGAGCGACCACGAGTACTGGACCGACGCCGGCATCTTTACCGCGAACGACATTCGGCGCATGTTGGATATTGAGTTCATAAGTGAACTCGCCATCGGGCACCTTCATGGCGTGCAAAATAAGAAGAGCTCGCTCGAAAAGTGGTACGCGACCTATGAGCAAAGTTATCCCATGAAGGCCAAAGTGGAGGCCTGCTTTCAAACGGTCCTTGGTGAGCTGAGTCAAGTCTTGCCGGAGCTGCACAAGACGCGCTGGCGCAAGAAGTCGGATTTCTACTCGCTGTTCCTCGTGTTCGCTGCGCATCTAGACCAGTTGCCCTTGACCAAGACTGGTCGCAGCAAAGTTCAGAAGAGCCTCGCGAACTTCGGGGCGGAGGTCGATCTTGAAGTCGGCCTCGGTGGCCACAAGCCATCAAAGTTGGTCAAGAAATATGCTGATGCAGTCGAGAAAGCTGCATCAGATCTTTCACAGCGGACCAAGCGACAAGAGGTACTGGAAGAGCTCCTTGCATCAGTATTCGCGTAGCAACTTGGTCTGCTAGCGCTGCGAATGCCGAGCAGTTTGGCGTAGCGTGCGAGGGCGCCGGGAGTCGATCTTCAGGCTCAAGCGTGGATGTCGGCAGTCCGTCGTTTGGCGAGGCCGCTCCCCGAATTCGTACAACCGCTATCACCCTCAAGCGGTACCAGACGCGTTGCCTGCGAAGGCCAATTGATGGCCGGTGACCGTCTTTTCCCGAGCGCCTGCCACTTCGGCAATGCCTAACTTCCAAGGAGAACTCGATACATTGGCGGCTCATGGATCGTCCCGTTGTCCTCCGGCTCGAGGCCCTCGAAGAAATGGTGATCGTTTCTCCCGACAGTGGTCGCACAGGCAACATGCAGCTCCCACAGCACATCGGCCCCCGTGAGCCGCGAGCGCGCCTCGCCCACCACCCGCACTGAGGCCTCGATGTCCATCCACTCGCCGTCCGAGTTTCGCTCCGCGTATTCGTATTTGAGACGAACGTCGGAGAAGGGGAGGGCTTCAATGAGGGCATCACGGGGATCCTGCGCTTCGATGTCGGCCGCATAGGCACTCGCCGCCTCGATCAATGCAGCCGAGGACTGCGGTACGGGTTCCGAGAATGACCAGTACACGTCACGGAGCAAGACTCTTGGACCCTGTCGCATTGTTCTAGCCCTTGTTTGCCGAAGCGCCACAGTCTACCCATGGCGATGGCGGCGAATCAATGCAGTCCATCACCATGCGCCGCTCCTGACCCATTAACCGCTGGTCGCCGGATCGATCCAATCAGGGCGCAGGCGCTGCTCGAACTCGTCACGTACTTTCCTCAACGATTCGAGGTCGCCCACATCGGCCTCGATTTCGCCAATGCAGCCCCAGCAATCGCCGCCGCAGTCAGTAGACAAGGGATCGTCGGGTTGACCGAGCTTTCGACTGCAGATCCCACACTTCATTGATGTCTTCTCCCATCCATCGATCAGCAGCACAGCGGGCACAAGCGCGACCGTTAGTCATCCGCTGCGCCACTATGCATCCAGGGTGACCACCTGCGCTTCTTCATCTCCAGCAGTGGAGACGTTTCGGGCGAACTCGACGACGTCAGCGATGGACTGCTCTGGATGCGAAGACGTGAGGATGAAGCGCGTTGGATCTGCGCCGTCGCCTACCACGAGTTCGTCGATGATGTCCTCCACCGTCTCGCAGTCCTGCCCCACCACAGCCACGAACTCTACGCCGTCGGCCAGGAACCGTTCGACCATGGAATCGAGGCCGAAGCGGTAACCCGCGGGGCAATGGAGGACCACTTTTTTCGGGTACGTCATGAGGTGATCATCCGCGGCCAGACGGGGCGCCCATCCAAGATCTCCAGCCTACTGTTCATCTTCGGGTCTCAGGTCTGTTCGGCTCCATGTCAGCCAGGAGAGCAGTGCCTCGGAGTCCTTGTCGAACGCCGGCATGTACTTGTGGATGTGGGGAAAGTCGACGGCGATGTCTCCATGCTCGTACCCGATTCCAAGCAATACGTCCTCGAATCGGCCCAACGGCCCATACGCAAACAGCTGGTTGTGTCGGTCCAGCACCACCGTCGCTTGGTCCGAAGGTGAATGCACCCACAGGTCGAAACGTGAATCCGAACACAGAAATGCTGCAAAACGGTCGACCAGCGACGTGAATTCGCGGTGTGACACCGCCGGACTCTGATAGCGCCCCGACTTGGCTTCGCCTCGCGGCGTATGCAGCACGTAGAGCAAAAGGAGCGGGTCCTCAAGGGCGGAGACAAGAGCCTGGAATGGCTCCAGACCACCAGCGGGAAGTCCGGCATGGATTCGCGGCACGGTGCCGGCGGTTGTACGGAAACGAGCAGGGAATGAATGACATTCGCCTCCTTCCGCATGGAGCAGCTTGTGCATCGTCTCGTGTTTCATGCGATCGCAATCTGCTCTGCGACTACAGCACGGCGGCTTCCATGTCCCGTTGCGCTTGCACCCCCAGCGGCAACACGCACAGCCTGACGCCGTCCAGCGTCAGGGCCAGGCCCAGTTGGCCGCCTGCCTGGATGACGCCGCAGGTGGTCGCGTGCGGCGTGGGCACGGCTTCGGCCGCGGCCGGGGGCATCCCGCTCGCCGCGAGCACCGTCGGCTGCCGGAGCACCGCCCACAGCGCCTGCGGATCCCGCCACTGCAATGCGTGCAGGTACAGCGCGAAGACGCCTTCTTCGCGCGGATCCGGTTCTGGCCGGGAGCGATGGGGCGACGTATCAGCCGGCTGCCGCAAGCGCAGCAGGGCCCGCCGAAGCTGTTGCCGGCACGCGGCTTCGGACCGGCCCGAGGCCTGCGCGATCTCGGCATGGCTGGCCTCGAACACCTCGTGCAGCAGCAAGGCCGCACCGTCCGCCGGTGCCAGGCGGGCTGCCAGCAGACGCAGGGCATGCGCCGCCTCTTCCGCCAGCGCCGCATCCGCCTCGGCGGAGGCCGAGACGGGTTCCGTCGGGCCTGCGCCGGCGTCGGACAGCCACTGGTCCATCCAGCGGCGGCGTCGCAGCCGGTCGACGGCCAGGTTGCGCACCACGGTCAGCAGCCAGGCCTGCGCGGCATCGAGCGCCTGCGTGTCGGCCTCCAGCGCCCGCACACAGGCGTCCTGCACCGCGTCCTCGGCCTCCGCCGGGCCCAGCAGGCGGGCGGCCGCGCGCACCAGGCGGCGGCGGTCGGCGTCGATCAGGACCAGCTTGCGTTCGTCGTGCATGCGCGCAGCTTGCCACAGCCTGCGGGCCAGCGCAGTGTCACGAAAGCCGCGCCTCGTTCGTCAAGGCAGTTCAACCACAAGGATCCCCATGGAAACTCCTGAGCCCACCCCGCCGTCCAGCGCCACCGAGCCGCGCACCTCCTACCTGGAGGAGAAGGCCTTCAAGGCCCGCACGCTGCTGATCTTCGGCACCGTCACCGACGTGATGGCCGCCGACGTGACGCGCCGGCTCATCGCCCTGGATGCCGACAGCGCCGACCCCATCGACGTGCTGGTCAGCTCGCCGGGCGGCCACCTGGAATCCGGCGATGCCATCCACGACATCCTGCGCTTCATCGCCGCGCCGGTGAACATGATCGGCACCGGCTGGGTCGGCAGCGCCGCCACCCACCTCTTCCTCGCGGTGCCCCGCGCGCGGCGCTGCTGCCTGCCCAACACGCGCTTCCTCATCCACCAGCCCAGCGGCGGCGCCGGGGGCCGGGCCAGCGACATCGCGATCCAGGCGCTCGAGATCGTCAAGGCCCGCGAACGCATCGCGCGCACGATCGCGCGCGAGACCGGCAAGTCGCTGGACCAAGTGCTCGCCGACATCGAGCGCGACCGGTGGATGTCGGCCGAGGAGGCGGTCGAATACGGGCTGGTGTCGCGCATCATCGAGCGCAAGACCGAGCTGCGGTAAGCGGGGCGGGGGCCAAAGCCGCACTGGCGAGTGGCTATCGCGCAGTATGCAGAATCGCGCCACCGCAACCCCACGGAGACGGACCATGAGCCTGCGCATCAACGACATTGCCCCCGACTTCACCGCCCGCACCACGCAGGGCACGATCCACTTCCACGAGTGGATCGGCGACCAGTGGGCGATCCTGTTCTCGCACCCGAAGGACTTCACCCCCGTCTGCACCACCGAGCTGGGCTACATGGCGCGCATCGAGCCCGAGTTCACGAAGCGCAACGCCAAGCTGATCGGCCTGAGCGTGGACTCGGTCGACAACCACGCCAAGTGGGCGGCCGACATCGAAGAGACCCAGGGCCACCTGCCGCGCTACCCGATGATCGGCGACCCCGACCTGGCGGTGGCCAAGCTCTACAACATGCTGCCCGCCGACGAAGAAGGCACCTCCGAGGGCCGCACCGCGGCGAACAACGCGACCGTGCGATCGGTCTTCGTCATCGGCCCCGACAAGCGCATCAAGCTGATGCTCACCTATCCGATGACCACCGGCCGCAACTTCGACGAGATCCTGCGCGTGCTGGACTCGATGCAGCTCACCGCGAAGCACAAGGTGGCCACGCCGGTGAACTGGAAGCCGGGCGAGGACGTGATCATCGTCCCGTCGGTCAGCGATGCCGATGCCAAGGGCCTCTTCCCGGACGGCTGGACCGCGGCGAAGCCCTACCTGCGCGTCACGAAGCAGCCGCGCTGAGCCGATGCGGCGCGCCGCTTACGCGGCCTGGCGGCGCAGCTGGACGGCGGGGAAATCCACCGGCACCGCGAAGGCCACGTTCACGTAGTTGGTGAAGAGGTTCAGCGCCACGTGCGCCAGGATCTCGACGACCTGCTCGTCGCCGAAGCCGGCATCGCGCAGAGCCTGCACGTCGGCATCGCCCACCTGGCCGCGGTCGTTCACCAGCTTCAGCGCGAAGCGCAGCGCCGCCGCCGTCTGCGGATCGGCCGATTCGCCGTGCTGCGCGGCGGCCATCTCTTCCGCCGTCGCGCCGGCCTTGCGGCCGAGCACGGTGTGCGCCGCCAGGCAGTATTCGCAGGCATTGCGATCGGCCACCGCGACGGCGATCTGCTCGCCCAGCCTGGCCGGGATCGTGCCGCCGCCCAGGGCGCCGAAGCTGCCCCACAGGCTCTTCAGCGCGGCGCTCGAGTTGGCGACCGCACGGAACATCGCCGGCGTGGCCCCAAAGGCGCCGTGGATCTGGTCGAGCAGCGCCTTGCGCTCGCCGGTGGCTTGGGTCGGGTCGATGAGTTGGACGCGGGACATGGTGTTTCCTTTTGAGGAGGGATGGAGGGGATGGCAGCTGCTGGACGCCAGTGTCGGCCGCCGCGTCGTACCATGGGTGTCTTATCGTCCAACCGACATGACGAATCGTCCAGCCGATCGTCCAGCGCATGAGCAAGCCCGGCCCGGCCCCCATCGACCGCCTTTCCAGCCTGCTGGAGCGCTTCAAGGTGCGCACGCAGCTGTTCCACAACGGTCCGCTCTGCGGCATCAGCCGCTTCCCCGCCGAGCCGGGGCGCGGCTTCCTGCACGTGATGCGGCGCGGCGAGCTGGAGCTGCGCCATGGCGCGAAGACGCAGCTGCCGCGCCGCGTGGTGGTCACCGAGCCGACGCTGCTGTTCTATCCACGCCCGCTGCTGCACGAGTTCCGCAACCCGCCGGAGGAGGGCTCGGACTTCGTCTGTGCCGAGCTCGATTTCGAAGGCGGTGAGCGCAACCCGCTGGTGCGCGCCCTGCCGCCGCTGATCGTGCTGCCGTTGGCGCGCGTCGATGGGCTGGCGCCGGCGCTCGCCCTGCTGTTCGGCGAGACCGAGCGCCTGCGCTGCGGCCAGCGGCTGCTGGCGGACCGGCTCTTCGAGGTGGTGCTGATCCAGCTGCTGCGCTGGCTGATCGATCACCCGTCCGAGGCCGGCGTACCCAAGGGCCTGCTGACCGGCCTGTCCGACCCCCGGCTGGCGCGCACGCTGGTGGCGGTGCACGACGCCCCCGGCGCGCCGTGGAGCCTGGCGGCGATGGCCGAGGTGGCCGGCATGTCGCGCAGCGCCTTTGCCGCGGCGTTCAAGGCGGTGGTGGGCCAGCCGCCGGCCGAGTACCTGGCCGACTGGCGGCTGAGCCTGGCGCAGTCGCAACTGCGCCAGGGGCGGCCGGTGAAGGCCATCGCCGACGAGTTGGGCTATGCCAGCGCGTCGGCGCTGTCGCGCCTGTTCAGCCAGCGCGTGGGCCGGTCACCGCGGCTGTGGCTGCAGCAGGATCAGGGCGCGGCGCGGTAGTCGTTCCACAGGGCATCGACCGACTTGCCGGTGATGGTGCGGAAGGCCTCGGGCGACCAGGTCTTGCCGTCCTGCGAATCCATCGTCAGGTTGAGGCGGTAGATGAACGAGTCATAGCGCTGGTCCAGCCACAGCAGGAAGAAGGCGGTGGTGCGGTAGCCGTCGTTCCAGTGGCCGTTCGGGTTGGGTTGCGCGCCGTCCGGGATGAAGCCGTTCTTGAAGCGCACGGTGTCGGCGATGCCCTCGATCAGGCCGCCGTCGGCGCCGTGGCCGTCGCTGTCGTCCTGCTGGTACATGTGGGTCATCTCGTGGAACAGGATGCCCTTGATCTCCCTGGCGACGTCGCGGCCCTGGTTCTTCACGTTGCGCAGGTGGTCGGTGCTGATCATCACCGTGATGTCGGAGCCGTCGCCGGCCTTCCATGCCACCTCGCCCGGCGCGTAGCGGATGATGAGCTTCACGTGCGATGCGTTGCGGATCTCGCCGGCGTTCTTGTAGAGCGTGCGGCACACCTTGCGGCCGATGTCCTGCATGAAGGCCTGCGGGTTGTTGCCCGAGACATCGAGGAAAAGGCGGCTGCGCACCGGGTCGGTGTCCTCGAGCGCGAGCTCGACGGTCGGCGTGCACTTGGCGTCGAGTTCGGCCGGGTCGCCTCCGGCATTGCCGTTGACGAGCTTGAACGAGGACGCCAGGTCGTTGAAGCCGAGCGGCACGAGGTTGGGCGTGTCGGCCTTCAGCACCAGGTTGCGGCCGCCGTGGTTGATGTGCTCGTAGAGCGTGACCTGGGAGCCCACCGGCACCTTCACCGACGAGATGCGGTCGTTCCAGCTGTTGCCGACCCACGCCTTGTCGGCATCGGCGCAGAACGACGCGCCCTGGTAGTGGATGTGCTCGTAGAAGCAGATCGAGCTGGCCGCCGCGGCGGGCCGCCCGGCGTCGGCGGCCTGTGCGGGCGCCGCGAGGAACGCGAGTACTGCGGCGGCCGCCGTGGCGACGGCGGTGGCGTGGTGATGCAGTTGTTGTCGCATGAGAGTCGTCCCCTGTCCGTAGGTTGAACGCAGCCGTCGCCCGGATGCGCTTGCTGCGGGCGCAAGGTTATGAATGCGCTTTCAGAACAGGCGTTACGAGCGGTACGGGATGTCGACCAAAGGTTCGATGGAAGGGGCGCTCGAATTCGTTCGTTACCTTGTACGAACCTGTTTAGCCCAGGTCTTTCACCCCCTCGGGAGGAACCCGTAGCCCGGATGGAGCGCAGCGCAATCCGGGAGCCGCGGTCGAGAAGTGAACGTCGATCCCGGATTGGCATCCGGGCTACGGCACTGGGAACGACAGGCCGACGCTCACCGCCAGCGCTTCACCCCGCCCAGGCTCGTCAGGTAGATCCAGGTCCGCCACGCGATGAAGGCCGGTGCCCACAGGATGTCCAGGAAGGTCTTCGCCGGCACGCCCGCCAGCAGGTTGCCGGCGATGAAGTACAGCAGGTAGGCCGGCAACAGGGCCGCGGCCAGCACGAACTGCCACGACGTCCAGCCGCACACCGCGGCCGCCGCCGCGATCGCGACGAACAGCAGGCTCAGCTGCACGGCATGCGACGGCAGCAGGAAGTCGATCATCAGGTTCAGCGCCGTCGCATCGCCGCTCGCCCGCCAGCGCGCCCACAGCGCCTTCACGCTGCGCCCGACGATCGCCGAACGCCCACCGGCCCAGCGCCGACGCTGCGCCGCCGCCTCGCGCGCCGTCTCCGGGATCACGCTCGATGCCCGCGCATGCTCCAGCCAGTGCACGCGCTGCCCGTCGCACACCAGCCGCACCAGCATCTCCTGGTCCTCGACCATCGTGTCCGAATGCCAGGGCATGCGCGCCAGCACGTCGAGCCGGAACACCATGCCGTGGCCGCGCAGGTTGCAGCTCCAGCCGGCCTGGCTGCGCGCCAGCTCCTCCAGCCGGTTCTCCACCACCGCGTTCATGTAGTTCAGCCGCGAGAACAGCGTCGCCTGCCAGTTGTGCACCCCGACCCGGCCCTGCAGCACCGGGTGGCCCGCGTGCAGCCCTGCCGCCGCCTGCTGGAAGAACTGCGGGTCCACCAGGTTGTCGGCGTCGAAGAAGGCCACCGCATCGAGCGCATCGCCATGCCGCGCCTGCAGCGTCGCGATGCCTTCGGCCAGCCCCGCCGTCTTGCCGCGCGGGCCGTCCTGGCGGTCGATGCAGTCGAAACCGGCGGCGCGGATCTCCGCCACCGTCGCGTCGGTGCAGTGATCGGCGACGAACAGGATGTGCAGCAGCTCGCGCGGATAGTCGACGCGCGACAGCGAGGCGAACAGCGGCGCCAGCACGCCTTCCTCGTTGTGCGCCGGCACCAGCACGCCGAAGCGCTTGTCGCGCCGCGGGGCCAGCGGCGCCGGTGCGCGCACGCCCCACAGCCCGCGGATCGCCTGGTAGCCGAAGATCGCGGCCACCGCGAGCACCAGCGCGCTCACTGCCAGCGCGGCCAGCACCCACAGCGCGTGCAGCAACCCCGTCATGCGACGCTCCCGGCCGCGCCGGCAGGCGTGTGCGCGCGCTGCAGGCCGGCCTCGTAGATCGCCAGCATGCGCTTCATCCGCGCATCGAACAGGAAGCCGTCGCGCACCTTGGCGATGGCCTTGCGGCCCATGGTCGTGCGCCGCGTGTCGTCGGCCAGCAGGCCCGACAGCGCCTCGGTGAACAGCCCCAGGTCGCCGGGCGGCACGAGCAGGCCGTCGACGCCCTGGGTGATCACCTCGGGGATGCCGCCCACCGCCATCGCGACACCCGGCACGCCGTGCAGCATCGCCTCCAGCAGCACGTTGGGCAGGCCCTCGCGCAGCGAGGCCATCGCCAGCACGTCCAACGCCGGGTAGATCGCGGGCAGGTCGTTGCGGTGCCCGAGCAGGCGCACCGTGTCCTGCAGCCCCAGCCGGGCCACCTGGGCCTCGATCTCGGCGCGCTGTGCCCCGTCGCCCGCGATCAGGAAGCGTGCCGACGGGAACTTGGGCGCGAGCCGCGCCGCCGCGTCGACGAACAGCCGGTGGCCCTTCTCGATGCCCAGGCGGCCGATGATGGCCACGACCTGCGCGTGCTCGTCCAGGCCGAGCGCGAGGCGTGCCTGCCGCCGCGCATCGGGCGACTGCGCCTGGTAGGTGCTGCGGATCGCGTTGTGCACGACGGTCAGCTTGCGGGCCGGCACGCCGGCGCCGCGCGCCAGCTGGCGGTAGCTCTCCGAGACGCAGATCACCTGGTCGAAGAAGCGCCACAGGAAGGCCTGCAGGCGCTCGTAGACCCGCACCTTGGCGTTCTCCGAGGTCCAGCCGTGGGCGGTGGTGAGGGCGGTGACCTTGGCGCGACGGGCCGCGAACAGCGTGTACAGGTCGGCCTTGTAGCCGTGGCTGTGGGCGACGGTGCCCGGCTGGGCGGCCAGGTGCGCGGCGAGGGCCTTGATGGCGCCCAGGTCGAGCTTGCCGTTCGAGGGAATGCACTCGTAGGCGATGCCGGCCTCCCGGACCTTGCGCGAGATCGGCGTGTCGTCGGTGTTCCAGAGGTTGACGATGCGGGCCTGCCAGTCGCTGCCGCGCAGCGCCAGGCATTCGTTGATCACGGTCTTCTCGGGGCCGAAGACGTCTTCGGCGCTGATGACGTGGATGAGGGTCTTGGGGTTCACACGGTCTCCAGGACGCCGAAGCGCAGGCCGGCTGCGTGGGCGTTGTTCAGCAATCGGGGCAGGGCCTGCGCGGTGACGGGCGTGTCGTCGTGGAAGAGGAGGATGTCGCCGGCCGACAGGGCCTGCGGCGTCACCCGGGCGACCAGCTCGGCGGGCTGGTGCACGAACGAATCGCGCGATTCGAAGGACCACATCACGATGGTCACACCGTTCAGCAGGCACCACAGGATGCGCAGCATCGACAGCTCGCCGTAGGCGGGCCGGTAGCTGCGCAGGCGCACGCCGAAGCGGCGGGCCACGTCGCGCATGCGGCGCAGGTCGTCGAGCTGCTCGCGCCAGCTCATGTCGGTGCAGTGCCGGTGCGTGAAGCCGTGCAGCGCGATGGCATGGCCGCGCGCGCGCACCTCGTCGACGAGCTGCGGATGGCGCTCCATCTCCTGCCCGATCATGAAGAAGGTGGCCTTCACCCCGCCGTCGTCCAGCGCCTGCAGGACCTGCGGCGTGACCACCGGGTGCGGGCCGTCGTCGAAGCTCAGGTAGACCCCCGGCGCCGCGCCGCGGTAGCGCAGCACCGGGCTCAGCAGCTTGCGCAGCAGGGCCTTCATCATTGCAGCGCCCCCGCGTAGAGTTGCAGGTAGCGCTGGGCGGCGTGCTCCAGCGAGAAGGCCTCGCGCTGGCGCTGCGCCGCCGCGTCGCCGAGCGCCGCGCGCCGGCTGGCGTCCTGCAGCAGCGACAGCATGGCGTCCGCGAACGCCGCCTCGTCGCCGTCCGGCACCAGCAGCCCGCTCTCGCCCTGCTGGACGGTCTCGGGGATGCCGCCGACCTCGGTGCCGACGACGGGCAGGCCGGCGCGCATCGCCTCCAGGATCGCGATCGACACGCCTTCGTAGTGCGAGGACATCAGGAACACGTCGGCCGCCGCCAGCAGCTCGGCGATGTCGTTGCGGAAGCCCAGGAACTCGACCCGTCCGTCCACGCCGAGCGAGGCGGCCAGCGCCTGCAGCGACTCCCGGTCCGGCCCGTCCCCGACCAGCTGCAGCCTCGCATCCGGCCGTGCCGCGACGACGCGCGCGAAGGCCCGGATCATCATCGCGTGGTTCTTCACCGCCGCCATCCGCCCGACGGTGATGAAGGTGGTGCCGCGGCGTTCGGCGCGCAGCGAGACGCGCTCGTCGATGCCGTTGTGGACCGTCTCGACGCGCCGCGCATCGATGCCGATGCCGTCGACGACATAGCTCTGGATGGAATGCGACACCGTCACGATGCGCTGGTGCCAGCGCGCCGCGAAGCGCTCCAGGCCGTGGCGCAGCGCCAGCTTCAGGCGCGGCAGCCAGCGCGTGCCGTAGTCCTGGTAGTTGCCGTGCACGGTGTGCACCAGCGGCACGCCGGCCAGCTTGGCCGCGAGGGCCGACTCGAGGTAGACCCCCCACAGGTGCGAATGCATGACGTCGAAGCCCTGCTCGCGCACGAGCCGGGCCAGGCGCCACGGAACGGTCAGGTCGTTCCCCTCGGCCTTGCCCAGCGCGAACACCTGCACCCCGTCGCCCAGCCGCTGCGCCAGCTCGCCGCTGTGCTTCACGCAGCAGACGGCGGGCTGGCAGCGGCCCTTGGTCGCCGCGACCAGGTCGACGACGACCTTCTCGGCGCCGCCGAAGTCGAGGGTCTCGATGACGTGCAGGACCCTCATGCGTGGACCTCTTGGCGCGCGGGCCGCTCTGGGGAGGCATCGAGGCTGCGCGATCCCGGATTGGCATCCGGGCTACACAGCTTCTGGATTTGTTGGTACATCTCCCAGGCCGTCACGTAGTGGAGAGAGAAGCCCGGCCGATCCCGGAAACGCTTCTCCAGCTCCGTCCACATCCGGTCCATCCCGCCGTCCAGCAGGGCGCCCGCAGTGCGTTCTTCCGCGCCATGCGTGTGGACCTTGATGAAGAGGTGGTTCTCCGCCCCGTCCACGCGGATCCCGGCGCGCTCCCACAGCGCCACCCGGGCGGCGGTCGGCAGCGCGTCCGCCGAGATCTCGCTCGCCTCGATGCGCGGCATCACCCCCGCCTTGCGGTCGTGCCAGTTCAGCGCCAGCGGCCCCTGCACCATCAGCAGTTCCTTGCCCCGCAGCCAGTCGCCCACCCGCGCATCCCGGCCCCCGTCGTGCGACTTGCAGCAGCCGTCCTTGCCGTGCGCGAAATAGATCGAGTTGATCTTGCTCGTCTGCGTGTCGCTCGGGGCCGAGGGCAGCGTCATGTCCATCCGGCAGCCGGTCTCCACCAGCACGTCGAGCTCGTTGTTCACGCCGCACCAGCGGCCGTCCGGCCGCGAGTTGTCCAGCGCCCAGTTGCCGTGGATGAAGGCGTACAGGATCTGCCCGGTCTGCGGATCCTTGCGCAGCAGCCCGTGCCGCTCGTGCAGCAGCCGCGTGAAGCCGGTCAGCGTCTTGCGCAGGTTGTCGGCCGTGTCGTTGTCGTGGTGCAGGTGCACCTCCACGTCGCCGAAACCCCGCTTGCACAGGTCGGCCAGCTGGTCGAGGATCACCTCGTCGTACTCCTCCTCCGGGTAGAAGAAGGAATGCTGCGGATGCCGCCCGTTGCTGTCCGTGTGCGCCGACGCGATCACCGGGTAGCGGTCCATCCAGCGCTGCACCCGCGCCCTCGCCACCGGCAGCGTCGGCTTGTGCCAGAACGGCTCGTAGTGGTCGGCAAAGCAGAAGTGCACATGCGTGTGCGCCGCGCGGTGCCCGCGCAGCCGCCGCGGCCACTGCCGCAGGTAGCTCGCGATCCACACGTCCATGTTGCGCGACCGCAGCACGCGCCATGCCGCGGCGGCCCCGACCGCGGCCGCCGCCACGACGCCGAACAACACCAGCACCGGGCTCATCGCTGCGCCTTTCGCCAGCTCGTGCCCTGCCGGCCGGTCACGAAGCGCACGAAGCCCAGCAGGGCCGCGAGGTTCATCGTGCAGAAGTAGAACGGGACGTACAGCGCCGTCGGCAGCGGCCCGCGCCGCAGGCGGAGCCAGCCGGCCCAGGCGGTGCCGTAGAACAGCAGCTGCAGCAGCACCAGCGCCTGGTACTCGGGCAGCCCCCGGGCCGCCAGCCACAGCGAGCCCAGCGCGATCGTCACCAGGAACAGCGGCACCAGGTAGCGCAGCACCTTGTGCGACAGGTAGGCCAGCGCGAACCACGACCGCGGCGGCAGCAGCCGGCGCCATTCCTGCGCGATGGTCTGGAAGCCGCCGGCCACCATGCGCACCTTGACGAAGAAGTCGTCCTCGATGCGGATGGACGCGTACTCGGTCGAGCGCGCCGCCGGCTCGTACAGGATGCGCTTGCGCTGGTCCACGATGTCGAAGGTGATCTGCGCGTCGTCGTTGATGATGTGCTCGGCGATGGGCCGCCACAGGCCGCGCCGCATCGCGAAGATCTCGCCGTCGGCGTTCGTGATCGAGCCGATCTGCCCCTCGGCCAGCTTGATCGCCGACTCGTAGCGCCAGTACAGCCCGTCACCCACGCTGCTCTCGCGGTCGCCCGCCTCGCGGATGTGCTTGACGCCGCAGACACCGCCCACCGCCGGGTCGGCGAAATGCCGGACCAGCGCCTTCAAGGCATCGCGGTTGAAGTCGTTGTTGGCATCCGAGAAGACGACGATCTCGCCGGTCGCCGCCGCCACGCCGCGGTTCAGCGCCGCGGTCTTGCCGCGCCGCGGCGGCAGGTGCATCGAGACCACGCCGCGGTCGGCGTAGCGCGAGACGATCTGCGGCGTGCTGTCGCTGGAGCCGTCCGACACCACGATCACCTCGATCGGGTGCGGGTAGTCCAGTTCCAGCGAGTTGCGGATCTTGCCCTCGATCACCCGTTCCTCGTTGTAGGCGGCGATCAGCAGCGTGACGCGCGGCCAGGCCTTCGCGCTGTCGCCCTCGCCCTCCCCCTCGCCATACCGCGCCGCGGCGCCGCGCCCGCGCACCCGCGCGATCAGCAGCACCAGCGCGGGGTATAGCGCATAGTGGTACAGCACGGCGGCGATGCTCAGCAGGACGATCAGTTTCATCTTGGTTCTTCTTCTGGAAGGGTTCAGGCGGTCGGGCGCATCGCGGATTGCGGTGGGGCGGCCGGGGGCAGGACGCTGGCGAGCGTCGCCGGCGCCGGGGCGCGCAGCAGCAGCTCGATGCAGTCCTCGATCAGGGCATTCAGCGCGGTGGCGGCCTCGCGCGACCACTGGCCATGCCAGCGGCAGCCGATGTGGTGCACCACGACCAGCGCGCGCAGCACCGGCACCAGCCGTTCGGGCAGCCGCGTGGCGCGCCAGTACTCCGCCTCCACCGCCTGCTCGGCCGCGTCGATGCGGCCGGTCAGGAGCGCGCGAGCCGCCTGCAGCCAGCTCTCGCCGGCGAGCATGCGGTTGTAGGTCAGCAGGTAGGCCATGTCGATGTACGGCAGACCGCACAGCATCGCATGCTCCCAGTCGATCACGCCGGTGACCTCGAAGCTCTGCGGGTCGTACATCACGTTCTCGATCTTGAAGTCGCCGTGGCTGCAGACATCCAGCCACACATGGCCGATGACGAGCGCCCGCATGCGGGTCTCGAGCCGGCGCAGCGGCCCCTCGGCGGGCGGGTTGCGCAGCACCGCCGAGTCGAAGATCGGCTGCAGGCAGCCATCCCAGGCCTCGTCGTCCATCACCCGCTTGACGCAGGTGACCTCGTGCAGCGCCAGCAGGAAGCGCTGCGCCGTGCGCGTGACGCGGTCCAGGCCGGGCACCAGGGCGTCGGCCGTCACCCCGCGCATGTGCTGCAGCACGAAGCAGTCGTTGCCGTCGAGCTTGAACCGGTCCAGCACCCGCGGCAGCAGCGCGCCCAGGTGCGGCGGCAGCCGGGCATGCAGCTGCGCGAGGCTCTGGGCCTCCTGGGTGCGGCGCGCCACCGCCAGCGGATCGCGCGTGACGACCACCACGCGCGGCGTCTCGCGTTCGGAATCGGGCTTGAAGGTCGCGATCACCTTGCCGCTGAGCAGCACCAGGTACTGCACCCAGTGGAACTCCGCGCCGCCGGACTGCAGCGTCAGCGCGACCGCGTCGATCAGCCCCGGCTGCGGCTCGCCGATCCAGCCCACCGCTGCCAGGGCCGGCGCGAACCAGCGCGCGGCGCGCGGGCCCCACAGCCACTGCTTGATGCGCTCGCGCGTCAGGCCCTGGTTCTTGGTCGGCAGGTAGCCGGTGGGCGCGATGGCCTCGGTCATGCCGGCGTGTTCGTTCAGCAGCAGCGGGTGCACCCGCGGCGCGCGCACGCCGAGCCGGCGCAGCTGCGCGGCGAGCGAGAACCAGGGCCAGGCACGCACGCCGCGCAGCCCGGGCAGGAGCCGGCTGCGGCTGAGCCCGAAGCGGTTCGGCGTGGCCAGCAGCACGAAGGCGCCGTGCCGCAGCTGCGGGCGCGCGACGCCCAGCAGCCGCCGCAGGCCGCCGCCGATGCGCGCCAGCGCGCGGCCGCTCAGGTCGCTGACGACGAGGCCGTCGAACTGCGCGGGCGCGGCCCGGGCCGGCTCGTCCAGTGCCACGGCCTCCACATGCTGCCAGCCCTGCGCGCGCACGCGCCGCGCCAGCGCATCCGCGGCCGCGGCGTCGGCGCACAGCACGCGCAGGCGCGCGCAGCGCTGGGCCAGCGCGGTGATCGCCGGGCCGCCGTCGTCCAGGCACAGCACGGCACGGCCGCCCAGCGGCCCGACGAGCATCTCCCACCCCTCCTGCCAGGGCGGGGCGTTGTGCAGCTCGGCCGGCTGCGAGATCGACAGCGAAGGGGCGAACTCGGCCATCAGACGAAGATTCCGGGAAAGGCCATGCGGGCCATGAACAGGGGGTGCGGGATGTAGCGCTCGACCGCGATGCGCTTCAGCGCGAAGCGGTCGGCGCGCGCCGGGTCGTTGACGCCGTCGATGTAGGCGAGGGCGGCGCGGTAGCCGCACTCCTTCGCGATCGCGACCACGCGCTCGTTGAAGGTGTAGGTCTTGCCGACCGGGTAGGCGAGCAGGTCGGCCGGCTGGCCGGTCTCGCGCCGGATGGTCGCGCGCGATTGCGACAGCTCGAAGCGCACCCGGTCCTCGGTCTGCATCGACAGCACCGGGTGCGTCACCGTGTGGGAGCCGAACTCGATGCCGTGGCGCGACATCTCGCGCACCTGGTCCCAGTCGAGCGCCGAGGCGGGCCCCGCGTCGGCCGCCGCCGCGTGGCGCCCGAGCAGGGCTTCCAGCTCGCGCAGCGCCTCGTGGCGGCGCTCGTCGGCCATGCGCTTGAGCACGGCGAGCAGCCGGTCGGAGGCGGCACGGCGCGAGGCCACGTCGCCCAGGGCCAGCGTCACGTCGGCCAGCGCCAGCCGCAGGTTGCCCGCCGGCGCGCAGAACAGCAGCGTCGACACGCGGTCGAACCAGAAGGCGTCGCGGCTGCCGATGTACTGCGTCGACAGGAAGATGGTGGCGGGCACGCCCATCTCGCGCAGCAGCGGGTAGGCGTGGGTGTAGTTGTCCAGGTGACCGTCGTCGAAGGTCACGGCCACGCTGCGCGGCGGCAGGGGCTGGCCGCGCTCGATCACGTCCATCGCGTTCGACAGCCCGATCGGGTTCCAGTGCTCGCGCAGGAAGGCGAGCTGGCGGCGGAATTCGGCCACGCTCGCGCTCACCAGCTCCGGGTCGGCCGCGAAGCGCGACTCGTCGACCAGGTCCTGGATGCGGTGGTACGCGAGGATGGTCAGGCCGTTCGGCCCATGCCGCAGCCGCGCCCGCGTGACGCCCGCCTTGTCCAGCCACCTCGCCAGCAGAACCTGCTTGCCAACCATGGTGTCCCCCTCGCTCCGACTGCTCAGTAGTACCCCATGATGAACACCTTGAAGGCCATGTAGTACGCGACCTGGAAGGCCACGATGAACATGAAGTCCTTGCGGGTGAATCCCACGGGTTGTGTGGTGAAGCGGCCGACGGCCGCCGTCATGCCCAACAGGAAATACATGATCTCCGTCTCCAGCGAGACGAAGAGCGAACTGATCAGGTAGCCCGACAGGCTCATCATCACGGCGAGCAGCGCCTGCTTCTCGACCGGATCGACCGCCTCGCGCAGCCGCACGAAGATGTGCTTGAAGCCCATGTAGATGACGGCGATCCACAGGAACATGCCGGGGAAGCCGGTCTCGCCCATGGCCTCGAGCGCCGAGTTGTGCGCGACGAGCTTGCGCGTGTAGACCGCGAAGTTGCCCTTGCCGACGCCGAACAGCGGGTTCTCCTGCACCATCTGCAGGCCCATCGCCCACATCTCGACCCGGCCCTGGGCGGAGTTGTTCGAGTCCTTGGTCTGGGTCAGGTAGGACGGCGCGGCGGCCAGCGCGATGCCGCCGCAGGCACAGGCCAGGATGAGCTTGCCCAGGCTGATCTTGAAGCGCGAGACGATGAACATGCCGACCATCGCGGCGGTGGCGAGGATGCCGCCGCGCGAGCCGGTGTAGAAGGCCGCGAGCAGCAGCGGGAAGGTCAGCCCGGCCGCGGCCACCACGCGCAGCCACAGCGCATACGGGCTCACCATGTACTGGAAGGCGAAGGGCGCGGCGGCGGTGAACATGACGCAGAACACGCCCGGGCCGTCGAAGATGCCGATCCAGCGGATGCGCGACTTCAGGCCGATGGACGAGGCCGAGCCGTCGATCCAGGCGTAGCCCTGGCCGGCCCAGCCGATGCCGTCGGGGCTGTTCATGTGCTGGATGCCCTCGATGGCGATCAGCAGCGCGAGGGCGATCAGCGCGTAGCCGGTGCGCTTGAGGTCGGTGACGTCGCTGATGGTGGCGCTCACCAGCCGGTACACGAGGAAGAGCTTGGCGTAGTAGACGAGGTAGAACTGGCCGATGTCGGTGAGGCCGGCGACCATCACGCTCAGGAAGATCCACACGTACATCAGCAGGAAGAAGTGGTCCTGCGTGCGGAAGCGGAAGACCTCGCCGAGCCGGCCGCGCGAGGCCAGCACGATCAGCCACATCGGGTAGACGATGTAGTCGACGCGCAGGCCGAGCAGGGGCGACCACCACAGCTGCGGCGCGACCAGCAGGCTGCCGAGGAACAGCCAGATCGGGAGGACCGCGAAGCTCATGCCGCCGCCCCGGAAGGCTGGCGCCCGAAGCGCTGCAGCAGCTTCGCGCGCGCCATCGCCAGCTCGGCCGGCTCGATCACCCGCGCCATCACGATGCCGGCGAGGAAGATCGCGCCCAGCACGAAGCGCAGCGGCAGGCTCCACAGCAGCGGCAGCCGGTCGGCGAACTGCCCGGCGACGGCGACCGCGACCACGAGCACGAGCAGGGCGGCGAGCTTGCGGCCCTCGTAGCGCACCTGGAAGTAGCGCTGGCTGATGCGATCGGTCATCAGCACCGAGACGATGGCCACGCCGAGCACGGTCCAGCAGGCGCCGAGGATGCCGAAGGCCCAGATCAGCGGCACGCCCAGCACCAGCCCGGCGATGCAGGCGGCGAGCGCGACGTGGAAGATCTGGCTCGACTGCTTCTGGTAGTAGATGCCGGTCTGCAGCGGGTAGGTCAGCACCTGCAGCACCGCGGCGAGCACCAGCCAGGGCAGATAGCGGGCGGCGCTCCAGTAGCTCTCGGCCGCGATCAGGCGCAGCGCGTCGCCGGCGAAGAGCACGATGGCGAGCCCGACCACCGACAGGATCACCGCCAGGTAGCGCACCACCTGGGCCTGGATCAGGCCGGCGTCCTCGCGCTCCATGATCGTGAAGCGGAAGGCGCCGTAGGCCCGGTTGATCGGCTCGCCGACGAGGTCGGAGACGAGCTTGGACAGCTTCAGCGCCAGCGCGTAGAGGCCGAGCGCCTCGAGCGACACCAGCGACTGCAGCAGGAAGCGGTCGGCGGTGCTGGCCACCACGCCGACCATCGTGGTCCACAGCAGCGGCAGGCTGTAGCGCAGCACCGGCATCAGCTTGGCCCATTCGAAGCGCAGGCCGCAGTCGCGCAGCGACACCCAGCTGAGCACCGCGAAGCCGAGCGCCACCGTCAGGCAGTTGCCGGCCATCACGCCTTCCACGCCGGCCTGGAAGTGCAGCAGCGCGACCGAGTTCGCGATCACCTGCACGACCAGCTTCACGAACGAGACGACGATGAAGAGCATCGAGCGCTCGACCGCCCGCACATAGGCCAGGCCGACCTGCGAGGCGAGCTCGAACACGATGGTGGCGAGCATCCAGTGGATGGCGCTGCCCAGGGGCTGGCCCTTGAACAGCCAGGCCGCCAGCGGGCCGGCGAAGAGCGAGACCCCCAGCACGCCGACCGTCGAGATGACGAGGGAGGCGATGAGGTTGGTGCTGACCACGGCGCGGCGGTCGGCCGCTTCCTTGTAGTCGAAGTAGAAGCGCAGCGTGGCGTGCGCGATGCCGATGCCCAGCACGCCGGAGACCACCGAGGACACGAGGTACAGCGTCTCCAGCGTGCCGTACTCGGCGGGCGAGAGCAGGCGGGTGTAGATGGGCAGCAGCAGGAAGGCGCCGACGCGGTTCAGCGCGTTCCCGATGGCATAGATGCCCGAGTGCTTGAAGAAGCGGCCGACTTCCCTGGAGGTGGAGGACATGGGGACGACCAGATCAGGCCGGGACGGCGGGGACCGCGGCCGGTGCCACGGCCTGCGGCATCGGCACCCTCTTGCTCCAGCGGATGGCGGGCAGCTCGACGGTGCGCCAGAGGATCCAGGCGCTGGCGATGCTGGCGGCGATGCCGGCCGCGATGTAGAACAGGCCCAGCGCGAGCGACGGGGCATCGCCGAACAGCTTCTTGAGGACGGAGATCGTGCTCCAGCCGACCAGCGGGTGCATCAGGTAGAGGCTGTACGAGAGCTTGCCGAGGAACTGGTGCGCCGGGCCCGTGAGCCAGCCGCGCGCGCCGACCCAGCGGTGGGACAGCACGATCACGGCGGCGGCCAGCAGCGGCGCGAGGTGGGGCAGGCTCGGCGCGCTGCCGAAGACAGCGACGAGTTCGACCGCGACCAGGGCCCACCACCAGCGCCAGGCGAGGTCGCCGAACACGCACCAGCAGGTCAGCACGCCCAGCGCGAACATGTGCCAGTAGCGCACGAACAGGCCGTCGACCGGCAGCTTGATCTGCCCGACGGCGAGCACCAGCGACAGCGCGGCGAGGCCGGCGATGGCGAGGACGGGGCGGCGGCGCGGCCGGCCGGCATCGTAGGCGGCGGTGAGGACCAGCACCAGCACCAGGTAGAACTGCAGCTCGATGCACAGCGTCCAGAACACGGCCGAGATGTCGCCGTAGCCGAGGACGTTCTGCAGGTAGAAGAGGTGGGCGAGGATCTGCGCGGGCGGGAACTGGCCGCGGCCGGCGAGCTCGCTGAAGAGCAGGGCCGAAAGCTTGGCGAGCGCGATGCTCAGCACGATGGCGACCCAGTAGGGCGGGTCCAGGCGCACCGAGCGGCGCAGCGCGAACATCGCGACGTAGCGGCCCGACAGCGGCGCCTGGCGCAGGCTCATCGAGATCACGAAGCCGCTGAGCACGAAGAACACGTTCACGCCGGTGGCCCCGAAGCTGCCGATGAGGGCGTGCAGCCAGTCGGGCGTGTGGGCGCGCAGCAGCGATTCGGTGTTGAGGTAGAGGTGGTACAGCACCACCAGCATCGCGGCGGTGCCGCGCAGGCCGTCGACCGTCAGGTTGCGCGCGGGTTCGCCGGCCGGGTGGGGCGCGGAAACGGCAACGGACGATGGAGCGGAGGGGGCCATGCGAAGCGGTCGAGGTGGGTCGTCGGAGGTACAGCACCTGCGACCAGGGCGAGGCATTGCACCATAGGGGTACCGGTGAAACCACCACCCGAGCAAGGGGGCGGCCCCCGGGCGAGGGGGTCCCTTCGGTCTCCGTGGGCTGGCGAAAAGTGTGACTTTGTCCATAATCGGCCGATGCCCCACGCCCCGGCCCGGCCCCCCGAATCCCGCTCGCCATCGCGGCGAGCGGTCTTGCTGGGGCTGGGGTCTGCGGCCCTGGCAGCGGGCCGCTGTGGGCCCCTGCGCGCGGCCGAGCCGCCGGCCGACCCCTTCGTCGCCTGGATGCAGATGCTGCACGACCAGTGGGCCGTGCCGGCCTACGAGCAACTGGACCGCAGCGCGACGGCCCTGGTGGCGGTGCTGGATGCGGCGCTCAAGGCCGGCGGCCAGGTCACGCCGGCCCAGTTGAAGGAGAGCCAGGACCACTGGCTGCTGGCGATGCGCACCTGGCGCCGGCTGGAGGCGCTGCAGATGGGGCCGACGCTGGCCCGGCGCAGCTCGAAGGCGATCGACTTCTGGCCGACCCGGCCCAAGGTGATCCAGCAGGCGGCGAACGTGACGGCCGGCGCCCCGATGAGCGGCCAGCCGGCGATCGACGCGATGGAGCGCTGGGGCACGGCGGTGAAGGGCCTGCCGGCGCTCGAATGGCTGCTGTTCGCCTCGGGCGCGGAGACCACGGCGCCGTTGACGCGCGGCCCGGTGCTGTGCCGCTACACGCTGCGCATCGCAATGCTGCTGAGGGAGGAGGTCGGCCTGCTGCTGCAGGGCTGGCGCGCCGAAGCCGACAAGTGGCGCTCGGCAACGCCGCCCGACGTGCCGGCGGCGAAGAAGCTGATCCTCAACCTGCTGGTCGGCAGCATCGAGCTGCTGCGCGGCAAGAAGCTCGAGAAGGCGGCGCGGGCCCAGGCGCTGCAGGTGCCGGGGCAGCGCGACGCGCTGGAGAACTTCGACAGCATGCGGACCGGCCGCACGCGCGAGTTCCTGCTGGCACACGTCGACGGCGTCGCGCAGCTGCTGCTGGGCCAGACCCAGGGCCTGGCCTACACCGACGCCGGCCCGCGCTGGGGCCTGGACGACGTGCTCGCGCAGCAGGGGTTGCCGGCCTCGCACGGCGCGGCGCTGCGGCGCGCCGTGGCGGCGGTGCGTGCCTCGATCGCGGCGCTGCCGCCGGACGCATCGACCTGGACGCCGGCGCGCATCGCCGCCCCGGTGAAGGCGCTGGTCGCACTGCGCGCCGCCATCGACCCGCCCATCGCCGCGGCCTGGAAGGTCACCATCGAATTCACCGACGCCGACGGGGATTGAGCCCGGACGGGTTGACAGCACGTCGCTTGCGACTTGATACTGAACCTTATGGTTCATAGTCCATCATCCCGAAGGAGACGCCATGGCCATCCTCACGACCCCGCGCATCGAGCAGCGCCCCGCCCAGCCCTGCATGTTCATCCGCGTCCAGGTCCGCATGGGCGAGATCGAGCCGAAGGCGACGCAGCTGATCCCCAGGCTGCTGGGCTGGCTGGGCGCACAGGGCGTGGCGCAGGACGGGCCGGTGTTCTTCCGCTACAACGTGATCGACATGGACGGGCTGCTGGAGATCGACGTGGGCGCTGCGGTGAAGCAGGCGGCGGCCGGCGACGGCGAGGTGCGCGCCGGCACCATCCCCGGCGGGCGCTATGCCGTGATGCGGCACACCGGGCACCCGGACGAACTCATGCCCGCCACCGCCTACCTGCTCGCCTGGGGCCAGCAGCACGGGGTGGCCTGGCGCAAGCAGCCGCGCGGGAAGGCCGAGGCCTGGGATGCGCGCTTCGAGTTCTACCTCGACGGGCCGGACACCGAGCCGGACATGGCGAAGTGGCGGACCGACCTGGCGTTCCAGGTCGAGTGAGCCTCAGGCGGCGGCCAGCAGCCGTTCGAGCTTTCCGAACGCCCCCGTCCAGCCGCGCTCGTGCCCGTCGCGCGCCGCCTGGTCGAAGAACTGCGCCTGCCGGAAGACCATCTCCGTCCCCCCGGCGGCCGGCGTGAACTCCAGCGTGACCAGCGACTCGCGCTCCGGCGTGCTGCGCCAGGCCCAGCTGAACGACAGCCGGCGCGGCGGCTCGACCACGCGGTAGAGGCCGCTCACCTCGTGCACCTCGCTGTCTTCCGCGCGGCCGCGAAAGCGCAGCCGGTAGCGCCCGCCCACGCGCAGGTCGACCTCGGCGAGCAGCACCACGCCGCCGTCCTCCGGCCCGAACCAGTGCCTCAGCGCTTGCGGCTCGGTCCAGGCGGCCCAGACTTTGTGCGGGGCGACCGGGTAGTGCCGGACGATCCGGAGCGAGGGGCGGATCGGGTCGAGCGGTCCGGGGCCGGCCATGATGGGTTCACTTCCTCCTGGTGGTACAGGTAGCGGCCGAGTGCGTCGAGCCGCGGGTTCCAGAACGCCTCGTAGCGGGCGATCCAGCCGGCCGCGGCCTGCATCGGCCCGGCCGTCAGCTCGACCCGCACGACCCGTCCCTCCTTCGTGCGGCTCACGAGCCCGGCCGCCTCCAGCACCGCCAGGTGCTTCATGAAGCCGGTCAGCGACATCGCGTGCGGCTGCGCCAGCTCGGTCACGCTCAGCGCGCCGTCGCCGAGGCGCTCCAGCACCTGGCGCCGCGTGGCGTCGGCCAGGGCGGCGAACACCGGGTCCAGTGTAGGGTCGGAAAACTTAACCATGAAGTTAAGTCTTCGCGGACTCGCAGCGCTTGTCAAGCTCATTCGCCCGGCAGCCATTCGATGTCGGCGCCGAGCGCGCACAGGTTCTCGACGAACTGCGGATGGGCGCGGCGGATGGGTGCGGCATTGCGGATGACCGAGCGGCCGGGGATGGACGAGGCGACCATCAGCAGCGCGATCGCGACGCGGATGATGTAGGGGCTCTCCACGGTGGCCGGCGACAGCGGCTTGCCGCCGAAGGTCACGAGGCGGTGCGGGTCGGACAGGAAGGCGTGGCCGCCGAACTTCGACAGCTCCGAGGTCCAGCCCATCGCGCCGTCGTAGACCTTGTTCCAGAACATCAGGCTGCCGTCCGCTCGCAGGCCGAGCGCGATGAAGATCGGCAGCAGGTCCACCGGCAGGTAGGGCCAGGGGGCGGCCTCGATCTTGGGCAGCACGTTCTGGGTGAAGGGCTCGGCCACGCGCAGCGGGCCGTCGAGCACGGCGCGCGACCAGCCGTCCTCGTGGTGGACCTGGATGCCGAGCTTCGCGAAGCAGCGGTCGATGAGCGGGAACTGCTGCGGCGCCGAGTTGCGCACCCGCACGTCGCCGCCGGTGATGGCGCCGAGGGCCAGGAAGGTGACGATCTCGTGGAAGTCCTCGGCGAAGCTGTAGTCGGCGCCGCCCAGGGCGTCGACGCCGGTGATGGCCAGGCGCGAGGTGCCGGCGCCCTCGATCTGCGCGCCGAGCAGGCGCATGAACTCGCAGAACTCCTGCACGTGCGGCTCGGAGGCGGCGTTCATCAGCGTCGAGCGGCCGCCGGCGAGCGCGGCGCAGAGCACGAAGTTCTCGGTCGTGGTGACGGAGGCGTAGTCGAGCCAGTGGTCGGTGGCGCGCAGCGGGGCATCGCACTGCACGACGAGGGCGTTGGCGGTGCGCTGGACTTCGGCACCGAAGCGCAACAGCACCTCGACGTGCGGGTCGATCTCGCGCACGCCGAGGGTGCAGCCCTGGACGTCGCTCTCGATGCGGGCGCTGCCGAAGCGGGCGAGCAGGGGCGGCACCAGCATGATGGACGAGCGCATGGCCTCGGGCAGGCGGTGCACGGCGGGGTCGAAGCGGGTGTGGCGGTGGTGCAGGTCGAGGACGCCGGAGGCGAAGTCAACCGACACCTCGCTGCCGAGGGCGCGGAAGACCTCGAGGATCTTGCGCACGTCGGTGATGTCGGGCACGCGGCGCAGGCGCACCGGCTGGCGGGTGAGCAGGGTCGCGCAGAGGATGGGCAGGACGGCGTTCTTGTTCGCCGAGGGGACGAGGCGGCCGGCGAGCGGGCGACCGCCGTGCACGATCAGGTGGGACATGGACAGCTGCGGGTGTTGGACACGCCCGCACTGTCGATGCGCTCGTCGAACGGAGGATGAAGCCCGTGTGAAGTTCTCGGGCGACCTCAGAAGCCGATGCTGTAGCGGTAGCTCTTGTAGCGCAGCACCGCCGACTTCAGCCGGATCTGCTCCAGCCGCAGGTTCGGCGCCACCAGGTCGCCCTCGTGCAGCAGTTGCCCGTTCACGATCAACATGCGGTTCGACCGGCTCTCGGAATAGGTCGCCCCGCTGATCGACAGCGCAGGCAGCTCGCGCCGCACATCCTCGGGCAACTCGGCCACGGTGTAGACGCGCACCTCCTCGGCCGCGCTCGCCGAGGCTGCGGCACGCGCCGTCTCGCGCTTCGCAGGCGGCGTCTTGCGCTGCGGCCTGGGCGGCGCGGGCTCGGCGTCGGCTGCCACGGCCGGTGCAGGTTCGGCAACGGGGGCCGGTGCGGGGACCACCGGCGCAGGCGCAGGTGCCGGCGCCGCCTGCACCACCGGCGCGACGACCGGCGGCGGCGGTGCCGTCGTCACCACCACCTCGATCGGCTTGTCCCGCCCGAACGCCAGCCAGGCCAGCACCACGATCAGGGACAGGCCGAGCACCACCGCCACGTAGCCCCAGCGCATGCCGCCGCGCCCCCCCGGTTCGTCGTCGTCATCGGCGCCGCCGGCCGGCTGCGCATGCAGGCCGGGCACGCGGCCCCGGTCGCGCTCGGCGTCGGCACGCCGCAAGGCATCGAGGATGTAGGACATCGCTGTGCCTTTCCCGTCAGTGGACCAGGCCGGCATCGGCCTGCAGGCGCGGCTCGCTCACGCCGGTGGCGCGGTTGAGCTGCATGAAGGTGGTGGGGCCGGCGACGCCGTCGGCGGTCAACCCCCAGGCCACCTGGAAGCTGGCGAGCCGCGCCTTCAGCGCCGGCCCGAAGGCCTGGGCCGCGGCGGAAGCCGGCACGGCGCTTCCCTCGGCACGTGCCACCAGCGTGGCCAGCGCCTCGACGGCCGGGCCGCTGCTGCCCTCGCTCAGTGCCGACTGGTAGCCCTCCGGGGCGCGCCAGAAGGTCGCGAAATCGCCGCGCCACACGCGCGCCAGCGAGCGCAGCGACACCGTCTGGCTGATGCCGCCGGCCCGCAGTGTGGCGGCCTGCGTCGACAGGCCGGTCAGCAGCACGAAGCTCGCCTGGCCGTCCTCGTCGCGCAGCTGCAGGATGCCGGGCCGGTTCAGCTGCCGGATCAGCGCCAGCGTGGCCACGGTGCGGAAGCACAGCAGGCTGTCGCGCTGGGCGCTCGCGCACGGGTCGGGCAGGTTGGCGGGCAGGCCCCAGGCCGGGGCCAGTTCGCGCCAGGCCTCCTTCTCGGCGCGCCAGGCGGTCTTGAAACCGTCGCGCAGGTCGAGGGCGGCCGCGGCGCTGGCGGCCGAGGCGGCCGGCGTCGCCGCGGACGCTGCGGCCAGGGCCTGGGCGGCCGAGGCGGGCAGGGGCGGCGGCAGGGTGGCCCCCATCGAGGCCGTGTCCGGCCCCCGGTTGTCGCCCGCCGCGGGCGGGCGCCCGAGGCGGCCGTCGACCGCCCAGGCGACCACGCCCAGCAGGGCCGCGGCGCCGGCGGCGCCCAGGCCCCAGCGGCCCGCGAGCGGCCAGCGCGATCCGGCGGGCAGCGTGGCATCGTCGCCGTGGGCGGAGCCGAACACCTCGGCCGCCGCCTTCTCGATCATCTCGGCGTCGATGCGCGGCTTGCCCTGGCCATAGGCGCCGAGCAGGGCGCGGTCGCACAGCAGGTTGATGCGCCGCGGCACGCCGCGCGAGAGCTGGAACACCTTGCGCCGCGCCGGGCGGTCGAAGGGCAGGGCGCTGCGCATGCCGGCGACGGCCATGCGGTGGCGGATGTACTGCGAGGTTTCCTTCTCGCTCAACGCCTTCAGGTGGTAGCGCGCGATCACGCGCTGGGCGAGCTGCTCGAGCTGGGGCTGGGCCAGCATGTCGCGCAGCTCGGGCTGGCCGATCAGGATGATCTGCAGCAGCTTGCGCTCGCTGGTCTCGAGGTTGGTGAGCAGGCGCAGCTGCTCCAGCACGTCGGGCGAGAGGTTCTGCGCCTCGTCGATGATCAGCACGTTGTTCAGGCCGACGGCGTGCGTGCGCAACAGGAAGTCGTTCAGCGGGTCGAGGTAGTCCTTGACCGTGGGCGCGCCCGGGCCCTGGTGCTGGTAGGGGATGCGGAATTCCTCGCACACCGTCTTCAGCAGCTCGAAGACGGTGAGCTTGGGGTTGAAGATGTAGGCGACGTTGCAGCGCTTGGGGATCTGCTCGAGGAAGCAGCGGCAGACGGTGGTCTTGCCGGCGCCGATCTCGCCGGTCAGCAGCACGAAGCCGCCGCCGCCGCGCACGCCGTAGAGCAGGTGGGCGAGCGCCTCGCGGTGCCGCTCGCTCATGAACAGGTAGCGCGGATCCGGGGCGATCGAAAACGGCTCTTGCTTGAGCCCGAAGAATGGCGCGTACATGAGGGCGGAAAGGCGTGCGACACAGGCCGGTGCGGCCTGTCGCAGTCTATCCGCCCGACGGCGCGGAAATCAGATGAACGAGTGCGCGAAGCCCACCAGGGCCATGGCGCCCGTTGCGAGCACCACCAGCACCCAGTTCGGCAAGAAGCCGTGGGGCGCAGGTTGCAGGCGATGGTGACGTTGTTTGTCAATCATGTGAACTCCGGTGTGTCCGATGCGCCCCGAAACCGCCGGAACGACCGCCCGGCGCGGGTTTTCCGGCCAGGCAGCACTCACAAAGCGATCTTCGTGCCAGCCGGCCCGTCCGGGCCCGGCGGCCGTTCACCGGCAGTTGACCGGCAGGAACTGGCGCGGCACGTCCGTCTTGTCCAGGCCCTTCGCCGTCATCTTGTCCGGCACCGGCGCATGGCCGCAGACCCACGACACCGGCACCACCGGCGCGTCCTCCACCACCGCCGGGCGCAGGGTCAGCGTCTTGCCCTGCAGCGCGCCGTTCGCCTGGTTGCCGAAGGTCACCTGGATCGCGCCCGACTCCACCGCCACCGAGCGCACCAGGGTGCTGACGATCTTGTCGCTCGCCGGCAGGCCTGCCGCCGCGTTGTCGACCGGCAGCGTCTTGGTGGTGGCCCAGGCGCCCGCCACCGGACCCTTGGCGATCTCGGCCAGCTTGGCCGCCTCCACCACCTGGTTGCGCACGATGCGGCCCTGCATGCTGGGCAGGGCGAGCGTTGCCAGGATGGCGATGACGGCGACCACCATCATCAGCTCGATGAGCGTGAAGCCGCGGCGCGGGCGGGTCGGGAAGGGGGGCAGGGGCGGGAAAGGAAGGGTCTGCATGCAGGCCTCGTCGCGATGCCGGCATTCTGCGTGAAGCCGGGCCGCCCTTGCCCTGCGCCGCTGCCCGGGTTAGAAACGGCAGGTTTCCAGCCGCTTCGCGCCGACCCGCCCATGGCCCCCACCGCCGAACCCGACCGCTTCGATCCCGACCGGCTCGACCGCCAGTACAACAACCGCGCGCGCATCCCCGAGCATCCGCAGATCTTCGAGCGCTGGGCCCAGGCCTCCCAGGTGTCGCGCGACGGCCTGTCGCGCCGCATCGACGTGCCCTACGGCGACGGCCCGAACGAGACGCTGGACATCTTCCCCGCCGCCCGCACCGGTGCCCCGGTATTGGTGTTCCTGCACGGCGGCTGGTGGCGCTCGCTCGACAAGTCCCAGCACTCCTTCGTCGCCCCCACCTTCGTCCACGCCGGCGCGATGGTGGTGGTGCCCAACTATGCCCTGTGCCCCGGCACGCCCGGGCAGCCGGTGGGCATCGACCTCATCGCCCTGCAGATGGCGAAGGCGCTCGCCTGGGTGTGGCGCAACGCGCCGTTGTACGGCGGCGATCACCGGCACATCGTGCTGGCCGGGCACTCGGCCGGCGGCCACCTGGCGGCCATGCTGCTGAACTGCGAGTGGCCGCAGGTGGGCGTCGACCTGCCGGTCAACCTGGTGCGCTCGGCGCTCGCGATCTCGGGCGTGTTCGACCTCGAGCCGGTGCGCCGCACGCCGCACCTGCAGGCCGACCTGCGGCTCACCCCCGAGCTCGCCGCCCGCCTGAGCCCGGTGAACCTGCCGGCCCCGAACGGCCTGCTGTGCGCGCTGGTGGGCGAGGACGAGAGCGACGAGTTCCTGCTCCAGACCCAGGCCATCCGCGACGCCTGGGGCGAGCGCGCCGTGCCGGTCTGCGAGCGCATCCCCGGCGCGCACCACCTGAACGTGCTGCACGGCCTCGCCTCGCCCGGCAGCCGCCTCAACCTCATCGCGCGCCGGCTGCTCGGCCTCGCGTAAACCCGGGGGATGCATAGACGAGCGCTATGCAGCGCATTGAAGCTTTGTATTGCCGCGCCCGCGGCAAAGGACTAGGGTTCGCGGGTCCCTTCCACTTCATCACCAGCCTGGAGATCGCCATGGGTCTGAAAGGAACGAAGACGGAGCAGAACCTCAAGGACGCTTTTGCCGGGGAGTCGCAGGCGAACCGCCGCTACCTCTACTTCGCGAACAAGGCCGACATCGAGGGGCAGAACGACGTGGCGGCGCTGTTCCGCTCGACGGCCGAGGGCGAGACCGGCCACGCGCACGGGCACCTGGAATTCCTCGAGGCCGTCGGCGACCCGGCGACCGGCCTGCCGATCGGCACGAGCCGGCAGAACCTCGCGGCCGCGGTGGCGGGCGAGACCCACGAATACACCGACATGTACCCCGGCATGGCGCGCCAGGCGCGCAGCGAGGGCTTCGACGAGATCGCCGACTGGTTCGAGACCCTGGCGAAGGCCGAACGCTCGCACGCCAACCGCTACCAGAAGGCGCTGGACGCCTTGATGGACTGACTGATTGACAGCCCCTCGGTCGACGGGTACGTCGACCGATCCCGCAAGGGGATGCGGGCCGGCTTGGGGCGGCCCGGCGCTCGGCCCGCGCTTCTTCGATCACCGTTCGGAGTCAGGGCATGACGCGCGAAGGCAACCTCGAAGCCCCCACCCGCCACCCGATCGACTGGAAGAATCCGGCGTTCTACGACGAAGCGGCCTGCCAGCACGAGCTGGGGCGCATCTTCGACATCTGCCACGGCTGCCGGCGCTGCGTGAGCCTGTGCCAGTCCTTCCCGACGCTGTTCGACCTCGTCGACGCCAGCCCGACCGGCGAGGTCGACGGCGTCGCGAAGGCGGACTACGCGAAGGTGGTCGACCAGTGCTACCTGTGCGACCTCTGCTACATGACGAAGTGCCCGTACGTGCCGCCGCACCCGTGGAACCTGGATTTCCCGCACACCATGCTGCGGGCGAAGGCGATCAAGTTCCGGCGCGGCGGGGTGGGCCGCGGCGAACGCTTCCTCGCGTCGACCGACGTGCACGGCCAGTTCGCCGGCATCCCGGTCGTCGTGCAGGCGGCGAATGCGCTGAACCGCACCCGCCCGATGCGCCGGCTGCTCGACACCGCGCTGCAGGTGCACCCCGAGGCCTGGCTGCCCGATCTCGCCGCCCGGCGTTTCCGCTGGGGGGCCGCGAAGGCGGATCCCGCGCAGGTCGTCACGAACGGCGAGCGCACGCCCGGCCGCGTCGCCGTCTTCGCCACCTGCTACGTCAACTACAACGAGCCCGGCATCGGGCACGACCTGCTGAAGGTGCTGGCGCACAACGACATCCCCTTCACCCTGGTCGAGAAGGAGTCCTGCTGCGGCATGCCCAAGCTGGAGCTGGGCGACCTGGATTCGGTGGCGCGGCACAAGGCGGCCAACATCCCGGTGCTGGCGCGCTACGCCCGCGACGGCTTCGCGATCCTGAGCGCAATCCCGAGCTGCACGCTGATGTTCAAGCAGGAGCTGCCGCTGATGTTCCCGGGCGATGCGGACGTGCTGGCGGTGCGCGACGCGATGTTCGACCCCTTCGAGTACCTGGTGGCGCGCCACAAGGACGGCCTGCTGAAGACCGACTTCAGGCAGCCGCTGGGCAAGGTCAGCTACCACATCCCCTGCCACGGCCGGGTCCAGAAGATCGGCCGCAAGACCGAGGAGATGTTCAAGCTGATCGGCCAGGCGGTGACGGTGCAGCTCAACACGGTGGAGCGCTGCTCGGGCCATGCCGGCACCTACGGCGTGAAGACGCCCTACCACCCGGTGGCGATGAAGATCGGCAAGCCGGTGTTCAAGGCGATGGCGACCGGCGGGCCGGACTGGATCAGCTCCGACTGCGCGCTCGCCGGCCACCACATCGCCCAGGGCATGGCGCAGCAGGGCGTGCCTGCCGCGACGCTGCAGCACCCGCTGAGCCTGGTGCGCTTCGCCTACGGACTGTGAGGGAGGCCACCCGATGACACCGATCACGAAAGACAGCCTGCTGACGCTGGAGGCCTATGCGAAGGTCCGCACCGCGCAGCGCCCGGCCTTCATCGCGCACCGCCGGCTGCGCTCGGTGTCGCTGGGCGAGCACCTGACGGTGCAGTTCGAGGACGAGCAGACGATCCGGCGCCAGATCCAGGAGATGCTGCACATCGAGAAGATCTTCGACGAGCCGGGCATCCTGGGCGAGATCGAGGCCTATGCGCCGCTGGTGCCCGACGGCGGCAACTGGAAGGCGACGCTGCTCATCGAGTACCCCGACGTGCACGAGCGCCGGCGCGAGCTGGCGCGCCTGATCGGCATCGAGGACCGGATGTTCGTCGAGGTCGAGGGCCATCCGCGGGTCTACGCGATCGCCGACGAGGACCTGGACCGCGAGACCGGGGAGAAGACCTCGGCGGTGCACTTCCTGCGCTTCGAGTTGCCGGCGCCGGCCCGCGAGGCCCTGCGCGCCGGGGCGGCCTGCAAGCTGGGCTGCGACCACACGCACTACCCGGCGCATGTGGCGATCGTGCCGGAGACGCTGGCCAGCCTGGCAGGCGACCTGCGCTAAGGAGGGCCTGCCTCGGCTTCGGCGGCAACCCGGAGGCCGAACAGTTCGGCCATTGCCGTGCGGTACTGCGGCTGGCCGAGGTCGTTGGTGCTGTGGTGGGATCCCCCCTCGACCAGCACGAAGCGCTTGGGCTCGCGGGCGCGGTCGAACAGGGCGCGGCCGAGCTCGGGGCGGATCAGGCTGTCGCGGCTGCCATGCACCACCAGCAGCGGCGAGCCGATGTCGGCGATGCGGGCGGCGGCATCGAAGCGTTGCGTGATCAGCGGGCCGACCGGCAGCCAGCCCCAGCGGAAGGTCGAGACCACGTCGGGGATGGAGGTGAAGCTGCCCTCGACGATGAGGCCGGCCTCGTCCGGCACCTCGGCGGCGAGCTGCACCGCGATGGCGCCGCCCAGCGAATGGCCGAAGATGAAGCGGCGCGCCTGAGGGTGCCGGCGGGCGAGCCAGTCCCAGGCGGCGCGGGCATCCTCGGCGGCGAAGTCCTGCGAGGGCAGGGTGGTGCTGCTGCGCCCGAAGCCGCGGTAGTCGATCGCGAGCACCGCGAAGCCCAGCGCGTGCATGCGGCGCATGCGCGTGGCGCTGGTGCGCACGTCGAAGCGTGCGCCGTGCAGGTAGAGCAGCACCGGAGCCTGCGGGTCGTCCTGCGCCAGCCACAGGCCATGCAGCCGGACCGCCTGGCCGCGCGCCTCGGTGGCCTGGGAGTCGAAGTCGATCCAGACGTCGTCCATGCCCTCGGCCGCAGCGGCGCCGCCGGCCCAGACGCGGTTGCCGGGCTGGAAGATCCAGTCGCGCTGGCGCTCGTCGAGCGAGGCGCAGCCGAGCTGGAAGCCGAGCAGCAGGGCAACGCCGGCGGCGAGGGCGGAGGTGCGAAAGCGACAAGCCATCGGCCGAGATGTTGACCGATTCGCAGCCCGGATGCCAATCCGGGGTCGTCCGTCATTTCCCTCGCGCCGCCCACCATCCCTCGAGGCTGTACACCCCCAGCGCCAGCCAGATGAACCCGAAGCCGGCCAGCCGCGCCCCGGTGAACGGCTCGCCGAACAGCCACACCCCGAGCCCGAACTGGATCGTCGGCCCGATGTACTGCATCAGCCCGAGGGTCGTCATCGAGATCCGGCGCGCGCCGAACGCGAACAGCAGCAGCGGGATCGCGGTGATCGGCCCGGCCGCCAGCAGCCACAGGTTGGTCGCGGTGTCGGACAGCGGGAACCGGCCGACGCCCTGCACCTGCCACAGCAGCAGCGCGCCGAGGGCCAGCGGTGCGAGCAGCATCGCCTCCAGGGCCAGGCCTTCCAGCGGCCCGAGCACCGCCACCTTGCGCAGCAGCCCGTAGCTGCCGAAGCTGGCCGCCAGCACCAGCGCGATCCACGGCAGCTGCCCGGCCTGGGCCGTGAGCCACACCACGCCGGCCGCCGCCAGCCCGAGGGCCAGCCACTGCCCGCGCCGCGGCCGCTCGTGCAGCACGGTGTAGCCGAGCAGCACGTTGACCAGCGGCGTGATGAAGTAGCCCAGGCTGGCGTCGATCACGTGGCCGTGGTTGACGGCCCAGATGTAGGTCAGCCAGTTGACGGCCAGCAGCAGCGCGCTCGCGGCGAAGGCGGCCAGCACCCGGGGCTGCGCTGCCAACGGGCGCAGCCAGCCCCACTGGCGGCGTGCCCCCAGCACGAGCAGCACGAAGGCGAGCGACCAGACGATGCGGTGCGCCAGCACCTCGCCGGCGGGCAGCACCGCGAGGCGGCGGAAGAAGAGCGGGAACAGGCCCCACAGGGCGAAGGCGGCGGCGGCGCTGAGCATTCCGGGATTCATCCGGCGATTGTCGGTGCGCCGCGCGCGCGGCATCATGCTGGGCCATGGCCCACGTCGTGTTCACCCCGCAGCTGCGGCGCTTCGTCGAGGCGCCCGAACTGGACGTGGAGGCGCGCACGCTGCGCGGCGCGCTCGAGCGCGTGTTCGACGCCCACCCGCGGCTGCGCGCCTACGTGCTCGACGAGCAGGGCCACCTGCGGCCCAACGTGGTCGCCTTCGTCGACGGCGTGCGCAGCACCGACCGCGTCGCACTCGCCGATCCCCTGCTGCCGGACAGCCGCATCCATGTGATGCAGGCGCTCTCCGGCGGTTGACCTGCAAGGAGCCAACGATGTCCGCACGCGCCTGGGCCGCCACCCGCAAGGGCCTGTTCGAACTCACGCGCGGGGCCGGCGGCCGCTGGGAGGTGGGGCGCATCGGCTTCCTCGGCGAGCCGGTGTCGATGCTGCTGCCGCCCGGCCCCGACGGGCGCATGCTCGCAGCGCTGAACCTGGGGCATTTCGGGGTCAAGCTGCACGCCAGCGACGACGCGGGCGCGACCTGGCAGGAGCTCGCCGCGCCGGCCTTTCCGCCCCAGCCGCCCGAGGCCACCGGCGTCGCCTGGAAGGTGCTGCAGCTCTGGTCGCTGGAGCGCGCCCACGGCACGCTGTGGGCCGGCACGCTGCCGGGCGGGCTGTTCCGCAGCGGCGACGGCGGGGCGTCCTGGCAGCTCGTCGAATCGCTGTGGCAGCGCCCGGAGCGCGCCGGCTGGTTCGGCGGCGGCTACGACGTGCCGGGCATCCATTCGATCTGCGCCCACCCCTCGCAGCCGGGCGAGCTGATCGCCGGCATCAGCTGCGGCGGCGTCTGGGTGACGCGGGACGACGGCGCGAGCTGGTCGCTGCAGGCCGACGGCATGCGCGCCGCCTACATGCCGCCCGAGCAGGCCGGGGAGCCGAACACCCAGGACCCGCACCGCATCGTGCGCTGCCCGGCCCGGCCCGAGGTGCTGTGGACGCAGCATCACAACGGCATCTGGCGCTCCGGCGATGCCGCGGCCTCCTGGCAGCAGGTGACGGGGGTGCCGCTCTCCGACTTCGGCTTTGCGGTCGCGGTGCACCCGCAGGATCCGCAGACCGCCTGGTTCGTGCCGGGGGTGGCCGACCAGCAGCGGGTGCCGGTGGGCGGAGGACTGGCGGTCAACCGCACCCGCGACGGCGGCGCGAGCTTCGAGACGCTGCGCGCCGGGCTGCCGCAGCAGCATTGCTACGACCTGGTGTACCGGCATGGGCTCGACGTGTCCGGCGACGGCCGCAGCCTGCTGATGGGCAGCACGACCGGGCATGTCTGGGGCAGCGACGACGGCGGGGAGCACTGGACCGCGCTGCCGGCCCAGTTGCCCCCGGTGTATGCGCTGCGTTTCGGGTGAGGCCGAAACATCGGCTGACATCTTGTGGTGTCGTGTGCACACGCGGCCCCCTCGATCTCGGGGGAAGTCATGCGCCCGGCATGACACGGTCATCAACGCTCCGGACAATCGAGGCGTCGAGGACCACGCCATGCCCACCACCATCACCGTCGGAGCCCGTTCGATTTTCGTCACCACGACGGCGTGGGTCTTCATGCTGCTGGGCGCGCTGGCCAGCGCCTGGGCGCTGGTGCAGAACGCGTTGCTGGTGGGTGGTGGTGCGGCGGTCGACGGCGCGCCGGTGGGCGGCCTGTTCGGGCTGCTCGTCACGCACCTGCCCTGGGTCGTGAACGCGGGCCTGGCCATGTCGCTGGCGACGCTCGCCTCGGCGGTCGGCCTGCTGCTGCGCCTGAACTGGGCGCGGCGCACCTTCATCGCGCTGCTGCTGCTGGCCATCGTGGCCAACCTGCTGGGCCTGTGGCTGCAGCAGGAGGTGATGCAGTCGGTGGCCGACACGACGCTCAGCACGACCGCCTTGCCGCCCCGGGCGCTGGGCGTGTTCGGCGGCTTCGTGACCGCGGCGCGGGTGATGGCGGTGCTGGTCACGCTCGGCGCCTGCGGGCTGCTCGGCTGGATCATCCGGCGGCTGATGTCGCCGACGGTACGCCAGGAATTCGCCTGACGCCGGTTCAGCGCACGTCGCCGTCGACGTAGAACCAGCGGCCTTGTTCTCGTACGAAGCGGCTTGTTTCCTGCAGCCGCTGCGCGCGGCCGCCCAGCTTGCTGCGGGCGACGAACTCGACCGTCGCATGGTCGGCGTCCTGCACCTCGTGCCGGCGCACGTCCAGGCCCAGCCAGCGCAACCCGGGCGGATCCGCCTCCAGTAACGCGGGCCGCGTGCTCGCATGCCAGGTCGCCAGCAGGTAATCGGCGAGCCCCTGGACGAAGCCGCTGTAGCGGGATCGCATCAGTGCTTCGGCATCGGGGGCCTGCAGGTGCAGGGGGCCGGCGTGGTAGCGGCCGCAGCAATCGGCATAGGGGCGGGGCAGGCCGCAGGGACAGGTCATGTCAAATCAAGCATCCAGGTTTCTCCGACGAGATCGTGCCCGAAGCTGTGGTGCGGCTCGCTCGCGACCAGCCGGTAGCCGGCCGCCGCATAGAGGGCGCGCGCCGCGAGCAGGTTGCCGTTGGTCCACAGCGTGATGCGGCGGTAGCCGGCCGCACGTGCGAAGCGCTCGCACTCGCCGACCAGGCGCCGCCCCAGGCCCAGGCCGCGCGCCGCCGGCTCCACCAGCAGCATGCGCAACTGGGCGACGCCCTCGATCGGCTGCTGCGTCGCCTCGTCGCGCGCCTGCACCAGGAACACGCAGCCCAGGTTCGCGCCTTCGCGCTCGGCGATCCAGCAGGCCTCGCGCGCCGCATCGAAGCGCTCGATGAAATCCGCCGCGATGCGCGCGACCATCGCCTCGAAGCGGATGTCCCACTGGTACTCGGCGGCATACAGCGCGCCGTGGCGGGCCACCACCCAGCCGATGTCGCCCGGGCGATGCGGGCGCAGCAGCACCGGCTGGCGGGCCTGCCGCGCGGGCTCGTCGTCGAGCAGGCGCTGCAGCGTGTCCATCGCCTGCAGCAACTGCTGCTGCGACTGCTCGCCCAGGCCGTCCAGCAGGGCCTGCACCTGGCGCTGCGAGCCGCTGTCCAGCGGGGCAAAGGCGCGTCGCCCGGCCTCGGTGAGCGACAGCTGCGACTGCCGCGCATCGCTCGCCGACGGACTGGCCTGCAGCAGGCCGCGCTCGCGCAGGCTGCGCAGCAGGCGGCTCAGGTAGCCGGGGTCGAGGTCGAGGGCACGCGCCAGCTCGCTGGCAGTGGCCTGGGGCCGGTGCGCGAATTCCCACAGCAGCCGCGATTCGGTCAGCGTGAAGCCGCTGTCCACCAGCCCCTCCTGCAGCACGCCGATGCGGCGCGTGTAGAAGCGGTTGAAGGAGCGCACGGCGGCGGCGCGGGAAGAAGCAGCAGCGGTGTCGGCCATGCCGCGCATGGTGCGGCAATTAATTGCCAAAAGCAATCATCTGCATGCCAAAAGCTGGAGTGGATGGATTTGTAACGCCTTGGACAGGGTCGGGAAGCGATCGATATACTGGATGTGCATACAGTACCCAGCCATGCCAGCCATCGCCTCGCCTTCCTCCCACGTTCGGCGTGCTCCCCTGCCCGAGAGCCTGCACACGAGCGTGTGGCGCGGCAACCAGATGGGGCAGTGTGGAGAGCAGGCGCTCACCAGCGGTTTTGCAGCCCTGGATGCCGAGCTGCCGGGGGGCGGCTGGCCGCGGCGGGCGCTGACCGAACTGCTGCTGCCGCATCCCGGCCTGGGCGAGATCCGCCTGCTGGCGCCCAGCCTGGCCGCGACCCAGCGCGCCGGGCGGCTGGTGATGCTGTTCGACCCACCGGCCGCACTCTCGGCCTGGGCCCTGATGCAGATGGGGCTGGAGCCCGAGCAGCTGCTGGTGGTGGACACCGGCACCCAGGGCATTCCCGGGCTGGACGGCCGGCCGCATGAAGCCGGCGTGGACGCCCGCCTGTGGGCGCTGGAGCAGGCCCTGCACAGCGGCCACGTCGGCGCGACGCTGGCCTGGCTGCCGCCGCGCCTGCGCACCGAGCGCCTGCGTCGCCTGCAGGTGGCCGCGCACGCGCACGACGGCCCGGCCTTCGTGCTGCGCGAGCTCGCGGTGCAGCAGCAGGCGAGCCCGGCGCCGCTGCGCCTCGCGCTGCGTGCCGGCGGCGCCGACCGGTTGAGCCTGCGCGTGCTGAAGCGGCGCGGGCCGCCGCTCGCCCAGCCGCTGCTGCTCGAGCTGCCGCCGGTGCTGTCGCCCAGCGTGGCGCGCCGCGCCGAGGAGGCGCCGGCCCAGGCCGGCCAGGAGGCGGGGCCGCTGCAGGCGCCGCTGCGCGCGGCGCAGTTCGTCAACCTGGCGTGATGCGGGCCATGGGGGCGCGGTGCTCTGGATCGGTCTTCACCTGCCCTTGCTGTCGCTGGAGTCCTTCCTCGCGACGCTGCCGGACGGCCGCCGCGACGCGCCGGTGGCGCTGGTCGAGGCGCACCAGGTCGTGCAGGCCAGCGCGTCGGCGCGTGCCCTCGGGGTCAAGCCCGGCCTGAAGCGCGCGACCGCGCTGGCGCTGGCGCCGCAACTGCTGCTGGGCCAGGCCGATCCGCACCGCGATGCGCAGGCGCTCGCCAGCGTCGCGCATGCCGCGCTGGCGTTCTCGCCCCGGGTGTGCCTGTCTCCGCCGCAGGGCGTGCTGGTCGAGGTGGAGGCGAGCCTGCGCTACTTCGGCGGCCGCGAGGCACTGTTGCGCCGGCTGCACGCCGCCGTGCAGCCGCTCGGCCATGTCTTCCACTGCGTCGGCACCCCCACGGCCCGGGGCTCGGCCCTGCTGTCGCGGGTGCACGACGGCCTGCAGTGCGCCGATGCCGCCGCGCTGCAGGCGGCACTGGATGCGGCCCCGGTCTGGCTGCTCGGCCCGGGGCGCGAGCACTGGGAGGCGCTGCAGGGCATGGGCCTGAACACCCTCGGCGACCTGCGCAGCCTGCCGCGCGCCGGCGTGGCGCGGCGGTTCGGCCAGGCCCTGCTGGACGAGCTGGACCAAGCGCTGGGGCGACGCCCCGACCCGCGCGAGCCGATCGAGCTGCCGGCCGCGTTCCACAGCGAGCTGGAACTGTTCGCCCGCGCCGACACCACCGAGCAGGTGCTGCAGGGGGCGCAGGTGCTGCTGGCGCGGCTGATCGCGTGGCTGTCGGCGCAGCATGCCTTCGTGCGCCGCTTCAGCCTGCAGATGAAGCACGAGCCGCGCTGGCGTCGCGACGCGAGGACGCCGCAGCACACCACGCTGGAGCTGGCGCTGGCCGAGCCGTCGCGCGATGCCCGGCACCTGGCGGGCCTGCTGCGCGAGCGGCTGGCGCAGCTGACGCTGGCGGCGCCGACGCTGGAGCTGTCCCTACGGGCGAGCGACATCGCGCGCAAGCCGCCGCCGAACGCCGAGCTCTTCCCGACGCCGCGCAGCGAGCACGAGGGCCTGACGCGCCTGCTCGAGCGCCTGCAGGCGCGGCTCGGCCGCGAGCGGGTGCAGCGGGTGCTGCCGGTGCAGGACCACCGCCCCGAGCACGCGAGCCGGTCCTGCGCGGCGGCGCTGGGCGAGGGGCCGCGCTGGCCCCCGGAGCTGCCGCGCCTGCGCAGGCAGGACCTGCCGGCCACGCCGGGCCTGGCGCGCCCGGTGTGGGTGCTGCCGCAGGCCTTGCCGCTGGCCGAACAACGCTCGATGCCGCTGCTCGACCGGCAGCCGCTGCAGCTGCTCGCCGGACCGGAGCGCGTGGAGGCAGGCTGGTGGGACGGGGAGGCGGTGGAGCGCGACTACTTCATCGCGCAGACGCAGGAAGGCGCCCTGGTGTGGCTGTACCGGGCGCGGCTGCCGTTCTCGGCGAACGCCGAGGGGGAGGGGTGGTTCCTGCAGGGGCGGTTCGGGTGACCGCCTCCCGCTGCTACCTCTGCCGCAACCCCAGCCGCAGCAGGTTGCTGCGCTGCCAGGCCTCGACCTCCTCGTTGAGCAGGAACAGCGTGCGCGGGTGGGTCTGCACCCAGGCCTCGCCGAAGGCCAGCGTGGCCTGGCGGCCGCTCACCTGCAGCTGCAGCGCCTGCGGGTCGACCGGGCCGCGCGCATGGCACTTGATGATCGCCAGGCGCAGGCACAGCACCTGCAGCGCGAAGTCCTCGTTCTCGAGCTGCGGCTCGACCTTGCGCAGCCCGCCGCGCTGCGCCAGCACCAGCTCGGCGAGGCGGCGCTGCTGCGATTGCGAGAAGCCGGCCGCGTCCACGTTGCCCAGCACGTAGGCGCTGTGCCGGTGGTGGTCGTGGTGCGAGATCATCATGCCCATCTCGTGCAGCGCGCAGGCCCAGCGGAGCTCGCGCGCCTGCAGCGCACTGCGCTGCGGCGCGGCGCCCGCATGCAGCGCGTCCGCCACCCGCGCCACGCGCTCCGCCTGCGCGGTGTCCACCTCGAAGCGCCGCTGCAGCTCGCGCACCGAGGCATCGCGCACGTCATGCGCGTCGCCGCGCCCGCCGCCCCCGCGCGATTCGGCGTGCAGCCGCTCGTCCAGGTCGAAGATCACCCCCTGCCGCAGGGCCCCGCGCGCCGGCTGCAGCAGCTCGATGCCGAAGTGGGTCGCCAGCGTGTACAGGATCGCGAGCCCGCCGGCGATCACCGCGCGCCGGTCCTCCTTCAGCCCCGGCAGGTTCAGCTTGTCGATGCGGCCGGCCTTCAGGCACTGCTCGATGCACCAGCGCAGGCCCTCGGGCGTGATCGCACCGTCCTCGCTGATGCCGCTCGCCTGCAGCAGCTGCGACACCGCGCCGGCCGTGCCCGACGAGCCCAGCGCCTCGCGCCAGTGCTGCGGCGCGAACGGGGCCAGCGCCTCTTCCAGCTCGGCGCCCGCGGCCACCTGCGCGGCGCGGAATGCCGCCTCGGTGAACCGCCCGTCGGCGAAATAGCGCATCGACAGGCTCACGCTGCCGACCTGGAACGACTCGGCGCGCAGCGGCGTGCGGCCCTGCCCGAGGATCATCTCGGTCGAGCGCCCGCCGATGTCGATCACCAGCCGCGGCTCCTCCGACGGCTGCAGGCGCGCCACGCCGGCATAGATCAGGCGCGCTTCCTCGCGCCCCGAGATCACCTCGATCGGCAGCCCGAGCACGCTCTGCGCCCGCACCAGGAAGGCGTCGCGGTTGCGCGCCTCGCGCAGCGTCTGCGTCGCCACCGCCCGCACCTGCGCGCCCGTGTAGCCCTCCAGGCGCTGCGCGAAGCGGCCCAGGCAGGCCAGCCCGCGCAGGGTCGCCTCCTCGGTCAGCAGGCCGGACTTGTCGAGGCCGCCGCCCAGGCGGACGGTCTCCTTCAGGTAGTCGATGCGCTTGTAGCGGCCGGGGCTCAGTTCGCCGATCTCCAGGCGAAAACTGTTGGAACCCATGTCAATGGCCGCGAGATGGTCGGGGAATCGGCTGGTCATGCCGGGGATTCTCTCCGCGTTTCCTCCTTTGTTGCCGGCCGCCATCGCTGCTAGCCTGCCCGACGCGAAGCGGGGGCACGCTGTACCGGGAGTTGCACGTGGCCTTTTTCTTGCTCGGGGTTCCGGCTTCGTCCGGCCAGGCGTTTGCCGGGCCGGCCCCGGGGCCCCTGAGCAAGGCAGCCGGAGGACCACCAGTCCGCTCGCAAACCCCACGAGGGAGGGATCACCATGCACCGTCGTACCCGGATCCATCGCGCCTTGACGCTCGCCTTCAGCGGCGGCGTCGCCCTGGCCACGGCCCCGCAGGCCATGGCCCAGGCCCAGCAGCAGCTGGAGCGCGTCGAGATCACCGGCTCGTCCATCCGCCGCGTCGAGTCCGAGACCGCCCTGCCGGTCACGGTCATCACCAAGGAGCAGATCGAGCGCAGCGGCGCGACCAATGTCGAGGCCCTGCTGCAGCGCGTGTCCGCGAGCGCCGGGCTGCAGTCCGACACCACCCAGGGGGCCGGCTACGCCACCTCCAACGCCAACCTGCGCGGGCTGGGCGCGAACTCCACGCTGGTGCTGCTGAACGGCCGCCGGCTTGCCAACCATCCCTTCGGCAGCATCGGCGGCACCGTCTCGGTCGACCTGAACAGCATCCCCTTCGCCGCGCTCGAGCGCATCGAGGTGCTGCGCGACGGCGCGTCGGCGGTCTACGGCACCGACGCGGTCGGCGGCGTGATCAACTTCATCACCCGCCGCGACTACAAGCAAGGCCAGCTGACGGTGCGCTACGGCCAGCCCGAGAAGAACATCGGCGGCAAGGAAAGCGGCCTGAGCCTCGCCTACGGCCAGGGCGACCTGTCGAGCGACGGCTACAACCTCCTCGTCACCGCCAACTACCAGGACAACACCCGCGTCCGCGCGATCGACCAGAAGCTCTACAACCGCGGCACCACCGAGATCCCCGGCTCCGCGCCCCCGACCTCGGGCCGCGGCTTCCCCGGCCGGCTGGTCGACTTCGGCATCAGCCCCGGCGCCTACCTCGGCACGAACGGCTTCAACGACCCGAACTTCGCGCCCTGCGACCCGAACTTCACCGTTGTCACCACCGCCGCCGCGACGACGCCCAGCGGCCAGCCCAAGCGGGCCTGCCGCTTCATCTACTCGGCCACGCTCGACAACCTGCCCGACCAGACCAAGGGCGACCTGTTCGGCCGTCTGACGCTGCGCCTGGACGCGCAGAACGAGTTCTTCGCCGAGGGCTCGTATGCACGCAACCACAACATCGGGCGCATCGCGCCGGTGCCGATCGACTCCACCGCGGGGCACCTGAACCCCGACACCGCCTCCTACCCGAGCTTCGCGATCCCCGTCACCAGCCCCTACTATCCGGCCGCGCTGCTCGCCTCGCTGGGCTACACCGCGCCGGCCAGCGGCATGGCCGAGATCTCGATGCGGGCGGTGCCGGTGGGCAACCGCATCAACGACAACGTCAACGAGCAGCTGCGCACCGTGGCCGGCGTCAAGGGCACGCTGAACGGCTGGGATTACGACTCGGCGCTGACGCTGGCGCGCGGCAAGGGCACGCTCAGCTACTCCGGCTACATCAGCGAGCCGAAGTTCATCGCCGCGCTGGCCACCGGCCTGATCAATCCCTTCGGCCCGAACGACGCCGCCGGCGATGCGCTGCTGCGCTCGACCCTGCTCGAGGGCCGGATGCGCGAGTCCACGAGCACCACGACCGTGCTGGACGGCAAGGCGAGCCGCGAGTTCCTGGCCCTGCCGGGCGGGCAGCTCGCCGCCGCCTTCGGCTTCGACATCCGCCACGAGCAGGCCAAGGACACGCCGGTGAACGACGAGTACCGCCAGGGCCTGCACATCGGCGGCGAAGGCACGGTGCCCGAGACGCGGGCGAGCCGCAACGTGGTCGCCGTCTTCACCGAGGTGACGGCCCCGTTCGCCAAGGGGTGGGAAGCCGGCCTCGCGGCCCGCTACGACCGCTACAGCGACTTCGGCTCCAGCTTCAACCCGCGCGCCAGCCTGCGCTGGCAGCCGGCGAAGGAGATGCTGCTGCGCACCGCGTACGGCACCGGATTCCGCGCGCCCTCGCTGTGGGACGTGAACAGCCCGCCGTCGATGACCAACACCGCGAACTCGCTGGTCGACCCGAACTGCCCGATCGCCAACGACTCGCGCTGCGAGAGCCAGTTCAACGAGCGCTTCTCGTCCTCGGGCGACCTGAAGGCCGAGAAGTCGAGGCAGTTCTCGGCCGGCATCGTGCTGGAGCCGGCCAAGTGGCTGTCGACCTCGATCGACTACTGGCGCATCGAGAAACGCGACCAGATCAGCGTCATCACCGGCGACGCGATCCTGACCGACCCGGCGCTGCTGGCGAAGTTCGGCAACCGCATCCACCGCACCGCCGACGGCTTCATCAGCTACATCGACACGCCGGTGGAGAACCTGGGCGACCTGCACACCGCGGGCATCGACCTGGACGTGACGACGCGCTGGGTGCTGCCCGACGTCGGCAAGCTGACGGTGGCGCTGAACGGCACCTATGTCGACAGCTGGAAGCGCCAGGCCTACAAGGATGACAAGTTCACCAGCTACGTGGGCACGGCGGGCGACGGCGGCAGCGTGCAGCCGCACCCGCGCTGGCAGCACTCCTTCAGCATCGACCTGCAGCGCGACACCTGGGGCGCGACGCTGGAGAACGTGTTCGTCAAGGGCTGGACCGAGTCGGCCGACCTGGTCGATTCCAACGTCGGCGTGCACCAGGAGTACCGCGTGAAGGACTCGAGCCGCTGGAACCTCTCGGGGCTGTACACCGGCCTGAAGGGCTTCAGCTTCCGCCTGGGCATCCGCAACCTGTTCGACGACGAGCCGCCGTTCACCGCGGTCTCGTCCTTCGGTTCGCACGCGACGGGCTATGCGGCGTCGTTCACCGACCCGCGCGGGCGCTTCTACTACGCCTCGGCGACCTACCAGTTCAAGTAGCCGCCGACCCCGCTGCGGCCAGGGGCGGCGCGCAGAAAATAGAATCCCGGCCACCTCCACTGGACCGGGACCGCACGATGCCGACCCCTGAACTTGACGTGCCGTCCCCTGCCGCCACGCGGAGCGACGGCGGGCGCAGGGACACCGGACGAGGCTACGCGGCCTCGGTCCGGCCCGTCAGCGCGCAGGCCATCACCACCGACACCCACGGCCTGGTGGCCGGCGCGGTGAGCATCCCGGTCGGCGGCTTCCCGATGCCGGCCTACCGCGCGATGCCGGCGCAGCGCAGCGGGCTGCTGCCGGTGCTGCTGGTGGTGTCCGAGATCTTCGGAGTGCACGAGCACATCGCCGACGTGGCGCGCCGCTTCGCGAAGCAGGGGTACCTCGCGATCGCGCCCGAGCTCTTCGTGCGCCAGGGCGACGCCTCGGCCTACACCGACATGAACCTGCTGATCGCCGAGCTGGTCAGCAAGGTGCCCGACGCCCAGGTGTTGAACGACCTCGACGCCTGCGTCAGCTGGGCCGCCACCGAGGGTGGCGACGTGGCCCGGCTCGGCGTCACGGGCTTTTGCTGGGGCGGCCGGGTGACCTGGCTGTTCGATGCCCACAATGCGGCGGTGAAGGCCGCCGTCGCCTGGTACGGCAAGCTCGCGAGCCCGGCGACCGACCTGCAGCCGCGCCGGCCGGTGGACGTGGCCGGCCAGCTGCATGCGCCGGTGCTCGGCCTGTACGGCGGCGCGGACCCGAGCATCCCGCTTGACACGGTTGATAAGATGAAATCAGCCCTCGCGGCCGGTGGCCCGGCCTCGAAGGCGTCCGAGATCGTGATCTACCCCGATGCGCCGCATGCCTTCCATGCCGACTACCGGCCGAGCTTCCGCCCGGCGGCGGCGGAAGACGGCTGGCGGCGCTGCCTCGACTGGTTCCGTGCCCACGGCGTGGCCTGAGACCGTCGACGCGTCCCTCTTGCCCGGCCGCGCATTGCGCGGCTTTTGTTTGCTGACCGAGTCCCCATGACCCTCCTGTACATCGTGCTCGCCACCTTTGCCGGCGGGCTGCTGTCCGTGCTGCTTGCCGCGAGCCTGACGACCCAGGTGCTGGGGCGCATCGTGCACCACCTGGTGAGCCTGTCGGCGGGGGTGCTGCTCGGCACCGCGCTGCTGAACATCCTGCCCGAGGCCTTCGAGAGCAAGGCGAGCCCGCAGAGCCTGTTCATGACGCTGCTGTGCGGGCTGCTGTTCTTCTTCCTGCTCGAGAAGGCCGAGCTGTACCGCCACGGGCACCACCATGAAGGGGACCACCATCACCACCACCACGGCTTCGACCGGCACCAGGCCGGGCGCGGCGGCTGGACGGTGCTGCTGGGCGACAGCATCCACAACTTCTGCGACGGGATCATCATCGCCGCGGCCTTCCTGACCGACACCCGGCTCGGGGCCTTCACGGCGCTGGCCATCATCGCGCACGAGATCCCGCAGGAGGTGGGGGATTACATCGTGCTGCTGAACGCGGGGCTGTCGCGCGGCAAGGCGCTGCTCTATAACGCGGTGTCGGGGATGGCGGCGGTGGTCGGCGGGATCGTCGGCTACGTCGTCGTCGGGCCCTGGGAAGCCTTGTTCCCATACCTGCTGGTGGTGGCCTCCAGCAGCTTCATCTACGTGGCGGTGGCGGACCTGATCCCCCAGCTGCAGCACCGCCTGTCCGCGAAGGACACGGCGGCGCAGCTGGCGTGGCTGGCCGTGGGGCTGGGGATCGTGATCCTCGTGGCGAGCCACGCGCATCATCATTGACGGGCGGCGGCCGCTCCCGGATTGCGCTGCGCTCCATCCGGACTACAGACCGGTAGCCCGGATGCCAATCCGGGGATCGCCCCTCACTCACCGGACAACCAGCACGGGCACCTTGCTGTGCGTCAGCACCTTCTGCGTCTCGCTGCCCAGCAGCAGCGCGCTGACCCCGCGCCGCCCGTGCGAAGCCATCACGATCAGGTCGCATTCCTGCCGGCGCGCGTGCTCGATGATGGCTTCCCAGGGGTGAAGTGCCTCCAGCGTGTGGGCCTCGCACGGCACGCCCAGCGCCAGGCACTGGTCGCGCACCGTCTTCACCCGCGACGACGCGATCCGCTCCTGGGCGTCGAAGAACTCCTGCGGCGGCGTCGGCTGCATCTCCGAGATCGCGCTGTAGGGGAAAGGCTCCTTCACGCTCAGCGCGTAGACGCGCGCATTGACCGACTTGGCCAGCGCAATCGCGGTGTCGGTCGCCTTCTTCGTGATGTCCGAGCCGTCGGTGGGTACCAGGATGCGATGGAACATGGTGACCTCCTGCGAGTGAGAGTGGATCGACTCCCCCCGGAGATTCAGTGTTCCCCAAAAGGCGTCGGCCCGGACGCCATTCCCGAGTCAGACTCGGGGAGATTTCGCCATCGGTCGGGTGCTGTCGGATGACCACTCGCTCCACGAGCCGGGGTAGAGCGCCGCCCCGCCCAGGCCCGCGACCTCCATCGCCAGCAGGTTGTGGCAGGCGGTGACCCCCGAGCCGCACTGGTTGACGACCTCGGCCGGCGCCCGCCTGCCCAGCACCTGCTCGAACTCGGCGCGCAGCTGCGCCGCCGGCTTGAAGCGGCCGTCGGCCTGCAGGTTGTCCTTGAAGAAGCGGTTCACCGCCCCCGGGATGTGGCCGGCCACCTTGTCCAGCGGCTCGACGTCGCCGCGGTAGCGCTCGGGCGCGCGCGCGTCGACGACCAGCAGCTCGCCGAGCCGCTGCTGCAGCTGCGCGGCATCCAGCGTCGGCCGCTGCGGCGGCTGGTCGGGGTAGGGCGCGGCGGTCGCGGCCTGCGGCAGCTCGGTCGACAGCGCCCCGCCCGCGGCCTGCCAGGCGGCCAGGCCGCCGTCCAGCACCCGCACCTGCGGGTGGCCCATCCACAGCAGGACCCACCAGGCGCGCACCGCATACATGGCGGCCTGGCGGTCGTAGACCACCACCTCGCGCCCGGGGCGCAGGCCGATGCGGCCCATCCAGCGCGCATAGTCCGCGCGGTCCGCCAGTGGGTGGCGGCCGTTGGTGCCGGTCTTCGGGCCCGACAGGTCCTCGTCCAGGTTCACGTAGAGGGCGCCCGGCAGGTGGCCCTCGCGGTAGCTGCGCTCGCCGGCCGCGGGGTCGGCGAGGTCGAAGCTGCAGTCCAGCAGCAGCGGCGGTTCGGCGCCGGCCAGGGCGGCCTGCAGTTCGGCGGCGGAGATGAGGGGCGGGCGGATCATGGGGGGCGGGCCTTTCAGCTTTCGGGCAGGACGGAGATGTCGCGGGGCGGCGGCGGGGCTTCCTGGCGCAGGCGGGTCGCGGCCAGGCCGGCGCCGACGATCAGCACCATGCCCGCCAGCGCCATCCAGGTGACAACGTCGTGGAAGACCAGCACGCCGTAGGCGAAGGAGAACGCGATCCCCAGGTACTGCAGGCTCGCGTTGACGAGCGTCCTGCCCGTGGCATAGGCGCGCGTCATCAGCAGCTGGGCGCTGGTGGCGAGCAGGCCCACCGCCAGCAGCAGCACGGCGCCCTGCCAGGTGTGGGCATGCATGCCGCCGGTCCAGAGCGTGCTGAGCGCGCCGGCGATCACGCCGCCGAGCGAGAAGTAGAAGACGATGCGCGATTCCGGCTCGCCGGCGCGGCCGAGGGCCGACACCTGCAGGTACGCGGTGGCCGACACCATGCCCGAGATCAGCCCGATGAGCCCGTGCCAGAGCTGGTTCTCGGCGATGGTCGGGCGCAGGATCAGCCCGACGCCGATGAAGCCGGTGAGCACGGTCGCGACCAGCCGGCCGTCGACGCGCGCCGTGCCGAGCACGGCCGCGCCGCCGATCAGGAACAGCGTCATCCACACCGACGACATGTAGTTCAGCGTCATCGAGGTGGCGAGCGGCAGGTTGCCGATCGAGTAGAACCACAGGCACAGGGCCGACACGCCGGTGAGGCTGCGCCAGAAGTGCATCGACGGGACCGCGGTGCGCAGCGTGCCGCCGCGCCACCACGTCACGCCTGCCAGCAGCAGGGTGCCGGTGAGCCCGCGGTAGAACACGATCTCGCCCGCCGGGTAGTAGGCCGACGCGAGCTTCACGCACACCCCCATGCTGGCGAACAGGAACGACGCGAGGATCATCAGGACGGGGGCGGAGCGCATCCTAGGCCCTCAGTTTCATCGCCTTTCGATACCAGGCATGGAAGTGCTCCATGCCATCCTCCATCGGCGTCTGGTACGGCCCGACCTCGTTGTCGCCGCGCTCGTGCAGCGCACGCCGTCCGGCGTCCATGCGCAGGGCGATCTCGTCGTCCTCGACGCAGGTCTCCAGGTAGGCCGCCTGGTTGGCCTCGACGAAGTCGCGCTCGAAGGCGACGATTTCCTCGGGGTAGTAGAACTCCACCACGTTCAGCGTCTTCTGCGGGCCCTTCGGGTACAGCGCCGACACCACCAGCACGTGCGGGTACCACTCGACCATCACGTTGGGGTAGTAGGTGAGCCAGATCGCGCCATGCTGCGGCACCGGGTTGTCGTAGCGTCCGGTGCGGAAGCCGAGCACCGCGTCGTGCCACTTGCGGTACGCGGCCGAGCCGGCCTTGGCGAGCGCGTTCTTCGGCCCCACCGTCTGCACCGAGTGGTGCCGGCCGAACTCCCAGCGCAGGTCGTCGCAGCTGACGAACTGGCTCAGGCCGGGGTGGAAGGGGCCGACGTGGTAGTCCTCCAGGTAGACCTCGATGAAGGTCTTCCAGTTGTAGTCGCATTCGTGCAGGTGCACGCGGTCGAGCACGTAGCCGCTGAAGTCCAGGTCGGCCCGCGGGCCCAGGCCTGCCAGGTCGGCGGCCACGTCGCGGCCGTTGTCCTCGAAGATCAGGCCGTTCCAGGTCTGGGTCTTGTAGCGGTTCAGGTGCAGGCAGGGGTCGGCCGGGAAGTGCGGCGCGCCGATCAGCTGGCCCTTCAGGTCGTAGGTCCAGCGGTGCAGCGGGCACACGATGTGGCTGCCGGTGTTGCCGCGCCCGCGCAGCATCACCGCCTGGCGGTGCCGGCAGACGTTGGAGACGAGCTCGATCCCCTGGGACGTGCGCACCAGCGCGCGGCCCTCGCCTTCCTGGGGCAGGGCATAGTGGTCGCCCGGCTCGGGCACGGCGAGTTCGTGCCCCAGGTAGCGGGGCCCGTGCTGGAAGATCAGCTCCATCTCACGGCGATGGAGGTCGTCGTCGAAGTAGGCGGAGACGGGGAGTTGGGTGTTTTGGCGCTCGAGAGCTGGAAGGGCGAGGCTCAGGTCGGACATGATCCCGAGGGTCTCCTATAACCGATGTGAACGTGCCACCACGGGCGCAGGCCGGGGTGGGAGGTCTCGCTGCGCACGGCGCGTTGGGTTCAGCGAGGGCGGGATTGTAGCCGCCGGCCCACGCCGCTTCCCCCTTTGGGGGGATGACTCCACGGCGGGGCCGTTTCCACGCTGCTGTGCAGCATGCGGGCTGACTACAATCCCCGCTTTTGTGTCGACCCATGCCAAAAGCCCCCGCCAGCCCCGTGCCCGCCGAAGGTGCCGCTCCGCCCGCAGCCCCGGTGGCTGCCAGCTATGAGGACGCCTTGTCCGAGCTGGAGCGGCTGGTGGTGGCGATGGAAGGGGGCCAGCTGCCGCTGGAGAAGCTGCTGGAAAGCTACCAGCGCGGCGCCGACCTGCTCGATTTCTGCCGCGAGCGCCTGAGCGCGGTCGAGCGGCAGGTGCAGGTGCTCGAGGATGGCCAACTGAAGCCGTGGTCCGGGGGATGAGTTTGATCGATTTCGACCGATGGGCCCGTGCCGAACTGGAAGCGGTCGAGGCCGCGCTGTCCAGCTGGGTGCCGGCCGAGGCGCCCGCGGGGCTGGGCCAGGCGATGCGCTACGGCGTGCTGGACGGCGGCAAGCGCCTGCGCCCGCTGCTGGTGCTGGCGGCCGCACAGGCGGTGGACGGCGAGCGCGAGGCCGCGCTGCGCGCCGCGTGCGCGGTGGAGCTGATCCACGCCTATTCGCTGATCCACGACGACATGCCCTGCATGGACAACGACGTGCTGCGCCGCGGCAAGCCGACCGTGCACGTGCAGTACGGCGAGGCCCAGGCCATGCTGGCCGGCGACGCCATGCAGGCGCTGGCCTTCGAGGTGCTGACGCCCGACGCCGGCGTGGCCCCGGCGCTGCAGGCCCGGTTGTGCTCGCTGCTGGCGCGTTCCGCCGGGCATGCCGGGATGGCCGGCGGCCAGGCGATCGACCTGGCGAGCATCGGCGCGACGCTCGACGAGCGCACCCTGCGCGACATGCACCACCGCAAGACCGGTGCGCTGCTGCAGGCGAGCGTGCTGATGGGTGCGGCCTGCGGGGCGACCACCCCCCTGGCCTGGCGGGCGCTGGCGGAGTATGGTGATGCCCTCGGTCTGGCTTTCCAGGTGGTGGACGACATCCTCGACGTCACGCAGGCGTCCGAAACCCTGGGCAAGACGGCCGGCAAGGACATGGACAACAACAAGCCGACCTATGTCAGCGTGCTGGGCCTCGAGCCCGCGCGCCGGCATGCCGCGCAGCTGCGCGACCAGGCGCATGCGGCGCTGGACCGCAGCGGCCTTCCGAGTTCCGGCCTGCTCCGCATGCTGGCCGACAAAGTGGTGGAACGAGATTCCTGAACCGCGATGAACCACACCCTGTTGCACACCATCCAGAGCCCGGCCGACATCCGCAAGCTGTCGCGCCTGGAGCTCAAGCAGCTGTCGGGCGAACTGCGCGACTTCCTGCTGCACAGCGTCGCCGAGACCGGCGGCCACCTGTCGTCCAACCTGGGCACGGTGGAGCTCACGCTCGCGCTGCACCATGTGTTCAACACGCCGCACGACCGGCTGGTGTGGGACGTGGGCCACCAGACCTACCCGCACAAGATCGTCACCGGCCGCCGCGAGCGCATGCCCACGCTGCGCCAGCTCGGCGGCCTGTCGGGCTTCCCGCGCCGCGACGAGAGCGAGTACGACACCTTCGGCACCGCGCACTCGTCGACCTCGATCTCGGCCGCGCTCGGCATGGCGATGGCCGCCCAGCTGAAGGGCGAGGACCGCCGCTCGGTCGCGATCATCGGCGACGGCGCGATGACGGCCGGCATGGCCTTCGAGGCGCTCAACAACGCCGGCGTGTCGCAGGCCAACATGCTGGTGGTGCTGAACGACAACGACATGTCGATCTCGCCGCCGGTGGGGGCGCTCAACCGCTATCTGGCGCGGTTGATGAGCGGCAAGTTCTACGCGGCGGCGCGCGAGGGCGCGAAGCAGGTGCTGAAGAACGCGCCGCCGCTGTTCGAGCTGGCGCGCCGCTTCGAGGAGCATGCCAAGGGCATGGTGGTGCCCGGCACCATCTTCGAGGAGTTCGGCTTCACCTACGTCGGCCCGATCGACGGCCACGACCTGGATTCGCTGGTGCCGACGCTGGAGAACCTGCGCGACCGGCCGGGGCCGCAGTTCCTGCACGTGGTCACGAAGAAGGGCTACGGCTACAAGCTGGCCGAGGCCGACCCGGTCAAGTACCACGCGGCCTCGGGCAAGTTCGACCCGGCCGAGGGCTTCCCGAAGGCGAAGGCCGGCAAGCCCACCTTCACCCAGGTCTTCGGCCAGTGGCTGTGCGACATGGCCGAGAAGGACAAGCGCCTGATCGGCATCACGCCGGCGATGCGCGAGGGCTCGGGCATGGTGGAGTTCGAGAAGCGCTTCCCGGACCGCTACCACGACGTCGGCATCGCCGAGCAGCACGCGGTGACGTTTGCCGCGGGCCTGGCCTGCGAGGGGCTGAAGCCGGTGGTCGCGATCTACTCGACCTTCCTGCAGCGTGCCTACGACCAGCTGGTGCACGACGTGGCGATCCAGAAGTTGCCGGTGGTGTTTGCGCTCGACCGCGCGGGCCTGGTGGGCGGTGACGGCGCGACCCACGCGGGCGCCTATGACATCGCTTTCCTGCGCTGCATCCCGAACATGAGCGTGCTGGCGCCGGCCGACGAGCGCGAGTGCCGCCGGCTGCTGACGACGGCGTTCGAGCAGGACCACCCGGTGGCGGTGCGCTATCCGCGCGGCTCGGGGGCCGGCGTCGAGGTCGTCGCCGAGCTGGACACCCTGCCCTGGGGCCGGGGCGAGGTGCGGCGCCGCGGCGAGCGCATCGCGATCCTGGCCTTCGGCACGCTGCTGTACCCGGCGCTGCAGGCCGCCGAGGCGCTGGGCGCGACGGTGGCCAACATGCGCTTCGTGAAGCCGCTGGACGTCGCGCTGGTGGCCGAGCTGGCGCGCAGCCACGACGCCCTCGTGACGGTGGAGGAAGGTTGCGTGCAGGGCGGCGCCGGCAGCGCGGTGCTCGAGGCGCTGCAGGCCGAGCGCATCAACGTCCCGGTGCTGCAGCTGGGGCTGCCGGACGTCTATGTCGAGCACGGCGACCCGGCCAAGCTGCTGGCGGCGTGCGGGCTGGACGCGGCGGGCATCGAGCAGGCCATCCTGAAGCGCTTCGGCGCCCGGCCGGCGCTGGTGCATTCGGTGCCGGCGGCGCAGCAGCGCTGAGGCGGTTTGAACGGCGTCATCAAGCCCTTTCGGGCATGGGGCGGCTCAAATACTGTCATCCTTCGGTCTGTTGACAGATAGAAGCCGACATGAATCACATGACGAACCTGAAAGACGCGCTGCACATTCCCGACACGCAGAGCGAACGCGACGAACGCCACCTGGCGATCCAGCGCGTGGGCGTGAAGGACGTGCGCTACCCGCTGCAGCTGCGGATGGGGAAGGCGGTGCAGCCGACGATCGGCCAGTGGGAGCTGGACGTGGCCTTGCCGGCGGAGCAGAAGGGCACGCACATGTCGCGCTTCGTGGCCTGGCTGGACGGGTTGGACGAGCCGCTGGACGCCGAGGGCTTGAAGCGGCGCTTCGGCGAGATGCTGGAGAAGCTGCATGCGGCGCAGGGGCGCATCGAGGTGCGTTTCCCGTTCTTCATCCGCAAGCGGGCGCCGGTGTCGGGCGTGGAGAGCCTGCTCGACTACCAGGGCAGCTGGATCGCCGAGGTGCGCGACGGCCGGCCGGTGGTGTGGTCGCAGGTGCTGGTGCCGGTGAAGTCGCTGTGCCCGTGCTCGAAGGAGATCTCGGACTATGGGGCGCACAACCAGCGCTCGCACGTGACGATTCGCGCCGAGCTGCTGGAGGACGTGGCCTGGGGCGAGCTGGTGCGTTTCGCCGAGGACGCGGCGTCGAGCGAGATCTGGCCGATGCTCAAGCGCGCGGACGAGAAGTGGGTCACCGAGCGGGCCTACGAGAACCCGAAGTTCGTCGAGGACCTGGTACGCGACGTGGCGCTCGGGTTGAATGCGGACAAGCGGATCGGTCGCTACACCGTCGATGTCGAGAATTTCGAGTCGATCCACAACCACAGTGCCTTTGCCCGCATCGAGCGCCTTTGAGCGGGAGTCCCGGATTGGCATCCGGGCTACGAAACGTTGACGTCGTAGCCCGGATGGAGCGCAGCGCAATCCGGGTAGCATCGCCGCACCTATGAACTGGCCTTATGAATTACAAGTCGGCGTGCGGTACACGCGCGCCGGCCGCGCCGGCCGCCGCAACGGCTTCATCTCCTTCATCTCCGGCGTCTCGATGCTCGGCATCGCGCTCGGCGTGGCGGCGCTGATCATCGTGCTCTCGGTGATGAACGGCTTCCAGAAGGAAGTGCGCGACCGCATGCTGTCGGTGGTCGCCCACGTCGAGGTGGCCGACGGCCAGGGCCAGGCCCTGCCCGACTGGCGGCTCACCGCGAAGCAGGCGCGCGAGAACCCCCAGGTCACCGGCGCCGCCCCCTTCGTGGCCGCCCAGGCCCTCATCGCGCGCGGCGACGACATGCGCGGCGCGATCGTGCGCGGCATCTCGCCGGACGAGGAGGCCACCGTCACCGACCTCGCCGCGAAGATCAAGGACACGACGCTCTCGAAGCTGGTCCCCGGCGAATGGGGCATCGTGCTCGGTGCCGAGCTGGCCCGCTCGCTCGCCGTGCACGAAGGCGACAAGATCACCATCGTCGCCCCCGGCGGGCAGGTCACGCCGGCCGGCGTGGTGCCGCGCCTCAAGCAGATGACCGTGGTCGGCACGTTCGACTCCGGCCACTACGAGTACGACAGCGGCCTCGCGATGATCCACCTGGACGACGCGGCCAAGCTGTTCCGCACCGAAGGCCCGACCGGCGTGCAGCTGCGCCTGAAGGACCTGTTCCAGGCGCGCGATGTGGCCGAGCAGCTGTCGCACGCCTTCGGCCCGCAGTTCGCGGTGAGCGACTGGACGCGCACCAACCGCAACTGGTTCTCGGCGGTGCAGCTCGAGAAGCGGCTGATGTTCATCATCCTGACGCTGATCGTCGCGGTCGCGGCCTTCAACCTCGTGTCGACGCTGGTGATGACGGTCACCGACAAGCGCGCCGACATCGCGATCCTGCGCACGCTGGGCGCCAGCCCGCGCTCCATCATGGGCGTGTTCATGGTCCAGGGCGCGGCCTCGGGCATCATCGGCACGCTGTCGGGGGTGCTCTTCGGCCTGCTGGTCGCGTTCAACATCGACGTCATCGTGCCCTTCATCGAACACCTGCTGCACACCACCTTCCTGCCGCCGAGCATCTACCTGATCAGCCGCATGCCGAGCGACCCGCAGTCGGCCGACATCGTGCCGATCACGGTGATTTCACTGCTGCTGTCCTTCGTCGCGACGCTGTACCCCAGCTGGCGCGCGAGCCGCGTGCAACCGGCGGAGGCCCTGCGCTATGAGTGAACCGCGACCGCGGGTGATCGAGGCGCAGGACCTGCACAAGCGCTTCGAGGAGGGCGGGCTCGACGTGCATGTGCTGCAGGGCGTGGCGCTGCACGTGGAGGCGGGCGAGACGCTCGCGATCGTCGGGGCCTCGGGCTCGGGCAAGAGCACGCTGTTGCACCTGCTGGGCGGCCTCGAGGCGCCGACCCGCGGGGCGGTGCAGTTGAAGGGGCAGGACTTCTCGCACATGAGCCCGGCGGAGCAGGGGGCGTGGCGCAACCGGCACCTGGGCTTCGTCTACCAGTTTCACCATCTGTTGCCGGAGTTCACGGCGCTGGACAACGTGGCGATGCCGCTGCGCATCCGCCGCCTGGACAAGGCGCAGGCGCGCGAGCGGGCGCGCGAGGTGCTGGCGCAGGTGGGGCTGGCCGAGCGGGTGGAGCACCGGCCGGCGCAGCTGTCGGGCGGCGAGCGCCAGCGCGTGGCGATCGCGCGCGCGCTGGCGGGCCAGCCGGCCTGCGTGCTGGCCGACGAGCCGACCGGCAACCTCGACCGCGAGACGGCCGACAAGGTGTTCGCGCTGATGCTGGACCTGGCGCAACGCCAGGGCACGGCCTTCGTGATGGTGACGCACGACGAGGGGCTGGCGAAGCGCTGCCACCGGGTGCTGCGGCTGCGGCAGGGGCGGCTGGTCGACTGAACACCGCTTGCCGCCCGGATGGGGTCCGAGGCGAAGGCGTTTGGCCTCGGGGGTCTCGTCCTCTGCGGGAAAGACTCCCATCGAGGTGTCCATAAGAATGGGACCACGTTAGCAGGAACCGTCAGCAGGAGCTTGCGTACTCACTGCGCGCACCGAACAGTTGCGAATCGGTGCCGGCGCATGCGCTTGTTCATTCAATTGCGAAGGAGTTTGTACGTGGAATTGAAGTTGAAGCCAACGGGGCCACGCGGTGTCGATCCCGGTGAGTCAGGGTCGAACAATGGTGGCACTCCAAATATCGGGGAAGAAGTCAAAAACTATCGGAAACGAGCTCGGCTAGCGATGGGGGCTGCCGGTCTAGTCATGTTCGGGTTCTCGGCATGGGGTGGATTCACCGCTCTGACCGCGTTGGATGGAGACGCATCGCACACGGTTGGCCAGACTGCCGGCCTGATTGCCGGTGTCATGTTCAGCCTGGCGGGATGCTCCGGGGGAGCGGGGCTCGTCAAGATCGGGTACCAGCAAGCAAAACGGGACTGTTCCAGCGACGACGCCAGTTCCGGCGCCGGTGACATGGCCAATGTCGTCGTTGAGTCCCCGTCCGGAGATTCAACTGCTACGTCGGATGAGTCCTCGGACTCTGGACCGACAACATCCCTGCATAGATCCCCGGTGACGAGCCCTCGATCGTGACCGCCCCGACGGTCTTCTCGTAGAACGCGGTCGGCCCCGCGCTGCCGATGATGGCGTAGGCATAGCCCGCCTCCCGCTGGGCGTGCAGCGCCGCCAGCAGCAGCGCGCGGCCGACGCCTTGGCCCTGCACGGCGTCCAGCACGCCCTCGGGCCCGAAGAAGTTCTTGCAGGTCGCGTCGTGGCAGGCGAAGCCGACGATCTGCCGGTCGCGCAGCGCGATGAAGCAGGCCACCGGCAGGCGCCCGAGGGCAACGTCGATCTCCGCCGCCCAGCCGGGGAAATGCTCGGCCGCCCAGGCCAGGATGTGCGGCTTCTCGGGTGTCAGCGCACGCCGCACGGTCACGTCGTGGCGGCGTGCAATGGCCAGCGCGTCCTCCAGGGGAGGAAGCGTGTAGAGCTTGACGAGCATGTCAGACATGGTGCGGGCACGGCGGAAGGGAGAGCGGAGACTGTACCGGAGCGACCGGTGCCATCGCCTGGAACCCGCCCTCGCACGCGGCGCACTGATGCTGGCATTTACCACTCTGGAGATTCAATCCATGTCCGTCACCACGACCCAGCGTTCCTCCTACGGCACCATCACCCACTCTCCGCCAAATGTCCCGGGGTCGACTGCCCACTCGCGATGCTGCAACGAAGCCCGGAAGTCGGCAGCGTGTTATTTGACCACCGCATTTGTTTTCACCGGTGTGACCGTCGGCTTCGCCGTCACGGCCCTCCATGCGGGAAATCCGCCCTACGAAGACGGTTCGGAATGGGCCCAGGCGTCGTTCGGCTTGGTGGGAGCGGCAATGTCCGGACTGTTGACGCTGGCATGCACGGCTTTGGGCGTCAAAGAACTGGGCGAGCCAGGCGATGGCGATTAGCAGGCGAATGACCAGGCAATCCCGTCGGCGGCGAACCAGGTCTGACGCCGAGGCGACGGCCGCGCCTCAGCGCGCGTTCGTCACGATCGTCACGCGCCGGTTCTCCGGCGCGGCCGGCACGGCGCGGTTCAGCAGGTCCTTGTCGCCCTTGCCCTCGGCCTTCAGTCGCTCCGGCGCGATGCTGTGCGTCGCCACCAGGTACTCGCGCACGCTCTCGGCGCGATGCTGGGACAGCACCAGGTTCGCTTCCGACGAGCCGCGCGGGTCCGCATGCCCCTCGACGTTGAACGTGTAGTCGGCCAGCCGGTCGTTCTTCAGCGCCGCGGCCACCACGTCCAGCTGCTGCTTGGCGGATTCGGTCAGCTCCGAGGAATTGGTCAGGAAGGTGATCAGCAGCGAGGCGCTCGCCTTGCGCTCCGGGGCCGACACGCCGGCGCCGTCGCGGCTCACCTTCAGGCTGCGCGTCACCACCGGCTCCGGCGGCGGCGTCAGCGCGTCCAGCAGGTTGGCCTCGGTCACCTTGTTGCCCTTCAGCACCCGGGTGTCGCCCATGTCCTGCGCCCACAGCGGGGCGGTGAGCGTCAGGGCGAACACGAAGCCGGCAGCGCGGCGGAGCAGGGTCAGCGAGTTGTCCATGGGGGACCTCCGTACAGATAAGGGCGATGATCGCCGGCCCGGCACCCCGCCGGAAGCGACCAAGGTCACGGCTCCCACGTTTCAGGGGGAGCCGCCGTCCCCGTCATCCTCCCACAAGCCCGACATCCGGGTTGTTTCAGAAGGATCCCCCACCCACACCGCGATCGCGCTGTAGTTGTCCTGCTTGGGCCTCGCCGCGTCGCGGATCTGCGCCTGCATCCGGTCCAGCCAGTCCTGCGGCGAGTCGGCCGCGGCGAAGGCGGCCTCGATCGCGCGCTTGCTGAACAGGTCCCACCAGCCGTCCGAGCACAGCAGGAAGGCATCGCCGTCCTCGATGGGCATCGGGTGCTCCACCGTCGTCGGCTCGATCTCGCCTTCGGTGCCCATCGCGGCCAGCAGCTGGTTCTTGTGCGGATGGTCGATCGCCTCCTCGGGCGTCAGGTAGCCTGCGTCCACCATCCGCTGCACCACGCTGTCGTCGCGCGTCACGTGGCAGACCCGGCCGTGGCGCAGCAGGTACAGGCGCGAGTCGCCGACGTGCGTCCACAGCGCTTCCTCGCGCCGTGCGTCGATCCACAGCGCGACCACCGTGGCATGCATGCGCTCGGCGCTGCGCTTGCCGTGCTGCTGCTCGTTGATCGCGACGTGCGTGTCGCGCACCAGCTGCGTCAGGTACTCGGGCGTGGCCTGGCTCGCCGACTGCAGCCCGAGCGCCGTCATGCGCACCACCATGTCCGAGGCGATGTTGCCCCCGCGGTGCCCGCCCGCGCCGTCGGACAGCACCGCGAACGAGAAGGGACCGCTCACCCCGTGGCGCAGGTCGTCCTCGTTGCGGCTGCGTCCGCCCACCTCGCTGCGGGAAGCGATCTCGACTTGCAGCATGGTCATGGGTTCCGGGTGCTGGTCAAGTTCACGTGCCGGGGTGGCGTTCGGCCTCGAGCCGGTCGAGCTGGTCCTCGTAGGCCTTGATGAAGGCCTTGCCGAACAGCTCGTGGAAATCCTCCTGGGCGTCCTCGTGGATGCGCTGGTAGTGCTGCAGGTACTGCTCCCACAGCTTGGCGCGCCGGTTCATCGGCAGCACGCTGTCGAGCACGCTGTTGCCCGAGAGCTTGCCTTCCAGCTGCGAGGGCTCGAAGCGCTGCAGCACGCCGGCCAGCGCGGCGCGCATCCCGGCCATGGTGCCGATCGCGTGCCCGAGCAGGTCGTCCATTGCATCGTGCACCGCCGCCGGGCCGACCATGAAGCCGCGCATCGGCGGCTGCAGCAGCTGCTCGATGGCCGCGCCGGCGTCGGGCGAGAACTTCAGCGGGTTGTTGTTGCGCGCCTGGATCACCGTGACGTCGGCGCGCAGCTCCTGCTTCGCCGCGGCACGCACCGCGACCAGCTTGAGCGTGCCGTCCACCGAATGGCGCAGCACCTCGCCGATCACCCGCATCAGCGCCGGGTTCAGGCCCTGCGGCGGCTGCAGGTGGATGCCGGCGCCTTCGCAGAAGGCGGCCCAGAGGGCAGCGGGCGAGGTGTCGCCGGCGGCGTAGGCGGGCGCGGCCGCGGCCGGCGTGCCGGCAGGCGCCGACGCCACGGGTGCCGGGCGCGCCGCCGGGGGCATGGGCGGCATCGGCGACAGCGGGACGGGCGCCGAGGTCATCAGCGACGGCCGTCCCGGCCGGATGCCCGGCATCGTCGTGGTCGGCGTCAGGTCGTCGCCGCGCACCCGCGGCGGCAGCGGCGGAGGCGTGCGCGGAATGGCCGGCGGCGCGGGCGGGCGCGGGCTGCTGACCTGCGTCATGTTGGGGTCGAAGGGCGGCGGCGACACCGGCGCCGCGGGGGGCGCGGGCGGGCGCACCGGTGCCGGCGGCGGCGGGCTTTGCACCGCCGGCGGCACGTAGGCGCCGCGCAGTTCCGGCGTGTGGTTGAAGTCGGCCGGGATGGCCGGCGGCGTCGGCCCGGCCGTCGGGCCGCCGAACATCGCGAGCGGGTCGGTGCCGAGCGCCTTGCCGCCGTCCGGCGGCGGCGCGGACAGGAAGCCGGCGAGCGGGTCGGCGCCCGGCGTGGACGCGCCGGCGCCCAGGCCGAACATCGCGTCCAGGCTCGAGGGCGGCGAGGCCGACGGGCTGTTGATCATGTCGCCCAGGCTGAAATCCACCGGCAGCGACGAGCCGCCCGCAGACGGCGTGGCCGTCGCGCCGCCCAAAAAGCCGGCCAGCGGATCGGCCGGTGCCGACCGGGCGGGCGAGGCAGCCCCGGGCAGGTCGGCGAAGGGATCGAAGTCGTCCGGCAGCCGCGCCGCCGGGGCGGGCGGCGGCGGGGCGAAGGCCTCCGAGGCACGGCTCGGCGGCGGGGGGATGAGGGGCGCCGGCGGCGCGACCACCGGCGGCGGGGGCGGCGTCGCGCTGCGGAACGAGGGCATGGTCCCGGTCGGGCTCGGGTCGCGGGCCCCGCCCATCAGGTCGGCGAAGGGGTCGCTCGCCCCCCCGCCGGTGCTGCCGCCCAGCAGGTCGCCGAAGGGGTTGGCGGAGTCGATCGCGGCGGGCGTCGCGAGCGGCGGGCTGGGCTGCGCGGGCGGCGGCATGGCCGGCGTCGCGCGCGGCATCGGGGCCGGCGGCTGCAGCTGGAGGCGCGGGTTGGTCTTGGATTCGACGGACGAGGCCTTGATCACGGTGCGCGAATCAACCGGCGCCCGGTCGTCGGTGCGCGGCGCGGCCGCCTCCGGGGTGGCGAGCGTCGCGCGCATCACATAGCCGCCGATCACCAGCTCGTCGGCGTGGCCCAGGGTGGTGCCCTCGCCGGCGTTGATCGGCCGGCCGTTGACGACGATGGCGTTCGCGCTGCCGACGTTGCGGATCGAGAACGCGCCGTTGCTGAACCAGACCTCGGCCTGCAGCCGCGAGATGTGGCGTTCCGGGTCCGGCAGCGCGAGCGTGTTCGTGTCGGAACGGCCGATGGTGCCACCGCGTTCATCGAAGTGGCCCGTGATCGACTGAGACAGGGTCTCGTTCTTTAGGGTATGGGCGCGAATCACCAGGATCATGAGGGCTCCGACAGCGGGGCAGGCACCGTCCGCCCACGCGGCCGGCGCTCCTGAGGCGGGTTTATCCACTGCCCTCCACCGCTTGGCAATCAACGAAAGTCATGCCGGTCCGGGCCAGCGTCGCCTGAAATCGACGCCAGGTGACTTTCGTTCATTGAGAACTTGGGGCCGGGCAGGCACTGTCGCGTGCCATGCCAGAAAACGATTACCCGGAGCGCCCTTTCGAGGACGACGAGACGACGCGCGTCATCACCCACGCGAGCGGCGGCCTGTCCGGCGTGCCGGCGCACGCCCGCACCGCCCCCCTGAATGCCGCGGCGGCCAACGCCTCGGCCGACACCCTGCCGGCCGCGGCCGGCGGCGAGGGTGGGCGCCGGGCCGCGACCCCGGCCGCGGCCACCCCGGCGGCGCCGCGCCAGGTGGGGCGCTACCAGATCAGCGAGCGCATCGGCCGCGGGGGCATGGCGAGCGTGTTCCGCGCCCACGACCCGAGCATCGAGCGCACCATCGCGATCAAGTTCCTGCACGCCGCCTACTGCGAGGAAGAGGAATACCGGGCGCGCTTCCTGCGCGAGGCACGTGCCGCCGGCATGCTGTCGCACCCGAACATCGTCACCGTGCACGACGTGGGCGAGATCGAGGGCCGGCCCTACATGGCCATGGAGCTCATCGAGGGCGAGCCACTGAACGAGGTGATGGCGCGCGCCGGCTCGATGCCGATCCGCGACACGCTGGTGATCGGGCTGCAGCTCGCGAAGGCGCTCGACTACGCGCACGGCAAGGGCATCGTGCACCGCGACATCAAGCCGTCCAACATCATGGCGCTGAAGGGCACGAACACCGTCAAGGTGACCGACTTCGGCATCGCCCATGTGGCCTCGGCCGCGTCGACGCACCAGACCCGCGTCGGCGACGTGCTGGGCACGCCGCAGTACATGTCGCCGGAGCAGACCAAGGGCTCCAAGGTCGACGGCCGTTCCGACCTGTTCTCGGTCGGCATCATCCTGTACCAGATGCTGAGCGGCGCGGCGCCGTTCCAGGGCGACAGCATCGTCGCGCTGGCGATGAAGATCGCCACCGAGGACCCGACCCCGATCGAGAAGCTGCGCAAGGACCTGCCGCAGTCGGTGCGCATCATCGTCGAGCGCTGCCTGGCGAAGCAGCCGGAGCGCCGCTTCCAGACCGGCCAGGAGCTCGCCACCGCGATCGGCCAGGCCATGCGCGACCTCGACGACGAGGCGCGCGAGAAGGAGAAGGTCCGCATCCTCCCGCTGCGCGTGAAGTGGGCGCTGATGATGGGCGCTATTGTGCTGGCCGTGATGGCGGTCACCGGCACGGTGGTGAACCGGCAGCAGACGGCGGCGATGATGGCGCAGGTGACCGACTACGGGGCCTCGCTGAGCCGCTTCATCGCGGGCCAGAACTCGGTCTCGGCGCTGGCCGACGAGTGGGTCGCGGTCGAGGTCTCGGTGCAGGAGGTGATGAAGACGCGCGACTTCAGCAGCGTCAGCGTGGTCGACCGGACCGGCGTGGTGCGTGCCTCCAGCGATGCGGCGAGCGTCGGCCAGCCCTACAAGGCGCGCAGCGGCGAGCTGCTGGGTACGCGCAGCGGCGGCGTCACGGTGACGCGGGTGCCGGACGGCAGCGAGAACGTGCTGATGTTCGAGGCGCCGATGACCTTCCAGGGCAAGCCGGTGGGACGCGTGGCGCTGGGCGTGCCCGAGAAGCCGCTGGCCGAGGTGGCGCGCCTCAGCCTGACGCTGATGATCGTGCTCGTGATCGTCACGGTGCTGGCGGTGGCGGTGGCGATGTACTTCGTCGCGAACTGGTTCGCGCGGCCGATCAAGCTGGTCGGCGACTCGATGCGCGAGATCGCGCAGGGCCACTTCGAGCACCGCATCCGCCAGGAGCGCAGCGACGAGTTCGGCCAGCTCTACAAGAGCTTCGACGCGATGGCCCAGGCGCTGCAGGAGCGCTATGTGCCGACCCAGGACACTGCGGCGGAATCCAAGCGCGTGGCCGCGAGTTTTGCCAACACGATGGCACCGCTGCGGCGGCCGGCGGCGGAACCTGCCGCGACACCGCCCGCTGCGCCGCCGTCGCCGCCGTCGACCCCGTCCCGGAAGCCTTGAGGGAGCCCTGCCGATGCGAGTTCCACGGCGCCTTTCTTCCGCCGTCCTGGCGGGTCTCCTGGGCCTGGCCCTGACAGCCTGCCAGACCCCGCCGCGCGGCGGCGATGCGGCCACGGCCGGTGCGCCGCCGAGCGCGGCCTCGAGCGACGGCGTGCTGGCGCGCAACGACCGGCTGGTGATCTACCAGGCGCAGGGCGAGGACAGCTATGCCTCGATCGCGCAGCGCTTCCTGGGCAACCCCGCGCGTGACTGGGAGGTCGCCGAGGCCAACCCGGCGGCGCCCGTGCCGCGCAGCGGCCAGCCGGTGGTGGTGCCGCTGAAGCCGCAGAACCCGATGGGCGTGCGCAGCGGCCAGTACCAGACCATCCCCATCCTCTGCTACCACCGGGTCGGGCCGGGCAGCGGCAAGATGACGGTGTCGGCGTCGAGCTTCGAGCAGCAGCTCGACTGGCTGGCGGCCAACCACTACAAGGTGCTGCGGCTCAAGGACCTGATCGGCTTCCTGGACGGCAAGCAGGCGCTGCCCCAGCGCGCGGTCGTGCTGACCTTCGACGACGGCTATGCCTCGTACTACAAGTTCGCCTACCCGCTGCTGAAGAAGCACGGGTTCCCCGCCACCGTCTTCCTGTACACCGATTTCGTCGGGGCGGGCGACGCGCTCACCTGGAGCCAGATGCAGGAGATGAACGCCTCGGGCCTGATCGACATCCAGTCGCATTCGAAGACCCATGCCAACCTGCTCGAGCGGGCGCCGGGTGAGAGCGATGCCGCCTACAGGCAGCGCATGGACACCGAGGCGAGGGTGCCGCGCGAGGTGATCGAGAAGCGGCTGTCGAACGAGGTGCTGAGCTATGCCTATCCGTTCGGCGACGTCAACGAGGTGGTGCTGGAGGCGCTGGCCCGCAACCGCTACCGGCTGGCCGGGACCGTGACGCCGGGCGGCAACCCGGCCTGGGCGCAGCCGCTGATGCTGCGCCGGACCATGATCTACGGCAGCCACGACCTGGAGGCCTTCAAGGCCCGGTTGCAGATCGTCCGCAGCTTCACTCCTGCGTCATGAGCATGGCAACGATGGTTCGGTGCGCGACGGTGGCGTCGCTGGCAATCCTGTTGGCCGCCTGCGGCAGCGTGCCGACGGGCGGGGGCGGCGGTGCGGTGTCGCCGGGCCCGTCGGCCCGCGCCGGCGGCGACGCGGTGGCGGAATTCGAGGCGCGGCAGCGCGAGCAGGCGGTGGCGCTGGAGCGCCAGGGCCGCTGGGGCGAGGCGGTGCAGGCCTGGGAGGTGCTGGCCCTGCTGCGGCCGGCCGAGTACCGCGAGCGGCTGTCCGAAGCGCGACGGCAGGGCGAGCTGCTGGCCGGAGAGCGGCTGCAGCGGGCACGGGCCGAGCTGAAGAAGGGCGACCTGGATGCGGCGGAGCAGTCGTATCTCGGGGTGCTGGTGCTGCAGCCGGAGCAGGCCGAGGCGGCCGAAGGGCTGCGCGGCATCGAGCGGGCGCGCAACAAGCGCGACTACCTGGGGCAGCCGTCGCGCATCACGCTGACGCGCAAGGGGGGCTCACGGGTGGCGCCGAGCGAGCAGTCGATCGAGCTGGAGCATGCGGCGATGCTGGCCGGCCAGGGCGAGTACGACGAGGCGATCGGCATGCTGCAGAAGCGGCTGGATGGCGCGCCCAAGGATGCGGCGACGCGCCGGGCGCTGGCGGACACGCTGCTGAAGAAGGCCCAGGCGCTGCAGGCGAGCGATCCGAAGGCGGCGCGGGACGCGTTGCAACGCTGCCTGAAGATCGAGCCGAAGAACGCGGCGGCGGGGGCCTTGCTCAAGAAGCTCGCGGGTTGAGCTTCCTTGTCGTGATCGACGATCCCGGATTGTCATCCGGGCTACGAATCTTGTAGCCCGGATGGAGCGCAGCGGAATCCGGGGGCGGCGCCTCAGAGTGCGTTGACCTTTTCCTTCAAACGCAGCGCCTTCTGCCGCTCCAGCTTCGCCGTCTCGTTCGACGGATCCAGTTCCAGCACCTTGTCCCAGGACTTGATGGCCCCGTCGAGGTCCTGGCGGGCCAGCGAGGCGCGGGCGTTGCGCGAGTGGTTGTCGACCAGGCGCTTGGTGGTCGCATCCGCCTTCGGCCCGGCGGCGGCGTAGCCCAGCCCCAGGGCCTGTTTGTAGTCGGCCAGGGCGCGATCCAGGTTGCCGGCCTTGAACGCGGCTTCGGCGCTGCGGAAGGCCTTCTCCCCAGCCGACGGCTCGGGCGGCGCCGCCGGGGCGGCGGCCACCACCGGCGGGGCCGGTTCCGGCTCGGCCGGCTTCACCGGCGCGGGTGCGGGACGGGCCGGCCGCGCGGTCTCGCGCTCGGGCGGCGGCGCCTTGCCGGGGATGCGGATCGTCGTGCCTTCGCCCACCTGGCGCGGCACCTTGATGTTGTTGTAGCGGGCCAGGATGTGGAAGGCGTAGATGTCGCCGAGGAAGCGGCCGGCGATGCGCGAGAGCGTGTCGCCGGAGCGCACCACGTACGCGAAGGATTCGCGGCCGAGGGTGGCCTGCGGGTCCTCGGTCATCTGGCGCTGCAGGCTCAGCGCGAGCTTGTTCTGCGGATCCAGCGTCAACACGCGTTGCAGTTCGGCGCGCGCCTGGTCCTCGTTGCCGGCCTCGAGCAGCTCGACCACGCCGAGCGCCATCTTCTGGGCCTGCTGCTGCTGGGCCGCGGTGGGCGGCGGCGGCGGCTCCGGCGCGGGCGCAGGGGCCGGGGCGGAGGCGGCTGCGGCCGGCGGCTGCGGCGCCGGCTCGGGCGGCTTGGTGGCGCAGGCCGACAGCGCCAGCGCGGCGATCAGCGCGGTGCCGCACAGCAGGCGGGACGGCGCAAGGCGATCAGGGAATGCGGTCATGCGTTTCATCTTCAATCGAAGTGAGCGGGTCGGTCGACGGCGCGAGCATGGGTCTGTGCCGGCGCCGTGGGGAACAACCGGGGGATTGTGCCGCTTTCGCGCCGCATCCCGGGGCGTTCCCCCCTCTGGTGGAAGGCGGTCCCCACAAGGGGGGGGCAAGTGCGGAAAAGATCGCGGATTGCGGACGCTGGAGCCGGTCCTGGACCGAGCCGTCAAGGCGCCGACAGCGCCTGCCACCAGAGCCAGGTGGCCACGGCCGAGAAAATGGCGCCGACGATCAGCCAGGCGCGTGCCTGCGGGAGGATGCGCCCGGCCGTCAACCAGCGGGCGAGCCCCAGCACCAGGAAGGCGGGGCCGAGGATGGCGAGGATCAGCTTGGCGTCGATGGGGGGCATCTGGAAGCCGGTGCAGGGCCGGGGTCGGGCGAGTATGTCACGCAGGCGCGGCCTGCAGCAGGCGCTGCTGCCGCCACGCCGGCGCCGAGGTGTTGAACAGCGGCGTGCCCGGCTGCAGCAGGCACAGCGATTCGGCGGCGGCCGTGCGCTGGCGCTGGAAACCCGAGGCCAGCACCGCCTGGCAGTGGGCCGGCGTCGGCACGGCCCCCATGAAGAATCGCGTGCCGGGCGGGAAGGCCGCGCCCTGCGCCGCCCACCAGGCGGCGATGCGCTGCGGGTCGGGCCAGGGCAGGCCGTCGTCCTCGTCCAGCGCGACGCGCGGGTCCGCCGGGTCGTCGTTCGGCCCGGCCTCGTTCGCCTCGGGGGGCTTGCGCTCCAGGTCGAGCAGGGCCAGGTCGAGGCCGGTGATCAGGCTGAAGGATTCGCCGGCGAGCCGGCTCAGCGCCAGGTCGTCCATCTGCTTGATGAGCCACGGCACGTAGTGCGCGTCGCCGGCCGCGCCGATGGCGCGGATCAGCAGCCGCGGGGCATCCTTGTCGCGCGACAACGCTTGCAGCATGGCGCGGGCGCCGGCCTCGTCGAGGCTGCGGATCAGGTGCGTGGCCGCATCCGCCTGGCCCGGCCCGGCGGTGCCGGCCACCTGGCGCAGCGTCTCGGCGGCGGGCCCCCGGTCGCCCAGCAGCAGCGCCGCGCAGGCGGCGGCATGGCGCACCGCCGCGTCGCCATCGGCCAGGGCCCGCAGGCAGGCGGGCAACAGCTCGCGCCGGCCGAGCCGACCGGCGACCGTCAGCGCACGCGCCCGCAGCGCCGCGTCGGGGTCGCCCAGGGCCGCGTCGAGCGCCGCCCCCGGGTGCACCTGGTGCATCGCGCAGGCCAGCAGGCCGACGCCGCGGCGCAAGGGGCTGGGCGCTTCGAGCAGCGCCTTGGTGATGCCGCGCAGGCTGGCCGCCGACACCCAGCCGAAGGCCGAGAGCACGCCGCGCAGGCTGTCGGGCTCGGCCTCGGCGATGGCCAGGCATCGTTCCAGCAGGGCCGGGTCGCGGGACTCCAGCGCCATGACCGTCGCGGTGAAGAGCGTGCCGGCGCCGGGGCTTTCCAGCGAGGCCTGGATCAGGGCCACGGCGTCGGGCCCGGCGGTGGCCAGGCCATCGAGGTGGGCGGCGATGCGGTCGTCCAGTCGGCGCAGCTGGTGCAGCTTGACATGCGGGGCGCGCACCAGCACGGCACGCGTGCCGCGCAGGACGACGGCGTCCTCCAGGTGCTGTTGCACGATCACGGCGATGCTTGCGCGCTTCATGGGGGTCGCCTCCGGTCCGTGTGTCCGGCTCAGACCAGGGGCTTGACCGGTTGCCAGGTCGCGCCGTCGCGGGTGAACGCCAAGTGCCCCGTCCCGAACGACCAGAGCACGCCGTCCTGCGAATCCAGGTGGCCGAAACTCCTGGCGACTTCGACCGTCACCGGCTCCAGCGCGTCGCCTCGCAGGCGGAAGATCGCGTTCTCCGAAGAGACATAGAGTTCGCCCTGGTACCACTCGGCACCCCACAGGTTGCCCAGGGATGCATCCGCCGCCGCCACCTCCCAGCCGGTGCCGTCGAACTTGAGCACCAACCCCTTCTGGCCGGTAGCGTACACCTCGGTTGGGGATACGGCGACGACCCGGTGCAGGATCAGGTTGGTTGGGCTGTCGTGACGAGTCCAGCGTGCGCCGAAATGCCAGATCTCCCCCATCATGCCAACGGCCCACAGGTCGTCCGGCGCACTGCCGTGGATGGAGGAAAAGCCGCTGACCGCGATCTCGCCGAGCGGTGCCACCACGCCGGCATCGGCACGCACCCAGGGCCCGGCCGCAGTGCGGCGGTAGACCTGCCGCCCCATGCCGGTGGCATACAGCTCGCCACCGATCACGCGGATGTCCCGCATCGGGCCGCGTGCCCGCGTTCCTTCCGGGGAGTCGTCGATCGTCTCCTCGCTGTAGTTGCCATGGCCCAGACCGACGCGTCCGTCGACCGCCAGTGCGTAGACGCATGGCTTCGGGCCGGTCATCGTTGCCACGCGGGTGGGGATCCACTTCATCGGGAACAGCCCCCATTTGCCGGACGATTCGTCCCAATGGGCCAAGGCAGGCACGGCGTCGGCACCCTCGCCGACATGGGTGATGACACGGGCGACGTTGGAGTTTTCGACGGACCCGTGTCCGTAGCTGATCGTGGGCTTGTTCATCATGGCGGGGTGTCGGGCTTCAGAAGCCGCTGCGAATCATCGAGAAGAGAAGGCTGGAGTTGAGCTGCGACTGCTGGCGCGAGGTCAATTCGCCGGCGGACCGGTTGACGAGGTCGGAGCGCACCGGCGTCGCGTCGTCCACCCCTGGGCCGTCGGGATTCTTGGCCTTGTGGTACTTGTCGAGTTGGGCCTCGGTGCACTCGTGGTCGCAGTCCGGGAAGACCAGCATCATCGCAGTGACGCCGGCGCGGCGCGCCTCGCCGTAGTTCCAGTTCGACACCCCGCTGCTCAGCGGGGTCTTCCGGGCGTTGACGTGGTCATTGTAGGCAGCTTCGAACTGGCCCTGGATGGCATGACAGGCGCCGTGTTCCTTGTCGTGGCGAGGCCCCGAAGCGCAAACGCACGGCGCCTTGGTGTCGTCGTAGCCGGTGAATTCCGGCATGACCTTGCCGTCGGCGCGCCCGCCGATCTCGGTGAAGCAATGGACCTCGACCAGGTGGTGAGGGGTCTTTGCGACACCGTCTTCGTCTTCGCAGCAGCCGTAGGCGAAAGGAGCGAGCACGCATTTCATCGCATCCTTGCAGGGGTCCTTGCACATCTCACGCTTGGCGCCCGCCATGTTGACGGTTCCCTTCTGCTTGCCGGAGGTGCGGACGTTCTTCTTGTAGCCGTCCTCGCAAGCGGACTGTGCGGTCTCGCGCGTCTTTTTGCAGGGGTCATCGGTGACGCCCACGCTCATGCCCACGGTGTCGGTGTAGACCCACGGCGGCGAATTCCCTGGCATGGAGGCGTGGTTGTGCGTCGCCAGATCGAGGTTGCGCACCACGTTTTCGCCCTCGACCCTCACGTCCATCGACCAGACGGTGAAGTAGACCTTGCCGGTGATCTTGCTCGTGACAACGCCCTTCTTGGGTGCATTGCCGGCTTCGTCGCCCGTGCTCTTCTTGAAGTACGACTTGTTCTTGAGCATGATCTCCTGGCCGGAGATCTTCACCGAGGTCGAACCGTCGGCGCAGTCGGAGGCCATGCCGGTGTTCGGATAGGGGATCGGGACCCCGGGGGGCGTGGCCGGGGTCAGCGGCGGCGTGAAGCAGACATCAGGGAAGGCGCAGATGCCTTTGCCGTCGGCAGCCTTGCACGAGATCTCCATGTTGTTGGCAAAGACTTCGTTCGCCATCATGTCGGCCCGTAGTGAAGGGTGGCGGCAGCGCGCAACCCGTTGTCGTTCGACCAGTGCGCCATGATCGCGTTTCCCTTGGCGTAGGACTTGCGGCAGGCTGCTGCAGCCAGCGCGAGCATGCCGATACCCGCCACGGCGCCGGTTTCCCCGATGCATTCAGCGGGATGCCAGAGGTCGAATTCCTGCTTCACCGTGCGCATCGACCGCGACAGCGCCAGCGAGGCTTCCTTGAAGTAGTACTGCTCGCCAGCGATGTCGGCGATGCGGAAGTCCAGCTCGTGCATCGCCACGCGGGCCTCGTCGAGTGCCTCCCGGATCGCGCGCGTCAGCCCCTCGGCACGCAGCGGTTCGCCGGAGTCTATGGGGGCGGGCTCGCTTGCGAAGCCAAGACCTGTGCACCGCAACTGCGGCGATCCGTCCACCTTCCCCACGAGCAGCGCTCCACCACCCTCTCCGGGAATGAAGCCGTCGCTGTTGGTTTCGGTGAGCAGGCGCCGGTTGCGGTCGTAGTGGGCCAGGCTTGCGGCCTGCAGCAGGCTGTCCGCGGCAACGATCAGCACCTGTCGCGCCGCCTGTCGGTCAATGAGGCTGCGCGCCGCACCCAACGCCACGGCCACGCCGACGCGCCCCTGGGCGACGACGGCGGAATGTGCGGAGAAGCGGGCCTTCAGGCGGTCCTGGAGTGCCGGGAAGAAGTGCGTGTCAAGCGTGTCCGGCCGGCCCGGCCGCGCGGTCTCGGCGACACACAGCAACAACGGCAGCTCGGCCCAGTCGTCCCTTGGCACGTCGGCGAGCGTCTCTTCGGTGGCCATCGCCGCCATCTCCACCAACTTGTCCAGGCCGCGTTGCGACTGTGGCAGGCGTACCGCATGGCCCCCGATCCAGCGCCCTGCCGAATCGATGAAGTGGGTGTCTGTCGGGTTCGCCAGTTTGGCCCGCAAGGCGGCGCAGGTCGACGAGGCATCCAGGCCCACCGAAGTAACGAGCCCGGCGTGCAGGATGGCGATCGGCGTGGCGGTCATGCGCCTACCTCGTCCGCCGGCTCAGGCGCGAACATGGGCCCGGTCGGGATCATGACGACGGGGATGGGGAAGACGGACTGGTCTCGCTGCTGCCACCAATCGCGGCCCTTCTTGCCGACCAGCACCTGGGCGATCTCGTGCATGTTCTTTTTCAGCGGGCGTGCCACGCGCCAAGTCAGGCTGAAGCGCTGCAGGTCCGGCTCGATGACGATGGTGTCGAGCGCAGCGACGTAGTCCTCGCGGGCGCCCTGCTTCGGGAAGACGTGGACCGGTGCCTGCAGGCTCGGGATGGTGAACCGGGTCATGCCCTCAGGGGTGAGGTTGGCCAATGCCACCTCCAGCGGCCCGGCGCGTACCGCATCCAGGGGCAATTGCTGGTCGGCCGGCGCGCTCTGGAAGTATCGTTCGTCGAAGTCGGGCGGCAGGAAGGGAAAGTGTTGCTCGCGCCAGAGTTCGTCGTAGGTTCCGGCGTAGCGCACGCGCGGCTCCCACCCGCGGCCGACCGGCCCGTAGGACATGGGAAGGTAGTCGCTGTCCGGATCGGTGATGCCGCGACCGATCTCTTCGGTGACAGGCAACGGCTTGCCGTCGACCCAGGCCTTGCGCAAATGACGGTGGAAGCCGACGCCGACCGGATTGGCCATGTAAGCCGCATGCTGCGCCGGATCCTCATGGGCGAGGTCGACACCCCCGTACGCGACATCGTACGAAATGGGCTGGCTGACGAAGGGTTGAGCCGGTGTCGCTCTCAGCGTGGCGAGACCGCAATCCCACTGGCGCGGCCCCACGACGGCAAGGCGCTTGCTCCAACTGCCGATGCGCACGCCGGTCTCGACGCGCGTGGCCGGACGGCCGTGGGGGGCATAGGCGGTGCCCAGCAGCAACACGTCGCACTGCGGCTTGCGCGGCGCGAAGTCGACTTCGAAGACCGGTGCCGAAGCGCCCGGCTCGCCGGTGAAGGTATCGGCCATGACCAGTGGCAATTGCTCGTCATGCAGGGCAAAGTGTCCAGGTGCTTCGCCGGGTTGCGGAAAGCGGAAGGTGCCCTTGATGACGACGACCAGCAGTTCACGGCCGTTCGGCTCCAGGCCCATGCTGAAACCCGCCGTCATGCGGGTGGCGTTGATCAGTTCCATCGCGGTGTCCGGTACTGCAGGGATCGGGGAGCGCTCAATTCAGCTGCACCGACCCGCCCTTGATGCGATTCACGCCGGTCGAGCGGCTGGACACGTAGCTGCCGTTGATCAGCACCTTGCCGGCCTCGGTCAGCGTGATGCTGGCCTTGCCGCAGCGCAGCACCAGTTCCTTCTTCGCGCTGACCACCATGCGCTCGCCGGCGCTGTCGACCTGGACCTGGGCCGGCGCCTCGGCGAGCGGCCAGCCGCCGGCCGGGCGCAGCACGCCGGTCACGATCGGCAGGGCCGCATCGCCGTTCTCGAAGGTGAGCGTCACCGCCCGGCCGACGTGGGCGCCGTGCAGGTCCAGCACGCTGCGCGCGCGCACCGCGGCGCTGCCCGGCTGGCCGGGGTAGAGCACGAGGGCGGTGGCGCCCTCGTCGACCAGGGCCACCAGCTCGCCCACCACCGCCGACGGCAGGGGCTCGCTGCGCAGCACCGCCGGCCGGGCCTGCAGCAGCGGCTGCAGGGCGTCGACGGTGTCGCCGAGGGGGGGCAGTTCGGTGCCGCTCTCGCGGGCGTGCGCCTGTTCCAGTTGCTGGTCGATCGAATCGCGGCCGCTCATGCGTGGTCCTCAGTTCTGCAGGATCTTCGAACCCTTCATCACGATGTTGCCGCCGGCCTTCTTGTTGATGTTGCCGGAGCCGTCGACCGTGATGTCCTTGCCCTTGATGGTGATCGTGCCGTCCTTCTTCATCGTGATGCTGGCGCTGCCGGTCTTGATGGTGATGGAGTCGGCGACGTCGATCACGAGGTTCTTGCCCACCTTCAGCGAGTCGTCCTCGCCGACGCTGGTGGTGCGCGCCTTCGCGATCTGCGTGCCCTGCTTGCCGCCCACGCTCAGCGTGCGGTCCGAGCCGACGTCGATGCTCTGCTTGGTGCCGACCGACTTGCTCTCGCTGGTGCCGACGCTGACCGAGCGCGTGACGCCGACGGCGATCGCCTGCAGGCCGCCGATGGTGATTTCCTGGGCGGCGCCGATCGCCACCGTCTCGTTCACGCCGACCGCGCGGGTGCGCTGCAGCGCGACGGTGCGGGTCTCGCTTGCACCGACCGAGTGGGTGTGGTTCGCGCCGATGCTGACCGACTCGTTGGCGCCGACGGTCTCGGTGCGGTTGACGCCGATGCTGATGGTCTCGTTGGAGCCCACCGATTCGGTGCGGTTGACCCCGATCGTGATGTTCTCGTTGTTGCCGACCTTCTCGGTGCGGTCGACGCCGACCGTGACGGTCTCGTTGTTGTCGATCGTCTTCGTGCGGTCGTGCTTGACGTGCTCGGTCTCGTCGTGGTCGATGGTCTTGGTGCGGTCGTGCCCGACCCACTTCGTCTCGTCGTTCTCGACCTCGGTGAGCTGGTCCTTCTCGGCATGCAACCAGAGCTGCTCGGCCCCCTGCTTGTCCTCGAAGCGGATCGCGTTGGCATTGCCGTAGCCGCCGCCCTTGGACGAGCGGGTGAGGATGCCCGACTGGGTGGCGTTGGCCGGCAGGTCCCACGGCGGCATCTGCTCGGCGTTGTAGACGCGGCCGGTGATGAGCGGCTGGTCCGGGTCGCCCTCGAGGAAGTCGACGACGACCTCCTGGCCGATGCGCGGGATCGAGATGCCGCCGAAGTTCTTGCCGGCCCAGGGCGAGGACACGCGCACCCAGCACGAGCTCTTCTCGTCCTTCTTGCCGTAGCGGTCCCAGTGGAACTGCACCTTCACCCGGCCGTACTTGTCGGTGAAGATCTCCTCGCCGCCCGGGCCGACCACGACGGCGGTCTGCGGGCCCTGGACGAAGGGCTTGGGGGTGAGGCGGCGCGGCCGATACTGCTGCTTGCTCGGGATGGCCGAGAAGCTGCAGTGGAAGGTGGCGCCGGTGCCGCTGGAGTCGTGCGTGCCCAGCTCGGCCCGGACCGACAGTGTGGTGATCAGGTACTCGGCGTTCTGGTCCTCGCGCGGGTGCTTGGTGAGCTTGACGTTGCAGCCGATGTCCAGGCCGAGCGCGTTCGACGCGCCAAGCAGCTGCGTGTAGCGCGCCTGGGCCTCGTCGAGGCGGTTCTCGGCCCACTGCGAGCCGTCCGCCTTCTGGACGTAGTCGCCCTGGAAGTCGAAGTTCTCGTAGTCGGCCAGTTCGTGGGAGCGGGTGTTGGCGGTCTCGACCTCGAGCGAGGTGGAGGGGCGCTCGAAGTCATAGCTGGTGAGCACCATCTTGCCGGTGCGCACCGATTCGTCGTAGCACCAGTCGCAGATGTATTCCTCGTCCGGCGGCGCGCTCGAGGGGTCCTCGATGAAGCGCATGCTCTCGTAGCCGGGGACGGCATCGTGGGCGCTCTGCGAATCGACCAGCACCAGCTTGTGGGCGCCGTCGCTGTGCTTGAAGTACCAGTAGATGCCTTCGTGCTCGAGCAGGCGGGCGATGAAGTTGAAGTCGCTCTCGCGGTACTGGACGCAGTAGGTCCAGGGCTGGTAGGAGCGGAAGAGCTTGGATTCGAAGCTCGCGACGCCGTGGTCGCCGAACACCTTCTTGACGATGTCGGGGACCGACATGTCCTGGAAGATGCGGCAGTCGGTGGTGCGGGTCAGGAACCACAGCCAGGGGCGGACGGTGGCGCGGTAGTTGAAGTAGCGGCCCTTGCCGCCCGAGCCGAGCCCGAAGCGGGTGACGTAGCCGTTGAAGTGGCGCTTGCCGCCGCTGCCGAGGGTGACGTTCACCGTGACCAGCTTGCCGAGCAGGTCCTGCGGCTTCAGGTCGGCCTTCTCGCTCAGCAGCGAGAGTTGCATCTCGCCCAGCGAACTCAGGCCGCCCGAGTACGTCATCGACTCGAAGAACAGGTCTTCGGGTGGCAGCGGTGAACTCAGGGTGATGGGGTGGTCCATGGGGGGCGCTTCGAGTGCGGACGAGCGGTGCACGCCAATGCACCATGAAGGCAGGGTAGGAAAACCTACCGAGAGGGTAAAGCGACGAAAGTCATGTGTCCCCCGCAGGGGTGGGGGGCCGCCGGGCGACACCACCAGTTACCACTGCGTCGGCTTCCCGCGGCGGCCCGCCTTGTCCGGCACCGTGCCGCCCCGTAATATCTGGCCACACCGAAGGATGGCCGGCCTGCGCCCTGCCGGGCATCCGCACAACGATCGCGTCCGAGGGACCCCCATGGCATCGCAGCCCAGCGCGCAGCAGTCCGGCGCAGACCACCTGCCGGCACTCACCAGCCTGCGCTTCATCGCCGCTTTCGCGGTGCTCGTGCTGCATTACCGCGACCTGCTGGGCCCGATGCCCGATGGGGTGATGCGCGGCGTGATCGGCGGCCAGTACGGCGTCACCTTTTTCTTCATCCTCAGCGGCTTCATCCTCACCTACCGCTACCACGGCTGGTTCGCCGACGGCGTGAGCGAGGGGCGCTTCTGGCGCTTCCAGCGCTACCGCTTCGCGCGCATCTACCCGGTCTACCTGGTCGGCCTGCTGCTGGACACGCCCTGGCACCTGATCGAGCGCTGGCAGGCCGGTCCGGAACAGCTGGCCGCCGTGGGCTCGACCTGGTGGGCCTCCTGGCTGCTCAACCTGGTCGGGCTGCAGGCCTGGGTGCCGGCGGTCCCGTTCGCGATGTTCTGGAACACGCCGGCCTGGAGCGTCGCCGCCGAATTCTTCTTCTACGCGACCTTTCCCTTCCTGTGCGCTGCGCTGGTCCGGCGCCGCCTGTCGATGCCGGCCCTGGCGGCCCTGTTCGGCCTCGTCATCGTGGCCGGCGTGGCGATCTATGCCGGCGTGCTGTGGTGGCTCAACCAGGTGCTGCGGGTCGAGGGAACGACGCAGTACATCGTGATGGTCTACAACCCGCTGCTGCGCTACAGCGAGTTTGCCGCGGGCTGCCTGGCGGGGCTGTTCTTCCTGCAGATGCAGGCGCGGCCGGCGGGCGACCCGGCGCGCGCGCGGCGCTGGCGCGACGCGGTGATCGTGGCGGCCCTGGGCGCCGCGGCGCTGCGCATCTTCCTGCCCGACTACGTGGGCCCGGAGATGTGGCGCTGGGTGCTGGACGTCGCGATGAAGTACGGCGTCTTCATCCTGCCCTTCGGGGCGCTGATCCTGGCGGTGGCCTCCGGCCGCAACTGCCTGAGCTGGCTGCTGGAGCGGCCGTGGATGATCCTGCTGGGCGAGGCGAGCTACGCGCTCTACATCATCCACTGGTCGGTGACCACGGTGCTGCGCATGGGGTGGCATGCCCACCTGGGCCTGCCGGCCGCGCCGCCGGTGCATGCGATGTTCCTGCTCGGCACGGTGGGCGCCTCGGTGCTGTGCTACCGATGGATCGAGGTGCCGTGGCGCGAACGCCTGCGCGGCCCCTCGTCCGGTGCCCGTGAATCCGCTGCCGCGACGGCGTCCGCGTCGTCGCCCCTGTCTTCTTCTTCCGCCACGAGTCCTGCCCTGCCATGAACACCACCGCCCTGCGGCCCGCGCCGCGCCCGAACGAAACCGCCGGCACCGCGCCGGTTGCCCCGGTCGGCCGTCCCGTCGACGACGGCTGGCTGCAGTGGGTCGCCGAGAACCGGCTGCGCAACTGCTCGCCGGATTCGATGCTGCAGACCATGGTAGCGGCCGGCCTGTCGCGCGCCGACAGCCAGGCGGCGATCGCGCGCATGGAGCAGAACCCGGTGTACCTGGCCGCGCGGCGCCACCAGCAGCTGCTGCGCAAGCTGGAGTCGGTGGTGGCGAACCAGCAGAAGCTGTGGGAGTCGTCGCCCGTCTACGACCGGGTCGAGAAGCGCAGCCATGTGTCGCGCGACGAGTTCATCGAGCGCTATGTGCGCGGCAGCCGGCCGCTGGTGCTGACGGAGGCGGCGCGGGACTGGCCGGCGCTGAAGCGCTGGTCGCCGCAGGACCTGAAGGAGCGCTTCGGGCACCTGGACGTGGAGGTGCAGGCCGAGCGCAATGCCGATGCGAACTACGAGCAGAACAAGATGGACCACCGGCGGGTGGTGCGCCTGTCGCAGTTCGTCGACCAGGTGGTCGGCGGCGGGGCGACCAACGACTACTACCTGACGGCCAACAACGAGGCGCTGCGCCGGCCGGACTTCGCGCCGCTGCTGAAGGACATCGGCACCCTGCCCGACATCTGCGACCGCTCGCAGCTGGCGCAGCGATCGTCGTTCTGGTTCGGGCCGGGCGGCACCAAGACGCCGCTGCACCACGACACGCTGATGCTGCTGCACACGCAGGTGGTGGGCCGCAAGCGCTGGCGCTTCATCTCGCCGCTGCAGACGCCGCTGCTGTACAACTTCTTCCGCGTCTACAGCCCGATCGACCTGGATGCGCCGGACCTGGTGCGGTATCCGGACTTCGCGGGGGCAAGGGTGCTGGACGTGATCGTCGAGCCGGGCGAGACGGTGTTCCTGCCGCTGGGATGGTGGCACCAGGTGACGGCGCTGGACGTGAGCCTGTCCTTCTCGTACTCCAACTTGGCTATTCCGAACGAGTTCTCGTACAACAACGCCGAGATCCATAATTGGTGACGGCCCCCCAGTCGTCGCTGCGCTCCTCCTGCCCCCAAGGGGCGCCACGCCAGGGGCCCGGCAGAGCCGGTTCCCCGGCGCGTTGCTGGATGACTACGTCGCTTCGCTCGTAGCCCGGATGCCAATCCGGGGATCGTCGTTCACCTCATTCGTTGCTCCCGGATTCCGCTGCGCTGCATCCGGGCTACGCATGTGCGAATCGGGATGTTCGCAGGCCGCGGTGGGTCGGCAAAGGCGCGGGTGGGGGAGGCTGGGGCGCGCCAATCAGGGTGGTGCGCCGGAGCTGGCTGGTTTCAGGGCCCGCGTGCGCAGCACGCTTCGTGGACTGACTTGCGGCATCCTGTTTGAGCGCAGTGAGCGAAGCGAACGAAGCGAGTTATGCCGCGGGCCCTGAAACCAGGCAGCGCAGGGGAGTCTTCGTCCCGGCAGGGACGAAGACCGCGACACCCGGCGCGCCCCAGCCTCCCCCGCCCGCGCCTTTGCCTGCGCCATTGGCCGACAAGAAAAACCCCGTTCACCCCCGCGCCGCCACCACCCACCCCTGCACCGGCTTGCCGCCTTCCTGCCGCAGCGTGTCGCCGCGGATCTCCAGCAGCGAGAAGCCGTTCGCCGCCAGCACCGCCTCGACGTGCGCACGCGCATGCGCATACCGCCCGTGCGGCTCGAGCCGGAACATCGACGGGCTGTCCTCCGGCAGCGCCTCGACGGTGAAGACCACCGTCCCGCCCGCCTTCACCGAGCCCTTCGCCGCCGCCATCAGCGGCATCAGGTCGCCGAAATAGCACAGCGTGTCGGCCGAGACCACCACGTCCCACTGGTCCGGCGACTCGCGCAGGAACTCCGTCAGCTCCGCCTTGTACAGGTCGTCGTAGACCCCCTTGCTGCGTGCATGGTCCAGCATGCCGCGCGACAGGTCCACCCCCGCCAGCGTCCGTGCCCACGGCTTCACCAGCGGCCCGCACAGCCCCGTGCCGCATCCCGCATCCAGCACCACGAACTGCCGCGCCGCCGCCGGCAGCCGGCGCTCCAGCATCGCGGCGCACAGCGCCGGCGCCCGGTAGGCCAGCCGCTCGTTCAGCTGCGTCTCGAAGCTGTCGGCAAACCGGTCGAAGGTGTACTCCACGTAGTCGTCCGCCGCCCGCTCAGGCACGTTCTCGCCGGTGCACGCGGCCACCATGTGGCGCGCCATCGGCTGGTCGGGCTCGGCCTCCAGCCACTGGCGGAACACCTCGGCCGCCTCGTCGATCTTGCCCATCGTGTAGTAGGTCATGCCCAGCAGCTTGCGGCCGTCGGGCTGGTTGGGCAGCAGGTCGATCGACCGGGTGTACCAGCGGATCGCTTCCGGCACGTCGCCCTGGCCCGCGGCGAGCAGCCCCAGGTTGTTGTGCGCGTTCAGGTGCTTCGGCTCCAGCTCGATCGCACGCAGGTAGGCCGCGCGCGCCTCGGCCGGCCGGCCCTGCGCCCGGTACAGCGCCCCGAGGTTGTTCTGCAGGTCGGCGCTGCCCGGCGCCAGCGCCACCGCGCGTTCGAACACCACCGTCGCCTCCGCCAGTTCCTGCCGCGCCACCAGGATGTTGCCCAGGTTGTTCAGGTAGCCCGGGAAGTCCGGCACCAGCTCGATCGCGCGCCGGATCGCCGCCACGCCCTCGTCGCTGCGCCCGGTCTGGTGCAGCACCCGGCCCAGGAGGTGCAGCACATCGGGATGCTCGGGCGCCACGGCGAGGATGCGCCGGTACAACTGCTCGGCACCCTCCAGCTGGTCCTTCTGGTGCATGTCGACGGCCATGCGCAGCGCGTCGTCCAGGCTCACTTCGGACGGTGCGTCCGTCATGTCAGAAGCCGTAGTGGAAGTTGTTGTCGACCACGCTCACGGCGACGCGCTCGATCGGCCGCCCCTCCATCATCCGCGTCAGGAACTCCTTCGAGATGTCCGGCAGCATGGTGTTGGTCAGGATGGCGTCGATCATCCGCCCGCCCGACTCGCTCTCGGTGCAGCGGCTCACCACCAGCTTCACCACGTCCTCGCCGACCTCGAACGGGATCTTGTAGCGCGCCTCGACGCGCTTCTTGATGCGGTTCAGCTGCAGCTTGACGATGCGGCCCAGCATCTCGTCGGACAGCGGGTAGTAGGGGATGGTCACCAGCCGGCCCAGCAGCGCCGGCGGGAAGATCTTCAGCAGCGGCTCGCGCAGCGCCTTCGCCAGGCCCTCGGCCTCGGGCATCAGCTCCGGGTCCTTGCACATGTTGGCGATCAGCTCGGTGCCGGCGTTCGTCGTCAGCAGGATGAGCGTGTTCTTGAAGTCGATGAAGCGGCCCTCGCCGTCCTCCATGAAGCCCTTGTCGAACACCTGGAAGAACATCTCGTGCACGTCCGGGTGCGCCTTCTCCACCTCGTCGAGCAGCACCACCGAGTAGGGCTTGCGCCGCACCGCCTCGGTCAGCACGCCGCCCTCGCCGTAGCCGACGTACCCCGGGGGCGCCCCCTTCAGCGTGGAGACGGTGTGCGCCTCCTGGAACTCGCTCATGTTGATGGTGATGAGGTTCTGCTCGCCGCCGTACAGCGCCTCGGCCAGCGCGAGCGCCGTTTCGGTCTTGCCCACGCCCGAGGTGCCGGCCAGCATGAAGACGCCGATCGGCTTGCTCGGGTTGTCCAGCCCCGCGCGCGAGGTCTGGATGCGCTTGGCGATCATCTCCATCGCATGGTCCTGGCCGATCACGCGCTGGCTCAGCAGCGAGGCGACCTTCAGGATCGTCTCCATCTCGTTGCGCGCCATCCGGCCGACCGGGATGCCGGTCCAGTCGCCGACCACGCTCGCCACCGACTGGTAGTCGACCGTCGGCAGGATCAGCGGATGCTCGCCCTGCAGCGCCGCCAGTTCGTCCTGCACCTGCTTCAGCTCGGCGAGTGCAGCCGCCCGGTCTGACTCCGACAGCTTCGGCACCTCGGCCGCCGCCGGGTCCTTGTCGGCGCGCTTCTCCAGCGCGCTGCCGGTACCCTCGACCGCGCCGGCCACGCCGCGCAGCTTGGCGCGCAGCGCGAGCAGCCTGTCGACCAGCGTCTTCTCGGCGGCCCAGCGGGTCTTCAGCTCGTCCAGGCGCTTGCGCTCGACGGCGAGCTGCTCGGTCACGAAGGCGCTGCGCTCGCGGGTGTCGATGCCGATCGCGGCCTCGCGGCCGATGATGCCTTCCTCGGTCTCGAGGGCCTCGATGCGCTTGCTGCAGTCGTCCACCTCGGCCGGCGTCGCATGCAGGCTCACCGCGACGCGCGCGCAGGCGGTGTCGAGCAGCGAGACCGACTTGTCCGGCAGCTGGCGCGCCGGGATGTAGCGGTGCGACAGCTTCACCGCCGCCTCCAGCGCCTCGTCCAGGATCTGCACCTTGTGGTGCGCCTCCATCGTGGACGCGACGCCGCGCATCATCAGGATCGCCTTCGGCTCGTCCGGCTCGTCGACCTGCACGCTCTGGAAGCGGCGGGTCAGCGCGGGGTCCTTCTCGATGTGCTTCTTGTACTCGGCGAAGGTGGTGGCGCCGATGGTGCGCAGCTGGCCGCGCGCGAGCGCCGGCTTCAGCAGGTTGGCGGCGTCGCCGGTGCCGGCCGCGCCGCCGGCGCCGACCAGCGTGTGGGTCTCGTCGATGAACAGGATGATGGGCTTGGCGCTCGCCTGCACCTCGTCGATCACCGAGCGCAGGCGCTGCTCGAACTCGCCCTTCATGCTCGCGCCGGCCTGCAGCAGGCCGACGTCGAGCGCGCGCAGCTCCACCTCCTTCAGCGAGGGCGGCACGTCGCCGCGCGCGATGCGCTGGGCGAAGCCCTCGACCACCGCGGTCTTGCCGACACCGGCCTCGCCGACGAGGATCGGGTTGTTCTGGCGCCGGCGCATCAGGATGTCGACCACCTGGCGGATCTCGTCGTCGCGGCCGACGATCGGGTCCATCTTGCCGCCGCGCGCCTGCTCGGTCAGGTCGGTCGTGAAGCGCTTGAGCGCCTCCTGCTTGCCCATCGCCGCCGGGGCGATGGCCTCGCTCGCCTCGCCCGGGGCGCCGCCGTCGCTCGCGGCTTGGGCGTGCTCGGGCGACTGCGCCAGCAGCGAGCCGAAGCGGTCGATCAGGTCGTCGAGCTTGATGCGCTCGAACTGCTTGCTGACGGCCAGCAGCGCGTTGCGCAGCGAAGGCGTCTTCAGCGCGCCGATGAGCAGGTAGCCGGTGCGGACCTGGCGGTCGTTGAACATCAGCGAGCCGTAGACCCAGCCGCGCTCGACCGCGTTCTCGACGATGCTGGAGAGGTCGGTGACCGAGGTTGCGCCGCGCGGCAGGCGGTCCAGCGACTGGGTCAGGTCGGCCACCAGCTGGGCGCCGTCGAGCTCGTAGTGCTTGACGATGCGGTGCAGGTCGCTGTCGTTGCCGTTCAGGATCTGGTAGATCCAGTGCTGCAGCTCGACGTAGGGGTTGCCGCGCAGCTTGCAGAACACCGTGGCGCCTTCGATGGCCTTGTAGGCCAGCGGGTTGAGCTTGCCGAAGAGCGCGGTGCGACTGATTTCAGCCATGGTCGTTCCTTAGGTCCCTGGGGTGGAAGTGGATCCGGCGCCGTGCATCTGGGCCGGGTTGAGGATCAGTTCGCCGCGGTCGGGGTGCGGCGTCCTGCGGCCGAGCCAGGTGGTGAGGCCGAGCGCGCCGGGGCTGTCGCCGGACAGGCCGAGCGCGGGCACGGCGCTGCCCTGCAGCACCAGGCGCAGGTCCCACAGCATCTCGAAGCCGAGCAACTGGCGCATCCAGTCGCGCAGCTCGATCAGCGAGCGCTGGCCGGGCAGGAACTGGCGGTACTGGGCCAGGGTGAGCGGGCCGACATGCAGCCGCAGCTTGTACTGGCGGTCCCAGACCTTGGCGCCGGCAACCGCCGAGACGCCGAGGGCCGCGCCGCGCGAGCCCTTGCCGCCGAGGCGGGTGCGGTCTTCCGGACGCAGCGGCAGCCAGTGGCCGACATGCGGCTCGATGCGGATCGGCACGGTGAAGTACTGGCGCAGCACCTTGGCGATCGATTCGGGGCGGCGCGTCGAGGCAGCGAGGTGGCCGGCGACGAAGCGCTTCGCCGGGTCGGGCACGCCGTCGGCGCGGCGCAGCGGCGCCGGGGCCTGGCCGAAGAGGGCGCCGACCCACTTCGCGAACTGGTCGTCGCTCGCGCGGTCGGCCTGCACCGCCGGCTGCGACTGCGACCAGGCGCGGTAGAACAGCAGCAGCATGCGGTGGTGGAACAGGTCGGCGAAGCGCGCGAAGGTGGCATCGCCGTGGTTGCGCAGCCGGTCGCGCGCATGCTCGGTGAAGTGCAGCGGCAGGGGCCCCATCGGGCCGAACAGGCCGAAGAAGCGCACGCCCAGGCGCGGCGTGCCGCGCTTGCCGGCATCGAAGGACATCACGCCGGCGGGCGCGAAGTCGAGCTCCGGGTCCTGGCCCAGGCGCACCGGCTCGGCGCTCGGGCGCAGCGCGGCGCCCAGGCGCGGCGCCTGCGGCCAGAGCGCGTCGATCTGGCGCAGCACGGCGAAGAAGTCGTGCGCCCAGGGCTGGCGCGCCACCTCGTCGAACAGCCGGGCGCGGCGTTCGTGCAGGGCGAGCTGCGGGTCGTGCGCGTTCACAGCATGGCCTTCGTGCCGACGCGCGGCTGCGAGCGCAGGATCTCGCCGCGCGAGGCCGAGCGGACGATGGTTTCCGAGAAGCTGTTGGCCGAGGCGTGGCGCGCGAAGAAGTGCTCGAGCACGCAGCCGAGCAGGAAGGCGCTGGAACCCTGGAAGCCCAGCTCGTCCACGGTGGCGGTGACCTCGACGCCGCAGCCGAAGGTGAGCGGTCCGGGGAAGGGCAGGCGGCGCACGACGGCGCGCGCATCGACCGCCTGGATGCCCTCGACCTGCTTGGCCCAGCTGACGTCATGCTCGGGACCGTGCAGCGCGAGCAGGCTGCGCAGCGCGGCGGCGGCGCGGCGCGGGTCTTCTCCTGCGATGCTGAGGTAGTTGAGCGTGAGCAGGCTGACGAGCGACCAGCCGACGTCGCCGCGGGCGAGGCGCTGCACCGGGCGGGTCGGGCCGCGCAGCGTCTCGATGCGGCCGGCGGGCCCGGCGACGTCGAGGGTCCAGGTGCTGGCGGAGCCGGGCAGCAGGGTGGGCAGGTCGCGGTTGGTGACGAGGGCGGTGAGGGAGAGCTGGCGGATGTCCTCGCGGTAGGGGGCGTTGTCCGGGTCGACGAGCGACAGGAACACCTCCTGGCCGATGTAGGCCGAGCGCGGGCCTTCCTGGCGCTGGCGGCTGGACAGCAGGCGCGGCTCGCGGCGCACGGTGTAGAAGGCGCCGTGGTTGCGCGATTCCTCGTGGAAGGTGGCGTAGAGCGGCAGGAAGCGCTGCTCGGCGACCTGGCCGGTGCCGAAGCCGGTGACCGACTCGATGCCGTGGACCTCGTAGTCCATGGGGCGGGTGCGGTCGGGGACGGCGTGGTGCTCCCAGCTGCCGGGGCCGAGCTGGATGCGGTCCAGGCGCTTGCTGAAGAGGTTGATGGCCGGCGTGCAGTAGAGGGCGAGGCTCGCCGCGTCGACGAGGGACTCGAGGGCGGGCTCGCCGCGGCCGAACAACAGCACGATCTCGCACTCGGTGGTCTCGATGCGGGCGAGGCGGCGACGCAGGTCGGTGACGGCGAAGAACAGGAAGCGCTGCGGCATCGCGGCGTATTCCTGGATCAGGCGGTGGCCGCTGAAGCCGCGCAGGGTCTCGGGCAGCAGGGCCTGCGCGTCGTCGTAGCCCACGGCCTCGACCGAGTCGGTGTCGGCATAGCCCTGGCTGGGGCTGCGGGCGGCGCCGCCCTGCACCCAGGTCGCGAGGCTCGCGCCCAGCACGAGCTCATGCAGGCGGAAGGCGACGTCGTCGGGGGCGCTGAGGTAGAACTCCAGCCGGTCCATGGGCAGCTGGCTGAACTTGAGGCCGGCGTGCGACTTCAGCCGGATGCGCAGGCCGCCGCGCACCTGGCGGGCGGGGGGCAGGTGCGCGAGGGGGAGGTCGGGGGCGTGGGTGAAGTACTGGACCGACTCGATCTCGACCGGCCAGAGGGTGACGTCGTGGGCGGTGCGGAACTCGCAGCGCGTGTTGTTGCCGCGCACGGCGTCCGAATGCAGGGCGCTGCCGCGCTTGACGGCGAAGCCGCGGGCGAGGTTGGGGTCGAGCGGGTCGGGGCGCATGCGGGCGATCAGGGTCGACGGCATGGGCGAGAGGAAGCCGGGGTAGACGGTCTCGAGCAGGTGCTGGATGAGGCGCGGGTGCTCGGCGTCGATCTTCAGCTGGACGCGGGCGGCCAGGAAGGCGAAGCCCTCGAGCAGGCGCTCGACATAAGGGTCGGTCACCTCGACGCCGTCCATCGAGAGGCGGGCGGCGATCTTCGGGAACTCTTTCGCGAACTCGCTGCCGACCTCGCGCAGGTGGCTCAGCTCGTCGTTGTAGAGGCGAAGGAGGTTGGGGTCCATGGGGAAGGGTGCAGTGTTCAGCTCTTGCGGCGCAGCGTGACGCCGGCGGCGTCGCGGACTTCGATCTGGCCGGCCTCGAGGTCGACCTGGGTGCGCAGCAGCAGCTCGAGGGGGACGGGCTGGGCCCACATGAAGCCGCGGATCTCGAACTCGATGACGTTGTGGGTGTCGAGCGCGCTGGAGGCCTCGACGGCCTTGACCTCGAGGGAGTCTTCCATGACGCGGGGCTCGAACTTGACGATGGCCTGCTTCAGGGTCCGCTCGAGCAGGGGGATGTCGATGCGCGAGGCCAACTGGCCCGACATCGGGGGCAGGCCGTAGTTGAGGACCGAGTCGCCGGCGTGGGGGTAGAGCTCGGCGAGCTTGGGCATGGGCTTGACGGCATTGAGCAGCCAGGAGAGGTCGCGCAGCACCGCCTCGCGGATCTGCTGCTTGCTCATGATGCGGCTCTCGTCGGACTCGACGCGGGAATGCGGGTCGAGGTCGGTCAGGCGGTCCAGCAGGGCCGGTTGGAGGCGGTCTCGGACTTCGCTGTGTGTCGCCATCTTGATTGCTGGTGTGCTTGCACATCGTGAGCGGCGACCCCGGATTGGCATCCGGGCTACGGTGCTGTTGCCCTCGTAGCCCGGATGCCAATCCGGGGATCGTCCTTCACGTCCATCGCCTACGAACCTACGAACCCTCGTCGTCCTCTGCAATCGGCAGCGGAGACAGCGTGACCTCGCGCACCGACAGCAGGTCCGCATCCTGCTCGCCGAGCGCGAACACCCGCTGCCCGATGCCGCGGAACTGCTCGTCGTTCAGCGCCAGCCATTCGGTGCGCCGCGACAGCTGCGCCAGCGCATCGCCTTCGGTCGCGGTGTTCGGATAGCGCGTCGGGATCAAGGCCACCGACTGTCCGCCATTCGTGAATTCCAGTTGCGCCGCGGACCACACCATGTCGCGCAGGTCCGCCGGCTCCTCGACCTTGATCTGCGTCAGGGCGCTGAAGGGCACCCAGCAGTAGCGGCCGTTGATCACCGCCTCCAGCACCGGCCCGAGCCGCGAGTCGGCATCCGCGATCCAGTCGAAGGGCTGGCCGTTCAGCGTGCCCGGCGTCGCGGGCGCCGCCTCGAAGGCGTCGCTGCGCAGCTTGGCCGCCAGCGCCGCGTCGCCGCGCGCATCCGCCATCAGCGCCTCGACCAGCCAGGCCACCCAGGCCTGCGGCCGGCCGAACACCATCGGCGTCGTCTTGCCCGCGAACACCGCCTCGCGCAGCGTCTCGCACTTCAGCGCTTCCCGGTAGGTCTGCACCATCGGCAGCGTGGACGCATCCAGCTCGCCGCAGACCTCCAGCTGGGTCGCCGCACGCGGCCACTGGCCGAGCACGCACAACAGCTGGAACAGGAACACGCGCAGCTTCGCATCGGACGGCGCCGACCGCACCCCGTCCTGCAGGCTCTTCAGCGCCGCATCGGTGCGGCCCTCGCGCAAGGCCTGCTCGGCGGCCTTGACGGCGGTTTGTGCTGGCGTCGTCATCCGGTCTCCCTTCGCTCAGCCGGTCTGCACTTCGGCTTCGAAGGTGTGCACGCCCTTGCCGGCGCCGGTCACGTCCTGCGGGCGGTACTCCACCTTGACCTTGAAGAAGGCGAGCCGCAGCTCCTCGCACAACTCCGGCGCCCCGTCCGTCTCGTTGCGGATGCGGTGCGACAGGATGCGCGCCTTCTCGATCGTGATGACCAGGTAGGGCACCGACGCCGCGCCGCCCGCCTTGTGGATCGACAGCGTCGCCTTCTTGATGATCTCGCTCGCGCGCAGGGCCGACATCAACCCCGTCGTCGCACTGTCGGCGCGCTTGCGCACCACCAGTTCCTGCATCGTCGTCTTCGCCGTCGTCGTGCTGAACGCGGTCGAGCTCGAGTCCATGCCCCAATTCCAGCCGATCACCTCGATCTCGTCGGCGTGCTGCGAGTCGACCGCCTCGCCCTTGATCGGACCCTGCTTGGTGCCTTCCACCTTCAGGAACATGTCGGCCTTGGCCATGGTCTTTCCTTGCAATCGTGTCTAGGGGAACCCATCCAAGCGACACCGCCACGAACCGGCCCGCCGGGCCGGCTCGTGGCGTGTGCTGAAGCAGGCGCTGTCAGGCCGCTTCGTTCTTCGCGACGTCGTAGGCAGCCGTGCTGGTCGTGCCCTTGCCGCCGGTGTCGGCCTGCGTGGTGTACTCGACCTTGAACTTCGCGAAGTTCAGGCTGACGTTCTCCGTCAGGCGGTCTTCACCACCGCTGCCGCCGGTCGACAGCGACGAGATCAGCACGTTGTCCAGCGTGATCTTGATGTACTCGAGCGGCTTGTCGCCGGCCTTGCGCACCACCAGCGTCGCCTGCTTGATGTGCGTGCCCTTGGCCACGGCCATCATCAGCGCGGTCGACGAGGCGTCCACGTACTTGGTGAACGACAGGTCCTGCACGCTCACCTTGCCCGAGCCGCCGCCGGCACCCATCGCGAACGAGCCGCTCTGGCTCAGGCCCCAGCTCCACGCCAGGACGTCGATCTCGTCCTTGTGCGAACCGTCCTTCGACTCGCCCTTGATGTCGCCCACCTTGATGAACATGTCTACAGCCATGATGCTTCTCCTTTAGTCCTTGAACAAAAAACGAACGGTGCCCCGGTTGTTGGTTTCCGGCTGGGTGTGCCATGACGCACGGGTGCTGGCGTCATGCGACCGGTGACTTCTTCTTGCTTCTTCGATGGGTCAGGCCGCCTTTTGCGAAGGCAGCTTCGACACCAGCCGCAATGACACGGTCAAGCCTTCCAGCTGGTAATGCGGACGCAGGAAGAACTTGGAGCTGTAATAGCCGGGGTTGCCCTCGACTTCCTCAACGACAACTTCAGCCGCGGCCAACGGGCGCCGCGCCTTGGTGTCTTCCGACGAGTGGGCGGGGTCCCCGTCCACGTAGTTCATGATCCAGTCCTGCAGCCAGCGCTGGACCTCGTCGCGTTCCTTGAACGAGCCCACCTTGTCGCGCACGATGCACTTCAGGTAGTGCGCGAAGCGGCAGGTCGCGAACAGGTAGGGCAGGCGCGCCGCCAGGTTGGCGTTCGCCGTCGCGTCCGGGTCGTCGTACTCGGCCGGCTTCTGCAGCGACTGCGCGCCGATGAAGGCTGCGAAGTCGGAGTTCTTGCGGTGCACGAGCGGCATGAAGCCGTTCTTCGCCAGCTCGGCCTCGCGCCGGTCGCTGATGGCGATCTCGGTCGGGCACTTCATGTCCACGCCGCCGTCGTCGGTCGGGAAGGTGTGCGTCGGCAGGCCTTCCACCGCGCCGCCCGACTCGATGCCGCGGATGCGCGAGCACCAGCCGTACTGCTTGAACGAGCGGTTGATGTTCACCGCCATCGCGTACGCCGAGTTCGCCCAGGTGTACTTGGTGTGGTCGGCGCTGCCGGTGTCTTCCTCGAAGTTGAACTCCTCGACCGGATTCGTCTTCGCGCCGTACGGGATGCGCGCCAGGAAGCGCGGCATCGCCAGGCCGATGTAGCGCGCGTCGTCCGACTCGCGCAGCGAGCGCCAGGCCGCGTATTCCGGCGTCGTGAAGATCTTGCTCAGGTCGCGCGGGTTCGCGAGCTCCTGCCACGAGCCCATCTGCATCAGGCTCGGGTCGGCCGCGGCGATGAAGGGGGTGTGGGCCGAGGCCGAGACCTTGGCCATCTCGCCCAGCAGCTCGACGTCCGGCGGGGTCTGGCCGAAGTAGTAGTCGCCGACCAGGCAGCCGAAGGGCTCGCCGCCGAACTGGCCGAATTCCTCTTCGTAGACGCGCTTGAAGATCGGGCTCTGGTCCCAGGCCGTCCCCTTGTAGCGCTTGAGGGTCTTGCCGAGGTCCTGCTTGCTGATGTTCATCACGCGGATCTTCAGCTGCTCGTCGGTCTCGGTGTTGTTGACGAGGTGGTGCAGGCCGCGCCACGCGCTTTCCAGCTGCTGGAAGTCGGGGTGGTGCATGATCAGGTTGATCTGCTCGCTGAGCTTCTTGTCCAGCTCGGCGATCATCGCCTCGATCGAGTTGACGACGTCGTTGCCGATCAGCTTGGTCTGGGCCAGCGCCTGCTGCGCGAGCGTCAGGATCGCGGTCTCGACCGCCGACTTCGCCTCGTCGCTCTTCGGCTTGAATTCCTTGTTCAGCAGGCTCGCGAAATCGCCGCCCTCGAACTCGACGCCCTGCAGCGCCGAGGTTTGGTTCTGTGCTTCTGCCATTGCGTTCTCCTAATCGTCGTCGGCTCGGGGCGGGTTCAGGAAGCGTCCTGCTCGGGCTTCTTGGCGCCGGCCAGGCTGCTCAGCAGGGCCGGGTCGGCCATGACCTTGGCGAGCAGCTCTTCGGCCCCGCTCTTGCCGTCCATGTAGGTGATCAGGTTGGACAGCTGCTGGCGGGCCTCGAGCAGCTTGCGCAGCGCGTCGTTGTTGCGCGCGATCGCTGCCGGCGAGAAGTCGTCCATGCTGTTGAAGGTGAGGTCGACGCTCACGTTGCCTTCACCGGTCAGGGTGTTGGGCACCTGGAAGGCGACGCGCGGCTTCATCGACTTCATGCGGCTGTCGAAGTTGTCGACGTCGAACTCGAGGAACTTGCGGTCGGCGACCGGCGCGAGCGGCTCGGCCGGCTTGCCCGACAGGTCGGACAGCACGCCCATCACGAACGGCAGCTGCACCTTCTTCTCGGCGCCGTAGAGCTCCACGTCGTACTCGATCTGGACGCGCGGGGCGCGGTTGCGGGCGATGAACTTTTGACTGCTGGTGGCCATGGTGGACTCCTCTCTGCGGTTTCGGGGTTTCGTTCAGTTCACTGATCGGGGTTGCCGGCGATGCGTTCCACCTGCGACAGGCCGTCCGAGGCGAGGTCGCGGATGATGTCCATGAAGTTCTTGCCCATCAGGCGCTGCGCGCGCCGGATCAGCAGCGGCGCCGGATTGCTCGGTTCGTTGCGCTCGATCCACTCGCAGACGCGGTCGAGGGTGCGGCTCACGTCCTCGCGGCTGCGCAGGGCGCCCACCGCGACGGACACGCCGCCGCCGGTGCCGGCCGCGGCGCCGTCGGCACCCGCGTCGGCGCCGTCCTCGCCGGCCACGGCGTCGTCGCCGGCGGCGGCCTGGGCCGCGGCGCTGGCGAGGCATTGGGCCAGCACGCGCAGCGGGCGCAGTTCGGGGCCCTGGGCGCCGCCGACCTTGTCGATCAGGAGGGCCTCGATGCGGGCCATCTCGTCGCCGGTCTGCTTGAGTGCGGCCAGGGTACCGGGCGACTGGGCCTCGGCGTCCTTCAGGGCCTGCTGCACGCCTTCCGGGCTGGGCACCGATTCCGTGCTGCCAGGCTGGGCCTTGCCGGCGGCCAGCTCGATCTGGCGCACCGTCAGCTGCGAGCGGCCCCCGCCGACCGGGGCGCTGCGCAGGTCGGCCAGGCCGGCGGAGGGGTCGACCAGCGGGGCCAGCGCATTCAGGCGCATGGTCGGGTCGTTGTTGTCGTCGGCGTCGAGGAGCGGGTAGACGCGGTCCCAGTGGCGCTCCAGCAGGCCGGCGATCAGGGCCAGGGCGCTGGCGTAGGCGGTGAGGCCGTGCTGGCGGGCGCCGGCCCGGGCCAGCAGCACGCCGATGCGCAGGTCGCGGGTGCGCTGGGCGAGCTCGCGGGCCTGTTCGAAGACGGCACGCCAGTCGGGCTGCTCGGCGGGGATGACGGTGTCGCCGAACTGCTGCTCGGCCTTGCCGCGCGAAGCCTCCTCCAGCGCCAGGAAGGCGGGATCGTATTCGAGGTCCGGCCCGCAGGGCGCGTCGTCGGAGAGCGGCGCCAGCAGTTCTTCGACGGGCAGGGCATTCATGGGGCAGGAGGCAGGGGGGCGGTGACGATGGGGTGGACTCTAGGAACCCACAGGCTGATCGACATCTGTCGAAAGTCACTTCGGGGCGGGAATACCCCCTCATGGGTGGGGGGAGGCGTGCGCGAGCGAAGGCGGGTGCGGGGAGGCTGGGGCGCGCCGGATGAAGCGGTCTCCACCCCTGGCGGGGTGAAGACTGCCCTCCGCTGACTGCTTTCAGGGCCCCTCGCAGAAACTCGCTTCGTTCACTGCGTTCACTACGCTCAAACAGGCTGCGAGAAGTCAGTCCACGAAGCGTGCTGCGCACGCGGGCCCTGAAACCAGCCAGCTCCGGCGCTTCACCCTGATTGGCGCGCCCCAGCCTCCCCGCACCCGCCTTCGCCGAACCAGCGGCTGCCCTCGAGCCACTGAGTCCGTAGCCCGGATGCAGCGCAGCGGAATCCGGGAGCGGCCGTCGATGTGAAGGACGATCCCCGGATTGGCATCCGGGCTACGAATGCCGGGGACCGCTCAAAATGCCGAGCAGGAGCCGCCGTCGGCAACGTCCAGGCAACCCGACAGCTGCGGCTGGTTCCTCACCTTGCCCCATTCCGCCGCCAGCGGGTCGCGCTCCTTGTCGTCCGCCGAGATCCCGCGGATCAGCGAGGCCGCCGTGCAGATGTAGGGCTGGGCCAGGTTGCGCCCGTAGACCCCCGACTCGAACTGCGACTGGAAGCGCGACTGCAGCGCCTCCCGCGTCACCCCCAGGATGTCCAGGTTGCTCAGCGGCAGCACCTCGCCCAGGGTCAGGTTCGCCCCCACGAAGTTGACGACATACCCGGTCGGCGAGCTCAGCGTGCCCTGGGTGATCGCATAGGTCCCCGCCGGGCTGTTCGGCGTCGCCGCCGTCGCCAGCGTCCCCGTCACCGCCGTCGCGGCCGCATCGCCGTTCTGCAGACCGCTCACGGTGTAGGTGAGCGCCGGCACCTGCCCCGGCTGGCCGGTGGCGGCATTCGCCGTCACCGTCAGCGTCGGCTGCGTCGGCACGAAGACCTGGTGCCCCGTGGTCGGGATCGCAACCCCCGACAGCGAGCAGGTGCCTGCATCCCCGAACACGCAGCCGTAGTAGTTGACCGCCTGCGCCGTCGCCGGCAGGTTGGTCACCCCCGGCGTCCACAGGCTCCAGCGCGTGCCGGCCGACAGCGTCGCCCCGGCCCCGAAGATGACCTGCGTCGGCGAGACGATGTCCAGCACCCCCACCTCGTTGTCCATCGCGATCGAGCGGTTCAGCGTCACCGTCCCGCCGGCGCGCAGCAGCGCGCTCGCGCCGCCCTGGCTGTCGGTGATCGTCAGCGGCGCGAAGCCGGTCGCCGCGTCGAAGCCGAGCGCCGTGCCGCTGTCGATGACCAGGTTGCCCGCCGTCGCCACCGAGAGCGTGCCCGGCGGGTCGAAGGCCAGGGTGCCGATCTGGTTGTCCGCCCGCGACAGGTCGACCACGCTCGCCCCGCCCGCCTGGATCGTCACCGTCCCGGCAGTGAGCGCGCCCGGCCCGTTCTGCGACACGTTGCCGGCCGTCATCAGCCCCAGCGTGCCCAGCGCATTGCCGCCGCCCAGCACGATGCCGGCCGAGCCATTGCCCTGGTTCTGCAGCGTCAGCGCGACGCCGGCATGGTTGAGCAGCGCGTTGTCCGCGACCGTGATGGCCCCGGTGTGCCCGGCCGAGCCGATGACCACGCCCTGGCCGGCCGTGATCCCGCCGTTCTCCGCGCCGAGCAGCTCCAGCCACAGCGGATCCACGTAGAAGCTGTCGGCCGGGATCGCCCCCGGCTGGCCGCTCGTGTCGGCCGGCCGGCCGACCTGGATCGCGTTGCCGGCCTGCTCCGTGAGCCCGCCGTTCGCGTCCACCCCGAGCGGGCGCAGGTTCACCCGGCCGTCGGTGCGCACCGCCAGGCCGAAACCCTGGCCCAGGTCGAGCGCGGTGCCGCCCGGGCTCACGCCGCCGATCACCACGTCGGCACCGCCCGCGGGCGTCGGGCCCTCGGTCGGGATGCCGTCGATCGACAAGCCGCTGGACTCGCCCTGGTTGAACTGCACCCCGATGCCGCCGGTGGTGTTGGCCGCCTCGCCGGCGAGGGTGATCCGGCCGGTGGAGCCGGTGGCGGACGTGATCGACAGCGACGCATAGCGCAGGCCGATCGCCGGCAGGCCGCCCTCGGGGTTGGTGAGGCCGGCGTCGTCGCCGCGCCCGGCCAGGATGACCGAGCCGGTGCCGGCCGCGATCGACAGCGAGCCGATGTCCAGGCCGACCGGCTGGAAGCCGGCGTCGTTGACCCGCGTCGCCACGCCGCGCACGTCGATCAGGCCGGCGGCGGTGTCGAGGTTGCCGTTCAACTGCACGCCGGTGCCGGCACCCGCGCGGCCGACCACGGTGATGTTGTTGGCGCTGATGCTGGTGTCGAGGCGCACCCCGGCCTCGGAGCCGGTGGCCGCGCCGCGGATCAGCACGTTGCCCGCGCCGCCGTTGCCGCGCGTGTCGATGCTGCCGCCGCTGATGCTGACGCCGGCGATCTCGCCGTTGCCGCGCGCGAAGCCGCCGTCGTCCGGCGCGGTGCCGCCACCCAGGGTCACGTTGCCGCCGCCGGTCGTCACGGTGCTGCCGGCCAGGCTGACGTTGCCCGTGCCGTTGCCGTCCAGGTCGCTCAGCAGCCGGACGTTCAGCGGTCCGCCGCCGTTCACCGTGATCGAACTGCCGTTGCCGAGCGAGACGCTGTCGTGCGCCTGCAGCGTCAGCGTCGTTGCCGTGGTGCCGGCGCTGCGCACGATGGCGGTGCCGTCGGCGAGCGTGATCCTGCCGGTGGCGCTGCCGCTGCCGGCGGTGCCGGTGGAGATGTTGACGCTCGTGCCCCCGTCCAGCGCCGCCGAGATGTCGGCCGCGCGCACGTTGGCGCCGGGCCCGGTGGGGTTGAAGCTGCCGTCCACCGAGGTCGAGCCGTTGGTGGAGATCGTCACGTCGAACGGGTCCAGCGTCCAGGTGCCGGCCTTGCCGCCTGCACTGCGCGCCGCCGCGTCGACACTGCCCTGCTGGTACATGCCGCCGGCGCCGTCGCCCAGGGCCGTCGTCATCGCGGTGCCCGAGGTCTCGATCGTGCCGCCGTTGCCCCCGGCGCTGCCGCCGCGGGCCGTGACCGCCCCGTACATCTCCAGCACGCCGAAGTCGACCCGCGGCTGGGCCGGCGCGGTGCCGCCCGGCGCCTGGTTGTAGAGCGCGCGCAGGCTGACGTCGCCCCCATTGCCGTTGCCGGTGGCGTCGGCACTGATCGTGGTGGTGCGCGAGACGAAGAGCGAGGTGGTGTTGGCGTCGCCGATGGCGATGTGGCCGCCGCCGGTGCTGCCTTCGGCCAGCACCCGGTTGCCGCCGGGCGCGGCCGCCGCTGCGCTGACCCGCCCGGGGGCACGCACCGCGGCCGGTACCACGCTGCCGTCGCTGAAGCCGATGTCGCGCCCGGCCAGCGTGATGCTGCCGCCGGTGCCGGCGCTGCTGCTGGCGGTGATCGTCGCGGTGCTGTCGACCTGCAGGCTGCCGCCGGCCGCGTTGCCGGCCTGCACGCTGATGCTGCCGGCCGCGCCCGTGCTGCTGTCCGTGCTGAGCGTGCCGGCGATGGTGACCGAGTCGCTGCGCGCCCCGCCTTCCTTGCCGGCCGCGCCGACGGTGATCCTGCCGCCGCTCGCCACCGTCTGCGAGCCCGAGCCGACGAGGATGTTGCCGCCGGTCGTGGGCGTGCTCGTCGCCACCTCGATGTAGCCGCTGCTCGTGACCGGCACCGTCAGCGTCGCGGCCGTCGCCGTGCTCAGCGTGATCGCGCCCTTGGCGGCGCTGGCCGAGCCGTAGTGCTGGATGCCGTCGCGCCCGAGCAGCACGATCGAGCCGCCTTCGCCGGCGACGATCTGCGGCAGCGTGCTGTCGGCGGCCTCCATCACCTGCAGGCTGGTGCCGCGGCCGGCCGCGCCGACGAAGCTCAGCTCGCCGCTGCCCATCGCGTTGGCGTAGTTGTTGGCCGTCATGTCGCTCGACAGGTCGAGCGTGGTCGCGACCAGCGAGCCGACGTTCACCGCCGCGTTCGGGCCGATCACGATGCCGGTCGGGTTGACCAGGAAGATCCGCCCGTTGGCGCTGATGCCGCCGAAGATCTCGCTCGCCGGCACGCCGTTGGGGGTGCCGGTGACGCGGTTGATCAGGACGCTCTGCGCATTCGGCTGGTTGAAGATGACCTTGGCGTCCTGGCCGACGCTGAAGCTCTGCCACTCGACCAGGCCGCGGTTGTTGGCGCTCTGGGTCTGGGTCACGGTGAGGCTCGGCTTGGGGCCGCCCGTGGGGGTGCCGACGGTGGCGTTGATCTGCGCGCCGCCCGGGGCGACCACCGGCAGCTGGGTCACGGGCGGGACGGCCAGCGCCGCCGGGCCGCCGAGCAGCAGGGCGGCCGCGAAGGCGACCGGCCGCAGGCGCGGCGCGAACGGGCGGTCGGAACGGGGGCGGACGGTGAAGGTGCGGGTTGCCATCGCGAGGTCCTCAGAATGCGTGTTGCAGCTCGACCAGGAAGCGGGTGCGCTTGTTGTCGGCTTCGGACGTGACGGGCTCGTCGCCGCGCCGCGCCACGGCGGCCTTCAGCACGAAGAGCTCGGGGTTGGTGTACTGCACGCCCAGGCCGGCGCCATGCAGCGAGACGGTGTTGTCGCCGGCGTTGTCGTCCGGCCGCTTGGCGCGCTTGCCGTGCCCGGCGTCGTAGAACACGAAGCCGGTCCACTGCGGGTCGACCCACAGGCGCAGCTCGGTGTTGAGCACCGCGGCCTCGTCCGACGAGCCCTCGGCCGACGGGTAGGCCCGCACGCCGCGCGCACCGCCGATCGTCATCTTCTCGGCGTTGTCGAGGTTCTTGCTCGCGAGCTGGGCCACCACGCCGACGAACAGCGAGACGCGCGGCACCACCGCCTGCAGCCGGTTCACCTGCAGGCCGAGCTTGCGGAAGCTGCCCTGGGTGGCGCGGTCGCCGAGGCCCGCGTCGTAGTCGCGGTAGTAGGCGCTTTCGATGTCGAGCTTGCCGAACTGCAGCGACAGGTTGCCGCCGGTGAAGCCGCCGCCGGCGAAGGCGTCGCGGTTCTCGAACGACAGGCCGAACTCGGCGCCGCGCACCTTCTTCTCGGTGGTGTCGCCGAACTCGTCGACCAGCTTCTTGCGGGTCAGCGCGCCCCGGCCCACGAGGTTGCGCTCGCGGCTGCGGATGAAGGGGTAGGAGAGCGACACGTCGGCGACGTTGGCCGAGCCGACGGCGCCGGCCCCGGCGAAGTCCTGGCCCAGTTCGTACTCGACGCGCGAGATGCCGGCACCCAGGCGCCACGGGCTGGCGCCGAGCGGGATCTCGTAGCCGAGCCGGCCCACCACCGTCCCCTTGCCGCTGGACACCGAGGCGCGCAGGTCGAGGTTGTCGCCCGAGCCGGTCGGGTTGTTCCAGCGCAGCAGCGTGCCGATGCGGTTGCGGCCGCTCACCTCGGAGCCGTAGTTGTCGGCGTCGACGCTGCCGTCCCAGGCGCGACGCGCCTCCGTCTGGACCGCGACGGCGTACTGTCCCTCGTCGCCCGTGGGCAGCAGGGTGGCCTTGGCGGCAACGCCCGGCCAGTCGTTCATCGTGTACATCGCGCGGTCGAGCGCCGGCACGTCCAGCGGCGTGTCCTTGCCGATGCCGTTGCGTTCGAGCACGCGGTTGACGCGCTGCGGCGGGATCGGCGGCTTGTCGGGGCTGTCGACCGTGACGCGCACGATGCGCGGCTCGACGATGGCGATCTGCAGCACGCCCTGCGCCAGGTCCTGGGTCGGGAAGCCGACGCCGGCCAGGCCGAAGCCGCGCGCGTCGTACTGGCGGCGCAGCGCGAGCGAGATGACCGACAGCTCGGTGGCGGTGATCTCGCGGTTCAGCCACGGCTGAACGGTCTGCTGCAGCTCGGCCTCGGGAATCAGCTTCGTCGGCGTGAAGCGCACCGAGGTGATGGTGAACTTGACGACCGGCCTGGCGGCGGCGGCTGCGCGCGGTGCGGAGGCGGCCGGATCGGCGGCCTGCGGCGCGTTGCGCAGCGCCGGCGCGTCGGCCTGGGCCTGGGCGAACAGTGGCGGGAAGGCGAGCCCGAGGGCGAGCGGCAGGGTGCGCAACGGCATCGTGCGAAGAGGGTGCTTGTTCATGCGGGGTACTCAGCGCGCGGCCACGGCATTGAAGACCTGCAGGCGCCCGTTGCCGATCACGTTGAAGGGGGCCCAGAAGAAGGGATGGGCGAAGCGGCGGTTCTTCTGCACCTCGAGCTGGGCCTGCTGCATCGCGCCCATCAGGTCGCGGCCGGCGGCCAGCTCGCGGTACAGGCGCGTCATCAGCAGGTCGGTCGACTCGTCGGCCACCGGCCAGAGCGAGGCGACGATGCTGTTGGCGCCGGCCGACAGGATGGAATGGGTGAAGCCGATGATCTCGTCGCCGCGCGCCACCTTGCCGAGGCCGCTCTCGCAGGCCGACAGGGTGAGCAGGCGCACGCCCTCGAGCTTCAGGTTGTAGATGTCGCGGGCCTCCAGCAGGCCCGGCTCGTCGGGCGTGGAGGCGAGGAGCACGCGCGAGAACAGCGGGTCGGCCTCGTCCAGTTCGGCATGGGCGGCGATGTGCACCACGCTCGCCGAGGCCGCGCCTTCCTTGAAGCGCTGCTTGGTGGCCTGCTGCTGCACGAAGACCTCGCTGCGGCTGAACTGCTGGGCCACCTTCTGCACCTCGCGCTCGGCGCCGGGCAGCGGCGGCACGTCGCGGTCGGTGGCGGGGTTGCCGAAGCCAAGCAGGGACGAGGCCTGGGCGTTGCCGCGGGCGAGCAGGCGCGCGCCCACCGCGGCCGAGGGCCAGTTGGTGAGGGCGCTGCGCTCGATCAGGAAGCCGCGCCCGTCGTGCAGCGCCTGGAAGGGCAGGTAGTGCAGCGGGCCGTGCGGCACCACGAACACGCGCCGCGCGTCGCCCAGGTCCAGGCCGGCGAACAGCGACTTGTACAGCTGCTGGGCGAGCGGGGTGGTGTCGCGCCGGCGCTCGATGACGCTGCTGCGGAAGGCGTCGACCTGCTTCGCGAGCGAGGCCTGCCCCTGCGGGATGACGGCGGCCGACAGGCCGCTGCGCGTGACCAGCCAGGCGACGCTGCGGTCCTCGAGCACGTGGAATTCCAGCACCGCGTCGCCGGCGCCGAGCGAGCGCTGCAGGTCGGCGAGCGAGACGCGCTCCTGGGCCAGCGTGTCGCTCGCGCGGTCGCGCACCGAATCGAGCAGCTGGCGCGAGCGCGAGGCCTCGGACAGCGTCCAGGCCGCCTCGTAGTTGCGCGCGTCCAGGCTCAGCGCGAGGGCGGCGTTGAAGACCTGCTGGATGTCGCCGAACAGGCCGGTCTTGAACTCGTCGCTGGTGAACTTGCTGCGCAGGCGCTCGGCCTGCTGCACGGTGTCGAGGTAGGCCGAGAGCGCGGCGGCCTTGTCGCCGCGGGCCATCTCGACGCGTGCGATGCCCTCCGAGGCCCACAGGCGGTGGTAGGCCGAGTCGCCGGTGCCGGGGTCGGCGAGCACCTGCCTGAACAGCGCCAGCGCCTCGTTCGGCTGGGCGCTGCCGAGCAGGGCGTTGGCGCGGCTGCGCTTGTAGAACGCGCCGAGCTTGTCGGTCTCGCGCGCAGGGACCTGGTCGAGCTGCTTCAGGGCCTCGGGCGCGCGTCCGGCGGCTGTGTAGGCGTTGGCGAGCGAGACCTGCACCAGCGGGCGGAAGCGGTCGCTCGCGAGGGCGATGCTGCGGGTGTAGTAGCCGGCCGCGTCGCCGTAGCGGGCGCGCCGCACCGCGATGTCGCCCAGCACCTTGAGCGAGGGCGCATGGGCCTGCTCCGGGTGCTTGGGCGTGAGCGCGAGCGAGCCGTTGGCGAAGCGCTCGGCCTCGTCGAGCAGCCCGGCGTAGCTGTAGGCGATGGCGAGGTCGCGCTGGGCGAGCGACTGCAGGTCGTCGTTGCTGTCGGCCTGGCCCAGGTGCAGGGCCTTGCTGGCGGCACGGATGCTCTGGCGGAACTCGCCCTGCTCGGCAAGCGCGATGGAGCGGCCGCAGTAGCCGTAGCCGTCGAGCTTGACGACGTCGCGCTCGTACAACGCCTTGCCTTCGGCGCTGACCGCGAACAGGCTCGAGGCGTCGCGCTGCCGGGCGAGGGCGTCGCGGGCCTGGTTGTTGGCGGGAGCGAGGCCATCGGCCGAGGGAGAGGTCTGGGCCCCGGCGCTGCCGGCCAGGGCGAGCATGCAGGCCAGCGCCACGCAGCCCGCACGAACTGAAGGAATCAACACAGCCTATGCCTTTCTATGCATTCGATCCCGCGGGCCATGCCGCGGGCCGCCCCTGCGGAGCCATCGCGGGCGATGCTAAGAGGGCGCGTGAGGGTCACAAAGTGACCAAGGTGAGTCACTGCAGGTTCTAGGGGGCGACCGGACCTGCGGCAGGCAGGGTGATCTCCACGTTTTCTGCGGATCTCCGTGGAACGGCTCGCGGCTGAATGCGTCACGGTAGAATGCATGCATCGAATGCATTCGAGGTGATCGCCATGGCCATGCTGACAGTTCGCAACCTCTCGGAGGAAGTGCACCGTGCCCTGCGCGTCCGTGCTGCCCAGCACGGCCAGAGCATGGAGGCCGAGGTGCGCGAGATCCTGGAAGCCGCCATCAGCCCCAGAGGGCGTGTGAGGCTGGGTTCGCTGCTGGCTGACGTGGGCCGTCAGGCCAGGCTGAGCGACGAAGAATTCGCGGTGTTCGAGCAGGTGCGCGACAAGACGCCCACACGCCCGGTGAGCTTCGAATGATCCTGCTCGACACCAATGTGATGTCGGAGCCGCTCCGGCACGCTCCCGAGCCCCGGGTGATCGAGTGGATCGACGCCCAGGCCATGGAGACCTTGTTCCTTTCCGCCATCACGGTGGCGGAATTGCGAGCGGGTGTCGCCCTGCTGCCGGCCGGCAAGCGGCGCGCAGGACTCCAGGAGAACTTGGAAAAGCGTGTATTGCCCTTGTTCGCCGGCCGCGTGCTGCCCTTTGACCTGGCCTGCACCCAGGCCTACGCGGCGCTGGTGGCCAAGTCCCGCGGCGCCGGCCTGGCCGTTGCCACGGCTGATGGCTACATCGCGGCGATCGCTGCGGCCAACGGATTCGCCGTTGCCACCCGGGACACCGGCCCGTTCGAGGCGGCGGGCGTCACCGTCATCAACCCATGGGCTCGGGTGTGAGCGGGCGCAGGTCCCTGCGGAGTTCCTCCCGTTCGAGACCCGAGCCGCCGAGCGCCTGAATCGCCGTGGCCTCAGGGCACCGCCCTGAGCACCGCATAGAGCTCGCGGGTCCGCACCGGCTTGAACAGCACCTGGTGCCCGCTGTCGTGCACCCGCTTCACCTGCTCCGGCGAGGTGTCCCCGGTGATCAGCAGGGCGGGCAGCGGGGCGCCGTAGAACTCGCGCACCCGCTCGATCGCCTGGATGCCGTCCTCCTCGTTCGCCAGGCGCAGGTCGGACACCACCACGTCGATCACGCCGGCGTGGCGCCGCACCTCGGTGCAGGCTTCCAGGATGGTGCCGGCCGTCAGCACGTGGTAGCCCCAGGTGGTCAGCAGCTCGCGCATGCCCTCGCGGATGATCTCCTCGTCGTCGATCAGCAGCACGGTGCGGTTGGCGTCGAACTCGGCCGGCACGGTGTCGGCCGCGATCACCATGTTGTCCATCTCGGCCAGCTCGGTCGGCTTGATCAGGATGCGGAACACCGTGCCGCGCCCCGGCGTCGAGCTCACCTCGAGCTTGTGCCCCATCAGCAGCACCAGCCGCTTGACGATCGCCAGGCCCATGCCCAGCCCCCGCGTGCGGTCGCGCCCCGGGTTGCCGACCTGGTAGAACTCGTCGAAGACCTTGGGCAGCTCGTCCTCGGCCATGCCGATGCCGGTGTCCCACACCTCGACGCTGATGTGGTGCCGCCGGTTGCGCGCCACCACCACGATGCCGCCCTCGTGGGTGTAGCGGATCGCGTTGTGGATCAGGTTGCTCAGCACCCGCTCCAGCAGGTGCGGGTCGCTGGTGATGATCTTGCCGCCCGGCTTGAAGCGCAGCGCAAGGCCCAGCTCCTCGGCCTGGCCGCTGCAGTGCATGTGCAGCACGCGGAACAGGTCGCGGATCGGGAAGGACTGCAGGTTCGGCTCGATCACCCCCGCATCCAGCTTGGAGATGTCCAGCATCGACGTGAAGGACTGCTCCAGCGCGTCGATGGAGCGGATCATGTTGCCCACCATGGGCGTCAGGGTCGAGCCGGCGAGCTGCTTCTCCAGCGTCGCGGCGAACAGGCCCAGCGCGTGCATCGGCTGGCGCAGGTCGTGGCTGGCCGAGGCGAGGAAGCGGCTCTTCTCGCGGTTCGCCCGCTCCACCAGGAAGACCTGTTGGCGCAGGGCCCGCACCAGCGCGTCGTTGTCGAGCTTGGTCTGCAGCTCGCGCATCAGCAGCCGGTGGCGCGACAGCGCGAACACCGCAGTCGCGAGGCCGAAGGCCAGCACCAGCGGCGCGAGCGTCAGCGACAGCGGCAGGCCCTCGCGCAGCAGCACCACGACCAGCGGCGCGAGCAGCGGCAGCAACCACAGCGCGATCGCCGCGCGGTAGGCGGCCGCCACGTGCGCGCCGGCGGCGGCCATGGCCAGCAGCACGCCGATCAGCCACGAGGTGGCGGTCCAGTTGGTGCTCGGCAGCAGCCACCACGCCGAGGCGCCCCAGACGAGCGACGACAGGAACAGCACCCCCAGGTAGCGCCGCAGCCAGCCCTGGGGCTCGGCCAGCGCGGCGCGGCCCTGGCGCACGAAGGCCCAGGCGAGCCACAGGTGCAGCGCCTGCACGCCGTGCATCGCGGCCGACCACCACAGCACGCGCGGCTCGTCGGTCAGGAGCGCGAACACCCCCCAGCCGAGCAGCGCCATCGCGAACGAGGCGGCCACCACCCGGTAGGCGTGGCGGTACAGCCGCTCCACCTGCGAGGCGAGCGTGCGCTCGCGCCGGCGCTCGTGGCCTTCTTCGTGGTGCGGGTCGAGGACCCCCGGCGTGGCGGAGGGCGCGATGCGGAAGACCACCCTAGCGGAACAGGCTGATCAGGTGCGAACGCGACTTCACGTCCAGCGCCAGCAGGATGGTGGACACGTAGTTCTTGATCGTGCCCAGCGACAGCCCGGTCGCGGTGCTGATCTCCTGGTTGGAGCAGCCGGACAGCACCAGCTCGAGGATCTCGAGGTGGCGCGGGCCGAGCTCGGCCACCCGGTCGTAGCTGGACGAGCTGGGGAACTTCGGGAAGCGGGCGCCGGCCGCTGCGCTGCCGCCGCCGGGCACGGCCGAGAGCAGGCCGAGGACGATGTCGCACATGGCGCGCGGCGCCTGGCCCTTGGTGACGTAGCCGACCGCGCCCAGCGCGCGCACCTGGCCGATCACGAACTCGTCCTGCGTGCCGCTGATGACGGCCACGCGGGCCTGCGGGAAGGTCTCGAGGAACTGCTTCAGGCCCTGCAGGCCCTTGCAGTCGGGCATGTTCAGGTCAAGCAGCACCAGGGCAGTGTCGGGGTGGGCGCGGTAGCCCTCGATCGCGTCGTGCAGGGTGCTCGCCTCGTGCAGCTCGAGCGGCGTGCCCTCGATGTGGGACAGGCTGGTGACGATGCCCACGCGCAGCAGCGCGTGATCGTCGACGATCAGGATCTTCGGGACAACTGGCACAACGGCTCCGGTGGAGGGGGTGCTGCGGGGGGCAAGGCCTGGCAGCGCACGGGTCGCATCGGTGGCGGTGTGAAGAACGGAACTCATCGCGGGCACGCCTCATCAACGCTCAACCAAGCGCGCATCCTATGCGCTCGGGGCGGTCGAAGCAAACGAAACCCGGCCGTGCATCCCTAGTCTTGGGGACGCACGGATGAGGGGTTTCCTGTAAAGAGTCGCCGGCCGGCCTGCAAGCGCTGTCAGACACGCGCTTGTGACAAGTTGTCAGAACGGCTTGTCAAAACAGCCGCGTGAACAGCCAGTACAGCGAGCCCGACAGCAGCATCGCCGCCGGCAGCGTCAGGACCCAGGCCATGAGCAGGTTGCGGAGGGTGGCCAGCTGCAGGCCGGAGCGGTTGGCGGCCATCGTGCCGGCGACGCCGGACGAGAGCACGTGGGTGGTCGACACCGGCAGGCCATAGAGGTCGGCGGCGCCGATGGTCGCCATCGCCACCAGCTCGGCCGAGGCGCCCTGGGCGTAGGTGAGGTGGGTCTTGCCGATCTTCTCGCCCACCGTCACCACGATGCGCTTCCAGCCCACCATCGTGCCCAGGCCGAGCGCGATCGCCACCGCCACCTTGACCCACAGGGGGATGAACTTGGTGGCGTCGTCGATCTGGCGCTTGAAGGCCTTGAGGTTGGCGTGCGCGTCGGCGTCCAGGGCCGGCACCTCCGTCTTCTCCAGGAAGCGGATGGCCTCCGAGGCCAGGTACATGTCGTTGCGGACGTTGGCGACGGCCGTGGCCGGCACGCGGGCGAGCGAGCCGTGGTCCTTGACCTGCTGCCCGATGCTGCCGGTGACGGCGGCGAGGGCGGGCACGACCTCGGGGGCGAGGGTCCGGGTGCGCACGTAGTCGGACAGCGCCTTGCGTGGGTCGGCCGGCGGGGCCAGCGTGCTGCTGCGGGCGAGGCTCGACTGGGTGGCCTGCGCCATGGCAACGAACTGCGTCATCTGGTCGACCGGCATCGCGCGGTTCAGGGCATAGGCCATGGGGACCGTGCCGACCAGGATGAGCATGATCAGGCCCATGCCCTTCTGGCCGTCGTTCGAGCCGTGGGCGAAGGAGACGCCGGTGCAGGTGAGGACCAGCAGGCCGCGGATCCACCACGGCGGCGGCGTGTTGCCGCGCGGCGCCTCGTAGAGGGCGCGGTTCTTCACGAAGGCGCGCAGCGCCAGCAGCAGCAGCGCGGCGCAACCGAAGCCGACCAGCGGCGACAGCAGCAGCGAGTAGCCGACCTTGGTGGCCTGGGCCCAGTCGACGCCGCTGGTGCCGTCGCGCCCGTGCATCAGCGCGTTGGCGATGCCCACGCCGATGATGGAGCCGATCAGGGTGTGGGAGGACGAGGCCGGCAGGCCGAGCCACCAGGTGCCCAGGTTCCACAGGATGGCGGCGATCAGCAGCGCGAACACCATCGCGAAGCCGGCCCCCGAGCCGACCTGCAGGATCAGCTCCACCGGCAGCAGCGAGATGATGCCGAAGGCCACCGCGCCGCTGGACAGCAGCACCCCCAGGAAGTTGAAGAAGCCGGACCAGACCACCGCGATGTGGGGCGGCAGCGAGTGGGTGTAGATGACGGTGGCGACGGCGTTCGCGGTGTCGTGGAAGCCGTTGACGAACTCGAAGCCGAGGGCGATCAGCAGGGCCACGCCCAGCAGCAGGAAGGGCAGCCAGGTGGTCGTGGCCGCCCCGCTGGCGGCGCCGGCCTCGCTGATGTCGCCGACCAGGCTGTAGCCGGTGAACAGCAGGCCGGCGGCGAGCAGGCCGATGAACAGGAGCGCCGTCAGCGGGCCGGGGCGCCGGTCCAGGTGGGGACGCGATGCGGGGAGGGTTCCGGCGGTGGTGGTGTTCATGGCCGCATCCTCGGGCGGCCCTGTGACAGCCGGGTGACAGCGGCTGTCACAGGGCCGTCACGCGGCTGTTGCAACGTCGGATATCCCCTGTGTTTTTCAATTGCCGGACCGACCATGAGCGTGAACCCCGAACAAGAGGCCTGGATGCAGCGCATCCACCGCGACCTGATGGACAGCTACGACGAGGAGCTGGAACTGGAGATCGAGGACCGCGATCCCGACGGCGCCCCGACCGACCGCGAGGCGCGCCGCAGCTACTTCCGCGAGCTCTTCCGCCTGCAGGGCGAACTCGTGAAGCTGCAGGACTGGGTGGTGACGACGCGGCAGAAGGTGGTGATCCTGTTCGAGGGGCGCGATGCGGCGGGCAAGGGCGGCGTGATCAAGCGCATCACGCAGCGGCTGAATCCGCGCGTGTGCCGCGTCGCGGCGCTGCCGGCGCCGAACGACCGCGAGCGCACGCAGTGGTACTTCCAGCGCTATGCGAGCCACCTGCCGGCGGCGGGCGAGATCGTGCTGTTCGACCGCAGCTGGTACAACCGCGCCGGGGTCGAGCGGGTGATGGGCTTCTGCACGGACGAGGAGTACGAGGAGTTCTTCCGCAGCGTGCCGGAGTTCGAGAAGATGCTGGTGCGCTCGGGCATCACGCTGCTGAAGTACTGGTTCTCGATCACCGACGAGGAGCAGCACCTGCGCTTCCTCGGCCGCATCCACGACCCGCTGAAGCAGTGGAAGCTGAGCCCGATGGACCTGGAGTCGCGCCGCCGCTGGGAGGACTACACCAAGGCCAAGGAGATCATGCTGGAGCGCACCCACATCGCCGAGGCGCCGTGGTGGGTGGTGCAGGCGGTGGACAAGAAGAAGGCGCGGCTGAACTGCATCTCGCACCTGCTGGGGCAGCTGCCTTACCGCGAGGTCGAGCATGCGTCGATCGAGCTGCCGCAGCGGGTGCGGCACGACGACTACTTCCGGCAGCCGGTGCCGGCGGAGATGATCGTTCCGGAGGTGTACTAGGGTCCTGGCGCATCGGCGTTCGCGGCCCGGATGTCACTTTGGTCATGTGCGCGTCACATGGCGCGCCGATCTAATGCGCTGATTGCGCCGGCACCGGGCGCCGCGCTCAGGGCATGCAGTTGGGCCACGCAGGGCTGCCGGGTGCGGGCGTCACCACGGCTCGCAGCGTCCCATGTTCATCAGCGCCAACCACACCCCCTTTCCGGCTGAAGGCTTCACCTCGATCGACAAGACGTGCACGAAGTCCTTCGTCGTGGTGGTTCGCGCCACCTACGACGTCGACGCCGACGGCAACTGCCGCGTCAGCGAGCAGCAGACCCCTTTCGTCTACGCCGACACGCCCTACGGGGATCCGGAGACCACCGCCATCCGGGTCGAAAGCGATTTCGTTCCGATCAAGCCGCGTGCGGAGGTCCTGCTCGACGCCTATGCGATGGCACCTGCAGGCGCAGCCGCAGACAGCGTCGAAGTGGCGTTGCTGGGCCCATCGCTGGACAAGCGTGCCGTCGTGACCGGCGAGCGTTGCTGGCAGGGCGGTGCCTTCGGCCTGCGGGCGAGCCGGGCCCAGCCGTTCGAGCGCATGCCGCTGGCCTGGCACCTCGCGTTCGGGGGAACCGACCGCACGTTCGCCGATCCTGCCGATGCCCGAAGCGACCTGCGCAATCCGATCGGACGGGGCTTCCAGGCGAACCCGAGCACTCGCGCGATCGAAGGCCGGCCGTTGCCTTGCATCGAGCGCCCCCAATCTCGCATCGAGAACTGGGATGACAGGCCGGATCCCATCGGGTTCGGGCCCGTGTCCCGCTTCGCGGCCGAACGCGCCTGCCATGCCGGAACCTATGACCAGCACTGGATGGACGAGGTGCTGCCGTTCCTGCCGGCGGATTTCGACAATCGGTACTTCATGGCGGCCCCGCCCGATCAGCAACTCGACGGCCTGGCCGAAGGCATGGCCTTCGCCTGCCTCAACATGAACGGCTCCGGTGTGTTCCGCCTGCGCTTGCCGCGGCTGTCGGTGCCGGTCTCGTTCATGTTCGATGACCGCATCCGCGTGCCGACAGTGACACCCGACACGTTGATCGTGCAACCGCACGAAGGCCGCGTGGTGCTGCTCGGGCGCGCGCGTGCGCCGCTGCCGCGCAAGTTCACCCGGCTGCGCGAGGTGAGCGTGGGTGTGCGTCGCACGCAGGCGGGTGCGTGATGCTGGTGCTGTCCTGTGCCGGTCTCGCGTGCCCGGTCGGCTACTCCGCGGCCGGTGCGTCAGCCGCCATGCGGGCGGGCATTGCAGCGTTCGCCGAGACCGGCTATCGCGATGTCCACGGCGAGCCCATCGTCGGCGCCACCGTCGAAGGGCTCGCCTCGGACCTGCGGGGGCGCGACCGCCTGATTGCGTTGGGCCAGCTCGCGCTGGATGCCGTCGATCCTGCGTTGGCCCGGCGGTTGCCGTGGGATCGCATGCCCTTGATCCTGTGCTCGCGCGAGATGGAGCGCCCCGGTGCCCGGCTGGCCGGCCTGGTCGCGAAACTGCGTTTTCCCGGTGAAGCGAGCTTCGCCGGCCGGCGCACCGCACACGCGGCCGGGGGCGCGGCGTCCGCGATCCAGGCCATTGCGATGGCCCGATCGCTGCTTGCCGAGCCAGGCGTGCCGGCCTGCCTGATCCTCGGCATCGACAGCCTGATCGACGCACGGGTGCTGAGCTGGCTGGACCACAGCCACCGCCTCAAGACCAGCGATCGCACGGACGGCGTGATCCCTGGCGAGGCGGCCTGCCTGGCTGTCGCCAGCCGGGAGCCGCTCTCGGATGCGCCTGTGTGCGTGCATGGCATCGGCGTGGCGACGGAGTCAGCGACCGTATTCAACGAGGAGCCGTTTCGTGCCGAGGGCATGAAGACTGCGCTCCTCGGGGCGCTGAAGGAAGCCGGCATCGCGATGCACCAGGTCGATTTCCGGCTCAGCGATGTTGCCGGGGAGTCGCATGCCTTCGAGGAGCTGGTGCTGGCCCAGGCGCGGCTGATGCGCAAGGTGCGTCCGAGCCAGCCGCTGTGGCATCCGGCGGACTGCCTCGGCGATTGCGGTGCGGCATCGGGGTTGATCCAACTGGCCTGGGCGGGAGAGGCCTTTCGCCGGGGATATGCGCCGGGGCCGGTGGCCGCGCTGCATGCGACCTCGCCGTTCGGACTGCGTGCGGCCGCTGTGGTGGCCGCGACAGGGTGGGTGCAGGTATGAGTCACGGCGTCTTTGCGAACCTGTGGCAGGTGGCCGGCAAGGCCGGCAACAACAAGTCGATCGCCCGATTTCCCGACGTGTGCCTCTCGCCTCCCGGACCGCCGGCCGGCCCGCTTCCGATCCCGTATCCGGACACCTCCTTCTCCACCGACCTGAAGGAAGGCTCGCAGACCGTCCAGGTCGGTGGGCAGCCCGCGGCGCTTGCGCAGCAGTCCTACTACCAGCCATCTGCCCTTGGCAACGAGGCGGCGACACGCAGCTTCGGCGCCAGCGTCGTCACGCACCAGATCACCGGCAAGACCTACTTCCAGGCCTGGTCGATGGACGTGAAGTTCGAGGGCAGGAACGTCTGCCGGCACATCGACATCACGACCAGCAACCACGGCAGCTACCCTGGAGCGAAGCCTCCCGCGCCGACAGCCGAGCAGCAAACGGCCTTGGATCGAATGGACGAGAAGGACCCCCAGTGTCCGTGCTGTGGTCGGACCGGAGCCCAATGCCCCGCGGCACTGCCCAAGACGATCAAGGCAGCGGATGGGACGGAGAAGACCCGGGAGGCCTTTGCATTCCATGAGTTCCTGCGCCTCGACGACGCGTTGCCCGGAGGGGGGGCGACCCGGAGGCAGCAAATGGACGCCAAGCCTTGTGCCGGAGGGGCATGCCCCAATGCCGCGGTGCCGGAACGCAAGTCCGATGCTCCGTGCGATGTCTATCGCGTGACAACCAAGGCCGAGTCAGATCGCATCGACAACGGATACTCGGGCGGCGTACAAAAGCGGCTGCGCACGATTCACAAGGTCCCGAAAGCCAAAGGGGCCTTCAAGGCGCTCGCAAGTGCGTCATCGGTGGAGCCGTTGACCGGTCTCACCAAGGCTGAATTCGATGCTTTGGGCGGCTCCGTCGAAAAGGAAAAGGTGCGACTGCAGAATAACGTGCTCAGGCTCGATCACACGACACCACGAGGAGCCGGCGGTTGCCCTTCCAGCGAGAACAACACCAAGTCCCATTACTGGAAATGCGTGAACTGCAAGGAAGTGGATGAGCTGCTCGACACATGGACCAATCAAGAGCTCGGGGCGCGGCGTACGGCCTTGGGCGTGACATAAGGGATGGTGGCTGCCGATGCAAGACAACTTCATGGAACTCAACTGGGAGGGAGCCGGCTATCACGGCTTCCCCGCCGTGCCGGGGCCATCCGGTTATGCGACGACGGAAGAGGCGATGGCATGGTCCGGTTTCGAGCAGGTGCTGGCTGCCGCGAAGGAAGGGGATTTCTCCGGGGTCACGAAGCTGCCGGGGATTTACGATGATGCCGACTGGATGCTTGGCGCTGCGTGCGCCGAACTGATGGGTGACATTGGAAGCCGATCGTTTTTTGACGAATTGCGTCCGGCGGTGACGGGCATCCTCGACCCCAGCTACTCGGTCGACCTGGGGCGCAGCCTCGCGATCTGGGGCCACCTGTCGAGTGTCACGACGATCTTGGAGACGCTCGAGAAAATTCCCGATTTCGAGGACGCTCCGGCGCTCGTTCAGATGGTGTCACTCCTGTTGGAACCGGAGCCTGGCGTACTCGGCGACAGGCGTGGCCTGGACAACATCCAGGCGTACTCGGGCGAGGTGCGGCGGCAAGCTGAGCTGCTGGCTGTTCGCCTCGGGACGTCGGATGCCATCGTGATGTTCGGGGAACTCTTTACCGTGGAAAAGCTGGTGGACGTCATGCGCCGCAGGTTGACCGACGGTGGCCGCTTTGATCCGTACTGGCGCCACAAGTTCGAGGCGACGACCGGCGTGGACTGTTCCCGCTTCTACGACGGCGGCATCCTTCGACCGTTGCAGGCGCTGGCCGTGATCGAGGAATTCGAGGACCTGGGTGGTGTGCGAAGGTATGAACCTGGTCGTCGCTACTTCTTCGGCCACCCGGTTCCCGCTTGAGTGGTCGCCGTAACCCTGCGACGCTGCTTCGGAGGCCCCCTCCTGATCGACGCTAGAAGCTCGCGTAGTGCAGCGACTTCCCGTCGACGGTCTTCACGCTCGCGAAGCGCGCCATCAGCCGCGCCTGCAGGTTCACCGGCAGCGGCGCGAAGCCGGTGCCGCGCGTCAGGTCGTCGCCGTGCATCATGCACCAGTAAAGGAAGCGCATCGCCCGCGTCGCGCGTTCAGCGTCGGCCGGCTCGGCGTCGAAGAGCACGAAGCTGGTCTGGGTGATCGGCCAGGCGCCGCTTGCCGGACGGTTCATCAGCGAGGCGAGGTCGTTGCCGGTGCGGGAGACGTCGCTGTCGAGGATCGCGGCGCGGAAGCCCGCCTCGGACGCCGTCACCGGGGTGCCCGCGCCGTTGATCAGGCGCACCGCCGCGAGCTCGTCCTTCACCACGCGGTCGTAGCTCACGTAGGCGATCCCGCCCTCGGTCGCCGCGAGCGTCTTGACCATGCCGTCGTTGCCTTCGGCCGTGAGGACCTCGCCGCGCCACTTGGGTGCCTGACCGATGCCGATCTCCGCCTTGAACGCGGGCGAGACCTCGCTCAGGTAGCGCGTGAAGCCTTCGGTGGTGCCGGACTTGTCGGCGCGCACGATGCGCTGGATGCGCAGGCCCGGCAGCGCGACGCCGGGGTTCTGGGCCGCGATGCGCGGGTCGTTCCACTTCAGCACCCGGGCGGCCAGGATGTCGGCGAGCAGCTCGCCCGACAGCTGCAGCCGGTTGGCGCCGATGCCGGGCAGCCGGACCACCGGAACGATGCCGCCGACCAGCATCGGCACCTGGACCAGCCTGCGCTTGGTCAGCTCCTCGGACGACAGCGGCGTGTCGCTGCCGCCGAAGTCCACGGCGCGCGCGGTGATCTGCTTGACGCCGTCGCCCGAACCGGTGGCCTTGTAGGCGACGACGCTGCCGGCGTTCTGCTGTTCATAGGTCTTGGCCCAGCGCTCGTAGACCTTGGAGGGGAAGGAGGCCCCGGCGCCGCGCACCTGGGCCAGGGCTTCGATACTGCTGAGACCGGTCAAGGCAATCAGGCCGGCGACGACGGCGGCGCGATGGAGGCGGAACAGGGTCACTTCGGGAAATCCGTGGGTTGATGCAAGCGCGCGACGATACATCGACCGTGTGACGGGCCCGCGGCATCCGGTGCAAAGCGTGAACTGCTTCGCACCCGGCCCGGCTTCAACACGCTGTTACCCCGCTTCACGCGCCTGAAACAGGGGTGCGTGAAAGACTTCGCTCAAGTCGGCGGGGTGAACAGCCGACCTTGCAGGGACTTGCACCGTGTGTTGTTGGAGCCTGGAATGGACCTGGAAACTTCTGTCATCGACTCGCAGACGCTGCGCCGCCAGCTGATGGCCCCGAACCCGATGCAGCGCGCGATCGCGCTGCATGCCCTGGAGGTCGAGGTCGAGCGCTGCACCGGCCCGAGCGCCCAGCTGGGCAACGAGGTCGCGCGCTTCGTGTCGCGCGGCATCCCGTTCTATGCGCTGAACGATCCGCACTTCTGCAGCTGGGTCGGCAAGGCCGCCAGCTACTGGGACAAGCTGCACGCCTGATCAACCGTAGATCGGCCTGAGCATGCAGTGCAGCACGTATGCTGCACCGCCCACCGCCGTCGCGAGCGACCCGTACCGCGCGATGCGGATCTCCGGCGGCGCGATGCCCGCCTCGTCGGCGAACTGCCGCACCGCCGCCAGCGCCGGGTCCAGGAACTCGGCGCCGCGTTCCACCGTCTCGCCCCCCAGCACGATCACCGTCGGGTTGAAGGTCATCCAGACGTTCTGGACCAGCACGCCCAGGTAGGCCCCCGCCTGCGCCACGTCGGCCGGCGTCTTGATGTGCCGCGCGCCGATCAGCGCCTCGGCGCAGCCTCGCCGCCCGCATGAGCAGGCGGGCCCGCCCAGCTGCAGGATGGTGTGCCCCACCTCGCCGGCCAGCCCGCTCGCGCCGCTGAACAGCCGGTCGTTCAACACGATCCCCGCCCCCACGCCGATGCCGCAGCTCAGGAAGATCAGCGGGTCGTCCGCCGGCCCCTGCCCGAACTCGAACTCGCCGATCGCCGCCAGGTCGGCCTCGTTCTGGTAGTAGATCGGCACGTCCGCCAGTCCGGCCGCCGCCGCCTCGCCCGACAGCCGCCGGCCCAGCTCCACGTCGCGCCAGCCGATGTTGGGCGCGAACTTCAGCACCCCCGCCTTCTCGTCCACCGCACCCGGCAGCCCCACGCCGATGCCCATCAGCTTGTAGTGCCGCTGCGTCACCTGCGCCGCCAGCGCCAGCACCTGCTCGATCAGCTGGTGGCAGGCCTGCTGCGGCTCGCGCGAGCGCAACGGCGTGCGCTGCGACTCGATCACCTCGCCGTTGATCGTCACCGCCGCGGTCTGGATCGCGTCAATGCCGAGCTCCGCCCCGATCAGCGCCAGCCGCTGGCTGTTCAGCCGCAGCGGCTTCGGCCGCCGCCCCAGCGCACCGGTGTGCGTCGCCTCCTCCTCCAGCAGCCAGCCCTCGTCGATCAACTCCTTCGCGAGGATGCTGATGGTCGACTTGGTCAGCCCGCTGTGCGTCGACAGGTCCGCCCGCGACAGGCCGGGCTCCTCCCGCAACAGGCGCACCAGCGCCATGCGGTTGATGCGCTTCACGAGATGCTGGTCACCGGTCAGTGTCATCCGGCCATTGTCGCCAGCCGCAGGGCCTGCACCGTCTTCGGGAAAGCGCGGGGTGCATTTGTTTGTCCGATGAACTAAAGTCCGATCCTGATCCTTCTGCGCACCCCTGCCATGTACCTCGGAATCGACCTCGGCACCTCGGAAGTCAAGGTCCTGCTGCTGCAGGACGACCACCAGATCGTCGCCACGGCGGGCGCGCGGCTCACGCTGTCGCGGCCCCAGCCCGGCTGGTCGGAGCAGGACCCGCAGGACTGGTGGCGCGCCACCGAGGAGGCCGTGGCCGCCCTGCGGGCGCAGGCGCCCGCCGCGTTCGCCCAAGTGCGCGGCATCGGGCTGTCGGGCCAGATGCACGGCGCGACCCTGCTCGACGCCGACGATGCGGTGCTGCGCCCGGCGATCCTGTGGAACGACGTGCGTTCCGAAGCCGAATGCCGGGAGCTGCAGCGCCGCCTGCCGTCCCTGCCCGAACTGGCCGGCAACCTCGCGATGCCGGGCTTCACGGCGCCCAAGCTGCTGTGGGTGCAGCGCCACGAACCCAGGCTCTTCGAGCGCGTGCGCTGCGTGCTGCTGCCCAAGGACTGGCTGCGCCTGAAGCTCACCGGCGAGAAGGTGAGCGAGATGTCGGACGCCGCCGGCACGCTGTGGCTGGACGTGGCGCAGCGCCGCTGGTCGCGCGAACTGCTGTCGGCGACGAACCTGGGCGAGCAGCGCATGCCGCGGCTGGTGGAAGGCAGCGAGGTGTCGGGTGCCCTGCGGGATGCGGTGGCCGATGCCTGGGGCCTGCCGCGCGGCACGCCGGTGGCGGGCGGCGGCGGCGACAATGCCGCGAGCGCGGTCGGCATCGGCGCAGTGCGGCCGGGCGAGGGCTTCATCTCGCTCGGCACCAGCGGCGTGCTCTTCGTCGTGACCGACCGCTTCCGCGCCAACCCGGCGTCGGCGGTGCATGCCTTCTGCCATGCGCTGCCGCAGCGCTGGCACCAGATGAGCGTGATGCTGTCGGCCGCCAGTTGCCTGAGCTGGATCACCCGCCTCGTCGGCGCGGCCGACGAGGCGGCCCTGCTGCGCCAGGTGGGCGAACTCGACGCGGCCGCCCAGGCGGCGGCACCGCTGTTCCTGCCCTACCTGGGCGGCGAGCGCACGCCGCACAATGATGCGCACGCACGCGGCGTGTTCTTTGGCCTGTCGCACGACACCACGGCCGCCCACCTCGGCTGGTCGGTGCTGGAGGGCGTGGCCTTCGGCATGCTCGACGGTCTGCATGCGCTGCAGGCGGCCGGCACCGAGGTCGGTCCGCTGACGATCGTCGGCGGCGGTTCGCGCAGCCCCCTGTGGGCGCAGCTCTTCGCCACGCTGTACGGCGTGCCGGTGCGCACGGTGCACGGCGGCGAGGCCGGCGGCGCGCTGGGCGCGGCGCGGCTCGCCTGGCTGGCCACCGGCGGGCGCGAGGACGAGGTCTGCCGCGCGCCCTCGCTGAACGTCGAATACCGGCCGGAAGACGGGGCACGGCGCGATGCGCTGCTGGCCCGCCATGGCCGCTTCAAGGCGCTGTACCCCACCCTGCGCGCCGCCTTCGCGGCCGCGTGACCCGAGAGAGAACCTGGAGACCTGACCGATGAGCGACTTCTTCAAGGGCATCGCCCCGATCCGCTACGAAGGACCGGAGAGCGACAACCCGCTGGCCTTCCGCTGGTATGACAAGGACCGGGTGGTGCTCGGCAAGCGCATGGAGGAGCAGTTGCGCTTCGCCGCCTGCTACTGGCACACCTTCGTCTGGGACGGGCGCGACCCCTTCGGCGGCGACAGCTTCCAGCGCCCCTGGCACCAGGTCGCCGACCCGCTCGAGCAGGCGCGCGTCAAGGCCGACGTGGCCTTCGACTTCTTCTCCCGGCTCGGCATCCCCTACTACTGCTTCCATGACCGCGATGTGGTGGCCGAGGGCAGCACGCCGCGCGAGAGCGTTGAGTGGCTGCGCCGCACGGTCGACCTGCTGGGCGAGAAGCAGCAGGCCACCGGCGTGAAGCTGCTGTGGGGGACGGCCAACCTGTTCTCGCACCGGCGCTTCATGTCCGGCGCGGCGACCAACCCCGACCCCGAGGTGTTCGCGATGGCGGCGCTGCAGGTGAAGGAGGCGATGGACGCCACCGTCAAGCTGGGCGGCGCCAACTACGTGATGTGGGGCGGGCGCGAAGGCTACGAGACCCTGCTCAACACCGACCTGAAGTCGGAGCTGCACCAGATGGGCCGTCTGCTGTCCATGGCGGTGGAGCACAAGCACAAGATCGGATTGAAGGGCCCGATCCTGATCGAGCCCAAGCCGCGCGAGCCGACCAAGCACCAGTACGATTTCGACGTCGCGACGGTCTACGGCTTCCTGAAGACCTGGGGGCTGGAGAACGATGTCAAGGTCAACATCGAGGCCAACCACGCCACGCTGTCGGGCCACAGCTTCGAGCACGAGATCGCGACGGCGGCGGCGCTGGGCATCTTCGGCTCGATCGACATGAACCGCGGCGACATGCAGTGCGGCTGGGACACCGACCAGTTCCCGAACAACCTGCCGGAGATGGCGCTGGCGCTGTTCCACGTGCAGCGGGCCGGCGGCTTCACGACCGGGGGGCTGAACTTCGACGCCAAGGTGCGCCGCCAGTCGATCGACGCCGAGGACCTGTTCCACGGGCACGTCGGGGCGATGGACCTGTGCGCCCGCGCCCTGCTGGCCGCCGAGCGGATGATCGTCGACGGCCGGCTCGAGGCCGCCGTGCAGGAGCGCTATGCCGGCTGGCGCGGCGGCTTCGGCCAGCAGGTGCTGAAGGGCGAACTGACGCTGGATGCAGTGGCGCGCCGCGTGCTGGAGCGCAACACCGACGTGCTCCCGAAGTCGGGCCGGCAGGAGGCGTTCGAGAACCTGCTGAACCGGTTCGTCTGAAGGACGACGAGCCCTCGACCGGCTTGGGGCGGCCGGGCACAATTCGTCCGATGGCCGCCACCGCCCTGATCGCCGATGACGAACCGCTGTTGCGCGAACGCCTGCGCGAGCTGCTGCAGCGCCTGTGGCCGCAGCTGCAGATCGTGGCCGAGGCGCGCAACGGGCGCGAGGCGGTCGAGCTGTTCGACGAGCATGCGCCGCAGGTGGTGTTCCTCGACGTGCACATGCCGGGGCTGAACGGCGTCGAGGCGGCGCGCTCCATCGCGCGCCGTGCCCAGGTCGTCTTCGTCACGGCCTACGAGCAGTACGCGGTGGCCGCCTTCGAGCAGGGCGCGCTGGACTACGTGGTCAAGCCTTTCGACGAGGCGCGGCTGGCCGACACCGTGCAGCGCCTGCAGCAGCGCCTGGCGGCGGCCGCGCCGCCGGCCGACGTGGACGCGCGGCTCGAGGCGGCGATCGAGCGCATGTCCGGCGAGCTGCGCCGCCAGGCCCAGTCCGGCGGCTGGCTGCAGTGGATCAAGGCCTCGGTGGGCAACAGCGTGCGCCTGATCCCGGTGGAGCAGGTGGCCTACCTGCGATCCGACGAGAAGTACACGCTGGTGGTGTGGGAGGGGGGCGAGGCGCTGATCCGGCGCACCATCCGCGAGCTCGCCGACGAACTGGACCCGCAGTGCTTCGTGCAGGTCCACCGCTCGGTGATCGTGAACCTGCACCAGGTGGCCCAGGTGGTGCGCGGCCCGAACGAGACCGCCGACGTCCACATCAAGGGCCGCAGCGAGCTGCTGCCGGTGAGCCGCAGCTACGTGCACGTGTTCCGGCACATGTAGGGCGGGCCGAGCGCCGGGCCGCCCCAAGCCGGCCCCCGCAAGCCGCGAGACGCGGCTTGCACTCCGGCCGTCCAAGCCCGCGCAGGCGGGCTTGGAGCCGCGGCCTACGTTCCCCCTGGGGGATCGACCGACGTACCCGTCGGGCGAGGGGTCGTCATCTACCCGCGCTTTCCGATCACCGTGATGGCCGGCAACTGGATGACCTCGACCTGCGCCTCGTGGGCCGTGACGGCGCCACGCGGATTCGTCAGCAGGACCGCGGCGAGCGCCAGGCTGCCGGCGGCCAGGACCATGAAGGTGAGCACGGGGGCGAAGAGGCGGTCGAGCATGATGGTCTCCAGCGAGGCGGTGGTGACGGCTGAATCAACTCTACGCCGTGGACCGCCGATCGGCCAGTGGTGCGGGATGAAGCGGCGATCGGCGGCGACGAACTGCAGGCCGCGGCGATGGACGGCGGCGTTCGCGTCACTGCAGCGCGGCGGCCCCGGCCGGGCCGGCCAGTGCGACGGCCTGGGCGCGCTTGCCGACGACGGTGACCGCCGGCAGCACGACGACCTCGGCGCGCGCCTGCTGCGGTGCGGTGCCGCGGGCTTCGTGCACCATTTCGGATGCGAGGGCCAGCGTGGCGCTGAGGAGGACGGCGAAGGTCAGGGCGGGGGCGAAGTAGCGGTCGAACATGTTGGACTCCAGACGGTGTGTGTTGCGTTGGAGTGAACTGTAGGAACCGTGGCCCTCGCGGGAAAGCCGCTTGAGACGAAGCGGATGGATGGCCGGACGAGCTGCAATTGGAGCGGATGAACCGTGCCGGTCAGTGCTCCATCGACAAGACCATTCTTGCGTTGGCCAGCGCCTCGACAAAGGCCTTCATGTCGGCGCCCGGCATCATGGTCTCGATCGATCGGACGAGTTCCTGCAATGTCCTGACATCTTCCGGAGGCAGGGGGGTGATCGAGCCGACCCTTCTCAATATCGATGTGTACCACTGCAGTTGGTCGTGCGGCCTCATGCAGTCGAGGAGTCTCTGGTTCATGCACAGCGCCAGCAGCTTGGAGGGATGCTTGGGCGCCGCACGGAGTGCGCCTTCGATGCCAGTCATCAGCCTGATCATCAGCAGGACCAGCTCGAATCGGGTCAGGGCGCCGGATGCGGCCAGTGAGGCGAGCGCCTCGGCGCACAGGCGGCAATCGTGCGTCGAACCTCCGCACCTGTCCATTTCCTGGCCGAGCAGGCAGATCTTTGCGGTGTTCGATATGTCCTGCACGCTCGCGCCCATCAATGCCTCGACTTCATCTTCGAGGGCCTTCTCCTGTGACCGTTCTGGGAGTTCGGGGATGGCCAGCGACAGCCGGCGCAGCAGGCCATATTCCGCATCGGACACCCACCATGCCACGTTCTCGCCGTCGATACTGGGTTTCACCCAAGGGGGCAGGAAGCAGTTGGCCTTTCCCGGGCCGCAGATCGTGATGACCGCATCGCGAGCCAGCCGCAGCCGGCTCAAGTCGATGGCAGGATTCTCACCCCCCACGCTGATGACGGTGAGCTGTGCGATCGGCCCCATTTCCTCCATGCCGGGCTGGACGACCGAGAATCCCTCCCAGAAGATCACGGTGATGGGTTGTTCCGAGGCAAAGATCCGCCAGAAGTCAGCCGGCAACTTGGGGCCGTACTTCTGCAGGCCGCGATTCGACAGATTCAGCCTGCCGGTCTCGTAGTAGTCGTCGACGGCCTCTTGCAGCCCTGGACAGCGCTCCAGGAAGCTCTTGGATTTGCCAGGGATCTGGCACCGCATGATCGCGTTGATGTCAATCTGACCGCGGGGCGAATCACTGGAGCGTCTGATCATGGCGGCACCGTGCTGTGGAGTGGCACGGTGAGTGAAATCTCCGGTCCATTCGTTCCAGTCCGCTCCCTGCGGCTCAAACCGGCTGGGTGCGCTTGGTCAACCAGGCCAGCGCCTCCCCGCCCACCAGCGGCGCCAGCCGCTCTCTCACGACGCGGTGGTAGTCGTTGAGCCAGGCGGCCTCGTCGGCGCGCAGCAGGCCCGTGTCGATGCACCGCGTGTCGATCGGGCACAGCGTCAGCGTCTCGAAGCCGAGGAACTCGCCGAAGGCGCCGCCTTCCGGCGTCTGCACCGTCTCGTTGAGCACCAGGTTCTCGATCCGGATGCCCCACTGGCCCGGCCGGTACAGGCCCGGCTCGATGCTCGTGATCATCCCCGGCTCCATTGCCATGTGCGGCTCGGGGATGGCCTTGCTGATGCTCTGCGGGCCCTCGTGCACGTTCAGGAAGTAGCCGACGCCGTGGCCGGTGCCGTGGCCGTAGTCCAGCCCGTGCTCCCACAGCGGCGCGCGCGCGATCGCGTCCAGCATCGGCGACAGCGTGCCGCGCGGGAAGCGCGTGCGGCTGAGCGCGATCGTGCCCTTCAACACCAGGGTGTAGTCGCGCCGGTGCGCCGCGGTGACGCGGCCGATGGGCCAGACGCGGGTGATGTCGGTGGTGCCGCCCAGGTACTGGCCGCCCGAGTCGATCAGCAGCAGGCCGTCGCCCTCGATCACCGCATGCGACTCCGGCGTCGCACGGTAGTGCGGCATTGCGCCGTTGGCATTGAAGCCGGCGATGGTGCTGAAGCTCAGGCCGACGAAGCCGGGGCGGCGGGCACGGGCGGCGCTCAGGCGCTCGTCGATGGTCAGCTCGGTGATGCGCTCCTTGCCGAGCGCCTGCTCGAACCAGGCGTAGAACTCGCACATCGCGGCGCCGTCCTGGGCCATCGCCTCGCGCACGAAGGCGGCCTCGGCCGCGCTCTTGCGGCTCTTCAGCAGCGTGCTCGGGTTGAGGGCCTCGACCACCTTGACGCCGGCGCCCACGTTCTCGCGCAGGCCGAGCGTGATGCGGCGCGGGTCCACCAGCAGGGTGGTCTCGGCGCCGAGCCGGCGCAGTGCCGCCCCGGCCTCGGCATACGGTGCGAGCTGCACGCCGTCGGCGGCCAGGGCCTGCTGCACGGCGGGCGGCACCTTGCCTTCGCCGACGAACAGCGTCGCCCCGTGCAGGCCGATCAGCGCGTGCGCCAGGAAGACGGGGTTGTAGGTGACGTCGGCGCCGCGCAGGTTGAAGATCCACGCGATGTCGTCGACCGTCGAGACGAAATGCTGGCTGGCGCCGTGCCGCGCCATCGCCTCGCGCACCTGGGCCAGCTTGGCGGCGCGTGCCAGCGGCGCCTGCGGGGCGGCGTGCTCGTAGACGGCTTCGCCGGGCAGGGCCGGGCGCTCGGGCCAGACCTCGTGCAGCAGGTCGATGTCGGTGCGCAGCGGGATGCCGGCATGGGTGAGGGCGGTGCGCAGCTGCTGCGCGGCCGCCAGGCCCAGCACCGCGCCGTCCACCGCCACCGTGGCGCCGGCCGGCAGGGCGCCCGCGATCCACTCGATGTGGTGCGTGGCGGCGCCGGACGGGATCTTCACCAGGTCGATGCCGGTGCCCGCCAGCTCGGTCTCGGCCTGGGTCCAGTAGCGGCTGTCGGCGAACAAGGCGGCGCGTTCGGTCGTGACGACCAGGGTGCCCATCGAGCCGGTGAAGCCGGACAGCCATTCGCGGCCCTGCCAATGCCCCGGCAGGTATTCGGAGAGGTGCGGGTCGCTCGAGGGGACGAGCAGGGCGGCGAGCTGGTGCTGCTTCAGCGCGTCGCGCACGCGCTCCAAGCGCAGGCGGATCGGGGAGGTGCGGGTGTCCATGGTGTCGGCTCCGGTCGGGCCCGGGCAGCGACCGGGTCGGCGGCTGCGGGTGGGGGAGCGACGATTCTAGGTCTGCGCGCGGGGTCAGGCTGCGCAGGGCTGGGAGAGCGCGAAATCGTTGTCGCGCCAGGCCTCGCCCTGGGTCGGGATCACGCTGATCACCTCGAAATACGGCCGCCCGAAGTACTCGCATTCGTGCAGGGCCTGCACCGCGGCGTGGTATTCGTCGACGTCGGCCGTCTCCCACACCGCCACCTCGGCGCACAGCGTGTCCCAGCGGGTCGCGCAGGTCTCGAACTGGCGCAGCCGCAGGCCGGGGAAGCCCTCGAAGACCTGCATCAGCACCCGCTCGCGGAAGGCGTCGCGCGCTTCGGCATCGAGCGCCCGCCAGTGCGTGGTGGCCTGGAGCAGCATGAAAAAGGTGTGGGCTCTTGGCATGAGGTCGTCCGCAAACAATCGGTTGACGCCGTCCGGCGCCTTGTCGACACTATGCGAGTTTTTATTCGTATTTGAAACTCGCATTTCGGCACGCCATGGACACCCCCCTGAAAACCCGCATCATTCCTCGCAAGCAGCCGCGCCAGGCGCGTTCGCGGGCGATGGTCGACGCGATCCTGGACGCGGCGGCTCGCGTTCTGATCGAGCGCGGTTATGCCGGCACCACGACGAACGCGGTGGCCGAGGTGGCAGGAGTGAGCGTGGGCTCGCTCTACCAGTACTTCCCGAACAAGGATTCGCTGATCACGGCGCTGCACCAGCGGCATGCGCTGCAGATGCGGACGCTGCTCGACGCGGCGCTGGAGCGCCACCAGGCATCGACGCTGCGCGAGGCGCTGCAGGGGGTGGTCGAGTCGGCGGTCGAGGCGCACCAGCTGGATGCCGACCTGCATCGCGTGCTGGAGCGGCAGCTGCAGGGGCTGGACCAGTTCCCGGGCGCGGAGGAAGCCTCGACCGACATCGAGGCGCGCATCCGCGGCCTGCTGGAGTCGCACCGCGACGAGATCGTCGTGCCCGACCTGGCGCTCGCGACCTTCGTGCTGATGCATGCGGTGCACGCGCTGATCCATGCCGTGGCGATCGACCGTCCGGCGCAGGTGTCGGTGCCGGAGGCGACGCGCGAGACGGTGCGGATGGTGGTGGCCTACCTCACCGCGCCGCTGTGAGCGCGGGGACGGGCTTCAGCGCTGCGCCGGCCCTCGCCCGTAGAGCAGCAGCATCGCCACGATCACCGCGCCGTAGACCAGGTGCCGGGCCCATTCCTGGATCTGCATCACCGACAGGATCGACTGCAGCAGCGTGATCAGGATGACCCCGGCGACCGTGCCCAGGTAGTGGCCGCGTCCGCCGAGGATGGAGGTCCCGCCCAGCACCACCGCGGCAATGGCCGGCAGCAGGTAGGGGTCGCCCATGGCCTGCGCCGCCTTGCTGGCATAACCGGCCAGCAGCACGCCGCCGAAGGCCGACAGGCCGCCGGCCGCCGCGAAGCAGCCCATCACCACGAGCCGCGTCCGGGCCCCCGACAGGTAGGCGGCGCGCTCGCGGTTGCCGATCGCGTAGATGCAGCGGCCGAAGGTCGTGCGGGCGAGCACGAAGACGGCCGCGCCGCCCACCGCGGCCCACACCAGGAGCGCGTTCGGGATGCCCAGCAGGCTGTGGCCGGTGGCGATGGCGCGCATTGCCGGGGAGGACGCGTCCTGCGGCGCGAAGCCGCCGGTGTGCACCACCATCAGGCCCTGCGCGACGGCGTTGACGGCCAGCGTGACGATCATCGACGGGATGCGCAGCCAGGCCACGCCGACGCCGTTGATCAGCCCGAGCGCGACGCCGCAGCCGATGCCGATCGGGATCGCGAAGGCGGCACCCCACGGACCCCAGCCGGTGGCGGCGGTCGCCATCATTCCGCCGACGGCCACCACCCACGGCACGGACAGGTCGATCTGCCCGAGCAGGATCACCAGCATCGCGCCGGTGGCAATGACGCCCAGGAACGAGGCGACCTTCAGCTGCTGCAGCAGGTACTCCGGCGACAGAAAGCTGCTGGAGTACAGGCTGCCGAGCAGAAGCAGCCCGGCAACGCAGCCGAAGGCGGCCGCGATGGCCGGATCGATGCCCCGGCGCAGCCGCCCCAGCAGTCGCCGCGGAGCCGGCTCCGCCGGGCCGCTGGCGGCGCCCCCCCGGGGTGGGCCGAGCCCGGACACGAAGAGTCCTGAGGACTCTTCGTGCCTGGTGAGGGGCCGGACCTCTGGTCCGGCCGGGCCGAAGGCGCTTCGGGGGGGATCAACCATACATTTCGAGCCGGTTGCGGACCTGCAGCAGGCGCAGCGCGCCCAGGCACACCGCCGCCAGCAGCACCACGCCCTGGAACAGCGGCTGCCAGAGCGGATCCAGGTTGAACACGAACAGCAGGTCGCCGATGGTGCGGAACATCAGCGCCCCGAAGACCGCGCCGACGGCGCTGCCCGATCCACCGAACAGCGACACCCCCCCCAGCACCACCGCGGCGATGGAATACAGCGTGTAGGTGCTGCCGTTCGCCGACGAGGCCTCGCCGGAATAGGTGATGCAGGTGACGAAGAGCCCGCCGACCGAGGCCAGCAGGCCGGACAGCAGGTAGGCCGCGAACTTCGCGCGCCGCACCGGCACGCCCGACATGTAGGCCGCCAGCTCCGACGATCCCACCGCCGTGGCCGCCCGCCCGGTGACCGAGCGCTGCCATGGCAGCCACACCCCGAGCACCAGCGCGAGCAGCAGCGCGAGCGCCGCCGGGATGCCGCCCGGCAGCTGCCCGGTCAGCGCGTCGGCCAGCGCGCCGTTGACGTCGCCGCCCGGCACGCGGCGCAGCGCCAGCGCGACGCCGAAGAAGGCGGCCCCGGTCGCGATGGTGGCGACGATGGGCTGCAGCCGTCCGGCGATCACCAGCAGGCCGTTCAAGGCCCCGCAGGCGCTTCCGGCCAGCAGCACGCCGGCCACGCCGAGGGCGGTCTGCAGCGGCGTGCCGACGACGATGTGCGATGCCAGGCAATTGGCCAGCACCAGCACCATGCCCACCGACAGGTCGATGCCGGCGGTCAGCACCACCAGCGTCTGCGCCATCGCGACGATGGCGAGCAGCACGCCCTTGTTGGCGGCGGTGGTCGCCACGTTGGCGGTCAGGCCGGCCGGATGGTTGGCGGCATAGATCGCGAACATCAGCACGAAGCCGGCAAACGCGAGCAGCGTGCCCTGGTGCTCGCGCAGGTGGTGCGGCCAGTCCCGGCCCGGCGTCATGCGGCCTCCAGTTCGAGCGCGGCGCCGACCAGGGCGTGCTCGGTCAACTGGTCGCCGGCCAGCTCGCGCCGGATCGCGCCCTCGACCATCACCAGCACCCGGTCGCAGCAGCCGATGAGCTCGTCGTGGTCGGTGGAGTAGAAGAGGATCGCCGTCCCGTCGTCGGCCAGCCGGCGCAGCAACTGGTAGATCTCCTGCTTGGTGCCGACGTCGATGCCGCGCGTCGGGTCGTTGAGCAGGATGATGCGCGGCGCCATCAGCAGCCACTTGCCGATCACGAGCTTCTGCTGGTTGCCGCCCGACAGCGCCGCCGCCGCCACGTCCGGCCCGTCGCAGCGCACCGCGAGCAGGGCCATCATGCGCGCGACGGCGGCCTGCTCCGCCGCACGGTCGATCACGCCGCGGCGCGACAGCCGGCCGAGGGCCGCGAAGGACAGGTTCTCGCGCACCGACATCGGCAGCATCAGGCCTTCGGTCTTGCGGTCCTCGGGAATCAGTGCCATGCCGATGGCGGGGTGCCGGGCGGCATGCGGGCCGTCGATGGCGACCGGGCGACCGTCGACCTGGAGCGTGCCGGTGCAGCCGCGCAGGACCCCGAACAGGGCCAGCAGCAGTTCGCGCTGGCCCTGGCCGTCGAGGCCGCCAAGACCCACCACCTCGCCGGGGGCGAGGCTCAGCGAGACGTCCTTGAGCCGGTGCGTCCAGCCCAGGGCCTGCAACGCGAGGCGCGGCGCCCCGGGGGCCGGCGCGCGGGCCGGCTTCGGCGGGAACACGCCGCTGTAGCTGCGGCCGATCATCAGCTCGACCACCTCCTGGTCGCTGCGGCTGCCGGCCGCGAAGCTCGCGACGCTGCGGCCGTTGCAGAACACGCTGCACTCGTCGGCCAGCTCGGCGATCTCGTGCATGCGGTGCGAGATGTAGAGCAGGGCCAGCCCCTCGGCGCGCAGGCGCTTGAGCACCGCGTAGACCCGCGCCACGTCGGCGGCGGTCAGGGCCGAGGTGGCCTCGTCGAGGATCAGGATGCGGGGGCGTCGCGCCAGCGCCTTGGCGATCTCCACCATCTGGCGGCGCGACAGCGACAGGTCCTTCACCCGGGCCAGCGGATGCACGTCCTCGGCCCCGGCGCGGGCCAGCGCCTCTTCCGCCTGTCGGCGCTGGACGCGCCGGTCGATCAGGCCGAAGCGGCGCGGCGGGTCGCGCAGGAACAGGTTGTCGGCCACCGACAGGTCGGGCACCAGCGAGAGTTCCTGGAACACGCAGACGATGCCGGCGGCCTGGGCGGCGGCCGGGGAGGGGAAGGACACCGGCGCGCCGTCGAGCAGCATGCGGCCCTCGTCCGGGGCGACGACGCCGGCCATCACCTTGATCAGCGTGGACTTGCCGGCGCCGTTCTCGCCCAGGATGGCATGGATGCGGCCCGGCTCGACGCGCAGGTCCGCCGCCTGCAGCGCATGGACGCCGCCATAGCGCTTGCTGACGGATTGCATCTCGAACAGGGGCATCAGCGTGGTCGGCAGGGCCGCTCCCGGATTGCGCTGCGCTCCATCCGGGCTACTTCTCGCTCTGGCCCATGATTTCCTGCGCGGTGAAGTTGATGCCGCAGGTGGGGAAGGCGTTGCCGACGAAGAAGTTGTCGGACTGGTTGCCGTAGAAGTTGCTGCCGTCCTTGAAGCCCGGCTCTTCCACCGTCGACAGCGGCAGCTTGATCGACTGCGGCAGCACCTTGCCCTCCAGCGCGGCGATCGCCACCTTGATCGCCACCGCCACCTGGGCCGGGCCGGTGCCGCCCGAGGCGCACTTCAGGCCCTGCCCCGCATACTTCGCGCAGAACTTGCGGAAGCCGTTCTCGGTCTCGCCGGCGAAGGGCACCATCGGGTGCTTCGCGTCCAGCATGGCCTGCACCACGCCGGTGTCGCCGCCCTGGGCCGTGACGGCATCGAACTTCTTGTGCACCGCGATCGCATCGGCCGTCACCTTCTGCGCCGTCGGGTCGTCCCACTTGCCGACCACCTCGATCGTCTCCCACTTCTTGCCGGAGGCCTTCAGCGCCTCCTGGATCCCGTCGTGCCGGTCACGGTCGACCGAGGTGCCGGACACGCCGCGCACCTCCAGCACCTTGCCGCCGTTCGGCACGTTCTTCAGCAGCCACTGGCCCCAGTAGGTGCCCAAGCCCTTCTGGTCGACGTTGACGTTGATCGCCTCCTCGGTGTCGAGGATGTTGTCGAAGGCCACCAGCACCACGCCCGCGTCGTTGGCGCGCTTGATCACCGGCTTGAAGGCAGCCGGGTTCTGGGCGTTGACGACGATGGCGTCGAAGCCGGAGTCGATGAAGTTGTTGATGGCCGCGATCTGCGCGGCGACGTCCTCGCCGGTGGAAACGACCTTGTACTCCTTCAGCTTGGCGGCAACGTCCGGCTGCGCCGCATAGGCCTTGGCGGTCTTGATCATCTGGATCCGCCAGGTGTTGGCGATGTAGCCGTTCGCCAGCGCGACGCGGTACGGGCCCTTCTTCGCCGGATACTGGAACAGCTTGGTCGTGCTGCTCCAGGGCGCGAAGCATTGCGGGTCGGAATTGGCCGTCGTCACGACCTTGGGCGGAGCGGCCGCAGCGGCGGCGCAGAAGCCCGACGCAAGGGCGGGCAGGGCGATGAAGTGCAGAAAGCGCGAGAACGCCATGGCGGGATCTCCTTCATGCGGGGCCTCGGATCGAGGCCGGGACCGCAATGTAGCGAGAACCCGAGGGGGTGCGAACTTGGGTGAAACCCGCCGCCCGGGACAGGGCTTGTCCCGGCGGGTCGGCCCTCAGTGAACGAGGCCGGTGTCGTTCTCGATCGTGAATGCGCGGGTCGTGCTGCCGCCGCTGATGGTGACCGTCAGGGCGGCGCCGGTCGATGTCGTCGCCGCACCACTGTTGCCGGCGTTGAAGATGACGCTGCGGGTGCCGGATTCGGCAACGCAGGCCGGCGTCGCGGGCGGACAGGCCAGCGAGGCGATGCTGTTCGCGCTCGCATCGGTGACGCTGAGCCCGCCGGGCGAGATGCTGGCCGTCAGCGGGCGGCGCTGCATCAGGGCGAGCCGGCGCGCAGACTGCAGCTCGCCCTGCAATCGGTCGCTGAAGGCTCGTAGCTGCCAGTCGGTGCCGTCGACCATGCGGGGGAGGGCGACGACGGCCAGCGTGCCGGTCATGACAATCACCAAGACCAGTTCGATCAAGGTGAATCCCGCTGCGGCAGGCCGCCTGGGCATGGGTCAGACCCCCGTGGCGAGGAAGGTGGAGGAAATTGCGTTGTTGTTCGTGTCCGTCACGACGCAAGTGGCGGTGACGTCCGTCGCTATCGCTTGCGCGGTGATGGTGTAGTTGGTTCCGGGCGAGGCGGTGAGCAGGGCCATGACACCGGTGCAGTTGGTGAGGGAGACTCCCGCCGCATTGCCTGCTTTCTTGGCCGCGTAGTTCATCGAGGCAGCAGCGCCCAGACTGCCCGCCACGCCGTCGAGTGCCGCCTTTTGCGCGTCGCCCTTCAGGTTGATGAACTTCGGCAGCGCCGTGACGGACAGCACGCCCAGGATGACGATGACCATCACGAGTTCGATGAGGGTGAAACCAGATTGCTTGTTCATGAGAAGTCCTTTGGAGTGGCGATGGTTGCCAACAACGCCGCCCGGCCGGATTGCCTGGGTTCGCTTGGCTGGCAGGTTCATGTTGGCCAGCGACTTTGGAGAAAGCATGCAGAGTCGCGGAGGTCGACGCGGCAAGATGCGCAGCAATGCACGCAGGCTGCGACGGCGTGCCGTCAATGCACCGCCGGCTTCGCCGCCGAGCCGTCGAGCGTGATGACGCGCCGCTTCGCATCGAGGTCGTCGAGCGCGGCGCGGCTGCGCTCGGTGATGCGCTCCCAGTCCTCCACGCTGCGGATCACGGTCGGGCGGATCAGCACCACCAGCTCGCGCTTGCGCCCGGTGTTGACGCGGTTGTTGAACAGCGTGCCGGTGAAGGCGTTCGAATCCGCGCCGGGCAGGCCCGAACTCTGGCGCGACGACTGCACCTGCATCAGCCCGCCGATCGCCACGATGCTGCCGTCGGGCACGCGCACCACGGTGTCGGTCTCGTTGACGCTGCTCGACGCGAGGGGCAGCTTGTAGTTGCCGACCGCACCCAGGTCGATCTGCCGGGTCTTCTCGACCACCGAGGTCACCGCCGGGTGCACGTGCAGCGTCACCATGCCGTTCTCGTCGATCTGCGGCGTCACGTCGAGCGCGATGCCGGAGAAGAACGAGGTCAGCGTCAGCGAGGGCAGGGTCGTCGTGGCGCTGCTCGTGCTGCTGGCCGCGCTGCTGCTGCCGCCGGAGACATTGGTGACGAAGTAGTCGTCGGTGCCGACCTTCAGCAGCGCCTTCTGGTTGTTCAGCGTCGCGACGCGCGGGCTGGACAGGATCTGCACGTCGCCGTGCGTCTCCAGGAAGCCCAGCAGCGACTGGAAGCCGGCGCTCGCGAGGGCGAAACCGACGGCCCCCGTGCCGGAGGCCGGCAAGGCCACCACATCGGACAGCGTGCCGGTGCCGCTGGTCGGCAGGGTCGGCAGGCCGTTGTCGTTGGTCACCAGCGCATTGCCGCTGCTGCTCGTGGACTGCCCGAAGGCGCCGCGGCCGCGCAGCACCGACCAGTCGATGCCGTTCTGGAAGCCGTCGCGCAGCTCGACCTCGACGATCTTCGCCTCCAGCATCACCTGGCGCTCGATCGCGAGCCGCGAGGCACGCAGGAAGTTGTCGACCTGGCGCAGCTCGTCGGGCATGGCGCGCACCGCGATCGTGCCCGAATGAGGGCTGGCGATCACTGCACGGCCGCCCGCTGCACCGACCATGGTGCGCAGCGCCTCCATCGTCTCGGACCAGAAGTCGCTCTTCGAGCTGGTGGTGACCTGGCTCCCCTCTGCCTCGGTGCTGCGCGAGCGGTTCGACGACGACGAGGTCGACGACGCGCCGTTGCTGCCGTCGCCCGACGCGCTGGCGCCCGAGCTGACGCGCAGCTCGCTGCGGCCGCCGCGCTGGTTGTGCAGGTAGTTCACCATGAAGACCCGGGTCTGCAGCGCGGGCGGGAACACCGTCACGCGCCGGCCGTCGATGCGGTAGTCGTAGCCGTAGACCTCGCGCAGCGAATCCAGCGCCTCGCGCAGCGTCACGGCCTTCAGTGTCACGGACAGCGTGCCGCCCACCTCCGGGTGCATCAGCATGCTGTAGCGGGTGTCGGTCACCAGCGACAGGAAGACGTCGCGCGCCTGCGCGCCGTTGACGACCAGGTCGAAGCGCGGCTCCGGCGGCAGGGCCGGCAGGGACGGCAGCGTCGGCGCGGCCGGGGCGGCGGAAGCGGCCGAGGCGGGGGCGGATGCTGCCAGGCGCGGCGCCGTCGCGGCCAGGTCGGCGCGCAGGTGGTCGATGGGGCGCGCCGCGCGCAGCGGCTGGTCCGCGCAGCCGGCAGCGAGCATTCCGCACGCGATGGCCCAGAAGAGGGGGTTCGGACGAGGCACACGGCCGGCGAGGAGGAGGGGGTACTTCACGGGGATTCCTTCTTCGGCGAACGTTGGGGGGCAGGGCGGGGAAGGGCGGGTGCGGAGGCTGGTGCGGCCGCGACGTCCGGGTCGGCGACCGGTCGGCGCGTCACGCCGGGGTGCAGGGGGATGCGCTGGCGCGCGCCGCTCAAGCCGTCGCGCAGCCAGACGGCGTCGGGTCCGATGCGCTCGATGCGGTCGCCGCCGATGTGGTCGCCCACCGAGAAGCGGCGGCCGCCGTCGACGACGTAGGCGCGGCCCCCGACGACGAGGATCTGGCGCGGGAAGAACCGGTCCGGGACGGCCTGGACGCCGCTCGCCGCGGAGGCCGGTGGCGCCGCTGCCGCGGGCGGCTGCATCGGATCGCGCAGCGGCGCTTCCGCGTCGACGGGCTGCGCCCCAGCGGGCGCCAGGGCACATCCCAGCAGCAACGCCGCGAACGGGCCGTGGATGCGCATGGAACACCTCCATTCGGTCGCGGTCCCCCGCGGTGCCTCGGTGCGGTTCGGCAGCTTCATGGTCCGACCCCTGCCATCGACACGCGCAGGCCGAGCGTGGACGGATCGCCGGCCACCGCCGGACCGTCCAGCGTCAGGGCCTCCCAGCGCAGCTCGGGCAGGGCCTGCTCGAGCTGCGCCAGGTGCTGCATCAGGTCGACATACGGACCGGCGAGGCTCAGCTCCACCACCTGCCAGCGGACCCTGCCGGTGGCTGCGGATGCCGCCGCGGACGGCGAGGGCGCGGCGGCTCGGTCGTCGACGGTGACCAGCTTGCGCAGCACGAGCCGCTGCTGCCGCGCCAGCAGGCGCTCCAGCAGGGCCGGCAGCCTGGCGCGGGCATCGGCGGGGATGTCGAGCCGCGCGATGGCGGCCTCGAGCGCCGATTGCTCCGCCCGCGCCTGCTCGACCGCGCCGCGCAGGCGGGCCAGCGGCGAGCCGGGGGCCGCAGGCTGCGTCGCCGCGCTGAGGCGGGCCCGCAGCTCGGCGAGCTCGTCGTTGTTACGCTTCATCCGCGCGGCCAGCTGCTTCTGCTCGTCCAGTGTCGGGCCGAGGACCAGCACCTGGACCGCCGCCGCGACCACGAAGGCGGCGCAGAGGAACAGCACGCAGCGTTCCCTCAGGCTCATCGCGTCGATGCGCCCGGTCGCCCGATGCCAGGAAGGGTGACTCATCGCGGATCTCCCTGGCTGGTGGCGGCCGCCGCGGTGGCCGGGGCGAGCGGCGTCGCGCCGCTGCTCACGAGCGTGAACCTCCAGCGCGCGGTGCCGGCAGGAACCTGCGCCGATGCCGCCAGCTCGACCTGGATCGCCGTCAGCTGCTGGGATTCCAGCAACGGGTCGGCATTGAGCGTGGCCATCCAGGGCTTGAGCACCGCCGGGTCCAGCGTCGTGCCGTTCACCCTGAGCTTGTGCGGCGCGATCGAGATGCGTTCGATCCACAGGGCGGCCGGCGCGGTGCGTGCGATCAGGTGCAGGCGCTGCGAGTCGCTGCGGCCGTCGACGATGCGGCCGCGCGTCAGCTCCTCGAGCAACTGGCGGCGCGGCTCGGCAGCGCGCTGCAGGGCCAGCAGCTCCTGCTCCAGCGCGGCCTGGGTCTGGCCGAGGCTCGGTCGCCCGGCGATGGCGGCGTCCAGGGCGCGTCGCTCGCCGGCATGGCGTGTCTCGGCCTCGACCAGCTCGCGGCGCAGGTGGGCGGTGTGCAGCAGCGCCCAGCCGACCCCGGCGGCACCTGCCAGCGCGAGCACCGCGAGCGCGCGAAGCAGCGCGACGGCCGGGAAGACGACGCGCGCCACCGGCAGGTCCGGCTGGTAGAGGTTGATCTGCTGGGCCATGACCGGTCCTCAGGGCAGCCGCACGTCGCCGCGCAGCAGGGCGCCGACCAGCGGCAGGAAGGGGCCGGGCAGCGGGCGCGTCGGTGCGGCGCCCAGGACCGGCGCCAGCTCGAAGGTGTCGACGCGGCGCCCGAGCTGGCGCCCGATCAGGCTCGCCAGCGAATGGGAGTGGACGCCGGCGTCCACCACCACGCGCTCGAGCGGCAGCTCGGGCCAGGCATGCTCCCAGGCGTCGAAGGACCGTTGCAGCTCGACGAGCAGCGCCGGCGTTTCGTCCCCGCCGGCCGGGGATCCGTGGCTGTCGTCGGCCGGCGCCGGGCGCTGGCTGTCGTCCCATGCAAGCGGGCGCGACAGCAGGTGCGCATCGGCATGCTCGAGCAGTTCGTCGCTCCACGCCAGGCGCCGGGCGTGGAACAGCTCGTCGTTCGCACTGATCGTCAGCACGCAGTGCGCGCCGTGTCGCACCAGCAGGGCGGTGGCGCGTTCGGGATGGCCCTGGGCATGGGCCAGCGCGCACTGCAGGTTGCGCTGTGCCGACTCGCAGATGTCGACGATGCGCAGCGAGAGGCCGCTCAGCTGGCACAGCCGGCCCAGCGTGGCGATGGCGTGGCTGTAGGCCGCGGCGACAAAGCTGTGGCGCTGCGCGCGCGCGCGGCCGTCGCCGACCTGCATCACGTCCAGCGTCAGCTCGTCCAGCGGGACGTCCACCAGGTCCTTGATGCCCCAGCGCGCGGCCGCCTTCATCTCCTCGGGCGGCACCGGCGGGGTCGGGATCTGGAGCAGCTGGCAGTGCGCCAACGGCAACACGGCGATCACCTCCTGCGACGGCAGGGCCAGGGCGCGCAGGCGGCGCGCGAACTCGGGCAGCGGGTCGTCGCCACGCTGCTCGATGCCGCAGGCCCCCAGGCGCGGCGCGGCACCGGCGCGGCGGGTGGCCCGCAGGTGGCAGAAGCTCTCGCCGTCGTAGGCGATCGCCAGGATGTCGTCGGACGGGGTGCTCTTGCTGGGCCAGCGCATGTCAGGGGTTCTCGCGTTGGTAGATGAACTTGTCGGCCCCGCGGTAGAGGCCGAAGGACGCGCGTGCAGCGGGATCCTTGTCGGTGCTGCTGCCGCACCAGGCGCCGCGCAGGTGGGCGAGGGCGGCGCCGGCGGTCGCGGACTTGCCGCTGGCGGGGGTCCAGGGCTGCAGGCAGGATTGGTCGGTCGGCGATGAGGCGGCACCAAGGCTGAGCGCGACGTCGACCGTGCCGGCGTGTCCGCTGGTCGGCCGAGCGAGCAGCAGCGTGCCGGTGCCGTTGGCGAGCCGCACGGGGCTCGTGGCGAGTGAGGTGTCGGCGGCCGTGAGCGTCCGCCGGTGGTTGCCGAAGCTGACGTTGGCGGCTGTGATCAAGGTACAGCTGTCGTCGCTGTTGGTGACGAAGTTGCTGCCGTTCCACTGCTCCGCCTTGAGCGGCAGGCCGAGGGTGCGGTCCTGCGAGCCGATGGCGTTGGACAGGCGCAGGCGGCCGTAGCGCAAGTCGACGGTGGCGATCGAGCGCCGGTCGTAGGAACCGCTCCCCGTGTCGATGTCGTAGGCGGAGATCTTCACGTTGTCGCTGTCCTGGGGCGCGATGCCGATGGTGGCGGCATAGGGGCCGTCGGGCGCGCTCGCCCGTGCCGCCATGAGCTGGAGCCTGGCGTTGCTCGTGACGCCGTCCTTCCAGGTGCCGTCCCCGCCGCGCCACGTGAGGCGAGTGTTGGGGAAGCCACTGGCGGCAACATGGAGTCCGGGGACCGAGGTGAGGTTGAGCTTGGCGTAGTCGACTGTGTAGTTGCGGGTGGTAACGCCCTGCAGATTGACCGCGGTCAAGGTGTAGTTGAGGTCGAACACCTCGTCCATGTAGGTGAAGATCGACGCTGGATTGCAGCTGGTGTCGGTCCGGTGCGTCACGAGGCCGTCTGACAGGACGAAGTAGGCGGGGAGGAAGCGGCCCACCCGGGTCTGCTGCTGGGGGTCCTCCGGGCTGAAGACGACGGCGTCCAGTGCAATGCCGCTGCCGAGGTAGTTGGTGACCACGCTGCTGGTCTGGACGCTGAAGGACCCGACTTCGCTGTAGGTCACCCCCGTCAGGGTGCTGCTGCCGCCGCTGAAGCTCGAGAAGGTGTTGTGCGAGAGCGTGCCCAGGCTGCCTTCGGACGGGAGCTGGCTCAGTGGTTGCGCCGTGAGCGTCACGGGTGTGTTGAAGGACACGGTCGGTCCGCCGACGGACACGGTGCCGTAGCTCGCGCCCGCATCCGGGACGCCGTCATTGTTGGCATCGGCGCCGGCCGTCCAGCGGTAGGCGTACACCGAGGCGTACAACGGCGCGCCGGCGACGCCGATGACGCCCCCGTTGGCGTCCGCGCTGGCGGGGTTGTGGCGGTTGCTGGGCCCGATGCCCCAAAACATCAGCGTGAAGGGTCGGACCGTCAATGGGCTGCTGCTGCCGCTGATGGTGGCAGCCGCATAGCTCAGCGAGTCGTCCCGCAGGTTGAGCGCGTAGCGGCCGATGTCGGTGGTGCCGAGGTTGAAGCTCGCGGTGCCGGCGCTGAAGTCGAGCGTCAGGTTGTCGGAGCCCGGGACGGACGAGGGGATGGTCAGCGCGGGCGACACCACCGTCGGGGCGGTCCAGCTGCCGTTGCTGTCGGTGCGCCACATCTTCAGCGAGCGGCTGCCGCTGAAGTCGGTGGCGACGCCGCAGCTGCCGGTGGACGGGTCCTTCTTCAGCAGCGACACGGTGAAGTCGTGCGGGCGCCCGGCGACCGCGACGTTGCTGCCGCTGATCCTGCCGGCCGCGTCTTCGCTGAAGACGAAGGCGTTGTCGCGGAATGACAGGATGCCCGAGGGGCTGCTTTCGGAGAGGTTGCCCATGTACACGTCGCTCACGGTCACGGTCACGTCCTGGGCCAGGGTGTGGGTGAGCTCGAACGCGGCGACGCCCGCGTCCGCCGCCGCGAAGCGGTAGGTGGCCAGGCCGTCGTTGGCGCCGGCGGTCAAGCTTCCTGCCGAGGCCGAGGTCTTCGTCCAGGTTCCGCGCCCGCTGGAGGTCGAGAGACGGATGGTTCCCTGGTAGCTGGTGAGCACGCTTCCATTGGCGTCGCGTGCAGTGACGGCAACCTGGAGCGGCATGCACGTCGACGCACTTGCACCGGCGGTGATGCTGAAGTCCTTCAGGTCACTCCGGTAGCCGTGCCAGACACAGTGGGAGAACTGGCTGGCAGGGATCGGCGTCGTGCCGTTCCAGAGCAGCCGCATCGTCGCGCTGCCGCTTTTCTCGTAGTACCTGACCTCGATGGGATAGGTCGCGCCTGCGGTGCCGCTGAAGGTGCCGGTCGACGTCGTGGTCGCGGAATGGTCGTACCAGGCGCTCTTGATCAGCTGGTTGTTGATCAGCAGCTGCGAGCCGTCGTCGCTGTTGAGCCCATAGGTGGCCGAACTGCTGGGCGTGGTCAGCAGACCTGTCCAGCGTACCGAGAAGTTGTCTGCCGGGATGCGGCTGTCCGGCGAACCGGTCGACCAGCTGAAGTCGATGTTGCTGTCGGTGCGGCCAAAGGTGCTGCCGGTGAGGAAGTCGCCTGCGGTGCCACCGTTCTGGTCGTAGTAGGTGCCGACCAGGCCCGCCGCTGTGCTGGCAGGGACGAGCACGTCGGTGAACATGTTTGTCCCGTATGTCTCCATCGGCGAACTGATGCTGCCGACGTTCTTCCGAATCACCAGCTCGGTCGATGTCGTGATCGAACCGGAGGTCGTCAACCAGACGGTCCGGCCGTCGGGCTGCAGGCTGGCCGAGACGATGTCGTGCAGGCCATCGGCGAGGAGGTAGTTGGCCGCCGTCTCGGCCGCGGTGCGATCCACCTGCTTCGTGAAGCTGACCTCGATGACCGTGCTCTGCCCGCATCGGACCAGCGCCGTGCCGGGAAGCGGCGCCGAGTCGTCGATCACGGCGGTCGTGAGGCCCTGGGTGCCGTCGCTCTTCGGGATGATGACGGGGGTGGCGCCGACCGGGCCGCTCCATAGCAGCTTGGCCGTGGCGGCGCTGGTGTTGTCGTAGAACTCGTAGCGGAACGCATAGCGTTGCCCGGCCGTCATGCCGGCGCAGGTGCCGCTGTAGGTGGTCGGGCCCTGGTCGATCCAGGCGTCGACCAGCAGTTCGCCGGTCCCGAAGCCGCCGCTCTGGTCGCAATCGAGGTAGAACCTGACGCCATCGTCGGCGGTGGCGTAGAAGGTGTAGGTGCCGCTGGTCGGGATCAGCACGTAGCCGGTGTAGCGAACCATGTACTTGTCCGCGGGGACGTAAGGCGACGGCGAGGTCGTGATCGCGTCGACGTTGATGTTGTCCTCGATGCGGTCCAGCAGCGGCAGGGCCGAGGGGAATGTCGGCGGCGTTGCGTTCCATTGGAAGTACTCCGCCCGCACGCCTCGGATCTCGCCGGCCCACGCGCCGCTGATGAAGCCCCAGGTCGCGAGCGCGCAGGCGACGAGGCACACGAAGTGGCGCAGCCCGCTCATCGCACGATCGTCCAGCTGAGCTGGCGCTCCACGTAAGTCGCGCCCGGCGTGCCGGTCGTCGGGCAACTGCCGCTGCTCGGCGCATTGCAGGCGTTCGCAACGATGGTCCAGAAGGTCATCTGCGTCGCGCCGTCGCTCGCCGTCGCCGGCGCCGCGGACGGCGTGCGCGTGCAGGTCAGGGTGACGGTGAAGCCGGCCAGGTTGCCGCCCGGCACCAGGCTTTGGGTGGCCGGGCAGGCCGCGGTGCTGCCGCCGACCTGGGCCTGCCAGTATGCCCACCACTCGAGCCCGGCGCGCGCGGTCTGGTAGGCACGCGCCGCCTGCAGCTCGGCGGCCGCCGCGAGGTGCTGGCGCTGGCTGGTGGCGGCCAGCGCCGCGCCGAGCGCCACCAGCACCACGAGGATGAACACGACGGAGACCATCGTGAAGCCGCGCTCGCCCGGCGGCGCATGCTCAGGGCAGGTTGCTGACGTGGATCGCATGGTGGAGGCTCACGGTTTCGGTGCCGGACGGCGTGCTGCCGGCAAGCGTCAAGGCGAGGCTGACGACGCCGGCGCGGGCGGCCACGACGGCTGCGTCGTAGGTGAATCGGCATGCGGTGACGCCGCTCGCGAGCAGCGCGCTGCTGCCCCCCACGGGCGGGTCGGGTTGCGTGGCGACGAAGCCGTAGCCGGTGATGCGGCTGAGCGTGCCGGCCGCCAGGTCGCAGCGGTAGGTGACCGGCGTGCTGACGGCGAAGACGCGGTAGGGCGGCGCGAAGCCGCCCACCGGCAGGCCGGCCAGGGACGACAGGCCGATGCTGGTGGCGCTGCCGGCGGCATTGGTCGACGTGCGGCGGTTCGAGCTCGCCTGCTCGGTGGCCGTGCCGTTGGCGGCATAGGCGTCCGAACCGACGATGCCCGGGCCGAGGTTGTAGAACACCAGCTGCTGGTTGGCGGACAGCACCAGCGCCGGCCCCACCACGTCGAAGGCCGTGTCGGCGACACCGAACTCCAGCCGGCCGCTGCCCTCGGTCATGTAGCGCGCCGCGCCGGTGCTGGGGATCAGCTCCAGCGACAGGCCGGAGCCGGTGACGCGCGTGCTGTTGGGCAGCGCCCCGGCCAGGTCGCGGCCGATGCGGCGCAACGCGCCGTCGGCGTTGTCGACCAGCGCGGCGCGCGCCACGGTGGCCAGGTAGCCTTGCACCGGCAGCACGATGAAGCGTGCGGCGACGGCCGCCAGCACGCCGGTGATCGCGATCACGAGCACCGCCTCGACCAGGGTGAAGCCCCGGTTCGATGCGGGGTGGCCCGCTTCAGAAGGCGGCGTTCGGCGCATGGAGCGTGCGGTAGCCATCGAGCGACAGCGTCTGGCCGTTGGGGGAGGTGACCGTCACGGTGATGCGCAGTGCGTGGGCGCTGGCCGCGGTGATGGACAGGAAGCCGTTGCCCAGCGTGCCGGCGGTGACTGCCACCGACGCCGAGTAGCCCGACAGCCCGGCGACGGCCTGCTGGGCGATGTCCACGATGCCGGCCATGGAGTAGCCGTGGTAGTCGTTCACGTTGTCGAACTGCGGCGTCGCGTGCCGGGTCTCGCCGCTCTCCGGGCCCATGGCCTCGGCCTGCGTCGCGCAGCCGGCGGCACTGGCGGCGGTCTCGACGTTGGCGTCGTCCGGGTCGCACCAGGTGAAGGGCATCAGCTCGACCTCGGCGAGCAGCGATTCCGCGATGGCGAGCGACTGGCGCTGCTGCTGCGGGTCGGCGCTCGCGCGGGTGGCCTGGATGAAGATGCCCAGCACGCCGGCCAGCGCGACGCTCAGCACCACCATGAAGACCACCAGCTCGAGCAGCGACACGCCGAGCTGGCGGTGCGGAGCGGGCAAGGGCGTGGTGTTCATCGCGGGCGTCCTGGGGTCTGTGGTGATTTCGGAGGTGGCGCGCGTCATGCAAAGGGGACAAAGGTCCCGCCGTCAGCCGGGCTTGCCCATCGCCGCCTGGCCGAGGTTCCACAGCGGCAGGAAGACGCCGAGGGCCAGTACCAGCACGAGGCCGGCCATCACCGTCAGCAGCAGCGGCTCGATCGCCGCCGACAGGCCCTTGATGCCGTAGTCGGTCTCCCGCTCGTACAGCGCCGCCACCTCCAGCAGCAGGTTGTCGAGCTCGCCGGTCTCCTCGCCGACGGCGATCATCTGCAGCACCACCGGCGGGAAGATCCCGGCCAGCGCCGCGCTGCGCGCCAGCTGCTCGCCACGCTCGACGCCGGCGCGCATCTGCCCGATGCGCTCGCCGATGTAGGCGTTGTCGACCGTGCGGGCCACCACCGACAGGGCCTGGCCGATCGGGACGCCGCTGCTGGAGGCGAGCGCGAAACCGCGGGCGAAGCGCGCGAGCGTGGCCTTGAAGACGATCGGCCCGGCCACCGGCAGGCGCAGCTTCAGGCGATCCCAGGCGTAGCGGCCGGCCGGCGTGGCGAGCTGCAGGCGCACCAGCAGCACCGTGCCGCCGCAGGCGGCGAGCAACGCCGGCCACCAGTCGACGGTGAAGGCGGAAAACCCCAGCAGCAGCCGCGTCATCAGCGGCAGCTCGGCCTTGAAGCCCGCGAACACCGTCGAGAAGGTGGGCAGCACGAACAGGTTGATGGCGACCATCGCCAGCGCCATGGCGATCACCACCATGACCGGGTAGCGCAGCGCCTGCTTGATCCGCGCCTTGACGTCGAGCTCGAAGGCAATGTGCTCGGACAGGCGCAGGAACACCTCGGCGAGCCGGCCGGTCAGCTCGCCGACCTGCAGCATCGCGACGTAGAAGGCGCTGAACACCGCGGGGTGGCGCGCCATCGCGGCCGACAGGTCCCGGCCCTGGTCGAGGTCGGCGCGCAGCTCGGCCAGCAAGGCGGCCTGTGCGGGCGTGGGGGCGGCCGACTGCAGCCCGGACAGCGCGCGCAGCAGCGGTACGCCGGCCCGCTGCAGCGAGTGCAGCTGGCGCGACAGCACCAGCAGGTCCTGCTGGTCGACCGGCCGCGAACGCAGGAGCTGCCAGCCCGACGGCGCGCGCGTATCGTCTCCTTCGACGCTGATCGAGACGGGGGTCACGCCGGCGGCGTGCAGCTCCTCGGCGACGGCCTGTTCGCTCTTGGCGTCGAGGCGGCCGGTGACGGCTTCGCCGCGGGGGTTGCGGCCTTTCCAGGTATAGCTCGGCATGGGGGGCTCGGGGTGGGGGTCAATCGGTGACGGACTCGACATCGGCATCGATGTCCGCGTCGGCGGCCAGGCGCATCGCCTCGTCCAGCGGGACGCGGCCGTCGCGCACCAGGTCGAGGGCCCGGTGCGCGAGCGTGCGACCCTGCAGGCGTTCGCCGGCCAGGGCGGCGAACCGGGCCGGGTCGGCCTGGCCGGCCAGGTGGGCGAGGGCGGGGTCGATCTCCAGCATCTCGTAGACGCCGATGCGGCCGGCGCAGCCGCTGCTGTTGCAGGCGGTGCAGCCCGCGCCGCGCATCGGTCGCACCACGTCGCCGCGACCCATCGTCGCGAGCCAGCCGGCCTGCTGCGGAGTCGGTGCCTCGGGGCGCGCGCAATGCGGGCAGTTCAGGCGCACCAGGCGCTGCGCAATCACCGCCTGCAGGGCGGTCGCCACCATGAAGGGCGGGATCCCCATGTCCAGCAGGCGGAACGGCGCGCCGGCGGCATCGCGCGTGTGCAGCGTCGACAGCACCAGGTGGCCGGTGATGGCGGCGCGCAGGCCGATCTCGGCCGTCTGCGGGTCGCGCATCTCGCCGACCAGGATCACGTCCGGGTCCTGGCGCAGCGTGGCGCGCAGCACGCGCGCGAAGCTGAGCTCGATGCGCTCGTTCACCTGCACCTGGGTGAGGCCGGGCAGGCGGTATTCCACCGGGTCCTCGACGGTGATGATCTTGTGGCGCTGGGCGTCGATCTCGGCCAACGCGGCATACAGGGTGCTGGTCTTGCCCGAGCCGGTGGGGCCGGTGACCAGCACCACGCCGGACTGGCGTGCCAGCAGCTGGCGCAGCCGCGCCAGCATGGCGGGCGGGAGGCCCAGCGTGTCGAGGCGGCGGATCGCGCTGCCGGCGTCGAGCAGGCGCATCACCGCGGACTCGCCGTACTGGCAGGGCAGGGTGGACAGCCGGACCTCGATCGTGCGCTCGCGCAGCCGCACCGAGAAACGGCCGTCCTGCGGCAGGCGCTTCTCGGCGATGTCGAGGTCGGCCATCAGGTTCAGGCGCTGCGTCAGCGCGGCGGCGATGCGCGCATCGGCGCGGGTCTGCAGCTGCAGCACGCCGTCGACGCGATTGCGGATCAGCAGCTCGCCTTCCTGCGGCTCGAGGTGCACGTCGGACGCCCCGATCTGCACCGCGTCCTCGAACACCGTCTGCAGCAGGCGCACCACCGGCGCGCCCTCGGTGCCGGCGGCGGCCTGCAGCGCGCCGAAGTCGACGGCGTCGCCGAGGTCCTTCTGCAGGGCGCGGGCGAGGCCGCTGATCTCGTCGGTGCGGCGGTAGTGGCGGTCGAAGGCCGGGACGAGCTGGCTTTCCGGCACGACGGCGATCTGGATGCTGCAGCGCAACAGCCGAGCCACGTCGTCGCACGCGACCAGGTCGAGCGGGTCGCTGAAGCCGACGAGCAGGCCGTCGCCGCGTTCCTCGAGCACCAGGGCCCGGTGGCGCCGGGCCGGTACCTCGGGCAGCAGGCGCACCAGCTCGCTCTTCAACGGGTAGGTGTTGAGGTTGACCACCGGCACCCGCAGCTGGCGCGCCAGGGCATGGGCCAGGGTCTCGTCGTCGATGGCGCCGCGCTCGATGAGCAGGCGGCCCAGGCGCTTGCCGGTGGCCGGCTGGTCGGCGAGGGTGCGCTGGAGGACGTCTTCGGAGATCAGCCGCTGCTGCAGCAGCAGCTCGCCGAGCCGCAGCTTCTCACGGCGCGCGCCGCGCACGGGGCCGGCGACGGCCTCGGCAGCGGGCGGCGAAGAAGGCGATCGGTCCATGTCCTGGTGATCCGGTCTCGTTGGCGACGAGAGGAATCATCGGAACAAACATGCAGGGAATCGTGCAGACGGGGACCGAATTCCCCGCGGATTGCAAACCCTGACACGGGCCGGTCCAGGTACATATGTCTGTCCGCCGCTTTCGGATTGCGCTGCGCTTCATCCGGGCTACGGGGAATGTCGTAGCCCGGATGCCCATCCGGGGATTGTCCTAGGCGTTGCTCGTGGCCCGGACCTCGGCGAGGCTGGTGATGCCCTGGAGGACCTTCTCGATGCCATCCTGGCGCAGCGTGCGCATGCCCTCGCCGAGGGCGAGGTGCAGCAGTTCCTCCGCGCGCGCGCTGGTCTGGATCAGGCGCCGCAGGTCGCGCGAGACGATCATCAGCTCGTGCAGCCCGGCGCGGCCGCGCAGCCCGGTCTTCGCACAGTGCTCGCAGCCCGGGCAGTGGTAGGTCATGAGGCGGCCGTCCTGGCCGAAGCGGCCCAGCCATTCGCTTCGGATCGCCTCGCGCTGGAACGACGGGTGCCCGGGCGGGCAGGCGTGCAGGTAGTCGTCGAGCAACTCCTCGACCTCTTCGTCGGTGGCCGGGCGCGCGCTGCGGCACTTGCCGCACAGGCGGCGCACCAGGCGCTGCGCCAGCACCGCCAGCAGCGAGTCGGCGAAGTTGAACGGGTCCAGGCCCATGTCGATGAGCCGCGTCACGGTCTCGGGCGCGCTGTTGGTGTGCAGGGTCGAGAGCACCAGGTGGCCGGTGAGCGAGGCCTCGACGCCCATCTGGGCCGTCTCGCCGTCGCGCATCTCGCCGACCATGATCACGTCCGGGTCGGCGCGCAGGAAGGCCCGCAAGGCCTTGGCGAAGGTCCAGTCGATCTTCGGGTTGACCTGCACCTGGCGCAGCCCGGGCTGGGTGATCTCCACCGGGTCCTCGGCGGTCCAGATCTTGCGCTCGGGCACGTTGATGTGGCTGAGCGCCGAGTGCAGCGTCGTGGTCTTGCCCGAGCCGGTCGGCCCGACGCACAGCACCAGGCCGTAGGGCCGCTCCATCGCCTCCTTCAGGTGCTTCAGGTTCCAGGGGCTCAGCCCCAGGTTGTCGAGCGGGATCGGCCGGGCCGAGGCCAGGATGCGCATCACCACGTCTTCCAGCCCGCTGTTGGTCGGGATGGTGGCCACGCGCAGCTCGATCTTGTGCTGGGCCGAGAACTTGGCGAAGTTGATCTTGCCGTCCTGCGGCTTGCGGCGCTCGGAGATGTCGAGGTCGCACATGATCTTGATGCGCGCGATCAGGGCGTTGCGGTAGTTCGGCGGCAGCTCCAGGTGGGTGCGCAGCGCGCCGTCCTTGCGGAAGCGGATCTTGATCTTGTCGCGCCCGGGGTAGCTCTCGACGTGGATGTCCGAGACGCCGTCCTTGTGCGCCTCGATGATCATGTTGTTGATCAGCCGCACCAGCGAGTTGTCGGACTGCTCGATCTGGCGCTCGTCCTCGAAGCTCGGCAGGTCGGAGTGCTCCTTCTCGAGCGTCTCCATCAGCTTGTCGGTCGCTTCCGGCACGAACTCGATCGGCTTGTCGGGCGACTCGGTCGATGCCGCCTGCATCACCGCGGCGCCGATGCGCTCGTAGGCCTCGAAGATGCTGTCGCCCACGGCGCGGCCGAGCGCGAGCACCGGCACCACCTTCATCTGGGCCATGAACTCGACCTCGTCGACGGCGTTGCGCCGGCGCGCCGGGTCGTCGATCGCGATCACGAGCCGGCCTTCGCGGATCAGCAGCGGCAGCACCTGCAGCCGCGCCGCCGCCGCGTAAGGCAGCTTGCGCAGCGCCTCGGTCTCGACCGGGAAGGCGTTGACGTTCACCACCGGGTACCCCATCTTGCGGGCCAGCGCGGTCTGCAGGTCCTCGCGCGAGACGGTGCCCATGCGCACCAGCAGTTCGCCGAGCGGCACGCTGCGGTCGCTCTTCTGCTGGGCGAGCGCGTCCTGCAGCTGCTCCTCGCTGACCAGGCCGAGCGAGGTCAGCGCCTCGCCGATGCGCACCATCGGCATCTTGGCCTGCTGCTCGATCGCGCTCAGCAATTGGTTGGGGGTGACGATCTGGCGCGACACCAGGATGTCGCCCAGCTTCTGGTTGCGCAGCTGCTGCTGCATGTCGGCGGCCTGCGCCACCTGCTGCGGCGTGGCGGCCTTCTGCGCCACCAGCAGCTCGCCGATGCGCTCGCCGATCTCGAAGCCGGTGTAGGCCTCCTTCGGCACGAAGAGGCGCTGCACGCCGCCCTGGTCGTCCACCGGCGGAAAGAGGAAGAGGCCGTGGCCCGTCTCGACGTGGCCGATGGTGTCGCCCTCGAGCGCCTCGCCCTGCTTCAGCACCACCTTGTAGCGGCTGGACGGGCGATGCTCCAGCATGCCGGCATGCGGGTCCTGGCTGCCGCCGCTCGTCGGCTTCAGCGGCTCGAGCACGCGCAGGCTGCGGAACTGCGAGAAGCGCAGGGGCATCGTGGTGCGCGCCGGCGGCACCTGCACGTGGGCGACGGTGGCCTCGGGCACGAAGAAGATCAGCCGGCCGTTCATCTCGCGGTCGTTCAGGCCGACGATCAGACAGGCCTGGGGCTGGTTCTGCTCCAGCGCGTCGGGGTAGGCGGCGAACGGCGGCGTCGGCCAGCGGAAGCCTTCGTGGCGCGCCTTCTCGACCGGCGGCGGCGAGATCGTCGGCAGGTCGAGCGACCAGTTCGGAGCGGATGTCAGATCGGACACGTTCCCTCCCGTTGAGGTGCCCCGACATGCTAGGCGCTCCCGCGCTTGGACGGAAGCCTAGGCTTTCTCGGGTCCCATCACGAAGTCGGGCAGCCAGGTCACGAGCGCGGGGAAGAGCGTGATGATGGCGATGCACAGCACCAGGCAGACGAAGAACGGGATGGCGGCGCGCGCGATCAGGTTGCTGTCCTTGCCGGTCATGTTCTGCAGCACGAAGAGGTTGAAGCCGACCGGCGGCGTCACCTCGGCGATCTCGACCAGCAGCACGATGAAGATGCCGAACCAGACGAGGTCGAAGCCGGCCTTGTGGATCATCGGCAGCACCACGGCCGAGGTCAGCACGATCATCGAGATGCCGTCGAGGGCGGTGCCGAGCACCAGGTAGACCCCCACCAGCACCGCGATCAGGGCATAGGGGCTCAGGTTCATGCCGGCGACCCAGGCGGCGAGCTCGCGCGGGATGCCGGTGAAGGCCATGGTCTTGGCGAGGAAGGAGGCGCCGGCGAGGATGAACATGATCATGCAGCTGACGCGGGTGGCGCCCATCAGCCCGTCCCAGAAGTTGCGCCAGGTCAGGCTGCGGCCGGCGGCGGCAATGGCCAGCGAGCCCAGCACGCCGTAGGCGGCGCATTCGGTGGCGGTGGCCCAGCCGGCCACCAGCACCCAGACGATGAAGACGATCAGCAGGCCGCAGGGGATCAGGCTGCCCGAGCGGCGCAGCTTCTCGCGCAGCGTGGTGGGCGGCTCGGCCGGCGGCACGCGATGCGGGTTGCGCCAGCTCCACCAGGCGATGTAGCCGCTGAACAGGGCCATCAGCACGAAGCTCGGGATGAAGCCGGCGAGGAAGATGCGGATCACCGACGCGTCGGCGGCGACGGCGTAGACCACCATCGTGATCGACGGCGGGATCAGGATGCCGAGCGTGCCGGCGGTGGCAAGCGAGCCCAGCGCGAGCTGCTCGTCGTAGCCGCGGCGCTTGAGCTCGGGCAGGGCCACCTTCGAGATGGTGGCGCAGGTGGCGGCGGACGAGCCCGAGACCGAGCCGAAGATGCCGCAGCCGAGGATGGTGGTGTGCATCAGCCGGCCGGGGATGCGGTTCAGCCACGGCGCGAGGCCCTCGAACATCTGCTCCGACAGCCGGGTGCGGAACAGGATCTCGCCCATCCAGATGAACATCGGCAGGGCGGCGAGCTCCCAGCTGGCGTTGCTCTCCCAGAAGGCGCTGAACAGGTTCTTGCCGGGCAGGGTGGTGGTGAAGAAGAACTGGCCGACCCAGCCGACGATGGCCAGCGCCATCGCGATCCAGACGCCGCCGCCGAGCAGCAGCATGAGGATCAGCAGCAGGATGCCGCCGATCGTGAGCAGGTCCATTCAGATGTCCTCGGAGAAGTCGCCGCGCGCGTGCCGCTCCTCGACCAGGCGCACGTAGGTGGGCTTGCCGCCGCGCAGCACGATCACCAGCTCGTCGAGCACGGCGAGGGCGAACAGCAGCGCGCCGGCGACGAAGCTCATCTGCGGGATCCACATCGGGATCGCCACCATGTTGCCGGCGATGTCGTTGAACTGCCAGCTCTCGACGGTGAAGCGCACGGCCCACCAGGCGAGGTAGCCGATGGCGACGGCGGCGACGCCGAGCGAGCCGGCCTCGAAGGCGAAGCGCCGGCGCGGCGGGAGCCGGTCGAGCAGCAGCGTGACGCGCACGAAGTCGCCGTGCTTGAAGGCATGCGCCATGGCCAGGAAGGCGGAGGCGGCGCACAGCCACGACACGACGTCGTTGACCCAGCCGACGCGCCACTCGAGGCTTCGGCCGAGCGAGGCCCCGATCATCAGCACGAAAATCGCGAGCACGGCCGCGGCGGCCAGGTGCCCGGCGGCGAGGTAGAGCGCGTCGAGGGCCCGGCGCAGGCGGCCGGGCGCCGGGGGAAGGGCGTCCTGCACGGCGCGCTACTTGCGGAAGGCGTCGACGATGGCCTGGCCGTCGGGGCCGGCCTTCTGCAGCCATTCCTGCAGCATCGTGTCGCCCACCTTCTTCAGGTCGGCCTTGAGCTGGGGCGGGGGCGGCAGGATGTTCATGCCGTTTTTCTTCAGCAGCTCCAGGTACTCGGTGTTCTTGCTCTTCGACAGGGCCCAGCCGCGGGCCTCGGCCTCGGCGGCGGCCTTCAGCAGGGCGGCCTGGGCGGGCTTGTCGAGTGCGTCGTAGGCGGCCTTGTTGACCAGCACCGCGTTCTTGGGCAACCAGGCCTGGGTGTCGTAGAAGTACTTGATGTACTCGTAGGTCTTGGTGTCGTAGCCGGTGGAGCCGGAGGACATGTAGGACTCGATCACGCCGGTGGCCATGGCCTGGGACAGCTCGGCGGCCTGGACGGTGACGGGCTGGGCGTTGACCAGCTCGGCGATGCGCGAGGTGGCGGGGCTGTAGGCGCGCCACTTGATGCCCTTCAGGTCGGCGGCGGCGTTGATGGGCTTCTTGACGAAGATGCCCTGGGGCGGCCACGCGACGGCGTAGAGCAGCATCATGCCCTGCTCGGCGAGCTTCTTCTCGAGCACCGGCTTCTGGGCCTTGTACAGCTTCGCCGAGGCCTCGTAGCTGTCCGCGAGGAAGGGCAGGCCGTCGGCGCCGAAGATCTGCCACTCGTTCTGGTAGTTGACGAGCAGGATCTCGCCGATCTGGGCCTGGCCGCCCTGGACGGCGCGCTTGATCTCGGGAGCCTTGAAGAGCGAGGCGTTGGCGTGGACGGTGATCTTGAGCTTGCCGGCGGTGGCCTTCTCCACGTCCGCCGCGAACTGGGCGAGGTTCTCGGTGTGGAAGTTGCTGGTCGGGTAGGCGGACGGCAGGTCCCACTTGACCTGGGCCGCCGCGGGGGCGGCCAGCGTGGCGGACAGGGCCAGGGCCAGAAGCGGGTGAAGCAGCGGGGAACGCACGCTCATCAGGGAAGCTCCTCGGGTTGGATGCCGCAAGCGTATGCGGCTCCTCGACCGCAAGCCATACGGGGTTCCACGCTTTAGCAAGTGGTGGACCACCCCCGAGGCGCTGGCGCGCCTCCCCCTCAAGGGGGCGCCGCCAGTGGCCCGGCGGAGCCGGTTCCACGGCGTCCGCTGGGAGCGCTTCGCTTCGCTCGCATGGTGGCCACACAATGCGGTCATGAACCATCGTTTCGTTGAAGCGTTCTATTGGGTGGTGACCCTGAAGAGCATCTCGCGCGCGGCCGAGAAGCTCTACATCACCCAGTCGGCCATGTCGAGCCGCATCGCCGCGCTGGAGGAAGAACTCGGCGTGCTGCTGCTCGACCGCCGCGACAAGCAGTTCCGCCTCACCGTCGGCGGCCTGCGCTTCTTCACCCACGCCCAGCGCCTGCTCGCGCTGCACCGCGAGATCAAGGCCGAGATGGGCGCCGGCGAGGGCGCCCAGCGCACCGTCTCGCTGCGCATCGGCGTCATCGAGTCCGTCCTCCATTCCTGGCTCATCGAATGGGTGCAGCACATGCGCAGCACCAACCCCGACTTCTCCCTCGAGCTCGCCGTCGAGACCACCCCCGTGCTCGTCGACCAGGTGCGCCGCGGCGCCCTCGACCTCGCCTTCGCCGCCCTCCCCACCGCCGGCGAGAACCTGCGCAGCCGCGCCCTGCCGCCCATGGAGATGGTCTTCGTCGGCCACAAGGACCACCACCGCAAGCGCCGCTACACCCTGCAGGACCTCGCCCGCCTCGAGCTCATGACCTTCCAGCGCGGCTCCCAGCCCCACGTCGCCCTGCTCGACCTGTTCCGCGAGGCCGGCCTCGAGCCGCGCCGCGTCCACGCCATCTCCTCCATCTCGGCCATGGTGCAGCTCGTGGAGGGCGGCATCGGCGTCGCCACCCTGCCGCTCGCCGCCGTCCTGCGCCTCGGCGAACGCCTGCCCCTCAAGCCGCTGCACTGCGACGTGCCGCTGCTCCCCCTCCCGGTGCATGCCAGCTACCGCGACGATCCCACGTCCTCCGTCGCCACCGGCGTGCTCGACGCCGTGTTCGACTTCATCGGACTGCCCGCCACCCCGACCAAGGGTTCTCCCGGGGGGCACCAAAAGCGGTCAGGGCCCCAAAACAGGACATCGAAAAAATCGATGACCTGAGCGAAAGTTTTCTCGTTTGCGACCGTCCGGCGCACCCCACACAATCCGGCCCCAAGTCATCAAACCTTCATGTCTTCGGGGTCTTGCCATGCAGTCTGAGCTGAAGTCGAGCGAACGTGCACACGGTCCCGCCCCGGCGGCGAGACAGGCCCGCGCCGAGATCCGCAGCGGCCGCCACGCGACCCATACCAGCGGCCTGGCCGACGACCATGTGCAGGGCAACCTGGTGATCCTGCCCAAGGCCCAGGCCGACGACTTCCTGCGCTACTGCCAGCGCAACCCCAAGCCCTGCCCGCTGCTGGCCGTGGGCGAGCCCGGCGATCCAATGCTGCCCACGCTGGGCCACGACATCGACATCCGCAGCGACGTGCCGCTCTACCGCGTCTGGCGCCACGGCGAACTGGTCGACGAGGTCACCGACGTCGGCAGCCTGTGGCGCGACGACCTGGTCACCTTCGTGATCGGCTGCTCGTTCTCGTTCGAGCAGGCCCTGCTCGACGCCGGCCTGCCGCTGCGCCATGTCGCGCAGAAGCGCAACGTCGCCATGTACCGCAGCAACCTCGCCACCGAGGCCGCAGGCCCCTTCCGCGGCCCGATGGTCGTCTCGATGCGCCCGCTGAAGGCGGCCGACGCCATCCGCGCGGTCCAGGTGACCTCTCGTTTTCCCTCGGTGCACGGCGCCCCGGTGCACCTGGGCGACCCGTCGCTCATCGGCATCCGCGACATCATGCGTCCCGACTACGGCGACGCGGTCGAGGTGATGCCCGACGAGCTGCCCGTGTTCTGGGCCTGCGGCGTCACGCCGCAGGCCGCCATCACCCAAGCCAAGCCCGAGTTCTGCATCACCCACGCACCGGGGGCGATGCTGATCACCGACCTGCTCAACACGCAGCTCGCGAGTTTCTGAGTTGTCCGCCAGGACGGGCCACGGGGCCCGGCCGCCGGTGTGCGCCGGACGGTTTTCGTTGTTCGCTCACCCAGAGTGTTGTTCCACCTCCAGGAGTCTTCCATGCAGCATCAAGACAAGCGTCGATCCGTTCTCCAGGCGCTCGGCGCCACCCTGTTCGGCCTGGGCTTCGGCCCGGCCGCGCGCGCGCAGGTCGCCGAGGTGAAGATCGGGGTGATCTACCCGCTGACCGGCCCGGCCGCCTCGTCCGGCGCCGAGATGAAGAACGCGCTCGAACTGGCGGCCGACATCGTCAACAATGGCGCCAAGGGCATCAAGGACCTGCCGTTCGCCGCCGGCGGCGGCCTGCCCAGGCTGAAGGGCGCGAAGATCAAGCTCGTCTTCGCCGACCACCAGGGCAACCCGCAGACCGGCGCGACCGAGGCCGAGCGCCTGATCACGCAGGAGAAGGTCGCCGCCATCCTGGGCGCCTACAACAGCAACGTCACCGCCACCGCCAGCCAGGTGGCCGAGCGCTACGGCGTGCCGTTCCTGAATGCCGAGTCCTCGTCGGCCTCGCTGACGGCGCGCGGCTTCAAGTGGTTCTTCCGCACCACGCCGCACGACGACCTGTTCGTGCACAACTTCTTCGACTTCCTGAAGGAGCTGGAGGCGAAGAAGAAGTTCAAGGTCGGCGCCATCGCCACCTTCAACGAGAACACGCTGTGGGGCAACGAGACCACCAAGCTGCAGGCGAAGCTCGCCCCCGAGCGCGGCTACAACATCGTCAAGCAGGTCACCTACCCGGCCAAGAGCACGCAGCTGACCTCGGAAGTGCAGACCCTGAAGGCCGCCAACCCCTCGCTGGTCATGCAGTCCTCGTACCTGGGCGACGCGCTGCTGTCGATGAAGACCTACAAGGAGCTGGGCTTCTCGCCGGACATGATCCTGGCCAACAACGCCGGCTTCACCGACACCGAGTTCATCAAGACCCTGGGCAAGGACGCCGAATACGTCATCACGCGCGAGGTCTGGGCGCTCGACCTGGCGACGCGCAACCCGCTGATCAAGTCGGTCAACGACCTGTTCCAGGCGCGCTACAAGATCAACTTCACCGGCAACTCCTCGCGCACCTTCACCGGCCTGATGGTGCTGGCCGACGCGATCAACCGCGCCGCGAGCGTCGAGCCCGAGGCGATCCGCAAGGCGCTGACCGAGACCGACCTGAAGGCCGAGGGCCTGATCATGCCGTGGCAGGGCGTCAAGTTCGATGCCACCGGCCAGAACATCCTGGGCCGCGGCATCCTGGTGCAGATCGTGGACGGCAAGTACAACACCGTGTACCCGTTCAACCTCGCGACGCGGGACGTCACCTGGCCCATGCCCAAGTGGGACCAGCGCAAGGCAGGCTGACCATGACCGCGGACATCCTCCTGCAGACGCTCGCCTCCGGCGTGCTGATCGGCCTGATCTACGCCCTGGTGGCGATCGGCCTCACGATGATCTTCGGCGTGATGGACATCGTGAACTTCGCGCACGGCGAGTTCCTGATGCTCGGCATGTATGCGAGCTTCTGGCTCTTCGCGCTGTTCGCGCTGGACCCGATGCTCACGCTGCCGCTGACGGTGCTGATGCTGTTCGCGTTCGGGGTGCTGCTCTACAAGTTCATCATCCGCCGCATCATCGATGCGCCGATGCTGAGCCAGATCTTCACCACCTTCGGCCTGATGATCCTGCTGCGCGGCGTGGCGCAGTTCCTCTGGAAGCCGGACTTCCGCTCGATCGAGAACTCCTGGGTGAGCGGCAGCGTCAAGGTGCTGGGCATCCAGCTCGGCCAGCCGCAGCTCGTGGCCGGGCTGGGCGCGGTCGCGGTGACGATGCTGGTGCACGCCTTCCTGACGCGCACCAAGCTCGGCGCGGCGCTGGAGGCGACCGCCGCCGACAAGGAGGCCGCGAAGCTGATGGGCATCGACTCGCACCGGATGTTCGCCCTCGCCTGGGGCATCGGCGCGGCCTGCGCCGGTGCCGCCGGCGTGCTGCTCGCCACCTTCTTCCCGATCTTCCCGGAGGTCGGCGCCAACTTCATCCTGCTCGCCTTCGTGGTCGTCAACCTGGGCGGCTTCGGCAGCGTCACCGGCGCCTTCTGGGCCGGCATCCTGGTCGGCGTGATCGAGGTGATGGGCGGGCTCTTGCTCGGACCGCAGTACAAGCTGGCCATCGTGCTGGTGCTGTTCCTCGCGGTGCTGATGTTCCGGCCGCAGGGCCTGATGGGGAAAGCATGATGACCAATCCGCTCAAGAAAGGCCGGGCCCTGCCCGCCGTCGGGGGCCTCGTCGCGCTGGCGGCCGTGCTGCTGCCGGTGGTGACGCACAGCCCCTCGCACCTGAACCTCGCCATCCTGGTGCTGATGACGGCCCAGCTCGGCGTGGCCTGGAACCTGCTCGGCGGCTACGCCGGCCAGGTCTCGCTCGGCCACGTCGCGTTCTACGGCATCGGCTCCTACACCTCGACCCTGCTGCTGCTGAACTTCGGGCTCAACCCCTGGCTCGGCATGCTCGCCGGCGGCCTGCTCGCGGCCCTGCTCAGCCTGGGCTTCGGCTGGTCCTGCTTCCGGCTCAAGGGCCATTACTTCGCGATGGCCACCATCGCGGTGGCCGAGATCGTGCAGATCGTCTTCACCAACTGGGAATACGCCGGCGCCGCGGTCGGCCTCACCATCCCGATGGACCAGCGCGGCTGGGGCGCGATGGTGTTCGCCGACAAGGCGCCGTACTACTGGCTCGCGCTGGGCCTGCTGGCGCTGACGCTGGGTGCGACCTGGGCGGTCGAGCGCAGCCACATCGGCTACTACCTGCGCGCCATCAAGGACGAGCCGGACGCGGCGCGCAGCGTCGGCGTCAACATCAGCCGCTACAAGCAGATCGCGTTGTCGCTGAGCGCCTTCTTCACCGCAATGGGCGGCAGCCTCTATGCGCAGAAGGAGCTGTACATCGACCCGGGCTCGGTGCTGACCACCGCCCTGTCCATCAAGATGGCCCTGGTGTCCATCCTCGGCGGCGTGGGCACGCTGTTCGGCCCGGTCGTCGGCTCGGTCGTGCTGACCACCATCGAGGAGGTGACGCGCGCCACCTTCGGCGGCACCGGGCGCGGCACCGACACCATCGTCTACGCGGCGCTGATCGTCGGCATCGCGGTGTTCTACCCGAGCGGGCTGATCGGCTGGTTCCGCGAGTGGCGGCAGCGACGGCAGGCGCAGCAGGCCGGCACCGGCAAGCCGGCGAAGAACGTCGACGAGAAGGTCGACGAGAAGGCGGAGGTGGCGGCATGAGCCTCTTGGAACTGCACGGCGTCAGCAAGCGCTTCGGCGGCCTGATGGCCAACCAGGACGTCTCCTTCAGCGTCGAAGCCGGCCAGATCGCCGGCCTGATCGGCCCGAACGGCGCCGGCAAGACGACGGCCTTCAACTGCGTGGCGGGCTTCTACGCGCCGACCGAGGGCAAGATCCTGCTCGACGGCCAGGTGATTTCCGGCCTGCCGCCCGAGGCCTGCGCCCGTGCCGGCATCGGCCGCACCTTCCAGGTGGCGCGCACCTTCGTCAGCATGACGGCCTGCGAGAACGTCATGACGGGCGCGCTGATGCGCAACCGCAGCGTCGCCGCGGCGCGCAGCGAGGCCCGGCAGTGGCTCGCCTTCGTCGGCCTGGACCACTTCGCCGACAAGCCGGCCGGCAGCATGACCATCAGCGAGCAGCGCCGCCTGGCGGTGGCCCGCGCCCTGGCCACCGCGCCGAAGCTGCTGCTGATGGACGAGGTGATGGCCGGCCTGAACCCGTCCGAGGTGCGCGAGATGGTGAAGGTGGTGCTCGCGATCCGCGACCGGGGCATCGCCTGCCTGATCGTCGAGCACGTGCTGGAAGGGATCATGCCCATCGCCGACAAGATCGTGGTGCTCGACCGCGGCGTGAAGATCGCCGACGGCACGCCGTCCGAGGTCTCCCGCGACCCGCAAGTGATCCACGCCTACCTGGGGGACGAGTGATGAGCCAAGCGATGCTGGAAGTGAGCAACCTGCGCGTCAGCTACAGCGGCGTGCTCGCGCTGTCGGACGTCACGCTGAGCGTGCCGCAGGGCCAGATCGTCGCCCTGGTGGGCGGCAACGGCAACGGCAAGTCGACCACGCTGCGCGCCATCGCCGGGCTGAACCCGGTGGACGCCGGCAGCGTGCGCTTCAACGGGCAGGCGGTGCACGGCCTGCCGGCGCACAAGCGCGTGCCGCTCGGGCTGTCGCTGGTGCCGGAGGGCCGGCGCCTGTTCCCGCGCCTCACGGTGCGGCGCAACCTGGAGCTGGGCGCCTTCACGCGCAGGGACGACGACGAGGTGGCGGCTGGCATCGACGAGATGTTCGGCCTGTTCCCGATCCTGAAGGAGCGCGAGGGCCAGCTCGCCGGCACGATGAGCGGCGGCGAGCAGCAGATGCTGGCCATCGCGCGCGGCCTGATGGCGCGGCCCAAGCTCCTGATGCTCGACGAGCCCTCATGGGGCATCGCGCCCAAGTTCGTCGCCAAGGTGCTGGAGGTGATCCAGCGCGTCAACGAGAGCGGCGTGACCATCCTGCTGGTCGAGCAGAACCTGCACAAGGCCTTGTCCATCGCCCACCACGGCTACGTCATCCAGACCGGCCGCATCGTGATGCAGGGCAGCGGCGCCGACCTGGCCGCGAACGACGACGTGAAGAAGGCCTACCTGGGCCTCTGAAGAACTCCACCCCGAACACACCCGCAGAGGAAGGACTTTTCCCATGCAAGCCGACAGCAAGAATTCTTCGCAAGTCCAAGGCAGCGACCGCTGGCAGTTCTGGATCGACCGCGGCGGCACCTTCACCGACATCGTCGCCAAGCGCCCCGACGGCTCGCTCGTCACCCACAAGCTGCTGAGCGAGAACCCGGAGCAGTACCGCGACGCGGCCGTCGCCGGCATCCGCCACCTGCTCGGCCTGAAGCCGGGCGAGGCCTTTCCCGCCGACCGCGTCGACTGCGTGAAGATGGGCACGACGGTGGCCACCAACGCGCTGCTCGAGCGCAAGGGCGAGCCGACGCTGCTGGTGACGACGCGCGGCTTCCGCGACGCGCTGCGCATCGCCTACCAGGACCGCCCGCGCATCTTCGATTGCCACATCGTGCTGCCCGAGCTGCTGTACACCCGCGTCATCGAGGCGCGCGAGCGCGTCGGCGCCAAGAGCGAGGTCATCGAGCCGCTCGACGAGGCCCACCTGCGCGAGGAGCTGCAGGCCGCCTACGACGACGGGCTGCGCAGCGTCGCCATCGTCTTCATGCACGGCTACCGCTACACGCCGCACGAGCTGGCGGCGAAGGCGATCGCGAAGAAGATCGGCTTCCCGCAGATCAGCGTCTCGCACGAGGTGAGCCCGCTGATGAAGCTGGTCGGCCGCGGCGATACGACGGTGGTCGACGCCTACCTGTCGCCCATCCTGCGCCGCTACGTCGAGCAGGTGGCGAGCGAGATGCCCGGCGTGCGCCTGTTCTTCATGCAGTCCTCGGGCGGCCTGACCGACGCCCATGCCTTCCAGGGCAAGGACGCGATCCTGTCCGGCCCGGCCGGCGGCATCGTCGGCATGGTGCGCACCGCGCAGCTCGGCCTGGGCCCGCTGGCGCAGGGCGACGGCGCGCGGGCGTTCAAGCCCGAGGACGAGGTCAAGGTGATCGGCTTCGACATGGGCGGCACCTCGACCGACGTCAGCCACTTCGCGGGCGAGTTCGAGCGCGCCTTCGAAACCCAGGTGGCCGGCGTGCGCATGCGCGCCCCGATGATGAGCATCCACACCGTGGCGGCCGGGGGCGGCTCGATCCTGAGCTTCGACGGCGCCCGCTTCCGGGCCGGCCCGGAGAGCGCCGGCGCCAACCCCGGCCCGGCCTGCTACCGCCGCGGCGGCCCGCTCGCCGTGACCGACGCGAACGTGATGCTGGGCAAGATCCAGCCGGACTTCTTCCCGAAGGTGTTCGGGCCGGAGGCGAACCAGTCGCTGGACCGCGGCGTGGTGGTCGAGAGGTTCAGCGCCATGGCGGCCGACATCGAGCGCGCCACCGGCGTCAAGCGCACGCCGGAGGAAGTGGCCGAGGGCTTCATCGACATCGCGGTCGGCGCGATGGCGAACGCGATCAAGAAGATCTCGGTGGCGCGCGGCTACGACGTGACGCGCTACACCCTGCAGTGCTTCGGCGGTGCGGGTGGACAGCACGCCTGCCGCGTCGCCGATGCGCTGGGCATGAACCGGGTGTTCGCCCACCCGCTGGCCGGCGTGCTGTCGGCCTACGGCATGGGCCTGGCCGACCAGGCGGTGCTGCGCGAGCGAGCGGTCGAGCTGCCGCTGGCCACCGCGCTGCCGACGGTCACCGACCTGCTGGACAAGCTGACCCGCGAGACCGAGGGCGAGCTGCACCGCCAGGGCGCAAGCCAGGCCGGCGTGGTCGTGCTCAAGCGCGTGCACGTGCGCTACGAGGGTACCGATTCGGCCCTGGTCGTGCCGTTCGGCAGCCGGGACGAGATCCAGAAGGCCTTCGAGATCGCCTACCGCCAGCGTTTCGCCTTCCTGATGGCCGAGCGCCAGCTGGTGATCGAGGCGGTGTCGGTGGAGGCGGTGGGCGAGGGCGATGCCCCGGCCGAGGTGCGCCACGCCCTGGCCGCGAGCGGCGCTGCGCCGGTGCGCGAGACGGTGAAGCTGTTCAGCGGCGGCCGCTGGTGGGATGCGGCCCTGGTGGTGCGCGAGGACGCCCGGCCGGGCCATGCCATCGACGGCCCGGCCATCATCGCGGAGAAGACGGCGACCACCGTGGTCGAGCCGGGCTGGCGCGCGAAGGTCACCGCCTTCGACCACCTGCTGCTCGAGCGCGTGCAGCCCCGCGAGGCGCGCAAGGCGATCGGCACCACCGTCGACCCGGTGATGCTGGAGGTGTTCAACAACCTGTTCATGAACATCGCCGAGCAGATGGGTCTGCAGCTGCAGAACACCGCCTACTCGGTGAACATCAAGGAGCGGCTGGACTTCAGCTGCGCGCTGTTCGACGCCGACGGCAACCTGATCGCCAACGCGCCGCACATGCCGGTGCACCTGGGCTCGATGAGCGAGTCGATCAAGACGGTGATCAACGGCAACGCCGGGCGCATGCGGCCGGGCGACGTCTACGCGCTGAACGACCCGTACCACGGCGGCACCCACCTGCCCGACGTGACGGTGGTGACGCCGGTCTACCTGGGCTCGGGTGTGCAGGGCGAGAAGCCGCTGTTCTATGTCGGCTCGCGCGGCCACCATGCCGACATCGGCGGCATCACGCCGGGCTCGATGCCCCCGTTCTCGACCCGCATCGAGGAGGAGGGCGTGCAGATCGACAACGTCAAGCTGGTCGAGGCCGGCATGCTGCGCGAGGTGGAGATGCTGGCGCTGCTGAAGAGCGGCGAGTACCCGTCGCGCAACCCGCAGCAGAACATGGCCGACCTGAAGGCGCAGATCGCCGCCAACGAGAAGGGCGTGCAGGAGCTGCGCAAGATGGTGCAGCAGTTCGGCCTGGAGGTGGTGCAGGCCTACATGCGCCACGTGCAGGACAACGCCGAGGAATCGGTGCGCCGCGTCATCACGCGCCTGAAGAACGGCCAGTTCACGCTGCCGCTGGACAACGGCGCGCAGATCAGCGTGGCGATCCGCGTCGACGCGGCGCAGCGCAGCGCGGTGATCGACTTCAGCGGCACCTCGGCGCAGCTCGTGAACAACTTCAACGCGCCGCGGGCGGTCTGCATGGCGGCGGTGCTGTACGTCTTCCGCACCCTGGTGAACGACGACATCCCGCTGAACGCCGGCTGCCTGAAGCCGCTGCAGGTGATCATCCCGGAGGGATCGATGCTGAACCCGAACCCGCCGGCCTCGGTGGTGGCGGGCAACGTCGAGACCTCGACCTGCATCACCAACGCGCTGTACGGCGCGCTGGGCGTGATGGCGGCGGGCCAGTGCACGATGAACAACTTCACCTTCGGCAACGCGACCTACCAGTACTACGAGACGATCTCGGGCGGCTCGGGCGCGGGGCCGGATTTCGACGGCACCTCGGTCGTGCAGACGCACATGACCAACTCGCGCCTCACCGACCCCGAGGTGCTGGAGTTCCGCTTCCCGGTGCGGCTGGAGAGCTATGCGATCCGCGCCGGCTCGGGCGGCGGCGGGCGGCACCGCGGCGGCGACGGCGCGGTGCGCCGGGTGCGCTTCCTGGAGAAGATGACGGCCTCCATCCTGTCCAACGGCCGCCACGCCGGGGCCTTCGGCGTGGCCGGCGGCTCGGCCGGCAAGCCGGGCATCAACCGGGTGGAGCGCGCCGACGGCACGGTGGAGACGCTGGACCACATCGGCTCGGTCGAGATGGCGCCGGGCGACACCTTCGTCATCGAGACGCCGGGGGGCGGCGGCTACGGGAAGGCTTGAGGCCGCTCAGGGTGCGCAGCGCCACGGATAGTGGTGGACCGGGTCAGGATCGGGGGCCGGGACGCAGTGCAGGTGTGCGCTGAACTGCGGGGCGAGCGGCGCCGGGTTGGCCGCGCCGGCGATGCCGGCGTACCGCTGGCCTTCGTCCATGCAATTGCTGCCGTCGAAGCTGTAGCCGGCGGCGCCCGGACCGAGGTACTGGTAGGCGAGCGTGCCGCACAGCGGGTCCTGCGCGCCCTGCAGCACGTTGCTCGTGGCCGCGATCGCGTGGGCCTGCTGGGTCGCCGTCAGCAGGGGGCTCAGGCGAGCGATGTCGATGCCGGAAACGCCCTGCGAGTACGCCGGGATGCGCTGGGGCAGCACCTGCTGCTTCGGGTCGCCGGCCAAGGCTCCGGCGAGCTGGCGATCGGCGACCTGCTGCAGGAAGGCCTGGAAATCGAACACCGATGCGGTCAGCACGCGGGGGTCGTCGAGGAAGCCGGCGAGGTCTCCCGGCAGCATCGACAGGCTCATCGCGCTCTCGATGTACAGCGGCGGCGCCGGGTTGCCGCTGCCGCGCAACACGTAGGCCTGCGGAAGGAAGCTGGCGCGGATGCCGGCGATCACGTCGGTGGCCGGGTAGGCGGACATCAACCGGTCGACCATCAGGCAATCCAGCGGGACGCCGTTGCGCACCCGGCCGGTGACCGGGTCGGGGGTCGCGTCCGGGTTCTTCGTCGGGTCGAAGATGTCCTTGCCGGTCAACGGACCGGCCGGCGTCAGCTCGGTGTCGCGGCAGTTCAGGTAGCCGGGGACGGTCCAGGGCGCGCTGCTGTCGAAGCCGGGCCAGGGGTTGTTGGGGGGCTGGTTCGTCGCCGCGAAGGTCTGGTTGGCGACGGTGATGACGCGGGCCTCGGGCTTCACGCTGTGCACCCCGAGCAGGAAGGCGTTGGCGTTCGTCGCATCCTGAACCGGCGCCGCCTGGCCGGTGGCCGGGCCGTCGAAGTTCATCAGCAGGCCGATCGTGTTCGACTGCGTCGCCAGGCCGGCGACCACCCCCTTGGCATACCAGGCGCGGTACTCCTGGGGCAGGTACCAGTGGGCATTGTTGTACGGGAACCTGTCGGGCGCGGCGGCGCCGCGGTAGACGATGAAGCTGGCCTGCGGGTTCGCGAGTGCCGCATTGATCCATGCCGGGCGGTTGAAGCTGGTGGCCTCGAACAACACCTGGGCCGGCCCGTAGGGGTTTCCCGCCGGATCGAGGGCGGGCTGGCCGCTGCCGTCCGTGCCGTCCAGGCAGCGTTGGTAGGCCTGGGCGGCATTCGGCAGCGCCGGCGGCGTGGTGGGGCCGCTCGCCTGGGTGTCGTATTGCATCAGGCGGAAGCGGATGTCGCCGCGGCTCGCCTCGAAGCGCAGCTGCTCGGCGATGTTCATGCGCGCGAAGTTCGACTGGGCGCGGCCGGCGATGTCGCACCAGACGATGGCCTGGGCCGAGGAGACGAGCGGGCTGCCGAGGGCCGCGACCAGGGCCGCGAGCTGGAAGCGGGACATGTTCCGAGGAATCTGCATGACGGACCTCCGATGGGCGCTTGAAACGCCAGTCAAGGCTAGGCCCGGGGGGCGGTTCCGCCAAGGTACGTTCAGCCCCACCGGGATGGGGCATTGCAGAAATGCCTGGGCCGGTTCCGGGAACGAACCGATGCCGGTTGGCCGCGCATCGTAAGCTCGGGGGATGTCCTTGAATCCGTCGTTGCCGATGCGCCTCGGTCCCCCGCGCTGATGCTGGCCCTCAAGCTGGCCCTGGTCTGCGCCATCGTCCTGGCAGCGAGCTTTGCCGCGAAACGGTTCGGCCACGGCGTGGCCGGCACGCTGTCGGGCATGCCCCTGATCGCCGGGTCGATCATGGGCTTCGTGCTGCTGCAGTCGTCGCCGGGGCAGGCGCGCGCGATCTCGCTCGCCACCCTGGTGGCGTACCCGGCGATGGTCTCGCACATGCTGGTCTTCGCGCATGCGGTGCGGCGCCTGCCGTGGTGGGGGGCGCTGCTGGCGGCGAACGCGGTGTTCTTCGCGCTGGGCGGCCTGCTGCTGTGGCTGCACCTTCCCGTCGTGCCGGCCTGCCTGCTGGCGGCGCTGTGCCCGTGGGCCGGCCTGCACCTGCTGCCGGCGCACCGGCGCGAGCGCACGGTGCTGCACATCCCGCCGATCGAGCTGGTGCTGCGCGTGGCCGCGGCGCTGGCGCTCGCGGCGACCATCATGCTGGGCGCGCCGGTGCTCGCGCCGGCGGTCAGCGGCCTGCTGCTGGCCCTGCCGATCACCGGCAACGTGCTGCCCTGCTTCACCCAGGCCCGCCACGGCCCGGACGCGACCATCGAGCTGATCGCGGGCTTCGTGCAGGGACTGGCCGGCTTCGCGGCCTTCTTCATCGTGCTGGTGGCGGCGCTGCCGCGGCTGGGTCCCGGGCTGTCGTACGCGCTCGCCTGGGCAGGCGCGCTGGGGCTGGCCTGGCTGCTGCAGCGGCGGCGGGCGGCGCTCACGGTGCCGGCCGTCGGCGCCGACTGACCGGGAATGCACGGGGAGCCGGGGATTCCAGTCCGGCGCCGGAATGCCGATACTGCCGGGCATGATTTCCGCCCCGATTCCGCCGGACGAGCCGGAGCGCCTGCAGGCGCTGCGTGCGCTGCTGATCCTGGACACGCCGCCCGAGGAGCGCTTCGACCGCATCGTGCAGTTCGCGGCCGAGGAGTTCGACGTCCCGATGGCCCTGGTCAGCCTGGTCGACAGCGAGCGCCAGTGGTTCAAGGCACGGGTGGGGCTGCAGGCCTGCGAGACCGGCCGCGACGTCTCGTTCTGCGCCCATGCGGTGCACGCGGGCGAGCTGCTGTTGGTCGAGAACGCGCTCGACGACCTGCGCTTCGTCGACAACCCGCTGGTCACCGGCGATCCGCACATCCGCTTCTATGCCGGCGCGCCGCTGCGGCTGCGCTCCGGGGCGGTGGTCGGCACGCTGTGCGTCCTCGACACGCGCGCGCGCCGCTTCGACGCGGTGGACCGCAGCATCCTCGAGTCGCTGCGCGACCTGGCGGTGGCCGAACTCGACGGCGGCGAGGTCGCCGCATGAGTGCCACCGTGCTGTTGCTCGAGCCGCAGTTCATGATGCGGCGCACCGTCGCGACCGTCGCGCGGCAGCTCGGCCTGGCCGAGATCGAGGAGGTCACGACCCACGAGGCGGCGCTGCGCCGCATGAAGGAAGCGCGCTTCGACGCACTGCTCGCCGACATCGGCGATGGCCTGCCCGGCGTGGCCCTGGTGCAGCAGGTGCGCGACGGCGGCACCGGCTGCCCGGCCGGCCTGCCCATCGCCGTGATGGCGGACCACTGCGACGCGGGCACCGTCGCGCTCTTCAAGACGCTGGAGGTGCGCCGCATCATGCTCAAGCCCTTCAAGGTGAAGACGGCGATCGAGGTGCTGGCGGCCCTGGCGGGCAAGCCGCTGCCGGCCTGACGCCGCCCCGTCGCGTCCGCGCATCCGCCGGGTTCCCCCGGCGTTGACAGCCTGTCGCCGCACCGGTAAAAAGAGCATATGTTCTCGCTATAAAGAAAATAGAACATACGTTCCGACTGATCTCGCGCTCGAACAACGTCCGATCAACGACATGGCGCAGCCCGGGCGAGGCCGTCCGGCGCATGGGCCAGGCAGGAGACACGCATGACCCGTTCTTTCCGCGTCCCGGTGCCGCGTGGCGCCGTGCTGGCTGGTGCCCTGTTGCTGGGGGCCTGCGGCGGTGGGGGCTCCGATCCCTCCGCCCCCGGGGCCGCCTCGCCGCCCGCGGCCGAGGCCCCCACCGAGCGAACCGCCGCGCTGGCGGCGCCCGGCGCGAGCCAGTGGGGCCCGCTGATCCCGCTGTCGATGGTGACGCCCTCGGCCGCGATGCTGCCCAACGGCAAGGTGATGCTGTGGTCGTCTTCAGACCGCTTCACCGACGGTGCGCCCAGCGGCCAGACCTACACCACCCTGTTTGACCCGGCCACGCAGACCGCGAGCGAGACGCTGGTGACGCAGACCGGGCACGACATGTTCTGCACCGGCACGACCAACCTGCCGGACGGCCGGATCCTGGTCAACGGCGGCAAGGACAGCGGCAAGACCACCCTCTACGACCCGGTGGCCAATGCGTGGAGCACCGGCGCGACGATGGTGATCCCGCGCGGCTACAACGCCAACACGATCCTCGCCGACGGCTCGGTGTTCACGCTCGGCGGCTCGTGGAGCGGCGGGCGCGGCAACAAGCACGGCGAGCGCTGGACCGCCGCCGGCGGCTGGGCGCGCCTGACCGGCGTGCCGGTCGACGCGGCCTTGGGCAACGACCCCGACTTCGCCTTCCGGGCCGACAACCACATGTGGCTGTTCCCGGCGCCGAACGGCAAGGTGCTGCACGCCGGCCCGGCCGCCAACATGAACTGGATCGACCCGCAGGCCAACGGCGGGAGCGGGGCCATCACGCCGGCCGGCACGCGCGGCGACGATGCCTACAGCCAGAGCGGCAACGCGGTGATGTACGACATCGGCAAGATCCTGAAGGTGGGCGGGGCGCCTGCCTACGAAGGGCAGAACGCCAACAACCGCGCCTACGTGATCGACGTGAACGCCGGGGTCTCGGTGCGCAAGGTCGCGCCGATGGCCTACTCGCGCATCTTCAGCAACGGCGTGGTGCTGCCCAACGGGCAGGTGCTCGTCGTCGGCGGGCACAGCTTCGGCCGACCCTGGTCGGACGACAACTCCGCCCTCGTGCCCGAGCTGTGGGATCCGGCCACCGAGACCTTCGCGCCGCTGCCGCCGATCGCCGTGCCTCGCAACTACCACAGCATCGCGCTGCTGCTGCCCGACGCCCGCGTGCTGACGGCCGGCAGCGGCCTGTGCGGCAGCTGCTCGACGAACCATGCGAACGCGCAGATCCTGACGCCGCACTACCTGCTGAACGACGACGGCAGCGCGGCGACGCGGCCGGTGATCAGCACCGCGCCGGCGACCGCGACGCACGGCACCTCGATCGCCGTCACGACGAACAGCGCGGTGACGGCCTTCGCGCTGGTGCGCCTGGGCTCCACCACCCACACCGTCAACAACGACCAGCGGCGCATCCCGCTGCAGTTCACCACCACCGGCAGCAACGCCTACTCGCTGGCGCTGCCCGGCAACCCCGGCATCGTGCTGCCCGGCTACTACATGCTGTTCGCGATGAACGCGGCGGGTACGCCCTCGGTCGCGAAGATGGTCCGCATCGGCGGCGATGCCGCGCCCCGGCTCGTCAACCCCGGCACGCAGAGCAGCGTCGCCGGCACGGCGGCGAGCCTCACGCTCTCGGCGACGACGCCGACCGGCACCCTGGTCTACGGCGCGATCGGCCTGCCGCCGGGCCTCGCGATCAACACGGCCACCGGCGCCATCACCGGCACGCCGACCACGGCCGGCCAGTACGTGGTGACGGTGAGCGCGCGCAACGATGTCGCGACCAGCAGCACCCAGCTCGCCTGGAACGTGACGCCGCCGCTGGGCGCGACGGTGCAGTACGTGATGCTGGAGGCGATCTCGGAACAGGGCGGCAACGCCTGGACCTCGATGGCCGAGTTCAACCTGCTCGACCGCGCCGGGGCGGCGATTTCGCGCACCGGCTGGACGGTGCAGGTCGACAGCCAGGAGGCCGCGAGCGGCCAGAACAGCGCCGCCGCCGCGATCGACGGCGATGCGGCGACCTTCTGGCACACCAAGTACACCGGCGGGAACGCGCCGCTGCCGCACCGCTACATCGTCAACCTGGGCACGGCCCGCGGCATCGGCGGGTTCAAGTACCTGCCGCGGCCGGCGGCGACCGGGCTGAACGGCACGATCGCGGCCTGGAACTTCTACATCGGCAACGACGGCGTCAACTGGTCGCTGCTGAAGAGCGGCAACTTCAACGACTTCCCGGACCGCAGCGCCGAGAAGACCATCACCGTCGACCGGCCGCCTTCGATCGCGCCGATCGCCAACCGCAACAACCTGGTCGGCCAGGCGGTGTCGTTCGGCGTCAGCGCCGGCGACCCGGACGGGGACACGCTGGCCTATTCGGCGAGCGGGCTGCCGAACGGCCTGTCGATCAACAGTGCGAGCGGGCTGATCAGCGGCACGGTCACGACCACCGGCAACTTCACGGTGACGGTGGGCGTGGACGACGGCCATGGCGGCACGGCGAGCGTGAACTTCGGCTGGAACGTCAGTGCCGCGGCCTTCGTCATCGACCCGGTGCCGGCGGCGCCGATCGCCTCGGGCGGCACGGTGACCTTCAACGTGGCCTCGAACGGCGGCACCGGCACGCGCTACCGCTGGACCTTCGGCGACGGCAGCGCGCAGACCGCGTACTCGACCTCGACGACGATCAGCCACGCCTATGCGGCGCCGGGGCTGTACAACGTGACGGTGGAGGCGATCGACGCCAACAACGTGGTCACGTCGCGCACCTTCAAGCAGGCGGTGTATGCCGCGGCCACCGCGAGCCCGCCGACGGCGTCGTCGACGCTCGCGATCGAGCCCGGCAGCCCGCCGCGGGTCTGGCTGGTGAACCAGGACAACGACAGCGTCAGCGTGTTCAACGGCAGCACCCAGGTGCGGGTGGCGGAGATCGCCGTCGGCAGCCGGCCGCGCAGCGTGGCGCGGGCGCCGGATGGGCGGCTGTGGGTCGTCAACAAGGGCGATGCGACGATCAGCATCGTCAACGCCGGCACACTGGCGGTGGCGCAGGTCGTGGCGCTGCCGCGGGCCTCGCAGCCCTTCGGCCTGGCCTTTGCGCCGGACGGCGGCGCGGCCTATGTGGCCCTGGAAGGCACGGGCCAGCTGCTGAAGCTGAACCCGTCGACCGGTGCCACGCTGGGCAGCGTGGCGGTGGGGGCGAACCCGCGCCATGTCTCGGTGACAGCGGCGAGCGACCGGGTGCTGGTGTCGCGCTTCATCTCGCCGGCGCTGCCGGGCGAAGGCACGGCGAGCGTGCAGACCGCGCCGGGGGGCGTGAAGAAGGGCGGCGAGGTGGTCGTGGTGACGGCGGCGCTGGCGGTGGAACGCACCGTGGTGCTGCAGCACAGCGACAAGCCCGACAGCCTGCTGCAGGGGCGCGGCATCCCGAACTACCTGGCGCCGGCGCTGATCTCGCCGGACGGCAAGAGCGCCTGGGTACCGTCCAAGCAGGACAACCTGCTGCGCGGCACGCTGCGCGACGGCAACAACCTGGACTTCCAGAACACGCTGCGCGCGATCAGCTCGCGCATCGACCTCACGACCTTCGCCGAGGACTACCCGGCGCGCATCGACCACGACAACTCCGGCGTCGGCAGCGGCGCGGCCTACCACCCGACGGGGGCCTACCTCTTCGTCGCGCTGGAGACGAGCCGCGAGGTGGCGGTGGTGGACCCGGTGGCGAAGGCCGAGATCTACCGCTTCCCGGTGGGCCGCGCGCCGCAGGCGCTGGCGGTGTCGGCGGATGGGCTGAAGCTGTACGTCAACAACTTCATGGACCGCACGCTGGGGGTGTATGACCTCTCGCGGCTGAGCAACTTCGGCGAGCTGAACCTGCCGCTGCTGGCGAACGCCGGCGCGGTGGGCACCGAGAAGCTGGCGGCCAACGTGCTGCTGGGCAAGAAGCTGTTCTACGACGCGGCCGACACGCGGCTGGCGCGCGATGCGTACATGAGCTGCGCGTCCTGCCACAACGACGGCGGGCAGGACGGCCGCACCTGGGACTTCACCGGCCTGGGCGAGGGATTGCGCAACACCATCTCGCTGCGCGGCAAGGCGGGGGCGCAGGGCAACGCGCACTGGACCGGCAACTTCGACGAGATCCAGGACTTCGAGGGGCAGATCCGCAACTTCGCGCTTGGCACCGGGCTGATGAGCGATACCCAGTTCAACACCGGCACGCGGGCCCAGCCGCTGGGCGACCGCAAGGCGGGGTTGAGCGCGGACCTGGATGCGCTGGCGGCGTATGTCGCCTCGCTGAAGGCGACCGATGCAAGCCCGTACCGCAATGCCAACGGCACGCTGACGGCGGATGCGCTGGCGGGGCAGGCGCTGTTCCGCGGCGCGGGCGGCTGCCTGGCCTGCCACGGCGGCACCGACGCGAGCGACAGCGCGGGCGGCGTGCTGCGCAACGTCGGCACGATCAAGGCGTCGTCGGGCAAGCGGCTCGGGCAGGCGTTGACGGGGCTGGACACGCCGTCGCTGAAGGGGGCGTGGGCGACCGGGCCCTACCTGCACGACGGCTCTGCGGCGACGCTGCTGGACGTGCTGACGACCGCGAACCCTGCCAACCTGCATGGCGCGGCGCACACGTTGACGGCGGCGCAGCGCAACCAGCTGGTGGCGTACCTGCAGCAGCTGGACGACACGAACGACGCGATCACCGTGGCGACGGTCTCCGGCCTGTCGGTGAAGGACACGGCGAACGCGGTCGACTGGTCGCTGCAGCCCAGCCTGCTGCTTGGCGGCACGCAGTTCGGCGACCGGGCGTTCACGGTCACCGGGTTGCCGGCGGTGCTCGCGGGTTCGCCCTGGTTGCGCACGGCCAACGATTCGAAGACCTTCACGGGCAACCCGCTGGTGAGCTTCACGATCAACCAGCCGGCGGACGTGTACCTGACGGTGGACGACCGCTTCAACGGCGCGCTGGCGTGGATGGCGGGCTGGTCGAACACCGGCCTGAAGATGACGACCGACGAGGGCGGCACGGCGCGCAGCTACACCGTCTTCACCAAGAGCTTCCCGGCCGGCACGGTGGACCTGGGGCCGGCGGCCGCGGCGGGGAACAGCATGTACAGCGTGGTGGTGCGCTAGGGGAGGGGGCCGATGCAGTGGAAGGCGGGCGCGGTGGGGCTGGTGGTGGCCGCGATGGCCGCGGCGGGGGCGGCCCGGGCGGCCGATCCGCAGGTGGAGCTGGGCCGGCGGCTGTATGCGGGCGAGCTGGCGCTGGCCGGCACCATCCAGGGCCATGCCCAGCCGCTGCCGCCGCTGACGGCGCGCTGCAGCAACTGCCATGCGCGGGGCAGCGCGGAGAAGGCCGCCTCGGGGGCGGTGTCCTTTGCGCCGCTGCTGACGCGGGATCGGTTGCTGGGGTCGATCGCGCGGCGTGGCGGGCCGCCGTCGCGCTACGACGCCGCGCTGTTCTGCCGCCTGCTGCGCAGCGGCATCGACCCGGCCGTGATGCTGATCCCGCGGCAGATGCCGCGCTACCAGATCGACGACGCGCAGTGCCATGCGCTCTGGGCCTACCTGGTCGAAGACGGGGGGGCGCGGTGAGGACAGGCGTGACGCGACGGACCTGGCTGGCTGCGGCCGCGGGAGGGGCGGTGTCGACCCGGCGGGCGTCGGCGCATGGGTCCTTCGGGCCGGTGCAGCCGGAGCAGCCCGCGCCCGGCCTCGCGCTGCAGGACCTGAACGGCAAGGCGGTGACGTTGCCGGCCTTGCTGGCGGGGCAGGTCACGGCGGTGCAGCTCATGTTCACGGGTTGCAGCGCGACCTGCCCGATCCAGGGGGCGGTGTTTGCCGACACGCAGGCGCGTCTCGCGAAGGAGGGCGCCGGCTTGCGGCTGTTGTCCTTGTCGATCGACCCGCTGGGCGACGACCTGCCGGCGATGCGGGCGTGGCTGGGCAAGTTCGGCGCACTGCCGGCGCGCTGGACGGCGGCCATGCCCCGGTTGCAGGACGTGGACCGGCTGCTCGACTTCCTGCGCGGCCGGGCGCCGGGGGTGGATCGGCACACGGCGCAGGCCTTCGTCTTCGACCGCCGGGCGCGGCTCGCGTACCGGACCGAGGACATGCCCGCGCCGGCGGAGCTGGTGGCGCTGATGGCGCGCATCGCCCGGCGAAGCTGACACCGGGCTGTCATCGGACCGACGCGTCGCCGTCACGGGGCGACGCGCTGTGACCGTTGCTCACCATTGTTGTAGCCCGTGCGTGGACATGCCGCGGGCCGCCACGGTCTACTGCGCGGGCCCAAAAACCTCCAGGAGAACGACATGCCCCGCCCGGTTCGCGCTGCCAAGCTGCAATCGCTTTCACAATCCCTCGTCGCGGGACGCCGTGCGCGGCTCGCCTGGGTCTTCGGCAGCGTGGCGCTGCTGGCTGCGTGCGGCGGCAGCGGCGGGGGCGGCGGCGAGGCCGAGGCGTCGGCCACGGCCTCCGAGGCGGCCGCGGACGCAGTGACGGAGATGGCCGCGCAGCGCACGCTGCTGGCGGTCGCGTCGGGCGCGAAGATCACGACGACGACCGGGCCGCTGGTGGCCGACCGGCTGGGTGCCTGCACCGAGGCGGTGGGCTCGAGCTGGGACCTGCGGCTGGCCGCCTGCAACGGCAGCGCGTCGCAAAGCTTCCAGTTCCTGCCGGTCGCGTCGTCGACGGTGGCCAACCTGGTGCTGATCAAGAACGCCGCGACCGGGCTGTGCGTGACGGGGCGGGGCAGCAAGTCGGGGGCTTTCGTCGACCTCGACGACTGCAACGGGCGCAAGGCCCAGCAATTCCGGCTGAACTCGCTGGGCGGCAGCCTGGCGCAGGTGCAGAACCAGGCAGGCACGCTGTGCCTGACGGCGCCGGGCCGGCTCGCGGTGACGGAGTTCTCGCTGTCGACCTGCGCGAGCGGGCAGGCTCAGCAGACGTTCCGGCTGCCGTTGACGGATGCGCCGGCACCGGCGCCCGCTCCGGCCCCTGCACCCGCACCGGCCCCTGCTCCGGCACCTTCTCCCGCACCGGCACCGGCACCGTCTCCTGCGCCGGCACCCGCCCCGGCCCCTGCACCCGCGCCGGCCCCTGCCCCTGCCCCTGGCACGTGGTGGAAGCCCGCTGCGAACACGACGTGGCAGTGGCAACTGACGGGGACGCTGAACACCTCGTACGCCGCGACGGTGTATGACATCGACCTGGTCGACGCGAGCGCGGTGACGATCTCGCAGCTGAAGGCCGCAGGGCGCAAAGTGGTGTGCTACTTCTCGGCCGGCAGCTCGGAGGACTGGCGCCCGGACTACGACAAGTTCAACGCGGCCGACAAGGGCAAGGCGCTGGACGGCTGGGCGGGCGAGAAGTGGCTGGACGTGCGCTCGGAGAACGTGCGCAAGGTGATGGCGGCGCGCCTGGACCTGGCGAAGTCGAAGGGCTGCGACGGCGTCGAGCCGGACAACGTCGACGGCTACAGCAACTCGACCGGCTTCCCGCTGACGGCGCAGAACCAGCTCGACTACAACCGCTACCTGGCCGACCAGGCGCATGCGCGCGGTTTGGCGATCGCGCTGAAGAACGATGTGGACCAGCTGGCGGCGCTGGAGCCGTCGTTCGACTTCGCGGTGAACGAGCAGTGCAACGAGTACTCGGAATGCGGCGGCTACAGCGTCTTCACCTCGAAGAACAAGCCGGTGTTCAACGCCGAGTACAAGAGCAGCTACGTCAACAACACCAACGGGGCGCGCGACAAGCTGTGCGCGGCGTCGAAGGCGGCGAACATCCGCACGCTGGTGCTGCCGCTGGCGCTGGATGGAAGCTCGCGGTTCAGCTGCGATTGACGCGTTGAACGATTCGATGCCATGCGCGGGAGCGCGTGGCATCGATGTCATCCTGTCGAGCCCTTGCGCTCCTCCTGATTCGCCGCTCTAATCGGCTCCCACACCCAGGCGCCAGCCAAGATCCCCACGAAGGATGCGGCGCCGATGGTGTGTCGGCCCAGGCTCTGCCAGTGCCTGGCGTTTCGGATTCAGGGGGAATTCTTCGTGAAGTGTTTTCAGACTGCAGCGTCATGGCTGCGGACGGCGCGCGCTTTCGCCGCTGCTCGGGACAGAGCCCCGTTCATCTGGGTCATGCTTGCGTGCCTGTCCACAACTGCAATTGCCGAGACCATGCCGGCGGGGTACGGAATTGTTGGATTTCCGACCGGTTATTTTTCTAGCCCGAACGGTGCCTGTGACGGCGAGTATGGACGGATTGCAGAAATTCAGCATGCAACGGCTCCCCCGGACTGGTGGATCATCCCTCCATCGAGGCCAATGACGGGCACGGGCTCTTGTGTCTGGTTTTCGGCTAATGCGCCTGGTGGCCCATTTGGGACCGTGGAGTATCGGTGCCCGCCTTCCGGTGGTTGGGGGCTCAATGGCAACGTATGCGTCCGACCGGACAAGCCAGAAGGGTGTCCGCCCGACATGACCTGGGTTCCGGAGATTTGGGCTTGCCGTCCGGTAGTGGATCAGGCGCCTCCTGACACTCCACGCAAGTCTTGCGGTGACGGCAACCCCATCTTCCCGCTGCTCGGCGTTAAATCGCAATCGGAGGAAATCGGAATACGCCTGGGTGGCCTAGCCTTGGTCTTGACGTACGACAGCACGCTGAAAGTTCCGATGGGCTCGGGCAACCCGCCTGCCTCTGCACGAGCCGGTGTCCTCGGCGAACTCTGGCACAGCAATTTTCATCGACGACTTCTCGTTCAAGCTGGGGGGCAAGGCGTACTTGCGTTGCGAGGTGACGGGCGCACGGAGACCTTTGCGAGCGATGGACTCGGACAATACGTGTCCCAGGTTGATGCGCGGGACCGAATCGTCGCAATCTCGACAGGCTATCGCTATGTCGACGCGGATGCGCGGAACGTGGAGACCTATGACGCGCAGGGCCTGCTGTTGCGGATCGATGCTGCGACTGGGACGCGGCTCTCATTTGCCTACAGCGACGCCAGCACGTCGGCACTGCTGGCGCCGGCACCAGGCTTTCTTCTCCAGACATCGGACGAACGAGGTCGAACCGCTGAGTTCCGCTATGACTCAGCAGGGAGGCTGGTGCGCATCATCGACGCCGCGGGTCAGGGGCATCAGCTTGCTTACGATGCTTCAGGCCACTTGTCTTCGATCACACGACCCGATGGGGCGACAAAGACCTTCTTGTACGAAATCAGTGCCTTCAATTGGGCGTTGACGGGCGTCCTTGATGAGCGATCAGCGCGCTTTGCGACCTTCGGGTACGACAGCGAAGGACGTGCGACAAGCACGGAGCACGCTGGTGGCGTGCAGAGATATGTGGCGACCTATACATCGCGTCCGGGCCTTGTCGCGACTGAACAGTTCGATTCGAGCCGGCAATTGGTCGTTCGGTCGCATCAATGGATCTTGCCTGAAGGCCTGCGCGTCGAGACACCCGAAGGAAGCAGTGTTGCCAGAACATCGACATTGATCAATGGGAAACCCTATCTCACCGGACAGTCGCAACCCGCAGGTGCCGGTTGTGCGGCCAGCAGCAGCGCCCTGACCTACGATGCGAATGGCAACGTGGCGAGCCGCGATGACTTCAACGGCACCAGAAGTTGCACTGCCTATGACTTGAGTCGAAATCTTGCGACGAGTCGCACCGAAGGGCTTGGGCTGTCGCTAGCCTGCAGTGCGGTGATGGTGCCCAACGCGAGCCTGCCGGCCGGTGCGCGCAAGACCAGCACGCAGTGGCACCCGGACTGGAGCCTGCAGACGAAGCAAGCCGCTCCGGGGCAGATCACGACCAACGTCTACAACGGGCAGCCGGATCCGTTCGCGGGGAACGCCACCGCGAACTGCGCGCCTAGCACGGCCACGCTACCCGACGGCAAGCCGATCGCGGTGCTGTGCAAGCTGGTGGAGCAGGCGACGACGGATGGGGATGGGCACCTGGGCTTCAGTGCCAGCCTGCAGGCCGGCCCGCCGACCCGTGTGCGCACCTGGACCTACAACGAGCGAGGCCAGGTGTTGACCGCCCAGGGCACACGCAGCAGCGACACGACGACGTACACCTACCACGCGACGACCGATGCGAACCACACCGTGGGCGACCTCGCCACGATGACGGATGCGGCCGGCAAGACGACGACCTACGACAAGTACGACAAGCTGGGCCAGCTGCTGCAGAGCACCGACCCCGACGGCGTGGTCACGCTGCGCACCTACGACGCGCGGCAGCGCCTGCTGACGAGCACGATGGACACCGAGACGACGACCTACACCTATGACCGGGTGGGCCAGCTCACGCAGGTGACGCAGCCCGATGGCCGCTGGATCGGCTACGAGTACGACGAGGCACACCGCCAGACGGCGGTGAAGGATAGCCGTGGCAACCGCATCGAGTACCAGCTGGACAACGCCGGCAAGCAGATCGGCCAGACGGTAAAGGATCCGACGGGCAGCTTGAAGCGCAGCCTGGCGCGCGTGATGGACGCGCTGGGCCGAGTGCAACAAGGCTCGGGCCGGGAGTGAGAACCATGAAGAACCTGAACTTGCACGCCCTCGCGCTTGGCTGTGCCCTGCTGGCCCAGGCTGCGACTGCCCAGAGCCTGCCTCCGCCGCCGGTCTCGCCGACCCCGGTCACCCAGTACGAATACGACGCCCAAGGCAACCGCACCAAGATCATCCGAGGGGCCGGCACGCTGAACCTGGAGACCAGGCTCAGCTACGACCCGCTGTCGCGCGTGAAGGAGCACACCGATTCGAAGAACGGCAAGACCGGCTTCGAGTACGACGGAGGCGACCGAACCACCAAGGTCACCGACCCGAGGAGCCTGGTCACCCAGTACCCGCGCAACGGCTTCGGCGACGCCACCCAGCTGATCAGCCCGGACACCGGCACGGCGAACCACACCTACGACACCGACGGGCGCCTGCTCACCCGCACCGACAGCCGGGGCGTGCTGGAGACCTACACCTACGACGGGCTGGGCCGCCTGACGACGCTGGTCTACAGCCAGAGCGGGCAGTCCCCCCAGACCTTCAGCTGGAGCTACGACCTCAAGGGCGCGGACTACAGCTACAGCGCCAACCGGCTCAGCCGCACGGACCACCCGAGCGGGGCGAGCCGCTTCAAGTACGACCAACAAGGCCGGGTCGTCGAGGCGATCCAGGCGGTGTATGCCGCAGCCGGTGCCAACAGCGCGACCATCGTCAGCACCACCCGCTACGGCTACACGCTGGGCCGATTGACCAGCATCACCTACCCGTCCGGGCGCAAGCTGGTGCTGGGCTACACCGACGGGGAACTGACCAGCTTGGGCCTGGCCCCTGATGCGAACGGTACGGTCACACCGCTGCTCACCGACATTCGGTGGGAACCGTTCGGGCCGGCATCGGGCTGGAACTGGGCGATGGCGAGCGGGCCAGTAGCGCACGAACGCTTCTACGACCAGAGCGGGCGCATCGTGAGGTTGCGGCTAGGCGATGTATTTCGCGACATCACTTACGACGCGGCCGACCGGATCGTGAGCTACACGCACCTGAGCGCGAGCGACGGGATCCCGCAGCCGAGCCTGGACCAGAGCTTCGGCTACGACGAGAACGACCGCATCACGAGCATCACCACGGTGAGCAGCAGCTGGGCGATCACGTACGACACCAACGGCAACCGAACCAGCGTGACGCTCAACGGCAGCCCGAGCGTCTACACGACCGAGGCGACGAGCAACCGGCTCGCGAGCATCACCAATCCGGCGCGCAGCTTCGGCTACGACAACGCGGGGAACACGACGACCGACAGCCCGAACTACACGGCGACCTATGGCCTGAGCGGGTCACTGGCGAGCGTCACCCGGACCGGCATCACTGGTACCTACAGCTACGACGCGGACAAGCGGCGCATCCGCAAGGTGACGAGTGCGGGAGCGGGCAGCACGATCATCTTCGTGTACGACCAAGAGGGGCACCTCCTGGGCGAGTACAACCAAAGCGGGCAGGCGATGCGCGAATACTTGTGGCTCGGTGACACGCCCGTCGCGATGGTCCTGCCGGATCCGGCGGCCCCGACGGGTGCACCGCAGGTGTTCTCCATCCACACCGATCACCTGGACACGCCGCGCATCGTGGTGGATCAGCAAGGGCACAAGCGCTGGCGCTGGATCAGCGAGCCCTTCGGGACAACGGCGCCGGAGACTAATCCGGAAGGGCTTGGTGTCTTTACGCAGAACTTGCGCTTTCCGGGGCAGTATTGGGATGCGGAAAGCGGACTATTCTATAACTACCATCGTTTCTACGGAGCTACTGAAGGGCGATATGCGCAAAGCGACCCAATAGGTTTAGGTGCTGGAGTTAATACATATTCATATGTGACTGGCAACCCGCTTATTAATATTGATCCGGATGGGGGGCTAAGCGTTAGTGGTGCAATATTTTTTGGCGGAGCTATATTTGGTGGATATAAGCTCTACAAGAAGTATGACGATTATGAGCGCAAGGTGAGGATGTGCAAGGTCCTATGTGAGAATGTCGCTTCCTGCGGAAATCCAGAAAGAACTTCGCTTTATCAAGATAATGCCGCTAGATGTATGCAAACATGTAAAGCTCATGCGACATTGGAAAGTTTTTCCGGGGTTGGTAAGGGGCCAACAGGACCAAAATCACCAGAAACGACACCTGATTATTTCAAAGGCATCCCGCCAGCAAGCGGAAAACCATGATTTATTTAATACGGGTATGTTCAATTTTTGCCCTCGTTTGGACGTTGTCGTCATTCGGGTTCGCTTCTTTCATACTCTTTGGGTTGGGGGGTGAAAAAGGGTATATTGAATCTGACCAGCTCTATGCTGCCGCCTCGGTGTGCATGGTGTCCGCGCTTGTCGCCCTCAGCTTAATCGTTTTCTTTTCATTTGGTCTTTTGAAGAAGGACGGCGTGACGCATAAACTTCCGTCGACGCTATTTTTTTTTACCGGCGCTGCTTTCTTGGTTGGGTCAATTTATTCATTCCTTTCTGTCCCAGGCAATCAGCAGGACGATTTCTTTGGTAATTTTCTGCACAGTGCTGCATTTGAATTTGCTGTACTTGGTGCTGCTGCCCTCCTTGCTACTCTGCGTAGTCGGTCCTGAAAAACCCCAGCACCCCGCATTAACATTGATTGTGAGGCCGATGCGGATGGAGGAGATTGCAGGATTTGGGTTGAATGGATATTGAGTCTTGCAAATCGAGAGGGGTGGTTTGTCTCTTTCTAAAACAATCAATGAATACTGTGCGAAGTCCGATGTTTTCAGAAGTATGATTGAAGGCGCTTCGGAATCGTGATCCGTCATCAGTTGGGGGCAAAGCTTGGCATGCCGCTAGCGTCAGCGGGCGCAAACGGCATGAAGCCGCTCGCTGTGTTTTCCAGTCTCGTAGCCTGGATGCCAATCCGGGGATCGTCGTTCACCTCGACGGCCGCTACCGGATTCCGCTTCGCTGCATCCTGGCTACGGATGCAGCGAATTCCACGAATCCATCGTCATGCCGGCGCCAGCTTGCCGAGGTAGCTGCGCACCCCCTCCGCCCTGCACAGTTCCCTCATCGACCCCGCGTGCATCAACCGGCTCACCCGTTGCTCATCCTTCTGCACGAAGATGAACCGCTCGCAGATGTCGTTCAGGATCTCCAGGTGCACCGGCTCGTTCGGGTGCAGGCACAGGAAGACGAGCTTGCCCTGGCTGCGCAGCCGGCGGAAGAAGTCCAGCATGAAGCCGATGTAGCCGTCCTGCGTGTTGAACTGCGGCTCGTCGAACAGGTGCACCACCGCCCGATCCGTGCCTGCATGCTCCAGCATGAAGTTCGGCCGCTCGCGCTTGAAGGACCGCACCTGGTACGACTGGTGGTAATGCAGCGCCAGCCGGTCGCGCTCGCGGTAGCGCACCTGGTGGATGTCCTGCCCCGCCACCAGCACCCGCCCCGCGCTCGGCGCGTTACCGCCGGTGATCAGCTCGAACATCGTCGTCTTGCCCGCCCCGTTCGCCCCCATCACGCCGATGATGCCCGGCCCTTCCACCTGGAAATCCGCCTCCAGCGCGAACGTCGTGCGCCGCTGCGGCCAGCCCCGGTGGTACTGCTTGCGCAGCGCGTCCACCTTCAGAATCGGTGTCGTCGTCATCGCCGTCAAACCCCCAGCAGCCTGCGTTGAAGCGCCGCATCGCCGCGCAGTGCCGCGGCGCTGCCCTCGTGCACGATGCGCCCCTGGTGCATCACGTACGCCCGGTCGGAGACCGCCAGCGCACTCTCCACGTTCTGCTCCACCAGCAACACCGCCACCCCCTCGCGCTTCAAGCGCGTCACCGTCGCCATCACGTCCTGCACCACCTTCGGCGCCAGGCCCTGGCTCGGCTCGTCGAACAGCACCAGCCCCGGCGAGCCGATCAGCGCCCGCGAGATCGCCACCATCTGCATCTCGCCACCCGACAGGTTCTCGCACTCGCGTTCCATCAGGTATTCCAGCGCCGTGAAGATCTCGAAGCACTCCTTCTCGTGCCAGGCGCGGAAGCGCGTCTTCTTGCGCGCGATCGCCAGGTTGCGCGCCACCGTCAGCGTCGGGAAGATGCGCCGGTCGTCCGGCACCCAGCCGATGCCCATGCCCGCGATGCGGTGCGTCGGCTCGCGCGTGATGTCCACGCCGTCGAAGCTCACGCTGCCGCGCTTCGGCGGCGTCAGCCCCAGGATGGAACGCAGCGTCGTCGTCTTGCCGGCCCCGTTCGGCCCCAGCAACGACACCACCTCGCCCGGCGCGATGTGCAGCGACACGCCGAACAGCGCCTGCGTCTCCGCATAGAAGGTCTCGATGCCGTGGATCTCCAGGATCGAAGGCTGCGGCTTCATGACGGCGCTCATGCCAGCATCCCCAGATTCGACCGCTGCACCCACGGGTTGTCGCGCAGCTGTGCCGGCGTGCCCTCGGCGATCACCTGGCCCCAGTGGATCACGTTGATCTTGTCGGCCAGGCCGAACAGGAAGCGCATGTCGTGCTCGATGATCACGATCGTCAGCTCGCGCTTGAGCTGCCCCACCAGCTCGGCCACCCGCGCCGTGCCCTCCGCGCCCAGCCCCGCCGTCGGCTCGTCCAGGAACAGCAGCCGCGGTTCAGTCGCCAGCGCCACGCCGATCTCCAGCGCTCGCCGCTCGCCGTACGACAGCGAGCCGGCCATCACCCCGGCCTTGGCCGCCAGCCCGACGCGGTCCAGCACCGCCAGCGCCAACGTCCGCCCGCGGCTGAAGCGACCCAGGTCGCGCCACATCGACATCCCCTGCTCGCGCACCGCGGGCAGTGCAATCAGCACGTTGTCCAGCGTCGTCTCGTCGTCGAACAGGTTCATGATCTGGAACGAGCGCGACAGCCCGCGCCGCGCGATCTGCCGCGGCGACAGCCCGGTGATGTCCTCGCCGGCGAAGCGCACGCTGCCGCGGTCCGGCGCGTAGCGGCCGGTCAGCACGTTGAAGCAGGTCGTCTTGCCGGCGCCGTTCGGCCCCATGATGCCGGTGAGCTGCCGCTCCTCGAACGACAGCGTGATGCTCTCCAGCACCACCTGGTCGCCGAAGCGCTTGTGCAGTTGATGGGCTTCGAAAAGAGCCACGTCAGGTCTCCTTGGTGGCGAGGGCGGCATTGCCGTTGCCCCGCGTGTCATGCGCACGCGCCGCGTTGCGTGCCCGCCAGGCCTGCCAGGCCCCCGCCACGCCGTCCGGCTGGAACAGCACCATCACGATGAACACGAGGCCGTACCACAGCAGCCAGGTCTCGGTGTAGGCGCCCAGCAGGTCGCGCGCCAGGATGAAGATCAGCGCGCCGATCACCGGCCCCCAGAAGCTCACCAGCCCGCCGCCGATCAGCACCATCATCACGACGAAGCCGGAGTTGTGCAGGCTCATCACGTTCGGGTACGCCGACTGCTGCGCCATCGCGAAGAGCGACCCCGCCAGCCCCGCCACGCCCGTCGAGATGACGAACGCGAGCCACTTGTAGAGCCACACCGGGTGGCCGACGAAGGACGCGCGCATCTCGTTCTGCTTGATCGCACGCAGGATGCGGCCGAACGGCGAATGAACCAGCCGCCACAGCACCGCGACCGTCAGCGCGAACACCACCAGCGCAAAGTAGAAGAAGGCCTCGTTGCTCTTCAGCGAAACGTCGACGAAACCCAGCGACAGGTCCGGCCGGCGGATGTTCAGCAGCCCGTCCTCGCCGCCGGTCACCGTGTGCCACTTGCCCGCCACGAACCAGGCCAGCTGCCCGAAGGCGATCGTCAGCAGCGCGTAGTAGATGCCGCGCCGGTGCGAGATGAAGGCCCCGACCAGCGCCCCGGCCAGCGCCGCCACCGCCACCGCGCCCAGCACCCCCAGCAGCAGCCCCGCGCCGCCGCGCTGCTGCAGCAGCCCGAAGGCGTAGGCCCCGATGCCGAAGTACGCCCCATGCCCGAACGACGGCAGCCCGCCGTACCCGAGCAGCAGGTTGTGCCCGAGCGCGAACAGCATCCAGATCATGATCTCCAGCGCCAGGTACTGGTAGAGCCCCACCTGGCTCAGCCACAGCGGCGTGCTCGCGAGCGCGGCCACCGTGACCAGGAGAGGAAGCGGGATGAGCGCGGCGTGTCGGGTCGGGCTGAGCATGGAATGGAATCCGTGACTGGACGTGGCGGAATATATGTTCTACGATTTCTGAACGCAAGAACGTTTGTTCCTATTGCGGCTCGGTGCTTCCCCTAGGACAGTCCGCTTCCATGAGTCCCATCTCCAGCTACGAGGAATTGAAGGACGCGATCTCGCGGGCCTACCCGGCGCTGCCGGCGCAGCTGCAGCGCATCGCGCGCTTCGCGCTCGAGCGGCCGAACGAGCTGGCGCTGGGCACGGTGGCGGTGGTTGCCGAGGCGGCCCAGGTGCAGCCCTCGTCGCTGATCCGCTTTTCCAACGCGCTCGGCTTCAACGGCTTCTCGCAGATGCAGCAGGTGTTCCGCGGCCACCTGGTCGAGCGCTCGGGCAGCTACCGCGAGCGCATCAGCCGGCAGCGCCGCCAGGGCGAGGGCGCGGCCGGCGGCTTCCTCAACCAGTATGTGGCCGAGGCCGTCGCCGAGCTGGGCCACCTCGAGGACAGCGTGCGCGCCGCCGACGTCAACACCGCCGTGCAGCTGCTGTGCGCGGCGCGCCGCGTGCACGTGTTCGCCCAGCGGCGCGCCTTCCCGGTCGCCTGCTACCTGGCCTACGCGCTGAGCCAGCTCGAGCTCAAGGCCTACCTGCTCGAAGGCATGGGCGGCATGCTGCGCGAATCGCTGCGCAACATCGCGAGCGACGAGCTGCTGATGGTCACGAGCTTCCACAGCTACTCGCGCGAGGTGGTGGATGCGGCCGAGAGCGCGCAGAAGCAGGGCATCCCGGTGATCGCGATCACCGACAGCCCGCTGTCGCCGCTCAAGCGTTCGGCCACCGTGTGCTTCGAGCTCGGCCTGTCCTCCGACCAGGCCTTCCGCTCGCTGGTCGCGCCGCTGTGCCTGGCCCAGGCGATCGTGGTGACCACCGGCCACCGCCTCGCCGAGGCCGCCGCGCACCCGAAGCGCCCGCGGGCCCGGACCGGCCCCCGCCCCCGTCACCTGAATGGAGATGCTGCATGAGTGTCAGAGAGAACATCGCCCCGCCGGCCCGGGCGCTGGACCTGGTCTGCGTGGGCCGCGCCGCCGTCGACCTGTACGGCGAGCAGCTGGGCGCGCGCCTGGAGGACGTGCAGAGCTTCGCCAAGTACCTCGGCGGCTCGCCCGCCAACACCGCCGTCGGGGCCTCGCGCCTCGGGCTGCGCTGTGCGATGCTGAGCCGCGTCGGCGACGAGCACAACGGCCGCTTCGTGCGCGAGACGCTGGCGGCCGAGCGGGTCGACGTGTCGCAGCTCAAGACCGACCCGACGCGCCTGACGGCGCTGGTCTTCCTCGGCCTGCGCGACCGCGAGACCTTCCCGCTCGTGTTCTACCGCGACAACTGCGCCGACATGGCGCTGTGCGAGGACGACGTCGACCCGGCCGTGGTCGCGGGCGCCCGCGCGCTGCTGATCTCCGGCACCCACCTGTCGCGCCCCGGCACGCGCGCCGCCTGCCTGGCGGCGATGCGGGCCGCCAAGCAGGCCGGCACCCGCGTCGTGCTCGACATCGACTACCGCCCGGTGCTGTGGGGCCTGACGGCGCCCGGCCTGGGCGAGCAGCGCTTCGTGGAATCGGACCGCGTGAGCCGCGAGCTGCAGGAGATCCTGCCCTTCTGCGACCTGGTGGTCGGCACCGAGGAAGAGGTGCACATCGCCGGCGGCAGCACCGACAGCCTTGCCGCGCTGCGCCGCATCCGCGCGCTGACGGCCGGCCTCATCGTGATGAAGCGCGGGCCGATGGGCTGCGTGGCCTACGACGGCGCGATTCCGCCGCGCCTGGACGACGGCGTGGCCGGCCCCGGCTTCCCGGTCGAGGTCTTCAACGTGCTCGGCGCCGGCGATGCCTTCATGGCCGGCCTGCTGCGCGGCTGGGTGCGCGACGAGCCGCTGCCGCAGGCGCTGCGCTACGCGAATGCCTGCGGGGCGATCGTCGTCTCGCGCCACGGCTGCGCGCCGGCCATGCCGAGCTGGATCGAGCTGAGCCACTTCCTGGCGCACGGCTCGCGCCACCTGCGGCTGCGCGAGGACGCAAAGCTGGAGCAATTGCACCGCGCCTCCACCCGGCACCGCGACTGGCCGGGCCTGGCGGTGCTGGCCTTCGACCACCGCGCCCAGTTCGAGGAGATCGTCGCCCGCCACCAGGCCTCGCGCGACCGCATCCCGGCCTTCAAGGCGCTGGTCGCGAAGGCTGCCGCCCAGGGCCATGCGGCGGCGCGCGCCGAGCACCCGCAGCGCCATCCCGGCCTGCCGTTTCCGGCGGCGGGCGTGATCGTCGACGGCCGCTTCGGCGAGGAGGTGCTGCCGCCGCTCACCGGCATCGGCTGGTGGGTGGCGCGCCCGGTGGAGCTGCCCGGCTCGCGACCGCTGGACTTCGAGGACGGCGGCAACGTGGGTCTCGCGCTGCGCACCTGGCCGCAGGAGCACGTCGTGAAATGTCTCGTCTACCACCACCCCGACGACGAGGCCGGCCTGGCGGCCCAGCAGATCGCCACCGTCGGTGCGCTCGCCCAGGCCTGCCACCAGACCGGCCACGAGCTGCTGCTGGAGGTGATCCCGCCGCGCCAGCTGCCGGCCGACGACGAGACGCTGGCGCGCGCCCTGCGCCAGTTCTACGCCGCCGGCATCGAGCCCGACTGGTGGAAGCTGCCGCCGCCGGCCAGCGCCGCCGCCTGGCGCCACATCGAGGCGGTGATCGCCGACCACGACCCGCTGTGCCGGGGCGTGCTGCTGCTGGGCATGGAGGCCAGCGAGCAGGTGCTGCGCGAGGGCTTCCGCATCGCCGCCGCGCAACCGCTGTGCAAGGGCTTCGCGATCGGGCGATCGCTGTTCGCCGAGGCGGCGCACGGCTGGTTCGCCGGCAGGCTGGACGATGCGGCCGTCGTCGCGCAGGTCGCCGCGAGCTACCAGCGCCTGATCCAGTTCTGGAACGACGCCCGGGCCGAAGCGGCCGCCGGCGCCCTTGTCACCCCCTGAACACAACCCAAGGAGCGATTCAATGGCTAACGCAGCAAAGACCAAGGTGGGCTTCATCGGCCTGGGCATGATGGGCCACGGCATGGCGAAGAACCTGCTCGCCAAGGGCTTCGAGGTGGGCTTCGTCGTGCACCGCAACCGCGCCAACCTGCAGGACCTGCTGGACGCCGGCGCGACCGAGCATGCGAGCCGGGCCGCCGTGGCGGTGGCGAGCGACGTGGTGATCCTCTGCGTCACCGGCTCGCCGCAGGTGGAGGAGATCGTCTACGGCAGCGAGGGCCTGCTCACCGCCGCCGCCAAGGGCCTGACGGTGATCGATACCTCAACCGCCGAGCCCGCCTCGACCGCGCGCATCCGCGCCGACTTCGCCGCACGCGGCGTCGCCTTCATCGACGCGCCGCTCGCCCGCACCCCGAAGGAGGCCGAGGAGGGGCGCCTGAACACCATGGTCGGCGCCGAGCCGACCGACTTCGAGCGCGTGCGGCCGGTGCTGGCCGCCTTCTGCGAGAACATCTTCCACGTCGGCCCGCCCGGGCACGGCCACGTGCTGAAGCTCATCAACAACATGCTCGCGATGACCACCGCCGCGGCCATCGCCGAGGCGGCGGCCACCGCGGCCAAGAGCGGGCTCTCGCTGCAGAAGCTGTTCGAGGTGGTGTCGGCCGGCGGCGTCAACTCCGGCATCTTCCAGATGATGCTGGGTCGCACGCTGCAGGGCGACCTGGCCGGCCTCAAGTTCGCGATCGGCAATGCGCAGAAGGACCTGCGCTACTACACCCACCTCACCGAGTCGCTGCCCACCACCAGCTTTCTCGCCGAGGCCGCGCACCAGAGCTTCGTGCAGGCCGCCAACCTGGGCCTCGGCGACAGGTTCATCGCCTCGTTGCTGGAGGCCCAGGAGAAGCTCAACGGCGTGCGCATCGTGCCGCGCTGATCCCGATTGCGCCGCAGACCACAACCACCGATGGAGACAAGCATGGATGAATCGACGAAAGAAGTCACCGCGATCGATACCGGCAAGCGCCGCCTGCTGAAGGTCGGCGGGCTGGCCGTGGCCGCCCCGGCCGCGTTCTTCGGCCCGTGGACCCACCACCGCGCGTGGGCCCAGGCGGCGACGCCGAAGCCGCTGGTGATCGGCCTGACCATGGACGCCTCGGGCCAGTACGGCGCGAGCGGCGGCGAGGAGCGCCTCGGCGCGATGATGGCGATCAAGGAGTTCAACGACAAGGGCGGCGTGCTGGGCCGGCGCATCGAGGCCCTGCACATGGACACCGAGACCACGCCGGCCTCGGGCTCGCGCATCGCCGAGCGCATGATCACGCGCAACGAGGTGGCCTTCCTGGTGGGGGCGCTGCATTCGGGCGTGGCGAACGCGATCTCGCAGGTGGCGCAGAAGTACGGCACGATCTTCCTGAACACCAACTCCAGCTCGCCCACCGAGGCCGGCAAGGACTGCCACCGCGTCAAGTTCGTCTGGGACGGCAACGGCACCAACTTCGCCCATGCCATCGTCAAGAACGCGATCAAGGTGAACGGCAAGAACTGGGTGCTGCTGACCAACGACTACGTCTGGGGCCGCACCACCTCGGCGGCGACGCGCGCCATCGTCGAGGCCAACGGCGGCAGGATCGTCGAGGAGCTGCTGGTGCCGCAGAACACCCGCGACTTCTCGTCCTACCTGCTCAAGCTGCAGCAGCTGAAGCCGAATGCGGTGGCCACGGCGATCGGCGGCGACGACATCAAGGCGCTGCGCCAGCAGGTGATCCAGCTCAACCTGCAGAAGAGCATGGCCTGGATCAACAACCAGCAGGACTGGCCGGACGTCTACGGCCTCGGGCCGGAGTCGATCTTCGGGGTGTTCGGCACCACCTGGTACTACCGGCTCGACCTGCCGGGCGTGAAGGAGTTCGTCGCCGCCTACCAGAAGCAGTTCCCGGGCATGGCGATCAAGGTGCCGGGCAACGTCTACCACAACAGCTACATGGCGACGCGCGAGCTGCTGCGCTGCGTGGAGGAGGCCGGCACGACGAACAACATCGCCGTCATCAAGAAGCTGGAAGGCCGCCGGATGAGCGCGCGCGACCGCCTGCAGCACTTCGACGCCTGGGTGGACCCGGTGACGCACCAGGTGCAGCAGACCATCTACATGGCGAGCTACAACGACACGCCGGCCGAGAAGGACGACATCTTCAAGATCCTCTCCAACGTGGATCCGAAGGAGGTGGTCGACGCCGACGCCCAGAAGACCTGCAAGCTGGAAAGCTACGACGCCACCCCCTCGTACCAGCAATGACGCCATGGACACGCTGCTCGCCCTCGTTCCCCACCTGGCCAACGGCATCACGCTGGGGCTGCTGTTCGCTTTGATCGCGCTGGGCTTCATGCTCATCGTCGGCGTGATGGAGACCATCAACCTGGCGCACGGCTCGCTGTTCGCGCTCGGCATGTACGTCGCGCTGTACCTCGCGGCGCCGAAGCTGGGCTGGTTCCCCGAGCTGCAGGCCGCGTACCTGTCGCTGCCGCTGGGCACGCGCTACGGCATCGCGCTGTTCGCGGCGCCGCTGGTGGTCGGCGCCGTGGGGCTGGTGCTGGAGGCCTGCCTGCGCCGCACCTACGGGCGCGATCCGCTGTACGGGCTGCTGCTCACCTTCGGCGCGGCGCTGCTGATCGAGGAGCTGATCCGCCTGGTGTGGGGCAGCAACGAGCAGCAGATGCAGCTGCCGCAGGCGATCTCGGGGGCCTTCCTGATGGGCGACCTGGTCTATTCGCGCTACCGTGTGTTCGCGAGCGGCTTCGCGATCCTGGCGATCCTGGCGCTGTGGCTGTTCCTGGAGCGCACGCCGTATGGCGCGATCATCAAGGCGGGGGCGCACGACAGCGAGATGGTGCGGGCGCTGGGCATCAACCTGTCGCGGCTGCGGTCGGCGGTGTTCGCGCTGGGCGTCGCGCTGGCGGCGCTGGCCGGGGTGGTGATGGCGCCGATCTGGGGCATCCGGCCGCAGGTGGGCGTGGATGCGGTGGTGCCAGCCTTCCTGATCATCGTGCTGGGCGGGGTGGGCTCGCTCTGGGGCGCAGTGATCGCCGGGCTGCTGGTGGGCCTGGTCACCGGGCTCACGGGGGCGTATGCCTCCGAATGGTCGCTGATGGCGATGTACCTGCTGTTCATCGCCGTCGTCACGTTCCGCTCGCGCGGGCTGTTTGGAAAGAAGAGCGTTCTCGACACATGAAGACCGGTCTGGAAGACAAGGTGGCGCTGGTCACCGGGGCGGGCGGCACGATGGGCCGCGCGGTGGTGGACGCCCTGCGCGCGGAGGGTTGCCGGGTGGCGATGGTCGACCTGGCGGTCGCCTCGATGGAGGCGCTGTCGGCGCGCCACGGCGAGGCGGTGCTGGCGCTGGCCTGCGACATCTCGCAGCCGGAGTCGGTGCGGGCGGCGCACGAGCAGGTTCGGCAGCGCTTCGGCGAGGTCGACATCCTGGTGAACAACGCCGGCGTGCTGTCGAACAACAAGATCGAGGCGACCAGCGTGGCCGAGTGGCACCGCGTGCTGGGTGCGAACCTGGACGGCGCAATGCTGTGGTCGCAGTGCGTGGTGCCGGCGATGAAGGCGCGGCGCTGGGGGCGCATCGTCAACACGAGCTCGCTGGCGGCGAAGACGGGCGGGCTGACGGCGGGGACGGCGTACTCGGTGTCCAAGGGGGCAATGAGCGCGCTGACCTTCTCGCTCGCGCGCGAGCTGGCGCCGTTCGGCGTGACGGCGAACGCGATCGCGCCGGCCTATGTGCGCACGCCGATGGTGACCGAGCAGCTGACCGAGGCGCAGCGCCAGGCGCTGCTGCAGCAGATTCCGGTGGGGCGCTTCTGCGAGCCGGAGGAGTTCGCGCATGCGGTGTGCTTCCTGGCCTCGCCGTTGTCGGGGTTCATCACCGGCGAGGTGCTGGACCAGAACGGCGGCCTGCTGATGGATTGAACGATGAGCGACGCGATCACGGGATGTGACCTGGGCGACCTGTTCGGGCTGCGGGGGCGGGTGGCCTATGTGCCGGGCGGCTACGGCGGCATCGGCGAGGCGATCGTGCGGGCGCTGGTGGGGGCCGGCGCCCGCGTGGCGGTGTCGGGGCGCAGCGCGGACAAGGCGCAGGCGCTGGCGGCGTCGCTGCGGGGGCAGGGGGCGGACGCCTTCGGCCTGGCGATGGACGCGCATTCGGTGGCGAGCGTGCAGGGCTCGGTGGATGCGGTGGCAGCGCATTTCGGGGCGCTGGACCTGCTGGTCAACTGCATCGGCATCCAGCGCGAGGAGCGGCTGGCGGAGGTCAGCGAGGCCGCCTTCGACGAGGTGGTGCAGGTCAACCTGAAGGCGGCGATGTTCCTGGCGCAGGCGGCGGGGCGGCACCAGGTGGCCGCGGTGCAGGCAGGGCGGGCGCCGGGGCGGCAGCTGCATGTGCTGTCGGTGCGGGCGCTGCTGGGGATGCGCAACCGGGGGTACTCGGCCTACTGCGCGACCAAGGGGGCGCTGGTGATGCTCATCAAGCAGCATGCGGTGGAGCTGTCGGCGCACGGCATCACGGTGAACGGCATTGCGCCGACGGTGGTGCGCGGCGAGATGGGGGCGCACTGGCTGGCGAACCCGGCGACGCGGGACCACATCCTGCAGCGCATCCCGCTTGGACGGGTGGCCGAGCCGGCGGACATCGCGAGCACGGCGGTGTTCTTCTGCGGGCCGGGGGCGGCGTTTGTGACGGGGCAGGTGCTGTACCTGGATGGCGGGCTGACGGCGACCCAGTAGCATGGGGCGGTCCGAGAAACTGACGCGACCTCATGAACCACGACGATCTCGAGCGCCTCGATGCCCGGCTGCAGGGCAAGGACCAGGAGGACTGGACCCGGTTCTACGAGGACCGCGCGCGGCCCATCCCCTTCTTTGTCGATGCACCCGACGAGAGCCTCGCCGAATGGTTGGAGGCCGGTCGCTCGCCGGGTGGCCGCGCGCTGGAGCTCGGCTGTGGCAACGGCCGCAACGCGGTCTTCCTGGCCCGCAACGGCTATGCAGTGGATGCCATCGACTACGCCCCGACGGCCATCGAGTGGGCGCGCCAGCGCGTCGCGGAACACGGCGCCGACGTCCGCCTGCTGCAGCGATCCGTCTTCGACCTCGACCTGCCCCCGGCCTCGTACAACCTGGTCTACGACTCCGGCTGCTTCCACCACATCGCGCCGCATCGGCGCCCCGGCTACGTCGACCTGGTCGCCCGCGCCCTGCGGCCGGGCGGCTGGTTCGGCATGGTCTGCTTCCGGCCGGAAGGCGGCAGCGGCTGGTCGGACGACGAGGTGTACGAGCGCGGTTCGCTCGGCGGCGGCTTGGGGTACAGCGAGGAACGCCTGCGCGAGATCTGGTCCCGCGCCCTGCAGGTGCGCTCGATCCGGCCCATGCGGTCCCTCGACGCTGCCGGGGGGCTGTTCGGCCTGCCCTTCCTGTGGACCCTGTGGGCACAGCGTGCACCCGCCGATTCGGAATGAACGTGGCGCTCCCGGCGTCGAACGAACGTTTCTTCATGATAAGTTCCGAGAACGTTCCGTTGCCCGCCGACCGCGCTCCACGATGCCCCGTGCCACCCGTTATGACGACCTGAAGTCCGCCATCGAGCGGGCCTATCCCGACCTGCCGGCTCAACTGCAGCGCATCGCGCGCTATGCGCTGGACCAGCCGAACGAGCTCGCGCTCGGCACCGTGGCCGCGGTCGCCGAATCGGCGCAGGTGCAGCCCTCGTCGCTGATCCGCTTTGCCAACGCACTGGAGTTCAAGGGCTTCTCCGAGATGCAGCAGGTGTTCCGCGATCACCTGGTGGAGCGCTCGGGCACCTACCGCGAGCGCATCGACCGGCAGCGCCGCCAGGGCCAGCCCGCGGCGCGCGGCGCGGGGCTGCTGAGCCAGTTCGTCAGCGAAGCGGTGGCCGAACTGGGGCAGCTGGAAGAAGGCGTGCGCGCCGCCGACCTCACGGCCGCGATCAAGCTGATCTGCACCGCGCCGCGCATCCACGTGCTGGCCCAGCGGCGTGCCTTCCCGGTCGCCTGCTACCTGGCCTATGCGCTCAACCAGCTCGACCTGCGGGTGCACCTGCTGGACGGCGTCGGCGGCATGCTGAAGGAATCGCTGCGCAACCTGGACCGCGGCGACGTGCTGGTCGCGACGAGCTTCCACAGCTACTCGCAGGAGGTGGTCGACGCGGCCGCCGAATCCCACGCGCGCGGCGTGCGCGTGATCGCCATCACCGACAGCGCGCTGTCCCCGCTGAAGCCCTCGTCCACCGTGTGCTTCGAACTCGGCCTGGCGTCGGACCAGGCCTTCCGGTCGCTGGTGGCGCCGCTGTGCCTGTCGCAGGCGCTGGTGGTGGGGGCGGGGCACCATCTGGCCGAGTCTGGAAAGCGATCGAGGGATCGCAAGCCGGCATCTTGATCTGCCGACTTGCGAAGAGTCCCAAGGGGAACGAATATCGATTGGCCGTCGCCGTGGCTTATCGACTGCAGGCTGTGTATGTGAAGTTTGTCGGCACACACACGCAGTACGATGAGATCCACGTTGTGACAGTGGAGTCGGAACCATGAGGAAAGCAGCATTGACACTCAGGCCGATCCGCACGGGGGCTGACTACGAGGCAGCACTCAAGCTGGTCGAGCCGTATTTCGATGATGAACCAGAACCCGGCAGCGAAGCCGGCGCCCATTTCGATGCGTTGGTGACGTTGATCGAGGCCTATGAGGCCAAGCACGTTCCGATCGCGCCGCCGACCTATGAAGTCTTTGCCGGCCGGCGTCCTCTGACGCTGGCGATGATCCAGCGGCTCCATGCCGAACTTGGCATCCCGGCCGAGGTGTTGATCCAGCCCACACCCAAACACGCCGCCTGATCCCTCGCTCGTCGCCCGAGGCTTCATCCTCCGGGAATTTCCCTTTGCGTCCCGTTCGTCCGGCCGAGCGTTGACACCCCTCCCCATGGCTGGTATAAAAATGAACGTTCTTTGGTTTCGCTGTGTAGAACGTTCATTCAACTGTCGTTCCAGTTGACGCGAGACGCTCTACCGGCGCCCCGCAGCACCGGACCACCGGCGCGCGGCCCTGATGGAGACAAGCGATGTTCGAGTTCCTTCAACGCGCGCGTTGGGGGGCAGGCCTGCGGCGTGCCCTCGCGATCCTGGTCGTCCCCTGTGCCGCCCAGGCCGCCGGCCCCGGCCTCCCCAACCTCAGCTACGGCGCCTCCGAGGTCTTCAAGCCGCTCTCGGTGATCAAGAGCGCGGTCGGCGGCAGCGCCCGCGGCGAGGGCACGGTGCAGATGGTCGAGGGCTACCTCTTCGTGCCCTTCGGCAAGGACTCCGGGGCCGCCGGCGGCGGCTTCGCGTTCTACGACATCTCCAACCCGCGCTCGCCCGTCAAGGTCTCGCAGACGGACGTCAATGCGCTGCGCGAGCCGCACGGCTTCGGCTTCGCCAACGGCGGGCGCTATGCCGTGATGCAGACCATCAACGGCATCATGTTCTGGGATTTCAGCAACCCGCTTGCGCCGGTGCAGCTCAGCTCGCTGGTGCTGCCGGGCATCCAGGAGTCCGACTACGCCCTCGGCGCCTGGTGGGCCTTCTGGCAGGCGCCCTACGTCTACGTCGGCGGTTCGGGCAACGGCCTGCTGATCGTCGACGCCAGCGACCCGCGCAACCCGAGCTACGTCAAGACCGTTCCCACCAGCACCTGGGGCGGCTTCCGCGTCGGCCCGACCTTCGCCGTGGGCAACCTGCTCGCGATGACCAGCACCGACGGCAGCGGCCTCGTCACGCTCGACATCAGCGACCCGCTCAACCCGAAGCTGATCGGCTCCAGCGCCACCACCGCCGGGCAGTACAGCGGCATCGTCAACGGCGAGCGCATCATCACCGCCGGCACCGACAACCGGCTGCGCGTCTACGACATCAGCAATCCAGCCGTCTTCACCCAGACCGCGGTCTCGGCCGACCTGGGCGGCAAGGGCGGCTATGTGTCGATCCAGGGCGGCTTCGCGCATTCCGGCTTCTCCAACCTCTACGCCAAGGTCAACCTCGCCACCGGCGCCACCGCCGGGACCGGCAGCTCCAACATCTCCGGCCGCGACGAGGACTTCGGCACCGTCATCGGCAACCTGGTGCTGATCGGCAACGACCACGCGCAGGGCAGCGCCCTCGTGCCCCACCAGGCCGCGCCATGGACCGAGACGCCCGCCGTCAACATGGTGTCGCCGAAGAACAATGCGGGCGGCGTGGCCGTCACCAGCCGCATCGGCCTGACCACCACCGCGCACATCGACCTGCGCACGGTCTCTTCCACCAGCTTCATCGTGCGCCCGCTCGGCGGCTCGGCGCTGCCGGGGCGCTACAGCGGCCAGTCGGGCGTGCTGAACTTCGCGCCCGACGCACCGCTCTTCCCCGGCACCACCTACGAGGTGGTCGTGCCCGCCGGCGGCATGAAGGACGACAACGGCAACGCCATCGCCGCCTTCAGCGCCCGCTTCACCACCGCCGGCAGCGCGGGCGTCGCCTGCACGCTCGCGCCGCGCAGCGCCGCCCTCGTCAACAGCAGCCAGTCCTTCGCGCCAGCCTCGACCAGCGGCAGCAACCTGCAGTATTCGTGGAGCTTCGGCGACGGCAGCAGCACCGCCTTCTCCACCACGCCCTCGGCCAGCCACGCCTACACCGCGCCGCGCCACTACCCGGTGATCCTGAGCGTGCGCAGCGGCAGCCAGACCAGCACCTGCTCGGCCAACCAGACCATCCACACCGCGCCGACGGCGAACGCGCCGCGCCAGACCGCCACCATCGCCTACGACGCCGGGCGCAACCGGGTCTGGGTGGTCAACTCCGACAGCAACAGCGTCAGCGCGATCAACGCCGCCAACAACACCAAGGCGCTGGAAGTGGGCGTGGGCCAGAACCCGCAGACGCTGGCCTTTGCGCCGGATGGCCGGCTCTGGGTCGCCAACTTCGGCTCCGGCGACATCAGCATCCTCGATCCGGCGACGGGCGGCCTGGTGCAGTCGATCGCGCTCGGGCTCGGCTCCCGGCCCTTCGGCATCGCCTTCAACCCGGCCGGCAACGCGGCCTACGTGTCGCTCTCGGGCTCGCAGGGCGTGGTGAAGCTGCATCCGACGACGGGGGCGATCCAGGCCAGCCGCTCGCTCGGCTCGACGCCACGCGGCATCGCGATCAGCGCCGATTCCAGTCGCGTGCTGGTGACGCGCTACATCTCGCCGGTCAACCGCGGCGAGGTGATGGAGCTGGACGCCAACCTCGCGAGCGTCGTGCGCACCTTCGCGCTCGCCACCGACCCGGGCCCGGACAGCGAGGCCAGCGGCCGCGGCGTGCCCAACTTCCTGACCTCGATCGCGATCCAGCCCGATGGCCAACGCGCCTGGATCCCGTCGAAGAAGGACAACACGCTGCGCGGCAGCTTCCGCGACGGCCTGCCGCTCACCTTCGAGAGCACGGTGCGCACCATCGTCTCGCAGATCGCCCTCGACACCAATGCCGAGGTGCTGGCCGACCGCATCGACCTGAACGACCGCGAGATGGCCAACGCGGTGATCTTCAGCCCGCTCGGCGACTACGCCTTCGTGTCCACGCAGGGCACGAACCAGATCGAGGTGGTCGATGCCTACACGCGCCAGATCAGCACCGGCATCGTCAACGTCGGGCGCGCGCCGCGCGGGCTGCTGCTGACACCGAACGGCCGGCTGTACGTGCAGAACTTCCTGTCGCGCAACGTCGGCGTCTACGACGTGAACGGCATCCTCAACGCGACCAGCAACGTGGCGAGCAAGCTCGTCGACGTCGGCGTGGTGGCGTCGGAGCCGCTCTCGGCGCAGGTGCTGCAGGGCAAGCTGATCTTCTACAACGCCGACGACCGGCGCATGAACCGCGACAAGTACATCTCGTGCGCCGGCTGCCACCAGGACGGCGGGCACGACGGCCGGGTGATGGACTTCACCGACCGCGGCGAGGGCCTGCGCAACACCACGGTGCTGAACGGCCGGCGCGGCGTCGGCCAGGGCCGGGTGCACTGGAGCGCCAACTTCGACGAGATCCAGGACTTCGAGCACGACATCCGCAATGCCTTCGGCGGCACCGGCTTCATGACCGATGCGCAGTTCAACACCGGCACGCGCAACCAGCCGCTGGGCAACCCGAAGGCGGGCGTCAGCGCCGAGCTGGATGCGCTGGCCGCGTACGTCGGCTCGCTGGCCTCGGTGGGGCCGAGCCCGTACCGCAACGCGGACGGCACGCTGACGGCCGACGGGCTGGCCGGGCAGGCGATCTTCCGCGGCGCCGGGCAGTGCAGCAGCTGCCACTCGGGCAACGACTTCACCGACAGCGCGACCGGCGTGCTGCACGACGTGGGCACGATCAAGCCCTCGTCGGGCAAGCGCCTGGGCGGCCCGCTGACCGGCATCGACACGCCGACGCTGCGCGGCGTGTGGGACAGCGCGCCCTACCTGCACGACGGATCGGCGGTGACGCTGATGGACGTGCTGACCACCGCCAATGCGGCCGGCCTCCACGGTGCGGCGGGCAGCCTGACGGCGACGCAGCGGCAGCAGCTGGTGTCGTACCTTCTGCAGCTGGACGATTCGACGGACGGCGCCGCCACGGTGGCCCTGGGCAACCTGTCGGTGAAGGACACGGCGAATGCGGGCGGCTGGGCGCTGCTCACCAATCTGCAGGCGGGGAACCTGGAGTTCGGCGACCGGACCTACACCTTCACCAGCGTGCCGGCGTCGCTGGCGGGCTCGGCCTGGATCCGCACCGCCAACCTGTCGCGCGGCTACACCGGCACGCCGCTCGCGACCTTCGACATCAGCCAGGCGGCGGACGTCTACGTCGGCATCGACAACCGCAGCACTCCGCCGTCGTGGATGAGCGGCTGGGTGAACTCGGGGCTGACGCTGGTCAACAACGAGTCGACGGCCCGGACCTTCGTGCTGTACCGCAAGAACTTCCCGGCCGGGACGGTGAGCCTCGGCCCGTTGAACAACAGCGGCGTGAGCATGTATTCGGTCATCGTCAAGTGAACTTCCGGGAGACCCCATGAACCTGCTTCGCCAACTGCTGTGTGCCGCGGGCTCGATGCTCGCCGGGGCCACGTTCGCCGCCAGCGTCCCCACCGGCTTCGTCGACACCCAGGTCGCCACCGGCCTCACCAGCCCCACCTCGATGGCGGTGATGCCCGACGGCCGCGTGCTGGTCGTCCAGCAGAACGGCGTCGTGCGCATCATCAAGAACGATGCGATGCTGGCGGCGAACTTCCACGCTTTTGCGAACGTGGACTCGAGCAACGAGCGCGGCTGCCTGGGCGTGGTCCCCGACCCGGGCTTCGCCAGCAACCATTACGTCTACTTCTACTGCTCCACGGTCGTCGGCAGCGTCTCGCGCAACCGCGTGATCCGCGTCACCGAGTCCGCCGACACGGTGGTGGCGGGCAGCGAGCGCGTGATCTTCGAGCTTCCCGACATCCCGAGCGCCACCAAGTGGCACATGGGCGGCGCGATGCGCTTCGGCACCGACGGCAAGCTCTACGTCGCCGTCGGCAACCACGAGGACAACCCGCAACCGGTCGCGACCTCGAACTCGCAGAACCTGGCGAGTGCCTTCGGGAAGGTGCTGCGCATCAACGCCGACGGCACCATCCCCTCGGACAACCCCTTCTTCAACAACGCGAGCGCCTACAAGGCCAACTACATGCTCGGCTTCCGCAATCCCTTCGTGCTGGACATCCAGCCGACCACCGGCGCCATTGTCATCGGCGACGTGGGGCAGGGCAGCTGGGAAGAGATCAATCGCGGCCAGGCCGGCGGCAACTACGGCTGGCCGGCGGTCGAAGGCACGGGCAGCAACGCCTCATACATCAACCCGATCTACGCCTACTCGCACTCGGTAGGCTGCTCGATCACCGGCACGCAGTTCTACAACCCGGCGACGGCGCGCTTCCCGGCAAGCTACGTCGGGCAGCTGTTCTTCGCCGACTTCTGCAACGGCACCATCAAGTACTTGAGCCTGGCATCGCCCACGGTGATCAACAACTTCGCGAGCGGCATCGGCAACCCGACCAACATCGGCGTGTCGCCGAGCGGTGCGCTGTACTACCTGGCGCGCAACCAGGGCACCGGCACGCCGGCGCCGGGCGCGGGCACGGTGGGCAAGATCAGCTGGACCGGCAGCCAGGCGCCGGCCATCACCGCGCAGCCGCAAAGCATCACGGTGTACGTCGGCACGTCGGCCACCTTCAGCGTGGGCGCGGACGGCGCGACGTCGTACCAGTGGCAGCGCAACGGCAGCAACATCGCGGGGGCCACGTCGTCCAGCTACACGCTCGCGACGACGACCGTCAACGACACCGGTGCGACGTTCCGCGTGGTGGTGACCAATGCCTCGGGCAGCGTCACCTCGAACGAGGCGACGCTGACGGTGACGACCAACCGCTCGCCCACCGCGACGATCCTGACGCCGACCGCCGGCGCGGGCTTCGCGACCGGCGAGGTGGTCTCGTACGCCGGCAGCGGCAGCGACCCGGAGGATGGCACGCTCCCCGCCAGCGCCTTCACCTGGAAGGTGGACTTCCAGCACGACTCGCACGCCCACTCGTTCGTGACGCCGGTGAGCGGGTCGACCGGCGGCAGCTTCACGGTGCCGGACTTCGAGGCGACCGAGGCCAACATGTGGCTGCGCATCACGCTGACGGTGCGCGACTCGTCCGGCGCCACCGCGACCGCGACGCGCGACATCTTCCCGAACACGCCGGTCAGCCAGCTGCCGGTGGTGGGCACGCCCACCAACGGCTGGGGGCCCTACGAGGTCGACCGCAGCAACGGCGAGCAGGGCGCGGCCGACGGGAAGACGATCACGCTGGCCTCGGTGCCGTACCTGAAGGGCCTGGGCGTGCATGCGCCTTCGGACATCAGCTTCGCGCTGAACGGCACGTGCAACGGCAGCTTCCTGAGCGACCTGGGCGTCGACGGCGAGGTGGGCGATCGCGGCTCGGTGGTGTTCCAGGTCTGGCTGGACGGCGCGCTGGCCTACGACAGCGGCCTCACGCGCGGCGGCGAGATCCGCAAGAAGGCGCTGGTGAGCGTGGCGGGCAAGAACACGCTGCGCCTGGTGGTGACCGACGGCGGCGACGGCAAGGCCTCCGACCATGCGGACTGGGGCGGGGCGCGCGTCACCGGCTGTGCCGGCGCCCCGCCGGCGGCAATGATCGCCAACCTGCAGGTGTCCGACGGCACGAACGCGGGGGCGTGGTCGGTGCAGTCCAACCTGCAGGTCGGCAACACCGTCTATGGCGACCGCACGTTCACGCTGGCCAGCCTGCCGTCGGCGCTGGTGAGCGGGCGCTGGGTGCGCACCGCGAACTCGTCCAAGTCGTACACCGGGACGCCGCTCGCGACCTTCTCGCTCAGCGCGGCGGCGGACGTCTACCTGGCCTTCGACAACCGCGGCGCGCTGCCGTCGTGGGTGGACAGCAGCTGGGTCGACACCGGCACCGACCTGACGACGTCCGAAGGCGGGACGGTGCGGGCCTTCAGCGTGTTCAGGAAGCGATTCAATGCGGGGGCGGTGACGCTGGGGCCGCTGAACAATGCGGGGATCAGCATGTACCTGGTGGTTGTGAAGTAGGCTGTGCTCTGCATGCAGCGTTTGGCCGGCGCCGCCGAGGCGGCTACAGGATGCAGCCTGCTTCGAGCTGTTCGGCGATCCGTTCCACGGTCATCCAGTCGATGTCGTTCGGGTCGGACATGACCGTCGAGCCCTTTTGAATCAGCCGCCTGGCGAGCAGGTTCAGCATGTCCCACAGCGTCCGCCCATTGCCATCCTCAAAGGGATGGATCATGTTCAGGCGTTGGATGAGCTTCGCGATGGCGATCCACTTGTCGCCGTCGTCGGCTGCAGCGGAGATGTCGCAGCCGAAGCATTCGAAGGCGTCGTTGACCAGCAGCGTCAGTGCTGCATCGAGTTCCTCTTTGGTCTTTCGAGGATGGGGCAGGCGTTCGCAGACAATCGTGCACTGTGTCTCGTCCGAGAGATAGGCGGTGTAGATGAACCCGGTCTGGATCTTGTTGAACGCCTCCGCATACCGAAGATCCTGCGCCAGCGCGGCTTCGAGAGAGGACACGTCCGCAGGAGTCGATCGGAAGCGGACGTTATCGAGGGAGAAGCCCTGCCGGATGCCTCTCCCCACGGAGTTGAGTACGTCGCAGGTGTTGCTTCGGTGAATGTCCAGCAAGAGGAGACTGTCGATCTTGCAGCAAAGCCGCTGGTCCCCGTACAGGCTCGACAGGGACCTGAGCCTGCCACTCAAGTAGCCGGGCTGGCAACCGTCGAACACCCACAGCAGGTCGAGTGCGCGCTTGCAGTGCGGATTCAGCACCTGTGCGTAGCGCTTGTCGATCGTGAGGCAGCGGATCAGTTCGAGGCGTGTCTGTTCTGGTAGGCCGCCGAGAAAGCTGCCGCTGAAGAGGTCGCATCTCAGAAAGCTCCGGCACGTCTCGAGGTCTTCGGCAAGTCGCGCGCCCAGCCGGTCGTGAAGGCAGTCGTCGAACGCCTGCGATGCGCGAGCGACGGCGTGCCGGACGGCTCGCGGATGAGGAATGGAGGCTGACATCGCTTCGAGCAGGTCGAAGATCGCTGTGATGGCGATGAGTGTTGCCAGCAAGTCGTCGTCTGTGCCCGGACATGCCCTGCGCAGGCGATCGGCCCCCTCGACGATCGTGCGCTCCACGTGGCGCATCATGTCATCGCAAGGCCACCATCCCTCACTGACGGCCAAGCGGATGTTGAGGTCCCCTGTCTTGTCTCCCATGCGGGCCGTGCGAACAAGCTGCCGAGCGGGTTGCCGGTCAGGGACAGGACGCGGAGTTTGGAGAAGCTGCTGGCGGCGTTGAAAAGCTGCAACTCAATGTCTTCGCCAAGCTGGTTGTCGTCGAGAAGCAAGGTTTGCAGCGTTCGGCAACGCAGCAGTCGGAGAAGCCCGTCGATCGCGTCGTTCGCAAGTTGGCACCCTCGAAGGTCGAGATGGGACATGTCGGAATTTTCGGACAGGGCATCTGCGATGTGGTTCAGTGCGGCGCTGTCCACGTGATGGCCTCGCAGGCTGAGGCGGCGCACCGGCGTTCCTCTCAGTGCCTGGGACAGGGACTCGAATTCGGCGGCCTGCAGCTGAGCATGGCCATGGAATTCCAAGCTCGTCCGATTCTGCTTGTCCAATGCCTCCTTCAGAGCGCGGACATCGGACAGGTCGAGATCCGGCACGGCGACGGCCGTAAAGGCACCGCCTGTTGCGAGCGGGGGGCGATAAGAGGTGAAGAGCTTGAAGTCCACGGGGCTGTTCGAGCTGAAGGCGTGGCCCGTGAGTGACGGGCAGCCCTCGAAAGTTCGTGACAGCCGTTATCCGCGCGGATGGTGCGCGGCATGCAGCGCCTTCAGCCGCTCCCGCGCCACGTGCGTGTAGATGGTGGTCGTGGAGATGTCCGCATGCCCCAGCAGCATCTGCACCGCGCGCAGGTCCGCCCCATGGTTCAGCAGATGGGTCGCGAAGGCGTGCCGCAGCGTGTGCGGCGACAGCGGGGCATGGATGCCGGCCTGCAGCGCGTGCTTTTTGACGAGCTGCCAGAACATCTGCCGCGTCATCGGCCCGCCGCGGCCGGTGACGAAGAGCGCATCGCTCGCCTGGCCCTTCAGGATGTCGGCGCGGGCCTCGTTCAGGTAGCGCCGCAGCCACGCATGCGCCTCGTCGCCGAAGGGCACGATGCGTTCCTTCGAGCCCTTGCCGGTGACGCGCAGCGCGCCGTCCGACAGCCCGAGGTGCACGGCCTTCAGCGTGACCAGCTCGGTCACGCGCAGGCCGCTGGCATACATCAGCTCCAGCATCGTGCGGTCGCGCAGGCCGAGCGGGGTGTCGATGTCGGGGGCCTTCAGCAGCGCCTCGACCTGGGCTTCGCTCAGCGTCTTCGGCACGCGCAGCGGCTGGCGCGCGGTGAGCAGCTTGAGGGTGGGGTCGGCGCTGACCAGGTGCTCGCGCAGCGCCCAGCGGAAGTAGCGCTTGAAGACGGTGAGCCGGCGGTTCGCGCTGGTGGCCTTGCCGGCGACCTGGGTGACGGCGTAGGCGCGCAGGTCGCTCTCGGTCGTCGCGTCGAGCGGCTTCTTGACGGTCGCCGCGAGCCACTGCGCATACAGCACCAGGTCACGCCGGTAGGCGGCCAGCGAGTTGGCCGCCAGGCCGTCCTCGATCCACAGCGCGTCGATGAAGCGATCGATCGCGCCGTGGCTGGCCGCAAGCTCGGGCGAAACGCTCAATCCAGCTTCAGCTTCTGCTGCGCCACGACCTTCTTGTACACCTCGTACTCGGCCGCGATCTGCGCCGCGAATTGCTCGGGCGTGTTGGCCACGATCAGCGAGCCGGTCTCCTCGATGCGCTTCTTCACCGCCGGATCCTCCAGTGTCTTCTTCACCGCGCCGCTCACCTTGTCCACGACCTCCTTCGGCAGCCCCTTGGGGCCGTAGATGCCGTAGTAGGCCATGCGGTTCACGCCCTCGAAGCCGACCTCCTTGAAGGTCGGCACGTTGGGCAGCACCGCCAGCCGCGTCGGCGCCGCGACGACGATCGGGATCAGCCGCCCGTCCTTGATGAAGGGCAGGGCCGAGGGCAGGTTGTCGAAGATCATTGGCACCTGGCCGGCGATGGTGTCGTTCAGCGCCGGGCCGGCGCCGCGGTACGGGATGTGCGTGACGAAGGTGTTGGACAGGCTCTTGAACAGCTCCATCTGCAGGTGGCCGATGCCGCCCGTGCCCGAGCTGCTGAACGAGTACTTGCCCGGATTCTTCTTCAGCTCCGCCAGGAAGCCCGCGAAGTCCTTCGCCGGGAAGCTCGGGTGCACCGCGATCACGTTCGGCGTCGCCGCGACGTTGATGATGGGCGTGAAGTCGGTGATCGGGTTGTAGCTGATCTTCGGGTTGATGGCCGGGTTGGCCGCCGTCGTCGAGACCGTGGCCACGCCCAGCGAATAGCCGTCGGGCGCCGCTTTCGCGATCTCGTTCGCGCCGACCGAGCCCCCGCCGCCGGCCTTGTTCTCGACGATCATGGTCTGCCCGAGCGGGCCGTTGATCTTCTCCGAGACCACGCGGGCGATGATGTCGGTGGTGCCGCCCGGCGCGAAGGGCACGACGAGCCGCACCGGCTTGCTGGGGTAGGCCTGGGCCCACGCGGCGCCGAAGGGGGCGCACAGGCCGGCGGCCAGGGTAGCGGCGATCAGGGTTCTGCGTTGCATGTTGTCTCCTGTCTTGACGTCAAACGGGGTACGAACGAGAGCGAGTCCGCGGCGAACGCGCGCATTGTCGGCCATCCTGAACCCAGGGAAGGCGGGGTGCGCTGTGGATACTACGCAGCGGCGCGCTGGCACACTGGCCGCATGTCGAACGCCTTGCTGCTGTTGCCGGATTTCCTGCTCATCGCCTGTGGTTTCTGCATCTGCCGGTGGACCGCGCTCGATCGCCCGGTGTGGGAGGCGGCCGAGCGCCTGGTCTACTACCTGCTGTTCCCGGTGCTGCTGTTCAACTCCATCGTGCGCAGCCCGCTGCAGCCGGCGCAGACGCTGAGCCTCGCGGCCGCCGGCGTCGGGGCGGTGCTCGTCGGCATCGTGCTGTCCTACGGATTGCGGCACTGGCCGGGGGTGGACGCGCGGCTGCATGCCTCGGGCGCGCAGACGGCGTTCCGCTTCAACTCCTTCATCGCGCTGGCCTTGGCCGAGCGCCTGGGCGGGCCGCAGGGCGTGGCGTGGATGGCGCTGTTGATCGCCCTGTGCGTGCCGCTGTGCAACGTGGCGGCGGTGTGGCCGCTGGCGCGGCACGGCGGGCATTCGTACCTGCGCGAGATCGTGCGCAACCCGCTCATCCTCAGCACGGTGGCAGGGCTGCTGGCCAACCTCGCGGGGCTGACGTTCCCCGAGGCGGTGGCGACGACGCTGCAGCGCATCGGCGTCGCGGCCTTGCCGGTGGGGCTGATGGCGGTGGGGGCGGGCCTGCGCGTCGCGGGGCTGCGTGCGGCGCCGCGGTTGGCGGCCGCCTTCCTCGCGATCCGCCATGCGGTGCTGCCGGCGGTGGCGATCGGGCTCACGGCGGCGCTGGCCCTGCCGCTCGCGCAGCGCGACATCGTCGTGATCTTCGCCGCGGTGCCGACGGCGTCGAGCGCCTATGTGCTCGCGGCGCGGATGGGCGGTGACGGGCCGTACGTGGCCGGCCTCGTCACGCTCTCGACCTTGCTGGGGATGGTGAGCATCCCGGTGTGGCTGGCGGTGTTGGGGGCATTGCCCCCATGAGGCGGCGCCCGCTCAGAACATCGCTTTGAACTGCGCGCCCACCGTCCGCGGCTCGTTCACGAACCCCGTCAGGTTGTTGAAGTCGATCCCGCCCACCACCTGGACCTTGTTGGTGATGTTGCGCGCGAACACCGCCGCCTCGTACTTGCCGTTGGCCCACTGGTAGCCCAGCCGCAGCCCGCCCGTCAGCAGCGACTTGCCGGTGAACTCGGTCGACTCGTACAGGAAGAAGTTGATCTTGCTGCGGTACGACCAGTCGGTGTACACGAAGTACTCGCCGCCATTCGCCGTCGGCATGCCGTAGCGCAGCGTCACGTTGCCGATCCACTTCGGGGCCTGCGGCAGCGGGTTGCCGTCGATGTGGTACGTGCCCGCCACCGGGCCCGCCGGATCGTTCACCGTGCACTGCGCGCAGCCCGCCACGACCAGGTCACCGTCCTTGATCTTGGTCATGTTGTAGCTGCCGTTGAGCGTCAGCAGCAGCGTGTCGGTCAGGTAGGCATCGAAGTTGAACTCCACGCCCTGGCCCTGCGCCTTCTTTGCGCTCACCAGCGTCGTCACGTTGCTCGAGCCCCCCACCGCGCTCAGCTGCTGGTCCTTCACGTCGTAGTGGAAGACGCTGACCGCCGTGCGCGCCCGCTTGTTCCACAGGTCGGCCTTCACGCCCGCCTCGTACGAGGTGTTGGTCTCCGGCCCGGCCTTCGACTGCGGCCCGAAGGCCGACGCGTTCTGCAGGCTGGACGCACGGAAGCCGGTGGCCACCCGCGCATAGACGTTCAGGTCCGGCGTCAGCGCATAGGTGCTGCTCAGGTCCCAGCTGACCTTGGAGTCCTTCGTGTCGTCGCTCGTGCCCTTGCTGCGGTCGATCGGCGTGTCCGCGCTCGTCGTCGCCAGGTGCTTCTCGTCGTGCGAGTAGCGCAGGCCCGCGCGCACGCTCGCCTGCGGCGTCACCTGGTAGGTGGTCGAGCCGAACACCGCCCAGGCGTTGTTGGTCTGGCTCGTCTGCACCGAGGTGTCCGGGCCGTGGAAGATGGTGTCGTAGCTGATGCTGTTGATCCGGTAGGTCTCGCGGAACAGGTACACCCCCCCCTGCCACTTCAGCGGCCCGGCGCCCAGCGACTCGAGCCGGAACTCCTGCGAATACTGCCGGTGGCCGTTCAGCGCGTCCGAGGTCTCGCTGGAGAACGGGATGAAGCCCGGGCCGTAGGCGCCGCCCGGCGCGTACGGGGCCCCGTAGCCGCCGTCCACGTCGCCGCGGCTGTAGGTGTACAGGTGCTCGAAGCCGGTGATCGAGTTCAGCGCCACGGTGTCGAAGGCCCAGCGCAGCCGCAGGCTGGTGCCGAAGTTCGACAGCGTCTGCTCGTTCTTGCCGTCGATGGTCACCGACTTCTCGTCGAAGCCGTCGACCAGGTCGTTCGTGCCCTTCTTGATGATGTTGGCGCGGAACACCCGTGCCGTGCCCTTCAGGTCACGCAGATGCACGTTGCCCAGCGCGCTGAAGCTGCTGCTCGGCTGGTACAGCGCCTGCAGGCGCAGCGCGTTGTCGTCGTAGCCTTCCAGCTTGTCGGTCTGCGACGGGCGGTAGTTGTTGTCCACCCAGTCGTCGCGGTGCTGCATCTGGATCGATGCGCGCACCGCGAAGTCGCTGCTCCCGGAGGCGTTCCAGGCGCCTTCGACGTTGGTCGTGCCGAACGTCCCGTAGCTCAGGTTGGCGTAGCCCTCGTTCTTCTTCAGCTGCGGCTTCACCGAGTCGAACTTCACGACGCCGGCCGGCGTGTTGCGCCCGAACAGCGTGCCTTGCGGGCCGGCCAGCACCTCGACGCGGTCGATGTCGAACATCGGGAACCCCTTGAGGATCGGGTTCTCCTGCACCACGTCGTCATAGATCAGCGAGACCGGCTGCGAGGCGTTCAGGTGGAAGTCGGTGTTGCCGTAGCCGCGGATGTAGAAGCGCGGGAAGGCGCGCCCGAACGACGACTCTATGTTCAGGCTGGGCACCCGGCCGGACAGCATGCGCACGTCCTCGCCGGAGGAGTTCAGGACGTCGAGCTTCTCGCCCCCCAGGGTGGAGATCGACATCGGCACGTCCTTCGCGTTCTCGGCGCGGCGCTCGGCCGTCACCGTGACCGGCGCCAGCACACCGGCCACCGGCGGCGCGGCGGTCTCCTGGGCCTGCGCGGACAGCGCGGCCAGCGCCAGGACGACCGAGGCGGTGCAGCGCGTCAACGCGAACGGGGCCGGCGCGGCGATCTCGAGAACGGGAGAGTGGGCCTCTTGGTGGGGCATGGAATACATCCGTGTGGGTGGGGGATGAGGGACGTCTGCAACTGCCATGCCATCTGTGGGGGCATGGCCGTCGCCGGGTCGGTGAAGCGCGGACTCAGGGGGCGGGCACGCCGGTGCGCCACTGCGGCCAACGGGCGACGATGTCCTTCACGAGCAGGCCGCCGACGTTGTAGAGGTTCTGCGTCGCCGGCACGAAGCCGCCCGGCGTGCCGGCGGTCGAAGCCATCAGCGAGGCGTAGGCGGTCTGCCCCGAATGGGGGCGGTCGAAGTTCGAGGCGGTGCGCAGCACGGCCAGGCGCTTCAGGTCGACGCGCCCGGCCGCGGCGGCGCGGGCGAGCGCGTTGTAGGTGGCGTTGTCCTCCTGCTGGGTCGTGCAGTAGACGCCCTTGCCGTCGGTCAGCACCCGGGTCCAGGCGCGCGCCTGCTCGCCCAGCTTGTGGCCGTGCCACCAGGTGTCGCCGCCCAGGGTGTCGCACTGGGTGACGGTCGGCGGCTGGTTGGCGGGCGCCTGGCGGTAGAGCTTGCGGTAGGCGCGCGCCGCATCGCTGTCGGCGAGCGTCGCGCCCTTCGTCAGCGCGAGCGCCTTCTGCAGCAGGGCCTCGTCGAGCTGCGCCACCTCGGTGTGGTACTCGAGCTTGGGCTTCTCGCCCGGGCCCTTGGTCATGATGCCGAAGTAGCCCGAGGCCCAGCCGCGGGGCATCTCGCGCGCATCGAGTTCGTGCGCGATGCCGAAGTCGACCAGGTAGCGCGCCCAGGCGGCCGTGCCCAGGGTGCCGCGCGTCGGGTCGATGCCGGCGATGCCGGCGATCAGGAAATAGGTCTGGCGCAGGTCGAAGCGCGGGTCCAGCGTCACCGCCAGGGTCGACGCGGCGACGTTGGCGTGCCCCATGCCGGCCACCAGCAGGCAGACGTCGTCGGCGTTGCAGCGCAGGTCGGGGCTCTCGGGCAGCAGGCCGGGCACCGGGATGCGTTCGGCGAGCTTCAGGGGCTCGATCCAGGGCGTCGCCTCGGGCTCGAACATCGCGATGACCAGCACCTTCAGCGGGCGCGGCGCGGCGGCGGCGGCCGCGGGGGCGCTGGCGGCGTCGGTCGCGCCGGCGGGCGCCTGGGCCGCCGCGAAGGGCAGGGCGAGCGCGAGGCCGAGGGCGGCCAGCAGCGGGCGGGATCTCATGGGTGTTGTCTCCGGGCGGGGGGCTGGGCCTTCTTCCAGGCCTCGAGGAAGGCCATCGTCACCGCGGCCTCGTTCGCCTCGGCCAGGCCGCTTGCGAAGAGCGCGCCGACGTCGGCATTGAATTCTTCCGCGCCGGCCAGGTCGCTCAGGCTGCGGAAGGCGATGTAGGGCACGCCGTTCGCATGCGCCACGTGGGCGAGCGCCGCGGTCTCCATCTCGAAGGTCTCGGCCTTCAGGTGCTCGAAGAGGTAGGTGCGGTAGGCCGCGTTGGCGAGGAACACCGTGCCCGAGACGCCGCGCCCGCCGACCGCCAGGCGCGGCGGGGTCGCCACGCACAGCTTGGGGTCGGGCTCGGCCTGGCCCGGCTTGTAGGCCTTGGGGCCGCAGCGCTCGAGCTTCGGCTGGATCGCCCGCGCCACCGCCAGCATTGCCGGGTCGACCTCGTAGTCGAAGCGGAACTCGCCCTGCGGCGCGCGTGCCGTGCTCATCACGAAGTTCTGGCGCATGAAGAGCGCGCCGATGGGCGCCGCGCCGACGAAGGGCGGGACCGGCTTGCCGTCGGGCTCGGCCAGCTTCAGGCCGAGGCAGCTCACGTCGCCCGGTGCGCCGCAGGGGGCGGGCGGCGTGCCGTCGTGGTTCCAGTAGACCTCCAGCGGCATCGCCCAGCGCTCGGGCACGATCACGTCGCCGACGTGGTGGGCCGGGTTCACGCCGCCGCTGATGCCGCTCATGATGAGCCGCTGCACTCGGAAATGGTCCAGCATCAGCTGCGTGACCATGGTCGAGTTCACCATGCTGACGCCGCTGAGCACGATGACCACCGGGTTGCCGCGCAGCACGCCGGTGGTGAAGCGGTTGCCGTTGACGGTGATCGTGCGGCGGCGCTCGGTTTGCGCCACCAGGATGTCGGCCTCGGCGCCGAAGGCCGAGACGACGCCGATGCGCGGCGTGCAGTCGCTCAGGCAGCGGGGTGCGGCAACGGCGGGGGAGGCGACGGGGGAGACGGCGACCAGGAGGGCAAGGAGCGACAGCAGGCGGCGGAGAAGCATGCGGGATGGGCAGGTGGGAACGACAGCGGGTTGAGCAATGTTCGTGCCGTTCAACTGCCACGGATCACGCGCGAAGCGCCCAGTCTATGTGCTCCCGCACCAGTTCGTCGACCTCCTCGCGCGCCGCGCGCAGCGCCCGGGCCAGGGCCTCGCGCTCGGCCGGCGGGGTGGCCGGGTCGCGCAGCGCGTTGCCGATCGCCACCGCCAGGTTGCGCCGCCAGCGCGCGTGGCCGATGCGGCGGATCGGGCTGCCTTCGGTGTGGCGCAGGAAATCGGCCTCGCTCCACGCCCACAGCGCGCGCAGCGTGGGCGCGGCGAGCGCGTCGCGCACGTCGAAGTCGGGCAGCGGGCTGCGCCGGGCGTACTTGTTCCAGGGGCAGGCGAGCTGGCAGTCGTCGCAGCCGTAGATGCGGTTGCCGATCAGCGGGCGCAGGTCCTCGGGAATCGGGCCGGCGTGCTCGATGGTCAGGTACGAGATGCAGCGCCGCGCATCGATGCGGTAGGGCGCGACGATGGCCTGCGTCGGGCAGACGTCGATGCAGGCGCTGCAGCTGCCGCAATGGCCGCTCACCGGCGTGGACAGCGGCAGCGGCAGGTCGACATAGATTTCGCCGAGGAAGAACATCGAGCCGGCCTCGCGGTGCAGGGTCAGCGTGTGCTTGCCGCGCCATCCGATGCCGCTGCGCGAGGCGAGCTCGACCTCCAGCACCGGGGCCGAGTCGGTGAAGACGCGGTGGCCGCGCGGGCCGACCTCCTGCTGCAGCCGGTCGGCGAGCTTCTGCAGGCGGTTGCGCAGCACCTTGTGGTAGTCGCGGCCCCGGGCGTAGACGGAGACGCCGGCCTGCGCGGGCTGCGCCAGGCGCTGCCATTCGACGGCCTGCCAGTCGGCGGGGGTGTCGCGCGGCAGGTAGTCCATGCGGGCGGTGATCACGCGCACCGTGCCCGGGACCAGTTCGGCCGGGCGGGCCCGCTTCAGGCCGTGGGCCGCCATGTAGGCCATCTCGCCATGGAAGCCGTCGCGCAACCATGCCAGCAGGCCGGGCTCGGCGGACGAGAGATCCACGTCGGCGACGCCGATCTGTGAAAATCCGAGCGCACGGCCCCAGTCGCGTAATTGCGCGACGAGGCGTTCTCCGTCCAACTGCTGAGTTCCGCTCATTTGACGATTCTAGAAACCCGATCGCTGCATTGGCCCGACGAGGCTTCCTGCGCTGCCGCCGCGCAGCGGCTGGCTGCGCATCCGGCATTGCGCGACGCCTTCGTCGAGCTGCATGGCCCGCTGGGGGCCGGCAAGACGACCTTCGTGCGCCACCTGCTGCAGGCCCTGGGGGTGACCGGGCGGATCAAGAGCCCGACCTATGCGGTGATGGAACAGTACCCGCTGGCGGACGGCCCGGGGGTTGCGCACTTCGATTTCTACCGCTTCAAGGACCCGCAGGAGTTCGAGGACGCCGGCTTCCGCGATGTCTTCGGCGCGCCGGGGCTGAAGCTGGCCGAGTGGCCCGAGCAGGCGCAGGGGCTGCTGCCGGTCGCCGACCTGCGCATCGACATCGCGCTCGGCCCGGACGAGCCGGGCGAGGGCGAGCGCCATGTGCAATTGACGGCGCTGACCCCGCGCGGCGTGGAGCTGTTGCGATGAAGCGCCGGCAGTTGCTGCAGCGCACGGGCAGCCTGGTGCTGCTGCTGGGGGCGCGCGAGCTGGCCTTCGGGGCGAGCATCGTCGCGGTCCGGGTCTGGCCGGCGGCCGACTACACGCGGGTCACGCTTGAATCGGACAGTGCGCTGTCGGTCAAGCATTTCCTGGCCGAGAACCCGAACCGGCTGGTGATCGACATCGATGGGCTGGAGCTCAGCCCGGCGCTGCGCGAGCTGGTGGGCAAGGTGCGCTCGGACGATCCGTTCATCGGCGGCGTGCGGGTGGGGCAGAACCAGCCGCGGGTGGTGCGGCTGGTGATCGACCTGAAGCAGGCGACGGCGCCGCAGCTCTTCACGCTGGCGCCGGTGGCGGCCTACCAGCACCGGCTGGTGTTCGACCTGTACCCCACGCAGGAGCGCGACCCGCTGCTGGCCCTGATCAAGGACAAGGAGCAGGCGGAGCAGAAGGCGGCGCAGGAGGTGCAGGACGCGCTGGGCGAGTTCATCGGCAAGATCGGCCGGCCGCCGGATGTCAGCATCAAGCCCCTGCCGGCGCCGGCCCCGCCGCCGGTGGCTGCGGCATCGCAGCCGACGCCGCAGCCACCGCATGTGCCCTCGGTGGCGGGCGCGGCCTCGGTGCCGTCGATGTCGCAGGCCAAGATCGACCGCCTGATCATCGTCGCGCTCGATCCGGGGCATGGCGGCGAGGACCCGGGGGCGAGCGGGCCGAGCGGGCTGCGCGAGAAGGACGTGGTGCTGCAGGTGGCGCTGAAGCTGCGCGACCGCATCAATGCGCTGCCGGGTTTCCGGGCGATGATGACGCGGGATGCGGACTTCTTCGTGCCGCTGCAGGACCGGGTGCGCAAGGCGCGGCGGGTGCAGGCCGACCTGTTCGTGTCCATCCATGCGGATGCCTTCCTGACGCCGAAGGCGCGCGGGGCCTCGGTGTTCGCGCTGTCGCAGCACGGGGCGAGCAGCTCGGCGGCGCGCTGGATGGCCGACAAGGAGAACGCGGCCGACATGGTGGGCGGCGTCAACTTCAAGGCCAAGGATGCGGCGGTGCTGCGGGCGATGCTGGACATGAGCACGACGGCGCAGATCAAGGACAGCCTGAAGCTGGGCGGCGAGGTGCTGGGGCAGATCGGCAAGGTCGGCAAGCTGCACAAGGGCAGCGTCGAGCAGGCCGGCTTCGCGGTGCTGAAGGCGCCGGACATCCCGTCGATCCTGGTCGAGACGGCGTTCATCTCGAACCCGGAGGAAGAGTCGAAGCTGCGCGACCCGGCCTACCAGGACCAGCTGGTCGAGGCGCTGGTGACCGGCATCCGGCGCTACTTCGCGAAGAACCCGCCCCTGGCGCGCCAGCGGCAGTTGTAGTCCGGATGACCCTCCGGGAGCGGCCTTCCGCGGGGCTCAGGCCGGCTGCGTCCGCCGCGCCTTCCACGCGCCCAGCAGCACCAGCAGGCCCGGCAGCAGGATCGCCCCCCAGATGATCTTGTCGAGGTGCTCCTTGACCCAGGGGATGTTGCCGAACAGGAAGCCGGCCATCGTCACGCCGCCCACCCACAGCACGGCGCCGCTCACGTCATAGAGCGTGAACTTGCGGCGCGTCATCTGCGCGACGCCGGCGACGAAGGGCGCGAAGGTGCGCAGGAAGGGCATGAAGCGGGCGGCGATGATGGTGACGCCGCCGTATTTCTCGTAGAACGCGTGCGCCTGCTCGAAGGCCTTCTTGTTGAAGAAGCGCGAGTCCTCCCACTGAAAGACGCGCGGCCCGAAGAAGCGGCCGATGGTGTAGTTGCTCTGGTTGCCGAGGATGGCGGCGGCCACGAGCAGGCCGATCGACAGCGGCAGGCTCATCAGTCCCGCGCCGCACAGGGCCCCCACGACGAACAGCAGCGAGTCGCCCGGCAGGAAGGGCATGACCACCACGCCGGTCTCGACGAAGATGATCAGGAAGAGCAGCGCATACACCCAGGCGCCGTAGGTGGCGACGAAGTGGGCGAGGTGCACGTCGACGTGCAGGATGAAGTCCAGCAGGAATTGCGCGATGTCCATGTGGGGTATTGTGCCCCCCAGTCGCGAAGCGACTGGGGGGCTACAACAATGCCTTGATCGCGCGGGCCATCTGCGCGCTCTGCTCGTCCCGGCCGTCGCTCACGAACTGCGCGCCGAACTCCTCGAGCCAGGCCCGCTCGGCATCGGTGTTGGCGCTGCCGCTGATGATGATGCGGGGGTTCAGGCGCCGCGCCAGCGTGCACACGCGGATCTTGTCGGAGAGCCCCAGGTCCGCCACCACGAGCATGCGGGCCTCGCCGATGCCGGCGGCCTCGAGCACCTCGGCCCGGGTCGGGTCGCCGAAGACCAGGTTCAATCCCGGGACGTCCTCCAGGTCCGGGTCCTGGTGCACCGCCGCGACCGCGATGCCGCCCTCGATGCAGCGCGCCGCGATGCGCCGGCCGAGCGCGCCATGGCCGCACAGCAGCACCGCGGCCGTCGATGGCGCGGCGGGCGGTTCGGCGACCGCCGCCGCCGCCTCGGACGGGCCGCCGCCCGGCTCCGCCACCCGCTTGCCGATCCAGCGGAACAGCAGCGGGTTCACCGCGATCGACACGATCGCCCCGACCACCAGCGCGTCCAGCGCCTCGCGCGGCAGCACGCCGATCGACAGCCCCAGGCTCGCGAGGATGAACGAGAACTCGCCGATCTGCGCCAGCCCCACCGCCACCGTCGCGCCGGTGCGCGGCGCCTCGCGCAGCGCCGTCACGATCAGCACCGCCACCAGCGGCTTTACCCCCAGCACGATGGCCAGGACGCCGACCACCATCCAGGGATGCTCCACCACGAAGCCGGGGTTGAACAGCATGCCCACCGAGACGAAAAACAGGGCAGAGAACACGTCGCGGAACGGTGCCATGTCCGCCGCCGCCTGCGGCCCGAAGCGCGACTGCCCGACCACCAGCCCGGCGAAGAACGCGCCCAGCGCCACCGAGACATGGAAGACCTCGGCCGCCAGCACCGCGACCCCGAGTGCCACGACGAAGACCGTCAGCGTGAAGAGCTCCGACGACTGCGTGCGCGCCACCTTCTCCAGCAGCCGCCCCACCACCCGCGTGCCGACCACGCCCACCAGCAGCGCGAACACCACCACCTTGCCGAGCGCCATCAGCAGCGCCATGCCCAGCGACCCCTGCGTGCCGTCGGCCGACGGGGCGAGCAGCGGCAGCACCACCAGAGCCCCGACGGTGAACAGGTCCTCGATGATCAGCCAGCCGACGGCGACATGGCCGTCGCGGCCCGCGAGCCGGTTCTGCTCGACCAGCATGCGCATCAGCACCACCGTGCTCGCGACTGCCAGCGCCATGCCGAAGATGGCGCCCGCCGCATGCGACCAGCCGAAGTGGCGCGCCAGCCCCCAGCCGGCGAGGCCCGCGACCAGGCTCTGCCCGACCGCCCCCGGCACCGCCAGCTTCCAGACCCGCAGCAGCTCCTGCGGATGGAAGTGCATGCCGACGCCGAACATCAGCAGGATCACGCCGATCTCGGCCAGCTGCGAGGCGAGCCCGGCGTCGGCCACGAACCCCGGCGTGAACGGCCCGACGACGATCCCCGCCAGCATGTAGCCGACCAGGGTCGACAGGCCGATGCGGCGCGTCAGCGCCCCGAGGATCAACGCAAAGGCCAGGCCGCCAGCGAGGGTCGTGAGCAGGGTCAGGTCGTGCATCGGCCGATTATCACGACCCTCCTACAATTCCGGGATGAATGCCCTTCAGCAGCCGGCCTTCCGCCGTCCCATCCGCGAGCTGCCCGACGAACTGATCAGCCAGATCGCTGCCGGCGAGGTGGTCGAGCGGCCGGCCTCGGTGGTGCGCGAGCTGGTCGACAACGCGCTCGATGCGGGCGGCCGCGACATCGCCGTCAAGCTGGTCGCCGGCGGCGTGCGCAGCATCCTGGTCGAGGACGACGGCCAGGGCATCCCCGCCGACGAGCTGCCGCTCGCGCTGCGCCGCCACGCCACCAGCAAGATCGGCTCCCTGGCCGAGCTGGAAGGCGTGGTGACGATGGGCTTCCGCGGCGAGGCGCTCGCCGCCATCGCCTCGGTCGCCGAGATGAGCATCGCCAGCCGCACCGAAGGCGCGCCGCATGCACAGCGCATCGACGCCCGCTCCGGCGAGCTGGTCCCGGCGGCGCGCGGTATCGGCACCAGCGTCGAGGTGCGCGAGCTGTTCTTCAGCACGCCGGCGCGCCGCAAGTTCCTGAAGTCCGACGCGACCGAGTTCGCGCATTGCCTGGACGCGGTGCGCCGCCATGCGCTCGCCCGGCCCGACGTCGGCTTCGCGGTCTGGCACGACGGCAAGCTGTCGCAGCAGTGGCGCCGCGCCGCGCAGGCGCAGCGGATCCGCGACGTGATGGGCGACGAGTTCGTCGAGCAGAGCTGCGAGGTGCGACTCGAGGCCGGCCCGATGCGCATCACCGGACGCGCCGGCACGCCCGCCGCCGCCCGGGCCCGCGCCGACCAGCAGTACGTGTACGTCAACGGCCGGTACGTGCGCGACAAGCTGATCGCCCACGGCGTTCGCTCGGCCTACGAGGACGTGCTGCACGGCGGCCGCCAGCCCTCGTACGTGCTGTTCATCGAGATCGCGCCCGACCGGGTCGACGTCAACGTGCACCCGACCAAGATCGAGGTGCGCTTCCGCGACTCGCGCGAGGTGCACCAGGCGGTGCGGCGGGCCGTCGAGGGGGCGCTTGCCGCACCGCGCGCGGCCGTGGCGGCGGCGGACGAGGCAGGCGGCGTCCTGCTGGCCTCCGCCCACCTGGCGGGGTACGGCGCGGTACCGGCGGCCCGGCCGGCCGCGTTCGGCGGCCCCGTGGCGTTCCCGCCGCGCCCGCCGATGCGCCCGCAGGTGCAGGGCGCGCTCGGGCTGCAGCAGGTGGCGGCGCTGTGGGGCGGGGATGGCGCGGCCGTCCCGGCTGAGCTGCCGTCCCGGCCCGCGGAGGCGCCGAGACCTCCCGCCGCGTCCCCCGCCCTCGACTTCGAGCGCGAGGAATGGCCGCTGGGCCGAGCGATCGCCCAGGTCGGCGGCGTGTTCGTGCTGGCCGAGAACGCCCACGGCCTGGTCGTGGTCGACATGCACGCGGCGCACGAGCGCATCGTCTACGAGCGGCTGAAGGCGAGCCTGGGCCGCGCGGCGATCGACAGTCAGCCGCTGCTGATTCCGGCCACCTTCGCCGCGACGGCGCAGGAGATCGCGACCGCCCAGGCCCAGGCCGACAACCTGCGCACGCTGGGGCTGGATGTCTCGCCGCTGTCGGCGGGGACGCTCGCGATCCGCTCGCAGCCGGCGGCGCTGGCCGGGGGCGACGTCGTCGAGCTGGCGCGCAGCGTGCTGGCCGAACTCGCGCAGTACGACGCCAGCAGCGTGATCCAGCGCGCCCAGGACGAGCTGCTGTCGACCATGGCCTGCCATGGCGCGGTGCGGGCGAACCGGCAGCTGAACCTGGACGAGATGAACGCGCTGCTGCGCGACATGGAGCGCACCGAGCGCTCCGACCAGTGCAACCACGGCCGCCCGACCTGGCGGCAGATCACGATGAAAGAGCTGGACGCCCTCTTCTGGAGGGGGCGCTAGCCACGCGCATGGACCACAGCTTTCTTTCCGCCTTCATTCTCTTGCTGCTGGTCCTGGACCCGCTGGGCAGCCTGCCGATCTTCATCCCGATCATGCGCGAGGTGCCGAAGCACCGGCGGCGCTGGGTCGCGATGCGCGAGGTCGGCATCGCCTTCGGCGTGCTGTTCTTCTTCATGTTCTTCGGCGAGGTCTTCCTGCGCGTGATGCACCTGTCGGAGCGCTCGCTGGAAGTGGCCGGCGGCGTGATCCTGCTGATGGTGGCCATCCGCATGATCTTCAGCCACGAGGGCGGCATCTACGGCACGGCCGAGGGCAAGGAGCCGCTGATCTTCCCGCTCGCGGTACCGCTGCTGGCGGGCCCGTCGGCGATGGCGACGGTGCTGCTGCTGGCCTCGCGCCAGCCCGACCGCCTGCTCGACTGGGTCGCGGCGCTGACCGCGGCGATGGCCGTGTCCGGCCTGGTGCTGGTGCTGTGCGACCGCATCCGGCGCCTGCTCGGCGACTCGGTGGTCTCGGCGATCGAGAAGCTGATGGGCCTGGTGCTCACCGCGATCGCGGTCGAGATGGTGCTCGCCGGCCTCAAGCGCTACTTCCTCGGCTGAAACGAAAAACGGCCGGTCTTGCGACCGGCCGTTTCGGCATCTGATCAGGCGGGAGCTGCGCTCCCGCGGGGATCAGAAGTTGTGGCGAACGCCCAGGGCGAACGAGCTGAAGTCCTTGCCGTCGACGCCGGACATGTACGCTGCGTTGGCCTTGTTGTCGACCTTCGTGTAGAAGGCGTAGACCTTGGTGCGCTTGCTCAGGTTGTAGTTGTAGCCCAGCGTGAACTGCTTCGAGTCGGTCTCGTCGATGCTGTCGACCTTGCCGGCGGCGCCCACGTTGACGTGGAACTCCGACGCGCCCAGGGCGTACATGCCCGACAGGCGGATCACGTTGATCTTGCCTTCCAGCGGAGCAGCGGTGGTGCCCAGGTCGGCGCGCTGGTAGTAGCCGCCGAAGGTGAAGTCACCCAGGGTGTACAGGGCGCGCACGGCGAACTGCTTGTCGTCGGCGTTCTTCGCGAAGCCCAGGCCCAGGGCCAGGGCACCGGCCGTGTAGTTGGCGGCGAAGTCGTAGGCGTGGGCACGCTCCAGGTCGGTCGGGCCGGCCGCGTTCTCGCTCAGCGACACGGCGCCTTCCAGCGACAGGCCGGCCAGCAGCTCGGGCGCACGGTAGGCGATCTTGTTCTGGTCGCGGCTGACGTAGTTGTAGAACGCGTCCGACGAGGTGCCGGTGTCGTGGTTGTGCATGCTGACATAGTCAGCCGTGGCGTAGTAGGCCTCGCTGGTGAAGCGGCCCAGGCGCAGCGTGCCCAGGGTGCTGCTCTGCAGGAAGACTTCCGATTGACGAGCCCAGAAGGCGGTCTGGCTTTGCGTGCCGGTGTCGGCGTTGAAGCCGTGCTCGATCTGGAAGCCGGCCTTCAGGCCGCCGCCCAGGTCTTCGACGCCCTTGAAGCCGATACGCGAGGCGTTGTTCTGCAGGACGGTTTTGCTGTCGTCGCCGGTCTTCTGGCGCTCGATGGAGTCATTCAGGCGGCCATAGATCGTGACGCTGCTTTGCGCGAACGAGGTGCCGGCGGCGACGGTGGCCAGGGCGGCAACGATGAGGGAGCGTTTCATGAAAAGCTTTCCTTGGGGTTGGGATGGCATGTACTTCTGCACCCGGTGTTTTTGTCTTGATGGTGCAAGACGCAAATGTTATGCGGGACAACCCGTGTTACAGCCAGTCGCAACACGCCAAGTCGCAAAACGCGACCCAAAACGTTGTCCCCGCGCGACAGCTGTTCCGGCGCGGAACGGCCGACTCTCACCGCCCGCGCAAGTGAGCGGGTGCTTCCAGGCGCTTCGCCAGCAGCGACAGCGCCAGGGTCAGCGCCAGGTACAGCGCCGAGATGGCGAGGTAGGGCTCCCAATAGCGGGAGTAGGTGCCGGCCACGGTGCGCGCGGCGAGGGCCAGTTCCGCCAGGCCGATGGCCGAGACCAGGGACGAGTCCTTGATCAGCGTGATGCCCTCGTTGACGAGGGCGGGCATCATGCGGCGGAAGGCCTGCGGCAGCACGATGAAGCGCATTGCCTGCGGGTGCGTGAAGCCCAGGCTGTAGGCGGCCTGGGTCTGGCCGAGGTGGATGCTCTGGATGCCGGCGCGGAAGATCTCGGAGATGTAGGCGCCGGCGTTCAGCGTGAGCGCGAGCGCGCCGGAGAAGAAGGCGCCGTGGTTCTGGCGGAACTCGCGCGCCGCCTCGCCGCTCAGCAGCCAGCCGGTGTCCGGGTGGATCAGCGCGGGCATCAGCGCGAAGTGCACCAGCAGGATCTGCACGAACAGCGGCGTGCCGCGGAAGAAGGTGACGTAGCCGAGCGTGATCGAGCGCAGCCCGGCGAGCAGCCAGCGGGCCGGCGCCGATTTCGGCGGCGGGGCGTCGCGCGAGCTGCTGACCAGCCCGAGTGCGACACCCAGCACCAGCCCGGCGCCGATGGCGATGAGGGTGAGCAGGATCGTGGTCCACAGGCCCGACAGAAACAGCGGGCCATAGCCGGCCAGGATGCTCCAGCGCAGATCCATCACCGCCTCCGCGCGGGCTTACTTCGAGGCGGCCGAGGCCGGGGCCGCGGCAGCGGCGGGCGCGCCGAAGTACTTGGCGTAGATCTGGTCGTAGGTGCCGTCGGCCTTGATGTCGGCCAGGCCCTTGTTCAGCTTCTCCAGCAGTTCGGTGTTGCCCTTCTTGACCGCGATGCCGTATTGCTCGGGCGTGAAGGCCTTGTCGGCGACGGTCTTGAACTTGTTGTCGCTGTTGTTGGCGACGTAGTTGATGACCACGCCGTTGTCGGCCACGACGGCGTCGACGCCGCCGGCTTCCAGTTCCTTCAGCGCGAGCGGGGTGGACTCGAAGCGCTTGATGTTGGCGCTGGTCTTGCCCTGCAGCTTGCTCACGACCTCGTCGCCGGTGGTGCCGGTCTGAACGCCGACCTTCAGCTTCTTCAGGTCGTCGAACTTGCCGATCTTCGAGGTCTTCTTGACCGCGATCAGCTGCTGGGCGTCGAAGTACGGGCCGGCGAAGTCCATCGTCTGCTTGCGCTCGTCGGTGATGGTGATGGCCGAGACCAGCAGGTCGCGGTCGCCCTGGGCCAGCGTGTTGAAGATGCCTTCCCACGGCGTGTTGGTGAACTTCACCTCGATGCCGGCCTTCTTGGCGATGGCGGTGACGACGTCGATGTCGAAGCCGACGATCTCGCCCTTCTCGTTCTGCGACTCGAACGGCGCATAGGCGGCGTCGGTGCCGACGGCGTAGACCTTGGCGGGTGCGGGGGCCGGGGCGGAAGCGACGACGGCCGGGGCCGAGGCGGCCGGCGCGGCGGCGGTGGGTTCCTGCTGCTTGCTGCAGGCGCCCAGCATCAGGCCTGCGAGGGCCAGGCCGGCGGTTTGGAGGAATCGACGGGTGTTCAAGGTGGTCATGGATACCCCTGGGGTTGGTCTGTTGTGGATGTGAGGAGGATCTCGGGAAACAGGGTCCGCAAGCTAGCAAGTCGCGGGCCGGTGGAGTGTAAGCCGCTCGAATCCGGATTCCGGGCCCGGGACCGTTCGGGGCTTGCCCGGAGGCTGCCATGCAGACGCGGGGTGCCCGCGGAGTCGCGCCGATGCTACAAACGGCGCCGATGTCTTCCACCTCCGCCGCGATCGGCGTGGCCGCGCCGGGTGCGCCGGCCGTGCGTCTTCCCCAGCACCTGCCCGCCCTCGACGGGGTGCGCGGGCTGGCCATCGTGCTGGTGCTGTGCCACAACTTCCAGATCCTCGAGGCGCCGTCGGGGCGCTTCGGGCGCGTGCTCGAGCTGGCCTTCGACCTCGGCTGGATCGGGGTGCAGCTGTTCTTCGTGCTGAGCGGCTTCCTGATTACGCGCATCCTGCTGCAGACGCAGGACGCGCCGAACTACTACCGGGCCTTCTTCGGGCGGCGCGTGCTGCGCATCTTCCCGATCTATTACGCGACGCTGGCGGTGGCCTTCCTGCTGCTGCCGGCGCTGGGCGCGATGCCGGCGCGCTGGCAGGCCGACCAGCCGCAGCAGCTGTGGCTGTGGCTGTACCTGTCGAACTGGACGGCGCCGTACGGCACGGCCACGCATGCGTTCCCGCACTTCTGGTCGCTGGCGGTGGAGGAGCAGTTCTACCTGCTGTGGCCGCTGCTGGTGCACCGGCTGTCGGTGCGGCAGGTGCTGGCGGCCTGCGGGGCGATCGCGGTGGCGGTGCTGGGGGTGCGCATCGGGATGCTCGCGGGCGGCTTCGGGCCGGACCCGGTGTACTCGTTCACCGTGACGCGGCTGGATGCGCTGGCGATCGGCGGGGCTGCGGCGGCGTGGCTGCAGTTGCCGGGGTCGGCCTCGCGCGCGGCGGCGCTGCGCCGGCCGCTGATGACGGCGGCGCTGGTGCTCGCGGGCGTGGGCTTCGTCGCGACGCATGGGTACCCACGCACCTCGGTGCTGGGGCAGACGCTCGGCTACAGCGTGCTGGCGGTGGTGTTCGCGCTGGGCGTGGTGTCGGCGGCGGCCTCGGACGCGGTGGGCGCGCGCGGCTGGGCGGGCGTGCTGCGCGCGCCGCCGCTGCGGCTGCTCGGCCGCTACAGCTATGCGATGTACATCTTCCACAAGCCCCTGCACGACCTGCTGGGCAAGCCGCTGTTGCAGTCGCTGGGCTGGTACGAGCACGCCGGGCCGGCGCTCGCGACCGGCTACATCGTGGCGGGCACGCTCGCGACGCTCGCGCTGGCGATGCTGTCGTACCACCTGTTCGAGAAGCACTTCCTCGGGATGAAGCGGTGGTTCGTCGCCGGGCCGGCGAGAGCCGCGTGATGCCTTGAGTGCGTAGCCCGGATGCCCATCCGGGGATCGTCCTTCACTTCGACGATCTGCGCGAGCACGGACGCGTGCAGGGAGGCTGGTGCGCGCCTTTGTCGAACCAAGCGGCTCTCTGCGAGCAAGAAACGAACTTGTAGCGTGGATTCAGCACAGCGGAATCCGGGGGCGGCCGTCATCGTGAACAACGATCCCGGATTGGCATCCGGGCTACGAGTCTTGCTCATCGTTCATCAGCTTCTTGTCGATGACCATGGTGGTCCGCATGATGTCTCCGGAATGGGTGCTTCGGCGAAGGGTGCTACACCTCCCCCAGGAACGCAATTTCTTCCGCACTGAACCCCGCCGCCTCCCGCGCCCCGCGGTTGTAGGGCGGGCGCAGCTTCGGTGCCTGGTACTGCCGCACCAGCTGCGCATAGTGGGTGATCGGGTCCAGCCCGTCGCGTCGGCACAGCCAGCGGTACCAGTGGTTGCCGACCGCGACGTGCCCGATCTCGTCGCGCAGGATCACGTCCAGGATGTCCACCGTGCGCAGGTCGCCCGCCTTGCGGAACTTGGCCTGCAGCGGCGGCGTCGCGTCCAGCCCGCGGGCCTCCAGCGTGCGCGGCACCAGGGCCATGCGCGCCACCACGTCGCCCGCGGTGCGCTGCGTCATCGCCCACAGGCCGTCGTGCGCGTCGAAGTCGCCGTAGTCATGGCCGCCGCTGCGCAGGTGCTCGCGCAGCAGCGAGAAATGCAGCGCTTCCTCGCTCGCCACGCGCAGCCAGTCGACGTAGAACGCGGCCGGCATGCCGGCGAAGCGGAACACCGCATCGAGCGCCAGGTTGATCGCGTTGAACTCGATGTGGGCAATGGCGTGCAGCAGCGCAGCCCGGCCCTCGGGCGTGTAGGGCGAGCGCATCGCCACCTCCTTCGGCGGCACCAGCCGCGGCCGCGCGGGCCGGCCCGGCAGGCCTTCGGGCGCCGCGATGGCCTCGTCCGGCGCGATGGCGGCCGCATCCAGGCCGTCGAAGAGGGCCCGCGCGGCGTCTGCCTTGGCGGCCGGGTCGGCCAGGCACAAGACCTCCAGGGCGCGGTGTCGGGGGTTCATCCCTAGAATCATAGGCTTCGAACTACACGGGCATGCCATGGCCGTCCATCAGCTCGGGGACCTGACGCCCCGCATTGCCGCCTCCGCCTGGGTGGCCGACAACGCCACCGTCCTCGGCAACGTCGGGCTGGGCGAGGACGCGAGCGTCTGGTTCGGCGTCGTGATCCGCGGCGACACCGAGCGCATCGAGATCGGCCGCGGCAGCAACATCCAGGACAACAGCGTGGTGCATGCCGACGCCGGCTTCCCGGTGCAGGTGGGCGAGAACGTCACCGTCGGCCACCAGGCCATGCTGCACGGCTGCAGCGTCGGCGACCACTCGCTGATCGGCATCCAGGCGGTGGTGCTGAACGGTGCGAAGATCGGCCGCCATTGCCTGGTCGGCGCCGGTGCCCTGGTCACCGAAGGCCAGAGCTTCCCCGACGGTTCGCTGATCCTCGGCACCCCGGCGCGCGTCGTGCGCCAACTCACGCCCGAGCAGATGCGCGGGCTGGAGAAAAGCGCCGAACACTACGTCGAGAACGCCCGCCGCTACAAGGCGGGCCTGAAAGAAATCACCTGATGAGCGAGCTTCATAAATTCATCTTCGAAGGCCTGCCGGTGCGCGGCATGCTGGTGCGCCTGACCGACTCCTGGGTCGAGATCCTGCGCCGCCGCGCCGAGTCGTCCGACGCCTTCCCGGCCCCGGTGCGCAGCCTGCTCGGCGAGATGGCCGCGGCGGCGGTGCTGATGCAGTCGAACATCAAGTTCGAAGGCTCGCTGGTGATGCAGATCTTCGGGGACGGGCCGGTCAAGCTGGCGGTGGCCGAGGTGCAGTCCGACCTGGCCTTCCGCACCACGGCCAAGGTGGTGGGCGAGGTCGCCGGCGATGCGCGGCTTGCCGCCATGGTCAACGCCGGAGGCAAGGGCCGCTGCGCGATCACGCTCGATCCCAAGCCGCGCGGCCCGGGACAGCAGCCCTACCAGGGCGTGGTGGCGCTGCATGGCGACCGCGGCGAGCCGCTGCAGCAGCTGTCCGAGGTGCTGGAGCACTACATGCTGCAGTCCGAGCAGCTCGACACCCGGCTCATCCTGGCCGCCAACGACGAGGTCGCCGCCGGGCTGCTGATCCAGCGCCTGCCGGTCGAGGGCGAGGGCAACCTGTCGGGGCGCCGCAACGAGGACGAGATCGGCCTGAACGAGGCCTACAACCGCATCGCGCACCTCGCCGCGACGCTGACGCGTGACGAGCTGCTGGCGCTGGACGCCAACACCGTGCTGCACCGCCTGTTCTGGGAAGAGACGGTGCGCCGCTTCCCCGCGATGAGCGGCGAGCTGGGCCCGCGCTTCGCCTGCACCTGCTCGCGCGAGCGCGTCGGCGCGATGCTCAAGGGCCTGGGGCGCGAGGAGGTCGACAGCGTGGTCGAGGAGCAGGGCCGGGTCGAGGTGGGCTGCGACTTCTGCGGCATCAAGTACCACTTCGACGCGGTCGACGTGGGCGAGCTGTTCACGCTCGCGCACAACCAGCCGCCGAGCAGCACGACGCTGAACTGAGGACGCTGCGGACATGCTCTATGCCAGCCTGAAGGCCCTCCACTTCCTGTCGGTGATCGTCTGGCTGGGCGGCATGTTCTTCGCGCTGTTCTGCCTGCGGCCCGGCGCCGCCCACCTGCCGCCGGCCGAGCGCGTGCCGCTGATGGAGGCGGTGCTCGGGCGCTTCTTCTCGGTGCTGCCCTGGGTCGTGCTGCTGACGCTGGCCAGCGGCGGCTGGATGGTGGCGCGGGTCTCGACCACCACGCGGGCCACGGGCGGGCCCTTCAACATGCCGCTCGAGTGGACGGTGATGGCCGGGCTCGGGCTGCTGATGGCGGCGATCTTCGGGCACGTGCGGTTCGCGCTGTTCCTGCGGGTGCGGCGCGCCAGCGCGGCGCGCGACTGGGCCGCGGCGGGCGCGGCGTTGAAGGCGATCCGGGATTGGGTGGCGGTCAATTTGACGATCGGTGTCGTGATCGTGGTCGTGGTGATCGCGGGGACGATGACGTGAAGTGACCGTCAAATCCCGGATGGAGCGCAGCGGAATCCGGGAGCGGCGCCGCTACCGCGCGAGAAGATGCCGCTCGCAGTCCCCGTCCCCGCAGCGCTCGCACACCCACTGCCAGCGCGGATTCGCGCGCGCTTCGTCCAGCACCGAGGTCTCCAGCAACGCATGCCGCGCCGCGAGCAGCGCATGCGACAGCCGCGCCGGCCCCGTGCCGGCGACGACCGAGTAGCCGACGTCCCCCCGCGCCAGCGCCGCGCGCAACAGCGCATCCACCGGCGCGCGCACGTGCGGCCCGTCGCGCTGCAAGCCGTCGGCGATCCAGGGAATGTCCAGCGCCGTCACGAGCGTGAGCGCATACCCGCGCTGCAGCGCCAGCGCGTCGGCATACAGCGTGGTGTCGCCGAACACCTGCTCGCTGTAGACCGCGATCATCAGCGCCGTGGTGTCGGCGATCACGACGTCGTGCGCGGCCGCCGCCTCGGCGATGCGCCGCGCCTGCTCGGCCGCGATGCCGGCCTGCTCGTCGACGCGCGGCGTGCGCCCCTGGGCGTCGCAGAACTCGCGCAGGTACTCGCCGACGACCGCCACCGAGCGCCCCTCGTCGCGCAAGGCATCGCGCAGCTGGCCCGCCAGCGTGGTCTTGCCGGTGCTTTCCGCGCCGACGAGGGCGATGACGCGGCTCATCCGGCCCGCGGGACGAGCCGGGCCCAGGCGCGCCAGCCGGCCAGCGACATCGCCACGAAGATCGCGTACAACAGCACCGTCAGCCACAGCCCCTTGTAGGCAAAGAGCCCGACGCTGGCGACGTTGACGCCGACCCAGGTGGGCCAGTTCTCGAGGTACTTGCGCCCGAGCAGCCACTGCCCGACGAGGCTGAAGGCGGTCGGGAAGGCATCCCACCAGGGCACGTCGGTGTCCGTGTAGCGCCGCAGGAACCAGCCGAGGGCCGGCCACAGCGCGAGCCCGGCCAGCAGGGTGGCCAGCCGGGCGCGCGGGCCGAGCCGGCGCACGCGCAGCGCCTGGCCGTCGGCCTGCGTGCCGCGCAGCCATTGCCACCAGCCCCAGCCGGCGACGACGGCGAAGAAGAGCTGCAGGCTGCCGTCGCCGTACAGCCGGGCGTTCCAGAACAGCGCCAGGTAGAGCAGCGAGCTCACGATGGCCAGCGGCCAGCCGAGCGGGTTGACGCGGATGTTGCAGACCACCATCGCGATCGCCAGCACGAAGGCGATCACCTCCACCCAGGTGACCGGCGCGCCCCAGAGCGTGAACGCCGCGGCGAACAGCGGCTGCAGGGCGAGCAGCAGGTCGGACATCGGGCGGAACGGATCGAAGGCTCAGCGGCGCGCGCTGGACACCTGGACGTAGATCTCGTCCGGCTTGACCATGCCGAGCTCGAAGCGTGCCTTTTCCTCGACCATCTCCAGGCCTTCCTTCAGGTCGCTCACCTCGGCGACCAGGCGCTCGTTGCGGGCCCGGGCCACGTCGTTCTCGGCCTTCTTCTGGGCCAGCTTGGCCTGCAGCTCCATCACGCGCGGCATGCCGCCCTTGCCGAACCAGAGTTCGGCATGGACGAGCAGCAGCAGCGCGATCAGGCCGAGGGTGACGAGACGCACGTCGGGCGGGCGGTCAGCGGAGGTTGTAGAACGCGGCGCGGCCCGGGTAGCTTGCGACGTCGCCCAGGTCTTCCTCGATGCGCAGCAGCTGGTTGTACTTGGCCATGCGGTCCGAGCGGCTCAGCGAGCCGGTCTTGATCTGGCCGGCGTTGGTGCCGACCGCGATGTCCGCGATGGTCGAGTCTTCCGTCTCGCCCGAGCGGTGGCTGATGACCGCGGTGTAGTTGGCGCGCTTGGCCATCTCGATGGCCGCGAAGGTCTCGGTCAGCGTGCCGATCTGGTTGATCTTGATCAGGATCGAGTTCGCGATGCGCTTGTCGATGCCTTCCTTCAGGATCTTGGTGTTGGTGACGAACAGGTCGTCGCCCACCAGCTGGATCTTGTTCGACAGGCGCTCGGTCAGGTGCTTCCAGCCATCCCAGTCGCCTTCGGCCATGCCGTCCTCGATGCTGATGATGGGGTACTTGTCGGCCCAGGTCGCGAGGATGTCGGTCCACTCGGTGGCCGACAGGGTCAGGCCTTCGGCGCCCAGCACGTACTTGCCGTCCTTGTAGAACTCGCTCGCGGCGCAGTCCAGGCCCAGCGCAATCTGGTCGCCGGCGGTGAACCCGGCCTTGTCGATCGCCTGCAGGATGAGCTGGATCGCGGCCTCGTGGCTCGCGACGCTCGGGGCGAAGCCGCCCTCGTCGCCGACCGCGGTGCTCATGCCCTTGTCGTGGATGATCTTCTTCAGCGCGTGGAAGACCTCGGCACCGTAGCGCATCGCCTCGCGGAAGCTCGGGGCGCCCACCGGGATGATCATCAGCTCCTGCAGGTCCAGGCTGTTGTTGGCGTGCGCGCCGCCGTTGATGACGTTCATCATCGGCACCGGCATCTGCATCGCGCCCGAGCCGCCGAAGTAGCGGTACAGCGGCAGGCCGCTTTCCTCGGCGGCGGCACGCGCCACCGCCATCGACACCGCCAGCGTCGCGTTCGCGCCCAGGCGGCTCTTGTTCTCGGTGCCGTCCAGGTCGATCAGGGTGCGGTCGAGGAAGGCCTGCTCTGAAGCGTCCAGGCCCAGCACGGCCTCGCTGATCTCGGTGTTGACGTGCTCGACGGCCTTCAGCACGCCCTTGCCCAGGTAGCGGCCCTTGTCGCCGTCGCGCAGCTCGATGGCCTCGCGCGAGCCGGTGGACGCGCCCGAGGGCACGGCGGCACGGCCCATCACGCCGGACTCCAGCAGCACGTCGCATTCGACGGTCGGGTTGCCTCGGCTGTCGAGAATCTCGCGGCCCACGATGTCAACAATGGCACTCATTCAGTCTTCCTTTGGAGTTTTTCGGCGGGGAGGCGGTCAGTTGAAATCGGCTTCGATGAAGCCGTTCTTCTTGGTGATGCGGTCGAGTTCGACCAGCGTCGAGAGCAGGTCCTTCATGCGCTTGAGCGGCACGGCGTTCGGCCCGTCGCTCAGCGCCTGGGCGGGGTTCGGGTGGGTCTCCATGAACACGCCGGCCACGCCGACGGCCACGGCGGCGCGCGCCAGCACCGGCACGAACTCGCGCTGGCCGCCCGAGCTGGTGCCCTGGCCGCCCGGCAGCTGCACCGAATGGGTCGCGTCGAACACCACCGGCGCCTTCGTGTCGCGCATGATGGCCAGCGAGCGCATGTCGCTCACCAGGTTGTTGTAGCCGAAGCTCGCGCCGCGCTCGCAGGCGAGGAAGCTGTCTTCCGGCAGCCCCTTCTCCTTCGCGGCGGCGCGCGCCTTGTCGATCACGTTCTTCATGTCGCCGGGGGCGAGGAACTGGCCCTTCTTGATGTTCACCGGCTTGCCCGACTGCGCCACGGCGCGGATGAAATCGGTCTGGCGGCACAGGAAGGCCGGCGTCTGCAGCACGTCGACCACCGAGGCCACCTGGGCGATCTCGGGCTCGGCGTGCACGTCGGTGAGCACCGGCACGCCGATTTCCTTCCTGACCTTGGCGAGGATCTCGAGCCCGCGGTCCATGCCGGGCCCGCGGAACGAGGCGCCCGACGACCGGTTCGCCTTGTCGTAGCTCGACTTGAAGATGAACGGGATGCCCAGCGCCTGGGTCATGGCCTTGAGCTCGCCGGCGACGTCGAGCTGCAGCTGCTCGGTCTCGACGACGCAGGGGCCGGCGATGAGGAAGAAGGGCTTGTCGAGGCCGATCTCGAATCCGCAGAGCTTCATGCCGCCGCCTTCTCGGAACGGGCCTGGCCCTGGCCCCCGCCGGCGCGCGCGGCCTGGTGCGCGAGCGCCGCCTGGATGTAGGAGCGGAACAGCGGGTGGCCGTCCCAGGGCGTGGACTTGAACTCGGGGTGGAACTGCACGCCCATGAACCACGGGTGCACGGTGCGCGGCAGCTCGACGATCTCGGTGAGCTTCTCGCGCTGCGTCATCGCCGAGATCACCAGCCCGGCGTCGCGCAGCTGGTCGAGGTAGTTGACGTTGGCCTCGTAGCGGTGGCGGTGGCGCTCGTTGACCACGTCGCCGTAGATCTCGTGCGCCAGCGTGCCCGGCTTCACGTCGGAGCTCTGCGCACCCAGGCGCATCGTGCCGCCGAGGTCGGAATGGGCGTCGCGCACCTGGATCGAGCCGTCGGAATCCTGCCATTCGTCGATCAGCGCGATCACCGGGTGCGGCGTGGCGGGGTCGAACTCGGTGCTGTTGGCGCCCGCGAGGCCGGCCTTGTGGCGCGCGATCTCGATGGTGGCGACCTGCATGCCCAGGCAGATGCCCAGGTAGGGCAGCTGGTGCTCGCGCGCGAACTGGGCGGTGAGGATCTTGCCTTCGACGCCGCGCTTGCCGAAGCCGCCGGGCACCAGCACCGCGTCGTAGCGGGCGAGCTGGTCGACGTTGTCGGCCGTCAGCGTCTCGGAATCGACGTACTCGATGTTGACGCGGGCATGGTTGTGGATGCCGGCGTGGCGCAGCGCCTCGTTGAGCGACTTGTACGAGTCGGACAGGTCGGTGTACTTGCCGCACATCGCGATCGTCACCTCGCGCTTCGGGTGCTCGACCTCGTCGACGAGGGCGTCCCAGCGCTTCAGGTTGGCGGGCGGGGTGTTGATGCGCAGCTTGTCGCAGATCAGGCCGTCCAGGCCCTGCTCGTGCAGCATGCGCGGCACCTTGTAGATGGTGTCGGCGTCCCAGACCGAGATCACGCCCCATTCGGGCACGTTGGTGAAGAGGGAGATCTTCTCGCGCTCCTCGTCGGGGATGCGGCGGTCGGCGCGGCACAGCAGGGCGTCGGCCTGGATGCCGATCTCGCGCAGCTTCTGCACCGTGTGCTGGGTCGGCTTGGTCTTGAGCTCGCCGGCGGCCGCGATCCAGGGCACGTAGGTCAGGTGCACGAAGGCGGTGTTGTTTGCGCCCATGCGCAGGCTCATCTGACGCGCGGCCTCGAGGAAGGGCAGGGACTCGATGTCGCCGACGGTGCCGCCGACCTCGACGATCGCCACGTCGACGGCCTGCTCGGTGCCGAAGGCGGCGCCGCGCTTGATGAATTCCTGGATCTCGCTGGTGACGTGCGGGATCACCTGCACCGTCTTGCCGAGGTAGTCGCCGCGGCGCTCTTTCTCGAGCACGCTCTTGTAGATCTGGCCGGTGGTGAAGTTGTTGGCCTTCTTCATCCGGGTGGTGATGAAGCGCTCGTAGTGGCCCAGGTCGAGGTCGGTCTCGGCGCCGTCGTCGGTGACGAAGACCTCGCCGTGCTGGAAGGGGGACATGGTGCCCGGATCGACGTTGAGGTACGGATCCAGCTTGATCAGGGTGACCTTGAGGCCGCGCGATTCGAGAATCGCTGCAAGAGATGCAGCCGCGATGCCCTTGCCCAGCGAGGACACCACACCGCCGGTGACAAAGACGAACTTGGTCATTGCAGGTTCAGCACGCGCCTTGTCGACGAATGCCGTGGTGGTAAAGCGCGATTATAGGCGCCTGTCGCCGGGGTCGATGTCCCGGAAGGCCTGCAGCCAGTGCAGCACCTCGGCGGCGGCCAGCGCCGGCTGCTCGAAGGGGAAGAGGTGGGAGCCCTCGATCCAGGAGATGCGGCCCTGGGTCCAGCGCTCGGTCGCCTTCATGCCGACGCGGCGCACCTCGACCGAGCGGGTGCCGCCGACGAAGGCGATCGGGCAGGCCGGCGGGTGGCGGGCCAGCAGGCGCGGGATGTGGTGCGGCAGGGTCTCGTAGATCTGCGTCTCGACCTCGCGCCGGAAGCTGAGCGAATGGCCGTGGGACGAGGGTTCGAGGCCGGCGTCGATGTAGTCCTGCAGCACGCCCGGCGCCCAGCCCGCGAAGGCCGGCTTGGCCTCGAAATGCCGCAGGGCGTCTTCGCGGCTGGGCCAGTGCTGGCGGCGGCGCCGGGAGACGTTGCCGGGCGAGAGCCGCCCGCCGACGCCGGTTGCCTTGGCCACCTGCAGCCCGCGCGCCAGCAGGCCGCCGATGAGCGGGGAATCCAGGACCACGACGCCGCGTGCCAGGTCGCGCCGCTTGGAGGCGGCGAGCACGCTGAGGAAGCCGCCGAGCGAATGCCCGACCAGCCAGGCCGGGCCGCGCACCTCGCGCTCGATGAAGGCGAGCAGCTGGTTGCGCAGGTGCGGCCAGTTGTTGGTCACGAGGTAGCGCTCGTCGTGGCCGAACTTCTCGATCGCGTGGACCGCGTAGCCGGCGGCGCGCCAGGCCTCGAACAGCTGCCGGTAGGTGCCCGCGGGGAAGCTGTTCGCGTGCGAGAAGACGATGCTGCCCAGGCCCTCGGCGGCCATCAGATGATCTTCTCCCCGGGGTGGGTGATCTTGCGCATCGGCTCGTAGCGGTCGGACGGCACGCACAGCGGGTGCTCGACGGCGCGGCCGTCCCACTGCGGGTCGTCGATCGACTCGAAGACCTGGCGCAGGCGCTGGCCCCAGGTGCCGCGGATCATCGCGAAGTAGGGGTTGCGCTCGTCGATGCAGATCATGCGCTGGCTCTGCAGCGCGTCGGCCTCGTAGACCAGCAGGTCCAGCGGCAGGCCGACCGAGAGGTTGGACTTCAGCGTCGAATCCATCGACACCAGGGCGCACTTGGCGGCCTCGTCGAGCGGCGTCTGCGGCGTGATCATGCGGTCCAGCACCGGCTTGCCGTACTTCGACTCGCCGACCTGGAAGTAGCAGGTCTCGCGCGTCGCCTCGATGAAGTTGCCGGCCGAGTAGACGAGGAAGAGGCGCATCGCCTCGCCGCGGATCTGGCCGCCCAGGATCATCGAGGCGTTGAAGTCCACGCCGGCCTGCTTGAGCGAGGGGCCGTCCTGGTCGTAGACGCGGCGCACCGCGCTGCCGAGCACGCGGGCGGCGTCGAACATGCTGGTGGCGTTCCAGATCGTGATGGGCGGCTCGTCGCCGTTGTCCAGCTTCTCGACCTGCAGGATCTCGCGCACCGACTGCGAGATCGAGAGGTTGCCGGCCGACAGCAGCACCATGAAGCGATCGCCCGGCTTCTCGTAGACCATCATCTTGCGGTAGGTGCTGATCTGGTCCAGGCCCGCGTTGGTGCGCGAGTCGGACAGGAAGACGAGGCCGGCGTCGAGCTTGACGCCTACGCAGTAGGTCATGGGGCAACCCTTGTTGGACGGAAACTGCGCCGCATTCTCGCGCGTTCGGGGCGCCGCGGCGGGTTCAGCGGCGGCTTGTCCCTGACGCCGGCTTCGCGCGCGACAGCTCCTCGCCGTCGAACCAGAGCTGGTCGCGGCTGGCGGTGGCGCAGAAGGGCAGGCGCTCGACGCGGCCGCTGTCGTAGCGCAGCTCGAGCGTGTAGCCGTCGAGGCGGTAGGTGCCCGACCGGTCCGGCAGCGTGCTCGGGCGCTGGCGCGAGGCGCCGCCGCCGAAGTTGGCGCCGCCCACGGTGGAGGAGCTGCGGTCGTCGTCATGCGCCACCGAGCCGCCGACCGCGTTGCCGGCCGCGGCCGATCCGACACTGCCGACCACCCCGCCGCCGCTGCTGCGGCTGAAGCGGCCGTTGGGCTCGAAGCTGACGCTGCGGTGCGAGCGCGCGACCGACCAGAGGGTCGAGTAGGCGGTGCTGATCTCCCAGGTGCCGTCGAGCGTCTCGCCGCGCCGGGCCGGCTCGCGGACGGAGTCGGCGCGCAGCGACTGGGGCGTGTCGTTGCCGGCGCCGGCCAGCTCGTAGCTGGCGCCCTTGCGCTGCCAGCGGCCCCAGTCCTTCGGTTCGCCGCGGCGCGCGGCGGCGGCGTCGAAGTCCTCCAGCGCCACCGGCGGAAGGCTGCGGCGCCAGCTGCCGTCCTTCAGCAGCAGGTAGTAGTAGGTCCGGACCTGCATCGTCATGCCGGCCTGCTCGTTGCGCCATTCGCGCACGATGGCCTCGATCTCGCCGGGCTTCAGGCCGGTGCCCGGGGTCTTGGCGACGTACGGGTAGGGGGCGTCGGCGGGTTTCGGGGCGGGCGCGGCGGCGGGAGCAGGGGGCGGTGCGGGCATCGCGGCCCGCGCCTGGGCCTCGGTCGCGCCCTCGCTGCAGGCCTGGGCGAAGACCTCGCCGATCTCGTTCAGCGCCTGGCGGAAGCGGGCCTCGTCGCCGGGGCTGGACGATTCGCCGTAGACCAGCCCGCCCTGCGGCCGGCGGCAGCCCATGCGCAGCAGGATGACGACACGGCCCTGGGCGTCGAGGCCCTGGCCCATGGCGAGGGCCATGCCGGGCCTCGGGTAGGACGGCTTTCCGAAGCGGCCTTGCGTCACCCCGGGCATGGCCTGCGCCAGGCGGAGCTCGAACCAGGCCTCGATCGGCGTGGTGGTCTCCTCGGGGACGAGCACGCGCAGCTGCGTGCCCTGCACGGTGCTGTAGACCTTGCCGCCCTCTGGGGCCGGGACCGTGCTCCAGCCGGCGGGGAGGGCCTGGGCGGCCGAGGCGGCGGCCAGCAGGAGCAGGGCGAGGGAGGGGCGGCGCAGCGTCATGCCGGGTGTCCTGGGTCAGGTGGCGTCGGACAGGGCCTTCAGCCGGTACAGCGTGTCCAGCGCCTCCTTGGGCGACATCGCGTCCGGCTGGAGTTCGGCCAGCGCCCGCTCCAGGGGGGAGGGGGGCTGTTCGAGCACCGGCGCGGGTGCGGCGAAGAGGTCGATCTGCGCATGGCCCGCGTGCTGCTGGGCTTCGAGTGCCTCGAGCGTGGCGCGCGCCTGGCGCACCAGCAGGCCCGGCATGCCGGCCAGGCGGGCCACCTGCACGCCGTAGCTGCGGCTGGCGGGGCCGGCCTGGATGTCGTGCAGGAAGACGATGTCGTCGCCGCTCTCTGCGGCCGAGACGTGCACGTTGAGGGCCCGCTCGTGCTTGACCGGGAACTCGGTGAGCTCGAAGTAGTGGGTCGCGAAGAGCGTGAAGCTCTTGTTGCGCTCGTGCAGGTGGCTGGCGATGGCGCCGGCCAGGGCGAGGCCGTCGAAGGTGGAGGTGCCGCGGCCGATCTCGTCCATCAGCACCAGCGAGTGCTCGCCGGCGCTGTGGATGATGGCGGCCGCCTCCGTCATCTCCAGCATGAAGGTGGACTGGGCGTTGGCCAGGTCGTCGGCGGCCCCGATGCGGGTGTGGATGGCGTCGATGGGGCCGAGGCGGCAGCTGTCGGCGGGCACGAAGGAGCCGATGGCCGCGAGCAGCACGATCAGCGCGACCTGGCGCATGAAGGTGCTCTTGCCGCCCATGTTGGGGCCGGTGATGACGAGCATCTTGCGCGCGGCGTCGAGCCGGCAGTCGTTGGCCATGAAGTTGCCGCCGCCGGTCTCGGCGAGGCGGGCCTCGACCACCGGATGGCGGCCCGCCGCGATGTCGATGCAGGGCTCGCGCACGAACACGGGGCGGGTCCAGTTCAGCGTGTCGGCGCGCTCGGCCAGGGCGGCCAGCGCATCCAGGCTGGCGAGGGCGCGGGCCAGGCCGGACAGCGCCTCGAGGTGGCCCTGCAGGCCGTCGACCAGCTGTTCGTAGAGCAGTTTCTCGCGGGCGAGCGCGCGCTCCTGCGCCGACAGGGCCTTGTCCTCGAAGGCCTTCAGCTCGGGGGTGATGAAGCGCTCCGCGTTCTTCAGCGTCTGGCGGCGCTGGTAGTCCATCGGCACCTTGCTGGCCTGGCCTTGGGTGACCTCGATGTAGAAGCCGTGCACCTTGTTGTACTGCACGCGCAGGTTGGCGATGCCGGTGCGGGTGCGTTCGCGGGCCTCCAGGTCGATCAGGAAGGCGTCGCAGTTCTGGCTGATGTCGCGCAGCTCGTCGAGTGCGGCGTCGAAGCCGCGCGCGATCACGCCGCCGTCGCGCAGCAGCACCGAGGGCTCGTCGGCGATGGCGTGGCGCAGCAGGGCCTCGATCTCAGGCGACGGGGTCAGGGCCTCGGCCAGCATCTCGAGCAGCAGGGCCGAGCGGGGCACGCGGGCGCGCAGCGCCGGAAGGGCCTGCAGGGTGGCGCGCAGGCCGGTGAGTTCGCGCGGGCGCACCTGGCGCAGGGCGATGCGGGCGGTGATGCGCTCGACGTCGCTGATGCCGCGCAGGGCTTCGCGCAGGGGCTCGACGCCGTGCTCGAGGAGGGCGTCGAGCGCGTCGTGGCGCTGGCTGGCGACGGTGCGCTCGCGCAGCGGGTGGGTCAGCCAGTGGCGCAGGGCGCGGCTGCCCATGCCGCTGCGGCAGGTGTCGAGCAGCGAGAGCAGGGTGGGCGACTCGTCGCCGCGCAGGGTCTGGGTGAGCTCGAGGTTGCGGTGGGTGGTGGGGGGCAGGTCGAGCAGGTCGCCGCTGCGTTCCACCTGCAGCGCGCGCACGTGGGCGAGGGCCTGGCCCTGCGTGTGTTCGGCGTAGCTGAGCAGGGCGGCGGCGGCGGCGTGGGCGGTGCCCAGCTCTTGCGCGTTGAAGCCGGCGAGGCTGGCGACGCGCAGCTGCTCGCACAGCTTGCGCAGGCCGAGGGCGGTGTCGAACTGCCAGCCGGGGCGGTGGGTGATGGCGAGGCGCGACTGGGCCGCGGCGGCGGGGACGTGCTCGCGGTCGACCAGCAGCTCGGCGGCGTTGAGGCGGGCGAGCCAGCCCGGCAGTTCGCGCTCGGCGCATTCGGTGAGGCCGAGCTGGCCGCTGCTCAGGCCCAGCCAGGCGAGGCCGTAGGTGGTGACGCCGCGCTGGGTCTTGTGGGAGAGGGCGAGCAGCAGGGCGTCGCGCTTGTCGGCGAGCAGCTCGGTGTCGGTGACGGTGCCGGGGGTGACGACGCGCACCACCTTGCGCTCGACCGGGCCCTTGGCGGTGGCGACGTCGCCGACCTGCTCGGCGATGGCGACCGCCTCGCCGAGCTTGATCAGCTTGGCGAGGTAGCTCTCGACCGAATGCACCGGCACGCCGGCCATCACGACCGGCTCGCCGCCGCTCTGGCCGCGGGTGGTGAGGGTGATGTCGAGCAGCTTGTTGGCGCGGCGGGCGTCGTCGTAGAACAGCTCGTAGAAGTCGCCCATGCGGTAGAAGACGAGCGTGTCGGGGTGCTCGGCCTTGATGCGCAGGTACTGCTGCATCATGGGGGTGTGGGCGGACAAGGGCGCCGGCGCGGGTGCCCGGCCGGCGGGCGATTCTTCCGCCAAGTCGTTGAATTGCTGCGTATTTTTGTCGGACGACATGCTCACGATGGACTTTTCGGCGCGTAGGAGAACTTGCGGGGACTGGGGCGTTGAAACCTGCACGGGGCTGCAGCCCGGGTTTCCAGGAAACCGACACTTGCAGGGAGCGCCTTGCGGGTCGACGCCCGCGCCACCAAGGCACTTCAGCCAAGCGCGCACCTTACCATCGACGGCTGCCCAGGACTCCGTCCCGAAGCCATGCGGACCCTGGGAGGCCCGATCTCCAGGCGACGATGGAGAGGGCTGCCGAGACGGTCAGGCTGCCCCCGATGCACAACATCGCGACACCCAGAGCCCTGGCCATGGTCGCCGGATCGGGTGAGGCGCCTGCGACGCTGAAGAAGACGCCGCCGATGACCGCGACACCCAGGGCCGCGCTGATTTGCAGCGCCGAATTCGTGATGCCGGCGATCATCCCGGAACCGGTTTCCGGTGCGCGATTGATCACCGAGCGTACGGTGGTCGGCAGCGCCCAGCCTTGGCCGAACCCCAGGAGTCCGACCGCCACGATCAGCGGAACCTGATCCGGCATCTGTCCAGGCGCAGCGGCCACCAGGCCGGCGAGGAGCCCGCAGCCGGCGACCTCGAGCATCATGCCGATGGCGGGGACCCAGTGGCCGAAAAGGCGGATGGCGAGCGGTGTCGTCAACGGCCCGATGAAGGCGCCGACACCGAACGGCAGGAACACCAGACCCGTCTCCAACGGGGTCAAGCCGAGTGCCGATTGGAGATAGACGGAGAACACCAGGAAGAAGGCGGAGACGACGTAGAAAAAGAGCACGCCCGTGAGACCGCTCACCAGGCCGGGCCGGCGGACAAGGTCCACGCTGATGAGAGGCACCCCGCCGCGCCGGCCATACGCCTTCTCGTATCGCCAGAAGCCGACGGCGGCCACGGGGCACGCCATCAGCATCGCGCTGGCCCACCACGGCCAGCCCAACTCGCGCCCTTCGACCAGAGGCACGATCAGCAGGCCGAGCGTGAGTGCGCAAAGCAGCACCCCGATCCGATCGATGGGAGCCGGGCTGTCGCCGCGGGCATCGGGCAGCAGGGGCAACCCGAAGACCAGGACCGCGACGACCACCGGCAGGTTGATGAGGAAGATGACGCGCCAATCGAGGTGGAAGATGTCCGCGGTGATCAACGCCCCGCCGAGCGCTTGCGCGGCGACTGCCGCCAGTCCGACCGCCGCGCCATAGAGACCCAGCGCACGCGCGCGTTCACGCTCCGGGAACAGGGCGTGGATCGAAGCCAGCCCTTGCGGTGCCATGGCGGCGGCGCTGAGGCCTTGAAGCACCCGCCCGACGATCAGCATCGCAGGCGAGGTGGCGAGGCCGCACAGCAACGAGGTCAGCCCGAAGCCGCTGATGCCGACCAGGAAGATCCTGCGCCGGCCAAAGAGATCGCCGAGTCGACCCCCCGTGATGAGGAAGACCGCATACGCCGCGGCGTACCCGGAGATCACGAGTTGCAGCTCTGCAGCGCTCGCGTGGAGGGTGCTCTGAATCGACGGCAGGGCGACATTCACGATGAAGAAGTCCAGCGGCGGCAGAAACGCCCCCACCAGCAACACCGCGAACGCCGACCACCGACGCGTGGCGGAGGTTGTCATGTGCTTGATTTAAATATCGATCGGTACAAATATAGCGGGGCATGGAAGACCGTGTCAACGGCCTTCTTGCGCAACACGCTGGGATGCGGACGAGGACGACGTCGCGACTTGCGCGCAGATTTTGTATCGACTAGTATTTATTGTGGAACTGACGAGGATGTCTCATGGCTCAGCGGGGTCGGCCGCGCACCTTCGACCGCGATGCGGCGGTCACTTCGGCGATGCACCTGTTCTGGGAGCACGGCTTTGAATCGACGTCCCTGTCGCAGCTGAAGGCGGCCATGGGGGCGGGGATCTCCGCGCCCAGCTTCTATGCTGCGTTCGAGTCCAAGGAGGCGCTCTACAAGGAGGCCCTGGATCGGTACATGGAGATCTACGGCAGCCTGACCCGGAGTCTCCACGACAAGTCGATCCCCCCGCGCGAGGGCATATTCCTCGCGCTGCACAGGTCGGCCAAGATGCAGATCGAGAGCGGGCACCCCAAGGGGTGCATGGTCGCGCTGGGCATCGTCGGGGCCAGTTCCACGGGCAGCGAGACGGTCACGCAGTTGCTCCGAGAGGTGCGCAGCCGCACTCGCGCCGGTTTTCGCTCGTGCGTGGAGAGGGGCATCCAAAGCGGGGAACTGCGCGAAGATGCCGATCCGGCTTCGCTGTCCATCGCGTTCGACAGCTTCTTCCAGGGCCTGTCGGTGCTCGCACGGGATCGTGTCCGGGCCGCCGTCATCGAGAAGGCCGTTGTCGATGCGATGGGGATGTGGGATGCCGCTGTGGAGCGGAAGATCCCAGCGCATCAGGCCGGGCATTGATCCGCAACCCGTCGGGCGTACAGCCGGTCCAGTCGTGGAAGGCCCGGAAGAACGAGTTCGGATCCTCGAACCCGAGCAGGAACGAAATCTCGTTGTTCGACAGCGTGGTCTGCAACAGATAGTGGCGTGCCAGCGCCTCACGGGTTTGATTGACCAGCGACTGAAACGTCACGCCGTCCTCGCCCAGCCGACGCTGCAGCGTTCGCTTGCTCATCGCCAGGCGGCCGGCCACGGCATCCATGGAGGCCTGCCCGCCGGGCAGTGACTCCAGCAGCAGGGCGCGTACGCGTTCGGCCGTGGACGCCGTCTCGTCGAGTTCTGCCAAACGGCGGCGCAGGTCGGGCTCGAAGACGCGCCAGATCGAATCGTTGGCGGTCAGGAAGGGAAGCTCGGCGTCTGCAGCGGAGAAGCTGACGCTGGCCGTCCTGCCTTTGCGGATGGGAGCGCCGAAGTAGCGCTCGTACGAGGGCAAGGGATCGGGGATCACGGGCATCGTCACCTGGACCGCCCGGATGGGTTCGCGCGTCCCCAGCTGCACCAGCCGCACGAAGAAGGCCAGTTCACTGGTCACCACGGCCAGCGGTGGCGCCACCCTGGCGTCCAACCAGCGCGGGCTCAGTGCCAAGTCCCCGCGCTTGTCGACGGACACGTCCAGCGCCATGGGCGCCACCAGCCGCTTGTAGTGCGAGAGGCGCTGGGTGGCCAGGCGCAGGTTCGGGCTGCACAGCGCCGCGAAGATCGGGGGCGAGAAGATCTCCGGCGTGATCGCCTCCACCAGCCGCAGCGGGAACAGGGGGTCGCCCACGGCCGCTTCAAGGCTGCGCCAGAAGCTGAAGTACTCCGACGTGCTCAGCCCGGCCTGCGGACGCGTCAACAGGTCTTCCGGCAACCCGGCGCGGCGCATCACGTCGGCCGGCTTCACGCCCAGGTCTTTCAGCAGCGTGCGCCAGCCGGCCTCCACCGGGAACGTCTTGCCTTGCGTCGTCATGTCCGGCTCCGACGAGGATGCTCAGCCGACCTGGCTCAAGATGGCCTTGTCGAAGACCCGATCGCCGAAGAACTTGCGCAGCAGGATCATCGGGCGGGCCAGCTTGCCGACGGCGTAGCGCGTCCGCGGCCTCTTGGCGGCGATGGCTTCCACGATGGCGTCCACCACCACCGAAGCCGGCGAGGCCGCGCCGGGCTTGCCGTAGGAGTCGCGCGTGCCCTTGGCCATGCCCTGCGCGAGCGCCTTGTAGGGGCCCTGACCGGAACGCTTCATCATCGGGTCGAGCAGGACGTTGCCGAACTCGGTGGCAATGATGCCGGGCTCGATGATGACCACGTCGATGCCGAAGGGGGCCAACTCGATGCGAAGGCAGTCGCTCCAGCCCTCGAGGGCATGCTTCGTCGCGTGATACCAAGCACCCAGCGGCGTGTAGATCTTGCCGCCCATCGACGACAGGTTGACGATCTTGCCCGCCCCCTTGCTTCGCATCGCCGGCAGCAGCAGTTGTGTCAGGCGTGCCATCCCGAAGAGGTTGACTTCGAACTGGTAGCGCGCCTCGGCCATGCCGGTCTCCTCGACCGAGCCGTACATGGCAAAGCCGGCGTTGTTGATGAGCACGTCCACGCCGCCGTGGCCAGCGGTGATCGTCCGGACCGCCGCCACGATGTCGTCCTCCTGCGTGATGTCCAACTTCAAGGCGATCGCGCCCAGGGCTTGGAGGTCTTGCATCTGGTCGAGTCGGCGTGCGGCGGCGTAGACCGTGTGCCCATCGCGAAGCAGGCGCTTGGCGGTTTCCTTACCCATGCCCGACGACGCGCCGGTGACAAGAATCGTGCTCATGTGTTCCCTCTGTTCGGTGGTGGCGCCCATTGCGGTAGTGAACGGACGGTGAACGGAAGTCTAGGCAGGGCAACGCGACATGAGACTAGCAGAACGCGCCAGAACACCAACCATCGGCGCCACGCGCCCTGGACTCTTTCCGGCCGGCAACTCCTTGACACAATTCGATGATTGGCTAAATATCGTGCCATGAACCAGGTGTTCAAGGCGCTGTCCGATCCCACCCGCAGGCAGGTGTTGCTGCTGTTGCGCGACAGGCCCATGACTGCGGGTGAACTGAGCGACCAGTTCAGCGTCTCGAAGCCGACGATGTCGGCGCACTTCGCCGTGTTGAAGGAGGCCGACCTGGTGCACGCCGAGAAGGCCGGCAAGTCCGTCATCTATCACCTGAAGCTCTCGGTGCTTGAAGAAGCGCTGCTGGGCTTCACCCAATCGTTCGGACTGGGCACGCCAGTGCCGCGACGCAAGAAGGAGATGGCACGATGAACAAGGACCTCATTGGAAACCTCGCCTGGGGCGGTGGCATCGTGGCAGTGGCGCTGGCCGCGAGCCTGGCGCACCGGCTGGGCCATGGCGACGCCGAGACGGTGACCCGGCTGGTCATCGGCCTGAACGGTCTCGTGATGGCGTGGAACGGCAACCGGATCCCGAAGTCCTTCGTGCCGAACGAGAACGCTCGCCGCGCCAGGCGGGTGGCCGGGTGGTCCCTGGTGATCAGCGGGCTCGTCTACGCTGCATTGTTCGCGTTCGCGCCCATTCCGGTGGCGGTCTGGGGTGGGGTTGCTGCCGTGCTGGTGGGAATCGCTGTGACGATCGTGTACGGCCTTTCGCTGCAGTCCAGAGCGAAGGCCACCTGATCGAGCCGGCATGGCGCCTCGAGCCTTCGCGCGCCCAAGGGCCACGTCCCCTCAGGACCGGCGCTTGCGCTTGCCCGGCCACGAGGCCAGCGCCTGCTCCCCGATCGCTTCCAGCATCTCCCGGCTGCGTCCGGCCTTGCCTTGCACGGCCATGCCGTTGACCACGGCGCAGACGTAGGCGGCCAGCACGGCCGGGTCGGCCGTCGCCGGCAGGTCGCCCTCGGACTGCGCCCGTTCGAAGCGCTTGCGCAGCCGAACTTCCGTGCTCGCCCGTGATTCGATGAGGGCGCGCTGGATCGGCTCGGCGTCGTCCGAGCCGGCCACCGCGCCATTGATGCCGAGGCAGCCGGTGTGCTCCGGAAAGCGGGTGTGCAGGGCCGCCGAGCCGCGGAAGACCTCCGCCACCACCTCCCGCGAGGTCGGCAGCTCCAGCGCCGCCGGGAAGAAGTCCAGGTGCCGCTCGTGGTACCGCTCCAGCGCCTTCAGGAACAGCGCCTCCTTGTTGCCGAACGCGGCATACAGGGCCGGGCGCTCCACGCCCGTGGCCGCGGTCAGGTCGGTGTACGACGTGCCTTCGTAGCCCTTGCACCAGAACACGCCCATCGCTGCGTCCAGCGCCTCGTCCACGTCGAACTCGCGAGGCCGTCCCATCACATCGTCTCTTTCATAACGACCGATATTAAACCGGTTGACAGTGCGGATTCGATTGCGTAACGTCCGTTATTGTAATGGACGTTATGAAATCTCCCGATCCCCGGGCGGTGGCGTCCTGTCACACACAGAAGGTTCTCCCATGCAGAAATCACTGACCGGCAAGGTCGCACTCGTCACCGGCGGCTCGCGCGGGCTGGGTGCCGCCATCGCCGCGACGCTGGCCGACCAGGGCGCCGACGTGGCGATCAGCTACGTGGCCTCCGCCGACAAGGCGCAGGCCGTCGTCGAGACGCTCAAGGCGAAGGGCGTGCGCGCCTTCGCGTTCCAGGCCGACCAGGCGGACACGCGTTCGGCCAGGCCCCTCGTCGATGCGGTGGTGGATCGGCTCGGAAAGCTCGACATCCTCGTCAACAACGCGGCGATCGTCGTGCAGGGCAAGACGGTGGACGACCCCGAACTCGACACGGCGGGCCTGGACCTCACCTGGCAGACCAACGTCATGGGCGTGGTGGCCACCACGCGCGCGGCGGCAAGGGTGCTGCCGGACGGCGGCCGCATCATCTTCATCGGCTCGCTGCTGGGCGGCCACGTGCCCTTCCCGGGGGTGGCCGACTACTCGGGCACCAAGCACGCGATCGCCGGCTATGCCAAGGGCGTCGCCCGCGACCTCGGCGGGCGCAACATCACCGTCAACGTGGTGCAGCCCGGCATCATGCCCACCGACATGGCCGCCGCGGTGCGCGACAAGCTGCCCGACGCGATCATGGACCTGCACCCGATCCGCCGCATCGCGACGCTGGAAGAGGTGTCGGCCCTCGTGAGCTTCCTCGCCGGGCCCCACGGTGGCTACATGACCGGCGCGACCCTCGACATCGCGGGCGGCCTGTCCATCTGATCGGCACGGGGCGGTCGCGCCCGGGCACGCGGATTGCCGCGGCCCGGCATGAACGCACCCGACCAGCCCCCCGCCGCCGCCCCTTCCCCTCACGCCATCAGCGGCCGCTGCCTGTGCGGCGCCGTCACGATCAGCGTGGCGGGCGGCTACGACCCGCGTGTCGGCGCGTGCCACTGCAGGATGTGCCAGCGGTGGACGGGAGGGCTGTTCCTGTGCTTCACCGCCGAGGCGTCCGCCGTCACCGTCACGGGCGAGGTCACGCGCTACCGCTCCTCGTCTTTCGCCGAGCGCGCCTTCTGCCCGCGTTGTGGTTCCCACCTGTGGTTCAACGACGTCGACGACGGCGGCAGCCCGCGGAGCTACGAACTCATGCCGGGCCTCTTCGATTCCGCCCGCACCTGGCCGCTTCGATCGGAGGTCTACGCGGACCGTGCGATGGCCTCTGTCCATCTCGCCGGCGAGCACCGCCGCAAGAGCCGGGCAGAATACGAGGCCCGCAATCCCTTCATCGAGGGAGACCTGGAATAGCGCCCTGCGCCTGATGGAGGAGCATCCGAACGATGATGGACCGGGAAGTGGTGATCGCCGGCGGCGGCCCGACGGGGTTGATGCTCGCGGCGGAACTGGCGCTGGCCGGCGTGGATGTCGCCGTCGTCGAGCGCCGGCCCAACCAGGAACTCTCCGGCGCGCGCGCCCTCGGCATCTCGTCGCGCACCCTTGAAATCCTCGACCAGCGCGGCATCGTCGACCGCTTCCTCTCGGCGGGGCAGCGGGCGCAGATCACGGGCTTCGGCGTCACGCGCCTGGACATCAGCGACTTCCCGACCCGCCACAACCACGGGCTCGCGCTGCGGCAAAAGCACATCGAGCGGCTCCTCGCCGCCTGGGTCGTCGAGCTCGGGGTGCCGATCCTCTACAGCCGCGAACTCGTGGGCTTCGTGCAGCACGACGCCGGTGTCGACATCGCGCTCGCCCAGGGGCCGTCGCTGAGGGCACGGTACCTCGTCGGCTGCGACGGCGGACGCAGCCTCGTGCGCAAGACGGCGGGCATCGACTTCCCGGGGTGGGACGCGACCACGAGCAACCTCCTCGCGGAGGTGGAGATGACGCAGACGCCGCCGTACGGCGTGCATCGGACGCCCGCCGGCACGCATGCCTTCGGCCGCGAGGAGTACGAGATCAAGGACGGCGCCATCGTCTACAAGGACGTCGGCCCCATCGGCGTGATGGTCACCGAGCCGGACACGCGTGCGACCACCGAGCCGACGCTGTCGGATCTCAGGCGCCTGCTCATCGCCGCATGCGGCACCGACTACGGCGTCCACAGCCCGACCTGGATCTCGCGGTTCACCGACATGACGCGGCAGGCCGCGGCCTACCGCCGTGGCCGGGTGCTGCTCGCCGGCGACGCCGCCCATATCCATTCGCCGATCGGCGGGCTGGGGCTCAACACCGGCGTGCAGGACGCCGTGAACCTGGGATGGAAGCTGGCGCAGGTGGTCAAGGGAACGGCGCCCGACAGCCTGCTCGACACGTACCACGCCGAGCGTCACCCGGTGGGGGCGCGCGTGCTCAGGACCACGATGGCGCAGGTCGCACTGCACCGCGAGGACGACCGCACGCGGGCGATGCGAGAGATCGTGGGCGAGCTTCTCCAGATGGAGGAGCCGCGCCAGCGCATCGCTGCAGAAATGTCCGGGCTGGACATCCGGTACGACCTCGGCCCGGGCCACCCGCTGCTTGGACGCCGCATGCCCGACCTCGAAGTGGTCACGGCCACCGGCCCGCTGCGGGTCTTCGCCCTGCTGCATGACGCCCGGCCGGTGCTGCTCACGCTCGGCGAGCCCCGCAACCTCGACATCGCGCCCTGGGCGGATCGCGTCCGGGTGGTCGATGCGGCGTACGCCGGCCCCTGGGTGCTGCCGGTGCTGGGCGTGGTGCCTGCGCCGACGGCGGTCCTGGTCCGGCCGGATGGCCATGTGGCCTGGGTCGCGGAGGCGAGCGGCGCGGGGCTCGTCGACGCGCTGACGACCTGGTTCGGGCCGCCTGCCACGTCGCGGCCATGACACCGATCTCGCTTCACCGCGCATTCGGGCGGATGCCCCGGCACCGCCACGGCGAGGGCTATGTCGCGCTGGTCCTCTCCGGGGGCCATGTGGAAGCGGGCGACCGCGGTCGGCTGCGCGTCGAGGCCGGCCAGGCCGTGTTCCACCGCGCGCACGAGTCGCACCAGAACGAGTTCTTCGCGGCCGGCGCACGGGTGCTCAACCTGCCGCTGCCCGCGGCCGGCATCGGCGAGGCGCTGGGGCATGTCGACGATGCCGACGCGATCGCCCGCCTCGCCGAGCGCGATCCGCGCCGTGCTGCCGAGCTGCTGCGGCTGACGTTCCGCCCGTCGTCGGCGCGGCTGAATGATTGGCCGGACCTGCTGGCCGCTGCACTGGCGGCGGACCCCGGCCTCGGCCTCGCCGAATGGGCCGACCGCATGGGCATCGCACCGCAATCGCTCAGCCGCGGCTTCCGCCGTGCCTTCGGCACCAGCCCGAAGCGCTATCGCCTGGAGCTGCGCGCCCAGCATGCGCTGCACCGGTTGCCGGGCTGGCAGGGGTCGATGGCGGCGCTCGCCGCCGAGACGGGCTTCGCCGACCAGGCCCACCTGACGCGTGCCCTCGTCGACCTGACCGGGCTGACCCCGGGGCGCCTGGCGGGTTAAGTCCGTTCAAGCGAATGGCGCCGGTGCCGGCATAGCATCGGCGCATGCACCGTCGAACCTTCCTCTCCCTGCCCTGGATCACCGGCCTGGCGTCCACGCTCCCCAGCGGTCCTGCCAGGGCCCAGCCCCGCCCCAACCGCACCCGCTGGAAGGTGCGCGCGTCCGAAGGCTTTGACGCGATCGCCTTCCTTGGGCCGCTGTCGGGGACCCCGCTGTACCTCGACTTCTACGGCGCGGATGCCGCCGCGTTTGCGCCGCGCCTGCCCGAGGCGGTGCGCGGCGACGTGGCGCGGCTGTGGAACGACGCGACGAAGGACGGCTTCGGCCTGCTCGGACCGAACCTGCAGGTGCTGTTCTCGGCCCCCGGCCATGACGCGACGATCGACACGCTGCTGAAGGCGCTGAGGTCGCGGCAGACCTCGATCCTGCCGAGCTACAAGGCGAGCAGCTACTGGCTTGAGGAGGACTGGGCCTGGTTCGACCGCGCCGCGCCCCGGCTCGACGCGATCTTCAGCGCCATGCAGCGCGCCGGGTTCGCGGCATTTCGCCGGGAGCGCATCGGCAGCGACCTGGACCGGCGCATCGCCGAGGTGGGCCGTGCGCTGGCCGGCTTCGATGTCATCTCGTGGCAGGAGAAGCTGACCGGCCGCAGCTTCGACCCCGAGATCCAGATCGTCCTGCTCCAGTTCTCCAAGCCGCATGGCATCAAGGTGCAGGGGCAGGCGTTCCTGCAGTCGGCCGACTACGACACGGCCACCACGGTTCGCATCGCCGCCCACGAGATGCTCCACCCGCCGGTGCCGATGGACGGCCCGGCCGCGACCGCCGCGCTGGCCGCCTTCGGCCGCGATCCGCTGGTCGCGAAGATCGTGCGCGACCACGATCCGCGCTGGGGCTACACGACGCTGAAGGGCATGGTCGACGAGGACCTGGTCCAGGCGCTGGACCAGTTGATCAGCGAGGCACTGGGGGTCGCGCACAACCCCGCCGACCGCTGGCGCCGGTCGGACGACGGCATGCACGTGATCGCCGCCGGCCTGTATGGGCTGCTGCGCCAGGACCGCTGGGGCGAGCAGGGCGGGTCGATCGAGCAGTGGCTTGGCCGCGCCGCCGCCGAAGGGCGGCTGGATCCGGCGGTGTTCCACCCGGTGGCCGCGCGCGTGCTGGAGCGGCCCGTCGACGCCCTGTGGCCGCTGCCGCGCCCTGCAGGCCCCTGACGATCTTCCGCGGCGGGAAGCGCTCCAGGCGCGATCTACACTGCGGCCCGTATGTTCAGCCGATGCCCCAAGTGCGGTCATGCGCCCCTGCCTGCCGACCAGTCGCTGCCCGCGGCTTGCCCGGCGTGCGGCGTGATCCTCGCCAAGCTCGCCGCTACTGCGCCGGGAGGCCCCGCGCCGCTGCGCCGCGAGCGCCGATCGGCCGCAGGCGACGAAGAGGAATCGACGCCGGCGTGGTGGGCACGGCTGTCGCATGTGCCGCCGCGCGTCGACCGGGTGCGCTGGTGGTGTCGCGTCGCGCTGCTCGCCGGCTTCGGCCTCTGGGGACTGTGGCTGATCTCGCTGGATTTCCGCGACGGCAGCTTCGCAGAATCGTTCATCCACCGGCCGCTGCTGGTCTTCCACGAGGCGGGGCACGTCGTGTTCATGCTGTTCGGCGAGTGGGTGAGTGTTGCGGGCGGCACGCTCGGGCAACTGCTGATGCCGGCCGTGCTCGCCGGTGCGTTGCTGCTGAAGAACCGCGACCCGTTCGGCGCGGCCATCGGCACGTGGCTGATCGGCGTGTCGCTGCTCGACGTCGCGCCCTATGTGTACGACGCGCTCGTGCCCCAGCTCACGCTGCTCGGCGGCCACACCGGCGAGGACGGCCCGCACGACTGGATCTACCTGCTCGGCTCGATGGGCCTGCTGAAGAAGGCGCAACTGCTCGGCAACCTCGTCCACAAGCTGGGGGCGCTGGTGGTGCTGGCCTCGCTGGGCTGGGCGGCCTGGCTGCTGAAGCGCCAGCACGCGCGGATCGACGACAGGGTGCTGTCCGAGGAGTAGCGCCCTCAGTCCGGCACCCGGTAGTCCCGTTCGGTCATCAGGTCGATGCCGCAGCTGAGCCCCTCGGCCCAGGCGATGAATTCCTTGACCGCCGGGCCGGCCAGGGCCGGGCCGTGCTGCGGCACCATCATGTCGATGCGCAGCGTCCGCACCATCTGCGCCCACAGCCGAAGCACCTTGTTCGACACCATGTAGCGGCGGTGGAAGCCTTCCATGCGCGGCAGCACGTCGGCCAGCGAGGTGACCGGCTCGCGCGCCTGCGTGCCCGAGCCCATCGAGGCCCCGAGGTCGCCCGAGAAGAGGATGCGGCTTGCCGGGTCGTAGAACTGGAAGTTGCCCTCGGCGTGCAGGAAGTGCGCCGGCAGCGCGACCAGCTCGCTGCGCCCGATCGGGATGCGCTGGCCGGCGTCCGGGATGCCGACGATTCGCCCCGTCACCTTGCCCGCGCGGCAGAAGTGCGGCACGAAGCGCTCCCATATGCGCGAGATGTACAGCTTGGCGCGGCCGGTGGCCGTCATCCAGCGATCGAGCGAGGCGATGATGTCCGGGTCGGCGTGCGAAGCCACGATGGCCGACAGCTGCTGCGGCGCGAAGTGGTGCGTCATGCCCATGTACAGCTCGTTGTAGGCCAGGGTCCCACCGGGGTCGATGATCGCGCCGGTGCCATGGTCGACGATGAGGAACTGGTTCGACTGCACCGCGTCGCCGCCCTCGTCGCAGAGGTCGGTGAACATCAGGCACTGGTGTCCGTCGGCGTTGAAGAGTTCGATCGGCAAGGCGTTCTCCCTGTGAAACCGGGCGACTCTAGGAGGCACTGTGGCGGCGCGGTTTGCGCGAAGTCAAGGTCCGGCGGGGGAAACGTGCATGGCCCAAGGGGAGGCAACGTGGAGCACTCATGCGCACATCCGGATGACGTCCCACAAGTTGCGGATGCAGGTCCGCGGCGGAGGGCGCATCGTGCAGGCCATCAGGGGAGATTGACGATGGCGATCCAACTGGTCTGCACGCCGCGAGCGCTTCCGGAGCATCTGCGCATCCAGGCGGCCGAGCGTGCCGTTGCGCACAACCCGGCGAACCGCCCGCATTCGATGATCGTGGCCCACGCGCTGGGTGCCAACCCGCCCCGGGCACGCATCGCCCTGCTGACCGGCAAGCGCTGGAAGATGCCGCCCGGCGGGCTGGTCTTCACGGTCGGCTTCCTCGAGCCGGCCGGCGCGGCCCTGCGCAAGCGCATCCTGTCGCACATGAATGCCTGGTCGAAGCGGGCCCATGTGGTGTTCCGGGAGAGCGCAGACCACCCGTTGGTGCGCATCGCGTTCGCGAGCGACCCGCCGGAGGTCGCGGGCTACTGGTCGTACGAAGGCACCGACATCCTCAGCATTCCCGCCAACGAGCCGACGATGAACCTGGAGGCTTTCTCGACGAGCACGCCGACCAGCGAATTCCACCGCGTCGTGCGGCACGAGACGGGACACACGCTCGGTTTTCCGCACGAGCACATGCGCGCCGAACTCGTGGGCCTGATCGATCGCGCCAAGGCCATCCGCTTCTTCGGGGCCACCCAGGGCTGGACGCCCGCCGACGTCGAGGCGCAGGTGCTGACGCCGCTGGAGAAGTGGTCGATCATCGGCACGCTGCCGGACCAGTCGTCGATCATGTGCTACCAGATCCCCGGCAGCATCACCAAGAACGGCAAGCCCATCCTCGGCGGCGTGGACATCGACAAGTCGGACTACGACTTTGCCGCGATGGTCTATCCGAAGCCGCCCAGGAGCCCGGCCCGGACTGCATCGGCGATGAATGGCCGGGGACGGTAGGCCTCACCGCCAGACCAGCACCGGCACCGTGCTGTGGGCGAGCACCCGCTGCGTCTCGCTGCCCATGAACATGCCGACGACGCCCTTGCGCCCGTGGGAGCCCATCAGGATCAGGTCGCAGTCGAGCCGCTGCGCGACCTCCACGATCGCCTGGTAGGGACGGTCGTTGACCTCACACAGCGTGCTGCAGGCAACGCCGCCCTCGCGTGCCGCCTTGGCGATGACGTCCAGGTAGCCGGCTGCGTGCTGGTTCGCGTCGCGCTCGAATTCGGCGCGGCTGTCACCCAGCACGCCGCTGCGGTAGGTCAGGACGTGGAACTCCGGGCTCACATGCAGCGCCGTGATGCGGGCGCCCGATTCGCGTGCCATGTCGATGCCACGGAAGGCGGCCGTCTCGGACGCCGCCGAACCATCGGTCGGGATGAGGATGTGCTTGAACATAGGGCCTCCAGACTTGGCATGTGCCGAGCCCTGTGCGGGGTGCCCACCTCGCCGAAACCTGGAGCCCGGCGCGATTCGAGCGTAGTCCTCTTCGCCGCGTCACGCAACCGCGGCGGGCTGCGTCGCCCCGGCCAGCGCGGCCCGGTGGGCGGCGCACCAATCGGCCAGGCGCTGCGGCTCGCGGCCGGTGATCGCCCGGTAGTCGCCGGTCACGTCGGCCAGGCCGTCGGCCGCGGTATTGGTGTCGAACGACGCGAAGATGCGGGCGATCGGCTCCGGGAACCCATGCGCGACCATTCCCTGGACGAGGCCCTCCAGCGGCACGTCGACGACGGCGAGCGGCTTGCCGACCTCGGCGCTGATCGTCGCGGCGACCTCGCGCGTGGTGAACGCCTCGGCGCCGCTCAGCGTCCAGGTGCGCTTGCCGTCGTCGGTGCCGGCGAGCACGGTGGCCGCGGCGCGGGCCAGGTCGTCGCGCGAGATGTTCGCCATCCGGCCCTCGCCCGCCGCGCTGTACCACTGGCCCGTCGCCAGCGCGCCGGGGATCGAGTGGAACCAGTTCTCGAAATACCAGTGGTTGCGCAGCACGGTCCATCCCGGCAGGCGGCTCGCGGCGAGAGCCGCCTCGGTGCCGGCGTGGTCGGGCGCGAAGGTCACGAGCGAGCGGTCGGCCTTGGGCATCGAGGTGTAGACGACGTGGCGCACGCCTGCCGCCTCGGCGGCGGCGACGGCGCGCCGGTGCTGTGCAAGCCGCGCGCCCGGCACGTCGAGCCGGTCGGTGCTGATGAGCAGAAGGCGCGACGCACCGCGGAACGCCGCGGCGAGCGCGCTGCCGTCGGCATCGAAATCGGCCGCTCGCACCTCGATGCCGAGCGCGGCGAGGTCTGCTGCCGCGTCGGGCTTGCGGGTCGTTGCGATGATCCGCGAGGGCGCGACCTGCAGCGTGTTCAGGAGATGGTGGACGACGCGGCGGCCGAGGTGGCCGGTGGCGCCGGTGAGGAGGAGCTTGGAATCGGTGGTCATGCAGGCATCGTAGGGGTCTGCCTCCATTGGCGCAAGAACGTACAATTTTGGCAGGTACGCACATTTTTGTGCCTATGGATCGACCCCACCGGAGATGGCATGGCGAAGAACCTGGATTCCGTCTGCCCGGTCGACGGCGCGCTGGCGCTGATCGGCGGCAAATGGAAGCCGCTGATCCTCTATCGGCTGAGCGGCGGCACCTTGCGCTTCAGCCAGCTGCAGCGCGCGATCCCCGAGGTGACGCAGCGCATGCTGACGCAGCAGCTGCGCGAACTGGAGCGCGACGGCCTGGTGCTGCGCACGGTGTATGCCGAAGTGCCGCCCCGCGTCGAGTACACCCTGACGGCGCCGGCGATCAAGCTGGGCCCGTTGCTCGGGTCCCTGGGCGAGTGGTACGGCGAGCACGCCGGCCGCTTGCGCGGGATGCGCAAGAAGGCGGCCTGATCGCATTCGCGGCGCCTGTCGATCTACGGGGCACTCGCGTACGGCTGGGCCGGCCGCAGGTTCTCGCCCACGCGCAGCGGCCGGCCCAGCGCCGGGAACGCGCGCTGCGCGCAATCCTGCCGCTCGCACACCTTGCACCCCGGCCCGATCGGCGTCACCGCGTCCGCGTCATCCAGCGCCAGCCCGCGCGCATACACCAGCCGCGACGCATGCCGCCGGTCGCAGCCCAGCGCCACCGCGAACTCCCGCCCCGGCTCGCCGTAGCCGCCGCCCGCATGGCGGATGCTGCGCGCGATCCACAGGTAGGTGCGGCCGTCCGGCATCGACGCCAGTTGCGTCAGCACCCGCCCCGGCTGCGCGAAGGCCTCGTAGACATTCCACAGCGGGCAGGTGCCCCCGGTGCGCGAGAAATGGAAGTCGGTCGCCGACTGCCGCTTCGAGATGTTGCCCGCGCGGTCCACCCGCACGAAGAAGAACGGCACCCCGCGCGCCTGCGGGCGCTGCAGGGTCGACAGCCGGTGGCACACCGTCTCGAAGCCCACGTCGAAGCGGCGCCCCAGCCGCTCGATGTCGTAGCCCAGCGATTCCGCGGCGGCCAGGAAGGGCGCATACGGCAGCACCAGGGCGCCGGCGAAATAGCTCGCGAGCCCGATGCGCGCGAGGGCGCGCGACTCGTCGCCGCGGAACTCGTCGCCGGCCACCAGCGTGTCCAGCAACCCGCCCGCCTCCAGGAAGGCGAGCTGGGTCGCGAGCTGGAAGGCACGCTGGCCCGGCGCCAGGTCCGCGTGCAGCGTCAGCAGGCGCGCCCCCGGGTCGTAGTGGCGCCACCCCGCCGGCGATCCTTCGGCCGCCAGCTGTGTCCGCACGCCATGCCGGTCCTGCAGGTGCAGCGCGATTCGGTCGGCCAGGTCGCGCGCCGACAGGGATGAGGGCTGGAGCCGGTGGTGCGTGTCCTCGGCCAGCGCATCCAGCTCGGCGATGTGGTTGTGGCGTGCGTAGAAGAAGTCGCGCACTTCCTCGTGCGACTGCGTCGGGCCGACCGTCGGCAGCGTGTCACGGTCGCCGAGCCCCGCGGCCAGCGCCTCCAGCCGCCCCCGAGCCTCGCGCGCCACGGCGTGCAACTGGATCACGCGCTGCGCCAGCGCCGGCATCTGCTGCGCCAGCGCCTGCACCTCGGCCTGTGGGATCGCCGCGCCCGGCCCGGCATCGGCGATCACGTCCTGCAGCTGCGCCATCAGCCGCGCCTCCTCGTCCTCGGAGAAGAACTGCAGGTCCACGCCCAGCGCCGACTGCAGCTTCAGCAGCACCGGCACCGACAGCGGCCGCTGGTTGTTCTCCAGCTGGTTCAGGTAGCTGGGGGACAGGCCCAGCAGCTCGGCGAGCGCCGCCTGCGTCAGGCCGCGTTGCTCGCGCAGCGTGCGCAGGCGCACCCCCAGGAAAGTCTTGCGCATCGGTGAATCTCTTCTTCGCAAACATCGCAAACCGGCCGGAATCGGTTCGCAGCCATTCGCAACTTCAGTGTTGCGCCCAGCTTAGCGCATGGCGAAGATTGCGATCCATCGCTGTCATCCCAGGGAAGAACCATGAGCGACACCGCCGCCCCCGCCTTCAAGCCCAAGAAGTCCGTCGCCCTGTCCGGCGTCACCGCCGGCACCACCGCGCTGTGCACCGTCGGCCGCAGCGGCAACGACCTGCACTACCGCGGCTACGACATCCTCGACCTGGCGGAGGTCTGCGAGTTCGAAGAGGTGGCCCACCTGCTGGTGCACGGCAAGCTGCCCACGACCGCCGAGCTGCGCGCCTACAAGGCCAGGCTGAAGGCGATGCGCGGCCTGCCGGCCACGGTGAAGGCGGCGCTCGAGACCGTGCCCGCCGCGGCGCATCCGATGGACGTGCTGCGCACCGGCGTCTCCGCGCTCGGCTGCGCGCTGCCCGAGAAGGACGACCATGCGCCGGCCGGCGCGCGCGACATCGCCGACCGGCTGCTCGCCTCGCTGGGCTCGATGCTGCTCTACTGGTTCCACTGGGCCACGCAGGGCCGGCGCGTCGCGGTCGAGACGGACGACGACTCGATCGGCGGCCACTTCCTGCACCTGCTGCACGGCACGCCGCCGCCGGCCGCCTGGGTGCGGGCGATGCACACCTCGCTCAACCTCTACGCCGAGCACGAGTTCAACGCCTCCACCTTCGCCGCGCGCGTCATCGCCGGGACCGGCAGCGACCTGCATTCGGCGGTGGCCGGCGCCATCGGCGCGCTGCGCGGCCCCCGGCACGGCGGCGCCAACGAGGCGGCCTTCGAGGTGCAGCAGCGCTACGACACGCCCGACGAGGCCGAGGCCGACATCCGCCGCCGCGTCGAGGCGCGCGAGGTGGTGATCGGCTTCGGCCACCCGGTCTACACCACCGGCGACCCGCGCAACGCGGTCATCAAGCGCGTGGCGCGCCAGCTCTCGCTCGCGGCCGAGACGACGAAGATGTTCGACATCGCCGAGCGCCTGGAGCAGGTGATGTGGGACGCCAAGCGCATGTTTCCCAACCTCGACTGGTACAGCGCCGTCAGCTACCACCTGATGGGCGTGCCGACGGCGATGTTCACGCCGCTGTTCGTGGTGGCGCGTACCAGCGGCTGGGCGGCGCACGTGATCGAGCAGCGCCAGGACAACAAGATCATCCGTCCCAGCGCCCACTACACTGGCCCCGACAACCGCGCGTTCGTGCCGATCGCGCAGCGTGCCTGACGCAAGACGTTTTCTCTGTCCGATGCCTTCACCGTTCCGCAAGCGCCTGCCCGGCAATCCGCTGGACTTCATCGATGCCCGTGCCGCCGTCGAGGCGCTGCGCCCCGGTGCCTGGGATGCACTGCCCTACACCGCCCGCGTGCACGCCGAAAACCTGGTGCGCCGCTGCGAGCCCGCCGTGCGCGACGACGGCCTGCGGCAGATCGTCGAGCGCCGGCGCGACCGCGACTTCCCCTGGTACCCGGTGCGCGTGGTCTGCCACGACATCCTGGGCCAGACGGCGCTGGTCGACCTCGCCGGCCTGCGCGACGCGATCGCGGCGCAGGGCGGCGATCCGTCGGCCGTGAATCCGGTGGTGCCGGTGCAGCTGATCGTGGACCACTCGCTCGCCGTCGAGTGCGGCGGCGACGACCCGCAGGCGCTCGAGCGCAACCGCGCCATCGAGGACCGCCGCAACGAGGACCGCTTCCACTTCATCGAGTGGTCGAAGCGGGCCTTCCGCAACGTCGAGGTCATCCCGCCGGGCAACGGCATCATGCACCAGGTCAACCTGGAGAAGATGTCGCCGGTGGTCTGGGTGGAGGGCGGGCTTGCCTTCCCCGACACCTGCGTCGGCACCGACAGCCACACCCCGCACGTCGACGCGCTGGGCGTGATCGCGGTCGGCGTCGGCGGCCTGGAGGCGGAGAACGTGATGCTGGGCCGCGCCTCGTGGATGCGCCTGCCCGACATCGTCGGCGTCGAGCTCACGGGCCGGCGCCGCGAGGGCATCACCGCCACCGACATCGTGCTCGCCCTGACCGAGTTCCTGCGCCGGCAGAAGGTGGTCGGCGCCTACCTCGAATTCTTCGGCGAGGGCGCGCGCGGCCTCACCATCGGCGACCGCGCGACCATCTCCAACATGTGCCCGGAGTACGGCGCCACCGCGGCCCTGTTCCCCATCGACCCGCAGACGCTGGACTACCTGCGGCTCACCGGACGCGACGAGGCGCAGGTGGCGCTGGTCGAGGCCTATGCGAAGGCAGCGGGCCTGTGGGGCGACACGCTGGCCGGCGTGCGGTACGAACGCGTGCTCGTGTTCGACCTCTCGACGGTGGGGCGCAACCTGGCCGGCCCGTCGAACCCGCACCGGCGCCTGCCCACCTCGGCGCTGGCCGAACGCGGCATCGCGGCCGGCCTGGCGCAGGCCCGCGAGCAGGAGGCGCAGGGGCTGATGCCCGACGGCGCGGTGATCATCGCCGCCATCACCAGTTGCACCAACACCAGCAACCCGCGCAACGTGATCGCTGCCGGGCTGCTGGCGCGCAAGGCCCGCCGGCTGGGCCTCGCGCGCAAGCCCTGGGTGAAGGCGTCGCTGGCGCCCGGCTCCAGGGTGGTGCCGCTGTACCTGCAGGAAGCCGGCCTGCTGGACGACCTGGCCGCGCTCGGCTTCGGCGTGGTCGGCTATGCCTGCACCACGTGCAACGGCATGAGCGGGGCGCTGGACCCGCGCATCGAGCGCGAGGTCGTCGACCGCGACCTCTACGCGACGGCCGTGCTCTCGGGCAACCGCAATTTCGACGGGCGCATCCACCCGCGGGCGAAGCAGGCCTTCCTCGCGTCGCCGCCGCTGGTGGTCGCCTACGCGATCGCCGGCACCATGCGCTTCGACATCGAGCGCGACGTGCTCGGGGTGGTCGACGGCCGCGAGATCCGCCTGCAGGACCTGTGGCCGAGCGACGACGAGATCGACGCGCTGGTGCGGGCGTGCGTCAAGCCGGCCATGTTCCGCGCGGTCTACGAGCCGATGTTCGCGCTGCGCCCGGCCGGCGATGCGCCGGTCAGCCCGCAGTACGACTGGCGCCCGCGCTCCACCTACATCCGCCGCCCGCCCTACTGGGACCGCGAGGGCGTCGGTGCGCTGGCGGCCCACCCGCGCACCCTGGCCGGCCTGCGCCCGCTGGCCCTGCTGCCGGACAACGTCACCACCGACCACCTGTCGCCGTCGAATGCCATCCTCGCGGATTCGGCCGCCGGCGAGTACCTGGCGCGCATGGGCCTGCCGGAGGAGGACTTCAACTCCTACGCCACCCATCGCGGCGACCACCTGACCGCGATGCGCGCCACCTTCGCGAACCCGACGCTGCGCAACGAGATGGTGCGCGACGCCGACGGCAGCGTACGCGCCGGCTCGCTGGCGCGGCTGGAGCCTGAGGGCCGGGTGGTGCGCATGTGGGAGGCGATCGAGGCCTACCTGCACCGGCGCCAGCCGCTCATCATCGTCGCCGGGGCCGACTACGGCCAGGGCAGCTCGCGCGACTGGGCCGCCAAGGGCGTGCGCCTCGCCGGCGTCGAGGTCGTGCTGGCCGAGGGCTTCGAGCGCATCCACCGCACCAACCTGATCGGCATGGGCGTGCTGCCGCTGGAGTTCGAGCCCGGCACCACCCGGCTGACGCTGGGGCTGGACGGGAGCGAGACCTATGATGTGGTGGGCGGGCGCATGCCGTCGGCGAGCCTGGTCGTGCGGGTGCGCCGGCGTGGCGGCGAGACGCTCGACGTGCCGGTGACCTGCCGGCTCGACACCGCAGAAGAGGTGTCGATCTACGAGGCGGGCGGGGTGTTGCAGCGGTTTGCACAGGATTTTCTCGCCGCGAGGCAGTGATCCCGGATTCGCATCCGGGCTACCAGATGGCACACGTTCCACAGATTCGCATTCCGGCCACGTACATGCGGGGCGGGACCAGCAAAGGGGTGTTCTTCCGGCTCGAGGACTTGCCCGAGCCGTGCCGGGTGCCGGGCGCGGCGCGCGACCGGCTGCTGCTGCGCGTGCTCGGCAGCCCCGACCCCTACGGCAAGCAGATCGACGGCCTGGGCGGCGCCACCTCGTCGACCTCCAAGGCCGTCATCCTGTCGCGCTCCACGCGGCCGGACCACGACGTCGACTACCTCTTCGGCCAGGTGGCCATCGACCGGGGACTCGTCGATTGGTCGGGCAATTGCGGCAACCTGTCGGCCGCCGTCGGGCCCTTCGCCATCGCCCAGGGCCTGCTGCCCGCCGACCGCGTGCCGCGCGACGGGCCGTGCACCGTGCGCATCTGGCAGGCCAACATCGGCCGCACCATCGTCGCCCAGGTGCCGATGGCGGCGGGCGAGGTGCAGGAGACCGGCGACTTCGAGCTCGACGGCGTGACCTTCCCCGCGGCCGAGCTGCCGCTCGCCTTCCTCGACCCGGCCGACGCCGAGGGCGAGATGTTCCCGACCGGCCGCGTGGTGGAAGCGCTCGACGTGCCCGGCATCGGCCGGTTCCAGGCGACCCTCATCAACGCCGGCATTCCGACGATCTTCCTCGATGCGCACGAGATCGGCTGCACCGGCACCGAGCTGCAGGACGCGATCAACGGCGATGCGCAGGCGCTGGCCCGCTTCGAGGCGATCCGTGCCTGGGGCGCGGTCCGCATGGGCCTGATCGGCGACGTGGCCGAGGCGGCGACGCGCCAGCACACGCCGAAGATCGCCTTCGTCGCGCCGCCCGCCGGCTATGTGGCGTCCAGCGGCAGGGCGGTGCGCGCCGACGAGATCGACCTGCTGGTGCGTGCGCTGTCGATGGGCCGGCTGCACCACGCGATGATGGGCACGGCCGCGGTTGCCATCGGCACGGCGGCGGCCATCCCCGGCACGCTCGTCAACCGCGCGGCCGGCGGCGGCTCGCGGCCCGCGGTGCGCTTCGGCCACCCCTCGGGCACGCTGCGCGTCGGCGCCGAGGCGCACCAGGTCGACGGCCGCTGGGTCGTCACGAAGGCGCTGATGAGCCGCAGCGCGCGCGTGCTGATGGAAGGCTGGGTGCGCGTGCCCGGCGACAGCTTCTGATTGGAAACCCCTGCATGACCCCTCGCCAACAACTGAAGGCCCTCGCCCAGGCGCGCCGCGGCGTGATCGTCCCCGGCGCGTTCAACGCGCTGTCTGCCCGCGTCATCGCCGACCAGGGCTTCGAGGCGATCTACGTCACCGGCGCCGGCGTCACCAACATGGCCTTCGGCCTGCCCGACCAGGGCTTCATGGGCCTGCCCGACATCGCGGAGCACACCGCGCGCATCCGCGACGCGGTCGAGCTGCCGCTGATCGTCGACGCCGACACCGGCTTCGGCAATGCGCTCAACGTGGTCCACGCCGTGCGCACGCTGGAGCGTGCCGGGGCCGACTGCATCCAGCTCGAGGACCAGGTGGCGCCCAAGCGCTGCGGCCACTTCGCCGGCAAGGACGTGATCGGCCTCGACGAGGCGGTGAGCAAGATCAAGGCCGCCGTCGACACGCGCCGCGACCCCGACCTGCTGGTCATGGCGCGCACCGACGCCGCGGCGACGCAGGGCTTCGAGGCCGCGGTCGAGCGCGCCCAGCGCTTTGCCGAGGCGGGCGCCGACATCCTCTTCGTCGAGGCGGTGACGAGCGCGGCGGAGGTGCGCGCGCTGCCGCAGCGCCTGGCCACGCCCCAGCTGCTCAACATGGTGATCGGGGGCCGGACCCCCATCGTCGGCGCCGACGAGCTGAAGCAGCTCGGCTACGGCTTCGTGTTGTACGCGAATGCGGCGCTGCAGGCGGCCGTGGCCGGCATGCAGCGCGTGCTGCACACCCTGCAGGCGCAGGGCCGGGTCGACGAGGACCCGGCCCTGGTCGCTTCCTTCGGCGAGCGGCAGCGCCTGGTGGGCAAGCCCCACTGGGACGCGCTGGAGCGCCGCTACGCCGTCCCCCCTCAAGCCGACTGACGCAGTGTCTTGGCGGCCGCCACCATGTTGGTGAGCGCCGGGATCACCTCGGACCACTGCCGCGTCTTCAGGCCGCAGTCGGGGTTGACCCACAGGCGCTTCGGCGGGATGCGGCCGGCCGCCTTCTTCATCAGCTGCACGATGTGCTCCTGCGTCGGGATGTTGGGCGAATGGATGTCGTAGACGCCCGGCCCGATCTCGTTCGGGTAGTTGAAGTGGTCGAAGGCGTCGAGCAGCTCCATGTCGGAGCGCGAGGTCTCGATGGTGATCACGTCGGCGTCCATCGCGGCGATGGACGCGATGATGTCGTTGAATTCCGAGTAGCACATGTGGGTGTGCACCTGCGTCTCGTCGGCCACGCCGTTGGCGGCGATGCGGAAGGACTCGACCGCCCAGTCGAGGTAGTCCTTCCACTGCGAGCGGCGCAGCGGCAGGCCCTCGCGCAAGGCGGCCTCGTCGATCTGGATCACGCGCACGCCGGCCTGCTCCAGGTCCAGCACCTCGGCGCGGATCGCGAGCGCGAGCTGGCGGCAGGTCACCGAGCGCGGCTGGTCGTCGCGCACGAAGGACCAGTTCAGGATCGTCACCGGGCCGGTCAGCATGCCCTTCATCGGGCGCTTCGTCAGCGACTGGGCGTAGCGCGTCCATGCCACGGTCATCGGCTGGGGGCGGCTGATGTCGCCGAAGAGGATGGGCGGCTTGACGCAGCGCGAGCCGTAGGACTGCACCCAGCCGAAGCGGCTGAAGGCATAGCCGTCGAGCTGCTCGCCGAAGTACTCGACCATGTCGTTTCGCTCGGCCTCGCCGTGCACCAGCACGTCCAGGTCCAGCGCCTCCTGCTCGCGCACGCTGCGCGCGATCTCGGCCTTCATCGCGGCCTCGTAGCCGGCGGCATCCAGCCGGCCGGCCTTGAACTCGCTGCGCGCATGGCGGATCTCGGCGGTCTGCGGGAAGGAGCCGATGGTGGTGGTGGGGTAGGGCGGCAGCTTGAGCAGCGCGGCCTGCGCCGCGGCGCGCTGCGGGTACGGGCTCCGGCGCTGGCCGAGCGCCGGGGTCAGGCCGGCCACCGCGGCCTTCACCGCCAGGTTGTGGACGCGCGGCGAATGGCGGCGCGCGGCGATGGCCTGCGCATTCGCGTCCAGCGCCTCGCGGACCGCGCCGCGGCCGTGCTTCAGCGCCGCGGCCAGCACCGCCAGCTCGTCCAGCTTCTGCAGCGCGAAGGCGAGCCACGAACGCAGCTCGGCATCGAGTCCGTGTTCGCTGGCCAGGTCCACCGGCACGTGCAGCAGCGAGCACGAGGGCGCGATCCAGAGGCGCTCGCCCAGGCGTTCGTGCAGCGGCTCCAGCCAGTCGAGCACGCCGTTCAGGTCGGTCTTCCAGATGTTGCGGCCGTTGATCACGCCCAGCGACAACACCTTCAGGTGCGACATCAGGTTGAGCAGCGGGCCGATGTCCTCGCGGCCGTTGACGGCATCGATGTGCAGGCCGGCCACCGGCAGGTGGGCGGCCAGGTGCTGGTTCTCCGCCAGCGGGCCGAAGTAGGTCGCGACCAGCAGCCTGGCCCGGCAGGCCTTGAGGTGGTGGTAAGCGACGTTGAAGGTGTGCTGCCAGTCGGCGTCCAGCTCGGTCGCCAGCAGGGGCTCGTCGACCTGCACCCATTCGACGCCGGCGGCGGCGAGCTGCTCGAGCAGCTCGGCGTACACCGGCAGCAGGCGCGGCAGCAGGTCGAGCCGGCTGGCGTCGTCCTTGGACTTGCCGAGGGCCAGGTAGGTGACCGGGCCGACGATCACCGGCTTGGCCTTCACGCCCAGGGCGCGCGCCTCGGCGAGCTGCGACAGCAGGCGCGAGGCGTCGAGCCTGAAGGCGGTGGCGGCGCTGAACTCGGGGACGATGTAGTGGTAGTTGGTGTCGAACCACTTGGTCATCTCGCCGGCGGCCACCCCGCCGCCGCAGCAGCCGGCATGGGCCTCCGCGGTCTCGGCCGAGCGGCCGCGGGCGACGCGGAAGTAGTTATCCAGCGGGTCGCCCTGGAAGCCGCGCACCCGCTCGGGCAGGTTGCCGAGCGTGAAGCTCATGTCGAGCATCTGGTCGTAGAAGGCGAAGTCGCCCACCGGCACGAGGTCGAGATGGGACTGCTGCGCCCAGTGGCGCTCGCGCAGCTGCGCGCCGAGCTGCTGGAGCGCGTCGCGCGAGGACTGTCCCTTCCAGTACGCCTCGAGCGCGAACTTGAGCTCGCGCTGGGCGCCGATGCGGGGAAAGCCGAGGTTGTGGGTGGTCGTCATGGCAGGGCCGGTGCAAGGGGAAAAGTCGAGAACGGCCGCCAGCGTACGCAGCGTCATCCATGAAGTAAAATGGTATTAATTTGACAATCCATGAAAGTGGCTCATACATCATGCTGGAGCGCATGCACCTGGCCATCGTCCAGGAGGTGGACCGGCAGGGGTCGTTGACGGCGGCGGCGAGCGTGCTGTGCCTGACGCAGTCGGCGCTGAGCCATGCGATGCGCAAGCTCGAGCAGCAGCTGGGCACCGACATCTGGCTGCGCGAGGGGCGCAGCCTGCGGCTGACCCAGGCGGGCGAGTACGTGCTGGCGGTGGCGAACCGGGTGCTGCCGCAGCTGACGCAGGCCGAGGCGCGCCTGCGCCAGTTCGCCGAGGGCGAGCGCGGCGCGCTGCGCATCGGCATGGAATGCCATCCCTGCTACCAGTGGCTGCTGAAGGTGGTGTCGCCCTACCTGGCGGCCTGGCCGGACGTGGACGTCGACGTGAAGCAGAAATTCCAGTTCGGCGGCATCGGCGCGCTGTTCGGCTACGAGATCGACCTGCTGGTGACGCCCGACCCGCTCTACAAGCCGGGCCTGCACTACGAGCCGGTGTTCGACTACGAGCAGGTGCTGGTGGTGGGGCGCGGGCATGCCCTGGCGCAGGTGCCTCACGTGAAGCCGCGCCAGCTGACGCAGGAGGTGCTGATCACCTACCCGGTGCCGACCGACCGGCTCGACATCTACAACCAGTTCCTGATGCCTGCCGGCGTGACGCCGAAGGCGCACAAGACCATCGAGACCACCGACATCATGCTGCAGATGGTGGCGAGCGGCCGCGGCGTGGCCGCGCTGCCGCGCTGGCTCGCCGAGGAGTACGCGGCGCGCATGGACATCGTCGCGGTGCGCCTCGGGCCGCGCGGCATCGCCAAGCAGATCTTCGTCGGCGCGCGCGAGGCGGACACCGGCATCGACTACCTGCGGGCCTTCATCGAGCTGGCCCGGCAGTCGTCGGGCCTGCCGGCGTGAGCGGCCGGGCGGGGGCTCAGAGCGGCTGGCCGGAGTGCACCGCCCGCACCATGCCGTAGAGCGCGGCGCATCCGATCAGGCCGTCCAGCACGCGGGAGGCGAGCCCGCCGTCGCCCAGGATCGATCCGACCGCGTCGACCCCCAGCACGGCGTGCAGGCCGAGGTTCAGCCCGCCGATGAGCAGCAGCAGGAAGGCCGCCCAGTCGAGCAGCGTGCCCGGCAGGGGTTGCGAGGGTTCGACCGGGAAGGGATCCAAAGGGGCCATGGCACGCTCCAGGAATGGGAACGGCGTGGGGCAATCGGCGTTCCGCTGGTTCGCTCAGCCGGCGGGCGGCGGCGCGCAGACGCTGCGCACGCAGCCGCGCAGCCAGCGGTGGGCCGCGTCGCCGTCCTGGCGGGGGTGCCACAACAGCGAGACGGCGATCGGCGCGACCGGCATCGGCAGCTCGAAGCTGTGCAGGCCGTCCCTCAGGTGGCGGGTGTGCCAGGCCGGCACGGTCGCCACCAGGTCGCCGGCGCGCGCCAGCGCGAGTGCGGCGGAGAAGCCGGGGACGGCGGTTGCGATCTCGCGCCTGAGCCCCAACGGCCGCAGGGCCTCGTCCATCGGACCGGCGTCGAGGCCGCGGCGCGACACCAGCACGTGCCGGCCGGCGGCATAGCGCGCCGGGTCGAGCGGCCCGTCGGCCAGCGGGTGGCCGGGGCGCACGACGCCGATGAAGCGGTCGGCCAGCAGGGGCTGGGCGCGCACCTCGGGGCTGGTGGCCTCGCCGACGACACCGGCCTCCAGGTCGGCCGTGCCGTCGCGCAGCGCCGTGCTGTCCCGCTCGATCCGCGGCAGGAAGCGCAGCCGCACCCCGGGGGCTTCACCGGCGATGCGGGAAAGCAGGGCGGCGCCGACGTTCTCCACGAAGCCTTCCGTCGTGCGCAGCGTGAAGCGGCGCTCCAGCCGCGCCAGGTCCAGGCCCGCGGCCGGCCGCAGGGCCGCCTGCGCTTCCTGCACCAGCGCGCCGACGCGCGGCCGCAGCTCGAGGGCCCGCGGCGAGGGCACCAGGCCGCGGCCGGCCCGCACCAGCAGCGGGTCGCCGGTCACCTCGCGCAGCCGCGCCAGCGCCCGGCTCATCGCCGACGGGCTCAGCTGCAGCCGGCGTGCGGCGCGGGCCACGCTGCCTTCGGACAGAAGGGCGTCGAGGGTGAGCAGCAGGTTGAGGTCCGGGACGGTCATGTCAGCGATGCCCGAGATTCAGGCGCTTGTCACGGTGCAATCGGGAATCTTCGGCACGGCTTCACTGCATGTGATGACCCTGCACCGGGGAAGCCAGGACAAGCGTTGCTCCACCAATTGGGCAAGTGCCACGAGTTCGGATTTCGCGTCTGCGACGCTGCCCGGCACTGGGGCTTCGAAGTGGATGATGACGTGCAGCGGATCGGTCCCTTGGGTGAGCCTCCCCGCCGCGGTGCGCATCAGTTCGCGCGGTGGCTCGGATCGGCAGCCTGCGGTGATGCCAGCCAGTGTTCCTGCCACCTTCGCAGCGACTTCTTCGGCCAGCTCCTTCAATCGGGGCGGATGATGCGCATCGCGATAGTCCTTTGCTTCGACGAATGCGATGCGGATGGAGCCGGGCTGGCAACCCAACGCAACGAAGTCCACGGCTTGCAACTGCTGGACGTGCCTGGACAAGGCCACATGCATGTCCGACTGATCGTGCCGGTAGACCGCCTGCCAGACCGTCGTACCGAAGGCGAACTTCTGCCGGCCTTCCGTCAACGCAGTCGCCATCAGGCACCCAGCATCAGTCCGTTGCGACGGTCGTAAAAGGCAGCGAACTCATCGAGGATGTCGTTCGGCTCCAGCTCGGCGAGGCGGTCGGCGCTCTGCACCGTCACATGGGTCTGATCGTGCGACAGATTCATTCCGAAGAATTTGACGCCCAACGATTTTCCTTGGCCCGCGCCAGCACCGCTGAACTGATCGTCGAGCGCGAGTTGGTTGAGCAGCAGAAAGTCATGCGTCGCAACGAACACCTGAACGCCGTAGCCGGACAAGGTCCTCAGCATGTGTGCGACTGCCGTGACAAGCTTGGGATTCAGGTTGGTTTCCGGCTCGTCCCAGAACAGGAAGCCGTTTTTCATCAGCGACCCATTGAGAAGCAGATGAATCAGCGCCCCGATCTTCCGGAGTCCTTCCGACAGCAACGGTGCTTCCAGGCTGCCGCCCGGACCGACGCGGTAGAACCGATTGCCCTCGAGTCGGATGGACCCACCGAAGATTGTCTCCAACGGTTGGACCAGCGCGGCAACCTTGGTCAGGCGCGGGCCGCGCAATTGGGTGCCGCTCAGCTGCAGGCAGAGGTCGCGGTAGGTCTCGTCGAACGAAAGCTCGCGCTGCTCGTACGCGTTCAGGAAGCCCTCGTACATCGCCAGGACTTCATGCGTCGGCAGGTACACGCTGGAACTCGTCTCCGGCAGGTTGTAGCTTGTGACGGAGAGCGACCCCAGGGTCGACAACGTGAACCTGGCTGAGGCCTGCTGTTCGCCTGTTCCGTTCTCGCTCGACTGCAGCTCGATGGTGGCCTTCTTTCGGCCCACGCCTCGATTGACCAGGCGTCCGATGGCGCGCTCGTCCGGCCGGTAGACGCCGGCAAGCTTCTCCTTCAAGGCGGTGCCGAATGCGGCGGGCGAAGCCTTCGGGCCTGCCTGCCAGCCGGAACGCAGCATCGAATAGAGCAGCTTCATGACGTGGGACTTGCCCGCACCATTGCGTCCGACGAAAACGTTGATGCCCGGGGAGAAACCGAATGTTGCGTGTCGCACCACGGAGAAGTTGTCGAGGTGCAGTGTGGTCAGCTTCATGGCTGTGGGAGGCGATCTGCGGACGCCGAAGGCGCCAACGGGGTGGCCGCGAGTCTAGCAGTGCACTTTCCTTCTGTGTCGGCGATCCCGGTAAGTCGCCGGTAAGCTCTCCGGCCCGACTATCACGTCATCCTGTCAATCGGATCATTCCCATGCTGCTTCGTCGTTCCCTGCGCGTCACCGCCCTGCTGGCCGCCTGCGCCGCCCCCGTCCTCACCCATGCCCAAGCCCCCGAAGAGCAGGGCCCGCCCTCCGGCTGGGGCCTGGGCCTCGGCGTCGGCTGGCAGCGCACGCCTTACAAGGGTGTCGAGAACAAGACCCGCGTCCTGCCGGTGGTCAATTTCGAGAACCGCTGGGTGCGGGTGATGGGCCCGGGCCTCGACGTCAAGCTGCCCAGCCTCGGCCCGGTGTCGTTCGCGGTGCGCGCCAAGTACGCGCTGGGCGACGGCTTCGAGGCGGACGACTCGACCTACTTCCGCGGGATGGAGGAGCGCAAGGCCAGCGTCTGGCTCGGCGGCGCGGCCGTCTGGCGCACCGACTTCGCCAAGCTCTCGTTCGAGGCGCTGGGCGATGCGTCCTCGCACAGCAAGGGCACCGAGCTGAAGTTCGGCATCGAGCAGGACTACCGTGCCGGCCGCTTCATGTTCACGCCGCGCGTCGCTGCGATCTGGCGCGACAAGAAATACATCGACTACTACTACGGCGTGCGTCCGGAGGAGGCCATCGCCGGCCGTCCGGCCTACGAAGGGGTGGCCACCACCAACACCGAGGTCGGCCTGCGCACCGCCTACCTGATCGACCGCCAGCAGGGCCTCTTCCTCGACCTGAGCGCCACCGCCTTCGGCACCGGCATCAAGGACAGCCCGCTCATCGAGCGCCGCGGCGTGCCCGGCGTCCGCCTGGGTTACCTTTACCGCTTCTGAACCGCGCAGCCACCGTCGATGAACCGCGTCGTCCTGGTCGAAGACCATGCCCGCCTGGCCGCCCTGGTGGGCAAGGCCTTGTCCGGGGCGGGCATCGAGGTGGATTGTTTCGAGCGCATCGAGCCGGCCTGGCATGCGCTCTCGGAAGCCGCCTACTCGGCGCTGATCGTGGACCGCGGCCTGCCCGACGGCGACGGGCTCGACCTGGTGCGCCGCGTGCGCGCGGCCGGCCAGCGCCTGCCCTGCCTGATGCTCACGGCGCGCGATGCGCTGCACGACCGCGTCAGCGGCCTGGAGGCGGGTGCCGACGACTACCTGGCCAAGCCCTTCGCGATGGAGGAGCTGGTGGCCCGGGTGCGCGCCCTGATGCGCCGGCCGGCGGAGCTGCAGACGCTGACGCCGTCGCACGGCGACCTGCAGCTGCGCCCGGACGCCGGCTGCATGGCCTGCGGCGCCGAGTCGATCACCTTGCCGCCGGCCGAATTGCAGATCATGCTGTGCCTGGTGCGTGCCGCCGGCCAGACCGTGCGCCGCACCGCGCTGGAGCGCGCCGCCTGGGGCCTGGACGAGGCGGTGACGCCGAACGCGCTGGACGTCGCCCTGCACCGGCTGCGCAAGAAGCTGCCGGCGATCGGAACGGCGCTGCAGATCGTCAACGTGAGGGGGCATGGCTATGCGCTTCGCGATCCATCTGCCGCGTAGCCTGGCCGGCCAGCTGCTGCTGGCGGCCGTGAGCGCCTTGCTGGTGGTGATGCTGCTGGCAGGCGCGGCGCTGACGGCGTTCCTGCTCGCCAGCTCGCAGGACCTGGGGCGCGACAGTTTCGACGACATCGTGCGCACCATCGAGCGCGGCCTGCGCTTCGATGCGCGCGGCGTCCCGCTCACGGTGCAGCTGAGTTCCAAGCACCAGGCGATGGTCGACGGCCTGCCGCGCGATTTCGCCTACCGGGTGCTGGACGTCGGCGGCCAACCGCTGGTGGTCGGCGGCGACGGTCCGGCGGCCGAGGTGCTGGCCGTGCAGCCCTTCTCGCTCGCAGAGCGGGTGAGGAGCGTGCCGGCTGGGGCGGTGACGCTGCGCATCCTGAACTGGCCGATCGAGCACGCGGGCCGCATCTTCGTGATCCAGGTGGCACGCAGCGACCGTCTCGAGACCGCGTTCCGCAGCGTCGGCGGCAACATCTTCATCAAGGGCGGGATCGCGGCGGCGGTGCTGGCGGTGCTCGTCTTCACCGGCGTGGTGCTGCTGGTGTTGCGCCGGCTCCTGCAGCCGGTGCGCGAGGCGTCGTCGGCGGCGGCGCGGATCGGCCCGCGCAACCTGCGCGAGCGCCTGGACGGCAGCCGGCTGCCGCGCGAGCTGTCGCCGCTGATCGACGGCTTCAATGAGGCGCTGGCGCGGCTGGAGACGGGGTACCGGCTGCAGCAGGAGTTCCTGGCGGCGGCGGCGCACGAGCTGAAGACGCCGCTGGCGCTGATCCGCGCCGAGATCGAGCTGGACGAGCGCGAGGGCGGGCGGCGCGAGCTGCTGCTGAAGGACCTGGACTTCATGGCGCGCCAGGTGCACCAGCTGCTGCACCTGGCCGAGGTGAGCGAGGCGCAGAACTACATCTTCGAGACCACCGACGTGACGCGCGCGGTGGCCGATGCGGCAGCCCAGCTCGAGCGCCTGGCGGGACGGCACGAGGTGGAGCTGGCGCTGCAGCGGCCCGGCCCCGCCGTGCGCCTGCAGGCGGATGCCGGGGCGCTGTTCATCCTGGTGAAGAACCTGGCGGAGAACGCGATCCTGCACTCGCCGCCGGGCTCGGTGGTGACGCTGGCCGTGGATGCGCAGGGGCTGAGTGTGCGCGACCGCGGCCCGGGCATCGCGGCGGCCGACCTGCCCCAGCTCTTCAAGCGCTTTTGGCGCGCGCGTGGCGGGGCGCACCAGGGGGCGGGGCTGGGGCTGTCGATCTGCCGCGAGATCGCGCAGGCGCATGGCTGGACCCTGGCGGCTCGCAATGCCTCGCCGGGGGCGGAATTCCAGCTGTCGTTCAAGTAGACGGCTGCTCCCGGATTGCGCTTCGCTCCATCCGGGCTACGGGAAATTCGTAGCCCGGATGCCAATCCGGGATTCGTCCTTCACGAGTCAGGGCGCGAGCAGGATGTAGTCCGCCGTATACGGCACCCGCTCGCTGCGTCCCAGCGTCGCGCTGTCGCACGCGACGGCCGGCGTGCCTCCGCCTGCGGTGTTGACGCGCTGGACGCTCGTGATCCCCGCGAACCGCCCCGGTCCGCCCACCGACTTGGCCGTCAGCAGCAGCCACGGGATGGCCCCCGCCAGCGGTGCATCCGCGCGCGCCTTGACGGTGCCGAGGATGCGGCTGCCATCCGCCGCCTCCCAGTGCGGCCCCGCGTAGTGGCGTCCCACCGGCGCCCCTTGCGCGTCGAACAGCTGCGCCTCGGGCGCCACCAGCGTCCATTCGGTGCCGCCGCCGCCGACCTTCTGCCGGCACTCGTAGATCTGCACGCCGCGCGCCGCGAGGCGTTCGACCGCGTGCTCGCCGGCCGGCACCAGGTCGGCCGGCACCGCGACCTTGGCCGGCTGCGATGCGCAGGCGGACAAGGCCAGGGCGGCGATCCAGGGAATGAGCTTCGTCATGCATGTGCTCCCGTGACAAGACTGCGAAGCGTCGACTATGCGCCGGCCCGGTGTGCCTGCAGGCTTTGGGGGCTTCCGGGTTGCAACAGCATGTTCCGGGTGAGAATGGTATCGAGTGGAAACGATTCCACTTTTTGGGAGTCCCGCGTGCCGGATCCGGGCTACGCTGCGGCCCCGGCACCAACACGACGAGGATCGATCATGGACTCCATCAAGCGCTGGCGCGCCGTCGCCGGGTTCTGTGCGTTGTGGGCGGGGCTGGCGGCGATGCCTGCGCAGGCCCAGGCGGTCGACACCTCCACGCTGGCCGGCAAGGTGGTGGTCGGCTACCAGGCGTGGTTCCGCTGCCCGGGCGACGGCAGCCCGGGCAACGGCTGGTCTCACTGGTCGAACGGCGCGCCCTCGGCCTCGACGCTGGCGATCGACGCCTACCCCGACGTGAGCGGCCTGCCGCCGGCCTCGCGCTGCCCGGTGCCGGGCATGACGGTGCAGGGGCAGCCTGCGTTCCTGTTCTCCTCGTACCCGAAGGAGACGGCCGACACGCATTTCGGCTGGATGCGCAGCTACGGCATCGATGGGGCGCTGGTGCAGCGCTTCCTGACCGACGTGCCCTGGCTTCGCAGCGAGAAGGACGTGGTGCTGCAGAACATCCGCGCCGCGGCCGAGAAGCATGGGCGCGGCTTCGCGATCGAGTACGACCTGAGCATGGACTACGGCGGCGTGAGCGACGACCAGGTCATCGCGCGGCTGCAGGAAGACTGGCAGCACCTGGCCGGCGAGCTGAAGCTGACGGCCAGCCCGTCCTACCTGAAGCACGACGGGCGGCCGATCGTGTCGGTGTGGGGCCTCGGCTTTGGCGACGACCGGCACGTGAACCGGCCGGCGCTCGGGCGGCGCATCGTCGAGTTCTTCAAGTCGCAGGCGCAGGTGAGCGTGATGGGCGGCGTGCCCGGGGGCTGGAAGGTGGGTGGGCGCTCGAGCTCGTCCGATCCGGGCTGGGCGGCGGTGTATGCGCTGCTGGACATCGTGCAGCCCTGGGCGGTCGGGTCCTTCGGCGACGCGGCGGGCGCCGACAACTGGAAGGCGCAGGTGCTGCAGCCCGACATGGCGCAGACGCGGGCGAACCGTCAGATGTACCTGCCGGTGATCTTCCCCGGCTTCTCGTGGCACAACCTGATGAAGACCGCGCCGCAGAACCAGATCCCGCGCCTGGGCGGCAGCTTCCTGTGGCGGCAGGCCTTCAATGCGCGGGACGTGGGTGCGACGGCGGTGAAGATCGCGATGTTCGACGAGGTCAACGAGTCGACGTCGATCTTCAAGGTGGCGTCGAAGCGCAGCCAGGCGCCGGACCAGGGTTACTGGCTGACGCTGGACGCGGATGGACGCGACCTGCCGAGCGACTGGTACCTGCGGCTCGCGTACGAGGTGGGGCGCGTGTACAGCGGCAAGGCGGCGAACACGGCGGCGATGCCGTCGAACCCGGGGCCGGGGTCGACGACCGAGCCGCCTGTGCCCCCGCCCGCCTCAGGCTGCGGCGTGCTGCCGGCCAACACGCTGCTGCCGGTCAACCGCCCGCTGACCTCGTGCGACGGTCGCTTCCAGCTGTGGATGCAGTCGGACGGCAACCTCGTGCTGTACCAGGGCAACCGGCCGTTGTGGGCCAGCGGCACGGCCGGGCACGCGGTCGGCAAGATCGCGATGCAGGGCGACGGCAACCTGGTGATCTACGACCCGGCGAACCAGCCGTTCTGGGCCAGCAACACGGCGGGCCAGCCGGGGGCGCACCTGAGCCTGCAGAACGACGGGAACCTGGTGATCTACCTGGGCAGCCAGGCGGTGTGGGCGTCGGGGAGCTGTTGCCGTTGAGCGACTGGCCGATGCAGCAAGGGGCAACTGCTTCTCGATGTGATAGAACGCAAGGCATCCGATCCTTGCAGAAGGCTCCGACGATCATGAAGCCGTCTACCGCGTTGGCAAGTCGCCGCGACGCTGTGCGCGAGGCGGTGGGGCGTTCGGGGTTGACCAACCCGCGGGTATTTGGATCTGTCGCGAAAGGGACGGACGTAGACGGCAGTGACTTGGACCTGCTGGTCGATGCGTCGCCCGGGACGACCTTGTTGGGGGGAAGGTCTCAGTTCCGCTGCACCCCCGCCAGGACGTCGAGGTCCTTGAACTTCCACTCGTCCGGCGATTCGCAGCGCAGCACCTTGTCCTGGCAGTACGCGCTGCCCAGGTCGAGTTCGACGGGCTCGATGCGCATGTTGGACTTGGTGCTGAAGAAGGCTTTCACCTTGGGCGCCAGCAGGTTCTGCGCGTTCTGCGCCGTGACCACGGCCAGCTTGCCCGACTGCAGGCGCAGCAAGGAGCCGACCGGGTAGATGCCCACCGTCTTGACGAAGGCCTGGAACACGCGCGGCTCGAAGTGCCCTTTCCACTGGGCCATGCGGCGCAGCGCCTCGCCCGGGTCCCAGCCCGACTTGTAGGGGCGCACCGAGGTGATGGCGTCGTAGACATCGCAGACCGCGCCCATCTTGGCGAACAGGCTGATCTGGTCGCCCGCCAGCCGGTGCGGGTAACCGCTGCCGTCCACCTTCTCGTGGTGGTGCAGGCAGACGTCGAGCACCACCGCGCCGGCCGTGCCGCCCTCGACCAGCATCTCGTGGCCGCGCTCGGGGTGGCCCTTCATGATGTCGAACTCGGCATCGGTGAGCTTGCCGGGCTTGTTCAGCACCTCGAGCGGCATCACCGCCTTGCCCAGGTCGTGCAGCATGCCCGCGAGGCCCGCCTTCTTCAGCTGGTCGCCCTGCAGCCCGAGCTGGCGCCCGAGCGAGACCATCAGCGCGCACACCGCCACCGAGTGCATGTAGGTGTATTCGTCGGCGCGCTTCAGCCGGGCCACGCTGATCAGCGCCCCGGGGTTGCGCAGCACCGATTCGGAGATCTCCTCGACCAGCTCCTCGCACTGGCCGGCATCGACCGCCTTGCCCAGGCGGGCCTCGCCGAACATCGAGGCGATCTTCGGCACCGAGCGGCGGTACAGCGCGGCGGCCTTGGCCATCGCGGCGTCCCCGCTGCCCAGGTCGTCGAACTCCATCGGCATCGAGGCGACGAATTCCAGCTCGCGCTCGACTTCGTCGGCGATCTCCTCCTGCGTCACGACCATCTGCCGGCCGGCGGGCCCCTCGACGTCCAGGCCCTTGCTGGTGTCGATCCAGAGTTCCTTCACGCCGCCGGAGGCGATGCGCTGGAAATCGGCCTCGGTCTTCAGCGTGAACTTGGAGCGCCAGAACGGATGGTCCATCCACGAGCCACAGAACTCGTGCACGTGCATGCCCAGGCGCAATTGCCCGACGGGGATCTTCTTGATCACGCTCGGTCTTTCTTCATGGGAGAGCCGACGACTGCATTTTGTCCGGAAAGGGTGTCGGGGCGTTATCGGCCGGCCCGTCGGATCCTGTAGCCCCCTCCCGTTCGCCCCCGATCCACTTTGGTTAAAAAAAGATCAAAGATAGCGCTTGCCGCGTCGAAGTCTCCTTCCTAGGATGCGCACCAAGGCACTCGGCCGGCCTGATCCGGCCCGAAGACGACCAACCAGGAGACAAGCAAGGTGATCCGCTGGGACGATTTGTCGCCGGGCGAACTGGCTGTGCTGGAAGCGGTGTTCTGGTCCGCCAGCAGCTCGCGCAGCGGCCTGGCCGCGGCCTCCACCTTCTCCAAGAGCAAGGCGAACGCGGCCGTGGCGGCGCTGATCGAGCGCGGCGTGCTCGAGGAAATCGGCCTGCAGGCCTCGTCCGGCGGCCGGCGTCCCGAGGCCTTGCGCATGAGCCGTGCCGTGGGCGTGCTGGCCAGCATCGACCTGGGCGCGACCAGCCTGGACGTCGCCATCCTGTCCCCCGACATGACGGTGCTCGCCCACCACGGCGAGCCGGCGGACGTGCGCGCCAGCCCGGCCGTGCTGCTCTCGCGCGTCCGCGAGCTGCTGCGCGAGCTGCTGCAGCGCTGCGGCGCAACGCGCAAGGAGGTCATCGGCATCGGCATGGGCGTCCCCGGCCCCGTCGCCTTCCACAGCGGCCTGCTCGTCAACCCGCCGCTGATGCCGGGCTGGGAAGGCCTGTCCATCCGTGAAGTGCTGGGCGAGGACTACGCGGCCCCGGTCTTCGTCGACAACGACGTGAACGTGATGGCCCTGGGCGAGCTCTGGCGCCTGCACCGGCGCCTGCCCAACTTCCTGGTCGTCAAGGTCGGAACCGGCATCGGCTGCGGCATCATTTGCCACGGCGAGGTCTACCGCGGCGCCGACGGCTCGGCCGGCGACGTCGGCCACATCTGCGTCGACCCCGACGGCCCGCGCTGCCACTGCGGCAACCTGGGCTGCGTCGAGGCGATGGCGGCCGGGCCGGCGATCTCGCGCATGGCGGTCGAGGCGGCACAGTCGGGCCAGAGTGCGCTGCTTGCCCAGGTCCTGAAGGAGCAGGGCGGCATCACGCCCGTCGACGTCGGCCAGGCGAGCCGTGCCGGCGACGCTGCGGCCCACGGCATCGTCCAGCGCGCCGGCGCCCGCATCGGGCAGATGCTGGCCTCGGTGGTGAATTTCTTCAACCCCTCGCACGTCTTCATCGGCGGCGGCATCACAGGCATCGGCCCGCTGCTGCTGGCCTCCATCCGGCAGAGCGTCTACCACCGCTCGCTCGCCCTGTCGACGCGGCACCTGGACATCCAGTACGCGCCGCTCGGCGAACGCACGGGCGTGATCGGCGCGGGCGTGCTGGCGCTCCAGGAGACCCTGCGGGCGCGTGGCGAGCGGCCCGGCGAAAGGGCGGCCGGATGAGCCTGCATGTCGACTTCGCCGCGGTGACGAAGGACTTCGGCGCCGTTCGCGTGCTGCACGACGTCAGCTTCGAGCTTGCCCCCGGCCGCGTCTACGGCCTGCTGGGCGAGAACGGCGCCGGCAAGTCGACGCTGATGAAGATCCTTGCCGGCTATGAACCGCCGAGCGAGGGCGAGCTGCGCATCGACGGCACGGCCCGGCGCTTCGCCAGCTCGCGCGATGCCGAGCGCGACGGCATCGTGCTGATCCACCAGGAGTTCAACCTCGCCGAAGACCTCAGCATCGCGCAGAACATCTTCCTCGGCCACGAGCGCCGGCGCGGCTGGCTGCTGGACGACGCCTCGATGCGCGAGGCCTCGCGCCAGGCCCTGCGCCAGGTCGGCCTGCAGGCTGACCCGGACACCCGGGTGCGCGAACTCATCGTCGCCGAGAAGCAGCTGGTGGAGATCGCGAAGGCGCTGTCGCGCCGGGCGCGGCTGCTCATCATGGACGAGCCGACCGCCACCCTCACCCCCGCCGAGACCGAGCGCCTGTTCGCGCTCATCAGCCAGCTGAAGGCCGACGGCGTGACCATCGTCTACATCTCGCACAAGCTGGACGAGGTGGAGCGCATCACCGACGAGGTGGTGGTGATGCGCGACGGCCGCTTCGTGACGCGCGCCCCGACGGCCGGCCTCTCGCGCCAGCAGATGGCCAACCTGATGGTGGGGCGCGAACTGTCCGACATGTTCCCGCCCCGGCTGCCGCCGGCGCCCGACGCGAAGCCGCTGCTGAAGGTGCAGGGCCTGACGGTGCCCGGCTGGGCCGCCGACGTGGGCTTCGAGGTGCGCGCCGGCGAGATCCTCGGCTTTGCCGGCCTGGTGGGCGCGGGCCGCACCGAGATGTTCGAGGGCCTGCTCGGCCTGCGCCCGCGCAGCGCCGGCCGCATCGAGCTGAACGGCCGCGAGCTGAGGCTGCGCAGCCCGCGCGAGGCGGCACGGCACGGCCTGACCTACCTCAGCGAGGACCGCAAGGGCAAGGGCCTGCACGTGCGGCTCTCGCTGCGCGACAACCTGACCCTGATGGACCTGGACCGCCACCTGCACCCGCTGCTTGACCCGAAGTCCGAGGACGAGGCGCTGCGCCAGGCGGTGGCGGATTTCGGGATCCGCACGCGCGACCTGGGCAGCCGGGCCGCGGCGCTGTCGGGCGGCAACCAGCAGAAGCTCGCGATCGCCAAGGTGCTGCAGCCGCAGCCGCAGGTGGTGGTGCTGGACGAGCCGACGCGCGGTGTCGACGTTGGCGCCAAGCGCGACATCTATTTCCTGATCCAGCGCCTGGCCGGGCAGGGCCGCGGCGTGGTGGTGATTTCATCCGAGCTGATCGAGCTGATCGGCCTGTGCCACCGCGTCGCCGTGATGCGCGCGGGCGTGTTGCAGACGACGCTGTCGGCCGAGCAACTGAGCGAAGAGGAGTTGATCGCCCATGCCACCGGAGTCCACTAGAGCCCCTCGGCCGGCGGGTACGCCGGCCGATCCCCCGGGGGGATCCGCGCCGGCTTGGAGCGGCCCGGCGCTCGGCCCGGGCGCTTCTTCCACCTGGCGGGTCAAGCTGCAGGCCGCCGGCCCCTGGCTTGGCCTCGTGCTGCTCTGCATCGCCGGCACCCTGCTGAACGGCGACTTCGCGACCTGGGACAACGCGATGAACGTGCTGACCCGCACCGCCTTCATCGGCATCATCGCGGTGGGCATGTGCTTCGTCATCATCAGCGGCGGCATCGACCTCTCGGTGGGCTCGATGGCCGCGCTGCTCGCCGGCAGCATGATCCTGCTGATGAACGGCATCGCGGCCCAGGTCGGCTCGCCGCTGCTCACGGTGGCGATCGGCATCGTCTTCGCGCTCGTGCTGGGCGCCGTGTTCGGCCTCGTGCACGGACTGCTCGTCACCAAGGGCCGCATCGAGCCCTTCATCGTGACGCTGGGCACGCTCGGCATCTTCCGCGCCTACCTGACCTACCTGGCCAACGGCGGCGCGATCACGCTCGACGGCAAGCTGTCCGATGTCTACAGCCCGGTCTACTACGGCAGCCTGCTGGGAGTGCCGTTCCCGATCTGGGTGTTCGCGGCCGTCGCCGCCGTCGGCGCGCTGATCCTCAACCGCACCGGCTATGGCCGCTACGTGCAGGCCATCGGCTCCAACGAGCAGGTGGCGCGCTATGCGGCGGTCAACGTCGACCGCATCAAGGTGCTGACCTACATGCTGCTGGGCGTCTGCGTGGGCATCGCCACCGTGCTGTACGTGCCGCGCCTGGGTTCCGCCTCGCCGACGACCGGCCTGCTGTGGGAGCTGGAGGCGATCGCCGCGGTGATCGTCGGCGGCACGGCGCTGAAGGGCGGGGAAGGGCGCATCACCGGCACGGTGGTCGGCGCGGTGCTGCTCTCGGTGATCAGCAACATCCTCAACCTGACCAGCATCATCAGCGTGTACCTCAACGCCGCCGTGCAGGGCGTCGTGATCATCATCGTCGCGTTCCTCCAGCGGGGCCGGCGCTAGGTTCCCCCGGGCCCGCGAGGGCCGTGTTCCACAACGAGCAGATCGACAACAGACAGGAGACGAGTTCCATGAAGTTCATTCCGCGCATCCTCGTGGCCCTGGCGGCGCTTGCCGCCGGCGCCGGTGTCTTCGCCCAGGACAAGGTCGTGATGGGCGTGTCCATCCCGGCCGCGACGCACGGCTGGGCCGGCGGCGTCGTCTATTGGGCGAACCGCACCAAGGCCGAGCTGGAGAAGGCCCATCCGGGCCTGCAGGTGATCGTCAAGACCGCGGGCTCGGCCTCGGAACAGGCGAACCAGGTGCAGGACCTGCAGACCGTCAACAAGATCAACACCCTGGTGATCCTGCCCTTCGAGTCGGCGCCGCTGACCCAGCCGGTGGCGCAGGTGAAGAACAAGGGCGTCTACGTGACCGTGGTCGACCGCGGCCTCACCGACACCAGCGCGCAGAACGCCTATGTCGCCGGCGACAACCCCGGCTTCGGCAAGGTGGCCGCCGAGTACATGGCCAAGGCCATGGGCGGCAAGGGCAACGTGGTGATCCTGCGCGGCATCCCGACGGTGATCGACAACCAGCGCGTCGATGCCTTCAACGCGGTGATGAAGACGCACCCGGACATCAAGGTGCTGGACGCCAAGCACGGCAACTGGAACCGCGACGACGCCTTCAAGGTGATGCAGGACTACCTGACGCGCTTCAAGCAGATCGACGCGGTGTGGGCCTCGGACGACGACATGGCGGTGGGCGTGCAGAAGGCCATCGACCAGGCGAAGCGCAGCGACGTCAAGCTGGTGATCGGCGGGGCCGGCTCCAAGGACTACATCAAGAAGGTGATGGACGGCGACAAGGTGGTGTCGGCCGACGTGACCTACTCGCCGAGCATGATCGCCGACGCGATGAAGATGACGGCCGAGGCGCGCGTGAAGGGCGGCAGCCTGCCGCCGACGACCATCATCCCCTCGGTGCTGATCACCAAGGACAACGCGGCGAAGTACTACGTGCCGGACTCCCCGTTCTGACCCGAAGGAGGACCTGACCATGGCCAGACCCGTCACCCTGTTCACCGGCCAGTGGGCCGACCTGTCGCTCGCCGAACTGGCGCCGCTCGCCAAGAAGATGGGCTACGACGGGCTGGAGCTCGCCTGCTGGGGCGACCATTTCAACGTGCAGGAGGCGCTGCAGTCCGAGCGCTACCTGGCGGACAAGCGCCGCCTGCTCGAGCAGCACGGCCTGCAGTGCTTCGCGATCGGCAACCACCTGACCGGCCAGGCGGTGTGCGACCTGATCGACGAGCGCCACCGGGCCATCCTGCCAGCCGCCCTGTGGGGCGACGGCGATCCGGAGGGCGTGCGCCGGCGCGCCGCGCGCGAGATGCAGGACACGGCGCGCGCCGCCGCGAAGTTCGGCGTGAAGACGGTGACGGGCTTCACCGGCTCGTCGATCTGGCATGCGCTGTATGCCTTCCCGCCGACGAACCAGGCGTTCTGGAACAAGGGGTTCGAGGACTTCGCGGCGCGCTGGACGCCGATCCTCGACGTCTTCGAGGACGTCGGCGTGAACTTCGCGCTGGAGGTGCACCCGACCGAGATCGCCTTCGACATCGCGAGCAGCCAGCGCGCGATCGAGGCGGTGAAGGGGCACCGGCGCTTCGGCTTCAACTTCGACCCGAGCCACCTCGGTTACCAGGGGGTGGACTACGTCAAGTTCCTGCGCACGTTCGGCGACCGCATCCACAACGTGCACATGAAGGACGTGTGGTGGGGCAAGGGCGACGGCACGGTGGGCGTGTTCGGCGGCCACACCAGCTTCGGCGACGCGCGCCGGTTCTGGGACTTCCGCAGCGTGGGGCGGGGGATGATCGATTTCGAGGGGATCATCGTCGCGCTCAACGACATCCGCTACCAGGGGCCGCTGAGCGTGGAGTGGGAGGACAGCCGGATGGACCGCGTGCACGGCGCGACCGAAAGCGCGGCCTACACGCGGCGGCTCGATTTCAAGCCGTCGGCGCGGGCCTTCGACGCCTCGTTCGAGAAATGAGAAGGGGCTGCTGATGCGCAAGCTGCGATATGCGATGGTGGGCGGCGGCCGCGGGGCCTTCATCGGCGCCGTGCACCGCAAGGCGATGGCGCTGGACGGGCAGATCGAGCTGGTGGCGGGCGCGCTCTCGGCCGATGCGGCGAAGGCGCGCGACTCGGGGCGCGACCTGGGGCTGGCCGAGGCGCGCAACCACGGCAGCTGGCAGGCGCTGCTGGACGACGAGCTGAAGCGGCCGCGCGGCGAGCGCATCGACTTCGTCAGCATCGTCACGCCCAACCATGTGCACTTCGAGGTGGCGAAGGCCTTCACCGAGGCCGGCATCCACGTGGTGTGCGACAAGCCGCTGGTGCACACCAGCGAGCAGGCGCAGGCGCTGCTGGCGGCGCGCTCGCGCAGCGGAACGGTGTTCGGCGTCACGCACAACTACACCGGCTACCCGATGGTGCGGCAGGCGCGCGAGATGGTGCGGGCCGGCGAACTGGGCGAGATCCGCAAGGTGATCGTCGAGTACAACCAGGGCTGGCTCGCGACGCAGCTGGAGAGCACCGACCACAAGCAGGCCGACTGGCGGGTCGATCCGGCGAGGAGCGGCATCGTCGGCGCGATGGGCGACATCGGCACGCATGCCGAGAACCTGGTGGCGAGCGTGTGCGGGCTGGAGATCGAGGCGCTGTGTGCCGACCTGACCGCCTTCGTGCCGGGGCGCCGGCTCGACGACGACGGCAACCTGCTGCTGCGCTACAAGGGGGGGGCGCGCGGCGTGATGATCGCCTCGCAGATCGAGATCGGCGGCGAGAACGACCTGCGGCTGCGGGTGTTCGGCACGCAGGGTTCGCTGACGTGGCACCAGGAGGATCCGAACCTGCTTGTGCATGCGCCGCTGGATGGGCCGAAGCGGCTGCTGACGCGGGGATCGCCGTGGCTGTGCGAGGCGGCGAAGAAGGCGTCCCGGTTGCCGACGGGGCATCCGGAGGCCTTCATCGAGGCGTTTGCGAATCTCTACCTGGGCGTGGCGGAGGCGATCCGGGCGCACGAGGAAGGGCGAGCCCTCGGGCCGCTGGAAGGCGACTTCCCGACGCTGGAAGACGGCGCGCGCGGCGTGAAGTTCATGGAGAAGACGGTCGAGTCGAGCCGGTCGGCGGCCAAGTGGACACCGTGGGCCTGACCCGCGCCCACGTTCATCGCTTCTCGGCGTCGGCCTTGCGGATGCGAACGGCCTTGCGCTTCTCGGGCTCGGCTGGCTTCGTGGCCGTCGCCGCCAGCGCCGCTTCCGGCGTCACCGCCGGCGCCGTCTCGCCCTCGGCACCTTCGGCCTTCGCCTCCTCCGCCTTGATCACCCGCGTGTACGGGGCCAGGATCCCCACCATCTGCCCGTAGATCTTCGGGTTCCCCGCGACGACCTCGCGCTGGTACATGAAGTCGGCCTCGCCGGTGAAGTTGCCGATCAGCCCGCCCGCCTCGGTGATGATCAGCGAGCCGGCGGCAATGTCCCAGGGGTTCAGCCCGGTCTCGAAGAAGCCGTCGTAGTAGCCGGCCGCGACGTAGCACAGGTCCAGCGCCGCCGCCCCCGGCCGGCGCAGGCCGGCGCAGTTCTGCATCACCTCCTCGAACATCTTCACGTAGCGCTTGAAGTTGTCGCCCTTGCGGAACGGGAAGCCGGTGCCGATCAGCGAATCCTGCATCCGCGTGCGCTTCGAGACGCGCAGCCGCTTGTCGTTCAGGTAGGCGCCGCGGCCCTTCGAGGCATAGAACAGGTCGTTGCGCGACGGGTCGTAGACCACCGCCTGCTGCACCTGGTCGCGGAAGGCGAGGGCGATCGACACCGCATACACCGGGAAGCCGTGGATGAAGTTGGTCGTGCCGTCCAGCGGGTCGATGATCCAGACGTATTCGCTGTTCTTCGCGCCGTGCGTACGGCCGGATTCCTCGGCCAGGATGCCGTGGCCGGGGTAGGCGGCCAGCAGGGTCTCGATGATGGCCTGCTCGGCCATCTGGTCCACCTCGGTCACGAAGTCATTGGGCGACTTGGTGTTCACCTTCAGCAGGTCGAGGTCGAGCGAGGCCCGGTTGATGAGGGCTCCGGCGGCGCGGGCGGCCTTGATGGCCACGTTGAGCATGGGATGGAGCGCTTGCGACATGGGAGGAACCTGCGGAAGTGAAAGGCGGACGATGATGAGAAAGAGCGGGCAGGCCCCGGGGGACCTGCGGATAATCGCGATTTTAGCCGCTCGCCCCATGCCTGCCGACAGCAGCACCCGCTTCATCCTTCTCAACACCAGCCACTACGGCAACATCGGCGCCACGGCGCGCGCGATGAAGACCATGGGCTTCGGCGACCTGGTGCTGGTGGCGCCGCGCTTCGCCGACGCGCTGGTGCACGAGGACACCATCGCGATGGCCAGCGGCGCGGCCGACGTGCTGGTGCGCGCCCGCATCGTCGGCACGCTGGCCGAGGCGCTGGACGGCGTCAGCTACGCCTGCGCCACCGCGATGACGCCACGCGACTTCGGCCCGCCGACCCATGCGCCGCGCGAGCTGTTCCCGACCCTTGCCGCCGGTGCGCACCGCGTCGCCTTCGTCTTCGGCTCCGAACGCTTCGGCATGGCCAACGAGGACGTCTACCGCTGCCACGCCTGCCTCAGCATCCCCACCCACCCCGACTACGGCTCCCTGAACCTGGCCCAGGCCGTGCAGCTGCTGGCCTACGACTGGCGCCAGGCCCTGGGCGGCTTCGCGGTGCAGCCGCGCGTGCCGGACGCCGCCCTCGCCGACGGCGCCCAGGTGCAGGGCCTGCTGGAGCACTGGCGGCAGGCCCTGGTCGAGATCGGCTTCCTCGACCCGGCGGCGCCGAAGAAGCTGATGCCGCGGCTGAACCAGGTGCTCAACCGGGCCGGGCTGACGGCGGAGGAGGTGCACATCCTGCGCGGCATGGCCCGCGCCGTGCAGCGACACCGTTCCCCCTGATGGCGAAGGACCTTCGGAGTGCCAGATAAACTGGCGCGCCCCGGCCACCCCGCCTGCCCCATGTTCGACCGCCTCCGAGACGACATCGCCTGCATCCTCGAGCGCGACCCCGCCGCGCGCAGCACCTGGGAGGTCCTCACCTGCTACCCCGGCCTGCATGCGCTGCTGATGCACCGCTGGGCGCATGCCTGCTGGACGGGCGGCTGGCGCTGGATGGGGCGCTTCATCTCGCACTGGGCGCGCTTCCTCACCGGCATCGAGATCCACCCGGGCGCGACCATCGGCCGCCGCGTCTTCATCGACCACGGCATGGGCGTCGTCATCGGCGAGATGGCCGAGATCGGCGACGAGTGCACGATCTACCAGGGCGTGACGCTGGGCGGTACTTCGCTGGTGAAGGGCGCCAAGCGCCACCCGACGCTGGAGCGCGGGGTGATCATCGGTGCCAATGCCTGCGTGCTGGGTGGGTTCACGGTGGGCGAGGGGGCCCGCGTGGGCTCCAATGCCGTGGTGACCAAGCCGGTGCCGGCGGGGGCGACCGCGGTGGGCAACCCGGCGCGCATCATCCTCGCGAAGGATGAATCGGCGCCGGCGGTATCGGCGCCGCAGAAGGGCTTCTCGGCCTACGGCGTGACGCAGGGGGACGACCCGGTGTCACAGGCCATGAAGGGGCTCATCGAGAACGCCTCGGGGCATGAGCACCAGATCGCGCTGCTGTGGGCGGCAATCGAGAAGCTCTCGCCGGTGAAGGAGGATTGCGTGCCGAGCGATGCGCAGAAAGCGGAGCATTTCGATGCCGAGCGGCTGAACCAGCTCGTCAAGTGACCGGTGATTCCCGGATTGGCATCCGGGCTACGGGTCTTGGTAGCCCGGATGAAGCGAAGCGGAATCCGGGGCCTTCCTATCGCTTCGGGCGGAATGCCCGGCACACGGTCTCGTCGGTGACGATGTAAGGCCCGCCGATCAGGTCGATGCAATACGGCACCGCCGCGAAGATCCCGGGCACCGCCGGCTGCGCGTTCGGCAGCCCTTCCAGCGTCTCGGCGATCGACTTCGGCTGCCCCGGCAGGTTGATGATCAGCGCCTTGCCGCGCAGCACTGCCACCTGCCGCGACAGGATCGCGGTCGGCACGAAGCGCAGGCTGATCTGCCGCATCTGCTCGCCGAAGCCCGGCATCTCGCGCTCGCCCACGGCCAGCGTCGCTTCCGGCGTCACGTCGCGCGGCGAGGGCCCGGTGCCGCCGGTGGTCAGCACCAGGTCGCAGCGCCGCTCGTCCACCAGCTCGACCAGCGTCGCGCTGATCTGCGCCTGCTCGTCCGGGATCAGCCGCGACTCCCACTCGATCGGGTTGCGCAGGGCACGCGCGAGCCAGGCGCGCAGGGCCGGCAGCCCCTTGTCCTCGTAGACGCCGGTGGAGGCGCGGTCGCTGATCGACACCACGCCGATGCGCACCGCCTGCAGCGGCGCGGCGGGGGCCTCAGGGCTGCTCATCGCCCGCCTCCTGCGCCTTGATGAACTGGAACAGCTCGCGGTAGGCCCGGCCGCTGCGCTGCTCGGGCGCGGCCGCCGCGTCCTTGCGCGCCGCGCGGATCAGGCTGCGCAGCTGCTGCAGGTCGGCGGCCGGGTGCACGGCGATCCAGCGCGTCAGTGCGTCGTCATCGGCGATCAGCTCGGCGCGCCAGCGCTCGGCCTCGTGCAGGGCCAGCGAATCCTGCGCCCGGCCGAGCTGCATCGCCAGCACGGCCTCGCGGATCGGGCCGACATCGTCGCCGCGCCGCATCAGCTTGCCGATGTACTGCATCTGGCGGCGCCGGCCTTCGTGCGACTTCGTGCGCCGGTACTCCATCACCGCACCGATCAGCGTCTCGGACACCGGCAGGGCGAGGATGCGGCTTTCCGGCAGGGCGGCGAAGGCTTCGCCCAGGGCCTGCAGCTCGTGCATTTCCTTCTTGAGCTGGGTCTTGCTCGGCCCGTCGTCGCCGAGCTCGGCTTCGGGGGCGGGCGCTTCGGCGAAGCGATTCTTGGGCGATCGAGGGGCCATGAGGGGAAACGAGGGCTGGGCAGGCAAGGGCGTCGGTATGATAGCCCTCGCCTTCCAGCCCACTGCCTTCATGACCGCCTCTTCCACTCCCACCCATGGCTTCGCCTACTCGCGCGAACGCTTCGAGCAACTGGTCGAGGACGCGCTGGCCCTGGGCAAGACCCTCGGCGCGAGCGACATGGGGGTCGAGGTTTCCGAGGGCGCCGGGCTGTCGGTGTCGGTGCGCAAGGGCGAGATCGAGAACGTCGAGCGCAACCGCGACAAGTCGATCGGCGTGACGGTCTACCTGGGCCAGCGCCGTGGCAACGCCAGCACCTCCGACTTCTCGCGCGCCGCGCTCGAGCAGACGGTGAAGGCCGCGTACGACATCGCCCGCTTCACCGCCGACGATCCGGCGGCCGGCCTGCCCGACGAGGCCGACCTGGCGCGCGGCGAGGATGCCACGCGCGACCTCGACCTCTTCCACCCCTGGGACATCGACGCCGCCGCGGCCGCCGAGCTGGCCCGCCGCTGCGAGGCGGCGGCGCTCTCGACCGACCGCCGCATCACCAATTCCGAGGGCGCCGGCGTGTCGGCGCAGCAGTCGCACTTCTTCGCCGGCAACAGCCGCGGCTTCCGCGGCGGCTATGCGAGCTCGCGCCATTCGATCTCGGTGGCGCCGATCGCGTCGCTGCCCGGTCGCGGCGGCGACGACATGCAGCGCGATGCCTGGTACAGCTCGATGCGCTCGCCCGACGACCTGGCGAGCCCCGAGGCCATCGGCCGCTATGCCGCCGAGCGTGCGCTGTCGCGCCTGAAGTCGCGCAAGATCAAGACCTGCGAGGTGCCGGTGTTGTTCGAGTCGACGCTCGCCACCGGCCTGCTGGGCGGCTACGTGCAGGCCACGAGTGGCGGCGCGCTGTACCGCAATTCCAGCTTCCTGATCGACAGCCTGGGCCAGCAGGTGCTGGCGCCGCACATCGACATCAAGGAGAACCCGCACCTGCGCGGCGGCAAGGGCAGCGCGCCCTTCGACGACGAGGGCGTGGTGACGAAGGTGCGCGATGTGGTGACGGCCGGCGTCGTGCAGGGCTATTTCCTGTCGAGCTATTCGGCGCGCAAGCTCGGCATGCGCACCACGGGCCATGCGGGCGGCTCGCAGAACCTGATCTTCACCAGCCGGCTGACGCAGCCGCAGGACAACCTGGACGAGATGCTGCGCAAGCTCGGCCGCGGTCTCTTCGTCATCGAGCTGATGGGGCAGGGCGTCAACTACGTCACCGGCGACTATTCGCGCGGGGCAGCGGGCTTCTGGGTCGAGGACGGGCGCATCGCCTACCCGGTGCACGAGATCACCATCGCCGGCAACCTGAAGCAGATGCTGCGCAACATCGTCGCGGTCGGCGCGGATGCCTACACGATGGGCACCAAGACCATCGGCTCGGTGCTCATCGATCGGATGAAGATCGCGGGGCTCTGAGCCGGGCTCGCGCCGGGCCCTGCGTAGTTTCTCGGACGGGGAAACACCCCTCGCGTCGGATTTCGCGGGCCTCCTAGAATCCCGCGGTTCGTTCAGTCACGCATTACCCTTCCCAAGGAGACTCCGCATGGAACGCCGTTCCTTCATTCGTCAAACCGGCCTGGCCGGCGTGCTGGCCGCCGGCGTGGCGCCGGCCGTCGTGCACGCGCAAGCCGCGGTGCGCTGGCGCCTCGCCTCGAGCTTCCCGAAATCGCTGGACACGATCTATGGCGGCGCCGAAGTGTTCGCCAAGAAGGTCGGCGAGATGAGCGGCGGCAAGTTCCAGATCTCGGTGCACGCGGCCGGCGAGATCATGCCGGCCTTCGGCGTGGTCGACGCGGTGCAGAACGCCACCGTCGAGATGGCGCACACCGTGCCGTACTACTTCTTCGGCAAGGACGAGACCTTCGCCATCGGCGCCTCGATCCCCTTCGGCCTGAACTCGCGCCAGATGAGCGCGTGGATGTTCGAGGGCAACGGCCTGAAGCTGATGCGCGAGTTCTACCGCAACTACAACATCATCAACTTCCCCGGCGGCAACACCGGCGCGCAGATGGGCGGCTGGTTCCGCAAGGAGATCAACTCCGTCGCCGACATGAAGGGCCTGAAGTTCCGCATCGGCGGCTTCGCCGGCCGGATCGTCGAGCGCCTGGGCGCGGTGCCGCAGAACCTGCCGGGCGGCGACATCTACCCGGCGCTGGAGAAGGGCACGATCGACGCCGCCGAATGGGTGGGCCCGTACGACGACCAGAAGCTCGGCTTCAACAAGGTCGCGCCGCACTACTACTACCCCGGCTGGTGGGAAGGCGGCCCGCAGATCGATCTGTACATCAACACCAAGGCCTACGACGCGCTGACGCCGGAATACAAGGCCATCGTCGAGTCGGCCTCGGCCTTCGCGCACGTCGACATGCAGGCCAAGTACGATGCCCGCAACCCGACCGCGCTGAAGCAGCTGGTCGGCGCCGGCACCAAGCTGCACCGCTTCCCGAAGGACGTGATGGATGCGTGCTTCAAGGTGTCGATGGAGTACTACAGCGAGCTGTCGGGCAAGAACCCGGCCTGGAAGAAGGTGTACGAGGACTACGCCAAGTTCCGCGCCGACCAGGTGCTGTGGTTCCGCTTCGCCGAAGCCGCCTTCGACGACTTCATGCAGGCGCAAAAGCTCTGAGGCACTGAGCGGCGGCGGGGTTTTCCCTGCGGGGAAAATCCTTGCCACGGCTGTCTGACGTTCCGGAAGAATTCTCTCATCGCATTTTCGAGGAGAGAGTTTCATGGAACGTCGTGCCTTTGTAGGCCGGGCCGGCCTGGCGGGCGTGCTTGCGGCCGGCAGCGCCCCTGCCATCGTCCATGCGCAGACGGCCTTGCGCTGGCGCCTGGCGTCGAGCTTTCCCAAGTCCCTGGACACCATCTTTGGCGCCGCCGAGGTCTTCGCGAAGAAGGTCGGCGAGCTGTCCGGCGGCAAGTTCCAGATCTCGGTGCATGCGGCCGGGGAGATCATGCCGGCCTTCGGCGTGGTCGACGCGGTGCAGAACGCGACCGTCGAGATGGCGCACACGGCGCCTTACTATTTCTTCGGCAAGGACGAGACCTTTGCCCTCGGCTGCGCCATTCCCTTCGGCCTGAACTCGCGCCAGATGACGGCGTGGATGTACGAGGGCAACGGTCTGAAGCTGATGCGCGAGTTCTACCGCAGCTACAACATCATCAACTTCCCCGGCGGCAACACCGGTGCACAGATGGGCGGCTGGTTCCGCAAGGAAATCAAGTCGCTGGCCGACATGAAGGGCCTGAAGATGCGCATCGGCGGCTTCGGCGGCCGGGTGCTGGAGCGCATCGGCGCGGTGCCGCAGAACATCCCCGGCGGCGACATCTACCCGGCGCTGGAGAAGGGCACGATCGATGCGGCCGAGTGGGTGGGGCCGTACGACGACCAGAAGCTCGGCTTCAACAAGGTCGCGCCGCACTATTGCTATCCGGGCTGGTGGGAGGGCGGGCCGCAGCTCGACTTCTTCATCAACACCAAGGCCTACGAGGCGCTGACGCCGGACTACAAGGCGGTGATCGAGGCGGCCTCGGCGCTGGCCCACGTCGACATGCAGGCCAAGTACGACTACCGCAACCCGGGCGCGCTGAAGCAGCTGGTGGGCGGCGGGACCAAGCTGTTCCGCTTCCCGAAGGACGTGATGGAGGCGGCGTTCAAGGCCGCGCTCGAGATGTACGGCGAGCTGTCGGCGAAGAACCCGAACTGGAAGAAGGTGTACGAGGACTACGCCAAGGTGCGGGCGGACCAGAACCTGTGGTTCCGGTTCGCAGAAGCGGCGTTCGACGACTTCATGCAGACACAGAAGTTGTAGGGCGGAACCGGGCGACGGAAGATGCCACACAGGGGTGGGCTGAAAGTCGGCGCTGTCGAACAGCGCACCCTTACTCAGCCCGCTCCCGACATCTTTTCAAGGTTGCTCACATGTTCGCATTCCACGGCTTAAAGGACATCACTAAAAGGAGCGTCGGCTCTCTCAAGAAGCTTGCCAATGATGTTCTCCGCAAGGACATTGGCGTTGCACGAAAAAACGCCAAAGACAACTCGCCACGTAGGAGTGAACAGCCGGATCCAGAGGTTCTCGCCTACTTTGAGGCACTGAGGCAGAGGCACACGCCGGCGCTCGACAGTGGGTTGGCATCGCCCACCGGCACTCGTCAAGCGGAACTTGCGCAAATGAAGACCGAGCTGGAGGCAAGAGAAGCGCGCGTCAAGAAAGTGCAGGATCAGATCCGCGGCGTCAACCACAAGGCGGCTCGCATTTAAGCTTCGACGATCGGATGGAGCGAAGCGCAATCCGGGGCGTGGCCGTCGACACGTGACGGACGATCCCCGGATTGGCATCCGGGCTACGAGCGATCCCGCAGCTCCGGCGCCAGCGCATAGCGCGTGAACACTGCCAGCACCCTTGGATCGGCTGCGTTGAACAGGGTCACGACCCCGGCCCCGCCGCGCACCACCATGCGCGGCGCGACCAGCCAGGCGAGCCAAGGCAGGTAGATCAGCTTGGCCTGGACCACGTCGGCCCAGCGCACCCGCTTGGTCCAGATCCAGGTCTGCACGATTTCGCGCGCATCGATGCGGATGCGGCTCTTCAGCACCCAGTAGTTCGTCACCACCAGCACGATCAGCCCGCCGGCCACCAGCAGCTTCGCACCCGTCGACGCATTGCGCAGCGTCGCCTGGTCCAGCGCCAGCGCTCCGGCCCCGAACACCGCCAGCGTCAGCGCCGTCAGCAGCAGCTTGACGAATGGCGGGAAGGCCGGGCCCTCCGCCGCCGTCACCGGCGCGATGCCGCCTTCGCCGCTCACTTCTTCTCTTCCGGCTTCTTCTCGTCTGGCACGCTGTTCTTGAACAGCTCGTCCAGGTTCTCGTCCTTCGAGCGGTAGGTGTCCCCGGCCGGTGCCTCGATCTTCACCTTGTCGAGGTCGATCTTCACTTCCTTGTCGAGGAAGACCGTCACCGTCTGCGGGAAGAAGATCACGATGACCACCAGCAGCACCTGCAGCAGCACCCAGGGGATCGAGCCCAGGTAGATGTCGCTGGACATCACCTTGCGCGGCAGCGAGCCCTGCTTGAACAAGGTGTCCGCGATGCTGCGCAGGTAGAACAGCGCGAAGCCGAAGGGCGGGTGCATGAAGCTCGTCTGCATGTTCACGCACAGCAGCACGCCGAACCAGATCATGTCGATGCCGAGCTTGTCGGCCACCGGCGCGAGCATCGGCAGGATGATGAAGGCGATCTCGAAGAAGTCGAGGAAGAAGGCCAGGAAGAAGACGAACAGGTTGACGACCACCAGGAAGCCGATCTGGCCGCCCGGCAGGCTGCTCAGCATGTGCTCGATCCACTTCGCGCCGTCCACGCCCTGGAACACCAGCGAGAACACGCGCGAGCCGATCAGGATGAACACCACCATCGCGGTGATGCGCATCGTGCCCAGCATCGCCTCGCGCACCAGCGGCCAGGTCAGGCGCCGGTGCAGCGCGGCCAGGATGAAGGCCCCCACCGCGCCCATCGCGCCCGCCTCGGTCGGCGTGCACACCGCCGTGTTGATGCCGGGCAGGCCGCCCATGCTGCCCAGCACCGCGAAGATCAGGATCGCCGATGGGATGATGCCGCGCAGGCACTTCTTCCACAGCGCCCAGCCGTCCAGCGTGCGCGCGCCCTTGGGCACGCCCGGCACGTGCTCCGGCTTGATGCGGGCCAGCACGAAGGTGTAGGCGGCGAACAGCAGCACCTGCAGGATCGACGGGCCCCAGGCGCCCTTGTACATGTCGCCCACCGACTTGCCCAGCTGGTCGGCCAGCACCACCAGCACCAGCGAGGGCGGCACGAGCTGCGTGATCGTGCCCGACGCGGCCAGCACGCCGGTGGCATAGCGCATGTTGTAGCCGTAGCGCATCATCACCGGCAGCGAGATCATCGCCATCGCGATCACCTGGCCGGCCACGGTGCCGGTGATCGCGCCGAGGATGAAGCCGACGATGATCACCGAGTAGCCGAGGCCGCCGCGCACCGGGCCGAACAGCTGGCCCATCGAGTCGAGCATGTCCTCGGCGAGGCCGCATTTCTCGAGGATCGCGCCCATCAGCGTGAAGAACGGGATCGCGAGCAGCAGGTCGTTCGACAGGATGCCGAACACGTTCAGCGGCAGCGCCGCCATGAACTCGGGCTGGAACCAGCCCTGCGAGATCGCGATGAAGCCGCACAGCAGGCCCAGGGCCGACAGCGAGAACGCGACGGGGAATCCGATCAGCATGATCAGGATCAGCCCCGCGAACATCAGCGGGGCGAAGTTCTCCACGGTCATTGCAGCGGCCTCTCGTAGTGCAGGTCCATCTCGTAGGTGTGCGTGAGCCAGCCCACGCGCTTGATGATTTCAGACACGCCCTGCAGGACCACCAGCCCGAAGCCGAGCGGCAGCGTCAGCATCGCGGGCCAGCGGACCAGGCCGCCGGCGTTGCTGGACATCTCGCCGCTGACGAACCACTTCACGAACAGCGGCCACGAGAAGTACAGCATCACCGACATCACCGGCAGCAGGAAGAAGACCAGCCCGAACAGGTCGATCCACACCCGGCCCTTGCTGGAGAACCGGCCGTAGATCACGTCCACCCGCACGTGCTCGTTGACGCGCAGCACCTGGGCGGCGCCCAGCATCACGCACACCGCGAACAGGTACCACTGGATCTCCAGGTAGGCGTTCGAGCTGTAGTTGAAGGCGTAGCGGACGACGGCATTGCCGGCACTGATGAAACAGGCCAGGAACACCGCCCACTTCGCCACCCAGGCAAAGCGGTCGTTCAGCGCGTCGATCCAGCGCGCCAGTGTCAGGAGTTGGGACACGGGTGTCTTCCTCGAATAGGGGGCAGCGATATCAGACCCTGTTTCGCCGTCCGGCGCCACGGGTCTATCCGCTACGTGGTTCTACGCAACAGGGTCGATGCCGAAGTCACGGCAATGCTCCACCGCGTATTTGATCAGCTCCGCCTGGCCTTCCAGGTTGAGCTTGCGCTTGATGTTCTGGCGGTGCGATTCGACGGTGCGCACGCTCAGGGCCAGGTCCTGGGCGATCTGCTTGCTGGAGCGGCCCTTGGCCAGGCAGGCGAGGATCTCGCTCTCGCGCAGCGACATCACCGGCCGCGGCGTCTGCGCCCGGTTCAGCCGGCCGGAGATGGCAGCGCTGAGGAACGTCTCTCCGGCCTGCACCGCGGCGATGGCCTCGATGATGTCGCTCGACGGCGCATCCTTCAGCACGTAGCCGCGTGCGCCGGCCTGCATCGCCCGGTTCACGTACTCGGGGTTGTCGTACATGCTCAGCACCAGCACGCGCAGCGCGGGCCGTTCGGCGAGCAGGCGGCGCGTCAGCTCGATGCCGTTGATGTCCTTCATGCCGATGTCCATCAGCACCAGGTCGACCTCGGTCGCGGCGAGGCGGGCCGAGGCCTCGACCGCGTCGCCGGCTTCGCCGACGACGTCCAGGCCCGGCACGCTGCACAGGCGGGCCTTGAGCCCCTCGCGCACCAGGGGATGGTCGTCGACGATCAGCAGGCGGGTCGGTGGGGTCATGGGGCGCCCGGGGCAAAGCGGCGCAGCGCGGCCGCCGGCACGTCGGCCACGACCTCGGTGCGCCCGGGGCGGGAAAGCACGTCCAGCCGCCCGCCGATCGAGGCCAGGCGCTCGCGCATGTTGCGCAGGCCGATGCCGCGGCGCGGGTGCTGCTGCATCGCGCCGACGTCGAAGCCGCGGCCGTCGTCGATCACGCGCAGCCGCACGCCGCCCGCCCCGAAGGCCAGGCGCAGCGCGACCCGGCTCGCGGCGGCGTGCTTGTCGATGTTGTTCAGCGCCTCTTGCGTGACGCGGAACAGCACGGTGTTGATCTCGTTCGGCAGGCCCTCGGGCGGCTCGCCACGCACCCGCACCTGCAGCGGCAGGCGGCGCTGCTCGCCGAATTCCTCGCCCAGGTGGGCCAGCGCCGCCGGCAGGCCCAGCACGTCGAGCTCGGCCGGGCGCAGGCGGTGCGAGATCTCGCGCACCTCGCCGAGCGCGCCGTTCAGCCGCACCAGCGCCTTGGTCAGCGTGGCCGGCGCGGCCTCGCCCAGCTGCGCGACCGAGGATTCCATCAGCAGCTTGATCGAGACCAGGGTCTGGCTGGTGCTGTCATGCAGCTCGCGGGACAGGTAGGCGCGCTCGTCCTCCTGCGAGCGCACCACCTGGCGCGCGAGCAGGCGCAGCTTGGCGTCGGCGATGCGCTGCTCGCTGACGTTGAGCACCAGGCCGCAGCCGCCGATCAGCCCGATGCCCAGCAGCGCGATGCCGGCGATCCACCACATCGTGTCGGCGATGTTGCTGGTGACCTGCTGGTCGAGCTGGGCCATGGTGGCCTGCACGTCGTCCAGGTACAGGCCGGTGCCGAGCATCCAGTTCCAGCGCGGCAGCGCGACCACGTAGCCCAGCTTGGCCGTGATCTGGCCGGTGGAGGGCTTGCGCCAGAGGTACTCGACGAAGCCGCCTCCCTGCTTCGCGCGCTCGATCAGGTGCTGGATGACGGGGGCGCCGCTCACGTCGCGCATGTCCCACATGTCGCGCCCGACCAGCTCGGGCTGGCGCGGGTGCATCAGGCTCTTGCCCGTCAGGTCGTAGAGGAAGAAGTAGCCGTCGCTGCCGTAGTCCAGCGAGGCGAGCAGGCGGATCGCTTCCTCGCGCGTCGCCGCGTCGTCGCGGCCGGAGGCGTAGAGCGGGGCGATGGTGCTCTGCGCCAGGTCGACGTAGTGCCGCAGCTCGTTCTGCTTGGAGGCGAGGGTGGCGCTCTCGACGACCGCGCGCTCGCGGGCGGCGAGGTCGTTCTCCTTCTGGCGCACCGCCACGGCGATCAGCAGCAGCGAGGCGACCAGCGGGATCACCGCCAGCAGGAAGACCTTGAGCTTCAGCCGCATGACTGCTCCGGCCGGTGGCGTGGTGGCGGGCTTCAGGCGCCGGTGGCGGCGCGGTAGAGCTTGCCGGAGCGGGTGCCGGTGCGGCAGAACGCGAGGATGGGTCGCGGCAGCGTCGCGAGCAGCTCGCCGAAGCGGGCGATCTCTTCCGGCGTCTGCACCGCAGGCGACACCGGCAGGTGCGCGTACTGCAGGCCGGCGGCGCGGGCCGCGGCCTCGATCTCGGCGCTGGTCGGCTGGTCCGGGCCGCCCTCGAAATCGGGGCGGTTGTTGATCACGCTCTTGAACCCCTGCTGCGCGGCCCAGGCCATCGCGGCGGGATCGAGCTGGGGCGCGACGCAGACGTCGGCGCTGAGCGGCTGGACGACAGGATCGGTCATGGTCGGCCCCTGCAGTGGCGGATCAGCGGCTGAGCGCCTGCTTGACGGCGGCGGAGACCAGGCCCATGTCGGCCTTGCCGGCCAGGCGCGTCTTGACGGCGCCCATCACCTTGCCCATGTCGCCGGGGCCGGCCGCGCCCAGTTCGGCGACGATCCTGCCCACCTCGGCGGCGATCTCGTCGGCCGACAGGCGCTGCGGCAGGTAGCCTTCGAGCACGGCCAGTTCGGCGCTTTCCTTGTCGACGAGGTCGGTGCGGTTGGCGGCGGCGAACTGGGCGATCGAGTCCTTGCGCTGCTTGATGAGCTTGTCGATGATGCCCACCACCGCGGCGTCGTCGAGCACCACGCGCTCGTCGACTTCCTTCTGCTTCAGCGCCGCGAGCAGGCCGCGGATGGTCAGCAGGCGGGCGGCGTCCTTGGCACGCATCGCCGTCTTCATGTCTTCGGTGATCTGGTCTTTGAGGCTCATCGCAAGGGCTCGCTCGTGGGAGAGGACATCAGAAACAACGAAGCCCGCAGGGCGCGGGCTTCAGTGTGCTTGTGGCGCCGAGGGGGCGCCGGAAGATCAGTACAGGCGCTTGGGCAGCTGCATGCTGCGGATGCGCTTGAAGTGACGCTTCACCGCGGCGGCCTTCTTGCGCTTGCGCTCGGCGGTGGGCTTTTCGTAGAACTCGCGGGCGCGCAGGTCGGTCAGCAGGCCCAGCTTTTCAATCGTGCGCTTGAAGCGGCGCAGGGCCACGTCGAACGGCTCGTTTTCTTTGACGCGAATCGAAGTCATAGATCCAGAAGTTTTTGCGCTCGGTGCCTCGCCGTCGTCCGCCCGGTTCTCGTGGATGGAGGTTCCGGAATCCAGCCCAAAGAACGTGCCAAGGCGTGGACGGACAATGACGAAATCGCTGCGCGGGTTTGCCAGCAAAGACCGCGATTATAGCCAGACTTGGCCGGCGCGCAAGCGGGTTGTCAGTGGCCGCTTTCGGCAGGCTGCAGGCTGTCGGTGATCGCCCGGGCACAGGCCGCCGCGCTCGCCCACGCCCACTGGAAGTTGTAGCCGCCCAGCCAGCCGGTCACGTCGACCACCTCGCCGATGAAGTGGAGCCCGGGCATGCGGCGGCTTTCCAGGCCCTGGGAGGTGAGCTCGCGGGTGTCGACGCCGCCGGCCGTGACTTCGGCCTTGCGGTAGCCCTCGGTACCGTCGGGCGTCAGTTCCCAGCCGTGCAGGCCGGCGGCGAGCTGCTGCAACTCCTTGTCCTTCAGCTCGGCCACCGGGCGATCCGACAGCCCGGGCCGGGCCGCCAGCCAGGCCGCGGCGAGGCGGGCGGGCAGCAGGGTGGCCAGCTCGTTGCCCAGTTTCTTGCGTGAATTCGCCTTGGCGCGCACGAATTCTTCGGCCAGGTTCCGATCCGGTGCCAGGTCCAGCTGCAACGGCGTGCCCGGCTTCCAGAAGCTGGAGATCTGCAGCACGCCGGGCCCGCTCAGGCCGCGGTGGGTGAAGAGCAGGTCCTCGAGGAAGCGCGGCCGCGCCTTGCCGCTGCCGGTGGCGATCGCGACCGGCAGCGAGAGGCCGGCCAGCTCGACGAAGGGCGCCCAGTCGGCGGCGGCGAAGGTCAGGGGCACGAGGGCGGGACGGGTGTCCACGAGCCGGTGGCCGAACTGCTTCGCGAGCCGGTAGCCGAAGTCGGTCGCGCCGATCTTCGGGATCGACAGGCCGCCGGTGGCGACGACGAGACGCCGCGCGCGCACCGGGCCGCGGTCGGTGTCCAGCTCGAAGCGGTCGGTCTCGCCGCGCACCGCCTCCACGGTGCAGGGCTGCCAGCGGGTGACGCCGCCCTGCTCGCACTCGCGCAGCAGCATCGCGATGATGTCTTCCGCCGACTCGTCGCAGAACAGCTGGCCCTTGTGCTTCTCGTGCCAGGGGATGCGGTGGCGCTGCACCAGGGCGATGAAGTCCTGCGGCGTGTAGCGGGCCAGGGCCGAGCGGCAGAAATCCGGGTTGGCGGACAGGAAATGGGCCGGTGCCGCGTCCCGGTTGGTGAAGTTGCAGCGTCCGCCGCCGGAGATGCGGATTTTCTCGGCCACCTTGGGCGCGTGGTCCAGCAGCAGCACGCGCGCACCGCGCTGCCCGGCGATGCCGGCGCAGAAGAGGCCCGCCGCCCCGGCGCCGATCACCACCACGTCATGGGAATGCATGGCACGGATTATCCGGGCAGCGCAATCTGTGACAGGCCGGGACGCGATCGCTTCCTAGAATCGGCCGCTTCCCTCAACCGCAACCGTTTGCGAGCTTTCCCTCATGACGCCTGTCGATTCCACGCTTCTGGGCCGCGCCACCTGGGCGGTGCGCCTGCAGTTCTTCGTCGCCGGGGTGCTGTTCGCGAGCTTCGGCGTGCATGTGCCGACCATCAAGCAGCACTACGGGCTGGGCGAGCAGGCGCTGGCGATCGCGATGCTGGCGGCCGGCGTGGGGGCGGTGGCGACGCTGACGCAGGCCGGGCGCTGGGTGGGCAAGCTCGGGGCGCGGCGGGCGGCGTTGCTGTCGGGGCTGGCAACGGCGCTGTGCCTGGGATTGCTGCTGTCGTCGCAGGCCTATGCGCTGCTGCTGGCGGTGATGGTGGTGTTCGGCGTCGGCACCAGCCTGTTCGACGTGTCGATCAATGCGGCCGCGAGCGAGCTGGAGCAGCGGGCCGGGCGCAGCCTGATGAGCGGCTTCCACGGCATGTTCAGCCTGGGCGGGATGGTGGGGGCGGGGCTGGGCAGCTTCCTGTTGTCGCACGAGGTGGCGGGGGCGACGCACCTGGTGGGCATGGCCGTGCTGGGCGGCGCGGCGATCGTGGGCGGGGGCATGGCGATGCTGCGCACGATCGCGGGCTCGGACGAGAAGGGCGGCTTCGAGCTGCCGCGGGGGATCCTGGCGCTGCTGGGGGTGCTGGGGGCGCTGGGGCTGATCGCCGAGGGGGCGATGTACGACTGGAGCGTGCTCTACATGAAGCAGGAGCTGTCGAGCGAGGCGAGCTTCGCGGCACTGGCCTACGCGAGCTTCAGCGCGGCGATGGCGGCGGCGCGCTTCGGGGGCGACTGGGTGCGCGAGCGGGTGTCGCCGGCGGTGCTGATGAGCGGCAGCGCGGCGCTGGCGGCGGCGGCGATGGCGGCGGTGCTGTTGATCGCGCACCCGGTGGTGGCGCTGGTCGGCTTCGCGCTGGTGGGGCTGGGGTTCGCGAACGTGGTGCCGGTGCTGTTCAGCGCGGCGGCCAAGGTGGACGCCAATCCGGCGCACGGCATCGCGGTGGTCGCGTCGGTGGGCTACCTGGGGATGATGGCCGGGCCGCCGCTGATCGGCATCATCGCGGAGCACGCGTCGCTGACGCTGGGGCTGGCGACGGTGTCCTTGTTCGCCGGCGTGCTGGCGGCGGCGGCGCCTCGGGCGTTGCGGCCGTCCGCAACAGCATGAAGATGGATCCCCGGATTGGCATCCGGGCTACGGATTTGTAGCCCGGATGGAGCGCAGCGGAATCCGGGATCAACCTTTCCAGACAAACGGAAACTTCAACTGCTTGAAGAACCCGTTCGGCACGTAGTCCCCCACCACCCCGTACTGGTCCGGCCACTTTCGGTCGGCCTTCACCGCCGTGCCGAACAGGTAGTCCAGGAAGGCGAAGTGCGCCGAGTAGTTCTTGTCGATCGCCTCGTCGTCCTGCGAGTGGTGCCAGTGGTGGAAATTGGGTGTCACGATCAGGTAGCGCAGCGGCCCGAGCCGCACGCTGACGTTGGCATGGTTGAACACCGCCTGGAAACCGACCACCACGATGTAGGCGTCGATCACTTCCTTGCTGAAGCCCAGCACGTAGATCGGCGCCAGCACCAGGGTGCGCGTGATCAGCAGCTCGAGGATGTGCTGCCGCGAGCCGGCCAGCCAGTCCATGCTCTTCACGCTGTGGTGCACCGCGTGCAGGCGCCACAGCAGCGGCACCTCGTGGTACGCCCGGTGCGTCCAGTACTGCACCAGGTCGGCCACCAGCACGATCAGGAACAGCGCCACCCAGAAGTTCAGGTTCGCCACCCACCCGCGCACGCCGTCGTTCGCCGCCCAGCCGAACAGCTTGTGCACCAGCAGGTTCGTCGCCAGCAGGATGAAGCCCACCACCATGTGGTTGACGATGAAGTGGTGGAAGTCGGTCTGCCACTCGGCGCGGAACACCGGCTGGTCACGCCGCAGCGCGAACAGCTTCTCGATGAACACGAAGATCAGCGTCGAGCCCAGCAGGTCGAGGATGAACCAGTCCAGGCCGATGTAGGGCGTGTTGTCGGCGAAGTCGTTCACCGGCACCTTGTGCCCGCCCAGCATCAGGGTCGAGCCCACCAGCAGGAAGGACGCAAAGGCCAGCCAGCGCGCCCGCCCGCGGATGATGTTGAACAGGGACAGCGAGCCGGCGATCACCAGCGCCACCAGCATCACCTGCCGGATCACCGCCACGTCGTACGACTGGCGCAGCTGCGGCGTCGTCAGGTACTGCGGGAAGTGGAAGGCGATCACCCCGAGGAAGCACAGGATCGCGAGACCCAGCGCAATCACCCCGGTCACCATGCCGTGGCCGCGTTCCAGCGGGCCGTGGGACGCCGTCAGGCGGTTCAGCTTGTCGAGTTCGATCATCGATGGGGTCCTCTGCTCCGCCGCCGATCATAAGGCGCGACCCCGTCGTTCAGGCCGCCCGCGAGCCCCCCCTTTCGAGGGACGCCGGCGCCAGCCTGGCAGTCTCCGCCAGCCCCCGCAAGACGTCGCCGACGATGATCACGGCCGGGCTGCCCAGTCCTTCACGCTCGATCAGGCCGGTGAGGTCGCCCAGCGTGCCGGAGGCATGGCGCTGCCGCGGCTGGCTGGCGTGCTGCACCACCGCCACCGGCGTGCCGGCGGGCAGGGCGCCCAGCAGCCCGCACTGCAGTGACGCGGCCTGCGACACGCCCATGTAGATCACGAGCGTCAGGCCCTGCGCCGCGGCGGCGGCCAGCGTCGGCCAGTCGGGCGCGCGGCCCGCTTCCTTGGCATGCCCGGTGACGAGGATCACGCCGTGCGCATGGTCGCGATGCGTCAGGGGCACGTCGAGCGAGGTGGCCGCGGCCAGGCCGGCGGTGATGCCGTTCACCACCGCGACCTCGATGCCCTGCGCGCGCAGGTGCTGCAGTTCCTCGCCGCCGCGCCCGAAGACGAAGGGGTCGCCGCCCTTCAGCCGCACCACCTGCTCGCCCTTCAGCGCCTCGGCGGCCATCAGCTTCTCGATGAAGGCCTGCGGCGTGCTCGCGCAGCCGCCGCGCTTGCCGACGTGCACGATGCGCGCCGAGCGGCGTGCGTAGCGCAGCACGCCCTCGCCGACCAGGTCGTCGACCAGCAGCACGGTGGCGGCGCGGATCGCGCGCACCGCCTTCACCGTCAGCAGTTCCGGGTCGCCGGGGCCGGCGCCGACGAGGGTGACGCGGCCGGGGCCGGCGAGGGCAGTGCTCATGCCGACTTCTCCTTCGGGTGCGCGCGCTCCAGCGCCGCCAGGCTGTCCAGCAGGCAGGCCACCTGCTGGGTGATCGGGGCCGGCGCGGGCTTTTCGCCGCTGATCACCGACTGGATGTAGAGCGCCGTCGTTGCCGCATCGCAGCTGCGCGGCAGCACCGGCAGTTCGCGCAGCACGCCGTCGTGCGCGGCGAGCGAGAGTTCGCTGCGCGGCTGGCCGTCGATGTACACATCGAGGCGCGGCAGGCGCCGCGGGTCGGCCACCGGCTCGCCTTCGGTGCCGCGCATCAGCAGCGCGTTCGCCGCCGTGTGCTGCAGGAAGTCGGTCAGCATCGTGCCGTACTCGGGGTGGGTGTAGTTGACGACGCGCATCGCGCGGCCGGCGGCGCAGGGGTCGAGCAGCTTGGCGATGGTGTGGCCGGAGTTGCGCAGCCCGATGGTCCAGCGCGCATCCAGCAGGCGCGCAAGCGGCGGGCACAGCGCGTCGGTGCGCATGAAGACGGGCTCGCGGCGGCGCCAGGCCTGGCTCACGTCGTCGGCCGTGCGCGCGATCGGCAGGCCCAGCACCTGGAAGATGTCGGCCGTGGTCACGCGCCCCGGGTCCTCGGGCATGCCGTGCACCAGCACCGGCACATCCTCCTGCGCCAGCATCAGCGCGAGCAGCGGCGTGAGGTTGGGCAGCTTGCGCGCGCCGTTGTACGAGGGCAGCACCACCAGGGTGCGCTCGCAGGCGATGGGCAGGCAGCGCGTGGCGGCGGCCTGCAGGAAGCCGGCGAGTTCATCGACCGTCTCGCCCTTGATGCGCATCGCCATCGCGAACGCACCGAGCTCGAGGTCGCTCACCTGGCCGTCCAGCACCTGGCCCATCAGGTCCAGCGCCTGCGCTTCCGACAAGGACCGCGCGCCTTCCTTGCCGCGGCCGATTTCCTTGATGTAGCTCGTGATGCTCATGATGTCTCCCTGCCCGTGTTTCGCAAGGAACGGGCCAGCGGGGCGGTGGCGCGGTGAGACATGCGTCAGGGTCCGAGCAAGGCGTCCTTCAAGGGCGCGCGCCATTCGCGTGCCGCGGGGTCGTAGGCGCCGAAGCCGGAGGCGAGCTCCCAGTAGGCCCATGGGAAGCCGCGCCGCTCGGCCTCGTCGCGCATGCGGCGCGTGTAGGCCACGCGGGACGGCATCGCGGCCTTGCCATAGGCGCCGAACTCGCCGAGGTAGATCGGGTAGCGGTGGCGCGCGGACCAGGCTGCGGCGGTGTCGAGCGGTGCACGCAGCTGGGCCACCTGGGTGGCATCGCAGCAGGGGGTGCCCAGCCAGGCCGCGGCGCCGCTGGACCACTCGGCGCCCTGGTGCGTGAAGTGGAAGGGCTCGTAGTTGTGGATCGTGACGATCAGGTTCGGGTCGTTCGGCAGCACGAGGCTGTGCAGCGCGTTGGCGCTGTTCCACTGGGTCGGGCCGATGACGACGATGCGCGTCGGGTTGCTCTTGCGCACGACCGCGAGGCCGCGCGCGGCCAGGTCGTTCCAGGTCGAGGTCTGCGCGCCGTGCGGTTCGTTGTACAGCTCGAACACCAGCTTGGGGCCGTGCGTGGCGTAGTGCTGGGCAATCTGTTTCCACATGTTGAGGAAGCGCAGCGCATGCAGGTCGGTGTCGGCCCTGCGCTCGCCGCCGTCGAGCGGGTCGCCGTCGAGCTGGCGGTAGTGGTGCATGTTCAGCACGACGACAAGGCCGCGCCCGAGCAGGGTGTCGACGGCGTGGTCGATGCGCTCGAAGAACTGCGGGTCGATCGTGGCGTCGGCGGTGGGCGCGGCATGGTTGCTCCAGCGCACCGGCAGGCGGGCGTGCGCGAAGCCGGCGTCTGCGGCGAGGGAGACCAGTTCGTCGTTCCAGCGCAGGCCCCAGACGCCTTCGTCGGGTGCGTCGTAGATGTTGCCGAAGTTGATGCCGCGGCCCAGCGCGCGCGCGGTGGCGAAGGCCTCGGGCGACGCGCCGGGGGCGGCGCCGCTCGCCATCGGCGGAAAGTCGGCGAGCTGCGGGGCGGTGGCCGGCGGGATGCCGGCGCAGGCGGCGAGCAGGCTGCCTGCGAGTACGGCGATCCCGAAGGACCGCATCCATGTCGTCATGCCGTTGTCTCCATCGTTGTTCGGGGGCGTTCGATGGATTCTAGGCAGGGGCGGCGGTCGGCAGGGTGGCGCGGACCATGCGCTTCAGGGCCGGGATGCACGAGCCGCAGTTGTTGCCGCAGTGCAGGGCAGCCTGCAACTGGTAGAGACGTTGCTCGACGGAGCCGCTGCAGCGTTCGAGCTGCGCGGCGATGGCGGGCTCGCTCACGTTGAAGCAGGTGCAGACCTGCTTGCCGCTCGCGACCACGGCGACCGGGGCGCGGGCGCCGGGGCTGAGCAACAGGCGGCCGTAGGCCTGGGCCGGCAGTTCGTCCTGCAGCAGCGGCTTGATCCAGGCTTCGGCGGTGATGTCGCCAGCGAGCAGGAAGCCCTCGAGGCGGGCCTCTGCGTCCTGGCGGCGCAGGTGCATGGCGCGGCGCTGGCCGCGGCGCTTGTCGGCGTAGTGCAGCACCTCGGGGCCGGCGAGGCCGAGCAGGGCCTCGATGCGCTCGACCACGGTATCGGGCACGGGCTCGTAGGCGGCCGCGCGGAACAGCACGCCGCTGCGTTCGCGGCCGAAGGGCACGCAGCTCGCGAAGGCGAAGCCGTCCATCAGCGCCTTGAGTTCCTCGCGCACCTGGAGCGCGCGCGCCTCGGGCAGCCAGGCGAGGCCGAGCAGGCGCCAGGGCAGCTCGGCCTTCAGCACCTTGACCGCGGCGTGCTTCAGCTCGGGCTGCTTGGAGCGTGGGCAGAAGGCCGGAGTGGTGAGGGCGTTGACGCCGTGCATGCGGGTGCCGCTGGTGTTGCCGGCGAGGACCTCGTCGCCCCAGTGCATCGCGACGAAGGCCTGGGCCGGCGCGACCTGCTCGCTGGCCTGCACCGGCAGCACGATGCTGCCGCGGCGCGAGGTGACGTGGACCAGGTCGCCTTCGGCCAGCGCGAGGCGGGCGAGGTCCTGCGCGTTCATCTCGATGGTCGGCTCGGGGACGTGGCCGAAGAGGCGGCCGAGGGTGCCGGTGCGGCTCATGCCGTGCCATTGGTCCCTCAGGCGGCCGGTGGTGAGCGAGAACGGGTAGCGGGCGTCGCGCGGCTCGGCGAGGCCTTCGTAGGGTGTGTCGGCGAAGCGGGCGCGCCCGTCGGCGGTGGGGAAGACGCCGTCTTCGTAGAGGCGGGCGCGGCCGCCGGTGGCGCCGGCGGGGAAGGGCCATTGCGCAGGGGCGAGCTCGAGCTGGGCGTAGCTCAGGCCGGTGATGTCGAGGTCGCGGCCGCGGGTGGTGTCGCGGTGCTCGTTCCAGATCGACTCGGGGGTCGGGTAGTCGAACAACGAGGGCAGGCCGGGGCGCAGGCGCGTTTCGAGGCGGCGCGCGAAGTCGGTGGCCGCGGCCCAGTCGTGGCGGGTCTCGCCGGGGGCGGCGATGGCGGGGCGCACGCGGCTGATGCGGCGTTCGCTGTTGGTGACGGTGCCGTCCTTCTCGCCCCAGCTGGTAGCGGGCAGCAGCAGGTCGGCGTAGGCGCAGGTGGCGGTGGTGGCGAAGGCTTCCTGGACGACGACGAACTCGGCGCGTTCGAGGGCGCGGCGGATGGTGGCCTGGTCGGGCATCGACTGGGCGGGGTTGGTGCAGACGATCCAGAGCGCGCGGATCTCGCCGTCGGCGGCTGCCTGGAACATCTCGACGGCGGTCTTGCCGGGCGTGGCGGGGACCTCGGGCACGCCCCAGAGGGCGGCGACCTCGGCGCGGTGCGCGGGGTCGGCGAGGTCGCGGTGGGCGCTGAGCAGGTTGGCGAGGCCGCCGACCTCGCGGCCGCCCATGGCGTTGGGCTGGCCGGTGAGCGAGAAGGGCCCGGCGCCGGGCTTGCCGATCTGGCCGGTGGCGAGGTGCAGGTTGATGAGGGCGGCGTTCTTGAGGGTGCCGGCACGCGACTGGTTGAGGCCCTGGCAGTAGAGCGAGAGGGTGCGGCGGCCGCGTTCGCCGAACCAGCGGGCGGCCTGGACGAGGGCCGCCTCGTCGATGCCGCAGAGGCGGGCGGTCTCCTTCGGGTTGAAGTCGCGCACGCGGTCGCGCAGCGCGGCGAAGCCCTGGGTGTGGGCGTCGATCCAGGGCTGGTCGACCAGGCCTTCCCAGAGCAGCAGGTGGAGCATGCCGTTGAAGAGGGCGACGTCGGTGCCGGGGAGCAGGGGGAGGTGGAGGTCGGCGGCCTCGGCGGTTTCGGTGCGGCGCGGGTCGGCGACGATGATGCGCATGGCGGGGTTGTCGCGCTTCGCGTCCTCGATGCGTCGGAACAGGATGGGGTGGGCCCAGGCGGTGTTGGCGCCGGCGATGAAGAGGGTGTCGGCGAGGGCGATGTCGTCGTAGCAGGCGGGCGGGGCGTCGGCGCCGAGGGTGAGCTTGTAGCCGGCGACGGCGCTGCTCATGCACAGGCGCGAGTTGGTGTCGACGTTGTTGGTGCCGATGAGGCCCTTGGTGAGCTTGTTGAAGACGTAGTAGTCCTCGGTGAGGAGCTGGCCGGAGATGTAGAAGCCGACGGCGTCGGGGCCGTGGCGGCGGATGGTGTCGGCGAACTTGTCGGTGGCCGTCTCCAGGGCCTGGTCCCAGGTGATGCGTCTTGGGGCCTCGTTGCGGGACGTTCGCTGCATCGGGTGCAGCAGGCGGGCCTGCATGGTGATGGCGGCACTCGTCGTCTGGTGCAGCGTGCTGCCCTTGGTGCACAGGCGGCCGAAATTTGCGGGATGCGTCGGGTCGCCCCTCACGCCGGTGATCTGGTCGCCGTCGGATTCGATGATGACGCCGCAGCCGACGCCGCAATAGGGGCAGGTGGATCTGGTTTCACGCATGGCGATTTGCTGCTGCGTCTTGAACCGCGTCGCGGTGGGCGGCAGGGGCTGGGGGGCTCATGCTGGGGCGGTCCTCGCTGGCGCGAGGACTGCTCTGCGCTGCTCGGTCTCGGGGCTGTGCGGCATAACTCGCTACGTTCACTTCGTTCACTGCGCTCAGACAGACGCCGCAAGTCAGATGACGAAGCGCGCTGCGCGCGCCAGCCCCAAGCCCTGCGCTGCTCGACGCCCCAGAAATCGCCCCCCAGCCCCTGCCGCCCACCGCGCCGCTCCGCACAGGCGTGTTCGATGTGTCGGCATGACGGACGATCCCCGGATTGGCATCCGGGCTACGTGATCGTTCGTGTCGCGGAGGGTTCCCCGTAGCCCGGATGGAGCGCAGCGCAATCCGGGATCGTTCCTCCGGCTGAAGGGCGACCTTCGAGGGCAACGGATAGTTTTGCAAAGACGGGTGCAGGCAGGGCAGGGCTGGGGGGTGCGCTGGGAGGCGATTTCTGGGGCGTCGAGCAGCGCAGGACGCATGGCCCGCGCGCGCAGCGCGCTTCGTCATCTGACTTGCGGCGTCTGTTTGAGCGCAGTGAACGAAGTGAACGTAGCGAGTTATGCCGCAGGGCCGTGCGTCCGAGCAGCGCAGAGCAGTCCTCGCCTTGGCGAGGACCGCCCCAGCATGAGCCTCCCAGCGCACCCCCCAGCCCTGCCCTGCCTGCACCCGTCTTTGCCGCGCCGATGTCCGCATGGAAGGCATTCAACCCACAACGACAGGAATGACCTTCGCAGGTCCCGCCACCGGCCGGGGCAGGTCAACGGCATGCGACGCCAGCTCAGCAACATCCAGATGCACGACCCCATCGACGACCCGAACCGCAAACCGCGGCGTGCAACCCTCGTCCGGCGCCCGCGCGCACCCATCGTCGAGCCCGATCGTCCAGTTGTGCAGCGGGCACGCGACGCTCGTCCCGAACACGATCCCCTGGCTCAGCGGCCCGCCCTTGTGCGGGCAGCGGTCCAGCAGCGCGAACACCTGGTCCCGGTCGTTGCGGAACACCGCCACATCCACGCCCCGCTCGCGCGACACCCGCCGCGAACCCAGCACCGGGATCTCCGACACCTGGCAGATGGCCTTCCATTCGCTCATTGCGCTGCTCCCACCGGCGTGAACTGGCGGGTGTCCACCCGCGCCTTGTCGAAATCGAACCACGGGTCGGGCTCGCCATCCAGCGAGAACTGGAGCCGCTCCCACAGCGCCTTGCGGCCCTCGTGGTCCTCCAGGATCTTCTGCTTCACGTAGTCCAGGCCGACGCGCCCGATCCAGTGCACCGTGCGCTCCAGGTACCAGCCCTCCTCGCGGTACAGCTGCAGGAACGCACCGCTGTACTCCAGCACCTCCTGCGCCGTCTTCAGCTTCACGAAGAAGTGCGCCACCTCGGTCTTGATGCCGCCGTTGCCGCCGACATAGATCTCCCAACCGGAATCGACGCCGATCACGCCCACGTCCTTGATGCCCGACTCGGCACAGTTGCGCGGGCAGCCGCTCACCGCCAGCTTCACCTTGTGCGGCGCATACATCCGCCACAGCGCCCGCTCCAGGTCCTTGCCCATCTGCGTGCTGTCCTGCGTCCCGAAGCGGCACCACTCCGAGCCGACGCAGGTCTTCACCGTGCGCAAGGCCTTCGCGTACGCATGGCCCGACGGCATCCCGATGTCCTTCCAGACATTGACCAGGTCCTCCTTCTTCACCCCCAGCAGGTCGATGCGCTGGCCGCCCGTCACCTTCACCGTCGGGATCTTGTACTTGTCCACCACGTCGGCAATGCGCCGCAGCTCGTCCGCCGTCGTCTCGCCGCCCCACATGCGCGGGATCACGCTGTAGGTGCCGTCCTTCTGGATGTTGGCGTGGCTGCGCTCGTTGATGTAGCGCGACTGCGGATCGTCCACCGCCTCCTTCGGCCAGGTGCTGATCAGGTAGTAGTTGACCGCCGGCCGGCAGCTCGAGCACCCGTTCGGCGTACGCCAGCCCAGGGTCTTGTACACCCCGTCGATGCTCAGCAGCTTTTCCCTGCGGATCGCGTCGCGCACCTCCTGGTGGCTGTGCTCGGTGCAGGCACACATCGCCTTCTTCTTCGGCGTCGCCGAGTAGTCGCCCCCCGCCGTGAACATCAGCAGCTGCTCCACCAGCCCCGTGCACGAACCGCAGGACGCGCTCGCCTTGGTGTGCTTGCGCACCTCCTCCAGCGTGAACAGCCCCTTCTCCTTGATCGCCTTGCACACCGCGCCCTTGGTCACGCCATTGCAGCCGCAGACCTCGTCGCTGTCGGCCATCGCGGCCGCCTTGTTATGACCCTCATGACCGGTGTCGCCGATGTTCGATTCGCCGAACATCAGCTTGTCTCGGATGTCGGCGATGGTGCGCCCTTCGCGCAGCAGCTTGAAGTACCAGCTGCCGTCCACCGTGTCGCCGTACATGCAGGCGCCCACCAGCTTGTCGTCCTTGATCACCAGCTTCTTGTAGACGCCGCCGAAAGGATCGCTCATCACGATCTCCTCGCAGTCCTCGCCCCCCATGAAGTTGCCGGCCGAGAACAGGTCGATGCCCGTCACCTTGAGCTTGGTCGAGGTCTGCGAGCCCGTGTACCGGCCGATGCCGAACTCCGCCAGGTGCGTCGCGCACACCTTGCCCTGCTCGAACAGCGGCGCCACCAGCCCGTACGCGATGCCGCGGTGCGCCGCGCATTCGCCCACCGAGTAGATGCGCGGGTCGGTCACCGTCTGCATGGTGTCGGTCACGACGATGCCACCGCGGTTTTGTGGTCCACAGTGCAGGCCGATCTTCAGGGCCAGCTCGGTGTTGGGGCGGATGCCCGCGGCCATCACCACCAGGTCGGCCGGCACCTCGCGGCCGTCCTTGAACTGCACCGCCATCACGCGGCCCGCCTTGCCGCCCTCGCTGTCACCGATCAGCGCCTGCGTGTGCGCGCCGATCAGGAACTTCAGGCCGCGCGCCTCCAGCGACTTCTGCAGCAGCTTGCCCGCCGCGTCGTCGAGCTGGCGCTCCATCAGCCACGGCGCCACGTGCACCACCGTCACCTGCATGCCGCGCAGCATCAGGCCGTTTGCCGCCTCCAGCCCCAGCAGGCCGCCGCCGATCACGACCGCGTGCCTGTACTTCGTCGCCGCCTCGATCATCGTGTTGGTGTCCTGGATGTCGCGGTAGGCGATCACGCCCTCTAGGTCCTTGCCCGGCACCGGCAGGATGAACGGGTTGGAGCCGGTGGTGATCAGCAGCCGGTCGTACGGCTCCTCCGTGCCGTCGGCCGCGCGCACGACACGGCGCCGGCGGTCCACGTCCACCACCTTCCTGCCCAGGTGCAGGCGGATGCCGTTCTCCTCGTACCAGCTGAGCGGGTTGAGCACGATCTCGTCCAGCGTCTGCTCGCCGGCCAGCACCGGGCTCAGCAGGATGCGGTTGTAGTTCGGATGCGGCTCCGCACCGAAGACGGTGATGTCATACAGGTCCGGCGCGATCTTCAGCAGCTCCTCCAGCGTGCGCACGCCGGCCATGCCGTTGCCCACCATCACGAGTTTCATCTTCTTCATTGCAAGCTCCAGATCCGGCCGCTGTCGCGGCGATAAAAGCAAAGGGGGTGCCAACCAGGCGCCATCTGCGGGTACGCTCGCGGCCCATGAGTTTCGATGTCGAGATCGGACACTTCAGCCTGGCGGGATCCCGCCCGCGCAACGAGGACTTCGCCGCCTGCCTCGCCCCCGACGGCGACGATGCGGCGCGCGGCCTGGTCGCGGCCATCGCCGACGGCGTCTCGTCCGGCGGCCTCGGCCTGGAGGCCGCGCAGACCACCGCGATGAGCGTGGTGCAGGACTACTTCGGCGCCCCGGACACCTGGCACACCACCGCCGTGCTCGACCGCGTCATCGGCGCCCAGAACAGCTGGCTCGTCGACCACAACCGGCGCCGCCGCCACATTCGCCACGAGGCGATGGGCATGACCACGCTCACCGCCCTGGTGCTGCGCGGCCACGGCTTCACGCTCGCCCACGTCGGCGACACCCGCGCCCACCTGCTGCGAGGCGACGAACTGGTGCAGCTCACCCAGGACCACGTCTTCGACCACCCCGACCAGCGGGCGCGCCTCACGCGCGCCATCGGCCTCGACGACCGCGTGCGCGTCGACTACCTGCAGGCCGAGCTGCAGGCCGGTGACCTGTTCGTGCTGACCAGCGACGGCGTGCACGGCGAATTGCCGCCACGGCGCCTCGCCGCCTTGGCGCGCGAGGGCACGGCCCAGCAGGCCGCCGAGGCGCTGGTGCGCGCGGCCCTCGCCGCCGGCGGCCGCGACAACGCCACCGCGATGGTGCTGCGCGTGCGCGGCCTCGCCGACGGCGACCTGCAGGACGCGCTGCGCCGCGGCCGCGACCTGCCGGTGCCGCCGCGACTCAAGGTCGGCGACCGGCTGGACGGCTTCACCATCACTGCGCGCATCGCCGACAACGGCGTGCACTGCCTCTACCAGGCGCGCAGCGGCGCACCCGACGCCCCGCTGGTCGCCCTCAAGACCCTGCACCTGTCGCGCGCCAACGACCCGCAGGAACGCGCGATGCTGGCGCACGAGGCCTGGCTCGCATCGCGCGTCGCGGCCACGCGGGCCGACGGCTTCGTGCGCCTGCACGAACTGCGCGAACCGAGCGCCTTCTACGTCGCCTACGACTGGCACGCCGGGCGCACGCTCGAACAGCGGCTCGCGGCCGGCCAGCCCGGCAGCGTCGGCGAGGCGCTGGACGGGGCGATCGCGATCACCCGCGCCCTGGCCCGGCTGCACCGCCTGGGCGTGGTGCACCGCGACGTCAAGCCGGCCAACCTGCACCGCGGCGACGACGGCCAGTGGCGCCTGCTCGACCTCGGCGTCGCCGTCTCCGGCCGCGAGCCGCGCGTGCTGCGCAGCCTGCACGCCGGCACGCCCAGCTACATGAACCCCGAGCAGTGGGCGAGCGACGACAACGCCGCCGGCGAAGCCGCCAACGCGGGCAGCGACCTGTTCGCCCTCGGCGTCACGCTGTACCAATGGCTCACCGGCCGGCTGCCCTACGGCGAAGTCCAGCCGCACCAGCGCGGGCGCTACCGGCGCGATCCCAAGCCGCCCTCGCGCCTGCGCCCCGAGGTGCCGATCTGGCTCGACCACGTGGTGCTGAAGGCCGTCGCGCTCGACCCGCGCCAGCGCTTCGAGACCGCCGAGGAACTGCTGCTCGCGCTCGAGCGCGGCGCCTCGCGCCAGCTCGCCGCGCCGCCGGCCACGCCGCTCGTGCGTCGCGATCCCTTGCTGCTGGCGAGGCTGGCGCTCGGGGTGTCGCTGCTCGTCAACCTGCTGCTGGTGGTCTGGCTGCTCTTCCTGCCGCGTTGATTCCCGGATGGGCATCCGGGCGAGGGGGGATCTCATGGCTGCCCCCGGGTGGGCTGCAGCCGCGTGGTGGGGAAACCCGTCTCGGGCAGATCGGCCGGGGCGATGCGGCGCGCCCGGCCACCCTTCTCGGCCCAGGTGCGCGTCCAGCGGATCTGCAGCACGCGCATCACCGCCAGCATCACCAGCGCGAGCGCCGCGAACAGCACGAAGCCCCAGGCGTAGGTGCCGAGGTACTGCTTCGACAGCCCGAAGGCGTTCGGCACCAGCCCGCCGCCGAGCGCGCCGATCTCGCCGATCATCGAGCCCGCCACCGCGGTGGCCGCCGGCCAGCGCAGCGGCACGAGCTGGAACAGCGCCCCGTTGCCGGCGCCGAGCGCCGCGAAGCAGAGCATCAGCAGCAGCGTCGTGACCACCAGCGAGCCGGTCGCGAGGCCCGCCAGCAGCAGGCAACCGGCGACGACGAGCAGCACCACGCCCAGCGTGTTGACGCCCCCCCAGCGGTCGGAGATCCAGCCGCCGACGATGCGCAGCGCGGCGCCCATGAAGGCCGCCAGCATGGTCAGCTGCCCCGCCTGCACCTTGCTCACGCCGAACTGGTCGTGGTAGTACGAGGGCAGGAAGGTCGTCAGGCCGATGAAGCCGCCGAAGGTCACCGCATAGATCAGGCTGAAGGCCCAGCCGTCGCCCTCGAACAGGCAGGCCACGTGCTCGCGCAGGCCCGCGTGGCGGTCGACGTCGGGCGGCTCCTTGGCGAGCACGACCATCACCAGCATCGGCAGCGCGATCGCCGCCGCGGCGACGCCGTACACCGCCTGCCAGCCCAGCCACTGCGCGAGCGGCGGGGCCACGAGCACCGACACCGCGGTGCCGACGTTGCCGGCGCCCACCAGGCCCATCGCCAGGCCCTTGTGCTGCGGCGGGAACCAGCCGGCGCCGAGCGACAGCGCGACGCCGAAGCTCGCGCCGGCGATGCCCAGCAGCACGCCCATCGCCAGCAGGTCGTTGAAGCTGTCCACGAAGAAGAAGCCGAACAGCATGGCCAGCGCGATCAGCGCCATCTCGACCAGCGTCGCGTTCTTGCGGCCGATGTACTGCGCCAGCACGCCGAGCGGGAAGCGCATCAGCGCACCGGCGACGATCGGCACCGACAGCATCAGGCCCTTCTGCGCCGGCGACAGGCCGTAGGTCTCGCTGATGAAGGGCGCCATCGCGCCGTTCAGCACCCAGATGCAGCAGGAGAACGCGAAGTACAGGAAGGACGCGAACAGCGTGGGGCCGTGGCCCGCGCGCAGGAAGCTCGAGAACGAGGAGGACATGTGCAGCGCCGAAGCTGTGGGCACATGAATGCCCACAGCGTCGTGGACATCACCCGCGGTGCGGAGGCAAGGTCGGGTGCAGCGTCACACCCGACGGCGTCTTTGCAAGCAGCGTGCCAACGCAAGGGTGCGCGGCGCTGGTATGGTGCGGACCTTGCACCGTGCCGCCTGCCGCAGGGTGTTTTCTCCTCGGACAGCCTGCCCCTTCCCGGCGTTTCTCCATGACCTCCGTCCTCGTCCTCCTTGGCCCGTCGCAGGGCCTGCCGACCCTGCCGGCCGACCTGCAATCGAGCGGCATTCACGTGCTTGGTGCGGTGGCCTGCGGCAACTTGGTGCGGGAGGCGGTGCGCCTGGGGCCGGACCTGGTGGTGTGCCACGACGCGCCGGCGGACGCGGCGGTGTTCGAGGCCTGCGCCCTGCTGGCCGCCGCCGCGCCGCGGCCCGTGCTGCTGTTCACGCAGGATCCGGACGCGCAGAAGCTCGAGCGCGCGCTCGCGAGCGGCGTCCACGCCTACGTCGTCAACGGCTATGCGCCGGCGCGGCTGCGGCCGCTGCTGCAGCTGGCGCAGGCGCGCTTCGAGCGCGAACGCCGGCTGCAGGCCGCGCTCGACGACGTGACGCACCGCTTCGAGGAGCGCAAGCTGGTGGACCGCGCCAAGGGGATCCTGATGCGCGCGCGCCAGGTGTCCGAGGACGAGGCCTTCCGCGTGCTGCGCACCGCGTCCATGCACAGCAACCAGCGCGTCGGCCAGGTCTCGCAGCAGGTGATCGCGGCGGCCGGCTACGCCGAGGCGGTGAACCGGGCGGGGCAGCTGCGCATGCTGTCGCAGCGGGTGGTGAAGCTGTATGCGCTGTGCGCGCTGGGGGTGGACGGGACGGCACATGCGCAGCTGCTGGCGGCCTCGCGCGAGCGCATCGACGCCAACCTGCAGGCCCTGCGCAAGGGCGTGTCGAAGGCCACCTTCGGCGACCTGCTGGACGCCGTCGAGGTGCCGTGGCAGCGCCTGAAGGCGGCGCTGGGCGGGGCGCCCGAGCGGCGCCGCGCCGCCGACGTCGACACGCTCGCCGAACGGGTGCTGCAGCAGGCCGACCAGCTGACGAGCAACCTGGAGACGGCCGGACTGGTCGCGACGCTGCACGTGCTGAACGTCTGCGGCCGCCAGCGCATGCTGTCGCAGCGCTGGGCCAAGCAGGTGCTGCTGGCCGAGCTGCTGGAGGGCGAGGCCGCGGCGCAGGCGCGCGCGGCGGCGGCCGAGGCGGGCCGCGAGTTCGACGCGGCGATGCGCTACCTGGACGGGATCCCGCTCAGCTCGGGCGAGATCCGCGAAGCGATGGAGGCGGCGCGCCGGGCCTGGCTGGGCCTGACGCAGGCCGAGGCGCAGGCGGCCTCGCTGCCCGGCCGCCGGGTGCTGGGCGAGGCCAGCGAGCAGCTGCTCGGCCTGTTCGAGCAACTCACCGACCACGTCGAGCGCAGCATGCAGGTGCTGATGGGTTGAAGGGCGGAGGGGGCGACACCGAACGTCATCCTTCCCCCGCATCTCGGGGGGGCGCTGTAACAGGGTGCCGCTATGATGACCATCAGAGACATGTGAAGCGGCTGAAGGGGGTGAAGAGGACGCCCGGCCGCTTCGAAGCAGCAACCCACCCATCCATGACTGAAACCAAGCCCCTGGCCGTGCCCGCGCGCGTCGACAACGCGCGGGCGCTGATGGCGTCGCTCGGGCTGGCCCCCGAGGCGCTGGGTGCCCTGGCGTTCACCTTTGCCGACCGTTTCGAGGCCGCGCTGGGCATCAAGGACGCATCGACCGGCCGTTACGTTTATGCGAATGCCCGCTTTGCGGCCCTCGTCGGGCGCGCGCCCGACGGGCTGTCCGACGAGGACTGGCTGGACCCGGCCCAGGCGGCGACGCTGCGCACCGCCGACCAGTCGGCCATGGTGCAGACGTTGCCGCAGGTAAGCGAGCACCGGCTCGAGCGCCAGGGCGGGCGGCGCGAGTACAGCGTCACGCGCCAGGCGCTGGCGTCGGCCGAGGGCGGGGCGCTGCGCCACCTCTGCTGCCTGTGGGTCGACCAGACCGCGCAGCGCCAGCACGAGACGCAGCTGCAGCTGGCGCTGGCCCAGCTCGAGCAGCAGCAGCAGGCGAGCGAGGCGATGCGCCGCGAGATGCAGGACCAGGGGCTGCGCGACAGCGTGACCGGGCTGTACCAGCGGGCGCATTTCGACGACCAGCTGCGGCGCGAGGTCGACCTGTCGTCGCGCGAGCACCGCGAGTTCGCGCTCGTGTCGGTGGCGCTGGACCCGCTCAGCGAGCAGGTGAGGTCGCTGGGGCCCGAGGCGCGCCAGCGGGTGCTCGAGGCGCTCGGGCGGCTGCTGCGCAGCAACACGCGGGCGATGGACGCCTCGTGCCGGATCGAGGAAGACCTGTTCGCGGTGCTGCTGTCGGGCGTCGGCCTGGCGACGGCGCATGCGCGCATGGAAGGCCTGCGTCGGCAGTGCGCGACGCAGATCGTGATGCTGAACGGCCGCGACCTGGGCTTCACGGTGTCGATGGGGGTGGCGAGCTTCCCGCACACGGCGCACACGCAGGAAGAGCTGCTGCAGGCGGCGGATTCGGCGCTGGCCGAGGCGAAGCGGCGCGGCGGCAATCATGTGACGCTCGCGAGCATCCGGTTCGAGAATTCTTGACGGACGGTCCCCGGATTCCGCTGCGCTCCATCCGGGCTACACGCCTGTCTTCGTAGCCCGGATGCCAATCCGGGGGGCCGTCGATCAGCGCAGGCCTTTGTAGAGCATGTAGCTCGCCAGCCCGTACAGCAGCACGGCGAACACCCGCTTCAGCTTCACCGTGTCCAGCCGGTGCGCCGTGCGCGCCCCGAGCGGTGCCGTCGTCACGCTTGCCGTCGCGATCACCGCCAGCGCCGGCAGGTAGATGAAGCCCAGCGTCCCCGGCGGCATGTCCTGCAGGTTCCAGCCGGCGTAGACATAGCCCAGCGTCCCCGCCAGCGCGATCGGGAAGCCGAGCGCCGCCGAGGTCGCCACCGCGGTGCGGATCGGCACGTTGCACCAGGTCATGAAGGGCACCGACACGAAGGCGCCGCCGGCCCCCACCAGCGCCGACAGCAGGCCGATCGCGCCCCCCGTCGCGAACATGCCCGCCCCCGGCGGCAGCTGCCGGGTCGGCTGCGGCTTCTTGTCGAGGAACATCTGCGTCGCCGAGAACCCGACGAACAGCGCGAACAGCAGCGCGAGCCCTGACGAGGGCAGCGCCTTCGCGACCTGCGCGCCGAGCAGCGAGCCCAGCACGATGCCCGGCGCGAACAGCCGCACGATGTCCCAGCGCACCGCACCGCGCTGGTGGTGCGCCCGCACCGACGAGACCGAGGTGAAGCAGATGGTCGCGAGCGAGGTCGCCACCGCCATCTTGACGATGTGCGCCTCCGGGAAGCCCTTCAGCGTCAGCAGGAAGGTCATGAAGGGCACGAGCATCATCCCGCCCCCGACGCCCAGCAGCCCGGCCAGGAAGCCGCTGATGCAGCCCAGGAGCAGGAGTTCGAGGATGAGTTGCCAGCCGAGGCCCAGGCTCATGGAGCCGCCCGGTCCAGCAGGCGCAGCACGGCCTGCCATTCGCCGGCCGTCACCGGCGTGATCGACAGCCGGTTGCCCGGCTTCAGCACGAGCATCGAGGCGAGCGTCGGCGCCTCGCGCATCTCGCGCAGCGACAGCAGCCGCGTCTTGCGCTCGAGCTCGACCTCGACATGCCACCAGCGCGGCTTGTCCGCCGTGGCCTTGGCGTCGAAGTAGGGGCTCGCCGCATCGAACTGCGTCGCGTCGAGGGACGGCTCGCCGGCCACGCGCGCGAGGCCCGCGATGCCCGGTTCCGGGCAGGACGAGTGGTAGAACAGCACGCCGTCGCCGATGCGCATCTGGTCGCGCATGAAGTTGCGGGCCTGGTAGTTGCGCACGCCGACCCAGGGCACGCGCCTGCCCGGCGCGGCGGCCAGGTCATCGATCGAACACTCGTCGGGCTCGCTCTTCATGAGCCAGAACTGTTCGGCCATGGTGCTGTGCGCGAAGGCGCGAGGGGAGGAAGAAGGTGTCCGTCACGAACCGTGAGCCGCATTCCTGAACCCAGGGAGTTCAGGTGGGCGAGGTCAGCCGGGCTTCGGGTTCATCTGACGCGAGACGATCACACCAACCGGGCGATGTTCCAAGCCCTGGCTCATAAGAGCATCGGTTCAAGGAAATATAAAACTCACGCGAACGCAACGGACCCGGCGGATTCTACGCGCGCAGGTGACACGGGCCTGACAGTCAGAGCAATTGCCCGTCCGCGCCAAGGGCATGGTCGACACGTGCGATCAAAGCGTCTATGTCGGGTTCGTCGCCGCTCGCGGCGGGCGCCGGCTCGGCCGCCGCGGCGGCCTGTGGCCTGGTCGGCGCGGGCGGCCGCTCCGCCAGTGCATACGCGAGGTTCAGCGCTGCCAGCACCGCGATGCGCTCGCGCGCCTTCACGCGGCCGCCGTCGCGGATCGCGCTCATCTCGCGGTCGACGTTGCCCACCGCCTCGAGCAGCGACTGCTCGCCGCCCTCGGGGCAGCCGAGGATGTAGCTCTGCCCCATGATCGTCACTTCCATCTGCTTCACTTGCTGCGCCCTCCGGTGTCCGCGCCGACGCTGGCGGGGTCGGCCGGCAGGCGTTCGAGCAGCGCATCGATGCGGCCGCGCGCCGCATTCAGGCGCGAGCGCAGGTTGTCGCGCTCCTGCGTCACCGCCTGCAGTTGTTGCTCGAGCAGGACATTGGTGCGCTTGAGTTCGTCGTGCCGCAACAGCAGCCTCTCGACGCGTTCCGCTAGTTCGTGGATCGTGGCCATGGCGCACCAAGGGAAGAAGTGTGACGGGATTGTAGAGGGGTCCCCGGCGCCTGCTTACAATCGCCGCCGTTGGTGCCCGTGCCGGTGTTCACGCCGGCGCAGTTAAACGGGAAGCAGAGGCGTCGCGACCGCCACGGTCGTGCCGCCCGCCTGCGCTGCCCCCGCAACGGTAAGCGGACGAAGACCTGGTCTTCACCCCCTGCACATCGCCACTGGCGCCTCGCGGCGCTGGGAAGGTCGCCGGGGTCGTTCCGCCAGCCCGGATACCGGCCAACAGGGCGGCGCCGCGCGCGACAGCAGCGCGGCGTCATGGGTGCAGGCCAGCGGGGAAGCTGGCCGGCACGGCTTGATCGGTTGTTCCGCATGAATCCTCGTTACCCGCAGCTCGCCCTGTCGGCTGCTGCCTGCCTTGCTGCCTTCCCTGCACTGGCGCAGACGGTCGCCGTCGCCGCCGACGGCACCCAGACCCTCGCGCCGGTGATCGTCTCGGCCACCCGCTTCGCCGAGGACGCCGGCAAGCTGCCCTTCGGCGTCAGCGTCGTCACCGCGGCCGAGATCCGCCAGGCCGGCGTCGGCACGGTCAACGAGGCGGTCATGAAGCTGCTGGGCGTGCCCGGGCGGCTCGACCTCAACGGCGGCGGCGACTACGTGCTGGACCTGCGCAACTTCGGCAGCACCGCCGACAACAACCAGGTCGTCGTGGTGGACGGCGTGCGGCTGAGCGAGGCCGACCTGGGCGGCACGCGCCTGGCCGGCATCCCGATCGACACCGTCGAGCGCATCGAGGTGATCCGCGGCAGCGGCGCCGTGCTGTACGGCGAGGGCGCCACCGGCGGCGTGATCGTCATCACGACCAAGGCGGGGCAGGGCGTGGCGCGGCGCAGCGGCGGGCAGGCTTACGCGGCGATGGGCAGCCATGCGCTGCTCGACACGCGCGCCGGCGCGACACTCGCGCTCGGGTCCGTCTCGCTGGACGTCAACGGCAACCACCGCGAGAGCGACAACCACCGCGACAACTTCCGCTCCGAGGCGGAAGGCGCGTCGGCCAGCGTGCAGTGGCAGGCGAGCGAGGCCCTGCGCCTCGGTGCGATGACCAGCTGGGACCAGCTCGACACCGGCCTGCCGGGCGGGCTGAGCGCCGAGCAGTACGCGGCCAACCCGCGCCAGGCCAGCACGCCGGACGACAAGGGCAGCCTGCGCAACCGCCGCCAGGGGCTGTTCGCGAACGCCGTGCTCGGCGACTGGCAGCTCGGTCTCGACGCCGGCTGGCGCGACAAGGCCCTGCGCAACTCCGGCAGCGCGGGCAGCTCGACCTACGCCTACGACATCAACGCCAACAGCTACGGCCTGAAGGCGCGCCATGCGCTCGCGCTGGCCGGTGGCGCCGGCAACGCGCTGGTGCTGGGCATGGATCGCGGCGAGTGGACGCGCGACGTGTTCGGCGCCTTCGGCTCCACCGCCAACCAGCGATCGCGCGCGCTCTACCTCAAGGACGACTTCAGCTTCGCCGGCGGCACGCGCGTCAGCGCCGGCGGCCGCCGCGAGCACGTCGAGAAGGACAGCACCGGCGCCGCCGGCGTGCGCATCGACGACACGCAGAACGCCTGGGAGCTGGGCGTCTGGCAGCCGCTCGCGGCGGCGCTGTCGGCCTACGCGCGCATCGGGCGCAGCTTCCGGCTCGCCAATGCGGACGAGTACAGCTTCACCACGCCCGGGGTGCCGCTGCGTGCGCAGACCTCGCGCGACACCGAGCTCGGCCTGCGCTGGGCCTCGGCCGGCACGCGCGCCGAGCTGCGCGCCTACCGCAGCAAGCTCACCGACGAGATCGGCTACGACCCGAACGGGGTCGGGCCCTTCGGCCCGTTCGGCGCGAACGTCAACTTCGAGCCGACGCGGCGCCAGGGCGTGGAGGCAGAGCTGTCGCAGGCCGTCGGCTCGACGGCGAATGTGCGGCTGGTGGCCGCCTCGCGGCAGGCGCGCTTCACGGCGGGCGCCTACGATGGCAAGGATGTGCCGCTGACGGCGAAGACGACGCTCGCGCTGCGCGGCGACTGGGCCCTCGCGCCCGGGCACCGGGTCGATGCGGGGGTCAACCATGTCTCGTCGCAGCACCCGGACTTCGAGAACGCCTGCAGCATCCCGGCCCACACCACGCTGGACCTGCGCTATGCGTGGCAGGTGCAATCGCTGGAGTTCGCGCTGGGCGTGGCGAACGCGACCGACAAGACCTACTACACCCAGGCCTTCACCTGTGCCGGCGGGCAGACCGGCGGCATCTACCCGGAAGACGGCCGGGCCTGGACCGCGTCGCTGCGGCTGCAGTTCTGACATGACGGCCCCCCACGTCACCGCGGTCCCACCCCCCGAGGGGGCGCGGCCGGCGATGCACGAGTTCATCCTCGGCGGGCAGCGCAGCGGCAAGTCGCGCTGCGCCGAGGTCCGCGCGCGGGCCTGGCTGGAGGTGGCCGGGCACGAGGCCGCGCTGCTCGCGACGGCCTTGCCGGGCGATGCGGAAATGCGCGCGCGCATCGAGCGCCACCGGCAGGACCGCGCGGCGCGCGTGCCGGGCCTGGTAACGCACGAGGTGCCGATCGACCTGGCGCACGCCATCGCCGCGCACAGCCGCGGCGAGCGCCTCCTGGTGGTCGACTGCCTGACGCTGTGGGCCACCAACTGGCTGATGCCGCTGGACGGCGCACCCGCCGCCCCGGCCCGATGGGATGCCGCGGTGCAGGGCCTGCTGCAGGCGCTGGCGGCCGCGCCGGGCCCGGTGGTGCTGGTGTCGAACGAGATCGGCCTGGGCCTCTCGCCGCTGTCGCGCGAGGCGCGGCACGTCGTCGACGAACTCGGCCGGTTGCACCAGGCGGTCGCGGCGCAGTGCGCGCGCGTGACGCTGATGGTGGCCGGCCTCGAAGTCGGCGTGAAGGCGCCGGCATGAAGAAGCTGCTTCGCGGCCTGCCCCTGCTGCTCGCGCTGCTCGGCGCCGCCGTGCACGCGGCCGCCATCGGCGTGACCGACGACCGCGGCCGCACCGTCAGCCTGGCGGCGCCGCCGCAACGGCTGATCAGCCTGCTGCCCTCGCTGACCGAGAGCGTGTGCGCGCTCGGCGGCTGCGCGCGCCTTGTCGGCACCGACCGCTATTCCAACGCGCCGGCCGAGGTGCAGGCGCTGCCCAAGCTGGGCGGCATCGACGACGCGCAGGTCGAGCGCATCGTCGCGCTCAAGCCCGACGTGGTGCTGGCCGCCACCTCGGCGCGCATCATCGAGCGGCTGGAGTCGCTGGGCCTGACGGTGGTGGTGGTCGAGTCGAAGACGCATGCCGACGTGCAGCGCAGCCTGGGCACCATCGCCCGCCTGCTCGGCACGCCGGAGCGCGCCGCGCCGGTGTGGGAGCGCATCCAGCGCGAGCTGGCGCAGGCGACGGCGCGCGTGCCGGCGGCGCTGCGCGGCCAGCGGGTCTACTTCGAGGTCGACGCCTCGCCGTACGCGGCCGGCCCCGGCTCGTTCATCGGCGAGACGCTCGCACGCCTGGGGATGGCGAACATCGTGCCGCCGGAGCTCGGCCCCTTCCCGAAGCTGAACCCGGAGTACGTGCTGCGCGCCCAGCCCGACATCCTGGTCGGCGCCGAGCGAAACATCGCCGAGATGCCGGGCCGCCCCGGCTGGGGCGCCCTGCGCGCGGTGCAGCGCAGGCGGGTGTGCGGCTTCGATCCGGCGCACTACGAAGTGCTGATCCGTCCGGGGCCGCGCATGGGCGAGGCGGCGCTGGAACTCGCCGGTTGCCTGGCGGCGCTGCCATGAACGGACGCGCGCGGACGCTGCGGCGGCGCCTCGTGCTGGCCCTTCTCGGGGGCACGTTCGTGCTTGCGGTGGTGGGCTTGGCGGCCGGCAGCGAAGGCCTGTCGCTCGCGTCGCTGTGGGGGCCGGATGCCGCCCTGATCGTCGGCCAGATCCGGGCGCCGCGTACCCTGGGGGCGTGGCTGGTGGGCGCGCTGCTGGGCCTGGCCGGGGCGGTGGCCCAGGGCCTGTTCCGCAACCCGCTCGCCGAGCCCTACCTGCTCGGGGCGGCCTCGGGCGCGACGCTGGCGGTCGTGCTCGGCCTCGCGGCGCAGTCGCTCGCGGGCCACTACATCAGCCTGGCGACCGCGGACCTGCTGTCGCGCGTCGGCCTGGTGCTGGGCGCCTTCGTCGGGGCGCTCGGCGGCGTGCTGCTGACCCTGCTGTTGTCGCGCGGCGCGCAGCACACGACGCGGCTGCTGCTGGCCGGCGTGGTCGTCGGCGTGGTGCTGGGCGCGGCCAGCGACCTGGTCACCAACGTCGCGCCGGATGCGCTGCGCGGCAAGCAGTGGTTCATGCTGGGCAGCACTTCCTTCCTGGGTTGGCAGAGCGTGGCCCTGCTGGCCGGCGGCGCGATGGTCTGCGTGCCGCTCGCCTGGCGACTGGCGCGCGCGCTGGATGCGATGACCCTCGGCATCGACAGCGCGCTGAGCCTGGGCCTTGCGCTGCCGCAGCTGCGCCTGGTGCTGGTGGTGGTGCTGGCGCTGGCCACCGGGCTGGCGGTCGCGCAGTCGGGCCTGATCGCCTTTGTCGGCCTGGTCTCGCCGCACCTGGTGCGCCGCTTTGCGCCCTCGGGCCAGGGCTACCTGCTGGTCGTCAGCGCGCTGATGGGCGGGGCGCTGCTGCTCGCGGCCGACGTGCTGGCGCGGCTGCTGATCGCGCCGCAGGAGCTGCCGGTGGGCGTGCTGACCGCGCTGCTGGGCGGGGGCTACCTGCTGTGGCTGCTGCACCGGCGGGGGATCGAATGACGCGAGCCGAGCGCCGGGCCGCTCCCAAGCCGGCTCCCGCAAGCCGCGGGACGCGGCTTGCACTCCGGCCGTCCAAGCCCGCGCAGGCGGGCTTGGAGCCGCGGCCGTCGTTCCCCTCGGGGGATCGATTGATGTACCCATCGAGCGAGGGGTCGTCATGAGCGCGCTGTCGTGTGCCGACGTGCATGTGGCGCTGGGCGGCACGCGGGTGCTGCGCGGCGTCACGCTGTCCCTGCAACCCGGCTGGACGGCGATCGTCGGGCCGAACGGCGTCGGCAAGTCGACGCTGCTGCGCGTGCTGGCCGGCCTGCTGGTGCCGCAGGCGGGCACGGTGCGGCTCGACGGCCGTGCCATCGGCGCCTGGGCGCCGCGCGAGCGCGCCCGCCGCCTGGCCTGGCTCGCACAGCAGGGCGAGGCGCGCGGCGAACTGACGGTGCGCGACATCGTGCACCTCGGGCGCCTGCCGCAGCTCGGGCTGTTCACGCCGCCGGGGCCGCAGGACGAGGCCATCGTCGACGCCGCGATGGCCGCCACCGAGTGCAGCGCCTGGCAGCACCGCCCGCTGCATGTGCTGTCGGGCGGCGAGCGCCAGCGCGCGCTGATCGCGCGCGCGCTCGCGGTGCAGGCGCCGGTGCTGCTGCTGGACGAGCCGACCACCCACCTCGACCCGCCGCACCAGGTCGCGCTGGTGCGCCTGTTCCAGCGCCTCGGCCGCACCCAGACGGTGGCCAGCGTGCTGCACGACCTGCCGCTCGCGCTGCAGGCGGACCGGCTGGTCGTGATGCAGGGCGGAGGGATTGCCGCCGAGGGGCCGCACGACGACCCGGCGGTGCACGCCGCGATCGAGTCGGTGTTCGACCGGGCGTTGCGCATCGAGCGCGTCGGGGCGCGCTTCATCGCTGTTCCCAACCTGGAAGCCTGACATGCCGGCCCTTGCACTGATGCTTGCCTGGGTGCTGGACGTCGGCTTCGGCGAGCCGCGCAATGCGCTGCATCCCGTGGCCTGGTTGGGACAGGTGCTGGGACCGCTCGGAAGGGGGCTGAAGCGCCTGTCGCCGGCGGCCGCCTTCGCCGGCGCGGCGCTGGCCTGGTGTGGCATCGCCGTGCTGCTCGGCGGGGTGGCGTGGTGGCTGCAGCGCGAGTGGCTGCGCTGGCCGGCCTGGATCGCGGTGCCCGCGCTGGCCCTGCTGCTGAAGCCCTGCTTCGCCTGGCGCATGCTGCGCGACGAGGTCGCGGCCATCGAGCGCGCGCTCGGCGAAGGCCTGGCACCGGCGCAGCAGCGGCTGTCGCGCATCGTCAGCCGCGACACCTCGGTGCTCGACGCGGCCGCGGTGCGCGAGACCGCGATCGAGACCCTGGCCGAGAACCTGAACGACTCGGTGGTGGCGCCGCTGTTCTGGTTCGCGCTGGCGGGGCTGCCGGGCGCGGTGGTCTACCGCTTCGCGAACACCGCCGATGCGATGTGGGGCTACCGCGGCGAGTGGGAATGGGCCGGCAAGTGGGCGGCGCGGGCGGATGACGTGCTGTCGTGGCTGCCGGCGCGGCTCACGGCGCTCCTGCTGGGCGGTGGCGCGCACTGGCGCGCGCTGCAGGCGCAGTCGCGCCTGACGCCGTCGCCGAACGGCGGCTGGCCGATGGGTGCGATGGCGCTGGGCCTGGGCGTGCGCCTGGGCAAGCCGGGCGTCTACGTCCTGAATGCAGGCGGGCGGCCGCCGGATGCCGGCGACGTGGCAGGCGCCCTGCGCATCGCCGGGCGTGCGGCGTTCATGGCGCTGGGCCTGGCCGTGCTGGCCACGCTGGCGTGGGGCGCCTGAGATGGCGATCCTGCACGGCGGACCGGATGCCGCAGGCGCGGCGCGCTGGGACTTCTCGACCAACGCGAACGCGTGCGGCCCGGCCCCGCTCGTGCTGGACGACGTCGACCCGACGCGCTACCCCGACCCGGCGTCGACGGCCCTGCGCGAGACCCTCGCGGCGTATCACAGGGTGGCGCCGGAGCGCATCGTGGTGGCCGCGAGCGCGAGCGAATTCATCGGCCGCGTCAGCACGGCGGTGGCGCTGCAGGCGCCCGGGGCCGGGGTCGCCGCGCCGCTGCCGGGCTATGGCGACTACCGCGCCGCGGCCGAGGCGCGCGGGCTGGTCGAGGCCCATCCCGACGCCGCGGCCCTGGTCTGGCAGACCCTGCCCGACAGCCCGCGCGGCCGCTGTCCCGCGCTGCCGCCGGGGCCGGCCTTGCAGGTGATCGACTGCGCCTACCTGCCGCTGCTGCTCGACGGGGCGCCGCCCGAACTGCCCGCCGCCGCCTGGCAGCTGTGGTCGCCGAACAAGGCGCTGGGCCTGACCGGCGTGCGCGGCGCGTATGCGGTGGCGCCGCCGGCAGACCCCTGGCGCGAACGCGTCGAGGCGCTGGCGCCGTCGTGGCCGCTGGGTGCGCACGGCGTCGCGATGCTGCGGGCCTGGACGGCGCCGGCCACGCAGCACTGGCTGCAGGCCGCGCTCGTCACGCTGCGTCGCTGGAAGGCGCGCCAGCTCGATCTCTGCACGTCGCTCGGCTGGCAGTGCGAGGCGAGCGACACGCCGTTCTTCGTCGTCCGCGCGCCCGGCCTGGTCGAGCGCCTGCCGGCCCTGCGCCGGCACGGCATCCAGCTGCGCGACACCGCCTCGATGGGATTGCCCGGGGCGGTGCGGATCAGCGTGCAGCCGCCCGCGGCGCAGGATGCGCTGCTGCGCGCCTGGCTGGAGACGCGGCCGTGACCGCCCGCGCGGTGATGGTGCTCGGCACCACCAGCGGCGCCGGCAAGAGCTGGCTCGCGACCGCGCTGTGCCGCTGGTATGCGCGCCGAGGGTTGAAGGTCGCGCCCTTCAAGGCGCAGAACATGAGCAACAACGCGCGCGTCGTGCCCGGCCCGCAGGGGCGGCTCGGCGAGATCGGCAGCGCGCAGTATTTCCAGGCCCTGGCGGCGCACGCCCGGCCCGAGGTGCGCATGAACCCGGTGCTGCTCAAGCCGGAGCGCGACACCGCGAGCCAGGTGGTGCTGCTCGGCCAGGTGCGGCCTGAGCTTGCCGCGGTGCCGTGGCACGAGCGCAGCGCGCGCGTCTGGCCGGCCGCCGAGGCGGCGCTGCAGGCCCTGCGCGCCGAGAACGAGGTGCTGGTGATCGAGGGCGCCGGCTCGCCGGCCGAGATCAACCTGAGCCACAGCGACTACGTCAACCTGCGGACCGCGCGGGCCGCCGAGGCGGCCTGCCTGCTCGTCACCGACATCGACCGCGGCGGCGCCTTCGCCCACCTCTACGGCACCCACCAGCTGCTCGCGCCGCCGGACCGGGCGCTCGTCCGCGGCTTCGTGCTGAACCGCTTCCGCGGCGATGCCGACCTGCTCGCGCCCGGTCCGGCGCAGCTGCAGGCCCTGACCGGCGTGCCGACGCTGGCCGTGCTGCCGATGTGGCGCGGCCACGGCCTGCCGGAGGAGGACGGCGTGTTCGACGACGCGCCGAGCGGCGATGCCGACGGCCTGCGCATCGCCATCGTCGCCTACCCGCGGCTCAGCAACCTCGACGAGTTCCAGCCGCTGCGGCAGCAGCCCGGCGTGCGCCTGCGCTGGGCGCGCACGCCGGCCGCGCTAGGCGACGCCGACTGGATCGTGCTGCCGGGCTCCAAGCACACCAGCAGCGACCTCGCCTGGCTGCGCGCGCAGGGCCTGGATGCCGCGATCGCCCGCCATGCCGCCGCGGGTCGCCCGGTGCTGGGCCTGTGCGGCGGGCTGCAGATGCTCGGCGAAGCGCTGCACGACCCGCACGGCATCGACGGCGAGGCGCAGGGCCTGGGCCTGCTGCCGCTCGTCACGCGCTTCGAGCGCGACAAGCTGCTGCGCGAGGTCGAGGCCCGCTTCGAGCCGCTGGACGGGCCGTGGGCGGCGCTGTCGCGGCAGCCGCTGCGCGGCTACGAGATCCGCCATGGCCGCACCGAGGCACGCGGGCCCCTCGCCGTCGCGCTGCGCAACGCCGGCGGCGAGCCCATCGGCTGGCAGCGCGGCCCGATCCTCGGCCTCTATGCCCACGGCGTCTTCGAGTGCGCCGAGGTGCTGCAGGCCCTCTTCGGCGCACCGGCCCGGCCGCTCGACGCGGTCTTCGACGGCCTGGCCGACTTCGCCGACGCGCATTTCGCGCCCGGCGCCCTGATGCAACTCCTTCAACCCCGCACGGACTGACCATGGCCATCGAACTCCCTTCCATCGCCCCCCTCGACGACGCGGACCTCGCGGCGCGGCTGCAGCAGCGGCTCGATCGGAAGACCAAGCCGCTCGGCTCGCTCGGCCGCCTGGAGTCGCTCGCGCTGCAGCTCGGCCTGATCCAGCGCAGCGAGGCGCCGCGGCTGATCGCGCCGCAGATGCTGGTGTTCGCGGGCGACCATGGCCTTGCGGCGCGGGGCGTCTCGGCCTACCCGAGCGACGTGACCTGGCAGATGGTCGAGAACTTCCTCGCCGGCGGTGCCGCCGTCAGCGTGCTGGCGCGCCAGCACGGCCTCGCGCTGACGGTGGTCGACGCCGGCGTGGCGCACGACTTCGCGCCGCGCCCCGGCCTGCTGGACCGCAAGATCGCACGCGGCACGGCGGATGCGCTGGAGGGCCCGGCGATGAGCGCGGCCCAGTGCGCGCAGGCGCTGCAGGCCGGCATGGCGGTGGTGCAGGGCTTGCCCGGCAATGCGGTGCTGCTCGGCGAGATGGGCATCGGCAACAGCTCCAGCGCGTCCCTGCTGCTGGCGCGGCTGAGCGGTGCGCCGATCGGCGAATGCGTGGGACGGGGCACCGGCCTGGACGACGCGGGCCTCGCGCGCAAGCATGCGGTGCTGGCCCAGGTGCTGGTGCGCCACCGCGAGGCGGTGGCGCCGCTGGAGGCGCTGGCGGCCCTGGGCGGCTTCGAGATCGCCATGCTGGCCGGCGCGGCGCTGCAGGCGGCGGCCGAGCGGCGGGTGGTCGTCGTCGACGGCTTCATCGCCAGCGCCGCCGTGCTGGTGGCGGCGCGGCTCGTGCCCGCGCTGGCCGGCTACTGCGTGCTCGCGCACCGCTCGGCCGAACCGGGGCATGCGCGGCTGCTGCGCGAGCTGGGCGTGGTGCCGCTGCTCGACCTGGGCCTGCGGCTGGGCGAGGGCTCGGGCGCGGCCATCGCCTGGCCGCTGCTGGAGAGCGCGGTCCGCGTGCTGGCCGAGATGGCGAGCTTCGAGTCGGCCGGCGTGTCCGAGGCCCGGGAGCGCAGCGCGACATGATCGGCAAGGCCTTGCTGCACGAGCTGCGGCTGGCGGCGATCGCGCTGCAGTTCTTCACGCGCCTGCCGGTGCCGCGCGCGGTCGGGTTCGAGCCGGACTGGCTGAACCAGAGCGCACGCCACTTCCCGCTCATCGGCTTCGTCGTCGGCGCGGCCGGGGCGGGGGTGCTGGCCGTGGGCAGCTGGGGATTCGGCACCGGGGTCGGCGTCGGCCTGTCGATGGCGGCGACCGCCTGGCTGACCGGTGCCTTCCACGAGGACGGCCTGGCCGACACCGCCGATGCGCTGGGCGGTGCGGTGAGCCGCGAGCGGGCGCTGGAGATCATGAAGGACTCGCGCATCGGCAGCTACGGCGCGGTCGCGCTGCTGCTGGTGCTGGGCCTGAAGGCGGCGGCGCTCGCGAGCCTGCCGGTGGCGCTGGGGGTGCCGGCCCTGCTGCTCGCCCACACCGCGTCGCGCGCGGCGGCGGTCTCGCTGATCCGCTGGCTGCCGTATGCGGGGGATGTGTCGCAGGCGAAGGCGAAGCCGCTGGCGCAGCGGGTGTCGGGCACGGGCCTGGCGGTGGCGCTGCTGTGGGTCGGCCTGCTCGCGCTCGGGCTGGTTGCGCTGCGGTTCGGCCTGTGGCCCGGTGTCGCGATCGGCCTGGCGATGGTCGCCGTCGGCACCCTGGCCTGCGGCCACTGGTTCCGGCGCCGGCTGGGCGGCATCACCGGCGACACGCTGGGCGCGACGCAGCAGCTCACCGAGCTGCTGTGCCTGCTCGGCTGGGTGCTGGCGCTGCGCTGGGCGTGACATGGCGATCACCGCCTGGCGCCATCCGCGACCGGACGATGTGGCGGGCCGCTGCATCGGGCGCTGCGACGTGCCGGTCGATGCGCGGCGCGCCAAGCGTCTCGCGCACCGCATCCGCTGCGCGGCGCGGCGCGAGGGGTGGCCGCCCCGGGTCTGGACCTCCCCCCTGCAGCGCTGCGCCTCGGTCGGGCGCTGGCTGGCGCGATGGGGCTGGACGCACGTCGTCGACGAACGCCTGTGCGAGCTCGACTTCGGCGACTGGGACGGGCGCGCCTGGCGCGAGATCGGTGCCGCCCCCGTCGACGCCTGGTGCGCCGACTTCCTGCACCACCGGCCCGGCGGCGGCGAGTCGGTGGCGTCGCTGCTGCGGCGCTGCGCCGCGGTGCTGGAGGGTCTGCCGCCGGACGCCTGCATCGTCGCCCACGCCGGCTGGCTGAACGCGGCCCGCTGCGTGCGCGACGGCGCGCCGCCGCTTGCGGCGGCCGACTGGCCGGCGGCCGTGCCCTACGGCGCCCGCGTCTCGCTGTAGATCGGGTGCGGGCCGCCCGGCCGCGAATCGCAGTACGCCATCACGCCGCACTCGAAGCACAGCGGCTTGCGTGCCTGGCAGACGTAGCGGCCGTGCAGGATCAGCCAGTGGTGGGCGTCGACGAGGTAGGCCTCGGGCACGCGCTCGAGCAGGCCCATCTCCACCTCGAACGGGTTCTTGCCGGGCGCGAGGCCGGTGCGGTTGCTGACGCGGAAGATGTGGGTGTCGACGGCCATGGTCGGCTCGCCGAAGGCCACGTTGAGCACCACGTTGGCGGTCTTGCGGCCGACGCCGGGCAGGGCCTCGAGCGCTTCGCGGCTGCGCGGCACCTCGCCGCCGTGCCGCTCGATCAGGAGGCGGCAGGTCTCCAGCAGGTTCTTCGCCTTGTTGCGGTAGAGCCCGATGGTCTTGATGTGCGCCGTGATGCCCTCGAGTCCCAGCGCGAGCATCTTCTGCGGCGTCGGCGCGATGGCGAAGAGCCGGCGCGTCGCCTTGTTGACGCCGACGTCGGTGGCCTGGGCCGACAGCAGCACCGCGGCCAGCAGCTCGAAGACGCTGGTGTACTCCAGCTCGGTGTTGGGCTGCGGGTTGGCGGCCTGGAGCGTCGCGAAGAAGGGTTCGATCTGGTCGGCGTGCATCGCCGGCCATTGTCCCTCAGCGCGACGCGGTCAAGGCGGCGAACTGGCGGCGCGCGGCGCGTCGGTGCTGGGCTTGGGCGGCGTGCCGGAGCCGAGCTTGTCGCAGCCGGTCAGCACCACCGCGGCCAGCAACTGGGCCGCGAGCACGGCCCGCAACGGGCGGTACATGGCGGGTGTCTCCGAGACTCAGTAGCGCGACTGCAGCTCGCGGATCTGCTCGCGGGCCTCGTCCTGGCGCACGCCGTAGGTGCGCTGCATCTTGCCGGCGCGGTGCTCGCGCTGGCCGCGTTCGATGTCGCTTTCGTTGCCGGTCCAGCGGCCCCATTGCTCGCGGGCCTGGCCCTTGACCTGTTTCCACTGGCCCTGGATGCGATCACGGTTCATTGCAACTCCTTGCGCGCCTCGCGCTGTGTGTGGAATGAAGCGTAGGGGGCCGCTTCGCCGGCTTCCGTCGGCCCGCGCGTGCGGCGCAGATAGGACGGCGCCGATTCCCGCGTAGGAATCGCCTGACAGGGTTGACAGGCCCTCTAGCCCGGTTTGCGGGCGCGTGCGCGGGCCAGGGCCGCCTGCACCGCGGCCGCATCCGGCGCGCTGCGCTGCGCCATGCGGGCCTGCTGCTCCGCCGCATCGCGCGCCAGGCGTTCGCGGTGGAAGGCGAAGCGCTCCCGCGCTTCGTCGGCCTGGGCAGGGCTCCAGGCGTCCCAGCCGGTGCGTCCGTCGCTCGCGTCGACGAGCGAGATGCAATCCACCGGGCAGACCGGGATGCACAGCTCGCAGCCGGTGCACAGCGGCGCGATCACGGTGTGCATGCCCTTGGGCCCGCCGACGATGCTGTCGACCGGGCAGGCCTGCAGGCACAGGGTGCAGCCGATGCACCAGGCCTCGTCGACCACGGCGAGGCGGCGCGGGCCTTCCTCGCCGTGCTCGGCACTCAGGGGCAGGGCGGGCAGGCCGGTCAGGCGCGCAAGGCGGGCGACGCCTTCGGCACCGCCCGGCGGGCACTGGTTGATGCCGGCCTCGCCGTCGGCGATGGCCTGCGCATAGCTGCGGCAGTCCGGGTACCCGCAGCGCGTGCACTGCGTCTGGGGCAGGGCGGCGTCGATCGCTCGGGTGAGGGTCTCGAGGGTGTCCCGGTCCACGGTGTCCCGTCAGGCGGCCTTGCGCGCCGCCACCTTGCGGGCGGTCTTCGGCGCGGCGAGCTTCACCGCCTCCTGGTGCGAGGCGATGAAGTCGCGCACCTGCGGGTAGACCTTCTCGCGCCAGCGCCGGCCCGAGAAGATGCCGTAGTGCCCGGCGCCCTGCACGTCGTAGTGGAACTGGCGGTCCTTCGGGATGCCGGTGCACAGCTCGTGCGCCGCCTTGGTCTGGCCGGCGCCGGAGATGTCGTCCAGCTCGCCTTCCACCGTCAGCAGCGCGCTGGTGGTGATGTCCTGCGGGCGCACCAGCTGGCCGTCGACCTCCCAGGTGCCGTTGACGAGGGCGAAGTCCTGGAACACCGTCTTGATGGTGTCCAGGTAGTACTCGGCCGGCATGTCCAGCACGGCGTTGTACTCGTCGTAGAAGCCGCGGTGGAACTCGGCGCTGTCGTCGTCGCCGCGCATCAGGTCCATGAAGTAGTCGTAGTGCGACTTCAGGTGCCGGTCCGGGTTCATCGCGATGAAGCCGCTGTGCTGCAGGAAGCCGGGGTACACGCGGCGCCCGGCACCCGGGTAGTTGGTCGGCACGCGGTGGATCACGTTGTTCTCGAACCAGGCGTAGCTCTTGTTCATCGCCAGGTTGTTGACCGCGGTCGGGCTCTTGCGGGCGTCGATCGGGCCGCCCATCATCGTCATCGTGAGCGGGGTCGGCTCGCCGTTGCTCGCCATCAGCGAGATCGCGGCCAGCACCGGCACCGTCGGCTGGCACACCGAGATCACGTTCACCTCGGGCCCGATGTGGCGGATGAACTCCTGCACGTAGGCGATGTAGTCGTCGAGGTGGAACGGCCCCACGTCGCTGTCGACCATGCGCGCGTCGGTCCAGTCGGTGATGAAGACCTTGTGGTCCTGCAGCAAGGCCCGCACGGTGTCGCGCAGCAGCGTCGCATGGTGGCCCGACAGCGGGGCCACCACCAGCACCGTCGGCTGGTCCTTCATGGCCGTCAGCACCGGCGGGTCGTCGGTGAAGCGCTTGAAGCGCAGCAGCCGGCAGAAGGGCTTCTCGAGCGCCACCTGCTCCTGCACCGCGACGTCGGTGCCGCCGACCTTGACGGTCGTGATGTTGAAGGCCGGCTTCTCGTATTCCTTGGACAACCGGTGCAGCAGGTCCAGCCCGGCCGAGACCCGCTGCGCCATCGGCGTGTGCGTGAATGGCGACAGCGGGTGGCTGTAGAGCTTGGACGAGGCGCTGGCGAACTCCGAGAACGGGCTCAGCAGCGCACGCTGGGTTTCATACCACTGGTACAGCATTCGGATTCCTTTGACGACCGCCTTGCAACCGCTGTCACACGAGAGTTGTGCGATGCAGCATTCTAGGCAGCCGGCAATGATCGTGCCGCTGGATGGCTTCGGTGCAAACCCGAAAAAAGGACGGAAAGGCCGCCCAGAATGGTGCGGCCGCTGTCCAGCGATACCGATTCCGGAATGCCGTCAGATCACCTTTGCAATGGCAGCCACCACCGCATCGATGTTCTTGCTGTTGAGCGCTGCCACGCAGATGCGGCCCGAATCGACGCCGTAGATGCCGAATTCGCTGCGCAAGCGCTGCATCTGGTCCTTGTTGAGGCCCGAATAGCTGAACATGCCCTTTTGCTGGGTGATGAAGCTCATGTCCTGTCGGATGCCGGCCGCCTGCAGCTTCTGGAGCAGGGCGGTGCGCATCTCCTTGATGCGCACGCGCATGCCGGCGAGCTCGTCCTCCCACATCGCGCGCAGGGCGGGCGTGTTCAGCACCGTCGCCACCACCTGGGCGCCGTGCGTCGGCGGGTTGGAGTAGTTGGTGCGGATCACGATCTTCAGCTGGCTGAGCACGCGCGCCGCCTCGTCCTTGCTGCTGCACAGCACGCTCAGCGCGCCGACGCGCTCGCCGTAGAGCGAGAAGCTCTTCGAGAACGAGGTCGAGACGAAGAAGTCGATGCCGGCGGCGACGAACTGGGCGATCACCGCGCCGTCTTCCGCGATGCCTTCGCCGAAGCCCTGGTAGGCCATGTCGAGGAAGGCGACCAGGTTGCGCGCCTTGACGGCCGCGATCACCTGCGTCCATTGCTGCGGCGTGATGTCGTAGCCGGTCGGGTTGTGGCAGCAGGCGTGCAGAACGACGACGGTGCCGGCCGGGGCGGCGTTCAACGCGCCCAGCATGCCGTCGAAGTCGACGCCGCGCTTCGCCGCGTCGTAGTAGGGGTAGGTCTCGACGGTGAAGCCGGCGTTGGTGAACAGCGCGCGGTGGTTTTCCCAGCTCGGGTCGCTGATCAGCACCTTGGCCGACGGGTTCACCTTCTTCAGGAAGTCGGCGCCGATCTTCAGCCCGCCGGTGCCGCCCAGGCCCTGGACGGTGGCGACGCGGCCCTCGGCCAGCACGGCGCTGTCGGCGCCGAAGACCAGGCCCTGCACCGCCTTGTCGTAGGCGGCGATGCCGTCGATCGGCAGGTAGCCGCGCGGCTTCGGGGCCTCCTGCATCTGGCGCTCGGCCTCGGCCACGCACTTCAGCAGCGGGAGTTTGCCGTTGTCGTCGTAGTAGACCCCGACGCCCAGGTTCACCTTGGCGGGATTCGGATCGGCGTTGAATTGCTCGTTCAGGCCGAGGATGGGGTCGCGGGGGGCCATTTCGACAGCGGCGAACAGCGAGGTCATGGACAGTCCTTGTCAGTAGAGCTGAATCTGGATTTGGGCTAGGCTTTGCGATTGGCCCATGCTTTCCCGGCAGGGGAAAACCCGAGGATTTTAATCGCCATGGCGGACCAGCCCCGCAAAGTTCCCCGTGATGCCGGCACCAAGGTGGCGCCGAAGGCACCGCAGCGGGGCCCCGACGTCGCGCTCGCCGACGACCCGGCGGCCGCCGAGCCGGCCACCGGCGAATTCGTCAGCTTCCCCGACTCGCCTTTCCAGCTCTTCCAGCCCTACCCGCCGGCGGGCGACCAGCCGGCCGCCATCGCCGGCCTCGTCGAAGGCGTGCTGGACGGCCTGAGCTACCAGACCCTGCTGGGGGTGACCGGCTCGGGCAAGACCTTCACGATGGCGAACGTGATCGCGCGCCTGGGCCGGCCGGCGATCGTGTTCGCGCCGAACAAGACGCTGGCCGCGCAGCTGTACAGCGAGTTCCGCGAGTTCTTCCCGAAGAACGCGGTCGAGTACTTCGTCAGCTACTACGACTACTACCAGCCCGAGGCCTACGTCCCGCAGCGCGACCTGTTCATCGAGAAGGACAGCTCGATCAACGAGCACATCGAGCAGATGCGGCTTTCCGCGACCAAGAGCCTGCTGGAGCGGCGCGACGTCGTGATCGTCGCCACCGTCAGCGCGATCTACGGCATCGGCAACCCGAGCGACTACCACCGCATGGTGATGACGCTGCGCGCCGGCGACAAGATGGGCCAGCGCGACGTGATCGCGCAGCTGATCCGCATGCAGTACACGCGCAACGAGATGGACTTCAGCCGCGGCACCTTCCGCGTGCGCGGCGACACCATCGACGTGTTCCCGGCCGAGCACTCCGAGCTCGCGGTGCGCATCGAGCTCTTCGACGACGAGGTCGAGGCGCTGCAGCTGTTCGACCCGCTGACCGGGCGCATCCGCCAGAAGATCCCGCGCTTCACCGTCTACCCCTCCAGCCACTACGTGACACCGCGCGACCGCGTGGTCGCCGCCATCGAGACCATCAAGGAGGAGCTGCGCTGGCGGCTCGACGAGCTGGTGAAGGAGGGCAAGCTGGTCGAGGCGCAGCGCCTGGAGCAGCGCACGCGCTTCGACCTGGAGATGCTGCAGGAGATCGGCCACTGCAAGGGCATCGAGAACTACACGCGGCACCTGTCGGGCTCGGCGCCGGGCGAGCCGCCGTCGACGCTGGTGGACTACCTGCCCGGGGACGCGATGATGTTCCTGGACGAGTCGCACGTGCTGATCGGCCAGCTCGGCGGCATGTACAACGGCGACCGGGCGCGCAAGACCACGCTGGTGGAGTACGGCTTCCGGCTGCCCTCGGCGCTGGACAACCGGCCGCTCAAGTTCGAGGAGTTCGAGAAGAAGATGCGCCAGGTGGTGTTCGTCTCGGCGACGCCGGCAGACTTCGAGAAGCGCACCGCCGGCCAGGTGGTCGAGCAGGTGGTGCGGCCGACCGGCCTGGTCGACCCGGTGGTCGAGGTGCGGCCTGCCACGCACCAGGTCGACGACGTGCTGCAGGAGATCCGCGAGCGCGTCGACCTGAACGAGCGGGTGCTGATCACGACGCTGACCAAGCGCATGGCCGAGCAGCTCACCGACTACCTGAGCGACAACGGCGTGAAGGTGCGCTACCTGCACAGCGACATCGACACCGTCGAGCGGGTGGAGATCCTGCGCGACCTGCGGCTGGGCACCTTCGACGTGCTGGTGGGCATCAACCTGCTGCGCGAGGGGCTGGACATCCCGGAGGTCTCGCTGGTGGCGATCCTGGACGCCGACAAGGAGGGCTTCCTGCGCGCCGAGCGCTCGCTGATCCAGACCATCGGGCGGGCGGCGCGCAACGTCAACGGCAAGGCCATCCTGTACGCCGACAAGATGACCGACTCGATGCGGCGCGCGCTGGACGAGACCGAGCGGCGGCGCGCGAAGCAGATCGAGCACAACGCGGCGCAGGGCATCACGCCGCGCAGCGTGAAGAAGCAGATCCGCGAGCTGATCGACGGGGTCTACAGCGAGAAGGGCGCGAAGGACGACCTGAAGGCGGCGGCCGAGGCGGCGCAGGTCGAGGCGATGAGCGAGAAGGACCTGGGCAAGCGCATCAAGCAGCTGGAGAAGCAGATGCTGGAGCACGCGCGCAACCTCGAGTTCGAGAAGGCGGCCCGGGTACGCGACCAGCTGGCGCACCTGCGCGAGCAGGCCTTCGGGGCGGCCGGCAGCGACAACGTGGTCCCGTTGGTGGCAGGAGGGAAGGGGTAGTCGTTCGCCCTGGATGGGGTGTGGCGGTGTCGGCGCGCCTCTTGCTTAAGTCGTTCTTCGCCACGAAGTTCCGGCACCCCCATGCATCGTCATTCCAGGGAGTTCGGCAGCGCGATCGGCTGACAACTCCTGCCATCTTCGGAGATCGTCATGCTAGAAGCCGTTCGCGCGCACATTGAGGCCAAGTTCGAGGCTGCCCAGCTGGAGGAGAGCCCGTTTCCCCACCTCCTCATCGAGGATTTTTTCCCGACCGAGGTGTACGAAAAGTTGGTGGCTTGGAATCCCTTTCACGCCAACCGCGGCGAAGAGTGGCTCGACAAGTCGAAGTCGAAGCACGTGACCTCGGCCACGCCGTACCACGCCCGCAAGCAGATCAATTTCCACAACGACCAGGGCTTCGACGCGCCGGCGGAGCAACAGGCGTTCTGGTCGACGATCAAGTCCTGCTTCCTGGGTGATGACTGGTTTCCGCAGCTCGTCGCCCGGAAATATCCGGCCTATTTCCGTTTGCGCTTTGGTGATCTCGTCGATGACGCGGACTTTGCGGGGCTGTTCCGGCGCGAGCTGTTCCTGCAACGGCATGAGCCGGGGTACTACATCGGCCCGCACACCGACATTCCGACGCGTGTGTTCACCTGCATCTTCGCCTTCGCGCGCGAGCGGGGCTTCGAGCAGTTCGGAACCGAGTTGCTGGCACCTCCCAGCCGGCTGGACCGCTGCTGGGGCTCGGACCACTACAAGCCCGACGGGTTCAGCCTGAAGAAGCTGGCGCCCTACCAGCCCAACAACTTCCTCCTGTTCTTCAAGACCCGGCATTCGTTCCACGCCGTTCGCAGCATTGATGACAGCGTTCCCGACCAGCGCTATGGCATGCAGTTCCAGTTCTACGAACCGCGCGGCGGCCTGTTCAATGACCTCTCGACGCCCGATCTCATGGAGGTGCGCCGGCCCAGGCACCTCGGGGACGAGCGGGGAACCCTTCTGCAGCGCGCGATTCGAAAGGCGGCCAGGACGTTTGCGCCCTGGGTCCCGACGTGAGCTGAGCCCTTGAAACCAAGCAAGACTGTCCGCGTTCTCTTTGTGTGCATGGGCAACATCTGCCGTTCGCCCACCGCCGAGGCCGTGCTTCGCCACAAGCTGCGCGAGGCCGGCCTGGCGGATCAGGTGCTGGTCGACTCGGCCGGCACCCATTCGTGGCACGGCGGCCAACCGCCCGATCCGCGTGCCATCCGCCACGCGGCGCGGCGCGGCTACGACCTGCAGAACCTGCGCGCGCGCGTCGTCACTGCGGCCGACTTCGAGCGCTTCGATCTCATCCTCGCGATGGATTGGGACAACCTGGCAGAACTCGAGGACCGTTGCCCCGAGCCGCATCGCCCCAAGCTGGGGAGGCTGACGCAGCACGCGCGGCAGTTCGCGAGCCCCGTCGTCCCCGACCCCTACCAGGGCGGCCCGGAGGGCTTCGACCACGTGCTCGACCTCGTCGAGGACGCCTGTGAAGGCCTGGTCGCGCACCTCTCCCGCAGGGTCGACGAATAACCCCACGGAACTTTCAGACGCAATGCCGACCAAATCGGTCGGTTTCATTTATACTTGAGTAAACCTCTCGGGATCAACCGAGGGTTAGCCCGGGGCAGGGACCCGGGCACTCGACAAGCGTGAAATCGCCCTCATCTGCTTTGTTGACACGTTGGCCGCCATCGGCTTCAGGAGAATTTCATGCGTCTGACCACCAAAGGCCGTTTTGCAGTGACCGCGATGATCGACCTCGCCCTGCGTGAGCATTCGGGGCCGGTCGCCCTGGCCGCGATCAGTGCGCGCCAGCAGATCTCGCTGTCCTACCTCGAGCAGCTGTTCGGCAAACTGCGCCGCCACGGGCTGGTCGAGAGCACCCGCGGCCCCGGGGGCGGCTACTCGCTGGGTCGCAAGTCCGAAGAAGTGACTGTTGCCGACATCATCGTCGCGGTCGACGAGCCCATCGACGCCACCGGCTGCGCCGGCAAGGAGAACTGCATGGGCGAGGACTCCGGCCGCTGCATGACGCACGACCTCTGGGCGAGCCTCAACTCCAAGATGATCGAGTACCTCGATTCGATCTCGCTGCGCAAGCTGGTCGACGAGCAGCTCGCCAAGGGCATCTCGATCGAAGAGCAGCCGGTCAAGCGGGCGATCTCGACCCAGCCGGTCGTCAAGCCGATCAAGATCACGGCGCCGAACTCGGTGTTCGCGCTCGGCGGGGCCACGTTCTCGAAGTAATCAGTCTTCCGTTTCAGCCGTTTCCGCAGTCTCAGCGAAGTCAAGCGCGTTTGCATCAGCCATGGACATGACCCCCCACTTCCCGATCTACATGGACTACGGTGCCACCAACCCGGTGGACCAGCGCGTCGTCGACGCGATGATCCCGTGGTTGCGCGAGCACTTCGGCAACCCGGCGTCGCGCAGCCATGCGTGGGGATGGGAGGCCGAGGCCGCGGTCGAGAAGGCGCGCGAGCAGGTGGCGGCGCTGATCGGCGCCGACCCGCGCGAGATCGTCTGGACCTCGGGCGCGACCGAGTCCAACAACCTGGCGCTGAAGGGCGCGGCGCAGTTCTACAAGACGCGCGGCAAGCACCTGATCACCGTCAAGACCGAGCACAAGGCGGTGCTCGACACCATGCGCGAGCTGGAGCGCCAGGGCTTCGAGGTCACCTACCTCGACGTCCAGGAAGACGGCATGCTCGACCTGGACAAGCTGAAGGCGGCGATGCGCGCGGACACGATCCTGGTGTCGGTGATGTTCGTCAACAACGAGATCGGCGTGATCCAGGACATCCCCGCCATCGGCGCGATGTGCCGCGAGCGCGGCATCATCTTCCACGTCGACGCGGCGCAGGCCACCGGCAAGGTGGCGATCGACCTGGCGACGCTGCCGGTCGACCTGATGAGCCTCGCCTCGCACAAGACCTACGGCCCGAAGGGCATCGGCGCGCTGTACGTGCGCCGCAAGCCGCGCGTGCGCATCGAGGCCCAGATGCACGGCGGCGGCCACGAGCGCGGCATGCGATCGGGCACCCTCCCGACGCACCAGATCGTCGGCATGGGCGAGGCCTTCCGCATCGCGCGCGAGGAGATGGGCGTCGAGAACGAGCGCGTGCGCATGCTGCAGCAGCGCCTCATCAACGGCCTGAAGGACATCGAGCAGACCTTCCTGAACGGCCACGCCGAGAAGCGCGTGCCGCACAACGTGAACATGTCCTTCAACTTCGTCGAGGGCGAGTCGCTGATCATGGGCATCAAGGGCATCGCGGTGTCCTCGGGCTCGGCCTGCACCTCGGCCAGCCTGGAGCCGAGCTACGTGCTGCGCGCGCTGGGCCGCAGCGACGAGCTGGCGCATTCCAGCCTGCGCATGACGATCGGCCGCTTCACCACCACCGAGGAGATCGACTACGTGGTGACGACGCTGAAGGACCGCGTCGCCAAGCTGCGCGAGTTGTCGCCGCTGTGGGAAATGTACAAGGACGGGATCGACCTCAACACCATTCAATGGTCGGCCCACTGAAGCGTAGTACGGAGAACTGAGATGGCTTACAGTGAAAAAGTGGTTGAGCACTACGAGAACCCGCGCAACGTCGGCTCCTTCGAGAAGGGCGACGAGACGGTGGGGACGGGCATGGTCGGCGCACCGGCCTGCGGCGACGTGATGAAGCTGCAGATCAAGGTGAACCCGGTGACGGGCCTGATCGAGGACGCCAAGTTCAAGACCTACGGCTGCGGCTCGGCGATCGCGTCGAGCTCGCTGGTGACGGAGTGGGTCAAGGGCAAGTCGCTGGACGAGGCGCTCACGATCAAGAACACCCAGATCGCCGAGGAGCTCGCGCTGCCGCCGGTGAAGATCCACTGCTCGATCCTGGCCGAGGATGCGATCAAGGCGGCGGTGAACGACTACAAGGCCAAGGCCGGCCAGCCCGTCGCGGCGGCGGCGCACTGAAGACCATGGCCGTCACGCTGACCGAAGCCGCGGCACGCCACGTGTCGCGCTACATCACCAAGCGCGGCAAGGGCGTGGGCGTCCGGCTGGGCGTCAAGACGACGGGCTGCTCGGGCCTGGCCTACAAGCTCGAGTACGCGGACGACGTGGCGCCCGAGGACGCGGTCTTCGAGGACCACGGCGTCAAGGTGCTGGTCGATCCGAAGAGCCTGCCCTACATCGACGGCACGCAGCTCGACTTCGTGCGCGAGGGCCTGAACGAGGGCTTCAAGTTCCGCAATCCGCGCGAGAAGGATCGCTGCGGGTGCGGCGAGTCGTTCCGCGTTTGAGTCGAGTTTGAAGGACGATTCCCGGATTGGCATCCGGGCTACAAGCGATTCGTAGCCCGGATGCCAATCCGGGAGCGGCCGCGATCGTGAACTTTCCTTTCCGGACATTCCTCCGACCCGCGCGCGGCTGAGTCCGCGCTTTTTTGTTGCCTGCTGCATGAAGCTCGACAGCGACGATTTCGAACTGTTCGGCCTGCCGCGCCGCTTCGCGCTCGACCGCGACGGCCTGGACGAGCGCTGGCGCGCGCTTCAGGCCGAGGTCCACCCCGACCGCCATGCGGCCCAGGGCGCCGCCGCCCAGCGCGTCGCGATGCAATGGGCGGTGCGCGTGAACGAGGCTTACCAGCGCCTGAAGTCGCCGCTGAAGCGCGCCGCCTACCTGTGCGAGCTGCAGGGGGTGCCGATCCAGGCCGAGAACAACACCGCGATGCCCGCTGGCTTCCTGATGCAGCAGATGGAATGGCGCGAGGCGCTCGACGATGCGCGCACGCTGGCCGCGGTCGAGGCCCTGGCCGACGACGTGGCCGCCAGCCAGCGCCGTGCGCTCGCCGAGCTGCAGTCCACGCTCGACGACCGGAAAGACCCCACCGCCGCCGCGCAACAGGTCAGAGCCCTCATGTTCATCGAGCGCTTTGCGGCCGACGTCGATCAGCGGCTGGAAGCGCTGGGACAATAGCGCGATGGCCTTGCTGCAAATCTCCGAACCCGGGGGCGCCCCCGATCCGCACCAGCGACGCATCGCGGTGGGCATCGACCTCGGTACCACCCATTCCCTGGTCGCCGCCGTGCGCAACGGCGTCGCCGAGTGCCTGCCCGACGAGGCCGGCCACGTCATCCTGCCGTCGGCGGTGCGCTACCTGCCCGAAGGGCGGCGCGAGATCGGCGCCGCCGCGCTGGCCCAGGCCGCCGTCGACCCCGCCAACACCGTGGTCTCGGTGAAGCGCTTCATGGGACGCGGCCTGCGCGACGTCGCGCACGTCGACAAGCTGCCCTACGACTTCGTCGATGCGCCCGGCATGGTGCAGCTGCGCACCGTGGACGGCGTCAAGTCGCCGGTCGAGGTCTCGGCCGAGATCCTCGCGACGCTGCGCTACCGCGCCGAGGACACGTTCGCCGACGACCTGTTCGGCGCGGTGATCACGGTGCCGGCCTACTTCGACGATGCCCAGCGCCAGGCCACCAAGGACGCGGCCCAGCTCGCCGGCCTGAACGTGCTGCGCCTGATCAACGAGCCGACCGCGGCCGCCATCGCCTACGGGCTGGAGAACGGCTCCGAAGGCCTGTATGCGGTGTACGACCTGGGTGGCGGCACCTTCGACATCTCGCTGCTGAAGCTCGCCAAGGGCGTGTTCGAGGTGGTCGCCACCGGCGGCGATTCGGCCCTGGGCGGCGACGACTTCGACCGCGTGCTCGCCGACTGGGCGCTGGCCGAGTCGGGCCTCTCGGCCGAGACGCCGCAGGACAAGCGCGCCCTGCTGGTCGCGGCACGCGCGGCGAAGGAAAAGCTGTCCGCCGTCGACCATGTGACGCTGGCCTGCCCGCTGTCGGGCGGCGAGCTGTCGGTGCGGGTGAGCCGGGCGCAGTTCGAGTCGCTCGCCGAGCCGCTGGTCGCGCGCACGCTGTCGGCGGTGCGCCGGACCTTGCGCGACGCCCAGGCGGCGAAGGACGAGGTCAAGGGCATCGTGATGGTCGGGGGCTCGACGCGCATGCCGATGGTGCAGGCGGCCGTCGGCGCTTACTTCGGCAAGGCACCGCTGACCAACCTGAACCCGGACGAGGTGGTGGCGCTGGGCGCGGCCCTCCAGGCGAACGCGCTGGCCGGCAACGCGGGCGCCGAAGAACTGCTGCTGCTCGATGTCATCCCGCTCTCGCTGGGGCTGGAGACCATGGGCGGCCTGGTGGAGCGCATCATCCCGCGCAACAGCACCATCCCGACGGCGCGGGCCCAGGAGTTCACCACCTTCAAGGACGGCCAGACCGCGATGGCGCTGCACGTGGTGCAGGGCGAGCGCGAGCTGGTCAGCGACTGCCGCTCGCTGGCACGCTTCGAGCTGCGCGGCATGCCGCCGATGGTGGCCGGCGCGGCGCGCATCCGCGTCAGCTTCCAGGTCGACGCCGACGGGCTGCTGAGCGTGAGCGCGCGCGAGGAGGTCTCGGGCGTCGAGGCCGCCATCACCGTCAAGCCGAGCTACGGCCTGTCGGACGAGGAGGTGGCGCGCATGCTGACCGAGAGCTTCAGCAGCGCCGAATCCGACATGCGGGCGCGCAGCCTGCGCGAATCGCGCGTCGAGGCCGAGCGCATGCTGCTGGCGACGCGCTCGGCGCTGGAGGCCGACGGCGACCTGCTGGACGCTGCCGAGCGCGAGGCCATCGGGGGCCTGCTGGCCGCGCTGGACGCGAGCCGCGACACCGACGATCACCATGCCATCGACGCTGCCGTCGAGGCGCTGGCCAAGGGCACCGAGGCCTTTGCCGCCGAGCGCATGAACCGCGGCATCCGCCAGGCCCTGGCCGGGCGGCGTGTCGAGGAAGTCTGAGCACCACACCACCACCATGCCCGTCATCAAGATCCTGCCGCATCCCGAGTACTGCCCGAGCGGCACCCAGATCACCGCGCCGGCCGGCACCTCGGTCTGCGAGGCCCTGCTCGAGAACGGCATCGAGATCGAGCACGCCTGCGAGCTGAGCTGCGCGTGCACGACCTGCCACGTCGTGGTGCGCGAGGGCTTCGCGTCGCTCGGGGAGATGGACGAAAGCGAAGAGGACCTGCTGGACCGGGCCTGGGGGCTGGAGCCGACCTCGCGGCTGTCCTGCCAGGCGATCCTCGCGCAGCAGGACGTGACGATCGAGATCCCGAAGTACACGATCAACCACGCCAAGGAAAAGCACTGAGGTGGGGCGTGGATAAAAAAACCGCCTGATCCACGCGGATCAGGCGGTCGGTAAAGGGCGGGGCCCTACTGAGGAGATAGACGACAAGCGCTTCGCTCTTGCCGCCCAGGTATAAGCAGGAGCCGTGCCAGCAGTTCAGGCGGCGCACTCGACGTGCCCATGCCGGGTGTAGAGGAAATCCAGCACCTGCTTGCGGCAATGCACGTAGCGCGCGTCCTCCGCCAACTCGATGCGGTGGCGCGGCCGGGGCAGGTCGATCGGCAGGATCTCGCCGATGGTCGCCGCCGGCCCGTTGGTCATCATCACGATCCGGTCCGACAGCAGCACCGCCTCGTCGACGTCGTGCGTCACCATCACCACCGTGCTCCGCGTGCGGGCGACGATTTTCAGCAGCTCGTCCTGCAGGTGCGCCCGCGTCAGCGCATCCAGCGCCCCGAAGGGCTCGTCCATCAGCAGCACCTTGGGCTCCATCGCCAGCGCCCGCGCGATGCCGACGCGCTGCTTCATCCCGCCCGACACCTCGTGCGGCCGCTTGCCCGCCGCATGGCCCATGTTGACCAAGGCCAGCGCCGCGAGCGAGCGCTCCCTCAGCTGGGCCGCCGTCTCGCGCCCGCCGAACACCCGCTCGACCGCCAGGTGCACGTTCTCCAGGCAGGTCAGCCAGGGCAGCAGCGAGTGGTTCTGGAACACCACCGCCCGCTCCGGCCCCGGCGCCGCGATCTCGCGCGCGTCGCAGATCAGCGCGCCCGCGGTCGGCAGCGTCAACCCGGCGATCAGGTTCAGCAGCGTCGACTTGCCGCAGCCCGAATGCCCGATCAGGGTGACGAACTCGCCCCTTGCGACCGACAGGTGGATGTCGCGCAATGCGTGAAAGCGGCCCTTCTTCGTGCTGAACACCATCTCGGCGCCGCGGACCTCGATGAACTTGTCGGCGCCCATGCTCAGGCCTCCTCGTAGGTGAATCGCTTCGCGACGGTGACCAGCGCCCACTCGAGCAGCAGCCCGACGGTGCCGATCACGAAGATCGCGATCAGGATGTGCGTGACATTGAGGTTGTTCCACTCGTCCCAGACCCAGAAGCCGATGCCCACGCCGCCGGTCAGCATCTCGGCCGCCACGATCACCAGCCAGGCCGTCCCGACGCTGAGCCGCACGCCCGTCAGCATGTAGGGGAGCACGGCAGGGAACAGGATGCGCGTGATCACCTTCCACTCCGACAGGTTGAGCACGCGCGCGACGTTCAGGTAATCGGCCGGGACGCGCTGCACGCCGACCGCGGTATTGATCACCATCGGCCAGATCGAGCAGATGAAGATGGTCCAGATCGCGGCCGGGTTGGCGGCCTTGAACACGAGCAGCCCAATCGGCAGCCAGGCGAGCGGCGACACCGGCCGCAGCAGGCTGATGAGCGGCGAGGCCATGCGGTCGAGGAAGGCGAAGCGACCGATCAGGAAGCCGGCCGGGATGCCGACCAGCGCCGCGAGCCCGAAGCCCACCGCCACCCGCTGCAGCGAGTAGAGGATGTTCCAGCCGATGCCCTGGTCGTTCGGGCCCTTGCGGTAGAAGGGATCGGAGAACACCTTCACCGCCTCGTCGAAGGTCGCTGCCGGCGTCGGGAAGCTGCCGCCGCCCTTCATCGTCAGCAGGGCCCAGAGGCCGACCAGCAGCGCGATGCCGATCAGCGGCGGCAGCACCTTCAGCAGCAGGGCGTTCCAGTCGGTGCGTTCGCGCGCCGCGGCGACGGGCGCGGGCGTCGCGGGAGGCTCGGTCGCCGGGGCTGCTGCGGCGGGGGCCGGCGCGCCCTCCTGGCCGGCGCCGGGCGGGGAATGAAAGACGGCACTCACCATGGCGAACCTCCTGTCAGGCCTTGAGCTTGAAACTGTCGGCGTACTTCGCGGGCTCCTTGCCGTCCCACACCACGCCGTCGATCAGCTTGCTGCTGCGCATCGCGTCCTTGGGCACGCTGACCTTCATCGCCGAGGCCACCTGGCGGTAGAGCTCGACCTGGTTGACCTGCTTCGCGACCGCGAGGTAGTCCGGGTGCTCCTTCAGCAGGCCCCAGCGCTTGTGCTGCGTCAGGAACCACATGCCATCGCTGAGGTACGGGAAGTTCACCGCCCCGTCGTTGAAGAACTTCATGTGGTTGGGGTCGTCCCAGGTCTTGCCCAGGCCGTTCTGGTAGCGCCCGAGGATGCGCTGGTTGATCGCGTCGACGCCCGTGTTGACGTAGGCCTTGTCGGCCACCGTCTCGGCCATCTTCAGCTTGTTCTGCAGGCTCGCGTCGATCCACCGGCTGGCCTCGATCACCGCCATCATCACGGCGCGGGCGGTGTTGGGGTACTTCTTGACGAAGTCGCCGGTGGTGCCGAGCACCTTCTCCGGGTGGTCCTTCCAGATGTCCTGCGTGGTGACGGCGGTGATGCCGATGCCGTCCATGATGGCGCGGTGGCCCCAGGGTTCGCCGACGCAGTAGCCGTCCATGTTGCCCACGCGCATGTTGGCCACCATCTGCGGCGGCGGCACGGTGATGACCTTGGCGTCCTTCAGGGGGTTGATGCCCACGCTCGCCAGCCAGTAGTACAGCCACATGGCATGCGTGCCGGTGGGGAAGGTCTGGGCGAAGGTGTACTCGCGCTTGTCGGCGGCCATCACCTTGGCCAGCGAGGCGGCATCGACCGCGCCCTTGTCGGCCAGCTTCTTCGACAGCGTGATGGCCTGGCCGTTGTTGTTCAGCGTCATCAGCACGGCCATGTCCTTCTTCGGGCCGCTCACGCCCAGGTGCACGCCGTAGATGAGGCCGTAGAGCACGTGGGCCATGTCGAGCTCGCCGTTCACCAGCTTGTCGCGCACGCCGGCCCAGGAGGCTTCCTTGGTCGGGATGATCTTGACGCCGTATTTCCTGTCGAAGCCGAGCACCGAGGCCATCACCACCGAGGCGCAGTCGGTCAGCGGGATGAAGCCGATGCGGACTTCCTCTTTCTCCGGCTTGTCCGAGCCTTGCGCATGGACGGCGCTCTGCAGGCCGGGCACCAGGCCCGCGGCGCTGCCGGCGGCAGCAGCCTTGATCAGGGTTCGGCGGCTCATCAGGGTCTTTCGCGTGAGAGGGCTGGTCATGAAGGGGTCCCGAATGCAGAAAACAAAAAGGCGTCCGCACCTGCCGGGGCTCGAAGCCCGACCGGGTGGGGACGCCATCGTCCGACCCGCCACGTCCCAACCTTGGTGCGTGCGGATCCTGTGAAAGGTCGCCGTTGACCTTTCAAACCAGCTTACGCAAGCGACATGCCAGCCAGTAGCCCGGATGCCAATCCGGGATCGTCGTTCACTCAACCGAGCAAATCGGACACGTCAAGGATGCGCTGCGCCACGTCGACGAGACGCAGGCCCTTGTCCATCGCGGCCTTGCGCAGGCGTGCGTACGCGGCGTCCTCGCTCAGGCCCTGGCGCGTCATCAGCAGCCCCTTCGCCCGGTCGATCACCTTGCGGTCGGAGAGCTCGGTGCGCGCATTCGCCAGCTCGCGCCGCAGGGCTTCCTCGTGCCGGAAGCGCGCCATCGCCACGTCCAGCACCGGCTTCACCCGCTCCGGCGCCAGCCCGGCGACGACATAGGCCGCGACGCCCGCGGCGATCGCGTCCGGCACGTGGCTCGTGTCGTCGTCGTTCGTGAAGAGCACGATCGGCCGGCGCGCATCCCGCGTCGCCATCACCACATGCTCCAGCGTGTCGCGCGCCTGGCTCTCGGCGTCGATGATGATCATGTCGGGCTGGATCTGCGCCAGCCGGTCCGGCAGGAACACGTCCGCCGGCAGCACCGCGACGATGTTGTAGCCGTTCTCCAGCAGGCCGATGCGCAGCGCGCGCGAGCGCTGCGCCTCGACCGGGTCGGGGGCACCCTCGCTGCCGTCGGGCGCCAGCGAGTCGGGGGCGACGATGACGATGCGCAGGACCGGTGCGCGCGGCGGCTTCATGCCGCAGCATGCAGCAACATCCGCGCCATCGCGGGCGACGGATGCCAGGCAGACGGGCGCTTCAGCGTTCCTGCGAACTCGTGTGCAGCGCGCGCCGGAGCCAGCCGCCCAGCGGGCGCAGCGAATCGAACACCGAATCGCCCTGCGGCTCGTCGTACTCGTGCGACTCCAGCACGCCCTGCGCTTCCAGCGCGTCGAGGAAGCCCTGCACTTCCAGGCGCTTCAGGCCCGAGACCGCGGCCAACTGCTCCAGCGTCAAGGTCCGGTGCGACAGGTCGCTGAGCATCCGGCGGTAGACAGTCCGATCGAACGCAGCCGGCAGCTCCGTCCATGCCAAGAGGCGGTATTCCTTCATGGGGTTTCCCTAACGACGTTGTAGTTGGCAGTTGCTTCTGCGGCACTGCTCGGGAAGCGCAGGGTAGTCCTACATCCGTCTGGAGGGAAGGGGTCGGATACAGATTAAGGGTAAACCCTGGGATTGCGCTGTCAGACGGCTGTCACGCTGGCTACACTGGCTGCATGAACGTACTGGGCGTGGAATCTTCGTGCGATGAGACCGGGGTCGCCCTGGTCGAGGCCGGGGCGAGCGGCGTGCCGACGCTGCGGGCCCACGCGCTGCACAGCCAGGTGGAGATGCACCAGGCCTATGGCGGCGTGGTGCCGGAGCTCGCCTCGCGCGACCACATCCGGCGCGTCCTGCCGCTGACCGAGGCGGTGCTGCGCCAGGCTGGTGCGTCGCTGGCCGAGGTGGACGTGGTGGCCTTCACGCGCGGCCCGGGGCTCGCCGGGGCCCTGCTGGTCGGCGCGGGCGTGGCCTGTGCGCTGGCGGCGGCACTGGGCAAGCCGGTGCTGGGCGTGCACCACCTCGAGGGGCACCTGCTGTCCCCCTTCCTCGCAAGCGACCCGCCGGCGTTTCCCTTCGTCGCGCTGCTGGTTTCGGGCGGTCACACGCAGCTGATGCGCGTGGACGATGTCGGCCGCTACGAACTGCTCGGCGAGAGCATCGACGATGCGGCCGGCGAGGCCTTCGACAAGTCGGCCAAGCTGCTCGGCCTGGGCTATCCCGGCGGGCCGGCCCTGGCGAAGCTGGCTGAGCAGGGTCGGCCGGATGCCTTCGCGTTGCCGCGCCCGCTGCTGCACAGCGGTGACCTCGACTTCTCGTTCGCGGGCCTGAAGACGGCGGTGATGACGCAGCTGCGCAAGCTGGGCCCGGCGCCGACCGAGGCCGAGCGGGCCGACCTCGCGGCCTCGACGCAGGCGGCGATCGTCGAGGTGCTGTGGAAGAAGTCGATGGCGGCCCTGAAGCAGACCGGGCTCCAGCGTCTCGTGGTGGCCGGCGGCGTCGGTGCGAACGCGCAGCTGCGCCGCAGGCTGGACGCAGAATGTGCACAGCGCCAGGTCAGGGTGCATTACCCCGAACTGGCGCTGTGCACCGACAACGGCGCGATGATCGCGCTCGCCGCGGCGATGCGGCTGCAGCGTGGCGAGCAGGCGGGGCGCGACTACGGCTTCGATGTCCGGCCGCGCTGGCCGCTCTCCTCGCTGATGCCGGCTTAGCTGACGGCGATCTGCGTCGCGCCCGTCGGCACTCGCTTGGCGAGCACCAGGGTCAGCACGCCGTTCTCGAACTTCGCGCTCGAGGCCGCCTGGTCCACCTCGGCCGGCAGCGACACGGTGCGCGCATAGTGGGCGGCGGCGCGTTCGCGGTACAGCACGCGCTCGCCGTCGCGGGTCTCGGCGGCCCGGGCTTCGCCGGCCTCGATGCTCACGCGGCGGCCCTGCGCGGTGATCTTGAGCTGCTCCTTGCTCAGGCCCGGCAGGTCGAGGGTGAGGGTGTAGGCGCTGTCGCTCTCGACGACGTCGAGGGCCGGCACGCGGGCCTGGGCCGGGCTCGGCACGCTGCCCGGCAGCGCATCGGCGAAGAGGTGGTCGAAGGCGCGGGCCAGCGTGGTGGCGCGGGAAGGGGTCAGGACGAACATGATGAGGGCTCCTACAATCCGTGTCGAACGCTGCACCGTGCAGCTCCATGCCGCTGAAACTTGGAGCGGCATTTTTGTTTTCAAGTGGCTTGAAAAAATGCGATTCGTGCTTGAACTGGGGCGCGCGACGGCGCTGGCGACCGCCCTGCTGGCGGGCTTCGGGGCCGCGACTTCCGCCTGCGCGGCGGCTGCATCCGCACCCGCCGCCGAGCCGGTGCGGCTGGCGCTGATCGAGGGCCTGTCGGGATCCTTCGCGAACGCCGGCGAGGCGGTCTACCGCAACCTGCTGTGGGCGGTGGAGCGCGTCAACCAGCGCGGCGGCGTGGCGCTGACCGACGGCCGCCATCCGCTCGAGCTGGTGCGCTTCGACAGCAAGGGCAGCAACGAAGAGGCCCTGTCGTTGCTGCGCTCGGCCATCGACCAGAAGATCGGCTTCGTGCTGCAGGGCAACAGCTCGGCCACCGCGGCGGCGCTGATCGACGCGCTCAACAAGCAGAATGCCCGCGAGCCCTCGCGGCGCGCGATCTTCCTCAACTACTCGGCGGTCGACCCGGCGCTGACGAACGAGAAATGCAGCTTCTGGCACTTCCGATTCGACGCGCATGCCGACATGCGGCTGCAGGCGCTCACCGACGTGCTCGCCGCCGATGCGCGGGTGAAGAGGGTCTACCTGATCGGCCAGGACTACAGCTTCGGCCAGAGCGTGCTGCGCCAGGCGCGCGCGATGCTCGCGGTGAAGCGGCCCGACGTCGAGATCGTCGGCGACGAGCTGCACCCGCTCGGGCGCATCAAGGATTTCCTGCCCTATGCCGGCAAGATCAAGGCGAGCGGCGCGCAGGCGGTGTTGACGGGCAACTGGGGCAACGACCTCACGCTGCTCATCCGCGCCTCGCGCGAGGCCGGGCTGGATGCGCGCTTCTACACCTTCTACGGCAATGCGCTGGGGGCGCCGGCCGCCATCGGCGAGGCGGGCGTCGACCGCGTGCTCGCGGTGGCCGAGTGGCACCCCAACCTCGGCACGCCCGCCTCCGACCGGTTCTACGCCGCCTTCCGCGAGCGCTTCCCGAACCCGCAGGACGACTATGTGCACATGCGCATGCAGGCGATGGTCGAGATGCTGGCCGCCGCGGTCGAGAAGGCCGGCAGCCCTGACCCGCTGGCGGTCGCGCGGGCGCTGGAAGGCGCGAAGCTCGATCCGAAGCACCTGGGTGGTTTCCACCGCGGCACGATGCGCGCGGCGGACCACCAGTTCGAGCAGCCGCTCGTCGTCAGCGTGATGCAGCGCGCCGGAACGCCCGGCGTGAAGCACGACAACGAAGGCTCGGGCTACGGCTTCAAGACCGTGCTGCAGCTGAGCGAAGCGCAGGCCGAGATGCCGCAGCGTTGCGCGATGGAAAGGCCATGAGGGAGAGAGCATGAGGGATGTGATCGCGAACCTGCCCGCCTCGAAGATCCGCGAGGTCGCCAATGCGGCCATCGGGCGCGCCGATGTGCTGCCGTTCTGGTTCGGCGAGAGCGACGAGCCAACGCCGGATGTCGTCACCGAGGCGGCAGTCGCCTCGCTGCGCCGCGGCGAGACCGCGTATGCGCACAACCTCGGCCTGCCCGAGCTGCGCGAGGCGCTGGCGCGCTACGCGACGGGCCTGCACCGCCCGGTCGGCGCGGAGCGCATCGCCGTCACCTCCTCCGGCGTCAGTGCGCTGATGATCGCGACCCAGGCCCTCGTGGGCGCGGGCGACGAGGTGGTGGCGGTGGTGCCGGTGTGGCCCAACATCACGGCCCAGCCGGCAATCCTCGGCGCCGACGTGAAGCGGGTGTCGCTGCGGGTGCGCGACGGCGCCTGGCAGCTCGACCTGGATCGCCTGCTCGCCGCGATCACCCCGCGCACCCGGCTGCTGCTGGTCAACGCGCCGAACAACCCGACCGGCTGGACGATGACGCGCGCCGAGCAGCAGGCGGTGCTGGACCACTGCCGCCGCACCGGCACCTGGATCGTCGCGGACGAGGTCTACGAGCGGCTGTACTTCCGCGACGGTGCTGCCGCCGCGCCCAGCTTCCTCGACATCGCCGACCCGGACGACCGGCTGGTGGTGGCGCACAGCTTCTCGAAGAGCTTCCTGATGACCGGCTGGCGGCTCGGCTCGCTGGTGCTGCCGCCCGCGTTGACGGCCGAGGTCGGCAAGCTGATCGAGTTCAACACCTCCTGCGCGCCGGTGTTCGTGCAGCGCGCCGGGCTCGCGGCGCTGGACGGGGAGGGCGGCTTCGTCCCCGGCCTGGTGCAGCGCCTGAGGGCCTGCCGCGATACCCTGGTGCCGCGCCTGCAGGCCTTGCCGGGCGTGACGCTCGCGCTGCCGGAGGGCGGCATGTACGCCTTCTTCCGCATCGAGGGCGAAGACGACTCGCTGGCCCTGGCCAAGCGCCTGGTGACCGGCGTCGGCCTGGGCCTGGCGCCGGGGGCGGCCTTCGGCGACGAAGCCGAGGGCTGGCTGCGCTGGTGCTTCGCCTCGCGCGACCCGGATCGGCTGGTGGAAGGGGTGTCGAGGCTCCAAACCGCCCTTGGGCTATAATCGACAGGCTTTGCGCTCCATGCGTGAGGTATTTCGCACGGCGCGGGTCAGTTTCACCCGCGACCGCAAGTAGCAACCCCCGCCGCCGAATCATCAGGCGGGACCACCAGGAAACTGACACCATGTCCGTCGCAGATCTGAACAAGGCCGAGATCGTCAAGGCCAATGCCCGCAGCGCCAACGACACCGGCTCCCCCGAAGTGCAAGTGGCCCTGCTGACCGCTCGCATCAACGAGCTGACCCCCCACTTCAAGCTGCACCTGAAGGACCACCACGGCCGCCGCGGCCTGCTGAAGATGGTCAACACGCGCAAGAGCCTGCTGGCCTACCTGCGCAAGACGGACGCCGACCGCTACACCGCGCTGATCCAGAAGCTGGGTCTGCGCAAGTAATCTGCGCATGAAAGCCGAGAGCCTGTCTGGATGCCTCCAGCACAGGCTCTTTGCGCTTTTGGAGCTGGGCACCCACAGATGACGATGTGTCATTCCACCTGCGTTCAGGGCACCGAACGCCGCTGGAATGGCATCGCGCCAGGTTGCTGCAGTTCCGGGTCCAAGGCGCCGCCCTCGCATTGAACGCCAGGCGCTCACAACAAACCGGAGAAAAGCAATGAGCATGTTCAACAAAGTCACCAAGACCTTCCAATGGGGCCAGCACTCGGTCACGCTGGAAACCGGCGAGATCGCCCGCCAGTCGAGCGGTGCCGTCCTGGTCAACGTCGAAGACACCGTCATCCTCGCCACCGTGGTCGGCGCGAAGAACGCCAAGCCGGGCCAGGACTTCTTCCCGCTGACCGTCGACTACATCGAGAAGACCTATGCCGCCGGCAAGATCCCCGGCAGCTTCTTCAAGCGCGAAGGCCGCCCGAGCGAACTCGAGACCCTGACCTCGCGCCTGATCGACCGGCCGCTGCGCCCGCTGTTCCCTGAAGGCTTCTACAACGAGGTCCAGGTCGTCGTCCATGTGCTGTCGCTGAACCCCGAGGTCTCGGCCGACATCCCGGCGCTGATCGGCTCGAGCGCCGCGCTCGCGATCTCCGGCATCCCGTTCAACGGCCCGATCGGCGCCGCGCGCGTCGGCTACGTCAACGGCGAGTACGTGCTGAACCCGGGCAAGACCCAGCTGCTCGACTCCCAGATGGACCTGGTGGTCGCCGGCACCGAAGCCGCCGTGCTGATGGTCGAGTCCGAAGCCCAGCAGCTGAGCGAGGAAGTGATGCTCGGGGGCGTGGTGTTCGGCCATGAGCAGAGCAAGATCGCCATCGCCGCCATCAACGAGCTGGTGCGCGACGCCGGCAAGCCGGCCTGGGACTGGGCCGCGCCCGCCAAGGACGAGGCCTTCATCGGCAAGGTCACCGCGCTGGCCGAGGAGAAGCTGCGCGCCGCCTACCAGATCCGCTCGAAGCAGGCCCGCACCCAGGCCACGCGCGAGGCGAGCGCCTCGGTGGTCGCGGCGCTGACGGCCGAGGGCGTGGAGTTCGACAAGGTCAAGGTCGACAACGTGCTGTTCGACATCGAGGCGCGCATCGTGCGCAGCCAGATCCTGTCGGGCGAGCCGCGAATCGACGGCCGCGACACCCGCACCGTGCGCGCGATCGAGATCCGCAACGGCGTACTGCCGCGCGTCCACGGCTCGGCGCTGTTCACGCGCGGCGAGACGCAGGCGCTGGTCGCCGCGACGCTGGGCACCGAGCGCGATTCGCAGAAGATCGACGCGCTGTCGGGCGAGTTCAGCGAGCACTTCATGCTGCACTACAACATGCCCCCGTTCGCCACCGGCGAGACCGGTCGCGTGGGCACGCCGAAGCGCCGCGAGATCGGCCACGGCCGCCTGGCCAAGCGCGCGCTGGTGGCGGTGCTGCCGGACCGCGTCGAGTTCCCGTACTCGATGCGCGTGGTCTCGGAGATCACCGAATCGAACGGCTCCTCGTCGATGGCCTCGGTGTGCGGCGGCTGCCTCGCGCTGATGGACGCCGGCGTGCCGCTGAAGGCGCACGTCGCGGGCATCGCGATGGGCCTCATTAAGGACGGCAACCGCTTCGCGGTGCTGACCGACATCCTCGGCGACGAGGACCACCTGGGCGACATGGACTTCAAGGTGGCCGGCACGACCTCGGGCGTGACCGCGCTGCAGATGGACATCAAGATCCAGGGCATCACCAAGGAAATCATGCAGGTCGCGCTGGCGCAGGCCAAGGAAGCGCGCCTGCACATCCTCGGCAAGATGACCGAGGCGATGGGCGAGGCGAAGACCGAGGTGTCGCAGTTCGCGCCGCGCCTGTACACCATGAAGATCAACCCCGAGAAGATCCGCGACGTGATCGGCAAGGGCGGCGCCACCATCCGCGCGCTGACCGAGGAGACCGGCACGACGATCGACATCGGCGAGGACGGCACCATCACCATCGCGTCGGCGGACGCCGACAAGGCGGAGTACGCCAAGAAGCGCATCGAGGAAATCACGGCCGAAGTGGAAGTGGGCAAGGTCTACGAAGGCCCGATCACCAAGCTGCTGGAGTTCGGTGCGCTGGTCAACCTGCTGCCCGGCAAGGACGGCCTGCTGCACATCAGCCAGATCGCGCACCAGCGCGTCGAGAAGGTCACCGACTTCCTGAAGGAAGGCCAGATCGTCAAGGTCAAGGTGCTCGAGACCGACGAGAAGGGCCGCGTCAAGCTGTCCATGAAGGCCCTGATCGACCGCGACCAGGTGCCGGCGCAGACCGCCCCGGCGGCCGAACAGGAGTAAGCCGGAACGCACCGGCCGCCCCCGCGGCGGCCGGGTCCTCGGCCCACCCCCGCCCCCGATGCCCACCATGAAGGCCATCGAGATCAGCGCCGCCGGCGCGCCCGACGTGCTGCGCCTCACCCAGCGCCCGGCACCCGTGCCCGCGGCCGGCGAGCTGCTGGTGCGCGTCGCCGCGTCGGGCGTGAACCGGCCGGACGTTCTCCAGCGCAAGGGTCTGTACCCGGTGCCGCCGGGTGCGTCCGACCTGCCGGGGCTGGAGGTCGCGGGCGAGGTCGTCGCGGGCGATGCCGCGGCGATGGCCGAGGCGGGCTTCCAGCTTGGCGACCGCGTCTGTGCCCTGGTGGCTGGCGGCGGCTATGCCGAGCTCTGCGTCGCGCCGGTCGGGCAGTGCCTGCCGGTGCCGGCGGGCTGGAGCGACATCGAGGCGGCGAGCCTGCCCGAGACCTGCTTCACCGTCTGGTCCAACGTGTTCGAGCGGGCCCGCCTACAGCCGGGCGAGAGCCTGCTGGTGCAGGGCGGGACGAGCGGCATCGGCGTGACGGCGATCCAGCTGGCGAAGGCCTTCGGCGCGCGCGTCATCGCCACCGCCGGCAGCGACGAGAAATGCGCTGCCTGCGTGGCGCTCGGCGCCGACGTCGCGATCAACTACCGGACCCAGGACTTCGTCGCCGCCGCCCGGGCCGCGACCGGCGGCCATGGCGTCGACGTGATCCTCGACATGGTGGCCGGCGACTACATCGCGCGCGAACTGCAGTGCCTGGCCGACGACGGCCGCCTGGCGCTGATCGCGGTGCAGGGCGGCACGGCGGCGCAGATCGATGCCGGCGCGGTCTTGCGGCGGCGCCTCACGATCACCGGCTCGACGCTGCGCCCGCGCTCGGTCGCCTTCAAGTCGGCGATCGCGAAGGCGCTGCGCGAGCACGCCTGGCCCTGGCTGGCCTCGGGCCGCGTGAAGCCGGTGATCCACCAGGTCTTCCCGGCGGCGCAGGCGGCGGACGCCCATGCGCTGATGGAATCCAACCGGCACATCGGCAAGCTGGTGCTCACATGGTGAACCCCGTGCAAGGAGAGTCGAGGATGCGGCGCAAGCTGGTGGTGGGCAACTGGAAGATGAACGGCAGCCGGGCGGCGAACGCCGAGCTGCTGGCCGGGCTGGTGGCGGCCGGGCCGTTCGATGCGGCGGTCGCGGTGTGCGTGCCCTTCCCGTACCTGGGCGAGGTCGCGCTGTCGCTGCAGGGCCAGCGCCTCGCCTGGGGTGCGCAGGACTGCTCGGCGCACGAGGCCGGCGCCTACACCGGCGAGGTCTCGGCGGCGATGCTGGCCGAGTTCGGTTGCCAGTACGTGATCGTCGGCCACTCGGAGCGGCGTGCGCTGCACGGCGAGACCGACCAGCAGGTCGCCGACAAGGCGAAGGCGGCCCTGGCGCACAAGCTGACCCCCATCGTCTGCGTGGGCGAGACCCTGGCCGAGCGCGAGGCCGGCCAGACCGACGCGGTGGTCAAGCGCCAGCTGTCGGCGGTGATCCACACGCTGGCCCACTGCATCTCGCAGGTCGTCGTGGCCTACGAGCCGGTGTGGGCGATCGGCACCGGCAAGACGGCCACGCCGGAGCAGGCGCAGGCGGTGCATGCGCTGCTGCGCGCCCAGCTGCATGCGGCGACGCAGAAGTCGGACGAGATGTTGTTGTTGTACGGCGGGAGCGTGAAGGCCGACAACGCCGCGAGCCTGTTGGCCCAGCCCGACATCGACGGCGGGCTGATCGGCGGGGCCTCCCTCAAGGTCGCGGATTTCGCGGCCATCTGTCAAGCAGCGGCGCACTGAGCCGTTGGGAATGATTTTTCTGGAGCAAGAACAATGCAAGTGCTGTTGAATTTCGTCGTGGCCATCCAGATGCTGGCGGCCCTGATCATGATCGGTCTGGTGCTGGTGCAGCACGGCAAGGGGGCCGACATGGGCGCCTCGTTCGGCAGCGGCTCGTCGGGCAGCCTGTTCGGGGCCACCGGCAGCGCCAACTTCCTGTCGCGTTCCACGGCGGTCTGCGCCGCGGTCTTCTTCGTCTGCACGCTGACGCTCGCCTATTTCTCGCACGAGCGCGGCCGCGCCGCGCCGCAGGGCAGCGGCTCGATCCTCGAGAGCCTGCCGGCGGGTGGCGCGAGCGCGCCCGCGGCATCGGGCTCGGCGCCGGCGGTCGCCGCGTCCGCCCCGGCCGTGGTCGCCCCGGCCCAGCCGGCCTCGGGTGCCGGCGCGATCCCGACGCAGTGAGCCGGCAGGGGTTTCCGACTGTCGTGCTGCAACGCAGCGGACAGGGCGTAAACCCCAGGTGTTTCGAGTTAGAATTTGCGGCTGCCCGGTAAGCCAATCCTCATGCCAACCGGGCTGCTTTGAGTTCAGTACCTAGCGTACAAGCCGTCGTGGTGAAATTGGTAGACACGCTATCTTGAGGGGGTAGTGGCGAAAGCTGTGCGAGTTCGAGTCTCGCCGACGGCACCAGATCTTTTGAACGAGGCACTTACCCAGTGCCTCGTTCGTTTCAAGACGGCTCAAACCCCATCATGAACCTGGCCCCCTACCTCCCCGTCATCCTGTTCATCCTGGTCGGCGTGGGGGTTGGTGTAGCGCCCCAGGTGCTGGGTTTCCTGCTCGGTCCGCACAAGCCGGACACCGCGAAGAATTCCCCCTACGAATGCGGCTTCGAGGCCTTTGAAGACGCGCGCATGAAGTTCGATGTGCGCTACTACCTCGTGGCCATCCTCTTCATCCTGTTCGACCTCGAGATCGCGTTTCTCTTCCCCTGGGCGGTGTCGCTCAAGGAGATCGGTCCGGCAGGCTTCTGGGCGATGATGATTTTCCTCGGCATCCTCGTCGTGGGCTTTGCCTACGAGTGGAAAAAGGGCGCCCTCGATTGGGAGTAAGCAATGAGCATTGAAGGCGTTCTGAAGGAAGGCTTCGTCACCACCAGCGTCGACGCGCTGGTCAACTGGTCGAAGACCGGCTCGCTGTGGCCGATGACCTTCGGCCTGGCCTGCTGCGCGGTGGAGATGATGCATGCGGGCGCGGCCCGCTACGACATCGACCGCTTCGGCATGCTGTTCCGTCCCAGCCCGCGCCAGAGCGACCTGATGATCGTCGCCGGCACGCTGTGCAACAAGATGGCGCCGGCGCTGCGCAAGGTCTACGACCAGATGGCCGAGCCGCGCTGGGTTCTGTCGATGGGCTCGTGCGCCAACGGCGGCGGCTACTACCACTACAGCTACTCCGTCGTGCGCGGCTGCGACCGCATCGTGCCGGTCGACGTCTACGTGCCGGGTTGCCCGCCGACCGCCGAGGCGCTGCTCTACGGCGTGCTGCAGCTGCAGTCCAAGATCCGCCGCGAAAACACCATCGCCCGCTGAAGGCCGCGCATGACCAAACTGGACACCCTGCAGGCCGCCCTCGAGGCGGCCTTTGCCGGCAAGATCAAGCGCCTGGTGCGCGATCGCGGCGAGCTCACGCTGACCGTCGCCGCCGAGCACTACGCCGCCGTCGCGCTGGCCCTGCGCGACGACCCGACGCTGCGCTTCGAGCAGCTCATCGACCTGTGCGGCCTCGACTATTCCTCGTACAAGGACCAGCCGCACGAGGGCCTGCGCTACTGCGTGGTCTCGCACCTGCTGTCGGTCACGCACAACTGGCGGCTGCGCCTGAAGGTCTTCGCGCCCGATGACGACCTGCCGCTGGTCGCCTCGGTCAACGAGGTCTGGAACTCGGCCAACTGGTTCGAGCGCGAGGCCTTCGACCTGTACGGCATCCTGTTCGACGGCCACGTCGACCTGCGCCGCATCCTCACCGACTACGGCTTCATCGGCCACCCGTTCCGCAAGGACTTCCCGGTCTCGGGCCATGTCGAGATGCGCTACGACCCCGAGCAGAAGCGCGTGATCTACCAGCCGGTGACGATCGAGCCGCGCGAGATCACCCCGCGCATCATCCGCGAAGACAACTACGGTGGATTGCACTAGAGGCTGCGGCCTCGAGGCGACGACATGGCTGAAATCAAGAATTACACGCTGAACTTCGGACCGCAGCACCCGGCCGCGCACGGTGTGCTGCGCCTCGTGCTCGAACTCGACGGCGAGGTGATCCAGCGCGCCGACCCCCACATCGGCCTGCTGCACCGCGCGACCGAGAAGCTGGCCGAGACCAAGACCTACATCCAGTCGCTGCCCTACATGGACCGCCTCGACTACGTGTCGATGATGTCCAACGAGCATGCGTACTGCCTGGCCATCGAGCGCCTGCTGGGTGTCGACGTGCCGCTGCGCGCGCAGTACATCCGCGTGATGTTCGCCGAGCTGACCCGCATCCTGAACCACCTGCTGTGGCTCGGGGCGCACGGGCTCGACTGCGGCGCGATGAACATCCTCATCTACTGCTTCCGCGAGCGCGAGGACATCTTCGACATGTACGAGGCGGTGTCGGGCGCGCGCATGCACGCGGCGTACTTCCGCCCGGGCGGCGTCTACCGCGACCTGCCCGACACCATGCCGCAGTACAAGGCCTCGAAGGTGCGCAATGCCCGCGGCGTCGCGCGCCTGAACGAGAATCGCCAGGGCTCGCTGCTCGACTTCATCGACGACTTCAGCCGCCGCTTCCCGAAGAACGTCGACGACTACGAGACCCTGCTCACCGACAACCGCATCTGGAAGCAGCGCACCGTCGGCATCGGCGTGGTGTCGCCCGAGCGCGCGCTGAACCTCGGCTTCAGCGGCGCCATGCTGCGCGGCTCGGGCATCGCCTGGGACCTGCGCAAGAAGCAGCCCTACGACGTCTACGACCAGATGGACTTCGACGTCCCGGTGGGCGTGAACGGCGACACCTACGACCGCTACCTGGTGCGCGTCGAGGAGATGCGCCAGGCCAACCGCATCGTCCAGCAGTGCGTCGCCTGGCTGCGCGCGGATTCGGCCAAGGGCGCCGGCCCGGTCATCACCGACAACCACAAGGTCGCGCCGCCGACCCGGGTCGAGATGAAGTCCAGCATGGAAGAGCTGATCCACCACTTCAAGCTCTTCACCGAAGGCTTCCACGTGCCCGAGGGCGAGGCCTACGCGGCGGTGGAGCACCCGAAGGGCGAGTTCGGCATCTACCTGGTGAGCGACGGCGCGAACAAGCCGTACCGCCTGAAGATCCGCGCCCCGGGCTTCGCGCACCTGGCGGCCCTGGACGAGATGGCCCGCGGTCACATGATCGCCGACGCGGTGGCCGTGATTGGGACGATGGACATCGTCTTCGGAGAGATCGACCGATGAGCTCGCTGATTTCGGACAGCACCCGCGCCCGCTTCGACCGCGAAGTGGCCAAGTACCCCGCCGACCAGAAGCAGTCGGCCGTGATGGCCTGCCTCGCCATCGTGCAGCAGGAGCAGGGCTTCGTCTCGGCCGAGAGCGAGAAGGCGATCGCCGACTACCTCGGCATGCCGCCGATCGCGGTGCACGAGGTGACGACCTTCTACAACATGTACAACCAGCGGCCGCTGGGCACCTTCAAGCTCAACGTCTGCACCAACCTGCCGTGCCAGCTGCGCAGCGGCCAGACCGCGCTCGAGCACCTGTGCAGCCGCCTCGGCGTCGAGGAGGGCGGCACGACCGCCGACGGCGTGTTCACCGTGCAGAAGAGCGAGTGCCTCGGCGCCTGCGCCGACGCGCCGGTGATGCTGGTCAACGACCGCCAGATGTGCAGCTTCATGACCGAGCAGCGCCTCGACGAGCTCGTCGACGTGCTGCGCGCGGCGAAGTAAGAAGAACGGGACGCCTCATGACGCAACCCTTGTTGGACCTCTCGAAGTTCCAGTCCACCGGCGCCGAGACCTGCTTCCACGGCCGCCACATCGGCGCCCAGATCTACGCCGGCCTGGACGGCCGCAACTGGTCGCTGCAGGACTACGTCGCGCGCGGCGGCTACCAGGCCCTGCGCAAGATCCTGACCGGCGAGTTCGGCGGCGCCCAGGGCGAGCCGATGACGCCCGAGCAGGTGATCGCCGAGGTCAAGACCTCCGGCCTGCGCGGCCGCGGCGGCGCGGGGTTCCCGACCGGCCTGAAGTGGAGCTTCATGCCGCGCCAGTTCCCGGGGCAGAAGTACCTGGTCTGCAACTCGGACGAGGGCGAGCCGGGCACCTGCAAGGACCGCGACATCCTGATGTTCAACCCGCACATCGTCATCGAAGGCATGGCGATCGCGGCGTTCGCGATGGGCATCAGCGTCGGCTACAACTACATCCACGGCGAGATCTTCGAGGTGTACGAGCGCTTCGAGGCCGCCCTCGAAGAGGCGCGGGCGGCCGGCTTCCTCGGCGACCGGATCCTCGGCTCGAACTTCAGCTTCCAGCTGCATGCGGCGCACGGTTTCGGCGCCTACATCTGCGGCGAGGAGACCGCGCTGCTCGAGTCGCTCGAGGGCAAGAAGGGCCAGCCGCGCTTCAAGCCGCCGTTCCCGGCCAGCTACGGCCTGTACGGCAAGCCGACCACGATCAACAACACCGAGACCTTCGCCGCGGTGCCCTGGATCATCCGCAACGGCGGCCAGCCCTACCTGGAGATCGGCAAGCCGAACAACGGCGGCACCAAGATCTTCTCGGTGGTCGGCGACGTCGAGCGCCCGGGCAACTTCGAGATCCCGCTCGGCACGCCGTTCTCCAAGCTGCTCGAGCTCGCCGGCGGCGTGCGCAAGGGGCGCACGCTGAAGGCGGTGATCCCGGGCGGCTCGTCGGCCCCGGTGCTGCCGGCGTCGATCATGATGGACACCACGATGGACTACGACGCCATCGCCAAGGCCGGCTCGATGCTGGGCTCGGGCGCCGTCATCGTGATGGACGACTCGCGCTGCATGGTCAAGAGCCTGCTGCGCCTGTCGTACTTCTACATGCACGAGAGCTGCGGCCAGTGCACGCCCTGCCGCGAAGGCACGGGCTGGCTGTTCCGCATGGTCGAGCGCATCGAGCACGGCCAGGGCCGCATGGAAGACATCGACCTGCTGAACTCGGTGGCCGACAACATCCAGGGCCGCACCATCTGCGCCCTGGGCGACGCGGCGGCGATGCCGGTGCGCGCGATGATCAAACACTTCCGTGATGAGTTCATCCATCACATCGAGCACAAGACCTGCGCGGTCAAGGTGCAGGCCTGACGGATCCCGGGTACTCCCACATGATTGAAATCGAACTCGACGGCCGGAAGGTGGAGGTCACCGAAGGCAGCATGGTGATGCATGCGGCCGACAAGGCCGGCACCTACATCCCGCACTTCTGCTACCACAAGAAGCTGTCCATCGCGGCCAACTGCCGCATGTGCCTGGTCGACGTCGAGAAGGCGCCGAAGCCGATGCCCGCCTGCGCCACCCCGGTGACGCAGGGCATGATCGTGCGCACCAAGAGCGACAAGGCGCTGAAGGCGCAGCAGGGCGTGATGGAGTTCCTGCTCATCAACCACCCGCTCGACTGCCCGATCTGCGACCAGGGCGGCGAATGCCAGCTGCAGGACCTGGCGGTCGGCTACGGCGGCTCGTCCTCGCGCTACACCGAGGAGAAGCGCGTCGTCTTCCACAAGGACGTCGGCCCGCTGATCTCGATGGAGGAGATGAGCCGCTGCATCCACTGCACCCGCTGCGTGCGCTTCGGCCAGGAAGTGGCCGGCGTGATGGAGCTGGGCATGATCCACCGCGGCGAGCACTCCGAGATCACGACCGTCGCCGGCGAGACCGTGGACTCCGAGCTGTCGGGCAACATGATCGACCTGTGCCCGGTCGGCGCGCTGACCAGCAAGCCGTTCCGCTACAGCGCCCGCACCTGGGAACTGTCGCGCCGCAAGAGCGTCAGCCCGCACGACGGCACCGGCGCCAACCTGATCGTGCAGGTCAAGGGCAACAAGGTGATGCGCGTCGTTCCGCTGGAGAACGACGACGTCAACGAATGCTGGCTCGCCGACCGCGACCGCTTCTCGTACGAGGCCGTCAACAGCGCGCAGCGCCTGACCGCCCCGATGATCAAGCAGGGCGGCGAATGGAAGACCGTCGACTGGACGACGGCGCTCGAGTACGTCGCCAAGGGCCTGACCCAGATCAAGGCCGACCACGGCGCGAAGAGCATCGGCGCCGTCGGCTCGGCGCATGCCACGGTCGAGGAACTGCACCTGCTGGCCAAGCTGGTGCGCGGCCTGGGCAGCGAGAACATCGACCACCGCACGCGCCACGCCGACTTCCGCGCGCCCGAGGGCGTGCAGTGGCTGGGCACGAGCATCGCGTCGCTGTCGACGCTGCAGCGCGTGCTCGTCGTCGGCTCGTTCCTGCGCAAGGACCATCCGCTGTTCGCGCTGCGCATCCGCCAGGCTGCCCGCAAGGGCGCGCAGGTGCACAGCCTGCACGCGCTGGCCGACGACTGGCTGATGCCGATGGCGAGCCAGACGGCCGTGGCGCCGAGCGGCTGGGTCTCGGCGCTGGCCGGGATCGCCGCCGCCGTGGCCGCCGCCAAGGGCACGGCCGCCCCGGTGGCCGGCGCCGAGGCGACCGATGCCGCGAAGGCCGTCGCCGCCTCGCTGCTGGGCGGCGAGCGCAAGGCCGTGCTGCTGGGCAATGCCGCCGCGCAGCATCCGCAGGCGGCCGAGCTGCTGTCGCTCGCGAACTGGATCGGCGCGCAGACCGGCGCGACCGTCGGCTTCCTGACCGAGGCCGCCAACACCGTCGGCGCGCAGCTCGTGAAGGCCCTGCCGGGCGCCGGCGGCCTGAACGCCGGCCAGATGCTCAGCGGCTCGCTGCGCGCCTGCCTGCTGCTCGACGTCGAGCCCGCGTTCGACGCCGCCAACCCGGTGGTCGCCGCGAGCGCGCTGCAGTCGGCCGACATGGTGGTCGCGCTGACCCCGTTCAAGGATGCCGCGCTGGACGTCGCCGACGTGCTGCTGCCCATCGCCCCGTTCACCGAGACCTCGGGCAGCTTCGTCAATGCCGAGGGCCGCCTGCAGAGCTTCCACGGCGTGGTCAAGCCGCTGGGCGAGGCCCGTCCGGCCTGGAAGGTGCTGCGCGTGCTGGGCAATCTGCTGGGCCTGAAGGGCTTCGAGCAGGAGACCACCGACGAAGTGCGCGCCGAGGCGCTGGGCGACGTGGCCACGCTCGCCTCGCGCCTGGGCAACGCCGGATCGGCCCCCGTCGCCCTCGCGGCCCCGGCGGCTGCCGGCCTGGAGCGCATCGCCGACGTGCCGATCTACTCGGCCGATTCGCTGGTGCGCCGTTCCACCGCGCTGCAGCTGACCGCCGACGCCCGCCCGCCGGTCGCCTGGATCGGTGCCGCCGAGTGGCAGCGCCTGGGCCTGCGCGACGGCGACAGCGTTCGCGTGGCGCAGGGCGCGGCCGCGATCACGCTGCCGGCGCGCCTGGACGAGAGCCTGGCCGAGCGCACCGTGCGCGTGCCTGCCGGCCATGAGCTGACGGCCGGGCTGGGCGCGATGTTCGGCCCGCTGTCGATCGAGAAGGCCTGAGAGACGCACCCATGATCGATACCTTCAACACCTACGGCACCCAGTACCTCGGCGCCGCCTGGCCGGTGGTCTGGACGCTGATCAAGATCATCGTCGTCGTCGCCCCGCTGATGGGCTGCGTGGCCTACCTGACGCTGTGGGAGCGCAAGGCCATCGGCTGGACGCAGATCCGCCCGGGCCCAAACCGCGTCGGTCCCTGGGGCCTGCTGACGCCGATCGCCGATGCGGTCAAGCTGATCTTCAAGGAGATCATCCTGCCGACGGCCTCGAACCGGCCGCTGTTCCTGCTCGGCCCGGTGATGACCATCATGCCGGCGCTGGCCGCCTGGGCCGTCGTGCCCTTCGGCCCGGAGGTGGCGCTCGCCAACATCAACGCCGGCCTGCTGTTCCTGATGGCCATCACCTCGCTCGAGGTCTACGGCGTGATCATCGCCGGCTGGGCGTCGAATTCGAAGTACGCCTTCCTGGGCGCGCTGCGCGCCTCGGCCCAGATGGTGAGCTACGAGATCGCGATGGGCTTCGCGCTGGTGGTGGTGCTGATGGTGAGCGGCAGCCTGAACATGACCGACATCGTGCTCGGCCAGGGCAAGGGCATGGCGGCGAGCCACGGCTTCACGCTCTTCTCGTGGAACTGGCTGCCGCTGCTGCCGATCTTCGTCGTCTATTTCATTTCGGGCCTCGCGGAGACCAACCGCCACCCGTTCGACGTGGTCGAGGGCGAATCCGAGATCGTGGCCGGCCACATGGTCGAGTACTCGGGCATGGCGTTCGCGATGTTCTTCCTCGCCGAATACGCCAACATGATCCTGGTCTCGATCCTGTGCGTGACCATGTTCCTCGGCGGCTGGCTGCCCCCGTTCGACTTCGCGCCCTTCAACTGGATCCCGGGATGGATCTGGCTGGGCCTGAAGACCTTCGTCGTCGTGACCATGTTCCTGTGGGTGCGTGCGACCTTCCCGCGCTTCCGCTACGACCAGATCATGCGCCTGGGCTGGAAGATCTTCATCCCCGTCACCCTGGTGTGGCTGGTGGTGGTGGGGCTGTGGTTGCAGTCGCCGCTGAGTCTGTGGAAGTAAGGAGAGAAGACCATGTCTGCAGTGGCTTCCATCAAGGACCTGTTCTCGAGCTTCATGCTCACCGAGCTGTTCAAGGGCCTGGCCCTGACCGGCCGGCATTTCCTGTCGCCCACCATCACGGTGCAGTTCCCCGAGGAGAAGACGCCGGCCTCGCCGCGCTTCCGCGGGCTGCACGCGCTGCGGCGCTATGACAACGGCGAAGAGCGCTGCATCGCCTGCAAGCTGTGCGAGGCGGTGTGCCCGGCGATGGCCATCACCATCGAATCGGACATCCGCGACGACGGCTCGCGCCGCACGACGCGCTACGACATCGACCTGACCAAGTGCATCTTCTGCGGCTTCTGCGAGGAGAGCTGCCCGGTCGATTCGATCGTCGAGACGCACATCTTCGAATACCACGGCGAGAAGCGCGGCGACCTGTACTTCACCAAGGACATGCTGCTGGCGGTCGGCGATCGCTACGAGAAGGAAATTGCCGCCAACAAGGAGGCTGACGCCCGCTACCGCTGACGGTCCCTCGGACCGCCGGCCCGGTGCTTCACAAGAATATGGACATCTCGACCGCGCTCTTCTATGTCTTCTCGGCCGTGCTGCTGGGAGCCTCCTTCCGCGTCATCACCGCGCGCAGCCCGGTGCATGCCGCGCTGTTCCTGGTGCTCGCGTTCTTCTCGGCCTCCTGCGTGTGGATGCTGCTGCGCGCCGAGTTCCTCGCGATCTCGCTCGTGCTCGTCTACGTCGGCGCGGTGATGGTGCTGTTCCTGTTCGTGGTGATGATGCTCGACATCAACGTCGACTCGCTGCGCCAGGGCTTCTGGAACCACTTCCCGGTGGCCGCGCTCGTCGGGGTGATCATCGTGCTCGAGATGGCCGCGGTGCTGATCCCCGGCTTCGACGTGCGCAGCGCGCCGCCCACCGACCCGGTGGCGCTGCAGATGGGCAACACCAAGCTGCTGGGCATCCAGATCTACAGCCACTACCTGTACCCGCTGCAGATCGCGGCCGTGCTGCTGCTGGTGGCCATCGTCGCCGCGATCGCGCTGACGCTGCGCCGCCGCAAGGACTCGAAGGCGATGGACCCGTCGCTGCAGGTCCAGGCGAAGAAGGCCGACCGCGTGCGCATCGTGAAGATGAAGGCCGAGGTGGAAGCCCCGCCGGCGCCGCCCGCGCCCGCCACCCCCGCCGCCGGAGACGTCAAGCAATGAGCAACCTCGCTTTCGGCCCGGTGTCCCTGGGCCATTACCTGACGCTGGGCGCGATCCTGTTCGCGCTGTCGGTGATCGGCATCTTCCTGAACCGCAAGAACCTGATCGTGCTGCTGATGGCCATCGAGCTGATGCTGCTGGCGGTCAACCTGAACTTCGTCGCGTTCTCCCACTTCCTGGGCGACATGGCGGGGCAGGTGTTCGTGTTCTTCATCCTGACCGTGGCCGCGGCCGAGTCCGCGATCGGCCTCGCGATCCTGGTCGTGCTGTTCCGCAACCGCGCCACGATCAACGTCGACGAGCTCGACTCCCTGAAGGGCTGAGCACAGAATGGCTGCAACTCTCTCCCAGAACCTGCTGCTCGCGGTGCCGCTCGCGCCGCTCGCCGGCGCCGTCGTCGCCGGCCTGTTCGGCAAGCAGGCGGGCCGCCGCGGCGCCCACACCGTCACCATCCTCGGCGTGCTCATCGCCTTCATCCTGTCGGCGATGACGCTGAAGTCGGTCGCCGTCGACGGCGCGCGCTTCAACGCGACCGTCTACGAGTGGATGACGCTCGGCACGCTCAAGATGGAGATCGGCTTCCTGGTCGACGGCCTCACGGCGATGATGATGTGCGTCGTCACCTTCGTCTCGCTGATGGTGCACATCTACACCATCGGCTACATGGAGGAAGACCCGGGCTACCAGCGCTTCTTCTCGTACATCTCGCTGTTCACCTTCTCGATGCTGATGCTCGTGATGAGCAACAACATGCTGCAGCTGTTCTTCGGCTGGGAGGCGGTGGGCCTGGTGTCGTACCTGCTGATCGGCTTCTGGTTCACGCGGCCGACGGCGGTCTTCGCCAACATGAAGGCGTTCATCGTCAACCGCGTCGGCGACTTCGGCTTCATCCTCGGCATCGGCCTGCTGCTCGCCTTCGGCGGCACGCTGAACTACACCGAGATCTTCGCCAAGGCGCCCGAGCTCGCGAAGGACATGTTCCCCGGCACCGACTGGATGCTGCTGAGCGTCGCCTGCATCTGCCTGTTCATCGGCGCGATGGGCAAGAGCGCCCAGTTCCCGCTGCACGTCTGGCTGCCCGACTCGATGGAAGGCCCGACCCCGATCTCGGCGCTGATCCACGCGGCGACCATGGTGACGGCCGGCATCTTCATGGTGGCGCGCATGTCGCCGCTGTTCGAGCTGTCGGACGCCGCGCTGAGCTTCGTGCTGGTGATCGGCGCCATCACCGCGCTGTTCATGGGCTTCCTGGGCATCATCCAGAACGACATCAAGCGCGTGGTCGCGTACTCGACGCTGTCGCAGCTCGGCTACATGACGGTGGCGCTGGGCGCCTCGGCCTACTCGGTCGCGGTGTTCCACCTGATGACGCACGCCTTCTTCAAGGCGCTGCTGTTCCTGGCCGCCGGGTCGGTGATCATCGGCATGCACCACGACCAGGACATCCGCAACATGGGCGGCCTGCGCAAGTACATGCCCATCACCTGGATCACCTCGCTGCTGGGCTCGCTGGCGCTGATCGGCACGCCGCTGTTCTCGGGCTTCTACTCGAAGGACAGCATCATCGAGGCGGTGCACGCCAGCCGCCTGCCGGGCGCGGGCTTCGCCTACTTCGCGGTGATCGTCGGCGTGTTCGTCACGGCCTTCTATTCCTTCCGGATGTACTTCCTGGTCTTCCATGGCAAGGAACACTTCCGCCACAAGCCGTTCCCTGGCGAGCACGACCATCACGACGAGCACGACGACGGGCATGGCCACCACGAGCCGCACGTCCCGCACGAGTCCCCCTGGGTCGTGACGGCGCCGCTGCTGCTGCTGGCCATCCCCTCGGTCGTGATCGGCTTCATGGCCATCCAGGGCATGCTGTACGGCGGCTTCTTCGAGGACGCGATCTTCATCAACCCGGAGAAGCACCCGGCGATGGAGGAGATGAAGGCCGAGTTCCACGGCGCGGTCGCGATGGCGCTGCACGGCCTCACCTCGCTGCCGTTCTGGCTTGCGCTGGCCGGTGTCGTGACGGCCTATGTGTTCTACATGCTCAAGCCGGCCATCCCGGCCTGGTTCAAGGCGAAGTTCGGCTTCGTCTACACCATCCTCGAGAACAAGTACTTCTTCGACTGGTTCAACGAGCATGTGCTGGCCGCCGGTGCGCGCCTGCTCGGCCGCGGCCTATGGAAGGGCGGCGACGTCGGCGTGATCGACGGCATCGTGATCGACGGCTCGGCGCGCGCGGTCGGCGCCTTCGCCTCGGTGGTGCGGGTCGTGCAGACCGGCTACCTGTACTGGTATGCGCTGGTGATGATCCTCGGCGTGATCCTCCTGATGACCTGGCAGCTGTGGGGCCCGCTGATGGCTGCCCTGGGCAGCCTGCTGGGCAAATAACGAAGCCGCCACGGAGAACAAGAACATGGGTTTGTTGAGCCTTGCCATCTGGCTGCCGATCCTGGCGGGCGCGGTCCTGCTGCTGGTCGGCCGCGACGAGCATGCGAATGCGGTGCGCTGGCTGGCGCTGGTCGCCGCCGTCGTCAGCTTCGTCGTCACGCTGCCGCTGATCACCGGCTTCGACGCCGGCACCGCCGCGATGCAGTTCCAGGAGAACCTGGCCTGGATCGAGCGCCTGAACGTGCATTACCACCTGGGCGTGGACGGCATCTCGGTCTGGTTCGTGCTGCTGACCGCCTTCATCACCATCATCGTGGTGATCGCCGCCTGGGAGGTCATCACCGAGCGCGTCCACCAGTACATGGGCGCCTTCCTGATCCTGTCGGGCATCATGGTCGGCGTGTTCAGCGCGCTCGACGGGCTGCTCTTCTACGTCTTCTTCGAGGCCACGCTGATCCCGATGTACATCATCATCGGCATCTGGGGCGGGCCGCGGCGGGTCTACGCGGCGTTCAAGTTCTTCCTGTACACGCTGGCCGGCTCGCTGCTGATGCTGATCGCGCTGATCTTCCTGTACTTCAAGTCGGGCGGCAGCTTCGAGATCCTCACCTGGCACAAGCTGCCGCTGGGCCTGTCGGCGCAGACGCTGCTGTTCTTCGCCTTCTTCGCCGCGTTCGCAGTGAAGGTGCCGATGTGGCCGGTGCACACCTGGCTGCCCGACGCCCACGTCGAGGCGCCCACCGGCGGCTCGGTGGTGCTGGCGGCGATCATGCTGAAGCTCGGCGCCTACGGCTTCCTGCGCTTCTCGCTGCCGATCGCGCCGGACGCGAGCCATGCCTACGACTGGTTCATCATCGGCCTGTCGCTCACCGCGGTGGTCTACATCGGCCTCGTGGCGCTGGTGCAGCAGGACATGAAGAAGCTGGTGGCCTATTCGTCGATCGCCCACATGGGCTTCGTGACGCTCGGCTTCTTCATCTTCAGCGAGCTGGGCGTCTCGGGCGCGCTGGTGCAGATGATCTCGCACGGCTTCGTCTCGGGCGCGATGTTCCTGTGCATCGGCGTGCTCTACGACCGGGTGCACTCGCGCGAGATCTCCAGCTATGGCGGCGTCGTCAACACCATGCCGAAGTTCACTGCCTTCGCGGTGCTGTTCGCGATGGCCAACTGCGGCCTGCCGGGCACCGGCGGCTTCGTCGGCGAGTGGATGGTGATCCTGGGCGCGGTGAAGGCCAACTTCTGGCTCGGCGCGCTGGCCGCGACGACGCTGGTGTTCGGCGCCGGCTACACGCTGTGGATGGTCAAGCGGGTGTACTTCGGCCCGGTCGCGAACGAGGACGTGCGCGCCCTGCAGGACGTCAACGCCCGCGAGTTCGCGATGCTCGCGGTGCTGGCGGTGGCGGTGCTGTGGATGGGCGTCTACCCGAAGCCCTTCACCGACACGATGCACGTGAGCGTCACCGAGCTGCTGAAGCACGTGGCCGTGTCCAAACTGAATTGATCCGGCGGCAAAGATGATCAAAGACATGAACTGGGTGGCGGTCTACCCCGAGCTGGTGCTGCTGGTGATGGCCTGCGTGGTGGCCATGGTCGACCTGTGGGTCACCGATCCGAAGCGCACGCCGACCTACTGGCTGACGCAGGCGACGCTGGCCGTCGTCGGCGCGATGCACCTGGTGTACTTCGACCAGGGCCTCACCGTCTACGGCATGCAGCGCATGATGGTGACCGACCCGTTCGGCCACCTGCTGGGCTTCTTCGCCGCGCTGTCGGTGATGGTGACCCTGGTCTACGCGCGTCCTTATTCGGAAAGCCGCGACATGCTGAAGGGCGAGCTCTTCACGCTGTCGCTGTTCTCGCTGCTGGGCATCTCGGTGATGCTGGCCGCGAACAACTTCCTGGTCATCTACCTCGGCCTGGAGCTGATGTCGCTGTCGCTGTATGCGCTGACCGCGATGCGCCGCGACCATGCGCAGTCGACCGAGGCGGCGATGAAGTACTTCGTGCTGGGCGCGCTGGCCAGCGGCTTCCTGCTGTACGGCCTGTCGATGATGTACGGCGCGACCGGCTCGCTGGACATCCCGCGCGTCTTCGACGCCATCGCCACCGGCCAGATCAACCCGACGGTGCTGGTGTTCGGCGTGGTGTTCATCGTCTCGGGCCTGGCCTTCAAGCTGGGCGCCGTGCCCTTCCACATGTGGCTGCCGGACGTGTACCACGGCGCGCCGACGGCGGTGACCGTGCTGATCGCCGGAGCCCCGAAGCTGGCGGCCTTCGCGATGACCTTCCGCCTGCTGGTCGAGGGCCTGTCGGGCGTGGCCGGCGACTGGCAGCAGATGCTGATGGTGCTGGCGGTGGCCTCGATGTTCATCGGCAACCTGGCGGCGATCGCGCAGAGCAACCTGAAGCGCATGCTGGCGTACTCGACCATCGCGCAGATGGGCTTCATGCTGCTCGGCTTCACGCCGACGGTGATCACCGGCAACACGCTGTCGGCCTCGAACGGCTACAGCTCTGCGATGTTCTACATGGTGACCTATGTGTTCACGACGCTGGGCACCTTCGGCATCATCATGCTGCTGGCGCGCCAGGGCTTCGAGTCGGAGAACATCGACGACCTGAAGGGCCTGGGCAAGCGCAACCCGTGGTTCGCGGGCGTGATGGCGATCTTCATGTTCTCGCTCGCCGGCATCCCGCCGACGGTCGGCTTCTACGCCAAGCTCGCGGTGCTGCAGGCGCTGGTGACCACCAACGTCACGTTCTACATCGTGATCGCGGTGCTGGCGGTGGTGCTGTCGCTGATCGGCGCCTTCTACTACCTGCGCCTGGTCAAGGTGATGTACTTCGACGACCCGGTGGACACCCAGCCGATCGTGGCCGGCGCCGACGTGCGCACGGTGCTGTCGCTGAACGGCGCGGCGGTGCTGCTGTTCGGCATCCTGCCGGGCGGCCTGATGGCCCTGTGCTCGCAGGCGATCGTCAAGGCCCTCTCCACCTGAGGCCGGTGCCATGAGTGGCGGACCGTCGGCCGGCGATCCGCGGCTGCGCGACGACTGCGCGCAGTCGGAGCAGGTCTATGCGGGCCAGTTCCTCGACGTACGCTGCGACCAGGCCCGGCTGCCCGACGGCAGCCTCGGTCGGCGCGAGTACCTGGTGCATCCCGGTGCGGTGATGGTGGTGCCGCTGCTGGACGACGGGCGGCTGGTCATCGAGCGCCAGTACCGCTACCCGATGGGCCGCGAGATGATCGAGTTCCCGGCCGGCAAGCTCGACGCCGGCGAATCGACCTGGGACTGTGCCCGCCGCGAACTGGCGGAGGAGACCGGTTACAGCGCCCGCGAATGGGCGCGGGCCGGCGTGCTGCACAACGCGATCGCGTATTCCACCGAAGGCATCGAGGTCTGGTTCGCGCGCGGGCTCGTGCCGGGGGCCCGGCAGCTCGATCACGGCGAATTCCTGGAGGTCGAGACCGCCAGCGCCGAGGAACTGGAGCGCCTTGCCCATGCAGGCGAACTGACCGACGCGAAGACCTTGATCGGCCTCATGTGGTTGCAGAATTGGCGCGCCGGCCGCTGGGACATCGCCTGGCAGCCGGCACCCTGAGGCGCGGCGTGCCCATAATGCTGGCATGAAAGTGCTGAACCTGCGCTGTGCGCACGACCATCGCTTCGAAGGCTGGTTCGCCTCGGAAGCGGATTTCCAGTCGCAGATGGACGGCGGCCTGGTCGAGTGCCCGCTGTGCGGTGACAAGGGCGTGGCCCGGCTGCCCAGCGCGCCGCGGCTGAATGTGTCGGGCGCGCGCGAGGTGCGTGTCGCCGCGCCGGCGGCCGAGAGCGGCACGGGCCCGGCGACGCCGGAAGCGGTCACGATGCAGGCCATGTGGCTGAAGGCGGTGCAGCACGTCATGGCCAACACCGACGACGTGGGCGAACGCTTCGCCGAAGAGGCACGGCGCATCCACTACGGCGAGACCGAGGAGCGGGCGATCCGCGGCCAGGCGACGCGCGAGGATGCGCAGGCGCTGCGCGAGGAGGGCATCGAGGTGATGTCGCTGCCCGTGCCGTTGCCGGCCAAGGAACGGCTTCAATAGCCCGGATGCCCATCCGGGGATCTCACAGGATCCGGCCGGGGTTCATTCGGTTGTCGGGGTCCAGGCCCTGCTTGATGGCGCGCATCAGGCCCAGCGCCACCGGCGACTTGCGGTGCGCCAGCTCGTCGCGCTTCAGCGCCCCGATGCCGTGCTCGGCCGAGATCGAGCCCTCGTGCTCGCCCACCGCATCGTAGACGATGCGGTTCACCGCCGGCTCGAAGCGCTGCAGGAACAGCTTCGGATCCTCGCCCTCCGGCGCCTGCACGTTGTAGTGCAGGTTGCCGTCGCCCAGGTGGCCGAAGTTGACCAGCCGCACGCCCGGCACCGCCGCGCGCAGCGCCGCATCCGTCTGCGCCACGAAAGCAGCGATGCGCGACACCGGCAGCGAGATGTCGTGCTTGATGTTCAGCCCTTCCTCCGACTGCGCCAGCGGGATCGACTCGCGCAGGTGCCACAGGCCGTTCGACTGCTCGATGCTCTCGGCCACGGCCGCGTCGTCGATCAGCCCCCGTTCCAGCGCCGCCTCCAGCAGGCCTTCGAACAGCCCGCGCGCATGCGCCTCGCCCTCGGTGTCGGACTGCTCCAGCAGCACCGTCCACGGCGCCGGCGGCAACGGCTGGCGCAGCTGCGGGAAATGCCGTCGCACGAGCCCGAGCGCGAACTCGCCCATCACCTCGAAACCGGTGAGCCCCGCGCCCAGCCGGGCCTGGGCCAGCTGCAGCAGGCCGATCGCCGCCTCGAGCGAGGGCAGGGCGGCAAGCGCCGTCAGCACCGCTGCGGGCTGCGGATACAGCTTCAGCGTCGCCGCGGTGATGATGCCCAGCGTCCCCTCGCTGCCGATGTAGAGGTCGCGCAGGTCGTAGCCGGTGTTGTCCTTGCGCAGGCCGGACAGGCCGTGCCAGACCTCGCCCTGCGCCGTGACGACCTCCAGCCCCAGGCACAGCTCGCGTGCGTTGCCGTAGCGCAGCACCTGGGTGCCGCCGGCATTCGTGGCGAGGTTGCCGCCGATGGTGCAACTGCCTTCGGCCGCGAGGCTGAGCGGGAACAGCAGGCCCTGCGCCGCGGCCGCCTCCTGCACGGACTGCAGCACGCAGCCGGCCTCGACCGTCATGGTCAGGTTGGCCGCATCGATGCGGCGCACGCGGTCCATGCGCGACAGCGTCAGCACGACCTGGCTGCCGCTGTCATCCGGCACGCCGCCGCCGACCAGGCCGGTGTTGCCGCCCTGCGGCACGATGCTCGTGCCATGGCGCGCACAGGCCGCGACCACCTGGGCCACCTCGTCGGTGGAGCCGGGGCGCACCACCGCCAGCGCCTTGCCGCGGTAGCGCTTGCGCCAGTCGACCTCGTAGCCGGCCAGGTCGCCGTCGGTCAGCACGTTGGCGGGGCCGACGATGGCGCGCAGCGATTCGAGCAGCAGCGGCCTCATTGACGCATCCCTCCGTGCTGCGCACTCCGGTATTCGGCCTTGGGGCGGCCCGGCGGCCTCATGATCGAGGCTCCGTCGCATGGCCGAGGCGCCAGCGCACGTGCAGGCCGCAGGCGGCGAACAGCACCAGGCACAGCATCACCTCGACGAGGCCGAGCCAGCGGCCGGCCCCGAGGTCGCTGCCGGCGCGCACCACGCCCTCGACGAAGTACAGCCACACCAGCAGGCTGACCCAGCGGTAGGTGTACATGCGGTGGCGCAGCAGCCCGGCGAGCGCGATGCCGAGCGGCAGCACCTTCAGCGCGAGCCAGGTGCCGCCCGGCCGCAGTGGCGCAAGCCACAGCTCCCAGGCGACGCCCAGCACGACGAGGCCGAGCAGGCTGCCGACCGCGAGGGTGCGGGTCCACCAGACGACGGGCGGGATGGCAACAGGGGGGTGGGCGAGGGGCGGGGGCGCTTTCATCGCTGGCTATGATGCCATCCGATGAATCTCCCGACACATGCCGAGGCCGAGGTGCCCAAGCTGAGCTGGCAGCAGCAGCTGTCCCGCGCGCTGCAGACGCTGCAGACCTGGCCGTGGCTGGACACCCTGCGCACGCTGCGCCAGCGCTTCCGCGAGGACCGCCTGGGCCTCACCGCCAGCAGCCTGACCTTCACGACGCTGATCTCGCTGGTGCCGCTGGTGACGGTGACGCTGGCGGTGTTCACCGCCTTCCCGATGTTCTCGAGCTTCCAGGACGCGCTGCAGAAGTACTTCCTGCAGAGCCTGGTGCCCGACACCATCGCCAAGCCGGTGCTGGGCGCGCTGACGCAGTTCGCGAGCAAGGCGAACCGGCTCGGCACCTTCGGCCTCGTCGTGCTGGTGTTCACGGCGCTCGCGCTGATGCTGACCATCGACCGCACGCTGAACGCCATCTGGCGCGTGCCCAAGCCGCGGCCGATCGCGCAGCGCGTGCTGGTGTACTGGGCGGCGATGACGCTCGGTCCGCTGTTGCTGGGCGTGAGCCTGTCGCTGACCTCGTACGCGATCTCGGCCTCGCGCGGGCTGGTGGGCGTGATGCCGGGCGGGGTGAGCCTGCTGCTGAACGTGCTGGAGTTCGCGCTGCTCGCGGCGGCGATGGCCGGGCTCTTCCACTACGTGCCGAACACGCTGGTGCGCTGGCGCCATGCGGTGGCGGGCGGGCTGTTCGTCTCGGCCGGCTTCGAGCTGGCGAAGAAGGGGCTGGGCTGGTACCTGAGTTCGGTGCCGACCTACACGACGCTGTACGGCGCCTTCGCGACGGTGCCGATCCTGCTGGTGTGGATCTACCTCGGCTGGGTGATCGTGCTGCTGGGGGCGGTGATCGCGGCCTATGCGCCGAGCCTGCAGATGCGGGTGATCCGCCGGCCGTCGACGCCGGGCTACCTGTTCCAGCTGGCGGTGGGCATGCTGCGCGAGCTGGCGCAGGCGCGTGCGGCCAGCACGCACGGCCTCAGCGCGGCGCAGCTGTCGGAGACCTTGCGCACCGACCCGCTGCAGATCGAGCCCCTGCTCGACACGCTGGTCGCGATCGACTGGGTGGGGCGGCTGGACGAAGAGGGCAATGCACGCTACGTGCTGCTGTGCGACCCGGAGACCACGTCGGCCCAGCCGCTGTTGGCCCAGGTGCTGCTGGACCCGACGCCGACGCTGCGCGGGTTCTGGCACCGGGCGCAGTTCGGGCGGATGATGCTGAAGGATGTGATCGGCGCGGATTGAGCGCTGAGTGCCCGGCGCGACTGGTATGCCTGGATTCCACATCGTCGAAATCCCGCTCGATGCTCGCGAGGATACCGAGCAGTTGGGCAGCAAGCCGAAATTCTGGGTGTTGCTTGACGATCGGCGGTGGCTGTTCAAGGAAGCGCGGCCGGATACGGGCGAGGATTGGGCGGAAAAGGTTGCTGCCGATGTGGCCCAGGCGGTGGGTATTCGCGCCGCAACCGTAGAGCTTGCCTCCTATGCAGAGCGCCGAGGCTGCGTCTCCTTGAATTTTGTCGACGTTAGTGCAGGTCAGGCCTTGGTCCACGGAAACGAAATCTTGGCCCTGCGGACCACCGGCTACGACAAGACCAAGACCTTTCGTCAGTCCGACCATACGCTGGAGAACATCGACACTGCGATCCGTGGCTTGGTTGCCAGGGATGCGGCGGAAGGCATCCTGACCGAACTTGCAAGCTACATGGTTTTGGATGCGTTGATCGGCAACACAGACAGACATCACGAGAACTGGGGCCTGCTCCGCCACCTCCGGCAAGAGCCTCCCGGGATCCTGCTGAGCGTCGCTCCCAGTTTCGACCACGCCTCGTCATTGGGACGGGAGTTGCGCGACGAGCGGCGTCTTGAGTTGCTGGAGGGAGACCGGGTCGGCGACTACATCAAGAAGGGCCGGGGCGGGATCTTCCGCAGCCCCGGCGAGCGCCGTGGGGAAAATCCACTTCGGTTCGTGCAGTTGGCGGCTCGAGCGTATCCTTCGTACTTCCGGCAAGCCCTGATGCAGGTGGCGGAGTTAAGGCCTGAAACCGTGCGTGAGATCCTGGCGGCTGTTCCCCCGGAGCGTGCTTCCGAGCCGGCCAAGCGCTTTGCCGAAGCCATGATTCTCTCTGCGCAATCCTCGTTGACCGAGATTCTCAAATGACAACGCTGTTCGTCGCCTGGCAGGCTCCAGATCCCAGCCGTGCATGGTTTCCGATTGGTCGTCTGGATGCATCTGATGACCGGCGAGATTTCCTGTTTCGTTACACGCAAGGTGCGTTGGATGCTCAGCGGCGAGCCGGCTTCGAGCCCTTGATCGCGTTTCCGTCTTTCGATCGACGCTACGAGTCGCAGGAACTCTTCCCCCTGTTCAAGAACCGTGTGCTTGAGCCTAATCGAAAGGATTTCGCCGAGTACCTGAACTGGTTGGACATGGATCCGTCCCACGCCGATCCCATCGAGATCCTCGGGCTGACCGGTGGTGAACGCCAGACTGACAGTCTGGAGGTGTTTCCGAAGGTTCGCCGGCATCCGGACGGAACGGTTCGATGCCGATTCTTCCTCCACGGTCTGCGACACGTGGCCCCTGCTGCACGAGCGCGAGCCGAAGACCTGGAGGTGGAGGAGAACCTCCAAGTTGCCATTGAAGTCAACAATCCCGCCACCGTTTGTGCGGTTCAGTTGCAGACTTCAGATGGCCACCTCATCGGTTGGGCCCCGCGCTATCTTGTTTCCGACCTTCGCGTGGCCCTGCTTGAGCACCCGAGGGTCACCGCCCAGGTCCGGCGCATCAATCGGATGGGCGCACCCTTCGCTCGACGGGTCCTGATCGAGTTGCGTGGTAGCGTGCCTCCCGACTTCGAGCCTATGAGTTCGGAGGACTACGAGGTTGTTGCGCAGTAGGCAGTGCGCCGTCGTTTGCCCCGTGGAGCGCAGCATGCACAAGGCCGAACCAGAAGTGGCAGACGCTCGCGATGATCGGGCATCCGTTGAGACATTGAAAAGAGCTCTTGCAGCGGGTTCCCGGGTGAGTCTTGCGTTGGACACCAACGTCCTTGATGCGGCGGGAAAAAATCCGAAGTCCTTCGGATTGGCCGGGCTTGAGGTGTTTGTCAAGAGCGGGATCGAACTCGTCTTCCCCGATGTGTGGATGCGGGAATGGCAAGCCCACATATTTGAGCAGACCAAGGCAGTGCGCGACGCGTTGAGAGCGCAAGCCAAGAATTTCAACCTGCTTCGATCAGCAGAGGCGGTGTTCCAGAGCGGCATTGACGCTCTTTCGGAGTTGGATATCCGCGCGGCGGCCGACGCGACATGGTCGGACTTTGTTGCGTCGATGCGGGGCATCAGAGCGCTTCCGACGGAGGGCGGTCACGGCGAGGTGATGGACCGGTACTTCTCGCGCAGCGCACCCTTCAATATGGCGAAGCGGAAGGCCGAGTTCCCGGATGCCTACGCCGTCGTAAGCCTGTTGCGGTACGCGCTCGACTCCGGACGCCTAGTCGTCGTCGTCAGCAATGATGGGGCGTGTCTGGACTTTTGCGATGAGCATGAAGCGTTGCTCGGCGTGCAGCAACTGGCCAGCGTGACGCCAGTTTTTCGGGCCAATGAAGCGGTGCAGGCGGAGCTGGCCCTGATGGATCAGCTGAAGCGGAGCTTATGCGTCGAGCTTCAAAAGCCGGAGTCGTCGTTACGTAGAGAGGTGTTGCAGCAGGCGGATGGCTATCGATTGCCTCCGCCATCGTTGCCTGGCCCCATCAAGGCATTGGCGCCGAGGTCAAGTGCTGCGGCGATTCGGGGGATTCCGAGCCTCGACGAGGACACTGACGTGACAGTGACTTCGATCGCCGGCGATCGGCGGACCGCCTACTCCGAGATCGTGGTGTCTGCCCTGATGGTCGCGGACACAACGCATCTCATTCACGACACGGTATCCGAGCAGCCGGATTTCCTGGTCAGTCTCCAGGGTACTCTTAAAGGACGAGTCCGTCTTCATGTTGAGCTGGTCTTTCCTGATGACAGGCTGAGAGTGGAGGTGGCTCATGGCTATGTTCTGCATGCCCAGCCTGAGGGCTCCGAGGACTATTCGTTTCCTGCGCCGCCTCCCAGCTGGTGCAGGAGTCAGTTGGCGTAGGGGCCAGCGCCGTCAACCGGCGTGAACCACCCGGTTCTTGCCCCGCCGCTTCGCCCCATACATCGCATCGTCCGCCAATTGCAGCAGCCGCTGCGCATTCTGCGCATCCGCCGGCGCCAGCGCGTAGCCGATGCTCGCGCTGATGCCGTGCCGATCGATGGCCGCCACCGCCGCCAGCATGTGCCGTGCCAGCGCATGCGCCCCGGCGGCGTCGCGCACCGCCGCGAGCACCAGGAACTCGTCGCCCCCGAAGCGGCCCACCGCGTCCTCGGCCCGCACCGACGCCTGCAGCGCGCGCGCCACCGACACCAGCAGCTCGTCGCCCACCCGGTGTCCCCGCCGGTCGTTCACCGCCTTGAAGCCGTCCAGGTCGACGAAGAACAGCGCCACCGGCATCTGCGCCGCGTCCAGCAGCGCAGCCTCGATGCGGTCCATCATCGTGCGCCGGCTCAGCACGTCGGTCAGCGCATCGCGCTCCACGCTGCGCTTGAGCTGCTGCTGCGTGATCGTCAGCTCGTGCACGTCCACCGTGACGGTGTAGACGCCCACCACCTCGCCCGAGGCGTCGAAGTCCGGGACGTAGCTGGTGCGCATCCAGCGCGGCCCGAGCGTCGCCAGGTCGACCATGCGCGTGTACTGTACCGTGTGGCCGCCGAGTGCCCGGTTGAAATACGGCTCGTGCTCGGCCCAGCGCTTCGCGCCGCGCACGTCGCCGATGGGGCGGCCGAGCAGCTGCTTGGGCTGCTGCCCGGTCGCCTCGACATACGCCTTGTTGACGAAGCGCAGCACGAAGTCGCGGTCGACGTAGGTCAGCGGGAAGGGGATGTTCTCGGTGAAGCGGTCCAGCCGCTGGCGCGCCGCGACCAGGGCCTCGCGTTCCAGCACGTCCTGGTGGATGTCGATCGCGATCGTGAAGATGCCGTCCACCCGCCCCGCCGGGTCGAGGTGCGGCAGCACCTGGATGCGCGCCCAGCGCCCGGCGTGGCAGCCGTGGTTCAGGCGCCGCTCGTAGTTGACGGTGCGGCCCTCGGCCGCCTCGGCGAAGGCGTGCTCGGCACGCGACCAGGCCTCGTCGCCGTACAGCTCCTGCAGCGTGTGGCCGAGCAGTTCCTCGCGGCTGCGCTGGGCCCACTGCAGGTACGGCTGGTTGCAGAAGACCAGCCGGTGCTCCAGGTCCCAGCGGCCGATCGGGAGGTCGATCGCGTCGATCAGCCGCTCGATGTGGGCGAGCTGCTCGAGGACCGGCAGGTCGTTGGCGTCCATGGCAGGCGCAACCCGGAGCGGGCAGGTCGGTCGTCAGAAGGGAATCTTGCCGCGCAGGATGTCCTTGTACATGACCCAGTCGCCGATGAAGCTGTACAGCGGGCGCTTGAAGGACGCGGGACGATTCTTCTCGAATGCGAAATGACCGACCCAGGCGAAGCCGTAGCCGCAGAGCAGGGCATAAAGGACATACACCGGCTGGCCGCGCACCAGTCCGGTGGCGAGGCAGAGCAGGGCGAGGCTGGATCCGACGAAATGCAGGCGCCGGCAGGTGCGGTTGGCGTGCTCGCCCAGGTAGAACGGGTAGAACTCGGCGAACGACCTGATCGAGGCGACGTCGGGAGGAACGGTACTGCTGTTCATGAGGTCTCCTCCGAAAGGAAGCTCCGGATGGCATTCAACACGCCGTCGGGCGCCTCTCCCATCAGGGAATGCCCGGCCGGCAGGCTGACAACGTTGCCATGCAACGCCTGGGCCAGGGCGGTGCTCGCCTTCGGGGCGTTCATCTGGTCGCGCGTGCCGACAATGAGCAGGCTCTTGCACCGCACCCGGGCGGCCGCCTCGAGCCCCGCGGCATAGCGATCGCAGACCAGGAAGTCCGTGTGGAAGAGGTTGCCATGGCCCGCCGCCGCGTGGGCGGCCTGCAGGCGTCGCATGAGGGCCCGATTGGCCCCGTGCAGCGAAAAGCCCGGCCCCGGCGCCGAAGGCTTGGCCGCGTGGCCCGCGTGCGAGAAGGCGTTCACCATGTCGATGGCCTTCAGCGGCGCCTCCAGCGCGGTCGACAGCAGGGCATCCGACACCTTCATCGGAAAGGCCGGCCCGATCAGCACCAGGTGGCTGGCTCGCTCGTCCAGGCGGGCCGCGGCCTCGAGCGCGACCAGCGAGCCCATGCTGTGGCCGACCAGTGCGGCGCGGCCGATGCCGGCGGTGTCCAGCAGGGCGAGCAGCCAGTCGGCGCAGGCCTCGACGCTCGCCAGCGCCGGCCCGGCGCTGGCGCCGTGGCCCGGCAGGTCGGGCGCCAGGACGCTGAAGCCGTGGTGGGCGAGGTAGCGGGTCTGCAACCCCCAGACGCTGTGGTCGTGCATGGCGCCATGCAGGAAGACCACCGCCGGCCTCTCCGGCGCGAGCGGCTTGCCGCCGGTGTAGACGAAGGCCTCGCGGCCCTGCACGGCGAGCTTCATGTGCCGCCCGCCTTCTGCGCCGCACGCAGCGCGCGCGACAGGTCGTCGATCAGGTCGTCGGCTTCTTCCAGGCCGATCGACAGCCGGATGGTGCCCGGCGTGATGCCGGCCTGGGCGAGCGCCGCGTCGTCCATCCGGAAGTGGGTGGTGCTCGCCGGGTGGATGACCAGCGAACGGCAGTCGCCGACGTTCGCCAGGTGCGAGAACACCTTCAGCGCCTCGATGAAGGCCCGGCCCTGGGCGCGCTCGCCCCTCAGGTTGAAGCTGAACACCGAGCCGCTGCCGCGCGGCAGCAGGCGCTGCGCCAGCGCATGGTCGGGGTGGGTCGGCAGGTCGGGATGGCCGACGCCCGCCACCATCGGGTGGGCGGCGAGGAACTGCACCACCTTGCGCGCATTTGCGACGTGGCGCTCCATGCGCAGCGACAGCGTCTCGATCCCTTGCAGGATGAGCCACGCGGTGTGCGGGCTCATGCAGGCGCCGAAGTCGCGCAGGCCCTCGCGGCGCGCGCGCAGCAGGAAGGCGCCGACGGTGCTCTCCTCGGTGAAGACCATGCCGTGGAAGCCGTCGTAGGGCTGGCTCAGCTCGGGGAAGCGGCCGGAGCGGGCCCAGTCGAACCGCCCGCTGTCGACGAGCACGCCGCCGACGACGGTCCCGTGGCCGCTCAGGAACTTGGTGGCCGAGTGGTAGACGAGGTCCGCGCCGTGGTCGAAGGGGCGGATCAGCCAGGGCGAGGTCAGGGTGGAGTCGACCAGCAGCGGCAGCCCGTGCTCGTGGGCGAGGTCGGCGACGGTGGGGATGTCCAGCACGTCCAGGCCGGGATTGCCGACGGTCTCGCCGAAGAGGAGACGGGTCTCGGGGCGGATGGCGGCCCGCCAGCCGTCGATGTCGTCGGGGCGCACGAAGGTGGTGGCGATGCCGAAGCGCGCCAGCGTGTAGTGGAGCAGGTTGTGCGAGCCGCCGTAGAGCGCGCTGCTGGCGACGATGTGCGAGCCGGCGCCGGCCAGGGTGCAGATCGCGAGGTGCAGGGCGGCCTGGCCGCTGGCCGTGGCGATGGCGCCGGCGCCGCCTTCCAGGGCGGCGACGCGCTCCTCGAGCACGGCGGTGGTCGGGTTGGAGATGCGGCTGTAGACGTGGCCGGCGCGCTCCATGTTGAAGAGCGCGGCGGCGTGGTCGCTGCTCTCGAAGACGAAGCTGGTGCTCAGGTGGATCGGCACCGCGCGGGCGCCGGTGGCGGGGTCGGGGCCGGCGCCGGCGTGCAGCGCCAGGGTGTCGAAGCCGGGATCGGAATGGCCGGGCATGCGGTCTCCTGTCGGTCCCGGGACGCACCGGGGTGGGTGGTCCGGGGATGTTGTTGCAGACCATTGTGGGCTATATTGGGCCGACACCCCAGACACCCCCAAGGAGGATCCCATGAAAGTCGCAGACATCCTGCGTGTCAAGGGCGGCACGTTGTTCACGGTGTCGCCGGACCAGCCCCTCGCGCACGCCGTGCGGACGATGGCCGATCGCGACATCGGGTCGCTGGTGGTGATGGAGCACGGCGACCTGGTGGGCATGCTCACCTTCCGCGAGGTGATCCTGGCGGTGGTCGGCAACGGCGGCTCGGTCGGCACGACCATCGTGCGCACGGTGATGGACGACCACCCGCTGACCTGCACGCCCGAGACTGAGATCGACGAGGTTCGCCGCATGATGCTCGAGCGCCATGCCCGCTACATGCCGGTGATGACGCAGCGCACGCTGATGGGCGTGATCTCGTTCTACGACGTCGCCAAGGCGGTGGTCGACAGCCAGGATTTCGAGAACCGGATGCTCAAGGCGTACATCCGCGACTGGCCGGTGGAAGACCAGCAGCCCACTGCCTAGGTCAAAGGGGAGGGCGGGGAAGCCAGGGGTTCAGGAGTCGGGCCCCGGTGCCCTCGAAGTCGGCGACGTTGCGGGTGACGACGACGAGGCCGTGAACGAGCGCTGTCGCGGCAATGATGCAGTCACGGTCAGCGCGCGGATTCGGGACCTGCAACGATGCTGTGCGCTGCGCGATGGTCACGTCCACCGGAAGGATCCGATCGCGAAACGCGGGCAGCACGTGCTCGTCGAGCCACCGCCGGAGATGCGAGCCCTGCAAGGTGTCCCGGCGCTCCAGCCGCAAGATGCCGATCTCCAGTTCCAGGATCGTCACCGCCGACAAGGACAGGTCCACCGCAGCCACCGAGTCTGCCCATGCCACGACATGCGGGTCGGCGCGTCCCGCGCCGGCCTTGCGCAGCTCGGACACCACGTTGGTGTCGAGCAGGTACATCAGTCGAACTCCGCGCCGCGAAAGACTGAGCCCAGGCGTCCGGGCTCGAAGTTGACGTCCGCTGCGTCGGGCATGGCCAGCAGTTCGACAAGGGTGGGCTGCCGGCCTGTCAGTTCGCGATAGCGCTCGTAGGTCATCAATACGTGCGATGGCTGCCCGCGGTCCGTGATGACCACCGGGCCGTTGGCCGCTGCTTTCTTGGCACCGGCGGTGTCCTGGTTGAACTCGCGGCTGGAGAGGGTGGTCGTGACGTTCATCGCAACGGGTCCGATCGATGTAGCAACGTTACTAGGTTGCTGCGGCCGTGGCAAGCGCACGTGAAAAAGCCCGCTCGTCGCCGAGCGGGCTTTTTGCCGGCTGATGCCAGGATCAGAAGCTGTGGCGGATGCCGGCCGTGAACTCGGTGATGTCACGGTCGCCGGCCGTCGTCAGGCCGGCCGGGACGGCGCTGGCCCAGCGGTCGACATAGCCGTCGCCTTCGTTCTTGAAGCGCGTCACCGCGGTGTACAGGTTGGTGCGCTTGGACAGGTCGTACTGGTAGCCGACGCCGAAGGCGCGGGTCTTGCCCTCGTTCACGTTCTTGGCCTTGTTCTGCACGAACTGCGCGCGCACCAGCTGCTGGCCGAAGCGGTAGTCACCGCCCACCCAGAAGCCCTGGCCGTCGGCGTCCGCCGCGCTGCGGTCGTTCACCGAGATGATGCCGGCCGTGCCGTGCCAGTCGCCGTAGGTGTAGCCGATCGCACCCGAGGTCGTGCGCACGTCCTGGTTCGTCAGGTCCTGCTTGTCGTCGACGAACGAGACCATCGCGTCGAAGCCGTAGCCGCTGTAGCGGCCATAGACGTCGGCGATGCGCTGCTCGTTGGTCGCGCCGGTCGTCTCGCCGAAGCCCCACAGCGCACCCGCCTTGAAGCCCGCGAAGGTCGGCGACTCGTACTTGACCGAGTTGTTCACCCGGGCCGGGCCGCCGTTGCCGGTGGCCGTGCCGGTCGTGCCGCCGCGCACCGGCTCATAGCCGCCGAAGCCGCCGATCACCGCCGTGCTGGCGCCGGTCGAGACGTTCGAGAACTCGCTGAAGTCGCTCGACAGGTTGTAGATGCTGCCGTACTGGCGACCCAGGGTCAGCGCACCCCAGGGAGAGCTCAGGCCCACATACGATTGGCGGCCCCAGAAGGCGTTCTGGCCGTTCGTGCCGTCGTCCAGGTTGATGCCGCTTTCCAGCACCGCCAGGGCGCGCAGGCCACCGCCGAGGTCTTCCGTCACGCGGATGCCGAAGCGCGAGCCCGACTGGCCGCCCGACTGGACGCGGCTCAGGTTGGACGCGCCGTTGGCGAATTGCACATAGGCGTCGGCGACGCCGTACAGCGTCACGTTGGTGCTCGATTGTTGAGCTTGTTGAGCATGGGCTGCGACCGACGCGGCCATCGCGACAGCGGTCACGGCAAAGGAAGCGAACTTCATTGGAATCTTCTCCGATCAGTAGACAGACCCCTTGTCCCACAGGCGCGCGACAGGTCCCGACCGCGTGGCAGGCACCGACCGGTGCTGCGTCTTGGGGTGGCATCCTAGGGTTGACCCGGATCCCGAAACAGCCTTGATATGACAAGTCGGCATTGCCGAATCAGCAACGATGTCCCCCTTGAAGCGCTTGGCCGGGACCCTCAAGGGGCGAAGGCTTAAACTTCAAGTCCGCCTTCGCTTCACCATGTGTCGGCACCTCCGTTTCCTCCAAGGCACCCATGTCCGGCAGCACCTTCGGCAGCTTGTTCCGCGTCACCAACTTCGGCGAATCGCATGGCCCGGCCATTGGTTGCGTGATCGACGGCTGCCCGCCGGGGATGCCGCTCTCCGAGGCCGACATCCAGCCCGAGCTCGACCGTCGCCGCCCCGGCACCTCGCGCCACGTGACCCAGCGCAACGAGCCCGACGCGGTGGAGATCCTGTCCGGCGTCTACGAGGGCCGGACCACCGGCACGCCGATCTGCCTGCTGATCCGCAACACCGACCAGCGCAGCAAGGACTACGGCAACATCCTGCAGACCTTCCGGCCCGGCCACGCCGACTACACCTACTGGCACAAGTACGGCATCCGCGACCCGCGCGGCGGCGGGCGTTCGTCGGCGCGGCTGACGGCGCCGATGGTGGGGGCCGGCGCGGTCGCCCGCAAATGGCTCAAGGCGCAGCACGGGATCGTCTTTCGCGGCCACATGACGCAGCTCGGCGAGCTGGAGATCCCGTTCGAAGGCCATGAGCACGTGCCGAACAACCCCTTCTTCGCGGCCAACGCCTCGCGCATCGCGGAGCTCGAGGCCTACATGGACGCGCTGCGCAAGTCGGGCGACTCGGTGGGCGCGCGCATCCGCGTCGAGGCGAGCGGCGTGCCGGTCGGCCTGGGCGAGCCGCTGTTCGACAAGCTCGATGCCGACATCGCCTACGCGATGATGGGCATCAACGCGGTCAAGGGCGTGGAGATCGGCGCCGGCTTCGCGAGCGTGGCGCAGCGCGGCACGCAGCATGGCGACGAACTGACGCCGCAGGGCTTTCGCAGCAACAACGCGGGCGGCGTGCTGGGCGGCATCAGCACCGGCCAGGACATCACGGTCGACATCGCGATCAAGCCGACGAGCTCGATCCACAGCCCGCGCGATTCGATCGACCTGCAGGGCCACCCGACGGTGGTGCAGACGCACGGCCGCCACGACCCCTGCGTCGGCATCCGCGCCACGCCGATCGCCGAGGCGATGCTGGCGCTGGTGCTGATGGACCACGCGCTGCGCCACCGGGCGCAATGCGGCGACGTCCGCGTCGACACCCCCCGCATCGCGTAGATCCCGCCTCGGGTGGGCGTCGCTTCCGACGGCTCACCCCACCGAATCTGCAGTCTGTCGCAAGGCGCATTGCCAGGCGGGGGCGCGACCCTACACTCGCGCCCCATGAACACACCACACCAAGATCGCGGCGCGACCCCCTCGGGGTGGCAGCCGGTGGGCGGAGGATCATCGCGGACCTCCCGGCGCAAACTCTGGGTCGGCGGCGCGATCGGCGCCGTGGCCGTGGTCGGCCTGGTGCTGGCCCTCGTGCCGGGGCTGAGCAACGGCTCGAAGGCGTCGGGCGAGAAGAAGGACCCGGCCGCCGTCGCGCTGGAGTTCCTCGCCGGCGAGGTCGTCCAGCCGCGCCTGGCCGCGATGCCGCTCGTGGTGGAGTTCTCCGGCCCGCTGGTCGCCCCCCGCACGGCCGTCGTGCGGGCCAAGGCCACCGGCACCCTGCTCGACCTGAAGGTGGGCGAAGGCAGCCGCGTCAAGGCGGGCCAGCTGCTCGGCGACATCGACCTGGCCGACCTGCAGACCCGCGTCGCCGACCGCTCGGCCAGCGTCGAGTCGGCCCAGGCCGCCCTCATCGAGGCCGAGCGCCAGCACCTCGCCAACACCGGCCTGTCCGCGCAGAACTTCATCTCACCGACCGCGCTGCAGACCTCGCAGGCCAAGCTCGACGCCGCGCGCGCCCAGCTCAAGTCGGCGCAGGCACAGCTCGCCACCGCCCGCGTCGGCGTCAAGGAGGCGGCCCTGGTCGCGCCCATCTCCGGCATCGTCGGCAAGCGCCATGTCGTGCCCGGCGAGAAGGTCAGCCCCGAGCAGCAGCTCCTCACCGTGGTCGACCTGTCGACGCTGGAGCTCGCCGGCACCGTCGGCACCCACGAGGTCTCGCTGCTCAAGCCCGGCCAGGCCGTGCAGGTGCAGGTCGAGGGCCAGGGGGCGCCGGTGGCCGGCCGCATCGACCGCATCGCGCCCTCGGCCGAGGCCGGCACGCGCGCGATCGGCGTGGTGGTGGTGCTGGACAACCGCGACGAGCGCTTCCGAGCCGGGCAGTACGCGCAGGCCCAGGCGGTGCTGGCCGACGACACCCAGCGCCTGACGCTGCCGATGAGCGCGGTCGGCCAGGCGTCCGGCCAGGACTTCGTCTGGACGCTGGAGAAGGACGCGCTGGTGCGCCGCATCGTCATCACCGGGCGCAAGGATGCCCTGAAGGACCGCATCGAGATCGCCAAGGGCCTGGCGCCGGACAGCCAGGTGCTGGGCGCGCGCTTCGACAACCTGCGCGAAGGCCAGCCGGCGAAGATCGTCACCCAGCGCAGCGCGCCGAAGGCGGCGAACGCGGCCTCGGCCGTCGCCGCATCCTGAACCCCGGAGGACGGCCGCCATGTGGTTCACCCGCGTCTCCATCAACAACCCGGTCTTCGCGACCATGGTCATGGCCGCCCTGTGCGTGCTGGGCCTGTTCTCGTACGGCCAGCTGCGCGTCGAGCGCCTGCCCGACATCACGCCGCCCATCGTCTTCGTCAGCGTGGCCTACCCGGGCGCCTCGCCCGACGCCACCGAGACCGAGCTGACGCGGCCCATCGAGCTGGCGCTCAACGGCATTGCCGGCGTCAAGATGATCCGCTCGAACAGCTTCGAGGGACGCAGCGAGACGGTGGTCGAGTTCCAGCTCAGCGCCGACATGACGCGCGCGGTGCAGGATGTGCGCGACAAGGTCGCGGCCGTGCAGCCGGCCTTCCCGCGCGACGCGAAGACGCCCTTCATCTCGCGCTTCGACGGCGACAACGCGCAGCCCACCGTCTACCTGTCGCTGCTGGCGCCCGACCGCAGCGCGCGCGAGCTCTCGCTGCTGGCCGACCAGGTGGTGCGCAAGCGGCTGGAGCGGGTCGGCGGCGTGGCGCGCGTCGACGTCGGCGGCATGACGGTGCGCCAGGTGCGCATCGACCTCGACCCGCAGCGCCTGCGCGCCTACCAGCTCACGCCGGCCGACGTGTCGGCGGCGCTGCAGCGCGCCAACGCCGACATGCCGGTCGGGCTGCTGAGCAGCGCGAAGGAAGACGCCATCGTGCGCGTCGAGGGCAAGGTGCGCGACGCCAAGGCCTTCGCCGACGTGGTGGTGGCCTCGCGCAACAACATGGTGGTGCGCCTGGCCGACCTGGGCGAGGTGGTGGAGCGCGAGCGCGAGCCGGATTCGCTGTCGCGCGTGGACGGCGTGCCGGCGATCTCGTTCCAGGTCTTCAAGCAGCAGGACGCCAACATCGTCGAGACCGGCAACGGCGTCAAGGAGGCGGCCGAGGAGCTGCGCAAGACGCTGCCGCCGGGCGTCGAGATGCGGCTCGTGTATGCCGACAGCGACTGGGTCGAGCGCAGCCTGAGCGGCGTCAAGCACACCCTGGTCGAGGGCGCCATGCTGACGATCGCGATCGTGTTCCTGTTCCTGCACAGCTGGCGCAGCACGGTGATCACCGGGCTCACGCTGCCGATCGCGGTGATCTCGGCCTTCATCGCGGTGTATGCCTTCGGCTTCACGCTGAACTTCATGACGATGATGGCGCTGAGCCTGTGCATCGGCCTGCTGATCGACGACGCCATCGTGGTGCGCGAGAACATCGTGCGCCACGTGCAGATGGGCAAGCCCCATGCCCAGGCGGCGCGCGATGGCACCGAGGAGATCGGCCTGGCGGTGATGGCCACCACCTTCGCGATCTGCGCGGTGTTCGTGCCGGTGGCCTTCATGAAGGGCATCGTCGGCAAGTTCTTCTTTCCCTTCGGCGTGACGGTGACGGTGGCGGTGCTGGTGTCGCTGTTCGTGAGCTTCACGCTCGACCCGATGCTCTCCAGCATCTGGCGCGATCCGCCGACGACCCGCCTCGCGCGGCTGCCGGTGCTGGGCCACCTGATGCGCGGGACGGACCGCGCCATGGACGTGCTGCACGCGGTCTACGAGCGGGTGATCCGCTGGGTGTTCTCGGGCCGCCGCTACCGGCTGCTGCTGGGCATGACGCCGCGCGGCGTGGTGCTGTGGGGGGCGCTGGGCAGCTTCGTGCTGGCGCTCGCGATCGGCACGCGCCTGGGCACCGAGTTCATTCCCGATGCCGACAACAGCTACATCCAGCTCAACGTGACGCTGCCGGTGGGCACGAGCCTGCAGCGCGCGAGCGAGAAACTGGCGCAGGTGGAGCAGGTGGTGGCCGGCATGAGCGAGGTTCGCATGACCTCGACCACCATCGGCGACACCGGCAACGGCAGCCGCAACTCGGCGACGCTCGCGATCCAGCTGGTCAAGCCCGACCAGCGCAAGCGCAAGCAGAACGAGGTGGAGGCGGCGCTGCGCGACGCGCTGAAGCCCATCCCCGGGGTGGAGATCACGGTCGGCCAGCAGCCGATCTACGTGGCGCTGCTGGGGCCGGACCCGAAGGTGCTGGAGACGGAGGTGCAGCGCCTGGCCGACAAGGTGGCCAAGGTGCCGGGCATCGCCGACCTGACGACCTCGGTCAAGCCGGGCCTGCCGGCGTATGCGGTGCGGTTGAAGACCGACGCGGTGCGGGAGCTGGGGCTGACGGCCAGCCAGCTGGCGGGGAGCCTGCGCAGCTATGTCAACGGCGACGTGGCGACCTGGTGGACCTCGCCCGACGGCCAGCAGGTGGACGTGGAACTGCGGCTGCCGCAGGCCTCGCGCGTCAGCGTGTCGCAGCTGGACAACCTGCCGGTCGCGTACGCGAAGGACGGCACGCCGATCGCGCTGTCGCGCGTGGCCGACATCGTGCCGGTGGTGAACCCGCTGGTGATCAAGCGCCAGGACCTGCAGCGCCGCCATGCGATCTATGCCGGCGCGCAGGGACGGCCGAGCGGCGACGTGGGCGCCGACGTGCAGAAGATCGTGCGCGAGACGCAGCTGCCGCCGGGCTACCGCTTCGACGTGGGCGGCCAGACCAAGGACCAGGAGGAGGCGTTGTCGGGCATCGTGATGGCGCTGGCCGCGGCGGTGATCTTCATCTACATCGTGCTGGCCTCGCAGTTCGGCAGCTTCCTGCAGCCGGTGGCGATCATGGCCTCGCTGCCGCTCGCGCTGCTCGGCGTGATGCTGGCCCTGTGGATCACCGGCTCGACGCTGAACCTGTTCTCGATGATCGGGCTCGTGATGCTGATGGGGCTGGTGACGAAGAACGCGATCCTGCTGGTGGACTTTGCCAACCATGCGCGCAAGGCGGGCATGGACATGGCGGAAGCCCTGCTGCAGGCCGGGCTGGTGCGGATGCGGCCGATCATCATGACGACGGCGGCGATGGTGTTCGGCATGCTGCCGCTCGCGATGGCGCTGGGCGAGGGCGGCGAGCTGCAGGCCGGGATGGGGCGGGCGATCATCGGGGGGGTGATCACCTCGACGCTGCTGACCTTGATCGTGGTGCCGGTCATGTACTCGTACCTCGCGCGGGAGCGCAAGGCGAAGCCGGCGCAAGCGTTCCACGAGATCATCGCCAAGTGACCGGGGATCCCGGATTCCGCTGCGCTGCATCCGGGCTACAGGATTCGTAGCCCGGATGCCAATCCGGGGATCGTCGTTCTGACTACATCATCAAGGTCACCACCCCCAGCACCGCGAAGATCACTGCCGCGATGCCATGCACCAGCTTCACCGGCAGCTTCGTCGCCGCGCGGTGCCCCAGCAGCACCGCCGGCACGTTCGCCAGCATCATGCCGAGCGTCGTGCCGGCGACCACCGAAACCAGGTCGGCATAGCGCGCCGCGAGAGCGACCGTCGCGATCTGCGTCTTGTCGCCCATCTCCGCCAGGAAGAACGCGACCAGCGTGGTGCCGAACACGCCGAAGCGCTGCGGCGCCGCGTCGTCCTCGTCGATCTTGTCGGGGATGAGCATCCATGCCGCCATGCCGAGGAAGGACAGCCCGATGATCCAGCGCAGCGCCTGCGGCCCGAGCCAGCCCGCGATGGCCGTGCCCACCGCGCCGGCCAGCGCATGGTTCACCCCCGTCGCGACCAGGATGCCGAGGACGATCGGCACCGGCTTGCGGAACTTCGCGGCCAGCAGCAGCGCAAGCAGCTGGGTCTTGTCGCCGATCTCGCCGAGCGCGACGGCGCCGGTCGACACGAGAAACGCTTCCATGAGGGGGGAACACTCCGGGGCCGGTGGACGCAATGACCGCGCCGCGACCCCGGCCCTTCCGGAGGCAGCACGGTCATCGGTCTTGCTGGGCGCCGCGAAGAATGCTTCGCGACGCTGCCGGCGCCATGGCCGTGGGGGCCAAGTGTGTTGACGCAGGCCCCCGCGGCGTGGCGGCGGGACGGCTACTCCCCAATGACAGGGACGCGGCATTCTAACCGGGCCCGGGCTGTACAGTTCCGCGCCATGGTGAACGAACCCCCATTCGACCCCACGTCCGCGCCGGCCATGCCGGTGCGCGCCGAGCCTTCGGCGGACGACCTCGGCTTCGGCTTCGCCGCGATGGCCAGCACCTGCGAGATCCGCATCGCCGGCATGAACCGGCACCGCGCCGAGCCGCTGGCGCGCGCGGCGATCGCCGAGGTACGGCGCATCGAATCCAAGTTCTCGCGCTACCGCGAAGCAAGCGTCGTCTCGCGCATCAATGCGGGGGCCGGCAGCGGCCTGCCGGTGGACGTGGACGTGGAGACCGCCGACCTGCTGGACTTCGCGGCCCAACTGCACGCCGGCAGCGGCGGCCTGTTCGACATCACTTCCGGCATGCTGCGCCAGGCCTGGGATTTCAAGGCGAAGCGGCGTCCGACCGACGCGCAGCTCGCGGCGCTGCTGCCGCGCGTCGGCTGGGCGCAGGTGCGCTGGCAGCGGCGCGGCCCCGGCCTGCCGGGCCGCATCGAGTTGCCGCGCGCGGGCATGGAGCTGGATTTCGGCGGCTTCGGCAAGGAGTACGCCGCCGACCGGGCGGCGACGCTGCTGCGGGAGCGCGGCGTGCGCCACGGCATGGTCAACCTCGGCGGCGACATCCGGCTCATCGGGCCGCGCCTGGGCGGGCGGCCCTGGGTGCTGGGCGTGCAGCATCCGCGGCAGGCGGATGCCCTGGTCGCGCGCGTCGAGCTCGGCGATGGCGCGCTCGCCACCAGCGGCGACTACGAGCGCTTCTTCGAGCTGGACGGGGTGCGCTACTGCCACATCCTCGATCCGCGCAGCGGCCGCCCGGTGTCGCACTGGCAGTCCGTCAGCGTGGTGGCGCCGGCCTGCCTGGCCGCCGGCGCGTTGACGACGATCGCGATGCTGCTGCAGGGCGAGGCGCTCGATTTCCTGCGCGGGCAGAACGTCGGCTTCCTGGCCATCGACGCACAGGGCGCCGTGCACCGACACGAGCTGGATTGACACGGCGGACCGGGGATCGCCTCGCGTACCATCGGCGGCCTCCCTGACCGATGGACGGACTTGTCTCATGAAGACTTCTCTCGCGCGCCCGCTCACCCTGCTGGCGCTGGCGGTCGCCGGCCTCGTGGCCGCGCACACCGGCTTCGCGGCCGACACCAGCGCCCCGCCGACGCCGGTGCGCCCAGTGACCGACACCTGGCACGGCACGGCGGTGGTCGATCCCTACCGCTGGATGGAGGACATGGCCGCGCCCGAGTTCAAGGGCTGGCTGAAGGCGCAGGACGATCATGCGCGCGAGGTGCTGAAGGCCATCCCCGGCCGCGACGCGCTGCGCGAGCGCCTGGCGGCGCTGGGCGACAGCCAAGTGACGGTCGGCGGCGTGGAGCGCAGCGGCGCGCGCCTGCTGTACCTGAAGAGCGAGCCGGGCCGCGACCAGCGCCGGCTGTTCCTGCGCGAGACCCTGGACGGCCCCGAGCGCCTGCTGCTCGACCCGATGGAGGTGCCGGGCGAGCCGGGCCAGCATGCGATCGACTTCTATGCGTTGTCGCCGGATGGCGGGACGCTGGCGATCGGCCTGTCCAGCGGCGGCACCGAGAACAGCGAGCTGCGCCTGATGCGCGTGGCGGACGGCAGCTTCCTGCCCGAGCGCATCGACCGCGCCGGCCTGAACGAGCACATCGCCTGGCTGCCCGACAGCCGGCACTTCCTCTACAACCGCCTGCCGGCCGCGGATGCGCCAGGTCGGGGCGAGCGCTACAACAAGAGCGCGGTCTACCTGCATGCGCTCGGCAGGCCGGTGGCGCAGGACATGCCGTTGCTCGGCTGGGGCGTGACGCCGCAGCGCCGCTTCGAGGTGCCGGACCTGCCGGTGCTCTTCACCCGCGCCGGCTCGCCCTGGGTGCTGGCCGAGGTGCAGCACGGCGATGCCGCCGAGCGTTCGTACTACGTGGTGCGCCAGTCGCAGCTGCGCGGCGCGCGCACGCCGTGGCGCCGCATCATCTCGCCGGCCGACGGCGTGGGCACGGCCGTGCTGGGCGACAACGAGGTGTATGCGGTGTCGCACCGCCGGGCCTCGCGGCGCGAGCTGCTGCGCTACGACCTGCTGTCGATGGCGCGGCCGAGCGTCGCGCTGCCGGCGGGCGAGGCGGTGCTGCGCCAGGCGACCGTCTCGCGCGATGCGGTCTACGTGAATGCGCTGGACGGCGGCGTGGCCAAGGTGCTGCGCGTCGCGCTGAAGGACGGCGCGGTCGGCACGGTGAAGCTGCCGCTCGAGGGCACGGCGCGCGAGCTGGTGACCGACGAGTCGGACGATGCGCTGTGGCTGCGCATGGAGAGCTTCAGCGAGCCGGCGCGCTGGTGGTCGGTGCAGGCGGACGGCACGGCGGTCGCGCTGGCGCTGCAGCCGCCGCCGAAGGCGCCCGAGGTGGCCATCGAGGCGAAGCGGGTGATGGTGAAGAGCCATGACGGCGTGCTGGTGCCGCTGTCCATCGTGTACCGCCAGGGGCTGGTGCTGGACGGCGCGCGGCCCACGATCCTGAGCGGCTACGGGGCCTACGGCATCTCGATGGAGCCGCGCTACAACCCGCTGCGCCAGGCCTGGCTGGAGCGCGGCGGCGTGATCGCGATCGCTCACGTGCGCGGCGGCGGGGAGTTCGGCGAGGACTGGCACCGGGCGGGCTGGATCCTGACGAAGCAGAACACGGTGTCGGACTTCATCGCCTGCGCGGAGTACCTGGTCGAGGCGCGCTACACCCAGCCGGCGAAGCTGGCGGGCACCGGCGGGAGCGCGGGCGGCATCACCATCGGCGGCGCGATCACGCAGCGGCCGGAGTTGTTTGCCGCGGCGCAGAGCGCCGTGGGCGTGTCGGACATGCTGCGCATGGAGTTCACGCCGAACGGTGCCTCGAACGTGGCCGAGTTCGGCACCGTCACGAAGCCGGACCAGTTCAAGGCGATGTTCGCGCTGAGCCCGTACCACCGGGTGAAGGATGGCGTGAAGTACCCCGCGGTGATCGTGACCACCGGCGCGAACGACCCGCGTGTCGACGCCTGGCTGCCCGGCAAGATGGCGGCGCGGCTGCAGGCCGCCACGGCGAGCGGCAAGCCGGTGCTGCTGCGGGTCGATTTCGAGGGCGGGCACGGCATGGGGTCGGGGCGTGCGCAGGGCGTGAGCGAGACGGCGGACGTGTGGTCGTTCTTCCTGTCGCAGATGCACGAGACGGGATTCCAGTTGCAGTGAAGCCCCTGACGCGCCGGGGGGTGTTGGGGGCCGGGGCGGCCGTGCTCGCGATGCCGGCACAGGCCGGCAGCCGCTGCTTCGGCACGGTGGCGAAGGGCCGGCTGGAAGAGGGCGTGGCCTTGCCTGCGTCAGGGGTGAATTTCTCGGCCTACAGCCGCATGGGTGTGGCGGCCGGACGCACGCATGTGCATTCGACGGTGCGTGACATCCTGCTCGACGCCTATGCGCAACTCGCGACAACGCTGCCGGGCACGGTGTTCGTCTATGGAGAGACGGGTTGGGCTTCCGGTGGACGCATGCGACCGCACCGCACTCACCAGAACGGCCTGTCGGTGGACTTCTTCGTGCCGGTGCGCGACGCGGCGGGCGTGTCGGTGCCGCTGCCCACGGGGCTGGCGAACAAGCTCGGCTATGCGATCGACTTCGACGCGCAGGGGCGGTACGAGGGCCTGCAGATCGACTTCGCGGCCATCGGCGAGCACCTGTTCCGGCTCGCCGAAGCGGCCCGGCGGCGCGACGCGGGGCTCGCGCTGGTGATCTTCGATCCGCCCTACCTGCCCCGCTTGCTCGCGACGCCGCGAGGCGCGTGGCTGCGGGAGAACATCGAGTTCATGAAGGGGCGGGCGTGGGTGCGGCACGACGAGCACTACCACGTCGACTTCAAGCTGCCCTGCGCGAACCTGTAGCCCGGATGGAGCGCAGCGCAATCCGGGAGCGGCCGTCGAAGCGAAGGACGATGTCCCGGATTGGCATCCGGGCTACGGTTGCGCCGACAGGTGGATGTGGCGCAGCAGCCAGGCACCGCCTTCACGCTGCCACACCATCGTGAAGGCCAGCCGCCCCTGGGGCACCGTCGTTCCCGGCGCGGCGATTCCGCCGAGCCGCGTGCCCGTGACCACCGAGATGTCCCCGAAGGCCTGCACCTTCACATCCGCGACCCGCAGGTCGACCTGCTTGCCCGAGGCGAACAATCCGTCGAAGGCCTTGGCGTCCAACTGCAGCAGGTCCTTCGAGTCCGGCAGGAACTCGGTGAACCCGCCGGCCGGCAGGTAGCGGCCGACGCCGGGCAGGTCCTTCGCGCTCATGCGCGCGAAGAAGTCGGCGGTGGCCTGCGCTGCGTCCCCGGCGGGGGCGGCGAGCGCATGGGGGGAGGCGAGGGCGGCGGCAAGTGTCATGGCGGTGGCGATCCGTGTCAGGTGCGGGGTCATCGGGGGATTCCGTCAGGCGGCCACGTCGAAGCCCAGCGCGCGCAGCGCCGCTTCGGCCGCATCCTGGTCCTGTTGGGCCGTGCCGCCCGAGATGCCGATGCCGCCGACGACGCGGCCCTCATGCACCACCGCGCAGCCGCCGCCCACCGCCACCAGGCGCGGCCGGTGCGCCAGCTGCGCCGCCGCCGGCGTGGCGACGATGCCGTTCCACACGTGCGTGCCCAGGCCGAAGGATGCGGCCGTCCAGGCCTTGTCGATCGCGACGTCGACGGTCAGGAAGGGCGCGCGGTCGGCGCGGTCGAGCGCCTTCAGGTGGCCGCCGGCATCGGTGACGGCGATCGTGACGTCGATGCCGAGGTCGGCACAGGCGGTGCGGGCCGCGCCGACGAGCCGCTGCGCGGCCTCGCGGCTGATCGACGGGGCGGCGACGGAGAGGGAGGAGGAAGCGTTCATGGGTGATTCCGGTTGACGTGGCGGCACTTTAGAATCGCAACTCATGATTGATAAGCCTGGCGCAGACGGATCAATTTCAAATGAAAGTTGAAAACATCGCCGACTTCGAGGTCCTGCTGCAGACCGCCCGTGGCGGCTCGCTGACCGCCGCGGCCGGGGCGTTGGGCATCACGCCGGCCGCCGCGAGCGCGATGCTGAAGCGGCTGGAGGCCCAGCTGGGCACGCGGCTGTTCGAGCGCTCGACGCGGGCGATGCGCCTGACGGCGCAGGGCCAGACGCTGCTGGGCTACGCGACGCGCGCCTTCGAGCTGCTGGCCGAGGGCGAGGCGCAGGTGACCGAAGAGCACGGCACGTTGGTGGGCACGCTGCGGGTGGCAGCGCCGTCCGACCTGACGCGCACGACGCTGCTGCCCTGGTTCAGCGAGTTCATGGCGTTGCATCCGGGGCTGCAGCTGGTGCTGTCGGTGGGGGACCGCCCGCTCGACGTGGTGCGCGACGACGTGGACGTGGCGCTGCGCTACGGCACGCTGGCGGATTCGCGGCTGGTGGCGCGCCTGCTGGCCGCGGCGCGGCCGGTGTTGTGCGCCGCGCCGGCCTACCTGGCGCGGCGGTCCGCGCCCCGGCAGCCGCAGGACCTGGCGCAGCACAACTGCCTGACCTTCGACCGCGGCGGGCGGCGTTTCCGCAACTGGCGCTTCGGGCGCGACGGGCACTGGGTGGACGTGCGGGTCGACGGCGACCGCATCGTGGACGATGCCTCGCTCGCACGCGAGTGGGGCGTGGCGGGGGCGGGCGTGCTGCTCAAGTCGGAGATCGACATCCGCGAGGACCTGCGGCATGGCCGGCTCGTGCGGCTGCTGCCCGAGTGGGAGGCCGAGCCCTACCCGCTGCACGCGCTGCTGCCCAGCGGCCGCTTCGTGCCGGGGCGGGTGCGGGCGCTGGTGGATTTCCTGGCGGCGAAGTTCGCTGCGCTGAACGGATGAATTGCCCCGAAACTGGCGTTGCTGCAACCTCCATGCGCTTGCGGGGCGAATGTCCTTACCTTAGAGTAAGGAGTTCTGAACGAAGGATGCAACATGGCCACGGCAACCGTTACCAGCAAGGGGCAGATCACGATTCCTGCCAACGTGCGCCAGGCGCTGCAGGTGGAGGCAGGCGATCGGGTCGAGTTCGTGGAACTGTCGCCGGGCGAATACCTGTTCCTGGCCGCCAACCGGTCGGTGACCGAACTCAAGGGAATGTTTGGCAAGCCGAAGCGGACCGTGACGATCGAAGAGATGAACCATGCCATTGCGGCGCGCGGCGCCTCTGCGAAATGATCGGCCTGGACACCAATGTCCTCGTCCGCTACATCATGCAGGACGATCCGAAGCAGTCGGTGAAGGCGAACAAGCTGGTCGAGTCCTTGACGACTTCCGAGCCCGGCTTCGTGAGCGTTGTCTCCATCGTCGAACTCTTCTGGGTCCTGGGCTCGTGCTACCACCTGAGCCGGGATCAATTGGCGCAAGCTCTCGAAGCGTTGCTGAGCGCGAAGCAGTTGGTTGTCGATCAAGCCGACCAGGTGGTTCGGGCGTTGCGCGTGTTCACCGCCGGCTCTGCGGATTTCGCCGACTGCCTGATCGAGCGAGCTGCCTCGCATGCGGGCTGCTCGAGAACCATGACGTTCGACGTTGCGGCGTCCAAGACCGCGGGCATGAGCCTGATTCAGTGAGGCGCCGAAGGGTCGACCGACGATCCCCGGATTGCACCCGGGCTACGCATTCACCTCGAGCTTCGGCGTTCCAGCGCGCAGGCGGCCGATCACGGCGGCCTGGTCGAAGCCCTCGCGGCGGAAGCTGCCCAGCACGCTGTCGACGGCCGCCGGCGCGCAACTGACCAGCAGCCCGCCGCTCGTCTGCGGATCGCTGAGCAAGGCCTGCTGCCACGCCTCGATGCCCGGCCCCAGCGTCACCTCCGCCCCATACCCCGCCCAGTTGCGCCCCGAGGCGCCGGTGACGATGCCGTTGTGCGCGTGGGCCACGGCCGACCCGATCAGCGGCACCGCGGGCCAGTCCACCTCCGCCGCCAGCCCTGACCCGCGGCACACCTCCAGCAGGTGCCCGGCCAGTCCGAAGCCCGTCACGTCGGTCATCGCATGCACGCCCTCCAGGGCCCCCAGCGTGCTCCCGACCCGGTTCAGCTGGGTCGTGTGGCGGACCATCTCCGCATACCCCGACGCATCGAGCAGGCCCTTCTTCAGCGCCGCCGACAGCACGCCCACGCCCAGCGGCTTGCCCAGCACCAGCACGTCGCCATCCCGCGCGTCGGCATTGCGCCGCACGCGATCCGGGTGCACCAGGCCCAGCGCCACCAGGCCGTAGATCGGCTCCAGCACATCGATCGAATGCCCGCCCGCGATCGGGATGCCGGCCTCGCGGCAGATGCTCGCCCCGCCTTCCAGGATCGCGCCGATCACCGCCCGCGGCAGCTTGTCCAGCGGCATGCCGACCAGCGCCAGCGCCATGATCGGCGTGCCGCCCATCGCGTAGATGTCGGAAATCGCATTCGTCGCCGCGATGCGGCCGAAGTCGCGCGGGTCGTCGACAATCGGGGTGAAGAAGTCGGTGGTCGCCACCAGGGCCTGGTGGTCGTTCAGCCGGTAGACGGCCGCATCGTCGGCGGTCTCGGTGCCCACCATCAGCTCGGGCGGCACCAGGCCCTGCGGCGCATGCGCCAGCAGCTCGGACAGCACGCCCGGGGCGATCTTGCAGCCGCAGCCGCCACCGTGCGAGAAGGACGTGAGTCGGATGGGTTCGTTCATGACGAGAGTGTCGATCAAAAGCCGGGCGGGGGGCGCCGGATGAGCCACAAGCCCACCACGGTCGAGGACCTGCCGGCCTTCAGCGTGCTCATCGACGCGCGCTCGCCGGCCGAGTTCGCCGCCGACCACATCCCCGGCGCCATCAACTGCCCCGTGCTGACCGACGAAGAGCGCCGCATCGTCGGCACGACCTACGTCCAGGTCTCCGCCTTCGAGGCGCGCAAGATCGGCGGCGCGATGGTGGCGCGCAACATCGCCCGCCACCTCGACACCCTGTTCCACGACAAGCCGCGCGACTGGCGCCCGCTGGTCTACTGCTGGCGCGGCGGCCTGCGCAGCGGCAGCTTCGTGCAGTGGCTGCGCCTGGTCGGCTGGGACGCGCAGCAGCTCAAGGGCGGCTACAAGGCCTGGCGCGCCCACGTCATCGCCGGCCTCGCCGCGCTCGCACCGCAGCTGCAGCTGCGCGTGCTCTGCGGCCCGACCGGCAGCGCCAAGACGCGCGTGCTGCAGGCGCTCGCCGGGCTGGGCGAGCAGGTGCTCGACCTGGAGGCGCTGGCCGCGCACCGCGGCTCGGTGCTGGGCGAGATGCCCGGCGTGGAGCAGCCGTCGCAGAAGGGCTTCGAGACGCGCCTGCTGCACGCCCTGTCGGGCCTCGACCCGGCGCGCCGCATCTGGGTCGAGGCCGAGAGCCGCCGCATCGGCCGCCTCACCGTGCCCGAGCCGCTGCTGCAGCGCCTGCGCGACAGCCCGGTGGTCGAGATCGCCGCGACGCGCGAGGCGCGCCTGGCCTACCTGCTGCGCGACTACGCCTGGCTGGGCCACGACCCGCAGCGCCTGGCCGACAAGCTGGGCGGCCTGCGCGAGATCGTGCCCCGGGACACGCTGGCGCGCTGGCAGGGCTGGGCGCTGCGGCGCGAACTGGCGCCGCTGTTCGAAGCGCTGATGGCCGAGCATTACGATCCGCTCTATGCGCGATCGCAGGGCCGCCAGCTCCAGCGGCTCGGCCAGGCGCAGCGCGTCGAGGCCGACCGGCTCGAACCCGAGGCCATCGCCGACCTGGCGGGTCGCATCGCATCCCTTCCCTGACCATCCCCTGAGGAGTTCCTCCATGACCTTCACCCGCCGCCACCTGCTGGCCACGGCCGCGCTGGCGCTGGCCGCCGGCCAGGCCGCCGCGCAGACCGCCACGCCCGGCGTGCTGCGCGTCACCGCGATCCCCGACGAATCCCCCACCGAGCTCGCGCGCAAGTTCGCGCCGCTCGGCAAGTACCTCGAAGGCAAGCTCGGCCTGAAGGTCGAATGGACGCCGGTGACCGACTACGCCGCGGCCGTCGAGGCGATGGTCAACCGCAAGGTCGACCTGGCCTGGTTCGGCGGCTTCACCTTCGTGCAGGCCAACGTCCGCTCGAACGGCAAGATGATCCCGCTGGTGCAGCGCGAGGAAGACGAGCGCTTCCGCTCGGTCTTCATCACGGATGCGAAGAGCGGCATCGCGAAGCTGGACGACCTGAAGGGCCGCACGCTGAGCTTCGGCTCGGCGTCCAGCACCTCGGGCCACCTGATGCCGCGCAGCTTCCTGCTGGCCGCCAAGCTGAACCCCGAGACCGACCTGAAGCGCATCAGCTTCTCCGGCGCGCACGACGCGACCATCGCCGCGGTGGCCGGCGGCAAGGTCGATGCGGGCGCGCTCAACATCTCGGTGTGGGAGAAGTTCGTCGCCGACAGGAAGGTCGATCCGGCACAGGTCAAGGTCTTCTACACCACCCCGGCCTACTACGACTACAACTGGACGGTGCATGCCGACATGCCGGCCGAGCTGCGCACCCGGCTGCAGCAGGCCTTCCTCGCGCTCGATGCCGGCACGCCCGCGGGCAAGGAGATCCTGGACCTGCAGCGCGCCACGCGCTTCGTCGCGACCAGGCCCGAGAACTACGCCGGCATCAAGGCGGCGGCCGAGAACGCCGGCCTGCTGAAGTGAGCACGCCGGGCGCCTCAGGCGCGCCTGTCGTCGAGCTGCGCGGGCTGTCCGCCGCGGCCGCCCCCGGCGTGCCCGGCACGGCGCTGCGCGGGCTCGACCTGCGCATCGAGGCGGGCGAGCATGTCGCGGTGATCGGTGCCTCGGGGGCGGGCAAGACGAGCCTGTTGATGGCGCTCGCGTGCGCGGTGAAGCCGCAGGGCGGGGCGTTCTCGCTGTTCGGTGTCGACCCGTGGGCGGTGTCGTCGGCGCAGCTGAAGCGCCTGCGCGCCCGGCTCTTCCTTGCGCCGCAGGCCGCGCCGCTGCCGCCGCGGCAGCGCGTGGTGACGGCGGTGCTGGCCGGCCGCCTGCCGTCGATGGGCCTGCTGGAGAGCCTGCGCACGCTGTGGCATCCGTCGCAGGCGGCGCTGGCCCGGGGCGCGCTCGCCGCCGTGGGCCTGGCGGACAAGTTGTGGCTGCGCGTGGACCGCTTGTCGGGCGGCGAGCGGCAGCGCGTGGGCCTGGCGCGCGCGCTGGTGTCGCAGGCGGAGCTCTGGCTGGTGGACGAGCCGCTGTCCGCCCTCGACCCGGCCCGGGCGCGGCTCGTTATCGACGCCCTGCAGGCGGCGGCCCGGCGCGACGGCCGCACGCTGGTCTGCAGCCTGCACCAGGTGGACGTGGCGCGGGCCTGCTTCCCGCGCATCGTCGCCTTGCGAGCGGGCGCCTGCGCCTACGACGGCCCGCCGCAGGGCCTGGACGATGCGGCGCTGCGCGCGCTCTATGCGGGCGAGGCGGAAGAGGGCGACGCGGCGCTTCCCGCGGCGGCGCCGCGCCCGGCGGCCTTGCCGGAGAGCATGTGTCGATGACGGCCCTTCCCGACGCCGGCGTGTCGCTGCGCGACCCGGCCTGGCTGCGCCGCACGACCTGGCTGCTGGCCGCCGCGGTGCTGGCGTGGCCGCTGCTCGCCTGGACCGAATTCGATCCTGCACTGCTGCTGGACGCGCGCAGCCTGGCGGTGAGCTGGCGCTTCGTCGCCGACTTCGTGCCGCCGAAGCACGACGCGGCCTTCCTCGCGGAGCTCGCGGCGCAGACCTGGCGCACGATCGCGATCGCCACCGCCGGGCTCGCGCTGGCGGGGATGATCGCGGTGCCGCTGGCGCTGGCGAGCAGCGCGCGGCTGTCGATCAGCGCGGTCGCGGCGCCGATGGGCCGGCTGCCGGCGGTGCTGCGGCAAGGGGTGCGCTGGCTGCTGGTGCTGCTGCGCTCGATCCCGGAGCTGGTGTGGGCGCTGATCTTCGTGCGCGTGGTGAGCCTCGGCCCGACGGCCGGCGTGCTGGCCATCGCGATCACCTATGGCGGCATGCTCGGCAAGGTGTACGCCGACATCCTGGAAAGCAGCGACCCCGCCTCGACGCAGGCCCTGCTGCGCCATGGCAGCGGCCGGTTGCAGGCCCTGCTGTACGGCAGCCTGCCGGAGTGCGCAAGCGAGCTGGTGAGCTACACGGTGTACCGCTGGGAGTGCGCGATCCGTTCGTCGGTGGTGCTGGGCTTCGTCGGCGCGGGCGGGCTGGGGCAGATGCTCGACAGTGCCGCGAAGATGTTCTCGGGCAGCGAGGTCAGCGCGATCCTGTTGGTGTTCGTGGCGCTGGTGGGCCTGAGCGACCGGCTGAGTGCCTTGTTGCGGCGGTTGATGGCATGAGGCAAGCCGTGGACACGGACGCTCCGGGCGCGACCCGCAGGCGGGCGCTGCTCGTCGTGATTGGCGTGCTGGCGCTCGTCATTGCGAGCTTCGCGACCCTGGACCTGAAGCTGGCCGCGTTGCTGGCGCCGGGCGAGTGGGCGCGCATGCGGGCGTTCGTCGCCGAGTTCTTCCCGCCGACGCTCGAGCCGAGCTTCGTCCAGCGCACGCTGCGGGCGACGCTGGAGACCTTGGCGATGTCGCTGCTGGGCACGGTGCTCGCGACGGCCGCGGGCTTGTGCCTGGCCCTGCCGGCGAGTGCGCGCGGCGGGATCGGCGCACGGCTGCTGCACGGCACCGCGCGCCTGTTGCTGAATGCGTTGCGCGCGGTGCCCGAACTGGTGTGGGCGGTGTTGCTGCTGATCGTGGCGGGGCTCGGGCCGTTCCCCGGCACGCTGGCGCTCGCGGTGCACACCACCGGCGTGCTGGGCCGGCTGTTCGCCGAGAGCATCGAGAACGCCGCCCCGGGCCCGGCGCTCGCCTTGCGCGTGCGCGGCACCGGCGGGCTGAAGGTGTTCCTCTGGGCCACGCTGCCGCAGGTGTTGCCGCAGCTGCTGTCGTACAGCCTCTACCGCTGGGAGAACAACATCCGTGCCGCCGCGGTGCTGGGCGTGGTCGGCGCGGGCGGGCTGGGCCAGATGCTGTACTTCCACCTGAGCCTGTTCCAGATGCACGATGCCTGCACCGTGCTGGTGGCGATGGTCGCGCTCGTGGCCTGCGTGGATGCGGCCTCGTATGCGGCGCGGCGGGCGCTGACCCGCTGAGGGTTGCTTCGCTGCGCAAAGGGACAAATGGACGGGTTGACCCCTCCAGGGTCGGATTTCAGACTGCGCCGCTTCACCACTGAAAAGACCAGGGAGGTCTTTCATGAGGCTGCTGCGCAGGGGCCTGCGGGCTGTGTTGGCGTTCGCCTGTGTCGGCTTGGCCGGGCACTCGGGTGCGCAGGTGGCACCGGTGGCGTCCCCCGTCCCCTCGCCACCAAGCGCTGCGCGCTACGAGTACGACGCGATCGGCCAGGTCACGCGGATCGTCCGGGGCGATGGCAACGCCGGTGTCTCCCTCACCTACGACCGGTTGCGGCGCATCACCTCGGTCACCGACGAGCGCGGCGGCACGACGCGCTTCGAGTACGAGGGCGGCATGCCTTACCTGCGCAAGCTCGTCGACCCGCGCGGGCTGGAGACGGTCTACGAGGTGAACGGGTTCGGTGATGTGACGCGGGTGGTCAGCCCGGACACCGGCACCACCGAGTTCACCTACGACGAAGCCAGCCTGCCGGTGACGATGCGCGACAGCCGCGGGGTGCTGAGCCGCTTCACGCACGATGAGGTGATGCGGCTGACGCGCATCGAGCGCAGTCGCGACGGGCGGGCCGAGGCGCCGTTGACCTGGCGCTACGGCGAGGTCGGCCCGGAGTTCTCCTACGGCATCGGCCGCCTGACGAGCACCGGCCATGGCGCGGGCGGCAGCCGCTACCGCTACGAGGCGCATGGCGAGGTGGTGCGGCACGACCAGTGGATGACGCCGGCGCCGGGGGCGAACGCCGCGACGGTGCAATTGGCGGTGACGTACGGGCGTGAACTGGGCGACCTGGCGAGCATCGGCTACCCATCGGGATGGCGGCTGCTCATCCACCGCGATCACGGCAGGGTGACCGGGTTGAGCATGGCGAGCGATGCAGCGGCCGAGCCGGTGCCGCTGCTCAGCGGGGTGCGGTGGGCGCCGTTCGGCATGTGGATCGATGGCTGGGACTGGCACACCGAAGGCGGCGTGGTGGCGCATCGGCGCAGCTTCGACCTGAGCGGGCGGATGACGCGCTACCCCATCGGCGGGGTGGTGCGCGACCTGCGCTACGACGCGAGGGACCGGATTCTGAGCTTCACGCACACGAAATCCGACGGCACGCCACTGCCGATGCTGGACCAGTGGTTCGGCTACGACGAAGGCGACCGGCTGGCGAGCGTGCTGACGGCGACCGCGCAGTGGACCTTCACCCATGACCCGAACGGGAACCGCAGCAGCCTGGGGCTGAACGCCGGCACGAGCCTGTACGACCTGGCGCCGGACAGCAATCGGCTGCAGGGGACGAGCGGGCCGGCGCGCCGGCTCGAGTACGACGGCGCCGGGAACACGGTCAGCGACAGCCAGGGCTATCGCGCCGCGTACGACCTCGCGGGGCAATTGGCCACGTTGACGCGGGAGGGCGTCTCCACGACCTACAGCTACAACGAGCAGGGGCAGCGCATCCGCAAGGTCTCGAGCACGGGGCCGCAGTCGACCGTCATCTTCGTCTACGACCTGGACGGGCAGATGCTCGGCGAGTACGACCACGAGGGCCGGGCGATCCGCGAGTATGTGTGGCTGGACGACGTGCCGGTGGCCGTGGTGGTGCCCGACCCCGCGGACCGGAGCGCGGCACCGCAGGTCTTCTACATCCATGCCGACCACCTGAACGCGCCGCGGGCAGTGTTCGACCGGGGCGGGCGGCCGCGCTGGCAGTGGCTGGCCGAGCCCTTCGGCACCACGGCGCCCGAGGTGGACCCGGCGGGCCTGGGGGTTTTCGATTTCAAGCTGCGCCTGTCGGGGCAGTACGCGGATGCGGAGAGCGGGCTCTTCTACAACTGGAATCGCTACGACGATCCGCGGGATGGGCGCTACATCCAAAGCGATCCGATCGGCTTGGAAGGCGGCCTCAGCATGTATGCATATGCCGAGGGCAACCCGCTCGCCATGACAGACCCGACCGGTGAGTGCCCTTGGTGTATTGCGGCGGCTATCGGCGGACTGACAGATCTCGCGATCCAGCTCTACTTCAATGGATTCAACCTGAAGTGCGTCAACTGGAAGGAGGTTGCCGTGTCGGCGGCGATTTCTGGCGTTGGCATCGGCATTGCGCAGCGTTTTGCCCACGTCACTACGGCATACAAGGGGGTTGGCCGGCCGACATACCGCTTCTTCAAGAGCAAGGATGTTCTGCGTGTGGAGTCGCATCCTATCTCCGGGCGTTGGCCAAATTGGCTGAGTTACCCTCATTGGCACGCCGATTGGCTGGGCAAGCCGTGGAGCAAGCGCCACGCTGCGCTGATCGAGCCGCTCGTTGGTGCTTCATCCTCGGCGTATCACGCCGTCAACGACTGTGAGTGTCAGCCATGAAGCAGGTCCTTCAACTCTCAGCATTGACCCATTTGCGGATCCATGAGGAGCACATTGGCAATGCGTGGCGGATCAGATTGCCCCGGCTGGGCTGGAGATATGCCGGTGCAAGCGAGGAGCGGCAGGAGATTGTCGCGAGGTTGACGGGCACATTCCCTTGTCGGAGCCTTTGGTTGACTGACTTGGCAACGGACGGGGAGCCCCGGTGGGAGCGCCTCGGCCCAGGCGACGACCTTTACAGCGTTGGGGAGATCGACCATGGAGGATGGGCGCTCTTCTACTTTCCAGAGGGCATTCCGATGCCGGATCGTCCGCTTGACGGGCTTGCCCTTGACGCAGTTGCGGCGACCTCGCAGATGCATCAACTCTGCGCGCACGCAGCCATCACGTCGCTCGTGGATGACGATGAGTGGATCCTCGTGGTTGCAGGTGGCGCCAGATGAATACGGCCTCCTTGTGGCGGCTTCGCATGGCTCGTCAAAGGGCGTTCGACCCACTCGATGGCCTCTGGCACCCCTTCAAGCGCAGGATGCGTTTGCGACCATACGAATCCATGGCCCTCAATGCATGGCGAGACGCCTTGCCCGAGCGGTGCCGGCAGATCCTGCAAGCGCAGCTTGATGAAGCCTCGCTGATTCAGCGCCAAGGAGGCGATGCCAAGGTTTGCTTCTACTGCCCCAAGAACGCCAGCTTGCCATGCTTCAAGAACGCGGACGATGCCATCAAAGTGGCCGTGGTGGTCCCTCTCGGAGGTCGAATGCTGAAGCAACTCGTGGCGCTTGAGCCGTCAACCTGCGCTCACGGGTGGCTGTCGACGCTCGCAAAACAGTAGCCGCATCCCCTCTTCCAACCCCGATGGAGCGCACCCTGTGAAGACCTTCATCTCCCGGTGGTTCCCCACCCGTCCCCGACTGTCCAGACTCGAGCAGCTCGTGCTCGGCGCCATCCGCAAGGACCTGCATCCCGCCCTCGTCCTGCAGTGGGACAGGCAGGTGCAGACCATCAACCGGATCCAGCGCCTGTCGGAGGGCGTCGAGGTGCAGTTCTTCCGCGTGAGCCCGGACCGGTCATGCCTCGACGACGCCATCGCCTTTCCCAACCAGACCGAGGTGCTGCTGCTGGGCCAGGTGCAGGTGGGCCTGGCCGACGTCCGCGAGATGCTCGTCGCAAGCGTCTGGTGCATCAAGGGCGTGCTGTTCTGCATCGAGTATGCAGGGAGCGTGCTCCGCTTCGAAGAGGCGGCCGGCCGGCGGGCGGGCGCCGAGCTCCAGGTGGCCTGCCGCCTGAAGGCCGACATGCGCTGCCCCGGCGCCACCTGGTCGATCACCGGGCCGGGCCACTCGCTGTGAATTCCCCCCGGGGTTGCCCCGGGGGGGCCCCGCTAGCGCCGCCGCGAAGAACTCATGCCACGACGCGCCGCTCGCTCTTCGCGTCGAACAGGTGCGCGTCCTCGGCGGCCCAGCTCAGGAACACGTTGTCGCCGACATGCTCGTGCACCTTGCCCGCCACCCGCGCCGTCAGCTTGCCGATCGCGGTGTCGACCATCGCATAGGTCTCCGGGCCGGTCGGCTCCAGCATGCTGATCGTGCCCGGCAGGCCCTTCTCGGAGAACACGAGGCTCTCCGGTCGCAGGCCGTAGCTGATGCCGGCGCCGGCATTGCCGTTGAGCGCACCGCGCTGCTCGCCGTTCAGCAGCAGCTCCACGCCCTGCGCGCTCAGGCCGCCGCTGGTACGCTGGCTGTCGATGATGTTCATCGCCGGCGAGCCGATGAACTCGGCCACGAAGCGGGTCGCCGGCCGCGAGTAGATGTCGTCCGGCGTGCCGAACTGCTGCACCAGGCCGTCGCGCATCACCGCGATGCGGTCGCCCAGCGTCATCGCCTCCACCTGGTCGTGCGTCACGTACACGGTGGTGGTCTTGGTGCGCTGGTGCAGCAGCTTGATCTCGGCGCGCATCTCCACCCGCAGCTTGGCATCCAGGTTCGACAGCGGCTCGTCGAACAGGAACAGCGTGGGGTTGCGCGCGAGCGCCCGGCCCATCGCGACGCGCTGGCGCTGGCCGCCCGAGAGCTGGCCCGGCTTGCGGTCGAGCAGGTGGCCGATCTGCAGCATCTTCGCGACGCGCTGGATCGCCTCCTCGCGCTGCGCCTTCGGCACGTTGCGCATCTCCAGGCCGAAGGCGATGTTCTGCCCGACGTTCATGTTCGGGTACAGCGCATAGCTCTGGAACACCATCGCGATGTCGCGGTCCTTCGGCAGCGCGTAGGTCACGTCGCGGTCGGCGATGTGGATGCTGCCCGAGGTCGGCGTGTCCAGCCCCGCGATCATCGACAGCAGCGTGCTCTTGCCGCAGCCGGACGGGCCGACCAGGATCAGGAACTCGCCCTTCTCGACCTCGATGTCGATGCCCTTGAGGATCTCGACCGGGCCATAGCTCTTGCGGACGTTGCGAATGGAAAGTGCACCCATGACGTTTTCTTTCTGAACCTTCTATGGCTTGTCAGCCCTTGACCGCGCCGGCCGTCAGGCCTCGCACGAAGTACTTGCCTGCGACGATGTAGACCAGCAGCGTCGGCAGCGCGGCGATCATCGCGGCGGCCATGTCCACGTTGTATTCCTTGACCGCGCTCGAGGTGTTGGCCAGGTTGTTCAGGCCGACGGTGATCGGCTTGGACGCCCCGCCCGAGAACACCACGCCGAACAGGAAGTCGTTCCAGATGTTGGTGAACTGCCAGATCAGCGTCACCACCAGGATCGGCGTCGACAGCGGCAGCACGATGCGCCAGAAGATGCGCCAGAAGCCGGCGCCGTCCAGCATCGCCGCCTTGATCAGCTCGTCCGGCAGGCCGACGTAGTAGTTGCGGAAGAACAGCGTGGTCGACGGCAGGCCGGCCACGATGTGCACCACCACCAGGCCCCAGATCGAGCTCGCGATGCCGAACCAGCCCAGCACCTGCGACATCGGCAGCAGCACTACCTGCAGCGGCATGAACATGCCGAACAGCATCATCGCGAACATGAACTCGCTGCCGCGGAAGCGCCATTTGCTGAGCACGTAGCCGTTGACCGCGCCGAGCGCCGTCGACACCAGCACCGCCGGCACCACCATCAGCACCGAGTTGAAGAAGAACGGCTTCAGGCCCCCGCAGTCGATGCCGGTGCAGGCGCTCGACCAGGCCTTGAGCCAGGAGTCGAAGTTCGGCGAGCTGGGCAGCGACAGCAGGTTGCCGCCGCGCACCTCGCTCATGTCTTTCAGCGAGGTCGTGATCATCACGTACATCGGCAGCAGGAAGACCACCGCGAACAGCAGCAGCACCGACCACAGGGCCGCGCGGTGCCAGTTGAATTTTTGTCCCATCGTCTCGGTCTCTCGGCTCGCTCAGCGCTTGGTGCGCAGCTCGGAATACAGGTAGGGCACGACCAGCGCCGCCACGGTGGCCAGCATGATCGTGGCCGACGCCGCGCCCAGGCCGATCTGGCCGCGCGAGAACGCCATCGTGTACATGAAGGTGGCCGGCAGGTCGGTCGCGTAGCCGGGGCCGCCGGCGGTCAGCGCCATCACCAGGTCGAAGCTCTTGATCGCGAGGTGGCTCAGCACCATCAGCGTGCTGAAGAACACCGGCCGCAGGCTCGGGATGATGATGCGCCAGTAGATGCGCGGCAGGCTCGCGCCGTCGATCTGCGCCGCCTTCAGGATCGAGTCGTCGATGCCGCGCAGGCCGGCCAGGAAGAGCGCCATCACGAAGCCGGCGCTCTGCCACACGCCCGCGATCACGACGGTGTAGATCGCCATGTCGGGGTTGATCAGCCAGTCGAAATGGAAGTTGGTGAAGCCCCATTCCTGCATCAGCTTCTCCAGGCCGAGGCCCGGGTTCAGGATCCACTTCCACGCCGTGCCGGTGACGATGAAGCTCAGCGCCATCGGGTAGAGGTAGACGGTGCGCAGCACGCCCTCGACGCGGATCTTCTGGTCCAGCAGGATCGCCAGCAGCAGGCCGATGGCCATGCCGAAGAAGATGAACAGGCCGCCGAAGATGCCGAGGTTCTTCAGCGCGACCCACCAGCGTTCGCTGTCGAACAGGTTGACGTACTGCTCGAGGCCGACGAACTCGTAGTTGGGCAGCAGGCGCGAGGCCGACAGCGACAGGTAGCCGTTCCAGGCGATCAGCCCGTAGATGAAGAAGAAGGCCAGCAGGAAGGTCGGAGCGACCACCAGCTTGGGCATCCACTGGCTGAGGCGGACGGAGGCGGATGATTTCATGGGCGGAAGCTCGGGGGCGGGACGCGATCTTGCGCCCTCCCCGGTCAAACAGGAAGACGGCGCCCGAAGGCGCCGTCTGGGACAGGTCAGCGACCTGGTCTAAGCGACGATCACTTGGTCTTCGCGGCGGAGACCAGGCGGTCCTGAGCCTGGGCCGAGGTGATCTTCTCGTCGTTCCAGAACTGCGAGACCACGTCCTTGATCGCGCCTTCCGCGGCCGACGGAACCGCCATGCCGTGGGCGATGGACGGGACCAGCGAGCCGGCCTTCGAGGTCGACACGAAGTCGGCCGCCGAGGTCTTGGCGCAGTCGTCGAACTTCTTCAGGTCCATGTTCAGGCGAACCGGGATCGAGCCCTTGTTCAGGTTGAACACTTCCTGGAATTCCGGCGACATGATCGCGGTGGCCAGGTCCTGCTGGGCCTTCTGGTTGGCGGCGTCCTTCAGCTTGAACAGCGCGAAGCTGTCCACGTTGTAGGTGTAGGCCTTGCTCGTGCCGGGGGCCGCGACGCAGGTGAAGTCCTTGCCCGGCACCTTGCCGGCGGCCAGGAACTCGCCCTTCGCCCAGTCACCCATGATCTGCATGCCGGCCTCGCCCTTGATCACCATCGCGGTGGCCAGGTTCCAGTCGCGGCCCGGCGCGTTCTTGTCGGTGTAGCCCTTGACCTTGCGGAAGGTGGTCAGCACCTTGTCCATGGTCGCGCTCTTCAGCGAGGCGGGATCCAACTGCACCAGGGCCTTCTTGTAGAAGTCGGTGCCGCCGACGCCCAGCGCCACGGCTTCGAAGGTGGTGAAGTCCTGCCAGTTCTGGCCGCCGTGGGCGATCGGGATGATGCCGGCCTTCTTCAGTGCTTCGGCGGCGACGAAGAACTCGTCCCAGGTGGTCGGCACCTTGGCGCCGGCCTTCTTGAAGGCCTCCGGGTTCGCCCACAGCCAGTTCACGCGGTGCACGTTGACCGGCGCGGCGACATAGTGGCCCTGGTACTTCAGGCCGTCGGCAATGGCCTTGGGCAGCAGGTCGTCCCACTTGTTGGCCTTGGCGACGTCGTCCATGTTGGCGAGCACGCCTTCCTTCGCCCATTCCTGGATCGACGGGCCCTTGATCTGCGCCGCGGCCGGGGCGTTGCCCGACACCACGCGCGACTTCAGCACCGTCATCGCCGAATCACCACCGCCACCGGCGACCGCGAAGTCCTTCCAGGTGTGGCCCTTCGACTGCATCGTGGCCTTCAGCTCGGCAGCCGCCTTGGCCTCGCCGCCCGAGGTCCACCAGTGCAGAACTTCCACCTCGCCGGCTTGCGCCAGGGTGGCAGTCATCAGGCCGGCGGCCATCATCGCGAGGCTCAGGCCGCGCACGGTACGTTGGGAAATCGACATGCATGTCTCCTACGGGGTCAAATTTATGGAGCCTGACGAATCAAGCCGATCGGCAAGCGGGCGTGATGTTAATGTTTCATTAATGTTCTAACAATAGAACATGAACCTGGGACTTACCCGCGGTCGAACACTGCCCCGCGGCGGTGCGATCATCGCCAGCGTTCGCGCCCGCCGTGCTCCGCATCAACCCGCGCTTTTCCTCAGCCACCATGCCCGTGCCTTCCGGTCCGCCCTCCCATCCGACATCGACGCCCGCCGCGGTCGCCCATCGCTTCGATCGCCTCGATGCGCTGCGGGCAGTGGCGATCAGCTGGATGGCGGTCTTCCATTTCTGCTTCGACCTCAACTACTACCACTTCATCCGGCAGAACTTCCACGGCGACCCGTTCTGGCTGGTGCAGCGGACCTGCATCGTGAGCCTGTTCCTGTTCTGCGCCGGCTTCGGCCAGGCGGTGGCCTGGGAACAGGGGCAGGGCTGGCCGCGCTTCTGGCGCCGCTGGGCGCAGGTGGCGGGCTGCGCCGTGCTGGTCTCGGCCGGCTCCTACCTGATGTTCCCGCGCAGCTACATCAGCTTCGGCGTGCTGCACGGCATCGCGCTGATGCTCATCCTCACGCGTCTGACAGCCGGCCTCGGCCGCTGGCTGTGGCTGCTGGGCGCGGTCGCGATCGCGCTGCCGCGCCTGGTGCAGCACCCGTTCTTCGACACCCGGCTCACCAACTGGATCGGCCTCATCACCCACAAGCCGGTGACCGAGGACTACGTGCCGCTGCTGCCGTGGATCGGCGTGATGTGGTGGGGCCTCGCGGCGGGGCAATGGGTGCTCGCGCACCGTCGCGCCTGGGTCACCGGCGCGCTGCCGCGCGGGCTGCACCCGCTCGCGGTGCTGGGCCGCTGGTCGCTCACCTTCTACATGGTCCACCAGCCGGTGCTGATCGGATCCCTCATGCTGGTGGTCGCGCTGCGCAGGTGATTGCAACCTGTGTTACACAGGAGCCTCGCTCTCCGCCGGCCTCGCCGGCGGCTCGTACACGAAGTGGTCCATGAGACGCCGCGCGGCGCCCTCTGGCAGTAGGGGAGGCCACCGGGACGGCGCGTCGGAGATCGGATGACGCGATTGTCGGTACAGCAACTCGCCACCGCGGGCTTCGTCGTGGCGGTGGTGGCCATCCTCGCCCTGGCCGGGATCGGCTGGAACTCGGGGCGCCAGACGCTCGAGGCCTCGGCCTTCGTCAGCCACACCCACCAGGTCATCGGCGTCACGGCCGACATCCAGGCGGACATCTACCGCGCCGAGGCCGCGCACCGCGCCTTCCTCGCGACCCGCAACCCGGTCTACCTGGAGGAGCGCGACGCGACGCTGGCGGTGATCGACACCGGCCTGCGCCAGTTCGCCTGGCTCACCTCCGACAACCCGCAGCAGCAGGCGCGCGTCTCCGAACTGCGCGGCGAGGTCGCGGCGCGCGTGCAGGTGTTCCACGAGAACGAGGTGATGGTGCCGAACGAGACGCCGCGCATGCTCGACGAGCGGCTGGCGCGCGGCGTGCGCCGGGTCGAACGCATCCGCGCGCTGGTCGACGCCATCGACGCCGAGGAGCGGCGCCTGCTGACGCAGCGCGAGAGCCTGGAAGCGCAGCGCTCGGACGACACGGTGCGCACCTTCGCGATCTTCCTCGGCAGCCTGGTGCTGCTGCTCAGCGGCATCGCCTGGCGGCTGCGGCTGGACTGGCAGGCGCGCCAGCGCGCCGAGCGCGCGGCCGCCGAAGAGCGGCAGTACGACGGCATGCATGCCCGGGCCCTGACGCTGTACAACGCCCGGGCCACGCGCGAGGTGGTGATGGCCGAGACGCTGGCGCTGATCGGCGAGAGCCCGCTGTTCCCGGTGGTCGTGTTCTACGAGCACGAGGAATGGGGCGGCGTGCTGCGCGTCGTGGCCTCGCATTCCGCGCCGTCGGACCTGAAGACGGTGCTGCGCATCGACGACGGCCCGATCGGCACGGTGGCGCGCAGCGGCAAGCCGCTGTACTTCGACCGCTTCGACCCCGCGACCGGGCTGCACATCCAGACCGGCCTCGCGACGCTGAACCCGGCCGGCGTGCTCCTCTGCCCGGTCCACTACCAGGGCCGGCTGATCGGCGTGCTGGCGCTGGCCGCGGCGGCGCCGCTGAGCGAACGCGACCGCGCCTTCGTCGAGCGCCTGGGGGCGCAGTTCGCGGTCGCGCTGCACAACCTCGGCCAGGTGCAGGAGCTGAGCCTGCTGGCCGAGCAGTTGCGCGTGCGCGGCGAGGACATCCAGGTGAAGAACGCCGAGCTGGAGAAGGCGAACCGGATGAAGAGCGAGTTCCTCGCCAACATGTCGCATGAGCTGCGCACGCCGCTGAACGCGGTGATCGGCTTCTCGGGCCTGATGAAGGACGGCCTCGCGGGCGAGATGAGCGCCGAGCAACTGGAGTATGCGAGCGACATCCACACCAGCGGCAAGCACCTGCTGAGCCTGATCAACGACATCCTGGACCTGTCCAAGGTGGAGTCGGGCCACATGCCGCTGGAGCTGGGCGTGGTGGAGCCGGCCACCATCATCGCGAGCGCCGTCTCCCTGATGCGCGAGAAGGCGTCGACGCGGCGCATCCGCCTCAACGTGCTGAGCCCGCCCGAACTCGGCAGCCTGCAGCTCGACCTGCGCAAGTCCAAGCAGGTCGTCTACAACCTGCTCAGCAACGCGATCAAGTTCACCCCCGACGGCGGGACGGTGACGCTCGCGATGAAGCGCGTCGCGCGCGCCGAGGTCGAGGCGGTGCTGGAGGCGCGCGACACGCGGCTCTTCCGGCCCTCCGAGCGCACGCTGCCGTCCTTCCTGGAGATCCGCGTCGAGGACACCGGCGTCGGCATCGAACCCGAGGGCCTGACCCGCCTGTTCCAGCCCTTCGTGCAGATCGATTCGTCGCTGTCGCGCGAGTACGAGGGGACCGGGCTCGGCCTGATGATGGTCAAGCGCCTCGTGGAGCTGCATGGCGGCGGGCTGATGCTGCGCAGCACGCCAGGCCTGGGCTCGTCCTTCACCGTCTGGCTGCCTTGGCGCCCGGCGGGCGAGATCGCGCCGGCGGCCGCCGACGAGCCGGCGGCCGCCGGGCCGGCGCCGTCGGCCGGACCGCCGCGGGAACCGGCGGCCGATGCGCCGCTGGTCCTGGTGGTGGAGGACGACCCGCGGGCCGTCAACCTGATGCGCGCCCAGCTGGAAGGCAACGGCTACCGGGTCGAGGTGGCGCGCAGCGCCGAGGAGGGCCTCGCGCGGGCCGGCGAGCTGCTGCCGGCGGCCGTGGTGCTGGACATCATCCTGCCCGGGCGCGACGGCTGGGACCTGCTGTCGGAGCTGAAGCAGCAGCGCGAGACCAGCCACATCCCGGTCGTCATCGTGTCGATCACCGCCGAGGCGCGCCGGGGCTTCGCGCTCGGTGCGGCGCAGGTGCTGAGCAAGCCGGTCGAGAAGGACGACCTGCTGGCGGCGCTGGCGGCGGTGGGGCTCGACGAACAGTCGCAGGGCGCGCGGGTGCTGGTGGTCGATGACGATCCGAAGGCGGTGACCCTGGTGGGCAAGCACCTGCAGTCGGCCGGTTTCACGCCGCTGCTGGCCTACAGCGGGCGCGAGGCGCTGGAGGTGGTGAACCACCAGCGGCCGGCGCTGATCGTCCTCGACCTGATGATGCCGCAGCTGTCGGGCTTCGACGTCATCGAGGCGCTGCGCGGGCGGGCCGAGACGGCCGACCTGCCCATCATCGTGCTGACCGCCAAGCTGCTGACGCCGCAGGACCGCGTCCTGCTGCAGGGGCGGGTGCAGCAGGTGATGGAGAAGTCGGAATTCCAGCCGGCCAGCCTGCTGGCCGAGGTGAGGCGCGCGTTGGCGAGGCGGCGCCCGGGCCGGGGATGAGCGTGGAGGCCCTGCGAGCGCCCGGTCCACCGAACGGCACGCCGGCGGTGCTGGTCGTGGATGACAACGCTGCCAACCGGCGGCTGTACCGGGCGACGCTGCAGGACGTGGGGGCCGAGTTGCACCTCGCGGCGACCGGCGAGGAGGCGCTGGCGCGGGCCGCGGAGCGCGCCTATGCGATGGTGCTGCTCGACGTGCAGCTGGGCGGGGTGAGCGGCTTCGACGTCGCGCGCCGCCTGCGCGAGCTGCCCAGGGGCGCCGACGTGCCGATCGTCTTCGTCTCGGCGGTGTACACGCACGAGGCCGACACCTTCGCCGGCTACCGCATCGGCGCGGTCGACTACATCCTGTCGCCGGTGGTGCCCGAGATCCTGCGCGCCAAGGTGGCGGTGTTCGTGCGCCTGCACCGCATGCGGTACGAGGCCGAGGCGCAGGCCATCGAGGTGGAGAAGGCGTACCGCGAGCTGCGCAGCGCGCACGCCGAGATGGAGGCCTTCAGCTACTCGGTCTCGCACGACCTGCGCACGCCGCTCGGCCAGATCGCCGGCTTCGCGCAGCTGCTGCAGCAGGGGCACGGGCATGTCCTGGATGCGAAGGGGCAGGGCTTCCTCTCGCACATCCAGGGTGCGGCGCAGCGCATGAACCGGCTGATCGACGACATGCTGGTGCTGGCGCGCATGACGCGCACCGAGATGCAGTCGGAGCCGGTGGACCTGTCGCGTCTGGCGGGCGAGATCGTCGGCGAACTGAAGGAGGCCGAGCCGCAGCGCCGGGTGTCGTGGCGGCAGGACGAGCATCTGACGGCCCAGGGCGACCCGGGCCTGCTGCGCATGGCCTTGTCGAACCTGCTGGGCAATGCCTGGAAGTACAGCGCGGGCGCGGCTGACGCGCAGGTCGAGTTCGGGCGCACCGAGGCGCGTGGCGGCGAGCCGGTGTTCTACGTGCGCGACAACGGCGCGGGCTTCGATGCGGCGGCCGTGGGCGAGCGGCTGTTCCGCCCGTTCCAGCGCTTCCACGCCGGCTCGCAGTTCCCGGGGCATGGCGTGGGCCTGGCGATCGCGCAGCGCGTGGTGACGAAGCACGGCGGGCGCATCTGGGCCGAGTCGGCGCCGGGCCGCGGGGCGAGTTTCTATTTCACGCTGCCGCCCTTGCCGGCGGGGGCTCAACAACCATCCTGAAAGGAGTGGCGAACCATGGCACGGATCCTGGTGGTCGAGGACAACGCGCAGAACCGCAAGCTGGCGCAGCTGGTGCTGCAGAAGGGCGGCCACGAGGTGGTGTGTGCCGAAGGCGGGGAGGAGGGGGTGCGGCTGGCGCGCGAGCGGCGCTTCGACCTGGTGCTGATGGATGTGCAGATGCCGGGCATGGACGGGCTGGAGGCGACGCGCCTGCTGCGCGAGGGGGCCGAGACGGCGGGGCTGAAGATCGTCGCGCTGACGGCGCTGGCGATGAAGGGGGACGAGGAGCGGATCCTGAAGGCGGGCTTCGATGCCTACCTGGCCAAGCCGTTCGACTATTCCGAGCTGGTGGGGATGGTGGCGCGGCTGCTGAAGGGATGAACCCGGGGCCTGATGGACGATCCCCGGATTGGCATCCGGGCTACGAGCGCAGCGCGGGCGGGCTAACATGCCTTTATGAGCAACAAGATTCTTTTCGGGTTTCATGCCGTCACGGTGCGGCTGAAGACCGCGCCAGCCTCCATCCTCGAGATCCACGTCGACACGACGCGCCGCGACCAGCGCATGCGCCAGTTCGTCGAGCGCGCCCAGGAGGCGGGCCGCAAGCTGGTGGACAGCGACGACGAGCGCCTGCAGAAGCTGTGCGGCACGCACCGCCACCAGGGCGTGGTCGCCCGCGTCGAGGCGATCGCGATGAGCCACTCGCTGGACGACACCCTGGACGCCGTCGAGGACACGCCGCTGCTGCTGGTGCTGGACGGCATCACCGACCCGCACAACCTGGGGGCCTGCCTGCGCGTGGCAGACGGGGCGGGCGCCCAGGCCGTGATCGCCCCGAAGGACCATGCGGTCGGCATCAACGCCACCGTGTCCAAGGTGGCCAGCGGGGCGGCCGACACCGTGCCCTACTTCATGGTCACCAACCTGGCACGGACCTTGAATGAGCTGAAGGAACGCGACATCCGGGTCGTCGGCACCTCGGACGATGCGCAGCAATCGCTCTACGACATCGACCTGACCGGGCCGGTTGCGCTGGTGCTGGGCGCCGAGGGCAGTGGCATGCGCCAGCTGACGAGCAAGACCTGCGACGTGCTGGTGCGCCTGCCGATGCGCGGCGCGGTCGAGAGCCTGAACGTCTCGGTCGCGAGCGGCATCTGCCTGTACGAGGCCGTGCGGCAGCGCACGCGCTGAGCCCTCATTCCTGGAGTTCCGCCATGCCGACCTTTGCCGTCAACCACCCGCTCGTCAAGCACAAGATCGGCCTGCTGCGCGAGGCCGACATCTCGACCAAGAAATTCCGCGAGCTGACCCATGAGCTGGCGCGCCTGCTGGCCTACGAGGCCACCGCCGACTGGCCCTTGACCCGGACCACGATCGAGTGCTGGAGCGGGCCGGTCGAGATCGACCAGATCAGCGGCCGCAAGGTGACCATCGTGCCGATCCTGCGCGCCGGGCTGGGCATGCTCGATGGCGTGCTCGACATGATCCCGAGCGCCAAGGTGAGCGTGGTCGGGCTGTCGCGCAACCACGAGACGCTGCAGCCGGAGCACTACTTCGAGAAGTTCGTCGGGCACCTGGACGAGCGGACGGCGTTGATCATCGACCCGATGCTGGCGACGGCCGGCTCCATGATCGCCACGATCGACCTGTTGAAGCGCCGCGGCTGCACCGACATCCGTGCGCTGGTCCTGGTGGCCGCACCCGAAGGCGTCGCGGCGCTGGAGAAGGCGCATCCCGACGTGCGCTGCTGGACCGCCGCGATCGACAGCCACCTCAACGAGCTGGGCTACATCATCCCCGGCCTCGGCGACGCCGGCGACAAGATCTTCGGGACGAAGTGACGGTCTGCTGCATTGCAGCATCCGGGCATCGATTTCAACCCTCACCCCCTCGCAAACCCGCGCCAATCCTTGCTGCGCTGCAGCAGGATCGTTCGGCGGATACCCCTTTCTGCAGAGAGCCCGTTCACCAAAGCGTCACTGCTTCGCGCCACACTCCCTACCTGCGCTGTGCGAGTGTGACGAGAGCGACACCATGCTTAACCAAGCAGCGACCTTGCGAGACAGTCAGGCCCTTGAAGTACCGCTGTTCGAACCCTATCGTCTGTCGGTGTACGAGGGAGAGCCCCCCATGAAAAGCCCGTTTCGTTTTTGGATGACCGGTGGCATCGCGATGATCGTCGCGGCGCTCGGCGGCACGCGCGCGTTTGCGGCCGAAGAACGCCTGACGCGCGCCACCGGCAGCCGATTCGGCGTGACCGAGACCGTGCAGCGCATCGAAGCCTGTGCCGAACGCCATGGCATGCCGGTGCTGGTGCGCCTGCAGCAAAGCCTGGGCGACGACACCGATCGCCAGCGACTCGTCATCGTGTTCGAGTCCTCGCAAGGCGGCACGCCGGTGCTGATGACGAGTTCCGATGCCTCGCCCGACCTGCTGCTGCGCGTGGTCGTGCAGCGCGACGCGGACGGCGGGACCGAGGTGCTGCTGCGCGGCGCCCAGCTCGACGAGCTGCCGGACGGGCTGTCGCCCGAGTTGCTGCACGACCTGGCCGACCTGCCAGCGCTGGTACAAGAGGCGCTGTCCTAGCGCGTTTCGGGGTCAGACCCAGCCGAACGCGCCGGCGACGGCGCCCAGCGCCACCAGCCACAGCGGGCTCCAGCGGGTCTTCAGCATCGCGACGATCGTCACGCCGATCAGCACCAGCGCGCCGGCCTGGTCACGCACCGGATCGGCGAGGATCCAGCCCGTGGCCAGCAGCAGCCCGAGCGTCAGCGGCGCCAGCCCGGTCTTGAAGGCCCGCACCCCCAGCGTGTCGCGGCGCGCATGGCTCCACCGCGTGGCCCACAGCGCCAGCGTCGTCGACGGCAGCATGATGCCCAGCAGCGTGGCCGCCGCCCCCGCGAGGCCGGCCGCGTTGAAGCCGATCACCGCGACGAACAGCACGTTCGGCCCGGGCGCGGCCTGGGCCAGCGCCACCGAGGCGGTGAACAGGTCGTCGCTCAGCCAGTGCTGCTGGCCGACGACGTAACGGTGCATGTCGGGCGCGGTCGTGATCGCGCCGCCCACCGCCAGCAGGCTCAGCATCAGGAAATGCGTGAACAGGGCCAGCAGGTCGGCCGCCGACAGGCCGTGCAGCCCCAGGATGGACGCCATCGCCTCCATCACCGCCGCAGCCTCGCCCAGGCGACCGCGATGCCCAGCGCGCCGAGCCCGGCGATCACCCAGGCCAGCGGCCAGCGCAGCAGCGCGACCATCACGAAGCTGCAGGCGCCGATCGCCAGGCACAGCGGCAGCCCCATCGCGTTGCGCCGCAGGCTCGTCGCGAGCTTCAGGCCGGTGGCGATGATCAGCCCCGCCGACGCCGCCCCCATGCCGCGCAGCGCGCCGCTCACCACCGGGTGTTGCGCCGCCTGCGCATAGAGCGCCGCCAGCACCAGCACGATCGCCAGCGGCACCAGCATCATCCCCGCGAGCGCGGTGAAGGCGCCGCGCAGGCCGAAGAAGCGGTCGCCGATCATCAGCGACAGGTTCACGATGTTCGGGCCCGGCAGCACCTGGGCCACCGACAGGATCTCGACGAACTCGTCGCGCTCCAGCCAGCGCTCGCGCTCGACCAGCTCGCGCTGCGCCACCGCCAGCACGCCGCCGAAGCCCTGCAGGGCAAGCCGGTTGAAGACGCGGTACAGCTCGCCGAGCGAGCCCGGCCGGCGCGCGGCGGCGGGCAGCTCGCTCAACGGATGACCCGTAGCGCTTCCGGGTTCACCAGCTGCGTCGGCGTGCCGTTGATGAAATTGACGACGTTGTCGAAGGCGGCGCTGAAATAGAGCTCGTAGCTGTCCTGCTCGACGTAGCCGATGTGCGGCGTGCACACCGCGTTCTCCAGGCGCAGCAGCGGGTGGCCCTGCAGGATGGGCTCGCTCTCGAACACGTCGACCGCCGCCATGCCCGGCCGGCCGCGGTTCAGGGCCGACACGAGCGCGCCTTCCTCCACCAGCTCGGCGCGCGAGGTGTTCACCAGCAGCGCGGTCGGCTTCATGCGCGCCAGGTCGTCGGCGGTGACGATGCCGCGCGTCTCGTCGACCAGCCGCAGGTGCAGCGACAGCACGTCGCAGGCCTCGAAGAAGGCCTCGCGCGTGGGCGCGGGGATGTGGCCGTCGGCACGCGCCTTCTCGCGCGAGGCCTCGCTGCCCCAGACCGTGACGTGCATGCCGAAGGCGCGGCCGTAGCCGGCCACCAGCTGGCCGATCTTGCCGTAGCCCCACAGGCCGAGCGTCTTGCCCTTGAGCACCATGCCGAGCCCGAAGTTCGGCGGCATCGAGGCCGCCTTCAAGCCCGACTGCTGCCAGGCCCCGTGCTTCAGGTTGCCGATGTACTGCGGCAGCCGACGCGTCGCGGCCATGATCAGGGCCCAGGTCAGCTCGGCCGGCGCGACCGGCGAGCCCACGCCCTCGGCGACCGCGATGCCCAGGCGGGTGCAGGTCTCCAGGTCGATGTGGGCGCCGACGCGGCCGGTCTGCGAGATCAGCTTCAGCTTGGGCAGCTTCTCGAGCAGCTGGCGCGGGAACTGGGTGCGTTCGCGGATCAGCACCAGCACTTCGGCGTCGCGCAGGCGCACCGCCAGCTGGCCGATGCCCTTGACGGTGTTCGTGAACACCTTGGCATTCAGGTGCTCCAGGCGCTGGGCGCACCGGAGCTTGCGGACCGCATCTTGGTAGTCGTCGAGGATGATGATGTTCACGGGGCGATTGTGCACGCTGGGCCGCGGCCCGGCCGGCGGCAGCAGAAAGCCGCCAGGAAGGCTAGCATCCGCCCCCACACCCCAACGGAGACCCCCCATGTCCCTCACCATGTACACGGCCAGCGTGCCGATCTTCCTGCGCACCCTCGCCAACATCGGCAAGTGGCTCGACAAGGCCGAGGCCCATGCCCAGGCGAAGAAGTTCGACGTGGCGGTGCTGCTCGGCACCCGCCTTGCCCCCGACATGCTGCCCTTCACCCGCCAGGTGCAGATGACGAGCGATGCCGCCAAGTTCGGCGCCGCCCGCCTGGCCGGCATCGAGGCGCCGAAGTTCGAGGACGTGGAGACGACGCTGGCCGAGCTGCGCGAGCGCATCGCGAAGACGGTGGCCTTCCTGGAGTCGGTGCCGGCCGAGAAGATCGTCGGCAGCGACGAGCGCGACGTGACGGTGCCGCGCCGCGACGGCCCGCTCACGCTCAAGGGCGAGGTCTACCTGCGCAGCTTCGTGCTGCCCAACTTCTTCTTCCACGCGACCACGATCTACGCCCTGCTGCGCCACAACGGCGTCGAGCTGGGCAAGAGCGACTACCTGGGGCCGCTGACCCCGGGCTGACCACCTCAGAGCGGCACGAAGTCGGTGTTCTGGCCGGCTTTCGGGAAGAACCGCTCCAGCTGGCGCAGCACGCCGGCATGGGCCTCGCCGCCGGCGGGCAGCACGGCCAGCAGCGTGTCGCTCAGCTCCAGCAGCTCGCCGATGTCGCCCGCGATGCGCAGCTGGCGCTGCAGCAGCGCGGCCGACGCGCCGCGCAGGCCGGCGGCAGCCTGCATGAACCCCTGCTTCATCTCGACGAAGGCGCGCCGCGCCGCCACCCGCGCCAGCCGCTCCTGCGGCAGGCCGCCAAAGGGGTGCAACGGGGCTGCGGGGTCGAAGCTCAGGTCGGCGAGGGCGGAGTTCATGGCCGGGTTGTCGGCCGGCCGTCCGGCCGGCTGAAGAGGTACGCCCGTACCGCCGTGGCGCCGGTGCCGCAGACCGCACGAAAACCGGCCGGCTTGCGGCTACGCTGCGGGCTGGGTGGACGACGGGTCCAGGACGAGGAGACGGGCGATGGGATGGTTGCGACGCGGCGTGGGGCTGCTGGGGATCGTGGGGGGGCTGGCCGCAGCCGGCGGCGGCGTCTACGCCTGGCGAACGCTGCCCCAGGTGGACGGCAGCCGGCAGGTCGCCGGCCTGCGCGCCGAGTTGCGCATCGAGCGCGATGCGCACGGCATCCCGACGATCCACGCGGCGTCGCGTGACGATGCGATGTTCGGCCTCGGCTACGTCCACGCCCAGGACCGGCTGTGGCAGCTCGAGACGCACCGCCGCATCGGCGCCGGCCGGCTGGCCGAGGCCTTCGGCGAGCCGGCCCTGGAGACCGACCGCTTCCTGCGGGCCCTGGGCGTGCGCCGCGCCGCGGCCGCGCAGTGGGAGCGCGCCACGCCCGCGACGCGGGCCGCGCTCGAGGCCTACAGCGCCGGCATCAACGCCTTCCTTGCGACCTCGCTGAAGGCACGCCCGCCGGAATTCGTGCTGCTCGGCCTGCAGCCGCAGCGCTGGACCCCGGTCGACAGCCTCGCCTGGGCGACGATGATGGCGTGGGACCTGGGCGGCAACTGGTCGGCCGAGCTGCTGCGCATGCGGCTCGCGCTGAAGATGCCGGTCGGTCGCATCGACGAGCTGCTGCCGCCCTACCCGGGCGACAAGCCGCTGCCGACGGCCGACTATGCGGCCCTGTTCCGCGAGCTGAAGGTCGACGGTTCGCTCGGCCGCCAGGCCCTGGCCGCCGCGCCGGAGTCGGGCCTGGAAGGCATCGGCTCCAACAACTGGGTGGTGGCGGGCTCGCACACCGAATCCGGCCGGCCCCTGCTCGCCAACGATCCGCACCTCAAGCTCAGCGCGCCGGCGCTCTGGTACCTGGCCCGGATGGAGGCGCCCGGCTTCAAGGTGGCCGGGGCGACGATGCCGGGCCTGCCGATCGTCGTGCTGGGCCAGAACGAGAAGATCGCCTGGGGTTTCACCAACACCGCGCCCGACGTGCAGGACCTCTACCTGGAGCGCATCCGCCCCGACCACCCGGCGCAGTACCAGACGCCCGACGGCTGGGCCGAGTTCCAGCAATGGGACGAGGTCATCCAGGTGAAGGGGCATGCGGACGTGCGCACCACCGTGCGGGCGACGCGCCACGGGCCGGTGATCTCGGACGCCGGCGGGGCCAGCGAGGGGCTGACCGGCCCGACGGCCCACCCGGCGTATGCGCTGGCCCTGCGCTGGACGGCGCTCGATGCGGACGCCGGTGCCTCGGTCGATGCCGGCATCGCCTTCAACACCGCCGGATCGGTCGACGAGTTCATCGCGGCGTCCGCCGGGTACGTCGCACCGATGCAGAACATGGTGGTGGCGGACGTCCAGGGCCACATCGGCGAGGTGTCCGCTGGCCGCGTGCCGGTGCGCCGTCCGGACCACGACCTGAAGGGGCTGGTGCCGGCGCCGGGCTGGGAGGCGCGCTACGACTGGGTCGGCTGGGTGCCGGCCGGCGAGACGCCGCGCGAGACCGACCCGGCGCGCGGCTGGATCGCCACCGCGAACCAGCGCATCCACGGGCCGGACTACCCGCACTTCCTGACGAGCGAGTGGGCACCGCCCTACCGCCAGCAGCGCATCGAGCAGCTGCTGGCGGCGACGCCGAAGCACACGGTCGACAGCCTGCGGGCGATCCAGCGCGACGAGCATTCGCAGGCGGCGCTCGTGCTGCTGCCGCTGCTGAAGCAGGCAAAGTCGACACACCCGCTCGCCGCTGCGGCGCAGCGCGAACTCGCCGGCTTCGACGGCACGATGGCGGCCGACCGCGCCGCGCCGCTGATCCTCTGGGCCTGGACACGCCAGCTGACGCAGGGCGTGTTCCGCGACGAACTCGGCGCGGCGCTGTACGACCGGCAGATCGGCAGCCGCAGCTTCCGCGACGGCCTCGAGGCGGTGCTGCAGCGCCAGGATGGCTGGTGGTGCGATGACAAGGGCACGCCGGCGGTGGAGACCTGCGGCCAGCAGGTGGATGCCGCGTTCACGCGCGCGCTGGACGAGCTGCAGCAGGCCCGGGGTGCGGAGGTGGCGCAGTGGCGGTGGGGCCGGGCCCACCAGGCGCGCGCCGAGCACCGGCCGTTCAGCAAGGTCCGGCCGCTGGCGCGTTGGTTCGAGTTGCGCGCGCCGGTGGGCGGCGACACCTACACCGTGAACGTGTCGCGCGTCGGCCTGAGGCCGGACGGCGCCACGGGCGAGCTTTACCTGGCGGAGCACGGCCCGTCGCTGCGGGCGCTGTACGACCTGGGCGATGCGAGCCGCTCGCGCTTCATGCAGTCGAGCGGGCAGTCGGGCGTCGTGTTCTCGCCGCTGTACCGGCGCTGGGTCGAGCCGTGGGCGCGGGTGGAGGATGTGCCGGTGTGGGGCGGGGCGGCGGAACACACGCTGGTGCTGCAGCCGGGCGGGTGAGCGGCGCCGCGCGGCCGGCGGTTCAGCGCCTCAGCGCGTCAGCGCGCCCATTCGCTGACGAGCGAGGGGGTGTCGTCCAGGCGCACGCCCTGGGCGGCGAGCGCCCTGTTCTGCCGCGCCACCAGCTCGGCGGCGCTCAGGCCTTCGCCGGGCCAGGTGCCGTGGGCGTCGGCGGCCAGGGTGACCTCGTAGCCGAGCGCGAGCGCGCCCTGGGCGGTGTGCGTCACGCAGCACTCGCTCTGCAGGCCGCACAGCACCAGCCGCCGCACGCCGGCCTGGCGCAGGGTGGCATCGAGGTCGGTGGCGTCGAAGGCACTGGGCGACCGCTTCGAGACGCGCGGCTCGCCCGGCAGCGGGGCGATGTCGCCCTGCACGTCCCAGCGGTCGGTTCCGGGCACGAAGACGCCCTCGGGTTCGCAGTGCTGGATGAAGACCACCGGCATGCCGGCGGTGCGCGCGGCATCGAGCAGCGCGGCGGTGTTCCGCAGCACCCGCGCGCCGTCGTGCAGCGGCTCGCACACCTGGCCGTCGAAGGCGCCGGCCTGCAGGTCGATCACCAGCAGGGCCTGGTCCTGGGGCAGGGCAGGTTCCTGGCGGGGCGGCATCACACGGCCCCGAACAAGGCCTTGCGCTGCGCGGTGTAGGCCCACCACGGGGCGGCCGGCGCGCCGCCCATGAAATCGGTGGCGGCCATGAAGGTGTCGAGCACGCAGGGGTCGTGGCGCTGCCCGGTGATGGCGCACAGGCGCTGGTACAGCACGAAGGCGTCCTTGCCGCGCAGCTCGTGCGGCTCGTGGATGCCGATCAGCCGCAGGTCGGCGGCCAGCGCGGGGCCGATGTTGGGCAGCTGTTCCAACGCCTTGCACTCGGCGGCACTCGCCGCCTTGGGGGCCTTGATGACCACGGCGGCCTCCGTCAGGACAGCTGGTTGCGGATCAGCCCGACGGCCAGGCCCTCGAGTTCGAAGTCGACGTCGCCGAAGGGCACGACGATGGGCTCGAAGTCGGGGTTCTCGGGCAGCAGTTCGATGCTGGTGCGGGTGCGGCGGAAGCGCTTGACGGTGACCTCGTCGCCGAGGCGGGCGACGACGATCTGGCCGTTCTTCGCCTCCTTGGCCTTCTGCACGGCGAGCAGGTCGCCGTCCATGATGCCGGCGTCGCGCATGCTCATGCCGCGCACCTTGAGCAGGAAATCGGGCCGGCGCGCGAACATGCCGGCCTCCATCACGAAGGTCTGGTCGATGTGCTCCTGCGCGAGGATGGGGCTGCCGGCGGCAACGCGGCCGACCAGCGGCAGCGTGAGCTGCGAGAGGCCGGGCAGCGGCAAGCTGAACTGGCTGCCGCGGCTCTGGTGGAGCGCACGCAATGTGTCAGACTTCAGGCGGATGCCGCGCGAGGTGCCGCCCACCAGCTCGATGACGCCCTTGCGGGCGAGGGCCTGCAGGTGCTCTTCGGCGGCGTTGGCCGACTTGAAGCCCAGCTCGGCGGCGATCTCGGCGCGGGTGGGTGGGGCGCCGGTGCGCTCGATCGCGCCGCGCACCAGGTCGAGGATCTGCTGCTGGCGCTCGGTGAGCTTGGGGGTTTCGTTCATCGCGTGGCCTTCAAGGAATGGGCGGAGCACCCGGACTGAACATCCATCCAGTGACTGTATTTTTATCCAGCTTCGTGAAAAATGCAAAGAACTGACAAGACCCTCGTGGTGCTGGGCACCGGCGGCACGATCGCGGGCACGGCGGCGTCGGCCGGCGACAACATCGGCTACACCGCGGCGCAGCTCGGCGTGGCGACGCTGGTGAAGGCGGTGCCGGCGCTGGCCGGGGTGCCACTGGAGACCGAGCAGGTCGCGCAGGTGGACAGCAAGGACATGGGCGACGCAGTGTGGCGGGCGCTGGTGGCGCGGGTGGCGCATCACCTGGCGCGGCCCGAGGTGGCGGGCCTGGTCGTGACACACGGCACCGACACGCTGGAAGAGACCGCCTGGCTGCTGCAGCGGGTGCTGGCGCCGGCCAAGCCGGTGGTGCTGACGGCGGCGATGCGACCGGCGACCTCGCTGCAGCCCGACGGGCCGCAGAACCTGCTCGACGCGGTGACGGTGGCGCGCCACCCGGGAGCGCAGGGCGTGGTCGCGGTGCTGGGCGGCGTGGTGCATGGCGCTGCGGACGTGGCCAAGGTGCACACCTACCGCATCGATGCCTTCGACTCGGGCGATGCCGGGCCGGTGGCGCGGATCGAGGAAGGGCGCGTGCGGGTGTTCCGGCCGTGGCCGGCGGGGCAGGCCTTGGGTGCCGGCGTGGTCGCGCCGGAGGCTTGGCCGCGCGTCGGCATCGTGCTCAGCCATGCGGGGGTGGATGGCCTGCTGGTCGATGCGCTGGTGCAGCAGGGCGCGCGCGGCATCGTGGCGGCCGGCACGGGGCACGGCACGCTCCATCGCGAGCTGGAGGCGGCGCTGCTGCGCGCCCAGGCGGCGGGGGTGCGCGTGCTGCGCTGCAGCCGCGTCGGGCGGGGGCCGGTGCTGGCGCAGCCGGGCGATTCGCTGCCGGCGGGCGGCGAGCTCTCGCCGGTGAAGGCGCGGGTGGAGCTGCTGCTGCAACTGCTCGCGGGCTGAAAGCAAAAAGGGCGGCACAGAGCCGCCCATGGGGCCGACGGGTCAGGCTAGCGGCGAGGACCGATCCTCTTGGGTTTGGGCTCGGCATGGCCGCGTTGCTTCGCGTCCGCCTTCACCCTGGCCGCCCGACGGGCAGATACCGGATCGTCTGTCGTGATGTTCTCGCGTCCGGCGGCTCCATAGCGGGTCTCCACCATCGCAACCGACTCTGCATCGGTCATGGGCTTCGTCACGCGGCGGAGAATGGACAGCGCGCTCATGGGCTTACCTCGATTCGTCTTTCTGCAGTGTAGCGTCGGTGCCTTTCCCAACTGGCTGAGTGACGATATGGAACGCATATCCGTCCGCTTCTTGGACAACCAGGCGCACCATGTCTTCCCTCAAGATGTCGGGGTTCGACACCCGCAGCTCGACTGCGCCATCTGCGTTGACATGGGCGCTGACTTGGCTGCCCCTCGGTGCACCAGAGAGGCGAATCAACTCTGCATCCGTGTGCCACCCTGCCAGCTCGGGTGCGCGCAGCAGTTCGACAGTTGAGCTGTCGAACCATTCCTTCGTGATCTTGTCCATGCCGCCCATTGGATGGCGCACGGGTCGCTGTGTCGATGTGCGGAATGTCCCGTTCGACGGTCCCGCTCCAACAGAAACGGCCCTCGCGGGCCGTTTCCTCATGCACGCGCAGCGGAGGCTCAGGCCACCGTCAGCGTCACTTCCACATTGCCGCGCGTCGCGTTCGAATACGGGCAGATCTGGTGCGCCGTGTCGACGATCTGCTGCGCCACCGAGCGCTCGACGCCCGGCACCGTGATCGTCATCGCGACCTGGATGCCGAAGCCCTGCGGGATCGGGCCGATGCCGACGCTCGCGGCGATCGAGGTGTCCGCCGGCAGCGCGACCTTGTGCTTGCCGGCCGCCACCTTCATCGCCCCGATGAAGCAGGCCGAGTAGCCGGCCGCGAACAGCTGCTCCGGATTCGTGCCGACGGCGCCGTTGCCGCCCAGTTCCTTCGGCGTGGTCAGGCGCAGGTCCAGCACGCCGTCCGACGACTTGGAGGTGCCTTCGCGGCCGCCGGTGGAGGTGGCGTGGGCGGTGTACAGGACTTTCTCGAGCTTCATGGTGTCTTCCTTGGTGGTGGTTGAATGAACGATCGATCGCCAACGGCGATCACGCATGCGCCGCATCCGGCGCGTCATCGAACAGCTGCCGGCGCAGCTGCTGCAGACGTTGGGTCAGGTCGGTCAGCTCGCCAATGCTGCAGCCGCTGGCCTGGGCCAGCTGCGCCGGCACCTGCCGCGCCGGCTCGCGCAGCGCACGGCCCGCGTCCGTCAGCGTCACGAGCACCCGGCGTTCGTCGTCCGCGGCGCGTTGCCGCTGCACCCAGCCCGCAGCCTCCATGCGCTTGAGCAGCGGCGTCAGCGTGCCGGAATCGAGGAACAGCCGCTCGCCCAGCTCGCCGACCGTCAGGCCGTCACGCTCCCACAGCACCAGGAAGGCCAGGTACTGGGGATAGGTCAGCCCCAGCGGCGCGAGCAGCGGCTTGTACAGCTTGGTCATCGCGAGCGAGGTGGAATACAGCGCGAAGCAGACCTGGTTGTCGAGCTGCAGCCAGTCGATGCCGGCGGGCAGCCCGGGGCGGGTGACGCGGTCGCGGCGGGGACGGTTCGTGGCTGGCATGGACGAGACTGTATTCTCGATTTGGCAATTGAATTGTGTGCAATATATTGACCCCGGGCGCGGCAGGGAGATTGCCGGGCTCGGCAGCGCGCCCCCGTCAGCCGGCGCTCAACGCGTCGATCTCGGTGGTGAGCTCGAGCCAGCGGCCCTCGGCGGCCTCCAGCTCGTCGCCGAGCTGCTTCAGCCGCTTGCCCTGCTCGACGCGCTGCGCCGGGCTCAGGTCGGGGCGTGCCGAGGCCTCCTCGATGTTGGCCTTCTCCTGCGTCAGCGCGGCCATGCGCTTCTCCAGCGCCGCGAGCTCGTTGCGCAGCGGCTTCGTCTGCTCGGCCAGCTTCTGCCGCGATTGCGCGCCGGCCTTGCGATCGTCCTTGCCGCCCTTCGCGGCAGCCGCGGACGCCGCCGCAGCCGCCGCCTCCTCGGCCTTGCGCGCCTTGACCTTCGCCGTCCCGGCCTCGCGGGCCTGCTTCGCCATCTCGCGCGAGGTGTCGAGCAGCCACTTCTGGTAGTCGTCCAGGTCGCCGTCGAAGGGCTTCACCGCCCCGTCGCTGACGAGCCAGAACTCGTCGCACACCTCGCGCAGCAGCGCCCGGTCGTGGCTCACCAGCATCACCGTGCCCTCGAACTCGTTCAGCGCCATCGACAGCGCCTCGCGCGTCGTCAGGTCCAGGTGGTTGGTCGGCTCGTCCAGCAGCAGCAGGTTGGGCCGTTGCCACACCAGCATCGCCAGCACCAGACGTGCCTTCTCGCCGCCGCTGAGCGAGCCCACCGCCTGCGAGACCATGTCGCCGACGAAGCGGAACGAGCCCAGGAAATCGCGCAGCTCCTGCTCGCGCGCCTGCGGACCGACGTCGCGGGCGAGCCGGATCATGTGCATCAACGGGCCGTCGTCCAGCGACAGCACATCCAGCTCCTGCTGCGCGAAGTAGCCGATCGACAGGCCCTTGCCCTCGGTCACCTCGCCGGCGACGAGCGGGATCTCCTTGGCGATCGTCTTCACCAGCGTCGACTTGCCCTGGCCGTTCGCGCCCAGGATGCCGATGCGCTGGCCGGCCAGCACCGAGCGGTTCACGTTGCTGACGATGGGCACGCCGGCGTAGCCGCAGGACATGAGCGAGAAGGCGAGCATCGGGTTCGGCAGCGAGACCGGCTCGCGGAACTCGAACTGGAAGTCGCTGCTCGTGAGCACCGGCCCGAGCTTCTCCATGCGCGCCAGGGCCTTCACCCGGCTCTGTGCCTGCTTGGCCTTGCTCGCCTTCGCCTTGAAGCGGTCGATGAACTTCTGCAGGTGCGCCATCCGCTCCTGCTGCTTCGCGAAGTTGGCCTGCGCCTGCAGCAGGCGTTCGGCACGCATCTCCTCGAACGCGGTGTAGTTGCCGGTGTAGCGGGTGAGCCGGGTCTCGTCCAGGTGCAGCGTCACCTTGGTGATCGCGTCCAGGAACTCGCGGTCGTGGCTGATCACGATCATCGTGCCCTCGTAGCGCTGCAGCCAGGCTTCCAGCCAGACCAGGGCGTCGAGGTCCAGGTGGTTGGTCGGTTCGTCGAGCAGCATCAGGTCGGCCGGGCACATCAGCGCCCGCGCCAGCTGCAGCCGCATGCGCCAGCCGCCCGAGAAGCTGTTCACCGGGTCGTCCAGCTGGTCGATGCGGAAGCCGAGCCCCATCAGCAGCGCCTGCGCACGCGGCCGCGCCTCGAAGCCGCCGGCCTCGGCGATCAGCTGGTGCGCCTCGGCCATCGCATGGCCGTCGTCGGCCGCCTCGGCCGCGGCGAGGGCGGCGTTCGCGGCATTCAGGCGGGTGTCGCCTTCCAGCACGAAATCGGTGGCCGAGTCGTCGGTCTCGGGCATGGACTGCGCGACCTCGCCGACCAGCCAGCGCGGCGGGATGGACACGTCGCCGGCATCCGACTGCAGGCGGTGCGTGAGCAGCGAGAAGAGCGAGGACTTGCCTGCGCCGTTGCGGCCGACCAGGCCGACCTTTTCGCCCGGCTGCAGCGTGACGCTCGCGTCCTGCAGGACGATCTTCGTGCCGCGGCGCAGCGTGACGTTCTTGATGACAATCATGATCAGCTCAATTCAACCCACGGGAACAACAATGAAGCAAGGACTGACGACGCAACTGCTGCACGCCGACCGGCGCGGCGGCGTCGAGCATGGTGCCACGCACAAGCCGCTGCACACCGCGTCGGCCTTTGGCTACGAGACGGCGAACGAGCTGGTGGCGGTCTTCCAGGGCGCGCGCAGCGGCCATGTCTATGCGCGCCAGGGCAACCCGACCAACGCGGCGCTGGAGGCCAAGGTGACGCTGCTGGAAGGCGGCACCGGCAGCGTCACCTTCGCCACCGGCATGGCGGCGATCGCCTCGGTGCTGCTGGCGCTGCTGCGGCGCGACGACCACATCGTGGCCAGCCGCTTCCTGTTCGGCAACACCGCCAGCCTGCTGAACACGCTGGAGGGCCTGGGCTGCGGGCTCACGCTGGTCGACGCCACCGACGCGGCGCAGGTCGCCGCGGCCGTGACGCCGCGCACCCGGCTCGTCTTCGTGGAGACCATCGCCAACCCGGGCACCCAGGTGGCCGACCTCGAAGGCATCGGCGCGCTGTGCCGCGAGCGCGGGCTGCTGTACGTGGTCGACAACACCATGACCACGCCGTATCTCTTCCGTCCGGCCTCGGTCGGCGCGGGGCTGGTGGTGAACTCGCTGACCAAGTCCATCGGCGGGCACGGCAATGCACTCGGCGGGGCGGTCACCGACACCGGCGTCTTCGACTGGTCGGGCTTCGCGAACATCGCCGAGCCGTACCGGAAGGGCGACCCGCGCGGCTGGGGCCTGCTGCAGGTGCGCAAGCGGGGGCTGCGCGACGTCGGCGCGACGCTCGGCGCCGATGCCGCCCACCGCATCGCCACCGGCGCCGAAACGCTTGCGCTGCGCATGGACCGCGCCTGCGACAACGCGCTGCGCCTGGCGCGCTGGCTGGCCGCGCAGCCGGGCGTCAAGCGCGTCAACCACCCGGGGCTGGAGACGCATCCCCAGCACGCCAACGCCCGGCGCTGGTTCAAGGCGGCCGGCGCGCTGCTGAGCTTCGAACTTGATGAGTCTCGCGATGCCCTGGCCTTCCTCGACGCCCTGCAGCTGGTCATCAAGTCCAGCCACCTGGGCGACAACCGCACGCTCGCCATCCCCGTCGCGCACACCATCTTCTGGGAGATGGGGCTGGCGCGCCGGCAGGCGATGGGCATCGCGGAATCGCTGATCCGCGTGTCGGTGGGGATCGAAGAGCATGAGGATCTGCTGGCCGACTTCGCGCAGGCGATGTCGGCGACGGCGGGACGCTGAGGCGGTCAGCGCTTCCAGCGGGCGAGGGCGTCGCGGGTGACGATCAGCACCTGGTCGTCCCCCGCACTGGTGTCCAGCCAGGCCACCTCCAGCTTGCGGAAGGCATGCTCGAAGTGCGGGCGCTCGTTGCCGATCTCCAGCACCAGCACCGCATCGGCGCTCATCTTCGCCGGCGCGTCGTGCAGGATGCGCCGCACCAGGTCCATGCCGTCGTCCCCGCCCGCCAGCGCCAGGGCGGGCTCGTGGCGGTATTCCTCGGGCAGCGCGGCCATGCTGCCGCTGTTGACATAGGGCGGGTTGCACAGGATCAGGTCGTAGGGGCCGCCGACGCCGTCCAGCAGGTCGGAGCGGAGCAGCGAGATGCGCTTGCCCAGCTTGTGCTTGTCGACGTTGATGCGCGCTACCGCCAGCGCATCCTCCGAGATGTCGGCGGCGTCGACCACGATCTCCGGGTAGGCCATCGCGGCGATCACCGCCAGGCTGCCGTTGCCGGTGCACAGGTCCAGCACCTTGTGCGTGCGGTCGGACAGCCAGGCGTCCAGCGTGCCTTCGCCTTCGCCGTCGGCCAGCAGCTCGGCGATGAACGAGCGCGGCACGATCGCCCGCTCGTCGACGTAGAAGGGCACGTTCTGCAGCCAGGCCTCGCGCGTCAGGTAGGCGGCCGGCCGGCGCGAGCGGATGCGCTCGTCGACCAGGGCCACGGCGGTGGCTTCCTCGTCGGCCGACAGCTCGTGCTGCGCCCGCTCTTCCAGCGCGTCCAGCGGCAGGCCCAGGGCCCAGAGCACGAGCCAGGCCGATTCGTCGAAGGCGTTCGTCGTGCCGTGCCCAAACGAAACGCCCGCCGTCTTGAGGCGGGCGCTCTGCGCGGTAATCAAATCGATCAGTGTCATAGCAGCAAGCCCTCCAAGGTCCTGCGGTAGATGTTCTTCAGCGGGTCGAGGCTCGCCACCTCGACGTGCTCGTCGATCTTGTGGATGCTGGCGTTGATGGGCCCGAACTCGACCACCTGCGGGCAGAGCTTCGCGATGAAGCGGCCGTCGGACGTGCCGCCGGTGGTCGACAGCTCGGCGCGCACGCCGGTCTCGGCCTCGATCGCCGCGAGCATCGCCCGGCTCAGCGCGCCCTCCGGCGTCAGGAAGGGCTCGCCGCCGAGCGTCCAGGCCAGGTCGTAGCGCAGGCCGTGCGCATCCAGCACGGCGTGCAGGCGCGACTTCAGGCTGTCGGGCGTCGACTCGGTGGAGAAGCGGAAGTTGAAGTCCACCACCACCTCGCCCGGAATCACGTTGCCGGCCCCGGTGCCGCCGTGGATGTTGGACATCTGCCAGCTGGTGGCCGGGAAGTAGCGGTTGCCGCGGTCCCACTCCACCGCCGCCAGCGCGGCCAGCGCCGGCATGGCCTTGTGGATCGGGTTGTCGGCCAGGTGCGGGTAGGCGATGTGGCCCTGCACGCCGTGGATCGTCAGCTTCCCCGAGAGCGAGCCGCGGCGGCCGTTCTTCACCATGTCGCCGAGCCGGTCGACCGAGGTCGGCTCGCCGACGATGCAGTAGTCGATGTGCTCGCCGCGCTGCTTCAGCGTCTCGACCACCCGGACGGTGCCGTCCACCGACGGGCCTTCCTCGTCGCTCGTGATCAGCAGGCCGATGTCGCCGCACTGCGTGCCGTGCCGGGCCACGAACTCCTCGATTGCCACCACCATCGCCGCGATGCCGGTCTTCATGTCGGCCGCACCCCGGCCGTACAACTTGCCGCCGCGGTGGGTCGGCACGAACGGGTCGCTCTGCCACTGGGCGAGCGGGCCCGTCGGCACCACGTCGGTGTGGCCGGCGAACACCAGCCGCTTGCCGCCCGGCACGCCGCGGCGCAGCGCCCAGAGGTTCGTCACGCGGAAGGTGTCCGGGCCGAACGCCAGCGTCTCGCAGTCGAAGCCCAGCGGGGCCAGGCGTTCGGCGAGCAGCGCCTGGCAACCGCCGTCGTCGGGGGTGACGGAGCGGCGGCTGATCAGGGCCTCGGCGAGTTCGAGCGTGCGTGACATGGTGGAGGTGGAAGCCCTAGAACCGGGTCGAGAAACCGGTGTTGCGGGAGTCGTCGTGCACGTCCAGCGTGATCTCGGTGAAGGTCGGCTGGTCGTCGGTCTCTTCCTTCTTGGCGGCCTGCTGGCGCGACACCGGCTCGTTGTCGTTCGCGAGGCGCCACATCAGGTTGGTCGGCGAGTCGGAGAAGGCGAGGCCCTCGTCGCGAGTGATGATGCCTTCGGTGATCAGGCGGGCGAGGTCGGCCTCGAAGCTCTGCGAGCCTTCGGCCATGGACTTCTCCATCGCCTCCTTGACGCCGTTGAAGTCGCCCTGCTCGATCAGCTCGGACACCAGCTTGGTGTTCAGCAGCACCTCGACCGCCGGGCGGCGGCCGCCGGCCGACGCGCGCAGCAGGCGCTGCGAGACGATGGCGCGCAGGCCCGCGGCCAGGTCGGCCAGCAGCGCGGGGCGCGATTCGGGCGAGTAGAACGACAGGATCCGGCCGAGCGCGTGGTAGCTGTTGTTGGCGTGCAGGGTCGACACCACGAGGTGGCCCGACAGCGCGTACGAGATGGCCATCGTCATGGTCTCGCGGTCGCGGATCTCGCCGATGTAGATGCAGTCGGGCGCCTGGCGCAGCGCGTTCTTCAGCGCGACCTGCAGCGACTGGGTGTCGCGGCCCACCTCGCGCTGGTTCACCACCGAGCGCTTGTTGCTGAAGATGAACTCGATCGGGTCCTCGATGGTGAGGATGTGGCCGGCCATCTGCTGGTTGCGCTGCTCCAGCATGGCGGCGAGCGTGGTGCTCTTGCCGGTGCCGGTGGCGCCCACCATCAGGATCAGGCCGCGCTTCTCGAGCACCAGGGTGTTGAGCACCTGCGGCAGGTTCAGGCTGCCGAGGGCCGGGATGTCGTGCGGGATGCAGCGGAAGACGGCCGCGATCGACCCGCGCTGGCGGAAGGCGCTGAGCCGGAAGCTGCCCACGCCGGAGATGCCGATGCCCACGTTCAGCTCGCCGGTGTCCTCCAGGTCTTCCAGCTGGGTCGGCGAGAGCAGCTCGGCCAGCAGCTGGCGCGGCTGGGTGGCGGTGAGCGGCTGGTCGCTGAGCTGCAGGATCTGGCCGTTGATCTTGATCAGGATCGGCGTGTTGGCCGACAGATACACGTCGGAAGCGCCCTTGTCGGCCATCAGCCGCAGCACGCGCTCCATGTTGCCGCCTTGGGTGGCTGTCATCGCGGAGTCCTTTCGGGACCTGGTTGAACGGGAGGAAGCATCATGGCACGCCGGTGGGCGTGCCGAAGCCTCAGCTGCGCAACAGTTCGTTGATGCTGGTCTTGGCGCGCGTTTGCGCATCCACCCGCTTGACGATCACGGCGCAGTACAGGCTGTACTTGCCGTCCGCGCTGGGCAGGTTCCCGCTGACCACCACCGAGCCGGCGGGGATGCGGCCGTAGCTCACCTCGCCGGTGGCGCGGTCGTAGATCTTGGTGCTCTGGCCGATGTACACGCCCATCGAGATCACCGAGTTCTCCTCGACGATCACGCCCTCGACCACCTCGGAGCGGGCGCCGATGAAGCAGTTGTCCTCGATGATGGTCGGGTTGGCCTGCAGCGGCTCCAGCACGCCGCCGATGCCCACGCCGCCCGACAGGTGCACGTTCTTGCCGATCTGGGCGCACGAGCCGACCGTGGCCCAGGTGTCGACCATCGTGCCTTCGTCGACGTAGGCGCCGATGTTCACGTACGAGGGCATCAGGATCACGTTCTTCGCCAGGTAGCTGCCGTGGCGGGCGACGGCCGGCGGCACCACGCGCACGCCGGCGGCGCGCACCTCGTCGTCGCTGATGTGGGAGAACTTGGTCTTGACCTTGTCGAAGAAGGTCAGTTCGCCGGCATGCATCAGCTGGTTGTCGTTCAGGCGGAAGGACAGCAGCACCGCCTTCTTGACCCACTGGTTGACCTTCCACTGGCCGACGCCCTCGCGCTCGGCCACGCGCAGGCGGCCCTTGTTCAGGTCGGCCACCACCGTCTCGACCGCCTCGCGCACCTCGGGCGAGTTGACGGCGTTGATCTGGGCCCGGCCCTCCCAGGCGAGGTCGATGACGCTTTGCAGTTGCTGTTGGCTCATGGGTGTCTCAGGCAAGAGGAATCAGAGGGATCGGACGTGGGCCGCGATGCGCTGCGCAGCCTCGAGGCATTCGGCGGTGTCGGCCACCAGCGCCAGCCGGACACGGCCGGCGCCCGGGTTGGCGCCGTGCGCCTCGCGCGCCAGCAGGCTGCCCGGCAGGACGGTGACATTGTATTGAGCGAGCAGGGCGCGGGCGAAGGCGACGTCGTCGCCGCCCGGCACGCCGGCCCAGAGGTAGAAGCCGGCGTCGGGCAGCCGCACGTCCAGCACCTCGGCCAGCACCGGGGTGACCTGGGCGAACTTGCGGCGGTACAGCTCGCGGTTGTCGACCACGTGGGCCTCGTCGCGCCAGGCGGCGATGCTGGCCTGCTGCACCGTCGGGCTCATCGCGCTGCCGTGGTAGGTGCGGTACAGCAGGAACTGCTTCAGGATCGCCGCGTCGCCGGCCACGAAGCCGGAGCGCATGCCCGGCACGTTGGAGCGCTTGGACAGGCTCGTGAACATCACCAGGTTGCGCAGGTCGCCGCGGCCGAGCCGGCGGGCGGCCTCCAGCCCGCCGAGCGGCGCCTCGTCGCGGAAGTAGATCTCGGAGTAGCACTCGTCCGAGGCGATCACGAAGCTGAAGCGGTCGCTGAGCTCGAACAGGCGCTGCCATTCGGCCAGCGGCATCACCGCGCCGGTGGGGTTGCCGGGCGAGCAGACGTAGAGCAGCTGGGTGCGGGCCCAGACCTCGTCCGGCACCTGCGACCAGTCGGCCGCGAAGTTGCGCGCCGGGTCGCTGTTGGCGAAGAAGGTCTGCGCGCCGGCAAGCAGGGCGGCGCCCTCGTAGATCTGGTAGAACGGATTCGGGCAGACCACGGTGGCGCCGGCGCGGGTCGGGTCGATCACCGTCTGGGCCAAGGCGAACAGGGCCTCGCGCGAGCCGTTGACTGGCAGGACCTGGGTGGCGGCGTCCAGCGCGACACCATAACGGCGTTGCACCCAGTCGGCGCAGGCCTGGCGCAGCGCGATGTCGCCCGCAGTGGCGGGGTAGCTGGCGAGGCCGGCGAAGCTGCCCGACAGCGCCTCCAGGATCAGCGGCGGTGTCGCATGCCGGGGCTCGCCGATGCCCAGGCTGATGGGCGTGTACGCCGCGTTCGGCGCGATGTCGCGGGTGAGGGCGCGCAGCCGTTCGAAGGGGTAGGGGTGGAGCTTGCCGAGCAGCGGGTTCATCCCGCGATTATCGGGGAGGCGCCGGTTGACGCCGGGCGGGCCGCTGACGCAGGCGGGGCTGCTGGCCCTGGGCGTGGGGGTCGCGCGGCAGCAGGCGGGTTGGCCGGCCGTGGTGGCCCTGGGCATCGCGGTGGGCGGCGTCACCGGCTCGCAGGGCATCACCTTCGCCCACGAGCTCGGGCATTCCCGTTCGCGGCTGGACCGGCTGCTTGGCTGGTGCCTGATGGCCAGCGTCAACGACAGCCACTTCATGGTGGAGCACTGCCGCGGGCACCACGCGAGGGCGGCGACCTTCGACGACCCGGCCAGCGCACGGCGCGGCGAGTCGCTGTGGCGCTTCCTGCCGCGCACGCTGTCCGGCAGCTGGTCCGACGCCTGGCGGCTCGAGGCGCAGCAGCTCGGCCAGCGGCACCGCGGCTGGCTGCGCAGCCCGCTCGCCTGGGCGACGGCGGCGCAGGCGCTGTGGCTGCTGGCGCTCGCCCAGGCGTTCGGTGGGCAGGCGCTGATCTTCTGGCTGGTGCAGTCGGCCTATGCGGTGTTCCTGCTCGAGACCATCAACTACATCGAGCACTACGGCCTGCAGCGTGCCGAGGCCGCCGGCCGCTGGTCGCGAAGACGCCCCAGGTGATCGACGCGGTGCAGGCCCGCCTGCCCACCGGCTTCTCGACCCGGGTGGCAGGCGCCATCCTCGACGGCCTGGCGGCCGCTGCAAGACGGCTCTCGTAGCCCGGATGCCAATCCGGGGAATCGTCCTTCACTTCGACGGCCTCTCCCGGATTGCGCTGCGCTCCATCCGGGCTACATGTCATGCGGGGTCCGCGATCAGGCCATCCCCGTCTGCGCCGCATGCGCCGGCATCTGCACCACCGGCTGCGGCTTCCACCCCTTCTTGCGGTGTTCCACCACCACGTTGGTGTAGATCCCGCCGCGCACGTACCACTTGGCCGTGATGCGGATGAAGCGCGGGTCGGTCGCCTTCACGATGTCGTCCAGGATGTCGTTCGTGACCTTCTCGTGGAACGCACCCTCGTTGCGGTAGCTCCACATGTACATCTTCAGGCTCTTCAGCTCGACGCAGAGCTGGTCGGCGATCATGTCGATCGTGAAGTGCGCGAAATCCGGCTGGCCCGTCAGCGGGCAGAAGCAGGTGAACTCGGGCACCTGGAACTGGATCGCGTAGTCGCGCTTCGGGCTTGGGTTCGGGAACACGTCGAGCTGCTTGCTCGGCATCGATGGCGGCGTCGCCGGCTTCTCGCGCATGTGCAGCGGCGCGGTGGGCACGGGGACTTTCGACGACAGCCTGGACGGCTTGGACGACTTCGGCATAAGGGGGCGGCACGTTGGAGAGGGTTTCGGCAGGCTGCCGAGACAGGGCGCGATGGTATCATCGCGCCTCGCCAGAAGTCCGCGCACGCGTGGAATTCCCCAAGTAAATCAATGACTTAGGCGGCCGTGGCAGGGGTCCCAGGACATGCCGCGACGCCGCAGGGACCGCCTCTCCCATGCGTCTGAACTCCATCAAGCTCTCGGGCTTCAAGTCATTTGCCGAGCCCACCCATTTCCAGCTGCCGGGCCAGCTGGTCGGCGTGGTGGGGCCCAACGGCTGCGGCAAGTCCAACATCATGGACGCGGTGCGCTGGGTGCTGGGCGAATCCAAGGCGAGCGAGCTGCGCGGCGAGTCGATGCAGGACGTGATCTTCAACGGCTCGGGCAACCGCAAGCCGGCCAGCCGTTCCAGCGTCGAGCTCGTCTTCAGCAACGAGGATGCGCGCGCCGGCGGCCAGTGGAACCAGTTCACCGAGATCGCCGTCAAGCGCGTGCTGACGCGCGACGGCACCAGCAGCTACTACATCAACAACCAGCCGGTGCGGCGCCGCGACGTGCAGGACGTGTTCCTCGGCACCGGCCTCGGCCCGCGTGCCTACGCGATCATCGGCCAGGGCACCATCAGCCGCATCATCGAGAGCAAGCCGGAGGAGTTGCGCCTGTTCCTCGAGGAGGCCGCCGGCGTCTCCAAGTACAAGGAGCGCCGCCGCGAGACCGAGAACCGCCTCAAGGACACGCGCGAGAACCTGACCCGCGTCGAGGACATCCTGCGCGAACTCAACGCCAACCTCGAGAAGCTCGAGAAGCAGGCCGAGGTTGCCACCCAGTACCGCAACCTGCAGGAGTCGGGCACGCTCAAGCTGCACCAGCTGTGGTTCCTGAAGCACCGCGACGCCGCCAGCGAGCAGGAGCGCGTCAAGAGAGAGGTGCTCGAGGCGACCAACGCGCTCGAGGCCCGCATGGCCGAGCTGCGCCACGGCGAGGCCGAGCTCGAGACCATCCGCCAGGCCCACTACGCCGCGAGCGACGAGCTGCACGCCGCCCAGGGCGCGCTCGCCGAGGCCTCGCTCGAGGTCAGCCGCCTGGAAGAGCGCATCCGCTACGTCGTCGAAGGCCGCCAGCGCGTCGAGCAGCGGCTCGCCGAGCTGAAGCTGCAGAGCGAGCAGTGGGCCGACCGCTCGCAGCAGGCCCAGGACGAGCTGGAGCAGATCGCCGGGCAGATCGCCGCTGCCGACGAGCAGGCCGAGGTGCTCGCGGCGCAGGCCGAGGAACAGTCGGGCAACCTGCCGCAGGTCGAGGACGCGGTGCGCGCCGCGCAGAACCGCAGCAACGAGCAGCGCACCGCCGTCGCGGGCGTGCAGCAGCAGATCCAGGTGCTGGCCGCCGAGAGCCGCAACCTCGACGACCAGCGGCGGCAGTTCAACACCCGGCGCGAGCGGCTCGACGCCGAACGGCGCCAGCTTGCGACGCCCGACATGGCGCGCCTGGCCGAGCTGAAGCAGCAGTCGGCCGCCGCCGACGAGCTGCAGGGCGTGGCCGACGCGCGCCTGCACGAGCTGCAGGAGCAGGTGCCGGCGCTCGACGAGGCGCGGCGCGAGGCCCAGGACCAGGTGAACGCCCAGGGCGGCCGGCAGGCCGACCTCAGCGCCCGGCTCGAGGCCCTGCGCGCGCTGCAGGAGAAGGTGCAGACCGAGGGCAAGCTCAAGCCCTGGCTCGCCAAGCACGGCCTCGAGGGCCTGCAGGGCCTGTGGACGAAGATCCACATCGAGCCGGGCTGGGAGACCGCGCTGGAGTCGGCGCTTCGCGAGCGCATCAACGCGCTGGAGGTCGGCCGCATCGAGACGGTGCGCGCCTTCGCGACCGACGCACCGCCCGCCAAGCTCGCCTTCTACACGCCGCCCGCCGGCGCGATCGCCAACACCCACCAGACCCTGCCCCGGCTGAGCGACCTGCTGCGCCTGGGCAGCCATGACCAGGCCGGCCTGAAGGCCCTGCTGAACGACTGGCTCGAAGGGGTCTACACCGCCTCCGGCATCGACGAGGCCCTGGCCGCGCGCTCGAAGCTGACCCACGGCGAGGTCATCATGACCCCCGAGGGGCATGCGGTGAGCCAGTTCGCCGTCGCCTTCTATGCGCCGGATTCCGAGCAGGCCGGCATGCTGGCGCGCGCCCAGGAGATCGAGAACCTGGAGCGCCAGCTGAAGGCGCAGACCCTGATCGCCGAGGAGTCGCGCAGCGCCCTGGTGCGCGCCGAGGCGGCCTACACCGACGCCTCGCAGCGCCTGGTCGGCGCGCGCCGCGAGGCGGCCGAGACGCAGACCCGCGCGCACCAGCTGCAGGTCGAGCTGCTGCGCCTGTCGCAGCAGGCCGAGCAGACCAGCGTGCGGCGCGAGCAGCTCGACGGCGAGCTGGCCGAGATCGACGCGCAGCTGGAAGAGCTCGACGAACGCCGCGCGACCGGCGAGGCCCGCTTCGAGGAGCTGGACATCCAGCTGGCCAACACCCAGGAGCGCCACGCCGAACTGGAAGAGGGCGTGATCGCCGCCGAGCGCCGGCTGGCCGATGCCCGCGAGCAGCTGCGCTCGCTGGAGCGCCAGGCCCAGGAGGCGCAGTTCTCGTCGCGCGCACTGGCGGCGCGGCGCGGCGAGCTGCAGCGCAGCATCGAGACGGCACTGCAGCAGGTGGCGGCCAACGAGGCCTCGGCCGGGCAGCTGCAGGAAGAGCTGGCGCGGCTGACCGACGCCTCGGCCCACGTCGGGCTCGAGGATGCGCTGGCCGTCAAGCTGGACCGCGAGGCCGCGCTCGGCGCCAAGCGCAGCGAGTACGACGACCTGACGCTGCGCCTGCGCCGCGCCGACGAGCAGCGGCTCGCGCACGAGCAGAGCCTGCAGCCGCTGCGCGACCGCATCACCAAGCTGCAGCTCGAGGAGCAGGCGGCGCAGCTGGGCGGCGCGCAGTTCATGGAGCAGCTGACGGCGGCCGAGGTCGACCTCGAGGCGCTGGCGAAGAACATCGCGGACAACAACGTCAAGCTCTACGGCCTGCAGGGCGAGATCGACCGCATCAACCGCGAGATCAACGCGCTCGGCGCGGTGAACCTGGCGGCGCTGGACGAGCTGACCGCATCGCGCGAGCGCAAGACCTTCCTCGACTCGCAGAACGCCGACCTGAACGAGGCCATCGCGACGCTGGAGGGCGCGATCCACAAGATCGACCTGGAGACGCGCGACCTGCTGGGCAGCACCTTCAACCAGGTCAACGACCACTTCGGCCGCATGTTCCCGAGCCTGTTCGGCGGCGGCCAGGCGAAGCTGATGATGACCGGCGACGAGATCCTGGACGCCGGCGTGCAGGTCATGGCCCAGCCGCCGGGCAAGAAGAACAGCACCATCCACCTGCTGTCCGGCGGCGAGAAGGCGCTGACGGCGATCGCGCTGGTGTTCGCGATCTTCCAGCTCAACCCGGCGCCGTTCTGCCTGCTCGACGAGGTGGACGCGCCGCTGGACGACGCCAACACCGAGCGCTATGCCAAGCTGGTGAAGCAGATGTCGGAAGGCACGCAGTTCCTCTTCATCAGCCACAACAAGATCGCGATGGAGATGGCCGAGCAGCTGATCGGCGTGACCATGCAGGAGCAGGGCGTGTCGCGCATCGTGGCGGTCGACATGGAGGCCGCGGTCAGCATGGCCGAAGCCGCGTGATGGAAGGTTTGCCGCCGCAGCCGGCCGAGCGCCGGGCCGCTCCACGGGCCACGAAGAGGCCCCCTTCGTGGACCTCGACGGCCGGCATCCCCTCGGGGGATCGGCGAATGCACCCATTCGACGAGGGGCTCCATTGAGCACGCTGACCGTCGCACTGGCCGCCCTGGGCGGCGTCGTGCTGGCCGGGGTCGTGGCGCACGGCGCCTGGCAGGCCCGCAAGGCCGGGCCGCGGCGGCCGATGGAGGCCGCGCCGCCGGCCGGACCGTCGACGGTGCGCGATCCGCGCGAGCCGCGCGATGCCCGCGAGCCGGTGTTCGGCGAGCCCGCCGCCGACGCCCCCGCAGCCCCTGACGCGGCCGAGCCGCCCGACCTGGGCAGCGCGTTGCAGGCGCCGCCGGTGCGCCGCACGAGTGCCCGCATCGATGCGCTGATCGACGCGATCGCGACGCTGGGCCTGGAGGCACCGGTGAGCGGCGAATCGGTGCTGCCGCACCTGCCGCCGACGCGGCGGGCCGGCAGCAAGCCGTTCCTGATCGAGGGCCTGAATGCCGAGACCGGCGAATGGGAGCCGCCGGCCGCGGGCCGCCGCTACGGCGAGTTCCAGGCCGGACTCCAGCTGGCCAACCGCATGGGGGCTCTGAACGAGATCGAGTACTCCGAGTTCGTGCAGAAGCTGCAGGCGTTCGCCGAGTCGATCGGCGCGATGGCGGATTTCCCCGACATGCTGGACGTGGTGGCGCGGGCGCGGGAACTCGACACCTTTGCCGGCGAGCACGATGCGCAGCTGGCGGTGCACCTGCAGGCGCGCTCGGCCGCCTGGAGCGTGGGCTACATCCAGCAGCATGCGGCGCGCCACGGCTTCGTGCCGGGCGTGGTGCCGGGGCGGCTGGTGCTGCCGTCGAGCGAGGAGGGGGCGCCGCCGGTGCTGACGCTGAGCTTCGACTCGCAGGCGGCGTTTGCCGACGACCCGAACAAGTCGGTGGTGCGCGACGTGACGCTGAGCTTCGACGTGCCGCAGACGGATGCGAAGGCCGAGCCCTTCATCGCCTGGCAGGCGAGCGCGCAGGCGCTGTCGCTCGGGATGGACGCGGCCATCGTCGACGACAACGGCCAGCCGCTGCGGCCCGAGGGCTTCGCGGCGATCGGCGGGGAACTGGGGCAGCTGTACCAGGCCCTGGAGACGCACGATCTGGCCGCAGGCTCGCCGGCCGCACGAAGGCTGTTCTCGTAGCCCGGATGCCGGGCGGACTCCCACCCCCGAAGGCGCTTCGCGCCTCCCCCTCAAGGGGGCGCCGCCAGTGGCCCGGCGGAGCCGGTTCCACGGCGTCCGCTGGATTCCGTAGCCCGGATGCCAATCCGGGGGCGTTCCGACGGCCGCTCCCGGATTCCGCTGCGCTGCATCCGGGCTACTTCAACGCCGCCACGGTCCGGCCCAGCTCGATCACCGCCATCGCGTAGTAGCTCGACCAGTTGTAGCGCGTCAACGCATAGAAATTCGGCGTCCCGGCCACGTAGCTCGGCGCCGCGTCGCCGTTCTGCAGCTCGATCAGCGCCAGCTTGTCGCCGAACTCGCGCGCCGCCGCCGGCAGCCCGGCGCCGTGGGCCAGGAGCTCCTGCGGCGTGAAGCTCGGCAGGATGTCCGGCACCAGCAGCGCCGCGCGGTCGGCCACATCGACCGGCGCCGCGACGTCGAAATGCGTCGGCATGCCGCGCTGCCAGCCGTGCTCGGCCAGGAAATGGGCGATGCTGCCGACAACGTCGGTGCCGCTCCCATGCAGGTCGACGCGGCCGTCGGCGTCGAAGTCGACCGCATACCGGTTCCAGCTGCTCGGCATGAACTGTCCCATGCCCATCGCGCCGGCGTAGCTGCCCTTCACCGCCAGCGGATCGAGCCCGTCGCTGTGGCACATCACGAAGAACTGCTCCAGCTCGTCGCGGAAGAACGCGCTGCGGTCGCGCCGCCCGGCCGGGAAGTCGAAGCTCAGGGTGGCGAGCGCATCGATGACCCGGAAGCCGCCCATCTGCTGGCCGTAGATCGTCTCCACGCCGACGATGCCGACGACGATCTCGGCCGGCACGCCATAGAGTTCTTCCGCCCGCGCCAGCGCCGCCTCGTTGTCGCGCCAGAACGCCACCCCGGCCCGCACACGCTTCGGCTCGACGAAGCGGCCCCGGTAGGCGGCCCAGTTCTTCGCGGTGCCGGCGGGCGGCGGCATGATGTACCTGGCGACGTTCGGGATGTAGCGCGACTCGGCCAGCTGCGACTGCACCCAGGCCGGGTCCAGGCCCTGGCGCTCGGCGAGCTCGGCGCCGAAGCGCATCACGTCCTCGCGACTGCCGTAGGTGAAAGCTTCGGGCAGGTTGTCGTCGCGCACCGGTGCCGCCGGCCTGTGCTTCTTCGCCTTCGACCGCGCCTGGCAGGGCAGGATGCCGACGCCCGGCAGCAGGGCCAGCGCGAGCAGGGAACGACGGGACAGGGACATGTGCGGATTATCGGCGGACCGCGCCCGCGTCACGGCCTCGCCAGCGCCCGCGATTCGGCGCGCAGGGCGCGCAGCCACGGCGCCGACGGCCGTGCGATCGCGCCCCGGCCGTAGCGCTGCGCATCCAGCGCCAGCAACAGCGTCGCGAGCGCCTGGCCGCGCACGCCGAAGCGGCCCTGCACCTGCGCCGCCAGCGCGCGCGGCGTGTCGTGCGGCTGCGCCGGCAGCCCGAGCCGCTGCAGCGCCTCGCGCACCTGGCGCGCCTGCCGCTGCCAGGGATCCTGCCGGTGCCGGTCCCACCAGGCCCAGCCGGCGCCCAGGCCGGCCAGCGTGCTCAACGCACCGATCAGCAGCAGGGCCAGGTCCTCCCAGCTGGGCGACGAGAAGCCGAGGTTCTTCAGCAGGTCGAGCTGCTGCCCGCGCGAGTAGTTGAGCACCCACTGGTTCCAGCGGTTGTCGATCGATTCCCAGGCGGCACGCAGCTGCGCCACCAGGGCCGGGCTGACCGAGGTCAGCGCACCCGCCACCAGCCCCGGCCGCGGCGCGAGCCGGGTGCTGCGCGCGATGCGGTCCGGCGCGACGGACGCGGTGGGATCGGCGCGCACCCAGCCGACGCCCTCCTGCCAGTACTCGGCCCACGCGTGCGCCGAGCTCTGCCGCACGATGTAGTAGCCGTCCTGCGGCTCCGGGTCGGTGCCCTGGAAGCCGGTCACCACGCGCGCCGGGATGTCGAGGGCCCGCATCACCACGACGAAGGCGGCGGCATAGTGCTCGCAGAAGCCCAGCTTGCGGTCGAGCCAGAACTCGTCGACCGCGCTGCGCGGGTCGGCCTCGCCGTACAGGCCCGGTGTCAGCGTGTAGCCGTAGCCGCCGCGCGCGATGTGGGCCTGCACCGCGTTCGCGAGCGCCGTCGCATCGGCGCCGGCCAAGTCCGGCCGCTGCTTCAGCGCGGCGGCCCAGGCGCGCGTGCGCGGGCTGTCGCCGGGCGGCAGGCGCAGGTACTCCTGCAGCTCTGCGCCCCGGCGCTCCGGGCCGTGGCGGAAGCGCAGCTGCGCGCTCGCCTCGAGGCGCAGCCGCTCCGTCACGACGCGCGGCGCGGTCCAGGTCAGGTCCTCGCGGCGCGACAACGGCAGGTTCTCGACCGGCTCGACCGCGGTCGTCGCCTCCAGCAGCGGCACGAGCGGCAGGCGCAGCGGCTCCAGCGTCACCTCGTAGCGGACCACCGGCCCCTCGGTGCGCAGCGCGGCGCGCGCCGCCGGCATGAACTCCGAGCGCGGCAGCGGCAGCCACTCGCGCCCGTCATAGCGCGCGAGCACCGGCCCGCGGAAGTACATCGCCTCCGGCGGCGGCACGGGCCCGGTGAAGCGCAGGCGCATCGCGATGCGGTCGTCGGTCGCGATCTCGGCCACCGACCCCATGCGCATGCTGTTCGACAGCCCCGTGGTCGCCGACGCATCCTGCGGCACCCCCCACAGCGGCCCGAGCCGGGGGAACATGACGAACAGCAGCACCATCACCGGCGCGCCGAGCGCGGCGCTGCGCAGCGCGAGCCGGGCCGCGTGGCGCAGCTGCGGCTGGCCGACCGGCATGTGGGCCAGTACCAGGGCCGTCAGCAGCCCCCACACCGACAGCAGCATCGCCGCCGCCACCGGAAGCGACTGCGAGTAGAGGAAATGGGTCAGCACCAGGAAGAAGCCGAGGAAGAACACGACGAAGGCGTCGCGGCGCGCGCGCAGCTCCAGCGTCTTCATCGCCATCAGCACGACCGCGAGCGTGATGCCGGCGTCCTTGCCGAGCAGGGTGCGGAAGGAGAACAGCGTCAGCCCCACCGCCAGCGCCAGCAGGCCCACGCGCGCCCAGCGTCCCGGCAGCGCGCTGCCGGTGAGCGCCAGCCGGGCGCGCCACAGCAGCACGCCGCCGGTGAGCAGCAGGCACCAGGGCGGCAGGTGCAGCAGGTGGGGCAGCACCGTCCAGCCGATCACGGCGAGCAGGAACAGCGTATCGCGCGCCTCGCGCGGCAGGTGGCGCCAGCCGGGCCAGCGCGGCAGCAGGGGCAGGCGCGGACGCGATGGGGCGGGCGAGGGGGTCATGCGTGCCACAGCGCGAGGGTCTCCAGGCAGCGCCGCCGCTGCGCCTCGCCCTGGGCCGGCGGCAGCTCGGTGCCGGGCAGGCGCAGGCCGTAGTCGGCGCCCGCCCGCTCGGCCGCGAGCACCCAGGCCGCGAGCCGCGACAGCCGGTCTTCCGGCGCGAGGCCGGCGCAGCGCTGCCAGTCGAGCCACAGCTGCTGCTGCACGGTGGCGCTGGTGTCGCGGCTGACGAGTTCGCCGCCGGTCTCGAGGCTGCGCGCGGCCTTCTTCCAGACGACGAGCTTCAGCGGGTCGCCGCGCCGGTAGCCGCGCACGCCTTCGAGCTCGCTGCCGTCGGCGCGCCGGCCGTGCGCCGGGCCGCCCGGTGTCGGGTGGGCCGGCGGCAGGGCGGCGGGCGGGCGCTCCAGCCGCGGGTAGACCAGCACCTGGGCGGCGGGGCGCCAGACCGCCCAGGCGCGGAACAGGCCGAGCGGAAAGCGCGTCTCGGCGTGGATCGGCGGCACCTCGTGCAGGCCGCGCGCCGGCGGCACGAAGCTCACGTGCGCCGCGGCCTGGCCGCCGGACGGCACGTCCGCCCACACCAGGGTCGCGTCGGGCGCGTCCTCCAGGCGCAGGCCGATGCCGTAGCGCGCCGAGCTCGGGCTCGTCAGCGTGACGGCCAGCGGTGCCGGCTCGCCGGCGAACACCGCCTCGGGCGGGCGCAGGTGCAGCGTCAGGCCGCGCAGCGTGTTGTGCGTCAGCTGCATCGAGACGATGCCGCTGCCGGCCAACAGGAAGGTCAGCACATAGCCCAGGTTGAGCTGGTAGTTGATCGAGGCCACCAGCAGCACCATCAGCGTCGCCGCGAACATCAGCCCGGCGCGCGTCGGCAGGATGTAGACGTTGCGCTGCGTCAGCAGCAGGCTGTCGGTGCGCGGCAGGCGCGCCTGCCACCAGCGGCGGAAGCGCTGGCGCACCGCGGCCGCCGCCAGGCCGAAGGGACGCAGCGGCAGCCCGAGGAGGTCGGCGGCAGACATGGTGGTGGGCGACGGCGCCGGGTCAGGGCAGCGCGGTGGCTTCGATCATCGCGCGCACCTGCTCGCGCGCGCCGCGGCCGGCGCCGGCCACCGGCACCAGGCGGTGCGAGATCGACTGCGCGAGGATCGCCTGCACGTCGTCCGGCGCCACGTAGTCGCGCGCGTCCAGCAGCGCGTGCGCCTTCGCCGCTCGCAGCACCGCGATGCCGGCGCGCGGGCTCAGCCCGTCGACGAACCAGGCGCCGCTGCGCGTCGCGGCGATCAGCGCCTGCAGGTAGTCGAGCAGGGCGTCGGAGGCGTGCACGCGCAGCACGTCCTGCTGCGCGGCGATCAGCTGCTCGGGCGTCATCACGGCGCCGAGCCCGCCGATCGCCTCGCGCCGGTCGATGCCGGCGAGCAGCGCGCGCTCGCTGGCATGGTCGGGGTAGCCGAGCGTGATGCACATCAGGAAGCGGTCCAGCTGCGATTCGGGCAGCGGGTAGGTGCCCAGCTGGTCGGTCGGGTTCTGGGTCGCGATGACGAAGAAGGGGGCGGGCAGGGCGCGTGTCTCGCCCTCGATGCTGACCTGGTGCTCTTCCATCGCCTCGAGCAGCGCGCTCTGGGTCTTCGGGCCGGCGCGGTTGATCTCGTCGGCCAGCAGCACCTGGGCGAACACCGGGCCGGGATGGAAGACGAAGGCCTCCTTGCTGCGCTCGTAGATGCTGACGCCGATCAGGTCGGAGGGCAGCAGGTCGGCGGTGAACTGGCTGCGCGAGAACTTCAGGCCCAGCGACACCGCCAGCGCATGCGCCAGCGTCGTCTTGCCGACCCCCGGCACGTCCTCGATCAGCAGGTGGCCGCCGGCCAGCAGGCAGGCCACGCAGTCTCGGATCTGGGGACGTTTGCCGACGATGATCGTGCTAATCTGGTCGATCAGGCGGTTCAGTTGCGGCAGCGCTTGCAGCAGGTCCGGGGCTCGGTCGTTCATCCGGGCACCATACCCGAAACCGCACCGCTTTCCGACCCGAGGCACGATGTCCACAGCGTTCTTCAGCCATCCCGACTGCCGCGAGCACGACATGGGCCGCGGGCACCCCGAGTGCCCGCAGCGCCTGGACGCCATCAACGACCACCTGCTCGCCACCGGCCTGGACATGGCGCTCGAGCGCCGCGAGGCGCCGCTCGTCGACCTGGCCGACGTGGTGCTGGCGCACGAAAGCCTGTACGTCACCGAGCTGAAGTCGGTGCTCGAGGACGTGGCCGCCTCCGGCGAGCGCCGCGCGATGGACCCCGACACCATCGCCTGCGCCGCCACCTGGCGCGCTGCCCGGCGCGCGGCCGGCGCGGCGGTGGCCGCCACCGACGCGGTGCTGGACGGCCAGGTCGAGAACGCCTTCTGCGCGGTGCGCCCGCCCGGCCACCATGCGACGCGCAGCGAGACCATGGGCTTCTGCTTCCTCAACAACGTCGCGATCGCGGCGCGCCATGCGCTGGACGTGCGCGGGCTGGAGCGGGTGGCGATCGTCGACTTCGACGTGCACCACGGCAACGGCACCGAGGACATCGTGGCCGGCGACGAGCGCATCCTGATGGTGAGCTTCTTCCAGCATCCGCTCTATCCGTACAGCGGCGAGGTGCCCAAGGGCGAGAACATGCTCAACCTGCCGCTGCCGCCGTACACGCGCGGCGGCGAGGTGCGCGACCTGGTCGACGCGATGTGGATGCCGCGGCTCGAGGAATTCAGGCCGCAGATGGTCTTCATCTCCGCCGGCTTCGACGCGCACCGCGAGGACGAACTCGGCCAGCTCGGCCTGGTCGAGGCCGACTACGAATGGATCACGCGCCGCATCAAGGCGCTGGCCGACCGGCACGCGGGCGGGCGCATCGTGTCCTGCCTGGAGGGCGGCTATGCGCTGGGCGCGCTGGCGCGCAGCGTCGCGGCCCACCTGCGGGTGCTGGCCGACCTCTGATTCCCCGCGGCCGGCGGGCCGCGTTGCATTCCCTCCCCCCCATTTCTTCGAGAACGAGAAAGCGATCGACCGATGGAAGCCTCCCTGGGCGTTCAAGACTTCGACCAACTGCTGCGCGACCTGGCCACCCCCAGTGCGCTGACCGAGGCCGCCGTGCTGCTGGGCTGCCTGGGGCTGTCGTGGCTCGTGTGCATGCTGCTGCGGCGGGTGCTCAAGATCAATGGCGCGGTGGTGTTCGGCCGCAACGTCATCGACGGCGTGCTGTTCCCGCTGGTCGCGCTGGTGCTGGCGGTGGTGGCGCGGCACGTCCTGTCGGGGGTGGTGAAGGTGGCGGTGTTCCGCGTCGCGATCCCGATCCTGCTGTCGCTGGCGCTGATCCGCTTCGCGGTGCGGGTGCTGTCGGCGGCGTTCCCGGATTCGGCCTGGATGCGCACCATCGAGCGAACGATCTCGTGGATTGCCTGGATCGCGGTGGTGCTGTGGGTCACCGGCGTGATGCCGGCGGTGATGGAGGAACTCGACAGCGTGCGCTGGCAGATCGCCGGCAACATGGTGTCGCTGCGCACCATGATCGAGGGCGCGTTGACGGCCGCCGTGGTGATGGTGCTGGCGCTGTGGATGTCCTCGGCGATCGAGCGCAAGATCATCCACGGCACCGGCAACGACCTGTCGATGCGCAAGATGGTGTCGAACATCGTGCGCGCGGTGCTGCTGTTCCTCGGCCTGCTGTTCGCGATGTCGGCGGTGGGGATCAACCTGACGGCGCTCAGCGTGCTGGGCGGCGCGGTGGGCGTGGGCCTGGGCTTCGGCCTGCAGAAGATCGCGGCCAACTACATCAGCGGCTTCGTGATCCTGGCCGAGCGCTCGCTGCGCATCGGCGACATGGTGAAGGTCGACAACTTCGAGGGGCGGGTGACCGACATCCGCACGCGCTACACCGTGATCCGCTCGCTGGGCGGACGCGAGGCGGTGGTGCCGAACGAGCTGCTGATCACGCAGCGGGTCGAGAACCTGTCGCTGGAGGACCCGCGGGTGCTGATCCAGACGGGGGTGCAGGTGGCCTACGGCACCGACGTGCGGGCGCTGCAGCCCCAGCTGGTCGCGGCGATCCTGCAGGTGCCGCGCGTGATCGGCGACCCGGGGCCGGGGGTGCAGCTGTCGAACTTCGCCGCGGACGGGATGGATTTGACGATCAACTTCTGGATCCGCGACCCGGAGAACGGGCAGGGGGAGGTGAAGTCGAACGTGCACCTGGCGGTGCTGGACGTGCTGAAGGCGCAGGGCGTCGAGATCCCATTCCCGCAGCGCGTCGTGTACACCACGCCTCGCGAGTGAACCTCGACCGCTCCCGGATTCCGCTGCGCTCCATCCGGGAATCGTTCGCCTGACTACTTCGCGATCAATGCGTTGATGGCGCGCAGGTCGTCCGGCTTCAACTGCCCCGCTGCCTGCCGCAGCTTCAGGCTGTTGACAAGCACGTCGTAGCGCGCCTTCGCCAGGTCGCGCCGGGCGTTGAACAGCTGGGTCTGGGCGTTCAGCACGTCCAGGTTCACCCGCACGCCCACCTTGTAGCCGAGCTGCGTCGCCTCCAGCGCGAGCTGGCTCGACGACTCCGCCGCCTCGAGCGCCGTCACCTGTGCCTGTCCCGACTGCACGCCGAAGAACACCTGCCGCGTCGCCTGCGCCGTGCCGCGGCGCGCGGCGTCCAGCTGGTTGCGCGACTGCTCCTCGAGCTGCAGCGTTTCCTTCACGCGGTTCTGGATCGCGAAACCGGCGAACAGCGGCACCTTCAGCGTCAGTGCCACGTTGGAGGTGATTGCCCGCCCCGAGCTGTCCACGTCGACCGGACCGAGCTGGGTGTTCTGCGAGCCGGTGGTCGAGGTGTGGCCGCGGCCGTAGGTGCCGCTCAGGTCCAGCGTCGGCAGGTGCCCGGCGCGGGCCTTCTCGGTCTCCAGCTTCGCGATGTCATAGCCCAGCTGCGCCTTGCGCACGGTCGGCGCGGTGTCGGTCTGCGAGACCCAGGCCTCGACGCTGCCCGGCACGATCGCCGGCAGCGCCACCGGGGCGGCCAGCGGCTTCGGCGCCACGCTGTCGCGGCCCACCAGCTGGTCCAGCGCGATGCGCTTGGTGCGCAGGTCGTTGTCGGCGGCGATCTCCTGCGCCGTCGCGAGGTCGAAGCGCGCCTGCGCCTCGCGCGTGTCGGTGATGGTGGCGGTGCCTACCTCGAAGTTGCGCTTGGCCGAGGCCAGCTGCTCCGAGATCGCGCTCTTGTTGGCCTGCGCCGTCGCCAGCGCGTCCTGGGCCGCCAGCACGTCGAAGTAGGCCTGGGCGACGCGCACGATCAGGTCCTGCTCGGCCGTCTCCAGGTCGGCGCGCGAGATCTCGACCGACAGGTCGGCCTGGCTGATCGTCTTGTCGTTGGCGCGGTTGAACAGCGTCTGCGTCGCGCTGATCCCGGCCGAGGTCGTCTTGGTCGTCGTGTCGCCGCTCGGGATGTCGTTGCCGGCGCGGCTGGCCTCCAGCTGGGCGCCGACCTGCGGGCGGCGCAGCGCATGCGACTGCTCGGCCTTGTACTGCGCCGACTCGGCCAGCGCCTTGGCGGCCAGGTAGCTCGCGTCGTAGCCGCGCGCCGTGTCGTACAGCTCGGCCAGGCTTTGCGCCTGCGCGAAGGGCACGACGCCCAGGGTGGCGGCACAGGCCAGCACCAGGCGGCTGAGCGTCGGCAGGCGGTTCGGGGACACAGCGGACATGGAGCGTTCCTTGGGATGGAGGGATCAGGGATTCAGTAGACGGGCACGGCGGGATCGACCTCGCGCGCCCAGGCGTCGATGCCGCCGGCGATGTTGTACACGCGGGCCAGGCCCTCGCGCTCGAGGAATGCGACGACCTGCAGACTTCGCATGCCGTGATGACACAAACCCAGGATGGGCTGCGTCGCATCCAGCTCGGCCAGGCGCTGCGGGATCTCGCGCATCGGAATGCAGACCGTGGTCGCGCCCGGCACCGCCAGCGACGCGGCCTGCACCTCCCAGGGCTCGCGCACGTCCAGGATCACCGGCCGGCTGTCGGGCCCGAAGCTCTCGATCAATGCCGCCACATCCGTGACGCGAACCTGTTGCATGGCGTGTCCTGTCCTCGATCCGTGATGGCGCGCGTCAAAAATGGAAGCGCGTGGGTTCGTCGAAGCCCCGCAGGCGCGGCGCCACGGTGTCGAACAGCTCGACGCTGCGCTGCTCCTGCTCGCCGACGCGGGTCACCAGGGTGGCGCGCATCACCGGCTCCTGGCCGACCACCGCGACCAGGCGGCCGCCGACCTTCAGGTCCGCCAGCAGCGCCGCCGGCAGGGCCGCCACCGAGCCCGACAGCACGATCACGTCGAAGGGCCCGGCCACCGGCAGTCGCTTCGAGCCGTCGGCCTCGATCACCTGGGCGTTCGCCACCGCGGCGCGGCGCAGGTTGTCGGCGGCCAGCTTCGCGAGCTCGGGCACGATCTCCAGCGTCACCACCTCGCGCGCCTTGTGCGCCAGCAGCGCCGCCATGTAGCCCGAGCCGGCGCCGATCTCCAGCACGCGCTCGTGCTTGCGCACCGCCAGTTCCTGCAGCACGCGCGCTTCGACGCGCGGGGGCAGCATCTGCTGGCCGCCCGGAAGCGGCACCTCGGTGTCGAAGAAGGCCATCGCGCGGTACGCGGCAGGCACGAAATCCTCGCGCTTGACCACGCCCAGCAGGCTCAGCACCCCCGGGTCCAGCACATCCCAGGGGCGGATCTGCTGTTCGATCATGTTGAAGCGGGCTTGTTCGACGTTCATGGCGGCGTTCCTCGCGGCGAAGGTTGGGGCAAACCCGGCATTTTATGGGGCGCCGCCCGCCCGAGGCGCCGTTTCGCCCAGGCCGCCAGGTCGTCGAGGTAGCAGTAGATCACCGGCACCACCACCAGGGTCAGCAGCGAGGAGGTGATGACGCCGCCGATCACCGCCTGGCCCATCGGGGCGCGCTGCTCCGAGCCCTCGGACAGCGCGAAGGCGAGCGGCACCATGCCGAAGATCATCGCCAGCGTCGTCATCAGGATCGGCCGCAGCCGCACCCGGGCGGCATGCAGCAGCGCCTGCTCCCGGTCCATCGGGGGCTCGTCGTGGTCCAGCCCGTGCTCGCCGCGGTGCTCGCCGGCGCGCGACCGGATCGCGAAGTCGACGAGCAGGATCGCGTTCTTCGTCACCAGCCCCATCAGCATCACGATGCCGATGATGCTGAACATGTTGAGCGTCGAGCGGAAGACGAGCAGCGCCAGCACCACGCCGATCAGCGTCAGCGGCAGCGAGCTCATCAGCGCCAGCGGCTGCAGGAAGCTGCGGAACTGGCTGGCGAGGATCATGTAGATGAAGACGACGGCCAGGGCCAGCGCGCCGACGGCGTAGGCGAAGGACTCGTTCATGTTCTTGGTCGAGCCGCCGAACACGTAGCGGTAGCCGGGCGGCCAGGCCGTGGCGTCGAGCACGCGCCGGATGTCGGCCGACACGTCGCCCGAGCTGCGCCCGAAGGCGTTGGCGTCGATGTTGATCTCGCGGTTCAGGTCGCGCCGGTTGATCTGGTTCGGGCCGGTCGACGGCGTCACCTCGGCCACCTGCGACAGGCGCACCGAGCGGGCCGAGCCGTCGGCCGCCGCGGCCACGTTGATCGGCAGGCGCTGCAGGTCGTCCAGCGTGTGGCGGCTGTCCGGGCGCAGCCGCACGTTGACGTCGTAGTTCTCGCCGTCCGGCGCGCGCCAGTTGCCCACCGTCGTGCCGGCGACCAGGGTGCGCAGGCTGTTCGCCAGCGCGTTGACGTTCAGGCCGGCGTCGGAGGCCGCGTCGCGCTTCACGTCGATCGCCACGGTCGGCTTGTCGGGCTTGAGCGTGCTGTCCAGGTCGACCAGGCCGGGGATGGCGCGCAGGCGCTCCTGGATCGCGCCCGACAGCCGCGCCAGCTCGCCCAGGTCGGGCCCCTGGATCGAGAACTGCAGGCTCTTGCCGCCGCCCAGGTCGGTCTGGCCGATGTTGGTGACGGTGATGCCGGGGATGCGCGCCAGGCGCTCGCGCAGCGGCACGCTGAGCTCGTTGACGCTGCGCGTGCGCAGGTGGCGGTCGAGCAGGCGCACGTAGGTCGAGCCGTAGATCTTGCCCAGCGCGTAGCCGCTGTTGATGGTGGTGACGGTGTACTTCACCTCCGGCATCTCGCGCAGCACGGCGTCGATCTGGCGTGCCCGCATCTCGGTGACCTCGAGCGAGGAGCCGACCGGCGTGTAGAAGTTGACCTGCGTCTCCGAGAAGTCGGCCTTCGGCACGAACTCGGCGCCCAGCACCGGGACCAGGAAGAAGCTGCCGACGAAGCTGGCGAGCGCGACGCCCAGGGTCGCCGGCTTGTGCTTCAGCGACCAGGCGAGGATGTGCTGGTAGGCGTCGGAAAGCCAGCCGGTGGCGCGGTCGAACCAGCCGGTGACGCGGCCGATGCTCCGGTCGTAGAGCGTGACCGGGGGCGCGTGACGTACGCCATGGGCCTGCGGCGAATCAGGAGGACCCGCCCGCTGCGCGGCCGGGTCGTGCCACACGCTCGACAGCATCGGATCGAGCGTGAAGCTGACGAACATCGAGATCAGCACCGCGGCGACGATGGTGATGCCGAACTCGTGGAAGAACTTGCCGACGATGCCGCCCATGAAGCCGATCGGCAGGAAGACCGCGACGATGGACAGCGTGGTGGCGAGCACCGCGAGGCCGATCTCGTTGGTGCCGTCCAGGGCCGCCTGGTGCGCGTCCTTGCCCATCTGCACGTGGCGCACGATGTTCTCGCGCACCACGATGGCGTCGTCGATCAGCAGCCCCACGCACAGGCTCAGGGCCATCATCGTGATGGTGTTGATCGTGAAGCCGAAGGCGTACATGAACAGGAAGGTGCCGATCAGCGCGATCGGCAGCGTGAGCCCGGTGATGACGGTGGAGCGCCAGGAATTGAGGAACAGGAAGACGATCAGCACCGTCAGCGCCGCGCCCTCGAACAGCGTGCGCTTGACGTTGGCGACCGAGACGCGGATCGAGCGCGAGTTGTCGCGGTTGACCTCGACCTTCACGCCGGGCGGCAGCAGGCCGGCGCTGTCGGCGAGCGCCTTGTTCAGCCCGTCGACCACCGCGATGGTGTTCTCGCCCTGCGACTTCTGGACCGACAGCAGCACGGTGCGCTGGCCGTTGTAGAGGGCGAGGGTCTCGACCTCCTGCGGCCCGTCGACCACGTCGGCGACCTGCCAGAGGCGGACCGCCTGGCCGCCGCGGCGGGCCACGATGATGTCCCGGAAGTCCTCCGGCCGCTTCAGCCGGGCGTTGATCTGCACCACCCGTTCCTGCTCGCGCGACTTGAGCGCGCCCATGGGCAGTTCCTGGTTCTCGCTCTTCACCGCGGCGACCATCTGGTCCGCGCTCAGGCCCAGGGCGTCCAGCGCGGCGGGGCGGATGTAGAGGTTGATCTCGCGCTCGACGCCGCCGATCACGCTGACCGCGCCGACGCCGCGCACGTTCTCGAGCCGCTTCTGCAGCACCTGCGTGGCCCAGGTGGTCAGCTCCTGCGGCGTGCGCCTGCCGTCGGTGGACAGCACGGCGACGTTGAAGATCGGCTGGCTGGCCGGGTCGAAGCGCGAGATGCGCGGTTCCTTCACCTCGTCGCGCAGCAGCGGGCGCACCAGGGCGACCTTCTCGCGCACGTCGTCGGCCGCCTTGCGCCCGTCGACGTCGAGGTTGAACTCGACGACGACCACCGAGCTGCCTTCGTAGGAGCGCGAGTACAGCGAATTGATGCCGGCGACGGTGTTGACCGCCTCCTCGACCTTCTTCGTGACCTCGCTCTCGACGATCTCCGGCGACGCGCCGGGGTAGTCCATCTGCACGACCACCGTCGGGAAGTCGATGTTGGGGAACTGGTCGACCGCGAGCCGCTGGTAGCTGAAGAGCCCGAGCACCACGAAGGCCAGCATGACCATGGTGGCCATCACCGGGTTGCCGATGGAGACGCGGGTGAACCACATGGCGCGGGGGGCGGCAGGGCGCGCGTCAGCGTCCGACGGCGGACGGGGCGGGGACGGCCGCTGCGGACATCGCGCCCGTGGCGCCGGTGACGCGCACCGCGGTGCCGGCGCGCACCGCGCCGACGGTCCCGCGCAGCACCGTGTCGCCGTCGGCCACGCCCGCGGTCAACTCGACCAGGCCGTCGGGCTCGGCGGCGCTGCTGCTGCGGCCGCCCAGCGTCACCGGCCGCTGCTCGACCCGGCCTTCGGCCACCCGCAGCACATAGGGACGGGCCTGGTCGACGTGCACCGCGTTGGCGGGAACGGCGAGCGCCGTCCTGCGATCCAGCTCGATCGCCCCGCGCGCGAACAGGCCCTGGCGCAGCCCGGCCTGCGGCTGCAGCTCGAGGTAGACCATGACGGCGCGGGTGCCCGACTGGGTGCTGGGGTTGATGCGCACGACGCGGGCCGCGGCCGGCGTCGCGAGCCCGTCGACCTGCAGGCTGGCGGCCTGGCCGACCTGCACCGAGCCGACATCTTCCGGCGCCACCGCGGCCTCCATCTCGATGCGCGAGAGGTCGACCACCTCCACCAGCCGGCTGTCGACGGCGACGCGCTCGCCCGGCTGGGCAGCGCGCTGCGAGACGATGCCGCTGATCGGCGCGACGAGCTGGGCATCGGCGCGCGACTTGCGGGCGAGCTCGACCGCGGCCATCGCCGCGCCGTGGTTCGCCTGGGCGCTGGCCTCGTTGGCGACCGAGGTCTCCAGGCCCGTCGCGGAGATGAAGCCCTGGGCGACCAGGGCCTTGTTGTTCTCCAGGGTGCGGCGCGCGATGTCGAGCTGGCCGCGCGCCGCGGCGGCGTTCTGCTCGGCCTGGCGCAGGCGCCATTCCACCTCGGTGGTGTCGAGCTGGCCGATCACCTGGCCGGCCCGGACGCTGTCGCCTTCGCGGACGGCGAGCGACTTGACCTCGGCCGCGACCTTGGCCTTGACGACGGCGCTGTTCACCGCCTTCAGCCCGCCCGAGACGGCCAGCGTGCGCGTGAACGGCTGCGGGTGCAGCACCAGCAGGTCGCCGGCGGACAGCTCCAGGGCCGGCGGGGGCTTGGCGGCGGCGGCGGCGAGGGCGGCCTGCTCGTGCTTGCGCGCGCTCAGGGCGCGGGCGACGAAGCCGCCGACGAGTGCCACCGCCAGCACGGGGATGGCCCAGCGCATCCAGCGCTTCATGCGGCCAGCGCCTCGGCGGGCACCTCGAGGCTGCGCGTGATCAGGTCCATGTGCGCATAGACGAAGTCGTGCGGCGCCATCAGCGAGGGCACCGGGGCGCAGGCGCCCAGCGAGTGCTTGTGCATGCACAGCATCACCATCGGCAGGATCAGCGAATGCACCGTGAATTCGATGTTGACCGGACGGAACTCGCCCGCGGCGATGCCGCGCTGGACCACGCCGGCGATCAGGTTGGAGCCGGGCTCGACGACCTGCTCGCGGTAGTACTCGGCGATGTCGGGGAAATTGCGCACCTCGGTGACGATGAGCTTGAACACCGCGGAGGCGGGGCTGTCGAAGATGCGCAGCCACCAGCGCGGCAGCACCTCGCGCAGCACCTGCGCATTGCTGCCGCCGAAGGCGCGCACCTCGTCGACGCCGCTCTGGATCTCGGCCGACACCCGGTCGCGGATGACCGCCTTCAGCAGCTCTTCCTTGCTCGGGTAGTACAGGTACAGCGTGCCCTTGGAGACGCCGGCCGCCGCCGCCACCTCTTCCGACCGCGTCCCGGCGAAGCCCTTCTCGGAAAACAGCGACAGGGCCGCGTCCAGCAGCTCCTGGGGACGGGCCTCTTTGCGGCGTTGGCGGGCGGGAAGGGCGGACGGGGTGCTCATGGATCAGTACTGACTGACTGGTCAGTAATGTAAGCGGTAGGACGGCCGGGGGTCAAGCCGGGCTCCGGGTAACCCCTTGTTCGGAGGCCCGGGCGGCGGGGTGCGGCCGCTATCATCGGCCGACTTTTTTGCCGGGAGCGCGCGTGAATCTGGACTTGGTTCTGCTGTTGAAGGCGGCGGTGATGGGCATCGTCGAGGGGCTGACGGAGTTCCTGCCGATCTCGAGCACGGGGCACCTGATCCTGGCGGGGGCCCTGATGCATTTCAACGATGCGCGGGGCAAGCTGTTCGAGATCGTGATCCAGTCGGGCGCGATCATGGCGGTGGTGTGGGAGTTCCGGGCGCGCATCGGGGGCGTGCTGTCGGGGCTCGGGCACGACCCGAAGGCGCGGCGCCTGCTGGTGAACATCGGCATCGCCTTCCTGCCGCTGGCGGTGCTGGGGCTGCTGTTCGGCAAGATGCTGAAGGCCAACCTCTTCAACGCGCCCACGGTGGCGACGACCTTCATCCTGGGCGGGCTCGTGATCCTGTGGGCCGAGCGCCGGCAGCACCGCGTGCGCATCCAGTCGGTCGACCAGATGAGTTCGCTGGACGCCTTGAAGGTGGGCATCGCGCAGGCCTTCGCGCTGATTCCCGGGACAAGCCGTTCGGGGGCGACCATCATCGGGGGGATGCTGTTCGGGCTGTCGCGCCAGGTGGCGACGGAATTCACCTTCTACCTGGCGATCCCGACCCTGGGCGTCGCGTCGGTCTACTCGCTGTACAAGGAGCGGGCGCTGCTGTCGATGGACGACCTGGGCATGTGGGTGGTGGGCATGGTGGCGGCCTTCGTGTCGGCCTTCTTCTGCGTGCGCTGGCTGCTGCGCTACATCTCGACCCACAACTTCGTGCCCTTCGCCTGGTACCGCATCGCCTTCGGCCTGCTGGTGCTGCTGACCTGGCAGACCGGCTGGGTCAGCTGGGTCGATTGAGACCGGACCGGCCGGGCCGTCAGGCGTCCCGGCGCCGGAACACCAGGTCCCACACTCCGTGGCCGAGCTTGAGGCCGCGGTTCTCGAACTTGGTGAGCGGGCGGTAGGCCGGCTTGGGCGCATAGCCCTCGGCGGTGTTGGCGAGGCCCGGCTCCGCCGACAGCACCTCCAGCATCTGCTCGGCATACGGCTGCCAGTCGGTCGCGCAATGCAGGTAGCCCCCGGGGGCGAGCCGCGACACCAGCTTCGCGACGAACGGCGGCTGGATGAGCCGCCGCTTGTTGTGCTTCTTCTTGTGCCAGGGGTCCGGGAAGAACACGTGCACGCCGGCCAGCGAGCCGGGCGCGACCATGTGCTCGAGCACCTCGACCGCATCGTGCTGCACGATGCGCAGGTTGCCGATCTGCCTCTCGCCGATGTGCTTGAGCAGGGCGCCGACGCCCGGCGTGTGCACTTCGACGCCGAGGAAGTCCAGCCCGGGCAGCGCCTGGGCGATGGCCGCGGTGGCGTCGCCCATGCCGAAGCCGATCTCCAGCACCAGCGGTGCCTGGCGCCCGAACACCGCCTGCGGGTCCAGCACCTGCTCGGCATAGGGGAGGACGAAGCGCGGCCCGAGCGTCTCCAGCGCTTTCATCTGGCCGGTGCCCATGCGGCCGGCGCGCAGCACGAAGCTCTTGATGCCGCGCAGCGGATAGGGCGGGTGGGTCGGGGCGGTCATGGCGGGGGCGGGCTCCAGTCGGGGGCCTGGATTGTGCCCGAGCACCGCGAAGGCGCCGACTCCGGCTAGAATGCGGCCCGCTGCGGGTGTAGTTCAATGGTAGAACGGCAGCTTCCCAAGCTTCATACGAGGGTTCGATTCCCTTCACCCGCTCCAATCCCTGCGTCCGAAGGGTCAAGCCTTCACTTCAACCACCGGTTCGAAGCCGCCGAAGATCATGCGCTTGCCGTCGAAGGGCATGGGCGGGTTGCCGGGGGTGGACGGATCCATGCGCGGATCCTCGATCATCTTCTTCATGCCGGCATCGCGCGTGGCCTTGTCCGGCCACTCGACCCACGAAAAGGCCACCGTCTCATCGGCCGTTGCCTGCACCGCGCGGCGGAAGTCGGTGACCTTTCCGTCGGGGACGTCGTCACCCCAGGCCTCGATCACGCGGAGGGCACCCAGCTCGATGAAGAGCGAGTCGAAATGGCGTGCGTGCTCGATGAACTTCTGCTTGTTGGCGGTGGGGACTGCGATCACGAAACCATCGATGTAGGACATGTCTTCACTCCTGTTGGGTTGATCGGCCAGCGCACCCGAAAGAAGGCGCTGCGCATTCCCTCGACGAACGACAGGACGCCAAATCGACACGTCTCAGCCCTGTCCTCGCTGGGTGCGGCGGTTGCGAGTGGCGAATTGCGTGCCAAGCAACGGCGTTGACCTCCCTCGGCAGTTCGACCAAGATCGACGGATGAACAAGAATGCGCGGTCCGGCCGTGTTTAGCAAGCGTCCAGACGCGAGTGATCCGCTCTCCGAGGTCGTCCGGCTGCTGCGGCCGCAAGCCGCCATGGCGAATGTGATCAGTGGCAGGGGCGATTGGGCGGTGCGCTACACCGAGTACGGCCGACCCAGCTTCTGCATCGTCCTGGACGGAAGCAGCCTTCTTGCGGTCGACGGGCACGAGCCGATCACGATCAGCGCAGGAGACTTCGTCCTGCTTCCGACGACACCCGCCTTCACCATCTCCAGCTTCGGCCCGGCGATGCCGGTCTTCATGGATCCCCACGAGGCGGCGCGCCGGCGAGGCGAGGTTCGCTATGGCGAACGACGCGGTCCCCCCGACATGCGCCTGCTGGGCGGCGCATTCATGTTCGAGTCTGCGGATGCAAGCCTGCTGGTGGCGCTTCTTCCCAGGGTCGTGCATGTGCGAGGCTCGGCCCGCCTGTCCCAGCTGGTGCACATGGTCGGCGAGGAGTCCGCCGGGCAGAGGCCCGGCGCAGCGTTCACGATCGCCAGGCTGGCGGAACTGATGCTCGTCGAGGCCATGCGGTCGTCGACCCAGGGCGATGCACCGCCGGGGCTGTTGCGCGGGCTCGGTGACGAGCGCCTGGCTCCTGCGCTGAAGCAGATGCACGCGCATGTGCATCGACCGTGGACCATCGCGCAGTTGGCCAAGGCGGCGGCGCTTTCCCGCTCCGCGTTCTTCGACCGGTTCACGCGCACGGTGGGCGTGGCCCCGATGGAGTACCTGCTGGGGTGGCGCATGGAGCTTGCCAAGCAGTTGCTGCGCGAGGGCGATGTCGCGGTCGCCCAGATCGCCGAGCGTGTCGGCTACGGCTCGACCAGCGCCTTCAGCGTCGCCTTCTGCCGGCACGTCGGCGTGCCGCCCAGCCGATACCTCCGGTCGATTGCGCCCTGACGGTGCCGGGCCTCATTGGGCGGCGGCAAGTGCCACCGCATCGGCGCCTGCCGCGAAATGCAGGCGCCCGGAGGTGTCGTGGGCCGCTTCGAAGACCGCCTGGGCCACATCCGCTTCGGTCGTGATCGCCTTCGGGTTCGCGAACGCCGCGAAGATCGGCGCGGCAAACGGCTGGTAGGCGTCCGGGATGAGGCCCTGCATGCGCTGCCCGCCATTCGCCGCGAAACGCGTCGTCGGCGCATAGCCGGGCTCGACCAGCTTGACCCGGACGTTGAATGCCGCCAGCTCGAATGCCACGGACCCGCTCAGGCCTTCCACGGCGGTCTTGCTGGCCGTATAGACGCCCGCCAGCGGCATGGCGGCGAGCGTCACGCTCGAGGTGACGTTGACGATGACACCCGAACGCCGCGCGCGGAACTGCGGGATGACGGCCTGCATCATCGACATCACGCCGAAGGTGTTGGTCTCGAACACCTCGCGGGTGGTGCTCAGGGGCGTTGCCTCGAATGCACCGACCACGCCGACGCCGGCGTTGTTCACGAGAACGTCGATCGGGCCGGCCGCCTCGATCGCCGCCGCGATGCTGCCGGCGTCGGTCACGTCCAGTGCCAACAGCCGCATCCGCGACGATGGCGGCAGGATGTCCTTGCGCGGTGCGCGCATCGTCGCGATGACGTTCCAGCCTTGCGCGTGGAAGTGGCGAGCGGTCTCGAGGCCATAGCCTGACGAGCAGCCGGTGATCAGAACGGTCTTCATTGCGGCTCCAGGGGAGTTGAGTTGGAGCCTGAACGATAGGCACCCTGGGCAGGATCAACAACGATGCAGGGTCCGCAAGTGTTTAGTGAAAGTCCGGAATGTGCCTGCCGATGGGCCGTCAGGCCGGGGTCGCCGCATGGGCCCGCGACGGTTGGGCCCGGGTCAGGCGTTCGCGCACGGAGGCCAGGTGATCCGCCCGGACGCGCCGCAGCACGAAGTCGCGGTAGTTGGCGGTGCTGAGCTGGCTCCAGGCCTGCGCCCGCCCCACGGCGGACCGCTGTGTGCGCGCTGCGAGAACCGCTTCGTCCGGGATGGGCGCGTTCGCATCGGTCATGAATTCATAGCCGTAGGCGCGCATGTGCGCCTTCGCCAGCGTCTCGATGATCTCGATCTCGTCGGTGCCGAGCTGGCTCTTGAACTTGTCCCGGTTGGCCGGGATGGGGCCGAAGCAGTTGGACGACCACAGATCCGACAGCTTCGACATCTGCCGTGCTTCGGTCGAGGCCGCCACGTCGAGCATTTGCGGCAGGAAGTCCAGGCCGATGAAGTCGCAGATGCCGCGCAGGACCAGCTCCTGGTCGGCGAGGAAATCCTCGTAGCGGATGGTGAGCACGCGCGCCGGATGGGCCTGGACGAGACGCTGGACCGCGTCATGCGCGGCGACCCACGTCATCGCGTTGAGCGTGCTGTCGAAGTCGTGGATGATCGCGCGGTTCATCGAAGCCACCTGGGCGCGCGGGTCCCTCACCACGTTCAGGAACAGCATGTCCGGGAAGAGCTCCATCATCTCGGGGGCGTAGTGGACGCTGTCGAGGGACTTGTCCATCACGACGCGGGCGTGGTGCTGCTCGCCGCTGCGCAGGAGCAGCTCCCACACCACCCGGTGCACGCTGCGCCGCTCGTCCTTGAGGGCGTCGAAGATCTCGCCCGGATCGAACGCCACGCCGGGCCACTTCACCATGCTGGCGGCCTGCAGGCCGACGACGTCCACGACGAGCTGGAAGTAGTTGCGGTCCTCGGACAGGTCGCCGTAGAGCGGGACCAGCGGCATGAAATCGACGATGTGCAGCGGGTAGGGCGAGTAGAAGCCTTCGCTGAAATTCAGCCGGAGCCGGAGGGCATGGCTTCCGCAGCGACGCAAGGGCACCATCAGGAGCGGGCGCGGGCGGCCCGGATGGGGCGTGGAGAGGGAGGTCTGGTGGCTCATGAAGGTGTCCCCGTGATGTGGTTGGAAAAGTCGGCGATGAACTGGTCGAGCTCGCTCGCCGGCAGCCGGTCGATGCCGGCGGCTGCATGCCGTCCGCCGCCGCCCGGATAGAGTCGGCACAACGCTTGCGCCGATTGGCACCGGGCAGGAACGCGGACGCTGACCAGGAAGTGACCGTCCGACCGGCGCGTGAGCACCGCGAACGACCGGTGCGGCTCTTCGCAGGCGAGGCGGTTCGCCAGCGTTCCGGAAAGCCGCCGGGCCCATGCCGCGCCGGGCAGCACGTAGACGTCGCCGTCGACGCTGCGCCAACAGGGCGCGAGCGCTTCGAGGTGGTGCTGGTCGTCGGCGCGGCCGGCGGCCAGGCGACGGTATTCGCCCGCGTCGGCGATGAAGTCGAAGGGGCTCTCGAAGTCGTGCACCGCCCGATAGAGGTCGATCGGCGGCACGTGCAGGTCTTCCACCGCCTCGCCGTAGGCGTTGTAGTTGAGGAGCTGCCCCAATTGCTCGAGGCTCGCCGTCTGGGCCGGGGTGAAGCCGTGCTGCGCGGACAGATCGCGCGCAAGCTCGAGCAGGTTGTCGCCGAAGGCGCCGACGAGGGCCCACCCGCGGAAGCGGCCGCCCAGGTGGCGATCCACCAGCAAGGATGTGCAGGCCGTCGGGGAAGGGTCGATGTGGCTTTCGAGCCGCGGGTGGCGGAACAGGCTGCGCGCCGAGTGGTGGTCGAAGTAGAGGACGCGCCCGCCGGCCTGCAGTGCGCGGCGCACGCCGGCCTCGTTCCTGTCGAACGAGACGTCCAGCACGGTGATGTCGCTGGGGGGGCACGCATCGGCCAACGGCCCGAGCAGGTCGATGTCGCGCTTGACGCCGCTGACGAGGCGTCCCGCACGCGGGTCGGCCATGCGCAACTGATGGAGGCTGCAAATGCCGTCGGCGTCGCCATTGAACACGTCCACCGCCGGGAGGGCCCCCGGGCGGTCCGTCGACGCGGATGGCGGGAGCGATGTCATGACGCGAGGCCGCAGCGATGGGCCAGGAAGTCCATCAACTTCTCCGCGGAGGAATCGAGGCCGCAGGTGTCGGTGTCGATGCGCAGCGCGGGAGACCGCGGGGTCTCGTAAGGCGAGGACACGCCGGTGAACTCGGGAATGGCGCCCGTTCGGGCCTTCTCGTAGAGCCCTTTCGGGTCGCGCGCCTCGCAGACGGCCAGCGCCGTGCTCACATGGACTTCAATGAACCGCGCGTCGCCGATGATGGATCGCGCCTGCTCCCTGTCCTCCTGCCGGGGCGAGATGAGCGCCGTGAACACGATCAGCCCCGCGTCGTTCATCAAGGCGGCCACTTCCGCGACGCGGCGGATGTTCTCGCGACGGTCCGACGGCGAGAAGCCGAGATCGCTGCTGAGATGGTGGCGGATGTTGTCGCCATCCAGCACGAACGCCAGCCGCCCTTGGGCATGCAGCCGGCGTTCCACTGCATAGGCCAGGGTGGATTTGCCGGCACCGCTGAGGCCCGTCAACCAGACCGTCGCGGGCTGCTGGTGGAGCAAGGCGCGCCGCTCGGCCGCCGAGACCAGGCTGGGATGCTTGACCACATTGAGGCACGACGCGCCGCGTGCGGCGGGCGCCTGGTGGGCGTCGGCATGGAAGGGACGCGGCAGGACAAGCGGGTGCGTGGAAGGAGCCATGGCGCGGGCAAGCCTCTCAGGACGGCAGACATTCATGGACCAGCAGGGCGCCGCTGGTGCGGTTGCTGGCGGGGTCGACGATGATCAGCGAGCCGCCGACGCGGTTGGATTCGTAGGCTTCCACCGGCAGGGCCTGCTGCGTCTCGACGATCACGTGGCCGATCTCGTTGGCGGCCAGCTGGTGGG